>Ga0335085_10000010_pt1 | contig 812170 bp, 820 predicted proteins | sample Lox_Sample_45_FD_206712 | JGI IMG/M metagenome (GOLD analysis project Ga0335085, IMG submission 206712) | Soil microbial communities from Loxahatchee National Wildlife Refuge, Florida, United States - Lox_Sample_4.5 | ecosystem: Environmental > Terrestrial > Soil > Wetlands | place: USA...
CTGCCGCCTCAAGGACTTCCGACGGCTCGCTACCAGATACGACCGGCAGCCATACATCTTCATGGCCGCCGTCTTCCTGGTATCAATCGTCGCCTTTTGGCTATGATCTTATGAGTCCCGACCCTAGTTCTTCACCACCAACACGCCCCCTCCGTCTGTCGCGGCTTCGCCGCGCCATCCACCTCCCCCGCTCTCGCGGGTGAGGAAGCGGGATGCTAACTTTTCCCCCGGGAGGGAAGCCGATGTCCGACGACGAACCGCAACCCGAACAGTCCGTGCCGCCACCGGCCAAGCCCGGCCCCGTGCGCCGCGTCATCAGCCGCGTGCGCCGGCCGGACCGCGTCCACATGGCGGTGCTGTCGCAGCGCGTGCCCTATTGGTTCGTTGCGGCGTTCCTGTTCGCCTTCTCGGTCGTCCAGATCGAATTGAATCCGTTCGGGTTCAGCGACCTCACCCAGCGCTACACCCAGGACATCGCCGACCTCCTCATCACCGGCCCGTATTTCTACGGCACCGAGGGACGGGACAAGGTGTCCGTCGCGCTGGTCGACGAGGATACACTGCATTCGACGCAGCAGCCCTGGCCATGGGATTTCGGCACGCATGCGCGCGTGCTCGACGCGATCCTGCTCGACCGTCCGCGCGCGGTGGTAGTGGATTTCCTGTTCGTCGATCCCAGGCCCGATCCGACCCTGCCGCAGATCCTGCAGACCATCGCGGATTACCGGAAGGCGGGCGTGCCGCTCTATTTCGAGGGCGGAATCCTTCTGCCCTATGGCGAAGTGCCGATACGCAGCGAGATCGCAAGGACCGGCGTGCCGGTGCTCGATCCCTCCATCCCCGTCTACAACGGCGTATCGCGGCAGTACTACGTGAAGGCCAAATGCATGTCCGGCGTCAGGCCGCAACCGGGCGGCGGCTGCCTGTCGGCCGCGGTGCAGGTGTTCCACGACGTCTATGGCGGGAAATATCCGCTGGAGCCGCTCAACGGCGATCTCGAGCTCACCTGGGGCACGAAATCCGACCCCATCAACGCCAAATGGATGACCCGGACGGACGAGAACGGCGCGCGCGCCAGCTGCCTCGACACCACGCCGCCGCTCAAGCGCATCTACCTGGCCTTCTTCGACACCAGCTCGGTGCAGAACCTTTGCCCCTATACGGGCGAGATCCCCGTCCAGTCGCTGCTCAGCGGCGACGTGGACGATCCGGACGTCGTCAAGCTCGTCAGGGACCGGGTGGTCTTCTACGGCGGCTCGCTCGAGGGCGCGCAGGACAAGTCCTATTCGCCGGTCAATGGGCTCATCCCCAGCGTGTTCGTCCATGCCATGGCCATGGACAACCTCATCACCTATCACGGCAGGCCGCAGCAGAATGTCATGACTGTTGCCGGCACGGTCCTCTCCAACAACCCCGCCCAGATCGCGGCCATCATCCCGGTGATCCTGGTCCTGACCTGGCTGCACATGCAGCGGCTGAGGCGCAGGCGGCGGATGGCCGCGCGGGAGGGGCACGCGCGCAGCGCCACCTTCGAATATTTCCTCGACAAGACAATCGAGAAGGTGTGGCATTGGCTGGCCTTCGGGCTGGCGCTGGGTGTGGGCCTCCTTCTCACCCTCGCCTCGGGCCTGTCGGTCGCAAACTGGGTGGAAGTGGTATTCGTTTCGGTGGAACTGGCCGCGATGCTGCTGGTGGGCCTGCCGGATTCGGTGTGGGGCTATCTGCATCACGTGGCGGCGGGCCAAGAACCGCCGGAACCGCCGGCAGGGGAGCAAGCGGCATGAAACCTATCCTGTGGGCCACGATTCTCCCGGGCCTCTTCGCGCTGACGCTGGCGGCGACGTCCGCACAGGCAGGGCTGTTCGGCTCGTCGTCCTCGCCGTCGAGCGACGCCTGCAGCGGCTCCGCGGGCGACACCATCATCGCCGCGCGCACCGACCAGGTCGACCTCTATGCCGACCCGCAGGCGACCAGGAAGGTCCAGACGCTGGACAAGAGCAAGTTCCCCACCTGCACGCCCATCACCGGGCGCTGGCCCAACGCCATGCTGCAGGTGAGCGTGGGCGGCACGAAGTACTGGGTCGAGCCGCACATGGTGAAATACAGGCTCGCGAAAGGCGCTCAGCCCGTGTGCCGCAACCTCGCCATGGGCACCAACGAAGTGAAGGCCGGCGCCACGCGCGGCCTGGGCGAAGGCTGCCCCAAGACCGGAGGATCGCACTGATGCGCAAGCTCGCTCTCCTCGCCTGCGCCGCGCTCATCCTGGGCGCGCCGCCCGCGCTCGCGCGCGAAGGCGTGGGCTATCCCGATCACGGCAGGGCCATCGACCAGCTCACCTTCGCCGCCGACTACAGCGATGTGATGGCGGGCCGCGCCAGGGCGGTGGGCATCATGCGGAGCCGCGGCCAGGGCTTCGTGCCTTCGCCGGAGCTCAACGCCTATGTGCAGGGCGTGCTCGACCGGCTGACCCGGGGACTGCCGATGCCGCCGAGCTTCCATCCGCAGGTACGCGTGCTGGCGACGCCGGAATTCGGCGGCGAATGCACGCCGGACGGCACGCTGGTCATCACCGTGGGCCTGCTCGAACTGCTGGAGAACGAGGACGAGCTCGCCTTCGTGCTGGGCCACGAGGTGAGCCACGCGATCTATCGCCACCAGGTCGCCAACTGGGAACAGAAGGCGCAGTACTACGCCGTAGTGAACGGCGCCGCCGTGGACGTGGTGGCGCAATCGGCCGCGCTCTCCATCGGCGGGCGCGCCGGCGCCAACGTGGTGCGCGGGCTCGACGTGGCGCGGCACCTGGCCAAGCTCTCCGCCAACGTGCTCATGCCGCAGATGGCCAAGGACCAGGAAGACGCCGCCGACGCGCTGGGCTTCGACCTGATGGTGCGCGCCGGCTACGACCCCGACGCCGCCTATTCGGTGATGGACAAGCTCGCCGCCCAGGAACAGGAGGCCGAGGAAGCGGCCGCCGCCGCCAAGCAGGCCGCAAAGGACGCCGACCAGGACCAGGATAGCGGCCATCTGCTCGGCTCGGGGTTGAGCATACTCGGCACGGTGCTGGCCGGCGGGCGGCCCTCCAGCGACCAGATCGCCGACGTCGCCATCTTCGCCTTCGACACCGCGGTGGACAACATGGCCGAAGACGCGACCACCCACCACCCCGCCGGCGAGCGCGCGGACCTGCTGTCGCAATACGAATACGCCAATTACCGCGACATCACGCCCAAGCCCACCACGCCGCTGCCGTGGGACGCCGCCAGCAGATCGCCCATCAAGGCGCACATCACCGCGATGCTCTCCCACTACACCGACGCGGAGAACGCCGCGGCCTACATCGCCGACCACAACCAGGGCAGCGCGGCAAGCGCGGGGCGCGATGTGATCGCCTCCACCGGCGCCCCCACCACCGATCACGCCTACACCGAATTCGTCGCATCGGAGTATTACGACGGCGCCGGGCAGAAGCCGCAATCGGAGGCCGCCCTGGTCAAGGCGGTGCAGAGCCCCGAGCCGTCGTGGCAGATCTATTCCCGCCTGGTCGACATCTACATGGAGCAGCAGGCCTGGCCCAAGGCCGACGCCCTGATGGCGCAAGCGGTCACCCGCTTCGACAATTCCCCGGTGCTGCTGCCCAAGCGCATCGAGCTGCTGCGCGCCGAAGGCAACCAGCCGGGCGCCGAAGGCCTCATCCCCGAATGCAGGAGCTACGACATCGATGCGCTGACGGACGAGTGCAAGAAGGCGGCGGGGAAGAGCTGAGAGAGGCCGGCATAGGATTTCGCGCCCGCGCCAGAACGGCCGCGCGCCATTTGCCCCTGAGGGACGCTACGCGCTCCGCCGCGCGAAACAGGGCAGCGCGAAAAGGTAGAGACCGGTGAAGAGGAGCAGGAACAGCGGCGGCAGCGGCGAATAGACCAGCCACATGGGCGGCTTGCCGAGCGCCATGGCCGTGAAGTTGGCAGCCACGGCCAAGGTGAAGAAGATCGCGATCCAGCGGTGCAGCCGGCGGATCGCCTTGCTCATGACACGCTCCTCGCGGGACGGGTGACGGAATGGCGCAACGCGGGCTACTCCGTCCGCGCCAGCATTTTCTCCAGATTGGCGAAGAATTGCTGCCAGCCGTATTTGGCGCCCTGGAAGTTCTGCGGCTGGTCGGAGCGGAAGCCGGACTGCTCCATGCGCAGATGCGTGCCCGCCGCGGTGGGCGTCAGCGTCCAGGTCACCACGCTGGTCACGCGCAGCGGGCCCTCGCCGGAGTCCCAGCTGTAGGTGAGGGATTTCCGCGGCTCCATCGCCAGCACTTCGCAGTCGATCACGCCGTTCCATTTGCCGTATGGCGCCGTGCGCAGGTTGAAGCGGCGGCCGACCGCGGGCTGGAAGTCGTTCTGCATCAGCCATTCCGCCATCAGGTGCGGCTCGGTGAGTGCGCGCCAGAGCTTTTCCGGCGGATGCGCAATGTCGCGCTCGACGACGACGGACAGGGTGTCGGCTGGGGTTTTCATTGGTCCATCCTTTTCAGCAAGTCCTCGAGGCTGTCGAACCGGCGCTGCCAGAATCCGACCATGCTGCCGGTCCAGTCGACGAGCGGGGCCAGCGCGCCGGGCTGGGCGCTATAGTGCGTCTGCCGGCCCTCGTGGCGGCCGCGCACCAGGCCCGCCTGCAGGAGCACGCCCAGATGCTTGGACACGGCGGGCTGGGAGATGCCGGCGTGATCGGTGAGCACGCGGACGGTCTGCTCGCCTCCGCGGCACAAGCGCTCGAATATCGCCCGCCGCGTCGGATCGGCGAGCGTCCGGAAGAGCGCGTCCTGGACAGCCGTCATTTCTTTCATAACCCCATGGTTATCTGTTCGATACATAGCTACGAAGTTATGGATATGTCAAGCCCTGCCTTCCCTCGGCAAACGGGAAAAGAGCAGGAAGGCGCGACCGCTACTTCCCGTTCCGGAGCACGAAGCCGGCGGCGCGAAGCCTGTCCTTGATTTCCTCGGCGTGCTCGGTGTCGCGGGCCTCGATGGTCATGCCGAGGTCGGCGGATTTGACCGGCATGTCGGGCGACATGCGGTTGTGGCTCACATCCAGGATGTTGCCGCCCGCCTCGCCCACCAGCGTGGTGATGCGCGCGAGCCAGCCCGGCCGGTCCTCGATTTCCACCACCAGCGACAGGATCCGTCCCTCGCGCATCAGCTCGCGCAGGATCACGTTGGACAAGAGCCGCATGTCGATGTTGCCGCCGGAGAGCACGATGCCCACCTTGCGGCCCCTGAAGATCTCCGGATGGGCGGCCACCGCCGCATAGGCGGCCGCGCCCGCGCCCTCCACCACCGTCTTCTCGATCTCCAGCAGCACGTGGATGGCGCGCTCGATCTCGTCCTCGCGCACGAGCAGCACGTCCTTCACCAGATCCGCCACGATGGCGCGCGTCAGCATGCCGGGCTCCTTCACCGCGATGCCCTCGGCGATGGTCTGGCCGGAACAGGGCAGGCTCGCCTGCTTCACCGCGTCGTACATGGACGGATAGGCCCTGGCCTCCACGCCGTAGATCTCGATGGAAGGCTTGAGCGCCTTGGCCGCGACGGCGATGCCGGAAATCAGCCCGCCGCCGCCGATCGGCACGACCAGAACGTCGAGCGACGGCACGTCCTCCAGCAGCTCCAGCGCCACCGTGCCCTGGCCCGCCACGATGCGGGGATCGTCGTAAGGATGCACGAAGACGAGGTTTTCTTCCGCCGCGATCTGTTTGGCCCGGGCGAAGGATTCCGACAGCGTCGCGCCCTCCACGACCACGCGCGCGCCGAACGCCTTGGTGTGCTTGATCTTCACGAAGGGCGTGCCCTCCGGCATCACGATGATGGCGGGGATGCCGAGGCGCCCGGCGTGATAGGCGACACCCTGGGCATGATTGCCGGCGCTCATGGCGGCGACGCCGCGCTTGCGCTCCTCGGCCGTCAGCGAGGTGAGCTTGTTGAGCGCGCCGCGCTCCTTGAACGAGGCGGTGAACTGCAGGTTCTCGAACTTCAGCCAGATCTCGCAGCCCGCGATCTTCGACAGGGTGGAGGAATGCAGGACCGGCGTGCGCGACACCGCGCCCGCGATCACTTTCGCGGCGGCCTCGATGTCCTTGAGCGTGACGGGATGGGAGGCCAAGACGGAAAATCCTCCAGGGAGCTGGTAGCAGCGGAGGGATTTGAACCCCCGACCAAGGGATTATGATTCCCCTGCTCTACCACTGAGCTACGCTGCCGGCCGAGGCGGGGGGTGTAAAGTCGGGGGGTGGGGCTGTCAAGAAAGGCCCCCGCCATGGCAGGCTCGCAGGCCGCGGGAGGGCCGGGCGAGGCCCTCGCCGGCCTGTCGGGGCCACATCAAGGGAGAGACCGATGCGAATTCTGGGTGCGCATGTGGGCGTTCACAGCCGAGACGAGATGGCGGACCGGGCGTTCTTCCGCGACGTGGTGAAGCTGCCTTTCGTGGGCGAGGCGCACCAATTCGTCATCTTCGGTGTACCGGCTTCCGACATCGCGATCCACGAGTCCGATGGGAGCGGCCACGACCTCTATCTGATGTGCGACGACGTGGCGGAATTCGCCGCGCTGATGAAGGCGAAGGGCGTGGCGGCGACCGCGCCCGTCAATCGCGGCTGGGGCACGCTGATGGAAGTCACGCTGCCCGGCGGCGGCAAGCTCGGCGTCTACCAGCCCCACCACGAGCGCCCGAAGATGACGGTGAAGGGCGCGCCGAAGAAGGCGACGAAACGCGCGGCGAAGAAGGCGAAAGCCGGGGCGCGCAAAATGAAGACGTCAAAGGCAGCGCGCCGAACATCCGCGCGGCGGCCTGCCCGCGGAAAATAACGCGAGACGCGCAGCGTTCGGCCGGCGTGACAGGCAAGCGCGCGGCGGCGCGCTATGCCGCCGCTCTTGCCGGTTCGGCGCGGGCGATGGTGCCGCCGCCGAGCACGCGCGTGCCGTCGTAGAAGACGCAGGCCTGGCCCGGCGCGACGGCTTCCTCGAAACCGGCGAGTTCGACGAAGGCGCCATTTTCAACCGGTGTCACGGAGGCGGGCACCGGCGGCCGCGTGGAGCGGACCTTGACCGCGCACTCCATCCGGCGCGGCGGGACCAGCCAGTTGAGGTCGCGCAGGAAAATCACCTTCGTGCGCAAGGCCTCGCGCGGGCCCACGATCACGCGCGCATTTGCCGCGTCGAGCCCGATCACGAACAGCGGCGCCGCGTTGCCCGACAGCCCGAGCCCCTTGCGCTGGCCCACGGTGAAATGGATCACGCCCTCATGCGTGCCCACGACGTTGCCGTCGAGATCCACGATCTCGCCCGGCCGCGGCGCATCCGGACGAAGCCGCGCCACGGTGCGGGCGTAGTCGCCGTCCGGCACGAAGCAGATGTCCTGGCTGTCCGGCTTGTCCGCGACCGCGAGGCCGAGCGCGGCGGCCATGGCGCGCACCTCGCGCTTCTCCACCGCCCCCAGCGGAAAGCGCAGGAAGGAAAGCTGCTCCGGCGTGGTGCGGAAGAGGAAATAGCTCTGGTCGCGCGCGGCATCCGCGGCGCGATGGAGTTCCGGGCCGCTCGCGCCGCCGGCGCGGCGCACGTAATGGCCGGTGGCAAGCGCGTCCGCGCCCAGCTCCTGCGCCGCCTCGAGCAGGTCGGCGAACTTGATCCGGTCGTTGCAGGCGACGCAGGGGACCGGCGTCTCGCCCCTGGCATACGCGCCGGCGAATTCGTCCATTACCGCGCGGCGGAAGCGCGCTTCGTAGTCGAGCACGTAATGGGGAATGGACAGCGCCGCGGCCACGCGGCGCGCGTCGTGGATGTCCGCGCCCGCGCAGCACGCGCCCTTCTTCCGCGCCGCCGCGCCGGCGTCGTAGAGCTGCAGGGTCACGCCGATCACGTCGTAGCCCTCGCGCGCCAGCAGCGCCGCCACGACGGAAGAGTCCACGCCGCCGGACATGGCCGCGACCACGCGCGTCGCGCGCGGCGGCCTGGCGAAGCCGAGGGAATTCAAGGCGCTCATGGCGGCGATATAGAAGGGGCGCCGCGCTCGCGCAAGCTCAGCCTCCGCTCGAGCTCAGCGGCAGGTAGTTGAGCAGCGATATCTGGTTGAGCTGCGCGGTCACCTGCAGCGCGGCCTGGAGCGCGAGCTGGTTCTGGTTGAGGTTGGAGACGGCCGTGGTCATGTCGACGTCCTGGATGTCCGACACGAAGCCCTGATACATGTTGGACATGGACTGCTGGGTGGAGCTGGCGTCCTGAAGCTGCTGGTAGACCGCGCCGTTGGTGGCGGCGACGTTGTTCACCGCCTGCGCGGCGCCGGCCGCGCCCTGGATGGCGCCGGAGAGAAAGCTCGAGGTGGCGGAGTCGATCGTGGAGCCGAGCGGCCCGCCCGGGCCGGCATTGTAGTCGGCCACGTCCTTCAGGCTCTGCAGCAGCTGCTGACCCGCGTCCGACGCCAGCACGCCGACCTGCACGGTCTGCCCGTCGGAGATGCGCACGGCGTTCGTCACCGTTCCGTTGGAGAAGGCGGCCGAAGCCGATGGCAGCGCCACCAGGTCCGCCAGCGTGGTGGCGTTCAGCGGCTGGGTGGTGTTCTTGTCTCCGCCGTAGAGATAATTGCCGTTGGCGTCCTTGGAATTCAGGATGGTGTTGAGCTGGTCGAGGACGCTCTGCGCGTCGGTCGCCAGCGTCGAGGCGTCGCCGTTGCCCAGCGCCTGGGTGATGTCCTGCCGCCAGGTGTTGGCGAGGTCCGACAGCGAGGAGAGCTGCGTGTCCTGCATGTTGACCTGGTTGAGCGCGAGGTTGGTCGCGTTCTGGTAGGCGGTGGTGCGGTCGCTGGCGGCGCGCGCGGCTTCCAGCGCCGCGGTCTTGTCGCCGATGCCGGCATAGTCGGTGGCGACCTTGCCGCTGGCGACCTGGGCCTGCGTCCTGTTGAGCGCGTTGTTCGCCTGCGTCACCTGGGAGAGGAGATACTGCGCCTGGGTGGAGGTGGCGACGCGATCGATGCTCATGGCTTCATTCCTTACACGGCCTGGAGCAGGGAATCGTAGAGCTGCTGCGCCACGCTCAGCATGCGCGCGCCCGCGGAATAGGCCTGCTGGTAGACCATCATGTTGGAGAGCTCTTCGTCGAGATTGACGCCGGAGGTGCTGGACTGGCGCGTCTGCGCCTCGGTCAGCGCGTCGCTCTCGGTCGTGGCCGCGGTGGACGCCGCCGTGCTCTTGGTCGAGACGTCCTGGTAGAAGGAGCCGGCATAAGCCGTGAGCGTGGAATTCTGCGCGCCGATGGCGCCCGCCTTGGCGAAGCTCGTCTGCGTGTTGCCCACGTTCTGGAGTGCAAGCAGCCCGCGATTGTCGCCGCTGCCGAGGATCGGCTGGCCGGCGACCGTGCTCGAATCCATCGAGGACTGCGCGAAGGCGAGCAGCGAGGGCTGCGCGGAGATCGACGCACGCACCGAGAAGCCCGTGGCCAGCGCCGAAGCCTGCTGGCTGCCCAGCCCGAAGAGCGAGGTGAAGCTCATGCCGGTGGCGCCGCGCTGGGTGGTGTCGCCCGTCACCGCGAGCTGGTTCTGCGCATTGGCCGGCGTGCACGAGATCGAGCCGCCGGAATTGAGCGCGAAGCTGGCCGAGGAGCCGAACGCCGTGTTCAGGCTGTTGACGATGTCGCCGATGGTGTCGCCGGCGCCGACGCTGACGGTCGCCTGCTTGGCGATGGTGCCGTCCGGCCCCTTGAGCACGAAGCTCATCGTGCCGCCCGCCGCGAAGCCGCCCGCATCCGAGGCCGACAGCCCGGTGGAGAGGATCGACGGCGCGCCAGTGTCGAACAGGTCGTTCAGCCCGAAGAACTGGGAGAAGCCCACGCCGCCGCGGGCGGAGGGATTGCTCGCATCGTCCTGCACCACCACGCCGTTGGAGCCGCTGGCGGAGATCGAGAGCGTCCCGCCCGCGAAGCTCGCCGAGCCGTTGCTGCCGAGCGCGGCGTTGAGCGCAGCGGCGAAGCTTCCCACCGTGGAGCCGATGGAGACGGAGGCGCCGCCATCGACCGAGAGCGTGCCGGCGTCGAAATCGACATCGACGCGGGAGACGAGGTTGCCGCTCGAATCCGCGATCGCGACGGTCGTCTGGCCGGTGAAATTGAGCGCGTCGGTGCCGAGGAGTCCGGTGTCGCTTCCGTCCAGTTCGGACGGGGGCGGCGCCGCGGAACCGGCGTTGTGGACCTGGTTGAAGGCCAGCGCCGTCTGGCGCGCGAACTGGCCCAGTTCCTGCTGGATGTCGCCCAGCGTGTTGTCGCGGGTGTCGATCAGCCCCTTGAGCGAGCCGGAATCCAGATGCGGATCGAGCGCGGTGGAGGTGCCGATCACCGAGCCGGTGCGCGGGTTGATGTTGGAGAGCTGGATGTTGCCGTAGGAGCCGTTGGTGCTGCCGCCGGTATAGGAGAGCTGCGCGTAGGTGTCGCCCACCAGATTCACGCCGTCGTCGGTCATGACGGTCATCTGGCCGCTGGAGTTGGTCGAGGTGCGCACGCCCATGTATTGCGACAGCGACTGCACCGCCTCGTCGCGCTGGTCGAGCAGGCCGGAGGATTCGTCGCCGCCCGCGGTGGCGGTCGCGATCTGCTGGTTCAGCGTGTAGATCTGCTGGATCAGGCCGTTGACCGTCGGGATCGAGGTCGAGATCTGCTGATCCACCTGGGTCTGCAGCGTCGAGACCGACGAGGACAGATTGGAGACCGTGGCCGCCAGGTTCTGAAGCGCGTTGAGCGCGCCCTGCTGGCTGGCGCTGGAGGACGGCGATAGCGAGGCCGACGCCAGCGCGCTGGCGACGTTGCCGAGCTGGGAGGTGAGCGAGCTGCCGTCGCCCGGCTGGCCGAGCAGACCGTTCAGCTGGTCGAGGATTCCGCTCTGCGTCGAATAGCGCGACGAGCCGGAACTGGAGGTGAGCACCTGCTGGTTCAGGAACTGGTCGGCGACGCGCTGGATGTCGGCGATGCTCACGCCCTGGAGCTGGCCGCCCGCGACCTCCGCCTGGAGATTGACCACGCGGCGGTCGTAGCCCTGCGTGTTGATGTTCGCGACGTTGCCCGACACCACGCGCAAGGCGGCGGTGTTCGTCTGCAGCGCGGACAGCGCGTTGGACAGAATGCCGTTCACCGCCAAGACGCAATACTCCTTCCGGTCCGAGCAGGCGGTCGCAAGCGCCGTGCCAGCGGAAAGCGGGGAACTGGCGGGAATTTTCGCGCGCTCCGCGGCCGGCGCACCCGGCACGAATTGCCCGTACGGCAAGCGCTGCCTTGCCGCGTCCGCCATGAGAGCGCCGCAATTTCAGGCGCAAATCCTCGGAAATGCGAGGGGCGCTCGCGTGGTCCGGTGCTTGCTACGGAAGCGCCGGGTCAATCCGGATTTCGCCCTTGGCATTGCAAGCCGCTTCCATCGCCGCGCCTCAGGCGGTCACGTCCGTGACCGCCGCGCCCGCTGCCATGAGCGGCGACGCGAGCGGCGTGTTCGCCGCGCTGCTGGCGAAGATGAATCCCGCCGCGGCCGCGAAGCACGCAAGCGCAGCCGCGCCGCCGCGGGATCAGGCGCAGAGCGAGACGGACGGCGGCGCGTCCGGCGTTTCCGCTCCATCCCCGGCGCTGCAGGCCGGCGCGCTTCCCGGGCAGACGGCCGTGCCGTTGTCTCTCCAGCAGCTGCGGCAGCAGGCGATGGAGGATGCGCAGGCGCAGCCGGGCGCCGATGCGGACGATGCATCCGGCGAAAGCGCGCCCGCGAGCAAATCATCCGCCAGCCTGAAGTCCGTCGACATTTCCAGGCTCCGCGCCGCGGCCCAGCAGGTCAAGTCTGCCCAGGCCGCGAGCCCCGGGGCGCCCACGCTGCCGGTGATGCCCGTGCCGGCGCCGGCAACCGATGCGCAGGCACAGCCCGCGTCCAGCGCCGCGGCGACGCCGGCGGCCGCACCCGCCGTCACGATCGTGACGGCGAACGCGACGGCGGCGCCGCAGCCTCTGCAGACGCTGCAACAGCTTCGCCCGCTTCGGAATGCGGGACCGAACGCCGCCGGGCTTCCGGCGGACGGCGAAGACCAGGGCGACGCTTCGCCGGACACCGGCGCGGCTTCGCCCGGGCAGACGGATTCGAAGACGGCGCAGCTCGCCGATCCGGGCAAGGTCGCGCAGCTTCTCCTGCGCCCGGTCACGCCCGCGCAGACCACCGAAGCCCACGCGCTACCGGTGACGTTCGACACCCATCCAGACGGCCAGAACGCAAACCAGAACGCAAACCACAACTCCGGCCAAAGCTCCGGCCAGAACGCCGGCCAAAACGCCGGCCAGGACACCACAAACGGCGCTCAGCGCGCACAGCAGGACGCGCCGCGCGACCACGCGCCAACAGCGGTCACCAATCCGCCGAGCCCGCCGGCCGTGAACGTGCATGCGCAGCCGGTACAGCAGGCGGGCGCGAAATCCGCGGACCAGCCCGCGGCGCCATCCGCGCTCGCCGCCGCGGCGCCGGCCCAGCCCGCGCAGGCCGCCCAGCCGCTCGCCGCCTCGCTGCACGTCGCGCAGGCCATGCCGTCCGCCCCGCAGCTCGATACCCCGCAACTCGCCGTCAGCATCGCGGCGAAGGCGCAGGGCGGCGAGAAGCTCTTCGACATCCGCCTCGATCCGGCGGAGCTCGGCCGCATCGACGTGCGGCTGTCCGTCGACAGTTCCGGCAGGGCCCAGGCGCATCTGACGGCCGACAAGCCGGAGACGCTCGCCATGCTGCAGGGCGATTCCGCCACGCTCAGCCGCTCGCTGAGGGACTCCGGCCTCGATCTCGGCAATGCCGGGCTCTCCTTCTCGCTGCGCGGCGAGGGCAACAATTCCGGCGGTGCGCCGAAATCCTTCGCCAGGGGCCGCGCGCTCAGCGTCACCGCCGTGGCCGACGCCCAACCTGCAACCGCTCTTCACAACCTCGCGAGCGACCGGCTCGACATCCGCGTCTAGGGGACACCATGACCACCATCGCACCCACCACCACCGCCACGACAGCCGCGACGAGTTCGTCCTCGACCGACTCCGCGATGTCGCAGCTTTCCGGGAATTTCGACACCTTCCTGCAGCTTCTCACCACGCAGCTGCAGAACCAGGATCCCATGAACCCTATGGATTCGGACCAGTTCACGCAGGAACTGGTGGAATTCTCCGGCGTCGAGCAGCAGATCAACACCAACGACAATTTGAAGTCGCTGATCGGCTTAACCCAGAGCAATGCCGGCGGCGCGGCGGTAGGCTACCTTGGCAAGACCGTCACCGTGACGACGGGCAACGCGCCGCTGCAGGACGGCGAGGCCGACTGGAGCTACGCGCTGGGCGCCAGCTCCGCGTCCACTGTCCTGACCGTGACGGATGCGAACGGCAACATCGTCTACACGCAGCCCGGCGAGACGGGTTCGGGCCAGCACGATTTCTCGTGGGACGGCACGGAGACCAACGGCAGCGACGCGCCGGACGGCGTCTACCAGCTCACCGTGACCGCGCTCGCCTCCGACGGGTCGGCCGTGCAGAGCGCGGTCGCGAGCAAGGGCGTGGTGAGCGAAGTCAACCTTACCGGCTCCGAGCCCATGCTGATGATCGGATCCATGGCCGTGCCGCTTTCGCAGGCGTCGGCCATCGACAACTAGGGAGCGAGGCCGGCAACGCGTGAAGCGGTTTGCGCGGGCCGCGCGATCGAAAAAGGACTCCAAACAGGCCGCCGAGAAGCGGCGGCCAGCCACTCCACCGGACAAGCGGGCGAAGTTCCGCGATGCATCCGGAGAAGGAAACGAAAATGTCTCTCTACGGCGCCTTGATGACGGGCGTGGCGGGGCTCTCCGCGAACAGCGAGGCCCTCAGCGTCGCGTCGTCCAACATCGCGAATGTCAACACCGTCGGCTACAAGACCGGCTCGGCGGATTTCTCCACGCTTCTGGCCTCGGCCATGGGCTCGGGCGACGTCTCCTCCGCGGGCGTCGTCGCCAATGTCGGCCAGAACGTGAGCCAGCAGGGCCTGCTCACCACCACCGACGTGGCGACGGACCTGGCGATCTCCGGCAACGGCTTCTTCGTCGTCAGCCAGCAGCCCGGCACGGCGGGCACCAGCCAGTCCCAGCTCTACACCCGCGCCGGCGACTTCACGCCGGACGCCAATGGCGACCTGCGCAACTCTGCCGGTCTCTACCTGATGGGCTGGCCGCTGGACGCCAGCGGCGCGGTCCCCACCAACCGCAACGACATGACCGCGGTGAACGTGAACAACCTCTCCGGCAAGGCCGAGGCGTCCACGACCATGACCCTGCAGGCCAACCTGCAGGCCTCCACCGCCATCACCACGCCCTACAACGCGGGCGACATGGAAGCAGGCACCGTGACGCCGGACTTCCAGCGCACGATCAACGTCTACGACAGCCAGGGCGGCACGCAGCCTCTGCAGATTTCCTACGTCAAGACCGGCGCCAACGCCTGGTCTTACGAAGTGACCTACCAGGGCGACGTCAACAACCTCAACAACGGCCCGCCGCCGACCCCGCTGATCGCGTCGGGCACGATCAACTTCAACACGGACGGCACGCTGGCGAGCGTCGTCCCGACCGGCACGACGCCGGCATCGCCCACCGGGACCGCGGACATCACCATCCCGTGGGACTCGACGGCATCGGGCCTGGCGCCGCAGACCATATCGCTCGACATGGGCACGGTGGGCGGCTCCGACGGCGTCACCCAGTTCGACAGCCCGTCGGCGCTGGTGTCGTCCACGGTGAACGGCGCGCTGTTCGGCAGCGTGTCGGGCGTCTCCATCGACTCCAACGGCTTCGTGACGGCGCAGTTCACCAACGGCCTGTCGCAGAAGATCTACAAGCTGCCGATCGCGACCTTCACCAATCCGGACGGCTTGTCGGCGGTCTCGGGCAACGCCTACCAGGTGTCCGAGCAATCCGGCACGCCGACCATCGGCGAGGCCAACACCGGCGGCGCAGGCACCATCCAGTCCAATGCGCTGGAAGGCTCGACCGTCGATCTCGCGACCGAGTTCACCAATCTCATCACCACGCAGCGCGCTTATGAGGCTTCGACGCGCATCATCACCACCGCGTCGGACATGCTCGATCAGCTCCTGCAGATGGCCCATTAACGAAAGGTTCCGGCGTCTTCTCGGTGAGAAGACGCCGGCATTCCCGAAATCGGACAGAAAACCCGCATGAACAAGGCCTTTTTTACCATCACCGTTTTCGTTTCCGAAACGCGCGCAGGGTTACCGTTTGCGCGGGTGATGGAGTTTGGAGTTTCATGATGGGCGAAGACCGCAGAGGTCGCGTCAGCTATGTGATCGGCCCCGACGGGAGCCCGCTCACGCTCGCCGACCTGCCGCCGCCGAACACCAAGCGCTGGGTGATCCGCCGCAAGGCGGAAGTCGTCGCCGCCGTGCGCGGCGGGCTGCTCAGCCTCGACGAAGCCTGCAAGCGCTACACGCTGACGGTGGAGGAATTCCTCGCCTGGCAGCGCGCCATCGACCGCTTCGGCCTGCCCGGCCTGCGCGCGACGCGGGTGCAGCAGTACCGGCACTGACGGGTGAGTAGTGAGTAGTGAGTAGCGAATAGGGAAAAGTTACCAAATCCTTCCACGTACCACTCCCTGCTCCCTACTCACTATTCGCCATTCGCCATTCGCCCTTCCGTTTCATCTTAAACCGCCCTTTACCAATCCCCGGCAAAGTTTGCCCACCCATCGCGGAGGCATGCTTGCTGGAGTTCATCAGAAATGTCGGCGCCGCGCGTTTCGGCGTCATGGCGGGCGTCGCCGCGGCGCTAACCATGTTCTTCCTCTACGTCGCCAACGTCATCGGCGAGCCGGCCAAGTCGATCCTCTATGCGGGGCTGGAGCCGCGCGACGCCGCCCAGGTCACCGCCAAGCTCGACGCGATGAACGTGCCCTACGACACCAAGGGCGACGGCGGCACGATCCTGGTGCCCGCCGACCAGGTGACCAAGCTGCGCATGGAGCTCGCCTCCGAGAACCTGCCCGGCGCCGGCGTGGGCTACGAGATCTTCGACAAGTCCGATTCCTTCGGCACCACCGCCTTCGTCCAGAACATCAATTCGCTGCGCGCGCTGGAAGGCGAGCTCGCCCGCTCGATCCAGACCATCGAGGGCATCGATTCCGCGCGCGTGCACCTGGTCGTGCCGGAGCGGCAGATCTTCTCGCGCGAGGAGCAGGCGCCGTCGGCCTCGGTGGTGCTGCGCACGCGCATCCCGCTCGACAAGGGCCAGGTCGCGGCCATCCAGCACCTGGTGGCCGCCGCGGTCCAGAGCCTCGCGCCCGCGCGCGTCGCCATCGTCGACGACAAGGGCACGCTGCTCGCCGGCGGCGACGACAAGCAGGGCCCCGGCGCCACCGCGAGCGACGAGGAAGACGAGACCACCGCATTCGAGGACAAGCTGCGCCAGCGCGTGGAGTCCATCGTCTCCAGCATCGCCGGGCCCGGCGCCGTGCGCGTCCAGGTGGCCGCCGACATCAAGTACAATCACAGCCAGGAGACGTCGGAGACCTACGATCCCGATTCCAGGGTCGTGCGCTCCACCCAGACCACGGAGCAGAACTCCAGCGACCAGAACGGCAACAATTCCAGCTCCGTTTCCGTCGCCAACGCCCTGCCCAACGCGGCGCAGAATTCGTCCGGCTCCGGCGACGCGAGCAAATCCGACTCCGACCGCACCGAAGAAACCACCAACTACGAGATCAACAAGGTCACAAGGACCACCACCGACGACGGCGGCGACATCAAGCGGCTGTCCGTCGCCGTGGTCGTCGACGGCAAGACCTCGGCGTCGGGCGCCTATGCCCCGCGCACGCCCAAGGAGATGGCGCAGATCGAGGCGCTGGTGAAATCCGCCATCGGCTTCGACAAGTCGCGCGGCGACCAGGTGCAGGTCTCCAACATGCAGTTCGCGCGCATCGACGCGGGCCCCGCCACGCCCGCCGCCGCGCCGCTGCTCGGGCTCGATTCCGGCCAGTGGTACAAGATCATCGAGGTCGCGATCCTGGCGCTGACGGCGCTGCTGCTGGGCTTCTTCGTGGCGCGGCCCCTGATTGCGCGCGTCTTCGCGCCCGCGGGCCAGCCGATGGCCATCGCGGCGCCGCAGGCCGTGGCCGGACACCTGCCCGCGCCCGCCGGCGCCGCCATGCATGCCGCCGACGCCGGCGGCGCGCCGATGGCGCTGCCCGCGCCCAAGGAAAGCATGATCGACATCCAGCGCATCGAGGGCCAGGTGCGCGAATCCTCCATCCGCAAGGTCGGCGAGGTGGTGAGCGCGCATCCCGAGGAAGCGCTCGCCATCGTGCGGACCTGGCTGCACCAGGCGGTCTGAACCATGTCGCGCGCCGCAAAAGCCCAGGCAAAGGACGACATCCGCCAGCTCTCGGGGCCCGAGCGCTCGGCGATCCTGATGCTCGCGCTGGGCGAGGAGCACGGCCAGCATGTGTGGAAGATGATGGACGACGAGGAGATCAAGGAGATCTCCCAGATCATGTCCACGCTCGGCACCGTCTCCTCCTCGCTGGTGGAGAAGCTCCTGGTCGAGTTCGTCTCGCAGATGTCGGCCACCGGCTCGCTGATGGGCTCCTACGAATCCACCGAGCGGCTGATCTCCCGCTTCATGCCGCAGGACCGCGTCTCCCAGATCATGGAGGAGATCCGCGGTCCGGCCGGCCGCACCATGTGGGACAAGCTCGGCAACGTGAACGAGACGGTGCTGGCGAACTACCTGAAGAACGAATACCCGCAGACCGTCGCCGTCGTGCTCTCCAAGATCAAGCCCGAGCACGCCGCGCGCGTGCTGGGCGCGCTGCCCGAGGAGTTCGCGCTCGAGGTGGTGCAGCGCATGCTGCGCATGGAGAGCGTGCAGAAGGACATCCTCGACAAGGTCGAGAAGACCCTGCGCGTGGAGTTCATGTCCAACCTCGCGCGCACGGCGAAACGGGACTCCCACGAGCACATGGCGGAGATCTTCAACAATTTCGACCGCCAGACCGAGGGCCGCTTCATCACCGCGCTGGAGGAGCGCTCCCGCGACAGCGCCGAGCGCATCAAGGCCCTGATGTTCACCTTCGAGGACCTCGCCAAGCTCGATCCCGGCTCGATCCAGACGCTTCTGCGGCACGTCGAGAAGGACAAGCTGGCGCTGGCGCTCAAGGGCGCGACCGACACGCTGCGCGACGTCTTCTTCTCCAACATGAGCGAGCGCGCCGGAAAGATCCTGCGCGAGGACATGGAGGCCATGGGCCCGGTGCGGCTGAAGGACGTCGACGAGGCGCAGATGCGCATGGTCAATGTCGCCAAGGACCTCGCCAACAAGGGCGAGATCATGATCGCCAACAAGCAGGGTGAGGACGAGCTGGTCTACTGATGGGCACGACGAAATTCACCTTCGACACGGTCTTCGAGGCGCGCCAGGACGTCGTCTCCGACGCCGCGCGCGCGCGGAAGCGCATCACCCTCAGCCAGGGCGAGCTCGATTCCATGCTGTCGCTGGCGCGCAACGAGGGCCTGGGCGCGGGCCAGGTGCGCGCCATGGAAGACACCGCCCATGCCGCGCGCGACACCATCTCGGCCATCGACGCGGCGCTGGCCCGCCTGCGCGAGGAGCTTCATGCCGTGCGCGAAGGCGCGGTGCAGGTGGCGCTCGCGGCCGCGCGCAGGCTCGCGCGCACCGCCCTTGCCCGCTTCCCCCATGAGGAAGTCGAGGACACGCTGCGCCAGGCCATGCACCAGGCCGTCGGCGAGCCGCGGCTGACGCTGCGCGCGGCGCCGGATGTGGCCGAGGCGCTCAAGGCCCGCATCGCGGAGATCGCGCACGACGAGGCCTTCGACGGCCGCGTGCAGATCTCCGCCGAACCCCATCTTCACGGCGCCGACTGCCGCATCGAGTGGCGCGGCGGCGGGCTGGAGCGCAGCGAAGCCGCCATCGCCGCGGCGCTCGAGGCGCTCGCTTCCCGGCATTTTTCCACATCGGCTCAGGAGAGCTAAGCCATGGCTTCCAACGACGAAGTCGAACTTCCCGACCTGGCGCGCGACGGCGCGGCGGCCAGCACGCCCGCGCTGCTGCAGAACGAGCCCGGCGAGAGCGAGGACGAGACCAGGCGCTCGGCCTCCGACCTCGAGGCCGTGTTCGACGTGCCGGTCACGGTCTCGGCCGTGCTGGGCAAATCGGGCATGGAAGTGAGCCAGCTGCTCAAGCTGGGCAAGGGCACGATCGTGGAGCTGGACCGCAAGGTCGGCGAAGCCATCGACATCTACGTCAACGACCGGCTGGTGGCGCGCGGAGAAGTCGTCCTCGTCGAGGACCGGCTGGGCGTGACCATGACCGAAATCATCAAGACCGGACAATCGTAGGATCGGCGCAACGCCGCGGAAGGAATACGAACATGCGTCTTCTCATCGTCGGATCGCTTCAGGGCCAGATCGGCGCCGCCACCAAGATCGCGATGGACCGCGGGGCCAAGGTGACCCACGCCTCCTCCATCGAGCAGGGCCTGGCCGAACTGCGCGGCGGGCGCGGCGCCGACCTGGTGTTCTGCGACGTGGGCTTCGACATCGGTCAGCTGGTGCGCGGCCTCGCCGCCGAGCGCATCTGCACCCCCGTCGTCGCCTGCGGCGTCGGCACCGACGCGCGCAAGGCCGTCGATGCCATCCGCGCCGGCGCCAAGGAATACCTGCCGCTGCCGCCCGATCCGGAGCTGATCGCCGCCGTCCTGGCCGCCGTCGCCGACGAATCCCACCAGATGGTCTACGAAGACGAGGCCATGGGCGCGGTGATCGCGCTGGCCGACCAGGTGGCGGGCTCGGACGCCTCCATCCTCATCACCGGCGAGAGCGGCACGGGCAAGGAGGTGCTCGCCCGTTACGTCCACCGCAAATCGACGCGCGCGGACAAGCCGTTCATCTCCGTCAACTGCGCCGCCATCCCGGAGAATTTGCTGGAGTCGGAATTGTTCGGTCACGAGAAGGGCGCGTTCACCGGCGCCATCGCGCGCCGCGTCGGCAAGTTCGAGGAAGCCAATGGCGGCACGTTGCTGCTCGACGAAATCTCGGAGATGGACGCGCGGCTTCAGGCCAAGCTGCTGCGCGCCATCCAGGAGCGCGAGATCGACCGCGTGGGCGGCACCAAGCCGGTCAAGGTCGACATCCGCATCATCGCGACCTCCAACCGCGACCTCGCCGAGGCGGTCAAGCACGGCACCTTCCGCGAGGACCTGCTCTATCGCCTGAACGTGGTGAATTTGCGCCTGCCGGCGCTGCGCGAGCGGCCCAGGGATATCCTCGCATTGGCGCGCTTCTTCGCCCAGAAATACGCCGAGGTGAACGGCGCGCCGATCCGGCCGGTCGCGCCGGCGACGGAGCGGCTTTTGATCTCCCATCCGTGGAAAGGCAACGTCCGCGAGCTCGAGAACACAATCCACCGCTCGGTGCTGCTGGCGCAGGGCGTGGAGATCGGGCCGGAAGCCATCCGCCTGCCGGACGGCACGCAGGTCAACACCGGGCGCTCCGACATGCCGGGCGCGGTGAAGGCCGCGGTGGAGAATGCCGCCGTCGTCACCCGCGGCCTGGTCGGGCGCACGGTGGCGGAAGTCGAGCGCGACCTCATCCTCGACACGCTGGACCATTGCCTGGGCAACCGCACGCACGCCGCCAACATCCTGGGCATCTCCATCCGCACGCTGCGCAACAAACTGCGCGAGTACAGCCAGTCCGGCCTCGCCATCCCCCAGCACGGCGAAGCGCGGATGGCGGGGTAAAATGAGCACCGGCCTGCAACACGTCTTCGCACCTCCCCCTTGCGGGGAGGTCGAAAACGCAAAGCGCTTTCGGGTGGGGAATTCCCGCGGCCGCGCCGCCCCCCACCCGAAAAATGCTTCGCCGTGCTCGCATTTTTCGACCTCCCCACAAGGGGGAGGTTGGTAGAGCGCCATGTCCGATACCGCCGCCGCCGCGCCCGCCGCCCCCGGCCTCAACCTCGCGACGCTGACGCAGTATCTCAAGCGCAGCGACCTTGCGCTGGCCGTCGGCATCATGGCGATCCTGATCGTCCTGATCCTGCCCCTGCCGCGCTGGCTGCTCGACATCAGCCTCGCCTTCTCGCTCAGCTTCTCGATCCTGATCCTGATGACGGCGGTGTTCATCAGGAAGCCGCTGGAATTCTCCTCCTTCCCCGCCGTGCTGCTCATCACCACCATGATGCGGCTGGCGCTCAACCTCGCCTCCACGCGGCTGATCCTCGGCCACGGCAGCGAGGGCACCGCGGCCTCGGGCTATGTCATCCAGGCCTTCGGCAAGCTGATCATGCAGGGCAATTTCGTGATCGGCCTGATCGTGTTCGCGATCCTGGTGATCGTGAACTTCGTGGTCATCACCAAGGGCTCGGGCCGCATCGCCGAAGTCGCGGCGCGCTTCACCCTCGACGCCATGCCCGGCAAGCAGATGGCGGTGGACGCCGATCTCTCCTCGGGCCTGATCGACGAGAAGGAAGCCCGCGCCCGGCGCAAGTCGCTGGAATCGGAATCCAATTTCTTCGGGGCCATGGACGGCGCCAGCAAGTTCGTGCGCGGCGATGCCATCGCGGGCCTCCTGATCGTCGCCATCAACGTGGTGGGCGGCATCATCATCGCCGTGGTCCAGAAGGGCATGAGCTTCGCCGACGCCTCGCAGACCTTCACCGTGCTGTCGGTCGGCGACGGGCTGGTGTCGCAGATGCCGGCGCTCATCGTCTCCACCGCCGCGGGCCTGATGGTGTCGAAGGCCGGCGTCGAGGGCGCCACCGACAAGGCGCTGATCGGCCAGCTCTCCTTCTATCCGCAGGCGCTGGGCATGGCCGCCGCGGTGATGGCGATCGTGGGCGTGCTGCCCGGCATGCCGACGGTGGTGTTCACCCTGCTCGCCGCGCTCATCGGCGGTGCGGCCTTCGTCGCCTACAGGCGCAAGGACGCCGCGGCCGCCGAGCAGGCGCAGAAGGAAGAGAAGGAACGCGCCGCCGCCGCGCCCGCGGAGGAGCCGATCTCGACCGCTCTCGCGCTCGATCTCCTGCGCGTCGAGCTGGGCTACGGCCTGTTGCCGCTCATCAACGACGTCAAGGGCCACCGCATCACCGACCAGATCAAGGCGCTCAGGCGCCAGCTCGCCGGCGAGATGGGATTCGTGATGCCGAGCGTGCGCATCCTCGACAACATGCAACTCGGCGCCAACGAGTACCGCATCTGCGTCAAGGAGGTGGATTCCGGCCGCGGCGAGCTCTTCCCCGGCTCGCTGCTGGTGATGGACCCCAGGGGCACGCCCATCGACCTGCCGGGCACGCACACCACCGAGCCCGCCTTCGGCCTGCCCGCCACCTGGATCGCCTCCAGCCTGCGCGAGGAGGCCAGCTTCCGCGGGCTCACCGTGGTCGATCCCGGCACGGTGCTCACCACCCATCTCACCGAAGTGCTCAAGACGCACATGGCGGAGCTGCTCTCATTCGCGGAGACCAAGAAGCTGCTCGACGACCTGCCGCCCGAGCACAAGAAGCTGGTGGAGGAACTCATCCCTTCCCAGATCTCCATCAACGGCGTGCAGCGCGTGCTGCAGACGCTGCTGACCGAGCGTGTCTCCATCCGCGATTTGCCCGCGATCCTGGAAGGCATCGCCGAGGCCGTCGGCCACACCAAGAACGCGCTCTATATCAGCGAGCACGTGCGGGCGCGGCTGTCGCGCCAGCTCTGCAACCAGCATCTGTCGCCGGGCGGCTATCTGCCGCTCATCGCCCTGTCGCCGGCCTGGGAGCAGGCCTTCGCGGAATCCATCGTGGGCCAGGGCGAGGATCGCCAGCTCGCCATGGCGCCCAGCCAGCTGCAGCAATTCATCACCAGCGTGCGCGAGCGCTTCGACGAGGCGGGGCAGAAGGGCGACGTGCCGGTGCTGCTGACGAGCCCGCATGTGCGCCCCTTCGTGCGCTCCATCGTCGAACGCTTCCGCCCGCAGACCGTGGTGATGAGCCAGAACGAAATCCACGCCTCCGTGCGGCTCAGGACATTGGGGCAGGTCTAGCACATGCAACTGCGCACCTTCGTGGCCGGCGACATGCAGCAGGCACTGGCGCATATGCGCCGGGAGATGGGGCCGAACGCCATCATCGTGTCGAGCCAGCGCGCGCGCGAGGGCGGCGTCCTGGTGCGCGCGGCGCTGGACGAGCCGGAAACCGATCTCGAGACCGCCGTCGCCGCCGAACAGCCCGAAGCCATCATCGCCGATTTCGAGACCGGCTACCGCGACAACCTCATGCGCCGCCTGCGCGAAAGCGCGCCCGACGCCGCCCGCGGCGCGCGCGCCTTCGGCCGCGCCGAGCTCATCAGCCTCCTGCGTGAACAGCGCGCGCCGGATTCGCTCGGTCACGCGCTCGCCGAAGCTGCGGAGAAGACCGGCCTCACCGACATGACGCTGGCGCTGGCGTCCGCGCTCGACAAGCGCATGCAGGCCGAGCCCATCGAGCTGTCCGCCTGCCCCGCCCTTCTGCTGGTGGGCCCCCACGGCGCGGGCAAGACCGCCACGGCCGCCAAGCTCGCCGCGCATGCGCGGCTCATCGGCCGCGCCGTCGCGCTGATCGCCACCGATCCCGCGGGCGCGGGCGCCATCGCGCGGCTCGAAACCTTCGCCACCCATGTCGGCGCGAGCTTCGAAGTGGCGGAAACGGCGGAAGAGACCGCCAGGCTCGTCGCGGCCTCCAGCGCCGCCGGGACGCTCGCCATCGTCGACACCGCCGGCTTCGATCCGCGCGATGGCAAGGCGCGCGCCGCCTTCACCGCGCTGGCGCAGATCGCGGACCTCGAAGCCATCGGCGTCGTCTCCGCCAACGGCGATTCCGAGGAGACGGCGGAGATCGTCTCCGCCCTGTCGCTGCTCGGCGCGCGGCGCATCGTCGTCACGTGTCTCGACACCGCGCGCAGGAGCGGCGCGCTCGTCGCGGCGGCCTGCGAGGAATCGAGCCTCGCCTTCGTCACCCGCTCGCCTTTCGTCGCGGGCGGGCTCGACACGCTGACGCCGCTGTCGCTGGCGCGGCTGATCGTCGAAACATCCGGCCAGGCGGGCCGGGGGAGCGCGCAATGACATCCTTCCTCGCCATCGGCTCCGGCAAGGGCGGCACGGGCAAGACGCTCGTGGCCGTGAGCCTTGCCCATGCGCTGGCCCATCAGGGCGAGAAGGTGCTCCTGTGCGACGCCGATCTCGGCCTTTCCAACACCACCGTGCATCTGGGGCTCGAAAGCGGCGGCGACCTTGCCGGCGTGCTGGCGGGCCGAAGGGCGGTGGCCGACGCCGTGGTGCCCGCCTTCGGCGGCATCTCCGCGCGCGGCGGCTTCGACCTGCTGGCCGCGCCGCCGGGCTCGGGCGCGCTGGCCGATATCCACGAGGACCAGGCCCATCGCCTCGTCGAAACGCTGCGCGCCGCGCGGCGCTACGACCGCATCGTGCTCGATCTCGGCGCGGGCGTGGACGCCACCATCATGCATTTCGCCGCGTGCTGCGATCACACCCTGCTTGTGCTCACGCCCGATCCCGCCTCGCTCGCCGACGCCTATGCGTTCGCGAAACTCCTCAAGCGCCGCGGCGCCAGGCTGCCGCTGGTCGTCGTCAACATGGCCGCGAACGACGCCGAAGCGCGGCGCACCTCCGGCGCGCTCGGCAACACCTGCCAGGCCTTCCTGGGCGCGGTGCCCGAATATCTGGGCGGCATCCCGCGCGACCCGCATGTGTCGGAAGCCGTGCGCCGGCAGAGCCAGCTTCTCACGCTTCATCCGCAGGCCGCGGCCTCGGCCGCCATCCACACCGTGGCGCGCCGCCTCCATAACAAGATCGCGGCGCCCCAGCCCGCCTCCGGGCTGCGTTAACCAACAGTTTCCAGCCTTTCCGCCCGCGCGCGCCGCGACCCTGTGGAATGCGGCCATGCCCTCCCGCGCAGGCGGGGATTCATGTATCATTCCGATACGAAAATGCCGGAGTACGTCGCGGCATTCGCGGGGTTGTAAGGGGGAATCATGTCTGCGCTTACCGACATCTGGAACACCATTCACGGCATCCTCACGTCGAACGACTGGATGCTGCTCGGCACCATCCTCATCGCCTGCATCGTCATCGCCTGGTTCACCGAGGGCCTGAGCGCGCTGCTCAACTCCACGGTGATGGCCCTCATCCTGATCGCGGTCGCGACGTTCGCGGAAGCCGCCATCAAGGCCGGCGGCAAGGACATCGGCACGCTCGCCCAGACCGACTGGGGCGTGCTGATGAAGATGACCGTGGGCACGCTGATCGCCTACGCGATCATCTGCGCGGTGATCGTGGCGGTCGTCTCGGCGATCAAGTCCGCCATCGGACGCTAGCAGCCGTCCGCCGCGTTTCGCGGGCGCCGGCGCCGATTCGCGCCGGTGTCTTTGCGCGCCCGCCGCGGAGATGGACGAATCCGTACGGAACCTTTAGCGTTCCGACTCATGAGCTGGATTGCGCTGGGCATCGTCGCGGTCGCCCTTCTGTGGGCGGTCGCGGTCTATAACGGTCTGGTCCGCCGCAAGAACGTGGTGGCGGAAGCGTGGAGCGGGATCGATGCCCAGCTCAAGCGCCGCGCCGACCTCATCCCCAACCTGGTCGAGACCGTGAAAGGCTATGCCGCCCACGAGCGCACGACCTTCGACGAGCTGGCGCGGCTGAGGAGCCAGGGGCAGGGCCAGGCCGACCCGGCCCAGCGCGCCCAGACCGAGGCCGCCATCACCGCCGCGATCGGCAAGGTCATGGCCGTGGCGGAGGCCTATCCCGAGCTCAAGGCCAGCCAGAACTTCCAGATGCTGCAGCACGATCTCGCCGACATCGAGGACCAGATCCAGATGGCGCGGCGCTACTACAATGCCACGGTGCGCGACTACAACGTGACGATCGGCCAGTTCCCCTCGAACCTCATCGCCGGCATGGGCGGCTTCACCCCGCAGCCCTTCTTCCAGGCCGACGAGTCCGACCGCGCGGTGCCGAAGGTGTCGTTCAGTTGAAGGCGCGGCTCGCCCTCCTCCTCGCCGCGCTCATCTTCCTGGCGGGCTCCGCCCTCAGCCCCGCCTTCGCCTACGACCCCTACGAGCGCATCACCGATTACCGGAGCGACGTGACGGTCGGCGCCGACGGCACGCTGACGGTGACCGAGACCATCACCGTGGTGGCGGCGGACGACGAGATCCGCCACGGCATCTTCCGCGATTTTCCCACCACCTACACCGACACCTACGGCTTCAAGCGCAAGGTGGGCTTCGAGGTGCTGCATGTGACGCGCGACGGGGCGCCGGAGCCCTATGAGGTCAGCGGCGTGGATTACGGCGAGCGCATCCGCATCGGCGATCCGGACAGGATGCTCGCGCCCGGCGCCTACACCTACGCCATCACCTACACCACCAACCGCCAGATCGGCTTCCACGACAGGTTCGACTCGCTGTTCTGGAACGCCACCGGCAATTACTGGAAGCTGCCCATCGAGCACGTGACGGCGACGATCCACCTGCCGCCCGGCGCGCATGTCTCCAACACCGCGGCCTATACCGGCGCCGAAGGCTCGCGGGCCGGCAATGCAAGCACGCAGATGCTTTCGGACAGCGCCGTGCGCTTCGAATCCACCGAACAGCTGGCGCCGCAGGAAGGCATGAGCGTGGCCGTCGCCTTCAACAAGGGCGTGGTGTTCCCGCCCACGCAGGCGCAGCTGCGCGAGGATTTCCTGCGCGACAACGCCAGCCTCGTCACCGTGGCCATGGGCATCTTCGTGCTGCTGATCTATTTCGGCGCGGCGTGGTTCGAATTCGGCCGCGATCCCGTGGCCGGGCCCGTCGTGCCCCTGTTCGCCCCGCCAGAGAACTTGTCGCCCGCCGCGGTGCGCTACATCCACCGCATGGCCTATGACCGCAAGGCCTATGCCGCCTCGCTGATCGCCATGGCGGTCAAGGGCTACCTCACCATCGGGCAGGAGGACGGCGCCTATCTGCTGACCCGCACCGGCAAAAGCGAAGGCGAATGCGGGCTCGCGCAGCCCGAAGCCCAGCTCGCCGGCAAGCTCTTCGACGGCGACATGTCGGTCACGATGAAGCAGGACAACCACACCCGCATCGCCGCTTCCATCAGCGCGCTGAAGACGGCGCTGAAGCGCGAATGCGAGGCCAAATACTTCGTCACCAACCTGCACTGGTTCGCGGGCGGCGGGGCGATCCTGCTGGTCACCTCGCTCATCGCGGCGCTGCAATCCGAGGACATCGGCGCGACCGGCTTCGTGATCCTGTGGCTGGGCGGCTGGTCCATCGGCACGTCCTTCGTGGTGCACATGGCCTGGGATCACTGGATCGGGGTCAACGGGCCCGGCTCGCGCGTGCTCAATGTTCTCACCGCGCTGTTCTACACCGCCTTCGCGCTGCCCTTCGTGGGCGGCTGGTTCTTCGGGCTGTTCCTGCTGAACCGGGGCCTTTCGCCCGCCGCCGGCTTCCTGCTCATGGTCGGCGGCGTCATCACCTACGTCTTCTACCATCTGCTCAAGGCGCCCACGCTTCTGGGCGCCAGGATCCGCGACGAGATCGACGGCTTCCGCCAGTTCCTCAACATGACCGAGAAGGACCGGCTGGAAGTCCTCAACCCGCCCAGCGTCACGCCCAGGCTGTTCGAGACATTCCTGCCCTATGCCATTGCGCTGGATTGCGAGAACCGCTGGAGCAAGCGCTTCGAGGCCGAAGCCGCGCGCGCGGGCCAGACGCCGGACCAGTCCGGAGGCTACTACACGCCGCTGTGGTGGTCGGGCCTGTCGCCCCATGGTTTCGGCGCGACCGATTTCGCCTCCGGCCTCGGCGCTTCGCTGGCGGCATCCGCGGCCTCGGCCTCGGTGGCGCCCGGCTCAAGCTCCGGCTTCGGCGGGGGCGGCGGTTCGGGCGGCGGTGGTGGCGGCGGCGGCGGTGGGGGCTGGTAAGTCCTGGTTTGCGCCGGGCCGCCGCGTTCGATCCGCAGCGATGCCGCAGCCCGCGCCTTCGATCTCGGGCGTCGTGGTCCCCCAAATCCATCCGGGTCACCGGATGCGACCGATCAAGGCCGTGCGCGGAAGCAACCCGTCCGGGCGATCCGCACGCGCGGGCCGCGACACGTTCCCGGAATGGTTCCGCCCGATCGATGTCACCGCCGCTTCTGCTGGCCGCGGTTGTCGAGCGCGAATTTGCCCGGCCCGATGCCGACGAGCACGAGCAGCCCGCCCGCGATGGCGATGTTGCGGGTGAAGATCTCGTACTGCTCGGCGCGCTGGATGGGATCGGAGAAGGTCCAGTAGGCGTCCATCGCCACGGTGGTGACGGCGGTGAAGGCGAAGAGCAGCATCGCGCCGTGCCGCGTCTGGAACCCGAGGATCAGCGACAGCCCGCCCATGACCATCACCAGCAGCGCCGCGGCGAGCAGCGGCGGCGCGTAGGGGATGTGGCTCATGCTCATCAGCGTGAGCGTGGCGTCCCAGTCGCTGGCCCGCGTCCACGCCGCGTCCAGGAAGAACCACGCCAGCAGCCAGCGCCCCAGCAAGGGCGAAATCAGCTCCGAAAACGACATCGCTTCCCCCAGCGCGAAGCAGCGGCGGGAATGCTAGCGGAGGCGGAGGCAAAGAGCGATTCGAACCCGTGGCCGCTCATGAGGGACGGAGCCTTGGAACGTCTTCGGTTTTCAGCAGCACGGAACCGGGTTCGTCCACGGGCCATGACAAATATTTGGCGCGGAGCATGGACTCTATGGCAGATCGGTTTTGCCGGAAGCGCTCGATCCGGCCATGCTGATCCATTCCGTCTGCGCCAAAATGATCCTCGAGAGCTTCGCGGCTGACGGCGCAACGTACGCGTCCGCCGACTGATTCGTTTCCGTCGAAGTAGACAATCTCTCTCGAAAAATCATAGCGGATCGGCGGTTGGGCGAATGTCAAGTCCAACCCTGTGACCGTGGACCTGGGAATTTCCGACACCTTCAACAGCATGTCCCTTGGACCGATTGAAACGCGCGCGAGTGATCGACAGAGCAGGGATTTCCACATGGGACCACGCGAAACCGCCTCATGCCATGCTTCGGCCAACTCAAAACTTCTCCTGTGAGCCAGAATCTCCAGGAGAATCTCCGACTGACGGAGATCTTTCTCCTTTTTTGGACTGCCCGCGAGTCTGCGCTCGGACACAATCAGCTTGTGGATCGCAAACCTTTGAGGCGACGGTACGAGTACATACACGCCGGCATCATGCAAGACGACGGCCGGTTCGGGCTCGTAGATCAGAAAGTCGAGAAACCTGAGAGGTTCGGCATCCGTGCGCAGGGCGGGAAGCGACTGCGGTTCCAGCGTGTCTGGCCCCTCGTTAGGAGCGAGAAAATCCACGCGTAGCCCGTTCGACGATTCAAATCGCGTCGACCGTCGCCCGTCAACGCGATGCGGAATAGATCGAAAAGTCTCGTTCACCGATTTCAGCACATCCAGCATCGGTGGGGTGCTGTCCTCTACGGCAACGGACACAGTCGCGAACTGTGCGATGTCCACATCTTCGGTTTGCAGGGCTGCTCCTCTGAGGGCAACTCCGAGCGCCGGCCCATAGGTCTGAAATGCGGTTGTCCCGACCAGCACACCCCGCAACCGAAAGACGCCTGCATTGGCAAGCGCTTGAAGGACAGCCCCTGCTTCAGGCAGCGGTCTGGGATTTCCATATGCGCGGATCAGGGCGGAAACCAGTGCACGGCGTTCAAGCAAATTGGCGCGCGCGCTTCTGTGGTTGGAGATTTTTTCGAGCAAGTCGGGGGATTCGGCCCCAACGTATCGCTGTTTGCGGCCTTCGGACGAGGCTACCTGGAAATACCAATAGCTTCGCCCCTTGACGGTTTTTCGTACGAAGTTGCCTTCCTCGGGGAAAGCTGCGTTGAACGAGTCCGAAGCCGCCCGCTCGAGGAGTTCGGCATAGGCGGTCTGAATTTGCAGCGGGGGTCCGGACATCGTTATACTCACTTCGCGAAGTGAGTATAACTAATCGCATTTCGTTGTCAAGAGAAGTTATACTCACTTCGCGAACTGAGTATAACGCTAAGCCTGCCGCAGCGCGTGCTTCCTCAAGTGGCGCACGATGGCCATTTCGTCGAGGCGGGACTGGGCGCGGCGGGATTCGAGTTCGGCGGCGCGCTTGTCCTGCTGCTCGGTGGCGAGCTCGAGGCTCTTCAGGTCCTGGTAGGCGACCGAGAGATCGCCCTGCACCATCGCGCGCTCGCGCTCGACTTCGCGCAGCGTGGCGCGCAGGTTCTCGCGGCGGGCGTCGATCGAGCGCAGGAAGCTCGGGAAGGCGAGACGGCCGATGTCGGTGTCGTTGGCGCGCTGGCGCTCGCGGGCGACGCTCTCCTCGAGGTCGGCGAGCTTCCTCTCGGCGTCGGCCTTCATGGCGTCGAGCGTGGCCATGCGGCGCTTGAGGTCGTCGACCTTGAAGCGCTTGAGGCGCATCAGCGTATCGCGGCGTTTCATTGTCTACCCTTCCCCACGGCTACGATCTTTTCCAGGGCGGCGTAGCCATCGCCCAGCGTGGCGCGCTCGTCCTTCTTCTGCGCGAGGAAGGCCTCGAGCTTCGGATGGAGCGCGATCGCGGCGTCCACTTCGGGGTTGGTTCCCGTCTTGTAGGCGCCCAGACGGATCAATTCTGCCATATCTTCGTAAACGGAAAGCGGAGCCCGCGCGGCGGCGACGATGGCCTGCTCGCGGCCGTCGTTGCAGCCGGGCATGGCTCGCGAAACCGACTTGAGCACGTTGATGGCGGGGAAGCGCCCGCGCTCGGCGATGTTCCGTTCCAGGACAATGTGGCCGTCGAGGATGCCGCGCACGGCATCCGCCACCGGCTCGTTCATGTCGTCGCCCTCGACCAGCACGGTGAAGAGGCCGGTGATCGAGCCCGTGGTTCCGGCCTCGCCGGGGCCGGCGCGCTCCAGCAGGCGCGGCAATTCCGCGAACACCGTGGGCGTGTAGCCCTTGCTGGCCGGCGGCTCTCCTGCGGAGAGGCCGACTTCGCGCTGTGCCATGGCGAAACGGGTGACCGAGTCCATCAGGAGCAGCACATGCAAGCCCTGGTCCCGAAGCTGTTCCGCCACGGTCATGGCGACATAGGCCGCCTGGCGGCGCACCAGCGCCGGCTCGTCGGAGGTGGCCGCGACCACGACGGAACGCGCCAGGCCCTCCGGCCCCAGATCGTCCTCGATGAATTCCTTGAGCTCGCGGCCGCGCTCGCCCACCAGGCCGATGACGATGGCGTCCGCGTTCGTGTTGCGCGCGAGCATGGCGAGCAGCGTGGATTTGCCCACGCCCGAGCCCGAGAAGATGCCCATGCGCTGGCCCTTGCAGCAGGTGGCAAAGGCATTGAGCGCGCGCACGCCCAGATCGAGCTTGCCTCCGATGCGGGCGCGGCCATGCGCCGAGGGGGCCGCGGCCTTCACCGGATAGGCCCGCCCGCCTTGCGGCAGCGGGCCCCTGCCGTCGGCGGGATTGCCGAAGCCGTCCACCACCCGGCCGAGCCAGGACTGGCAGGGATGGATGAGGGCCGGCCGGTCCTCGAAATCGGCGCGCGCCCCCAGGCTCACGCCGTCCAGCGTGCCCAGCGGCATGGCCAGCGCCCGGCCCTCCCGGAAGCCCACGACCTCACATGGAATTGTCTTGCCATTAGAGGCAGTTAGCCTTAGCTGTCCGCCCAAGCTGATGGCGCCCGCCGCGCCCGTGACCTCGACCGACAGGCCCTCGATGCGGGCCACCCGGCCGAAGCGCTGAAGCGTCGGGAGGGTCTCGATATCCTTGAGCAGAGCATGCATCGGGCGGCGGACCGGGAGAATTTCCACCGCTCCATCTTGCCGCGAAGGATTTAAGTGGCGGTAAACTTAACAAAGCGAATCAAGGGGATGCGAAGTTCCCTCGCGGCAGTTTCCGTTAAGCCGGGTTCGCGAGTCCCTTCCGGGGGGCGAGAGCGCAACAGGATGTTAACCAGTTAAGGATACCGTCCATTCATCGAAATGGCTCCTGTGGGCCGCAAGGGGTTTGAAGATATGCGAGTGCTCCTGATCGAAGACGACAGCGCCATGGCGCGCAGCATCGAGCTGATGCTTCGCTCCGAGGGCTTCAACGTCTACACCACGGATCTGGGCGAAGAGGGCATCGACCTCGGCAAGCTCTACGATTACGACATCATCGTTCTGGACCTGCAGCTCCCCGACATGAGCGGATTCGAAGTGCTCAAGAGCCTGCGCCTGGCCAAGGTGCAGACCCCGGTGCTCATCCTCTCCGGCAACGCCATCGTCGAGGCCAAGGTCAAGGCGCTCGGCTTCGGCGCCGACGACTACATGACCAAGCCGTTCCACAAGGACGAGCTGGTCGCCCGCATCCAGGCGGTGGTGCGCCGCTCCAAGGGCCACAGCCAGTCGGTCATCACCACCGGCAAGCTCACGGTCAACCTCGACGCCAAGACGGTGGAGGTCGACGGCCAGCGCGTGCACCTGACCGGCAAGGAATACCAGATGCTGGAGCTGCTCTCGCTGCGCAAGGGCACGACGCTGACCAAGGAGATGTTCCTCAACCATCTCTATGGCGGCATGGACGAGCCCGAGCTCAAGATCATCGACGTCTTCATCTGCAAGCTCAGGAAGAAGCTCGCGGCGGCGACCGACGGCGACAACTACATCGAGACGGTCTGGGGCCGCGGCTACGTCCTGCGCGACCCGAGCGAAGCCGGCCAGCCCATCGCGGCGGCGCCCGCGGCGTAACGCACAACAGCTACCATCCAGGATTTGCAAAAGGGCGCCCTGTGGGCGCCCTTTTCGCTTTAGCTTCTCGCAAACTGTTGCGGATAGCGATATGTTGTCCCTCGGATTGCAACCAAATAGTCGCGCAGGTCCCATTCGACGAGAAGGATTTCACGATGCCGTCCATGATGAAATTGGGCAAGACAGGAAAAATCGGAGCGCGAGGACGCGACGGCGAACATGCGCCCCCAAACGCTACGGACGCGCCGGGCAATGGTGGCCGGGGTGGTGACGGCGGTGCCGGTCAGGACGTCGCCGCCAAGCCGATCTGGCCAGTCAGATCTGGCCACGACTACCTAGCGGCCTCATACGCGGGCGCTGGCGGTCAAGGAGGTAGCGGTGGCAACCCCGGAGGTACGTCTTCCGTCGAGATTCGGACGGACTCCAAACACGTCGATACCTACCATTCGCCGTCGGCAGACGGCGGAAATGCGGGAGCCGGCGGTGCCGGCGGCGATGCGGCCACCGCATATTCGGATATCGCCGCGAACTTGCGAGATGCCGGCTCTGCGTACGTATTGTTGTCGTCGCTCGCCGGGAGCGGCGGAGGCGGAGGCCCCAGCGCAGACGGCGGAGCCAACAACTATTACGTCGACAATTTTGGCATCGATGGGTATGGGCAGCCGTTCCAATATGTCGACCACGGCCTTGCCGGAGGGTTGGGCGGCAACGGAGGCAATGGCGGCGCGGGTGGGGCAGCCTACACCTCGCTCGACGGCGGCAAATTCGCGCGCGTCCTCGCGTTACGGCTCAACCTTTCGGCGGAAGCCGGCACTGGCGGCACGGGAAGCACCGGCGGGCTCGGCGGCGCCGGCAGCATCGGTGGCAATGGTGGCCGTGGTGGAAACGGCGGTCACGGCGGCGATGCAATTGCGGAAATTTCCGGCAATGCGATCGCGGCGTACGCCTCACCTTCCGCAGGATCGAGCCAGATCGAATTCGATCTCCTGGCGCTGGCTGGCAATGGCGGATCTGCAGGCGAAGGCGGTGACGGCGGTAGGGGCGCGCAATTGACGATCTATTCGAACGCTCTTGATCCCAGCCAAAACTACACGTCCGAACTCGACACTCCCGGCGTGGCGGGCCGTGGCGGACGGAGCGGAGATGGCGGTGACGCGATCGTCAATTTCACGAATAACACGATAACCGGACATGACGGCAACGACAGGATCGACTTTGTTATTCAGGCGACGGCGGGGAATGCCGGCGCTGTTGCCGACATACCGGGCGATCAAGCCGGTTCCATCGGGCATCGTGGCCATGCAATTGTGAATTTTTCAGGCAACGTGATAGCCGGCGGCGGCGGCGTGAACACAATGGATTTTTCGGGTTCCGATGTGGACCTGACGGTCGATCTTGGGACCGGAAGCATTAACGGCGGCATCAACACGATCAGGAACATCAATGTCGTCATCGGCGGCAACGAGCACAACACACTGACAGGCAGCGCCCATCGCGGCGAGACGCTCGAAGGAGGAATCCGGGATGACACGCTGGTCAGCAGTCCGAACGGGGGCGATATTTTCGAGAACAGCCCGGGAAACGACAGTTTTGTGTTTCTGAGAGTTGGCGACTCACCCGCCTCTCATCCAGACACGATCGAAGGCCTTACTCCAGGCCGCAACACCATCGATCTTTCAGCCATCAGCCCGGATCTGGTCCATGTCGCGAAACTGGACGGGCACCCGGATGAATTCGCACTCATCTATATTCAGAGCCACAACATGACCAAACTGGCAGTGGACACCGACGGCGACAAGGTGGCTGACATGATAGTGCTTCTGCCGGGCGACAATCGCGAATTTTCGGATTTTATCGTCTGACGTCACAGCCGTTGGAGCGCGCAACGTCCCAGCGCCTCGGCAACCTTGTCCGACACGTCCTCGCTCGACGAGCCGTTGGTCTGGATGATCAGGTGATAAAGGCCGGCGCGGAACACGGCGAGGTCGCCCTGGCGGTCGTGGAACGTCCAGAACGCGGCGTCACCGAGGTCCGGCACGTCGCGGATGCCAAGCGTGTGGTGGGCGGCGAGCGCGGCGCGCATGGTCGCGCGCCACGCGTCTTCCGCGGCGCGATAGGGCGGCAGGCTGAGGAGGACCGTCACGTCCGTGATGCCGCCGCCGTCGATCCTGAAGCTGCAATAGCTGCGCGTGCCGCCGTCGCAGGTGCCGCCGCAATCGGCGAGCGGCCCGCCCTTCACCATGGTCACGCGGCCGACGGCGCGTTCGACGTCGCCGGTGCGCAGGATCGCGCACGCGGTGGGAGACGCCAGCGCGGGCGCGACGGCGGCGAGCGCGAGGAAGAGAGCCAGCGCAGCGAGCCGCATTGCCCTATCCCGCCAGCGCCACGCCCTGGCTGAACTGCAGGTCGGCGAGCCGCTTGTAGAGCCCCCCGCGCGCCACCAGCTCGGCATGGCTGCCCTCGCCCACGATGCGGCCCTGGTCCATCACCACGATGCGCTTGAGCCGCTGGATGGTGGCCAGCCGGTGCGCGATGACGATGGTGGTGCGCCCCGCCATGAGATTGGCGAGGCCCGTCTGCACCAGGCGCTCGTTCTCGGCGTCCAGTGCGCTGGTGGCCTCGTCGAGCAGCAGGAGCGGCGCGTCGCGCAGGATGGCGCGGGCGATGGCGATGCGCTGGCGCTGGCCGCCCGACAGCGTGGTGCCGCGCTCGCCCACGACGGTCTGGTAGCCCAGCGGCAGGGGCTCGATGAACTCCGCCGCGGCGGCGGCCTCCGCGGCACGGCGAACCTCCACATCGCTTGCGCCGGTGCGCCCGTAGCGGATGTTGTCGGCGATCGTGCCGGAGAAGATGATGGAATCCTGCGCCACGATGGCGATGTGGCGCCTCAGGTCGGTGGGATCGAGGCGGGCGATGTCGGTCCCGTCGAACCGGATGGCGCCGGATTGCGGCGCGTAGAAGCGCAGCAGGAGCTGGAACACCGTGGATTTGCCGGCGCCCGACGGGCCCACCAGCGCCACCGCCTCGCCCGGCGCGATGTCGAGCGAGAAATCCTCCAGCGCCGCCGATTCCGGGCGCGAGGGATAGTGGAACCTCACCCGATCGAAGGCGATGCGGCCCTGTGCGCGCGCCGGCAGCTTCACCGGATCGGCGGGCGCCCTGATCTCGGGCTCGACGTGCAGAAGCTCGGTCAGCCGCTCCGATGCGCCGGCGGCGCGCTGCAGGTCGCCCCAGGTCTCCGACAGCGCCCCCATGCCGGAGACGAAGATGACGGCATAGCCCGCGAATTGCGTGAGCAGCCCCACCGTCATGCGGTGCGCCACCACGTCGTGCGCGCCCACCCAGAACACGCCCACCACGCAGGTCGCCACCGCGGCCATGACCACGGCCGTCATCACCGCGCGGGCGCGGGTGCGCTGGATGGCGACGCGGAAGGAGCTTTCGACCGCGCTGCCATAGGCCTGCCGTTCCGCCTCCTCATGCGTGAAGGCCTGCACGGTCTGCACGGCGTTGAGGGTTTCGCTGGCGTGCGCGCTGGTGTCGGCGATGCGATCCTGGCTCTTGCGGGAGAGCGTGCGCACCCAGCGGCCGAACATGATGAGCGGCACCAGCACCAGCACCACGATGCCGAGCACCATCCCCGTCAGCTTCAGGCTGGTGATGAACAGCAGCGTGAACGAGCCCACCAGCATGACGGCATTGCGCGCCGCCACGGAAGCCGAGGAGCCCACCACGGTCTGGATCAGCGTGGTGTCCGCCGTCAGCCGCGACAGCACTTCGCCGGTGCGCGTGAGCTCGAAGAAGGAGGGCGTGAGCCCGATGACGTGGTTGAACACGGCCTCGCGGATATCGGCCACCACGCGCTCGCCCAGCCAGGTGACGAAGTAGAAGCGCACGGCGGTGAAGAAGGCCAGCACCAGCGCGATGGCGACGAGCGGAAAGAAATACTGGTCGATATGGCTGGCGATGGTCTGGCTGAAGCCGTGCTGCACCAGCTGGCCGAGGGCCGGCGGGATGAGCAGGCTGGCCGTCGAGGAACACACCAGCGCCACGAACGCGCCGCCGATCTGCAGCCGGTAGGGCTTGAGGAACGGCAGCAGCCGGCGCAGCGGCCTGAGCGAGCGCGCCCTGGGCCGGACCCCGGCCACCCGCGCAACCTCGTTGGCAAACTCCTCGCCCGACTGCGACATGGGCACCTATTTAGGGGCCGGGCGGGGCCAAAACCAGCATTTCCGCCATGTTTTTCCCGCGCGGATCGCCGCGCCTTGCGTTTTGCCCCGCCTTTCGCCTATAAGCCGCGCCTTCCGAACGAGGCCTGCGCCATGAAAAAGGGCATCCACCCCAGCTATCATTTCGTGAACGTCCAGCTGAACGACGGCACGACCTACAAGACCCGCACCACCTGGGGTGAGGAAGGCCAGAAGCTCACCCTCGACATCGATTCCACCACCCATCCGGCCTGGACCGGCGGCCAGCAGCAGCTGATCGACCGTGGCGGCCGGCTCACCCGCTTCAACGCCCGCTTCAAGGATTACGTGAAGTAAGGGCGCATGCCGCCGGGGCGGCGGGCCCATGCGCGGGGCGCATTTCTCGTTCGTGACACGACATCGCTAGGCAGGGCGCCTCGCCGTCGCCCGAGGTGCCCATGCCCCGAGGTGTCCATGCCCCGAGGTGCCCATGCGTAATCCGGCCATCCTGCTTTGCGCGCTTGTCCTCGCCGCCGCGCCCGCGCTGGCGCAGGGGCCCGTCTCCGTCATGGTGATCGGGACGTTCCACTGGGCGAACCCCAACCGCGACCTGCACAACGTGAAGGCCGACGACGTGCTCGCGCCCCGCCGCCAGGCCGAAATCGCGCGGATCGCCGCCGGCCTGTCACGGTTCCATCCCACGCAGATCGGCGTCGAATGGCCGGCCGGTCTCGTCGCGCAGCGTTACGACGCCTACCGCAAGGGCACGCTGGGTCCGTCGCGCAACGAAGTCGTGCAGCTGGGATTCCGGCTCGCCGCGGCCAACAACGCCGCCGTGCACGGCATCGATGCCGACGGCGATTTCCCCTTCGATCCGGTCGCCGCCTACGCCAGGGCGCATGGGCAGGACGCGATCCTGGCCGGCGCCGACGCCACGATCATGGCCGAGGTCAGGCGCGAGCAGGACATGCTCGACGCCGGCTCGATCGGCGCGCTGCTGCGCTGGATCAACGATCCCGCCCGCGAGGACGCCGGCAACGCGTTCAATCGCCTGCTGATGAAGGTAGGCGGCGGCAGCGACCAGCCGGGCGCGGCGCTCTTCGCCGCCTGGCAGGCGCGCAACGACCTCATCTGCGCCAACCTGCTGCAGATGGCGCATCCCGGCGACCGCATCGTCCTCATCTTCGGCGCCGGCCACGAGACCCTGCTGCGCCAGTGCGTGCGCGAAACGCCTGGCTTCAGGCTGGTGGAAGCGAACGGCTATCTGCCGAACTAAGGCTGCGCGCCGGCCGGGCGCGGCGTCAGTTGCGTTTGCCGAAGGCCTTGTTGAGGCGGTCGAGCTGGTCGCGCACGTCGGGTTCCACGCCCGCCGGCCCGCCGAACAGCGCATCGTCCAGCCGGGCGATGCGGCGGTAGAGATTGTCGCTCCTGTCCAGGAGGTCGCGCAGCTTGGCGGGCAGGATCTCCACCGCCTCGCCGCGCCCGCCGAAGCAGATCTCCTTGGAGCCGAGACGGTAGCGCTCGCTGGCCGCGGTGTCGCGGTCCATCTCGCCTTCATGCACGGCGCGCTGGATCAGAAGCCAGCTCGCCGCCTGCATCAGCCGCGTCGTCACGCGCATGCTTTCGCCGGCATAGAGCAGGGCCGCCTTGCGCGGCAGGTCGCGCGATTCCTGGCGGCCGCGACCGTCGAGATAGCGCGCGGTCTCCTCGACCAGCGACATGCCCTCGTCGAAGGTGCGCTCGAACAGGGCCGAACCGGTGAAGGACTGAAGCGTGAGATCGCGGTACTCGTCGTCGGCGAAATCCGGATGCGACATGGCGCGGAATGCCCCCCAAAGAGCAAACGCAAAGCGCTTGCGACGCGAAAGCTAGCAAGCCCCGACGCCCTTGCAAGAGCACATGGATGCCTGGCCCGGAGAAACCGCGAACTTGGTTGCAGGCGGGCAACGCTTGAGGGTTCCACGTTAAGATTTACGCGTGACGCCGGTCACGCCTCAGCTTTTGCGGAAAAATGCATCGGCGGCGCTTTTCGTCGCTTGCCGGGATTCGATGGCGGCGCGGCAACGCGAGATTTCTTCCTGCATCGCGGCAATGCGCGCCTCCAGCTCGTGCGCGGAAAGCGCCGACAGGTCCTGTCCCAATATGATTTCGTTCACGGGCTTCTTGCGGGGCAGCAACTCGTCGGGATCGATGGCCATGGCGGGGCTCCCTGTGCAGCGTTAATGTCGGGCCGGAAAGCACGGGTTCGCAAGAGCGATGAAAGCCGTCCGCGTCGAAAATCCAGGTCCCGCCTATCGCCTCGCCGTGCACGACATCGCCAGGCCCGCGCCCGGCGCGGGCGAGGCGCTCATCGGCGTCGCGGCCGCGGGCCTCAACCATGCCGATCTCGCACAGGCCAGAGGACTTTATCCGCCTCCGCCGGGCGCGCCGGACACGCTGGGCATGGAAGTTTCCGGCGTCATCGCCGAAATCGGCGCGAACGTCACGGGCTGGAAGGCGGGCGACGAAGTCTGCGCGCTCATCCCCGGCGGCGGCTATGCGGAATTCGCGCTGGCCTCGGAAAAATGCCTGTTGCCGGTGCCGCGCGGCGTTTCGCCGGCGCACGCCGCCGCCCTGCCGGAGGTGCATTTCACCGTTTGGACCAACCTGATGGACAGCGCCCGGCTCCAGCCGGGCGAAACCGTGCTGATCCATGGCGGCACCAGCGGCATCGGCACCGCCGCCATCCAGCTCTGCGCCGCGCGCGGCCACAGGGTGTTTTCGACCGCGGCCACCGCGGAGAAATGCGCCGCCATCGCGCGGCTGGGCGGCGAGCCCATCGACTACAATGAACAGGATTTCGTGGAGGTGGTGAAAGCGGCCACCGGCGGGCGCGGCGCGGACGTGATCCTCGACATGGTCGGCGGCGACTACATCCAGCGCAACATGGCCGCCGCCGCGCCGTGGGGCCGCATCGTCAACATCGCCTACATGAAGGGCATGAGCGCGAACGTGAACTTTGCGCCGATGCTGATGAAGCGCCTGAGCCTGCTTGCCACCACGCTGCGCGGCCGCAGCAACGACGAAAAAGGCGCCATCCGCGACGCGCTCCTGCGCGAGGTGTGGCCGCTCGTCGAGGTGGGGAAGATCAAGCCGGTGGTGGACCGCGTCTATCCGCTGGCCGAGGCGCAGGCCGCGCACGAACGGATGAAGTCGAGCGCGCATGTGGGGAAGATATTGCTAAGTTCTTAGCGCAGATGGCGCCGGTGCGGGCTCTCCGTGCAGCGCGAACTACTATTTGGTGCAGCGTCGTGATATTCAATGAGGGGTTGACAAATAGAATAAGTTCGTTATATTTCTAGGGATGCGAAGATGTCACTTAAAGCACCCGAATTCTTGGATGCCAGTGGATATAACACGTTCCAAGAATTCCTCGATTTTCTGTCGGTTTCTAAGACAGACGGGCCGCATCTTGCAGCGGAACTGGCACGTCTTCATACCTTTCGCTGTTCGTCCGCTATCCCGCGGGCCGATCAGATTCTGCCCGGCTTTTACGGCCGTGTTTGCGACGGCTGGGTGGTGTTCTACGCGATCGAGCAATTGCCCATCCGCGTTACTGTCCTGCTCGCAGGCGATTTGGCCATGCAAACCTATTCTAATCTCGAGGCCGAAGCCATCAGGCGGCTTGGTCTCATGCCGTGATGGAGGTTGACCATGGCGGATGACATGAAATCGCGACGCCTTGAGGTGAAACTCGAGGATTTGTTGACCACGCCGTCGGCGCGGCGCGCGTTCGACGACGCTAACGCCGCGCTGGAGGCAGGCGACGCTGTTCGTTCGCTGCGCAGGGCCGCAGGCCTCACTCAAATGCAACTGGCGGAAGCACTAGACGTCACGCAGGCACGCATCAGCGCGATCGAGAACGGCGAGGGCCGCGATGGCCCGTCCTATGCGCTCCTGAAGCGTATCGCCGCAGCTTGCGACGTGACAGGGCCCATTTTGTCTTTTGCCACACCCGATAAGATACGTGATGACGCGCCCCGGGACGCGGAGAAAGCCGACAAACAGCAAGAAATGACCCCGGCCACCGCGGGTTCGTTCGAGGCCGGGCCGCTCACGATCACCGATGAAGTTGGGCACGTCGTGAATGTAGAGATGTACGTGCCGTCGGAACGGATCATCAGGACCTTCTTAAAGCACAAGCCCGACTACTGGGCGCATAGCTACTATTTGAAGTTCGGCGGGCGCCCTATCGCCACCGTAGCGCTGAAACGGCAGGTTCAGCCAGGCGTGAGGGTGCGCACACTTGACGAAATGAACCAGGTTGTGATCAGCGGCGAAAAATTGATGAACAAATAGGTGGCCCATGATCACATACCTCTCACCTGCGGCCTGGGTCATTCTCCTGCAGACGACAGGGACATATGCTTCGATCTATTCGGCATATTGCTTCGCGATTCCCGTCATCCGCATGCAGAATCTCGAATTCACGCGCGACACGCTGGCCAACGTCGAGGCCAAAGACTCCAGAGCCACCGCCATCTTCAAGAAGGCACTCGATAGCGTCAGCGATGAGATCGAGAAGGCCAAGCCTACCTATATACGGCGGAACCTCCGCGGCTATGTCTGGCTTTTCCTTTCCTTGGCTCTCTTCCTCGGCGCTATGGTCCTCCAGTTGGCCACCGACCCCGCGTTCCGGCACCCCGGATAGGCCGTCTTTCGCGCGTTCCCCACTGCTTGGCAACCGCCTTTTTTCGCGATTGTGCCGAGTCGCGTCCAAAACCATTGCATTTGCGGCCCAACCCGCTAAAAGACGCGCCTTCCTCGAAAATGTTGACCTTCGAGCGAGGGGACGGGGCGGAGAGCCTCGCCCGGGACCGGAAAGCCTTTGACTGAAAGAGACATGCCATGGCCGCCGACACCAAGCCGCTCATGCCCAAGGCCACCGCCGTCTGGCTGGTGGACAACACCTCGCTCACCTTCGAGCAGATCGCCGATTTCTGCGGGCTGCATCCGCTCGAGGTGAAGGGCATCGCCGACGAGGACGTGGCCAAGGGCATCAAGGGCCAGGACCCCGTCGCCACCGGCCAGCTCAGCCGCGAGGAGATCGAGGAGGCGGAGAAGGATCCCGCCAGGCGCCTGAAGATGGCGCCGCCCAAGCACAAGATGCCCTCGGTCAAGCTCAAGAAGGCGCCGCGCTACACGCCGGTCTCCAAGCGCCAGGACAAGCCCGACGCGGTGTACTGGATCCTGCGCAACCATCCGGAATTCACCGACGCCGACATCGTGCGGCTGGTCGGCACCACCAAGGCCACGATCCAGAAGATCCGCGAGCGCTCGCACTGGAACGCCACCAACATCAAGGCCGTCGATCCGGTGACGCTGGGGCTGTGCTCGCAGCTCGAGCTCGACCTCGCGGTGGAGCGCGCCGCCGCCAAGCGCGAGCGCGCCGAGAAGCGCGCGTCCAAACACGGCGGGACGCTCAAGCCCATCGCCGAAACCACGGCCGGCATCGTGCCGGGCACCGGCGAGCAGCCCCCCGAGCCGGAGCACATGCCGATCGGCGACGAGTACGAGTGAGGCAATTTTCTACAATCGCCCGGCGCCCATCCGTGCCGTGATGCGCCGCCCAGCAGGAGGATCGCCATGGCCGGACGCACCACCGTTTCGCTCTACCTGATCGCGGCCGACGCGGCCAAGGCGCTCGATTTCTACGTGGCCGGGCTCGGCGCCACCGAGGTCGAGCGCTGGATCGATCCGGAGAACGGCAAGGTCGGCCATGCCGAGATCCGGCTGGGCGACTCCACGCTCTATGTGGCGGACGGCTACGCGGTGATGGAATCCATCGGCGTGAGGAACCCCACCGCGCTGGGCGGCACCACCGTCAATTTCTGGCTCGCGGTGGACGACCTGGAGACGGCGCTGCAGCGCGCGCTGGAGGCGGGCGCGGTGCTCAGGCGCCCCATCGAGGTCAATCCCAACGAAGGCGGGCGCCGCGCCCGCATTTCCGATCCCGCGGGCCATGCCTGGACGTTGACGGGGCGCTGAGCCGGGCGCGATGCTCGCGCCATGGCCACGCCGCACGATCCTTCCGCCAAGCTCGCCGATGCCGCGCTGAAGCTCTTGGCCAAAACGCCGTGGAGCGAGCTCACGCTGGCGCGGGTGGCGAAGGCCGCGAAGCTGCCCCTCGCGCGATTGCGCGGCCACGTCGACGGCAAGCCCGCGCTGCTCGGCGCCATCCTGACCAGGCTCGGGGACGAGACCGCCGCCCGCTACAAATCCGATCCCAAATCGCCCGCCCGCGACCGCGTTTTCGACGCGGCGATGACCTGGTTCGAAGTCTCCGGCGCCCGCAAGCAAGCGATGCGCACGCTCCATGACGGGCTGAAGCGCGATCCCCTGACGCTCGTCGCCGCGCGCGAGGATATCGTGCGCGCGGCCGGCTGGCTGCTCACCCTGGCCGAAGCCGACACCGGCCCCGCCATCCCCCTTCGCGCGCTCGCGCTCGCCGCCGCCATGGCGCGCGCGTTTCCGGTGTGGCTCGACGACGGCAAGGACCTCGCCAAAACCATGGCCCGGCTGGACGGCGACCTGCGGCGGATGGAGCGGCTGCTTTAGTTAGTTCCTCCGACGCAAGAGCGGGGCCGCAAACTACTTAACCTCCCCCTTGTGGGGAGGTCGAAAAATTCGAGCGCAGCGACGAATTTTTCGGGTGGGGGGCGCGGTGGCGAAAGCACGGCACCACTCCCCCGCCCCGAAAAACGCTCGCGCGTTTTTCGACCCGCCCACCAGGGGCGGGTTATTCGTGCGCAATCGCCTGCACGAAGAATTACACCGGCAATCGTATCGCCGCCCTCAGCCCGCCCGCCTTGCTCGTTTCCAGCGTGAGGTCTCCGCCGTGGGCGCGGGCGATGTCGCGGGCGATGGCCAGGCCGAGGCCGGAACCGCCCTTCTGCAGGTTGCGGCCCTCGTCGAGGCGGTGGAACGGGCGGAACGCCTCCTCGCGCCGGCCTTCCGGAATGCCGGGCCCGTCGTCGTCCACCACGATCTCCACCGCGTGGCCGTTGCGATGCAGCGCGACCTCGACATGCTTGCCGTGCTTCAGCGCGTTGTCGATCAGGTTGGTGGCGCAGCGGCGCAGCGCGTTCCTGCGCACGCTGAGCACGATGCCCGGCTCGGTCTCCACCATCAGCCGGTCCGCGCCGGCGCCGCGCGCGCGGGCGGCAGCGGCGGCGGCATCGCGCACGATGTCGGCCAGATCCGCGGTCTGCGATTCCTCCCCGCCCTCGCCGCGCGCGAAGTCGAGATACTCGTCCAGCATGTGCTCCATCTCGGCGATGTCGCCCTTGAGCGCGGCGGTGTCGGTCCCGCCGTCCATCATGGCGAGCTCGAGCTTCAGCCGCGTCAGCGGCGTCTTCAGGTCGTGGCTCACCCCGGCCAGCATGTCCGTGCGCTGCTGGAGGTAGCGTTCGATGCGCTCGCGCATGGTGATGAAGGCCTGCGCGGCGCGGCGCACCTCGGTGGCGCCGTAGGGCTTGAAGTCCGGCACGCTCCTGCCCTTGCCGAAGGCCTCCGCGGCGCGCGCCAGGTTCTCGATCGGGCGCACCTGGTTCCTGAGGAACAGGATGGCGATGGCGAGCAGCACCAGCGACGAGCCCACCATCCACAGGATGAAGATGTCGACGTTCGACGCGACGAGGCGCTTCCTCGGGATCAGCACGCGCAGGACGCCGTCCCGGGTCTGCACCTTGAGGTCGGTGAAGTTGCCCAGGTCCCTGGAGGTGAACGGATAGGCGATGCCGAACTGGTTGGCGAACACCGCGTGCATCGCGTCCTTCAGGTCGGCGGCGGAATGGTGGTAGGGCGCCTCCAGCTTCGCGCCCTGGGTGAACGTCACCTGGTAGCCCAGGTTCCTGTTCGCCATGTCGAGCAGCGCGTCGCGGGTTTTCCCCGGCGGATTGCTCTCCTCGATGTTGATCAGGAAGGCGACGTCGGCGGCCACGCCGCGGGCCATGCGCGCGGTCATGATGTCGTAATGCCGCTCGAAGAACACGTAGGTCACCACGCCGAGCAGCAGCACCACCGGCGCCACGATGATGATCAGCGAGCGGCCGAACAGCCCGCGCGGCATGGCGCGCTTGACCACGCGGAACGGCCGCGGGCGTTCGATCCTGATGGGCGCGATCTTCAGCTTCGCCATCACGCCACCCTGTCCGGCACCAGCACGTAGCCGACGCCGCGCACCGTCTGGATGTAGAGCGGCAGCTTGGGATCCTCCTCGATCTTGCGCCTGAGCCGGGTCACCTGCACGTCGATGGAGCGTTCCAGCGTCACGCCCAGCCGCGAGCACAGGTCGGTGCGCGAGAACGGCCGCCCGGCGTTGGCCGCGAAGAGCTTCAGGAGCTGGCTCTCGCTGGTGGTGAGCCGGACCGGCCTGCCCTTGCGGCGCAATTCGCCGCGCTCCGGATCGAACACCGCCTCGCCCATGCGGACTTCGCGGTGCGGCGAGGCGGCGACCGGCGTCGCGCGGCGCAGCAGTCCGTTCGCGCGCAACACCAGCTCGCGCGGCTCGAAGGGCTTGGGCAAGTAATCGTCCGCGCCGTGCTCCAGGCCCTCGATGCGGTGACCGGCCTCGCCGCGCGCGGTGAGCATCAGGATCGGCACCTGGCTCTGCGCGGCGCGGATGGCGCGGGTGAATTCGAGCCCGGTCTCGCCGGGCATCATCACGTCCACGATGAGCAGGTCGAACGCCATGGATTTCATCAGCGCGCGCGCCTCCGCCGCATCCGCCGCCACGCTCACGCGGAAACCGTTGGAGGAGAGATAGCGCTGCAGTAGCGCGCGCAACCGCTCGTCGTCGTCGATGACCAGAAGGTGGGCATTGTCGGCGGCGGCGCTCATGGCAGGCGTTCCGTCTTCCTGAGGCGCCGCTCGCCCGCCAGCCCCGCGAGCACGCGGCGGAATCCGGCCACGGCGTCGGGGCCGGCTTCGCGAAAGGCGCGCACCAGCTTGTGGCGCTGAGAGTCCCACAGGGCGGCGTCCAATGCCGCGCCCCTGGCGGTCAATTTTAATTGCCGCGTGCGACGGTCGCGCAGGCCCGCCTTGCGCTCCACATAGCCGCCGGCCAACAGGTCGTTGAGCACGCGGTTGAGGCTTTGTTTCGTGATCTTCAGGATCGCCAGCAAGTCCGCCACCGAAAGCCCGGGATTGCGCGCAATGAAATAGATGGCGCGGCGGTGCGCGCGCCCCAATCCCGCCGCCTTCAGCGCCGCCTCGCCGCTCGCGAACATGTCGGTAAACGCGAAGAAGAGCAGGTCCACGCCTTGCTTCAACTCCTCGTCTCTTAGATATAGCGGGGAGGCGGACGGGCGCGGCTCGTTCGGCGTTACGTCAGGCATGCTGACTAATTAGTCCGGCCTCGCGCGTTGGCGCAAGAGGCCCCTACCGGAAAGGTTCGAGGATCATGGCCGCTCCCCAGGTACAGCCCTTCGACGACCGCGACGGCCAGATCTGGCTGGACGGCCGGCTCGTGCCCTGGCGCGAGGCCGACGTGCATGTGCTGACCCATGGGCTGCACTATGCCTCCAGCGTGTTCGAGGGCGAGCGCATGTATTCGGGGCGCATCTACAAGCTCGAGGAGCATACCGCGCGGCTGTTCGAATCCGCCCGCATCCTCGACATGCAGATCCCCTTCAGCGAACAGGCGATCAGCGACGCCTCGACCGAGGTCTGCCGCGTGATGGGATTCGAGGACGCCTATGTGCGCCCCGTGGTGTTCCGCGGCAGCGAGCAGATGAGCGTGGCCGCGCCGAAATCGCACATCCGCGTGGCCATCGCGGCGTGGAAATGGGGCTCCTATTTCGATCCGGCGAAGAAGATGGAAGGCATCCGGCTGACGCTGTCGCGCTGGAAGCGCCCCGATCCGGAGACCGCGCCGACGAAGTCCAAGGCCGCGGGCCTCTACATGATCTGCACCATCTCCAAGCACGAGGCCGACCGCGCCGGCTTCGACGACGCCATCATGTACGACTATCGCGGCTACGTCGCCGAAGCGACGGGCGCCAACGTGTTCTTCGTGTACGACGGCAAGCTCGTCACCCCCACGCCCGACTGCTTCCTCGACGGCATCACGCGCCGCTCGGTCATGGCGCTCGCGCGCGCGCGCCAGATCCCCGTAATCGAGCGCCACATCAGGCCCGCCGAGATGGCCGGCTTCAGCGAATGCTTCCTCACCGGCACCGCCGCCGAAGTCACGCCGGTGCAATGCATCGGCGAATACCGGTTCAAGCCCGGCCGGATCACCGAAACCCTGATGAACGACTACATGGCCGACGTGCGCCGGCCGGTGTCGAGCGTGACACTGGCGGCCTGAATTTTCCTCTGCCACGGAAGCGGGGAGGAAGCGCCTTACGCCGTCTTCTCCAGAGTCACCGGCTTCAGCTGCGGCGTCTTCGCGCCGGCCGATTCCGGGCGCAGGTGGCCGTCGACATAAGCGCCGGACTCGATGCGGATGTCCTGGTGCATGATGTCGCCGGTCATGCGCGCGCTGCCGGTGAGGATCACCTTCTTGGCGTCGATCTTGCCTTCGATGGCGCCGGAAAGCTCCACCTCGTCGCCCGACACCGTGCCCTTCACCTTGGCGCCGGGACCGACCTTCACGGTCAGGCCCCTCACGTCGCCTTCGATCTGGCCGTCCACCTGGATGTGCTCGGAGCTTTCGAGCTGGCCGGTGATCTTCAGCGCCTTGCTGATGACGGAGGTCGACGCGGCGGGCATCGACACCGCCTGCGGGCGGCGGGCTTCGGATGACAGAGGCGATTGCGTGGCTTGGCTGTCGGGCATCGTGGTGGTCCTTCCTTGAAGTTGCTGGCCTTGAAGTTGCTGGCCCTGAAGTTGCTGGCCCTGAGTTTGTTGGCCGTGTTGCGGCGGGCTCGGGTTTGGCGGGATGTGTGGCGGCTGGGGTTTCGGCGCGTGCGCGGATGCCCGCGGCGGCGCGGCTTGCGGCTTGGGCTCGGGCGGCTGGTTCCTGCTGAACAGACTCATGGCTGTGTCTCCGGCAGTTCGGTGAGGGACTCGAAATATTGCGGCGGCCGCCATGGCATGCGGCCCTCGAAGCGCGCCCCCCGCGCGACACTGACGATGTGGTGGAAGATGCGGCCGGCGACCTGGGCGCCATCCTCGAGCGCGACGGTGACGGCGAAGATTCGCCCGGTGAAGCGGCCCGCCACGCGCACCTCGCGCGCCATCACGTCCGCCTCGACGTCCGCGCCATCGGCCACGACGAGGAGATCGGCGTCGATGCGGCCCCGCACGCGGCCCAGGACCACGAGTTCGCCTTCGGTTTGCAGATGTCCGGTCACGTTGAGGCCGCGCCCGAGCTCCGAGGCGGGCAGTGGCGCGGAATCGCGCGCGCGGTCCTTGAGCGCGAACATGGTGCGGGCCTTCCCAACCCCAACAACCGGCCCCCGCCGCTCGCCCTTGCCCTGAGCATGGCCCGGATAGCGAAGCCGCTGCAAGGGGTTATCGCAGGAATGTGCCAAAGTTTTTCGATGGCGGGCACACGTGGAGCGCGCGCCGTTCATCCCGCCGGCCGCCGGCGTCCTTGTTGGGCAACCTACGGCTGGACGTGGCGGCCGTTGCGGGTTCCGGTTCCGGCAAACCACTGTCGATACGATGTCGCGACGACGTGCGAGCCGTCACGCGAGCGACAGTCGGGCGGGAAGAAAAATTCGAAAATCCTTTGGCACCTTGCCGGGGCCAGCAAAATTCGTCGCCTTCATGGCAGCCGGGGGCCGTGCTACATTTGCACGTCCGGGCGGGGCAATTAAGACCATGCAATTGGCGCAAATATGGGAACTGTTGTTGATTGCCGCAAGCGCTGCCTTGGCATTTTTCGTCAGCCAGGGTCACCGGCAGGGGCGAACACTTCTCGGAGTCGTCGTGTCGGCGTCTGTCACGGTCGGCCTGCTTTTTTTCAACAGTTGGCTCTGGGCGAATTCCGGTCAGGGCCTGCTCGAGCACGCCATATGCCTGGTGCTCAAGTCGGCACCCGCTTGCACTCCGAACGATGCCGGAAGCAAAGCCGAGGAGGACGCGCTCTGGGAACGCTGTGCCGGGGACAATGACGATGAGGTGATAAGCGCATGCACCGGGATTCTTGCCAAAGCAGACCGCCCCCAGAAGCAGATTGTCAACGCGACCTTGAATCGTGCCGACGCATATTTGGACAAGGGGAAATTCGACGATGCCTATGCGGACTATGACGAGGTGCTTAAAATATCGCCCAACGACACCGACGCCCTGTATGGGCGTGGCCGCGCCAGCACGGAGACGGGCGAATTCGAGAACGCTACTCAAGACTTCGACAGGCTTGTCAGGGATCATCCAAAGGATCCGGACGGTTACTATGGCCTTGGCGTGGTGCATGGACGGCAGCGTGAATACGACCTTGCCATATCTGCGTTCAACAAGGCCATCGACATCGATCCTAAATTCATCGACGCACTGAACGACCGTGGAAGTGCTTTCCTCCTGAAGCTCGATTTCGCCAATGCGATCTCGGATTTCGACCGGGTCATTGCACAGCAGCCCACCAATGTTTACGCGCGCGTCGCACGGGCCCAAGGCTACGCAAACACAGGCCGTCCCGATGACGCGATGAAAGATCTGGATATAGCGGTATCCACCGACCCTCGAAACTCGGACGCCTTCGCCGTAAGGGGGGCGGTGTTCGGCATGAAGGGGGACTTTCGTCATGCCATGGAAGATCTAAATCGCGCGCTCGAGCTGAAGCCGGAGAGCAGCGTTGCTCTCGAGCAGCGTGCGCAGGTGCTCATTGACCAGCGCCAGTTCGATCAGGCTGTCAAAGATGCGACTCATGCACTGGAGATTCAGCCGATATTTCCGCAGGCCCTGCTCACCCGGAGCATAGCCTACATAAACAAGGGTGACTTCGACAGCGCGATAGCGGATTGCAGCGAGGCGATACGAACGGGAGGCGACAGCGCCTGGGCGTACAATGCGCGTGGCCACGCGGAACTCATGAAGCAAGAATATGACGTGGCGATCACCGATTTTTCTCATGCAATCGACCTTAATGCGAAAATTGACAGCGCATTTGCCGATCGCGGCTGGTCCTACGAGCGCAAGGGGGACCACGAGCATGCGATCGAAGATTACGACAGCGCAATCGCGCTGTCTCCACAGTCTTCGACATACTATGCGGAACGCGGACTGGCGCATCAGCATCGAGGCGACGTAGCGATGGCCCGGAGTGACTTCGACGCGGCGATCGCGCGCGATCCCAAGAACGCCTGGGCCCTCTCCGCAAGGGGCGATTTCAGGAAGCAAAATGGGGATGCGGCCGGGGGCGAGGCCGACCTCGCCCTGAGCAAGCAGCTGTCGGCAGGAAAATAGCGCGCGCCTATTGGGCCGCGTCTCGCCGGCCGCCTACTCCGCCGCGCGGGGATCGAGCTCGATGGAGATGGCGGTGCCCGCTTCGGCCATGGGCTCGAAGGGCTCGCGCAGCTCGTCCGGCGGGGCGCTCTTCACCAGGAGCCTGAGCGCCACGAAACACGAGAACAGCACGTGGATGCCGGCGCTGTAGACGAAGAGCCAGGCGATGCCCATGCGCGTGGTGACGAGCGAGGCCAGCACCGGGCCGACCGCGGCGGCCATGGCGTTGAGCATCAGGAGCGTGGCGGAGGATTCCACGAACATCTCCCGCGGCAGCCGGTCGTTGGCGTGGGCGACGGAGAGGCCGTACATCGGCAGGTTGGCGAAGCCGAACAGCGCGAACAGCGCCAGCGCCCAGCCCGCGCCGCGCCCGCCGAACGCCGCCAGCGCCAGCCCCGAGGCGATCGCCGACAGCGACACGAAGAGGATGATCCAGCGCCGGTCCATCCTGTCCGACAGCCGGCCGAGCGGCATCTGGATCGCCGCGCCCGCCAGCGTGAAGGCGTTCATGAACGCGGCCAGCATGCCCTTGGTGAGATGGTGGTCCTGCGCGTAGACCGGCGCGAAGCTCCACACCGCCGCGTTGGCGAGCCCCACCGCGATGCAGCCGGCCACGCCCACCGGCGCGATGGCGAACATGCGCCGCGGCCTCAGCGTGGGCACCTCCACCGCCTTGGGTTGCGGCAGGCGTGTCAGGCTCACCGGGATCAGGCACAGCGCGTAGAAGATCGCCGACAGGCTGAAGAGCGAGAAGCTCTGCGGCCGGCCCACCATGAACAGCGTCTGCCCCAGCACCAGGCCCAGATAGTTCACCGTCATGTAGGCGGCGAAGATGCGCCCGCGGGTCTCGGGCGTCGCCCGGTCGTTGAGCCAGCTTTCGACCGTCATGTAGAGGCTCGCCGCCGCGAAGCCGAAGGCGCCGCGCGCCACGATCCACCAGAACTCGCTGAAGGCGAGCGACTGCACGAGCGGCGTCACCGCCGACAGCGCCGCGGCCACCGCGAACGTCCGGCTGTGGCCCACCCGCGCCAGCAGCCGGGGCCCGGCGAAGCAGCCCGCCACGAAGCCCACGTAATAGGCCGAGCCGATCACCCCGATGGCGAACTGCGAGAAGCCCGAAAGATGCGCCCGCACGGGCGTCACCGTGCCCAGAAGCCCGCTGCCGACCAGCAGGATGAGCACGGAGGCCAGGATGGCGCCGACGGAAAGAATCTGCTTGCGCATGGACGAACGGCTAACGCGCGCGGCTTATGGTGTCAAAACAAGGCGGATGTGGGGCGGACCCGTTCGCTAACCCTCCCCTTGCGGCGGGGTTGAGCCTTACCGGAAATTGCACACCGAGAAGCTGTCGGCCGAGCCGGAGAAGATGTAGCGGGCGACGAAGAAGCCGGCGACGACGATGACGAGCAGCACCGTCACGATGATGGGCAGGTATTTCTCGATGAACACCCGGGCGCGTTCGCCCATGGCGTAGAGCGCCGTCGCCACCAGCATGAAGCGCACGGTGCGGGTGACGGTGGACAGGCCCAGGAAGAGAAGCAGCGGCAGGTGCGCGAAGCCCGAGGCGATGGTGATGAGCTTGTACGGGATGGGAGTCAGCCCCTGCAGCACGATCAGCGGCCCGCATTTGATGAAGGTGTGCTGGAAGGCCGCGATGTCGCCGCCCATGCCGTAGACCTCGATCAGCCAGCGCCCCACGCTGTCGTAGAGCAGCGAGCCCAGCGCGTAGCCGAGCAGCCCGCCGATCACGCTCCACAAGGCCGTCCAGGCGCCGAGCAGGAAGGCGCGGCGGCGGTTGGCCAGGATCATCGGGATCATCATGATGTCGGGCGGCGTGGGGAAGAACGAGCTTTCGGCGAACGAAAGCCCCGCCAGCACCCACCAGGCCCAGGGCCCGTCGGCGTGACGCATCACCCAGTCATAAAGATTGCGCAGCAGCCCTTTTCGCTCCTGCGCCCCGACACTTTCGCTCATTGCGCGTTCCGGCGCCTCCCCGGCCTTCCTAGCAACCCGCATGCGCCCGGTCCATGTCTGATTTGAGGCGGCGTCGCGGCCTTTCGCGACGCGGCGGCGCAAGCCGGAAAACTTGCCTCGCTAACCCCGTTTCTCTAGGTTTCGCGCGGATCGAAATCCGGTGGGACGATGGCGCGCCAGCGTGGAAAAAAGGGCGGAAGGACGCCGGCCAAATCCGGCCGCGGGAAAAAATCCGCGCCGGCGAAGACGAAGAAGCCCGCGAAGGCCAAACCGTCCCGGCCCGCGCCCAAGCCCGCGATGCCGTCGCCGCGCCGCCTGCGCAAGGCGGCCACGGTGCGCGGCCGCTCCGGCGCGCGCGCGCCGGCGCCGCGCCCCACGCCCAAGGCCAGGGCGCTCGCCTCGGGGCCTTACGACACGGACCTCGACAAGAACGCCGCCAACTACCAGTCGCTGACGCCGCTCACCTTCCTCGAGCGGGCGGCCAGCGTCTTCCCCGACCGCACGGCCATCGTGCACGGCATGCAGCGCCTCAGCTACGCGGAGTTCCATGAGCGCAGCCGGAAGCTCGCTTCGGCGCTGGCCCGGCATGGCGTCGGGAAGGGCGATACGGTGGCGGTGATGCTGGCCAACACCCCGCCGATGCTGGAGGCGCATTACGGCGTGCCGATGACCGGCGGCGTGCTCAACACGCTCAACACGCGGCTCGACGCCGCCGCGCTTGCCTTCATCCTCGATCACGGCGAGGCCAGGGTGCTGATCACCGACCGCGAATTCGCGCCCGTCATCAAGGAGACGCTGAAGCTCGCCAGGGTGAAGCCTTTCGTCATCGACTACGACGATCCGGAATTCCCCCAGACCGGCGAGATGCTGGGCGAGATCGAATACGAGGAATTCATCGCCGCGGGCGATGCCGATTACGCCTGGAAGATCCCGGACGACGAGTGGGACGCGATCTCGCTCAACTACACCAGCGGCACCACCGGCAATCCCAAGGGCGTGGTGTTCCACCACCGCGGCGCCGCGCTGATGGGCTACGGCAACGTGCTTGCCGCCAACATGCCGCGCCATCCGGTCTATCTGTGGACGCTGCCGATGTTCCACTGCAACGGCTGGTGCTTCCCGTGGTCGCTGTCGGTCGTCGCGGGCACGCATGTCTGCCTGCGCTGGGTGCGGGCGAAGGCGATCTACGACGCGCTGGCCGACCACAAGGTCACCCATCTCTGCGGCGCGCCCATCGTGATGTCGACGCTGATCAACGCGCCGGAGAGCGAGCGCCGGCCGCTGCCGCACAAGGTGGAGTTCATCACCGCCGCGGCACCTCCGCCCGAAGCCGTGCTCGCCGGCATGGCGGAGGCCGGCTTCAACGTGACCCATGTCTACGGCCTCACCGAGACCTACGGCCCGGCGGTGGTCAACGAGTGGAACGCCGAGTGGGAAGCGCTGGAGCGCGGCGCGCGCGCGGCGAAGAAGGCGCGCCAGGGCGTGCGCTATCACGCGCTGGACGCGCTCACCGTGATGGACCCCGAGACGATGGAGACCGTGCCCGCCGACGGCGAAACGCTGGGCGAGGTCATGTTCCGCGGCAACATCGTGATGAAGGGCTACCTCAAGAACCCAAGGGCGACGCAGGACGCCTTCGCCGGCGGCTGGTTCCATTCCGGCGACCTCGGCGTGCTGCACCCGGACGGCTACGTCCAGCTCAAGGACCGCTCCAAGGACATCATCATCTCCGGCGGCGAGAACATCTCCTCCATCGAGGTGGAGGACACGCTGCTCAAGCACCCCGCCGTAATGTTCGCCGCCGTCGTCGGCAGGCCCGACGAGAAATGGGGCGAGACCCCGGTCGCCTTCATCGAGAAGAAGGCGGGCCACGAGGCGGTGAGCGAGGCCGACATCGTCGCCTACTGCCGCGAAAAGCTCGCCCACTACAAATGCCCGCGGCACGTGGTGTTCGCCGAGATCCCGAAAACGTCGACCGGCAAGATGCAGAAGTTCAAGCTCCGCGACCGCGCCAAGGCGATGGCGTAGATTCTTCCTCCCCCGCCGTTGCGGGGGAGGGGGACCGCGAAGCGGTGGAGGGGGTGTGAGGAAGCGCGAAGAACGATCTCGCCCATTCGCCAAGGAACTCCGCCGCCGCATGACCGAGGCCGAGGTCATGTTGTGGTCGCGACTCCGAATGAAGGATGTGCACGGTGTGCGATTCCGCCGCCAGCATCCAATTGGGCCATACATCGCGGATTTCGCGTGCATTGCTTCGAAGCTGGTCGTTGAAATTGACGGAGCAACGCACGCAACGGATGAGCAGCATGACTACGATGTCAGGCGCGATGCGTACATGACACGGCTGGGTTGGCGCGTGATCAGGCTGACGAACGAGGACGTTTACAGGAATTTGGAAGAGGTGTTCACGGCGTTGCTGTCCCTCACACCCCCTCCGTCTGCCGCGCTGAAGAGCGCGGCATCCACCTCCCCCGCACCGGCGGGGGAGGAAGAGGGAAAGCCAATCACGAGCGCCAAATCGTAGGCGGTTTCCTACCCCTCCAGCGGCACGTGCTGGAGATACGGTCCGCGGCGGATCAGGTATTCCGTGGGCGTGAAGCCGGAGAATTCGCGGAAGTCGCGGATGAAGTGGGACTGGTCGAAATAGCCGCCCTGCTCCACCGCGTCGCCCCAGTCCACCCGCGGTGCCGCGAAGATCTTCGCCAGGACGCGCTGGAAGCGCGCCACCCGCAGATAGAGCTTGGGCGTGAAGCCCACCTCTTCGGCGAACAGGCGGATGAATTTCTTGTGGCTCATCTCCGCTTCCGCCGCGAGCGCGGCCACGCTCACCGGCCGGCGCCGGCTCAGCCGCGCCAGCGCCATCTCCACGGCCGGATGGCGCGCGAAGCCGCGCACGGCGAACGCGATCAGCGCCGCTTCCAGGATCGCGAATTTGTCCTCCGGCGTGGGCGCCTGCACGAGCCGCTGGTGCAGCCGTTCCGCGTCGCGGCCCCAGACCTCCTCCAGCGAGAGATGCATGTCCTCGAACGCCCGCGCGGGAGGCCGGAAGAAGGGAAACGATCCGCCGGGCCGGAACTGGGCGCCCATCATGTGCGGCTGCCAGGCGTTGATGGCGAAGGCCCGCGAATGCGTGCCGCAGAGCGCGATGCCCTTGAGCCGGTTCTTCGTGGCGAAGCGCTCGCCGTCGTACCAGCTGAGCGCGTCGTGCTTCAGGTTGATCAGGATGCCCATGCGGCCGGACGCCATGATGGTGTCCTTGGCGTGGCCCGGCGCGTCGCCTTCCCAGTACCAGAGGTTCTCGACGAAGCGGTCGAGCGGCGGCGCCGGGACGTGCGTCTGGTACTTCATGCGCGCATGGTGCGCGCGGGCCGCGCGCGCCGCAAGCGGGCTATCTGCCGAGTTCCTTCGCCCGCCGGTTCGCGGCGGCCACCGCGCGCGCCATCAATCGCGCCAGCCCGTCCTTCGCCATCAGCACCTCCAGCGCGGCCTGCGTCGTGCCGCCGGGGCTGGTGACGCCCGCGCGAAGCGCGGCGGCCTGGCGCGGATCGGACTCCAGCAGCGCGCCCGCGCCCGCGACGGTGGCGCGGGCCAGCGCTTTCGCCGCCTCCGCGGGAAGGCCTTGCGCGCGCGCCGCCGCCTCCAGGGCCTCCACCAGCAGGAACACATAGGCGGGCCCCGAGCCCGAAACCGCCGTGACGGAATCGATCAGCCCTTCGCGCGAAACCCACACGGTTTGCCCCAGCGCGGCGAGCAGCGACCGCGCCAGCCGCTTCTGCGCCGCGGTGACGTTCCTGGGCGCGTAGAGCGCGGAGATGCCCTTGCCGATCTGTCCGGGCAGGTTCGGCATGGCGCGGACGATGCGCGCCTCGCGCCCCCATGCCCCGGCCAGCGATGCGAGGGTGGTGCCCGCCGCGATGGAGATCATCAGCGTGCCGCGCGCCGCGACCGGGGCGAGCCGCGCCGCCTCCACCTTCAGGATCTGCGGCTTCAGCGCGACGACGCAGGCCGCGTAACGCCCGCGCGCGTCTTCGATGCTTGCGATCAGCGCGATTTCGCGGCGCTTCCTGAGCCAGGGCGCGGGGCGCGGCTCGACAACGGTCACGGGGCCGCGCCCGGCTTCGAGCCAGCCCTTGAGCAGCGCGCCACCCATATGGCCGGCGCCGATCAGGAGGAGGGTCATTCTCCTGAACCTCCCCCTCGTGGGGAGGTTGAGGGCTTCACGCCTGGCCCTGGCATTCCAGGATCGCGGCGGCGACGGCTTCCTCGGCGGTCTTGCCGCCCCACAGCACGAACTGGAAGGCCGGGTAGTAGTATTCGCAGGCCTCCACCGCCAGGTTCAGCAGCGCTTCGCATTGCGAGGCCGAGGCGCGTGCGTCCGGGAAGATCATGGCATGGCGGAAGAGCAGCGTGCCGTCCTCCGGCCACAGGTCGAAATGGCCGATCCACAGCTTGGCGTTCACGAACATCAGGAGCTGGGCGACGTCGCCCCGGCGGCTGTCGTTCACCCGCATGTCGAACGCCGACGACAGGTGCAGCGACTGCAGCTCCTCCCGCCAGGTGAAGCTGAAATGATGATCACACCAGCGCCCGGCGACGGAGAGGTTCAGCTCGTCGCGCCCGCTGCGCTCGAAGGACCAGCCATTGTCCTCCACCGAGCGCTCGAGCAGGTCGAGCGGATGCGGGCCGGGCTGGAACTCTTCCTGGTGAACCAAGGTCATCTCGATCGACTCCCCAAGACGCCAAAAACGAAGCAGTTGCGTTCTACCTGACACAAGATTTTGTGGCCGCACAAGAGTCCCGCCGCGAAACCTGTTGGTTAAGGCGCGGGCGCCGTTCACAGGATTCGATTTGCGAGTCACGCCGCGGGCTTATCCACCGCGCGGCTCAGCCGTGCGTCTTGAGCTTCGACTCCAGCTCGGCCAGCCGGGCGGCCAGCGCGTCGTTCTCGGCGCGCGCCCTGGCGGCCATCGCCTTCACCGCCTCGAACTCCTCGCGCGGCACGAAGTCCATGTCGGCGACGAGCTTCTCCAGCCGCTGGCGCATGAAGGTGTCGATCTCGGCGCGCACGCTTTGCGCGGCGCCCGCGGCGTCGGTGAAGAGCCGGGCGAGCCCGTCGAGCAGCGGATTGTCGGTCTGCATGGAGGTTATATAGAGGGTGAGGGAGGCTTTGGCGAATAGCGAGTAGCGAGTAGCGAATAGGGCGCGAAAGGCCGCCGCCGGACGCCCGGGCGGTGGAAATGATGGCGAAAATCCCCTATTCGCTATTCGCTACTCGCTATTCGCGGCTCTTCATGGCCCTCGTCATTCCCTTCTACCACACCGATCCGGTGCTCCTGCATATCTGGGGGCCGCTGGAGATCCGCTGGTACGCGCTGGCCTATCTGGCGGGCATCCTGATCGGCTGGTGGCTGGTCCTGCGGATGGTCCGGCAGAAGAGCCTGTGGACGAATCCGCCATTCAACGGCCAGGCCCCTGCCACGGCCGACGACATCGGCGATCTGGTGGTGTGGGTGACGCTGGGCGTGATCGTCGGCGGCCGGCTCGGCTATGTGCTGATCTACGGCATCCTGCTCTGCGGGGTGACGCCCGATCCCGCCGCCTGCGGCGACGCGCCGATGATGTATGTCACCCGGCCCTGGACGATCCTGGAGGCGTGGAACGGCGGCATGTCGTTCCACGGCGCGGCGCTCGGCGTGATCCTGGCCATCGTGTCGTTCTGCCGGCGCCGCGGCTTGCGGCTCCTCAGCATCGGCGACCTGATCTGCGCGGTGCAGCCGGTCGGCCAGTTCTTCGGGCGGCTGGCCAACTACAACAACGGCGAATTGTGGGGAAAACCCAGCGACGTGCCGTGGGCGATGATCTTCCCCCGCGCGCCGGGCGGCGTGCCGCGCCATCCGAGCCAGATCTACGAGGCGGCGCTGGAGGGCCTGCTGCTGTTCGCCGTGCTTCAGGCCGGCATCCGGGTCTTCCGCTGGCACGAGCGGCCGGGGCTGGTGAGCGCGGTGTTCCTCATCGGCTACGCCGTCACCCGTTACATCTGCGAATTCTTCCGCGAGCCGGACGCCCCGTTCCTGGCGGGGGTGAGCATGGGCCAGGCGCTCTCCATCCTCTTCTTCCTGGGCGGGCTGTTCGTGCTCTGGCTGGTCCGCCGCAAGCCGGCCGGGGCGGGTGCGTGAACGCGCTGGCGGCGCGCATCGCGGCGCTGATCGCGGCGCAGGGGCCCATCTCCATCGCCCAGTACATGACGATGGCGCTGCACGATCCCGACTACGGCTACTACGCCACCCGCGATCCGCTCGGGCCCGGGGGCGATTTCGTCACCGCGCCGGAAGTGAGCCAGATGTTCGGCGAGATCCTGGGCCTGTGGACGGCGCAGGCCTGGCACGACCAGGGCAAGCCTTCGCCCGCGCGGCTGGTGGAGCTCGGCCCCGGCCGCGGCACGCTGATGGCCGACGCGCTGTCGGCCTGCGCCCTGATGCCGGCGTTCCTCGATGCGGTCTCGGTCGAGTTGGTGGAGAGCAATCCCGTCTTGCGGGCGGCGCAGATCGGGACGCTCGGACGCTGGCGCGAAAAGACCCGTTGGGCGGGGCGCTTCGAGGCGGGCGGCAAGCCCCTCTTCCTCATCGCCAACGAGTTCTTCGACGCCCTCCCCATCCGCCAGTTCGTGAAGACCCCGCGCGGCTGGTGCGAGCGCATGGTCACGGCCGATCCATCCGGCGCGCTCGCCTTCGCGCTGGCGCCCGAGCCCGCGCCGCTCCCCATCCCCGGCCCCGCGGAGCCGGGCGCCGTGTACGAGATCTGCCCCGCCGCCACCGCGCTCATCGACGCGATCGCCCACGACATCGCCCGCCACGGCGGCGCGGCCCTCATCGTCGACTACGGCCATGGCGGCGGGGCGGGCTTCGGCGAGACGCTTCAGGCGCTGAAGGACGGCGCCTTCGCGGGCCTCCTCGATTCGCCCGGCGAGGCGGATCTCTCCGCCCATGTGGACTTCGCCGCGCTGGCCCAGGCGGCGCGCGAGGCCGGCTGCGCGGCCCATGGCCCGGCCGAACAGGGCGATTTCCTGCTGCGGCTCGGCATCGCGCAACGCGCCGGGCGGCTCGGCGATTTCGAAGGGCTGGACAGGCTCACCGGCACCGATCAGATGGGAAGCCTGTTCAAGGCGCTGGCGATCCTGCCCGCGGGCGCGCCGAAGCCGGAAGGGTTCTGACCATGTTCGTCCTGAAGGCGAAGAACCTCCCCGAGGCCGGGCACGGCTTCTTCGGCCGGCAGGGCGGCGTGTCCACCGGCATCTTCGCCTCGCTCAATTGCGGACCCGGCTCCGGCGACGATATCGGCGACGTGACGACCAATCGCGGCCGCGTCCGCGACGCGCTCGGCGCCGCGCACCTGGTCAATCTCCACCAGGCGCACGGCGCGAAGGCCGTCACCGTCACCGCGTCCTGGGAGCTGGGCCGGGGTCCCGAGGCCGACGCCATGGCGACGAAGGTGCCCGGCATCGCGCTCGGCATCCTCACGGCGGATTGCGCGCCGGTGCTGCTGCACGATCCGCAGGCCGGGGTGATCGGCGCCGCCCATGCCGGCTGGAAGGGGGCGCTGGCGGGCGTGATCGATTCCGCGCTGGAGGCGATGCAATCGCTGGGCGCGGTGCGCGAGCGGGTGGCCGCCGCGGTGGGCCCCTGCATCTCCCAGGCGAGCTACGAGGTGGACGACGATTTCCACAGCCGATTCCGCGCCGCCGATCCGGACAACGGACGCTTCTTCAGGCTGGCCGAACGCGCCGGCCATTTCCGCTTCGACCTGGAGGGCTATGTCGTCCACAGGCTGCGCGAGTCGGGCGTGGCGCGCGTGGAAGGCGTGTTCCGCGACACTTACACGCACGAATCGGAATTCTTCTCCTACCGCCGCGCCACGCACCGCGGCGAAAAGAACTACGGCCGGCAGCTCTCGGCGATTGTGCTGCCCGGGGCTTCCTCCGCCGCGTGAGCGGGGGAGGAAGCGGAAAAGCGACACGCTTGCCCGGCAACGCCCCTTGCAGATTGCGCCGCATTTACCCTGCGCATCCCGCTTGCTATAGGACCGTCACTCAACCTTCATCGAGAGCGGCGTCCATGGCTGAAGCGCGGAACATGAAGCTCCTGGCCGCCAACTCCAATCCGGAGCTCGCCCAGAAGATCGGCGCCCACCTCAAGCTGCCCTTCGTCAGGGCCCAGGTGCGCCGCTTCGCCGACATGGAGGTGTTCGTCGAGGTGCAGGAGAACGTCCGCGGCGAGGACATGTTCGTCATCCAGTCGACCAGCTTCCCGGCCAACGACAACCTGATGGAGCTCTTGATCGTCATCGACGCGCTCAGGCGCGCCAGCGCCCGGCGCATCACCGCGGTGATCCCCTATTTCGGCTACGCGCGGCAGGACCGCAAGGTCGGCCCGCGCACCCCGATCTCCGCCAAGCTCGTCGCCAACCTCATCACCGAGGCCGGCGCCCACCGCGTGCTCACCGTCGATCTCCATGCCGGCCAGATCCAGGGCTTCTTCGACATCCCCACCGACAATCTCTACGCCGCGCCGATCATCGCCAAGGACATCGAGGACTATCTCGGCACCGGCGACCACCTGATGGTGGTCTCCCCCGACGTGGGCGGCGTGGTGCGCGCGCGCGCGCTCGCCAAGCGGCTGGGCTGCGACCTCGCCATCGTCGACAAGCGGCGCGAGCGCGCGGGCGAGAGCGAGGTGATGAACATCATCGGCGACGTCGAGGGCCGCGCCTGCATCCTGATCGACGACATCGTCGATTCCGGCGGCACCATCTGCAACGCCGCCGACGCGCTGCTCAAGAACGGCGCCAAGGACGTCTGCGCCTACGCCACCCACGGCGTGCTCTCGGGCGGCGCGGTGGCGCGCATCCAGGGCTCCAAGCTCAAGAGCATGGTCATCACCGACTCCATCGCCGCCACCGGCGAAGTCGCCAACTGCAAGAACATCCGCCGCATCTCCATCGCGCCCCTGATCGGCGAGGCCATCAAGCGCATCAACCACGAAGAAAGCGTGTCGAGCCTGTTTGATTGAGGCTCTCCCCCGCCGCCTTGCGCTCCTATCTCATTTCTGATATATATCGGGAATGAGCTGGACCGTCCATTTCCTGAACGCGGTGGCGCGAGCGGAAATGGACTCGTTGCCGAACGACATGCAGATGCATTTTGCGCGCATTACGGACTTGATGCGGGATCACGGGCTTTCAGCCGTGCGCGGGCCGTACGTGAAGCATCTCACGGGCAAGCTGTGGGAAATGCGCCTGAAAGGACGGGATGGCATCGCGCGTTCGATCTATGTGGCTGCGCGCGGCCAGCGGGTGATCGTGCTCCGGACCTTCGTGAAGAAGACCGAGACGACGCCGCGCAGGGAATTGGAGATCGCGTTCTCGCGTATGAAGGAGATCAAGGAATGAAAAGCGTGGAAGCGTGGAAACGGGAAAAGCTGAGGGATCCCGCCTTCAAGAAGGAATACGACGCGTTGGAGGAGGAATTCGCTCTTGCCAGCGAATTGATCAGCGCACGTGCGAAAGCGAATCTGACTCAAGGCCAGGTCGCCCGCCGCATGGGCACGTCGCAATCCGCCGTCGCCCGCATGGAGAGCGGCAACGGCCTACCCTCCACCACCTCCCTGGTGAAATACGCCCGCGCCGTGGGCCGCAGGATCGAGATCAAGCTCAAGAAGCCGGCGTGACGCGGTCGCGGCCTCCGGATGTCAGGCAATCCCGGACGTCACGCTGACGGCGCGGCAGGCCGGGTTTCACGCTTCGGCGTTGCCGCCACGCCTCTTGACTTGTTCTTTTTATGTTCCTATCCTCGCCAATTCAATCACAAGATGAGTCGCCGGGCGAAGCCCATCCGGCGAGGAGGAGGAGAATTGTGTCTTGGGCAGGCTGGATTCCGGCAGGGACAGGAGGCGGCGGGCGCTGAAAAAGCGAAGGCGGAGTGGGAAATGCGATGGTCGAAAATCGTGGATTCGCGCGAACAATTATGTTGCGCGGCGGCGCGCGGGAGAAGGACGCGGTGTGCACCCCCTCCCCCCTCGAAAATCGGAAAACAAATAGATGCGGTCCGGGGCCGCGGTACATCTACAGGTAGTTGCTGTCGCGGCGGCCTGTCACTTCCGCCCTGTCGCCCCCGCCCCGTCGTCTCCGCCCCGTCCGGCCTCCCGGTCACTCGGTCCGGGCGCCCGGCCGGGCCTTCAACGGGAACAGCGGGACCGGCGGCGGCGGGAGCCGCGGTGGCGCGGGGCCTCGCGCTCAGAAGAACTCCGGGTGCTTGCGCGCGATGTCGGCTTCCAGGGCGGTGATGTGGGAGAGGACCTCGGACTCAGCGCCGCCCGGCAGCGCGCGGCCGGTGTCGTAGCAGAACCACGCCAGGTTCGGCTGCCAGGCCTGGCGGTACGCGTCGCCCAGGTCCTTGTAGAAGCCGGGGATGTAGGGATTGGCGCGCAGCGCGCTTTCGAACAGGGGCAGCGCCCTGACCGGCTCGCCGGCCTCGACATAGGTGTTGGCGAGGAAGTCGTCGAGCATCCAGGGGTCGGAAAGGTCGTCGCGCTTCATCGCCGCCAGCGTGGCGATCGCGCCGGCGAGGGCCTCGCCCCGAGCCGCGAGCGCGGTCTTCAGCGCGTCCGTGCGCGGGTCGGCGCCGGCGGCCTTCACCACGTCGGCAAGCGTGGGGCAGTCGCTGCCGGCGCAGGCGGCGGCGGCGCCATATTGCAGGCGCTTCTCCATGGCCAGGATGAAGGCGGGGAAGTAGCTCCTCTTCGTCATCGCCCCGGCGATGGCGGCGTCGTAGTCGGCGGCGCTGCGCTTGCCGGGCGCGGCGCCGGCAAGTGCCGCCTGCATCAGGGGAACCAGCGGGGCGAGCGTTCCGGCCTCGCCCGCGGCGTCGAGCGGCGTGCCCTCGCGCAGGGGATAGACGGCCTTGACCGCGCGGCCGGCGCCGAAGATCCATTGCGCCGCCGGCGCCTTCCGCATGGGCGGCATGGCGAAGGCGACGCGCGCGGGCAGCCGGCCGCTCGCCTGGATCTCCGCGATGATGGCGGGATGCAGGCCGCTCGCCATGCGCAGGTAGTGCGCCAGGCTGGCGCTCTGCGCCCCGGTGAGCGCCGCCTTCGAGAGCGCATAGGACGCCACGTCCTGCCCCGCGAGCAGGAAGTGCACGCTGCCGTCCTTGGCCCGCCTGCGCACGAGCGCCGGCGCGCCGTCCTGCGGATCCACGATCTTGAGCTCCGCCTGCACCCAGTACGCGTCCAGCGCATGCGTCTTGCCGGCGAGGTTGAGCGCGCCCAGCGCGCCGCGCTGGTAGCGGCGGTTGGCGGTCTCCAGCATGTCGAAATCGACGGTGGCGTAGAGCGAATAGTTGCGGAAGGTCTTGGCCTTGTCGTCGAGGGCGACGACGCGGCGCAGCGCATAATCGGTGAGCGTGCCGCTGGTGTCGCCGTAATCGACGGTGAAATCCCCCGCCAGGTCGACGGTGCGGGTCTCGGAGCCGTCGCCGCCAGTCTGCTTCACGGTGAATTCCAGGGCCGGCTCTGTCAGCGCGGGCCGCGCCGCGCGGATCGCCTTGGCGTCCGCCAGCGGACCGATCAGGGTGAAATCGGCGACCGTGTTCGGGGCCGTATTTGGGGGCGTATTTGGGGGCGTGTTCGCAGCCGGGTCCGCGGCCTGGCCGGCAGCCTGAGCCGCGCCCGCGCATACGAGCGCGCACAAAACTCCCACCACAAGTCTCGCCATTGGCTCCGCCCCGCTTGGTTCCAGACGCTCCGGGATGATATGCGTGGGCGGTCACGAGGTCGAGCGATGGCCACCCCGAGCGACGTCCGCAAGATCGCCCTGGCGCTGGAGGGCACCAGCGAGATCGAGCATTTCGCGCGCCCGGCCTGGCGCACCGCCCGGCGCATCTACGCCGTGATGCGGCCGGACGGGCTCTTCCTCCACCTGCCCGACGAGCGCAGGGACTTTCTGTTCGAGGCCGACCCGGCCGTCTTCGTCAGGCGCATGTGGGGCAAGCGGCCATTCATGACCGTGCAGATCGCGAAAGTCCCACGAGCCGAGATCGCCGGCCTCATCCGCGAGGCCTGGGAGTTCAACCGCCCGCCGGCCAAGCCGGCGCAGCGGTCCGCCAAGCCGGGATCCGCGCGGGCGCGCCCGAAGACGAAGTCGAAACCGAAACCGAAACCGAAACCGAAGAAGAGGACGTAGCCGAACGCCAGGGCGCCCGATCCGCATTACATCTTTCTCACGAACGCGCGGGCGATGTTGCGGGCCCGCCAAAAACGCTTTCCCGCGGGGCGCGAACATGCTTAGTGCCGGCCATTGCAGCGGGGGGGTCACGCCGCTGCATCAGCCCAATCGTCCGGTCGCGCCATGCTGGGAAGGAAGATCCTGCCGCCGGTTTCGGTCGAGGTCCGGCAGCTGCTGCCGAGCCGGTGGGACGTGCTGGCCGCGCTGCTGGTGCTGGGCTTCATCGTGCTGTTCGCGCAGGCCAGCCGCACGCTGTCGCTGCCGCTGACCTCGCTCACCGGCGCGCCGCTGTCGCTGTCGCCATGGCACCTGCCCGAATACGCGCTGCGCACGGGCCTGCGCATGCTGATCGCCATGGGCGTCTCGCTGGTCTTCACCTTCAGCTACGCCACGCTGGCGGCAAAGAGCGCGCGCGCCGGCACCCTGCTCATCCCGCTGCTCGACATCCTGCAATCGGTGCCGATCCTGGGCTTCATCTCGGTGACGGTGACGTTCTTTCTTTCGCTCGCCAACCGCAGCGTGCTCGGCGCGGAGCTGGCCTGCGTGTTCGCGCTGTTCACCAGCCAGGCCTGGAACATGGCCTTCAGCTTCTACCAGTCGCTGCGCACCGTGCCGGTCGAGCTGATGGAGGCGGGCGAGCTGTTCGGGCTCAATGCCTGGGCGCGGTTCTGGCGCATCGAGGTGCCGTTCGCCATGCCGCCGCTGATCTGGAACATGATGATGTCCATGTCGGGCGGCTGGTTCTTCATCGTGGCGGCGGAGGCGATCAGCGTCGGCGACACCAACATCGCGCTGCCGGGCATCGGTTCCTACATCGCGCGCGCCATCGAGCTGGGCGATCTCGGCGCGATCTTCTGGGCGATCGGGACCATGCTGGTGGTGATCCTGATCTACGACCAGCTGATGTTCCGCCCGCTGGTGGCCTGGGCCAACCGCTTCCGCATCGACCAGGAGCAAACGGGCGAGGAACCGGAATCCTGGATGCTCGACCTGATCCGCCGCGCCCGGCTGTTCGACATCCTGGGCGCGCCGGTCGAGCGTTTCATGCACTGGACCTACCGGCTCGCGCCGAAGTCCCGCAAGGCCGGACGCTCCACGCCGGCGGTCGGCCGGCTCGCCGATATCTCCTGGTATGGGATGGTGGCGGTGCTGGTGGGGTTCGCGCTGTGGCAGATCTACCTGTTCTCGGGCGCGCGCCTGCCGCTCAGCGAAACCGTCAGGGTGCTGGGGCTGGGGCTGATCACGCTCCTGCGCGTGCTGGTGCTGATCGCGCTGGCAAGCGCGATATGGACCCCGCTCGGCATCCTGATCGGGCTCAGGCCCAGGCTCGCGCAGGTCATACAGCCCATCGCCCAGTTCATGGCGGCGTTCCCGGCGAATCTGCTGTTCCCGGTCGTGGTCTACTTCATCGCCACCTTCGCCCTGAACCCGGACATCTGGCTGTCGCCGCTGATGGTGCTGGGGACGCAATGGTACATCCTCTTCAACGTCATCGCCGGCGCTTCCGCCATGCCGCGGGACATGCGCGACGCGGGCGACAATTTCCAGGTGCGCGGAATTCTGTGGTGGAAGCGCATCGGCATTCCCGCGGTGCTGCCCTATTTCGTCACCGGCGCCATCACCGCTTCCGGCGGTTCGTGGAACGCCGCCATCGTGGCGGAATTCGTGAGCTGGCGCGGGCATGCCATCGCCGCCCACGGGCTTGGCGCCTACATCGCGGAGAACACCGCGCGGGGCGATTTCCACCGCATCGTGCTGGGCATCGCCGTGATGGCGTTCCTCGTCACGGTGATCAACCGCGCCTTCTGGCGGCCGCTATACTGGTACGCCGAACGCAAATACCGCCTGACATGAGGTGAGACATGGACGCGCTGCTCGATCTTCACGACGTCCGCCGCTCCTTCCCGCGGCCGGGAGGCGGCGAGCTCCTGGTGCTGGAGAACGTCGACCTGGCGCTGAAGCAGGGCGAGATCGTGGGGCTGCTCGGCCGCTCGGGCTCCGGCAAGTCGACGCTGCTGCGCATCATCTCCGGCCTGTCGGCGCCCAGCGCCGGCACCGTCCGTTACATGGGCCGCGACGTGGACGGGCCCGCCCAGGGCATCGCCATGGTGTTCCAGAGCTTCGCGCTGTTTCCCTGGCTCACGGTGCTGGAGAACGTGCAGCTGGGCCTGGAGGCCCTCGCGCTGCCGCAGGGCGAAATCCGCAAGCGCGCGCTGGAAGCGATCGACCTGATCGGGCTGGACGGCTACGAAAGCGCCTATCCGCGCGAGCTGTCCGGCGGCATGCGCCAGCGCGTCGGCTTCGCGCGCGCGCTGGTGGTGCATCCCAACATCCTTCTGATGGACGAGCCGTTCTCCGCGCTCGACGTGCTGACCGCGGAGAACCTGCGCACCGACCTGCTCGAGCTGTGGTCGCAGGGCGACCTGCCGATCAAAGGCATCATCCTGGTCACCCACAACATCGAGGAAGCGGTGCTGATGTGCGACCGGGTCTGCCTGTTCTCCACCAACCCGGGCAAGATCGTCAGCGAGATCAAGATCGACCTGCGCAAGCCGCGCGACCGCAACGATCCGGCGTTCACCCAGCTCGTGGACCGCATCTATGTCGAGATGACCACGCGGCGGGCGGAAAAGCTGCTCCAGAAGACCGACGCGCCACGCGCCACCATCGGCACGCGCCTGCCGCGGGTTTCCGTCAACCTGCTGGCCGGCCTGATCGAGACGCTGGCCGCGCCGCCCTATAACGGCAAGGCCGACCTGCCCGAAATCGCGGGCGACCTGCAGCTGGAGATCGACGACCTGTTCCCGGTGGCGGAATCGCTGCAGATGCTGCGACTGGCCGATGTGGGCGAAGGCGACATCACGCTGACCGACAACGGCAAGCGCTTCGCCGAGGCCGAGGTGGACGAGCGCAAGCGCATGTTCGCGCGGCTGCTCATCCGCTACGTGCCGATCGCGGCCCTGGTGCGCCGGGTGCTGGACGAGCGCGAGAGCCATGCCGCTCCCTGGGCGCGCTTCACCGACGAGCTGGAAGACTACATGACCTCCGAAGCCGCGGAGGAAACCCTGCGCGCCGCCGTGAGCTGGGCCCGCTTCGCCGAGCTCTTCTCCTACGACGACGACACCGGCCAGTTCAGCCTGGAGAACCCGGCGTGACGCGGCTCACAGCCCGCATTGCAGGGTCGTGGGCGGTTGCGCGGCGAGCCAGCTCTGAAGCTCGGTGTCGTGGGCGAAATACGAGATGAAGACGCGGAACTCGCCCCGCCCGGTTCCGATGCCGTCGCGCCATTGCAGGTTCGTCGGCAGGGCGCCGCTCTGGGTCGACACCGTGATGTAGGCGAGACCCACCGGGCCCACGATCTCGTTGCTGTCCGCGCCCAGCTGAGAGCCCATCGCCGCCGTGAAGCCGCCGAACTTGCCCGAACCGTTGGCGAAATAGAGGCAGCCCCCGCTGCCCTCCGGACAGCTGAACGAGGGAAAGTCCACCGGCAAGCCGCTCAGCATCACGTTGCCCTGGCCCCTGCGGCCGATGGATTTCCACGCCAGATCGACCTGCATGTCGATGCGGTCGGTGTTGGCCGTCAAATGCGTGACGGCGAACAGCGACCACTGGTTCACATAGCCGACGTTCGCAGGATCGTGCCTTGCGATCGTGCTGTCGCTCATCACCGCGCCGGCGAGCGCGAGCCGGACCTTGCAGACATCCGCAGACGCCGGCGCGTGTGCAAGAAGCAGGGCGACGCATCCGAAGGAAATCCCGCGTCCGGCTCGCATCGCTAAAGTCCGCAGACCAGCGTGGCGGACGGCTGGCTGACGAGCCAGCCCTGCAGCGAAGCGTCGAGGGTGAAATAGGTCACGAGCATGCGCAGGCGGCCTGGCCCCGTCGACAGCGCGCTGTCCCACTGGAGATCGGTCGGCTCGGCCGCGCCCTGGTCGGAGGCGGTGACGAAGGCAAGGCCGGCCGGCGCGAGCACCGGGTTGGTGGTCATGGAAAGCTGGACGCCGGTGGGCGCGATGAAGCCGCCATAGTTGCCCGCGCCGTTCGCGAACGTGAGGCAATCGGCGCCGCCGGAACACGGAACCGGCGAAACCTGCGGCGGCAGGCCCGCGATCCAGACGTAGCCCTTGCCGGGCACGGCGATGGATTTCCAGGAAATCTCGATCTGGATGCTCACGAGATCGGTGTCGGCGGATACCGGGCTATAGGAGAACAGCGACCATTGATGGATGTAGACGACCCCCAGCGGATCGTGCCGCCGGATCGAGGTACCGCCGGGGATCGACCCGCCCGCGAGGCTGAGTTGCGCCTTGCAGACGTCGGCAAGCGCCGAGGTCGCCGCAACACACAATGCGACGGCAGTCACAAAAGCCCGAAACACATGCAACCTCGTTGAGGCACCGATCGGGGGAAATTCCACCAGGAATGCGCTAAGCTCAACTGCTGTTTGCCGGACTGGTTGCCATCCTCGGGCCCTTCCGCTAAAAGCCTCGCCTTTCCGGGGGCCCGGTGGTCTGCGGGATCGGCTTTTCAGCCTGTCATATCAAGGACTTGCGCCATGCGTCAGATGCAGGAACTGCGTGCGGAAGCGCGCACCGGAACGGGCAAGGGCCCGTCCTATCAGGCCCGGAAGAACGGCATGATCCCCGGCATCCTGTACGGCGGCGCCGACAAGCCCGAGCCCGTCTCTGTCGGCCGCATGGAGCTGGAGCGCCACTTCGAGAGCGGCACATTCCTCACCACGCTTTTCATGCTCGACATCGCCGGCAAGAAGCAGCGCGTGATCCCGCGCGCCGTGCAGATCGACCCGGTCAGCGACCGGCCCGTGCATGTGGATTTCATGCGGCTCGCCGAAGGCGCCAGGGTGAAGCTCGACATCCCCGTGCGCTTCCACGGCCATGAGAATTCGCCCGGCCTGAAGAAGGGCGGCGTGCTCAACATCATCCGCCACGAGATCGAGATGCTCTGCCCGGCCGACAGCATCCCCGATTTCATCGACGCCGATCTCTCCGGCCTGGAGATCCACGGCACCGTCCACATCTCCTCGGTCAAGCTGCCGGAAGGCGTGAAGCCGCTGATCCGCGAGAAGGACTTCACCATCGCCTCCATCGTGGCGCCCACCAGCGTCATCGAAGAGGCGCGCGCCGCCGCGGCTGCCGCCGCGGCCGCCGCCGCCGCACCGGTTGCCGAGGAAGGCGCCGCGCCCGCCGAAGGTGCCGCGCCTGCCGCCGGCGCCGCGCCCGCCGCCGGTGCCGCTCCCGCCGCCGGCGCCGCAACGCCCGCTGCCGGTGGCGACAAGGCCAAGGCGGCGCCAAAGAAGTAAGGCACCATGGACACGCCGCTTCTCATCGCCGGGCTCGGCAATCCCGGCGCCGAATACGCGCGCAACCGCCACAACGCCGGATTCATGGCGGTGGACACGATCCATGCGAGCTGGGAATTCGGCCCCTGGCGCGCGCGCTTCGAGGGGCTGGTGTGCGAAGGCAGGCTCGCGGGCCGCAAGGTGCATCTGCTGAAGCCCATGACGTTCATGAACGAGAGCGGGCGCTCGGTGGGCGCCGCGATGCGCTTCTTCAAGCTGCCATTGGACGCCGCCGTCGTGATGCATGACGAGATCGATCTCGCCGCCGGCAAGCTGAAGGTGAAGACCGGCGGCGGCGACGCGGGCAACAATGGCGCGCGCTCGATCACCGCTGCGATTGGGCCCGGCTATCGCCGCGTGCGCATCGGCATCGGCCATCCCGGCGAGAAGCATCGCGTGCACAGTCATGTGCTGGGGAACTTCTCCAGATCCGACGAGGACTGGCTGGTGCCCATGCTGTCGGCCATCGCCGAAGCCGCGCCGCTGCTGGCGAATGACGACGATGCCGGGTTCATGAACAAGGTGGCGCTGCTGACCAGGCGGCCGAAGCCGGAAAAAGACAAAGAGAAAGACGCATAATGGGCTTCAAATGCGGCATCGTAGGCCTGCCGAATGTCGGCAAATCCACGCTCTTCAACGCGCTGACGCAGACCGCGGCGGCGCAGGCGGCGAACTATCCGTTCTGCACCATCGAGCCGAATGTGGGCGACGTGGCAGTGCCCGATGCGCGGCTCGACACCCTCGCCGCCATCGCGGCGTCGGCCCAGATCGTGCCCACGCGCATCACCTTCGTCGACATCGCGGGCCTGGTGCGCGGCGCCTCGAGGGGCGAGGGCCTGGGCAACCAGTTCCTGGCCAATATTCGCGAGGTCGACGCCATCGTGCATGTGCTGCGCTGCTTCGAGGACGACGACATCGCCCATGTCGAGGGCCGCATCGACCCGGTGGGCGACGCGGAGACGGTCGAGACCGAGCTGATGCTGGCCGATCTGGAGAGCCTGGAGAAGCGCATCGTCCCGATCGAGAAGAAAGCCAAGTCGGGCGAGAAGGAGGCCAGGGAGCCGTTCGCGCTGATGATGAAGGCGCTGGCGCTCCTGCGCGAGGGCAGGCCCGCGCGGCTGGCCGATCTCACGCCGGAAGAGCGCGAGCCCTATCGCCAGCTCGGGCTGCTCACCGAAAAGCGCGTGCTCTATGTCTGCAATGTCGAGGAAGCTTCGGCGGCGGGCGGCAACAGGTATTCGCAGATGGTGGAGGCGATGGCCAGGCGCGCGGGCGCGGGCTGCGTCACCATCTCCGCGCGCATCGAGGAAGAAGTGGCGCAGCTGCCGGCGGGCGAGCGCGAGGGGTTTCTCGCGAGCCTCGGCCTCGCGGAGCCGGGCCTGAACCGGCTGATCCGCGCCGGCTACGACCTTTTGGGCCTCATCACCTTCTTCACCGCGGGGCCGAAGGAGGCACGCGCCTGGACCGTCACGAGGGGCAGCCGCGCACCGCAGGCCGCGGGCGCGATCCACACCGATTTCGAGCACGGATTCATCCGCGCCGAGACCATCGCCTACGAGGACTATGTGGCCGGCAAGGGCGAGGCGGGCGCGCGCGACGCGGGCAAATTCCGGCTGGAAGGCAAGGACTACGTCGTGCAGGATGGCGACGTGATGCATTTCCGCTTCAACGCCTGAGACCCGTGCATGCGCCTTCTCCACTTCGAAGACATGACCGTTGGCCGCGTCTTCGATTGCGGCACCTATCACGTGACTCGCGACGAGATCCTGGACTTTGCCCGCGAATTCGATTCGCAGCCGCATCACCTCGACGAAGAGGCGGCGCAACGCTCCATGCTCAAGCGCCTGTCTGCGTCCGGATGGCACGTCTGCGCCATTGCCATGCGCATGCTGGCGGATGGCGTGATCCTGAAGGCGGACAACAGGGGCGGCGCGGGCGCGCGCGAGGCCCGCTGGATGAGGCCCGTGCGCCCGGGTGACAGGCTGCGCATGGAGGCGGAAGTGATGGAGGCGAAATCGTCCTCCTCCAGGCCGCTCGGCTTCGTGACCTTCGATTGCCGCCTCTATAACGAACGTAACGAGCAGGTGGCGCTGGTGTCCATGACGCCCATCGTCGGGAAGAACTCCGCATGACCGACATCTGGTGGGAGGACATCGAGCCCGGCAACCGCCGCGAGGTCGGACGCTACACCTTCACGGAGGACGAGATCGTCGCCTTCGCGCGGAAATACGACCCCCAGGCGTTCCATCTCGATCCGGAGGCCGCCAGGCACACCATGTTCGGCGGCCTGATCGCCTCGGGCTGGCACACCGCCGCGGTGTGGATGAAATTGATGATCGCCTACCGCCACACCGAAATCGCAGGCGGCGCGCGGCGCATGCGCGCCGGCGTCTCGCCCGGCTTCGAGGACATGAAATGGCTGAAGCCGGTGCGCCCGGGCATGACGCTGACCTATTACACCGAGACCACGGCGAAAACGGAACTTCGGTCGCGGGCCGACATGGGTCTCGTCTTCAGCCGCAACGAGGCGCGTGACGAGGCGGGCGATTTGGTGTTCAGTTTCACAGGAAAAAGCTTCGTGCAACGCCGCCCCAAAGGAGATTTCGGATGACCCAGGGCCAGATGATCAGGATGAAGATGAGCGACGGCGCGGAGATCGGCGTCTATCACGTCGCGCCCGCCGGCAGGCGGCGCGGCGGACTGGTGCTCATCCAGGAGATTTTCGGCGTCACCGACCACATCAAGGAATGCTGCGACTCTTTCGCGGCGGAAGGTTACGAGGTTCTGGGGCCGTCGCTCTACGACCGCGAGGCGCCCGGCTTTTCCGTGAGCTATTCGCCCGAGGACATCCAGAAGGCGATCAAGATCGCGCGCGGTGAGCATCCGTTCGATCTTTCGATCAAGGACACGGGCACCTGCATCGACGCGCTCAAGGGCAAGGGCCCGGTGTTCATCACCGGCTATTGCTATGGCGGCTCGGTGACCTGGGCAGCGGCGTGCCAATGCGACGGGCTGGCGGCGGCGAGCGGCTATTACGGCGGCAACATCGCCCAGATGGCCGACTGGCAACCCAAATGCCCGACCATCCTGCATTTCGGCGAGCACGACCACGGCATCCCGATGGAGGCGGTGGAGAAGATCAAGAAGGCCCATCCCGAAGTGCCGGTCTACGTCTACGACGCCGGCCACGGATTCAATTCCGACCGCCGCACCGACTACAACCCCGAAGCCGCGAAACTTGCGCGGGAGCGGACATTGGAGTTGTTTAGGAAGAATGGGGGGTGATGGCTTGCAAGATTCAAACTGGAGGAAACAATGCCTGGAGTAGATCGGCAGATTATTGGTATGCGTGGTGTTTATTTGGTCGCCGCAGAACTCTCTCGTCTTGATTTTATCGTCGCTCCCACATCGCGGGGCGCCCGAGGTGCCGACTTGTTGATCACAGATCGCGATTGCAATCACGCCTTTTCCATTCAGGTCAAAACCACGAGGAGCGGCTTTTTCCTGTTCGGAAAACATATGAAAAAAATGAAATCGAAAGACTATGTCTATGTATTGGTGCATGAACGAAAGAAAGCCAGAGACTTCTATGTCGTAAAAAGCCCTGTCGCCGCAAGAATGGCAACGCCCACTTGGAATGGAGGGTTTCAACTCAAGTTGGCACAACTGCAGAAATTCAAGGACAAATGGGCTTCATTGAATTGATTAACACCAAGGCAATCGCTCAAATTCAAATTTTGGCGTAGCGACGGCTCAATATTGCCGACGACGACGTTCACGCTACCTTCGTCAGCATCGTTCCGACCAGCATCTCGACGAAAGCCGAGTGCGTGAGGCTGCGGCGCTGGGCTTCTTCGTCCATGGCGGCAAGGACGCCGGAATCGATCGACAGATTGGCCTTCACCGGCTTGCCCGTTTCGCGCACCAGCGGCACAGTCGCCAAACCGGCGCCGGAAGCGAGTACGGCCTTGACTTGCGGATCGCGGCGCAGCGCTTCGAGATTGTGCGGACGCGGAACCTTGCCGCCGCCCTCTTCCGTCACGGCGGCCCAGTCGCGCAACGCTTCCGCCGCGTTGCTCAATGCATCGTCCATGGTCTTGCCCATCGCGGCGCAGCCGGGAAGATCGGGAAAGGTGACGCCATAGGCCCCGGCCTTGCCATCGATCAGTGCGATGTAGCGATGCACTTTTCTTTTCAGACGCATTGTTCTCAATCGCCAAATCAAACGCGGTTGTCATCCCCGGCCGAGCGAAGCGAGGGGAAGGGGACCCAGGTACCGCAGCAGCACGGTCGAAAGAGTCTAGCGCATTCGTCGAGACCGGAAAAGTTGCGGCATCTGGGTCCCCTTCCCTTCGCGCGCGAAGGGCGCGCTCAGCCGGGGATGACAGCGGAGTTTGGTTCAGCGAAATGCGTCACTCTAACGAAGCGACGCCTCGATGTTCCCGCCGTCCACGGTGATCACGGCCGCGGTCGTCTTCTCGGCGTGGGCGAGGTAGACGAAGGCTTCGGCCACCTCGGCAGCGTAGACTTCACGGCCCAGCAGATTGCCGCCCATGTAGTCCTTCTCGGAGAGGCCGCGGGCCTTGGCGCGGGCGGCGACCATCTCGTCGGTGAGGAGCCCTGAGCGGATGCGGTCGGCGTTGACGGCGTTGGAGCGGATGCCGTCCCTGCCGTAGTCCAGCGCGTATTGCTTCATCAGGAACAGGGTCGAGGCCTTGGGCAGGCCGTAGGGGCCGAAATCCTTGCCGGGATTCACCGCCTGCTTGGAGGTGTTGAACAAGAGGCACCCGCCGGTGCCTTGCGCCTTCATCACATGCACGGCGGCCTGCGCCACCGACTGGTGGGCGAAGAAGTTCAATTCGAAGGATTTGCGCAGAACCTCGGGATCGACTTCGCCGATGCGGCCCTGCCAGGCGGCGCCGGCGTTGGAGACGACGATGTCGACTCCGCCGAACGCCTCCACCACCTTGTCGAACGCGGCCTTGACCTGCGCCGCATCGGTCACGTCGCAGGCGATCGCCAGCGCATGCTTGTGGATCGCCTTCGCGGCCTTCATCGCCGCCTCGTGGTCGCGGTCGAGCACGGCGATCTCCGCGCCCTCGGCCGCCATCGCCCTGGCCACCGCGGCGCCGATGCCCGAGCCGCCGCCGGTGACGACGCAGACCTGCCGGCTCAGCGCCTTCTCCACGCCCTTGCCGAGCTTGGCCTGCTCCAGCGACCAGTATTCGACGTCGAACATGTCGGCTTCGCCGATCGGCTGGTAGGCGCTGACGCCCTCGGCATTGGTGACGACTTCGACGGTGTTCTCCGCGATATCGGCGGCGATGGCCGCGTCCTTCGCCGACGCGCCCAGCCCGAACAGGCCGATGCCCGGCACCAGGATCACGCGCGGCAGCGGATCGAGCTCCTTCTTCTTCGGCTTGGCCCGCTCGTTATGCTTGGCGAAATAGGCGTGATAATCGGCCACGTATTTCGCAACCGCCGCTTCCACGTCCGTCTTCCAATCGTCCAGCCTGTGCGCCTCCGGCGCGGGAACCACGAGCGGATAGTTCTTGGTGCGGATGGTGTGATCGGGCGTAACGACGCCCTGTTGCGAATAGCGCGACAGCTCCGCGCCGTTCACGTAAGCCAGTATCTCCGGGTTGGTGCGGAAGCAGAGGACCTGCCGCTTCACCGTGCCGGCCATCTCGTTGCGTTCGATGGCCACCGCTCCGCGCAGGATGGGCGCGATGTCGGCCAGCCGGGCGATCTCTTTGGGCAGCGTGGCCTGCCTGAGGGGCTTGCGGTTGTTCGCCAGCCGCTCCTCCGCCATGGTCACGAATTCGATCATCTTCTCGTAGGCGGTCTTCGCATCCTCGGCGAAGGTGAAGATGCCGTGGCGCGGCAGGACAAGTCCCTCAACATCCGGATTGCGGTCGAACACGTCCGCCACCGCCTTGGCCAGCGTGAAGCCCGGAATGTAATAGGGCACATAGGCCATGCGCCTGCCGTAGAGGTCGCGCGCCAGGGCCTCGCCCTCCGGCTGGTCGGTCAGCGCCAGGACGGCGGTGGAGTGGGTGTGGTCGACGAATTTGTGCGGCAGGAAGGCGTGCAGCAGCGTCTCCACGCTCGGGTTCGGCGCCGAGGCGTCGAGCAGGTTGATGCGCTGGAAATTGACCATGTCCTCGTCGGACAGGGTGTCGAGCGCGCGCAGCCGGCGCATCTCGCGAAGCTTCACCGCCGGCAGGCCTTGCGGCTCGATGGCGCCCATGTCCCAGCCGGAGCCCTTGATGTGGAGCACCTCCACGTCCTCGCCGAGCTGGTCCTTCGCGATGGTCTTGACGGAGGTGTTGCCGCCGCCATGCAGCACCAGCTTGGGATCGCCGCCGAGAAGCCGCGTCGTATAGGTGCGCAGCGCCAGGTCTTCGTTCACGCCCATTGCGGCGTAACGCGTGACATATTCCTGGGCTTCGGCGTCGGACCAGCGGGATTTCATGGGCAGCTCACGAGTTTTGCCACCGGCGAAAAGCGAATGGCGAGTAGCGAATAGCGAGTAGCGGGGCGAGCTTCAACCCCATTCGCCATTCGCTACTCGCTATTCGCTATTCGCCCGGAAACAGGCTCCTAAGCCCGGCCTTACTGGCCGCGCATACGCCTCGCTCCGTGATGAAACCCGTCACCAGCCGCGCCGGTGTGACGTCGAAGCCGGGGTTGGCCGCGGGGCTGCCGGGGGCGGCGATTTCCACCGTCGCGAGGCCGCCACCCGGGAGACGGCCGGTCATCTTCAGCAGCTCGTCGGCAGAGCGTTCCTCGATGGGAATGTCGGCGCCCTTCGCCATGTTCCAGTCGATGGTGGAAGACGGAAGCGCGACATGGAACGGGACGTTATTGTCCTTCGCCGCGAGCGCCTTCAGGTACGTGCCGATCTTGTTGGCGACGTCGCCGTTCTTCGTCACGCGGTCGGTGCCGACGATGCAGAGATCGACCTGGCCCTTCATCATGTAGAGGCCGCCGGCATTGTCGGCGATGATGGTGTGCGCCACGCCGTGGCCGCCGAGCTCGAAGGCGGTAAGCGAGGCGCCCTGGTTGCGCGGGCGTGTCTCGTCCACCCAGACATGCAGCTTGATGCCTTCGTCGTGCGCCCTGTAGATCGGCGCCAGCGCCGTGCCCCAATCGACGCAGGCGAGCCAGCCGGCGTTGCAATGGGTGAGGATATTGAGCGTCTCGCCCGGCTTTTTCCGCGCCGCGGCTTCGCGGATGATCGCAAGCCCGTGCTCGCCGATGGACCGGCAGACTTCGACGTCCTCGTCCGCGATGGCTGCGGCTTCCTTCCAGGCGAGCGCGGCGCGTTCATTGCGCGGATGGTTTCGCAGCGCGTCGCACATCCGCTTCAGCGCCCAGCGCAGATTGATCGCGGTCGGACGTGTCTCCGCCAGCAGAGCGTGCGCGCGGTCCAGCGCCTGGTCCGACGCGTCCTCGCGCATGGCGAGCGCGATGCCGTAAGCGGCAGTGGCGCCGATCAGCGGCGCGCCGCGCACGATCATCGCCGTGATCGCCCGCGCCGCATCCGCGGCGGTGCGCAGGGTCAGCGTCTTGAACTCATGCGGCAGCTTGGTCTGATCGATGATCCCGACCGCCTCGTCTCCCACCGGCCAGATGGTGCGATAGGGTTTGCCGTTGATCTTCACGCTAAATTCCTAACGCCCGCTTGAGTTCTTGCGCTCCGATAGGAGGTTGGCCCTGGCCTGAATTTATCAAGCCGGTGATGCTCCAAGGGTTACTCGGCAAGAGGTGTGTGTTTATTAGGTTCTTATTTTTTCGAGCCGCATGGCCGACAAGATATTCTTCCACCAGGGAAATATGATTGGCGTTTATTTTTCCCCGCGTTTTGCGAATCGGCAACAAAAAAACCCAGAGTGTGCCTCTGCGACGACCGGCAAGCGTGAGATTGCAATTCTTTATGTTTCGATCATTGAGAACTTCAATGTCAAATCTCGAAGAGGTCGCTCTGCCGACATAAATTGGCATGTAGCCTCTTGATGCCCATACGGCAAATACGTAGCAGCCGTGTCGATCTCCAATTTCAGTATTTTCCCAAAATTTGCGAATCTTGGCTCGATCCTCGTCGATCGCTCTGATACCAGTGTCCAGCTTCATTGTGGGAACTTCAAATGGCCCTTTTACATCGAATATTGCCATGGTGATGCATCCTAATGCCCAGCGAACGATACCAGCGTCGTCACGTCCTTGCCGAGCGCGCGGATCTTGTCGGCGCCGCCGAGCTCCGGCAGGTCGATCACGAAGGAGCAGCCCAGCACGCGGGCGCCCGCGCGCTCCAGGAGCTTGATCGCGGCGAAGCAGGTGCCGCCGGTGGCGATGAGGTCGTCGATGACGAGCACGTGGTCGCCGTGTTTCACGGCGTCGGCGTGGATCTCGACGCGGTCCTTGCCGTATTCGAGGTCGTAATCCTCGCCGATCACGGCATGCGGCAGCTTGCCCTTCTTGCGTACCGGCACGAAGCCGACCGAGAGCTGGTGCGCCACCGCGCCGCCCAGGATGAAGCCGCGCGCCTCGATCCCGGCCACCCTGTCGATCTTCACTCCCGCATAGGGCTGCACCAGCGCGTCGACCGCGGCGCGGAAGGCCCGCGCGTTGCCGAGCAGCGTGGTGATGTCGCGGAACATGATGCCGGGCTTGGGATAGTCCGGAATGGTGCGGATGGCGGATGCGAAGTCCATGGCGGCCTCGATTGTGTCCGGCCCGGATATAGCGAACCGGGCGCCGAATCCCAAATCGCTAGCGCTTCAGCACCCGCCCCGCCACCGCGTCCAGCTTCCTGAATAGTTCCGGATCGCGTTTCTCGGGCGCGGTGATCAGGGCTGTGTCGAGCACGTCGTCGATGCCCGGCGACGGCGTGCGTTCGGGGCCGAGCTTGGGCGCCACGGCGGCGACGAGGCGGCGCGCGTTCTCCGCGTTCGCGGTCAGGACCCTGACGACCTGGTCCACCGTGACGTGGCCATGGTCCTCGTGCCAGCAATCGTAGTCGGTGACCATGGCGACGATGGCGTAGGGGAGCTCCGCCTCGCGCGCGAGCTTGGCCTCGGGCATGGCGGTCATCCCGATCACCGAGCAGCCCCAGGAGCGGTAGAGATTGCTCTCCGCCAGCGAGGAGAATTGCGGGCCCTCCATGGCGAGATAGGTGCCGGCCTTGGCGCAGGGCACGCCGATCTCGCGCGCGGCCCGGTGCAGCGCATCGGCGAGCTTGGGATCGACGGGATGGGCCATGGAGACATGCGCCACGAAGCCCGGGCCGAAGAAGCTCTTCTCGCGGCAATGGGTGCGGTCGATGAACTGGTCGGCCATCACGAAGGTGCCGGGCGGCAGCTCTTCCTTCAGCGAGCCGCAGGCGGAGATCGAGATCACGTCGGTGACGCCCGCGCGCTTCAGCGCGTCGATGTTGGCCCGGTAATCGATCGAGGTCGGCGACTGGATGTGGCCGCGGCCGTGGCGCGGCAGGAACACCATGTCGACGCCGTCGAGCGTGCCGAAGAGAAGATCGTCCGAGGGCGCGCCCCACGGGCTTTCCACGCGCGCCCAGCGCGAATCCTTCAGGCCCGCGATGTCGTAGACGCCGCTGCCGCCGATGATGCCGAGAACGGTCCTGATCATGGGGCCTTCTAGCACGGAATCGGCGCGCGGCGATCCGCCGCCGGAGCCCGGATGCGGGCGGGTGCGTTGTCATCGAGGCGGGGGCTGCGGGAGCGAGCATGCCGCGAGCCATCACGCCGCGTCACAACCGGCCTCACACGGGCGAGCTTCATCCGGCCATCTGGCGCGCCATCGCCGGCTGCGTCCTGTTCTGGGTGGCGGCGAGCGTCGTGTTCTTCATGGGCGCGCCCGGCCATGGCCTCTCCACGCTCGGCGTCGTCGCGGCGTTCGCGGCGATCTGCCTTCTCGTCACCAACCGGCTGGGCGCGATCCAGCGCGCGCATCCGATCGCGGGCCGGCCGGGGCCCCAGCGCATGCCGCTGGCGGACTGGCTGTCCGGCGATTTCGACATCTGGCAGGGCCGCATGCACGGCTGGGAGGCCGCGATCACGCTGCTCACGCCGATCCTGGCGGGCGTCGCCGGCGCCGCGGCCTTCGTCATCGTGTTCCACGTGATGAGCCCGCCGCGCTGAGCGGGATCAGTGAACGTCCTTCCAGATCTTGCGGTAAGACAGGAACAGCAGCCCCGAAAGCACGATCAGGAAAGCCAGCACCTCGAAGCCGGTGCGCTTGCGCTCTTCCATCTTGGGATCGGACGCCCAGGTGAGGAAGGTGACCACGTCGTGCGCCTCCTGGTCGACGGTGGCCTTGGTGCCGTCGGCATAGGTGACCTGATTGTCCGACAAAGGCGGCGGCATGGAGATGTTCCAGCCGGCGAAGTACGGGTTGTAGTACTTGCCGTCCATCACCTTGAAGCCCTTCGGCGGCGTCTGGTGAAAGCCCGTGACGATGGAATAGACGTATTGCGGGCCGCCATCGCGCGCGCTCACCACCATCGAGAGGTCGGGCGGCAGCGCGCCGCCATTCGCCGCGCGCGCGGCTTCCTCGTTGGGGAACGGGCCCGGGAAATAATCGGCGGGCGTGCCCGCGCGGGTGAGCGGATTGCCCTTGTCGTCCGTCGTCTCGCCCTTGTCGTCGGGCCCGGCGGGGATCTTGTAGGACGCCGCGATCGCCTTCATCTGCGCTTCGTTGAACCCGGGACCGCCCGGCTCGTCGAGATTGTGAAAGGCGATGTGCGAGAGCGGATGGCAGGCCGAGCAGACTTCCTTGTAGACCTGGAAGCCGCGCTGCAGCGCGCCGCGGTCGTAATGGCCGAACGGGCCCTCGAACGACCAGTGCTCGTCCTTCGGCGGCAGGGGGTCGCCGGTGGCCGCCAGCGAAGGCGTGGCCAGCACCAGGGCGGCGGCGAGCGGGAGAAGAAAGCGCATGTCCGTCTCCTTACTCGGCCGGCGCCAGCACGCTCTTGGCGATGCTGTCTGGCAGGGGTTTCGTCCGCTCGAAAAGAGGCACGAACGGCATGATCAGCAGGAAGAACGCGAAGTAGTAGGCGGTGCCCAGCCGCGCCAGGTAGACCAGCGGGATCGTCACGCCGCCCAGCGTCCACGCCGCATCGGCGGACACGCCGCCGATATAGCCGAGCAGCAGGCAATCCAGCGCGAACAGCCAGAAGAACTGCTTCATCAGGGGGCGGAAGCGGCAGGAGCGCACGCTCGAGGTGTCGAGCCACGGCACCAGGAAGAGCACCAGGATCGACGACGCCAGCACCAGGACGCCGATCAGCTTCTGCGGAATCGCGCGCAGCATGGCGTAGAACGGCCGCAGGTACCATTCCGGCGTGATGTCGGGCGGGGTGACCAGCGGATTGGCCTGGATGTTGTTGTTCGGATCGATGAAGAAATTGGGCGCGTAGAACACGATCAGCGCGAACAGGACCACGAACAGCGCAAGGTAGAAGCCGTCCTTCACCGTGTAATAGGGATGGAACGGCACGGTATCCTGCGGGCCCTTCACATCGATGCCGAGCGGATTGTTGTTGCCGGGCACGTGCAGCGCCCAGATGTGCAGGCCGACCACGCCAGCGATCACGAACGGCAGCAGGTAGTGCAGCGAGAAGAAGCGGTTGAGCGTGGCGTCGCCAACCGCGAAATCGCCCCACAGCCAGGTCGAGATCGCCGAGCCCCAATGCGGCGTGATCTGGTCCAGCGCCGAGAAGAAGTTTGTGATCACGGTGGCGCCCCAGAACGACATCTGGCCCCAGGGCAGCACGTAGCCGAAGAAGGCCGTCGCCATCATCAGCACGTAGATCAGCACGCCCAGGATCCACAGCATCTCGCGCGGCGCCTTGTAGGAGCCGAAATAGAGCCCGCGGAAGATGTGGACGTAGACGGCGATGAAGAACATCGAGGCGCCGGTGGCATGCACCGAGCGGAGCAGCCAGCCGTAGTTCACGTCGCGCATGATGTGCTGCACGGAGTCGAAGGCGAGCCCCGCATTGGCGACGTAGTGCATCGCTAGGACGATGCCGGTGACGATCTGCACGCCCAGGCAGAAGGTGAGGATGCCGCCGAACGTGTACCAGACGTTCAGGTTCCGCGGAGTCGGGAAGGTGAGCATCGTGTCGTGCATCAGCCGCGGCAGCGGCAGGCGCTGGTCGATCCAGCGCCCGATGCCGGATTTCGGAACGTAGGTCGAGGGACCGGACATGATCTGCTCCGTTAGCCGACTTTGATGCGGGTGGGCGTGAGGAAGGTATAGGGCGGGACCGCGAGGTTCTGGGGCGCCGGTCCTTTGCGGATGCGTCCGGCGGTGTCGTATTGCGAACCATGGCAGTGGCAGAGCCAGCCGCCGTAATCGCCCTGCGGTTCCTGCGGCGTCGACACCGTGGGCGTGCAGCCCAGATGCGTGCATACGCCCACCAGGATCAGCCATTCCGCCTTGCCCGCGCCGCCGGCATTGGCGAGACGGTTGGCGTCGGTGGCCGGCGCATCGTCGGGCAGGTTGGCATTGCGCGCCAGCGGATCGGGCAGCGAGTCGACCGGCACCGAAGTGGATTCCGCGATCTCCTTCGCCGTGCGGCGGCGGATGAACAGGGGATGGCCGCGCCAGATGACCTTGAGCTGCTGCCCTTCCTGGACGGACGAGATTTCCTGCTCGATGGAGGCGAGCGCCAGCGCCGCCGTCGACGGGTTCATCTGGTCGATGAAGGGCCAGGCGGCCAATGCGCCGCCGAGGGCGGCGGCGGTACCGGTGGCGATGTAGAGGAAGTCGCGCCGCGTCGGTTCGGTCGACGCTTCCGGCGATGTCGTCGTGGCCACGGGCTCACCTTCTGATCGGGCGCCTCCGGGGGCAGCAGACAGGTCGCGCCTTCCCGGAAAATCCCCGGCGCCCCTTGGAATCTGGCGGCCAAAATAGAGAACCGGCCCCAGAGGGTCTTGCGGCACGATGCCGCAGAAATCCTAGGGGTTTCGGGCCTTTAGGGGCGGGGGCGATCAGCACATCAGGGCGCTCAGATGGCCCTGCCGCGCATATTCAAGGAGCGCGCTGTCGCGCGTCACGACGGTGAAGCCGAATTCGCGCGCGGTGGCGGCGATGATGCGGTCGGCCGGATCGCGGTTCAGCCCGCCCGGCAGCAATGACGATTCCAGAAGCACGCTCGGCGGCATCTGTGCCAGCGCGATCTGCGGGCGCGACAGCAGCGCGCCCAGCCATCGCTGCGGCGAATAGCTGGAGCGGAAGCGGCCACGAGCAGCCTGCAGCCCGATCTCCCAGCCCGTGATGGGCGATACGTACACGTTGCCGCCGCGATCTGTCGCTTCATCGATGGCTTTCGTCGCCTCATCGCGGAGCGGCTTGTCGTCCATGATCCAGAGCACCGCGCAGGTGTCGAGCAAAAGCGGCATGGTCATGCGTCTTTTCCGGACATGCCGCGCTCGATCTCGTCCCAATCGTCGTCCATTTCCTTTTCAATCTCGGTCCACTCCCTGTCGGTATACGCGGTGCCGGTGAGATCGTGCCCGGGCTCGATCGTGAAGGTGCCCTTGAGCGCCCCCCACAATGGCGAGGCCCCCCGCTTCTTTTCGGGCCCGTTCTCGCCCGGTTTGAACGCGCGTCTCGTATCCGCCATTCCTCCATGCGGGCGATCAGCGGATGGCGAGCGGGGTGGCCCGCCGCGCCCGATGCGGCGGAACACGAGCTTTTTCCCTTCCATATCCACCTGCGCGGTTTCAAAACCGGCGCTCAGCCATGATTTGGCGTGGACGTGGCCTCGCGTTTCGTTGGCCCACCATGGACGGTGCGCGAAGGCTGAACGCGGAAGTGGCGCTCCCAGAACACGCTCGATCTCCCTAAAGCTCATTGGCACTTCGGCGAAGATCTGATTTGCCAAGTAGGTCTCCAATGGTGTGTATTTGGCCATAGGAAGTCCCTTTCCTGAGTCCCTATAAAATAGGGACTCCCTTTTCGCTGTCAAGGCCCATGCGACTCGCTTTGTTCGAGCCGGACATCCCCCAGAACTGCGCGGCGCTTATCCGGCTGGGCGCGTGCCTGGGCGTCGCGGTGGACATTATCGAGCCGTGCGGCTTTCTGTTCGGCGAGGCCGGATTCAGGCGCGCAGGCATGGACTATCTCGAACGCGCGGAGGTGACGCGGCATGCCTCGTGGGACGGCTTCCGCGCCGCCGCGAAAGGCCGGCTTGTCCTGCTCACCACGCGCGCCAGCATCCGCCACACCGATTTTTCGTTTGCGCCCACGGATGCGCTCCTGCTCGGCCGCGAAAGCGCGGGTGTGCCCGATGCCGTGCATGCCGCGGCCGATGCGCGCGTGCGGATTCCGCTGCGCCCGGGGTTGCGATCGATCAATGTGGCCCAGGCGGGCGCGATGGCACTGGGCGAGGCGCTGAGACAAACGCAGGGATTTCCCCCATGACCACCCGGCCGGACGAGCGGAAGCCGAAGGCGCGCGCCTGGTTCGAGGAGCTGCGCGACCGCATCTGCGACGCCTTCGAGCGTCTCGAGGACGAATATGCCGGCCCGCTGAAGGCGAGGCCCCCAGGCCGCTTCGAGCGCAAGGCCTGGGCGCGGCCCGCGGACGACGGCGATGCCGGCGGCGGGGTGATGTCCATCATGCGCGGACGCGTCTTCGAGAAGGTCGGCGTCAACGTCTCCACCGTCCATGGAAAATTCTCGCCGGAATTCGCAAAGCAGGTGCAGGGCGCAGAGCAGGATCCGCGCTTCTGGGCGAGCGGCATCTCCCTTGTCGCGCACATGCAGAGCCCGCATGTCCCCGCCGTGCACATGAACACGCGGCACCTGGTGACGGCGAAAAGCTGGTTCGGGGGTGGCGCAGACCTCACGCCCGTCTATCCGGACGAGGCGGCGGCGAAGGACTTCCACGCCGCGCTCAAGAGCGCCTGCGACCGCCACGACCCGGGCTATTATCCCCGCTTCAAGGCGTGGTGCGACGAGTACTTCTACCTGCCGCACCGCGGCGAGGCGCGCGGCGCCGGCGGCATCTTTTTCGACCATCTGGATTCGGGCGACTGGGACAGGGATTTCTCCTATACGAAGGACGTGGGGCTGGCATTTCTGGACGCCTATCCCCACATCGTCAGGACACGGATGCAAAAGCCGTGGACGGAAGAGGAACGCCATCACCAATTGGTGCGGCGCGGGCGCTATGTGGAGTTCAACCTGCTCTACGACCGCGGCACGCAATTCGGGCTGAAGACGGGGGGAAACGTGGACGCCATCCTCATGTCGCTTCCGCCCGAGGCCCGCTGGCCCTGACAACAGCCGCGCGAGGGGAACCGGAAGTTGCACGCATCGCACGCCCTCGTCGCCCTTCTCCAGGTCATCCTCATCGACCTCGTGCTGGCCGGCGACAATGCGGTCGTCATCGGCATGGCCGCGGCGCGCATTCCCCAGGCCCAGCGCCGCAAGGTGATCTTCTGGGGCATGGGCGCGGCGGTGGTGCTGCGCATCGTCCTGGCATCGGCGACGGCGACGATCCTGGAAACCATCGGGTTGATGTTCGCGGGCGGCATCCTGCTTCTGTGGGTGTCGTGGCGCTTCTACCGCGACCTGCATCCGACGGGCGACGAAGCCGACGCGCTGCACACCATCTCCGGCCGCCAGCCCGTCGCCGAGCCGGGGCCTGAGCTCAGCCGGCGCGCGTTGCGCCGCGCGATCCTGCGCATCGTGGTCGCCGACGTGTCGATGTCGCTCGACAACGTGCTGGCGGTGGCGGGCGCGGCGATGGACAATTACTGGGTGCTCGCGACCGGGCTTCTGCTTTCCATCGCGCTGATGGGCGTGGCCGCGGCGATGATCGCCAACCTGCTCGCGCGCCATCCCTGGCTGAGCTATGCGGGCCTGATCATCGTGGTCTACGTGGCGCTGCGCATGATCTGGTTCGGCGGGATGGACGTCCTCTATCCCGACGATCAGACGAGCTCGAGAAGCACTGCCGTGGCGTCGTCGCTCATCTTGAACCGCGGATACGCGATGCCAAGGGGATCGCCCGCCTCGATCCCACGCAGTTCCTGGCCCAGCGCCTTCAGGCCTTTCTCCTGGGCCGCCGCCATCAGCCCTTCGATGTCGTACGCCCGGTAGTCGCAGGCGAGCGCGAGAAAGCCGTCGCTCGCCAGCAGCAGCCTGGTGCCCGCGGGCGCGCCGATCTCGCGGCTTGCGACGCGGTCGGCGGCCAGCACGTCCGGCCCGAACGCCCAGTTTCCGCTTTCGGTGTTCAGCCGGTCGCGCGCGCGGCGCAGCGCATCCATGAATTCCGGCCTGTCCGTCTGGCCCACCGGATGCGTGCCCGCCGCGCGCGCGAGCCTGGCCGCGCCGGAGGCCTCCTGCGCGCGCTTCGCCAGCGCATCGCCGATGAGCGCGACGCTTTTTCCCGGTTGCCGCACCAGCGCCGCGCAATCGCCGAACCACAGGATTTCGAGCGCCGCGCCCCGCGCCACCGCGAGCGTCATCGCGGCGTAGGGGATCTCGTAGCGCCCCGCGGGCGGGCGCTTGCGCAGCGCCTCGAACGATGTCTGCGCGTCGAACAGCGCCGCCGTCACCGCCTCGCGGCCGGAGGCTCCCTCGCCGAGATAGGCCATGATCCGCCGCGCCCCGAAACCCGAAAGCCACGCCGCGTCGCTCCGGCCCGGCATCAGCGGCTCGCTCAGGCCCGTCGCCCCGTCCATGACCAGCGCGGCCGTCTCGCCATGCGCCAGCGCGTCGTCATTCGGCTTGCCTGGATCTCCGGGGAGCGACAGGGAGTCGAGAAGTTTAAGCCGCATGCTCAGCGCGCGATCCCCTGCACCACGGCCTTCAGGCGCTCGGCGATCGAGAATTCGTCGTCGATGAAGTCGCTGTCCACCCACCAGTCCTCGACTTCGCCGAGCACGCGGCCGATGAGCGGCCCTTCCGGCACCCCGGCTTTCATCACGTCGCTCCCGGTCAGCGGCAGCACGGGGCGCGTCCAGGCATCGGCCACCGCCAGCAGCGCGCGCCACTGGATCGCGTTCGACAGCTTCGCATCCCCGGCCCAGCGCAGCAGCACGCGGTCGCGGAACCGGCGATGGCCGAGCCGGTACAGGAACCTGCGAACCTCCCGCTGCGACAGATATGAGACGACTTTCTCCTTCGCGCCCACGAGATCGGTCAGCCGGAAGCGGTCGGCGTTCGAGAGCTTCCAGCGGCTGGCGACGGAGGGCGCGTCGTCGTCGAGCAGCGCGCCGAGTCGCAGGAGAGAGTCCGGCGCGAAGAAATTGTCGGCATCGATGGCGACGAGCCGTTCGAGCCGCGCGAAGTCCAGCTTGCCGGGCAGCACCTCGGCGAGAATGCCCGAGGCCGCCATGGCGCGCAGCGCCGGGATGGGGTTCTCCGCCGCGAGCAGCTTGAGCATCTCCTTCTGGATGCGCTCGCCGGAAAGTCCCGCGATGCCCGATTTGCCTTCCGCGGCGGCGCGCAGCGCGACGGCATCGATCTCGCCCCTGCCGTACCAGGCATGGAAGCGGAACAGCCGCAGGATGCGCAGGTAGTCCTCGCGGATGCGCAAGGCGGCGTCGCCGATGAAGCGGACGCGGCCGGCTTTCAGATCGTCCAGCCCGCCGAAATAGTCCGATATTTCGCCATCGGGCGCGGCGTAGAGCGCATTGAAGGTGAAATCGCGCCGGCCGGCATCCTCCTTCCAGTCGGTGGTGAAGGCAACGGTCGCGCGGCGGCCGTCCGTGGAGACGTCGCGCCGCAGCGTGGTCACCTCGAAGGGCTTGCCGGAGGAGATCGCGGTGATGGTGCCGTGCGCGAGGCCGGTCGGCGCGGCGGCGAGGCCCGCCCGCTTCAGCCGCCTCTCCACCTCTTCGGGCGCCAGCGGCGTGGCGATGTCGATATCGTCCACCGCCTTGCCAAGCAGCGCGTTGCGCACCGCCCCGCCGACGAAGCGCGCTTCGCCCAGGGCGGCGAGCACCGCGCGCGTTTCCGGCGCCGCCATCCAGGGATGCTTCAGCGGATCGAGCCTCATGCCAGCATCCTATCGCAGAAATTGACCAGGATCGCCGCCGTCGCGCCCCAGACGTAATGCGCGCCGTATTCGAAGACGTAGAATTCCCGGCGCTTGCCCTGCCATTCGCGGCTGTCGCGCTTGCGGTTTGCCGCGTCGAGCAGGAATGCGAGCGGGATTTCGAACACCTCTTCGACCTCCGCCGCGTCCGGCATCAGCGCGAAGCCGGGCGTCAGCATGCCCACGACCGGCAGGATGGCGTAGCCCGTGCCGGTCTCGAAGACGTCGAGGAATCCCGCCACGGCGACGTGATCGGCCGATATCCCGGTCTCCTCCCGGGTCTCGCGCAACGCCGTCTCGACCAGCGTGACGTCGTCGGCTTCCGCCCGGCCGCCGGGGAAACTCACCTGGCCCGCGTGGCGGGCGAGATGGGCGGTGCGGCGGGTGAAAAGCACCGTCGGCTCCGCATGCAGCACCACCGGCAACAGCACCGCCGCCGGCGTGAGCACGCGCGCATCCACGTGGCGCAATTCGGGATTGAGGTCGTAATCGCCGCGCCGCGGCACCAGCGGAAGGCTCGGCGCCTCGGTGAGCAGCCTTTCGCGCAACGGCCCGACGCCTTCGCGCGCGATATGCCTGGCCAGTTCCTCCGGCGACATCAGGCGGGCCTGCCCAGCGGAAAGAACACCCCTTCGCTCCACACGCCCAAAAACGCGCTCTGCGCGCCGTCGCCGGGCACCGCCAAATCGGTCATTTGATAAAATGCCGCCCGCGCGATCCGTGCTTCCAGTCCCCGGCGCACATGCACGTAGGGCGCGGGCTCCAGCGTCCGCGCGTTCGTCTCCACGCGGATGGGATTGTCCGCGCCCGCCACGGTCTCGTCACCGACATTGGTGGTGAAGATCAGCTTCTGCCCGCGGCCTTCGCCTTGCGCGCGCAACAGCACCGCCTGGAACGGAACGTCCTCGACGCGGATGCGCATCTTCTCCGCCGGGGTGACGAGCACGTAATCCGCGCCGTCCTTGCGCAGGATGGTGGAGAACAGCCGCACCAGCTCGCGCCGGCCGATGGGCGTCCCTTCGTGGAACCAGGTGCCGTCCCGGGCAATGCGGATGTCGATGTCGCCGCAATGGGCGGGATGCCATTTCTCGACCGGCGGCAGCCGGTGCGCGCTCGCCAGCTCCCGCTGCAAGCTCGCCAATCCGATGGATATTTCCTGCGCCACGGGCTTCTCACGCCGATTTGGGGCGAACATGGTTGCGCGCCCGCGCCTGCGGTGCAACATAGCCCCGGCGCCGCCCCTCGGCTCGAAGGGTTAAGGGCGCTTTTGCCAACGCCAGAGGCCCCTCGCCAGCGCTCGCGATTCCGGGGCAGGATTCCCGCATGAACGACACGACCACACACGACGCCGCAGCCCAGGCCGAACGGGCCGCCGCCATTTTCGGCAAGGTGCGCGAAGGCATCGGGCGCGTGATCTTCGGCCAGCGCGACGTGGTGGACCAGGCGCTGATCACCCTGCTCGCCGGCGGCCACGGCCTCATCATCGGGGTGCCGGGCCTGGCCAAGACGCGGCTGGTGGAGACGCTCGGCATCGTCCTGGGGCTCGACTGGAAGCGCATCCAGTTCACCCCCGACCTGATGCCCGCCGACATCATCGGCTCGGAGGTGCTGGAGGAGGCCGACAACCACCGCCGCGCCTTCCGCTTCATCCAGGGCCCCGTATTCACCCAGCTCCTGATGGCGGACGAGATCAACCGCGCCAGCCCGCGCACGCAATCGGCCCTCCTCCAGGCGATGCAGGAGCGCTATGTGACGGTGGCGGGCCAGCGCTACGACGTGCCCAAGCCGTTCCACGTGCTCGCGACCCAGAATCCCCTGGAGCAGGAAGGCACCTACCCGCTGCCCGAGGCGCAGCTCGACCGCTTCCTGCTGCAGATCGACATCTCCTATCCCGACGCGGAGTCCGAGAAGAAGATGATGCTCGCCACCACCTTCGGCGAGGAAGCCGCGCTGATGGCGCTGTGCAATCCCGACGTGCTGATGGAGGCGCAGCGCGTGGTGCGCCACCTGCCCGTGGGCGAGAAGGTGGTGGAAGCGATCCTGCGCCTGGTGCGCGCCGCGCGGCCGGACGACGGCGGCGATCCGGCGCTGAAGCCATATATCGCCTGGGGCCCGGGCCCGCGCGCCAGCCAGGCGTTCATGCTGGCGGTCCGCGCGCGCGCGCTGCTCGACGGGCGTTTCGCGCCGTCGGTGGACGACGTGGCGGCGCTGGCGCAGCCGGTGTTGCGCCACAGGATGGCGCTCAATTTCACGGCGCGGGCGGAGGGGACGACGGTGGGCGACGTCATCGGCCGTCTCGCGCGAGGCCTTCTTTGAAATCCATCCGCGAACAGGCCGAGGCGCTTGGCGCGGCCCTGCCGCCGCTCCTGGTCGCGGCCGAAAGGCTGGCATCGTCGGTCAGCCTGGGCGTGCATGGGCGGCGCAAGTCCGGGATGGGCGAGACCTTCTGGCAGTTCCGCCGCTACGCCCCCGAGGATGCCAGCACCGCCATCGACTGGCGCCAATCCGCCAAGTCCCAGCACCTCTTCGTCCGCGAGCGCGAATGGGAAGCGGCCGAGGCGGTGTGGTTCTGGCGCGACGGCTCGCCCGGCATGCGATTCAAATCCGGGAACGTGGAGAGCACCAAGCTCGAGCGCGCGACGCTTCTGGCGCTGGCGCTGGCGGCGTTGCTGGTGCGCGGCGGCGAGCGCATCGCGCTGCTGGGCGACGGGCGCGCGCCGGCGACGGGCCGCGCACCGCTGCGGCGCATCGGCTTCGAGCTGACGGAGGAGGCAGCTGCGGACGACAGGCTGCCGCCGGACGCGCCGGTGACCAGGAATTCCCAGTTCGTGTGGCTGAGCGACTTCCTTTCGCCCATGGGCGAGATCGAGGCGGCGCTGCGGCGGCTCGCGCATTCGGGCCTCGGCGGCCATCTGGTGCACATCATCGATCCGGCGGAGGAGGATTTCCCGTTCCGCGGCCGCACGCGCTTCGAAGCCGCGGGCGGCGGCCTGAGCGAGATCTTCGGCCGCGCGGAGAGCGTGCAGGATCCCTATCGCGCCCGCTTCCGCGCCCATTGCGAAACGCTGTCGGTGCTAGCGCGCAAGCTCGGCTGGAGCTACCTCGCCCATCGCACCGACAAGGGACCGCAGACCGCGCTCGTGGCGCTTTACATGGCCATGGGTGGCGTGGCGGCCTGACGCATGGCTTTGCTCGACACCGTCACCTTCGCCACGCCCTGGCTGCTCTGGGCTCTCGTGGCCCTGCCGGCGATCTGGATCCTGCTGCGCGTGACGCCGCCCGCGCCGCGCCGCGTGGTGTTCCCGCCGCTGCGACTGCTGCTGGGGCTCGCCGCGCCGCAGGAGACGCCGGCGCGCACGCCGTGGTGGCTGCTTCTGCTGCGGCTCGCGGTTGCGGCGCTGATCGTCGTGGCGCTGGCGGGCCCGTCCATCGGCCAGCCGCCGAAGAGCCTCGGCAACGGGCCGCTGGTTCTGTTCGTCGACAATGGCTGGACGGCGGCGCATGGCTGGCAGGCGCGCGAGGCCGCGATCTCCGACGCGCTTGCCACCGCGGCACGGGCGGGGCGCCCCGTCGCCATCGTGCCCACGGCCGGGGCGCGCGGGCCCGCCATCACGCTTCTCTCCGCGGGCGATGCCGAGCGCACGGCCCACGATCTGGAGCCCGAGCCCTACGCCGGCGACCGCGCGCGCGCCGCCGCGGCGCTGGCGAAGGCGGCGCTCGGCGACGCCGACATCCTCTGGCTCAGCGACGGCATCGACGCCGGCGACGCGCGCAAGACGGCAGCCACGCTCGCGGGCCTCGGCCGGCTGACCGTCTATGGCGATGCCGCGGGTCATGAGCCGCTCGCGCTCAAGCCGGAGAGGAACGCGCCGGACGGCTTCGGCGTCACCGTCATCCGCGCCGGCGCCGGCCAGCCCCGGCCGGGACAGGTGAGCGCCATCGGCGAGCACGGCGAAGTGCTGGCGAGCGCGCCGTTCCGCTTCGGGGACAGGCAGAGCGAGACCGCCGCGAAGATCTCCCTGCCGCTGGAGGTGCGCAACGAGACCCAGCGCATCGTGGTGGACAATGAAGATTCCGCCGGCGCCGTGCGCGTGCTCGACCAGAGCGCCAAGCGCCGCGCGGTGGGCGTGGTCTCCGCCAGCAATCTCGACACCGAACAGCCGCTGCTCTCCGACGTCTATTATCTCGAAAAGGCGCTGGCGCCCTACGCGGACGTGCATCGCGGCTCGATCGCGGACGTGCTGAACCGCAACGTGCCGATCCTCATCCTGGCCGACATCGGCGTGATCGCCGGCGCCGATCACGACCGCGTGGCGAAGTTCGTGTCCGACGGCGGCATCCTGGTGCGCTTCGCCGGCGGACGCATGGCCGAGAGGGTGGACGACCTCGTGCCGGTGAAGCTGAGGCTGGGCGGCCGCTATCTCGGCGGCGCGCTCAACTGGGCCCAGCCCCAGCACCTGGCGCCGTTCCCCGACGCGAGCCCCTTCCGCGGCCTGAACGTGCCCGCCGAAGTGACGGTCTCGCGCCAGGTGCTGGCCGAACCCTCCGTCGATCTGGGCGAGCGCACCTGGGCGCGGCTGGCCGACGGCACGCCGCTCGTCACCGCCGAGCAGCGCGGCAAGGGCTGGATCGTGCTCTTCCATGTCACCGCGAGCCCGGCCTGGTCGAACCTGCCGCTCTCCGCGCTCTATCTCGACATGCTGCGCCGCGTGATCGCGCTTTCGGGCGGCGCGCGGCCGGGCGACATGGGCACGGATTCGAGCGCCGTCTATCCGCCCTACACCACGCTCGACGGCTTCGGCCACGCGCGCAAGCCGCCGGCGGAGGCGCTGCCGGTGCGCGGCGCGGAGCTGGCGCGCATCGTGGCTTCGCCCGCCCATCCGCCCGGGCTCTACGGCAACGAGGGCTCGCAGGTCGCGATCAACGTTGTCGGCGCGAAGGACACGCTCGTGCCCATGGCCGGCATCGGCGTGCCGGTGCGCACCTACACCGGCACCGCGGCGCTCGCGCTGGAGGCGCCGCTGCTGGCGCTGGCGATCTTCATCCTGCTGCTCGACGCGGCGATCTCGCTGTGGCTGCGCGGCTACGTGCTGCTGCCGCGCGCGATGCGCGGCGGCGCGGCCGTCCTGGCGCTGGTCGTGCTGCATCCGGGCTCGCCGCACGCGCAGGCGGAGGACATGAAGGCCGCGCTCGATACGCGCCTCGCCTACGTCGTCACCGGCCTTCCGGACGTGGACGCGACCAGCAAGGCAGGGTTGACGGGCCTCGGCGCGTATCTCAAGGCCCGCACCTCCTACGCGCCGCTCGATCCGGTGGGCGTCGATCTGGAGAAGGACGACCTCTCGTTCTATCCCCTGCTCTACTGGCCGATGGATCCGCGCGAGAAGGATCTGTCGCCCGCCGCGCTGGCGCGCGTCTCCAATTACATGCGCAACGGCGGCACCATCCTGTTCGACACGCGCGACCTCACGCTCGGCGCCGTGGCGGGCCCCGGCTCGCCGGGCGAGCAGACGCTGCGCCGGCTGGTGTCCAAGCTCGACATGCCGCCGCTCGAGCCGGTGCCGCCCGACCACGTGCTGACCAAGGCGTTCTACCTGCTGCAGGACTTTCCCGGCCGCTGGACGGGCGGAAAAGTGTGGGTCGAGCGCCTGCCGCCGCCCGATCCCGACGCGGGGCCCGAGCCCGCGCGCGGCGGCGACAGCGTGTCGCCCGTCATCATCGGGAGCAACGATTACGCCGCGGCCTGGGCGATCGACGCCAACGGCCAGCCGCTGCACGACGTCTCGCCCGGCGGCGAGGAGCAGCGCGAGATGGCCGTGCGCTTCGGCATCAACGTGGTGATGTACGCGCTCACCGGCAACTACAAGACCGACCAGGTGCATGCGCCGGCCCTGCTCGAGAGGCTGGGGCATTGAGCTACTCCCTCGACTTCGCGCCGCATGTTCCGGTCTTCGTGCTCTGGGTGCTGATCGCGGGCGCGCTCGCCTTGTTCGCCTACTCGCTGCTCATGCGGGCGCGCGGGGCCTGGCTCAGGCTCTTCGCCTTCGCGGTGGCGATCTTTGCGCTTGCCGGGCCCATCGTGGTGCACGAGAACCGCGAGAGCCTGCCCGACGTGGTGGCGCTCATCGTCGATCATTCGCCCAGCATGGACATCGACGGCCGCCGCCAGGAAGCCGACAGGGCCGCCGCCGAGATCAGGCGCAAGCTCGCCGCCGACCGCAGCCTGGAAGTGCGCACGGCGGACGTCACCTCGCCGCCGGGCGAGGACACCGGCACGCAGCTTTTCGCCGCCATCTCCTCCGCGCTGGCGGATGCGCCGCCGGACCGCGTGGCCGGCGCCATCGCCATCACGGACGGCGAGGTGCATGACGTCCCGGTGGGCAAGCCCGCGCTGAAAGCGCCGCTCCAGGCGCTCATCGTGGGCAGGCGCAACGAGGGCGACCGCAAGCTCACCGTCACCGGCGCCACGCGCTACGTCATCGTCGGGCAAACCGCGGACATCACCCTGAGGGTGGACGATTTCGGCGCGCCGCCGGGCGGCCGCGCGCAGGTCGTGGTTCGCGTCGACGGCATGGATTCCAGCACCCGCACCGTGCCCACCGGCGTCGACGCGCATATCGGCATCCCGGTCACCCATGCGGGCGAGAACGTGGTCGAGCTCGAGGCCAGGCCCGGCCCTCGCGAGCTCGGCCTGCAGAACAACCACGCCGTCGTCACCATCAACGGCGTGCGCGACCGCTTGCGCGTGCTGCTCATCTCCGGCGAGCCGCATGCGGGCGAGCGGGTGTGGCGCTCGCTGCTCAAATCCGATCCCTCCGTCGACCTGGTGCATTTCACCATCCTGCGCCCGCCGGAGAAGCAGGACACCACGCCCATCGACCAGCTCTCGCTCATCATCTTCCCCACCCGCGAGCTGTTCGTGGAGAAGCTCGACTCCTTCGACCTGATCATCTTCGACCGCTACAGTGAGCGCGGGATCCTGCCGCTGGCCTATTTCGGCAACATCGCGCGCTACGTGGAGAACGGCGGCGCGCTGCTGGTCTCTTCCGGGCCGGAATACGCGGGCCTGCAAAGCATCGCGCGCACGCCGCTTTCCGCCGTGCTGCCCGCGCAGCCCACAGGCGAGGTGATCGACCAGCCCTTCAAGCCGCAGGTCACGGCGGACGGATTCGCCCATCCGGTGACGCGCGACCTCGACGGCGCCAACACGCCGGACAAGCCCGCCACCTGGGGCAACTGGTTCCGCATCATCCCGGCCAGCAAAGTCTCCGGCGAGACGCTGATGAGCGGGCCGGACAACCGGCCGCTCCTGGTGCTGGATCGCGTGGGCAAGGGCCGCGTGGCCGAACTGCTGTCGGACCAGGGCTGGCTGTGGGCGCGCGGCTATGACGGCGGCGGGCCCTACGCGGAGTTGCTGCGCCGCACCGCGCATTGGCTGATGAAGGAGCCGGAGCTGGAAGAGGAGCGCCTCACCGCGACCATCTCGGGCGGGGAGATCGCGGTGGAGCGCCATACCATGGCCGCGACCGCCAGCCCCGTCACCGTCACCGATCCTTCGGGCAAGCAGACGACGATGCCCCTGATGAAGGTCGAGCCCGGGGTGTGGCGCGCCGTCGCCAGGGCGCAGGCGCTGGGTCTCTATCGCGTCACCGACGGCACGCTGAGCGCCGTCGCCGCGGCGGGGCCGCTGAACCCCAAGGAAGTCTCCGACATGCGGGCGACGGCATCGATCCTGAAGCTGCCCGCCAGGGCCACCGGCGGCAGCGTGCACTGGCTCGCGGACGGCCTGCCCGGGATCCGGCGCGTAGGCCCCGGCGACACCGCCTCCGGCAAGGACTGGATCGGGCTGCGCGCCAACCGCGCCTATCGCGTGACCAGCGTGGAGCAGGCGCCACTGCTGCCGGTCTGGCTCACCCTGACGCTGCTCCTGGCCTCGCTGCTGCTGGCCTGGCGCGTGGAAGGCCGCTGATCCGCCGCGCGCGGAATCGCGTATGATGCCCGCTCACGACGGGGCCGACATGCGCAAGCCGGAGCGCACCCACACCTACACCGACATGATCGGCGACAGCGCGCGCTGGGACGAATTCCATCCGCGCAAGGGCGACATCATCGTGGCCACGCCGCCCAAATGCGGCACCACCTGGACGCAGATGATCTGCGCGCTGCTGGTCCACCAGTCGCCCGGCCTGCCGCAGCCGCTGACCGTGCTGTCGCGCTGGTTCGACCGCCACAGCGAGCCCGCGAAAGAGGTGGCCGCGCATTTCGACGCCCAGCCCTTCCGGCGCATCGTCAAGACGCATACCCCGCTCGACGGCCTGCCTTACTGGGACGACGCGACTTACGTCTTCTGCGGCCGCGATCCGCGCGATGCCTTCCTGTCGCTTGTCGATCATCTGGGCAACCTGTCGCCGGAGACCGTCGCCGAGGCGACGCGGCGCACGAACCTGCCGCCCGGCTTCCGCTTCCCCACCGATCCCGACGACATGTTTCCCCTGTGGTTCACCCACGGCAACCAGCCCTGGCTCGAGGACGGCTTCCCCGCGGGGCCGCTGTTCTACCTCACGCAAACCTTTTGGGATTTCCGCGGGCTCGATAACATCGTCTTCCTGCACTACCAGGACCTGGTGGACGATCTCGACGGCGAGATGCGTCGGCTCTCCGCGGCGCTGGGCATCGCCGTCGACGAGACGCGCTGGCCCGGGCTGGTGCAAGCCGCGCGGTTCGAATCGATGCGCGACAGGGCCTCCGACACGGCGCCCGGCGCGCATCTGGGCGAGTGGGCGGACAATACCAGCTTCTTCCGCAAGGCCCGCTCCGGAGAATGGCGCACCGGCCTGAGCGCCGAAAACCTCGCGCTCTATGCCAGGCTCGCGCCCCGCAAGGTCACCGCGGATTGCCTGGCGTGGCTCGAGGGCGGGCGCAAGGCTTTCGATCCCAAGACGCCATAGGAGATATCCATGCGCCACGCCGCCATCGCCGCCGCCATGCTCGTCTTCGCCGCCTGCGCCTCGCGCGCGGACGGCGGCAACCCCACCACCGTCGACGGCCTCAAGGGCTATACGCTGCGCGTCATCCATCCCGGCGAGATGGTCTCGATGATCTACATGAAGAACCGCGTGACCGTCACCGTCGACAAGGACAACAGGATCACGAACGTGGCGTTCTACTGAGCCGCCAATCCCGCTCCACCCGCGCACACCGGATCGTCGAGATGGGGGCGGCGGACTTCGCCGGAGAGGTTGAGCAGCGCGCCCGCCGAGAGCGACAGGCCGAGGATGCGCGAGGAGTCGACGGGGCCCGGAAAGCGCACGCGCCCGGGCGGGAGTTTCGAAAATCCCACGCGCGCATAGTAGGGCTCGTCGCCTACCAGCACGATGGCGGGCCAGCCCGCCCCGCGCGCGGCGGCGATGCCGGTCTCCATGAGCTGCACGCCGATGCCGCGGCCGCGCTGGGCGGTCTCCACCGCCAGCGGCCCCAGCAGGAGCACCGTGCGCGGCCCGACGGCAACCGGCCAGAAGCGCACCGAACCGCGCAACACGCCGTTCTCGACGGCGACGAAGCCGAGCGCGGCGACCTGGTCCACGCCTTCGCGCAAACGGTACGCGGATTTGGCGTAGCGGCCGGGACCGAAGCCGCGCTCGACCAGCGCGGCGATTGGGGCCGCGTCGTCCGGCGTTTCGGCGCGGATGGTCCACGCCGCCTCTTTCGCACCCTCACGCACGTGGCTAGGCTCCGCGCCGGAGAAACCGGACAAAATCGGCGGAGGTAACATCATGGGCGTACTGGATGGCAAGGTCGTTCTCGTCACGGGCGGCGCCAACGGCATCGGCAAGGAGTGCGCGCTTCTGGCCGCGCGCGAAGGCGGCAAGGTGGTGGTGAACGACCTGGGCGGCGGGGCCGCGGGCGGCGACGCGGGCTCGGCCGGGCCGGCGGAGCAGGTGGCCGCGGAGATCCGGGCGGCCGGCGGCGAGGCCGTCTCCAACTCCGAAAGCGTCACCAGCCGCAAGGCGGTGGCGCACATGATCGAGCAGGCGATGGACGTCTACAAGGGCCTGCACGCCATCATCAATCCGGCCGGCATCCTGCGCGACAAGATGTTCCACAAGATGACGGACGAGGACTGGGATCTCGTGATCGATGTCCACCTGAACGGCAGCTACAACGTCTGCAAGGCCGCGATCAACCATTTCCGCGAGCAGGAGGACGGATCGTTCGTCCTCTTCACCTCCACCTCGGGCCTCATCGGCAATATCGGCCAGGCCAATTACGCCGCCGCCAAGATGGGCATCGTGGGGCTCTCGCGCATCATCGCCATGGAAGGCGCGCAGAAGAACGTGCGCTCCAACGTGATCGCGCCCTTCGCCTGGTCGCGGCTGATCGCGACCATCCCGGTGAAGGACGAAGCCTCCGCCAGGCGCGTGGAGCGCATGAAGAACATGATGCGCGCCGACCAGATGGCGCAGCTCTCCGTGGCGCTCGCCTCGCCGGCCTGCAAGGACGTCTCGGGCCAGATCTTCGCCGCCCGCGGCAACGAGGTGTTCCTGATGAGCCAGCCGCGTCCCGTGCGCGGCATCGGCAAGGTCGAAGGCTGGACGCCGGCAACCATCGCCAACCATTGCATGCCGGCGCTCAAGCCCAGCTTCTTCGATCTCGCGCCGACCACCGGCACGTTCGGCTGGGAGCCGATCTGAATTCTTCCGCCCTCGCCTGGGCGGGGCAGGACGCTACCAATGATGCGGATGGCTCGTGCCCGCCACCAGCTCCGCCAGCCTGCGCCGCACGCCGGGCGTCGTTCCCGGCGGCGGCGCGGCGGGGTCGGCGAACTGGATCTCGCGGATCTCGAGATTGGGCCTGAAGTCCAGCACCGCCTCGCGCACGCGGTAGAGCGCGATCACGTTGGTGGCCCAGCCGACCTTGCGGGTGAACAGGCCGAGAAATTCCGGCGGCGCGCTGCGCACCAGCCCGACCTCCTCCCGCAGCTCGCGGATCACGGCATGGGCCGCCGGCTCGCCCCCCTCCACGCCGCCGCCGGGAAAGTGCCAGCCCTCCATATAGGAGTGCCGCACCAGCAGGACCCGGCCCGCCCCGTCCTCCACCACCGCGCTCGCCCCGAAGGCGACAGGGGTCCGGAGCGCCTTGACCGCCAGGACCAGCGCCAGCCGCAACCGGGAGAAAGCGGGCATTTCCCGCCTGTCGGGCGAAAGTTCCATCGATTCCGCTAAGGGTTTGCTAACCGGACGCACATAGCTTGTCGGTATCAGGCCGCGCTTTGGGGAGCGACGATATTGCAGCCGGTTTGCCACATGCCGCAAGCATGGCGTCCGATCGCGGGGGAACGATGAGCCTCGCGGCGTTCGACTATCTGAAGGCGCTGGTGGTGGAGGACAACGCCCACATGCGCGCGCTGCTGCGCTCGCTGCTGCACGCGCTCGGCATGAAGCAGGTCTACGAGTGCACCGACGGCCAGCAGGGCTATCAGGAGCTGCGCGAGCGCAAGCCGGACTTCGTCCTCACCGACCTCTCCATGAAGCCGGTGGACGGCATCGAGTTCACCCGCAAGGTGCGCAGCGGCGCCGACAGCCCCAATCCCTACATTCCGATCGTCATGATCACCGGCCACACCGAGCGTCCGCGGGTCGAGGCGGCGCGCGACGCCGGCGTCACCGAATTCCTGGCCAAGCCCATCACGGTGCAGAACCTGCTGTCGCGCATCATCGAGATCGTCGACCGGCCCAGGCCCTTCGTGCGCTGCGACGGCTATTTCGGCCCCGACCGCCGCCGCCACAGGATGGAAGGCTATGCCGGCCCCTGGCGCCGCGCCGACGACTTCAACGACGACCTGGCGCTCAGGTAGCGATCATGTTCAGCCGCAGGCGCAAGGCCCAATTCATCGACCCGAAATCCTACCCCGCCATGCTCAAGCCGGCGGACGTCGCCCAGTTCGTGGCCGTGCTCAGGAGCGAGACCGCGGCCAGGCGCGCGGGCCGCGCGCTCCTGGCGCGCAGCGCCCAGCTCAGGGACGTGGTGCTCGACTACGTAGCGTCGCTCGAGAAGGCGGCGCAGTTCGGCGACTGGGCGGAAACCTGGCTGCACGCGCACGAGATCCGCGGACTGGCGGAGACCATCGGCCTGGTCGCGGCCGGGCGCATCGCCAACAAGCTCTGCCTCTATCTCGACGCCGCCGCCGCGCGCAGCCAGGCGCCCGACCGCACCGTGGTGATGCTGCACGTCGACGCCGCCGCCCGCGCCGCCCGCGCCAGGGACGAAGCCACCCAGCTGGGCGACGCCATCCTCAACGAACTCGAGGCGCTGGCGGCCTACAAGCTGGGGACGTCCGCGGAGATGGCGGCGGAGTAACCGCTTCCCAAACGCCCTGTGATGGCTCGCATGCGCGCGCCACGACACGGCTGTGTGTCAATCCAAGCGCTCGCAACCCGCCCTAATACCCCATCAGGCGCGCGTAGCGGTCGCGGTGATAGGCGGCGTTGCCGAACGTCGCTTCCGCGGCGCGGGCGCGCTTCAGGTAAAGGCCGGAATCGTGGGCGTCGGTCATGCCGATGCCGCCATGCATCTGGACCATCTCGTTGGACACCAGATGATCGAGCTCGCTGGCCTTGGCCTTGGCCAATGAGGCGAGCGCGGCGACGTCGTTGGCGTTCCTGTCGATGGCGGCGAGCGCGGCCTCGACGCAGGAGCGCGTCAGCTCCAAATCGGTGAACATCCTGGCCGCGCGGTGTTGCAGCGCCTGGAAGGTGCCGATCGCCTGGCCGAACTGCACGCGGGTCTTCAGGTAGTCGAGCGTGGTCTCGAAGCTCTGGGTGGCGGCGCCCAGCATCTCCGCGGCCAGGCCTGCGCGGGCGCGGTCGAGCACGGCCTCCAGCACGTCGCCGTTCAGCATGGCGCCGGCCGGGACTTCGACGTCCTGGAATTCGAGATTGGCGGCGCCGCGGCTGTCCACGGTCTTGAGCCTCGTGCGGGTGAGGCCCTTCGCGCCGCCGGGAACGAGGAACAGGCCGTTCTTCGCCGCCACGATGACGAGATCGGCCACAGCACCGTCGAGCACGAAGGTCTTCCTGCCGTTGAGCAGGTAACCGCCGCCCGTCTTCTTCGCCTCGAAGGCGAGCCGCTCGGGCGCGTGATGCGGGCCTTCGTCCACCGCCAGCGTGGCGACGGCCTTGCCTTCGGCGATCCTGGGCAGCCATTCCTGCTTCTGCGCCTCGGTGCCGCCCAGCAGCAGCGCCGACGTCGCCACCAGCGCGGTCGACACCAGCGGCGAGGCCGTGAGCGTGCGCCCGGTCTCCTCCAGCACAAGGCCCAGCGTCTGGTAGCCCATGCCGGAGCCGCCGAATTCCTCGGGGATGAGGATGCCGGCCCAGCCCATCTCGGCCATCTCCTTCCACTGGGCGCGGTCGAAGCCGTCTTCGTTGCCGCTGTCCCTGAGCTTGCGGAAGGCGGTCACGGGCGATTTCTCGCTCACCCACGACTTCGCCGCGTCGCGCAGCATGCTTTGTTCTTCGGAGAGGACTGCCATGTTCGGTTCCTTCGTTTCCGAAGGCGAATGGCGAGTAGCGAATAGAAGACAGGCCCTGCTATTCGCTATTCGCTACTCCCTATTCGCCCACTTCTCTCATTGATGGTCCAAAAGCCCCAGAATCCGCTTCGCGATGATGTTGTTCTGGATCTCGTAGGTGCCGCCGTAGATCGTGACGGCCTTGCCGCCGAGCCAGGCGCGGGTGGATTCGATCTCGTCGCGGCTGTAGCCCTCGCCTTCCCAGCCCAGGCCCTGCGCGCCCATGATCTCCAGAAGCAGCTCCGCGCGCTCCTGCTGCAGGCGCGAGCCCGCGTTCTTCATGATGGAGGTGGTGGCGGAAGGATTCATGTTCGACTTCGCCTCGGCCTGGGCGCGGGCAATGGTGAGCTGGAAGGCGCGTGCGTCCATCTGGTGCCGGGCGATGCGGGCGCGCAGATCGGGATCGGCGATGCGGCCTTTCGCGTCGGTGCCGACATAGTCCCTGGCGATCTGGTCCATCCCGCGCCCATCGCCGCCGCGGCCGGCGCTGCCGCCGCCGGAGCCCAGCCCCGCGCGCTCGAACTGAAGCAGCCGCTTGCCGATGGTCCAGCCGCCGTTGAGCGGGCCCATGAGGTTTTCCTTCGGCACCTTCACGTCGGTGAAGAAGGTCTCGCAGAAGGGCGAGTGGCCGCTGATGAGCTTGATCGGCCTGACCTCGATGCCGGGCGATTTCATGTCGATCAGGAGGAACGAGATGCCTTCGTGCTTCCGGGTGTTGTCGGTGCGCACCAGGCAGAAGCACCAGTCGGCGAATTGCGCGCCGCTGGTCCAGATCTTCTGGCCGTTGACGAGCCAGTGGTCGCCCATGTCCACGGCCTGCGTGCGCAAGGCGGCCAGGTCCGAGCCCGCGTTGGGCTCCGAATAGCCCTGGCACCAGCGCACCGTGCCGGTGACAATGCCGGGCACATGGCGGTGCTTCTGTTCCTCGCTGCCGTATTCGAGCAGCGTGGGCCCGAACATCATCACGCCCATGCCGCCGATGGGGTTCCTGGCGCCGATCTTCGCCATCTCCTGCTGGAGCACCTTGGCCTGCGCCGCGGTCAGGCCGCCGCCGCCATACTGGCTGGGATAGGTCGGCGTGCCCCAGCCCTTGGCGCCCATGCGGTCGCGCCACAGCTTCGCGTCGCCCGAAAGCTCGATGCCGGCCATCGCCGTCATCGACACGTCGCGGTCCTTCAGCGACGGCGGGAAGTTCTCCGCCAGCCAGGCGCGGACTTCGGCGCGGAAGGATTCGAGGTCGTCATTCCCTGCAGCAGACATGTTCAGCTCCAGTTTTCCTCCCCCGCGAGAGCGGGGGAGGTGGCGCGCACCGCGCCAGCGGTGCGTGACGGAAGGGGTGCGTAGGTCCCGACATTTATCTTCAGCACCGACACACCCCCTCCACCGCCTTCGGCGGTCCCCCTCCCCCGCTCTCGCGGGGGAGGAAAACCGTCATTGATGATCCAGCAATCCCAGCACCCGCTTGGAGATCACGTTGAGGTTCACTTCGCTGGTGCCGCCTTCGATGGAATTGCCCTTGGAGCGGAGCATGCCGCGCATCGCGGCCACTTCGCCCGGCGAATAGCCCTCGCCTTCCCAGCCCAGGCCCTGCGTGCCCATGGCCTCGACCATCAGCTCGCAGCGGTCCTGGTTGATCTTGGCGGCGGCGTATTTGATGATCGACACCGCGGGCGACGGCCCCTTCATCGCCCTGGACTCTTCCTCGATGCGCTTGACGGTCAGCGCGAAGGCGCGGGCCTCCATGCGGTGCGCGGCGATGCGCGCGCGCAGGTCCGCGTCGGCGATGGCGCCTTCCTCCTCGCCCGCATAGTGCTTGGCGATGTCCTCCAGCTCGATGCCCGCTCCGCCGCCGAAGCCGCCGGAGGAGATGTTCTGGCGCTCGTACTGCAACAGCCGCTTGGCGATCTCCCAGCCGCCGTTCAGCTTGCCGACGAGCTGCGCCTTGGGGACCTTCACGTCGGTGAAGAAGGTCTCGCAGAAGGGCGACTGGCCGCTGATGAGCTTGATCGGCCGCGCCTCCACGCCCGGGGTCGTCATGTCGAACAGAACGAACGAGATGCCTTCGTGCTTCTTGGTGGTGTCGGTACGCACCAGGCAGAAGATCCAGTCGGCCTGGTCGGCGTAGCTCGTCCAGATCTTCTGGCCGTTGATGAGGAAGTGGTCGCCCTTGTCCTCGCATCGGGTGCGCAGGCTCGCGAGATCCGATCCCGCGCCCGGCTCGGAATAGCCCTGGCACCAGCGGATCTCGCCCTTCGCGATCTGGGGCAGGTAGGTCTTCTTCTGCTCCTCGTTGGCATATTCGAGCAGCACGGGGCCCAGCATCCACAGGCCGAAGGAGAGCAGCGCCGGCCGCGCCTTGATGCGGGCGAGCTCCTGGGCCAGCACCTTGGCTTCGTCTTTCGACAGACCGCCGCCGCCATACGCCCTGGGCCAGGTTGGCGCCGTCCAGCCCTTGGCGCCCATGCGGTCGAGCCAGAGCCTGGCGTCGGGGTTCTTGTAGACCGCCTTGCGCCCGCCCCAGACCGCGTCGTCCTCGAAGGCGCCGCCGCCCTGCCCGCGCATGGAAGCAGGGCAATTGGCTTCCAGCCAGGCGCGTGTTTCGCCGCGAAAGGCGTCCAGATCGGCCATGTCCGCTCCCATACCGCTCCTTCGATTGCAGCATCAAACCGCGCCTCTGGCTAGGGGCTTCCGTGCTAGGAGAGGGCCATGAACTTCGTCAGCGACAATGCTTACGGTGCGTCACCTGAGATACTGGCCGCGATGACCGCGGCCGCGGCGGACACCGCCCTGTCGTATGGCGAGGATGCGCTGACCGCGCGCCTGACCGGGCGGCTCTCGGAGATCTTCGAGCGCGAGGTCGCGGTGTTCCCCGTGGTGACCGGCACGGCGGCCAATGCGTTGAGCCTGTCGGTGCTGTGCCCGCCCTTCGGCGCGGTGGTCTGCCATTCCAAAAGCCACATCGCGGCGGACGAGTGCGGCGCGCCGGAATTCTTCACCGGCGGCGCCCGGCTCGCGCTGGTCGAGGCCCCCGGCGGCAAGCTGGCGCCGGAGCATGTCGACGCCGCGCTGACGCGGTTCGCGAGCGGCGTGCACTCCATGAAGCCCAGCGCCGTCAGCATCGCCCAGGCCACCGAGATGGGCACGGTCTACCGACCCGCGGAGGTCGCGGCGCTGGCGGCGCGCGCGCGCGCCCACGGATTGAAGCTGCACATGGACGGCGCGCGCTTCGCCAATGCGCTCGCCCGCCTCGGATGCACGCCCGCCGAGGCGAGCTGGCGGGCGGGCGTCGATGCGCTCTCCTTCGGCGCCACCAAGAACGGCGCTGCCATGGCGGAGGCGGCGATCTTCTTCGATCCCGCGGCGGCCGCCGATTTCGGGCGGCGGCGCAAGCGCGCGGGACATCTGGTCTCCAAGATGCGCTTCATCTCCGCCCAGCTGCTGGCTTATCTGGAAAACGGGCTGTGGCTCGCCAACGCCGCCCGCGCCAATGCCTGCGCCGCGCGGCTGGCGGAGGGCCTGGCGCGGCTGCCCGGCATCGCGCTCGCCCATCCGGTGGAGGCCAATGCCGTGTTCGCGTGGATGCCGGCCGCCACGGCGGGGGCGCTGCGCCGGGCCGGCGCGCGGTTCTACGACTGGGAGACGGCCCGGGACGGCCGCGTGATGGCGCGGCTGGTATGTTCCTTCGCGACGCCCGACGCGGACGTCGCCAGGCTGCTCGAGGCCGTCAGATCCGCCCCACCAGCGTGATGGTGCCGGACTGGGTGACCGCGTCCTTGCCGGTGCCGTTGCCCAGGCCGCGGATGTAGTCGTAGTTGAGCCCGATCGACCAGGCGCCGGTGGTCGCCGAGATGCTCCCGCCCGCCACGAGGTTGCCCTTCGCGGGATCGGGGCCGGTGATGGAGAAGGCGGTGTCGCCGCAGCCGCCGGCGGAGGCCGTCGAGCACACGAATTGCGCCTTCAGCTTCTCCGCCGCGTCGAGGAAGTCGTAGCGGTAGCCGACGCGCGCTTCCGGCTGCAGGTAGAATTCGCCGAAGTTCAGGTCCTGCCGCAGGTCGAGGCCGGCGAAGCTGCGCAGCGAATTGGTGTAGGACTGGCGCACCTGCAGGTCGAAACCGTCGTCGGCCTGGGAGGTCGTCGCGCCGCCATTGGTCTCGGTGTAGCCCTCCTCGCGCATGGTCAGGCCGTCCACGCTGACCTGCGGCATGATCACGGTGCCGCCCGCAGTGAGCGCCACGCCCGCGGTGAGGCCCGCGGAGGCCAGCGCCGCCGCGCGCTTGCCCTCGGCCGTGCGCCGCAGCGCGGTCTCGCTGAAATCGAAGAAGCGCCTGCCGTCGATGCTGCCGTAGCCGACGGTGACGTTGCTGTCGACGAACAGGCCCTTGCCGCGCCAGTCGGAATAGGCGCTCAGCATGTACCATTCCGACGTCGTCTTGGTGTCGCGCGGCGCCTTCTCGCTGGTGTCGCCGGAGTAGAAGGTGAAGGCGCCGCCGAACCGGCCGCTGGCGGGCGAGCCGCCGTCGAGGCCCAGCGCGAAGCCGAAGCCGGAATCGTTGAAGCCGGCCGCCGCGGTCTGGGTGCCGACGTTGAGGCGCTCGGTGAATTCCTGGCCCCACAGCGTGGCGTCGCCGTCCTGGCCCGCGTACATGCGCAGCGCCCGCTGGCGCGCGCCCACCGGGCCCGTCGACTGGTCGGTCAGCGACACCGCAAGCGCCCGCTGCGAGCCCGTCACGTCCGGCGCGAAGGACGAATAGATGTCCTGGTAGAGGGCGTTGCCCTGGGCGGTGGTGGTGATGTTGTTGGCCGCGCCCGCCGAGATCACCGCCGCGCCCAGCGCCGGATCGTTGGCAAGCGCGATGTTGGCCAGCGGGAACATCTTGGCCGCGTAGCCGGTGAGCTGGAGCTGATCCGCCGTCTTCGGGGTCAGGTTGAGGATGAGTTCGGAATTGGTGGTGTTGATCGGCTCGGTGCCCGAGCAGGGCAGCGTGGAGCCCATGACGAAGTAGGTGCAGACGTCGCCGGTGAACAGGAACGGCACCTTGGAGCCGGCGACCTCGTTCTCGATGACGCCGACATCGTCGATGTTCAGCATGCCGTTCGGTGAGGAGATCAGCACGAACTGGGACGGATTGGTCGTCGTCGAGGTGATGAAGCTGCCGAAGCTGAGCGACATGGCCGGGGTCTGCGTCGTGGCGCCCGCCGTGTGGATGTTGACGGCGCCGGTCGACTGGATGATGGCGATGGCGCCCGACGGGCCCACGCCCGGCGCGTTGACGTTGAAGGCCTGCGCGAGCGTCAGCCCCAGCGTGCCGCCGCTCTCCAGCGTCAGCGTGCTGACGGGAAGGTTCGTGGTCAGGTTCAGGCCGTTATGGGTGTCGGTGCCGTCGTTCTTCAGGAAGAGGTCGCTGCCCGGGCCGATGTCGATGCCGACCTGGCCGCCCGAGGCTTCCTGGATCGCGCCCGTGAAGAGGCCCGGATTGCTCGCATTGCCGATCGAGCCGACCTGGAACGTGTCGTTGCCGCCGCCGAAATTCAAATTGCCCGCGATGGAGGCGATCGAGCTTGAGCCGCCGCTGCCTTGCGTGGTCACGACGTCGTTGCCGGTGCCCAGCGAGATCGAGCCGGAGATCGTGCCGGTGTTGGTGATGTGGACGTCCTTGATCGTATCCACCAGGTCGATGGCGGAGCCGACCTGCAGGTCGTTGTCCAGCGGGGTGACGATGGCCGTGATCGTGCCGCTGTTGGTGATGGTCTGGAGCGTGCCGCCATTGGTCTGGTCGCGGATCGCGAAGGCCGACAGGTTGGCGATCGTGGTGTCCGTGGTCGAGGCGCTGGCGGAGATCAGGCCCTGGTTGTCGATCTCTTGCAGGCTGCCGGTGTTGAAGATGTCGATCGCCGTGGCGATGCCCGGCGTGGTCCCGGAGACCGTCGCGCTGATGACGCTGCTGATGCCCGAGCCCGTGGTGTTCTCCTCGTTGGAGTTCACCAGCCTGGGGACCGTCACGTTCGTGCCGATCACCACGCCTTCCGCGATCACCGCGGAGCCGATCGTGTTCACGTCCGTCGTCGTGGTCGCCGTGATGGTGCCGGCGTTGAAGATGCCGCCGTCGACGTTGACGCCGAATCCGTTCGAGCCGTTCAGCTCCAGGCCGAAGGAGTTGAGGTTCGGCGCCAGCGTCGTGGCGCCGATCGAGCCGCGGTTAATGATGCCCATGCCCGTGACGTTGGCGTCGCCCTGGAGCAGGGTGGCGTCGGTGACGGCGCCGATATGCATGTCCGCCGTCGCCGCGGAGGTGACCAGGAAGTCGAGGGCTGCGCCGGAGCCGGACTGGGCGATGTTGGCGCGCGCGCTCGTCGAGTTGCTGGTGCCGCCATTGTAGAAGCCGTGGTCGATGGAGGCGCTGATGGTGACGGCGTTGCCGGCTTCGGGGTTGCCCTTGGTGTCGGTGGTCGAGGGCGTCGTCGTGCCCAGCGCCTGGATGTTGCCCAGATTGGCGAAGTAGCCGCTGATCTCGCCGCCGACGTTGATGGCCTGCGCGTCGTTGCCCGTGACGCTGATCAGGCCGCTCGCGCCGATGCTGAAATTGCTGTCGACCATGGTCGACGGATTCTGGGCGAGCGAACCGGCGAGATTGACGCCCACGACGTTGCCGCCCGAGGTTGCGGTGGCGGTCGTCGGCTCCAGCGTGATGGTGCCGTTGATGATGATGTCGCCATAGATGCTGGCGGCGGAGTTGACGAGGATGCCGGTGCCGTTGTCGCCCGCGACGTTCATCGTCGATCCGGATTCGAGATAGATGGCGACCGGATTGGTCACCGCGGTCGTGGGGCTCGGCAGCATGGTGGTGCCGGTGAAGATGTCGTTGCCGCCGCCCGTGCCGTCGAAAAGCTCGATTCCGACCTTGCCCGTGCCGGATCCCGAAAGGTCGATCGAGCCGATGCTGTCATAGGCGCCGGTGAAGCCGGTATCCATGACGACGCCGATGGCACCGGTGGTGCCGGTGTTGCCGATCTTGCCCTTGTTGGTGAGGATGTTGCTGGAATCGATGGTGACCGCCGGTCCGGCCGCGGTGATGAGGACCGAACCGTCGGTGTCGATCAGGATGTCTCCGGGCGAACCCTTGTTGGCCTTGCTGGTGCAGAGCGGGACGGTGACCTTGCCCGTGTTGTCGGTGTAGTCGGTCGTGTTGGCGGAATCGCAGCCGGTCGTCGTGGCGGCATGGGCCGGCGCGGCCGCAAGGGCAGCCACCGCGACAGTCAGCATCAACGCGCGTTTGTTCACGTAACCCTCTTTCAGAAGTGTCGGGCGCCATCGATCCCGGCCGCCGCGATCCCAGCCTCGGCCCTGCGGCGCACCGAGGGGCGCCGCGACCGGGGGGCACATAACCAAAAAACCGGTCCCTGTTCCAGCCCCTAACAGCCCTTAACGGCTCGCTTTTTTGTTTTTTAATCAGCTATTAGCGCTCCTTCCCTCACAATGCCGGCCGGAACAGTTCCTGTTTAACCATCGGTCATTTGATGAACCGCCGCGTCAGCTTCTCCAGGCTCACCCAGAAACAGGTTGCCGCGGCCGCGGCCCGCCATGAGATGCTGTATGCCGGCCGCATGGGCGGGGCGCGCGCGGTCTTCGCGTTCTGCGACCTCTCCGGGCTCGATCTCTCCGGCCGCAACCTCGCGGATGCCGACTTCACGGGCGCGGTGCTGGAGGAGGCCAACCTCGCCTCCTGCCGCCTCGATTCGGCGAGCTTCTTCGGCACCGACCTGCGCCGCGCCAATCTCGCGGGCGCATCGCTGCGCCGGGCGGACATGCGCGGCGCCTGCCTGCGCGGCGCCAACCTCATCGGCGCCGATCTCTACGAAGCCGACCTGCGCGAAGGCACCATCGCCGAGAAGGACCGCTTCGGGAATCTGCGCGTGCTGCAGCACGACATCGGCCCCTCCGAGATGCCGGCGGCGCTGCTCACCTCGGCCAATCTCGAGCGCGCACGCATGACCGGCGCCATGGCGATCCAGGCCGACTTCACCGACGCGGTGATGAAAGGCTGCCGGCTGACGCGCGCCAACCTCCGCGACGCCAAGCTCAACGGCGCCAACCTGGAGAACGCCGACCTCTCGGGCTGCAATCTCTCCGGCGCCGATTTCTCCGGCGCCATCCTGGTGGGCGCGCAGATGAACCGCGCGACGCTGGACGGCGCGATCCTGGCCACCGCGCTGACCGAGGCGCCCGCCGGGCGCAACGTCGACGAGCTCGGCGTGCCCATGGCCGAGGTGCTCGACTCCCATTCGCGCTGGGCCGAATCGGACGGCCGCGAAGGCAAGCCCGCCGATCTCTCCGGCATGGATCTGCGCGGCATCGGCCCGCTGGCGCACCGCGCGCTCACCGCCCTGATCGCGCCGGGCGCGGTGCTTTACGGCATCGACCTTTCCGGCGCCTCGCTCCAGGGCTCGAATTTCGCGGGCGCCGATTTGCGCGGCGCCAAGCTGACCGGCGCCGATTTGCGCGGCGCCAACCTCTCCGGCGCCAAGCTCAACAATGCCGACCTGCGCGACGCGCGGCTGGGGCCCCTGCTCATCTCCGACGAGCGGCTCCTGCCCGCCCGCCTCGACGGCGCCCAGGCGCGTTACGCCGATTTTCGCGGCGCCGATCTCCGGCGCGTGCGCTTCAACGATTGCGACCTCGCCTATGCGACGCTGGCCGATTGCGACGTGCATGACGGCGATCTCGCCGGCGCCATCCTGACCGGCACCAAGCTGCCGACCCAGATCAGCGACGGCCTCGCCCTTCAGGCCGCCACGGCCTGACTGCCCGGCGAGCACCGGGCCGCATTCCACAGCGCGCGAACAGCCGGCAGCAAAACGCCCGCGCGGGCGTTCGCGCGCGCGGGCGTCGGGCCTTCCGCCATCTTCAATGCGGCGTGCCGGTCGCGGACGTGCCGGAGCCGGTCAGGCCGGCGGTATCGGATCCGTTGCCGGAATTCCGCGGCGGCGCGCTCGTCGCGGGCGTGTTCTGCGTGGCGGGTGCGGTGGCGGGCGCGGCCTGGGGCTGCATGCTCTGCGCGGGGGGCGCGGTGTCGGGCACGGTCACCGCGGGCGGCGGCGGGCCGTTCGGCGCCGCGGGCGCCTTGAACCAGCCCGCGTCGTATCCATAGGTTCCGATCGCCAGGACGGCGAGCACGACGATCGCCGCGCCGACGATCCTGCCCGTGCCTTCGTGCGTGTCGATGCGCTCGGCCGGCGTGACGTAGCTTCTCATGTCGCTCATGTCTGTCTCCTGCGGGGTCGCAAAAGATAACGTCCGTCCGGCGCCGCGGGTTTCGCGCGGAACGAACTAAGGCGACAAGGTGGCGGAATGCGCGGCGCTACTGCGCGGCGTCGCTGGCGATTTCGGGCGTGCGCTGCTTGATGAAATTGCCCAGCCGCTGCAGCGACACCCGCGCCTCGGGCACATAGGCGTTGGCCTGGAAGATGTGCTGCATGCCGTCGTAGATCTCCACGCTCACCGGCACGCCCGCTTCCGCCGCGCGCTCGCCGATGCGGCTGGCGTCGTCGCGCAGGATCTCGAGCGAGCCGGCATGCACCATGATCGGCGGGAAATCCTTGAAGCTCGCGAACACGGGCGAGGCGTAGGGATCGGCGGGGCTGGTCTTGCGCAGATAGTGCCGCGCGCAGACGAAGAGCAGCTCCCAGCTCAGCGCGGTGTCGTTGCCCGCGTTCTGCAGCGCCGACCATCCGGAGAGCGACATGTCCGCCCACGGGCTCATGGCCAGGCACGCCGCCGGCATGGGCAGGCCCGCGTTGCGGATCGCCAGCGTGCAGCCGAAGGCGAGCCCGCCGCCCGCGCCGTCGCCCGCCAGCACGATGGAGCTCGCGGGTATCTTGCGCTGGATGAGATGGCGGTAGGCGTCGATCCCGTCGCGCAGGCCGGCGGGGAAGGCGAATTCCGGCGCGAGCCTGTAGCCGACCGAGAACGCGGTGGAGGACGCGGCCTGCGCCAGCCGCGCGACCAGCGGGCGGTGCGTCTCCGGCGAGCCGGAGACGTAGCCGCCGCCGTGGAAATAGAGGATGAGCCGGCTGGGGCTGGCGGAATCGATGCGCACCCACTCGCCCTTGATGGGTCCCACCTGCCCCGGCTCGAAGCTCACGCCCGGCGGGATCGCGCCGAAGCGCTCCGACAGATAGGCCCATTGCCGGCGCAGCTCCTCGATATCGGTCTCCACCGACGCCGTGCGCGGGCGCGACAGGCGGGTGAGACGGCCGAAGAGCGAGCTTTGCCAGGACGGCATTTCAGGCATCGGGGGATCGGGTATCGGGCATCAGTATGACCCGATACCCGATACCTGTCATCCGATACCTGTCATCCGATACCTGACTAGGCGGCCTTCGCGCTGCCCTCGATGGTCTTGAACGACGGGCCGTTCTCCGGCGCGTTGATCAGGATGCGGCGGGCCTTCTTCTCTTCCGGCACGACCTGCTCGAGGTCGACGTGCAGGAGGCCGTTCTCGAGCTTGGCGCCGCGCACTTCGACGTGCTCGGCGAGCTGGAAGCGGCGCTCGAAGGCGCGCCCGGCGATGCCCTGGTAGAGCACGCTCTTGGCCTCGCCCTTCTCGCTCTCCTCGCGCTTGCCGGTAACGGTCAACACGCCGTCGCGCAGCTCGACGTTGAGATCCTTCTCGCCGAAGCCGGCCACGGCCAGCGTCACGCGGTAGTGGTTCTCGTCGGCGCGCTCGATGTTGTAGGGGGGATAGCCGTTGGCGGTGTCATGCTGGGCCATCTGGTCGAGCATGTCGAACAGCCGGTCGAAGCCGATGGTGGAGCGGGAAAGGGGGGAAAAATCGAAACGCATGTTCAAACCTCCTTGGGAAGCGTTTGGTTTTCGGGCCTCGCCCACCGGGGCCAAGGCCTGTCTCAGCGCCCGGACGCCGTGTGGCCGCCCGGACAAGTGCTTAGCTAGTCACGATTTTCCGGAATTCAAGCCCCGCCGGGGTCATCCCCGGGCGGCTTGCGCGAACGCGCCGGACGCCCGGATCGCGGCGATGGGGATGGCGGGGACGCCGCCCGGCTCAAATCCGCCAGCCCGCCAGATGCCACCAGCCCAGCCCCCAGATGGACGCCATCACCGCGTACATGACGACGTCGAGCTGGAATTTGGTGATCGCGATGCCGGTGGCGTCGGTGACGATCGTATGCAGCCAGGCGCCCTCTTCCCGGTTCCCCGGGTTGCGCCAGGCGCCGGTGCGCAGCAGCGATTCCAGGTTGTTGAGCACGCAGGTGTTGCGGTTGAGCTGCCACTGCCCGATCACGCCGGGCAGGAACGCCAGGTAGAAGATCAGCGCGCTCCGCCATGGCGCCGTCCAGCCCAGGACGATGTAGCCCATCATCAGGAAGTGGAAGTAGAAGCAGAAATTGCCCAGCGCGTCCCGCCTGGCGGGATGCTCCGGCAGCGCGGTGTCGAGAGGCGAGGCCTCTTCCTGTCCGGTGGCGCTCATTCGATGCAGGCCTTCACGAAGCCGCCGATGCGCGCGATGGCGTCGCGCCCTTCGGACAGGATGGGATGGAAGATGTGCCAGACATGCACCATGCCGCCCCAGCTTTCCGCGCTGACGTCCACGCCCGCCTCCTCGGCGCGCCGCTTGAGCGCCAGGGAATCGTCGTAGAGCGCCTCTTCCGTGCCGACCTGGATCAGCAGCGGCGGCAGGCCGCTCAGATCGGCGAAGACGGGCGAGGCCAGCGGTGTCTTCGGGTCCGTGCCGCCGAGATAGGCCGCGGCCATCGCGTCGAGCCCTTCCTTGCCGACGATGGGATCGCGCGCCTTGCGCGCGCGATGGGCCTCCCCGCCCTGGCTCAGATCCGCCCACGGCGAAATGGCGACGGCGCAGCCCGGCATCGGCAAGCCGCGGTCGCGCGCGGCGACCAGTGTCGCTATGGTGAGCCCGCCGCCCGCGCTGTCGCCCATGATGGCGATGCGGCCCGGCGCGATGCCGGAATCGATCAGGCCCTTGTAGGCCGCCACCGCATCGTCCACCGCCGCGGGGAACGGATGCTCCGGCGCCAGCCGGTAATCGGGCGCGAAAGCGAGAAGCCCCGTCGTCTCGCTCAGCGCGCCGAGCAGGTGGCGATGCGACAGGGGCGAGCCCAGCACGTAGCCGCCGCCATGCAGGTAGAGCACCGCGCCGTCGCGCCGCGCGCGCCGCGCCGCCACGAAGTCGCCCTTCACGCCGCCCGCGGCGCCGGGCTCGATCTCCGTCCCGTCCGCGACGGGGAAGAAGGTGGCGAGCGAATCCATGCGCGCGCGCTGGTCGGCCAGGCTCATGTCGGCCGGCGCGTCGTTGCTCTTCAGGAAGGCCAGTACGGCCTCGCGCTCCTTGCGTGTCATGCCCGTCCCCCGACTGCGCCGGCAGTCTAGGCCCGCCGCGCCGGCCGCGCCATGGCCGCGCGCGGGCGCAAATGAGGCGGCGCCAGGATTGTGCCGGTTAACGGCAAGTGCTCATATGGCCGAAATCCGCCTTCAGAGCGGTGCGCGCGGCATCTCACATCCAGGGAAGACCAGACATGAGCTCACCCCAGGTCCAGGAAATCGTGACGCAGATGGGCGCCGCCATCGGCGGTAATTCCGGTCTCGGCGGCACGCTGAAATTCGATTTCGGCGAACCCGGCAGCATCCTCATCGACGGCAAAACCACGCCCAACACGGTCAGCGACGGCGAAGGCAAGAGCGCGGACTGCACCATCACGCTGGCGCTCGACACGTTCGAGAAAATGGCCAAGGGCGAGCTCGACGGCACCAGCGCCTTCATGCAGGGCAAGCTGCGCGTCGCCGGCGACATGGGGCTCGCCATGAAGCTCGGCCCGATCCTCGCCAAGGCGCGTGGCTGACCCCTTCTTCATAGAGACGCCGGACGGCAGGCGGCTGCGCGCCGCGGTGTTCGGCGCGCCCGCCGCCGCGCGCAGGGTGTGCGTGCTGGCGCACGGCCAGACCGAGTTCATCGAGAAATATGTCGAGGTCATCGGCGAGCTGAACGCGCGCGGCTTCACCGTCGCCACCTTCGACTGGCCGGGCCAGGGCGGCTCGTGCCGGCTTCTCGGCAATCCGCTCAAGGCGCACATCGAAGACTTCCGGCAATACGACCAGGCGATCGAGACCTTCCTCGACCGGGTGGTGAAGCCGATATCGCCCGGGCCGCCCATCGCGCTCGCCCATTCCATGGGCGGGCACAATCTGCTCAGGCTGATGCACGGCCGGCCGAACGCCATCGCCGCCGCCGTGCTGACCGCGCCGATGCTGCGCGCCGGCACGCGCGGCGTCCCGCGCTGGATCGCGATGAGCGCGCTGCGCCTGGAGAACCTCTTCGGCAACGGCGAGGCGTGGATCTGGGGCATGGACAAGCGCGATCCCCTGACCATGGATTTCGACGCGCAACTCGTGACCAGCGACAAGGCACGCTTCGCGCGGACGCGCGACATCATCGCGGCCCATCCCGATCTGCGGTTGGCCGGGCCGACCTGGCACTGGCTCGAGGCCGCCAACGCCTCGATGGCGGAGGTGATGGCGCCCGGCTACGCGCAGGCCATCGTCACGCCCACCCTGATCGTGGGCGCCGGCAAGGACCGCATCGTGGAAACCTCCGCCGCGCGCGAATTCGCCCGGCGCCTGCCGCACGGCAGATACCTGGAGCTCGCCGATGCCGAGCACGAGATCCTGATGGAGAACGACTCCATCCGGTCGCGCTTCTGGAAGGCGTTCGACGATTTCGTCGACCCGCTGGCGCAGTGACGATCAGGATTGGCTTTGCTTGAGCCTGTTCTCCATGGCGGTCGCCACGGAGTGCGCTTCGAGCGCTGAACCGTAGCGATAGCCGACCCAGACGACGTTGTCGGCGTCCGGTCCTTTCATGCTGACTTTCGCCGCGTCGATGTTTTCGAAACCAAAAGTGAGCAGCGTGCGGCCTTCGAGGAATTTCGCAGCGGCGAATACCAGGAACGCCGAAGACATCAACGTGTCGCTGACAATGCGCAAGTCGTAGCACCACGTGGCAAGCATTTCCAACACCGCCCGGTCCGCGCTGTTGAACAATTTGGCGCGGACAATTCCATCCGCGATCACCAGACCGGCCGAAATCGTCAGTGAGACGATGGCAATGCGCCATGCCGCCTGGCCGAGAGGCGTGCGCGCAGCGAGTGCCTTGAACATCCCTGCCCCAAAGAAGTTCGACGCGCGGAGGCTACACGATCAGGCGCGCGGTTTCAGCATTCGCGATGCGACGAAGGCGATGGGCGGGCCGAAGGTGAGCATGTTGGCGATCAGGTTGGCGTACCAGTAATAGCTGCCGAACGGCGCCATCTTCGCGTGCGAGAGCGGGCCCACGATGTGGGTGAGGAACAGGTTCACCGCCCCGCCGAACAGGATGCCGAAGACGAGCCATTGCCGCAGCAGGATGGGAAGCCGGGCAGCGGCGAAGCCGTAGGTCCACGCGGCCACGACCGAGATCAGGGCCTGGAGAAAGGCGCCGAGCGCCATGGCTTCCACGCCGCCGGCCTGCGCGGCTTGCCGGCCGATCAGCCCGCCCGCGATGGATTGCAGCACGGGGCCCGGGGCGGCGTGGAAGATCGCGCAGGCCGCGCCGATGTCGATGGCGCCCGCAAGCAACCCGCCCACGAACCCCGCCAGAAGAATCCTGCCAGCCGTCACGCCCGCCCCCTTTTTGCCCCGGTGCGACTATCGCAGGCGGCCCGGGTGGCCGGGCATCACACTGCCGTGGGGATTCGGCTCGGGCCCGGCATCCCTGGGTGGTGCGGCATGAAGGCTCACCTGCTATTTTTGGTTGAATTCTCCCATTGGTTCATGGTACGTTCAAAGCAACCTGAGGATCCTTCCTCGGAAATTCGGGCCAGGAAAAAACGGGAAAACGAATAACCACTTGAAACGCCAGGAGAAAGCCAACCGGAACCCGCCAATGACACCCCTCCCCCCTCGAAAACCGGAAAACGAATAACACCATGGACTCACACGAGAAATCGCACAGGCGGCGGAAGGGCGGTCAGCCTGGCAACCGCAACGCGCTCAAGACCGGGCTTCATGCGGCGCATCAGCAGGCGGTGCGCGCCCGGGTCCGCCGGATGATTTGGGAAGGCAAGGTGCTGGTCGCCTGCGCGGACATCCACATGGCGGCCCGTGAGGGCGGCCGAGCGCCTCTACGCGCCTTTGAGAAGCTCGACCGTCTCTGGCAGAAGCCGCCGGTCGCCTACCGCCAGCACGCAGGCGCCGTTCGCGAATGGCTGTCCCATCCAATCCGTCACGGCGCCGCCGGCGCCCTCGATCACCGGGATCAGCGCCGCCACGTCCCAGGGCGCAAGCCGGCCCTCGATCACCACGTCGATGAAGCCCATGGCGAGCAGGGCATAGCCGTAGCAATCGCCGCCAAAATAGCTCATCTGCGCGGCCTCGCAGACCGATTCGAACGCCGCGCGCTGGCGGCGGCTGAAATAGCCCCAGGGATGGGTGGTGGAGACGACGGCCGTGGCGAGCGCGGCGCAGGCACGGGTGCGCATCCTCTCCCGGCCCGCGGCGGTGACGAGCGTGGAGGCGCCGTCATGGCCGATGAAGCGCTCGCCGAGGACGGGCTGATCGATGATGCCCAGCACGGGCGTCTCGCCCTGCACCAGCGCGATCAGCGTGCCCCAGGTGTGGCGGCCGGTGATGAAGGGCCGCGTGCCGTCGATGGGATCGAGGATCCAGGTGCGCCCGCTGGTGCCGGGCTCGTGCCCGCGCTCCTCGCCCAGGATGCCGTCCTGCGGCCGCCCGGCCTTGATGAGGGCGCGCATGGCATCCTCCGCGGCGCGGTCCGCCTCGGTGACCGGATCGAAGATGGGCCGCGTGCCCTTCCCGCCCTTGTCGATGACCGGGATGCGCGTCCTGAAATAGGGCCGGATCACCTCCCCGGCGGCGTCGGCGAGCCTGTTCGCGAAGGCGAGCGTGTCGGAATCGATCGTCATTGAAGCGTCTTAGCAGCGGCGGCCGCGAGCCTCTATACTGCAACGGTCAGATATCGAGGGGTTCCCAATGAAAAGCGCCGTGGTGACGGGCGCCTCGACCGGGATCGGTTGGGGTTGCACCAGGATTCTCATCAGGAAGGGCTTCCGCGTTTTCGGCAGCGTGCGCAAGCAGGCGGACGCGGACCGCCTTTCGAAGGAGTTCGGGGCGAATTTCACGCCGCTGATGTTCGACGTGACCGACGCGGCGGCCGTGAAGGCGGGCGCCGGACAGGTGGCGGCCGCGCTCGGCAGCGCGGCGCTGTCGGGCCTGGTCAACAATGCCGGCATCGCGGTGGCGGGGCCGCTGCTCTACATCGACGTGGACGAGTTCCGCAATCAGCTCGAGGTCAACCTCACCGGCCAGCTGATCGTCACCCAGGCCTTCGCGCCGCTCCTCGGCGCCGACACGGCGCGCAAGGGCAAGCCGGGGCGCATCGTCAACATCACCAGCGTCGGCGGGCGCAACGCCAACCCGTTCGTCGGTCCCTACAACACCTCCAAGTTCGGCTTCGAGGGCTTCTCCGAGGCGCTGCGGCGCGAATTGATGCTCTTCGGCATCGACGTGATCGTGGTGGCGCCGGGCGCGGTGGCGACTCCGATCTGGGACAAGGCCGAGCAGGTCGACGTCTCGCGCTACGCCGGCACGCCCTTCGCCGGCGCGCTCGACCGGCTGCGCCAGTACATGCTGGCCACCGGGCGCAAGGGCCTGCCGCCGGAGGCGATCGGCAGGGCGGTGTGGCGGGCGCTGACGCTGGCGCGGCCGAAGGTGCATTACGTCGTCGCCCCCGATCCGATCCAGAACTTCGTCATCGCGCATCTGCCCAAGCGCATGGTCGACAACATCGTGGCCGGGAGGCTGGGGTTGAAGCCGGGGAAATAGATGTACGTACACTTGTAGTTACATTGCGGCGGAGTTAGAATGGCGGAATTGATTTTCGAATGGGACTTGAACAAGGCAAGGACGAACGCACGCAAGCATGGAGTCGCGTTCGACGAAGCGCGTGAAGTCTTTTTCGACCCCCTGAAACTGCAGGAACTGGAAGGCATCGATCATGGAGAAGTCCGTTGGCGCACGATCGGCGAGGCTTTTGGACGAATCCTCGTCGTCTGCCATACCTTCGAAGGCAAGGGCGAAGACGAAATCATCCGCATCATCTCGGCGCGAAAAGCGTCGCGCTCCGAACGTCGTGCGTATGAAGGGCAGGCCTAAGCTCACGCCGGACATGCTGCGCCGGCTGAAAGCCCTCGACGAACTGCCCGACGACAGGATCGACACCAGCGATATCGCGGAGCGGCCCGATGACAATCGTTCGCTTTACGTCAACCTGATTCCCGTTCCCGGCACGCCGAAGAAGAGCGTCACCATCCGGCTCGACAAGGACATGGTCGACTGGTTCCGCAAGCAGGGCAAAGGCTGGCAGACCAAGATGAACTGGGCGCTGCGCCTCTATTTCGCCAGCCACCGCAAGACCGGCGCCAAGGTGGGGCGGCCTTAGCCCGCCGCCTCAACCTTGGCGCGCTTGCGCAGATGCGGCAGCAATTCGCGCTTCCTGAGGCGGATCGACTGCGGCGTGACCTCGACCAGCTCTTCGTCCCCGATATAGGCGATGGCCTGCTCCAGCGTCATCGGCACGATGGGGGTGAGCCTGACCGCCTCGTCCTTGGAGGTGGTGCGGATGTTGGTGAGCTGCTTGGCGCGCAGGGGATTGACGTCGAGGTCGTTGTCGCGGGAATGCTCGCCCACGATCATGCCCTGGTAGACCTTGGTGCCGGGCACGACGAAGAGCTTGCCGCGCTCCTCCAGGTACCACAGCGCATAGGCCACCGCCTCGCCGTCGCCGGTGGAGACCAGCACGCCGTTGCGCCGGCCCCCGACCGCGCCCTTGAACGGCGCGTAGCCGTGGAACATGCGGTTGATGACCCCGGTGCCGCGGGTGTCGGTGAGGAATTCGCCGTGATAGCCGATGAGCCCGCGCGACGGCGCGAAGAACACCAGCCGCGTCTTGCCCGCGCCGGTCGGGCGCATGTCCTGCAGCTCGCCCTTGCGCAGCGAGATCTTCTCGATGACGATGCCGGCATAGGGATCGTCGACGTCGATGGTGACCTCCTCCATCGGCTCCAGCCGCTCGCCCTGCTCGCCGGTCTTGTAGAGGACGCGCGGACGGCTGATCGAGAGCTCGAAGCCCTCGCGGCGCATGGTCTCGACCAGCACGCCGAGCTGAAGCTCGCCGCGGCCGGCGACCTCATAGGCGCCTTCGCCGGTCTCCTTGACCTTGATGGCGACGTTGCCCTCGGCCTCGCGCAGCAGCCGGTCGCGGATGACGCGGCTCTGCACCTTGTCGCCCTCGCGCCCGGCCAGGGGGGAATCGTTGACCGACAGCGTGATGGCCAGCGTCGGCGGGTCGATGGGCTGGGCCTGGATCGGCCGGTCGACCTGGATGTCGCACAGGGTGTCGGCGACGGTGGCGGCGGGCAGGCCCGCGATGGCGATGATGTCCCCCGCCTCGGCCCGGGCCACGGGAACCCGCGCCAGGCCGCGGAAGGCGAGCAGCTTGGTCACCCGGGTGCGCTCGATCTCCTTGCCCTCGCGGTTCAGCGCCTTGATGACGCGGTTGACGCTGATGGCGCCGGTCTCGATGCGCCCGGTGAGGATGCGGCCCAGATAATTGTCGGCCTCCAGCGTGGTGACCAGCATGGTGAACGGGAACTCGTCGCCCGCCTTGGCCTGGGCGGCGGGCTTGGGAACATCTGCGACAATTCTGGCAAAAAGTGGCGACAAATCCTTCCTATCATCGCCGAGATCGGCGACGGCCCACCCGTTGCGGCCCGACGCATACAGCACGTGGAAATCCAGTTGGTCGTCATTCGCTTCCAGCGCCAGGAAGAGGTCGAAGATGCTTTCGAGCGTCTCCTTGGGCTGCGCGTCCGAGCGGTCGATCTTGTTGATGACGACGATGGGCTTCAGCCCCAGCTTGAGCGCCTTGGAGAGCACGAATTTGGTCTGCGGCATGACCGATTCCGCCGCGTCCACCAGCAGCACCACGCCGTCGACCATGGAGAGGATGCGCTCGACCTCGCCGCCGAAATCGGCGTGGCCCGGCGTGTCGACGATGTTGATGCGGGTGCCGTTCCACTCCACCGAGGTGCATTTGGCGAGGATGGTGATGCCGCGCTCGCGCTCCAGGTCGTTGGAATCGAGCGCGCGCTCCTCCATGTGCTGGTTGTCGCGCACGCTGCCGGACTGCTTGAGGAGCTGGTCCACGAGCGTCGTCTTGCCATGGTCGACATGGGCGATGATGGCGATATTGCGGATGTCCATGGGGCGCGGGCTTTCGGGAAGCGGGGGCTTATAGACGGCCCCCTCTGCAACCGCAAACCGTCAGGCGCGGCCGACCTGGTCGAGGCCCCAGTCCGTGTCGCTTCTGTAGGTGGCAATCAGGGCGTAGGCCGGCCCGCTAAAGCCCAGCGCGCCCTTGAGCGCCTTGGCGGCCGCCACGACATCGACCAGGTGCTCCGGATCCGTCACCGGATGGCCGGCGCAGCGCTCATGCGCCACCACGGCCAGCGCCACCGCCTTGTGGGCATCGGCCAGCAGGCCGACCTGGCTCAGCGCCGCCTCCCATTCGCCCACCCGCTTGGGCAGGAGCAGCCCGTCGGGGCCGGGCAGGACCACCATGTCGACCCGGCCGCATCCTACGGCCTTCCCGATCCGGGTGTTGAAATCGACGGCACGCTGATGCAGCCGCCAGTCCGAACAGGTCACGGCCACCGCGAGCTTTTCGTTCTTGCCCCAGAGCATGCGTCCCTCGCCTCGATTCATCCCTCATTAAAGACGTTTGACGGGCGCGCCAATGCCCCGGGAACCGCCTTCTCGGGCAATGGGAACAGCCCGGCGGATCAAGCGTTTACCTTCGTTCACGGGCCATCTGTGGCGTGGAGCCGCGACGGTAAAATAACAGTCATGAGGTATCCTGGCGGGGGTTCGGGGCTCGAATTTTCAGAAATGCGTGCTAGGACACGGCACGGGAGCGAACATCAATGTGGCAGCCGCGCCGCCGGGTCCGGCGCGTGCGCACGCCCGCCACGGCATTCGACGAGGGCCGCCCATCGGGTGCGGGCCGGCAGGACTGAATTGGAATGAACATCAGGCTCCCGAATTCCCTCGAAACCTATCCGGGCTCCGTCACCGGCACGACCGGGCTGCTGCGCCGCACCAACTCGCGGGCACGGCTGATCATCGGCATCGTGGCCCTTCTGCTCGCCCTTTTCGTCGCCTTCGTGATCTACCGCATCTACACCACGCCCGAGCCGCACGTGCAGGTGCCGCCGGTCTATGTAGCCCAGGTCCAGCGGGCCAACGTGGTGGCGCAGGAACGCACGATCGGAACCGTGGTCGCCAATGCCACGGTCAACGTGACCGCCCAGGTGGGCGGGCGGCTCGACAGCGCCGCCTTCACCGAAGGCCAGATCGTGCATCAGGGCGACGTGTTGTTCCGCCTCGACCCGCGGCCGTTCCAGGCGGCGCTGGCGCAGGCGCAGGCGACCATGGCGCGCGACCAGGCTTCGCTCGTCAGCGCGCGGAACGACGCCGTGCGCTACAGCACGCTGGTGAAGCTCGGCGCCGCATCCGCCCAGCAGCGCGACAACGCCGTGGCGCAAGCCGGGGCGCTGGCGGCGACCGTGAAGGCCGACAAGGCGAATGTCGACCTGGCGGCCCTCAACCAGCAATACGCGATCATCCGCGCGCCGGTGACCGGCAAGACCGGACCGATCCTGGTCCAGCCCGGCAACCTGGTGGTCGCCAATGCGACGAGCCCGCTCGTCACCATCGTCCAGGTGCAGCCGGTGAAGGTCTCCTTCACCCTCCCGCAATCCGATATCGCGCGCATCCAGGACCGGATGAAAGCGCATACGCTGACGGTGGCCGTCGCGATCCATGGTGAAAGGGAAAGCACGATCACCGCGCCCGTGGACTTCGTGGGCAACCAGGTGAGTGCGGGGACGGGGACCGTCGAGCTGCGCGCGACCTTCGCCAACGACGATTACCGCCTTGTCCCCGGCCAGCTGGTCGATGTGCAGGTGGCGTTGAGCGACTTCGAGAACGTGCTCACGATTCCGCACGACGCCGTCAATCAGGGACCCGACGGCCCCTATGTCTATACCGTCGATGCCGCCGACAAGGCCCAGATGGTGCCTGTGACCGTGCTCAACGACGACGGCACGACCGACGCCGTGAAGGGCAAGCTCGAGCCCGGCGAGCGCGTGGTGACGGACGGCCAGCTTCGCGTCAAGCCGGGCAAGCCGGTCGCCGTCCAGCAACCCGCCCAGAGCGCCCCGGCCCAACGCGCGCACCGCTGATGAATATCTCCCAGCCCTTCATCCGGCTGCCGGTCATGACCACGCTGCTGATGGCGGCGCTGGTGATTTTCGGCGTCTACGGATTCCTGTCGCTCCCGGTCAGCGAGCTGCCGAACGTCGACTTCCCCACCATCGTGGTTTCCGCGTCGCTGCCCGGCGCGGATCCGGAAACGATGGCATCCGCTGTCGCCACGCCGCTGGAGAGCCAGTTCTCGACCATCGCCGGCGTCTCCTCGATGGATTCCTCGAGCACGCAGGGCTCGACGCAGATCACCATCCAGTTCGACATCGATCGCAGCCTGGACGGCGCGGCGGAGGACGTGCAGGCGGCGATTTCGGCAGCGACGCGGCAATTGCCGCAGCAGATGCCCACGCCGCCCACCATGCGCAAGGTGAACCCGGCGGACCAGCCGATCATGTACCTGGCGCTGGGCTCTCCGACGCTGCCGCTGCAGGAAGTGGACAAATACGCCGAGACGCTGCTCGCCCGGCAGCTTTCCACGCTCTCCGGCGTGGCGCAGGTCAACGTCTACGGCTCCCAGAAATTCGCGGTGCGCATCCAGGCCGATCCTTCGGCGCTGGCCGCGCGCGGCATCGGCATCGACCAGGTGGCCGAAGCGGCCAACGCCGCCAACCCGAACATCCCGACCGGCTCGCTGAACGGGCCGAAGGAATCCATCGTCGTCCATTCCAGCGGGCAGCTGACCGACGCGTCCCAGTTCGACGACCAGATCATCGCCTACCGCAACGGGGCGCCGGTGCGCGTCAAGGACGTGGGGCGGGTCATCAACGGCGTCGAGAACAAGTACGTCGCCAGCTGGTACGACGGCAGCCGCGCCATCGTGCTCGCCATCCAGCGCCAGCCGGGTTCCAATACCATCGCGGTGGTGGACGAGATCAAGAGCATCCTGCCCCGCTTCCTGGCGCAGCTGCCGGCGACGCTGAACCTGAACGTGCTCTACGATCGCAGCCAGTCGATCCGCAATTCGGTGGACGATGTGGAGATCACGCTGTTCCTGGCCGCGGTCCTCGTCGTCGGCGTGATCTTCGTGTTCCTGCGCACGCTGTCGGCCACGATCATCCCGTCGCTGGCGCTGCCGATCACCATCGCGGGCACTTTCGCGGGCATGGCGTTCTTCGGCTTCAGCCTGGACAACCTTTCGCTGCTGGCGCTGACGCTCTCGGTCGGCTTCGTGGTCGACGACGCCATCGTGATGCTCGAGAACATCGTGCGTCACATCGAATCGGGCGAGGAGCCCGGCGAAGCCACGCAGAAGGGATCCCAGGAGATCTCCTTCACCATCCTGTCCATGACGGCGTCGCTGGCGGCGGTGTTCATTCCCATCGTGTTCATGGGCGGGCTGATCGGCAGGCTGCTGCACGAATTCGCCGTCACGATCATCCTCGCCATCGTCTTCTCCGGCGTCGTGTCCGTCACGCTGACGCCGATGCTCTGCGCCCGCATCCTGAAGCCGGAGCACCAGCGCCGGCACAACAGATTCTACGAGATCAGCGAGCGGACCTTCGACCGCGTGCAGGCGTTCTACGAGCGCACGCTGAGCTGGAGCGTGGCGCACCGGTTCACGATATTCCTCGCCTTCCTCGGCAGCATCGTGGCCACGGTGCTCCTTTTCATGGTCATCCCCGAAGACTTCATGCCGCAGTCCGACACCGGGCAGATCCTGTTCATCACCGAGGCGACGAACGGCACCTCCTTCGATCAGATGGTGCGGTACCAGAAGAAGGCGGCTGCCATCATCGCGCACGATCCGGACGTGGCGGGCTTCATGTCGTCGGTGGGGTCGGGCGGCGTGAGCTCGGGGGTCAACTCCGGGCGCATCTTCGCCACGCTGGTGCCGCTTTCGGACCGCACGCGCCCGCTCACGAAGATCATCTCGGACTTCCAGCGCAAGCTTTCGGGCATTCCCGGCATCGCCGTACATGCGCAGGTGCCGCCGATGATCCGCGTCGGCGGAAAGCTCACCAAGTCCGAATACCAGTACACGCTCCAGGATCTCGACATGAAGGAGCTGGAGGACGCATCCACGCGCCTGATGGACGCGCTGGCGCAGACGCCGGGATTCCGCGACGTGAACACCGACCTGCAGCTTTCGACGCCGGCTGTGGCGGTGACCATAGACCGGGACAAGGCCGCGGCCCTGAACGTGACGCCGGCGGCGATCGAGACGGCGCTGGGCGCGGCCTATGGCGGCTCGGAAATCTCCCAGATCTACGGCTCGTCGGACACCTACCAGGTCATCCTGGAGCTCGAGCCGCGCTACCAGTCCGACGTTTCGGCGCTGCAGCGCATCTACGTCACCGCGCAGGACGGTACGACGCTGGTACCGCTCACTTCGGTCACGCGCACGGCGCCCAGCGTGATGCCGCTCAGCGTCAACCACCTGGGCCAGCTCCCTTCGGTGACCATCTCCTTCGATCTGACGCCGGGCTATGCGCTGAGCGACGCGGTGTCGGCGATCACGAAGGTCCAGCGGCGGATCGACCTGCCGTCGACGGTGACGACCACCTTCGAGGGGACGGCGCAGGCATTCCAGAGCTCCACCTCGGGCCTCGGCATGCTGCTGCTGGCGGCCATCGTGGTGGTCTATATCGTGCTGGGTATCCTCTATGAGAGCTTCATCCACCCGCTGACGATCCTGTCGGGCTTGCCCTCGGCGGCGGTGGGCGCGCTGCTTACCATCGGTATCGCGCACGCGCTGTTCCTGGCGCGGCTCACCAATGGCGACATTACCCTCAGCCTCTATGCCTTCGTGGGCATGATGATGCTCATCGGTATCGTCAAGAAGAACGCCATCATGATGATCGACTTCGCGCTGGCGCGGGAGCGCAGCGAAAACGTGGCGCCGGACAGGGCCATCGTGGAGGCGGCCACGATCCGGTTCCGCCCCATCATGATGACGACCATGGCGGCCCTGATGGGCACGCTTCCCATCGCCATCGGCTTCGGCCAGGGCGCGGAGATGCGCCGGCCGCTGGGCCTGGCGGTCGCGGGTGGGCTTCTGCTTTCCCAGCTCCTGACGCTCTACATCACGCCGGTGCTCTACGTATATCTCGACCGGTTCGGGACGCGCGTGGGAAACCTGTTCGGCGGCCGGCGTTATCCGCAGCCGGCGGAGTGATGCTTCAGGCTTTGCGCGACAAGGCGTCGATCTCCGCCATTTCCTCGGGCGGGATCTTCCACCCCGCGGCTTTCGCATTGGCCTCGATCTGCTCGGGCCTGGTGGCGCCGGCGATGATGCTGGAGATCTGCGGCCGCGCCGCGAGCCACGAAAAGGCGAGTTCCAGCATGGTATGGCCGCGCGCGGCGCAGAAGGCGTCGAGCTTTTCCACGACCTGCCAGTTCGCTTCCGTCATGTAGCGGTCGGCAAGCCGCTTCATGACGGCCATGCGCGTGCCGGGCGGGATCTCGGCGCCGTGCCGGTACTTGCCGGTGAGCAGGCCGCTGGCGAGCGGAAAATAGGGCAACAGGCCCATGCCGAAATGCGCGAGCCCGGGCACGAGCTCCTTCTCGATGTCGCGGGAGAGAAGGCTGTATTCGTCCTGCGCGCAGACGAAGCCCGCAAGGCCGCGGTCGCGCGCCGTCCAATGGGCATCGGCGACCTGCCAGGCGGCGAAGTTGGAGCAGCCGATGTAGCGGACCTTGCCGGCGCGCACGAGGTCGTCCAGCGCCGAGAGCGTCTCCTCGATCGGCGTGGCGGGATCGGGGCGGTGCTGCTGATAAAGATCGATCCAGTCGGTCCTGAGCCGCTTCAGGCTCGCCTCGCAGGCTTCCACGATGTAGCGGCGCGAGGCGCCGGCCCTGGTGCCGGCATCGTCCATCTGCATGGCGAACTTCGTGGCCAGCACCACGTCCTTGCGGCGGGGACCCAGGATCTCGCCGAGCTGGCTCTCCGAGCCGCCGCGGCCGCCATAGACGTCGGCGGTGTCCATAAGCGTCACGCCAAGATCGAGCGCGCGGTGGACGACCTTGCAGGAGGATTCGAGGTCGAGCGCGCCGAAATTGTTGCAACCCAACCCCACCAGGGAGACCTTCAGGCCCGAGCGGCCCACATTGCGCAATTCCATGCCGTCCTCCGTGTTCCGCCCCGAGCGCGCCCTCCAAGCCGTTGGTACACTTGGCCGTATCCGTTTTCCAGAGACGCCCCCGCGCCACGGCCGGGCCAAAAGAGAAAGGGCGCCGGTTTCCCGGCGCCCCGTCTCGTGAACCGGTCGCCCGGTCTTAGAAGTGCACGCCCAGCGTAAGGCCGTAGGTGCGCGGCTCGCCGACGAACAGGTTCGTGAACAGACCCGACGAGGCGTCCGTCAGGTACTCGCCCGTGACGTTGTCCTTGTCGAAGATGTTCTTCACCCAGGCGCGGGCGTACCACATGCCGTCCGGCGAGTTCAGCATGACCTGAGCGTTCGCCACATCGTACGCGCGAACCGCGTCGGCGCCGTCCTCGAAGATGCGAGCCCACTGCTTGTCGGTCCAGTAGTAGTCGACGCGCGGGATGAGCGTGTAGCCGTCACCCACGTCGAACGTGTACTGGGCGCCGATGCTGACCGTCCACGGCGGCGTGTTGGGCATCTCGTTGCCCTTCAGGTCCACCGGGTTGCCCTGCACAAGCGAATAGGGATGCACGCCGGCGATCGTGATCGCGTCGACCGCCGCCGCAGTCGCCGCCGAGCACGAACCGAAGCCCGACGGGATATTGTGGCCGTTGATCGGCGTCACGCCGCCATCCGGCGACGCCACCGCCAGACCCGCGGCGATTGCATCCGGGAAGCCCGGCAGGTTGTTGATCACGCAGAGCGAGGCCGTCGTCGCGTCCTTGATCAGCGCCGTATTGGTGGTCACGTTGCCGACGGGGTTGCGCGGATCGATGTCGAGCTGCTGCTCGATCGACGAATGCGTGTAGCCGAAGTTCATGTTGAACTGCAGCTTGTCGGTCGCCGCCCAGAAAATCTCGCCTTCCACGCCGTAGAGCCTGGAGTTGATGTTCTGGTTGATCGAGGTGCGGTCGATGATCTCCGACACCTGGAAGCCGGAGTATTTGTAGTACCAGGCCGTGACGTTGGCCTGCAGCGTGCCGCCAAAGAACGTGTTCTTGTCGCCCAATTCGTAGGCGTCGAGCGTCTCGGGCGAGAAGGTCAGCGGGAAGGAGCCGGGATTCAGCGGCGGCGGGTTGAAGCCGCCGTCACGCACGCCGCGGGAGTAGGACAGGTAGAGGTTGGTCTGATCCGACCAGTCGACCTTCGGCGTCCAGTCGACCACCGCGCGCCCGGTCCATTCCTTGAACTGCGTGCTCTGGTTGCTGAAGCACGGCAGGCCGGCCGGATTTGGAATTGTGCCTGTTACCGGATCCGGGATCGTCGAATCGCCGCAACCGCCGACAGCATTCGCCGATTCGGGCAGCACGATCCAGTTGAAGCTCTGCGTGCCGATCGCCGTCGCCGAATTGAACAGCACCTGGCCGGATTCGAAGGTCTTCTTGTCCACCGAATAGCGGGCACCCACGGTGAACTTCAGCTCATCGGGAATGGCCCAATAGTAGAGTTCGCCGAACGCGGCATTGGATGTCAGCTGGTAGTTGTTGTTGTCGTTGTCGTATTGCGACGGATAGAGGACCGCGCCGTTGGCCACGGTCGCGCCGCCGAGCACGACCGCCGCGTAATCCAGCGTGTCGGCATCGACATAGTAGTGCGCGTCGTTGCGGTCGGCGTTGTGGTAGAAGCCGAGGTTGAAGTTGAACGGCCCCGAGAAGTTCGAGCTGAACCGCAACTCGCCCGACCACTCCTTGTCGCGGCCGTCGATCTGGTCGTAGCCGTAGACATCGGAGCGGTAGCTGCTGATGTCGTTGAGGTTGGCGATGCCCGTGTTCGTCGGGTTCGTGACCTTCGTCACCGGCAGCGTGCCGAGATGCGCCGCATAGTAGGTGTTGAAGTTCGTGGGCGCGACGCCGCTGAAGATCTCCTGCGCCGCGACGAGACGCGTGACGCCGGGGATCGGCGTGCAGGTGACGTCTGCGCCGCCGGAGACCAGGAACAGCTGCGTGCAGTTCGGGGCGGAATTCAGGCTGTCGCCGGGCGTGTTGTTGTAGCTTTCCTGGCTCAGGCCCGAGTTGTTGTCGTAACCCAAGGTCAGATCCATATCGAGCCAGTCGGACAGGTTCTGGCGCCAGTGCGTCATCGCGAACAGATCCTTGCCGCGGGTGAACGGCGAGAACGGCGTGTTCACGGTGCGCAGCGAATGCGGCACGAACTGGCCGGCATTCTGTCCGGGCACGGCGTTCGGGCCCACGACGTCGAACAGGCTCAGCGCATCGCCGAGCACAAGATTCGATGCCAGCAAGGTGCCCAGCGTGGCGTTGCCGTTGGTCGGCTGGAACGCCCACTTGTCGGGCAGGCAACCGAGCACGCCGGAAGGATCGCGGTCGCACACCTGGACCTGGCCGCGGACGCGGCTGTCATCCTCGTGGCCGGTCTGCAGCATCACGTCGAGTGTGGTGCGGGACGAGGGTTGCCAGCGGAATGAACCGCGGAACGAATAATCGTTGCGGCCATCGACTCTGCCGTCGATGGAATGGTCGCCTGAAAGCCCGGGATAATCGTTCTTGACGGTACCGTCGCGATTTTCCCAGAAGCCGGAAATGCGAAGCGCGGCCTTCCCCTGGTCGATGGGAAGGTTGACCATCGCGCGCACTTCCTGGTCGCTGTAATTGCCGTAGGTCGCCTCGACGTCGGAGGCGAAATTGTCGAGATCGGGCTTGGCGGTTTCGATGTCGATGGCGCCGCCGGTGGCGTTCCTGCCCCACAGGGTGCTCTGCGGACCGCGCAGCACCTGAATGCTCAACTGGGGATCGAGGTCGTAGTAGGTCGCGCCGGTCAGGTTCGGGGCGTTGAGGTATACCTGGTTCAGGTTGACCGACACGCCGCTGTCGCCCGAGGTGGTCACGGCCGCCGAGCCGATGCCGCGAATGGTGAAGTTGGACGGGCCGAAGTTGCCGTGGGTGAAGCTCACCGACGGAAGATTGAAGCGCAGATCGGCAAAACCCTGGATCTGATGCGAGGCCAAATCGGCGCCGCTGAACGCCGACACCGCGATCGGCACGTTCTGGATATCTTCCGACTTCTTCTGGGCGGTGACGACCACCTGTTCGACCTGGGCAAAGGCCGGCGCCGCCAGTGCGGTCGTCAGCATCAACGCGCCCATGATGGTCAGGGACCGTCCGGTCCGAACCTTACGCTGTGCAGGCATTTTTAGCTCCCCGTTGCAATCCCGCCGTGAAGGCGAAATGTCGTTCGGCCGTCGCTGCCCTCATCCCGGGCACACTACGGCCGTATTTTTTCGCACCAGCTTGAAAGATAGGGGGAACCCAAACGAGCGAGCAAGAACATAATCCCCCGAGGGGCTTGCGGGGACCCTTTCGTGCGGACCTTGTACCCGGAATGCAACACCGATTTGCCGCTTTTCCGGGCGTTAACGCCAAACCGCCTTTTCGAAGGCGGCGGCTTTCGGTGAGCAAATGTCAGCCGGACTGCCCACGAAACGGACCGTCGCGAAGTTCGCGAATCGCGGCAAGACAGCGCCGGTAATCGTCGAGTTCGTTATAGGCCTGCGCCGAGATTCGAATCTTCAGCGAGCCGCCGAAAAACGAGACCGGGGCGACAATGCCGTATTTCCTGGCGAGCGCCTTCTGAAGCGCGGGGGCGATCTCGGGATTCTCACTCCAGTCCTTCAACAGGATTGTCGCCATCGCGCCGCGCATTTCCGGTGGCGCCACGCAGCGTGTCTCCAATCCTTCGCACAGAAGGGCCGCACCTTCCCGCGCCAGCAGATGGTTTCTTGCGATGAGGGCGTTTCCACCAAATAAATCAAAAGCTTGAGCACCTGCCTCGAAGGCGAGCCAGGGTGAGACGTCCCGCGTGCCCACCCAATCGAACGCCGCGGCATAGCCCGACTCGGCGCCGTGGGAGAGCACGGCCGGAAGGGTTTGCGGCTGGCGTGAGGGCGCGGTCCACAGAAGGCCGCAACCCCGGGGTGCGAACAGCCATTTGTGCGCGTTGCCGGTGTACCAGTCCGCGCCGATGGCGGGCACATCCAGCGGGACCTGGCCCGGCGCATGGGCACCGTCCACGAGCACCGCGATCCCCGCCGCCCGGGCGCGGGCTGCGATCTGCCGGACCGGGAAGACTGTCGCGGTCGCCGACGTGATGTGGTCCACGACCAGGAGCCGGGTGCGAGGCGAGAAGGCGGACGCGATGGCCTCGACCACCGCCGCGTCGCCTTCGGAGATGGCGGGCAGTTCGGCGACCATCAGACTGGCCAGCCGCCGGCGCGCCCATTCGCGCATGGTCTTCAGCACCGCGCCATAGACATGCGACGTGGTGAGGACTTCATCGCCCGGCGCCAGCGGGAACGACCCCAGCACGCCGTTGACGGCGGAGGTGGCGTTCTCGCAGAAAACCCAGTCTTCCCCCCGGCCGCCGAAGCGCGCGGCCACTTTCGCGGCCATGGCGCGCAGCACGCCGGGAAGCTCGTCCTTGAAGAATGTGGTGGGGTCGCGCTCGACATGCGCGCGGATGCGATCCTGCTCGGCGCGCACGCTGAGAGGCACCGCGCCGTAGGAGCCGTGATTCAGGTGGATGCGATCGGGCGCTAGCTCGAATGCGGCCAGGGCCGCATGGCCATATTCAATGGTGCCTGGGGAAGGGTCCCATGGGGAAGGGCTGGTCATCGCGGACGAAGGTGATGAAGGCGAGCAGTTCCCAGACATATTGCACGAGATTGCCCGAGAAGCTCTTCAATTCGTCATTCACCTTCCCGGTGATGGCGAGCACGATGAACTGCACGACGGCGAGCGCGAACACCAGCATCGCCGCGAAGTAGGCCAGCACGCCGAACAGCAGCGCATAGAGAAGGCGCACGGCCGGGAACGGCGGATGCGCGGGCGCGGCCTGGGCGCCTGAAGGGGGAACCGTTCCGGGTTGGGGCATGTCGCTCATGGCCTCTCCTTTGCCGTGCGAGCCTCGTCTAATCTATTGCGGTTCCTGGGTGTTTCAAGGCGCGGGGGGCGGGATTTCGTCCTCGAGCGCGCCGGACCGGGCAGGTTGGTAAATCCATCCGATGAGGAAAAGCCCCGCCAGATAGCCGCCGATATGGGCCTGCCAGGCGATGGCCTGGCCGGGTTCCGCGCCCAGGCCGAGCAACCCGGCGACGAGGTTCGCCAGCATCCAGAACAGGGTGAACGACAGGACCAGCCGGTCGGTCAGCGGGCGGAAAACATGATCGTCCCGGTCCGCCAGGCCGTTCAGGCCCGCCATGCGGATGCCCGCCGCCATCATGCCGGCGATCGAGCCGGACGCGCCGATCGCGGGATCGGGCGAGCCCCAGTTGAGCGCCAGATAGAACCCCGCCGCCACCACGCCGCAGAGAAAGAAGAACGCCAGGAACCGCGCGGTGCCGAGATTGCGCGCCACGACGCTGCCGAAGGCCAGCAGCCAGACCGAATTGGCGCCGACATGCAGCAGGCTGCCATGCAGGAAGTTGTAGGAAAGGAACGGCAGCAGCTGGCCGAACAGGCCCGCATGGAAATGGTGCGCGGCACGCCACGCTGCCGCGTAGTGCGCGGGCACGAAGCCGTATTGGGCGAAGATGACGTCGGTATCCTTCAGCCACAGATATTCCCGCGAGAGCTCGATCCCGACGATGACGGCGATGATCAGCCAGATGACCGCTGGCGCGCGGAATATGGGCTGGGATCTGGGTTCGGTGAGAAACGCCATGGCCTATCCGGCCCCGAGCAGCGCCGCCTCGACCAGCGGCAGGCGATCGTTGCCGAAATACATGTCGGTTCCATTCACGAACATGGTCGGCGAGCCGAAGCCGCCCCGGGCGATGAGTTCCTCCGTGTTGGCCCTGAGCTTCTCCCGGATCCGCGGCGCCTCGCTGCGGGCGAGCAGCGCGGCTCCATCAAGACCGGCGCGCGCCGCGACCTTCGCCAACACCGAAGGCTGGCTGACATCCTCCAGGTCGCCCCAATAGGCCTCGAAGCAGGCGCGCGCGAAGGGGACGAGATTTGCCTCTTCGTCCGCCGCCAGGACACAGCGCATCATCGCCACCGCGCGGACCGGAAAGACCGCCGGCTTGCCGATGCGGATGCCGGCGAGCCGCGCCCAGTCCCGCAGATCCTTCTCATAATAAGACGCCTTGCGCGGATCGGGATTGGCGCGGCGGTCGTAAACCTCCCGGTTCACGGCGTTGAACACCCCGCCCACCAGCACAGGCCGCCACTCAGCCGCCGCCCGGGTGCGCGCAAGCACGTCCTGGATGCGCGTGAAGGCGAGATAGGTCCAGGGCGAGGAGCAATCGAAGAAGAATTCCAGCCGGGCCACTGCGCGCTCCGCGTTGCTGGCGCAAAACTAGACGGCTTCGTCCCTTATTGAAACAGAGTGCTTGCTTAACGGCCGTTAAGTCTTGGCACGGCGGTTGCTGCCGGTGGTCCGAGACCTTTCAGGCCGCACGCCATGAACGCCAGGATCGCACTTCTCGCCATCGCCCTTGCCGGCGCCGCCACCGCCGCCCAGGCCGGCGATTACTCCAATTCCGCGAGCTACAACCAGGGCTACGGCATGGCGGCGGGCGAAGAAAACGCGCCCGTCAACCCTTCGCTGCGCGACGCCAACGGCAACCTCACCGTCGTCAACGGCCAGTTCACCTCCTCGCAGATGAGCCAGCAGTCCGGCGTGCAGCAGATGAGCACCATCGCCTCGATGTCGAGCCAGGGCACGTTCACCAATTCGGTCAGCGCCGGCGGTGGCACGTCCACTGCAACGGCCACGGCGATCGGCAACCAGCTGAACGTCGTCACCGTCGGCAACAACAACACCGTCGTGGTCGATTCCAGCCAGATCAACAACGGCAACCAGACGGCCACGACCGGCCACTGAAGACGAGAAGGGAAGCCCCTCCCATGACTTCGGCCATGACATCGCGCGGAAAACGGCACCTGATGAAGCCGCTGGTGCTGCTCGGCCTGTTGGTCGCGCTCTCCGGCTGCATCTCGACGGAGGCCGACGACACCGGCCGCTACACCGCCCCCATCGGCGGCTCGCCGGTGATCGGAAACGAAACACCCTATTCCGCGGCGCTGCGCTGCTTCACGCGCTACACGCGGGGACGGCCGCTGCGCGTGGCGGTGGGCCAGATCGCCGACTACACCGGCAAGTACGAATCGGACAATTCGGGCCACAAGCTCACCCAGGGCGCCGCCCTGATGGCGATGAGCGCGCTCTCCAAGGCCGGCGTTCCCATGGTGGAGCGCTTCGACACCTCCGTCGCGGAGATGGAGCTCAAATACGCCAACAACAAGCTCATCGCCGACGATGGTTCCAGGCCCGCGCCGGACGGCCAGCCCGGCCAGGGTGGCGGCGACTACCGCAAGATCTTCGCGGGCTCGATTCCCGGCTCGAACTACTACATCGTGGGCGGCATCACCGAGCTCAACTTCAACATCCGCTCCGAAGGCGCCAATGCCGACGGCGGCGGCACCGCCACCAACAGCGTCAAGGGCACGGCCGGCGCCAACGTCTACGTGATGAACGTGGGCCTCGACCTGCGTCTGGTCGACACCGACACGCTGGAGGTGGTCGACGTCGTCTCCTACCAGAAGCAGATCATCGGCCGGCAGATCCAGGCCGGCGTGTTCGACTTCCTGGGCCACAATTTCTTCGACGCCAGCGTGGGCGAAAGCGCGCTCGAACCCATCCAGCTCGCCGTGCGCTCGGTCATCGAGCGCGCCGTGCTGCAGATGGTGACGCGCCTCTACCACACGCCCGCCGGCGCCTGCACCAACATCGGGGGCCCGGACGATCCGCTGGCCGGCCCCGACGACGACAACCAGCCCAATCCGCCGGCGCACATGGCGGCCAACAACACCGACACCATCACCGAGGAGCACCACAATGACACGTCTCGCCCGAACGCTTATCGCTACTACAGCTCTGACGATCCTGCCGCTGAGCCTCGCCTACGCGGGGGGGTCGAGTGAATCCAACATCCTGAACGGCCAGGTCGACTTCCACACCGCGCAATCGACGCTCAACGTCGACACCTCCAACGTCGCTGGCAACGTCGCCCAGCAGTCGGTGGCGGGCGGCAACGCGGTCGACATCACCACGATGAACAACACCGAGGTGACGAACAACCAGTACGTCTCCAGCGTCGACGTCAGCTCGCACATGAACGCCAACGTCACCAACACCGGCGGCACGGTGAGCCTCAGCTCGCAGGCGGTGTGCAACTCCGCCGGCGTGTCGATGGATCCGACCTCGACCAACGTCTACTCCAACCAGGAGTGCAACGCGGTCGATCCGTCGTCCACGCTCAACGCCAGCGTCTACAACGCCGGCAACGACGTGAGCCTGGCCTCTGCCGCCATCGGCAACTCCTTCGAGGAAGACACCAACGCCAAGCACGGCGCGGTGCAGAACTACCAGATCAACAATTCCAACGTGAGCTCGGCGGTCAACGGCAGCGTCGTCAACGTGAACGGCAACGTCACCGCGACCTCGGCCGCGATCGGCAACACCGCCCAGATCGTCCACTACTGATCACCGCTTCCGCGACGGCGCGTCCTGGGGCAATCGGACGTGCCGGGGGAGAGAGGGAGGGCTCGAGTCAGCCCTCCCTCTTTTTTTCGGCTCTTGCATCCATGCCCGATCCCGATGAACCTCGGCCCGTCATTGGGGGCTCGCGTTCATGTCGTCGGTCAAGGAAATCACCATCCGGGGGCTCATCCTCGGCATCGCCATCACGCTCGTGTTCACGGCGGCGAACGTCTATCTGGGGCTGAAGGTCGGCCTCACCTTCGCGACCTCGATCCCCGCGGCGGTGATCTCGATGGCGGTGCTGTCGGCGTTCAAGGATTCCTCCATTCTCGAGAACAACATCGTGCAGACGGTGGCGAGCGCGGCGGGCACGCTGTCGGCGATCATCTTCGTGCTGCCGGGGCTTCTCATCGTCGGCTGGTGGGCGGATTTCCCGTTCTGGACCTCGTTCTGGATCTGCGCCTCGGGCGGCATATTGGGCGTGCTGTTCACCATCCCGCTGCGGCGCGCGATGGTGACGACGTCGGACCTGCCCTATCCGGAAGGCCGTGCCGCCGCCGAAGTGCTGGAAGTGGGCGAACAGGCGCGCGGCGAGGCCTCGCGCGAGGCCCGCGAAGGGCTGATGGCGGTGGTGTGGAGCGCCGTCGCCGCGGCGGGGCTGCAGATCGTGGCGGCGATGCGCCTGGCCGCCGGCGGCTACCAGAAATATTTCTTGCTCACCGCCGCCGGCTCGACCTTCTTCGACATGAGCTATTCGCTGGCACTGGTGGGCGCAGGCTACCTCGTCGGGCTTTCGGTCGGCATGGCGATGCTGCTGGGGCTGGTCATCGCCTGGGGCGTGGCGGTGCCCTACCTGACCGCGCTCCACCACTTCGCGCCCGCGGACATCGCGACCTACACCCACGCGATCTGGCAGGGCGACGTGCGCTTCATCGGCGCGGGCGCCATCGCGGTGGCAGCGATCTGGACGCTCTTGAAGCTGATCGGCCCGGTCGTCGGCGGGGTCGTCTCCACGCTGTCGGCCTCGCGCGCGGTCAAGGGCGCCGAGCAGGACACGCGCGACCTCGACATGTCGCCCGGCGCGATCGCGCTCCTGGCGCTTGCGTGCCTCGCCGTCATCGCGGGGCTGCTCTATCTCTTCCTGGTCTCGACGCCGCTCGCGGCGAGCTGGACGGCGCTGGTGATCGCGGCGGTGCCGTTCATCTTCATCGGCGGATTCCTGATCGCGGCGATCTGCGGCTACATGGCCGGGCTGATCGGCGCCTCGAACTCGCCGATCTCCGGCGTCGGCATCCTCGCCATCGTCGCCTGCTCGCTGCTGCTGGTGGCGGTCGCGCATCCGGCACCGGAACAGCGCGCCGCGCTCGTGGCCTACGCGCTGTTCGCCACCGCCATCGTCTTTGCCATCGCCACCATCTCCAACAACAACCTGCAGGACCTCAAGACCGGCCAGCTCGTGGGGGCGACGCCGCGGGCGCAGCAATGGGCGCTGATCGTGGGCGTGATCGCGGGCGCCGCGGTGATCCCGCCGGTGCTCAACCTCCTCGCCCACGCCTTCGGCTTCATGGGCGCGCCGAACCACGACGTCATCGCCTCCCATCCCCTGCCCGCGCCGCAGGCGACGCTGATCTCCGCCCTCGCCCAGGGCGTGATCGAGCAGAAGCTCGACTGGAAGATGATCGGCAGCGGCGCGGTGCTGGGCGCGGTGCTCGTGGCGCTGGACGAGATCCTGGGCCGGCTCAAATGGCTGAGGCTGCCGCCGCTGGCGGTCGGCATCGGCATCTACCTGCCGATGTCGGCGACGCTGCCGGTGGTGATCGGCGCGGTGATCGGCCACTGGTACGACGGCTGGACCACGCGCACGCGCAATCCCGACTACGCCAAGCGGCTGGCGGTGCTGATCGCCTCGGGCATGATCGTGGGCGAAAGCCTGTGGGGCGTGATCCTCGCCGGGCTGATCTCGGCGACCGGCAACGAGAACCCCATCGCGGTGATGCCGGCGGATTTCGCTTGGCTCGATCCCATCGGCGTCGGGCTGTTCGCCGCGCTGATCGTGATCCTCTATGGCTGGATCATGGCGCGCGCCCGCAAGGCCCCCGCCGCGCCGTAATCGCGGCGGCGCCTAGCGCCTGGCGCGGATTTCCGCTGCCATCGCCAGCACGTGGCGGGCCTGTTTGAGGTGGGGCTGGTCGAGCATCTTGCCGTCGAGCGAGGCCACGCCCGCGCCGCCGGCGAAGGCGGCGACCACGGCCTCGGCATGGGCGAGCTCTTCGGCGGACGGCGTGAAGGCGGCGTTGATCGGCTCGACCTGATCGGGATGGATGGCGAGCATGCCGGAGAACCCCTCGCGCCGGGCGGCGCGGGCAGCACGTTCCAATCCGGCGCGGTCGCGGAAATCGGCGTGCAGAGTCTCTATAGCGTCCACGCCCGCCGCCTTGGCCGCAATCAGGCAGAGCGTGCGCACGATCCTGTAGGTGAGCAGGAAATCCCCGTCCTCGCCGCGATTGGTGGACGCGCCCAATGCCGCCGACAGATCCTCCGCGCCCCAGGTCAGCGCCGCGAGCCTGGGCGGCCTGACGCGATAATCCTGCAGCGACAGCGCCGCTATGGGCGTCTCGCTCGCCACCGGCAGCAGGGCGATGCCGCCGACGGGCAGGCCCGCCTCCTCTTCCAGCGTCTGCAGATGCGCGTCGACGATGCCGAGCACATGCGGCCCGTCGGGCTTGGGGATCACCAGCCCGGCCGGCGCGCCCGCCACGACGGCCTCAATGTCGGCGCGGAAATCGCCGCTCCCCAGCGGATTGACCCGCACCCAGAGGGATTGCGGATGGGCGTCCTTCAGGAACTCGCGCGCCAGAGCGCGCGCCTTCGGGCGGTTCTCCGCCGCTACCGAATCTTCCAGATCGAGAATAAGCGCGTCGGCGGGCGACGATTTCGCCTTGGCGAGTTTCTTCTCGCTGTCGGCCGGCACGAAGAGAAGCGAGCGCAGGATCAAATCCGTCATATCACGGCGCCGACTTTGAATTCCTGAGCGGCGGCGAAAAGTCGTTTGTCACGGGCCCACAAGGTTGCTCCCGATGTCAGTATTGTCGACACGAGCAAATGTGCGTCCACATATCCGATCCCCCTGCCGAACAATGCGTTGCGCCCGATGAAGTCCAGAACTTCGAGATTGCTTGCCACTACGGACCGGGGAAGGCGCTGCATTTCGTGAAGAATATGCGCGCGATTCTTCAAATAACCCATCGCCACCTCTCCCGTGATGAAGGGATGGCAGAGGACCTTTCTCCGGTCTAGCAGCGACTCGAACGCCGGCAACCCGAAGCGTAAATGATCTGCCCAGACCGAGGTATCGACCAGAATCACGGCTTTCCAAACCGCCGGCGGGGCGGGGCGCGGAAATTCGGCTCCGTACCGCCGAGCCGCGCGAGACGCCGTGCAGCTTCGCGCTCGATCAGAGACTGAAAGGCCTCACGCACCAGAGCGGGGGTTTCCTTGATGCCTGTATATTCGCGGGCGGCGGCCAATTGGTCGTCGTCGATGACGATGGTCGTGCGCATGAGCAATCTCCTTACATCAAAACTAGCATCAATTGATGCGGATTTCAATGCGCGCGGAACGCCGGCGGCAACGCCCAGATACCCGCGACGGCCGACGCGCCGCCTGCCGCGCCGAACAAATGCCAGCCCGTGGGATCCATCATGGCTTTGGCCGCCCCAGCATCAGCGCGTTGCGCTTGCACTCCGCGACGATCTCGCCGCGCTGGTTGATGGCCTTGTGCAGGAAGGTGACGATGCCCTGGCCGGGGCGCGACCTGCTGGCGCGCATCCCCACCACCTCGCTCGTCACGTGCAGCGTGTCGCCGTGGAACACGGGCTTGGGGAAGCGCACCTCGTCCATGCCGAGATTGGCGACCGTGGTGCCGAGCGTGGTCTCGCCCACCGAGATGCCGATCATCAGCCCCAGCGTGAACAGCGAGTTGACGATGCGCGCGCCGAACTCCGTGCCCTTGGCGTACTCCTCGTCGAGATGGAGCTGGGCGGGGTTGTGCGTCATGGCGGTGAACAGCACGTTGTCGGCCTCCGTCACCGTGCGCCGGATGGGATGGGCGAAGGTCTGGCCGACCTGGAATTCCTCGAAGTAAAGACCCGGCATGGCGCGATCCGCTGGCTTGGCGCTAGTGTTTAGTCCCGCTCTGGAGGCCTCCGCAATGTCGCTCCCCGCCGGCGCCAAGCCCGCCACCTTCATCGCCACCGCCGACCGCGAGCGCGCCAAGGCGTTCTATGGCGGCGTCCTCGGCCTGAAGCAGACGCATGAGGACCCCTTCGCCGTGGTCTACGACGCGGGCCACGGCATCGCGCTCAGAGTAGCGGGCGTGAAGGCGCACACGCCCCAGCCGCAGACCGTGCTGGGCTGGGAGGTGGCCGACATCGCCGCCGCGGCCCGGGCGCTCGCCGCCAAGGGCGTGATCTTCCAGCGCTATCCCGGCTTCGAACAGGACGAACTCGGCATCTGGACCGCGCCGGGCGGGGCGGCGAAAGTGGCGTGGTTCCTCGACCCCGACGGCAACAACCTCAGCCTGGCGCAGCACTGATCAATACGATTTCGGAAGGTCGAGGACGTTTTCGCCGATGAAGGAGAGGATCATCTGCTCGGTCACCGGCGCGATGCGGGTGAGGATCGATTCGCGGAACAGGCGCTCGACCTGATATTCCTTGGCATAGCCCATGCCGCCATGGGTCATCACCGCCTTGGTGCAGGCGTCGAAGGCGGCGCGGGCGGCGAGGAATTTGGCGGCGTTGGCCTCCGCGCCGCAGGGCTGCTTGGCATCGTACAGGGACGCGGCGCGCATGGTCATCCACCAGGCGCTTTCGAGATACGCCCAGGCCTCGGCCAGCGGATGCTGGATGCCCTGGTTCTTTCCGATGGGACGGCCGAAGACGACGCGCTCGCGCGCATAGGCCGCGGCGCGACGCAGCGCATCGCGGCCCAGACCGATGGCTTCGGCGGCGATGAGGATGCGCTCGGGATTGAGGCTGTCGAGCAGGTAGCGGAAGCCCTTGCCCTCCTCGCCGATGCGGTCCTCGTCGGGGACGAAGAGGTCGTCGATGAACACCGCGTTGGAGTCGACGGCGTTGCGGCCCATCTTGGGGATGCGCCGGACCTCGACCTTGGCGCGGTCGAGATCGGTGTAGAACAGCGTCATGCCGTCCGTCGGCTTCTTCGCTTCGGATTTGGGCGTGGTGCGGGCGAGCAGCAGGATCTTGTCGGCGACCTGCGCCGAGGTGGTCCAGAGCTTGCGGCCCTTCACGACATAGCCCGCGTTGGTGCGCCGGGCGAAGGTCTCGATGGAGGCGGTGTCGAGCCCGGCGTTGGGCTCGGTGACGCCGAAGCAGGCCTTCTGCGCGCCGGTGATGAGCGGGCCCAGCATGCGCGCCTTCTGCTGCGCGGTGCCGTGGACGGCGATGGCGTGGGGACCGAAGATGTTGAGATGGATGGTCGAGGCGGCCGAGAAGCCGCCGCCGCCGCGCGTCACCGCCTGCATCATGATCGCGGCCTCGGTGACGCCGAGGCCCGCGCCGCCCAGTTCCTCCGGCATGGCGATGCCCAGCCACCCCGCCTCGGCCATCGCCTTGTGGAATTCGTGCGGAAAGCGCGCCTCGCCGTCGCATTCCGACCAGTAGTCGTCGCCGAAGCGGGCGCAGATCCTGGCGACGCCGTCCTCGATTTCGGTGTGCGCGATGGTCATCACTCGAACCCGCTATTGGGTTTGATGTCGGTGGCTTCGAGCAGGGGCAGCAGGCGCTCCGTCACGACGTCGTGCCACGCCCGGGACAAGGCATTCTTGCGCATTTCGATCACATAATAGCCCCGCTCTTCGTAGAGCCTGAAGGCGCCGCTCGCGACGGGGTGCGCGGACAGATAGTCGCCGAGCCAGGCGCTGTCGCCCTCGCGCCAGGGCCACGGCGTGCCCGCGTTCAACCTTTCACGCATCGCGCTCCACGAAAGCGCGGTCCGGAACGCGTAGGCGGGCGGGAAGTCGTCTTTGACCATAATTTCCTTAGGGATTAGCGCCAGGCCGATCCCGGAAAGCTAATCATTGCACCCCGATTCGCGCGGCGTAATATGCAAATCAGGGAAACGTCTTAGGTGTTTGCTGGGGCTGGCGGACAACGCCAAGGCTGACATCGCCGTGGAGATGCATAAATAAAATGAGTTCTGTTGTGGCCGCGCCGGCGAAGGCCTCGCCGCGCCCCGGCATGAAGCCCACCGACATCGGCAACCCGGAATACTTCCACAAGGTGGTCGACTGCCAGTACGCCTGCCCCGCGCATACGCCGGTGCCGGAATACATCCGCCTGATCGCGGAAGGCCGCTATTCCGACGCCTACATGATCAACTGGCACTCCAACGTCTTTCCGGGCGTCCTGGGGCGCACCTGCGACAGGCCGTGCGAGCCGGCCTGCCGGCGCGGGCGCGTCGAGGCCGAGCCGGTGGCGATCTGCCGGCTGAAGCGCGTCGCCGCCGACAACAAGTCCGACATCAGCCAGCGCCTGCCCAAGCCCGCCGCGCAGAAGAACGGCAAGCGCATCGCGCTGATCGGCGCCGGACCCGCCTCGCTCACCGTGGCGCGCGACCTGCTGCCGCTGGGCTATACCTGCGTGCTCTACGATGCCGACCCCTTCGCGGGCGGCATGATGCGCACCCAGATCCCGAAATTCCGCCTGCCCGAGACGGTGCTGGACGAGGAGTGCAACTACATCCTGGGGCTCGAACCCGAGACGCGCTTCGGCGAGCGCATCGACTCGCTCAGGGCGCTGCTGGCGCAGGACTACGACGCCATCTTCGTCGGCTCCGGCGCGCCGCGCGGACGCGAGCTCGACATTCCCGGCCGCCAGGACGCGAAAGCGAACATCCATATCGGCATCGACTGGCTGTCGAGCGTGTCGTTCGGACATACGACGTCCATCGGCAAGCGCGTGATCGTGCTGGGCGGCGGCAACACCGCGATGGATTGCTGCCGGACGTCCCGCCGCCTGGGCGGCGACGAGGTCAAGGTCGTCGTGCGCTCGGGCTTCGAGGAGATGAAGGCCTCGCCCTGGGAGAAGGAAGACGCGATGCACGAAGGCATCCCGATCCACAATTTCCTGGTGCCGAAGGAATTCACCCACGCGGACGGCAAGCTCACCGGCGTCACGTTCGAGAAGGTGAAGGCCGAGCGCGATGCCAAGGGCCGCCGCAGCCTGGTGCCGACCGGCGAGCCGGACGTGCACATGGAATGCGACGACGTGCTCGTCGCGGTGGGCCAGGAGAACGCCTTCCCCTGGATCGAGCGCGACATCGGGCTCGAATTCGACAAATGGGACATGCCGCGCGTCGACACCGTCACCATGCAGTCGACCAATCCCCGCGTGTTCTTCGGCGGCGACGCGGCGTTCGGGCCCAAGAACATCATCTGGGCGGTGGCGCATGGCCACGATGCCGCGGTGTCGATCGACCTGTTGTGCCGCGGCAAGGACGTGAAAAACGACCGGCCTTCGCCGCTGACCAATCTTTCCAGCCAGAAGATGGGCATCCACGAATGGTCGTATGACAACGACATCTCGGTGGATCTGCGCTTCAAGGTGCCGCACGCGCCGACGGAGAAGACGCTGCGCGACGTGAACATGGAGGTCGAGCTGGGCTTCACCCGCGAGCTCGGCTTCCAGGAGGCGCAGCGCTGCCTCAATTGCGACGTGCAGACGGTATTCGAGGAGAAGCTCTGCATCGAATGCGACGCCTGCGTCGACATCTGCCCGATGGACTGCATCACCTTCACCCCCAACAACCCGGAGCCGGTGCTGCGCACGCACCTGACCGCGCCTGCGCCGAACCTCACCCAGGACCTTTACGTCTCCGATCGGCTCAAGACGGCGCGGGTGATGGTGAAGGACGAGGACGTCTGCCTGCATTGCGGGCTTTGCGCCGAGCGCTGCCCGACCGGCGCCTGGGACATGAAGAAATACATCTACGACACCGCGAAGGCGTATGCATGCCGATAGAGGCCACCAACGACTTCGTGGTGAAGTTCGCCAACGTCAACGGCTCGGGCTCGGCCAGCGCCAACGAGCTGTTCGCGCGCTCGATCCTGCGCATGGGCGTGCCGGTGGCGTCGCGCAACATCTTCCCCTCCAACATCCAGGGCCTGCCGACCTGGTACGAGGTGCGCGTCTCGGGCGAGGGCTGGCTGGGGCGGCGCGGCGGCGTCGACCTGATGGCGGCGTTCAATCCCCAGACCTGGAACGCCGACGTGGCCGAGATCGAGCCCGGCGGCTACCTGCTCCATGACTCCACCAAGCCGCTCACCGGCCAGAAGCTGCGCGACGACATCACGCTTCTGGGCGTGCCGCTGACCGCGCTCTCCAACACGCTGGAAGGCACCATCCCCCGCGAGCGCCAGCTCCTGAAGAACGTGATCTATCTGGGCGCGCTCTCTTCGCTGCTCGGCTTCGAAGCGAGCGTGGTGGAAAGCCTGGTCAACGAGCAGTTCCCCGGCAAGGACAAGCTCATCAAGCTCAACATGCGCGCGATCGAGCTGGGGCACGATTACGCGGATAAGAACCTCAAGGGCCTGTGCAAGCTCATGGTCGTGCGCAGCGACAAGGTGGGGGCGCGCATCTTCATCGGCGGCAACGATGCCGCAGCACTCGGCTGCGTTTATGGCGGCGCCACGGTGTGCGCCTGGTATCCGATCACGCCGTCGACCTCGCTGGCGGAAGCCTTCACGGCGCATTGCAAGAAGTTGCGCGTCGATCCGGTTACCAAGGAAAACAGATTCGCCATCGTGCAGGCGGAGGACGAAATCGCCGCCATCGGCATGGTGATCGGCGCCAACTGGAACGGCGCGCGCGCCTTCACCGCCACCTCCGGCCCCGGCATCTCGCTGATGAACGAGTTCTTCGGGCTCGCCTATTACGCCGAGGTGCCGGCGGTGATCTTCGACATCCAGCGCGGCGGGCCCTCCACCGGCATGCCGACGCGCACCCAGCAGTCGGACCTGATGCTCGCTGCCTATGCCAGCCACGGCGATACCAAGCATGTTCTGATCTTCCCGGAGAATCCGCGCGAGAGCTTCGAGTTCGCGGCGCAGGCCTTCGACCTCGCCGAGCGGCTGCAGACGCCGATCTTCGTGATGATGGATCTCGACATCGGCATGAACGACTGGCTGGTCGAGCCGCTGGAATGGGACGACGCGCGCAGATACGACCGCGGCAAGGTGATGGCGCGCGAGGAGCTGGACGCCGGCAAGTCCTTCGCCCGTTATCTCGACGTCGACGGCGACGCCATCCCCTGGCGCACGCTGCCCGGCGTGCATCCCACCAAGGGCACCTATTTCACCCGCGGCTCCTCCCACGACGCCTATGCCCGCTACAGCGAGGCCGGCAAGGACTATACCGAGGTGATGCAGCGGCTGCTGCGCAAGTTCGACACCGCCAAGGGGCTGGTGCCGCAGCCGGTGGTGCGCAAGGCGCGCGCGGCGACGCGCTGGGGCGCGCTCTATTTCGGCTCGACCTCCGTCGCCATGGACGAGGCGATGCACGGCCTGGAGCAGCAGGGCCTGCATCTGGACACCATGCGGCTGCGCGCCTTCCCGTTCCCCGAAAGCGTGGTCGAGTTCATCAACGCGCACGACCAGGTCTTCGTCATCGAGCAGAACCGCGACGCGCAGATGCTGAAGCTGATCGTCAACGAATGCGCCATCGATCCGGCGCGGTTCATCTCCATCCTGCATTACGACGGCACGCCGGTGACGGCGCGCTTCATCACCGCCGCGGTGGCCGAGCGCATGGCGGTGACGCGCAAGGAGGCGGCGGAGTGATCGTCTCCCGCGCCCGCGGCTTCGTCTTCGCCCACGTCCCCAAGACCGGCGGCATCAGCGTGCGTGCCGCGCTGGCGCCGTTCGAGGATTGCCGGCTCCGCGACATGGAGACCCACGACACGCTGGCCGCGCTGCTGGCGCGCCATCCGGAGACGCAGGCGCTGTTCAAGTTCGCCTTCGTGCGCAACCCGTGGGACCGGATGGTCTCGTTCCACGCCTATGCGCGGCGCTACCTGGCGCGCGCCATGCCCGTGTTCGGGACGCTGAGCTTCGACGCCATGCTGCGCGCGCTCGACCGCGGCGAGGCCTGGACCCGCACCATCCATGCCTTCCGCCCGCAAGGCGAGATCGCATCGGGCGCCGACTTCACCGGCCGCTTCGAACGACTGGCGGCGGATTTCGCGCGCGCGTGCCGCCACGTCGGAATCGCGCCCGCGCTGCCTTGCAAGAACGCGACCGAGCATCGCCCCTATTCCGCCTGCTACAACAACTGGGGCCGCGATTTCGTCGCCGCGCGTTACGCAGACGACGTCGCGGCATTCGGCTACCGGTTCGGGGTGGCGGGATGACGATTGCTCCTTGTCATGGCCCGCGAATGCGGGCCACCCAGGTGACGCCGGCCGGTGCGGGCCGGAATACGGAACCTCGCAGACTTTTCCCATCCATGAGAACCCAACTGGGTGGCCCGCATTCGCGGGCCATGACACCGTTGGCGGAACGGGCACTCCCATGACCTACATCGCCAAACCGAAATTCCGTCATCCCGGGCTCGCGACCAACGCGGTGGGATTCACCCGGCGCGATTACGAGGGGCGCATCTCCACGCTCTGCGCCGGCTGCGGGCACGACTCGATCTCCGCGGCGCTGATCGAGGCCTGCTACGAGCTCGCCATCGAGCCGCACCGCGTCGCCAAGCTGTCGGGCATCGGCTGCTCGTCCAAGACGCCGGACTATTTCCTCGGCCAGTCCCACGGCTTCAACTCCGTGCACGGGCGCATGCCGAGCGTGCTCACCGGCGCCAACCTCGCCAACCGCGACCTCATCTATCTCGGCGTCTCCGGCGACGGCGACAGCGCCTCCATTGGGCTGGGCCAATTCGCCCATTGCGTGCGCCGCGGCATCAACATGGTCTATATCTGCGAGAACAACGGCGTCTACGGCCTGACCAAGGGCCAGTTCTCCGCCACCGCCGACAAGGGCTCCAGGAGCAAGACGGCCGTCAACTCCGACTCGCCGATCGACCTGGTGTCGATGGCGCTTCTGCTCGGCGCTACCTTCGTCGCGCGCTCCTTCTCCGGCGACAAGAAGCAGCTCGTGCCGCTGCTCAAGGCCGCGATCCGCCACAGGGGCTCGGCGATCCTGGACGTGATCAGCCCGTGCGTGCAGTTCAACAACAACCCGCAATCGACCAAGTCCTACGACTTCGTGCGCGAGCACAACGACGCGGTGAACCGCATCGACTTCATCGTGCCGCGCGAGGAGATCACCGCGGATTTCGAGCCCGGCACCGTCACCGAGGTGCGCCAGCACGACGGCTCGGTGCTGCGGCTGGCCAAGATCCACAAGGACTACAACCCCACCGACCGCGCCGCCGCGCTCGCCTTCCTCCAGCACCACGCCGCGCTCGGCAACGTCGTCACCGGCCTGCTCTATGTCGAGAACGACGCCGAGGACATCCACGCCCATCTCGGGACATCGAAGACGCCCCTGAACGCACTCGGCGAGAAGGAATTGTGCCCGGGCTCCGCCGCGCTCGAAGCGATCAACGACGAATATCGGTGAGCGGCGTCAACGCCGCCGTTTTCGATCGCCATCACGACGACGTTTTCGCGCGCATCGCCGGCCGCTACGACCGGCTGTGCGACGTGTTCAGCCTGGGCATCCACCGGCTGTGGAAGCGGCACCTGGTGCGGCGGATGGCGGCGCATCCCGGCGGCGTGGTGCTCGATTGCGCGTCCGGAACGGGCGACATTCCGCTGCGGCTCCTGGAGCGGACGACGCCGCGCGAATTGTGGGTCACCGATATCTGCCCCCAGATGCTGGCCATCGCGGAACGCAAGCTGGCGGGCCGCGCGGCGAACATCGCCATCCGCAACGCCGAAGATCTGCGCGAGGTGGCAGACCGTTCCGTCGATCTCTACTCCATCGCCTTCGGGATGAAGATCTGTGACCGGCGCCGGGTCGTGTCCGAGGCCAGTCGCGTGCTCAAACCCGGCGGGACGTTCTACTGCCTGGAGGCGGCACGCATCCCGGTGCCATGGGTGCATGCCGCGTACCTCAAATACATGGACTGGTGCCTGCCCGCGATCGGCCGCATCGCCGCGCATGGCGACGCCGGCGCCTACGATTATCTCCTGCGTGGCGTACACGACTTTCCCGACCAGAAGGGCTTCGCGCGCGAGCTGGAAGCGGCCGGCTTCAGGAACGTCCGTTACACAAACCTCACGCTGGGCATCGTGGCCCTGCATGAAGGCACGATGCCCTAGCCGCGTGGAAGGACCGGCGCTAACCGGGCGCCGGCGTCCAGATCACGTCGTCGAGGTTGCGCGCGCCGGCGGCAAGCATGACCAGACGGTCGAAGCCCATGGCGACGCCGCTGGCCGGGGGCATCTGCGCCAGCGCGGCCAGGAAATCCTCGTCGACGGGATAGCGCTCGCCGTACACGCGCTGCTTCTCCTCCATCTCCGCCTCGAAGCGGCGGCGCTGCTCGGCCGGATCGGTGAGCTCGCCGAAGCCGTTGGCGAGCTCGACGCCGCAGACATAGAGCTCGAAGCGTTCGGCCACGCGGGGATCGTGCGGCGCGGCGCGGGCGAGCGCGGCCTCGCAGCGGGGATATTCGTGGAGGATCGTGGGCTGGCCGATGCCGAGCCGCGGCTCGATGCGCGCGACCAGGATCTTGGAGAAAATGTCAGCCCAGGTATCGTCCAGGGCGATTTCGATGCCGGCGCGCTTGGCGGCGTAGGCGAGCCTGCCGCGATCGCCCCCTCCCGCCCCGTCCAGCGTGTTGAGCAGATCGATGCCCGCCAGATGCAGGAACGCGTCCTGCACGGTCATGAACTGCGCCTGCGCCCGCGGATCGCAGGCCTTGCCACGGAACGCGACGGCGCGCGCGCCGGTCACATCCGCGGCTTCTGCCAGGAGCGACAGGCTGTCCGCGGCCGCTGCGCGGTAGTCCGCGTCGGCGCGGTACCATTCGAGCATGGTGAATTCCGGCGCATGGGTGGCGCTGCGCTCGCGATTGCGGAACACGCGGGCGAAATCGAAGATGCGCGTCTCGCCGGCGGCGAGCAGCTTCTTGGCGGCGAATTCCGGCGAGGTGTGCAGATAGAGCGTGCGCCGCGAGCCGTCGGGCGCCAGAAGCTCCGTCGCGAAGGCGTGCAGGTGCGCCTCGTTGCCCGGCGAGACGGCGAGCGCGCCGCATTCGACCTCGGTGAAGCCGCGGGCCTCGAACCAGCCCCGCAGCGCCGCCTTGATCCGCCCGCGCGCGGCGAGCGCGGGCCGCCGGTCGGCATGGATATGGGGCGACCACCAGGGGGATGGGCTCATGGACGCTGCACCCTTGGACCGGGACGTGACGTTCTGCTATAGGCGCTGGCCCTTCGCGCCAAAACGAGGTTTTCCGTGGTTTCGGTTATCGCCAGCTCCATCCGCAAAGGCAATGTCATCGAGAAGGACGGCAAGCTCTACGTCGTGCTGACGGCGGAGAACATCCACCCCGGCAAGGGCACGCCCGTCACCCAGCTCGAGATGCGCCGCATCTCCGACGGGGTGAAGATCAACGAGCGCTACAAGACCACCGATTCCCTGGAAAAGGCCTTCGTCGAGGAACGCACCTACCAGTATCTCTACAAGGACGGCGACCACGACGTGTTCATGGACCCGGAGACCTTCGACCAGATCCATGTCGGCGAGGACGTGATCGGGGACCGCCAGCCCTATCTCCAGGAGAACATGGACGTCCGCATCCAGAGCTTCAACGGCACGCCCATCGCCATGGAAATCCCAGCGCGCCTCAGCTTCGAGGTGGTGGACACGGAACCGGTTGTGAAGGGACAGACCGCCTCGGGCTCGTTCAAGCCCGCGGTGCTCTCCAACGGCGTGCGCACCATGGTGCCGACCCACATCGTCACCGGCACGCGCATCGTGGTCCTGACCGAAGACGGCTCCTACGTCGAGCGCGCCAAGGACTGATCTTTACGGGGCCCCGTCAGAGGTTGGCCGTCGCCAGCCACCAGATGGTGAAGATCGCCAGGATCGCCACCGTGCTGATCACCAGCACGGCGATCACGCGCCCGGACACGGCGCCCTGACGCGCCTCGGTGGTAGGGAGCTCGTGCCGGACGTTGTCTTCTTCTTCCTGATCGGCCGAAAGGATGTTGTGCAGCGCCATTGCGGCCTCCACGAATTTTCCCGCGACTCAGGAAACGTTCGAGGCTGCGCCCGGTTTCGCCTTCTGCCTGGCCTTGCTGCGGCCCCGCGACACCGCCCTGGCGCGGAAGGACGGCGTTTCCTCGTGCCGGTGCGGGCCTTCCGTGGCCAGCAGCATGGCGAAGGGCTTCAGGTGCGGCTGGTGCATCATCACGGTATGCACGAAGATCAGGATCGGCACGGCCGTGATCGCCGCGGGCGCGCCCCACATCCACACCAGCGTGGCGATCATCACGAAGATGGCGATGGGGCTGACCACGAGCCTGCGGCCGAGCAGCCAGGGCTGCACGAAATAGGCCTCGATGGTGTCGATCACGATGAGGATCGCGGGCGGCAGGAACGCGCCCATCAGCGTATCCGCCGTGGCGAAGCCCACCAGGGCCGATGAGAGGATGATGGTGGTGGGGCCGATGATGGGCAGGAAGTTCAGCACGCCATAAGCGATGCCCCACAACAGCGGCTCGGGGATGCCCGCGATGTAGAAGGCCACGGCCGTCGTCGCCGCGAGCCCGATGTTGATCATCGATAGCACGAACAGATAGCCGGAGACGCGGTGCCGCACGTCGCGGATGATGCGCGCCATGCGCAATCGCCCGTTCAGCGTGCGCGGCAACAGGATCAGCTGCTGGCTGTAGCGCTGCCGTTCCGACAGCAAAAAGATCGTGAGCACCGTGACGTAGAGGATCATCGCCAGCACGTTCGGCGCGGTCAGCGCGACCGAGGCGATGACGCCGGTGCCGTTGACGGGCGGCGGCGCCGCGGGCGCCTCCTGGCGCGGCGTTCCCGGCACGTGGGTGATCTGCTGGGACACTCTTTCGAAGGTCGCGAGCTGGCGCATCAAGGGCTCGAGCTTGTGCTCGACGGAGCGCACGATCTGCGGCGCGCGCTTGACCCAGCCGGTGGCCGCCGGCGCGAACGAGCCGATCCCCGCCACCAGGATGGCCACGGCGACCACGGCCGTCAGCAGCGCCGACGCGCCGGACGGCAGGCCCAGCCGCTCCAGCCGGTTGGTGATCGGCGCCAGCATCAACGCCAGGATGGCCGCGACCACGGTGGGCGCGAGAAGCTCGCCCGCCGCCACGCCGATGGTCAGCCCGGCCACCACGGTCAGGCCGATGATGCAGTTGCGGATGATGTGGACGTCGCGCTTCAGGACCAGAAGCAGGCGCTTCTCTTCCCGGTTATGGGCAACGACGATCGGGCGCGGGGCGTTCATGCGGGCCGTTTTAGCGGCTGGCGAAACCAGCGGGAACGTCCAAGGAGGGGGAAGAGTGAGCGGACACCCGATGCGGGGTGTCGAAGGGGCTGGGGCGTACCGGATCGGACATCCGCTCGCCCAAGAGAACGAGCACTTCCCAAACCGGTTCCAAAAATTTTCCGCGGCTTTGCGTTTTTTCGGACGGCGGCACAGGTCTTTGAATCTGCTGGGTTTTTATTTGCGCTTCTTCAGGAACGCCTCGGCCACGCCGAGAAGCGCCGCGCCGAAAAGCAGCATCAGGGGGCGCTCGCGGGCGAGCAGGGTGAACAATCCGGCCAACCCCTCCTCCTCCAGGAGCGACCGCCGCCGCCGCCGTGCCCCCAGCGCGAGGGTCACGGAGAGCGGCCCCACCAGAAGCAGGAACGCCACGATGGCGGCCGCCCACGCCTCGCCCAGCTCGGGCGCCAGCGCCGACCATAGGGCGTAAGCGGCGAAGCCCGTGCCGAACCAGACCAGACCGGCAGCGATGACGACGAACAGGACCTTTGAGGCGAAGCGCGCGAGCATCTGGTCCCGTCAGCGCCTCAGGAACAGGACGCCGAACAGCGCCCCGATGCCCGCGGCAATGGCGACCGCCTTCACCGGTTCCTCGCGCACGGCCTCGCGCAGGGCGGCCAGATTGTCCGTCGCCCAGACCTCGGCCTGGTCGACGGCCTCCGACGCCGTCCTGCGGGCCTGGGCATAGGCCGCATTGGCCCGGCCTTCGGCCGTCTTCAGCGCTTCCGACAGCCGGTCGCCCGCCTCCTTGCTCGCGCCCTGCGCGAGCTTGCGCACGTCCGCCTGCAGCGCGCGCAGGTCCGCAACCAGCGCGTCGAGCTGGGCTTCGAGATCGTCGGTGTTGCGGGCGGCGGCTGGGTCGGTCATGGGCGTCCTCTTGGATGACGGAGTCTAGCAATCGAATGTGCGGCGCACAACGAAAGTTCCCGCCCAAAGCGGGCCGGAGCCCCGGGGGCTTCGTCCAGGCGACGTCCCCGCCGGCAGACCCCCGGCCTACGCCGCTTCGATGCGCCGGACGGGATGGAAGAACAGCGCCTGCCCGACGGTCGCCTGCACGGTCTCCGGCAGGAACGGCTTGGCGATCAGATAGGTCGGCTCCGGCCGCTCGCCCGTCAGCAGCTTTTCGGGATAGGCGGTGACGAAGATCACCGGGATGTCGAAACTGGACAGGATGTCGCTGACGGCATCGATCCCCGAGCCGCCCTCGCCAAGGTTGATGTCGGCCAGCACGAGGCCCGGCCGCTTCAGCCGCGCCTGCTTGACCGCCTCGTCGCGCGTGGCGGCCATGGCCACCACCTCGTGGCCCAGTTCGCTCACCAGATTCTCCAGATCGAGAGCGATGATGGGCTCGTCCTCGATGATGAGGATGCGGCTCTTCAGCCCGTCCTCGATGGCATTCTGCGCCTCGACGATCGCCGCTTCGACGCCTTCGGCCCCCTCGCCCAGGATCGTGCCGGCCTCCTCCAGGCTGAACGACTCCACGGCGGTCAGCAGCAGCGCCGCCCGGCTCTTGGCCGGCAGCACGGCCAGCCGCTCCTCCGGCGTGGCCGAGGCGGATTCGGGGAGGGTGCCGTGCTTCTCGTAGAGCTTGGCGGGGCTTGCCCAGACGGAATGGAAGACCCTGTACAGCGCGACCCGCGGCGAAACCTCCGCCATCAGGCTCTGGTCCCCGTCCGCGAGCGCGGTGAGGGCGGCGCGGACATAGGCATCGCCACTCTCCTGCGAACCGGTCAGGGCCCTGGCATAGCGGCGGAGATAGGGGAGATGTGGACCTAGCGCCTGTGCAACGGTCATGCGGCCGTCTCCTTCGAACCCATAATAAGCCTGACAGCTCTAACGGCCTCAATTGGCAAAGGTTCCCGCGGGGAACCGTTTGGCGGGCAAGGCGTTTTATCCCCCGTCACGTCCGGTCCGGGAGGCGGGGCCGGCGGGACGGACGCAGAATTCGGTTTATGGTCCGGGAGGTTAGAGGTGTCCTTTGCGCCACGCAGGCGGGGTTGGGTTCCGGTGAAAAACGATCAGGACAAGGACCGTGACAGGAATCGCAATGTCCGGGCCCGCCAACGGGCCTTGGGCCGCGAACTTCGCCGCATCTACGACGGCGTGGCCCGTGAGCCGGTGCCCGACGAGTTCTACGCGCTCCTGAACAAGATCGACGAAGGCAAGGACACCCCATCGTGACCGTGCCCCGCACCGAACATCGGGCCGCGCCCGTGAAGCCGGAAGCGGACGAGACCTTCAAGCAGGGAATGCTCGAGCTGATCCCGTTCCTGCGTGCCTTCGCGCGCTCGCTCTGCGGCAACCCGGAGATGGCGGACGACCTGGCGCAGGAAACGCTGGTGAAGGCCTGGCAGGCGCGCTCGATGTTCGCCGCCGGCACCAACCTCAAGGCCTGGCTGTTCACCATCCTGCGCAACCAGTTCTATTCCGACCGCAGGCGCGCCTGGCGGCAGGCGCCATGGGACCAGGACGCGGCGGAGCGCATTCCGGGCTCGAACAACGAGCAGTCCTGGGCCGCGGATCTGTCCGACACGGCGCGCGCGCTGCGCACCTTGTCGGACGAGCAGCGCGAGGCCTTGATTTTGGTGGGCGCGGGTGGCTTTTCCTACGAGGATGCGGCGGCGATCTGCGGATGCGCCGTGGGCACGGTGAAAAGCCGGGTGGCGAGGGCGCGCAAATCTCTGTTGTCCATCCTCGAGGGCGAGGAGCCCCTTCCTGCGGCGCCGCATGCGACGGAAGGAGACGCCGCCCATGAGATCATGGCGGAGCTGGACAGGCTCGCCCCCAAGGAACGGCAGCCCGGACAGCCCAAGCGAGGGAACAAACGGATACCCGACGACCGGCACTAGCGGCTGGTCGCTGAGGCTGAGGCTCCTGGCCATCGTCATCGGGCTTTTGTTGCCGCTGGTAGCCCTCATCGTCGTGCAGGGCGTGGATCGCGCGCGCCGCGAGATGGCCGACACGCGCCGCCAGCTCGCCGCGACCGCGAGCTCCGCGGCCGCACCCGACCAGAACATCCTGGGATCCGCCGAACAGATCCTGCGCGCGCTCGCCAACATGAGCGACGTGCGGGACGCGAGCAGGGATTGCAACGCCGACCTGGCCGAGGCGCTGCATGGCCTGTCGTTCTTCACCAACATCACCCGGCTTGACGCCAACGGCAACATCGTCTGCGCCGCGCTGCCCGCCTCCATCGGGCGGAACGCGCGCGAGCAGCCCGTCTGGCAGGAAGCCAGGGCGGGCACGGGCTTCGTGGTCAGCGGCGAGATGACCAGTCCGATCACCCATCAGCGCAACATCGTGGGCATCCTGCCGCTGCGCGACGGGACCGGCACGTTCCAGGGCGCCATCGCCATCGGCGTGGATCTGCGCTGGCTGGAATATGTGGAGCAGAAGAACAGGCTGCCCGCCGGCTCGGTGGTGGCGCTGTTCGACCGCCACGGCCACATCATGACCGCCAGCCGGGCGGGCGTGGCGCAGGCGCTGTTCGGCGGTCCCGCGAACTGGAGTGTCACCTCCGGCGCCACGGGCTCGGGGCGCGACCGCGAGGGCCACACCTGGATGTTCTCCACCGCGCCGGTCGTCGACGACACGGTCTTCGTGGGCTTCGCCATGCGCGAATGGAACCTGTTCGCGCCGACCTACGTGAACGTGAGCGCGGACTTCATCGTGCCGCTGCTGCTCATCCTCTTCACCTGGTTCATCATCTGGATCGTCAGCGAGCGGCAGCTCACGCGCTGGATCGTCTACCTGCGGCGCATCTCGGAGGCCTACCGCGCGGGGCACTACGCGATCCGGCCCAGCTTCGGCGACGCGCCGCGCGAATTCCGGCTGCTGGGCACGGCGATGTCCGACATGGCCGAGGCGATCCAGGAACGCGACAAGAGCCTGCGCGAGGCGGTGGCGCAGAAGACGCTGCTGGTGCGCGAGGTGCATCACCGGGTGAAGAACAACCTCCAGATCGTGATGAGCCTGCTGAGCCTGCAGGCCGGGCGGCTGCGCGATCCCGGCGCGCAGGACGCGCTGAAGCAGGCGCGCGCGCGCATCAACGCGCTGGCGCTGGTGCATCGCATCCTCTACGAGATCGAGGACCAGAATACCGTGGACCTGAAGCGGCTGGTGACGGATCTCGCGGAGCAGACCAGCGAGGGCCTCGGCGGCGAGCGGCACGATATCCGCATGACGGTGGAGGCGGTGCGCCGCATGGCGCCGGCCGACGTCGCGGTGCCGGTGGCGCTGTTCATGGTGGAAGCGGTGACGAATGCGTACAAGCACGCCTTTCCGCCCGGCGAAGCCGGCGGAACGATCCGGGTATCGCTGGAGCCCGCGGATGGCGGCGTGCTGCGGCTGAAAGTCGAGGATGACGGCGTGGGCTTCGCCGCCCCGGCCATGGAGATCAGCATCGGCAGCCAGCTCATCCGTACCTTCGGCCAGCAGCTTCGCGGCACCGCGAGCGTCACCTCCGGCACCGGCGGAGGCACGGTCGCCGAGATCGTTTTTCCAGATCCCGAAGCCGCGGATGCGCAAGGCGCGCACGCGCCACCGGCGAACGGCTGAGCCGGCGCCGCCGTTCCGTCTCAGGCTCTTCGCAGGAGCCCTGCCACCAGGCTGACCGCGAACAGGATCAGGAACACCACGAAAATGATTTTCGCGATCGCGGCGGACGCCACGGCGACCCCGCCAAAGCCGAGCACGCCGGCCACGATCGCAACGATCAGGAACGCGAGGGCCCAACCGAGCATGGCCACGTCTCCATCATCTCTCGATCACAACAGGAAAACGCCTCGCGCGCGTTCGCGTTTCAGGCATTCGCCATTCGGGCGCCCGCGCTTCAGGCGGTGGCCGCTCAATGGCCGCGGCGCTTGCGGGTGCGCGCCGCTTTCCTGGCCGAGCGCGAGCGCGCGGCCTTGGAGCGGTTGGCCGAGGCGCGGCCGCCCAGCCGCCCGCCCTTGCGCGAGGCCGAGCTGTTGGATTTCCGGCCCCGGCCGGAGCCGCTCTTCCTGCCGCCGTGGGATTCCTTGTTGACCGTCGCCCAGGCGCGCCGCTCGGCTTCCTTCTCCGACACGCCGCGGTCCTCATAGCCCTTCTCGATGTGGCGGGCCTTGCGCTTCTGCTTTCGGGTGTAGCTGGACTTGTCGCCGCGGGGCATGTTTCCTCCACCGGAACCTTGCGGGACCCTAACGCCGCAACGGGGAATGGGTTGCCCATGCACAGTCACGTCGAAGGCGCCGATACGCCGCCGCTGCAGGAAACCACCATCGGAGCCGCGCTCGCCCAGGCCGCGCTCGAACATGGCGGGCGCATCGCGCTCGTCTCGCGGCACCAGGGTATCCGCTGGACTTTCGGGGAGCTGAACGCGAAGGCCGAGGCGCTGGGCGCGGGGCTTCTGGCGCGGGGGCTCGCGCGCGGCGACCGCATCGGGATCTGGGCGGCGACCTGCGCGGAGTGGACGCTGGTCCAGTTCGCGGCGGCCAAGGCAGGGCTCATCCTCGTCACCATCAACACCGCCTACCGCAGGGCCGAGCTCGAATACGCGCTCAACAAGGTGGGCTGCAAGGCGGTGGTGGCGATGCAGGGCCATCGCGGCATCGACTACGCCGGGATGCTGCGCGAGCTTAAGGCGGCGGGAAAGCTGCCGCATCTGGAACACGCCATCGGCATCGGCGCGTTCGAGGGCTTCACCCCGCTCGCCTCGATCGCCGGCAATCCCGCGCGCCTGCCGCGCGACCTCGATACCCGCGATCCGATCAACATCCAGTTCACCTCCGGCACCACGGGTTTCCCCAAGGGCGCCACGCTTTCCCACCGCAACATCCTCAACAACGGCTTCTTCGTGGGCGAGCAGCTCGGGCTGACGCCGGAGGACCGGCTCTGCATTCCCGTGCCGCTCTATCACTGCTTCGGCATGGTGATGGGGAACCTGGGCTGCCTCACCCACGGGTCGGCGATGGTCTATCCCTCGGAGGGCTTCGAGCCGCCGGCTGTGCTCGCGGCCGTCCAGGGCGAGCGCTGCACGGCGCTCTACGGCGTGCCGACCATGTTCATCGCCGAACTCGGGCATCCCGACTTCGCGCGCTTCGACCTCTCGAGCCTGCGCACCGGCATCATGGCGGGCTCGCCCTGCCCCATCGAAATCATGCGCAAGGTCGTCGAGCGGATGCACATGCGCGAGGTGACCATCGCCTACGGCATGACGGAGACGAGCCCGGTGAGCTTCCAGTCCGGCCGCGACGATCCGCTGGAGCGCCGCGTCTCCACCGTCGGCCGCGTGCTGCCGCATGTCGAGGTGAAGGTGGTGGATGAACAGGGCGCCACCGTGCCGCGCGGGCAGCCGGGCGAGCTCTGCACCCGCGGCTATTCGGTGATGCTGGGCTACTGGGACGATGCCCGGCGCACCGCCGAAGCCATCGACGCCGAAGGCTGGATGCACACCGGCGATCTCGGCACCATCGACGAGGAGGGCTATTGCAACATCGTCGGCCGCATCAAGGACATGGTGATCCGCGGCGGCGAGAACCTCTATCCCCGCGAAATCGAGGAATTCCTCTACCGCCATCCCAAGGTGCAGGACGTGCAGGTGGTGGGCGTGCCGGACGCGAGGTATGGCGAGGAGCTCTGTGCCTGGATCCTGCCGCGCCCCGGCGAAAGCCTCGCCGAAGCGGACATCCGCGCCTTCTGCGACGGCCAGATCGCCCGCCACAAGATCCCCCGCTACATCCGCTTCGTCGATTCCTTCCCCATGACGGTGACCGGCAAGGTCCAGAAATTCGTCATGCGCGAGACGATGATGGCCGAGCTGGGATTGAAGGTGGAGAAGACGGCCTGAGTTTTCCGCCCGAGACCGGCCATTCGCGCTGAAGCTCCGGCGGGCGCGGGCCCGCCCGCGGGAAGCCCTTGCGGGGGCCGCTTCCGCGGGGGAAGCGCCGGAAGTGACAAGCGCCCGCCGCCCTGCTACACCCCGCGCGCTCTTTGAACCCGACCCCCAGAAGGACCCGCGTCCGCGAAAGCGGCGCCGCGCGACACATATGGCCAAGATTTCCGGCAACGATATCCGCCCCGGCACGATGATCGAATTCGAGGGCGGGCTGTGGATGGCGGTGAAGACGCAGAAGGTGAAGCCCGGCAAGGGCGGCGCCTACAACCAAGTCGAGCTCAAGAACGTCATCTCCGGCACCAAGCTCAACCAGCGCTTCCGCTCCGACGAGGGCGTGGAGGAAGTGTGGCTGGAGAAGAAGGATTTCCAGTTCCTCTACGAATCCGGCGACATGCTCACCTTCATGGACATGGCGACCTACGACCAGATCGAGCTCGCCAAGGAGTTCGTGGGCGGCCAGGCGCAGTTCCTGCAGGACGGGATGAAGACGCTGGTGCAGATGTACGACGGCAAGCCCATCGGCATCGCGCTGCCCCCGCAGGTGACGCTGGCCGTGGCCGAGGCCGATCCGGTGCTCAGGGGCGGCACGGCGGCGCCGTCCTACAAGGGCGCGGTGCTGGAGAACGGCATGAAGATCCAGGTCCCGCCCTTCATCGAGGCGGGTGAGAAGATCGTGGTGTCGACCGAAGACGGCTCGTATGTGCGCAGAGCCGACTAGGAGATCTTGCCTGGTGGCGGCGCGGCCGCGGCGCTTTTCGGCACGACGGGAATTTGCCGGTGGCGTCGCCTGAGGCGTGACTGCGGCGAGCCTCGAAGGACCAACGGACAGAAGATCGCATGCCCTACCTCTCCCCCGCCCTCAACGTCATGACCGCCGCCGCGCGCAAGGCCGGGCGCAGGCTCATCCGCGATTTCGGCGAGATCGAGAATCTGCAGATCTCGGTGAAGGGCCCCGGCGATTTCGTCACCATGGCGGACAAGCGCACGGAGGAGATCCTCGTCGCCGAGCTGCAGAAGGCGCGGCCCGGCTATCCCATCCTGGCCGAGGAGAGCGGCGCCATCGACGGGCCGGACAGGAGCCACCGCTTCATCGTCGATCCCATCGACGGCACCACGAATTTCCTGCACGGCATCCCGCATTTTGCCATCGCCATCGCGCTGGAGCGCGACGGCAACCTGCAGACCGCCGTGATTTACAATCCCATCACCGACGAGATGTACACCGCCGAGCGCGGCCACGGCGCCTATCTCAATGACAAGCGCCTGCGCGTGGCGGCGCGCAAGACCCTGGCCGACACCGTGGCCGCCGCCGGCACGCCCAACCTGGGCGACACCGGGAGCGAGCACGCCCGGGCCCATGCCGAGCTTGCCGCCGTGATGAAGGCGACCGCGGCGCTCAGGCGCTGCGGGGCGGCGACGCTCGACCTCGCCTATGTCGCGGCAGGGCGGTTCGACGCGTTCTGGGAGCGCGGGCTCGCGCCGTGGGACATGGCGGCGGGCGCGCTTCTGGTGCGCGAGGCGGGCGGCGTCGTGAGCGACCTTTCGGGCCGCGACAGGATGCTCGAAACCGGCGACATCCTCGCCGCCAACGAGGCGTTGCATCCGCAATTCCTGAAACTATTGAAATCTTGAGGCGCCGCGCGACGATGACTATTCTCCCGCGCCTTGCAAGCCCGAAGGGACCGATGCAGACGTTCCGTGTCCTGATTATTGCCGGGGCCGCGCTGGCCGCGGGGCCCGCCGTGGCGCAGATGTATCCCGGCCAGGGCGTGACGGTTAATCCCTCCGCCGCGGGCACGCGGGTGCTGCTCTATCCCGGCAACCAGTACGTCCGCGTGGTGCCGCCGCTGATGGAGCCGGGCGCAAAGCCGCTCGAGCCGATCCACCTGCACTGGCCGCCCGCGCATCGCCGCGAAGCGCGCATCCATCACCATCACGCCGCGAAGGTGGCCACGGACACGACGGCCGCGCCGGCCGCGGACGCATCCGCGCCGGCGCCGGACGAATCCGCCGCGCAGACGCCCCCTCCGGCACCCGCGCATCGCGAAAAGAAGAAGCAGAAGACCGAAGTCGCCGCCGCGCCGGACACATCCGCCGGCGACACGCCCGCGCCGGCGGACAGCGGCGGCAGCGACGCGGCGATCCCGTTCTCGTTCGGCGGACCGGCGCCGGTTGCGCCCGCGCGCGCCACGCCCAAGCGTGCGCAGAATCCGGCGAAGGTCGCGACCGCCACCGCGCCCGCCGCCGCTTCCGCGCAAGCGCCGGACCAGCCGCAGCCCGGCAAGACGATGGAGGACGGGTTCGTCAAGCGCGGCGAGATCCTGTTCAAGCATGACGCCACCGATCCCGCGCCCGCGCAATATGACGGGCTGAAGCTGCTGGCCGGCGACCTCAACGCCGCGCTGCAGTCGGGCGCGACCCGCATCCATCTCAACGCCTTCGGCGGCGCGCCTGGCGACAAGGGCTCCGACGCGCGGCGGCTATCGCTCAAGCGCGCGCTCGCCATCCGCCAGGTGCTGATCGACAACGGCGTGCCGTCGGGCAAGATCGACGTCAGCGCCAAGGGCGGCGTCGACGACCACGGCAACGCCGACCGCGTCGACGTCCTGATCCAGGGCGGCTGAGGCGCGGCCGGAGAAGAAAGCTCACCGCCCCTGCGCGGCCACCGGTGCGCGCATGTCGATGTGGCGGGCCTCGGGGCCGAGCGCGGCCAGCACCGCGATGGCGATGGCGGAGAGGACGGCGACGGCCGCCAGCGCCAGCGAGTAATTGTCGCCATGGCCGACCGCGTAGCCCGTCTGCAGCACCGCGTTGGACGAGGCGATGAAGTTTCCAAGCTGGTAGATGGTCCCGGGGAAGGTGCCGCGCGCGTCGGGCGGCGCGAGCTCGTTGAGGTGCGCCGGCACCACGCCCCAGGCGCCCTGCACGAAGAACTGCATCAGGAACGCGCCCGCCGCCAGCATCACGGCGGTCTGCGAATAGGCCCACAGCCAGGCGGTGGGGATGGCGAGCAGCGCGGCCGTCACGATCATGCGCTTGCGGCCGTAGCGCTGGCTGAGCGCGCCGAAGCTCCAGCCGCCCAGGATGGCGCCGATGTTGTAGATCACCGCGATGGTCCCGGTTAGGTGCGCGTCGAAATGGTGCTGCACCTCAAGGAAGGTGGGATAGATGTCCTGCGTGCCGTGGCTGAAGAAGTTGAAACCCGTCATCAGCGCCACCACGAACAGCGCCACCAGCCAGTGGCGCCGGAAATAGAGCAGCGTACCCACCAGCGGCAGGATGCCGGTGAGGTAGATCCAGTTGCCGTAGGCCGGGCGCAGGAAGAACCACGCCGCCAGCGTGACGAGATAGAGCGCCACGATCCCGGCCTCCGGCCCGCGCAGCGAAACGGAGAGCCGCGCCACCTTCTCGTGCCAGCCGGGCGATTCCGGCACCCGGCGGCGGATGTAGAAGATCAGGAACGCGGGCAGGATGCCCACCATGAAGAGTCCGCGCCAGCCGATCTCGGGATAGAGAACCGCATAGACGACCGAGGCGAGCAGGTAGCCGGAGGGGTAGCCCGATTGCAGCAGGCCCGAGACCAGTCCGCGCGATTCCGGCCTGACGCTCTCCATGGTGAGCGAGGCGCCGATGCCCCACTCCCCGCCCATGGCCACGCCGAACAGCGCGCGGATCAGGAGGAAGACATTGAGGTTCGGCGCAAACGCCGTGGCGAAGCCGAAGATGGAATAGAGCGCCACGTCGAGCATCAGGATGGGGCGGCGGCCGAAGCGGTCGGCCAGGCGGCCGAAGACGAAGGCGCCCACCGCGCGGAAGGCGAGCGTGAGCATGATGGCGACCGCCACGTCCTCCTTGCCCACGCCGAAGGACTTCGCCACGTCCTTGATCACGAAGACGAGCAGGAAGAAATCGAACGCATCCAGCGTCCAGCCGAGATAGGAGGCCGCGACCACATGCTTCTGCGCGGACGTCCAGCCTGCGAATGCGTTCGGCAGCTTCATGCGCCATCCCCCTGGGCTTCGCGCATCATGCACGGGATTCGCGGACGCGCTACCGCGTATAGCCGTGGTCGTGAAGGAACCAGGCGAGCGCCTCGGGATAGTCGCGCGGCTTGATCGCGCGGCCCTTGCACTGGAAGTCCACCGTCGGGCCCTGGCAGCGCGCGGGCAGATCCCATTGGTGCTTGCGGTTGTAGTGCGCCTGCATGAATTTCCACGCGGGATCGATCTCGCCGAGCCGCGCCGCATCGGCGACGTAGCCGGCGCAGGCGCCGTTGGAGCCCTGGGCGCAATAGACCTTCGCCCTGGCCATGTCGGCGCGAAAGAGCGGCGCGTAGCGCCTGGCCTTCGAGACATCGACCACGTTGCCGCCGATGACGTTGAGGATCTGCGGCGGTGCCCAGCTTCCGGCGTAGGATTCGAAGGTGTAGAGGAAATCGTTGTCGCCGAACACGAAGTCGGCCACGCCGTCGCCGTCCACGTCGCGCGGCAGATCCTCCATCGCGTCGCCGTCCCATTGCCCGAGATCGACGGTCTTCCAGCCCTTGCCGTCGCGCTCGAGCAGCTTGACCGCGTCGCAGCAATGCGCGCCGCCGGTGTAGGTGGCGATCAGCACCTGCGGGAAGGCGTTCTTCGGATCGAAACGGCCGACGCCGAAGCTGGCGCTGGGGGAATCGAAGCCCGGCTCGCCCAGGAGCAGCCCCGGCGCGACCGCAGGCGCCTCGACTTCGATGGCGGGCACGGGCATGCCGTCCTTGCTCGGCTTGGCCGAGAGCGTCAGCGTGTAACCGCCCAGATGATAGGTCTGCGCATGCGAGCCGTGCGCGGGATGCCACACGGTGAGCTTCTCCGCCCGCGCGGGAAACGCGGCAAGCATGGCGACGACGATGAGTGCCATTCGCATTCGATGTCCTTCCATCCCCCAGGAGAGGATCGAAAAATGCGGAGCATTTTTCGGGGTGGAGGCCGTGCCCGATCGCCGGTGATTTCGACCCCACCGCGAAATTTGTCTCGCCGCGCTCGCCAAGTTGCCGGCTCTCCTCGAAGGGTGCTGACCTTCCGCTCCTTGACGCGGCCTCCCCTGGGCCGCCTAATGCTCCCGCGCAGGCATAAAATTAACCGTTCGGGGGCGCAAGACGATGAAGGCAATTCTGCTGGGGGCGGCGTTCTGCGCCGCCGCGTGTCCGGCCTTCGCGAAGTCCGACACCATCGAAACCACGGGCACGGACGTCGCCATCGCGCTGCCCCTGATCGCGGGCGGCATCTCCGCGGCGAAGGACGACTGGCGGGGCGTCGCCCAGCTCTTCCTCGACACCACGCTGACGGTGGGCACGGCCTACGGCCTCAAATACATCGTGCCCGAAGAGCGGCCCGACCATTCCGACAACAAATCGTTCCCCTCCGACACCGCCGCGCTCGCCTTCGCGCCGGCGCAGTATCTGTGGGACCGTTACGGCTGGCAGTACGGCCTGCCCGCCTATCTGGCGGCCGGCTATGTCGGCTATTCGCGCGTGGAATCCAAGCAGCATCATGTGTGGGACGTGGGCGCCAGCGCCGGCATCGCGTTCGTCTACTCCAGGCTCATCACCACCGAATACCGCCCGCCCCGCAATCTCGAAACCAGCCTCTACGCCTCGCCCGACTCCGCCTATGTGACGCTGGATTACAGGTTCTGAGGGGAGCGGCTTTCCCCCACGCGAGTCCAGCGGCGCCATGGCCCGCATTCGCGCCCGATGACGAATGGAGCGCGGGGACCGCGCGATCACAGATTCGCCCGCGCGCGGAATTCGTCGGTGGTGTTGGTTTTGGGGAAGGGCACGGACGGCACAGGCTTGCCGAGGAACCGGCAGATCGGGCCCCAGCCGTCGGGGGAGTCCGTCACCAGAAGCCGCGACGCCGGCAGGCCCGCCTTCACGTCCGCGTTGTGACGCTTGTAGACGGCGATGACGTTGTCCTTGCCGGCGTCGCCGGCGAACACCATCTCCATTAGCTTGCGCCCCATGCGCACCTGGCGGCGGCGCACCTCGTCCGGCGGCTCGCCGGGACGGTTCATCGCGGCCAGGATGGTCTGCGACATGGATTTGTACCAGGCTTCGGGATCGCGTTCGGTGAGGATGAACTTCGCGTCAGGAAAGGCCCCGGCCAGCGACCTCCAGAAGCTGCCGATGGGCCAGTCCACGCCCGCGGGATAGCCGCCGAGGAACGCCTTCCAGTCGACGGGCTCGCCCGCGATGGCGGCTTCCCAGGTGTCGTTGTGCTCGGGATGGGCGAAGACCTCGACCATGTGGTAGCAGGGCGCGTAGCCCAGCATCTCCAGCGCCACTTTCAGCGAAAACGTCCCCGTGCGGCCGAAGCCCGCGCCGATCACCTGCATGTTTGCTCCCTTCGCGCCGATGCCGCATAAATCTGGTCCGGAAACTTCCGCCCCGCAAGGCATTCCATGAAGTGGCTCGTCGCGCTCATCGCGCTCAGCGTTCCCGCCTCCGCGATGGAGATGACGAGCCACGACATGGCCGACGGCGCGATGCTCTCCACCCAGCAGGTCCATGGCGACTGCAACGGCGACAACATCTCGCCCGCGCTCGCATGGTCGGGCGCGCCGGCGGGCACCAAAAGCTTCGCGCTCACCGTCTACGATCCGGATGCGAGCGGTGGCTGGTGGCACTGGATCGTGTTCGACATTCCGCCGGGCACCAGGGGGCTCGCCCAGGGCGCGGGCGCCAATCCCTCGCAATTGCCGGCGGGCAGCATCGAGGGCCAGAACGATTTCCAGCGCAGCGCTTACGGCGGCGCCTGCCCGCCGCCGGGCTCGGGCATCCATCACTACCGGTTCACGCTGTGGGCGCTGGACACGGCCAGCCTGCCCTTCGACACCGGTTCCGGCGGCGGCGACATCGCGCCGTTCCTGAAGAAGCACGCGCTCGCGACGGCGACGCTGACACCGGTGTACCGGCGGTGATGCGCTAGGCCGGGGCCACGTCCTCCAGGCGGTCCACTTTCCGCAGCGGGGGAAAGAGCGCCATCCAGACGGCGACCACCACCATGGTGCCGATGCCGCCCAGGATCACCGAGGGCACGGTGCCGAGCCATTGCGCCGTCACGCCGGATTCGAACTCGCCGAGCTCGTTGGAGGCGCCGATGAAGAGCATGTTCACCGCGCCCACCCGCCCGCGCATGGGATCGGGCGTGGCGAAGTTGATCAGGGTGGAGCGGATGAAGACGCTGATCATGTCGGACGCGCCGGTCACGAACAGGGCCGCGAGCGAGATCAGGAAATTGTCCGATATCCCGAACACGATGGTGGCGATGCCGAACACCGCCACGGCGGAAAACATGAACACCCCGCTCCCGCGCTTCACCGGCCAGCGCGCCAGCGTGAAGGCGACCAGCGCCGCGCCGGCGGCGGGCGCGCTGCGCAGCAGGCCGAAGCGCGCGGGGCCGGACAGGAACGCCAGCCACGACGGCACGACGTGGATGATGTCGCGCGCATAGACCGGCAGCATCGCCACCGCCCCGCCAAGCAAGACCGCGAAGAGATCGAGCGAGATCGCGCCCAGCACGATCGGCCGCTCCCAGACGAAGCGGATGCCCTCCTTCACGCGCTCGAGCCGCGAGGCCTCGCCGGGCGCATGCACGATGCGCCGCCCGCCCAGCGTGCCGGTGAAGAACGACGACAGCAGGAAGCAGGCGAGGCACAACCCGTAGGTCGGCACGGGCCCCAGCGCATAGGCGAAACCGCCCAGCGCCGGGCCCGCGATCACCGCCGTAGTGAAGGCGGAGGACGAAAGCGCGATGCCGCGCGCCAGCTTTTCCGGCGGCACCAGGAAGGCGAGCAGCGAGGAGCCGGCGGGCGCCGCGAACCCGCGCGCGATGCCGAAGAGCACCAGCACGGCATAGAACGGCAGCACGTCGCGCGGCGTGAGGATGCTGAAGACGAGGAACAGGCCGGCGCACGCGCCCTGCATGATCTGGGCGAACACGAGCACCCGCCGCTGGTCGAAGCGGTCGGAGATCTCCCCGGCCGGCAGCGTGAACAGGAACATGGGCAGGAACTGGCACAGCCCCACGATGCCCAGCGACAGCGGCTTGTGGGTGATGTCGAACACCTGCCAGCCGATGGCGACGGACTGCACCATCATCGCCACCGTGGACAGGAACCGGCTCGAGATGAAGATATGGAAGTCGCGCAGGCGGTAGATGGCCAGCTCCGGTCCGGTCAAGGAAGCACCGCGCGCTTCTTCCATTCCGCCCGCGTGATGAACCAGACGTCGAAGGTGAAGGTCTGGCCGCCGATGACGTGGTCGCGCCGCTCGCCCATGGTCTCGCCGATGGCCCTGGCGACATTCTGCGAGGCCGTGTTGTGCGGATCGATGAGGGAGATCAGCCGTTCGACCGGCTGGGTGAGGAAGCCGTAGTTGAGCGCGGCGCGCGCGGCTTCGCTGGCATAGCCGCGGCCCCAATAGGCGCGGCCCAGCGTCCAGCCCACTTCCAGCCCGGGCCAGCCTTCGGGATGGAGCAGGCCCACGCGGCCGACGAGCGCCTCGTCGGATTTGCGCACCACCGCCCAGGCACCGTAGCCGCGCAGGAGCCACTGGCCGGCGCCGCGCGCCATGTTGCGCCAGGCTTCGTCGCGCGGCAGAGCGGAGCCGCCGAGATGGCGCATCACCTCCTCGTCGCCGACGATGGCGGCGAAACCGTCGAGATCGTCCTGGCGCCATTCGCGCATGAACAGCCGTTCAGTTTCGAGGCGCGGAATCATTCATCCCCCGTTCAGCGTTGAAATCGTTTTTCGCATGAAATCGCGGCGGCGACAAAGCGCGACAATGCTTTTCCTCGCACCTCTTCAATGCGGGATATCCATATCCACGTTTGAGACAGGCGGCGAGGACGCAGACGTCCCGCCGCCGGAACAGGAAGCCTCCGCCGGGTGTAACGCCCCTCCCTCCCGGCGGAGGCTTCTCTGGTTTTGGGGTCACGCGCCTTGTTTCGTCGCGCGGAAGAAGGCCGTCCAGGAGACCGCCATGATCGCCGCGAATGTGCCCGCCGCGGCGAGGAGCCCGGTGGGCGTCACCGGCGTCTCGAGCCGCTGCTCCGCGCCGTTCTTGCGCACCACGCCGCTTTGGGGATCGAAGGACCAGCCGCCGCAGGCGAAAGGCCGCTGCACGTCAGCGCTGCGCCATGGCGCCCGCCAGCAGGGCCTTCACCTCGCCGTCGGAGAGCTTCGCGATGTCGGCATAGGCCGCGTCGGCCGCCTTGCGGTCGCCCTGCCCGGTGCCGCTCACCACCACGCCGTCATCGGTGAAATCGAGCTGGAACGCATAAGGCGCGGCCGCGCTGCCGGGCTCGGAGACCAGCGCCATGTGCGTGGCGTCGCAGGCATAGACGCGCCAGGCCGAGCCGCCGAAGTTCCTGACGATGGAGGTGTGATGGCAGTCCCAGGCCGGCTCTTCGCCCGCCCGCGCCCCGATCGGAGCCAGCGCGAGAAGGAGCGCGGCCGCGATCGCCTTCACGACGCCTTCTTCACCGCGGCCACGATCTTCCGCGCCGCATCGGCGAGATCGGAGCCGGAGACGATGGGAAGCCCGGACTCCGCCAGGATCTTCTTGCCGAGCTCTACATTGGTGCCTTCCAGGCGCACCACCAGCGGCACGCGCAGCGACAATTCCTTCGCCGCGGCCACGATGCCTTCGGCGATGATGTCGCACTTCATGATGCCGCCGAAGATGTTGACGAGGATACCCTTCACGTTGGGATCGGAGACGATGATCTTGAACGCGGCCGTCACCTTCTCCCTGGTCGCGCCGCCGCCCACGTCGAGGAAGTTGGCGGGCTCCTCGCCATAGAGCTTGATGATGTCCATGGTCGCCATGGCAAGCCCCGCGCCGTTGACCATGCAGCCGATGGAGCCGTCGAGCTTGATGTAGGAGAGGTCGTACTTGCCGGCCTCGCGCTCCATCGGATCCTCTTCGTCGGGATCGCGCAGCGCGGCCACGTCCTTGTGGCGGAAGAGCGCGTTGTCGTCGAAATTGATCTTGGCGTCGAGGCAGACGACCTTGCCGTCCTTCGTCACCACCAGGGGATTGATCTCGAGCAGGCTCATGTCCCTGGCGGTGAACGCGTCGTAGAGGGCGCGGATCAGCGCGTTGCACTGTTTGGCCTCGTCGCCCTTGAGCTTCAGGGCGGTCGCGATCTCCAGCCCCACATAGGGCGAATAGCCGGCGGCGGGCTCGACGGAGAAGGTCTGGATCTTCCCGGGCGTCTTCTTCGCCACCTCCTCGATGTCCACGCCGCCTTCGGTGGAGGCGATGAAGGAGACGCGGCTGTTGGCGCGGTCGACCAGCGCGGAAAGATAGAGTTCGCGCGCGATGGCCGAGCCGTCCTCGATGTAGAGCCTGTGCACCACGCGGCCATGCGGACCCGTCTGGTGGGTGACGAGCGTCATGCCCAGCATGCGCTCGGCCTCCGTCCTGACATCGTCCAGCGACCTGACGACCTTGACGCCGCCGCCCTTGCCGCGGCCGCCGGCATGGATCTGCGCCTTGACCACCCAGACCGGACCGCCCAGCTCCTTCGCCGCCGCCACGGCCTCGTCGGGTGAAAAGGCGGCCTTGCCGCGGGGCACGGGAACCTGGAAGCCGCGCAGGAGGTCCTTGGCCTGGTATTCGTGGATGTTCATGGGACGCGGAAATCCTTGAGGAAAGGGCGATTTCAGGCGGGCACTATCGGCACAACCGCCAGCCCCCGCAAGACGCGGGACGCCCGGCTTTGCCCACCGGAATCCCGCTTCGTACCTCTATCGAAAAATTCACAAATGTCATAGTTGACAGTTGTGCGTTAACCCTCCGCAATGTTGCCGCGTGGGGCGAATCCGAGAACCAGTTCCAGGAGCAATCGCATGAAGACAGTCATCAAGCTTGCCGCGGCCGTCCTTTTGAGCGCGGCCACGGTCGTGCCGGCGAGCGCGCGGGTGGTGGTGGGGGTTGGCATCAACCTGACGCCGCCGCCGGCGCGCGTGGAAGTCCGGCCCGTGGCGCCTTGGCGCGACGGCGTGTGGATCGACGGCCATTGGGCCCGCCGCGACGGCGCGTGGGTGTGGATCGGCGGCCATTGGGCGCGGCCCTATGGCCATTACCACAATTGGGTCCCCGGCCACTACAATCGCTACGGCGTGTGGATCGAAGGCCACTGGCGCTGAGCCACGGCCTGAGTCGGAATAAGCAAAGGGCGCCCCTCGCGGCGCCCTTTGTGTTTTGGGAGTTCCCGGGGATTTCCCTCCGTGCCGTGACCCGTCGGCATGCGTCGCGCGCCGGTGAGGTTATTGCGCGCAACGCGCGGGCGTGCGGCGACGCCGGGCTATCGCGACAATCTCATGTGAAATGAAAAACGCCCCGCCCGGAGATCCGGACGGGGCGTTTCGGTGGGGCCGCGTTGCCGCGCGCCCGCTGCCCGCCCTCAATAGCCGCTCTCGCCCACCCCGCCGTCGAGCGTCATGCCGGTGACCTCGACCGAGCCGCCGCTGCGGCGCGCTTCGCTGGCGCAGACCTGGGTGCGGTAGGAGAAGAAGAAATCGCCGGTGCCGTAGAGGCGCAGATTGGTGCGCTCGGTGCAGTCCTTCACCGGCACGGCGGGGGCGCATTTGAGCATGCCGTCCTTGTAGTGGCGCAGGGCCTCGTGCATGCCGCATTCGATGACCTGGCCGTTGGCGTAGGTGCCGGCCATGCCCTCGTCGGACTGCACGACGTCGCCGATAACGACCTTCAGGTGCGCGCCGGGGATGCAGCGGGCGACCTCGCCCTCGTAGGAGGATTCGATCCAGGTGTCCTTGACCATGTGGGAGGCGGCGAATTCGCGGCCCTCGGCCACGCACACCGCGTGGATGGCCTTCACCACCGTGGCGTCCTGCATGTGGCAGGTCTCTTCCGCCGCCATGGCCGCCTCGCCGCCGCCATGGTTGATCACCGTGGTGTCGGAATAGGACGAGGCATAGGACACCGACTGCGCGCTCGCGTTGGCGTTGGCGCTGGCGGCCGCCTCGGCGAAGGCCTGGGCCTCGGCGCTTCCGCCGCCCTTGTTGATCACGATGTTCTTGTTGATGTTGATGTTCTTGTTGATGTTCACGTTCTTGTTGATGTTGATGTTCTTCGAATTGTCGATGTTCTTGGTGATGTCGATGTTCTTCTCGATGGTGACGGGCTTGTAGATCGAGATGTTCTTGGAGTTGTCGATGTACTTGTTGACCGTCACCGGCTTGTAGATGCTGATGCTCTTGTTGATCGTGACGGGCTTGTAGATGTTGATGCCGCCGCCGGTCTTGCACTTGGGCGCCATGCCGAAGGTGCTGCCGCCAACCATGCCGGTGTAGCCGCCATTCATGCCGCCGGCCGAGGCCGGGCAGACCACCGCCACCGCCAGCGTGGCTGCGGCCGCGGCCGCGATCATCAGGGTCTTCAGCGCCATGGCATCCGCTCCTTGGACGGGCGCCATGCTAGCCGCGGGGGGCCGGCCTTGCGCCGCAATCGTGTACAAATCCTTAATCGCTGTGCGCCATGCTTCAGGAAGCGTGCCATGCTGGCGGCGGATTCGCGGCGGCCCCTGTTTCAATGCGGGACGGTTTCGCGCAAGGGATGGTGAAGACCGGTCAACCATGATCCCGATCTCGGACGACAACCCCACACGCCACCCCGCCGTGGTCAACTGGCTCCTGATCGGCGCCTGCGTGGCGGTGTTCGTGTGGGAGTTGACCCTCGGCGGGCAGGGCGAGGCGGCGATCCGGCTCTACGGCTTCGTGCCGCAGACCCTGCATGGCGACCGGATGCCGGGGGGCGCGCTGGCCGGCTGGCCGGCCTGGACGACCATCTTCACCTCGATGTTCCTGCACGGCGGCGTCCTGCACATCGCCGGGAACATGCTGTTCCTCTGGATCTTCGGCAACAATGTCGAGGACGCCATGGGGCACTTCAATTACCTGGTGTTCTACCTCGTCAGCGGCGTGGCGGCGGCCATGACCATGTATGCCATGGACCCCGGCTCGGCGATCCCGATGGTGGGGGCGTCGGGCGCCATCTCGGGCGTGCTGGCGGCCTATGTGCTGCTCTATCCCAAGGCGCCGGTGACGGTGATCGTGCCGCTCGGGATCGTGTTCTATCCCATGCGGGTGAGCGCGGTGTTCGTGGTGGGGCTGTGGTTCGCGATCCAGCTTTTCAGCGCCTGGATGAGCAATCCGACCCAGCCCGGTGTCGCGTTCTGGGCCCATGTCGGGGGCTTCGGCGCAGGATTGTTGCTCACGCCCATCTTCAAATCCTCCGACATCCCGCTTTTCGGCCGCGTGCGGCGCGGGCCCTGGGGCTGAGCCGCCCAACCGGGGCTGGCACGGCATTCGCTCTACCCCATGCGAGAGGACGGACAGCCGTCCCGGACTGGATCAGATTTGGGGAATGGGCGATGAAGCACCGCAACAGCCATCTTTTGGTCGGATATTGGAGCCGCCTGCGCAAGGGCCGCGACGTTCCGGACCAGACCGACGTCGACCCCCGCGCCATCAAGCGCATGCTCTCCTACGTCTTCATCCTGGACGCCGCCGATACCTCCCGCCCGGTCTATCGCCTCGCCGGCACCTCGCTCTGCGACCGCTTCGGCATCGAGCTCAAGGGCACGAACTTCTTCTCCCACTGGGACGCGCAAAGCCGCGCCGGACTGGCGGCGCTGCTGCGCCAGTCGCTGGCCACGCGCCAGCCCGTCTGCCTTTCCTCCATCGCCGCCACCGCCGAGCATGGGATGGTCGAGCTCGAAACGATACTCGCCCCGGTGTCGTTCGGGTCCGGCCAGCCCCTGCGCTTCGTGGGGCTGGTGCAGGTGCTGAGCGACCCCACCCCGCTCGCGGGCCGGCCCATCGCCTACGAGAAGCTGGTCGGCTCGCAGCTCGTGCGCGAGGACGAGCCGCTCTCCAACATCGACGTGCCGCCCCCGCCCATGCCGCCCATGATCACCGAAGGCCGCAGCCATCCCCGCGCGCCGCACCTGCGCCTGGTGGTCTCGCAGGACCGCCCCGTGACATTGCACTGCGACCTCGACGCTCCCATGCAGCGGCTGATCGAGGCGCTGGACATCATGGCCCTGCCGGTGGAACGGACGGCGTAGTCCCAATCTCGCGCCCGAAGGACCGGAGCGTGCCGCTCGACAGGACCGATTCACGCCGGCGCGCGGCATGGCCTTCGGATCGGACGCTTGCCGCGTAACGGCTCCGCGTGGATCGGCCTTCCCGGCATCCGCGCGGCAGTAGGCATGCCCTACTCGCCGGTCGTGTTGTCGTGGGAGGGTTGCTGGGTTTGGGGCTTGGAGACTTCGGTCGGGTGGTCGACCGGGTCGTTGTGCAGGATCACGCGGTTGAACTGCTGCTTGTTCTCTTTTTCCTGCAGGTAGGGAATCTCGTAGCTCTCGATCTTGTTGCGGTAGGCCTCGAATGCCGCGTCGTCCGCGGGCAGGCGCTTGTCGCAGCGCTCGGGCGGCAGGTGCTGCTCTTCCTGGCACCACATGTCGAAATTCATCTCGGTCAGGTCGTAGCGCGTCGATTGGGCCTGCGCGCCCGCCAGGAACCCGGCGGAAGCGAGCGCAGCCACTGCGAGCGAACGGATCATGCCCTTCATAACGTGCAGGATACGCGCGCGGTTGCCTTAATCAAAGCCGTCAGGCGGCCACACGCGGAGATTTAATCTCGTCCTCGGCGACGCGCGCGGCTTCGGGCGCGGGCGCAGGCCGGCCCAGGATCATGTCCGACGCCTTTTCGGCGATCATGATGGTGGGCGCGTTGGTGTTGCCGGAGACCAGCGCGGGCATCACCGAAGCGTCAACGACGCGTAACCCTTCCACGCCGTAAACCCTGAGCGACGGATCGACGACGGCGTCGGGCCCGCGTCCCATCCTGGCCGAGCCCACGGGGTGATAGATCGTCTCCGCGGTCTTGCGGATGAAGGCGTCGATCTGGTCGTCGCGCGTGACATGGGCGCCGGGCATGAGCTCGGGCCCGCGATAGGGATCGAAGGCCTCCTGCGCGAAGATCGCCCGCGCCAGCTTCACGCCCTCGCGCAGCGCGCGGCGGTCTTCCTCGGCCTCCAGGTAGTTGGGCTGGATGAGCGGCGCGGCCAGGGGGTCGGCGGATTTGAGCGAGATGTAGCCGCGGCTTTCGGGGCGCAGCTGGCAGACATGGGCCATGAAGCCGTGGCGGTCGGCCCTGCGGCGGGTGTGGTCGAACATCAGGGCCGCGATGAAGTGGAATTGCAGGTCGGGCGTCTCCAGGTCCGGCCGGCTCTTGAGGAAGGCACCGGACTCCAGTCCCTGCCCCGTTGCCAGCCCGGTGCCGAACAGCATGTATTGCAGGCCCGTCTTCATGGCGGCCAGGGGATTGGCCTGGCTGTAGAGCGTGATGGGCTGGCTGCATTCGTACTGGATGGAGCAGTCCAGATGATCCTGCAGGTTCTGGCCCACGCCCTTCAGTCCCTCGATCACCGGGATGCCGAAGCGGTTCAGCACCTCCGGATCGCCGATGCCGGACAGCAGCAGCACCTGCGGCGTGTTCACCGCGCCGCCCGAAAGGATCACCTCGCGGCTGGCGCGCGCCTGATGGGTCTTGCCGTCCTGCAGGTACTCCACGCCCACCGCGCGGCGGTTCTCGAACAGCACGCGCGCGACATGGGCTTCGGATTCGACGGTCAGGTTCTTGCGATCGAGGATGGGCGTGAGATAGCCGCGCGCCGCGCTCCAGCGTTTGCCCTCATGGATGGTGAGCTGATAGGGCCCGAAGCCCTCCTGCTGCCTGCCGTTGAAATCCTTCGTCTCCGGATGGCCCGCCTCGAGCCCCGCGCGCACGAAGGCGCGGAACAGGGGATTGGACGAGCGGCCGTTGGAAACCCGCAACGGGCCTTCGCCGCCATGGAAGGAATCGCCGCCGTTCTCGTTGTGCTCGGCGCGCTTGAAATAGGGCAGGACGTCGGCGAACGACCAGCCTTCGCAGCCCATCTGCCGCCAATGGTCGTAGTCGCGGGCATGGCCGCGGATATAGATCATGCCGTTGATGGACGACGATCCGCCCCAGCCCTTGCCGCGCGGCCAGTAGAGCTTCCTGTTGTTGAGATGGAGCTGGCCCTCGGTGTCGAAATACCAATTGTGCTTGTTCTTCTTTCCGAGGAGCGCGGGAATGCCGGCGGGCATGTGGATCATCGCCGAACGGTCGCGCGGCCCCGCCTCGACCAGGAGGACCTGGTTGTTGGGATCGGACGACAGCCGGTTGGCGAGCACGCAACCCGCGCTGCCCGCTCCGATGACGATGTAGTCGAAGGCCTTCATGGCGCCACCGCTATAGCTTCGGCGCCGATCAATGCGAAAAACACGGCAAAATTCAACAGCTTCCGCCGCGGAACCCCGCATCCCGGGCCGGCCAGGCGGCTGTGACGCCCGTCACGGCCCGGAAAACGGCGACGGCCTAGAGTGCCGCGGCTCCCGGATGGGGTGCGCATATTGGAGGCAATCCATGTTCAATCAGCGTGGGCTCGGTTACGTGCCCGACCTTCCCAAAGTGGAAGACTACAGCGACACGCACCCGGAGGTTTCGAAACTGCTGTCGGCCGCCAATATCGGCAGCGGCGCCGCGGGTGGCGCGGTCGCCGCGCTGCCGGCGGTCGTGGACCTGCGTCCGTGGTTCTCGCCGGTCGAGGACCAGGGCTATCTCGGTTCGTGCACGGCCAACGCGGCCGCGGGCCTGCTCGAGTACAACGAGCGGCGCGCGCGGGGCCGCTTCGTCGATGCCTCGCGGCTGTTCCTCTACAAGGCCGAGCGCGACCTGCTCGGCTGGACCGGCGACACCGGCGCCTATCTGCGCACCGCCATGGAGGCGCTGGTCCTGTTCGGCGCGCCGCCCGAGCACTACTGGCCGTATGACGGCAATCCGCCCGCGAGCAATCCGCACTACAACGTCGAGCCGCCCGCGTTCTGCTACGCCTTCGGGTCGGCGTATCAGGCACTCACCTATTTCCGGCACGATCCGGCCGGCACGCCGGCGGCGACCGTGCTGAACAACATCAGGACCTATGTCGCCGCCGGGATTCCCGCCATGTTCGGCTTCCCGGTCTATCCGGAGTACGACAGCCCGCTTCCCGGCGGACTGATCGGCTATCCGGTGGCGGGGCAGACCTCGCGCGGCGGCCACGCCAATGTCGTCGCGGGCTACGACGACAATCTCATGATCGGCGGCGACAAGGGCGCGCTTCTGGTGCGCAACTCGTGGGGCCCGGCCTGGGGTGTCGGCGGCTATGGCTGGCTGTCGTACAAATACGTCACCTCGGCGCTTGCCAACGACTTCTGGAGCATGATCACCGCCAAGTGGCTGGACACCGGGAACTTCGGCTGAGGAACCCGGTCATCGGGAGACGGAGGCGCGGCCGCGCATCGCGGCCCGCCACCTCCGTGCCCGGCGCAGTTGCAACCTGTCCGCGTGACGGCGCGCGGCGCGGCAGGACCGCGCTGATGCGTTTTTCAGACAAGCCGTGAGGAACGCGCGGCGGCCGGCCGCGAAAATATTCGGGCTTTGCAGCAGGATCCCGCAATTCCCCGACCGAGGGCTTGTAACGTTTGCGGACATTGCGGAGAGTCCGGGCGATGGAGCTTGACCGGCACGCGCCACGTTCGGGGGAACGGGCGCGGGGACGCCGGATGGCTGCTTGAGAAAGTTCTGCCATGACCAGCCTCACCGTGGGTTCCCAGCCGTTCGACATGACGGACTGGGACCTCTCCGACATCGCCAACGGCAGCGTCACCTCCAGCAGCGCCACCGAGGTGGACGTCACCGGCTTCGGCGGGACATTGGTCTATCAGATCAAGGGCTCGGGCTTCACCAGCTTCGACGCCGACGGATTGCCGGCCTCCGGCACAGTGACGAGCTTCGTGCAGCAGGTGCCGGGCCATGTCGCCACCGACATCACCGGCTTCTCGATCTCGGCCGCAAGCTTCTCCACCTTCGTCGAGAATAACGACGCGGCGGGGCTCGAGGCGGCGATCTTCTCCGGCAACGACGTGTTGTACGGCCGCACGGGCGACGACGTGCTGCTGGGCTTCGGCGGCAACGACAGCTTCAACGAGACCAAGGGCGGTAACGACACCGTCCAGGGCGGCGACGGCAACGACTCGGTCTCCTTCGGCGACACCTTCACTGCTGCCGACTCGGTGGACGGCGGCGCGGGCAAGGACACCGTCAAGCTCAGCGGCGACTATTCCGCCGGCGTCACCTTCGGCGCTTCCACCATGACCAATGTCGAGGTGCTGAAGCTCGACGACGGCTTCAGCTACAATCTCACGCTCAACGCCGCGAGCGACACTTCGGGCCAGTCGCTCAACGTGGCCGCGCAATTCCTCACCGGCGCCAATCACGCCGCCATCGACGCCTCGGCCGTCACCGGCGCACTGCGGCTGGCGGGCGGCGACGGCGACGATTCGCTGTCGGCCGGCAGCGGCGTGAATACGCTTCTGGGCGGCAGCGGCGACGACACCATCACCATCCAGAACTTCGCCGCCGGCTCGGTGATCAATGGCGGCGACGGCAACAACACGCTGCTGCTGAATGGGGATTTCTCCACCCACACCGACCTCGTCAAGAGCAGCGTCTCGCACATCGGGACCTTCGCCTTCGCCGCGGGCCACGATTACGACGTCTCGATCGACACCACCTCCAACCACGCGCCCGGCACCGCGACCCAGGAGTTGTTCGCGGACGCCTCCGCGCTTGGCGCTTCGGACAGCGTCACGCTCGACTGGAACGTCGGCAACCGCAACCAGGCCGAGTTCACCGGCGGCGCCGGCGACGATTCCATCACCTTCGACATGAGCCAGGTGAAGAGCTTCGCCACCGATGCGGTCGCCGACATGTCGCATGGCGGCAGCGACACGGTCATCGGCAGCTACTCGCCGGGTGGCTCGGTGGTCGTCGCCTCGTTCGGCGGCGCCTTCGATTCCACCGATGTCGTGCAGGATGCGGAGATCGAGCTCAATGGCGATTACTCCGCCGGCGTCACGCTGAACGCGGCCGACACGCCGACCCGATTCACCTTCATCACCGGGACGTTCGACTACAACCTCACCTTCCTGGATTCGAACATCGCGCCGGGCCAGACGCTCACGCTCGATGCCGAGGATCTCAACACCGGCACGACCCTCACCTTCGACGGCTCGGCGGTGACCAGCGGCGGGAACCTGTTCGTCACCGACAACCGCTCCAACCTCAACTTCATCGGAACGTCGGGCGGCGATCGCGTCGACGTCGCGCAGGGCGCCGTCCATATCAGCGGCGGATCGGGCGACGACCAGTTCACCGTCAGCAGCTTCGTCGTCAGCGACTCGATCGACGGCGGCGGCGGCAGCGACAGCCTGCAGCTGGCCGGCGCGACCGGCACCTATCACGTCAACAGCTCGGTCCTGTCCAACATCGAAAGTCTCGGCATGCACGCCGGGATGAACTTCGTGCTGAGCGGAAATATCATCTCCGGCGGCTCCATGACGGTTCGCGAGATCGGCTCGCCCGGCGGCCTGAGCTTCGACGGCTCCGCGGAAACCACCGGCAGCTTCACGCTCATTGGCGGCACCGGCGGCAACATCCTGAAGGGCGGCGCGAATGCCGACACCATCCAGGGCGGCAACGGCGCCAATTTCATCACCGGCAATGGCGGCGCCGACACCATCACCTGCAACAGCCATCCCGACCAGCTCTTCTACAAGGCGGTGGCCGACTCCACGAGCACCACGTTCGACAACGTGATTGGCTTCGATACCGCGCACGACGTCTTCAAGCTGTTCACCTCGGTGAGCGGCGTGGACGCCAACGTGACGACCGGCTCGCTTTCCAACGCGAGCTTCGACAGCGACCTCGCCGCTGACATCGGTTCGGGTCAGCTCGCCGCCGGCCACGCGGTCGTGTTCACCGCCAGTGGCGGGGACTACAACGGCCACACCTTCCTGATCGTCGACTGCAACGGCGTGGCCGGCTACCAGGCGAGCCAGGATCTGGTGATCGAGCTCACCAACCCCAGCAGCCTGACGCTGACGACTTCAAACTTCGCATAGGAAGCACGCCCATGACCAAGCTCACAGTGGGTTCCCAGCCGTTCGACATGACGGACTGGGACCTGTCGGACATCGCCAACGGCAGCGTCACATCGAGCAGCGCCACGGAAGTGGACGTCGCCGGCTTCGGCGGGGTGCTGGCCTACGAGATCAAGGGCTCGGGCTTCACCACCTTCGACGCGCACGGCCTGCCGACCTCCGGCACGGTGACCAGCTTCGTGCAGCAGGTGCCGGGCCACGTGGCCACGAACATCTTCAGCTTCTCGATCCCGGCCGCCACCTTCTCCTCCTTCGTGGAGAGCAACGACGCGGCGGGGCTGGAGGGCGCGCTGTTCTCGGGCAACGACTCGCTGTCCGGCCGCACGGGCGACGACGTGCTGCTGGGCTACGGCGGCAACGACGTCTTCAGCGAGACCAAGGGCGGCAACGACACCGTCCAGGGCGGCGACGGCGACGACACGGTCAATTTCGACGCGGCGTTCACGGCCGCCGATTCCGTGGACGGCGGCGCCGGCACCGACAAGGTGACGCTCGCCGGAGATTACTCCGCCGGCGTCACCTTCGGCGCCGCCACGATGGTGAATGTCGAAACCTTGGTCGCCAAGGCCGGATTCGACTACGACCTCGTGCTCAACGCCACCAGCGATACGTCCGGCCAATCCCTCGCCGTCATTGCGTCCGCGCTGGCGGCGGCCAATCACGTCACATTCGACGGCTCGGCGCTGGCGGGTACCTTGCGCCTGGTCGGCGGCGCCGGCGACGACACGCTCACCGGCGGCTCCGGCGCCAACACCTTCGTGGGCAAGGACGGCAACGACACGTTTGTCGCCGGCACCGGCGTCAACGTGATCGGCGGCGGCAACGGCAACGACACGGCGACCTTCACCAACTGGGTCGACGGCGACAACTACCAGGGCAATTCCGGCACCAACGCGCTGATCCTGAACGGCGACTTCTCGGGCGGCGTCACGCTCGACAAGCACGACATGTCCAGGATCGACAGCTTCACCCTGGGCGCGGGCCACGATTACGACATCACGCTCGACACCTCGGCCTACCATGCCGGTTCGCACCAGATTCTCAACCTGCACTTCGACGCCAGCGCGCTCGGCGCGTCCGACGGCTTCACGCTCGACTGGCATCCCGGCGATCTCAACAACGTCTTCATCACGGGCGGCGCGGGAAACGACACCGTCAATCTCGACTTCACCGGCTCTTCGAGCGGACTGCTCGGCCAGATCGATCTTTCCCAGGGCGGCGACGACACCGTGATCGTCAGCAACTTCGCGGCGCAGTACCTGGAAGACGCGATATCCGTGCAGTACGGCGCGACCTTCAACGCCAACGACGTCGTCGAGAACGCCAAGATCCTGCTCGACGGCGACTATTCCGCCGGCGTGACGCTGAACCCGCTCGACGCGACCACGGTCATCGGCCTGACGGGGGGCCATTCCTACAGCATCACGATTCCCAGCATGTCCCATCTCGAGGAAGACGTGACCATCGGCGGCAGTCAACTGCAGGCCGGGGATTCGCTTTACTTCGACGGCTCCGCCGTGACGGAATCGCGCCTGACCATCTATGCCGATTGCGGCACCTCCACCATCTTCGGCGGCAGCAGCCTCGATACCATCAACGTCAGCACCTTCGGCGGCACCACCACCGTCCATGCCGGCGACGGCCCCGACATGATTTCGGTGAAGGATTTCACGGCCTCGAGCTTCGTCGACGGAGGCGCCGGCGACGACACGCTCGTCATCACCTCCTCGAGCTCGGGCCCGGGCTCGCTTTCGCTGGGCAGCGCCCAGATCGCCAACATCGAGACGCTCGCCATCGACGACGGCAACCTGAGCACCACGGTGACCGACAACATCGTCGCCGACGGCCAGACCATGATCGTCGAGGACGGCACCGCCTCGTCGCCTGGCCAGCTGAGGTTCGACGGCTCGGCGGAAACGACCGGGGCCTTCCACATCATCGGCGGCGCGGGCGGCCCGAACCTGCTCATCGGCAGCGCCGGCAACGACAACATCGAGGGCGGCTTCTCGGCCAATTTCGTCACCGGCGGCGCGGGCGCCGACCAGATCGTCTGCGGCACGCATGTCGACACGCTGACCTACAACGGCGCCTCGGACTCCACCGATGCGAATTACGACACCGTGACCGGTTTCGACGTGTCGTCGGACGTCTTCAAGCTGGGCTTCGCGGTTTCGACGGTCGACGCGACGGTGCACAGCGGCACGCTGTCCACGGCGAGTTTCGACTCCGACCTGGCCGCCGCGATCGGCGCGGGCCAGCTGGGCGTCCACCACGCCGTGCTGTTTACCCCAAACGCGGGCACGCTTTCCGGCGACCATTTCCTGGTGATCGACGTCAACGGCACCGCCGGCTACCAGGCCGGACAGGATCTGGTGATCGAACTCGTCTCGCCCACGAGCCTGACGCTCACCACGGACAATTTCATCCACTGAGACGGACCCGGACGAAAAGCGCGATCCGCCACGGGACGGATCGCGCTTCTTTTGCTCTGCGTGGTTCCGTTACGGCACCAGGGTGATCACCGAGCGGCGGTTCTTGGCTTCCTTCACGCCGTCGGGCGTCTGCACCGCGAGGTCGCTTTCGCCGACGCCCGAGGTCTGGACCGATTCCGGACGCGCGCCCATCTGGACCAGCACGTCCTTGACCACGTTGGCGCGCTTCACCGAAAGCGCCTGGTTGTATTCGGCCGAGCCGGAAGTGTCGGTGTGGCCGACCACCGTGATGGTGGACTGCCGTCCGGTGCGCGCGGCGTCGATGGCGGCCTGGATGGTGGTGAGGTCCTCGGCCGTCAGGGTCCACGAATCCCAGTCGAAATAGACCGTGTAGTTCGCGGCGGGCGCGGCGGCAGGCGCCGGGGCCGGCGCGGGCGCCGGGGCCGGATTGAGGTCGCGCTCGAGCCTGGCCAGAGAGGCGTCCAGCGACTGGCGGCAGGCGTGGGAAGCGGCCTGTTGGCCGTCCACCTTGCCGTTCATGATCCAGCAGTCGAAATCGGCCTGGGCGCGGGCGGCGTCTTCCGGCGCCTTGCCGCGGCCGTCTTCCAGGTCGCGCAACAGGCGCAGGCGCATCTGCTCGCCGTCCGGATTGTCCTCCCCGGCGGGTTCGGGCAGCACCTCGTCGCCCTTGGCGGCGGCGAGCGCCTTGTCGGCATAGGCCTGCGCGAGGTCGGAGACGTCGCTGCTGGTGCCGGTCAGCGACATCGAGCCCTCGGCATCGAAGGCGCTGGCGGTCGAGTTGTTGGCGGCGTCGCCGAAGGAGCGCGCCAGGTAGGAATAATCCTTGAACAGCGCCTGGGAGAACGGCCCGCCGGCCGGCTGGGCCGCGTCGAGCTCGTCGGAGATGGTGGTGGAAGCGCAGGCCGCCAGCGTGGAAGCCAGCGCCAGGACCGGCAGCAGGCGGAGCAGGCGGCGGGCGGGGGAAAGCGGCATGTGGAAGAATCTCCGGCGGGGAACGAGGCGGGGTTCCTATAGCGCGGGCGGAGCCGAAGGTTAAGCCTCCCTCGAATTAGGGAAAATAAGCTTCCCGGATGACCGCGGCGGTAACCTTGCGTTGACCGTCATGGATTTAAAAAGGGCGTCCGAGGCAGAGTTCGAGGGCCGGCTGCCGCCATGTCGGGCGCTTTCCATGACCAATGACCGCGAGCGCGTGGTCGCCGAGGCCAAGGCCGAACGGCGCAGGCACCGGCGCGTGCGCGTGGACCTCGCGGGGCGGCTGTTCGTGCCGGCGGAGGAGCGCGAGGCCCAGTGCCGGATCACCGACCTGTCGCCCGGCGGCGCGCAGGTGGCGAGCGACATCGTTCCGGCCGCGGACAGCCAGATCGTGCTCTATATCGACGGCTTCGGCCGGCTCGAGGGCGTCGTGGCGCGGCCGCGCGCCGACGCCGCCGACGCCGCCGACAAGCCGGGCAACGCCTTCGGCGTGCGCTTCGTCTGCACGCCCATGAAGCGCGAGCGCATCGCCGAGCAGCTCATCCTTCTGATGAACAAGGGCGCCATCGACGAGTCGGCGATGCGCCGCCACGACCGCGAGCCGACCCGGGGGCTGGCCAGGTTCACCCGCTCCAACGGCGACGTGGTGGCGTGCGAGGTGATGGACCTTTCGCTCTCCGGCGTCTCGCTCAAGACCGAGATCCGCCCGCCGCTCGGCGAGGTGGTGCTCATCGGCCAGATGGCCGGACGCATCGTGCGCCATCACGAGAGCGGCATCGCGGTGGAATTCGTCGGCGCCCCCGCCGCCCCCACCATCGAACGCCCGGCCGCGAAGCTGAGCGTGGTCAGGTAGGCCTGGCTCTCCTGGTGTGTGTCATGGCCCGCGAATGCGGGCCATCAGGTGACGTCTGGGATGCTCGTCGACAGACACATACTCATCGCCATACGTCCAGCGCGGTTTGTCTGACAGCTCCATCGCAACATGACGCGCCGATCGGTACTGTGCAGAACCCAACTGGATGGCCCGCATTCGCGGGCCATGACACTGTGGTTTGGATATGTGCGCCAACGGCTAGAGAAACGGATTCTCTTCCATCGCGGCGATGCCCAGCGCCTCGCGTTTCTTCCATGACAGCCCGCTGGCGACGATGGCGTGGGCGCGTGTGAGGTAGCGCTTCAGCTCCGCAGGCTTGAGCGGCTTCAGGTCGTCCATTGCCACCCATTTGGCGCGGGCGAGATAAGGGCATGGGCGGATGCCGTCGATCTCCACCAGGATGCGCATGCTGGTCTCGCCCGCCTTGAACCACACGCCTTGCGGCCGCTTGCCGTCCATGGGGATCATGGCGAACATCTTGCCGGCGACCTTGAACACCCTGGAAGCGCCGAAGGGATATTCCAGCGTCACGCCGGGCAGCGACAGGCAATGGCTTTGGATGGCGGCGTAGCTCACGCCACCGGCTCCAGGATGCCCAGGCGCCGGCGCGCGGCGCGGAAATGCTCCGGGCGGATGTTGCGCGAGACCATCGAGAAGGCGAGCGCGAGCACCGCCGCATCGTCGGTGAAGCCGATCACCGGCAGGAAATCGGGGATCGCGTCCGTCGGCAGCACGAAATAGGCGAGCGCGGCCAGCAGGATCGCCTTGACCCTGGCCGGCGTGGCGGGATCGGCCACGCAATAATACGCCGCCGCCAGATCCTCCGCGAACGGCAGCTGGCCCGCCAGCCCGAGCAGCTTGTCCCAGAAGCCCCGCTCCACGATGCGCTCGTGGCGCGCCACCACCACGGGAAGCTGGGCCGCCTTCGGATCGGGGAGGTCGCCGGCCTTCATGCACGCTAGTATCGGCCCATCGGACGCAAAGGGAAAGACATGAGCGAAGACATCGGATCCGCGCAGCCTCTGGCCGCGCTTCTGGGCATCGAGATCGTGGAGGCGACAAGAGCGCGCGTGGTGGGGCGGCTCAAGGTCAGGCCCGATCTCTGCACCAGCTGGAACACCATCCATGGCGGCACCATCATGGCTTTGGCCGACACGCTGGGCGCCACCGGGGCCTATCTCAACCTGCCTGAAGGCGCGCGCACCACCACCATCGAAAGCAAGACCAACTTCATCGGCCCCGCGGCCGAGGGCGAGACCGTCACGGCGGAGTCCCTGCCGGTCCATGTCGGAAAGCGCAGCTCGGTCTGGCAGACCCGCATCTCGCGGGACGATGGCAAGCTCGTCGCCATCGTGACCCAGACCCAGCTGGTGCTGAGCTAGTTGACGGCGCGGCAGGCTTTGCGGGCGCGGCGCGGGCGGTCTAAAACCCCGCGCAACGCCATCTGAGAGAAGGGACACGCCATGGAACTGAATTCCTCCGTCGCCGCGGTGATCACCGGCGGCGCCTCCGGCCTCGGCGAAGCCACGGCGCGCGCGCTGGCCGCCCACGGCGTCAAGGTCGCCCTCTTCGACCTGCAGAAGGACAAGGGCGAGAAGGTCGCCGCCGAAATCGGCGGGGTGTTCTGCGAAGTGAACGTGACCAGCGACGAGAGCGTCACCGCCGGCTTCGCCAGGGCGCGCGCCGCCAACGGGCAGGAACGCATCCTCGTCAACTGCGCCGGCACCGGCAATGCCGCCAAGACCGCCAGCCGCGACAGGAAGACGGGCGAGATCAGATTCTTCCAGGCCAGGGATTTCGACCGCATCATCCAGATCAACCTGGTGGGCACCTTCCGCTGCATCGCCATGAGCGCGGCCGGCATGCTGACGCTCGATCCGCTTCCGGGCGGCGAGCGCGGCGCCATCGTCAACACCGCCTCGGTGGCGGCGCAGGACGGCCAGATCGGACAGGCGGCGTACACCGCGTCCAAGGCCGGCATCAACGGCGTGACGCTGGTGGTGGCCCGCGACCTGGCGCAGGAAGGCATCCGCTGCAACACCATCATGCCGGGGCTGTTCGACACCCCGCTGCTGCAGGGCGCGCCGGAGCCGGTGAAGCAGGCCCTGGGCGCGCAGGTGCCCTTCCCGCCCCGGCTCGGCAATCCGCCGGAATACGCGAGCCTGGCGCTGCAGATGATCACCAACGGCTACTTCAACGGCGAATGCGTCCGCCTCGACGGCGCCATCCGCATGGCGCCGCGATGAGCGTCCGGCTGCCGGTCATGGCGGTACTGCTCGTCCTGGCGGGTTGCGTGAGCGATCCGATGCCGGAAGGCTATTCCGGCCCCAGGGCGAACATCGAGGATTCCTATTCTCCCCGCTCCGGCGACGGCGCGAACTTCTTTTTCGTCGCCCAGGTGAACGGCAAGGACGTCTACAACGCACTGCGGCGCACGATCGATGTCAATAACGGCAACGGCTTCAGCCTGAGGCCGGTGGTGTATGCCCGCGATCTTCCGGCCGGGCCGGCGACACTCACGATCGAGGGACAATCGCACTACGCCGCGCCGATCATCGCGCTGTTCTCGCACAACGACGACATTTCCGGCGTCGTGCATGTCACGCTGGAGGCCGGCCACAACTACCGTGTGCTGGGCGAAATGGACGGCGAGCACTGCGCGGTGTGGATCGAGGAGGCCGAAACGGGCGCGCCCCTCGGCGACAGGATCGAAGGCAAATGCTGATGCCATGACGGCGGCCGACCTGCAGAGCTGGCACGACTATTTCGTCACCGTGGCGCAGGCCGGCGCGACGCTGGCGGGGCTTCTGTTCGTGGGACTGACGATCAGCCTGGGGCATGTCATCAACGCGCGCGGCTATCTGGCGCGCGGCTTCACGGCGCTGGCGCTGCAGTTCGAGATCCTGGTGCTGGGCCTCTTCGCGCTGGTGCCCGGGCAATCGCCGGCGGCGCTGGGCGTGGAGTTCATCTGCACGGGCCTGTTCGTGCTCGCCGGCACGCAGGCCTTCGCGCGCTCCTTCCCGGAGGACGAACGGTCCCAGGTGCTGAGCGGCAGGGGACCGCGCGCGGTGCGCTTCGTGCTGACCAGCGTGGCGACGCTGTTCCCGGCGCTGGCGGGGCTTGGCCTCTGCCGGGGCTGGCCGTACGCGCTCTACCTCCAGATCCCCGCCGTGCTCGCCGCCATCTACCTCTCCATCGGCTACGCCTGGGTCTTCGCGGTGGAGATCCCGCGGCGCAAAGAGGAAGAGTCGCGGAAACCGTAGCGCTGCGCTTTTCCCTCACGCATCGCGAACGCGCCCGGCGAGGAAGAGCGCAAACCGATGCACCGCATCGAAGCCGTCGGGGGAAACCCTGCGGCGCCGTCATTAGACGTAACGCGTCCAGAGCATCTCCGGCACAAATGAGAGCAGCGCTATCGCCAGCGTGAATCCGACAACGTCATGGAGAGCGCGCAGCCCCAGCGCAAGGACACCGGCCGCAAACAGCCCAAGAACGATACCCCCCAGAAGGAACGCGGGACCGGAGATGTAGCAATGCAGCCGCCGGCAGCGCCACGCGTTCAGAATGCATCCGATTCCCATCCACAGCAGCGAGATTGTCCAGACAAGGGCCCCTGTGCGTGGCGAGATTGCAAGGACGTTTGTCGAGAGCCCCAGACCCAATGGCAGGCACCACCAGAGGAGCGCGGTCGCGGGCCGTCGCGCCCAGTCGTTTTGCGGTCTGCGGGCGGTGTCCACGGCCTCAAGACCCGCGACAGCTTTCGCCCGAACCGCCCGCGCGCTCGATTTGAACCGGAGGGCACGGTCGCGACCCATGGGAACAGAACACGCAACAGTCGCCCGCCCTGGGCCGCAGGACGGATCCGCAACCCCTGCATTCATAAATGCGGATGCATGCGTCGGCCGGCATCGTCTCGATGTGCTTCGCGCCGCAGTCGGGGCAGACGAGTTCGCATGTCGCAATCGGCTCGGCCATCCGAACTCCGGCGACGAGCGTCGCATCGGCCTTTCCGGCAAGGACGTTCATGCGCCTTCTCCTCGCGGCGGCGCGCCGATCCGGTTGTTTCGTCGGACGACGCCGGTTAAGCCTAAACCCTGTAGCCGCTACAGACGCAAGAGGAGACGCGGAATGCCAAAAACCCCGGCAAATCCCGAATTTTCCATCGGCGTCCTGGCGGAGCGGAGCGCGGTCAACATCGAAACCGTCCGCTACTACGAGAAGATCGGCCTCATGCCGAAGCCCGCGCGGAGCGCGGGCGGCTACCGCCTCTATACCGTCGATCACCTCAAGCGCCTGTCATTCGTGCGGCGTGGACGCGAGCTCGGCTTCAGCCTCGACGAATTGCGGGACCTGCTTCGGCTCGTCGACGATCGCAATCACACATGCGCGCAAGTTCGCGCGCTGACCCTGGAACATGTCGCGGGCATCCGCCGGAAAATAACCGACTTGCGCCGACTTGAAAGAACCATGACCGGCATGGCCGCGCAGTGCAGCGGAAAGCGGATTCCCGAATGCCCGATCGTCGACGCGTTGTTCGCCCCCGCTCCGGGCGCGGCCAAACCGTAGCCGCGCAAATCCGCATCCGACGGCGCCGGCCGGCGCAATGCCGCAAAACGAGCGATTCCGGCCGCGAGCCTTGCCGGACGGGATACGCCATCCCGTTCATGCATTCGGCAGAACCGGAATCCCCTACCCCGCCCCCGCCAGCTCGTGGATCTGGCTGTTGGCCAGCGTGAGCTTGGCGATGGAGAGGTCGCCGGTGCGTTCCAGCTCGTCGAGGAAGCTCCTGGTCCGCGACAGCAGGTCGGCGCGGGACTCGGCCCAGGCGTCGGCGGCCTTGGCGCCGTCGGCGCGGGTGCGGTCCATCCTGTCGCCTTCGAAGCTCTTCAGCACCTGCTGGGTCAGGTGGCGCTGGCCGGCGTAGAGGTCGTCGACGATGCGGCGGATGGCGAGGCGGTCCCAATGCTCGGTGGCGGCGATGCGCTGCGCCAGGCCGCGCAGCCGGTCGAGCCCGATGATGGCGCCGACGCTGAAATAGGCGCCGGCCACGAGATCGATGTCGAGGTCGCGGGCGTGCGCGAGCTGCGCGATCTCGGGCGCGGTGCCCCAGAGCGGCAGCGCCGCCACGTCGTCGGCCAGGTCGAGCGGCGCGCCCGCGTCCGTCATCTCCTTGATGCGGCCCTGGGTGTCGTGCAGCTCGTAGGGCGAGACCAGCGTGGAGAAGGTGCCGCGCAGCGCCTCCACCCCGCCGCGATAGAGCGCGACGGCGGCGGCGAGGTCGGCATTGGCCGGCACGTTGACGATGAACCACAGGCCCAGCCGGCGCAGGAATTCCGCGATGTCCTCGTACATCGAGGTCTGCAGGGCCGCGGGCACCCTGCCGTCCAGCATGTCGATGCGCGCCTTGAGCGCGGAAAGGCCGAACGCACCCTCCGCCACCGCGAAGGCGCGCGCCACGCGGCTCGCCGGCGCGGAGGAGACTTCCTTCATGCGGTGCACGAAGACCGGGCCCGCGAGGTTGACGATCTTGTTGGCGAGCACCGTCGCCACGATCTCCCGCTTCAGCCGGTGCTGCGCCAGCTCGCCGGGGAAGCGCGCCACGGCGGCGGGCGGGAAATAGCCCGCGAGCTCGCTCGCGAAATAGCTTTCCTCCGGCAGGCCGCTGGCATTGATCTCCGCGTCCAGGTCGAGCTTGGCATAGGCGAGCAGCACCGCGAGCTCGGGCCGTGTGAGGCCCTGGCCCGCCTGCGCGCGCTTCCTCAGCTCTTCGTCGCCGGGCAGGAATTCGACCGCGCGGTCGAGCTTGCCGCGGCGCTCCAGGTCGCGGATGAAGCGGCCCTGGCTGTCGATGTCCTTCACCCCGCGCGCCTGGGCCACCGAAAGCGCCAGCGTCTGGTTGTAATTGTCGGCCAGCACATGGGCGGCCACGTCGTCGGTCATCGCCTCGAGCAGCGTGTCGCGCTCGGGCCCGGTAAGCTCGCCGCGCCTGAGCGGCCCGCTCAACAGGATCTTGAGATTGACCTCGTGGTCGGAGGTGTCCACGCCGGCGGAATTGTCGATGGCGTCGGTGTTGATGCGCCCGCCCTTCATCGCGTACTCGATGCGGCCGAGCTGGGTGACGCCGAGATTGGCGCCCTCGCCGATCACCCTGGCCTTCACCTCCGCGCCATTGGCGCGGATGGCGTCGTTGGCGCGGTCGCCGGCGTCGAGATTGCTCTGGGAAGAGGCCTTGATGTAGGTGCCGATGCCGCCGAACCACAGAAGGTCGGCTTCCGCCCTGATCAGCGCCTTCATCACGTCGGCCGGCGGCGCGCGGTCCTTCGCGATGCCGGTGATCTTCTTCATCTCGGGGGAGAGCGCGATCTCCTTGACCGCGCGGTCGAACACCCCGCCGCCCCTGGAGATCAGCGACCTGTCGTAATCCGCCCAGGAGGAGCGCGGCAGGTCGAACATACGCTTGCGCTCGGCCCAGCTCCGTCCCGGATCGGGATCGGGATCGAAGAAGATGTGGCGGTGGTCGAAGGCGGCGATCAGCTTGGTGCAGCGGGAGAGCAGCATGCCGTTGCCGAACACGTCGCCCGACATGTCGCCCACGCCGATGCAGGTGAAGGTCTCGGCCTGGATGTCGCGGCCGAGCTCGCGGAAGTGCCGCTTCACCGCCTCCCACGCGCCCTTGGCGGTGATGCCCATCTTCTTGTGGTCGTAGCCGTGGCTGCCGCCGGACGCGAAGGCGTCGCCGAGCCAGAAGCCGCGCTCCCCGGCGATGGAATTGGCGATGTCGGAGAAGGTGGCCGTGCCCTTGTCGGCGGCGACGACGAGATAGGGATCGTCCACGTCGTGGCGCACCACATGGGCGGGCGGGATCACCGCGCCGGTGGTGTCGAGATTGTCCGTCAGGTCGAGCAGCGCATCGATGAAGCATTTGTAGGCGGCGATGCCCGCGGCCTGGACGTCCTCGCGCGTGGCGTTGAGCGGCAGGCGCTTGGGATAGAAGCCGCCCTTGGAGCCCACGGGCACGATGACGGCGTTCTTCACCTGCTGCGCCTTGACGAGGCCCAGGACCTCGGTGCGGAAATCCTCGCGCCGGTCGCTCCAGCGCAGGCCGCCGCGGGCCACGCGCCCGAACCGCAGATGCACGCCCTCCACCATCGGCGAATAGACGAAGATCTCGACCAGCGGGCGCGGCTGCGGCAGCTCCTCCAGCTTCTGGGAGTCGAGCTTGATCGAGAGGTAGGGCTTGGGCCGGCCGCCGGCGTCCGGCTGGTAGAAATTCGTGCGCAGCGTGCAATCGATCACGTTGCGCACGCGGCGGATGATGCGGTCGTCGTCCAGGCTCGGCACGTCGTTGAGCGCGGCATCGATGCGCTTGCCGATCGCCTCCAGCGCCGCGTCCCGGTCGCCCTCGAAATCCGGATCGCTGCGGGCGAGGAAAAGCTCGACCAGGCGCCCCGCGATGTCGGGATTCCGCGCCAGCGCCTGCTCGATGTAGTCCTGGCTGAAGGCGAGGCCCGCCTGGCGCAGGTATTTCGCCGCCGCGCGCAGGATCGTCACGTCGCGCCAGGAAAGGCTCGCGCCCGTCACCAGCCGGTTGAAGCCGTCGCTCTCCGCCTGGCCGCCGACCACGGCGTGGAACGCGTCCTCGAACGGCTGCTTGATGTCGTCCAGGTCGACGGCGGCGCCGTCGGCGCGCTCCATCAGGAAATCGAGCACCGAGGCCTCGTCCGACGGGCCGTCGCTCGCGCCCAGCGTGACGGGATAGGAATCCTCCGCGATCACCCTGAAGCCGAGATTCTCGAAGATCGGAAGCAGGGTGGAGAGCGGCGGCACCGCGCCGAGGCCATAGAGCTTGAGCCGCATGGCGCTGCGCGCGTCGCGCGCGCGGCGGTAGGCGCGGGCCTGGAGCCCGCCCTGGTTGCGGCCCAGCGCCTCGAGCTCGTCGAGGTCGCGCACCGCTTCCTCGGGCGTGAAGGCGTCGCGGTAGCGGGCGGGGAAGGCGTTGGCATGGCGATGGGCGCGGGCATGGCCCTGCATCTCGCCATGCGCCACGATCAGCGCGGTGACGAAGCCGTCGTCCCAGGTGCGGATGGCGTCGCGGATCTCCGCTTCCAGCGCATGCACGTCGACATGCGGGCGCGGGCCTTCCTTGCGGCCGACGATGTAGTGCACGCGGGCGAGCGTGGATTCGTCGAGCGTGGGCGTGGCGTTGGATTCGCGGCCGTCGAAGGCCCCGGCGAGGATCGCGTGGATGCGCTCGCGCACATGGGTGTCGTAGCGGTCGCGCGGCACGTAGACGAGCGCGGATACGAAGCGGTCGAACTGGTCGAAGCGCAGGAACACGCGCACCTTCGGCCGCTCGCCCAGCCTCAGCACGCCCATGGCGGTGGCGAAAAGCTCGTCCTCGTTGACCTGGAAGAGCTCGTCGCGCGGATAGGTGTCGAGGATGTGCGCCAGCGCCTTGGCGTCGTGGCTGGAGGCCGGCAGGCTCGCCCGCGCCATGACGTTGCCGGTCTTGTGGCGCAGGAGCGGGATGTCGCCGGGCCTGCGGCTGTAGGCGCCGGAGGTGAACAGGCCCACGAAGCGGCGCTCGCCCTTGAGCTTGCCGTCCTGGCCGAAGATCTTCACGCCGACGTAGTCCATGTGCACCCGCCGGTGCACAAGGCTGCGCTCGTTGGACTTGGTGATGATGATGGGGCTGGGCTCGGTGAGGAAGGCGCGCACGTCGGGCGTCAGCCTGGCGCGGTCGTCGCCCCGGCGGATGACGCGCGCGTCCGGATCGGCCAGCACGCCCAGGCCGGATTCGGCGACGGGCGAAAGCCGTCCGCCGTCGCCGTCGCTATAGGCATAGTCGCGCACGCCCAGGAAGGTGAAATGGTTGCCCGCCAGCCAGACCAGGAAGGCGAGGCTTTCGTCCAGTTCGGCCTGCGAGATCTTCGGCGGATTGGTGCTGAGCTCCGTCACCGTCTCCTTGAGGGCGAGCAGCATCTTCTTCCAGTCGCGCACGGCCAGGCGCACCTGGGCGAAGACCTTGTCCGCGCCCTCGATCAGCGCGCGGCGGCGCGGCGCGTCGGCGATGGGATCGAGCACCAGCGCGATCACGCTTTCACGCGCGGGCGTGCCCCTTTCGCCGCGGGCGCCGGATGCGTCGCGGCGCACCTCCATGATGGGATGGAACAGCGCATGCACCCGCACGCCCTGCCACGACGCCTCGGCCAGGAGCGAGTCGAACAGGAACGGCATGTCGTCGTTGACCGCGACGAGCAGCGTTTCCTTGCGCACGCTGTCCGCGCCCTGCGCGTTCACGTCGAACATCTCGACGATGGTGGTGCCGGGCGGGCGCGTGGCGGTGTGCGCGAAGACGACACCGGCGATCTCGGCCAGCGATTCCGGCGCGTAGCGCGTCACGTCTTCGGGCGGCGCGCCGCGATAGAAGGCCTCGAAGAAATCGCGCTGGGCGGGTGAGGTGAGGAGCCTGGCGGCTTGCGCGAGGGCGACGGCGGCCTTGGCCTCGTCGTCATGGGCGACAACCGCCGCATCGGCTGGATCGACGGCGTGCGCGGCTTTGGGGGTCATGAGTGTCCGAAAGGGTCTGACGGCGCGGAACCTATCCCCGCGTAAGCCTCACCGGAAGCCGAAAATCGGTGAATTTCGCGCTAGAGCGCAATCGGGCGGAGTGTGCAGCGGTTCGCCCGAAAAATTGCGCGTCAATCAAATACCTGGTGCGGGATCGCGATTCGAAGAAGAGCGATCCTGCTCTAGGCGGCCAGGGCGTGCTCCGGCACGGGTTCCGGGGCGGAAATCCTGTCCAGCCAATAGCTTAGGAGCGCGATGGCCGCGCCGGCGCAAAGCACGAGCGCCGCGGCGGCGAGTCCATCCAGGGGCCGCGCGACGGCGGCGATGGCCGAAAGCCCCGCAACCGGCGCGAGGAACAGTAGGCTCGCCTCCCGCGCCCGCGACAGCGCGGCGACGAGAAGCGCGGGCCCCACGGCGAAGAGCGCGAGGCCGGCCATGCCCGTGCCGGCCGGCAGCGCCAGGAACGCGCCCGCGCCCCAGGCGAAACCGGCATAGAACAGGATCGCGGAGAGATCGCCCGAGAACGCCTTGAGCGCGAAGAGCTCGAAGGGCGCGGCGATGGTGCGGGTGTAGCACCGGAGCAGCGCCGCGATCCCCGCGGCGGCCAGCGCCAGCCACACCGCGATCTGCGGGGCGGGCGCGGCGCCGAACGACCATCCCGCCACCGCGAGCGCCGACAGCGACAGAACCGCCGCGATCTGCGGCGCGCGGCCGAGCCGGTTGGCGAGCGACGCCGTCTCCGCGGCCTCGTAATGCAGCCGCGCCAGCTGGGCGAGGCGGACGCGCGGATCTTCGCGGCGCCCGGGAACCGGTGCCGCGGGAGCGGGCCCCGATGCGGGAGTTGAAGGCGTTTCGATGGGCAGGATCGCCATGGCAGGACCTCGCGCGCGAGCGTGGCTTTCGGACTAACGCTCGACCCGGAGCGTTAAGAATGGCTTAACGACGTCCGTGTCCCGAATCGGTTCCATTCTACACCCCCGGCCGGCAGGGCAAGGCATGCACGCCACCATCTTCGACCTGGAATTCACGGCCTGGGAGGGCAGCCTCGCCCGCCGCTGGCTGGGGCCGGGCGAGTTCAAGGAACTCGTGCAGATCGGCGCGGTGAAGGTCGACGCCGAAAGCTTCGAGGTGCTGGAGGAGCTCGACGTGCTGGCGCGTCCGCGCGTCAATCCGGTGCTGTCGGAGTATCTCGTCGCGCTCACCGGGATCACCAACGCGGCGCTCGAGGAACGCGGCATGGATTTCACGCAGGCCCATGCACGGTTCGTGGATTTCGCGGCGGGCGGGCCGGCCTGCGCCTATGGCCGCGACGATCTGGTGTTCGCGGAGAACTTCCGGCTCTACGGCATCAGGGACACGCCGGCCGCGCCACGCTACATCGACGCCGTGCCGTACCTGATCGAGAACGGGATCGACCCCAGGGGCTTCCACGCCTGCGACGTGGCGCGGCTGTGCGGCGCGCAATTCCTGGGCCGCGAGCACGACGCGCTGGACGACGCGCATTCGGTGCGGCTCGGCCTCAGGGCGCTTGTCGCGCGCGGCGCGCGGAATATCCTTCTCCCATGACAGAGGCCGGCCGGATCATCGCGCGGCTCGAGCTCGCGCCGCATCCCGAGGGCGGGCATTTCCGCGAAACGTTCCGCGACGCGCGCGAACGCGGGCGCGCGCATTCCACCGCGATCTATTTCCTGCTCAGGCGCGGAGAGGTATCGCGACCGCATCGTGTCGACGCCGCGGAGGTGTGGCATCACTACGCCGGCGCGCCGCTCCAGCTGAAGATCGGCCGCAGGACGCATGTGCTCGGCAAGGACCTCGCCAGGGGCCAGCGCCCGCAGATCGTGGTGCCCGCGCATGCCTGGCAGTCCGCCCGCTCGCTCGGCGCCTGGACGCTGGCGGGCTGCACCGTCGCGCCGGGGTTTGAGTATGAAGGGTTCGAGATGAAGGGCTGAGCTCGCTTCCCCGCGCGAGCGGCGCAGGACGCATCTATCTCCTCTGCCCGAACGCTTCGGCGAGCCACTCGGCCATTTCGCGGGACGAGGCGCAGCCCTCGAAGCCGCGGCCGGAGTTGAACATCACCACCAGGGTGTGGCCGTTGAAGGCGAAGTCGGGCCGCCCGCCCGTGGGCGCCACGGTGACGGTGTCGACATGGCGCTCGAAGGCATCGTGGCCGTAAGGCGTGGCGGTGAAGCGCTCGATGCCGCGCGCGGCGTTCTGCAGGGCGTTGAACGCATAGGCGCGCGCCAGCGGGCTGCCGAAATGGTTCCAGTCCACGCTGAAATTCACCTGCAGCCGGCGCCCCGCCTGCAGGCGCTGGGCTTCGAGGTTCATCTGGTTCTGCATCTCGCCGGGGCCGATGCTGGGCGGCGACGGCGGAAAGGCATCGCCCACGCGCTCGACCGGAAGGCCGTTGGGCTGCGAGTCCGTATAGAGCGTCATGCCGCCCCACACCGCCACGCCCATCGCGGTCTCGCCCGTGTCGTATTTCAGGACGCGGCCGCCCAGCGAGGCGTTGTCGGCGAAGAGGACGAAGATCTCCGGCGAGTCCTGGAAGCGCAGCAGGAAGTCGCCCTGCGAGGGAACCAGCGTGAAGCGGATGCTGTCGCCGGCCACATAGGTGCCGGGCTGGATGGCGGCGAGGCGGTCGAGCGACAAGCGCTGGCCGATGGTGTCCTGCGCGAGCACAGGCACCAGAGGCGCAAGCACGATCGCCGCGCAAGCGGCGATTGCAAGGACCGTCCTCACCATCGCGACACGTTTCTCATGGGCGCTCGCGTCCGAGCGTCGCCCCCTCAGGCCCGGCCGTTATCCGGGGCGAATGGGGCAACAATAAGGTGCTTCGAGGCGCGGTTGCACCGCGCACCTCAGCATTACGTCAAAGAACTAAAGTGACGCGCTGCCGTCATCCTGAGGCGCGAGCGCAGCGAGCCTCGAAGGATCACAAGTCGTCGAAGCTTCCGCCGCGGCCTTTTCCGGCGGAAAAGCGGGCCGCGCCCCGAAGCGATTCGCCGCTGCGCAATGTTGCGAGTCCATGACGGAATTCGTTCGCCATGGCCTGTGGAAAATCCACGTCGAACTGCTCGTAGGCACTCATGCGGTCGCCGCGCAGGCAGGCCTGCGGAAATTTCGATATCGCCAAAGCCAGCGCTTCGGCGGCCTGGCGCGCCGCGCCGCGCGGCACGACGCGGTTGGCAAGCCCCATCTGCAATGCCTCCGCTGCGCCCACGGGCCGGCCGGTGAGGATCATGTCCAGCGCGCGGGACTGGCCGATCAGGCGCGGCAGCCGGACCGTGCCGCCGTCGATCAGCGGCACGCCCCAGCGGCGGCAGAACACCCCGAAGGTCGCGTCCTCTTCGGCCACGCGCAGGTCGCACCACAGCGCGAGCTCCAGTCCGCCCGCCACCGCGTAGCCCGATACCGCCGCGATCACGGGCTTGGAGAGGCGCATGCGCGTGGGACCCATGGGCGCATCTGTCGCGCGGGGATCGGAATTCTCCACCTCCGGTGCGCGGGTAAGGTTGCCGCGCCCTTCGGCCACGCCTTTCAGGTCGGCGCCGGCGCAGAACGTGCCGCCCGCGCCCCAAAGCACGGCGGCGAAAGCATTTTCGTCGCGCTCGAATTCCAGGAACGCGTTCGCCAGCGCCTCCGCCGTGGGCCGGTCCACGGCGTTGCGTGTCCCGGGCCGGTCGAGGATCACGGTGGTCACCGGTCCTTTACGCTCCACGTGCACGCTCATGGCGGAATTCTCCCTTGGCTTTCCCCGGGAACATTACTAAACCACGCCCAATTCCGGCGCCCAATCTCCACCATCGCGAGGCGATTTCCGTGACGAACCCCGACAGCTTCAAGTCGAAGAAGACCCTCAAGGTCGCCAGCAGGAGTTACGCCTATTTCAGCCTCGCCGCCGCGGAGAAGAACGGGCTCAAGGGCATCTCGCGATTGCCCTATTCGCTGAAGGTGCTGCTGGAGAATCTGCTGCGCCACGAGAACGGCCAGTCCGTGGTGGCCGACGACATCCGGGCGGTCGCGCAGTGGCTGAAGGCGAAGCGTTCGGACCGCGAGATCGCGTTCCGGCCCGCGCGCGTCCTGATGCAGGACCTCACCGGCGTGCCCGCCGTGGTCGATCTCGCGGCCATGCGCGACGCGATGAAGGCGCTGGGCGGCGATCCGGAGAAGATCAATCCGCTCGCCGAAGTCGATCTCGTGATCGATCACTCCGTGATGGTGGACAATTTCGGCCATCGCGACTCGTTCAGGAAGAACGTCGCCATGGAGTACGAGCGCAACGGCGAGCGCTATTCCTTCCTGCGCTGGGGCCAGCAGGCATTCGCGAATTTCCGCGTCGTGCCGCCGGGCACCGGCATCTGCCACCAGGTCAATCTCGAATATCTCGGCCAGACGGTGTGGACGCGCAAGATCGGGGACGGCAGGAAGACCGTCGAATACGCCTTCCCCGACACGCTGGTGGGCACCGACAGCCACACCACGATGATCAACGGCCTGGCCGTGCTGGGCTGGGGCGTGGGCGGCATCGAGGCGGAGGCGGCCATGCTGGGCCAGCCCATCTCCATGCTGATCCCCGAAGTGATCGGCTTCCGCGTGTCGGGCAAGCTGCGCGCGGGCGTCACCGCCACGGACCTGGTGCTCACCGTGACGCAGATGCTGAGGAAGAAGGGCGTCGTCGGCAAGTTCGTGGAATTCTACGGGCCGGGGCTCGACGAGATGAGCCTGGAAGACCGGGCCACCATCGCCAACATGGCGCCGGAATACGGCGCCACCTGCGGCTACTTCCCCATCGACGCGGAAACCCTCCGCTACCTCAAGGCCACCGGCCGCAAGCCCGTGCGCATCGCGCTGGTGGAGAAATACGCGAAGGCGCAAGGATTGTTCCGCACCAGGAAATCGCCCGATCCGGTGTTCACCGACACGCTGTCGCTGGACCTCGAGACCGTCGAGCCCAGCCTCGCCGGGCCGCGCCGCCCGCAGGACCGCGTCAGCCTCGCCAACGCGGCCAACGAATTCGCCTCCGCGCTGATCGACACCTTCGGGAAGGAAGACGACGCGTTGCGCCGCCGGAAGGTGGACGGCACGGACTATTCCATCGGCCATGGCGATGTGGTGATCGCGGCCATCACCTCCTGCACCAACACCTCCAATCCCAGCGTGATGATCGGCGCGGGCCTGCTGGCCCGCAACGCCGTGAAGCGCGGATTGAAGACGCGGCCCTGGGTGAAGACCTCGCTGGCGCCGGGCAGCCAGGTGGTGACGGACTACCTCGCCAGATCCGGCCTCGACAAGCCGCTCAACAGGCTCGGCTTCGATCTGGTCGGCTACGGTTGCACCACCTGCATCGGCAATTCCGGGCCGCTGCCCGAAGCCATCGGCAACGCGGTGACCGAAGCCGATCTCGTCGCCGCGGCGGTGCTCTCGGGCAACCGCAATTTCGAGGGCCGCGTCCATCAGCAGGTGCGCGCCAACTACCTCGCCTCGCCCATGCTGGTGGTGGCCTACGCGCTGGCGGGCTCGATGAACGTCAACCTCACCAAGGATCCCGTCGGCTATGACGGCGAGAACGAGCCGGTCTACCTGAACGACATCTGGCCCTCGCCGAGGGAAATCGCCGAGACCGTCCGCAAGGCGGTGACGCCCGCGGCCTTCCGCCGGCGCTACGCCAACGTGTTCGCGGGCGACGCCAGCTGGCGGAAGGTGAAGGTGCGCGCCGGGCAGACCTATCAGTGGGACATCGGCTCGACCTATGTGAAGCACCCGCCCTATTTCGAGGGCATGGCCGTCAAGCCCGCGCCGGTGAAGGACGTGGTGGGCGCGCGCATCCTGGCGCTATTCGGCGACTCCATCACCACCGACCACATCTCGCCCGCCGGCTCGATCAAGGCGACGGCGCCGGCCGGGATCTATCTCTCGGAACACCAGGTGCGCCAGCAGGACTTCAATTCCTACGGCTCGCGCCGCGGCAACCACGAAGTGATGGTGCGCGGCACCTTCGCCAACATCCGCATCAAGAACGAGATGATGGGCGGCAAGGAAGGCGGCAACACCATCTTCTATTCGGACGCCTATCCGTCGGGCCAGGAGATGTCGATCTTCGACGCCGCGATGGCGTATGAGAAGCAGGGCGTGCCGACCGTGGTGGTCGCGGGCAAGGAGTACGGCACCGGCTCCTCCCGCGACTGGGCGGCGAAGGGACCGCGCCTGCAGGGCGTGCGCGCGGTGATCGCGGAGAGCTTCGAGCGCATCCACCGCTCCAACCTCATCGGCATGGGCATCGCGCCCTTCGTGTTCGAGGCGGGCAGGACGCGCCGCGACTACGCGCTGACCGGCCGCGAGGCGATCGACATCCCCGGGCTTTCGGGCAAGCTCGCCGCGCGCATGAAGGTGACGGCGACGGTGCGCTACCCCGACGGCAAGAGCGCGGAACTGCCGCTCCACCTGATGATCCTCACCGCCGACGAGATCGCCTATTACGAAAACGGCGGCATATTGCCCTATGTGCTGCGGAACCTGCTGGCGGCGTGAGCCTCGCGTCATGGTGAACGGGCTTTCCGGCACCTGACGGCCCCGCGAAAGCTTTTGAAAAACCGCGGCGTTTGCGCGATCCTTCACGGATTCGGGGGCGGGAATGTCGCGTTTTTCAAGCCGAAGTGACTGGAGGGGGACAGTCGCGCGCCCTATGTTCCGCGCCATGTCGTTCCGCACCGTTCTTGCCGGCGCAGCGCTCGTCGCCGCGCTTGTGGCCGCCTTCGCGCCCGCCGGCGCGGGCGGCGGCAAGCGGCCGGTGGTGGTCGAGCTCTACACAAGCCAGGGCTGCTCCTCCTGCCCGCCGGCGGACGCCTATCTCGCCCAGCTCGCCTCCACGCGCCGCGACGTGCTCGCCCTCTCCTTCCCCGTCACCTACTGGGACATGCTGGGCTGGAAGGACACGCTGGCCAGCGACTCCAACACCCGCCGCCAGAAGGGCTACGCCGCGGCGATGGGCTCGGGCGGCGTCTACACGCCCCAGGCGGTGATCGACGGGGTGGACGATCTGGTCGGCTCCAGGGACGCCGCCATTGCCGCCGACCTCGCCGCGCGGGAGGCGGACATGGAGACGGTGCAGGTTTCGCTCAGCGCCACGCCCAAGGAGATCCGCGTGCTGGTCGGCCCCGGCCGTTCCGGGCAGGACGCCACGATCTGGCTGATGCACGTGCTCGACAAGGCCACCGTCGACATCGGCGGCGGCGAGAACGCCGGCCAGAAGCTCACCTACCGCAACGTGGTGCGCGACGTGCGCGCGGTGGGCATGTGGAAGGGCCAGCAGGTGATCCTCGACCTGCCCCGCGGCGACATGGCGAGCCCGCCCCACGACGCCATCGCCGTCATCGTCCAGCAGGGCGGCTACGGCCGCATCATCGGCGCCGCGATGCTGAGCAAGCCGGGATATTGATTCCCAATCAACCTCCCCCTTGTGGGGAGATCGAAAACCGCCGGGCGCAGCGCGCGGCTTTCGGGTGGGGGGAGTGGTGCGCCGCTTTCGCCACCGCGCGCCCCACCCGAAAAATTCTCGTTGCACTCGAATTTTTCGACCTCCCCACAAGGGGGAGGTTATTTTGGGTTCGTGATTCGGCGGGCGGCGGATGGCGCTTTTTTTCGACACGGCGTGGTTCGAGGCGCGGCTTGCGGCGGCGGGGCTTTCGCGCGCGCTGGCGGCCACGGCGCTGGGGCTGAGCGAGGCGGAACTCGCCGAGGTCTGGAAAGACCAGCGCGAGCTTTCGGCGCGCGACGTGGCGATGCTGGCGTCGCTTCTGGGCGCCACGCCCGAGGAGGTGGCCGTCCATGCCGGGGTGTCGACGCCCGTGCCGGGACCTTCCGGCGAACTCGCCGACATGCGCGCGCGGCTGGCGCGCGTCGAGCAGGCGCTCGCGGAGCTCAGGGCAGCGGTGGCGGAGCTGAAGGCGAAATGAGCGCAATCCCGGACATCGCCTTCTACCTGGTGCTGATGTTCTCGGCCGCGCTGGCCACGATCGTGGCGCGGCACGCGCGCCGCGCGGTGCGCGACTACCTGGGCTTCGCGGCGGCGCTCTATGCGGCGCTGTCGCTGGCCGGGCTCGGCGCCGCCGCCGGGTGGACCGCTGCGGACTTTCCGCTCGCCGTCGCGCTGGTGACGGGCGCGCTCGCGCCGCTCGGCCTGACCGTTGCCATCGCCGCCGCGTTCGGAGCCAGGCCGCGCGCGGCGATCGCGGCGCCGCTTCTCATCGCCGCCGCGGCGGCGGGGATCTGCGCGGCGGCGACGGGGCTTCTGTTCGTGGCGCTGGCGCCGCTGTTCGCGTGCCTCTGCGCCATGCTGGCGCTGGCGGCGCGGCGCGTGCGCGCCTCCAGGACCGACGCGCTGCATGCGCTGCTTGCGGCGCTCTGCCTGCTCGCGGCGGCGGCCGCGTTCCGGCGCGGGGCGGACAACGCCTTCGCGCTGTTCTGCGCGGCGGGGCTGATGGCGACTGCGCTGGCGGCTTCGGGCGCGCGCACGGTGCGGCGCGCAGGCGCGGGTTCAGGCGCGGGTTCAGGCGCGGGTATCGAACAGCAGCGGCAGCGGCCGGCCGCACCGCGCGCCATAGGCCGCCTGCGCCTTCGCAGCCGGTGAGGCGCCGCCCAGCGCCTGTCCCAGGAGCTGTGCCACGAACGCGGGATCGAGCGGCGGCCCGTTCCAAAGCGGCGCGCGCGCGCCTGTGCCGGATCGGGACAGCGCGGACCCATCCGCGAAGCGGGGCCCGTGGGCGCCGCGGCCGGACGCCGCGCCGGAGTCGTTGCGCAAATCGCTGCCATGGCGGGCTTTTTCGACGCGCGGGGCATGCGGACGCCAGGCGCCGCCCGCACCCGTCCGCACAATCGCAAATCCGCCGTCGCACGTCATAACCGATCCTTAACGCAATCCGCGCGCCGCGGGCTCCCGAGGCGGCGCGCGGCCAATCGGTTTCATTTTTTTTAATTCCCTCCGGTCACACTCGTTCCACAAGGCCGGAAAAATGGCCGGGGAACGGTGGGTTGTGCTGAGTCAGACGCTTCCAAGGAAGCCTGTCGAGAGCGTGCGCGCGCTGGCCGCGGCGCAGGACGTCGAGAGGCTGCGCCTGGCGGTCGCCGGAGCCGGCGAAGCGGTGTTCGACTGGTCCGTGCCCGACGACCGCATCGCCTGGGACGGCGCGCTCGACATCCTCACCCTCCACGCCGACGCCGGCCGCCTGCAGCGCGGCGAGCATTTCCGCGGCTGGATGAGCGGGCCGGGCCGCGCGGCGCTGCGCAAGGTGCTGGACGACACCACCCCGAAAGACACGCTGTTCGAGATCGAATTCGAGGCCGCCTCGCCCATGGGCACGGTGTGGTTCGAGATGCGGGGGCTGCGCATCCCGAGCCTGGAAGGCCCCGCCGAGCGGCTGGCGGGCGTGCTGCGCGTCGTCACCGAGCAGAAGCGCGAGGCCCAGCGGCTCAACTATCTCGCCACCCGCGACGAGCTCACCGGGCATCTGAACCGCACCAGCCTGCGCGAAGCGCTGCAGCTTGCCATCGACAGGGCCAAGGCCGAGAGCCGCTCCTGCGCCTATCTGGTGGCCTCGATCGACCGCCTCGCCATGATCAACGACACCTACGGCTTCGGCGCCGCCGACGAGGTGATCGTGGCCGTGGGCGAGCGGCTGTCGGCGTCCCTGCGCGGCAGCGACGTGATCGGGCGCACGGCCGGCAACAAGCTGGGCGTGATCCTCGGCAATTGCAGCGAGCGGGAGATCGCGCTGGTCTCCGAGCGCCTGCGCGGCGCGGTGCGCGGCGAGGTGATCGCCACGCGCGCCTCCACCGTGTCGGCCACCATCAGCGTGGGCGCGGTGTGGCTTCCCGCCTCCGCCGCCTCATCGCAGGAGGCCATGCTGCGCGCCGAGGAAGCGCTCGACCGCGCCCGCTCCGCCGGCCGCGACGGCTTCCACGTCTACACCAAATCGCCGCAGCGGGAGACCGCGCGCCTGAGGCTGATGTCGATCGCGGACGAAGTGGTGGCCGCGCTCAACAGCCACCGCCTGGTCTTCGCCTACCAGCCCATCGTGGACGCCAGGACGCGCAAGCCCGTGCATCACGAATGCCTGCTGCGCATGGTGCGCGACGACGGCAGCATCGCCACGGCCGGCCAGTTCATCCCCGCCGCCGAGCAGCTCGGCCTGGTGCGCCTGGTGGACCGGCACGCGCTGGAGATGACCATCGCCGAGCTCAACGAACACCCCGGCATCACGCTGGCGGTGAACGTCTCGGGCACGACGGCGGGCGATCCGTCGTGGCTGCAGTCCTTCATCAACTACGTGCGCGCCAACCAGCACGTCGCCGAGCGCGTGATCGTGGAGCTGACCGAGACCGCCGCGCTGCACGATTTCGAGGAGAGCGCGCGCTTCATCTCCAACCTGCGCGAGATGGGCTGCAAGGTCGCCATCGACGATTTCGGCGCCGGCTACACGTCTTTCCGGAACCTGCAGATGCTGCGCGTCGACATGGTCAAGATCGACGGCGCCTATGTGAAGGGCCTGGCGCAATCGCCCGACAACCAGATCTTCGTGCAGACGCTGGTGGGCCTGGCCAAGAACTTCCGGCTCAAGACCGTGGCCGAATGGGTGACCTGCGAGGAGGAAGCGGCGCTCCTCGAAAGCTTCGGCGTCGACTATTTCCAGGGCTACCATTTCGGCGAGCCGGTGACCGAGCCGGAGTGGGACAGGTAGCACCGCAGCCCGGCGCGCCCGCCGGGGCGGATCATCGCGCGGCGATCCACGTTCTCGCCGCGGCGGCGTCGCGGACCGCGAACACCCTGACCTCTCCGTGAACGAGGAAGGCGAAGAGCCTGGCCGCCTGCCTGATCCACGTCACGTCGGTGACGAGGGCGAGCCTGCGCCAATGCGCGAGCTCGCGCATGCCGAGCTCGAAATCCTCCACCACGGCGCCCGCGTCGATACCGTCATACTCCCGGCCGATCTCGTAGTAGATGTCCAGCGTGTCGTGCGTCTTCAGCGCCGCCTCGACGGCGGGAACCAGCACCGTCTCATAGTCCGCCGCCGTGATGCGGCCCCGGGCGCGCACGCCCACCGCGCCCTGCGGCAGGTCCGCGACGAGTTCCAGCATGATGTCCTCCGGCGCAAGTCGCGGCGCGTGGTATCGTGCCGCGAACCATGCATCTTTGATTTGCCTCAAGGCGCCCCACCCGCGCAACGTGTTTTCTGGCGCGGGGCCCAAACGCGGGGCCAAACGCGGGGCCAAACGCGGGGACCGAACAAGGAGGCCAAGGCCATGAAAGCGCTCGTCTATCACGGTGCGGGCCGGAAATCCCTGGACGACATGCCCAAGCCCGGCGTCGTAGACGCCACCGACGCCGTCGTGCGCGTCGTCAAGACCACGATCTGCGGAACCGACCTGCACATCCTCAAGGGCGACGTGCCGAGCTGCGCGCCGGGACGGATCCTGGGCCACGAAGGCGTGGGCGTGGTGGAAGAGGCGGGAAGCGGCGTCACCGCCTTCAGGCCGGGCGACCGCGTGCTGATCTCCTGCATCTCCGCCTGCAGCAAGTGCGACTATTGCCGCCGCGGCATGTACTCCCATTGCGTCAATGGCGGCTGGATCCTCGGCAACCGCATCGACGGCACGCAGGCCGAATTCGTGCGCATCCCCTTCGCCGACACCAGCCTCTACCGCATCCCGGATGGCGCCGACGAGGAAGCGCTCGTCATGCTGAGCGACATCCTGCCCACCGGCTTCGAATGCGGCGTGCTGAACGGCAAGGTCGCGCCGGGCGCCTGCGTCGCCATCGTGGGCGCCGGCCCCATCGGGCTGGCCGCGCTCCTCACCGCGCAGTTCTATTCGCCGGCCGAGATCGTCGTGATCGACATGGACGACCACCGCCTCGAGATGGCGATGCGCTTCGGCGCCACGGCCACGCTCAACAACCGGGACGGCTCGGCCGCCGCCGCGGTGCTGAAGATGACGGGCGGCCGCGGCGTCGATACCGCCATCGAGGCGGTGGGCGTGCCGGCGAGCTTCATCACCTGCGAGGACATCGTGGCGCCGGGCGGCACCATCGCCAACATCGGCGTCCACGGCGTCAAGGCCGACCTGCACCTGGAGAAGCTGTGGGACCGCAACATCGCCATCACCACCCGCCTGGTCGACACCGCGACCACGCCCCTGCTGCTCAGGACGGTGGCGTCCCGCAAGGTCGATCCCAGGCGCCTCGTCAGCCACCGCTTCAAGCTCGCCGACATCCTCGACGCCTACGACACCTTCGGCCGCGCGGCGGAGACGCACGCACTGAAGGTCATCATCGAGGCGTAGCGGATTCGGCAGACGCGGCTGGAACCTGCGCGGCGGGGCCGAAGCGGGGCCAGCGCGGCGCCGGCATCGCAGCCGCCATGGAGGCGGCTGCGGGTCGCGGCAACGCGCCATCCGGCGTAAGCTCAAGCCCGACAGGCGGGAACGCGATCGCCCGTTCCGGATCGATGCGCCCCGCCCCGGGAGATCTCCATGACCGACTATCCGCCCAGCCGCGTGCGCGTCGTGTCCCACGAAGCCATCAGCCAGAGCGAAGTGCGCATCATGATGGAAATGATCGTCGACGTGCACCGCCTCGCCGAGGTCGGCCACGATTTCCTGAGCCAGGCGATCAGCCAGATCGGGGCAAAGGACGGGAAGACGGAGTAGAGCGGCCAACCGTCCCCGGGTACGACCGTTTCTCCACAATTCGGTCGGGCAACGGATTGAACAATATGCAGTATTTTGTTCACGCAGGGTTGCATCACTCGAACACCTTTTTGCCGGCCTCAGCAGCCGCTGCCACATGCGTCGTGTCGTGGATCGCTTCATTCTTGGCAAGGTGCGCGAACATCTGGATTCCGAAGCCACCGTCGAGATCGTCCGTGATGCGCCGCCGCCAGGGGCGCCGAATGATCTGAGTCGTCAGGCGCCGCGTAATCCGCGGCTGTTTCATGATGTGGTCGGCGAGCTTCCAGGCGCGCTCAAGGAGCCCGCCTCTCGGCATGATCTCGTTCACCAGGCCATATTCGAGCGCAAGCTTTGCGCCAATCTGCTGCCCGGTGAGCAGCGCATAGGCCGCGCGCTTGACGCCCAGCAATTCCTGCAAGCAGCTGTGAATCCCGTCGCCGGGTACCGATCCCATGTTGAAATGCGGATCGAATATCACAGCCTCTTCAGCGCACAACGTGATATCGCACATGAGCAGGATTTCGGCGTGGCCGCCCGAGCCGTTGAACACCCCGATGGTCGGTATTTCAAGATCGTTGATGAGCGCGCCGACATTGATGCGCCCGTCTTTGTAGGCATATTCGTATGCCCAATGCTGAAGGTCTTCCTTCTCCAGGGCAAACCCCTCCGGATCGATGGCCATCATGAAATGTTCGCCGGTGCCCGTGAGGATCAGCAACTCGTTTTCCGGATCGGCGCCGATGGTCTTCAGAAGCTGGCCCAGAGCCCTGTGATTTTGGACGCTCAGCTGAATCGGGCCGCCCGACGTATGGGCCTGCGCAAGGATGACGCCGTCCGCACGGCGCTCGAGCTTGAAATGCTCCTTGAAGCGTTCCTTGTACTCCTCGAATTTCGGAGTGGGCACGAATTTGGTGAGCGACATTGCAGCGTCTCCCTGTCAGCGGCGATCGATTTCCGTGAAGCTGCTCCAGTCCTTGCCACGCAACCCGGATTTTATCGCCGCGCGAATCTTGGTTCGGATTGCCTCCGCGTTGGTCAGCTTCAGCTTCACCTCGCGCGCGGCGCCGATCATCAGTTCGATGTCCTTCAGGCCGCCGGCAATCTCGAACCCTGGCGGGTCGAAGGCGCGTTCGGCAATGCGGATGACATATTCCCTGACGGGCGCAGAGCCGAAAAACCCTGACAACATCTGGATTGTGAGTTGCGGATCGAGTTTCGATTTTTCGGCGAGCGCCAGCGCCTGGCCTATCAGATCGAGCGCCGAAGCGAGGGCAAAATTTGCGAGCAACTTGGCGGAATTCGCCAGTCGAGGACGGTCCCCGGTGGCAATGATCGTTGGAGCGTAGCTTGTAATGACCGGGCGGGCGCGCGCGATCGCGGCAGCATCGCCCGCGACGAACGTCATCAGCTGCCCGGCTTCGGCCGCCGAAGGGCGTCCCAGGACGGGGCCGGCGATGTAGTACGTTTTCTTGTTGCGATGGAGGCGCTCAAGCTTGTCGGACAGTTTCGGCGAAACCGTGCTCACACCGACATGGATCGCGGAGGGGCGCAGGCTGCCAAGGATTCCTTGCCTGCCCGTCGTTATCGAAAGCACGGCGTCATCGTCCATCAAGCTCGAAATGACGATATCGGCGCCGGACGCGGCCTCTCGGGGGGTTTTCGCCAGAGTCGCTCCGGATGCGACCAGAGAGTCAGCTTTCTGCGGCGTGCGATTCCAGACCAGGAGGGGAAAGCCGGCCTTTAGTACATGCGCCGCCATCGGGTGACCCATGCGGCCCAGACCGATGAAAGCGACTGCTGGTTTGTTCTCTGCTGCGGCCATCGTGACACCGTGTGATTGAGAACCAATCCGATGCTAAAATACGAATGGAATTCGATTTTCGACACTCGGATATACTGGGCCGTTCCAACCGGGGGCGGCATTGGGTCAAACCATTGCTAAAGTGGGAATATCGGCGCTGTTTTCATGCCTGCGCGCGCTTGATCACGCAGTACCGTCGAGCGGTACTCGGATTTCCATCAGGTGCCTGCAAGGCATCGTCGCACGTAAGCTTCGGTCAGGTCCGTAAGTTCGTTCTCAAGCAGCTGTTGGCTGAATTTCGTATTGCCTTCCATGACCGATGCTCGAATGACGCCGATCACCGCTCGGGTCAGCACATACAGACTCTCAGGCCGCAAGCGGCGCATCGAGGTGCCCGCTTCACCGATTTCGTTGCCAACCAGGTGTTGTGCGATTCTTTCGACAGGCTGCGCCAGCTCCGCTGAATGTCCTTGAGCGATCATCGTTTCGAGCAGGATGCGCCGCAGTCTCTGACGTCCTCCAAAACCGCGGATCGTCGCGCGGATGGCGAGCCGCGTCATCGATTCGTCGCCGCGCTGAAGGCCAGCCGTCATGATTCTTTGCACCGAACGAAACGTCTTCTCGAGTTCGCTTCGTGCCATCGCGACGAGGATCTCTTCCTTGTTCGAAAAGTAGTCGTAGATCGTTCCGACGCCATAGCCGGACAATTCCGCAATGCGGATAGTGGTCAGTTCAGTCGCTTCGGCGCTTTCAAGTATTCGTGCGGTCGCTTCAAAGATCGCCTCGATCGTTTCGACCGAACGCTGCTGCTTAGGCTTTCTGCGGCCGAGCAATTTAGCTGACTTGCGGGCGGGCTTTCGTCCCGACATGGATTACCTTCTGACTGAGCTGGCAATACCGTCAGACATCATCACAGGCCAACTACGCCGGCCAGACAGCTTTTCACAGCAGCAAGCCGCTACTGTCTATGCACAACATTGAACATTCCGGCACCACCAGGAGAGTGGCGTGAACGAAATACAGCATTCCGTTCACCACCATCGGCAGCAGAAAAACCCGCATCGTGGGCGTGCGGCGGCTTTGGACGATTGTGAATTTGTCCGGGTTGAAGCGTCGCCGCGGGGCCGGGCGCGGCGCGGGCCTAGCTCTTCCGCTCCCGCGCCAGCTCCGCCAGCTGCTTGCGCATGGCTTCGATCTCGCTCTTGAGCTCGGAGATGTCCTCTCCCGGCTTGGCGGGCTTCTCGGCCGGCCTGGCGGCGCCGTTGGATTTGTCCTCCGCGCCCGGCCCGCCGCTTCCCGGCACGGAAAACGGCGACCACATCTTCATCGCCCGCTCGAACATGGCGAAGTTCTGTCGCGCCAGGCTCTCGAAGGCCTGGGTGCCGCCGCCGAAGGCCTCGGCGACGCGGGTCTTCATCGCCTCCTGGTTCTTGGTGAAGCTCTCCATGCTCATGTCGAGATAATTGGGCACGAAGGCCTGCAGGGAATCGCCGTAGAAGCGGATCAGCCGGCGCAGGAACTGGATGGGCAGCAGGTTCTGGCCCTTGGCCTCTTCCTCGAAGATGATCTGGGTGAGCACGCTGCGGGTGATGTCCTCGCCGGTGCGCGCGTCATGCACCTCGAACTCGGTGCCCTCCTTCACCATCCGCGCCAGATGGTCGAGGGTGACGTAGGAGGAGGTTTCGGTGTTGTAGAGGCGCCGGTTCGCGTATTTCTTGATGACGACCGGGCCGTCCGCGTTTGCGCGTTCTTCCGTCATGACGCCCTTGATGGTTTCCACCCCGGCCAATCCAGCCCCACATTCTCCAGCCTGTCCAGTGGCAATCGCGCGGTTTCGGTGCGTTGCACCACGCGGCAGCCGCCGCAAGCATCTGGAAATACTCACATTTCACCAATGGTTTACGGGCGCTCGCATTCGCGGCAAATAGAAGGCCGCTCTTCCGTCCGCTGAGGAATTCCCATGACCGACGTCGTCATCGTCTCCGCCGCCCGCACGCCCGTGGGCTCGTTCAACGGCGCGCTGGCGAGCCTGCCCGCGCACGATCTGGGCAAGATCGCCATCCAGGCCGCGCTGGCCCGCGCCGGCGTGGCGCCCAAGGACGTGTCGGAGACGATCATGGGCCAGATCCTCACCGCCGCGCAGGGCCAGAATCCGGCGCGCCAGGCCAGCGTGAACGCCGGCATCCCTTACGGCACGCCCGCCTGGATCGTGAACCAGCTTTGCGGCTCGGGCCTGCGCGCGGTGGCGCTGGGCTACCAGGCGATCCTTAACGGGGACGCGAGCGTGATCGTGGCCGGCGGCCAGGAATCGATGAGCCAGGCGCCGCACGCCGCGCATCTCAGGAACGGCCAGAAGATGGGCGCGCTCGAATTCACCGATACGATGCTCAAGGACGGGCTGTGGGATGCGTTCCACGGCTATCACATGGGCGTCACCGCGGAGAACGTGGCGCGCGAGTGGCAGATCACCCGCGAGATGCAGGACAAGTTCGCCGTCGCCTCCCAGAACAAGGCTGAGGCCGCGCGCAAATCCGGCCGCTTCAGGGACGAGATCGCCCCCGTCACCATCAAGGGCCGCAAGGGCGACACCGTGGTGGACACCGACGAGTTCATCCGCGACGGCGTCACCTACGAAGGCATCTCGGGCCTCAAGCCCGCCTTCCAGAAGGACGGCACGGTGACCGCCGCCAACGCGTCCGGCATCAATGACGGCGCCGCCGCCGTGGTGCTGATGACCGGCAAGGATGCGCATGCGCGCGGGCTGAAGCCGCTCGCCCGCATCGCCAGCTGGGCCACGGTGGGCGTGGATCCCGCGGTGATGGGCTCGGGCCCCATCCCTGCGTCGCGCAAGGCGCTGGAGCGCGCGGGCTGGAAGGCGGACGAACTCGACCTCGTCGAGGCCAACGAAGCCTTCGCCGCCCAGGCCTGCGCCGTGAACAAGGACATGGGCTGGGAAACGTCCAAGGTGAACGTCAATGGCGGCGCCATCGCCATCGGCCACCCCATCGGCGCCAGCGGCGCGCGCGTGCTCACCACCCTGCTCTACGAAATGGGCAAGCGCGACGCGAAGAAAGGCCTCGCCACGCTGTGCATCGGCGGCGGCATGGGCATCGCCATGTGCGTGGAGCGGTAGGACGGACGAAAGGCATTCGCGCGCTGCTCAGCGCAGCCTCGCGGCCAGCTGGCGCCAGGCCCTCTCCATGCTTCGCCGGTAGCGCGCGAGGTCGCGTTCGGCGTCGAATGGGGCGCCCAGGATCTGCGCGCGGGAGAGGACGAGCGCAGGCGATGTCCGCACCGGCTTCATGTTCAGCCCTTTGGTGACGGTGCGGAGCTGGGCCGCGCATTTGCCGCCGCCATGCCCGCCATAGGTGACGAGCAGGAGCGGCTTTCCCTTCCATTCCTCGTAGAGATGATCGAGCGCGTTCTTGAGCGCGGCCGGATAGCCCCAATTGTATTGCGGCGTCACGATCGCATAGCCGTCCGCGCCCGCGATCTTCCGGCTCCAGGCGCGCGTGTGCGCACCGGCATACTCGCCGGTGGCGGGGATCGCGGCCTCGTCGTCCATCGGCAGCGGCCAGTCGCGGAGGTCCACGATCTCGCAGGAGACGTCCGGTGGGCGCCGCGCCGCGGCCCAGGCGGCGACCGCCGGGCAGCGCCGCCCCAGGCGCACGCTTCCCATGATGAGGAGGACATTGGCCATCGCCGCCGTTCCGTGTATGATGCACGCTTCCGTAGCACCGGCGCGATGAGGCCGTAAAGCGTGCATCGTAAACACGATATCGACGCCATCGCGGCGGCGCTGATGGAGCTGACCGGCCTTCTCAACAGTCCGGGGCGCGACGAGGTGCTGATGGCGGAAGCCGGCGTCGCGCTGCCGCGGGCGCTGTTTCCGCTCCTGGTGCGGATCGGTGCGGCGGGCGCCGCGGCCGTCACGGCGCTGGCGGACCAGGCGGGCCGCGATCACTCCACGATCAGCCGCCAGGTGGCGCAGCTCGAAGCGCTGGGCTTTGTGCGCCGCCGCATCCGTCCCAGGGATGCGCGCGTCAACGAAGTGGCGATCACGGCGGCAGGCCGGCAGGCGGTCGCGCGCGTCACCGCGGCGCGGCGCAGGCTGCTCGGCCCGTTGCTGTCCGACTGGAGCCCCGCCGAGCGCCGGGAGCTCGCGCGCCTCAACCTCAAGCTCGCCGCCGCGATCCGGACGGCGTGATCTTCGCCGCTCGCGCGGCGGCGCTATTCCACGCCCGCGGCGAGGGTGAAGTTGCGCGTCTTGCCGTCCTTGGTGACGACCCAGCTGTCGCCGACCTTATGCGCGGCGATGGGGCCGCAATTGGGGCTCGTCATGCCGGGCGGCTGATCGCCGACAAAGGTGCGGCAGACATTGCCCTTGCCGTCCAGCGCCCAGGTGCCCTTGAAGCTCCTGCTCATGCCCAGCATGGAGGCCGAAACATCGAAGCTGTGATCGGCGCGATAATGCGTATGCGCCTCCAACGCGCCGCCGGTCGAGACGACGGTGTTGCCGTAATAGCCGGCCATGATGTCGTCGGCGAAGGCGGGCGCCGCGGCGAGCAGCGCCGCGGAGATGGCGAACGGCGCGGCCAGGGACGCGGCAGATGCCGCGCCGGCAAGAAGCGAATTCATGCGAACTCCCCAGGATGAACCGGCGCGGACGCTACCGGCCGCCGCGCGGGCTGGCAATGCGCCGCCGGATGGCGCGCCGGGCGATAGCGGCGCATCGGCGGATGCGGATATGCGGAAGCCCGCCATCGACAGCGTCAGAATCGAGACTCGCGACATCGTCGCATGCATATCCGGCCACTTCGGCGATCGGCGCCGGCATTCGCCGCTTTTGAGCAAGTCCTGTTCCGGGTGTTCGGCGCTCGTTTCGCCGGTCCCGTCCCTAGGCTCTCTCGTCCCCGTCGCGCGGCTTCTCGCCGCCCTTTCGGCTGAGCAGGCGGTCGAAGGCCGCGAAGTCGGCCCGGTTGCGGCGGTCGGCGAAGAATTCGGCGGTGTTCATGACCGCGAGCTTCTCCGCCACGGCCGTGGCGACGAACTGGTTGACGCTCACGCCTTCCTCGCGGGCGCGGCGCTCCACTTCCGCCTTGACCGAACGCGGCAGGCGAAGGGGATAGGTGGCTTGTGCCTGCTTCATTTTCCGATCCTTCCCAGGGTTTCCGATGGAAGCCAGATGCCGGCGCCAAATCTCGCCGCCGCGTTGCCGAAGTCGCGGCGATTGAACGTCACGATGGCGCGCGCCTGTCCGTTCACCGCGGCCTCCAGCACGAATTCATCGGCGGGATCGCGCAGCTGCGGCCGCCAGAGAAAATTGTTCCCGACCGGATCGCACATCGCGATCACCGAATCCACGAACAGGGTTGCCTCTTCCAGCGTGAGCTCCGCCGCCAGCCGGTGTTCGGCCAGGAGGCAGGTCGCTTCGTACTCCAGCGCGAGCGCAACATTCGAGACCAGCGTGACCGCGCCGCGCCGCGCGAAAGACAATATCCGCGCCGATGCGCCGGCCGGGCTCCGCATGGCCGCCACGACGACATTGGTGTCGAGCGTCAATCTCACATCATATATGATATCATATCCCAGGCAATATCCAGTAAAGCCGCTCGCGACTTGCCGAGGATTGCCGGCACATTAAATCGACATCCAGAGGTTGAACAGAGAATATTTCTACTTTAAGTTCATATCCTGTTTCCATTCCCCAGGAGCGCCCGAATGCCCCTTCCACCCATCCGACGTTGACGCGAGGACATACAGGGCCAAGCGGATTGCGCACTCGCGCGCAATCCGGCGGCGTGCGAGGCATGTGGCGCGGACTGGAACCGCGGGCCCGCCCGCGTTCCGCCAGGCCCGGGGACGGACGCGACAGTGCGCGAAAGCCGGGGCAGCCCCCGTTCCGGCGGGCGCGCCGGCTCTCGCTCCGGAAGCGGCGGCGGTTCCGGCCGCGCATCGCGTGCGGCGAAGAAGCCTTCGCCGCCGCGCTCGCGCCGGAGCCGCTTTTCGTTTTAGGGTAAGGCCAACGACAAGGAACGGAATTTCCGGGAGCGAAGGCAATGGCACGGGTAGCGATCGTCACGGGCGGAACGCGCGGCATCGGCGAGGCGATTTCGGTGGCGCTGAAGGACGCGGGCTTCAAGGTCGCCGCCAACTACATGGGCAACGACGAGCGCGCCAGGGCGTTCGCCGAGAAGACCGGCATCCCCGCCTACAAGTGGAACGTCGCCTCCTTCGAGGCGTGCCAGGCGGGCGTGGCCAAAGTGGTGGCCGATCTCGGGCCGGTGGACGTGGTGGTCAACAACGCCGGCATCACCCGCGACGCCACCATGCGCAAGATGAGCCGCGCCGGCTGGGACGAGACGCTCGACACCAATCTCGGCGGCTGCTTCAACATGTGCAAGGCAGTGTGGGACGGGATGCTGGAGCGGGGCTTCGGCCGCGTGGTCAACATCGGCTCGATCAACGGCCAGGCCGGGCAGTACGGCCAGGTGAACTACGCCGCCGCCAAGTCCGGCATCCACGGCTTCACCAAGGCGCTGGCCCAGGAAGGCGCGGCCAAGGGCATCACCGTCAACGCCATCGCCCCCGGCTATATCGACACCGACATGGTGGCCGCCGTGCCCGCCAACGTGCTGGAGAAGATCGTGGCGCGCATCCCCGTGGGCCGGCTCGGCAAGGCCGGCGAGATCGCCCGCGGCGTGCTCTTCCTCGTCGCCGACGACGCCGGCTTCGTCACCGGCTCCACGCTGTCGATAAACGGCGGGCAGCATATGTATTGAGGCGTGGAACCCCTCTCCTCCATCGAAGCTTTCAACGTCGATTGCCTGCGCGGAGGGCGGATGGTGTTCCGCGGGCTGTCGCTCAGGGCGGAAAGCGGGCGCGCGCTGTCGCTCGAAGGCCCCAACGGCGCGGGCAAGAGTTCGCTTCTGCGCATGCTCGCCGGATTGCTCGCGCCGGCGGCGGGCGACATCTCGTTCGAGACGGCGCGGGGCGCGGTCGGCGAAGCGGAGGAGCGCGGGCGGCTGGTGGGCCTTCTCGCCCATCAGGACGCGGTCAAGCCCCAGCTCACCCCGCGCGAGACGCTGGATTTCCACGCCCGGCTCTACGGCGTGGCCGCCTGCGCGCCGGTCCTGCTCGAGCGTGTCGGCCTGAAGCGGCAGGCGGAGCTGCCGTGCCAATATCTCTCCGCCGGCCAGAAGCGCAGGCTCGCGCTGGCGCGGCTCGTGCTCAGCGCAAGGCCGCTGTGGCTGCTCGACGAGCCGCTCGCCGCGCTGGATGCGCAAGGCAAGGACCTGCTGCGCGCAATGATCGCCACCCATTGCGCCGCGGGCGGCATCGTCGTGGCGGCGACGCACGATCCGCTGGGCGTGGACTGCGCGCGGCTCGCGCTGGGGGCGGCATGAACGCGCTCTTCGCCCGCGACATGCGCCTTGCCACCCGCGCCGGCGGCAGCGCGCTTCTCGCGCTCGCCTTCTTCGCGGGCGTGGCCACGCTGGTGCCGCTGGGCGTGGGCGCGGATCTCAGGCTGCTCGCGCGCATCGCGGGCGGGGTGCTGTGGGTGGCGGCGGTGCTGGCGGCGCTCCTGTCGCTCGACCGGCTGTTCCAGGCCGACTACGAAGACGGCAGCCTCGATCTCGTCGCGCTCGCGCCCGGCTCGCTGGAGGCCGCGGCCTTCGCCAAGATCGCGGCGCACTGGCTCACGACGGGCCTTCCGCTCACCCTGCTCTCGCCGCTCCTGGGCCTTCTGTTCGATCTGCCGGAGCGCGGCTATCCCGCGCTGGCCGTCTCGCTCCTGCTCGGCACGCCCGCGGTCAGCGCCATCGGCGCGGTGGGCGCAGCACTCACGCTCTCCATCCGCCGGGGCGGATTGATCCTGCCGCTGATCGTGCTGCCGCTGCTGGCGCCCATTGTCATTTTCGGCGCGGGCGCGGTGCTGGCGGCGCTGGACGGATCGGCCAACGGCGCCCTGTGGCTCGTCGCCGCGTTCTCGATGGTGGCCGTGCTGCTGTCGCCCTTTGCCGCCGCGGCCTGCGTGCGGCTGCATCTGGGATCGTGACCATGCTTGTCCACCCGCCCGCGAGCGCCTAGAGGAACGCCATGTTCGCGCTCGCAAACCCGAAGCGGTTCATGGACGCCACGGGCTGGATGCTGCCCTGGCTCGCGCTGGCGACGCTGATCTATTTCGCGGCGGGGCTTCTGCTCGGCTTCACCGCGCCGCCGGATTACCAGCAGGGCGACACCGTCAGGATCATGTTCATCCACGTGCCCGCGGCGTGGGTGGCGATGATGGCCTATGGGCTGATGGCGCTGTGCTCGGCGATCGGCCTGGTCAACCGCCATCCGCTGGCCGATGTCGCGGCGAAGACGGTGGCGCCCCTGGGCGCGCTCTTCACCGCGCTGGCGCTGATCACCGGCTCGCTGTGGGGCCGTCCCATGTGGGGAACGTACTGGGTGTGGGACGCGCGGCTGACCTCGTTCCTCATCCTGCTCCTGCTCTACCTCGGCTATATCGCGCTGTGGAACGCCATCGAGGACGAGACGCGCGCGGCGCGCGTCTGCGCCGTCCTGGCGCTGGTCGGCGTGGTGAACCTTCCAATCATCGAATTCTCCGTGGACTGGTGGAACACGCTGCATCAGGGCGAGAGCATCCTGCGCGCCGGCGGGCCGCTCATCGCGGGCGTGTTCCTGTGGCCGCTGCTGCTGATGGCGGCAGGCTACACGCTGCTGTTCTTCACGCTGTGGATCGTGCGCATCCGCACCGAGATCCTGGAGCGCCGCGCCCGCGCCATCCTGATGCGGGAGGGCGCATGAACAGCTTCTTCGCCATGGGCGGCTATGCCGCGTTCGTCTGGCCCGCCTACGCGGTGACGGCGCTGGGGCTGGGCGGCGCGGCGGCGCTGGCGTGGTTCTTCCATGCCCGCGCGATGGCCAGGCTCGCGGCCCTGGAGCGCGAAGAATGATCCTGCGCCGGCTTCTCTACATCCTGCCCGCGGCGCTCTTCATCGTGCTGATCGCGGTGTTCTATTCGAGCCTCGAGGCGCCGCCGCCCGGCGAGCTGCCGTCCATGCTGGTCGACAAGCCCGCGCCCGGCATCGCGCTGCCCGCACTGGATTCGAAGGCGCAGGCCTTCAGCCGCGCGGATCTCGCCAGCGGGCGCGTGGTGGTGCTGAACGTGTTCGCGTCCTGGTGCGTGCCGTGCCGCGCCGAGGCGCCGGCGCTGGCCCGGATCAGGGCAATGAAGAATGTCGCGCTCTACGGCATGGTGTGGAAGGACACCGCGGCCAGGGCGCGCGCGTTCCTCGACGAGGTGGGCGATCCCTATGCCCGCATCGACCTCGACGCCACGGGCCGCACGGGCATCGACTGGGGCGTCTACGGCGTGCCGGAAACGTTCGTGATCGACGGCAAGGGCACCGTGCGCCTGCGCTACGCGGGGCCGCTGGTGGGCGATGCGCTGACGAGCGTTCTGCTCCCCGCGATCGCGCAGGCGCGGCATCCGGAATGACGGGCGCCGTTCAGGGTCTGGAAACCATTCCCTGAAAAACTTCCGCGATGCAGATCGGCACCAGCAGCCTGCTCATCGCCGCCCAGCACGCGCTCAAGGCGCAGCCGGCGGCGAGCCCCAGGACACAGCCGCCGGCATTCGAGCCGCTTCCCCTGAAGCCGGCCGCCGCATCGGGCGGGCCGCCTCGAGCGGCATCGGCCGAAGCGGCCGCCCAGCCCCGGAGGCCGGGTTCGATGCTGGACATCCGCGTCTGAACGGAGCGCCTAGAGCAGGATCGCTCTTCTTTCAAATCGCGATCCCGCTCCAGGTATTTGATTGACGCGCAATTTTTCGGGCGAACCGCTGCACACTTCGCCCGATTGCGCTCTAGTTCCGCTGGCGCCGCAAGGGCTTGCGGCGCGCGCGGGGGGCGGCGTCGCCTTCCAGCTGTTCACCAGCCGCGGCAATGGCGGCCAGCAGCCTGACGAATTTCTGCCGGTCCGGCGGCGGCAGCGCCTCGAGGAACATGCGCTCCGCGCGCTCCGCCGCCTGGCGGGCGGACTTGAGCGCCTTGCGGCCGCCCTGCGTGATGGCGACGGCGTTGGCGCGCATGTCCTCTTCCGTGCGCTCGCGCGACAGCAGGCCGCGTTCGCGCATGCGGCGCACCATCTCCGCCAAAGTCGAGCGGTCGATGCCCGTCGTCTCGACGAGATGGGTCTGGCTCACCCCGTCATTGTGCTCGAGCGCGCAAAGCAGGGTGAATTGCTGCTTGGTCAAATCGCGCGCGCCGGTCTCGCGCGCATAGAGATCGCCATAATATTGCTGGCACAGCCGCATGAGATGAGCCGGCGATTCCGCGAGCTCAAAGCTCCCGTTCGCCTTGCGCGGCCCCTTCGACGTCATGGAGACACCCCTGAAATCAAAATTTTGTTTTGTGTGGCGGTGCGGCCCGCTGGATCTGGACCAACCGACCCGCTCAACGCCGGGCGATGCACGCCGGTCCCCCACCGCGCATGCGCGACATTAGACGCGCGCGAAACCGGAGACAAGAATTTGATTCGCGAAAATTCCACTCAATTCCATTCGTGGCCGGATCGAATGTGGAACATGCTTTGACGCATTGCCGCAAACATGCATTGTGTTCCGTGTCATGCCGCAATCGCGCAAGCCGCCGCCCCCGCCCGCGCCGCATTTCGAGTGGCGCGTGCCCGATGGAGACACAACCGCTCGTCACGTGTGCGGGCGCTGCGGCCACATCCACTACACGAACCCCAAGATCGTCGTGGGTTCCGTCGTGGCACACGAGGGACGCATCCTGTTGTGCCGGCGCGCGATCGAACCGCGAAGGAATTTCTGGACGCTGCCCGCCGGCTTCCTCGAGGAGCACGAGGCCCCGGAGGACGGCGCGCGCCGCGAGGCGCGCGAGGAAGCCAATGCCGAGATCGCGATCGATGCACTGCTCGCCGTCTACGCCGTGCCGCACATCAGCCAGGTGCAGCTCATGTACCGCGCCAGATTGGCGCAGCCGGATTTTTCCGCGGGCCCGGAAAGCCTCGACGTCGCATTGTTCGATTGGGCCGACATTCCGTGGACGGAGCTTGCGTTCCCGAGCGTGAAATGGGCCCTGGACCAGCATCGCCAGGTCGAGGGCAAAGAGGTCTTCGCCCCGTTTTCCAACCCGCGCTAAAGCGTTGTTTCGGAGGACTTTTCCTCGATGTGGTGGCGCAGGATCAACGGCGCCTGCGCCATGGCGAAGAGGAACGTGATCGGGATGGCGCCGAACAGCTTGTAGCCGGCCCAGACCTTGATGGAGAAATTGCGCCACACGATCTCGTTGGCGATCGCCATCACCACGAAGAAACAGGCCCAGCGCCAGGTGAGCAGCCGCCAGCCGCGCGCGTCGAGATGGAAGGCCTGGTCGAAAACGTACTTCAGCAGGTTGCGCCCGGTGACGAGGCCTCCCGAGAGGATGGCGGCGAAGATCAGATAGAGGATCGTGGGCTTGACCTTGATGAAGACATCGTTGTGCAGCCAAAGCGTGAGACCGCCGAACACCAGCACGATGAGCGCGGTCACTGCCGCCATGGGCGAGAGGCGGCGCTCATAGGCGTATCCCGTCGCAAGCGTGACGACCGTCACGGCCATGAAGGCACCGGTGGCGATAAACACGTTGGTCATCGCAAGCACGGCGAAGAAGAGCACGAGCGGCCCGATGTCGAGCGCCGCGCGGGCGAGTGGCGGAAGACGCCGCCGCGTCATGACGCCCCCGTCAGCGCCCTGGCGAACGCCGCGGCGTCGAAGGGTTGCAAGTCGTCCTCGCCTTCGCCGACGCCGATGAAATGCACCGGCAACGCGAACCTGTCCGCGAGCGCCACGAGGATGCCGCCTTTCGCCGTTCCGTCGAGCTTGGTCATGACGAGGCCGGTCAGCGGCACCGTGCCCTTGAACGCCTCGACCTGGGAAAGCGCGTTCTGACCCGTGGTGGCGTCGAGCACAAGCAGCACGGCATGCGGCGCAGACGCATCCAGCTTTTTGATGACGCGCGCGATCTTCTCCAGTTCGGCCATGAGGTTGGCCTTGTTCTGGAGCCGGCCCGCCGTGTCGATCAGCACGGCATCGGCATCGATTTCACGGGCGCGCACGATGGCGTCGTAGGCCAGGCCCGCGGCGTCGGCGCCGGGCGCCCGCGCGACGACTTCGGCGCCGCCGCGCCTGCCCCAGATCTGAAGCTGCTCGATGGCCGCGGCGCGGAACGTGTCGCCCGCGGCGAGCACGACCTTGGCTCCCTCGCCGGCCAGCCGCTTGGCCAGCTTGCCGATGGTGGTCGTCTTGCCGGTGCCGTTGACGCCCGCGACCAGCACCACGAAGGGACGGCGCGCGCGCTCCACGACGAGGGGTTTCTGCACGGGTTTCAGGACGCCCGCGATTTCTTCCGCCAGCACGGCGCGAAGCTCGGACGGCGAGATCAGCTTGTCGTAGCGGCCCCTGGCGACCGCGGCGGCGACGCGCGCGGCAAGGCCCGCGCCGAGATCGGCCCGGATCAGCGCCTCTTCGATCTCCGCGACGGAGGCCGCATCCAGCTTCTCCTTGGTGAAGACCGAGGTGAGGCTGTCGCCCAGCGAGCCGGTCGAGCGGGACAGGCCCGCTTTCAGCCGCTCGAACAGGGTGGGCGGCGGAGGAACTTCGCCGAAATCCCTCATGCGGCGGCGTCCGCGGTCAGATGGGACGGCGCCGCGCCCGCGATCCTGGCCGTCACGAACGTTCCGGCCGCGCCGGGCACCCTCACGGGCGCGAAGCAGGGCGTGCGGCCGAGGCCGTCCTCTTCCATGAGGACCTGTTGCACGCTGCCCACGAGGCTTTCGTGACGCCGCGCCAGCGCCTCGGCGCCGCGGGCGCGCAGCCGCGCCGCGCGCTCCTTCACCGTCTCGCGGCGGAGCTGGGGCATGCGCGCCGCGGGCGTGCCGTTGCGCGGGCTGAAGGGAAAGACGTGCAGGTAGGAGAGCCCGGCATCGTCCACCAGCTTCAGCGTGTTCTCGAACATCTCCCCGGTCTCGGTGGGAAAGCCCGCGATCAGATCGGCGCCGAAGGCGGCGTCCGGCCGAAGCCGGCGCACCCGCGCGCAGAAATCGACGGTGTCCCTGCGCGCATGGCGGCGCTTCATGCGCTTGAGGATCATGTCGTCGCCCGATTGCGCGGAGAGATGGAAATGCGGCATCAGCCGCTCTTCCTCCGCCACGGCGCCCAGGAACTCCGCGTCGGTCTCGATGGAATCGATGGAGGAAATCCTGAGGCGCTTCAGCTCCGGCACGAGCTTCAGGAGCTTGCGCACCAGCGTGCCGAGCGACGGCGCGCCCGGCAGGTCCGCGCCGTAAGACGTCAGATCGACGCCGGTCAGCACGATCTCGGGCGAGCCGGCTTCCACCAGATGCCGCGCCTCTTCGATCACCGCGCCCATCGGCACGCTGCGGGAATTGCCGCGGCCGTAGGGGATGATGCAGAAGGTGCAGCGGTGATCGCAGCCGTTCTGCACCTGCAGGATCGCGCGCACGTGCCCCTCGAAGCGTCCGGCGAACTGGGGCGCGGTCTCGCGCACGCTCATGATGTCGTTGACGCGCACGCGCTCGGCGGTATCCCCGAGCTCGAGATAGGAGCGGGCGTGCAGCTTTTCGGCATTGCCGAGCACGGCGTCGACCTCGGGCATTTCGGCATAGGCCTGCGGCTCGGTCTGCGCGGCGCAGCCGGTGACGATGATGCGCGCGGCGGGGTTCTCGCGGCGCGCCTTGCGGATGGCCTGGCGCGACTGGCGCACCGCCTCGCCCGTCACCGCGCAGGTGTTGAAGATGATGGCGCCGGCGAGCCCCGCCTCGCGCGCGCGGGCGCGGATGGCCTCGCTTTCGCAGGCGTTGAGCCGGCAGCCGAACGTGACGATCCGGTTCGCGGCCTGGCTCACAGGGCCCCCGCATTCAGGGCTGCGAGATCGATGTCGCCGCGCCAGGCGAGCGCCGAAGGGCCGGTCATGACGATGGGCGTGCCCTCGCCGTGCCAGGACAGATGCAACACGCCGCCGTCGAGCACGATGTCGGCGTCCGCGCCGCAAAGGCCGCGGCGGCGCGCGGCGGCGATCGTGGCGCAGGCGCCGGTGCCGCAGGCGCGCGTGACGCCGACGCCGCGCTCCCACACCCGCATGCGCAACGCCCCGTCCTTCGCCGCGCTGACGAACTCGACGTTGGTGCGGGCGGGGAACAGCGGATGACGTTCGATGGCGGGGCCGAGAGCCTCAACCGGCGCGCGGGCCGCATCCAGAACGAACAGGACGCAATGCGGATTGCCGACATTCGCCGCGCCGGCGGATTTGAGCGCCGGATCGTCGAAGCCGGGAACTTCCAGCGCAAAGGACTTCGTGTCGCGCGGCTCGGCGAGGGGGATGTCGCGCCAGCCGAATTTCGGCACGCCCATGTCCACGCTCACCAGCGCGCCGGCCGAGGTGCAGGCGAGTGGCCCGCCCCTGCTCTCGAGTTCGATCGTGTCCCGGCCCTTCTCGTGCATCAGAAGCCGGGCCACGCAGCGCGCGGCATTGCCGCAGCTTTCCACCTCGCCGCCATCGGCGTTGTAGATGCGCAGGAAGGCGTCGGCGCCATTCGCCGCGGGCTCGATCACGATTACCTGATCGCAGCCAATGCCGAGCCGGCGATCCGCCACCGCGCGCGCGGTGCGCGCATCGAGCGCAAGCCCCTGATTTCGCGCGTCGAAGACGACGAAATCGTTGCCCAGGCCGTGCATCTTCAAAAATGCCGTCATGCCGGGGGTATATAGGCGCAACCCCTCTCGCGGGCCAGTGGGTTGACTTGGAGCCGGCACGTTTCCAAAACCGCCCCGCAACCAGGCAGGATGTGGCTCATGCGGCTGGCGAAATGGGTTTTGGGAATGGCGCTTGCGGCCACGGCGGGCTGCGTGGCGCTGGCGGCGGAACTGACGCCCAATTCGCCCGACCCCTGGCTCTGGCTGGCCGACATCCATGGCGCCAGGGCGCTCGCCTGGGTCAAGGACCAGGACGCCAAGGCGCTCGCCCAGCTCAAATCCGATCCGCGCTACAGCGAAAGCTACGACGCGCTGCTCGAGATCCTGGACGCCAACGACCGCATCCCCGAAGGCGATCTCGACCACGGCGACGTCTACAATTTCTGGCAGGACAAGGACCACCCCCGCGGGCTTTGGCGCAAGACCACCATCGCCGACTACCGCAATCCCGCCCCCCACTGGGACGTGCTGATCGACGTCGACAAGCTCGATGCCGCGGAGAAGACCAACTGGGTGTGGCAGGGCGCGGATTGCGCGCCGGGCAATGATCATTGCCTCATCCGCCTTTCGCCCGGCGGCAGCGACGCGGCGACCGTGCGCGAGTTCGATCCCCAGACCAAGTCCTTCATCAAGGACGGCTTCGCGCTGCCGCAGTCGAAGATGAGCGCGGCCTATATCGACAAGGACACGATCCTGTTCGCGACCGATTTCGGCCCGGGCTCGATGACGACGTCGAGCTATCCGCGCATCGTGAAGCTGTGGCGCCGCGGCGAGCCGGTTTCCGCCGCCAGGACGGTGTTCGAGGCGAGCCCGACGGACATCGCGGCGAACCTCTCGGTGCAGCGCGGACCCTATGGGACCGTGCCGATCGTCATCCGCGGGCTCAGCTTCTTCGAGGCGGAGTTCTATTACGTGAAGCCGGACGGCACGACGAAGAAGCTGCCCCTGCCGAAGGGCGCCAACCTCGCGGGCGTGACCGGCGGCAATCTCGTCTTCACCCTGCGCAACGCCTGGACGCCGCCGGGCGGCCGGAAGATCGCGCAAGGCGCGCTCGTCTCCTTCAACGTCATGGCGTTCGCCGAGAAGAGCAGGCCCGCGAAATTCGAGACGATCTACACGCCAGGCCCGCACGACTCCATCGATTCCGCCGCCGCGGGCCGCGACGCGGTGTTCGCTTCGATCTACAAGAACGTCACCGGCAGCATCCACGCCTTCCGGCAGAAGCCCGACGGCACGTGGAGCGACGAGGATCTCGGCCTGCCCGCCGGCGGCTCCACGCGCATCGTCTCCACCAACGACTGGGGACCGGAGGCCTATTTCGGCTACGAGAGCTTCCTCAAGCCGCTGACGCTCTACGAATATGACGGCACGGGCCAGGCGAAGGAGATCAAGTCCCAGCCGCAGCGCTTCGACACCTCCGATCTGGTCTCCGAGCAGTTCTGGGTGACCTCGAAGGACGGCACCAAGGTCCCCTACTTCCTGATCCACCGGAAGGACATGAAGGGGCCGGTGCCGACCATCCTCTATTCCTATGGCGGCTTCGAGCTGTCGCTGACGCCGTGGTACTGGAACGACGGCCACCGCCCGCTCTTCCCCGGCGTGCCGTGGTTCTCCAAGGGCGGCGCCATCGCGGTCGCCAACATCCGCGGCGGCGGCGAATTCGGGCCGGCCTGGCACCAGGCGGCCCTCGGTCCCAACCACCAGAAGGCGTTCGACGACTTCCAGGCCGTGGCGATGGACCTGATCAGGCGCGGCGTGACCAACCCCAAGCATCTGGGCATCGTCGGCGCGTCGAACGGCGGATTGCTGGTCTCCGCGACCATGGTGGAGCGGCCCGATCTCTTCGGCGCGGTGGTTTGCCAGCGGCCGCTGATCGATATGCTGCGCTACACCAAATACGGCGCGGGGCAATCCTGGGTCAGCGAGTACGGAGACCCGGCGATCGCGAAGGACCGCGCCTGGATCCTGAAATACTCGCCCTACGAGAACCTGAAGACGGGCGTGACCTATCCGCCGGTGCTGTTCATCACCGAGACCAGCGACGACCGCGTCACGCCGGTCTTCGCGCGCATGATGGCGGCCAAGATGGAGGCCGATCGTCAGGACGTGCTGTTCTACGAGAGCCCCGAGGGCGGGCACGGCCCCGGCGCCACGCATGCCGAGGCCGCGATGTACTGGGCGCTGTCCTACACCTATTTCGCGCAGAAGCTGGGGCTTGGGGCGAAGTGACGGAGTATCGGGTATGACCTTCCACAAGCTGGCCTTGGGCGTGGCGCTCGCGGGCGCCATGGCCGGGGCCTTCACCGCGCTCGGAGCCAACGGCGTGACCGGCAGCAGCAAGACCACCACCGATCCCTGGCTCTGGCTGGAGGACGTGCACGGCGCCAGGCCGCTCGCCTGGGTGGCCGGGCAGAACGCCAAATCGCGCGGCGTGCTCGAGGCCGATGCGGACTACCGGCCCTACTACGACTCAGTGCTCGGGGTGCTGGACGCGACCGACCGCATTCCCTACGGCAGCCTCGATCAGGGCAGCGTCTTCAATTTCTGGCAGGACGCGGGCCACCCCAAGGGCATCTGGCGGCGCACGACCGCGGCCGATTACGCCAAGCCCGCGCCGGACTGGACCGTGCTGCTCGACCTCGACAAGCTCGCCGCGGACGAGCACGAGGACTGGGTGTGGAAGGGCGCGGACTGCAACGCAGCCCTCACCCGCTGCTTGGTCAGCCTGTCGCGCGGCGGCGGCGACGCGGTGGTGGTGCGCGAATTCGATCTCGCCTCGAAAAGCTTCGTGAAGGACGGCTTTGCGCTGCCCGAAGCCAAGTCGCAGATCACCTGGCTCGACGACGACACCGTGCTGTTCGGCACCGATTTCGGTCCCGGCTCGATGACGACGTCCGGCTATCCCAACGTGGTCAAGCTGTGGAAGCGCGGCACGCCGATGGCGGACGCCAGGACGATCTTCGCCGGCAAGCTCAGCGACGTCTCGAGCGGCGCGGTCGTGTTCCACGAACCCTCCGGCACCATCGCGCTGGTGCAGCGGGGCGTGAGCTTCTTCGAGTCGGAGTATTACGCCGTCAATCCGGACGGCACGACGACGAAGCTCGCCCTGCCGCTCGGCGCCGACCTCAAGGGCGCGTCGCAGGGCCATCTCGTCTTCGTGCTGCGCCAGGACTGGACGCCGCCGGGCGCGGCCGAAAGCTTCAGGCAGGGCTCGCTCATCGCCGTCGACGCGAAGGCGCTGGCGGCGGGCAAGGGCGTGTTCACCGCGCTCTACACGCCGGATCCGCGCTCCAGCGTGGACGAGGTCGCCACCGGGCGCGACGCCGTCTATGCCTCGATCTATCACAACGTGACGGGCGCCATTCACGTCTTCCGCAAAGCCGGCGGCGGCTGGAGCGACACCACGCTCGACCTGCCCCAGGGCGGCTCGACCTCCATCGTCTCGGCGGACGATTGGGGACCCGAGGCGATGTTCCGCTTCGAGAGCTTCCTGGTGCCGACGACGCTCTACGCCGATGCCGGCGACGGCAAGCCCGTGGCGATCAAATCGCTGCCCGCCCGCTTCGATGCGAGCGGGATGACCAGCGAGCAGTTCTTCGCGACCTCGAAGGACGGCACGCAGATCCCCTATTTCGTGACGCGGCCGAAGAGCTTGTCCGGCCCCGCGCCCGCCGTGCTCTACGGCTATGGCGGCTTCGAGATCTCCGAGACGCCGGTCTATTCCGCGAATTTCGGCAAGCTGTGGCTCAGCAGGGGCGGCGTCTATGTGCTCGCCAACATCCGCGGCGGCGGCGAGTTCGGCCCGGCCTGGCACCAGGCGGCGCTGAAGCAGAACCGCCAGAAGGCCTATGACGATTTCCAGGCCGTGGCCGAGGACCTGATCAAGCGCGGCATCACCACGCCCAAAAAGCTCGGCATCATGGGCGGCTCCAATGGCGGGCTGCTGGTCAGCGCCACCATGGTGGAGCGGCCCGATCTGTTCGGCGCCGTGGTCTGCCAGGTGCCGCTGATCGACATGATCCGCTACACCCATATCGGCGCCGGCGCGTCGTGGATCGGAGAGTATGGCGATCCCGCCGATCCCGCCCAGCGCGCCTATATCCTCAAGTATTCGCCGTACCAGAACGTGAAGCGGGACGTGAAATACCCGCCGGTCTTCTTCGTCACCGCCACCAGCGACGACCGGGTGACGCCGGTCCATGCGCGCAAGATGGCGGCGAAGATGGAAGCGCAGGGCCACGACGTCCTGTTCTACGAGAACACCGACGGCGGCCACGCCGCGGCGGCCAACCACAAGCAGGCCGCCGAGATGTGGGCGCTGAGCTTCGTCTACCTGAAGCAGAAGCTGGGGCTGCCCTGATCCTTCGGGGCTCGCTGCGCGAGCACCTCAGGATGACGCTGGCCCGGCTCGCGTCATGCTGAGGTGCGTTGCGCAGCAACGCCACGAAGCACGCAAACGCTACGACGCGCGCACCCACCTAAAAGAACGGCCTTGGCGCCGCCTGGCCAGGCAGCACGAAGGCCGTCCGGTTCCTCGCTACTTGCCGAATACCGGCGGGCGGCATTGCCCCCGGCAAACACGTTCGCTTCAACCACCCACGGCTCGCCATGCCCCGCCACAATCGCCCAAGGAGAACAGCGACAGGCCTGTCGCGATCTTCCGCGATTGTGGCGGGGCGCGGGCGCGCGCAAGTTTGCGCCCTTGCCTGTATGTCCTTGCGCCCTCGCTACATCCGCATCCAAATTCGCCTTCTGGTTGAGCGACGGAACATAGATCGAACGATTAGGAGAAATCAAGTGCGAATTTAATACCTGAATTGGAATATTCTTGCTCAGTCGATGCGCAATTCCTCTGAGCAACCAAGTTGGCGCGGCATCCTCTCGGACCAATTTCCGTCGATGTGACTTACACAAACGCTGTCACGGCCCGCGGCTGCGGGCCGCCCAGTTCGGTTCTGCACAACGGTGCGACCGTCACCTGAGTGGCCCGCAGCCGCGGGCCATGACAAGAAAGCGGCGGAACGATGAGGTTGCTAAGTGCGCCCTCGCTACTCTGCGGCGATGCTGTGGACGGGGATGCAGTCCAGTTCGCCGTTCAGATGAGTCTGCGCTTCCCACAGATCGAATGCCTGCTGCATGCGCATCCACAGGCCGGGGCCGTTTCCGCAGAAGCGGCCGAAGCGAAGCGCCATTTCCGCGGTCACCGCCGAGCGGCCCGACATGATGGCGTGAAGGGTCTGCCGCGATACGGCCAGCTGTCTCGCCGCCTCGCTGACGGACATGCCGAGTTCGGGAAGCACGATGTCGCGGAAGAACTCGCCCGGGTGGGTCGGACGGCGGCCCGCATTGGGCTCAATGGTCCTGGACGAGGTCGACCTTGTACGCGTCGCCATCTTTCCACTCGAACGTGATGCGCCACGGGCCATTGACATCCACTCGCCATCTCACCGGCTTGTACCGGCTGTCGGGATGCAGCCGCAGGCCGGGCAACTTCAGGTCATCCAACGTCTCGGCGCGATGCAACGCGTCGAGAATCTGAATGCAGCGCTTCGTCAGGTCCTGCCTGACGCGGCGGCTCGTGCCGGTTTGGAACAATTCCTTCAAGCCCTTGTGGGCAAATGACTGAATCACGGGCGCACACTCCACCGCCATGACGCATTTCGCTATGCGTCACACACCGATAGCTCGTGCGCCAGTACGGAGTTGTTCCGCCGCGGATAAACCGCTCACGAGCAGAAGCTTTGTAAAGAGATACTTTCCATATGTCAAGAGATACTTCACAGTTTGACACCAAAAAGAGTACCAGCCTAAAACCCGCCCCATTCCGGAGAGGCCAAGTCCCTCCGGTCTTGGGCCCGGCCCAAGATCGACCCCAGGCAGCGCGGGTGCGCCCCCTGGGGCGTTCGTGTTTTGGAGCCGCCGGAGCGCCCCTGCGATCCGGAAACTTGGGATGTGAACGGCATGTTCGACAGTCTGCAGAAACGGCTCGGCGAGACCTTCGACCGGCTTCGGGGGCGCGGCGCGCTCTCGGAGAGCGACGTCGAGCAGGGCCTCTCGGAGATCCGCAGCAGCCTGATCGACGCCGACGTGGCGCTGCCGGTCGTCAAGGACTTCATCGACAGGGTGCGCCCGCGCGCGGTGGGGGCGGAGGTCATCCGCTCCGTCACGCCCGGCCAGCAGATCGTCAAGATCGTCCACGACGCGCTTGTTGAAATGCTCGGCAAGGAAAGTGCCTCGCTGGACATTGGCTCGCCGCCGGCGCCGATCCTGATGGTCGGCCTGCAGGGCTCGGGCAAGACCACGACCTCGGCCAAGCTCGGCCTGATGCTGCAGACCCGCGAGAAGAAGCGCGTGCTGATGGCCTCGCTCGACGTCTCGCGCCCCGCGGCCATGGAGCAGCTCAGGATCCTGGGCGAGCAGGCGGGCGTGGCGACACTGCCGATCCTGGCCAACCAGACGCCCTACGACATCGCCAAGCGCGCGATGGCCGCGGCCAAGGTCGGCGGCTACGACGCGCTGATCCTGGACACCGCCGGCCGCCAGCACGTCGACGAACAGCTGATGATCGAGGTCGCCACCGTGCGCGATCTCACCCATCCGCACGAGACGCTTCTGGTGGCGGATTCGCTCACCGGCCAGGACGCGGTCAACATCGCCAAATCGTTCAACGAACGGGTGCCGCTCTCGGGCATCATCCTGACCCGCGCCGACGGCGACGCGCGCGGCGGCGCCGCGCTCTCCATGCGCGCGGTGACGGGCGCGCCGATCAAGTTCCTGGGCGTGGGCGAGAAGCTCGAGGCGCTCGAGGCCTTCCATCCCGAACGCGTGGCGGGGCGCATCCTCGACATGGGCGACGTCGTCAGCCTGGTCGAGAAGGCGGCGGAAGGCTTCGACAGGGAGAAGGCCGAGAAGGTCGCCGCCAAGCTCAAGAAGGGCACCTTCGACATGAACGACCTGGCCGATCAGCTGGCGCAGATGAAGAAGCTGGGCGGGATGCAGGGCCTGTTGTCGATGCTGCCCGGCGTAGGCAAGGTGAAGGACCAGCTCGCCGCGGCGGGGCTCGACGACAAGATCATCACCCGTCAGGAAGCCGTCATCCAGTCGATGACCAGGCACGAGCGCCGCGATCCCGACATCATCAACGGCTCGCGCAGGAAGCGCATCGCCGCGGGCGCCGGCGTCGAGGTCTCCGAGGTCAACAAGCTGCTCAAGATGCACCGCCAGATGTCCGACGTGATGAAGAAGATGGGCAAGGGCGGGCGCGGCGCAATGCAGGGCCTGACGGGGATGTTCGGCGGCGGGATGCCGCCGATGCCGCCCGGCATGTTCGGCCGCAAATGATTTGGCGCAAATAGTTCACCGGTTCCAAGAGAGGAAAGACAAAGACAATGTCCCTGAAGATCAGAATGTCGCGCGGCGGCACCAAGAAGCGCCCGCACTACGCCATCGTCATCGCCGACTCGCACGCCCCGCGCGACGGCCGCTTCATCGAGAAGATCGGCTTCCACAATCCGCTGCTGCCCAAGGACCATGCCGACCGCCTCAAGCTGGACGTGGAGAAGGCCAAGGCGTGGATGGCGAAGGGCGCCACGCCGTCGGACCGGGTGCACCGCTTCCTCGCCGAGGCCGGCGTGCTCGAGCCGCTCAGGAAGAACAATCCCGAGAAGGCCAAGCCCAAGAAGAAGGCCCAGGAGCGCGCGGCCGCCAACGCGCCAAAGCCCGCCGAAGGCGAAGCCGCGGCGTAGTCCCGAATGACGCCGCGCGACGTTCTCATGGGCGTCGTCATCGCCGCCCAGGGCCTCAAGGGCGCGGTGAGGGTGAAGACCTTCACCGCGAGCCCGCGGACTCTGGGCGCCTACGGCGCGCTGCACGACAGGGCCGGGCGCGTGCTGGTGCCGCAATCGGTGCGCGACAGCGGCGCGGGCGAGGCGGTGGTGCTGTTCCGGGACGTGACGGACCGCGGCGCGGCCGAGGCGCTGAAGGGCGCGCAGCTCTTCATCGCGCGCGCGCAACTGCCCGGCGCGGGAGAGGACGAGTTCTATCACACCGACTTGATCGGGCTCGCGGCGGAGGACACCGAGGGCCGCGCCATCGGCACGGTGCGCGCGGTCCACAATTTCGGCGCCGGCGACGTGATTGAAATCCTCCGCGCCGACGGCGACGAGGTCTTCCTGCCCTTCACCCGCGAAGTGGCGCGCGAGATCGACGCGGCGGGCGGGCGCATCGTCATCGCCGCGCCCGAAGAGGTGGAAGCGCGGGAGAAAGGCAGCGTCGAATGACCTGGCGCGCCACCGTGCTGACCCTGTTCCCGGAGATGTTCCCCGGCCCGCTCGGCGTGTCGCTGATCGGCAAGGCGCGGGAGAAGGGGCTGTGGTCGCTCGACATCCGGGACATCCGCGAGCATGGGATCGGCGGACATCGCGCTGTGGACGACACACCCGCCGGCGGCGGCCCGGGCATGGTGATGCGGGCCGACGTCGCCTGCGCGGCGATCGATGCCGCCCGCGCCGCCAATCCAGACGTGCCGGCGATCTATCTCAGCCCGCGCGGGGCCCCGCTCACCCAGGCGCGGGTGAGCGCGCTCAGGGATGAGGGCGGCGCGATCCTGCTCTGCGGCCGCTTCGAGGGGCTCGACCAGCGGGCGATCGAAGCGCGCGGCCTCGAGGAGGTTTCGCTGGGCGACTTCGTGCTGGCCGGCGGCGAGATCGCCGCCATGGCGCTGATCGAGGCCGTGGTCCGGCTGATCCCCGGAACGCTGGGGGCAGAAGCCTCGCCCGACGAGGAGAGCTTCAGCCAGGGCCTGCTCGAATACCCCCAATACACCCGCCCCCAGAGTTTCGAAAACCGGACCATTCCCGAGGTCCTAACGTCCGGAAACCATGCCGAAATCGCCCGCTGGCGGCGGGCCCGGGCCGAGGCGCTGACCAGGGCCCGGCGCCCCGACCTGTGGGCCCTCTTTCACAACCGGAAGCCTTAGGCTATACGGCCCGGCTCTTTGACACCGCATGGGCCTGACGGAGACGACGATGAACCTGCTGCAAACGCTCGAAGCCGAGCAGATGAAGGCCCTGCGCAAGAAGGCCCATCCCGCGTTCCGCCCCGGCGACACGCTCAAGGTCAACGTCAAGGTGGTCGAGCAGAGCTATGACGAGAAGGCCAAGCAGATGAAGACCCGCGAGCGGCTCCAGGCCTTCGAGGGCGTCTGCATCGGCCGCCAGGGCCAGGGCATCAACGAGAGCTTCACGGTGCGCAAGATCTCCTACGGCGAGGGCGTGGAGCGCGTGTTCCCGGTCTACTCGCCGCTGGTCGATTCCGTGTCGGTGGTGCGCAAGGGCAAGGTGCGGCGCGCCAAGCTCTATTACCTGCGCGGCCGGCGCGGCAAGTCCGCCCGCATCGCCGAGCGCCAGGGCACAGCCGCCGAGGACATGGCCGCGGAAGCCGCCGAGGCGTAAAGCTCAGCCAGGAAGAATCGAGAGGTCGCGCGGCAATGGCGGCGATATCCCGATCGGCCTGTGCCGTCGTCGCCAGGCGACAGGTCATCCCTTCCGGGCCCGCGCCACGCCTTCGGACACCAGATTCCGGAGCTTCTCCCGCGTCCTCTCGCCGGCACTGGGCGAGGCCAGTCCGTCACTAAGGCGCTGGCGCATCCATCCCGGCATGGGGGCGTCGTCGCTGTCGCTTTCAATGAGCGCGTCCACATAGGCCTCGACGGACTCATAGCCGTCGGCCTGGGCCCATCGCTCGGCGAGAGCAAAGGCGCGGTCGGATGGGCGCACCGGCTTGTTCATGCGCGCACCATGCCAAAACCGGGCCGTTCCCGAAACAATGGCTCCCCCCGGGCTTGCGCCGCCAGCCCGCTGTGGACAAGTCGCGAAACGCCCAAAAAATCGGTCTTTTTCGCGCTTGCCTCTCGCATGGCGTCAAGGAAGTGCCGTAGAATCGGGCATCTTTTTGATTCGCCATAAGGAGCAACACAATGGCAATGGCTGGAACCGCCGCCCCCAAGGCTGCCGCACCCAAGACGAAAACCGAGACGATCAGCACGCGCCAGCTGGCGGTGCAGCTCGCCACCAAGCACGACATGTCGAACAAGGCCTCGCTCGCCTATCTGGACGACGCGATCGCCGCCATCACCAAGCACCTGAAGAAGGGCGCGCGCGTGCGCCTGAACGGGCTCGGCATTCTGGTGGTGCGCAAGCGCGCCGCGCGCATGGGCCGCAATCCCGCCACCGGCGAGGCCATCAAGATCAAGGCGAGCAAGAAGGTCGCCTTCCGCGCCGCCAAGGAACTGAAGCAGTCGATCTGACCGCATCTTCCGGCCTGAAGGAAACGGGCGGACGCCAGGTCCGCCCGTTTCTTTTTCACGGCGCCCGCGAAGGCCCGGACCGCGGCGACCCAGGATGCCGGCGCCGCGCCCGGCGATTTCGCGTTCACGCCGAACGCGCTTGGCCCCGGGACCGGCGCCGCCTGTCGCCCGCGCCCGATCGACGAAGGCGGCAGCGATCGCAATTTCGCCGCCAGGGATTTCTTCGCCGCCTTCGCACTCGCGTGGGCCGACGCGGAGCGCGGTGCAAGCGCGCGGAACTTGCGCTTCGGCGCGCCGTTTTCGTATCGTAAGGCGAAACTCTCGACCCCGCGGACCGTTGCAGGCGCACTGGAACACTTTCACCGCGATGCTCGGATTCATGCCGGCCTGGGCGCGGGCGGCGAGCGTGTTCGCGCTCATCCTCGCCGCGGGCATCGCGCTCCAGGCCGTCGCCTACCGCATCCTCGAGCATGAGGCGCTGCGCTGGCCCACCGTGGCGCGCGACATGGTCCGCAAGACCCGCCGCGTGGGCCGCTTCGCGATCTTCCTGCTGGCGCTGTCGCTGACGATCCCGCTGGTGCCGCTGCCGAGCCAGGTGCTGGACGCGATCCACCGCGCCTTCGTGGCCGGGTTCATCCTGCTCGCGGGATGGATCGGGCTGGTCGCCGTCAACATCTGGATCGACCGCTACAAGAGCCGGCTCCGGCTCGACGTGGAGGACAATCTCGCCGCGCGCAAGGCCATCACCCAGATGCGCTATGTCGGGCGCACCGTCGACATCGTCATCGTGGTGCTCACGCTCGGCTCCGCGCTGATGACCTTCGATACGGTGCGCGAGTTCGGCATCAGCCTGTTCGCCTCGGCGGGCATCGCCGGCATCGCGGCGGGCCTGGCGGCGCGACCGATGCTGAGCAATCTCTTCGCCGGCATGCAGCTCGCGCTGACCCAGCCGATCCGCATCGACGACGTGGTGGTGATCGACGGCGAATGGGGCTGGGTGGAGGAATTCACCTCGACCTATGTGGTGATCCGGCTGTGGGACTGGCGGCGCCAGATCGTGCCCCTGTCCTATTTCTTCGAGAACGTCTTCACCAACTGGACGCGCGCAAGCTCCGCCATCATCGGCAGCGTGATCCTGTGGTTCGACTACACCGTGCCGGTGGAGAAGATCCGCGCCAGGGCCGCGGCGCTTGCCGAAGCCTCGCCGCTGTGGGACCGCAGGGTCGTCAACGTCCAGGTCACCGATACGAGCGAGCACGCGCTGCAGCTGCGCGTGCTGGTGAGCGCGCGCAATTCCTCCCAGGCCTGGGACCTGCGCTGCCAGATGCGCGAGGGCCTGATCGCCTACGCCCAGGCCGAATTCCCGCACGCCCTGCCGCGCAGCCGGTTGCAGGCGGAGCTGGCCGGCGCGGCCCGGGAAATCCCGGCCTGACGCCCGCGACCTTGTGCCTCGCCTTGCGCCCCGGAGGGCCGCGCGATACTCACCGCCCGGCTTTTTCTCGAAAGGATTTCCCATGGCCCGCAGGAAAATCGCGCTGATCGGCGGCGGACAGATCGGCGGCACGCTGGCGCATCTCGTCGCGCTCAAGGAGCTGGGCGACGTGACGATGTTCGACATCGTCGAGGGCCTGCCGCAGGGCAAGACGCTGGACATCGCGCAGGCCGGGCCGATCGAGGGCTACGACGCGGTGCTGCGCGGCACCAACTCCTATGCCGACATCGCGGGCGCCGACGTGGTGATCGTCACCGCCGGCGTGCCGCGCAAGCCCGGCATGAGCCGCGACGACCTCATCGGCATCAACCTGAAAGTGATGGCGGCGGTGGGCGACGGCATCAAGAATCACGCGCCCCACGCTTTCGTCATCTGCATCACCAATCCGCTCGACGCCATGGTGTGGGCACTGCGCCAGTTCTCCGGCCTGCCGCACAACAAGGTGGTGGGCATGGCCGGGGTGCTCGACAGCGCGCGCTTCCGCCACTTCCTCGCCGAGGAGCTGAAGGTCAGCGTCGAGGACGTCTCCGCCTTCGTGCTGGGCGGTCACGGCGACACCATGGTGCCGATGCCGCGCTTCTCGACGGTGGCGGGCATCCCGCTCACCGAGCTCGTCAGGATGAAATGGATCGAGCAGGCGACGCTGGACAGGATCGTGCAGCGCACGCGCGACGGCGGGGCGGAGATCGTGGGCCTGCTCAAGACCGGCTCGGCCTATTACGCGCCCGCGACGGCGGCGATCGAGATGGCGCAATCCTACCTGCGCGACAAGAAGCGCGTGCTGCCGGTCGCCGCCTATGTCAACGGCCCCTACGGCATCAAGGACCTCTATGTCGGGGTGCCGGCGGTGATCGGCGAGAACGGCGTGGAGCGCATCGTCGAGCTGGCGCTCACCGACGAGGAGAAGTCCCAGCTCGCGAAGTCCGCCGACTCCGTGAAGGGCCTGATCGACGCCTGCAAGAAGCTCGATCCCAGGCTTGGATAGAAATCTGCAGCGTCTGCTGATCGGCCTCGGCGGCTTGGTCGCCGGCGCCACAATTGTATTCGCTGTCTTCTTGCTTGAGCTTCCTCGGTGGATAGCCCTTGGCGGGCCGGTCCTCTTCATCATCTGCGCCAACTATTCGCAGCTCCTTTTGCCGTTCACATCCGCCGAGCGCGAGGAGCGCGATCAGAAAATTCTCGCCGAGGGAGAAGACCTCAGATCTGGCGGCCTTTGGCGTTACAGCCTGCGGCTCGCGATCCCGGCCGTTCTCTCCTTTATCGTTGCCATGATTTCCATTCTTTGGAAGGCGCGGTCGCATCTGCAGATCGCAACGGACTGGTTGTGGCCGCTCGGTCTTGTCTGTGTGGTTTTCGCTTTCGTATTCGCGGTCGGGACCTGCACATATTGGTGGCACTCCCGTCGCGCCCGCCTTACGGAAGAGCGCCGGCGGAGCCTGAAAGCACTGGACCGCTGATGGTTGGCCGTGCCAGTTTCGGCCCGCGCGACATACCTGAACGAGCCTCCATGTCCATCCTCGTCGACAAGAACACCCGCGTCCTCTGCCAGGGCTTCACCGGAAACCAGGGCACGTTCCATTCCGAGCAGGCCATCGCCTACGGCACGAAGATGGTCGGCGGCACCTCGCCGGGCAAGGGCGGCACAGAACATCTGGGCCTGCCGGTGTTCGACACCGTGCGTGAAGCCCGCGCGGCCACCGGTGCCGATGCCAGCGTGATCTACGTGCCGCCGGCCTTCGCCGCCGACGCGATCCTGGAAGCGATCGACGCGCAGGTGCCGCTCATCGTATGCATCACCGAGGGCATCCCGGTGCTCGACATGGTGAAGGTCAAGCGGGCGCTCTGCGGCTCCCGCTCCCGCCTCGTCGGGCCCAACTGCCCCGGCGTCATCACGCCGGGCGAATGCAAGATCGGCATCATGCCGGGCCACATCCATAAGCGCGGCTCGGTCGGCATCGTCTCGCGCTCCGGCACGCTCACCTACGAGGCGGTGGCGCAGACCACCGCCGTGGGCCTCGGCCAGACGACCTGCGTCGGCATCGGCGGCGATCCGGTCAAGGGCACGGAGTTCATCGACGTGCTGGAGCTCTTCCTCGCCGATCCGGAGACGAAATCCATCGTCATGATCGGCGAGATCGGCGGCTCCGCCGAGGAGGACGCCGCCGACTTCATCAAGCACGCCAGGGTGAAGAAGCCGATGGTGGGATTCATCGCCGGCCTCACCGCGCCGCCGGGCCGGCGCATGGGCCACGCCGGCGCCATCATCTCCGGCGGCAAGGGCGGCGCGGGCTCCAAGATCGAGGCGATGAAGTCCGCCGGCATCCGCGTCACCCCCAACCCCGCCGCGCTGGGAACGACGCTGGTGGACGTGCTGAACGGGAACTGAGTTCGCGCGTTTTCCTTCCAACGGGGAGGATTGGATGCGCAAATTCGCGATCGTTCTGGCGGCGTTGTGTCTTGCAGGCTGCGCCAGTTTCGGGTGGCGGTCCTCCGCGCCCCGGCCTGCCGTTTACGTCGTTTTCTTCCCCGACAGGACCGTGACGCTCACCGCCAATGGCGACAAGATCGTGCGCGACGCCGCCTCCGCCGCCGCGGCGCGGTCCACCGAAACGGTCGAGATCACCGGGCCTTCCACTCGGGTGGCGCCGGGCTACGACCCTTCGCTGGCCGCCCCGCGCATCAAGCTCGTCCAGAACGCGCTCGTCGCCGACGGCGTCTCGGCGGACCGCATCGTCATGGCCTCGGAGACGACCGACGGGGTGAACGTCAAATCCGATCCCAGCGGCGCCCAGCGCGTCGAAATCCGCCTGGTGGAAAAGCCGGCCGGCGTCTCGAAACCGTAATTCCTCAACACCATATTAACCGTGGCTGTCCGCAAATTGCCCCGGAAATGCCGTGCATTGCGGGGCGGGATGCGGTACACGCGCAGCCTCGCTTGCGCGCCCCAGGACAGGCGGCCGCCAACGCCGCCTTAAGCTACTGAAATGACAAGCCAATCCCCGTCCGACCGGATCAACCGGGCCTCCAACGAAATCCTGGAGGCGACCACCTTCCTGTCCGGCGCCAATGCCGCCTTCATCGAGGCGCTCTATGCCCGCTGGCAGGCCGATCCCGACGCGGTCGAGCCCTCCTGGCGGGCCTATTTCGCCGGCCTCGGCCAGGACGGCCTCAGCCCCACCCAGCTCGGCCGCGGCCCCGCCTGGCGGCGCGACGCGAAGCTCGCGCTTCCCCGCGGCGAGACCATCGGCGCGCTCACCGGAGACTGGCCGGCGAGGAAGGGCGCCGCGGGCGATGCCGACCTGCGCGGCGCGGCGCGCGAATCCATCCGCGCCATCCAGCTGGTGCGCGCCTATCGCATCATCGGCCATCACGCCGCCGACCTCGATCCGCTGAAGCTCGTGCCGCGGCCGCCCCAGCCGCAGCTCGAGCCCGGGTTCTACGGCTTCCACGACGCGGAGATGGACACGCCCGTGTTCCTCGACGGCGTGTTGGGCCTCGAATCCGCCACGCCCCGGCAGATGGTGCAGATCCTCAAGCGCACCTATTGCGGGCGCATCGGCTACGAGTTCATGCACATCAACGACCCGGAGCAGAAGGACTGGCTGCAACGGCGCATCGAGGGGCCCGACAAGGAGATCAGCTTCACGCCCGAGGGCAAGCGCTCGATCCTCAACAAGCTGATCGAAAGCGAGGGCTTCGAGAAATTCTCCGGCGCCCGCTTTGTGGGAACCAAGCGCTTCGGGCTCGACGGCGGCGAGGCGATGATCCCGGCGCTGGAGCAGATCATCAAGCGCGGCGGCCAGCTCGGCGTGGGCGAGATCGTGCTCGGCATGAGCCATCGCGGGCGGCTCAACGTGCTGGCCAACGTCATGGCCAAGCCCTACCGCCAGATCTTTCACGAATTCCAGGGCGGCGCGGCGCAGCCTTCGAGCGTGGAAGGCTCGGGCGACGTGAAGTATCACCTCGGCGCCTCCTCCGACCGCGAGTTCGACGGCAAGCGGGTGCATCTGTCGCTTACCGCCAATCCCTCGCACCTCGAAGCCGAGGATTCCGTCGTGCTCGGCAAGGCGCGCGCCAAGCAGCAGCAACTGGGCGACACCCAGTCGCGCGCCAGCGTCCTGCCGCTGCTGCTGCACGGCGATGCGGCCTTCGCGGGCCAGGGCGTGGTGGCGGAATGCTTCGCCATGAGCGGGACCAAGGGCTTCCGCACCGGCGGCACGATCCATTTCATCGTCAACAACCAGATCGGCTTCACCACCGCGCCGATCTATTCGCGCTCCTCGCCCTACCCGTCGGACGTGGCGCTGATGGTGCAGGCGCCGATCTTCCACGTGAACGGCGACGATCCGGAAGCGGTGGTGCATTGCGCGCGCATCGCCACGGAATTCCGCCAGCTGTTCCACAAGGACGTGGTCATCGACATGTTCTGCTACCGGCGGTTCGGCCACAACGAGACCGACGAGCCGGCATTCACCCAGCCCCTGATGTACCGCGCCATCAAGGCGCATCCGACGACGCTCGAGCTCTATGCCGCGAGACTGGTGGCCGAGGGCACCGTCACCGAGGACGACGTGCGCGCCATGATCGGCGCGTTCAACAGGCGGCTGGACGAGGAATTCGAGGCCTCGAAGGCGCACAAGCCCAACCGCGCCGACTGGCTGGACGGCCGCTGGCAGGGCTTCTCCATGGCGCCGGCGGGCGACCGCCGCGGCGAAACCTCCGTTTCCGCCGGGCTGCTGAAGGACGTGGGCCGCGCGCTGTCCACCGCGCCCGCCGATTTCCACCTGCACAAGACCATCGCGCGCCAGCTCCAGGCCAAGGCGAGGATGTTCGAGACGGGCGAGGGCTTCGACTGGGCGACCTGCGAGGCGCTGGCCTTCGGCACGCTGCTCGCGGAAGGCACGCCGGTGCGCCTCTCCGGGCAGGATTCCTCGCGCGGCACCTTCAGCCAGCGCCACGCCATGCTGGTCGATCAGGAAAGCGAGGCGCGCTACGTGCCGCTCAACCATGTGCGCCAGGGCCAGGCGGAGTTCGAGGTGATCGATTCGCTGCTCTCCGAGGAAGCGGTGCTCGGCTTCGAATACGGCTATTCCTCCGCCGAGCCCAGGGCGCTGGTGCTGTGGGAGGCGCAGTTCGGCGATTTCGCCAACGGGGCGCAGATCGTCATCGACCAGTTCATCGCCTCCGGCGAGATGAAATGGCTGCGCATGAACGGGCTCGTCATGCTCCTGCCGCACGGCTACGAGGGCCAGGGGCCGGAGCATTCCTCCGCGCGGCTGGAGCGCTATCTCCAGCTCTGCGCGCAGGACAACATCCAGGTCTGCTATCCCACCACGCCCGCCAACTATTTCCACGTCCTGCGCCGCCAGATCCACCGGCCGTTCCGCAAGCCCCTGATCCTGATGACGCCCAAATCGCTCCTGCGCCACAAGCGCTGCGTCTCCTTCCTGTCGGACATGGGGCCGGGCTCGTCGTTCCACCGCGTGTTCCGCGACCAGGCCGAGGTGGTGCCCGGCGCCACCACCGTGAAGCTGGCGGCGGACGACAGGATCGCCCGCGTCGTGCTCTGCACCGGCAAGGTCTATTTCGATCTCATGGAGGAGCGCGAGCGGCGCGAGGAGCCGCGCATCCAGATCCTGCGGCTGGAGCAGCTCTATCCCTTCCCCGATCACGTGCTGGCCGAGGAGCTGCGCCGCTTCCCCAACGCGGACGTCATCTGGTGCCAGGAAGAGCCGCGCAACCAGGGCGCCTGGGCGTTCGTGGCGCCGCGGATCGAGGCGGTGACAAAAAAGCCCGGCCTGCGCTACACCGGCCGCCCGGAATACGCATCGACCGCGGCGGGGCTGGCAAGCCAGCACGCCGCGGAGCTGAAAGCCTTCCTCAACGAGGCGCTGAGCCTATGAGCATCGAGATCAAGGTGCCCACCATGGGCGAGAGCGTGACGGAAGCCACCGTCGCGCGCTGGTTCAAGAAGGAGGGCGACAGCGTCGCGCGCGACGAACCGCTGCTGGAGCTGGAGACCGACAAGGTCACCGTGGAAGTGCCCGCGCCGGCCTCGGGCGCCCTGCAGTCCATCACGGTCAAGGAAGGCGCCACCGTGCAGGTCGGCACCGTGCTGGGCGCCATCGCGGAGGGCGCGGCCGGTGCGAAGTCCGCGCCCGCCGCTGCTCCGAAAGCGGAGGCGCCAAAAGCTGAAGCGCCCAGGCCGGTCGAGGCTCCCAAGCCCACACCGAAAGCCGACGTGCAGCCGATGCCCAGCGCGCGCCGCATCGCCGAAGAGTCCGGCATCGATGCCGCAACAGTTTCCGGCAGCGGCCGCGACGGCCGCGTCACCAAGGGCGACATGCTTGCCGCGCTCGAAACCCGCGCCGCGCAAAGACCGCAACCGGTCGCGTTCGTGCCGTCGGGCCCGCGCCCGAACGCGGCGCGCGAGGAGCGGGTGAAGATGAGCCGCCTGCGCAAGACCATCGCGCTCCGGCTCAAGGAATCGCAGAACACCGCCGCCCAGCTCACCACCTTCAACGAGGTGGACATGAGCCATGTGATGGCGTTGCGCGCCGAGTACAAGGAGAGCTTCGAGAAGAAGCACGGCGTGCGGCTGGGCTTCATGGGCTTCTTCGTCAAGGCCTGCATCGCGGCGCTCAAGGAGCTGCCCAACGTCAACGCCGAGATCGAAGGCGACGACATCGTCTACAAGAACTATTACGACATCGGCGTGGCGGTCTCCACCGAGCGCGGGCTGATCGTGCCGGTGGTGCGCGATGCCGACAAGCTCTCCCTCGCCCAGATCGAGGCCGCGATCCACGATTACGGCCTGCGCGCCCGCGACGGCCGGCTCAAGCTCGAGGAACTGCAGGGCGGCACCTTCACCATCTCCAACGGCGGGGTGTTCGGTTCGCTGATGTCGACGCCGATCCTCAATTCGCCGCAGTCTGGCATCCTCGGCATGCACAAGATCCAGCCCCGCCCCGTCGCCATCGACGACAAGGTGGTGATCCGGCCGATGATGTATCTGGCGCTCTCCTACGATCACCGCCTGGTCGACGGCCGCGAGGCGGTGACGTTCCTGGTGCGGGTGAAGGAGAACCTCGAAGACCCGCAGCGGCTGCTCCTGGACATCTAGAGCCGGCAATGGGCGCGGAGAATCCGTCAAAAGAATGGCGTGCCGTTCACATCGGCTTCGAAGGCGATGGTCTGAAGATCGGCGGCGTGGACATCTGGAAGCAGGACTGGCGTCGGGTGAAAATGAATCCGCTTCGGCTTCCGCATCCCGCCTATCCGCAGCAGACGCATAGTTACGAAGTCTATGACGCCGGGGGCGAAACACAAATCGTGCGCTTCGCGGCGAGCGAACTCTCAAATGGGGTTTGGGGCTTTTACGTTCCGGCCCAGAACTGAAATTGAGGACGTAAGCCATGAGTGACTCTTTCGATGTCGTCGTCATCGGCGGCGGGCCGGGCGGGTACAATGCCGCGATCCGCGCCGGGCAATTGGGTTTGACTTCGGCTTGCATCGACAAGCGCGGCGCCTTTGGCGGCACCTGCCTCAACATCGGCTGCATCCCCTCCAAGGCGCTCTTGCATGCGAGCCATCTGTTCGGCGAGGCGAAGACGGAATTCCCCAGGCTCGGCATCAAGGCGAGCGTCGAGCTCGATCTGCCCGCGATGATGGCGCACAAAGCCAAGGTGGTGGGCGAGCTCACCAAGGGCGTCGAATTCCTGCTCAGGAAGGCCAAATCCGAGGCCATCGTGGGCGAGGCGAAGATCACCGCCCCCGGCAGGATCGCGGTGACGGCCAGGGACGGCGCGGTGCGCGAGATCGCGGCGAAGAACATCGTCATCGCCACCGGCTCCGACGTCGCGCGGCTGCCCGGCGTCGCCATCGATGAGGAAACGATCGTGTCGTCGACCGGCGCGCTGTCGCTGAAAGAGGTGCCGAAGCGGCTTCTGGTCGTCGGCGGCGGCTATATCGGGCTCGAGCTGGGCTCGGTGTGGAAGCGGCTGGGCAGCGAGGTGACGGTGGTGGAATTCCTCGACCGCATCACCCCTGGCCTCGACGGCGAGATCGCCAAGAGCTTCCAGCGCATCCTGACCAAGCAGGGCCTGAAATTCCAGCTCTCGGCCAAGGTGGTGGGCGTGGAGAAGGCGTCCTCCGGCCTCAGCGTCACGGTCGAGCCGGCCGCCGGCGGCGCGCAATCCCGGATCGCATGCGACGTGATGCTGGTGGCGATCGGCCGCGTGCCGTTCACCGGCGCGCTCGGGCTGGAGGCGCTCGGCGTGGCGCTGGACAAGCGGGGCCGCGTCGTCACCGATGCGCACTACCGGACCAACGTCGCCGGCATCTGGGCCATCGGCGATTGCCGCGAAGGGGCGATGCTGGCGCACAAGGCCGAGGACGAGGCCGTTGCCTGCATCGAAACCATCGCCGGCAAGGCGGGGCATGTGAACTACGACGCCATTCCCGCGGTGGTCTACACCGCGCCGGAAGTGGCGAGCGTAGGAAAGACAGAAGAGGACCTGAAGGCCGCGGGCGTCGCCTACAAGACCGGCAAATTCCCCTTCACCGCCAATGCGCGGGCCAAGACCATCGCCGCCACCGACGGCTTCGCCAAGGTGATCGCCGACGCCAGGACCGACCGCGTGCTCGGCGTCCACATCCTGGGCGCCAATGCCGGTGAGATGATCGCCGAGGCGGCGCTCGCCATCGAGTTCGGCGCCGCGAGCGAGGACATCGCCCGCACCAGCCACGCCCATCCCACGCTTTCCGAAGCCGTCCGCCAGGCCGCCATGGGCGTCGAAGGCTGGACGATGCAGATGTAGCGCGTGGGCGCGCGCCACGACGTCGTCGTCATCGGGCTGGGCGCCATGGGCGCCGCCGCGCTTTATCAGCTGGCGAAACGCGGCGCCCGCGTTCTGGGCATAGACCGTTACGATCCGCCGCACGACAGGGGCTCCAGCCACGGCGACACGCGCATCACCCGGCTCGCCATCGGCGAAGGCGCGCACTACACGCCGATGGTCATGCGCAGCCATGAAATCTGGCGCGCCATCGAGGCCGAGACCGGGGCCGATCTCCTGACCCAATGCGGCGGCTTGGTGATCTCGAGCCATACGCGCACCTCCTTCACCCACGTGCCGGAATTCTTCGACAACACGGTGGCGGCCGCGCGGCGCCATGGCATCGCGCACGAGCTGCTCGACACCGCGGCGCTACGCGCGCGCTTTTCGCAATTCGCGGTGCGCGACGGCGAGTTCGGATACTACGAGCCGGATGCCGGGTTCGTGCGCCCCGAAGCGTGCATCGCCGCGCAGCTCGAACTGGCGCGCCGCCACGGCGCGGAGATCCGCACCGGCGAGACGGTGCTGGGTTTCGACGCGGATGCCACGGTGACGACGGAGCAGGGCCGCTACAGCGCCGACACCGCGATCGTGGCGGCGGGCGCGTGGCTGCCGCGATTGCTGGGCGGGCGGCTGGCGCGCCCCTTCAAGGTCTACCGCCAGGTGCTGGCGTGGTTCGACGCGGGCGACGCCGCGGGCGCGTTCGCGCCGGGGCGCTTTCCCGTCTTCATCTGGGAGCTCCAGGACTCGCGGCAGGGCATCTACGGCTTCCCGGCGCTCGACGGCGCGGGCGTGAAGGTGGCCACCGAGCAATATGGGCAAGCCACGTCGGCGGATTCGGTCCGGCGCGCGGTGGCGCCGCAGGAGACCGGCGCGATGTTCGAGGCCTATGTGGCGCCGCAATTCCCGAAGCTCGGCGCACGCTGCACCAGGAGCGCGGTGTGCCTTTACACCGTGACGCCGGACTTCCAGTTCGTCATCGACCGGCATCCCGGGATGGCGAACGTGATCGTCGCCTCGCCATGTTCCGGCCACGGCTTCAAGCATTCCGCCGCCATCGGCGAGGCGCTGGCGCAGCTGGCGCTGGAGGGGCGCAGCGATTTCGACCTTTCGCCCTTCGGGTTCGCGCGCTTTCAGTGACCGTAGAATCCGTAGACGCCGCCGCCCGACCACATCGGCCTGGGATCGTAGTAGCGCTCGCGGTAACGGCCGTCGTAATAGCCGTCCTCGAAGCGGCAATCGTGGAAGCCCGCGTAGCACGACCAGTTGGCGCGCCCGCAGCCGTCATGGCAGCCGTCGTAGCGGCGGTCGCAGCGATCGCGGCAGCCGTCGTAGTGGCGCCCGCAACCGTCGCGGCAGCCATCGTCGCGGCGGTAGCAGCCATCGCCGCAGCCGCCGGCGGAGCGGCGGCAGCCGTCGCCGCGGCAATCGCCGCGCCAGCCGTCATGCCAGCCATCGTGGCCGTCGCCATCGCGATCGTAGCCGTCGCGCCAGCCGTCATGGCCGTAACCGTCATGGCCGTAGCCGTCGTGGTAGCCGTCGCGCCAGCCATCGTCATGGCGGTCGCAATTGTCGCACGCGAGCGCCGCGCCGCTGACAAGGCTCAAGCCGACGGCCAGCAGCACCGCGCGTAGCGCCCCCGAAATCCCATTCATCTCCCGCTCTCCCTCATCATGCCGCGAAGATAACGAAGCGGCCCCGAACAGGTTCAGCATGGTAAACCCGCCGTTAAGGATTGTCTTTACGGGTGGCGGCGCGGCACCGGCGCGGTGGATTGATCAAGCGCTGAAGCCGGTTAGATGGTAAACAGATTCTTGTCGGGGCGCTCGGGACGAAAGCCCATGCCCACGATTCGCGCCGGAATCCGCCGCAGAAACGGCCAGCGCTGCGCAAGCTTCAACACGAAAGGCGCGGGCGGCACGCGGCGCGCGCTGAGGATCGGATCGATGGCGATGTTCTGCATCGTCGTCTGGATCTTCTGCATCGCCCAGGTGGGGAACCATCTGCGCCTGCGGACCGCCGAGAGATCGCGCGCGCGCAGGCGGCCGGTCTTCAGGGGGCGCGCCAGGATGTTCGCCGCGGCGATGGCGTCCTGCACCGCCAGATTGATGCCCACGCCGCCGATGGGCGACATGGCGTGCGCGGCATCGCCGATGAAGAGCAGCCCCGGCAGGTGCCAGCGCGGCAGCCGGTCGACCGCCACGGTGAGGAGCTTCACGTCGTCCCAGCTCCCGATCTCGTCCGCGTTCTTGCGCCGCGCCAGGCGGGCGACGGTGGCGCGGAACGCCTGCAGCCCGTCCGCCTTGAGCTCGGCGAGCGAGCCCTTGCGGATGATATAGGCGCATTGCCAGTAATCGCCGCGGAAGAAGCGCACGATCATGCCGTCTTCGGTGATGCGGCCGAAAGCGGCGGGCGCATCGCCTTCCTCCGGCTCCAGACGGAACCACAGCACGTCCATCGGCGCGCCGAGATCCTCGACCTCGAAGCCGGCCGCCTCGCGCATCCGCGAATTTCGGCCGTCGGCCGCGACGACCAGCGTGGCGGCGATCGTGAAATTCCCATGGGCGTCCTTCGCCTCGACGCCGGCGACCGTCCCGCCCTTGCGCACGAGCCCCGTCGCTTCGGTCTCCATCAGGAGCCGGAAATTCGCCAGCGCCCTGCCCCGTTCGGCCAGGAAATCCAGGAAGTCCCACTGCGGCACGAAGGCGACGAATTTGCACACCGTAGGCAGCTTGCGGAAATCGGCGAACTTGAAGCGGCGGTTGCCGAGCTCGGCTTCGAGCTGGTCGTATTCCTCGTGGCGCAGCTTGAGGAAATCCGCGAGCAGCCCCAAATCGCTCAGCGCCTGCAGGGTGGAGGGATGCACCGTGTCGCCGCGGAAATCGCGCAGGAAATCCTTGTGCTTCTCCAGCACCGTCACCGCGATGCCGGCGCGCGCGAGCAGGTAGCCGCACATCATGCCCGCCGGCCCGCCGCCCGCGACGACGACGGTGGTGGAGAGGTCGCGGCTCAACGATGGGCCTTCCACCACGCGTCCACGCGCACGACCGCGTTGTCGCGGATGTTGCCGTAGAAGAGCTGGTAGTCGTAATTGTGGTAATTGCCGCCGGGGAGCTCGGCGATGGCGTAAGGCTGGTCCTTCGGCCTGGAGACGAACAGCCCGCCGTTGTCGCAGCGCGCGCTTACTTCCCGCGGATCGACGGGCCTGGGCTTGTCGCCGCGGCCATAGACCCAGGCCACGTCGCGCGCCGCCGGCACCGTGCTGCCGTCGCGCGACCAGTCGAGCGGATTGGTGCAGACATAGCGCGCGGTGGGCGCCGGCGGCGGCGCGCCGGAGCGCCTGGCGAACGCCTCGCGCTGGGACTGCGCGTCGCTGCCCTCGAGCAGCGTGCTCCAGTTGAGCACGCAGCCGGTGTCGTCCGCGCGGTCGCACGGCCTCAAGTCCTTGCGCGCGGCGAACCAGCCGGCGTCGATCCAGGTACCCGCGACATAGGCCGCGACCATGCGATGGGCGAGCGGGGTGCCGTCGATCTCCTCGGCGAGCAGGCGCAGCGCATGGCGCGAGCCCTGGCTGTGGCTGGCGACGATGAACGGCTTGCCGGGCCCGATCCGCCCGAGGAATTCCGCGAAGGCGCGCGCCACGTCCGAATAGGCGAAGTCCATCGCGGCGGCAGAACTGTCCGACCACTGCAGGAAGCCGCCGAAGGTCATCTGCCGGTAGCGCGGTGCCCACAGCCGGCAGCACAGGTTGAAGGCGCTGGCCTGGTTGCGGATCGTGCCGGTGTCGGTGCGCGCGTTGGTGTCCGCATCGTCGAGCGGCTGGTTCCAGTGGTCGTTGGAGAAGTAGGTCGTGGGATGGATGAAGAAGACGTCGGCCTTGCGGCTTTCGGGATAGGACAGGCGCTGCCCCGCCGGGCCCCACATGTTGGAGTCCCCGCCGCCATCCGCCGCCCAGGCGCTCTTCTGCGCATAGTCGGGCGCGGGCGGCGCGGCGGCCGCCGCGAAGGGCTGGCGCGGGGCGTGGCTCAGGAGCAGCGCCGCCAACAGCCCGATCCGCTGGCCATAGGCCAGGCCGATGCCGGCCATCGCCAGGATCACGACGGCGAGAACCAGGGCGGCGCGTTTCATCGAGGCTACCCTTTTCGCTTCGCGGCCACTATATTGCCCTGCGGCAACGCCAGCGAAAGGAGGTGGTCCAGTGTCTCATTGTCAATTTCTGCGGCCCGTGAGGCTCGCACTGGATCTTGCGAATTCGGAGGTCCGCGCGGCCTGACCGCGTATGCGGTTCACACGGAACCGCGGCTGACAGTGGAAGGGTCGCGTCCCGGCAAGGGGCGCGGCCCTTCGTCTTTTTGCCGGCCCCACCTAGGAAACCGGCCGCGATTGGCGCGCCGCCGCGCAATGCGCTAGCCTATCGGAAGTTTCATCGATCCGACAGATTGGGCGCGGGCGGCATGACGGCGAAAACCAATGCGGGACGGCGCTTTCGCGTCTACCTGATCAAGCCGTCGCATTACGACGATGACGGCTATGTCATCCGCTGGTGGCGCTCGACCATGCCGTCCAACTCGCTGGCCTCGGTCTATGGCCTGGTCATGGACGCGGCGGAGCGCAAGGTGCTGGGCGACACCCAGTTCGACGTCACCCCCATCGACGAGACCAACACCCGCGTCAGGATCAATGACATGATCCGCGACTTCGCGGCCAACGGGAACCAGGGCTTCGTGGGGCTGGTGGGCGTGCAGTCCAACCAGTATCCCCGCGCGCTCGACATCGCGCGGCCGCTGCGCGAGGCCGGCATCCAGGTGATCCTGGGCGGCTTCCATCCCTCCGGGGTGCTCGCCATGCTGCCGGGCATCCAGCCCGACCTGCAGGAAGCGCTCGACATGGGCGTGACGCTGTTCGCGGGCGAAGCGGAGGGGCGCATCGACGAGACGCTGCGCGATGCGAAGGCGCACGCGCTCAAGCCCATCTACAACTTCGTCGAGGACCTGCCGGGGCTGGAAGGTTCGATCACGCCGTTCCTGCCGCAGAGCCACGTCAAGCGCACCATCGGCAACATGACGAGCTTCGACGCGGGCCGCGGCTGCCCGTTCCAATGCTCGTTCTGCACCATCATCAACGTGCAGGGGCGCAAGTCGCGCCGCCGCTCGGCCGACGACGTCGAGCACATCCTGCGCGAGAACTGGAAGCAGGGCGTCGACCGCTTCTTCATCACCGACGACAATTTCGCCCGCAACAAGGACTGGGAGCCGATCTTCGACCGCATCATCCATCTTCGCGAGACCGAAGGCATGGACGTGCGCTTCATGATCCAGGTCGACACGCTGTGCCACCGCATCCCGAACTTCATCGCCAAAGCCAGGCGGGCGGGCGTGACGCGCATCTTCATCGGGCTGGAGAACATCAACCCCGACAACCTGCTCGCCGCCAAGAAGCGCCAGAACAAGATCACCGAATACCGCAAGATGCTGCTGGCCTGGAAGGCGGCGGGCATCTGGACCTATGCCGGCTACATCCTGGGCTTCCCCTCGGACACCGCGGAATCGATCCGAAGCGACATCGAGATCATCAAGAAGGAGCTGCCGCTCGACATCCTGGAGTTCTTCTTCCTGACGCCCCTGCCGGGCTCGGAGGACCACAAGACGCTGTTCACCGGGCACATCGCCATGGACCCCGACCTCAACAAATACGACCTCGAGCATGCTGTGACCGGGCACGGCAGGATGAGCAAGGCCGAATGGGAGAAGATCTACTGGGACGCCTGGCAGATCTATTACACCCCCGAGCACATCGCCACGATCTTCCGGCGCGCGCGGGCGAGCGGCATCGACATCTTCCGGCTGATGGCGATCGTCCTATGGTTCGCCTGCTCGCTGGCGGTGGAGAAGGTGCATCCGCTGCAGGGCGGCATCCTGCGCCTGAAGAACCGCAAGGACCGGCGCGGCGCCCTGCCGCCGGAATCGCCGCTCGCCTTCTATCCCAGGCTCGCGGCGGAATTCGTCTCCAAGCACGCGAGGCTTCTGGGCAAGGCCTGGCAGATCAACCGCATCGCGCGGAAGGTGCATGCCGATCCCGCGAGCCTCGCCTACACCGATCTCGCCATGACGCCGGTGACGGACGACGACACCGAGAATCTGGAGATGTTCACCCACAACGAATCCGCCCGCGGCGAAGTCGTGCGGGCGCGGAAGATCCGGGCGCTCCAGGGCGCCGTCGATCCGCTGGCGGCGGCGGAGTAGCGCGAAGGTTGACGGAGCGCCCGCGGGGCGCGCCGGGACAGGCGCGCGTTGCTTGACGCTGGCGCGCGCGCAAGCCCAGAATTGCCCGAACCGTCATCAGAGTGAATGCCATGGCCGACGAGCTTCCGGAACAGGGCCTCAGCGAGGCGCACCTGCCCGCGCTGATCCTTTCGCTGGTCCACATCACGGGCGACGCGGGCCTGCTCGAGCGCTTCCCGCGGCCGGCCTACGATTTCTTCGCCGAAGGCCGGCTGGGCGGCTACACGCCGGAGCAGCAGGCGGAGATCCGCGAGCTGGCGCGCGCGGCGATCGCGAAGTTCCGCGCCGGCGGGGAAAAGCTTCCGCCGCCGCCCTCGCGGGACACCGTGCTCAAGATGATGAACTTCATCGCGGGCGCGGACATCCCCGGGCACTACGTGCCGTTCCTCATGGAAGAGCTGGCGCTCGACGGCAAGGACGTGAAGCGGCCGGAATGGGGCGGCGTGCCGCGCGGGGACATGCGCGTGGTGGTGATCGGGGCGGGCATGTCGGGCCTGCTCTCCGCCATCCGGCTCAAGCAGGCCGGCATCGCGTTCGAGGTGATCGAGAAGAACCCCGACGTCGGCGGCACCTGGTTCGAGAACACCTATCCGGGCTGCCGGGTGGACAATCCCAACCACATGTATTCGTTCTCCTTCGAGCCCAACCACGACTGGCCCTATCATTACTCGACCCAGGACGTGCTGCTCGCCTATTTCCGCCGCACCGCGGACAAGCACGGCCTGAGAAGGCACATCCGTTTCGAGACCACGGTCGAGGAAGCCCGCTTCGACGAGAAGACCGCGAAGTGGCGGGTGACGGTGAAGGACAAGGCGGGCCAGCAGGAGGTGCTCGTGGCCGACGCCGTGATCAGCGCGGTGGGCCAGCTCAACCAGCCCAGGCTGCCGGACATCAGGGGCGTGGGCAGCTTCGCGGGGCCGGCGTTCCACTCCGCGCAATGGCGCCACGACATCGATCTGACCGGCAAGCGCGTGGCGGTGATCGGAACGGGCGCGAGCGCGTTCCAGTTCGTGCCGGAGATCGCGCCCAAAGTGGCCGAGATGAAGGTCTTCCAGCGCACGCCGCCCTGGCTGGGACCGACACCGGACTACCACCACAAGGTCGGCGAAGGGAAGAAGTGGCTGCTCGAGCACGCGCCGTTCTACGGCAAATGGTACCGGCTGTGGCTGTTCTGGATGCTGACCGACGGCGTCTACGAATTCGTCAAGGTCGATCCGGCGTACAACGGCCCGCCGGGCGCGGTGTCGTCCAATTCCGCCATGCTGCGCGAGATGCTGGTGATGGCGATCAAGCCCCAGACCGAAGCCATGCCGGGGCTGCTGGACAAGATCATTCCGGACTATCCCTTCGGCGGCAAACGCTCGCTGCGCGACAACGGGGTGTGGGTGGAGGCGCTCAAGCGCTCCAACGTCGAGCTTGTCACCGCGCCGATCGCGGAAATCGACGCGACGGGCATCAGGACCGAAGACGGCAGGCATTTCGACGCCGACGTGCTGATCTATGGCACCGGATTCCACGCGTCCAAATTCCTGCGCACCTACAAGGTCCATGGCCGCGGCGGGGTTGAGCTTCACGCGCGCTGGGCGGGCGATGCGCGCGCCTATCTCGGCATGACGGTGCCGGGCTTCCCCAATTTCTTCATGATCTACGGCCCCAACACCAACATCGTGGTCAACGGCTCGATCATCTTCTTCTCCGAATGCAGCGTGCGCTACATCATGGGCTGCCTGAAGCTGCTGGCCGAGACCGGCAGCGCCACGCTCGAGCCGAGGGCGGACGTGCACGACGCCTTCAACGAGAAGGTCGACGCCATGAACGCCAGGATGGCCTGGGGCGTGCCGCAGGTGACGAGCTGGTACAAGAACGAGAAGGGCCGCGTCAGCCAGAACTGGCCGTTCCCGCTGGTGGACTACTGGAGCGCCACGGTGAAGCCCGACCCGAAGGATTTCGTGCTGAAGCCGCCGGCGTGAGCGCCGCCGCCCGGCGGCCCAACGAACGCCTCACGGCCCACCGCCCGGCCGCGAGCGTTCATTGGTGCGGGCGGAGGGACTCGAACCCCCACAGGCCGTGAGGCCCTACGGATTTTAAGTCCGTTGCGTCTACCGTTCCGCCACGCCCGCGTCGGTGTGTCGTGTATAGCGGTGGCCTGGGTCGGTGGCGAACGTTCTCGCGTGCCGTCCGCCCTCCGCCTCCGCCTCGCCCGCGGGCGAAGCCTTGCCGGTTTCCTGTCCCGCCGGTAACCTTCTCCGGTTGCGGCCGGGGGTGCGCCATGCATGGACATTCCGGACATATCCTGACCATTGCCGGATTCGTCGTGGCCGTGGCGGCGCTGATCCTGCAGGTGCTGACGTACCGGCGCGAGGGGCGGCGCTGAGCTTGGGCGCGACCCCTGGGGCGCGACAATCGCTCCTCCGGCGCGCAATTCCCGGTTGAACATCCGGCGAAAAATCAAATATTTCCAAGGCTTAAGCGCGAAGTCGTTCGCGTTGACTTGGGGCGCTCGCCGACTATAGTGCGCGGCCTTCGCGGGGGGTCCCCCGCGTTCCACCGAATCCAACCGGAAGAGACATGAGCAAACGCCAGTCCGCAAAATACAAGCTCGACCGCCGCATGGGCGAGAGCGTGTGGGGCCGCAACAAGAGCCCCGTCAACAAGCGCTCCTACGGCCCCGGCCAGCACGGCCAGCGCCGCGCCAAGAAGCTGTCGGACTACGGCACGCAGCTGCAGGCCAAGCAGAAGCTCAAGGGCTATTACGGCAACATCACCGAGCGGCAGTTCCGCCGCTACTACCAGGAAGCGGCGCGCCGCCCCGGCGACACCGGCGAGAACATGATCGGCCTGCTCGAGCGCCGGCTCGACGCGGTGGTCTATCGCGCCAAGTTCGTGCCCACCCCGTTCGCCGCGCGCCAGCTCGTCTCCCACGGCCATGTGAAGGTCAACGGACGGCGCGTGACGGTGGCGTCCTACCAGGTGAAGGAAGGCGACGCGATCGAGCTTTCCACCAAGGCGCGCGACATGGCGCTGGTGCTGGAGGCGGCGAAATCCCCCGAGCGCGACACGCCGGACTACATCGAGGCCAATCACGACAAGATGACGGCCAGGTTCACCCGCACGCCGAAGCTCTCGGACGTGCCCTATGCCGCGCAGATGTCGCCGCATCTGATCGTGGAGTTCTATTCGCGGTAACAGCCGGCCCGAAGGCCCGCCGGCCGGGAGTTGCGGGAATCGCATGGGCCGCGGGCAGAGACGCTCGCGGCCTTTTGCTTTCGCGAATCGCGCCTATCTGCGAAGGTGGGCGCGGCAAGGAGTCTCCATGAGCTTCACCATCTTCGGCGACAAGGGTACCGGCGCGTTTTCCGCGGAGGCCGCGCTGGCGGAAGCCGGCGCGCCCTATGAATTCCATTCCGTGTCGCTGGAGAAGATGGAGCAGAAGAAGCCGGAGTTCCTGGCCATCAATCCCAGCGGCAAGGTGCCGGCGCTCAGGCTGCCCGAGGGCGAGGTGATCACCGAATCCGCCGGCATCCTGCTCGCCATCGCGGACTACTTCCCGAACGCGCGGCTGCTTCCGGCGCAGGCGAGCGCCGGCCGCGCGCGGGCCTATCGCTGGCTCGCCTTCATGGCGGCGGAGATCTATCCCATGGTGGAGATCTCCGATTATCCCGAGCGCTTCGCGCCCGAGGGCGCGGCGGCGGAGGCGCTGCGCGCCCGGGTGCGCGAGAGGCTGCGCGAACGGCTTCTGATGGTGGAGCGCATCGTGGACGGGCCCTGGTTCATGGCCGACGGCTTTTCGATCCTCGACATCTATGCCGCCATGTTTACCCGCTGGCGCGGCACCTTCGGCAAGGACTGGCTCCAGGGCGGGCACATCCCGAAATTGCAGGGCCTTGCGCAGGCGCTGTCGGAGCGGCCCCGCATCGCGTCCGTCTGGCAGCGGCATTTCGGCGGCTGATCCTGTATAATGCCCCAGGCTTTCGGGCCGAGAACTTCGGGGGGTTCGGGGTATGGCGACACGGCGTGGCGTATTGGCGGGGGCGGGCGTCATCGGCGCCGCCGCCCTGGGGGGACTTGCCTACAGGGCGTGGGACCGGGGCGTGATCCCCTTCGGGGACAATCCCGCCTACTGGCCGTGGCGCGACTGGCAGGGCTATCCCGGCGACGGCAATGCGCGCGCCCTGCGCGCCGCGATCCTGGCGGCCAATCCGCACGACACCCAGCCCTGGCAGTTCCAGGCCTGGGACGACGGCATCGTCTTCATCGCCAACCGGCGGCGCAATCTCGGCAGCTTCGATCCGTTCCGCCGCGAGATGCACCTGGCGCTGGGGGCGGCGGCGGAGAATTTCGTCATCGCCGCGGCCGCGAACGGGCTCGACACGCAGGTCATGCCGTACGAGGGCCGGCTCGAGGCAGAGCCGGGCAATGCGCCGGTGGCCGCCGTGTGGGTGGGGCTCGCGCCCGGCACGCCCACACACGACAAGCTCTACGACGCGATCCCCCACCGCCACACCAATCGCGGGCCCTATCATCCGCACCGGCCCGTCGCTCCGCAGACGCTCAACGATCTGGCCAATCTCGTGTCGGACCAGGACGCGCAGGTGGCGTTCGTGAGCGATCCCGCGGCCCGGGCGGAGATGGGCGCGCTGATCGTGCAGGCCACGCAGGAGATCGTTTCCGACGGCGCCATGAGCGCGGACAGCGCGCGCTGGATGCGCGTGAGCCCGGCCCAGATCGAACAGCGCCGCGACGGGCTCACGCTCGAATGCTCCGGCCAGCCCGCCTACATGGTCGCGGCGGCGAAGCTTTTGCCGGACATGAGCCCGGCCACCATCGACGGCTACTGGCTCGATGCCACGCGCGAGGTGCAGATCCCGAGCGCGCCGGTGCTGGGCGCGATCTTCGTGGCCGACCGGCTCGACATGAAGGGCGCCATCGCGGCGGGGCGCGCCTGGCAGCGCCTGCACCTGGCGCTGACGGCGGCGGGCATCGCGGCGCAGCCGCTCAACCAGCCGGTGGAGCGCATCGACCGCGACGCGATGCGCGGACGCCAGGACACCTACGGCAGCGCGCTCGCCCAGCTCTGCAACATGCCGGGCGAGCCCACGTTCGTGTTCCGCCTCGGCTATGCGCAACAGGACGCGCCCGCCAGCCCGCGCCGTCCGCTGGGCTGGGTGATGCGCAAGGACAATGGGTAGAGCCGTACCCTCCCCTTGCGGGAGGGTTGATGACTACACCGCTTCGAGCGCGACGCCCTTTTCGGCGAGGAACGGCTTCAATTCGTCCGCCTCGTACATCTCGCGCAGGATATCGCAGCCGCCGACGAACTCGCCCTTGACGTAGAGCTGCGGGATGGTGGGCCAGTTGGAGAATTCCTTGATGGCCTGGCGGACTTCCGGATCCTTGAGCACGTCCACCGCTTTGAACTTCACCCCGGTGTTCGAAAGAATCTGCACCGCGGCGGCGGAGAAGCCGCATTGCGGGAACACCGGCGTGCCCTTCATGAAGAGCAGCACGTCGTTCTGGGCGACGTCCTGGGCGATGCGGTCGTGGACATTGGACATGGTCGAACCTGCGCAATACCCGGGCCCAACGGGGCCGGCTGGTTGGTCCTGTAGATAGGCGCGGCTGACAGAAGGGTCAAGTTTGGGTAGCTTCACCATACCGAACCGGTGGAATTGGGGGATCAGATGGCGTCCGGAACTACCCTGTCGCGCCGCCACATCGCGGCGGCCACCATCGGCAACGCGCTCGACGTCTACGATTTCATCATCTACGGCACGTTCAGCATCCAGATCGGGCACGCGTTCTTCTCCGCCAGGGATCCGTATTTCAGCCTCATGGCGTCGCTGGCGCTGTTCGGCGTGGCGTTCCTGGCGCGGCCGATCGGCGGGCTGGTGCTGGGCCAGTATGCCGACCGCGTCGGCCGCAAATCCGCGATGGTGCTGGCGCTCTACGGCGCGGGCGCGACCGTCGTCGCGCTGGCGCTGATCCCGACCTATGCGCAGATCGGCGCGTGGTCGACGATCCTGGCGGTCGTCATCCGGCTGACGCAGGGCTTCGTGCTGGGCGCGGAGACCGGCACGGCGAGCGCCTTCCTGCTGGAAGCCTCGGCGCCGGAGCATCGCGGACTTTCGGTGTCGTGGCAGGGCGCGAGCCAGGGGGTGGCCGGCGCCATCGGCGCGGGCGTGGGCGCGCTGATGGCGCATTACCTGGCGCCCGCGGCGTTCGACGCCTATGGCTGGCGCGTGGCGTTCCTGATCGGCGGGCTCGCCGTGCCGTTCGGCATCTACCTGCGCTATTCGTTGCCGGAGACGCTCAACATGCCGGAAGCCAGGCCCGCGGCGTCGACCGAGGCGGCGAGCCTCAGGCTCCTGAGCGCGGCGGGCTACATCGTGCTGATCGGCGCCATCGTGCTCGCGACCCGCACCATTGCCACCGCCGTCGCCAACTACATGACGACCTTCGCACAGCACACCCTGGGCATGGCGGCGGACGTGTCGATCGCGGCCAACGTCGCCTCCAGCATCGGCGCGGCGGTGGGCGTGCTGCTGGGCGGGCTGGCTTCGGACCGGTTCGGGCGAAGGCCGGTGATGATCTGGCCGAACCTGGTGTTCCTCCTGGCGACCTATCCCACCTATCTCTGGATCATCGACACCAGGAGCGCGGCGGCGCTGTGGATCGGCTCGACGGTCCTGACGGTGCTGACCGCCATTCCCGGCGGCGCGTTCCTCGTGGCGTTCACCGAGGGCCTGCCCAAGCACATCCGCTCGACCTCGTTCTCGCTGGTCTATTCGCTCACCATCGCCATCTTCGGCGCCACCACGCAGGTCGCGGTCACCTGGATCAACAAGCACACCGGCAACCCCTTCGCGCCCGCCTGGTACCTCCTCGCCGCCACGCTGGTCAGCCAGTTCGCCATGATGGCCATGCCGGAAACCGCGCCGGGGAAGCGCGGAGCGTGACGCTCACCCCTTCGCCGCGGTCTGCAGCGACAGCGCGTGCAGCACCCCGCCCATGCGGCCGCCCAGCGCGGCATAGACCATCTGGTGCTGCTGGACGCGGCTTTTGCCCTTGAAGGCGGCGGACGCGACCGTCGCCGCCCAGTGGTCGTCGTCATCGGCCAGCGCGGTGATCGTCACCACCGCGTCGGGGAACGCCGCCTTGATGAGACGCTCGATTTCGGATGCGGGCATGGACATGGGGCGACCTTATCACACGGTGTCATGGCCCGCGAATGCAGGCCACCCAGTTGGGTTCTGCACAATGGTGTGCGTGTCACCTGGGCGGCCCGCATTCGCGGGCCGTGACACAAAAAAATTCAGTTCCCGTGCGCCACCGCCATGTAGGCGGGGAACCAGCCTTCGTGGGACTTGCGCAGACCGGCGAGGGTGGCGTCGCCCTCGCCCGTCACGCGCACCACCTTCTCGCCGAAGGTCTGGCCGAGGATGGCGTGGATGATGCCGGCCTCGCGCAGTTCGCCTTCGACCTTGTCGGCTTCCTTGGCGGGCAAGGCGAGCAGATAGCGCGCCTGGTCCTCGCCGAAGAAGAATGCGATGGGCTCGACCGTGGTGCCGGCCACGCCGACCTCCACGCCGATGCCGCCGGCCAGCGCCATCTCGGCCAGCGCGGCCAGGATGCCGCCGTCGGAGACGTCGTGGCAGGTGTCGCAGCGGCCGCTCTCGATCAGCCGGCGCACGAAATCGCCGTTCGTCTTTTCCGCGGCGAGATCGACCGGCGGCGCGGCCCCTTCCTCGCGGCCCTCGATCTCGCGCAGATAGAGCGACTGCCCGAGATGGCCCCTGCTCTCGCCGATCAGCAGGATGGCGTCGCCCTCGCGCTTGAAGGCGACGGTGGCCATGCGATGGACGTCCGCCATCAGGCCGACGGCGCCGATGGCGGGCGTGGGCAGGATGCCTTCGCCGTTGGTTTCGTTGTAGAGCGAGCAATTGCCGCCGATGACCGGGAAGTCGAGCGCCTCGCAGGCCTCTTTGATGCCGTCCACCGCGCCCACGATCTCGCCCATGATCTCAGGCTTCTGCGGATTGCCGAAATTGAGGTTGTCGGTGACGGCCATCGGGCGCGCGCCCACGGCGGTGATGTTGCGCCACGCTTCGGCCACCGCCTGCCTGGCGCCCTCGCAAGGATCGGCCCTGCAATAACGCGGCGTCACGTCGGTGGTGATGGCGAGGCCCTTGTTGCTGCCATGCACCCGCACCACCGCGGCGTCGCCGCCCGGGCGCTGCACCGTGTCGGCCATCACCGTGTAATCGTACTGCTCCCAGATCCAGCGCCGCGACGCCATGTCGGGGGAGCCCATCAGCTTGACCAGCGAGGGCATCAGCTTGCGCGACGGATCGAATTGGGGAGCGCCGGACGCGGGCGTGCGCCTCTCGTAAGGCCGCTGGTAGACGGGCGCCTCGTCGGACAGCGCGGTGATCGGCATGTCGGCGACCACCGCGCCCTTGTGCTTCACCACCAGCAGCCCGGTATCGGTGGTGATGCCGATGACCGCGAAATCCAGTTCCCACTTCCGGAAGATCGTCTCCGCTTCCGCCTCGCGGCCCGGCTTCAACACCGCCAGCATGCGCTCCTGCGATTCGGAGAGCATCATCTCGTAGGCGGTCATGCCGGTTTCGCGCTGGGGCACATGGTCGAGATCGAGTTCGATGCCCGAGCCGCCCTTGTCGCCCATCTCCGCCGACGACGAGGTGAGGCCCGCCGCGCCCATGTCCTGGATGGCGATGATGGCGTCGGTGGCCATCAGCTCCAGGCAGGCTTCGAGCAGCAGCTTCTCGGTGAAGGGATCGCCGACCTGGACGGTGGGGCGCTTCTCTTCCGATGCGTCGTCGAATTCCGCGCTCGCCATGGTGGCGCCGTGGATGCCGTCGCGCCCGGTCCTGGAGCCGATATAGACGACGGGATTGCCCGCACCCTTCGCCGCGCTCTTGAAGATCTTGTTGGTCTTCGCCAGGCCCACGCACATCGCGTTGACCAGGATGTTGCCGTTGTAGGAGCGGTGGAAATTCACCTCGCCGCCCACGGTCGGCACGCCCATGCAGTTGCCGTAGCCGCCGATGCCGCGCACCACGCCTTCGACGAGATGGCGCGTCTTGGGATGATCGGGCGCGCCGAAGCGCAGCGCGTTCATCATCGCCACCGGCCGCGCGCCCATGGTGAAGACATCGCGCATGATGCCGCCGACGCCGGTGGCCGCGCCCTGGTAGGGCTCGATGAAGCTCGGATGGTTGTGGCTCTCCATCTTGAAGATGCAGGCGTCGCCGTCGCCGATGTCGATCACCCCGGCGTTCTCGCCCGGCCCCTGGATGACCCAGTCTGCTTTGGTGGGCAGGCGCTTGAGATGAAAGCGCGTGGATTTGTAGGAGCAATGCTCGCTCCACATCACCGAGAAGATGCCGAGCTCCACCAGCGTCGGCTCGCGATTGAGGAGCTGCTTGATACGGCCATACTCCTCCTCTGAGAGGCCGTGTTCCTTGACGAGTTCGGTTGTGATGGCGGTCATGCGCGAAAGCTCCAACCTCCCCCTTGCGGGGAGGTCGAAAAATCTCGAAGCGCAGCGAAGAGATTTTTCGGGTGGGGGTTGCGGCCTGGACGGTACCCCCACCCGAAAACGCTGCGCGTTTTCGACCTCCCCGCAAGGGGGAGGTTGAACGAAGCGTTCCTCACGACAGCGCCTCGATCAGGCTTTCGAACAGCGCCTTGCCGTCGGTGCCGCCGAGCAGGGGATCGCAGACGCGTTCGGGGTGGGGCATGAGGCCCAGCACGTTGCGGCCTTCGTTCAGGATGCCGGCGATGTTGCGCGCCGAGCCATTGGGGTTGTCGCCCTGCGCGTAGCGGAAGACGACGCGGTTCTCGCCTTCCAGCCGGTTGAGCGTCTCCTCATCGGCGAAATAATTGCCGTCGCCATGCGCCACGGGGAAGCGGACGCTCTGGCCCTTGGCGTATTTGCGGGTGAAGGCGGATTGCGTCTCCTCCACCGTCATCGCGACCGGGCGGCAGACGAATTTGAGATCGGCGTTGCGCATCAGCGCGCCGGGCAGAAGATGGGACTCCGTCAGCACCTGGAAGCCGTTGCAGATGCCGATCACCGCCCCGCCCTTCTCCGCGTGGCTCTTGACCGCGCGCATGATCTTCGACTGCGAGGCCATCGCGCCGCAGCGCAGATAATCGCCATAGGAGAAGCCGCCCGGCAGCACCACGAGATCGACGTCCGGCAGTTCGCTCTCCTGGTGCCAGACCATGTGCGGGTCCTTGCCCGTCATCTGCCTAAGCGCGGTCTGCGCATCGCGGTCGCAATTGGAAGCGGGAAACACGACGACGGCGGATTTCATGGGCGCGGTCCCGGACAACCTCCCCATTGCGGGGAGGTCGAAAAATCCGAAGGATTTTTCGGGTGGGGGCCAGAGGCAGAGGACGCGGTCCCCCGCCCGAAAACGCTTCGCGTTTTCGACCTCCCTGCAAGGGGGAGGTGGAAGGTGAACCCAGCCGCTTCACTCATGCCTTCAGCTCGATCTCGTACTTCTCGATCACGGTGTTGGCGAGGAGCTTCTCGCACATGTCCTTGATGCTGGCGCGGGCGCGGGCCTCGTCGGTCTCGGCCAGATCGAGGTCGATCACCTTGCCCTGGCGCACCTCGCCGACCGCGCCGAAGCCCAGTCCGTGCAGCGCATTGCCGATCGCCTTGCCCTGCGGATCGAGAACGCCATTCTTCAACGTCACGAAAACGCGCGCTTTCATGGCACCTCTTCTATCCTTCGGGGCTCGCTGCGCTCGCGCCTCAGGATGACGCCTTTCTTCAGTTCCGGCCTTCGTCATGCTGAAGCGCGCCACATCGTGGCGCCCCGAAGTACGAAAACCTATTTCACCAGCACCGGTCCCTTGGCTTCCGCTTGCACCGATTCGGGCATGATTCCCAAGCGGCGGGCGACTTCGGAATAGGCTTCGACGACGCCGCCCAGGTCGCGGCGGAAGCGGTCCTTGTCCATCTTCTCGTTCGAGGCCGCGTCCCACAGCCGGCAGGAATCGGGGCTGATCTCGTCGGCCAGGACGATGCGCATGTAGTCGTTTTCCCAGTGGCGGCCGAACTCGACCTTGAAGTCGACGAGCTTGATGCCGACGCCGAGGAAGAGGCCCGAAAGGAAATCGTTGATGCGGATGGTGAGGTTCACCATGTCGTCCAGATCCTGGGGGCTGGCCCAGCCGAAGGCGGTGATGTGCTCCTCGCTCACCCAGGGATCGTGAAGCTGGTCGTTCTTGTAATAGTACTCGATGATCGAGCGGGGCAGCACCTGGCCCTCCTCGATGCCGAGCCGCTTGGACAGCGAGCCGGCCGCGATGTTGCGCACGACCACCTCCAGCGGGATGATCTCCACCTCGCGCACCAGCTGCTCGCGCATGTTGAGGCGCTTGACGAAATGGGTGGGCACGCCGATCGCGTTCAGCTGGGTCATCAGGTATTCGCTGATGCGGTTGTTGAGCACGCCCTTTCCGTCGAGCACCGCCTTCTTGGTGGCGTCGAAGGCGGTGGTGTCGTCCTTGAAATACTGGATGACCGTGCCGGGCTCGGGGCCCTCGTAGAGGATCTTGGCCTTGCCCTCGTAGATCATGCGGCGGCGCTTCATCGGCAATTCCTTTTCCCGCCAAAATGCGAAAGGGGGCCTAGCGCCCCCGTTGGGAAGCCAATCTAGCTATCGCGGCCGGTTGCGGCAACGTGGCGGAATGGCCGCCGGCAGGCCGCCGTGGAGCGGCGCCGCGGCATCGGCTAAAATCCCCCCGGAGCGCCGGGACCGGCGAGCATTATCCTTCTATTTCAAGAGGTTATGGGAATGTCCGACGGGTTCAGGGATCGCGAGAAGAGCTTCGAGGCCAAGTGGGCGCACGACGAGGAGCTGCGCTTCAAGGTCATGGCCCGGCGGAACAAATTGCTGGGCCTGTGGGCGGCGGAACTGATGGGCTTGAACGGTGCGGCGGCGGACGCTTATGCCCGGACCGTCATCCAGGCCGATTTCCAGGAAGCGGGCGACGACGACGTGCTGCGCAAGGTCAAGGGCGACTTCGAGCGCGAGGCCGTGAGCCAATCCGCGGCGGCGATTCGCGCCAGGATGGAGGAGCTCCTGTCCGTGGCCGCGGGCCAGGTGATGAAAGAGGTCAAGTAGCGCGCGACATTCGCATGGTTGGCAAAACGCCGATCCGGCCTAGTATCCCGCGCATGCAAGGGGTTTGCCTGATGCCGCGCATGTGGGTCCTGGCCGTCGGTGCGCTCATGCTGGCGCGGCCGGCGCTCGCCGATCCGGGCTGGCCGGCCTATGGCGGCGATGAGGGCGGGCAGCGCTATTCCGCCGCCGGCGAGATCACGCCCGCCAACGTCACCCGGCTGCGCAAGGCCTGGACCTATTCCACCGGCGACATGCAGACCCATGCCGAGGCGGAGAAGCAGGCCGCCTTCGAGGACACGCCGATCCTGGCGGACGGGCGGCTCTATGTCTGCTCGCCCTTCAACGAGGTGAGCGCCGTCGATCCGGGCACGGGGCGGGAGATCTGGCGCTTCGATCCGCATATCGATACCGGCGACGACGTCGACTATCCCAATGGCTTCACCTGCCGCGGCGTGACCTATTGGAAGAATCCCAGGCAGAAATCCGGCCCCTGCGCGGAGCGCATCTTCGCGGCGACCAACGACCGGCGGCTGATCGCGCTCGACGCGGCGACCGGCGTGCCCTGCCCCAAATTCGGCGACCGCGGCACGATCAGGATCGAATCGGTTCCGGCGCCGGTGCGCAAGGGCGAGGCGCAGACGACATCGGCCCCGGTGGTCGGCCGCGGCGTGGTGGTGGTGGGCTCCTCGCTGGACGACAACCAGCGTGTGCGCGAGATCCACGGCGTGGTTCATGCCTATGACGCGGTGACGGGCGCGCCGAAATGGAGCTTCGACCCGATCCCGCGAAGCCCGTCCGCGCCCAATGCCGCGAGCTGGTCGGGCGCGGGCGCGGCGATCACGGGCGGCGCCAATGCCTGGGCGCCGATGTCGGTCGACGAGCAGCGCGGGCTCGTCTTCGTGCCGACCACAAGCCCCTCTCCCGATTTCTTCGGCGGCCTGCGCCCGGGCGACAACCGCTACGCGGATTCCGTGGTGGCATTGAACCTCGAGACGGGCCAGGTGGCGTGGGCGTTCCAGGTGACCCATCACGATGTGTGGGACTACGACATCCCCGCGCAGCCCACGCTCGCCACCGTGACCTACAAGGGCCGCACACGCCCCGCGGTGATCCAGACGACCAAGCAGGGCCTGCTCTTCACGCTCGACCGCGAGACGGGGCAGCCGCTCATCCCGGTGGAGGAGCGCGCGGTGCCGCAGAACGGCGCGCCGGGCGAGCAGCTGTGGCCGACGCAGCCCTTCCCCGTCGCGCCCAAGCCGCTTGCGCCCATCCGCGCGCGGCCGGACGACGCCTATGGCATCACCTTCTGGGATCGCGGCGCCTGCCGCGCCAAGATCGCGGCCGCGCGCGCCGGCTGGATCTACACCCCGCCCAGCACGCAGGGCACGATCCTGTATCCCTTCACCGGCGGCGGCTCGAACTGGGGCGGGCTCGCCTTCGACCAGCGCCGCGACGTGGTCTACGTCAACACCTCCAGCGCCATGCATCTGGTGACGCTGATCCCGCGCAAGGACTTCGCCGCGGTGAAGGCGGCCAATCCGCACAAGGAAGTGTCGCCGCAGGCCGGCGCGCCCTACGGGATGAAGCGCGAGATCGTGGTCTCGCCGCTCGGCATGCCGTGCAACCCGCCGCCCTGGGGCATGCTGCACGCCATCGACATGCACGACGGCCACGTGATCTGGGAGGTGCCGCTGGGCACCACCGAAGACCTCGCGCCCTTCACCGAATATGTCCTGGGCAAAACCGGCACGCCCAATTTCGGGGGCCCGATCGCGACGGCGGGCGGCCTCGTCTTCATCGGGGCGGCGATGGACAATTACCTGCGCGCCTTCGACGCGAAGACCGGCAAGGAGCTGTGGCGCGGGCGCCTGCCCGGCGGCGGGCAGGCGACGCCGATGACCTATGTGTGGAAAGGCCGCCAATACGTCGTCATCGCCGCCGGCGGCCACTACAAGAGCGGCACCAAGCGCAACGACAAGGTCGTGGCGTTCGCGCCGGGGCCGTGAAGTTCGGCTTGCTGCCAGAAGCGCAATCCATCGACCAGCCGATCGTCATGGCCGCCCTGTGGTGGCCACCCCTGTTCCAGAGTCTTTCCGGCTTCCCGCCGAAGCCCGGAATGGCTCCGCTGCGATGCCGGCCCGCTCGTTTGGGTCTTTGGATTCCGCGAGCGGCACCGCGGGTACGGGTGGCCGGGGCAAGCCCCGGCCGTGACGCGTTCTGTCGCTCAGGGAGAAATATTCAATCGGTGCCCTGCCGGTCGTCCCGCTGCGTCTCGCTGTCGTTGATGCCGCCCCAGGCGGAGAAGCCGACGGAGAAGCGCATGGTCTTGGTCTCCATCATGTCGGTGAGCGGCATGGCCCAGCTGATGGTGTAGCCGCCGTCCTCGGCCCTGATGTCGGGCTTGACCTCGATGTCGCCGGCATAAACCGGCGCGATCCAGTCGATCGAGCCCGGCAGATGGACGCGGAAGACGTAGGTGTGGTCGCCGAACATGCTTGCGAGGATGGCTTTGCCGGCCTCCTCGTCGTTCTGGCCGGAGTCGCCGCGCTGGCGCTTCTTCATCTCGTTGTCGACGAAGAAGATGCGGCGGAAGACGGCGTGCGTGCTGCCCAGCCCGAAGAGGTCGTGGCCCCTGACCTTCACGGCCACGCTTTCGTTGGACAGCGCGAGATCGGAGAGCTGCTTGAAGTCCACGACCGTGGTCTGGAACGTCTTGCCGTTGGCGATGACGGTCTTGGTCCTGGTGGGCAGGTTGGGATTGTGGCCGACATGCACGTCGGACTTTCCCTGGCGTAAAGCTTCGCCGAAGGCGCCCGTGGCCGCGATGGTCATGTCATAGTGGCCGGCGCCGCCCTTGTTCAGCCATACCGATTGCGTCAGGTCGAAACAGCCCGACAGGCTCAGGGCCAGCGCCCCAAAAAGGGCGAATTTCGCCAGCGCGATCTTCCGGAAAACCATCGTCCCCTCCCCAGCTGCCGTTCGCGGCCAGGAGAACAATTCTCCCGGGCGGAATTGTGGCCGCATCTTGCCGCGGGCAAAAGCCGGTTCCACACTCCCGCCCGAAAGATATTGGATCATTCCAGGAGAATTCCAATGGCCCTCGAAAGCCGGGAGATCGACGACGCCATCGCGGCTCCCCAGACCTATGGCGACGAAGCGCGGCTGCATGGGCTTTTATCCCGCCTGCGCGCGGAGGATCCCGTGCACTGGACGGAGCCGGAGGGCTTCCGCCCCTACTGGGCGCTGACCAAATACGCCGACATCCTGGAGATCGAGAAGCTCAACGACCAGTTCCACAACGAGCCGCGCTCCGTCCTGATGAACAAGCAGGCCGAGCACGACCTGGCCGCGATGTGGGGCGGGCCCGATCCCCGGACGGGGCGCGTCTCGCCCTTCCGCACGCTGATCGACATGGACGGCGCCGACCACCGCGCCTATCGCGGGCTGACCCAGGCATGGTTCATGCCGCCGAACCTGAAGAAGCTGGAAGCGCGCATGGCGGAGCTGGCGCGCCGTTACGTCGACCGCATGATGGAGAAGGGACCGGAATGCGACTTTGCGCGCGAGGTCGCGGTCTACTATCCGCTGCACGTGATCATGTCGATCCTGGGCGTGCCGGAGAGCGACGAGCCCTTGATGCTGAAGCTCACGCAGGAGCTCTTCGGCGGCCAGGATCCCGACATGCAGCGCAAGGAAGCCACCGAGGGCAACAACACCATCATGGACTTCTTCATGTACTTCAACCGGATGACGGCGGAGCGGCGCGCGCATCCGGGCGAGGACCTCGCATCCGTCATCGCCAATGGAAACGTCTCCGGCTGCCCGCTGGGCGACATCGAGACGGCGTCCTACTACATCATCGTCGCCACCGCGGGCCACGACACCACCAGCTCCACCATCGCGGGCGGGCTGCAGGCGCTGATCGAGAATCCCGACCAGATGCGGGCGCTGAAGGAGAACCCGGAGCTACTCGCCGGCGCGGTGGACGAGATGCTCCGCTGGGTGACGCCGGTTCAGCACTTCATGCGCACCAATGTGGGCGGCGACTACGCGCTTCGCGGCCGCACGATCAAGCCGGGCGAGGCCGTGCAGCTTCTCTACATCTCCGGCAATCGCGACGACGAGGCCTTTCCCGAGCCGTTCAGGTTCCGCATCGACCGCGGCAACAACCGCCACGTCGCCTTCGGCTACGGCGCGCATGTGTGCCTGGGCCAGCACCTGGCCAAGATGGAGACCCGCGCCTTCTTCAGCGAACTCCTGAAACGGCTGGATTCGATCGAGCTCACCGGCACGCCCAGGCGCGTGCAGTCCACCTTCGTGAGCGGACTCAAGACGCTGCCGGTGCGCTATGTGTTGAGGGCGGCATGACACCTCGGGTTGACGTATTAGTTTCGGGTTATGTCATTTTGTCCCACCAATGAAGCAAAGAATATTTCTGCCGGAGGCATCGTGCGCATTTCATCTGGAAACAAATGGGCCCGCCGGGTCGTTCAGAGACTTGTCTATCCGGCCGTACTCGGCGCGATATTCTACAATCTCCTGCCGCTTTTCTTCGACTGGCCGCGGATCGTGGCAGCTCCCGCTTTCGCGATCGGCGAAATTCTTATCATCGGCTATTTTGCGGTCGACTATCACTACACCATCTCCTATCCGCGCTATGGAATCGTATCCGGGATGTGCGATTTTGCGGCTCTCGTGATGCTCTATAGAGTGGAGTTTCTCATCAATCCGCTTCACAATAATCGGTTTGATCCCCACGCATCCTTGCTGATGTCCGCCATTCATTTCTTGTGGCTTGTCTGGGTTATCGCGGAACGGGACTATATAATGATTCCGGTGAAGCTGGGCTTCGCAGTGCTGTTTCTGCTGCAATATTACTTCTTTCCGAACATGGCTGCCTTCGCCGCCCTGCAATTCCTGCTGGTGATCGGCTATGCGATTTCGGCAATCGCCGAAATCCGCAGACGCAATCGCATGGCCGGACGTGTCATTCGTCCAGAGGCCGGCTGAATTTCACCTATTCGGCGCGCTTGCGGTCACTGCGCGCGGCGGCCTGAGCGATGAAGGCTTCGGCGAGCTCGGCCAGGAAGATCGCCAGGAACGCGACCCCGATGGGCAGGTTGAGCCTGGGCCCGTAATCCGCCGGCGACCAGATCGCGAGCACAGTGGCCGCCAATCCGGCAAGGCCCGTGAGCACGGTGAGCCAGCGCCAGGTGCCGCGGCACGCCAGCGCCAGGCCGCCGAGCGCCAGGGCGACGCCCAGCCCGATCCATTTGATCGCCGTGGCCCAGGGCAGGAGCGCGAGATAGTGCGAGGGCCCGGTGTGCTGCGTCGCGAGGCCGGCGAGGCACCAGTCCTCCCAATAGTCCGCCGCGCAGGCGAGCACGACCAGCGCCGCGCCGAGCCGCCACCAGGGCGCGGCCCGCACCGTGAAGAAGAAGAAAAACAGGAACGCGCCATAGGCCGGGATGAAGGCGGCCATGTCCCACAGGTTCACCCGGTTGAGGTTGTCGACCAGCGTTGCCGCCTGATCCGGCGTGCATTTGCCCGGACCGAAGATCTTCGCCAGGTCCGGCACGCTGCGCGCCAGCTCGAAGGCAATCACCGGCCGGTAATTGCCGGCGAGGCCGCCGCAGGGCGCGAGCGCGACTCGGCCCATCGTCACCGCGACAGCGAGCGCGGCGAGCCCGGCGAGGATGCTGATCCAGCGTGCCTGCCTTTCCGACATGATGCGTCCCCCTTCAGGCGTGCGTGCCGCGCGCCTGCACCAGGGGAAAGGTAGCCGATAGCACCTGGCCCGCAAGGCCCAATGCGCCCGCAAGCGTGGCGAAGCCGCGGAGGAAGGCTTCCGGGGAGTGCCGCAGGATGAAGATCGAGAAGAGCGCTTCGCAGGCGACGAGAACGGCAAGCCCGGCCGCGCCCATGGCGATGCGGCCGCGAGCCTCCCTGCCCAGCTCCCACAGCGCGGCGATGCCGGCGCTGAAGATCCACGCCGCCGCCAGCATCAGCGGGATCTCGACCAGCACCGCCTCCGCGCGTCCGAGATGCGGCACGAGAAGATGGAGACGCAGCACGCCGAAGACGAAGCCGGCCGCGAACATGGCGAGCCCGTAGATCACGCCCGCCCCCCATGCGCGCATCAGGCGTGCCCGAAGACGCGGCGGAAGATCGTGTCGACGTGCTTGAGGTGGTAGCCGAGGTCGAACAGGCTTTCGAGCTCTCCGGCGGGAAGCACCTTCGTCACCTCCGCGTCGGCGCTGAGCAGGCCCTGCAGGTCGCCCTCGCCGTTCCAGGCGCGCATGGCGTTGCGCTGGACCAGGCGATAGGCGTCCTCGCGGCCGACACCCGCCTGCGTCAGCGCCAGGAGCACGCGCTGGGAATGGACCAGCCCGCGCGTGCGATCGAGGTTTTCCCGCATGCGTTCGGGATAGACGAGGAGCTTTTCGACGACCCCGGCCGCGCGCATCAGCGCGAAGTCGAGCGTGACGGTGGCGTCCGGGCCGATATAGCGTTCGACGGAGGAATGCGAGATGTCGCGTTCGTGCCAGAGCGCCACGTTCTCCAGCGCCGGCATCGCGTAGGCGCGCACCATGCGGGCGAGCCCCGTGATGTTCTCGGTCAGCACCGGATTGCGCTTGTGCGGCATGGCGGAAGAGCCCTTCTGGCCCTCCGAGAAGAACTCCTCGGCCTCCAGCACCTCGGTGCGCTGCAGATGGCGGATCTCGGTGGCGAGGCGCTCCAGCGAGGAGGCGACCACGGCGAGCGCGGCGAAATAGGCCGCATGCCGGTCGCGCGGGATCACTTGTGTCGAGACCGGCTCGACGGCGAGGCCCATCTTGCTGGCCACGTGCTCTTCCACCCGGGGATCGATGTTGGCGAAGCTGCCGACGGCGCCGGAGATGGCGGCGACGGCGATCTCGCCGCGCGCTGCCACGAGCCGCGCGCGCCCGCGCGCGAATTCGGCGTAGTAACCCGCGAGCTTGACGCCGAAGGTGGTGGGCTCGGCATGGATGCCGTGGCTGCGGCCAATGGTGGGCGTGTTCTTGAACTCGAACGCGCGCGTCTTCAGCGCCGCCAGCAGCGCGTCGACATCGGCGATCAGGATGTCCGCCGCGCGGGCGAGCTGCACGGAAAGGCAGGTGTCCAGGACATCCGACGACGTCATGCCCTGATGGACGAAGCGCGCCTCAGGCCCGACGATCTCGGACAAATGCGTGAGGAAGGCGATGACGTCGTGCTTGACCTCGCGCTCGATGGCGTCGATGCGGTCCATGTCGAATTTCGCGTCCCTGCCCTTTTTCCACACCCTGGCGGCGGCAGCCTTCGGGATGACGCCCAGCTCCGCCAGCGCGTCGGCGGCGTGGGCCTCGATCTCGAACCAGATGCGGAATTTGGTTTCCGGCGACCAGATCGCCGTCATTCCGGGGCGGGCGTAGCGGGGGATCAACGCGTCAGTTTCCTAATCCACCCAGCGCCAGATACTTGATCTCCAGGTAATCCTCAATGCCGTATTTCGACCCTTCGCGGCCGATGCCCGATTCCTTCATGCCGCCGAAGGGGGCGACTTCGGTGGAGATGATGCCTTCGTTGATGCCGATTATGCCGTATTCGAGCATTTCGGCCACGCGCATCACCCGGCCGAGGTCGCGGGCGTAGAAATAGGCGGCAAGCCCATAGGGCGTGTCGTTGGCGATGCGGATGGCGTCCTCCTCGCCGGAGAAGCGGAACAGCGTGGCGACGGGTCCGAAAATCTCCTGCTGCGCGATGGCCATGGCGGGCGTCACCTCGGTCACCACGGTGGGCTCGAAGTAGGTGCCGCCGAGCGCGCTGCGCCGCCCGCCGGCTGCGATCTTCGCGCCCCTGGAGGTGGCGTCCTTCAGGAGCCGCTCGACCTTCTCCACCGCGTCCATGGTGATGAGCGGGCCCTGCGTCACGCCGTCGTCCATGCCGTTGCCGAGCCTGAGCTCCGCCACGCGCGCGGCGAGCTTCGCCGCGAAGGCGTCGAATACCTTGTCCTGCACCAGGATGCGGTTGGCGCAGACGCAGGTCTGGCCCATGTTGCGGAACTTGGACGCCATGGCGCCGGCCGCGGCCGCATCCAGATCGGCGTCGTCGAACACGATGAAGGGCGCGTTGCCGCCCAGCTCCAGCGACACCTTCTTCACCGTGGAGGCGCATTGCGCCATGAGGAGCTTTCCCACCTCGGTCGAACCGGTGAAGGAGAATTTGCGCACCAGCGGATTGGTCGTGAGCTCCTTGCCGACATCCGGTGCATTCGAGGTCGTGACGATGTTGAGCACGCCGGCAGGCAGGCCCGCTCGCGCACCGAGCTCCGCCATGGCGAGCGCGGAGAGCGGCGTCTCCTCCGCCGGCTTGACCACGATGGCGCAGCCGGCCGCGATGGCGGGGGCCACTTTCCGCGCGATCATGGCGTTGGGGAAATTCCACGGCGTGACGGCGGCGACCACGCCCACCGGCTCCTTCAGCACCAGGATGCGCCGGCCATGGGCGTTGGCCGGGATCACGTCGCCGTAGACGCGCCTGGCCTCCTCCGCGAACCATTCGATGAAGCTCGCGCCATAGGCGACCTCGCCGCGAGTCTCGGCCAGCGGCTTGCCCTGCTCCGCCGTCATCAGCCGCGCGAGATCTTCCTGGTGGGCAAGCATGAGCTCGAACCATCTGCGCAGGATCGTGGCGCGCTCCCTGGCCGTGGTCTTGCGCCATTGCGCGAACGCCCGCGCCGCCGCGGCGATGGCGGCACGCGTCTGCGCCACGCCGAGATCGGCGACCTCAGCGATCGTCTCCCCCGTCGCGGGATTGGTCACGGCGAAGCGCCTCGATCCCGCGATCCACTCGCCGCCGACGAAGGCGTCCGTCCTCAGGAGGGATTCGTCCTTGAGCTTGAGCATGGTGGCCTCTCGCGCGTATTTCAGAGCTACCCGAATTCTTGTCCACTTTGTGTCATGGCCCGCGACGGCGGACCGTCAACGCGACACACCTGCCATCCCGCGGAACCGGATCGGGCGGCCCCATTGGCGGGCCGCGACACGACATTGACGATTCCAGACAATCGCTCAAATGAGATCAATCCACCGCCGGACTAGAAGGTTCCCACCGCCGCTTCGATCAGGGCGCGGGTGCGCGGCTCTTTGGGCGCGCGGGCGAGATCGGCGAGCGGGCCTCGTTCGATGACCTCGCCGTCCGCCAGGACCATCGCCTCCTCGCAGAGCGCGCGCGCCACCGCGAAATCCGACGTCACGACGAGGAAGGCCGGGCCCTCCTGCGCGCGGAAGTTCCGCAGGAGATCGAGCATCACCGACTGGGCGAACGCATCGAGCCCGCGCAAGGGCTCGTCGATCACCGCAAGCAGGGGCGCGGTGACGATGGCGCGCGCCACCTGCAGGCGGCGCTTGTCGAAAGCCGAAATCTCCGCCACCGCCGTCTCGCCGGGAAGCGTGGCCAGCCCCACCCGCTTCAGCGCCGCATCGCGGTAGTTGGCGACGAGATCGCGCGGCAGGCGCAGATGGGCGCGCAGCGGCTCGGCCACCGTGTCCCACAGCGTCATGCGCGGATCGAGCACGCCGTCCGCCCCGGCGACGATGGCGACGCGGCGGCGCAGGCGCAAAAGCATGTTCTCCGCCAGGATTCCGACATCGACGGCATCGAGCACCACGCGGCCCTTTTTCGGCCGCTCCAACCCCAGGAGCGTGCGCACCAGCGCGCGCCGGCCCGCACCCTCCTCGCCCAGGAGCGCCAGCGAAGCGCCGCGGCGCAGCTCGAAGCTCAACCCGCCGCGGCGGTCCGCGGAGGCGCCGAGCTCCAGATTGTAGGCCTGGATCACCGGCTGGCCGCGCCCGGACGGCCTGGCGGGCGTGGCGTTCGCCTGGCTGCCCGTGCCCACCGTCTTGAAGAAGGTCTGGGTGTAGGCATGCGCGGGCGCGGCCGAGAGCGCGGCGAAGGGCGCGTCCTCCACCACCTTGCCCGCGCGCATCACCAGGACGCGGCCGCCCAGCCAGGCCGCCTCGTCGGTGCCCATGGCGGCGTAGAGCAGCATGAAGCCCTGGCGCTTCTGTTGCGCCAGCAGCGCGCGCACGAGGAGCCGCGCCTGCGTGGGCGCGAGGCCCGCCAGCGCATGATCGGCCAGCACCAGTTCCGGCTCCTGGGCGAAGGCGGCCGCGAACAGGCCCCAGGCGAGCGTGTCGCGCGACAGCACGCCCGCCGGCTTTTCCAGCGCGGCGAGCGGCGGCGCGCCTTCCAGGCGCTCGTGGATCCGGGCGAACCTCTCCCGCGCCTCGCCGCGCGAAAGGCCGCGCTTGCGCGCCACGATGCGCAGAAGCTGCGACAGCGCGGGCGCGCGCGGGTTCAACGGCCCGGCCGCCGCGCTCGGGAGATACGCCGTGCGCAGCAGCGGCCGGGTGAGCTTGGCGGCGCGCACGGCGTCGGCGCCGCCCGCGCGCAGCGTGCCGCTCACCACGCCATCGGGAACGCCGGCCAGGGTGTGCAGGAGCTCGGTCTTGCCGCAGCCCTCCTCGCCCAGGAGCACGAGCGTCTCGCCCCCGTCGAGCGACAGCGACAGCCGGTCGAGCGCGGGACGCGCCGCGCCTTGCTTCTCGAGCGTGAGCTCGTAGACGGCGAAGGCGCTCACGATCCCGCGCCTTCCTCGGGCCCGGCGGCGAGCCGCGCGAAGAGCACGAACAGGATCAGGACCAGCGCGGGGAATGCCGCCGTCCACCAGGCTTGCAGATAGGAATCGCTGGCGGAGGCGAGCATCAGCCCCAGATCGCGCCGCGGCGGCGCGGCCCCGAAGCCCAAGAAGCTCACCGTCGCCAGGATGATCGTCACCGAGGCCAGCGCGCGCGCGGCCAGCGACAGGAAGTGATCGCGGATCTCATAGGCCAGGTCGCGGCGCAGGAGCGTCGCCATCGGGATGCCGGTGGCGCGTGCGAAGAACGCGTGGCGCGAACGCGCCAGCGCCAGCGCCCGGTCGAAGGCATGCAGGAAGGCGAGCGGCGCCGCCGCCAGCCCCGCCGCTTCCGGCGCGAAGCCGCGGCCGGTCAACCCGATCAGCAATACGCCCAGGAGCAGCGGCGGCACCGCGCCCAGGACGCCCGCGAACCAGCGCAGCAGCACGCCCGCACGCATGGGAAAGCGCACGGCGACGAAGCCAAGGATCCCACCGGCGGCGATGGTCACCGCCATGGCGAGCGCGGCATGGCCCGCCGTGACCGACAGCGCGTGCAGCACCTCGCTGGCGATATCGCGTCCGAACTGGTCGGTGCCGAAGGCAAAGCGACCGGAGGGCGGCGCCAGCGCCGGCCCCACGCCCTGCTCGCCGGCGGGCTCGCCGGCCAGCACGTTGTTCAGTCCGGCCACGACGGCGATCACGCCCAGGCCGGCAAAGCCCACGCCGCGCGCGATGTTGGCGCGCGGCAAGGGCTTGCGAAGCGTGGCCGCCGCGCTCATCGCTCACCCAGCGCGGACGCGGCGAGCGTGCCGATGAACCCGACGAAAATCGTGGCTGCCGCCAGCGCGAAGAGGATCGCGGCGGCGACGTTCCAGTCGCCCAGCGCGACCGAATGGATGAACAGCGTGGCGTCGCCCGGCCAGCCGAACACCCATTCCGCCACCGCCGTGGCGGCGAACAGCGCCAGTGCCGTCTCGCCTAGGCAGGCGAACAGGCCCGCGAGCAGGCGCGGCGCCAGATAGAGCCGGTCGATCTCCCAGCCGCCGAGTCCCATCAGCCTGAGATTGGCGCGATAGGGTTCGGCGGCGGCGGCGCGCGTGGCGCGGCGCACGGCGGCCTGCACCACCGCCGCGCCCGCCAGCCCCACCACCAGCGCCGGAATTCCGAAGGCCGCCAGCGCGGCGAATGCGCCCGCCACGTCGCCCCCGAGCAGGGCCGGAACGAAGGTTTCGCCTTTCGCGGCGGCGAGGTCCCAGCCCAGCCGCGACGCCAGCCATACCAATGCCAGCGCCACGCAGAACACCGGCACCGACGCGGCGAGCACCAGCATGGGCCGGGCGAGGCGCCACGCGGCGTTCCAGCTCAGCGCAAGCCCCAGCGGCACGCCCGCCAGGATCGCGATCGCGGCACCCGGCGCCAGCAGTTGGAGCGTGGGCGCGAGATGGGCGGAAAGCTCCTGGAGCGCGGGCGCGCCGGTGAGATCGCTGGCGCCGAAATCGAGACGGGCGAGCGCGAGGAGGCGCGCGGCGAAGGCGGAACCGTAGCCCTGCGGCGCGCCCGACGCGGAGACCGCGGCCGCGAGCAGGAGCGCACCGATGAGCCCGGCGGCGAACCGCCCGGTTTCGTTGAGCCCGTGCCGCAGCATTCCATATCCCCAAGCGCGCGCGATTCTTATAGCAAAAAGCCGGGACCGCGCCGCCTGGCGCAGCGGGGCCAAAGGGTCGCGCCGGGGCTAAAGCAAGCCCAAGGCCTTGAAGCTGGCCGCGCCGCCGCGGCCCACCACCACATGGTCGTGCACGGCGATGCGCAGCGCCCGCGCCGCCTCCGCGATCTCGCGCGTGAGGTCGATGTCGGCGCGGCTGGGCGTGAGTTACGTACCCTTTTTGGCATGCGGACCAGTAGCCCTGAAGTACTGCCGTCCTAGAGTCGTGCCGCCGCCACCAGTCACTATAGGCGATCATGTACGCAAGCGCAGGCAGGAACTCGGTCTGACGCAGAAGACGGCGGCCCAAAAAATCGGCGTCTGCCACGCGGCCCTAGCCTTGTGGGAGGTCGAGCCTCGGTCCCCCCGGCCGAGGGTCATGGCGAGGATCATCCGATTTCTGGGGTATGACCCGACACCGCTCAGTTGCGAGTTCAGGTCTCGGCTGTGGAGGGCCCGGCGGTCGCTGGGTCAGAACCTGGCCGAATTCGCGAAAACCCTGTCGGTCCCCCTTGGAACGCTCACGGGGTGGGAACAGGGTCGATACGAGCCCACACCAGAACGCAGACGCGACATAGAATTGCGTCTGATGAGGCTTGTTTTCGATGGGGGCAACCCGCCGCATAGTGTCTGAATCGTAGCGACGCGACCGAATCGGAATCGCTTGAACCATACTTGGTAACAGTGGGTCACCAGCGTTGGCCTGCGGGTGCCGGGGGCATCTGCCGGATCGGAGGGCGGCGGACTCGTCTTCCAGTCGAACGCCACCGACAAAGAATACGGGCATCCGACGACTCTCGCAGTCAAAAGGTGACATCACGATCGACCTTGCTGAGCGCCTGCAACTTGCATGAGTCCTCCGAAAATCATGAGCAGCAATCCTGGAACAAACATAAAATTGAATGCATAAATTGAGGTCATCGTGCCCTCCAGCAGAATGCTGAGGACCAGCGCTTCATGGCGCCATTGAGAATCGAATGCTGCAGCCGCCACTGCTGCGCCTATGAGTGCGATGCCGAATATGGCAGCAGAACTCCTGCTGGTTGCAAAAAGTACTGCCAGCGCCAAGCCGCCGCCCCAGAACACGGGTGCTGCGTCTAGTCCGGCAATCTTGGCCCACACGATCGGCTGCAGCTCGACGTTGACACCGAATGTCGCGCCAGGACTTGCCATTCTCAAATGCACCTGTCGTGAGGACAAGTAGCTCTCGATTCCCTGAACGAGCAAGAATGCACAGATTGCGACCAAGGTTGCGATCGCCCTCGAGAGCCAGATTCGTTCTCGTGGGCCGGTATTCGGACGCGGCATGGAGAGGGCAACCGCAACGCGCCAGGACGCCGTTAAAACAACGGCCATAAGAGGAGCCGACAACGTGACAATTGGCATGTGTGAAGCTTCGCCGATTATGACGATACCGATAAAGGTTCCAAAAAAAACGAGAGCAACTTGAGATCCGTGCGACATCCTTCTCCGTCCTATTTTTTGCCGCAAAGAGTTGAGCCACAATCCATTTGCGGCTTCAATACAGGCCCCATCCGCTTCGCTTTGGCTATTGCATCCCCCACTTTCTGGGCGGCTTGTTCGATGTTGCCAAGCACATTCATGGCCTCGTCCACTGCCGCGCCGACATTGATGGAGACGACGCCATGGAGCTGCGTATCAGTTTCGCCGACAACCACCCCTCCTCCTCCACCCACCCCCGTCTTAAATGCTTTTGAATGGGCAAGCGTGATTGAGTTCGTCGGGCCCACCTTCGAGCTCGTACCTGGCCCTGAGTTTATTGAAGTACTCACGGAGCCAGAGTAGTCGCCCACTGCTCCAACTACTGTTATGGACTTGCCACTCATTGCATTCAGGTCTTTAGGAAGATACGAAGCACCAGCAAAAAGACCGCCTCCTACACCGACTGCCTTTCCGCTGGTCGTCGTATAGGCACCATATTGAATGACACCCTTATGATAGGAAATGGCCACTCCCGCGTTGCTGATATTGCCAGAGTTCGTATTGCCATAGAACTCGTCAATAGAGAGGGCCAGACCCTCCAATCCGCTCGGATCTGTCCTGTCATTCGGATCATTTCCGACATAGGTGTAGAGGTTGAGATCCGCGGTGTATCCCACCGGATCGACCTGCATGAACCTGCCCAGCGCTGAGGAGTACATCCGCGCGCGGTCGTAGTAGAGGCCGGTTTCGGGGTCGTAGCGCATGCCGACGTAGCGGTAGGGCGTGCCGGAAGAGCCGCAGGTCGAGCCACCAGAGAAGCAGTTGCCGTACGTGTCGTAGGTGTAGGGCCCTTCGAGCTCGTTGCCGCCCTGGCTGACCATGGCGATGACGCTGCCGTGGTGGTCGGTCTGGAAGTAACGGTGGACGTTGGTGGAGACCGTCACGGACGTTACGGGCTCGTCGATGGCGGGTCCGGGGACGTAGCGGGTGGTTTCGGTGCCGGAGCCGTTGTACTCGGCGATCTCGTCGGTGCCGTCGGAGAGGAAGAAGGTCTCGGTGACGCCGGTGCCGGACTTGCGGGTACGCCGGCCCTTGGTGTCGTAGGCGTAGGAGGCCGCCACCGTGCCGCCGCTGGTCCTGTTGGCGGTGATCAGCCGGTTCTCGGGATCGTAGGCATAGGTCCAGGCGGCGCCGTTGATCGTGCCGCCGGTCATGTTGCCGTTGAGGTCGTAGGTGAAGCTCTGGAGCGCGGAACCGTTGGGCGTCCAGCTGGGATACTGGTTGAGCTTGTTGGCGGCGGTGTAGCTGTCGCTGGCCGCCACCGGCGCGGGCTGCCAGACATAGGTGGACTCCGACGAGGCTTCCGTCCACAGCTGGTGGGCGGGCGTGAAGGTGAGCGTGTAGTTCGGCGCGGTGCCCGTGCCCGAGTGGCTGTGGTTCAGCGTCAGCAGGTCGCCACCGTCCGAGTAGGTGTAGGCCATCGCGGCCGCCGGGTATGCGAGGTTCATCCTTCGCGACATCGCGTCGTAGGTGTAGGTGACCAGCGCCGGAGTGTTGGGCGTGCAGACCTTGGTCGTGGTGCTGTAGGTGCCGTCGTTGACCACCGTCATGCGGTTGAGGCTGTCGAAGGTGTAGGCGGCGCAGGTGAGGTCGGGCCACGCCAGGACGGTGCGGTTGCCGTTGGCGTCGAGGACGTAGTTCGCGGTCTGGGCGACACCGCCGTTCACGGCGCCGGGGATCGCGGTGGCGGTGGAGGTCAATCGTCCCGCCGTGTCGTAGCCGTAGGTCAGCGCGTTGGCGAGCGTGTCGCTCTCGGTGTAGGGCGCGGCGTTGAGGTAGTAGTCGTAGCTGGTGGTGACGATGGGATTGACCGCGGTGGCCGGCATGACCTTGGTCAGCACGCGGTCGAGATTGTCGTAGGTGAAGGTCTCGCTCTGCCCGGCGCGGTTGGTGTGGATCAGGATGTTGCCGTTCTCGTCGTAGCCGCCGGCGAGCGGGATGACCTCGGTCGAGCCGTCCGGGAAGGTGGTAGTCGAGAGCCTGAGGAAGCCGTCATAGGCGTAGCTGGTCTTGTAGGTGGGAGCGGCGAGCGCGCCGTTGGCGTCCATCTCGCTGGCCGTCTCGCCGTCCAGCCCGTAGGTGAAGGTGGCGTAGCATTCCTGCAGGGTGCCCGAAGCCGAGCAGCCGGTGCCGGTGCTCCAGGCCCTTATCTCCTTCAGCTTCTGGCCCGCCGCGTCGAACACGTAATGCGCCTGGCGGCCCACCGGATCGGTGACGGTGACCACGCGGTCGTCGCCGTCGTAGTCGCTGGTGGTGACGCTGTCGTCGGCGTCCGTGACGGTCTTGACCTTCGAGGTCGCGGTGTAGGTGGTCTTCTTGGTGGCCACCCAGGTCACGACCGTGCTGCCGGAGTTCGGGCAGGTGGTGGCGTTGTCGAAGCACTTGGCCTGATCGTCCTCGATATCGCGGCCGATGATGTCGTACTGGGTCTTGCTCACCGCGTTCAGCGGCGCGCTCGAGTTGCCGACGTGGTGATCGTCCTCCAGCTTGCGCCGATCGGGGTCGTAGCTCGAGATCGTGACGGCGCCGCGCGGGTCTGTGGTCGAGGTGACGTTGCCATAGGCATCGTAGCCGTAGGCGGTGACGGCCGCGACGTGGCCGCTGCCCGGATCGAGGGTCGAGGTCAGCAGGTTCTCGTTGGCGGGATCGTAGGTGCTGGTGGTGGCGATCCATTGCACCGTGGTGACGCCGTTGCCCACGAACGGCACGTCGGCCTCGGTCACCTTGCCGTAGGAATTGTAGCTGAAGTTGTACACCGGCACGCTGAGATGAGCGTCGGCCGGCCGGCTTACGCTGTGCAGCAGCGAGGTGCCATTGCCGGAATTGAAGTAGGTCAGCGTCGTGGTCTTGCCGCGGAAGTTGGTGACGCTGGTGGGTTTGTTCCAGGTCTGGTCGTAGACCGCGGTGGCGGTGAGCGTGGGACAGGTGGGCGTGCACGACGCGGTGGTGCCGATCTTCTCGTAGGACACCATGTTGTCGTGGTCGTCGTAGCCGAACACCTCCTCGTCGCCTTCGGGATAGGTGTACTGCATGGGCCGCGACCGGCTGTCGATAATCGCATCGGTCTCGCGGCCGATCTCGTCGATGTAGCGGGCGGGATGGCCGTAGGTATCGAACGTGACGCTGTAGGCCCCGCCCAGCGGATCGTCGCGCTCGCCGCGCGTGCCGTCGCCGATGTGGAAGACATACGGCCCGCGGCTCGTGGGATGCAGCACGGCGTAGGCATCGTGCACCGCGCTCACCTCGCCCAGCGCGTCGTAGTCGTACTGGATGTTGGCGTGGGTGGGGTTGTCGGCCGTGAACACCTGGGTGAGCTGCCGGTAGGGCACCGGCCGGGTCAGCGGCCCCGCGCCAGGATCGTCATTCGCCGGCTGGGCCGCCAGATAGCCGAAGGTGGTCCTGGCCCCTGCCGGATCGGTGGTGAAGTCGGTGGCGGAGGACTGGAGCAACGACAGCGACAGCGTGCGCGTGCCGTCCTTCACCGCCGTGACGTTGCCGTTGGCATCGAGCGTGAAGGCCAGGCTCCGCCCACTTGTGCCGAGGTTGCTGCTCACGCCCGTGGCCGCGCTGGCCGAGGGGAACGGGCCCGAGGGCGCGTTGATCATGTGGCTGTCATAGTCGGTGGTGGCGGGGTAGTTCACGCTCACCGTCACGCCATAGGGGAACGTCCAGCTGTTGAGCCTAAAGCCCGAGCGCCGGGCGCAGATCGTGGCCCCCACCGGATTGGCGTAGTGGTTCACCCAGAAGCCGAAGCTCTCCACGTCGCCGTGGCTGTTGGTGACGGCCCAGGAGACGGGGTTGTAGTTCCAGCCGCGGGAGAGCGCGTAGTGCGCCTGCCCCGCCTGCGGGGACGGACACTCGGCTTGCGAGAGCACGCGCGATCCCGTCTCAGCCATCGTGGCGTAGCCGGGGCCGGGCTCGAACCAGTTGCCGTCGGGCGTGCGCACGAACTGGCGCGCCGACTTGCCGACGGAGACGGTGGCCACGTTGCCCGACATCTGGTGCTCGAACCACGCCTGGGTCAGCGCCACCGCGGTGTCGCGCTGGGCGTAGGGCTTGTTGGAGCCGGTGGTCGAGATCAGCGGATCGGTGGAGGTGTAGATGTCCTCTTCGGCCACGAAGGCGGCCACCGCGGCGGCGGCGCCGCGGATGTCGCTCATCCCCATGGCCTCCATGCCCGAGCCGGAGGTGGCCAGGCTGGAGAGCCAGTTCAGGTTCCAGCCCGAGCCGGGCTGGCCTTGCGGGATCGGACCGGTGGCGGGATCGGAAGGCGGCGGGCCCGCCTTCCAGTCGAACGAGCCGGAGAGCGCGTAGGGGAAGCCGCCATTGCCGGTCTCGATGGAGGCCGGCGCGGTCTCGCTCATCGTCCCGGTCTTGAGGTCCACGCCGAACAGGTTGGAGCGGTCCACGAACTTGGACTTGAGTACGTCGGCGGCGTCGTTGGGGTTGTAGGTGGCGCCGCCGTTGGGCTGCGCCCCGCCGCCGCCGCCCTTGGCTGGAACCGGAGTGGCTCCGGATCCGGACGGGCTGCCACCGATCAGGCCGACCACGTCCTGGGCGATGTCGGTGGGGTTGTAGTTGCTGTCGTACTTGGTGGCGATCAGCGCCCCGCCGCGCTGCTTGGTGAAGAACGCCGCGTAGGTTGGGTTTGCGCCCTTGCTGGTCGCCTTCACGTAGCCGCCGCGCTGGCCCGGGCCCAGGAACGATTCCTGCGGCACCGTCACCTGGAAGCCGGCATTGGCGTAGAGCGCGATGTCGGCCGTCAGCACGCTCTGGAAGTTCGTGCCGTAGAATTGCGGATTGCCGTCCTCCGTCGAGCCCGGGGCCGGCGGCGTCACCTGCTTTTCCCACAGCACCCAGCCGGAGGGCACCGCCGTGGAGGGCGCGAAGCCGAAGATCTTGCGCGGCTGGGCGGCGGGGCCGCCCGCCGAGGCAGGGTCCTCGCAGGTGGTGGGGTTGTTCACGTCCGGGCACGGCGGGGCATTGGCCCACTCGAAGCGCGTGGCCGTGGAGGAGGTGTCCACCACGTCGGCCAGCTGCATCATCATCGAACCTTCGATGGCCGCCGCGGTGGCCGCGATGGACTGCACCGCCGCCCGCCGCGCCACCGGGTCGGAGGTGCGGTTGGTGAAGCTCAGGCCCGAATCGATGTCGAAGCGGGCATAGGTGTCGGCGACGAAATAGTCCGGCGGCTGCGGCTCGGTCTGCAGGCCGGTGTCGTCCACGGCGTCGTCGGCATAGATCACACCCAGCACGTGATGGAGCTGCACGATGCCGTTGGCGAGGCCGGCATGCAGGCGCGCCGCGCGCGTATATTGCGCGAGATACGAGGCTTGCGCCTTCTCGCGCTGGAAGTCTCCGAGCGTCGAGGTGTAATCGGGAACGCAGGTCTCGCAGCCGCCATAGTCCGCGACGCGGTAGGGCGCGCTGCCGTCATAAGCCCGCTCGCCCTGCCATTTGGCGAGCAGGCCCGGCCCCACCCCGCCCCAGGCATGCACGATCGACAAGGGCGTGATCAGCGTGACGTTCTTCTGGATCACCGCCTTCATGTAGTCGCCGTTGGTCGTGTCCGACCCGTCGGCGGAGGCGGCGTAAGGGTGTATGGCCGTCATCGACAGCGTGGCGGGGAAGTGCTCCGTCCACAGCACCCCGGTCATCGTGGAGGAAGCGAGCTGCTGGTCGTCGAGCTTCAGGGTGACGATGTAGTTGGAATAGTCGCTCACCTGCTGGATCTGGGTGTCGTTGAAGTTTGTCGAGACGGAGAGGCGCCGGCCATAGATCTCGTCGGCGAAGAAGGTCTCGTCGAACAGGGACTGGTTCTGCCCGGTGTGGTTGTTGAATTCGGCAGCGCTGACTTCCAGCGTCGAGCGGAACTGGTCCGGCACGCCCGCCAGCGGATTGGGAAAGTTGGTCGCCGGCGCATAGCCGGCCGGCGTGCCCTGCCGCACGCTGGAATAATCGGGCTGGATCACGCCGCCGCCAAACACGTCCTCGATCTGCGCGCCTTGCAGGTTGTTGGGGGGCTTCAGGTAGGCCAGATAGTTCGCGGCATAGGTCGACAGCTTGCCATTCAGGCCGGTCTGATTGAGCGTCGAGACATACGGCAGGCCCGAGGATGTGCCGCTCTGCATGCCCGAGATGGCGGTGTTGTATACATCACCGGCAACGATGCCGGTGGCGGCGCGCGCGAAGCCCGGCCTCCAGCTATAGGTCTTGAGCGAAGGATCGAAGAAGCACGCCGCCGCGCAACTGCTGCCGGGAATATTTGCGATCACCCAGGCATGCATCAGTGTGATCGAGGTGATGGCGGTGTGCGCGGCGTAGGAGCAGTCCCACAGCGACTGACCGTTGACGCTGCCGGGGATGCCGCCGCTCGACAGCATCTGGCAGGCGGCGCCCGCCTCGGTGATATTCGTCCAATTCAGGAACTGCGTCGTCGTCGGACTGAAATAGCCGATCTGGATGTTGGCGGTGAACCCGGCCTGGCGCAGCAGGAGCACCATCAGCCAGGCCTGGTCGAACGCCGTGCCGGACTTGTCGATCATCGCGCCGAGCGCGCCCTTCGACAGACCGAAGGTCCACTCGTTGGCGATGTTGTTGTGGACGTATTGATAGATCAGGTCGGGATCGTTCTTCAGCGCGGCCGCCAGCGTGGCGATCTCGACCGGCACGGGCGTGGCATGGCCGGTGATGTGCGAAAGCCCGTCGGTCGAGGTCGTGCTCGTGCCGTAGTGCGCATCGGCGTTGACGGGGTACTGACCGCCGTTCGACGAAGGCGCGATGAAGGCCGCAGTGCCGATCTTCACGGACGGCACGTATGGCGGGCTCGGCTGCGCCCGCGTCCCAATCGAGGTGACGGCCAGACAGCACAGCGCCACGAACGCAAAAGCGGCCATCGAAAAACCAAGAGAACGAGAAAGACGCATGCGCCGCCTCGCGAATATTGGGGCGCATCACGACCGAATCGGCCGCAACTGCCCTTCGACCTGCAAAGGCTAGGAAGTGTTCCCCGTCTGCGTCAACGCGTTTGCAAGAATTAAATCGCGCCGTATGTGGCTGAGCGTCGAACAAACGGCACAAAGCCATGCATTGAACCTGCCAATGGGTTAAATGCAATGGACTTACCGCAGATGCGAAGGCATGAACCTCCACATTGTGCATAAGCGGATTGCCGGTTCTTCTGTTTTCGTATTTGCGCCATTGCGGCTTCGAATGTAGATTGCTGCATCGCAGATGTTTCCGTGGGATGCGCGCCATGAAGCTTGCGGTTCTACCTGTCGCCGGTCTGATTCTCCTTGGAACCGCGCCTGGCGCGTCTGCAAATCCGACGACCTATACTTATGACACCTTGGGCCGCGTCGCGACCGTGACCTATCCCAATGGCACGGTGATCACCTACACCTACGATCCCGCCGGCAACCGCACGGCTGTCGTCACAACGGCGCCGTAGCGGTTCGGGATAGCCCGTCACATTTCCGGCTGTACGAAGCTCGCGACGCTCAGCGCCCCCACATGAAGCGGGTCCCGGAGTTCGACCGCGCAGTCGCTTCCGCGCTGGTAGCCCGCCTGTCCGTTGATGTCGATCACCAGAAAAACCGACCCCGCCAGATCACCCGAATCCGGGCTGAAGAGCAGCGCGTGGTGCGCTTGCAAGACATTGGGGTTCGCCGCGAGGATCAGCGCTGCGCCAAACGTATCTTCGGAGAGCGCTCCGTGATCGATTGACCTGTCGATTCCCGTGACCGGCGCGTTCAGAACGAATACGTCGCGTCTGGCATCGAAATCCGAAATTGTCACGAATCCAGCACCGGCCGCGGCGTTTGCACCAGCGAGCGCAATCTCGTTTCCCGCAGCGGAAGCCCTCGCGCCCGCACTCGCGGCTTCAAGCGTGAGATCGCTGCCGCCATGCCCGTCGGACGCCACCGAGAATCGCGTCCCGCCCAGCGTTCCAGCGACCTGAAAGATCAGCACGCCGCCGCCCTTCTCGGTCACGGTCAGGGAATGGCCGCTACGTGTGGCATGACTGGCCTTGATACCCGCCAGGTCGATCACATCGCCTATGCGCAACCCTGTTATGGCGGCGTCCAGGGATCCCGGCTGATCGAGCTTGAGCGTGGCAGGCGCGTCCTCGAAGACGATGGCGTTCGCGTCGCCCGATCCGATTTCGAGCGTGGCGCCGGTGTCGATCAGCAACTTTCCGCCTCCGGAGATGGCGCCCCCGATGTCGAGCACGCCGCCATGCGCCTCGACGCTGCCGTGCGCCGTCTCGTAGAGCTCGCCGATCAGCTTTCCCGAACCATAGAGCAAACCTCCGCCGCCGATCGATACGGTGTCGGTCTGCGCGCCGATGCCGGAGCCGATCACAATGCTGCCGGTCTCCGGGGAGAGAACGCCCGGCGACGCCATCGTCAGCTGCTGGGCGATATCGATCTCGCCGCCTGTGCCCGACACCACCCGGCCCGCGCCCGTGGCAGACCCGACCTGGAGATTGGCGGCTGTGAGTAGGCCGTTTGCGACACTCAACACGGCAAAGGTGGCCATGCTCCCAGAATCGACCGTAACGGTTCCAGTATCGGCGAGCCGCGCCGCGCCGTGGCCGCCGCCGCTGACCTTGAGTGTACCGGTGACCGTGGCGGTGTCGATTGTGGAATTGCCGGCCAAAGTCCAACTTGCCCCGGATCGCACGTCGAGCGAATTGAACGCGTTGAAGTCGTTGCGCGCGGTGCCCGTGCCCTCAACGACCAAGGCGTTGGTTGCCCCGGTCGCCGAACTTCCCACGGCATCACCGACAAGCTGCGAACCGGTCTCCAGCGTGAGAATGTTTGCGCCCGTTCCGCCAAAGTAGATCGACACAATTCCCTTGATAGTCCCAGAATTGGTAATGAACCCGGCACCTCCCTGAATCAGAACGCCGTAAGAGTCGACCGCAGTACCGATCACGCCGGAGGACTGATTGACCAGAACTCCTCCGGAGTTCAAATGAACGCCATTCCCGAGTGGAGCCGCCGAAATGGTTCCCGAGTTGGTGACCTTGTTCACGCCATTCGTCAGGTAGATCCCGGAATTGCCGCCATGAATAGTGCCGCCATTGTTGACACTGCCACCGGCGGCGAACGCCACGGCTTCACCGAATATGCCGTCTGAGATGATATTACCCGAGTTGAAGAGCTTTGCCGCCTTGTTGTCGGCAGACACGCCATGGGCGTCGCCTTCGAGCGTGCCTGCATTGTTGACCGTGCCGCCTTCACCGAGGAATACAGCGCTGCCCAATAAGCCGAGTGGCAACGAGAGCAGATCGAACAACTTCAGAGATATCTTCGTGCTGGCGGTAATCGAGCCGGAATTCGTGATGGTAGGATTTGCCGCATAAACATAAATACCGTCGAGCCCGCCCGTGATGGTGGCGCCGGCAGTGTTGGTCACGGCGCTACCTGCCCCAAGGAACATCCCGACACTGGGGTTGACGTTGATCGCAACCGCCACTCCGCGGAGACGCGGAATTTTTACCTCTATCTCCGGCGCATATGCGTCGGGGAGCCCGGAAATGTAGCCGTCATTTGTTACGCTAATGGCGCCGCCGCCGTTCGAGAAGACACCGGCAAAGGTTCCAGAAACGTCGCCGGTCTGGTGATTGGTCAGCGTGCTCCCGGCATCCAACGATACGCCAAAGCCGAACGATGCGCTGATCTTGCCGGAGTTGGTGACCGTGCCGGAGCCGTTCTGCGACCAGACACCGTAGCGCACGCCATAGATCGCCGCCTTGTACTGGTTGACGACCGTGCCGCCAGCGACGAGCGCGACACCGTCGCCGAGCGCGTAGCTGCCACCCGGCCTTGCGAGCATGTCAAGTATCGAGGTGCCGGAGATCGTGCCTGCGTTGGTCAGCGTGGCCGCAGCGCCCACAGCAAGCACGCCGCTCTCGCCCTGAATCGTGGCGCCCGCCTTGTTGACGATATTGACGTTCCCCGACAAGGACGCAGGCGTGTCGAGGACGACGCCCACCTTGCCGCCGGTGATGGAGCCGGCTTGGTTCGTGAGCGCGCAAGCGTCCGCGAGATGGACGCCGCAGGTCGAGCCGCTGATCGCGCCGGTGTTGGTGACCGATCCGCCGCCCATGAGTTCGACGCCCGTTCCGAGCAGGAGACCGGCCTGCATGGCGTTCGCGCCGATGTCGCCAAGCGCGACCTTGTAGGAGCCGGAGATCGATCCCGCGTTGCTTACTGTCGCCGGTGCATGGAATGAGGCCGCGCCGTCGTCGCCGTTGATCGTGCCGCCCTTCTTGTTGGTCAAAGTGTCGTTGTCGCCGATGGCCACGCCGGTCGCGAACCCGAAGATCGTGCCGGAGTTCGTGATGCCGGCGTCCACGCCGCCGACCCCGTAGCCTCCGAAATACTCCGAATCCACACCCGCCGGCACGACCGTCTTGAGAGAACCGCCGCTGATCGTGGCACCTTTTTCGTTGGTTACCGTCCCGCCGTCGGCGAGCCACACGCCGCCGCCCAGGCCGGTCGACTTGATGGTGCCGAAATTCGTGACGGTGCCGGTGTCGCCAAGAACGTACACCCCGCCGTTCGGTCCGCTGATCTTTCCGCTTGCGAGGTTCGTCAGCTCGCCGCCATCGTGCAACGTTGCGCCGCCTGCGTTCTTGCCGCTTGCCGTGATGAGTCCGGAATTGGTGACGGTTCCGGGGCCGCCATATACGGTGACGCCGTGGCTGTCGGTGCCCGAACCCTCGATCTTTCCGCCGTCCAGATTAACCAGTGTTCCGCCGGCTCCGAATTGCGCGGCCGTGGCGAAGTAGCCGCTGGACGCGATCATACCCGCGTTCGTGACCTTGCCGGCCACGCCGGTGATGTAGGTGCCCGCGCCGGGCCCCGAAATCGTGCCGCCCGACTGGTTGTCGATATAGCCGCCGGCTCCCATTGCCACGCCGGTCCCGCGCTCCCCGGTCAGGCCGGCAATGAGGCCCGCATTCGTCACCGTCCCATAGCCAACCATCTCCACGCCGATATAGGGGCCGGTGACGGAGCCGCCCGCGTAGTTGATCACAATGCCGCCATCGGGCATGTAGATGCCGACGCCCGGCGTGGTGTAGGTGTACTTGCCGATCGGCGAAACAAATACGTCCGGTGCGGCATCGGGCAGGACGATGCCATAGTGCGCGGCATCGTGGCCGTCCATGAGCGGCGCCTGGGGGAGGCCGCTGTCAGCTGCCGGGCCGAAGGCCGTTGTCTGGCGATGCATCGCTTGCCCCCTGAAATCACAGGCGAATTCAGGCAATATGTGCGCCGAAGCTCGGAACGCGATCCATAGGCTACGCCGGTACCCGGTTGCCCGCAATGTTTACCTGAAGAACGCACACTGTATACGCTGCATGGCCGCGTCCGGCCACGGGCGCTTGACGGGACTGCGATGACGGGCGCGACGGATCATGCGCTATGCAGCTGCGGAAGCGGCCTGCGGCTCGACCGCTGCTGCGGGCTCGACTGGGCCGCATTCGCAGAAGACACGGCCTCATGTCCCCAACTGGACAGCGCCAGACGCGCGATAGCGGCCGGCGAACACGACGCCGCCCGGATCATACTGGCGGAGGTTCTGAACGCCTCGCCCAAGCATTCCGGCGCGCTCGCGCTCCTGCACGATCTGTCCGTCGCCGAAGGCCGGACCGCGGCCACGCGCGCACTCCTCGCGCGGATCGTGCGCCTCGACCCCAACAATCTTTCCGCGACGCAGGCTCTGGCTCTGCTCCTGTTCCAAAGGGGTGCATTTGCCGAGGCTGAGCCGCACGCGCGAAACGCGGTGCGCCTCGCGCCCACGGATGCGCAATCGCACAATCTGATGGGCATGATCCTGACCGAGGCCCAGCGCCCGCAGGCCGGCGAGTTCCACTATCGACGGGCGTTGGAGCTGCTCACCGAGCCAAGCGCGATCCTGCTTGCCAACCTCGCCTGGAATCTCAAAACCCAGGGCCGGATGGAGGAATCGCGCAGGTTCTACGAACAGTCCGCTGCCCTTGATCCCAACGTCTTTCAGACCCTGCTCGGCTGGGCGCGCATGGAAGAGACCGACCGGCAGTTCAACCGCGCGCTCGAGCTGCTCGAATCCGCCGAAAGCCTCATGCCGGCCGACCGCAGCGTGTTGCTGGAGCGCGCGGTCGTGTTTGGAAGAATCCGCGAATACGGCAAGGCGGTGGCGCTGCTCGACCGGATGGCAGAGCTGCGCGACGGCGCAGGCCTCGGCCCGCTCGAATTGAGCGAGAAGGGGCTCTTGCTGGACAAGATGGGCAGGTACGACGAGGCCTTCGCCTCGTTCTCGCAGGCCAAGCGCGCGCTGCGGCTCCTCACCGGCCAGTCCTATCGGGCCGGCGAGGCCTCACAGATGGCGCACAAGCTGCGCGAGTTCTTCCAGGCGCACCGGCTCGGCATCCTTCCGCGCGCGAGCGTGCGCGCCGATACGGCCCAGCCGGTGTTCATAGCCGGATTTCCGCGATCGGGAACCACGATGGTGGAGCAGATGCTAAGCGCCCATCCGTCGATCTCGGCGGGCGACGAATTGCCGATCGTCCACGAATTGACGCAATTGGTCCCGCGCATGCTGAACAGTCCGCTCGCCTATCCGGACGCGCTTTGCGAGCTCTGGTTCGGCGACCAGGCCGAAGGGCTCGACAATCTGCGCGATTACTACCTGCAGCGGGCGCGCCAGCTGGGCGCCCTCAAGCCGGCAGCGCAGTGGTTCACCGACAAGATGCCCCTCAACGAAATGCATCTGGGACTCATCCGTCTGATGTTCCCCCAGGCCCCGGTGATCCACATGGTGCGCCATCCCCTCGATGTCGTCCTCTCCGCATTCTCCAATCATCTCACGCATGGATTCTACTGCGCCTACGACCTTGAGACCATCGCCGTCCACTATGTCCTGGTGATGGAGCTGGTCGAGCATTATTGCCGGGAGATGCCGCTCCGCTATCTGCGGGTTCGCTATGAGGACCTGATCGAGCGCGGGGAGGAAGGCGTGCGCGCGATGCTCGAATTCATCGGTGCGCCATATGACGAGCGCTGCCTGAACTTTCACGACAACAGGCGTTACGCGCGCACCGCCAGTTACGCGCAGGTCACCGAGAAACTCTATGTCCGCTCGCGCTATCGCTACCGCTCATACCGGCGGCATCTCGCCCCGGTCGTCCCCATTCTCGAACCGGTGATCCGAAGGCTTGGCTACTCCCCAGACTAGACGGGCCGCCGGCTCATGCGTCCGGGGTGCGGCCAAGCGAGCGTGCCACGATGCGGGCAAGAGCCTGCCGGCGGGCCTTTGCATCCGCGGGCGTGGAATGCGCCTGAGAGACGCGCACGCGGTATCCCTTGACGACCGTTTCGGCGGGCTCGGGCGGCGGCGGCAGGCAGGCCACGTAGTCGGGAATGTCCTCGGGCGCGAGCACGACGATGCGCGCCCGCTCGGATTCCTCGAAGTCCCGCAGAATGTTGGTCCTCTGACGCGTGACACGCGACTTTGCGAGCACCAGGGCTATGTGCGGGATGCCGGCGGCGAGACAGCGATGCAGCTTGTTCCGCTCGTGCGCACTTGGCGTGGTCACGGAAATCTCGATGGCAGAGACCGCTCCCTCGCGCTCCAGGAGGACATCCACCTGTCCGCCGCCCTCAAGCGGCGCCTCGACCGTCGCCTTGAACCCGGCCTGCTCGGCGAGCTGCTTCACCAGCGATTGCAGATACCGGTGCTGCTGGCCGCCCTTGCCCGGCTCGCGTTCGACAGATGGTTCGCGTTCGGGCGGGAGCGTTGCTGGACGCTGAACCGATTGAGGCACCTCTGGCGGTGCTGCTTGCGCGCGCGGTTCTTGCGGGCGGGGCTGGGGCATGGCGGGCGCCGGCGCTTCAACCCTCTGTTCGGGTTCGGGCAGCGGTTTCGCCGGCGCCTCGAAGCGGGGAACATCCGCAAGCGTGCCGCAGTACCGCGTCCGGTTGGCCGCGATGAGGGCGTTGAAGTCCTCCACCTCGAGCGTCGGCTGGCGCTCCAGAAAGCCCAGGGGCACCGAAAGCCGGATCGCTTGCCCCGTCAATTGCTTGACCCACAGCGCAAACTCCGTGCGCTCGCCGCGCCGGCGCATGCCGGTGATGAATTCCGGCGTCGTGCGCAGCTCGTCGGCGAGCACGCGGGCGTCCTTCATCGAGACGCCGCCGGCGCACTTCATGGAGGTGTTGGCGAGGATCGAAGAGCGTAGCTGCGGCGAGAGCTGGTCGAGCGTCTGGTGGGCGAGCGTGAGGCCGACGCGATACTTGCGGGCCTGGGTCAGGATGGCATCGATCGAATCGTCGAAATACTCCTGCGCCTCGTCCACATAGACAAAGGCGGGATTGCGCAGACGCTCGGGAAGCGTCGAACGTTCGAGCGCAGCCTGGGCGATCATGGCGATGAAGAAACGGCCCAGAAGCTGGCTGCCTTCCCGCTTCAGGAGATCCTTGGCGGTGCTGAGCAGGACGATCTTGCCCTCGTTCATCGCGGCAAAGAGGTCAAGCTTGTTCTGCCGCTGCGTGAACAGCCGTTCGAACGCCGGGGTCGAGAGCACGCCCCACAGCCGGCGCAGGATCTGCTTCTTGGTGGCGGCGAAGGCAGGATGGAAGAATTCCGTCTCGAAGAAATGCCGCGCCGAGCCGTCGAGCCCGTCCATGTGGGGCTTGAAGGGCCGGCCATCCTCCATGATCTGCATGAGGGTGTGGATGGTGGCGCCGGGCACCGCCAGCATGAGGCGGGCGAGATACTTGAACACCACGCCCTGCTTCTGGGTGAGTTCGGCTCCCAGAAAGGCGCCGAAGAAGAGCTCGTAGAGCTCGATCACGCCGTTGAGGACGCGCTCCCGGTCGGCGGCGCCATAGCTGCCGGCGCGGTCGAGGTGGGGATCGAAAAGGTTTAGCGCCGCCGGAAACGCGACATCGGCAGGATCGACGAGGATGAGGCGCTCGCAGAGTCCGGCCGCGTGGCCGGGCGCGAACAGCTCCAGCCGCAGGAGCTTGTCGATGAGATCGCCCTGGCTGTCGATCACGACGACGGAGCGTCCGTCCTCCGCGGCGGCCAGGAGATCGGAATAGATCAGCCGTTGCATGAGCTGGGTCTTGCCGTGACCGGTGCCGCCCACGATGTGGCAATGCTCGAAGCGCCGCTCATCGGGGATCTGGAACGGCACGGGCAGCTCGACGAGCGCCCTGAGGGGCGAGCCCGCGAGGTACATCTCGGAAAGCTCGCTGCCGGTCTTGCGCTTCTGCGCGGTCGGCATGACCAGGCGATGTTCGTGTTCCTTGGGATGCGCCGTCGGCGGCAGGCCCGAAGCGAGGAGATAATTGTGGACCGAGACCTCCCGCAGCCTGAGAAACAGATCGAGGCGGAAAGTCTCGTCGTCATAGGGCAGCTTGAAAAGATCCTCGACCGACTGGGCGGGATCGTCGAGAAGATCGATGAGGGGAACCTCGAATGCCTCGGATCGCTCAGGATCGGCGGTCTCGAAGCAGCATTCCGGGAGGGCGTTGAAGAATTTGTGGAGACCTTCTCCCACGATCCGCGCAAAGGCCCAGTTCATCGCCGCAAAGTCGGCCGCCCAGCGGCCGCGGCGCGCGAGCATCTGGCGGAATTCGACGGCCGCCTCCACGCTTGTCTCAAGCACGGGCCAGCGCGCTTCGAGGTCGCCGATGTCTTCCGCGCGGTAGAGCGCTTCGACGGCTTCGCAGGCAGCGACGAGGATCGCCAGGCACGGCCTGCGGTCCATGGCCATGAGCACGTTCTGAACGATCTCAAGGGCAAGATCGGAGGCGTCGTGCCTGGCGAGCGGGGAGGCTTGCCACCTCGCTTGCGTCGCATCCCACGCGGCATGGGTCTCGCGCAGCTCGCGGGCGCGCGCGCTGCCGGAGAGCCAGTTCCTGAGATTGCCGCCTGTCAGCATCAGGCGGCGAGATCGACCACTTCCTCGCCACCGAAGTTCATGGCGGCCTTGAGGATCGCGTCGAACACCTTGCCCGCCCCGCGAATCTGGTCCTCGACCGCGAGCATCTCGACGATGTCCTTGCAATCCACTTTCTTGCCGTTCTGGAGATCGTTGACGCTCACTGAGATGTTCATCGCCCGGAAGGCGACCCGGGACGCGAGGCCGAGCAGTCCGCTGCCGGGATCGGTCATGGTGTTCTTTTCATAGAGAACCGTGTCGCCGAGCTTGTACTTGTCGATGGCGTCGCGTTCTTCGGCCGACAGTTCGGAGCGAACCGTCAGGGTGAAAGTGACCTTGCCGGTAAAGCCGGACTTCTGGTCGCGGCGGAGTAGCAACTTCATAAGATATCCCTTATGCAAAACAGGCCTCGCCAATGCGGAGGTGGTATCAACACTAGATTCAACCGGTGATAGATGCCATCGGGGAGTCGCCTTCATTGCGGGCGTCGCGCGCGAATCCTGTGGAAAATTTGGCTGCCCGCCAGGCGGTCGCCATAAATTTCAGTGTCGAGTTTTGGCTGACACGCCGTCCTCGCCAACTTGATTGGCCCACAAGTCCTCCTCCGGAGATCCCCTCAAATTAATGGCTCTCCTAAGGGCGCTTATCCAAGGCATTGCCGGGTCGAGGCTCGGGTCTTTCCAGTAGTCCAAATGCCTAAACCGCGGCGCGCCTACGTCTAGTTTGACGTCCAGTACGCCGCTCCCAAACAACGGCGCGATTGGACCGGCGATGATATCACCAAAGAATACGAAGGCGCTGTCGAAATAAATATTCGTCCACACTGTCGGCGCAAACGCGGCAGCGTGATGCGGCGCGCGCATTTGGTCCTGCAAAGGATACGAAAAACGAGGCGGATTTAGATTTTCAAACCGAGGTGGACAGGATACGACCTCGCGCAACGCCTTTCTTTCTTTGAATTGCGCTTTATCCCGCGCAAGCAATATGTCGGCCTTGCTCAGCGGCGATCCCAGCGAAACAAAATCACTGACGATCCAGATCGGTCTCGTGTCTGCGTCGCATGTTTTAAGCGTCTCAAAATAGGCCCGCTGTGCGGAGCGATACGCCGACCGCGATGAGACAATGTCGGAGTGAGCTTCGACAAGCGCATGTCCGGCCCGTTCGAGCTTCGCCAGTGCTTCCATCGACGCGGATTTCTCGGTGTGCGTAGTCCAGAATTGCTTGGCGTCGAGCCGCGCCCATGCGCAGTTTATTATGTCGTAGCCGATAACGCTCCCAAGACTGTGACCCACAACGATGATGCGGTCATAGTCGCCCGACTGGTGGAGTTTCGCGAGAAGGTCAACACCGGCCTCTCGAATAGTTTGGCGCGCCGCGACGTTCTGGGGAGTCGGGCTCAAATATCGTGCGGCATCGCCCGCGACCGGAGCGACCCACAGGGTCTGAACAAAGCCTACCACTATTCCAAGTGCTAGAGACCAAGGCCAGACCCAGTGAGGAACCCAGTCTGGATGAAGCGCATCAGGCAACGCGCTGAGCGCCGTTATCACAGCAAGCGTCGCCACAACAATCAGCAACAGAACCCAGGCGCCTCGCAGTTTGGGCGGTACGCTGCTGGGCCTGCGGAACAACAAGGTCATCAACCAAGACGTGACGCTGGTGATCGTGTTGCCGATCATCAAATGCGCCCAGTAGAACTCAAAAAAGTCCACGGGGGAGCTGTTCGGCCCCTTCCACCGCCTGGTGGTTATACGCCTGAGCTCAAAACTTCCAGTGATCCGGTCAGGTTTGGAGAAGATCTGGTTTTGCGATCTGCCTCCTAGTTTTTTATCGTAGATCCAAGCAGCCTGGACAAACCCCCAAAGGGTCTCCATCGGGCGTTGCTCACCCATGCCGTGAATCACCACTACCGCAGTTTTTCGTCCTGCGGCCCGCGCTTTGTCGGACTCGCCCTCCGGATGTGGATTCAGGGCTTCGTCGGACTCCATAATAACCTCCATTCAAAATCTAACTTCTAGGTTAGGTAGCACGCCGCCATGAAAGCCTGCGAAAGCGCCAGTGCGAACCCGTATCCGGCCTAACACCAACAGAGTGCTTTTTAACGGCAGAAAACAGAACTATCATACAAGTCGATCGAATGCCTTCGCTAGGACCGATTTTCGGAAAAGGCGGTTGGAAACCAAATGATTCGCTTCAGCGCACAACTATGTGCACTCTTCATACTGATCTCCCTGTGGCTTCTCTCGACGCCCGGATGGGCGATGAACCCTCCGCGTCTCTCGCTCGGTACGGACCAGAACCCGAAGCAGAGCGCTGTTCAGCAGCAACAGCCGCCTGTGTCCATTGGAACGGCTCCTGCTTCGGCAAACCAGAAAAAGCAAACCACGCGTTTGCGCAAAACCCATTCGAAACTGCAGCCACATCCCGATTTCGTGACCGTTCGGATTGTGCAAGTGACGCCAGCGGTTGCCGCACCCACGGACTTGGTCACCCTGAAATTGGAGCCTCCGTTACCATCTGATACTCTAGCGCGTGCGTTCATTGGTGACGGTCAGATAAAGCTGTCGTCTGTGCCGCAATCATTCGAATCCAGCTCAGACGGCGAGCTGTCTTTTTTTGTTTCGCAAGACCAACCGCCCGGCTACTACAGTGTGTCGCTCAACGGTAAAGTTAAAGGCACCAGCGCCCAATTGTTGAAAATAGTCGCGCCGGGCGCTAGCCAGCTTGCGCTGATAGACCGACTAAAAAATCGGTTTGACGTCACACATTTCGAAATAGTTCGTGCACAGCCCGACCCGATTTTGGGCGACCAACTTGCCTCATTTATATTTCGAATCGACGCCGACAGTTCGCTCACAACGCAAGATGCGCAAACGCTTTTTGATGAGCGCGTAAATTCTTTGGCTGTTGAAATGGATGGCAAGCGACTTGCCTTAAATGCCAAATCAGCCAGTATCGATAGCTTCAAGCAGGGTTCGATGAGCTCCTATTCAGGAAAATTCCAGCACAATATTTATTACAGTTACAGCATCGTAGGAACGGTTACAGCCGCAATTTCGAATTCGGAAATTCCGCACCCTTCATTCACTTGGGCCGACACATCACCACATAGCTTCAGATTGCTCGGCTCAGGCCCCGGTATGACCTCACAGCCGGCAACGCTCTACATCACCAATGCAACGTGGGTTCAATACGCAAAACGCTTGACCATTCCTCTATTTGCGGTTCTCGCCGCAGGGTGGGCTGCGATATATGCTTCTCGAAGATTGCAAGTAGGTCCAACCATTCTTTCGCGCATTAGAAAGCATCTGCCGCTCTGGGCCTATTTGTTCCTCGAAAGCATTTTGTCTAAGAAAACGTCGAGCGCGGAGCTTCGTCCGCCCGCGAATCGTTCTCAATCACCGAACCGGGACGCCACTGTCGCTCGGTTGCCGGACGTGCCCCGAGGTCTCCTCGGTGCCCTCGATAACAAGCAGGCGCTTCTCGTGCTGGGAAGTGGCGCATCCGCGCAAGCCGGATATCCGACCGGATCACAACTACTAGCTGCTCTTCTTTCGCGGCTTGAGTCGGTGATGCCTCCAGAAGTCGCGCGCGCGTTGTCGGAATCACATGGAGAAGCTGGCGCCGACAAAGGTCGCAACTCAGGAAATTACAACCGCGAGATGGAGGCGCTTGTGTCAGCCGTGCAACGGTCGCGCGTGGTGACGGAAATCCAAGCCGTTTTTGAATCCGTTACAGCGACGAGACGTCTTTACGACCTGCTTGCAAGACTACCTTGGCAAAGCGTGCTTTCGCTGAACTGGGATGGCTTAGCGGAGAATGTATTTCCAGTCGGCCAGAAAGCGACCAACTGGCAGCGCTTCGGGCTCGAAAACGCCTCCAAATTGGCGGCGGCGATTAGAAGCAATCGCCGATGCCTTCTGCGACCCTTTGGCGAGCTACAGCGCCCTCAGACGTTGTCTCTTTCTATGGAGGAGTTCCGCCGGAATCTCTCGCGCTCACCGGATTTTCAGCGCGGCCTTGGCCTTTTGCTCCAGGCTCAGACGTTTTTCTTCGTCGGCGCGAGCCCCGACACGATCGATCAGTTTTTGCGAGCGGTAGCGCCCGAGCTGTCGATCAGCGAGTCGAAGCATTTCGCTCTGGTGCCCGCCGATTCGCGAAATAGCCTGTGGGAATCGACACTACGCCGTTACGGCGTGCGACTGCTTCAATATCAGGTCGATGAAACGCACTCTGCGTTATCAAGCTTCGTCTTCAAGATTTTGGAAAACCTAAGCGCCTCTCCCAACGAGGCAGCGGAAGGTGCCCCTAGGAAAAAGCTGTCTGCTAGACGCATCGAAAGCATTCGCTTGCAAAACGTAGGCTTGTTCGAATCGCTTGAGCTGCGTTTCCAAACGAGATGCCGCCCGTTCTCCACGCCTCCGACCGACGGGGCAGCCGAGCTGACGCAAAACGTCGATGCGATTCCATGGACGGTCATCTTCGGGAACAACGGAAGCGGCAAATCGAGCATTCTAAAAGCAATCGGACTGGCGCTTATGGGTGACGACCCTGGCGGTACATCGGCTGCCTCGCGATTGCTGAAGACAGGCGCCTTTGAAGGCCTCATAGACCTCAAGCTCGGCGACGACCAAGTCAAGACGGTGCTCTATCGAGACAGATCACGCGTTCGAGTCGATTCCGGTCAGGTAACGCCGGTGCAAGCCGGCGTCACACTTGTTCTGGGATTCCCGGCCTTGCGCGGCGCCCCTTCCAAGAACCCGGATGGTCCATCTGAACTTGCCCCGCACGATCCCGAGCCAAGCGATCTCGCGCCGCTTGTGAACGGCGATGTAGACAAGCGCATCGAGAGCCTGAAGCAATGGATCGTCAATTCACTGGATTTGGCGGAAAAGGGCCACGCGCGCGCGTCGCAAATTCGCTCTCTGTTGAATTCAATCATATGCGACATCGTGCCGGGCGATGTCACAGGGCTCGCGCCCTTAGCCGAAGGCTGGCGCATCGCCATGACAACTTCATCAGGAGATGTACCCTTCGATGACCTCAGCCAAGGAATGATCTCGATATTCAATTGGCTAGGGGTGGTGATACAGCGGCTATACGACGTTTACCCCGATGCTGAAAATCCCGCGCACGAGCCGGCGATCGTCCTGATCGATGAAATCGACGCGCATCTTCATCCCGACTGGCAGCGGCGCCTCGTCGAGCTTGCGAGAAAGTATTTTCCCAACGTTCAGGTGATTGCGACGTCGCACTCTCCCTTGCTGGCCGGCGCGCTCCAGCGGGAAGAGATCATTGTGCTAGAGCGAGATCCCGACACGCGAGAAGTCACTCAGATCATGGTTAGCCAAGACACTTATGGCTTGGGTAGTGACCTTCTTCTTACCAGCTCGATATTTGGGCTCCAGGTCGACCGCAACCCTGAGGCCGAACGGCAGATTATCGAATATCTGCGCCTGTTCCAGAAGTTCAAGCGAACTCCCGAAGAAGAAGCGCAGATGGTCGCGCTCGAAGATCAAATTCGCAAGATCGGTTTCATCTCTCAGCCCCGCAAGGTGCTCAACGTTGATGAAAATGCTCTGGCGGCTCTGCGGAGCGCTATGAATGCCACGAGCGGGCAAAGCGAGACTTCCTCATGAGGTACGTAAAGCGATCAGACGGACACGGTCCCGAATGGACGAGACTTGTTCAACGGGCGGCCGCAGAACGGGAAAGAGCCCTTAGGCAATTTGATGAAACCGGAGAGGTCACGATCAACGAGGCGCTCTATAAGGAGTTCATGAGCTTCCTGCTAAGAATGACGGCAAATAAGTGCGCTTATTGCGAAGGAGAAATCACGGGGCAGCCGGGGGATGTGGAACATTTCCGCCCGAAAAGGCGTGTCGTCGACGAGAACTTCAAGCCTCTCCACGCCATCCATTCAAAAAAAGGCCCTATCCCGCACCCGGGATATTTTTGGCTCGCTTACGAATGGGAGAACCTGCTGCCCTCCTGTACGGATTGCAATCGATTTCGCAAACACGCCGATGAGAAGGGCGGAAAGCCAACAAAGGCGGGAAAGGCTGATCGCTTTCCTTTAAAGGACGAAACCACTAGGGCATGTGAACCAGACAAAGTTGAACTCGAATCGCCTCTTCTCATCGACCCGAGCAAAGTCGATCCACAGAACCATCTTGAGCTGCTTCCAGACGGGCGAATTCGGCCGCTAAGCGAGGAGGGAGAGAAAACGTTGGAGATATTTGGGTTAAACCTTCACGGGTTGATCAGACTCAGGCGCGACGCTTACGATAGTACGTTGGATACTATCGAAAACTATATCTCAAAGCTGAGGAACAATCCCGAGCGACGTAGATTGGCGGAACGGATCAATCAAATGGCGGCGGGAGCCAGTGCATATACGTCCATGCGCCGGCTAGCAGTGAAGGAATTTCAGAAACAGGCAGCCGAGGGCGGTGTGACGATCACCTTCCCCCTTCCACTTTAGAGACCGTTTACAACCTGAATAGTCCACAAATAAGTTCGCGAACGATTGAAGCCTCATTGCGCTATTGGGCGAGCTTTGGGCTGATCGAACTTTGTTCGCCACTTGGGATTCGGCCGCTCGAATTCGTCGCGAAACCACGGCATTTGCGTCTTGTTGAAGACGACGTCCTTCAGATAGTCGATCATCGCCCGCACGCAGGGCCGTTCCCTGCCGTCGCGGCTGAAGCTCACATAGATGCCGCAGGTGACTTCCCTGAAGCGCAGGAGCGGCACGTAGCGGTCGTCGGTGACATAGGCATAGCTTGGCATGTAGCCGATGGCAGCGCCCGAGAGCACCGCCTCGGCGGCGATGTTTCCGGTATTCGAAAAGATCGCTGCCGGCGTCGGCACCGCACCTTCCGAATAGGTCGCCCAGCGGCTTTTGCTCGTAAGTGAGGACGAGACGTCCACTAGCCTGTGATCGCGAAGCTCGTCGAAGCACTTAGGTGTAGGGTGGTTTGCAAGGTAATCCTTTGACGCGAAGAACATGAAATGAAACGACCCAACTTTGGTGGTCATGAGCGTCGGGTCGGACGGCGGGGCGTACTGGACCTGGATGTCGTAAGGGGGAATCTGCGTCCTGGTGAGGTCGGCATCGCTCGACAGCCGGAGCAGGATGTTCGGATAGAGCGTCGCAAACGGCGCCAGGAAATAGCGCGCAAACCAGTGCGCCGCCAATCCCTCCGACATCAGCAGCTTGCAGTCGCCTTCGGGGCCTGCGCAATTCGCGCCCACCCGCGATATGGCGCGCGCCAGCATCATTTCCGCGGCCAGGACATCGTTGAGAATGTCGTGGCCTTCCGACGTCAGGCAGTGGCCATGGGCACGCCGGCTGAAGAGCTTGGCGCCGATCGCGCTTTCGAGCTGCTCGATGCTGCGGCTGACGGTCGGCTGGCGGATGCCGAGCGCATGGGCGGCGCGCGTAAAACTACCCGAGCGCGCGACGGCGGCGAAGATCCGGAATTTGTCCCAGTCCACGCGCGCGGCCGAACACTCCCGGTGACTGCCGATCTTGGTATGCCCCAATAGGGCTTTTGGGAGTACCGCTGGCACCGCCTCGCCCCCAAGGTTCATTCCATGCCGCGAATCGTCGGCATGCGACGTGAAATTGTAGGGGGCGCAGGTGGAACTTCAATCGACGTCTGAAGCTGCGACGGCGCCTCCCGAGGCAGCCGGTCCGCGCGCCGAATCCGGCCTGCACAGGGTGTCGGAGGAGATCTCCGTGCGGCGGCTGGGGCCTGCCGACGCGGCCGATGCGCTCGCGCTCACGCATGCGAACTTTTCGGTGGAGACGGCGTCCGACGAGGTCATCACGCAGGCCCTGGCGGAGAACGCCGACGCTTTCTGGGGAATCTTCCGGCATGCGTCGCCCACGGCGAAGCCCGCGCTTGTCGGCTATTATGCGTTCCTGCTCCTGAACGAGACAGGTCTCGACCGGCTGCTGGAGCGCAGCTTCGATGCGAAGCGGCCCGCGCGCGAGGCCCTTGCATCGGTGCCGGAGGAGACGCGGGCGGTCTATGTCTGGTCGGTCGTGGCCCGAAACGGATTGACCGCCGTCGCCGGGCCCACCATCACGCGGCTCATGGCCGAGCGTTATGCGGGCCTTCCCGTCTACGCGACGATCGCGAGCCATGGCGGCATGAACGTCGCGCGGCGCACCGGCTATCGCCCGGTCTCGCCCGCCGACGACAGGCTGGGCGGGCTCTTCGTCCTCGACCGGCATGTCGCCGATCGCGAGGCGCTGGCGCGGCGGCACGACGGCCGGTTGCGACGCCTGGCGTCGCGCATCCGCGTCGTCGTCGTGGCCAATGGCGAGCAGCTCGCCCAGGCGCTGGCGATCCGCGCCTCGGTGTTCATGGCCGAGCAGCACTGCCCCTACGAAGAGGAGTTCGACGCCAACGACTACACCTGCACGCACTTCCTGGGGTATTTCGACGGCAGGCCGGCGGCGACCATGCGCCTGCGGTACTTCGCCGATTGGGTGAAGCTCGAGCGCATCGCCGCCCTGCCGCAATACCGCCGGCAGACGCAGATCGCCGGCGAGATCGTCCGCGCCGTGGTCGACTTCTCGCGGCGCAAGGGTTATCGCGTCGGCTACGGCACGGCGCAGAAGCGCTATGCCCGCTTCTGGAAGCATTTCGGGTTCGAGGTCATGCCGGCGCGCGCCGAGCCCATCGTGTTCTCCGATCACGAATACATCGAGATCTACGGCCAATTCGAGCCGCACCCCAATCCGATCACGATCGACGGCGACCCCTATGTCATCATGCGGCCGGAGGGCCGCTGGGACGAGCCAGGCGTGCTTGAGAAGTCCCGCGGCCGGCCTGCGACCAATCCGCATTGAGCCCCGGCCATGGAACGCGAACAGACGCCGACACTCCACTGGTTCAGATCGCTGACGGCGATCACCGACGCCATCAACGCGCTTGAGGCACAGTGTGCCGGCTGCGGATTTGCGGCCGTCGTCGAAAAGTTACGAGCGGCCAACATGGCGATCGCGGCAGCCGCGGAGATCATACAGAGCAGGGCGTATGAGGAGTTGGCGGCCGGCAACGCATTGGACGATTCAGGCCGGACTAAGCACTAGCAGGCTGTTGAAGAAGTTTTCCAGGGTTTCCCGCATCCTCTTGGCTGAGGAGCTTTCATCCGAAGCGCGCGCTGTCGCAAATCGGAAGTTGAAGCCGCTGTCGCGCACTTCCGTCTATAGGCTGAGAATGTAGGCCTGCCGCAGTCGTTCATCCCTTTGAGAGTGCTGGCGGCTAGTGTGTCATTCGCTTCAATCGCCGACGCCCCAGTCCTCCGGCTCAATCCGTGACCGACTCCTCCAAATCATCGAGAAGCTTCTTAATGGAGGACGTTTGAAACGGACGCGGCAGAAACAACTCACTGCTGAGAATGTAGTTCTGCCGGAACCATGTGATGGCATCAAGAAGGCGCGTGTCAATGTTGTAGTACAGGATATCACTGTAGCAGCCATAGTCATCGTCGTGACCGTTGGTAGAGCATTGCTCACAATGCTCTACCGTAATCAAATGCTCGAAGGCCTGATGGTCTTTCACGCCTTGAAGCGTTGCGAGATGGCCTTCAAGTTCTCGGCGGCGTGTTTTGACAGCGCCCGCGTCTTGAAAGTGGCGGTCTGCGTCGTCCATCCGGTTGTCGGCTATCGCGGCGTCCCGCAGCGCAATGCAGGCGTGGTAGTCGGCTCGAAGTTCCTCGATATGTTCTCTTACATTAGCGAAGGCATGGCCGCGGCCCTCATCAAGCAAGTCGCCAATCGAGAAGCCGCATACAAAAATGCGCGTGTCTCCGTGCAGAGCATTGACATAAACCACTGTGCTTCCAGTCAGGAAACTCAGGTCACGTAAATACTCCACGAAGACGTCCGACGTGTTGAAAGACGGAACGAGAATGATCTCATCGTCGAGGTTCTTCTTGACCCGCATGAACGATTCGATGACTAGACGGAGAAAATTGGACGGGTCGAAGCTGTCGTAGCAGATCGCGATCGTCACTACGAACCGTGTTTTTTCGCCGTTGAGGTTTACGTTCGTTTCGTATTTTGGGTAGCGGTTGTTGAGCGGGCCAAGAATATTCTCGCGAAGTGCGTGAGCAGAGAAGATTTTGTAGTGCCACTTCTGTTCGGCGTCGGCCTCTCTCGGCATTTTTAGCGTCAGGCCACGGTTGTAGGCGCCTTCATGGCGGGAGCCGGCGAAAACAAAATGCTCATGCGGGCTCTTGGCGCATGCCGCCTTGCAGCAGTCGCTTATCCTCGTTTCGAGCTCGACCTTATCCATGAAGGGAGGCAGCGCGAATTCCGGAAGGACAACGAACTGGCTGCCACGTTCAATCGCTTTGCTAATGTGACCGCAAACGGTATCGATCCATTTGTCCTTTTGCGCGTTTGTCGCGAGTACGGTGCGTCCCAATTGTCCGATACCGGTGTTGTCAGGAATGGGCGAGATTTTACGCGGCTTCGGAGGCCGCATGGGCCAAAGATCTTCGTCGAGGTAGCTTTTGGCCGGGATTGCGCTGATTTTCACGCGGAAGCCGATGGCGGCGATGCGAAGGCGGTTGTCGAAAAGCTGTTTAAGGTCTTTCTGCGCCTCGTCATGACGCTGGAACTTTACTCCGGTGATATTGCCTTTGTCGTCCTTCACATCTCGGACGCGCCTTTCGGTGAGTTCGCCGCGCGTGACCATGGTGTAAGCTTGAAGCGCTCGGCGGTCAGTTTTGTCGAGTGCGATGCGTTCGCGACGACTCTTTTGGTAGCGGTCCTTAAGGCCATCGTCAGGTTTTTTCTTCGGTCGCTTCGGCGCCGGACGGGCTTTGGGACTTTCGATAATGCGAAGGAAATCGTGCTTCGCCGAGAACACGGTGCGGCGTGTCATGATATTGTCTTCGAGCTCGAGACCATAGCTGTCGAGGCTCGACTTCCTGACCAGGAAAGGATCGGATTCAAAAAGCTTGCGTGACACTGCGCTGACCCGTGCGGTTGACACGACGTTTCGCACGAGCTCCAGCGGTTTTGTGGAGCACGAACGAAAGTCTGTTACAATGAAGTGCGAATACTCAAACGCCCGCTCCGACGTCTTGATAACGTCGTAATAGCGGCGGTGACAACTGTTTTTTTAGCAGAAATCAGCCGTTCGCAAGCGCAGCACGCTGCTTTTCTTCCTGTCGGCGTTGCTGATTGTCGAAGCCCCGCGCCGCGCAATCAGCAATTCTTCCGCTGAGTGCGCGCGCGGCCGATATTGAGCGGATGAGGTCCGGTTGGTGGATCAGTTTTTTCCAGGCGTCGTCCGTTGGAAGCTTGCGAGAGATCATGTTCAGAGAACTCGCAAGACCAGCCATGACGAAGCGGTCCTTCGTATTCTCCGCCCCTAGTTCAGGAAGAGGTCGTCGGCAGAAGACGGCTGCGCGTGACAGGCTCCCGTCATCCACGAGATCCATGTCCTCGAGCGCTGGGGGTTGGCAGGCGACGTTGTTGATGAATCCCATCGCCTGGGCAGCGCCCTGTTGAGCGATTGCGCCGTACCGACCGGCGACGATGTCCGCAAACTTAGCCTTGCTCAGCAAGAGCGCGTCGACAAGCTGAGAGAATGCGAGATCTGTGTTGTCCGCGAGACAGATGCGAAGGCGCGCGTTGTCGAACCGCGTGCACCCATGCGGTTTGTGCCCGAGTTCACCGAGGGCGGCGACGTAAGCCCCACGCAACTCAGTAAGCACGCCATCAGATAGCGCTGTCGTTGTCTCTACAAACGCGCGGGTGTCTTGCTCGTTTGGCATATTGAGCGGGTCTTCCGGGACGCCTTCGAAATGGATCCAAATTTTTGTGAGGCGGTCAGGTCGCTCGAGCACGCACGCAGTGACCGTCGGGTGTACACGAACATCCCACGAAATGCGGCCGATCTGGAGGACATAACGCTCCGAGGGAAAGATACCGACGATCGGATCACGTGCGCGTTCCTCGGGCGAAAGGGTGGAGGGCTCGTCGAAGTATGTCTCGTCCGACTTACGACGGCGTTCACCTGTCGTGAATTCGAGCTCGTGGGGGTCGACTTTCAGAACCTCGATCGGGATCTGCTGCCTTACGATGTTCTTGCGCAGGCCGTCGAAGATCGGCTTCAGCATGTTATTGGACATCGCGCGGACTTGCTTGAAAAACAGGACCGCAGCTTTTTGCTTGTCGAGCACCTTCGCTGGATCGGTCACCTCAAACGCGCATAGGCACATGGCGCGGTTGGTGACGGCCTCAATCGGCATGATCTAGCCCGCCTATTCAGTTCGCGGGCGCTGCGGCGCGGCGGCCGACGCGATGACGCCGGCCAGCAGAGCGGCGCTGATTGCGGAAGATCGCAACCGACGAACTTCTGGTTCGCAAAAGTGTATCAAGCATGCTCCGGACGGGCTGTCTCTGACTGGCTCGCCGTCCGGGAGGAGGCGAGCTGCCTCGAAATTGCCACATCTTCGCCCCTCGACAACTAATATTTCGATAACTCACACAAGGCTTTGGCGAACATTCAATGAACAGAGAAATTTTCCTCGGGGATGCGCTAAAGTTGCAACGGATGATTCGCACCCGTATGAGGGCTTGGTCGGCCATAGCGCGGGCCTCTTCTATTCCAATTCTGCCCCTGCGACATAGGTCTAAGCACCGAGCCTGGCACCCGTTCCGCCGTCCTGTGGTGAATCCCAAGGTTGCAGAAAAAATCATAGCCGACAGCCCTTTCACTACCTTCCCTATATAGGATGCCTTCGCAACTGCGGCAGCATTTCGGCGTCGCGAGGAAGGCATATGAGCCGCCGCGTCGGCGCGATACTTAAAATAGTACATATAGAGAACGCAACATTTTTTCACGGCCTGAAGGCCTGCCGCTCATTGCAGGGCGGAGCTCAGACGGCCCGGACCACTACCCCCCTCTACAGAGCCTAAGTTGACCAGTCCCGCCTCATAGGTTCGAGTCTTTGGCGGGCTAGCTCCGCTAACCGCGATGGCATACGGCTACTGCTATATAGGCGGTTCGAACGAACCCCAAGTTTTGCGGCTAGTAGCCTTTCTTCCTTCCCGAGCACGCCCGCATAGATGGCGGTAATCTCGACACGTGCATGACCCATAAAGCGGCACACTCACTTGGAACCAGGTACTTGCGACTGCCGTAGGCATTGATGAGGGAATCCGACATGTCTGGATTCCGGTGCATCCTCTTCAAAAGGCGAGGGCGACCGATTGACTGGGCGAAGGAGCCGTAAACCGAATACAGCATTCTGTTCACATATAGGTGCAAAAGCGCCTTGGCTCTGCGCTCGTTTCGAAAATTGGAGCATGGGCGCATACAGATCAGCGCAGGGGCTCCGCGAATGGCTGCGATGAACTCAGTTTGCAGCGGGGACTAGTGCGCGACCGCTAAAAGGTCGGCTGGGCGCGTTTTCGATCATGAGTTTTAGGTAGACTGAATGGTTTGGCAGATTGAGCAGATCCAGAACCGAGAACTCTGGCCCGGTTTCTTTTTCGAGGATCGTTGCGTCTTCTGGGCCGAGGCGGAAGGTGATAATCGTTCCCGCGTTACCGAGCACCGCGTACCGGATCTCCGGCTCGAGCTGATGCAGGTACTGATGCGCGATGATAAGGCCTAAGCCATATTTCCGCAGCTCGCTCATCATGTTGGCGATCATGAGCGTGGTGAAGCTCTGGAACTCGTCCATGTAGAGGAAGAAGGGCCGGCGTTGGTCCGGCGGCACGTCGGCGTGGGAGAACGCCGCGAGACCGATCGTCGAGGCGATGAGGCCGCCCAGCACCAGCGCGCTGTCCTCGCCGATCTGCCCCTTGGAGAGGTTCACGACGAGCGCGCCGCTGGTATCCATCATAGGGCGGAAGCGTAGATCGATCTCCGGCGAGACCAGGATGCGATTGAGCAGCGGATCGGAGAGGAGCGCGCCCAGCTTGTTCTGAATCGGGGCCACCGCCTCGGCGCGCAGGCGTTGCGGATAGTTCGCGAATTCCTCCTTCCAGAACGTCCGCACCGTCCCGTTGCGGATGTCGCGGACAACATGCTTGCGGAAGGTCTCGTCCGCATAGAGCGCCAGGATGTCGGGCAGCGTGGAGCCGTCGCGTTCGAGGAGCGCGTAGAGCGAGTTCCGCAGCACGTGCTCCATGCGCACGCCCCAGGCGTCGGGCCAGAGCTTGCGGAAGGTCTCGAGGATGCCGGAGACGGCGAGCGGGATCTTGTCCTCGCGCACGCGGTGGAGGGGATTGTAGCCATAGGGCTGGGTGGGGTCGGGGGCGTTCAGATAGACGATGGGCCGGCCCTGGCGCGCCGCGTGGCGCGCCACGCGCTCCGCGAGATCGCCGTGGGGATCGATGAGGGCAAGGCCGCGGCCTGAGGCGAGGTCCTGGACGGCCAGGGTTTCCAGCAGCGTCGACTTGCCGGTGCCGGTTTTGCCGATGACGTACATGTGGGAGAGCCGGTCGGCCTGGCGGATGCCGAAAGGCGTCTGGCGGTTGCGGTGGTTGGTGCGGGCAAAGTAAGAAATGTCCGGATCGCGCATCCTTCCAGTTTCATCTGACCGTGCTGAGCGTCACGGAGGTAACTCGATCCCGGCCGGCATATCCTCCGCGGCTGCGGGGACGAGGCTTGCTCACTGGTCTTGGCGGTTACGCCGCACAAACGCCATTCGCGACGGCAAGATCGCCTGTCTATTGAGGACGCGAACACCGCTGCTCTCTCCAATGTTCAACGCCGACGAACGCGATGATGAGAGGTGGTGCTCGCATGACTGCAGGCCGACAGAAATTGAGTCCAGTCCTGCGCAACCTTCCTTCGTGCGACGTCCAGATCCATGTCGCCGCTCTTGACCATGCTGGCGAGGCAAGTTTCGACGGTATCCTTGATTCGCCAATAGGTTCGTGCCTGCGGGACATTGTTCGGGCCGCACTGGGGCCAGATGTTGTCAAGCGTGTCCGCGCCGCCAAGCTCAAGCGGCACCAAATGATCGAGCTCACATGTCATGTGTGGCGGTTTGTTGTTGGCCGGCTTCGCGATCGAATACGCATTATAAGTATCCGCGTGGCGCGGTCCGTCATGGGACCGATTCCTCAGGCAACCGGTCTTGAAACGAGGATCCCCAAGCGTCTCGATCGTAACCGAAGGGTTGTAGGCGCCCGGCGTGCAAGCGGGATCGGGCAATCGGTATCCCTCCGGTGAGGTTCGAACCGTGCATGTGCGCGCCGTCACTTTGCCAAGCGGGGCGTCGCCGTTGACGTCAAGGTGTACCTTCCCGCGGGTTGCGTCGCTGCAGGTCGACCCGGACGCGAACGCAGTAGCGGACAGTAGAAGCGCGCCAAGAAAACAACCACCAACAAGCTTCCTGTTCATCGCAATATCCTCGAGACAATCGTCGTATGAAAAACCGAAGCTGCGGTTTCCGCAAGCCGCTTTGCGTAGATGAAGCACAGTGCTTTGGGACATCAGTCCCCGAATCGCCAAATGACCCGCGGTTCGGCGCTGGTATGCGGGAATTCCCTCTGCGCGACGGCTCCGCCGTCGGGCGCTTTTTGTGCGCGTGCGCGATGCGCCGGCTGTGCCGGCGGTTGCTAAGGGGCTCTGCCCCTCGCGCGGTCAAGGGATCGCTGTCGCTCGGAAGGGGGGTCTCCCCGGTCTTCCGCGCCTCCGCTTGCGCTGCGGCTTGTGCAGACCGGGTGATTCCCCTCCCCCCTTCCGCCCTTGACCTTGCTAACCCCGGTCTCGCCGACGGGCAGGGTTTGATCGCGGGCGCTTCGCTTCGCGACCAACCCCTAGCCCAAGAAAGGCAACATCCATGTCAAAGACCAAAGCACAATCCGGCATCGTCTCCATCAAGACCGTCACGCGGAATATCCCGCTCGACAGGCTGGTGCATGCCAGGACCAACGTGCGCAAAACCTACGTCAAGGCCGTCGTGGAGGCGCGGGCGGCGAGCATCGAGGCCCACGGGCTTCTGCAGAACCTTGTCGTCCGGGCCGAGCGCGGCGAAGGCGGCGCCAAGACCGGCAGGTTCGAGGTCACCGTCGGCGGCACGCGGCTCTGCGCGCTTCTGTTGCTCGCCAAGCGCAAGAAGATCGCCAAGGATGCTCCCATCCCCTGCAATATCCGCGAGGACGGGATCGGCGAGGAACTGAGCCTTGCGGAGAACGTCGCGCGCGAGGCTCTCGATCCGGCGGACGAGTTCGAGGCCTTTCATGAACTCGTAACGAACAAGGGACTGAGCGCGGAAGCGGTCGCGGCGCGCTTCGGTGTCAGCCACCGGCACGTGCAGCAGCGGCTCAAGCTCGCCGCGGTGTCGCCCAAGCTCATCGACCTCTACCGTGCCGGTCAGATGGAATTGGAGCAGCTGATGGCGTTCACCGTATCCGACGATCCGGTGCGGCAGGAGGACGTCTGGAACACCCATGCGTGGGACCGCAGGCCGCAGGCACTCCGCCATGCGCTTCTCGCCGACAAGGTGCCCGCAAGCGACAAGCGGGCGCGGTTCGTGGGGCTTGCCGCATATGAGACGGCGGGTGGTGTGGTGCTGCGCGACCTGTTCGCGGCGCAGGACGATGCGGTGTTCCTCACCGATGTGGCGCTGCTTGAGCGGCTGGCGGCGGAGAAGCTCGCGGGCATTGCCGCGCGCGTGCAGTCCGAAGGCTGGAAATGGGTGGAAACCGCGCTCGACTTTCCGCACGCCCACGGCTTCGGGCGCTTCCACGAGCGCGAGGTCAAGCTGCCCAAGAAGGAGGCCGAAAAGGTCGCGGCCCTCGAAGCCAAGATCGAGCAATGCGAGCTGGCAATGGAGCAGGACGGCGCGGATGAGGCGCTGGAGGCCGAGCTCGACCGGCTGCAAGCGGCGCTCGCCGCATTCGACGCCAAGCGCCTCCGCTTCGATCCGGAAGCCATGGCGGAAGGTGGCGCGTTCGTGGTCATCGGCCACGACGGCGAGGCCGAGATCGTGCGCGGCCTTGTGCGGCCGGGGGAGCAAGGGGCCGCCGACAAGGAGGGGGCCGACCCCGGCGAAGTGGCAGAGACGCCCAGCCGCGCCAAGGGCGGGCTTTCCGACAAGCTCGCGGCCAACCTGACCGCACACCGCACCATGGCGCTTCGCGACGCACTTGCCCGGAATGCGGACATCGCGCTTGCCGCGCTCACCCATGCGCTGGTGCTCCAGCGCTTCTACGCGCGTCGGGCGGGCGAGACCTGCCTTGCGGTTCTGGGGCAGAGCCGGGCGCTCCATTCACACGCGGAGGACATTGCCGGGACCTTGGCGGGACGGGCGGTGGAGGAACGGCAGGAGGCCTGGGCGCGCAAGCTTCCCGAGGAAGCCCCCGATGCCTGGGGCTTCGTCCTCGCCCTGCCGCGCGAGGAGCGGCTTGCGCTTCTCGCGCATTGCGTGGCGCTGTCCGTGGATGCCGTTGAGACCACCGCTCCCCGCAGCGATGCCGTGTCGGCGGCGGACAGGCTGGCGCAGGCGCTCGATCTGGACATGACCAAGTACTGGCAGGCAAGCGCTGCAAGCTACTTCGCGCGGGTGTCCAAGCCCATGATCGCCGAGGCGCTGACCGAAGCGGGGCTTCCCGGACAGGCCGGGCGCGTCGCCAAGTTCAGCAAGCGCGAAGCCGTGGCCGTGGCCGAGCATCAGCTTGCCGGGCGCAACTGGCTTCCTGCCATCCTGCGCACGCCGCGGCCCGAAGAGCAGGTGCCGCTCGCGGCGGAGTGAGGTGCCGGAGGCCTAACGCTGGGGCCGCCCGCGAGGGCGGCCCCTTTTTCTGGACACGGCTTCTTCAGGGCCGCCGTGTCCAAGGGATCGCCCCCGCGTGGACTTCAGGACTTGAGAGACTTGCTGGATGTATCGCACTGTACACGCGGCTGCGGTCAGTCTGCGAGCAGCTTCAGTCTTCTATCCCTCGTGGGCACTCCCGGGGTGTTTTAAAATCGCCTTGCACCACATAGCCATCGCCGCACTACCCCGAGAACTCCAAAGCGAAATCGAACCTCACCCCGCACACCAAGACAATTTGCGCGCCGTTACGTCGGGGATGCCCTACAGATCGCCTAATGTCCTCAACCCCCACAATCCTTCTGTTCGGCATCGGAAATGCATGTTGGCGGTTAGCCATATCGCTTGAAGTTACTTGAAACACCGCAGAGCGGCTCGCCACGTCAATGACATGCAAGTTGGTTGAAGTGCTGGAGTTATGCGACTGGCTCGGATATGTCCCCGAAATCCACAAATCCACGGCGATTGGGGTGCCCGATTAAGGCCAAATCCAGCCCTAGTGTCCAAAGCGACAATCTCGCACTCAGGGTTGTGGCTCACATTTATCCACACCAATTGTCACCTTCGTGACAAGATCTGGCCTTGCGAAACGTTTGAAAAAGTTTCTGCATATTACAACGTCTTGGGGTTGGTCGCTGAAGCAGTAGTCCCGGCGTCAGATCGGGTCGGAGCGATCGGGTGGGGATATGCCCATGCGCAGAATTTCATCTACACGATGGCATCGCGCTGACCGAACACATATTCACTTGTCCGCCTTGCAGGCGGGTGGAGCATGTTATGCTGGTCGCAGACTCGCTAGTCGGTCGACAACGTGGGCATGCAGATCGGAAAGCGTCGGCGCCCGAACAAATTCACCCACGTTTCGCCTGTTGTCTTTTGCTCTTTTGTCATCTACCGGTCATCGCCGCATGTTGCGCCATCGTCGCACGCGCCTGAATAGTATCTCGATCACAAACTCGATCAGTGCATCCACGAACGGCGAACGCCAGTGCGGACCAAGCACCACATCGATTACCGAATACACCAACAGCCTCAATAGCCACACATGCAGACGCTCGCCGCGCACACGCGACAAGGCGCGCTGCTGCATGAGCGTTACTAAGGCTAACCAGGCGCCGGGCACTCTCGTCGGAACCAGCTTCGGCTTCGAAATCGACAGCTGGCTCTGATCTGGCCCAGCGGGCAGCCCGCCGTGCTCTAAGCTCGGCGGGCTGTCACCCTCTTCCGTCCGATCATCGGGCGGAATTTTATTTTCTGCGGACCTGACAAGTGCTTCATCCGCGATATATTCGTCTTCGCGCATCGAAACCTCCTTGGGTTTGCACGATTGATCTCGACCATGAAAAGCAATCTCCGCTGTGTTGTTTGGTTGTGGTCGCGGCGCGCAATGCGCGTGCATATTGGCAAGCGCAGTGCGCCCGGTCGGCCAATGCTCAGGGACAGGTTGCCCCACCTCGTTTTGGATATTTTTGCGCGACCAAATCAAACGCGCCATGATTCGTTATGTGGATAACTTAGCCATTTGGACCAAGTACCTCAGTGGATTGACAAATTTGTTCATATACCGAATCGATAAAATGGTTGGAAGCGGATCAACGGGGGTCAAAAAATACGATCACATGTGCAGACTGCGACTAGCGATTCGCAAATCTTCCGATTCCACCGTGCGAGAATCAGCGAAACCGGTCGGATTCGACTCTCCTCAGGAAGTTCGGCAGCTATGTTGAGTGGCTTCTCCCAGCGTGGACTTCAGGACTTCGGGGAAAGTGTTGAACTGCAGCTCTCATGCACACCTCGAAGACCTCGCGTGCCATAGTTCGACCGTCGTCGCGACGTGGCGCACTACGTTCGGGATTTGTGATTTCGAGCATCTCCCGAAAGGGCGATTTCAGCGTAATTTCTGGCTCGTTTCCCGATCCCGACAAGTTCGATGTCGTGCGGCACACGATATCGCGGATTTCCTGCGGCGACGCCGATTGGTATTGCAAATAGGCCGTATTGGAGAGTTCGACATACGCGCTGACGAGATCGGATATGCCGGGCTCCGACGCCGATCCTTCCAGCCTGTCGAGAAGCTGACGGCGCTCGCTGAGAAGCGATGCCTTCTTGCTGTCCAGCATGTCCTTGTCGAGAACCCCGTCCAGATAGGCGTCGGTCAATCGCGACAACCGTTCGTCGCATTTTGCCAGAGCGAGCTTGAGTGCCCCCGAACGTTGCACCTTGTCCGCACTCGCCCCCTGCTTGAGCTTTTCCAGCATGTCCCTCAAGTCCACGCGGTCCACGTCGTCATGGGCCAGACGGCGGAAGAGGCTCGAAAATCGATCCGTGATCTTCCTCTCGCTAAGGCAGACAATTCCGCAGGGCGGGTTGTGGCAGCGGTAGTAGACATACCGCCGTTTCTGCCTCTCGCCGATCAGCGTCCGGCCGCAGTGCTTGCAACGGATGAGGCGGCGGAACAGAAAATCATGCTTCCAGCTGGCGCCGGCAAGCCGGTTGCCGCGCAGAACGGTCTGCGCGCGATCGAACAACTCCTTGCGGATGAGCGGCGCATGCGCGCCCTGAAAGCTTTCCCCCGTACTCTTGAGATGGATGATGCCGATGTAGAAGGGATTGTTGAGCATGCGCGAAAGCCCGTCGATGGTGATGCGGTTGCCGATACGGCCGCGCAAACCCCGGCGGTCCATCTCCTGCCGCAGCGTGCGCAAATTGTAGTCGCCCGTCGCGTAGAGCTCGAACATCTGCCGTACGAGAGGGCCCTGAACGGGATCAGGCGCTTTGGGCTCACCCCGCCCCATGTTGCGATAGCCGGTCGGCGCCTCGAACGGATAAATGCCCTGGCGCAGCCGCCCGAGCTGGCCCTTGCGCACTTCATCCCTGAGATTGCGGATGAAGTCGGCCGCCACCACCGCCTGGATGTCGGCGGCCAATCGCCCGCCGCGCGAGCGCATATCGAGCGTCTCGTGCGCGAAATGGACATCGACGCCCCTGTCCAGCAAATCGCCCAGATCGGACCAGTCGCGCAGATTGCGGGCGCTGCGGTCGATCTTGTGAATGATGACGCCTTGGGCCTGCTGCTTGGCGAGCGCCCGGATCATCCGGCTGAAAGCCGGGCGTCCGCGCTTGGCGGCCGTCTCGGTCTCCTCGAACCACTCCTGGATCGCGAGATTGTTGCGCCGGGCATAGGCTTCGATGGCCGTACGCTGTTCCTTGAGCGAGGAGCCTTGCGTGCCCTGCTTTTGCGTGGAAACACGGATGTAGGCGTAGACGGACTTCATGGGGACGGCGATGCGCCGTCAGGCAAATCTACACCGCGGCGCCCTTCTGGTCGAATCCCGCGTGACCAGTCTTCTTCCGCGCGCCGCGTTGCGATGCGAAGCAGCACTTCGAGATAGGCGTAGAGATTGGCGCGCGCCTCCGCGCGCTCTTCGTCGCTCGCTCCGGGCAGGTAACGATCCAGTATCCCATCGCCAGGCTGCCGCTCCTTGTCCATGCCCCACAGCCTCGCAGACATTCAAGCGCGGCCGCAGGAGGTCCAAGGGATACGTGCGGCAACCTTTGCCCTCTGGGCGCGCGATTGGGCGCGGGCACAATTATCCGATGCAGACCCCCGGCCCCGCCCGTGTTCCCACCGCCTCGCGCGTCACCGCCGACACGCTGGTGGAGCTCATCTACGATCCGGACGCGCGAAAGACCGCCCTTGCCGTCTCGCGCTTTGGCGGGTTGTGGAACATCGAACAGGAAGTCAGGATCGACACCGGCGAGGTGCTCGTCCCCTATTCCGCAACCAACAATCTCATCGCCAACGGATGCATCCTTCTGCCGACCGGGCCCCAGGATTACGGCCAGAAGCAGGACCTGCTGCAAGACATCCGCGCGTTCCTGCATCGCCATGTGGACCTGTCGCCGCTCTTTGAACAGATCGCGGCCCACTACGTCCTGCTCTCCTGGGTGCACGATGCCTTCCGCGAGCTCGGCTATCTGCGGCTGCGGGGCGACTACGGCACGGGAAAAACGCGGGCGCTTCTCGCCATAGGCTCGCTCTGCTATCGCCCGTTCTTTGCCTCGGGCGCCTCCACGACCTCGCCGATATTTCACATTCTGGATGCGTTCGGCGGCACGCTGGTGCTGGACGAGGCCGATCTGCCCGCAAGCGACGCAAGGGCCGACATCGTCAAGATCTTCAACAACGGGACCATGCCGGGCATCCCCGTGCTCCGCACGCTGCAAAACCGGCACAAGGAGTTCAACCCGGCGGCGTTTAGGGTGTTCGGTCCCAAGCTGATCGCGATGCGGGGGCAGTTCCAGGACAGGGCGCTCGAAAGCCGGTTCATCACCGAGGAGACGGGGCTGCGCGGCCTGCGCCCCGATGTGCCGATCCAGCTTCCGCAAACGCTGCGGACGGAAGCGCTCGGCTTGCGCAACAGGCTGCTGCATTTCCGGTTCTGCGAGTTCTACAACATCCGGACCGATCCCAGCCGGATCGTCGAAGGCATCGAGCCCAGGCTCAATCAAACCGCCTTGTCGCTGCTCAGCCTGGTCGACGACCCGGACCTGCGAAAGGACATCGCCGATTGGCTCACCACGGAGGACGCCCGCCTCCGGCGCGACCGGCAGTCGAACGCAGAAGCCCGGGTTCTTGCGGCATTGGCGCAGGCGTTTGCGGCGCGGCCTACGGGCCATGTCTCCTTGGGAGCCATCGAAGAGATATTGGCGCGAACATCATCGAGCGAACCGGGCTTCTGGCATTCCCGCAGAACGATCGGCCACCTGCTACGAGCGAAGCTCGGCATTGCGACCCTCAAGAGCGGCGGATACTTCGTGGTTCCGGCGAGCGAGCGGCCGAGGGTGGACGCCCTGGCAAAGCGGTACGGCTTCGACGGCACGCAGGAATCGATTTGAGAATTTCTTGATTTCCATTTGAGAGGATTCTCAGCGTCCGTGTGATAGTGGATTGCGTCACGCTATCCACACTCCGGTTCCGGCCGGGCGCATAGTGCACTCATGTGCGCGGGCTTTTGTCCTGGAATCATGGCGGACACCCCCTATGGCCCGCCACGTCACATCCTATCTGCGCACGCATCGCTTGCGATGGGGACTAAGCTGCGCCGAGCTCGCCAACCTGCTCGGCATCTCCAAGTCTTCCCTCATTCGCTATGAACTCGAGCTGCGGCCCATTCCGGCGAGGGTGCTGGTAGCCTGCGAATTGGTGTTCGGCGTGCCGGGCTCTGAGCTGTTCCCCGGCTTCTACGAAGCGATCGAAGACGCTCTGATGGCACGCGCGCTGCCGCTTCATGCGCGCGTCGCGGACCGCAACGACCCGTTCTCGCGCAAGAAGCAGGCGCTTCTCGAAGCCATGCCGGGCCGGTTGTCGGGACGGCCGGTCCTATGAGCGAACTGCGTGAGTCGCTTGTGCTCGCCGTTCATCCCACCGCGCGGGGCTTTGGATGGGTGCTGTTCGAAGGCCCCGAGGCGCCGGTGCTGTGGGGCATGGTGAGCGCGCGCAAGGGCCGCGAAAAGCGGCTCTATGCGCGGTTCGAGCGCCTGTTGCGACGCCACCGGCCCACCGCGCTTGTGATGGAGAGCTTCGAGGGCGACGCGTCCAGGCGTGCGGGCCGCATCCAGACCGTCTGCCGCACGCTTCGCCACCTGGCCGCCGTGGCAGGCCTCGACATCGTCATCTATCCCCGCGCCGTCGTCGAAGCTTGCTTCGCCAAGGGTGGCAGGACGACACGTTTCGGGATTGCGCGCGCGATTGCCGCGCGTATCGGATATTTCGATCACCGCATGCCGCGCTATCGCAAGCCGTGGTTTGCCGAGGACCAGCGCCAGTCGCTGTTCGATGCCGCGGCGCTCGCCATGACCTATTTCCGGCATGCAGGGGGCTGAAGCGCTCGTGGGCATACCGGAGCGTCCGGCCGTTCGGACGCTCCCCAATGCACAGGAGAGCATCATGCAAAACACAGTACCTTCCAGAAACCTCTATCAGACCGTCACCGATCAGATCCTCGATGCCCTGAATAGCGGACCCGGCAGCTTTCAGATGCCCTGGCACGCAACGGGCAGAGCCGCGTCTCTTCCTCTCAATGCGTCCACCGACGCGCCCTATCGGGGCGTCAATGTCCTCTCCCTATGGATCGCGGCCATGCAACACGGCTATCCCTCGGGACGATGGGCGAGCTACCGCCAATGGGCGCATCTCAAGGCGCAGGTCCGCAAGGGCGAACGCGGCACCCTGATCGTCTTCTACAAGCCGGTCCCGCCAAAAGACGGCGAAGAGGAGAATGCAAGCCCCCGCTACGTGCTCAAATCCTCGCACGTCTTCAATGCCGCCCAGGTGGAGGGATGGTCGCCGGCGGAGGTGTCGAGCGATCCCAAGTTCGATCCTCACGCGCAGGCCGAAGCGTTCGTGGGAGCGACGGGCGCGCGGGTGCGGTTTGGCTTCCAGCATGCGGTTTACCGCCGCGATCTGGACGACATCGAGATGCCGAGCCCCGCGTGGTTCACCGGCTCCTCGACCAGCACCTCGCTTGAAGCCTACTATGCCACCCTCCTCCATGAGCTCACCCACTGGTCGGGGGCGCCCCACCGGCTGGGACGGGAGTTTGGGAAGCGCTATGGCGACAACGCCTATGCCTTCGAGGAGCTCGTCGCCGAACTGGGCGCGGCCTTCCTCTGCGCCGAGCTCGGCATCGCCAATGTGCCCCGCCCCGACCACGCCGCGTATCTGGGCGCCTGGATTAAGGTGTTGGGCGGGGACAACCGGGCGATCTTCAAAGCGGCCACGCTTGCCCAGCAGGCGGTGGAATACCTGGTTGGCATTGCGACCGGCAATCGCTGCTAAACGATGGCCTCGGCACATGCCGGGGCCATCATTCTTGCCAGATGCCGCACAGTTACCGCCTATTCGGCGGTCTCCTCGGCGAGGAGCCGCTCCAGCACCTGAATCACCTGCTTGCGGGGGCGCTCGCGCCTCTTGCGTCTCACCGGTGACGAATCCGCCGGGTGTTGCTGGTCAAGCGGCTGATCCATGCCCTCGAAAAAATACGTAATCGGCTGCTGGAGGATTCCCGCGACGACAAACAGCCGTGACGCGCTGATGCGGTTGCTGCCGAGTTCGTATTTCTGCACCTGCTGAAAGCTGATGCCGAGCTTGCGGGCGAGTTCTTCCTGACTGATCTCATGAGCCGTTCGGGCGAGCCGGATGCGGCTTCCGATGTGCCTGTCATATGATCCAGCCCGCTTCGCGTGGTCCAATCGGTGACTCTTTCGTTGCTTGTCCATTCCGCTACCCAGTATCCAATCGCAAACATTCTAGCCGCGAGCCTCACACCAGGATAGCTCAAAAAGTGAACGGTGTAACGTTCGTGCCCGGTGTGCTCCTCCTTATACTTGGCAGCCAAGTGTTGCGGCTGCATCAGGCGCCATTAAAAGCGGGCAATCATCATCGCCCGCGGCGGCTTCGCGGCGGCGCGGCTCTTTGCCGTGGCAGCAGCCGGGTGGATGCTCTGGGCACACCAGCAGAGGGCCACCATGAAGCACATTCTCCTCATCCTTTTGATCGTGCTCGCGTCGGCCGCGCCGGCTTCGGCGCAGGCCATGTTCCCGACCCCGCAGGCGGCGCAGCAGCACTGCCCAAAAGACGTGGTCGTATGGCTCAACATTCCCACGAGAATCTATCACCTGCAGGGCATGCGCTGGTACGGCGCCACGAAGAGCGGCGCATATGTCTGCCAGCAGGAAGCCGACCGGGCCGGCGACCGGGAGACGCGCAATGGGCAGTAGCAGCCGGTGCTGTGGGGGCCTCAATCTGACGCCGCCGCGCCAATGGACGTGAAGAACGCTGCAAGGGCATCGTCGCTCGAGTAGTAGACGAGCGTGCCGCCGACGCGCCCGCTGCCCTGTGGGAGGATGTTCTTCTCCCAGCGCAGGTTGTACGGCGCGCGCCCGCTCTCCGAGCCCGTGATGTAGAACGCGCCGAGGGGCCCTAGGATTTCATTGGTATCGGCCGCAATCTGGTCGCCGGGCGTAAACTCCAGTCCGCCGAACACGCCCAAGGCGCCGACAGGGCGGTAGTTGAGGGTCATGGGTGGCAGGCCCGCGATGAGGATGTTCGCGCCGCCCGAGCTGGCGATTGCGGTCCACTGGAGATCGTATTGGACCTCCACGCGGTCGGTCTTGGCGTTGATCGCGATAACGCAGACCAGAGCCCGTGCGCTGGTGTACACGATACCGACGGGGTGATGGGGGCGCACGGTCGCGGGCATGGTGCTGTTGTCGATTTCCGCCCCGTCCAGACGGACCGCGATGGTACGGCAGCCGGCGGCGGCGCCGTGGTCGGCACAGGCAGGCGATGCCCCGAGTGCCAGGGCCAGCGCCGCTATCGAGATTCCGAAGGTCCGCATACCCCCTCGCGCATTCGAGCCAAAACGTGCCGTTCGGGGACAGCGGCCCGCCTTCGGCCGCCCGGTCCGAACAATATGGCCGATTTTGTTTCAGGGGCTCGCTTTGGGCCGCGCTAGCGCTGGAACTCTCTGCCCGCGTGCCGCCACGTCATGCGCGCGAGCGCGCGCTCTTCGTTGCCTACAAGCGCGGTGTATATCTCTGTGGTCTCCAGCTTGGCGTGGCCCATCCACTTCTTCACGAGTGGCAGCGACACCTGATTGAGCGCTGCCTCCGCGCCGAACGCATGGCGCAGCGCCTTGGGGGTGGCGACGTATTCGGGCGAGCGCGAAAGGCGCATGACCCGCTTCACCTGCCGCCACGCGGTTGTCCGGGACCACGGCCACAGGCGCTCCCCGGCGGTCTGGGGATCGCGCTGTGCCGCGCGGTATCCGTGCACGGCGTCCAATCGGTCGAGGAGCCCCTGCGGCACCGGTACGGCGCGGAACACCCCTCGCCGACGGCGCTTCAGCGTCTCGAAGTTGATGGTGCTGTTGCCGTCGTCGATCCGCTCGTGCGTGAGTGCTAGAACCTCTGAGATGCGCGCGCCGCTGAACGCGAGCACTGCGCAGAACGTCCCGACCGTTCCGCCAACCTTGAGCGCGGCGTGCAGAAACGCCCAGCGTTCCTTCGGCACGAGGTATTTCCGGCGGCCGCGCGCATCGTACAGGGACCACGACATGCGGGGCTTTGTGCGCCTCTTCCCCCGAAGAGGTCCAAGGAGGCCTATTGACTTCGCCAATACTTCTGCAACAAAATCGGCCATAGTGTTTCTTCAGCATACAGACGATTTCCTTCGCCGCCAAAGAGCTTGGGTAGCGCACCTGCGGCGATAGCAGGAAATCGTATCTGCTCGCGATCTTGAAGATTGAACAGAATTCGCATAGTGTTTAATCCGTATACGGATAATGTACCAGTTAGAGTTGTGGCTCACAACCGCTACCGGCAACCGTCGCCAAGAATCTCACTGCATGAGCACGCAACAATTCGGTTCAGCCATGCCGTAATGGGCTCAAACATTTAGCGCACTATTTGAAACAATATGGCGGATTTTGTTTCAATAGCCCTACGGCCCGCTGTTGCGACACAAGGAGCACACTTGCTGCTGTAGACTTGCTTTGGCTACGCCCGTCAATTCGCTCGCAATGTTCATCGTCACAAACGATAGCTTATTCTATCGGCTTCGAGACAAAACTGGCTGAGCTCTTCGAGCACGACGCATTCTATGTCGCGCACAATTTCGCCAAAACTAGCTCCAAGCAATGCCGACCTCGTCTCGCTCGTCTCAAGAGACTTCACGTATTGCTCATAGCGAACTTCAGACGTCTCACTCAACGAAGCGTTGTCGATTAGTGACTTAGCCAGTCCGAGCACGAATGCAGCGATCGCAAAAAAATCTATCCAGCGGGAAAGATCCACGCTTGATAGAAAGAAGATTCTGATAATCAGCGCAGCGAATACCAGCAGCACACCCGTAACATACAGAAGATCAGCAGATGCGTATCCTAGGCGACGCCGGCCCTGCAATATTTTACTCTCATCAGCTGCAAAACGCTTTTGATAGTTGATCCGAAGGTCTTTATAAGCATCTGAGGCCAAAGCGCATAAGACATCGTTCGAAGATTTCGCGAATACATCTCTCAAAATTACCGATGACGCCGGCGAGAACATTGCCAAGACAGCGTCCCGAGCATTCAACTCCATTTGGAGACGCATGATTTGAGCGGCATAAAACTTCTGAACAATCCGACTGAGCTCCTCAGTATCACGGGCTCTGCGGGCTAACGGATATGCCTGAAATTTAATACTCCGCAACCGCTCGGCCGCATATCGATTGACAAGCCAGCGTTGCTTTTGTTTTGTCTGGAGCAGCCAAATCTGCAGACCAATGCCAACAATACCCAGTAGTATCATCAGGCTATCGATCAATCCATTTTGGAGACCGCTGGGGGAAAAGAGCAATGCGTCGGCCACAGTGAATAGAGTGCTTCCGACTACCAAAATCATACCCAGTCGACCGAAAAAGTGATAGCGACGCTTTGCGGCAGTAGACTCCGACTCGTGAAACAGGAAAGGGTCATCGACAATGGAGTTACGCAATAGAGGCGCCAGAGCGCTGTAAAGGGACAATGTCGCTGGCTCCGGGAACATGTCGGAATTGTGCGTCTTCACGTGTCGCTCCTGTCAGTGTGTGCATACAGTCAAGACCCAATACAAACGGAATTCAGGAGAACTCCATTGCGCTTCGCTTTCCCATGAAAATGTCGGCCAGCAATTTGGCGTACAATTCTACCGCGTCAATCACAACATCCTGATCGCCCTTCCTTTTGTTTTTGTCCCACTTTGCTTTCGCCAAAATCAGCGAGATTTCAGTCAAGGCCACCACTACATGCTTCCCACGTAGTTCATAGCGCTTGAAAATGGTGTTTAGTAGATTTGAACATTCATTTATTGGTCGATCGTTCTTGACGTCTCTGGCAAGCTTTTCAACATCCGCCTCTGCTCCTTCAGGGAGGGGCTCAATCGTGAATGTCTTGTTCTCAAAGAGATCCTCATATCCACTGAACTGGGGCCTGTTCACATATCCTAAGCCCAACAGCGTGAACTTTTGGATCGCCTTTTTGCGTAGATAATCCTCGACGGCATCGGCAATTGAAATAAAGCGAACGTTATACCTCGACGCTATTTCGTCGATTCGCTCCCAGAAGTGTGGAGTGGTATTGCACGCGATAGATAGAATGTTGGGCACCCTTGAATCCTCGCCTTTGAGCAACTCGCACAAGCGTTCGATGTCTCGCCCAATCTCCTCCCACACCTGATTTTCCCGCAAATGGAGCTCCATGGTGAGCCCCATCGCGGGCGCTGAGACGACGTAAACCTTTGGGAGATAGACGTCGCTTGTTAATAACCCGCTCCCCGTTCGGACATGACGATCTAATTTTTCCAACAGCAGGGCGCCGCTTTCGGGAGAGTTTCCTGTCAGAATGCCTATATTGGGCCGACGAATGCTAGAAGACTTTTCAATAACGTCAGCGCGAATGAACCGGTCAGCTGATATAATTTTTTGAAGACTGTTCGGTTCGAATTCCACGGACCATGTGCGATCACCAGCATTGGTCATCATTGTTCGAGGCAGACCGACCGCTTCAAAAATGCGCTGATCGAAAATCTGTATCGTGATGTCGCCGTCGAGGCTTCGTGCTTCTAGGCTAAATGGATTTACTAGTCCGTACAGCTCGCTCTCGTCAGCCTTCGCAAGTTTCTGGCTGACCTGAAGTACCTTCTTTACTTTTTCATCATCCCGCTGATGGGTTGCCCGACAGTGAACTGCAAAACGATGTTGTAGACCGGCTTCATCTACAAAAAAGCCGAGAAATGACTTCAACTCTCGCTCAAGCGGTATTCCGACTTGACCAAGACACCTGCGCGAGTTGGCAGCTTCCGCGCAAGAAGTGGCTGGAGCGTTCCTATCAAGCAAATACCAAGCCGAGTTTTTCTCTAACAGACTTTCGATTCGCGCAACCTCGTTCGGAACCTCCTGCTTGCACCAACGCGCAATTTGCTCCGCCTGGGATCGCAGTGTTCGATCAACTGCGGGAAATTTGTAATCAAATCTGGTCATGAAATTTCTGCTTGTTAGCTACCCGTCTTTCTTGACCGAAATCTCTCCGAAGTAGCTCTTTGTAAATTCCTCGTTTATTTCCTCGTAACTCTTGCCGCTGCTTAGCAAATATCTTAACTTTACTACCATCGTTTCGATGCTCATATCCCACGCCGGGATCAGCCGAAATTTCTCCACATCAGCTGATTGCTGGTTGCCCTTAAAGCTACTTGTACCCTGTGGCTCTTGTGTCGTTACGACTATGGGGACCTTCTCCGCATGAGCGCGTTTGAAAACGCGCTCATGAAGAATTTTGGACGTGTCTCCGTCACCCACAGCTCGAATGATCATTGCGCCACGGGCTTTTACTGCACCAGGCTCCGCCGCAAGTCGCCTGAAATCGTCCAAAACTGCGTTGTAGGTCCTCGGATCGTCTCCTGGGTGAAACGTGTGCGAACTGATCACAGCCGAGAAATCCAAATGAGAATGTTTCGCGAGATCATGAGCTGTTTTTGCCGGCGGAATATTTTTCCACGGGGATTGGCCATTTTGGCGCCGGTACTTCTCATATTCCTCGTTTCTCAGTATGATTTCCTTAGGTCGAACCTGGCCTAAGTCTGGCGCATTGAATGTACGAAATGCCTCAAGTTCCGTGCCGTTGGATTTCTTTGTCCGCACGCCCGGCATAATTTTGCTCGCAAAAACACACGCCACTCCTGCTCTCTCTTCGGCGACGAGCTTTTGCATCAGCAGCACGGCATTGGCCGTATTGAAAAGCGCATCAGAGTATGGGACGCCAATGGGCGTGTTTGCTCCCGTGAGAACGATCGGCTTGCCCAGCGTGGGTAACCCGAAGGAGAGAGCGCTAGACGTATAGGCAAGTGAATTTGTTCCGTGCGTGATGATAAATCCGTCAAATTTCTCGTAGTTATCCAGGATCGTGTTTATCATTAGCGACCAATCGGTAGGTCCGACCTCGGTACTGTCTTTATCAAGAAGATCAAGACCCTCAATTTCGATCAAACCGCTAATTTGCTTGCGCACATGAGACGAGAGATATTGTGCGCGGCGGCGCAATTCGCTCTCGAACCCCTCCATCATCACGGCATCCTTCAGCGTATCGGCGGCTTTCTCTATCGCCTTGTCTGAAGTCCTCCCCTCGCCGGGTGACACAATTGTACCACCGCAGGACATGAGCAGAATTCTCATCGCTTGCTCCTCACGAACCCTAAACATGTCGATCAGCGTCTCGTAACGCATCCACAACTCGAGAAACGAACACCTCTGCAACATTGGCCTTTGGGCGGATGCCTATCGCACTTTCGAGAAGGCTTAAAACCCGAAGAGCGGCTCCCCATGATAGGGTGACACCTGCGCCGCCGAACCCGATGCAGTCGATGTGCGGTGGCATTCCATTTCTAGATCGGAACTCAATCGTCACTTTTGGCTGGCTCGGCGAGCCGTCCAAATGGCGGTAGCCAATAAGAGGGCTGAACGGACCTGAAAGAGTTGTGCCCGTGAGTTGTCGGACGAATTGGCGATTCAAGTCGATGATCGGCCGCGGCACGTCAACTCCGTTGATCGCAACAACTTCGCAGCGCAAAGGTTCGGCAGGCACGAAGGCCCCTGTCTTAGGATCTAAGGTCCCAGGCTGACGCGTTCCACCGAGAACACAATGACCGGTTCTAGGGTAGAAATAAACATCAGCAGCCTTACCCCCAAAGCCGGGATAAATAGCGAACTCTGGTGTGTAGTTGTACGAAGTGACGTCCTGCGAGCGCGTAGCCATCGGACACGTCACTAGAACGCCCCGAAAGAAAACGCCCGGTCCGATATCCTCATACACTTTGTGTGCTCCGGCACCCAAACAATTAACAACGGCATCAGTCCTAAGCTCGGCAATCGTGTCGGAGGTCACCGTACGTCGTTCAAAGGATATCCCTAAATCCTCTGACATTTGCACTAGCCAAGGACCATACATCGGCATATCGCAAAAAAAGCAGTCGAATGAGTAGCCGGAAACACGATGGACACCATCTCGCAGGATTGGTGAAAGTCCACGTGGCACAATTTTGAATTCTCTTAGCGCATCCCGATAGTCAGGCAACGAGTATTCGACTTCGAACAGCTCCATATGATGCTGCAAGCGAACTCCGGCCTTTCGAAAATTGCGGAACGCGGAATAAATCTTGTCCGCGACATCAAAAAGTTTGCTTAATTGACTATCAGACACCGTATGAGGAATTATCGAAGCTGCCGGAAATGCGCTGGCAAATGTCGGATCCGCTTGAGCATCAACGTCGCCGACGCATCGCCGTGCGATAATCGTGACATCGTGACCCAGTGCTTTGGCTGAGATTGCGACCGTGAGGCCAAGCACGCCTGCACCGAGTACGGTCACATGGGCCATAGCTGGCTCTCCTCGGCCGTAGCCAGTTCACGCACGGTCATTAACTTTTCCGGACTTGATTTGATTGGTCGCCGCGGTCCAATTGAGGCGCGACAATACGTCTGCCACAAATTTGTCCTTCCCATCGTCTGACGCTACATCATTGGACCACAGCATATCCATGATACCAGGAAGGATTTTTCCATTGAAAGAGATGTTCGCTTGGGCGATGAGCTTTCCCTGGATCCAAGCCGCGCCGATTTCGGCTCGTATCCATTCGCTAGCTGAAGCCGAATGGTTCGATACAACTGCAACAAGCGCGTCGCACCGTCGCAATTCCGTTCTAAGCGCCTCACTCCAAGTTTCTCCTGCCTTTAGGTCGGAATAAAAAATGTAAGTACGAGCACCATACTTTTTGAATCGCTTCTCAAGATCACTGACAACCCCCTTGTCCACTTCGCAGCAGCTAATGAATACATAGGGCGCCTTGTCTCGCGGTCCTCCCGCTCGGCTTTCGGATCGTTGCAAGTCGTCTTGGGAACTCTTAAGCGCTATATCGAGAGTAACGGCGCTTTCCCAAATTGCTTGAAATTCGCCCAGCATTATATCGTAAAGGTCATTTGGGATTGGGGTATCAATGATGTGTTCCCAAGGCAAATAGGCTGCCGTCTTTCCCGCCCAGAACCTGCCAGCAATCAGGAGATCGCTAAAAAAGTAGAGCGGACCACTGGGGCTCTTCTCATACAAGCGAATCTCAATCGGCAGCCCAGCGAATATCTTAACGACAAGCTCACAGATAGCCTCCCAGTCATCCTTGGAATTGCAACGCTCAATATCGCTTTCAAGGGATTTCCAGCCGGGCACTTTCGATCGCACTTCGTTGCAGGCTCGAGCCAGCCGTTGAAGCCCTTCAAACGACCGATACCGAGCCTGCTGACTAATTGCCCCAGCTCGAGCCTTTCCAAATGCCCCATCAGGATGCGCGAGAAGAAATTTGACTGCAACACCTTTGATGGCGCGCTCAAATATCGGCACGCGTACATCGTTTTTTACCAGGGTATCACTAAAAAAAGAGTCCAATATTTTAATTGACCGAAGGTCGTCACCGTTTCCGACCTTCATAGCCCTAAGCTCCGGCGGCTCATCACGCCAGAGCATGTCCACACCTTTTCTCGGCTCATCACTCCAAACGAGACTATCTTGTGCGGCACTCTCCAGTTCACTCTGCTGCAAATAAGCGCTCAGAATTCCCTCGCGTTGCTGCAGCAGTAGAAACGGTTTTCGCGTCTGGCTCATGGTATCTTCTAGAACCCATTGCAATGACGCATATTCAGATATTCTCGGTCGTGAGCAAGTGGAGCCATTTCGTTTCTTGGGGATGCGAGTTGAGGGCAACACAGACCCTGCACCTGAGTGCCACTTATTTTCTCTAGCCGCCTCAATCGCTTACCGCGCACGGGCAGCCGCTAGAGCGGTTTAGGTCTTAGCGGAATCGGATTGGGGATTCCCAAGGGCTCGCGAGTCAGATTCAAGGTGCTGGCTGGATTGGAGGCCGGCATGGGATGGCGAGACCTCTTTCGAATGACCTTCGCGAACGCGTGGTAGGGGCTGTCCTGGCCGGGGAGAGCCGCCGATCGGTGTCGGAGCGGTTCGACGTTGCCGTGTCTTCGGTGGTGAAGTGGTCGCAGCGCCAGCGCCGGACAGGGTCTGTGGCGCCCGACAGGATCGGCGGGCATCGCAAGCCAGTTCTTGGGCCGCATCGTGCTTTCATCGTGGAGGAGTTGGAGCGGACGCCGCACCTGACGCTGCACGGATTGAAGGACATGCTGGCGGCACGCGGAGTGAAGGTGTCGCACGTCGTGGTGTGGGCCTTCCTCAGACGCGAGGGGCTTCGGTTCAAAAAAAACACTGTTCGCGCTTGAACAGGCGCGGAGCGACGTCGCGCGGCGGCGTCAACGGTGGCGATCCTGGCAAGGTCATCTCGACCCAACCCGGCTCGTCTTCATCGACGAGACCTGGATCAAGACCAACATGGCGCCGCTACGCGGCTGGAGAGCCAAAGGCAGGCGTCTGCGGGCCTATGCTCCGCACCGTCATTGGCGCACCCTGACCTTCCTTGGCGCCTTGCGCTGCGACCGGCTCACTGCGCCTTGCGTCTTCGACGGACCGATCAACGGCCAATGCTTCCGCGCCTATGTCGAGCAACAGCTCGCGCCGACCCTGCAGCCCGGCGACATCGTCATGATGGACAATCTGGGCAGCCACAAGTCTGCCCTTCGCAAGATGATCAAAGCCGCCAGTCGCATTTGGTGCGGATGTTGATTTCGGGCAGTCGGTTAAATTTTACGAAGCCGAACCTATCGGACCCGGGCGCTACAGCCTTCCCAAGGTTATTAGGGCCGAGCGCCACGTTGTGGCCGGGAACCCCGACCAAAAGCACATTTCGACGAGCCTTGTGGAAAGGCAGAACCTCACCATGCGGATGGGGATGCGTAGATTCACGCGCCTGACCAACGCCTTTTCAAAGAAGGCCGAAAACCATCGCGCGGCTGTTGCCCTGCATTTCGCGCACTATAATTTCATGAGGCAGCACAAGAGCCTTCGCGTCACACCTGCCATGGCGGCGGGTGTTTCTGATAGGATGTGGTCCCTTGAAGAATTGGTCGAGCAAACCAGCCGATAGGAACGACCGAGCGGCTATAGTGGCGGAGGATAGACAAGTAGGAACGCCCAATGGCTGACACCCGAATCGCACGCGCCTCGGCGCTCATGGCCGGAAATGGCGCTGTCCTGCTTAAAATGTGGGACGTGTTTATGCTTGACCTGACTAAAGACGGTTGGGCAGAGGCTGACGCTCCAATTATCGTTGCACTTGGGGCGGTCTCGCTTTTGGGGATCGCCACTGGCTATGCGATGTTACTCGACCAAAAGAACGTCAGAATGCGGGAAGTCAGTTCTATTTTCGCGTTCCTGGCCCCTCTCATTCTTTTTGCCATAGTCGTACCTCATTCAAATTAGGACACTACTGCTTTTGGGCTTTGGTTTCGTGCGCTTCGCTGCTTTGGCGGACGGCCCCCATCGTCCAATCGCCATGGACCGGTACGAGCAATGTTTTCGCAACCTCGATCGACGCGTCGGTATAGTCCAGCCGTATATCTCGCGTGTCCGACGAGAATATCGCAAGCACACGACCGGTAACTCGCGGTTGCGGATCTGCTTGTCCGCCGGCGCAGCTTAGCTCCCGCGAGCGCGGCTTACGCCGCGTCGCGCGTACGCCGTCTTCTTTGGCTGCCTGGAGGCGACCTGCACAGTTGGTGTACAAAAAGGACGCATTTGTCATCGTGACTGTCCGCTTTTGGTCAGAAGCTGACATTTCCCTTGCGAATCGTCGCTCCGTCCCATCCTCGCTCGCTTCGTTTCCGCACTAACAAAGCCATTCTTCATCAGTTCCGGGCACAACTGAAATACATTCGGTCTGTTTTGACATGCGACCATTACAAAACACACCGTACCAACGCGCAATTCGCGCCTCAGCAACGCGATACGGCACAACATGGCCCGCACTCGCCCTTAACAAGGCCGGTTACAATCATGAGCCAATAGAATCGCTGACGGTGCGTCGTGCTGTGATAACCATCGCCGCGATCAGACTAATAACAGCAAGTGCGATCAGCTGCTCCCTCCACGGCGCTCGCCGTGACGCTCGGGAACATTTTGTTCCGTTAGGAACTATGCTAACCCTGCGCATCAAAAGCGCGATCAGTGAAGATCGCGCCTTCGTTCAATAGCTAATTCGATCAGTGGCGAAACGTGGCGCCGCAACGCGCTGCTATTAACATCGCAACGACTAGCGCAACGTCGACTAATCCAATCAGCGCGTATCCAATAGCATGAGCCATGAACTCTTCGCGCTCCTCTGTGAAGCCAGAGGACCGCCATCATGGCGGCTCCAGCGAGAAGAAGCCGAGCATCTCCGCCGCTTCTCGCTTAAGCCGCCAGCGTCACTTGGAAGGAACGAGCCGCTTTTCAATATAGCATGCGACTCTCTCCGGCCTCGTAACGAACAAGCCTCGTTGCTCTTTCGAAATAAGAAGAAATGTGGGATGAGAGAAGGTCGCGCTTCGGGGACTTAGGAGACCATTTTGGAATACCACGCACGGCACCGGCTATTTATCGCATTTTTGGTCCTGTGCATCGCGGTCGATCTTTGTGCCTTATACACCGGTCTCGACCTAAAGCTCTTCTGGGCCTATCTCTCGACGGCCATTACCGTCACTGGTTACGCCTTTTATCTATCGCAAATGTACCCGCCGCGCTACCGCGCGACCGTAAAACCGGAGCCCTTGACATGGGTACTCTTCGGCTTTCTTACCGCGACTGGTTGGCTTGTGCAGGTCGCACAGGGCGCGGAGGCTGGAAGTTGGTGTCTTGGAGTAACTGCCTTTGCCTGCTTTGTGATCGCGATCTGGAGCTACCTTAAGTTCGATTGGAAATTTGACGTTTTGCATGTCGCAATTGCAGTATTGGCGCTATTGCTGTTCGTGGTTAGCTTTCTTACGAGAAGCGATCCGCGATTGGCTGCCGCGTCGGCGATTTCCGCCACCGCCGCTGATCTTGTGAGTTATGGCCCCGCGCTCCGAAAGGCGTGGTACCTCCCGCGCGAAGAGAGCGTAACCAATCTGGTATTTAACTGCGTGAAATGCGTTCCGGCATTATTCGCACTTCAATCCTATTCAGTTGCAACTACGATATATCTGCTGATGCTGGTACTCGTGAATGGAGGGTTCGCAGTTTTCCTAAGAATCCGTCGCTGGCAATCCAGCAAAGCCAATTTGGACAACGCCATTTTCTAAGGTGGACTCCATTCGCGTCCCGTTGCGTCGGCATATTTCTGTTTGAATGTATGACGCAATAGCTTCAGAAGATAAAAATCCTGCGTGAAAAATGCCAACGCGTCCTCCCCTGGATCTGTAAAAAGCACGACTGCCTTTTCATCGTCGATGATCCAAAAGAAATATTCAGCCTTCGGCACATTCGCTAACCGAGTCGACAGGTCGGATTTATCTCCCGCCAGCGTGCTTTCGAAGAATTGACCGTCAACAATTGCCCCCTTGCTCGTGAGTAGACGCACTTCCCACATATGTAGCGCTTGCTGCACATCCTCACACGCTTGCTTGGCAGCCGGACTGGTCCAATCAGTGTGATCGTTTTCTGCTAGGTGCTTGAGCACGTCAAACTGGGATTGATATTCTTTCACAAACTCCTTCTGGTACAAGGAAAGGCCTTTGACGAACGCTTTGACAGCATGAGGGGCCGCCTGCGCAAACGATGTCGAAGAGTTCAATCTATTCGCAGTCGATATCAGCTGGGGCTTGCCCCATATCAAGAAATTTACTGATACAGCCCTTCGTCTGCCTAATAGCTTGCGCCATAGTCGCACGGGAAATGTGAACCGAGAGGGGTCAAGCGCACATTGCAAGGCGCGTAATAGTTTCGCATGTTCGCGCGGCTGCGAAAAGCTACCGTAATCCACGCAATCGCTGAAGACTACAATTGACTCCTGCGCGTCCTGAACAGCCCGATATATCTTATGCACGTGTTCGGGAAACGAGCCGACATATCGAGTTGAAAGTGAATTCGCGATTCTCCCGAGCTTGTTCGAATGGCGGAATGCCATAAGTAGCGCAACAATCGTCAACGCCATGCCGAGAAAGGTTAGAATGAGCGTGCTGGTATACGATTCAAACCATTTCAAAAAAACCTGAATCATTTGACCCCCACAAGGACTAGTACGCGAAGACAAAAATAATTCGACATCAATGCAGCGCCTTCACAAAGCAAATCCTCCCACCGTTCGAATAGTGGGAGGATCAATTGGTTTAAACCGTTGCATTTATAAGCCGAACTTATGATAGTGCTCACAAATGCGCAGCGCAAGAAACACGAACATTATCCCCACGAATACTTTGCAAAGAATATAGAATAGCGACTCGGCCTTCTGCCGCCACATGCTTTTTTCCGGTGCGACGCAAGCGAATGCGCCGGAGCTCAAAGCGACTGCAAAAAGAACAAAGACACCAACTGCAATGCCAAGAGAGGAAAAAGCAGCCATTTCCCGGTCCTCCGAATTATATTGTTCCTTCGGAGGCGATTGCCCTCACGGGCAACCTTGGCAATTATATACCCATATGTTTTGCTGTAAATACTGGACAACGTAGCGGTTCGTGTCGTGATGGGCAGCCACTAGGAGGTTTCGCCCACCGAAATTTGGACGCTTTGCTGGTGCAGATGTATCGACTTACGGGCAGCAGATCGCTTGCAAAGCTCGAAAACTGAGGGAAACGAGGTACTCGATGATGTTTGGTCATAGTCCACTGAGTGTAGTGATTCAATCTGTTCGTCGCACCCGATCATGAGTAGCTGTCCGGGAACTTCCAAGAACGAAATACGTGGAAGGTCCGGCGACATTGGTGCCATTGGAAAGCTTTGTGTCCGTTCGGATGAACCGAAAGCCTAGCCGTGTGCACTCCAGGGTGGGCATCCTCCCACATCTCGGCATCGCCCCGCTCGCATCGTCGTGTTGCTCTCCCACTCTATGTCCCCTCACCTTCAAATGGATGCGTCCAAAGGCATATCCGAAACACTCAAAAAACCTTGCCGAACATCTGAAGCGCACGAGAGTCATCCGTGGTCTAATGCTGGCGGAGGTAGCTGCTAGCATTGGAATATCGGTCGGCTCATTTGCTTTGGCATCAGCAATCAAGTCACAGGCTTAAGAGACGCCAAGAGTGGAGTGAGTGATAGTCGCAAATCCCGATTTTCGTCGAGTCGCTTCAAATAGTTTGCATGTGCTTCCTCATCGTATTGTCCAGCTAGGCCGAGCTGTGCAGCGTAAACAAGTACGGCGGCATCAAGGCCACGCGGACCGTAACGAAGACATTGTGTTAGCAGCGCCTTGCATAAGCTGACAGCAATCTCCGCATCAAATTTTCGCAATTGCTCGGGGCTGGCGACCCTGCCTAGATTGCAAGAGGCCGCTAAAGGTCATGCGCGGCGGCTCTATTCGAACGCTGATCCGAGCGGGATTGGTTGCTATGCGAGCCCGGGTTGGCGGTGTGATTTCTACAAGCTTTTCCCCCGTCAAAGGATTATGGCTCCGGTTCGAAGGTGACTTGGCAATGAGCCGGGCAACGCCGTCCTGCCGCGCTTGCGCGTCGCCGCCCGAAGTCTGTGTAAACAAGCCCTTCGCTCGATAGCCCTTTACGATCCGTTCGCCTGGCTCGGGCGGCGAGGCGAGCGACGTGATGAAGTCGGTCAACTGCTCTTGCGTAAAGAAAAGCGGACGCGCTCACGATCCCCCCCACGGTCTCCGACAGCGCGGCGGCCAAGCAACAGTGGGATCAACTTCAAACGCGCTGGGTGCGGGAAGCGAGCGTCCAAGCATTTGATGACAAGAAGCGCTCTCTTTTGAATATCGAGAAGACAATCGACGATATTCCGAACGAGCGGCTGCGGCGGCTAGCTAAATTACGTTCGGAGCAGCAAGAATTTCAGCGAAGGCGTTTCTTGGATCGCTTTCGAATAGACCGAGCGAGGATTCCCGGCATCGGAGACAGCCGCGCCGCTATTCTGGCGTCGTTTGGCATTGAAACCGCCTACGACGTTGTCCAGAGGCGCATTCTGGCGATCCGAGGATTCGGCCCTGCGTTGACCAACGAATTGATGTCATGCGGCGAACGCAGGAGGCCAAATTCAGGTTCAATCCGAGTGAACCCATCGACCCAGGGGAAATCGCTCGTGTTGAAGGGGAGATAGCGGGCCTTCGGAACACTCTGCTACAGGACTTGAGAAAAGGAGCGTCGGAACTTGCTGGGCTACGCCAGGAAATTCCAGCGGCGCGCGCCCGTTTACTGCCCGCGCTCAATCGTGCTTGGGATGAACTGAAGACGACAGAGCTTCTTAAGCGGGTATCCTAACGCATTTATTTTCCTAGACGAACGCGGCCCGCCAAGAGCCGCTCCACTTGTCAAAATTCTTCGCCGGTAGCGAATAAGGAGAATGCGCTAACACTTCTTGCCGCCCGGGCCTCCAAAGAAGAAATAGGTTGCCCATGTCGTGCCGCCCCAAATTTGGCTCGTTGCCGTGTAGCAGGCGGGCGCTAATTGCTGGACAGTCATCTGCGGCGGATTGTTGAAGTTGCCTACAACGTCCCGATAGTAAATCAGCCGGTGATATGCCGCCGATTTGAATCCGGTCGACGCGAAGTGCCCGCTCCCCATAAACGGCCACTCGTTTTGGCTTGCAAGCGTCTCGCCGCCAAACTCAATAAGCTGAGCATTCTTCGTTAGCTGACCACCCGCGTACACGCTGCCGGGATAGTAGCCGATCCAATCGCCGCCGACCGAGAACCACCAATTCCCTTGGTAGAGATAGTATCCGAGGCCAACTTCGTATTGAGTTCCTTGCGTGGTGCTGTAGTTCGTGAATGTGCTGCCGAGTGCTACCTTGCTGCTGTATTGCACGAAGCCGGGGCAGTCGAGATTCCAGCAGCCCGGCCCCTTGGGATTGTAGTCATTGGGCGTCCAGAAAACGAATAGCGCCGAGCTTGTTGTCGTGTGTTGGTTACTGGTGCCATAGCGGCCATTTACCCAGCCAGCTTCTGCGGTTTGTTCAACAGGAGTGTTCGACGCGCCCACATACCATTCCTGCGAGATGGAGAATTGCTCGCCAAGCGGAAGATTGACCGCCGGGCGCCATAGATTGATGTAGTCAGATCCGCCCCAATTGTTCACGTAGCGATAGAGGATCGCGTAGGAATGCCCGTTGTTTGCTGGTTGGAGCGGAACCGAACTCGCCTGATACGAACTCTTTTGGAAGAACTGATCGAGCGTTTCGTAGGTAGCGATGTTGTCGAGCGTGAGCCGACGCATTGGAATGGTGCCGGGCTGACACCACTCAACATGACCGAATGCGTCTCGCTCGTTCGACGTATCCTGACTGACCTCGACGATAGAAGGGTCTGTCACGTGTGGGCGCGCTCCAGCCAAGGGTGAGAACGGAGGCGGCGATGCGATTGAGTGGAGCCCAAGCAGACGCACGCTCGGCTGGCTCGCAACCGTTGTGCAATCAAATATCTCGCCGTCGCGCTGGTAGCTACCGACTACGACGGAACCCTCGTACATCCGGATGATGTGTGCACGCATGGTCTCGAATGCCGCCCCATCGCGAACCCTAAATCCCGCGTGACCGACGTAGGCGCGCGACTGCGCGTCCTTAAGCGCCAGCTGAAACGTACGGAAGAGGATGGTTTGATCGCTTGAGACCTGTGCGCTGCTGGGCCAGCTAAGCAGCCCGCCGAGCAGGGCAGCAGTACATAGGGCGCGTCCAAAATTTCGCATCAAATTCTCCAATTCAGAAAAGCAGCCGCGCCATCAGCGCAGGAATGATAGGTAACCTACCAACAATCTGCGCGTGTTCCTAGTGCCATATGCACGCTAAGGGACTGTCGGAGCAGGCCCCTTCTCGCTCGCGCTCCTGGCAAAGAACGCTTCAAGCGTCGGGAATTGCGCGAGCTCTGCCAGCGTCAGGCGCTCAACAGGCACCGTACCGGGCGGACAATTATTCGCCGTACTGGCAGCGTGGGCCTCGGATATATAGTTCGGCAGCACATCCGTGCTCGGAAGCGCACCCCCTAGCGGAGGCATGGCTACCGCATTGCCGCCCTGACGCAGTCCAGGCTGGTCTTCAATCGCCATGCAATCGAACGTATTACCCGATAGCTCGATGCTGCGGTTGACCGAGATGCCACCATACCGCTCAAGCAAGTACTGCTTCATCTGATCGAAAGCACGGGCACTTTCCACTCGATACCCACTATGGCCGACGTACTCGTTCGACGAGGCCAATTTTAGATAGTTCACGAATTCTGAAAATGGTGCGTTCGCGTCTCGATCCGGCGTCGCGGGCTCTTGTTGCGACGTGGCGCGAGTACCAAACACAACGACGGACACAACAATGAATACCACCGCCGACAAAGGCAGCACAAGCTTTAGGATGTTCCGTTCGCGCGACATTGTGAGGAAGTGTAGCACCGCTTAGCGGCAGCTGCATCGTTGGTGGTTGGCCGGCATTGTAGCTCTCACAACAGATCGTTTATATCAACCTCGGCTAGTTGGCGATGCGCGTTGGCGGGGGATAGCGCTTCGTAAGTTCGTTCCAGACATCGGGATATTGATGTTCGCCCATTCCGGTGACGCGGAATGTAGGAGCTATTGCTGCAAAATCGGGAGGCGTGGGAGCGGCGTCCGTTTCAAATCGCGCATAGGGAAACACACGATACGCATACGCTAATGTCTCCAAGCTGTCTGCCGTATATCGCGTGATCTCACGGACTACCCCAACTTTCTTTGAAGAGTACGAGTGGTAGTTGTCGAAATAGTCCTGTAGCGAGTCAGTCCGCGCGTAGAGAACCTGAATACGCGAGAGCAACCCCCTAATGAAATCTGCCGCTCCGTCATCCAGATGTTCGGCTGCATCGGCTAGCCTCAATAACATCCCGAGGTCGGGCACCGGACGCGTTCCGACAGGAATCGAACCAGGTGGAACAACTTGAGTATCGACAAATCTACCTTTTTCAAGAGTGGCATTGAGCCAGCGCACATTGCTGACCGCGTACTGATGGACTTCGTTTATAACGGACGGCAGAAGCGCCCGGACCGCGCGGCGCTTGCGCTTTGCCGTTTCTCGCGCCTGTCGGTTCATAGTCCGCACGGTTATGTATGCACCAAGGAAAGCCACGAACGCCGCGATGAACGTCTGCCAGTCGTAAAGAAAGCAGATAACCACGTGAGTGGTGCATATGGGCATAGCGCTTTCCGCTATGAGACGACGGCGAGGTCGTTCGCCGCCAGAAAATCACGAACAGCCCACGCTTGCATCGCCCTGAGATCGACCGCCTTTGAGAAGTGGCCCGTATGGTCGTCACGCGCAATATTGAGCTTCTCGCGGAGATAGCGCCTCAGGTCGTCCGCATTGAAATCGGGATCACGCACAACTGTGTCGAGTGCCCGATAAAAGCGTTGATCATCGAGAGAGTGGGATGTGTGCCACGTGTCCATGGCGAGAAAGGCATCGAATACTTCATACATAGAGAATGCCTGTGGTGAGCGCTTCGGGGTGGGCGGTGCGGGGCTCCGCGTGGCTAGAAGTTGGGTGCAACCAGGAAACTTTCAATGGCTAAAGCTGTCCTCTTTTGTTCCCTACGCGTTCCGTGTAGGTAGGACTTATGACGACGAGACGGACCAGATTTACCTGATCGAATGGAGACACGCGGGGCGCGCGCTCCCAGGCGTTTTTGTCCAGTCCACGCACGCTCTTCTCTACGTCGCGGCAGCTTTTCTAGTTGTGTCTATCCTTGCGAGTGGCTCAATTTGGTACACGGAAAAGGCACTAAACGCGGCACTCGGCACGCCGTCGATCATCAGCTTCAGATAGATTTCTTGGTTAAGGCCAAGTATGTCCGGCACATCGGGCTTCGGCTGGAACTCCTTCGCCAAAATCCCGCCGTCCTCCGGCCCCACCCGAAACGAGATAATCGTCCCGGCGTTGCCCAAGACCGCGTGCCGGATGTCCGGCTCGAGCTGATGCATGTACTGGTGCGCGAGCGTGAGGCCGACGCCATACTTCCTAAGCTCACTCATCATGTTGGCGATCATCAGGGTGGTGAGGTTCTGGAACTCATCGAGGTAGAAGCAGAAGGGGCGGCGCGAGGCTGAAGATTGCTCGGGACACAATGCCGGATGCGAGCGGGCAAAGAAAATCGAACCGTCAATTCCGACGATTGCTCAGCAGATAGCGCCTCTTTCATAGAGGGATGCCAAGCACACGCTAATGAAGTTCAAGAGGGTCTTTTCGGAATATTAACCGGACAAACTGAACTTTCGAGGCAACCTATTTCTTCTTGAACTGCGATTAAATGAGGTCCTAGACTCGCTAGCAGTTTGAGCAGCAATTGAGGCTGCAATGAAAAACTCAAAAGTCAAATTGGCGCCAGCATCCAAACCGATAGGCATATGGATCCGCGTCAGCACCGAGGACCAAGCGCGGGGCGACAGCCCAGAGCATCATGAGAAGCGAGCTGGGCTATATGCTGAAGCGCAGGGATATAAGGTCGTAGAGATATACCGCCTAGAGGCCGTGAGCGGTAAATCAGTTATGGAGCATTCCGAAACCAAGCGGATGCTCGCGGACGTAAAGTCCGGGCGGATTGGCGGTCTGATCTTCTCGAAACTCGCTCGCTTGGCTCGCAATACCCGTGAGCTGCTCGACTTTGCCGACATCTTCCGCGCGCACGACGCCGCGCTGATTTCGCTACAGGAGAGCCTCGATACCGGCACACCGGCCGGCCGCTTTTTCTACACCGTCATCGGCGCGCTGGCGGAATGGGAACGCTCCGAGATTGCCGACCGCGTTGCCGCGTCCGTTAAGGTTCGCGCCCAACTTGGCAAGCCGCTCGGCGGCAAGCCACCTTACGGCTATCACTGGCTCGAGAAGAAGCTCGTCCCGAAACCCGATGAGGTCGCGGTCCGCAAGCTCATATACGAGCTATACCTCGAACACCGTCGAAAGAAGACCGTTGCACGTATTCTGAATGAGAAGGGATACCGGACTCGCTCGGGCAAGAAGTACGTGCCCAAGGTCGTCGAGGATCTGATTCGCGATACCACGCCCAAGGGTCTCTACCGTTCGAACTTCTCCACCCGGCGCAATACCGGCCAGTACGAGGAAAAGGACGAAAGTGAGTGGGTCTTCACTCAGGTTGAGCCCATCGTGCGGGAAGAGCTTTGGGAAGAGTGCAACCGCATTCTCCTCTCCCAAAAGGAGGGCGTCCGGACACCCGGTCCCCTGCCCGTCCACATCTTCGGCGGGGTCGTGCGGTGTACTTGTGGACGGAAAATGTATGCCCGGAAGCGGACCGGGAAGTACGTCTGCGAGACCTGCAACCGGAAAATTCCGGCCGCCGACCTGGAGGCCGTCTATCATTCCCAGCTTGAGGGCTTCCTGCTCTCTGACGCGGACGTGGCGGCCTATTTCGAGGGGGCGGATGGAGCCCTGGCCGAACTTGAGGACAGGCTCCAGGGACGCTCAGGAGACCGGGACAAGGCCGCCAAGGACATCGACCGCCTCTATGAGCTCTATTTGGCCGGAGAAGTCCCCAAGGACGGCTTTGGCGCCAAGCTCGCCCCCCTAGAGGAGCGTAGGCGGCAGATTGAGGACGAGCTAGCCGACCTTCAGGCCCAGATCGACGTGGGCAAGATCATGAAGGTCAACCGCGACCATATGCGGTCAGAAGCCCAGACCCTCCATGGCCGTTGGAACAACCTAACGGACCAGGACAAGCGGGACATCGTCCAAGCCATCACCGAGGAGATCACCGTGGGCGATGAGGAAATTGCCATTCGGCTCCAATACTTAGCGGACCCGCAAATACGTGCCCAAGGGGGTACGGAACGTGTGGGATCGCCGCTGGGATGATTGTGAACCAAGATGACCGCCGACGCCGCCAGCTCCAGCGCCCGCTTGACGATCTCGCGCGGATAGACGGGCGTGTGGTCGACGGTGCCGCGCGACTGCTCCTCGTCGGCGATGAGCGCGTTCTTGCGGTCGAGGAACAGCACGCGGAACGATTCGTGCGGCGCCCGCGCCATGGCCGCGGTGCAGTAATCGATGAGCGCGGACCAGGAGCTCAGGGCGGGCCGGTTCAGCAGCTTCGCGCGGGTGAGCCGGAGCGCCGCCGCCTCGACGATCTTGAGCTGCGTGACCACGCTCTCGCCCGCGCCCTCGACCTCCAGGATGCGCTCGCGCGGGGCCGAAAGCACCTCCGCGAAGGAGCCGAAACGGCCGATCAGCGCCTTGGCGAGCGGCTTGAGGTCGCGCCGCGGGATGGCGGCGAACAGGACCAGCTCCAGAAGCTCGTAATCGGGCAGCGCGTCGGCGCCGCCTTCCAGGAAGCGGCCGCGCAAGCGCTGGCGATGCTCGAGATAGTGAGGCTCCTCGAACTCCCGCGCGGCCTCCTGGGCCTGGGGAGCCTGCTTCGCGGGAGCGGTCTTGCGCATGCCGCGGGGTTTATCACTCTTCGCCGTCTTCGCCGAGCGACTTGAGCAGCGCCATCATCCGGCGGCGCACTTTCTGCTCTTTCACGGCCAGATAGGCGCGCACCAGCTCCTGCCCTTCGGCCGTGGCCACGAAGGCCGCGATCTTGCCCGCGTCCGACCCGGCGTCGGGATAGGCGGGCTGGCCGGCCAGCGCGTCGATGCCCTCGAAGAAATAGTCTAGCGGGACCGTGAACATCTGCGCCACGCGCAGCAGGAAGGCGGTCGAGACGCGGTTGGTGCCGCCCTCGTATTTCTGCACCTGCTGATAGGTGACCCCGAGTTGCTCGGCCAGCTTCTGCTGGCTGACGCCGGACGATTTGCGCAGAACCTGGAGTCTCCGCCCGACGTGCTCGTCGATCCAGGTGGTGGGTTTCTTGGGCATTCTTCCTAACTACCAGTTGCGGCTTGTTGCGATAGCTCTTCCGAAGCGCGCGTCAGGCAGGAATCGTAGATGCGTTTCCAGTCCTTCTGCGGCTGCAGAAAATGGTTGAAGAACCAGGGCATGCGCTGGCGATCGAACACGTATTCCTTGAGGAAATCGATCGTGGCGCGCACGGCCGGCTTGGATCCGGTCTCGCGCTCGAAGCAGATGTAGATCGCCGCGTCGAAATGGAAGGTGTCGGCCATGACCGGCACAAGTGCGGGGTTGAGCACAGGCATGTAGGTCGGCATCAGGCCCATGACAGTGCCGTCTTCGATGGCGCCGCCCAGCGCCGCGCTCGAATTGGTGGTGATGATCGGGACGAGATCGAGATTGGCGCGCATGGAGAGCGCGCCGCGCTCGCCCAGATGGGGCGTGGTGTCTCCCAGCCTGTGGTGCACGAGATCGGCCACCGTCTTGGGGACACCCATGCGCTGCACATAGGCGGCGGAGGCGCAAAGCACGAAATGGATGGTGCCGGCGCGCACCGCGACGCGGTCGGTCTCCATCGGCACCTTGTACTGGATCTGGATGTCGTAGGGCGGCGTGAAGTTGCCGCTGAGATCGTGTGCCGTGAATATCTGCAGCGTCACCGAGGAATTGCGGTCGAAGAATGCCGACTGGAACGGCGGCATCCAGTAGCCCGCCAGCCCGTCACCCATCAGGAGCTTGCAGTCCCCCTCCACCCGGTTCACCGCCTCGCGGACGCTGCCCTTGGCGCGGTCGATGATGTCTTCGGCGCTGTTGGCGTATTTGAGGAGCTTGCCGCCCTGCGAGGTCAGCGCGATGCCCTGGGGAACCCGGTCGAAAAGTCGCGCGCCGATGGATTTTTCCAGCCGCGCGATGCGCCGGCTCACCGCCGATTGGGTCATCCGGAGCTTCTTGGCCGCGCGCGTGTAGCTCCCCTGCCGGGCCACGATCGCGAAAAGCCGGAAATCGTCCCAGTCCAGATCGGGCATTTCGGCCGCCTCATCGTTTGAGGCATGCCCCCATTCGCGATTGCGGTCTTTTCCCCGCCCGGTCACCGGATCACGCTCCATTCAGGCGTTTTTTGCATGAGTGGGCTGGGGCAAGGAGGTGGGAGTACGGCATGAGTTTCATCCATAGATTGGACACCGACAGACCGGCAGGTGCAGACGCTGGTCCCCGCAGTCTACCACACGTTGCCCGGGAAAAGATTTCGATTCGCCAACTCAAACTTGAAGAAATTGACCAAGCGCTGGCATTGACGCGGCGTCATCCTGAACTGACCATCGGCTCCGGTGAGGTCTTCAAACGCGTGCACGCGCACAACCCCGACACGACGTGGGGCGTGTTCGTCTCCCAGAACGATAGCGAAGAAGGGACGCTGGAGGGATATTATGCGTTCCTTTTGCTTAACGAGGCCGGGCATAAGGCGCTCATCGCGCGCAGCCTGGACCGCAAGAACCCCGCCCCCGAATTCCTCGCCACGCCCGGCAGCCGCCCCGCCGCCGCCCATATGTGGACGGTCATCGCCAAGGGCCTGAGCGCCCAGGCGACCATGCCCATCATCAAGACGCTGGGCAAAACCTGCGCCGGCATCCCCCTTTACGCGACGGCTGGGACCAATGCCGGCCTGGCGATCCTGCGCCGGCGGGGCTTCAAGCCGGTCGCGCCCGACACCGGCGAGCTGGGGAGCCTGTTCCTCTTCCACAAGCCGACCATCGAGCGGACCAGGGGCGCGGCCATCTCCGCGCGCAGCCTGGTGCCGCCCGCCGTCCACCCGGCATCGTCCCGCCCCGCCCTGGCCGAGCCCCGCATCACCATCGACGTCGCGCGCACCTCCGACGACGTGGAGAAGGCGCTGGCGATCCGCGCCGCCGTCTACATGATGGAGCAGCATTGCCCGTACGAGGAAGAATTCGACGGCAACGACCGTACCTGCACCCATCTCGTGGGCCATATCGGCGGCGCGCCGGCGGCGACGATCCGCATCCGCTACTTCGCCGGCTTCGTGAAGCTCGAGCGGCTGGCCGTGCTGCCGCATTTCCGCGGCACGGCCATCGCGCGGCAAACCATCCAGACCGCGATCGATTTCGTGCGCCGCAAGGGCTACCGCAAGATGTACGGGCACAGCCAGAAGAGGCTGCTCGGCTTCTGGGCGCAATACGGCTTCAAGCCGATGGACAAGCAGGTCCCTCTCGTCTTTTCCGACCACGAATATGTCGAGGTCGCCTGCGATCTCGAACCGCACCAGGACGCGCTGTCCATGCACAGCGATCCTTACGTGATCCTCAGGCCCGAAGGCCTGTGGGACCAGCCGGGCATCCTCGAACGCTCCGCGGAGCGCCCGCCGACCAACCCCCACTGAAGCCGCATTGAAGGAAGTAAGTCATGAACTCGCACGCGAAATTCCGCCCGCAAGCCCATGCCGAAGTGAGCCGCTTCGGGCTTCTGCTCAGCGCCGACGCCAAGCTGGTCGAGGCCGCGGAGACTCTCAGGCGCGCGGGCCTCGTCCGCAACGTCGGCCAGCTTGCGGCCTTGCGCGCGTCGGTCGCCAAGGAGCTGAACGGCCTGCAAGAAGACGTCTACGAGCGCATCACGGCGGACTGAGTGCGGGCGCAAGGCCTTGGCCGCGCCCCCGGCGGTCAGCCGTAAGGCGGCTTGTCCCAGCCCTTGGGCGAGCGGGTGAAGATTTCCACGCCGGTTTGCGTCACGCCGACGGAATGCTCGAACTGGGCGGAGAGCGAACGGTCGCGCGTCACCGCCGTCCAGCCGTCGCTCAGGATCTTCACGCCATAGCCGCCGAGATTGATCATCGGCTCCACGGTGAAGAACATGCCGGGCTTGAGGCCGAGGCCGTAGCCCGCGCGCCCGTAATGCACGATGTTGGGCAGCGCGTGGAAGACCTTGCCGAGGCCGTGGCCGCAGAAATCGCGCACCACCGCGCAACGCTCCTCGCTCTCGGCGTAGGATTGGATGGCGTGGCCGATATCGCCGGTCGTCGCGCCCGGCTTCACCGCCGCGATGCCGCGCAGCATGGACTCATAGGTGATGTCGACCAGGCGCGCGGCTTTGCGCTTGACGTCGCCCACCAGGTACATGCGGCTCGTATCGCCGTGCCAGCCGTCGAGGATCACGGTGACGTCGATGTTGACGATGTCGCCGTCGCGCAGCGGCTTGTCGCCCGGGATGCCGTGGCAGACGACGTGGTTGATGGAGGTGCACAGCGTATGCCGGTAGCCGCGATAGCCGAGGCAGGCGGGAACCGCGCCGTGGTCCATGGTGTATTCGAAGGCGAGCTTGTCGAGATGTTCGGTGGTAACGCCGGGCTTGACTTCCGGAACCATCAAATCGAGCACTTCGGCCGCCAGCCTGCCCGCGCGGCGCATGCCCTCGAAACCCTCCGGCCCGTGGAGCGGCACGCCGAGATTGGCGCGGCGGGCGGCTTCGATGGTCTCGAATTGCGGCAGGGACATCATGGCCTCCGATATAACCCTGGCGCGGGGATTCTCAAAGATCGGCTGACGGCGCCTCGGATTCCCCGCTGCCGCGCCCGCCCAGGAACAGCAGCAGCACGGCCACCACCGTGAGCCAGACGAAATGGGCGGGGCCCCCGGCGGGGCCGCGTTCGCAGCGCAGGTAGAAGTCGATGAGGGCGATGAGGGCGACAAGTCCGGTATTGCCGAACAGCCGCCACCCCGTGGGCCCGTCGCGCGGCACGCCGAGGAATTCCACCAGCCCCAGAGCCGTCGCGGACGCCGCCGCCAGCGCGCCCGCGCCCAGGAGCCACAGTCCGCCATAGGCCCACAGCGGATTGCCCAGCGCCAGCGCCGCCAGGTCGGCCGCGAGCGCACCCGCCAGGAAGGCGGTCAGGAACGGCGCCAGCGTCTCGCGCAGGGGCTTGCCTGCGATGACGAACACGGTCGAGGGCACGTTGTGGGGCACGCGATCTGCCATGATGCGGGGATGGGTTAGCACGGCCGCCGCCTGTTGGGGAAACGCCGCCTGTCCGATGCTGTTCCGCTCCATGGACGCGGTGTAAGACGGCGCCATGAGCGACAATCCCACCGCCGCGGTGCTGGTGATCGGCGACGAGATCCTCTCCGGCCGCACCCAGGACACCAACACCGCCCACATCGCGCGCGTGCTGGGCGCGCTCGGCATCGAGCTGCGCGAGGCGCGCGTGGTGGCCGACGCGCAGGAGGAGATCGTGGCCGCGCTGAACGCGCTGCGGGCCCGCTATACCTACGTTTTCACCACGGGCGGCATCGGGCCGACCCATGACGACATCACAGCGGACGCAGTGGCGGCGGCTTTCGGCGTCGGCATCGATTACCACCCCGAAGCGCTTTCGATGCTCGCCGCCCGCTACAAGCCCGGCGAGTTCAACGAGATGCGCCGGCGCATGGCGCGCATCCCGCTGGGCGCCACGCTGATCAGGAACAGCGTCTCGACCGCGCCGGGATTTCTGATCGGCAACGTGCACGTCATGGCGGGCGTGCCGATGGTGATGCGGGCGATGATGGAGGCGATCGCGCCCACCCTGCGCCGCGGCGCCGAACTCCACTCGGCGACGGTGGAAGCGCGCATCCCCGAGGGGCGCATCGCCGCCGCGCTGGCGCGCATCCAGGAGGCTCATCGCGACACCGCCATCGGCAGCTATCCCTTCTACCGGGAGGACGGGATCGGCGCGCAATTCGTGATCCGGGGGCGGGACAAGGCAGCGGTCGAGGCCGCCGCCGCGGAAATTGAAACTGCCATTAAAATTGAGGGAATCGAGCCGCTTAGGGTCCCACGCGGGGCGTGAGAACCTATAAGCGCCTGTTTGGCAAGCGAAAAGAAAGGTCGACAGGGCGGATTTGGCCCTGTACGTTGCGCTTCAGGTACGGGGTGCGCCCTTCGGGGCGCGGGGGAGAAGTCCGAACCACCAGTAGTAAACCGAACTGGTTAATCCGGTCGCGGCGGGTCAACTTCTCTCTGGTCAGTCAAGGAGCCAGCAATGACGACGAAGAAGCGTGTTCTGGGGGCCATGGCGGGCGGCGTGCTGGTTGCGATTGCGGGGGTGGCCATGGCGGCGACCTTCTCCCACAGCGCCCGGACCGACTTCTACTCCCCCGGCAAGCACCGCTTCTACGTCTGGTGCGCGGGCGGCAGCGACTACATGGCGACCGCCGCCGGCGCGACCGCCGAAGACGCCCAGATGAAGCTTTACGACGCCACCAAGGCCCACGGCCGCTCCGCCTGCTGGCCGGTCTGGCAGGGCCGCGTCTCCAACTGAGCCTACTTGTCCAGCCCCAGTTCCCGGGCTTCCGCGTCCAGCGCGGCGCGTGAGGCTGTGTCCGCCTTGAGCGCGGCGCGCGCATCGGCGAGCGCGGCCCTGGCCCTGGCGCGGTCACCCAGCACGGTGTAGGCGCGCACCAGCCGCTGCCAGCCTTCGGGATCGTTAGGTTGCGTCTTCAGGCGCGCCGCCAGGCCCGCGACCATCGCGGTCACGTCCGGCGCACCGCCGGATCGCGCCGCAAGCGAGGCGATGTTGTCGAGCAGCGCGTCGCGGCCGGGCGAATCCGCCGGCAGTTCGGCAAGGATCCCGTTCCACAGCGCCAGCGCATGTGCATTGTCGTGCCGCTGCGCATAGGCAAGACCGAGCAGGTAGCGCGCGTCGCGATTTCCGGGGTCGCGCTTCAGCGCCTCGTTCAGCGCCGTTTCCGCGTCCGGCGTGACGGTGCCGTCGTTCTGGGCGGTGAGCGCCTCGGCAATGGAGGTGTAGAGCCGCGCCTGTTGGTCCTTCGGCGCGTAGGGCAGCGCCTCGCGGAACGCGCCCGCGGCGTCCTGGCCGTCATGGATGAGGAGATAGCCGCGGCCCAGCATGGCCCATGCCATGGGATCGGTGGGATGGGCGCGGGCGTTGGCCACGAGCCTCGCAACGATCCCGCGCAGGTCGTCGTCCCTGAGCGGCGCGGCCTCGCGCAGCGCCAATTCCGGCGATCCGACCATGAGATAGACGCCCGCGCCGATGCCGAGCACCAGGGCGGCCACCGCGCCCGCCAGCACCAGGCGTGCGCGGCCCGTCTGCGCGTGCAAGACGGGCCACGCCACGAACGCGGCCGCGGCCAGGATGAGGGCTGTAAAGACCAGATAGGGCAGGACGATCATGCGGGCGAAGCCCCTAGCATGGGGCGGCGTCGAATGCGACGCTCGCGGCCGGCCCTTCCGTGGACGTCCGCATGATCCCGTTCTCCGGCAATCCCCTCGACCGCGCCAGCGAGAAACGCACCGATTCCGAATGGCTCGCGGCCCGGCGCCGCGATCCGGACTCGCTGATCCTGCCGATGTGGCGGCTGCAGCCCTTCCTGCTGGGGCCGGAGCGCACCAAGGGACCGATCGAGGCCTGCTACCTGAGGCCGGGGCTCGCGGAGACCATCGCAGGGCCTGAAGCGTGCTGCGTGCTGCTGGGGCTCGAACGGGGCCGGGCCATCTTCGCGCTCGACATCAGCGCCGCGCCCGATCCCGCCAATCAGGGCGCGCTCGAGGGGCTTGGGCATTTCCGGGACATGCGCGGGGCGGCGATGCTCTTGGGCGGACGGGACACCGCCATCTGCGGCCAGGCCAAGGCGATGATCGACTGGCACGCCCGCCACGGTTTCTGTCCCAATTGCGGCGCGCGCACCGCGATGGCGGACGCGGGCTATCGCCGGCATTGCGGCAGCTGCGGCGCCGATCACTTCCCGCGCACCGACCCGGTGGTGATCATGCTGGCCACGCACTGCGATCCGATCCTGGGCGACGCCTGCCTCGTCGGGCGCGGCAAGCAGTTCCCGCAAGGCATGTTCTCCGCGCTGGCCGGATTCGTCGAGCCCGGCGAGACCATCGAGGAAGCCGTGCGCCGCGAATTGACGGAAGAGGCCGGCGTGAAGACCGGCCGCGTCGCCTACCACGCCACCCAGCCCTGGCCGTTCCCCTCTTCCCTGATGATCGGCTGCTTCGCCGAAGCCGAAAGCCGGGACATCGTGGTCGACACCAACGAGCTCGCCGAAGCCTTCTGGCTGGAAAAGAGCAAATTGCGCGCCCTCATCGCCGGCGAGAAAGTCGACGGGCTGTGGATCCCCCCGTCGATCGCCATCGCCCGGCACCTGCTGGAGGCGTGGGCAAGGGATTAGAACGTTGGATCGCGCCAGACGGGCTTGCCGGCGAGCAGCGTGAGCAGGACGCGGGCGTGGTGGATGTCGCCGGGCTTCAGCGCGAAGAGGTTCTTGTCGAGGACGATCAGGTCGGCTTGCCTGCCCACCGTCACGGTGCCGTCGATGCCGTCCTCGCGCACCACCCAGGCGGCGTCGCGGGTGTAGGCGGCGAGCATGGCGGGGAGCGTCATGCGCTCCTCCGGCTGGCGCGGCGGCAGGCTGCCGTCGAGCGGCTGGCGGGTGATCGCGGCCTGGATGGAATCGAGCGGGTTCATGTCCGTCGCCGGCCAGTCGCTGCCCGCGACGATGCGCCCGCCCGCGCGCGCGATGGCGGCGATGGGCATGATCCAGCGCGCGCGCACCGGCCCCAGCGCGGTCTCGGTCCCGGCTGCGGCGGGATCGGAGGCGGGAAACCAGAGCGGCTGGAAATTGGCGGTGACGCCGAGCCGGGCGAAGCGCGGAATGTCCGTGGGATCGGCGACGCCGACATGGGCGATCTGGTTGCGCCGGTCGCGCGGCGGATCGGCGGCGATCGCGTCCGCATAGGCATCGAGGCCCTCGCGCACCGCGCCGTCGCCCATCGCGTGGAAATGGATGAGAAAGCCCGCCGCGTCGAGGCGGCGCACGATGGCCTTCAGCGCCCCGGGCCGGACGAACAGGCTTCCGCGCTCGCCCAGCCTGTCGGCATAAGGCGCGAGAAGGGCCGCGGTGTGGCGGTCGATCTCGCCGTCGAGGAAGATCTTGGCGGCGTCGGCCCGGAAGAACGGCCCTGCCAGGCGGGCGCGGCGGGCGACGAAGTCGTCCACCTGGGGGGGGCCCTTCGACGGGTCGACGAGCTGGGCGGCCACGACCCGCACGGTGAGTTCATGCGCATCGTCGGCGGCGCGATAGGCCTCGAGCATCGGCGCGATGCAGGCCGCGTCGAAGATCGACGTCACGCCGTAGCGGTTGAGGATGGACGTCGTGCGCCTCAGCGCCTCGCGGTATTCGGCCTCCGCCGGCCTGGGAATGTGGCTGCGCACCAATGCGACGGCGTTGTCGCGCAACAGGCCCGTCGGCTTGTGCGTTTTCGGATCACGGACGATGCCGGGATCGTCCGGACCCCTTGCATCGATCCCCGCAATGGTGAGCGCGCGCGAATTGGCCCAGGCGGTGAAGCCGTCTTCCGTGCGCAGGAAGGCGGGCTTGCCGGGCACGATCGCATCGAGATGGGCGCGCGAGGGACCCGCCGGGCCGAACGCGCCGGGCGACAGGCCGATCGCCTGCAGCCATTGGCCCTTCGCCGCCGCGCAGACGCGCAGGGCGCCGTCGACCGCGGCGGCGCTGTTCAGGCCCTCGAGCCGGCATTGCAGGAGCCGCAGCCCGCCCGACATCGGATGGACGTGCGCGTCGTGGAATCCGGGAAGCACCATGCGGCCGTCGAGCGCGATGGTGCGTGCGTGCGGTTGGGCGAAGGCCGCCGCGCCCGCATCGCTGCCGACAAAGGCGATGCGGCCGTCGCGCACGACGACCGCTTGCGCCCAGGGCCTGGCGGGATCGAGCGTGTAGACCGCGCCGTCCTTGAGGATCAGGTCGTCCGCCTGCGCCGCGCCCGCGGCCAGCAAGAACGCGAGGGCGGCCGCGAGACGCACGGTCAGGGCAACTCGCCCCGGTGCCGGTGCGCGGGATAGACGCCCAGGATCGAGAGCTTCGAGGTGAAGAACTGAAGTTCTTCCAGCGCCAGCCGCACCGCCCGGTCTTCGGGATGGCCTTCGATGTCGGCGTAGAACTGCGTGGCGTTGAACGAGCCGCCCAACTGGTAGCTCTCCAGCTTGGTCATGTTCACGCCGTTGGTGGCGAAGCCGCCCATCGCCTTGTAGAGCGCGGCCGGCACGTTGCGCACGCGGAAGATGAAGGTGGTGATCACGTCCGTTCCATCGTGCGGCGCGTCGTCGGGCTCCGGCGCCATGATGAGGAAGCGCGTCATGTTGTGCGCCTCGTCCTCGACATTGGCCTTGAGCACATCGAGCCCGTAGATCTCGCCCGCCAGCGAGGAGGCGATGGCGGCGACGCTCGGGTCGTTCAATTCGGCGACATGCCTGGCGGAGCCCGCGGTGTCGTGCCAATTGTGCTGGACGAGCTTCATTTCGCGCACGATGCGCCGGCACTGGCCGAGCGCGGGCAACTGGCTGAACACGGACTTGATGGCCGAGAGCTCGGCGCCCTTTACCCCGAGCAGCTGATGATGGACCGGCAGGAAGTGCTCGCCCACGATGTAGAGCCCGGCCTCGGGCAGAAGATGATGGATATCGGCGATGCGGCCATGCAGCGAATTCTCCACCGGGATGATGCAGAGATCGGTTTCGCCGTCGCGCACGGCGGCGACCGCGTCATCGAAGGTCGGGCGCGGGACCGCCATCGCGCCGGGCAAGGCCTCGCGCGCCGCCAGATTCGCATAAGCTCCGGGCTCGCCCTGGAACGCGACCCGCCTGGCCTTGGAGACGAGTGTCTGGTGCGGACTCACGATCTTCCTCCCAACAGGCGCCGCGCGCGCGCCAGATCCTCCGGCGTGTCGACGCTCAGAGGCACGGCCGCCACGCGTGCCACCGCGATGGTCAGTCCGGCTTCGAGGGCGCGCAGCTGTTCGAGCTTCTCGCGCTTTTCGAGCGGCGAGGCGGGGAGCGCGACGAAGCGTGCCAGAGCGGTGCGGGTGTAGGCGTAGATTCCGACATGATGGTAAAGCGCGCCCTCGCCCGCGGGCACGCGCGCGCGACTGAAATAGAGCGCGCGGCCGCGCCTGCCGCCCGCGTCCCATGCCACCACCGGCTTGACCACGCTGGGATTGTCGAAGTCCGCGGCATCGTCGATCTCCGCCACCAGCGTGGCGATGTCGGCCCCTTCCAGCGCATTTGCGACGGCACGGATGTCGGCGGGATCGATGGCCGGCAGATCGCCCTGGAGATTGACGACCACGTCGTGGGCGCCTTCGGGGTCTGCGATCTCGAGCGCCCGGAAGATGCGGTCCGAACCCGAGGGCAGATCGGGCTCGGTGAGGATGGCGCGCCCGCCCGCGGATTCGACGGCGCGCGCGATATCCGATTCCGCCGCCGCCACGATCACCGGCCCGAGATTCGCGGCCACGGCTTGGCGCCACACGCGCACGATCATCGGCACGCCGGCGATGTCGGCCAGCGGCTTGCCGGGCAGGCGCGACGACGCCATGCGCGCGGGAATGACGACGATCGGGTTCATGCGCGAGCCACTCGAAATACTCCAAACTTATGCGACGCTTCGCCGCAATGACGGTCAAAAGCCGCCGGGTAATGTCGCCCCGATCCGGGGGGCGCCTCGCCCAGTCGACCCGTGCCAAGCCACCTGCCAGCGGAGCCTGACCTTATGGATTCCTTCGAATGGAACAAGATCGCGGGTGGCGTGCTCGGTACACTGATGTTCGTGGTGATTCTCAAGATCGCGGCCGGCGCGATCTTCGAGGTGCCTGAGCCGGCCAAGCCCGGCTATGTGGTCGAGGGCGTGGCGAGCACCGAGACGAGCGGCACCGAGGCGGCAGCCGCGGAAGAAGCGATGCCCGACTGGGGCACCGTCCTGCCCAAGGCCGATCTCGGCGCGGGCAAGACCATCTCGGGCCGCTGCGAGCAGTGCCACGACCTCTCCAAGGGCGGGCCGAACAAGATCGGCCCCAATCTGTGGGCCATCGTGGACGCCGGCCGCGGCGTGGATCGCGGCGGCTTCGACTTCTCCTCCGCCATGAAGTCCAAGGGCGGCACCTGGACCTATGACGAGCTGTTCAAATTCCTGAAGCTGCCGGGCGCCTACATCCCCGGCACCAAGATGACCTTCGCGGGGCTCAGGAGCGCCGACGATCGCATCAACCTGATCGCCTATCTGCGCACGCTGGCGGATTCGCCCGCGCCGATCCCCGCGCCCAAACCCGCCGCCGCTGCGCCTGCACCGGCCGCCGCCGCGCCCGCCGCCGGCAAGACGGCCGCACCCGCCGCGACGCCGCCGAAGAAGTGACGTCCGCGCCCCGGCGGTTTTCACCCGAGATCGTTCTTGTCTGACATCGCGAAAGCGGCGAGCGTAGGCGCATGACGATGCTGCTGCTCGCCGTGCCCGTGACCTGGGCGCCGCTCTGGACGACGCCGCTCGGCGAGATCGCGCCGGAGCTCACCCTCGCCGTCGAAGGCCGCGACGCCTACGACAAGGCCGAGGTCGACTATGTGCTGAGCTTCCGCCCGGCGCCGGGATTCCTCGCCACGCTGCCGAAGCTGAAGGCCGTGTTCTCGCTGGGCGCGGGCGTGGACGGGTTTCTCGCGGACAAGGACTATCCGGGAGGCGTGCCGCTGGTGCGTTTCGTCGACCACACGCTGTCGCGCGAGATGGCGCAGTTCGTGGTCATGCACGTGCTGATGCACCACCGCATGGCGAAGTTCTTCGAACAGGCGCAGCGCGACGGCAAGTGGCGCCAGACCATCCCGCCGCGGCGCACGGAAGACACGCGCGTGGGCATCCTGGGGCTGGGCGAGATCGGCATGCTGGCGGCGCGGCACCTGCGCGATCTCGACTTCCAAGTTCTGGGCTGGAGCCGCACCAAAAAGCACGTCGACGCCATCACGAGCTTTGCCGGCGATGGCGAACTCGAAGCGTTTCTCGGCAGCACCGACATCCTGGTGTGCCTGCTGCCGCTGACGCCGCAGACGCGCGGCATCCTGAACGCGAGGACCTTCGCGAAGCTTCCCTCCGGCGCCTATGTGATCAACGTGGCGCGCGGCGGCCATCTGATCGAGCCCGACCTGATCGCGGCGCTGGATTCCGGGCACCTCTCCGGCGCGGTGCTGGACGTCTTCCAGACCGAGCCGCTGCCGGAGGACAATCCCTTGTGGAGGCATCCCAAGGTGACGGTGACGCCGCATGTCGGCGCCATCTCCGACCCGCGCGTGGCGGCGCAATACGTCTACGACCGCATCAAGCGCCACACGCGCGGCGACGCGCTCGACCATGTGGTGGACATGGCGCGCGGGTATTGAATCGGGCCTGGCTTACGCAGCGGGCGGATAGCGCTTCTTCAGCATGCCGTACAGCGCCCGCGCGGCGCTGGCTTCGGCGCCTTTGCGGCGGCCGGGCTTGGGACGGTCGATCCAGGCGGGGATGTCGAGATGCATCCAGCTCTTCGCCCGGGTGACGAAGCGGTTGAGGAACAGCGCGGCGGTGATGGCGCCGGCGAGATTGTAGTCGGGCGAATTGTTGAGGTCGGCGATGGGGCTGGCGATCGCGCTCTCATAGCCGCGCCACAGCGGCAGGCGCCACACGAAGTCGCTGACCGCCTGGCCCGCGGAATAGAGCTCGGCGGCGAGCGCCTCGTCGTCGGTGAAGAAGGGCGGCAGGTCGAAACCGGTGGCGGCGCGCGCCGCGCCGGTGAGCGTCGCCACGTCGATCATCAGATCGGGCGCCTCGTCGTCGCCGTCCGCCAGCGCGTCGGCGAGCACGAGTCGGCCTTCGGCGTCAGTATTGCCGATCTCCACCGTCAGCCCCTTGCGGCTCCTGAACACATCGCCCGGGCGATAGGCGTTGCCGGAAACGGAATTCTCCACCGCCGGGATCAGCACGCGCAGCCGGACCGGCAGCTGCGCGTCCATGATCATGTGCGCGAGCCCCAGCACCACGGCCGCGCCGCCCATGTCCTTCTTCATAGTGAGCATGCCGGACGACGGCTTGAGATCGAGGCCGCCCGTGTCGAAGCACACGCCTTTGCCGACCAGCGTCAACCGGGGCGCGCCGGCCTTGCCCCATGTGAAGTCGATCAGCCGCGGGCTGCGCACGCTGGCGCGGCCTACGGTGTGGATCAGCGGATAGTTCTTCTTGAGCAGATCCTCGCCCAGCGTGAGCGCGAATTTCGCGCCGTGACGCTTCGCGAGATCGCGCGCGGCGGCGGCCAATTCCTCCGGTCCCATGTCGTTGGACGGCGTGTTGACGAGATCGCGCGCCAGGAACACGCCCTCGGCGATGCGCGTCACTTCCGCGGCGTCCACGCCCGCCGGCGCCACGAGCCTGGGCGATTTGCGGTCCACCTTCTTGTAACGGCCGAAGCGATAGGTGCCGAGCAGCCACGCGAGCGCGGCGTTGGCCCCGGCATGGCTCTCGGGCACGTCGCCCAGCGCATAGGTGCCTTGCGGCAGGGATTCGGAGAACTGCGCCAGCGCCAGCCGGTCCTCGCCCTTGCCGAGACCCAGGACCGCGGCGCTCACGCCCCTGGCGCCGGGGATGAGGACGAGTTCGCCGTCTTTCGCGGCAAAGCCCACGTTTTCGAGCCATTGGGCCTCGCGCCTTGGCAGCGCCGCGCGCCAGCGCTTGAGGCCCGATGCCTTGACGGCGTGAAGCCTGGTTGCACCTTTTGCGCTTCTGACAAGGCTCTCATGCATGGCGCGGCCTTCCAATGACGGGCGGCGCGACTCTAGGAATCGCGCGCGAGGACCGCAACCGAGAACCGCAACCAAAAGCCGCAACTCTGGCGCAACGGAAAGACGTCATGGCGAACTACACCCTGATCCTCGGCACCAAGGACTGGTCGAGCTGGAGCCTGCGGCCCTATCTCGCCATGCGCGCGACGGGGGCTGCGTTCGAGGAGATCGTGGTGCCGCTCAGGCAGGGAGATTCGCGCGACCGCTTCCTGCCCCATTCCGCGGCGGGCAAGCTGCCGGTGCTGAAGATCGCCCAGGACGGCAGGCAGACGACGGTGTGGGACAGCCTGGCCATCTGCGAGACGCTGGCCGAGCGCCATCCCGAGGCGCAGCTCTGGCCGAAGGACGCCAGCGCCCGCGCCGAGGCGCGGTCCTACGCGGCGGAGATGCATTCCGGCTTCCCCGCCATGCGCGCGCAACTCTCCATGGACTTCGCGCGGACGCTGCCCACGCCCGCGCTCGACGACGCGGCCAGGGCCGACGTCGCGCGCGTTCAGGAGGCCTGGATGCATGCGCTGGAGCATCATAGCGACGCGCGGGGCTTCCTGTTCGGCGGCTTCTCCATCGCCGATGCAATGTACGCGCCGGTGGTGTCGCGCTTGCGTACCTATGGCATCGGGGTGCCGCCGCTCATCCGCGCCTATATGGACCGCATGATGGCGCTGCCCGCGATGCGCGACTGGATGCGGGACTCGCAAAAGGAAGTCGATTCGGGCGTGGCGTAGGGCTTTGGCGCGCGCCTACTTCGCTTCGCCGTAGTAATGCGCCGCGCCGGGATGGAGCGGCGCGGGCAGGTGGTCCGTCGCCGCGTCGCGCCGGATGAGCGCCGCGCGCGGATGGCTCGCGTTCAGCATGTCGCGATTGGCGGGATTGAACAGCGCGCGCGTCACGCCCGCCACCACATCGTTTGGCACCTGATCGTTGACGATCAGCACCGCGCGCACCGCCACGGTGTCGGTCGCGCCCGTGCCCGGATAGGTGCCCGCCGCGATGGCGTCGGCCGCGAGGCTGGGATTGGCTTTGAGCAGGCGCTTGCGTTCCGCCCCGGCGATGGGCAGCAATGTGGCCTTGCCCTGGGCCATGAGATCGCGCACCAGCGGCACCGGCGCGCCGCCGGTGAAGAAGAAGCCGTCGAGCCTGCCCGCCGCGAGATCGCTTGCCGCCTGATCGGCCGGAAGATGCGCGGCTTTCAGCGACCGCTCGGACAGGCGGTAGGCCGCGAGCACCTCGCGCGCCGTCACGATCGTTCCGGAGTCCTCGGTGCCGACCGAGACCTTGCGGCCCCTGAGCGCGGCGATGGAATGGATATGCGCATCCGCCCGCACCACCACATGCACCTCTTCGGGGAACAGCGATGCCATGGCGCGGATGTGGGTCTGCCTGTCGTGGAACACGCCCTTGCCCGCCACGGCCTCGGCCACCGCGTCGGACTGGGCGAGCGCGGCGTCCGCAAAATGGGCGTTCACGTCCTCGATATTGGCGATGGTGCCCGCGCTGGTACGGGCGGATGCGATCAGGCCCGCGGGCCCGCACACCCCCGGGGTGTCGCAGCGCACCACGCCCGGCGGATGGCTCACGATGGCCGCGATGGCCTCGCCGACGGGGAAATAGGTTCCGCCCGTGGGGCCGGTGTCGATGACGAAGGCGGCGCGCTGGGGCGCGGTCCGGGCGGGCCCGAGCAGGGCCACCGCCACCAAGGCGAACCCCGCGAGCAGGAGAGCCCCTCCCCAGCCGGCGACTCGACGCATCATGGCCCAAGATAGAACGATTTCATTGCGACAAGATTTGGACGGCCCCGCGAAATGCCGCGTCCCAAGGCCTCTTAGCAACATACTTAAGGGTTTGTTGACCCCCCAGGGTCCATCCTTGAGCGGCCAAGATCGTGCGGAGATCCCCACTCATGACCCGGGCCACGAAACGCCTTCTCGCCGGCACGGCGGCGCTCGCACTCATGGCGCTCGTCGCGCCGCCGGTCTACGCCGACGACGACGCGCCGCAGGCGCCTTCCGCCTCCAGCGATGTGAGCGCCGACATCGCGCGCGCGCACGCGCTGCGCGAGCAGGGCAATCTCAAGGAAGCGGCCTCGGTGCTGGCGCAGCTCATGCTCGTCCAGCCGGACGATGCGCGCATCGTGGGCGAGTACGGCAAGGTCATGGCCGAGGAGAAGCGCGGCGACGATGCGCTGGCCTTCCTCCAGCGCGCCGTGGCGCTGAACGACGGCGACTGGACCCTGTGGTCGGCGCTGGGCGTGGCCTTCGACGAGAACAACAATCCCGGGGACGCGGCGGCGGCCTACAAGCGGGCGCTGGCGCTGAAGCCGGGCGAGCCCGCCGTCCTGAACAATTACGCCATGTCGCGGCTTCTGGCCGGCGACTATGTGGGCGCGCAGGAGCTGTTCGAGCAGATCCAGGGCGCCAACGACCCGCGCATCGCCAACAACAAGGCCATGGCCGCGGAGATCCTGGCCGCCAGGATGCCGGCGAGGACGCCGGCCAGGGCGCCCGCGATGGCAGCCGCGCCGAAATACACCGCGCCCGCCTCCGCGCCGGTGAAGGCCCAGGCGCTGGCGGAAGCCGCAACACCGGCGAACGCCGCACCGTCCACCCATGTCGCCGCGGCCGCCACGCCGGACGCGGCGCCCTCGCACGGCCCCATCAAGTCCGAATCGAACGCGCCCGGCGCGACCGGCGCCCCGCGCGCCATCGTGCTGGCGGACGGCGACAAGGCGATCATGCAGGCGGTTCCGAAAGATCCCCTGGCCGGGCCGGTGAAGCCCAGGACCGCGCCAGCCGCGCATCGCGCGGCCACCCACCGCATGAGCGTCGCCGAGCGGAAGGCCGCCACGACCGCGCCCGCGCTGCGCACCGCGGCGGACACGCACTGAAAAGTCATCCTCCCCGCGTCAGCGGGGAAAAGTGGACCGCGCCGCGAAGCGGCCGCGGGACGGCGGGGGCCAGTCTCCCGACGGAGACGCACTTGTCCCGCATCGCGGCGCCCGCGCGGCACGTCCCCCGCCACCGCCGGGGGCGGCAATTCAATGATGGAACGTGCTCATCACCCGCATGACGGCGGGGCCGAGGATGACCACGAAGAGGCAGGGCAGGAAGAACAGGATCATCGGCACGGTGAGCTTGGCGGGCAGCGCCGCGGCCTTCTTTTCGGCCTCGCTCATGCGCATTTCGCGATTTTCCTGCGCGGTGACGCGCAGCGCCTGGCCGAGCGGCGTTCCGTATTTCTCCGCCTGATTGAGCGCGGCGGCGACGGCCTTCACGCCGGCATGGCCGGTGCGCTTGGCAAGGTTCTCGAAAGCCTGGCGGCGCTCCGGAAGATAGGAGAGTTCGGCGGTGGTGAGGCCGAGCTCCTCGGCGAGCTCGACGGACTGCGCGCCGATCTCCGAGGCCACGCGGGTGAACGACGCCTCGATGGACATCCCCGATTCCACGCAGATCAGCATCAGGTCGAGCGCGTCGGGGAACGCCTTCATGATCGACTGCTGGCGCTTCTGGATCATGTTGGAGACGAACACGTCCGGCAGATAGAAGCCGAACAGGGCCGCGCCCAGCGCCGCCAGGAACTTCATGACCGGCGACCAGGTGAAATGGGTGATGAGGAAGAGATAGATCAGCGCCGCCGCGAACACCACGAAAGGCATCACGAAGCGGAAGAACATGAAGGTGACGAGCGGCGCCTGGCCGCGATAGCCGGCCTGGGTGAGCTTATCGCGCGTGTCGGCGGATTGCAGCAGGTTGGAGAGCTTCAGCCGGTCCACCGTCTGCTTCATGTAGCTGATCGGCTCGGAGCGCAGCGCGCCGCGCTTGCCGAGATTGGCCATGTGGCGGGCGCGCAACTCCTCGCGCTTCTCCGACACCGCCTTCATGCGCTGGCCGAGCTGGTTGCGCTCCAGGAGCGGCAGGCCGAGCGTGACGATGGTGGCGAACACCAGGATGGCGGCGATCGCCATGAAGTCGAACTGCTTGTCGAACAGGATGTTGAGAATACCGATGTCCAGGCCGCTCATGGCATCCTCAGTGCTTGAAGTCGATCATCTTCTTCATCACGAAGATGCCGACGCTCATCCAGACGGCGCAGCCGAGCAGCATGAGGTTGCCCATGCGCTCGGTGAACAGGGCCTCGATGTAGGTGGGCGTGGACATCCACACCAGGAAGGCGACCATGGGCGGCAGCGAGCCGATGATCATGGCCGACGCCTTGGCTTCCGACGACATCGCCCTGATCTTGCCCTGCAGGCGCTTTCTGTCGCGCAGCACGCCCGAGAGATTGGACAGCGCCTCGGAGAGATTGCCGCCGGACTTCTGCTGGATGGTCATGACGATGGCGAAGAAGCTCACCTCGGAGGTCGGCATGCTTTCGTACATGCGCTTGAGGCCCTGCTCCAGCGTGACGCCGACCTTCAGCCCCTCGACCAGCTTGCTGAACTCGCTGCCGACGGGATCGGGCATCTCCCTGGCGATGAGCTTGAGCGCTTCGTTGGTGGGCAGGCCCGACTTCACGCTGCGCACGATGGCGTCGATGGCGTCGGCGAAGCTGACGGTGAAGGCCTTGAGGCGGCGGTTCTTCAGGAAACCGATCACCCAGCGCGGCAGGCCGAGCCCGACGGTGAAGGCGATGCCCAGCGTGGCCAGGAGCGGCAGCTTGAAGAGCATGCACGCCGCGGCGGCGCAGAGCCCGGCGATGCCGGAAACGATGTAGAAGCTGCGCGGCTCGATGGAGAGGCCCGCCTGCTCCAGCCGGCGGCGCATCGTGGGCCGTTCCCTGCTGGCGGCGTTCTGCTTCTCGATATCCTTGAGCAGGGCCTGGACGTTCTTGCGGCGCGAGGCGTCGGAAGCCGGCGCGCGGCCGCCGGCGCCGGTGGCCTGCGCGGGACCGGAAACGGCCGCCAGACGCTTCCTGGAGGCCTCGCCGCCCGCGCCGGCGAAGGCGTAGGCCGCGCCGCCCACGGCCAGCATGAACACGATCACGGCGAGATAGAAGAACATCCGCCGCTACTCCTGCAAGGCGTCGAGCGCCTCGGCGAGTTCGCGGTCCATGCCGAAATAGCGCGCGCGCTCCCAGAAATTGGGGCGCACGATGCCGGTGCCGGTGTGCTTGCCCTTGATGCGGCCGGTCTCGTCCTCGCCGTCGATCTCGTAGTTCATGAGATCCTGGGTGATGACGACCTCGCCTTCGGTGCCCACGACCTCGGTGATCTTGGTGATGCGGCGCGAGCCGTCCCTCAGGCGCTCGGCCTGGATGATGACGTCGATGGAGGCGACGATCATCTCGCGGATGGTCTTCATGGGGAGCTGGAAGCCGCCCATGGTGATCATCGATTCCAGACGTGACATGGCCTCGCGCGGCGAGTTGGCGTGGAGCGTGCCCATCGAGCCGTCATGGCCGGTGTTCATCGCCTGGAGCAGGTCGAAGGCTTCGGGCCCGCGCACCTCGCCCACGATGATGCGCTCGGGACGCATGCGCAGGCAGTTCCTGACGAGATCGCGCATGGTGATCTGGCCCTGGCCCTCGAGGTTCGGCGGGCGGGTTTCCAGGCGCACGACGTGAGGCTGCTGGAGCTGGAGTTCGGCGGCGTCCTCGCAGGTGATGACGCGCTCGTCTACGTCGATATAGGCGGTCATGCAGTTGAGCAGCGTGGTCTTGCCCGAGCCGGTGCCGCCGGAGATCAGGACGTTGCAGCGGGCGCGCCCGATGACGCCCAGCACGCGCGCGCCCGCGGGCGAAATCGAGCCGAAGCGCACCAGGTCGTCGAGCTTGAGCTTGTCCTTCTTGAACTTGCGGATGGTGAGTGTGGGTCCGTCGAGCGCGAGCGGCGGAGCGATCACGTTGACGCGGGAGCCATCCAGCAGGCGCGCGTCGCAGATCGGCGAGCTCTCGTCGACGCGGCGGCCCACCTGGCTCACGATGCGCTGGCAGATATTCATCAGCTGCGCGTTGTCGCGGAAGCGGATGGGCGTGAGCTGCACCTTGCCGGCGACCTCGATGAAGACGCGGTTGGCGCCGTTGACCATGATGTCGGCGATGTCGTCGCGCGCCAGGAGCGGCTCGAGTGGGCCATATCCCAGGACGTCGTTGCAGATGTCCTGAAGCAGGTTCTCCTGCTCGGCGATGGACATCACCACGGCCTTGATCGAGATGATCTCGTTGACGATGTCGCGGATTTCCTCGCGCGCCGATTCCGGATCGAGCTGGGCGAGCTGGGCGAGGTCGATGGTGTCGATGAGCGCGTTGAAGATCGTCGTCTTGATGGCGTAGTAGTCCTCGGAGCGCTGGTCGGGTACCGCCTTGGCCAGTGGCTTGGACGGCATCGGCACGCTTTGCGCCTTGGCGCCCGGCGCCGGCGCCGGAGCGGCCCTGGCGGGCGCGTTCGCGTCCGCCGCCGCGGGAGGCGGCGGCACGGTCATCGCCTTGGGCGCGACCTTAGCTGGCGCTTCGTTCGTGCGTTTGCCGAACATCCGTCACGCCCGCTTCTTGTTGCCCGACAGGAACGACAGGAACGGCAGCACCGTCTTCTCCTCGGGCGCCGGCTGGCGGCCGGTGAGCACCTCGGCCATGCGCACGATGGCCTCGGCGGCGGCGGCGCGCGGCTGCACTTCGGGCAGCATCTGGCCGTTGTTGGCGGCGGCGCCGAACAGCGCCGGATCGAACGGCACGACGAGCGCGGGCGCGATGCCCAGCGTCTCGGCGAAGTCCTTGACAGGGATCTCCGGGCGCTTGGGCACGCCCACCTGGTTCATGATCAGCTTGGGCGGCGTGTCGTTGGGCCGGTTCTGCTTCATCAGGTCGACGATGCCCTTGGCATTGCGCAGCGACGCGAGGTCGGGCGCCGCCACGATGCAGATCTCGTCCGCGGCGAGCAGCGTCTGCTTCATCCACGGCGTCCACAGATGCGGCAGGTCGACCACCACGCAGGGCGTCATCTGGCGCACCGCGTCGATCACCGCCTCGAACGCGGCGGGATCGGTCTCCGGGTCGCGGTCGATGGTGGCGGGGGCGGTGAAGAGCGACAGATGCTGGCCGCATTTGAGCAGGAGGCGCTCGAGCAGCACGTCGTCCAGCCGCTCCGGCGCGGACAGCGCGTCGGCCACGCCCTGGCCGGGCTCCTCGTTGAAATCGAGGCCGGCGGTGCCGAACGGCAGGTCGAGATCGACGATGGCGGTGTTCACATGCATGCGCTCGGCGATGCACCAGCCGATATTGTGGGCGAGCGTGGAGGAACCCACGCCGCCGCGCGCGCCCACGAAGGTCGCCACGCGGCCGATGGGCTGCGCGTCGGGATTGAGATAGAGGCCCGAGATGACTTCGATCAGATGCAGCGGATTGACCGGCGCGACCATGTATTCGCTCACGCCCTTGCGCATCAGCTCGCGGTAGAGCTCCACGTCGTTGACGCGGCCCACCACGACCACCTTGGTCGAGGGATCGCAGACTTCGGCCAGCCGGTCGATTTCCTCGACGGCGGCCTTGCCCTGCAGGCGCGTCTCCACGATCAGGAGATTCGGCGCCACGCCGTTCGCGTGGTAGTCGACCGCGGCCTGCAGGCCGCCCAGCTGAACGGTGACATGCGCCTTGGCGAGGCGGCGGTCCGACGCCGCGCGCTGCAAGGCCGCGCCCGTGTCGGGGAATTCGCAGAAGGCCTGGATGGCGATGCGCGGGACCGGGCGCTCGTGCGGCGCCGCGCCGAAGGCCCCGGATTCGGATTCTTGCTGCTTTGCCATCGCCACCGCCTATTTGCTGCCGACGTCGGAATCGGCGCCCGACTGCTCGTTGACCTTGTCCGCCTTGTTCTTGTCGGCCTGGGTGATCTCGCCCTTCTCGTACTTGCCCATCACCGTCTGGCGGCGGTTGGCGTCGACGTCGCCCATGCCGCGCGGCTCGACCAGATCGCGCGGATCGGCGACCTGGGCGGCGATGTTGTGCTGGGTGGAGCAGCCGAAATTCGGCATCACCAGGTTGGAGGAGGTGTCGCCCGCGTTTTGCGACCAGTCGCCGCAATCGTCGCTGTGGGCCTCGTAGCTGATGTAGTTGAGCTCCACGCCGGGGCCGTCATGCTGGCCGACGAGAATGTGGGAGCGCGGCACACCCATCTCCGCCAGATGCTCGCCGAACCAGGTGATGGTGTCGCCCGAGGCGGGACCCTGCGGCACCGACACGCTGATGGCGCCGTTGCCGTGCTGCATGTAGGCGGCGACGAAGGCGCTGAGATGCGCATCGTCGGCCTCGCTGAGCCCGACGCCGGTGCCGGCGAAGGAGACCGTCATGGTGTGGGCGCTGGGCTCCACCGCGATGGGATGGTTGGCCGAACCGTCGGCCATCAGCCCGGTGCCGTCGTTCGTCGGCGCCGCACAGCTGCCCGCCAGCAGCAGGGCCGCGAGCGAGGCGAAACGGATGATGTCTTTCGTGGTCATGTTCCCTACTCCACGATGAAGCCGAGATTGGTGGCGCCGCCCGCCGCGGCGACGGCCTTGGGCGCCTTGTCGTAGACCGCGTTCAGGCGGCCGAGCAGGATGGTCTCGACGTCGGCGGCGGCCTGGAAGCCGTCGGTCGGAAGCGAGATCTTCTTCTCCGTCGTCGGATTGACGAGGTAGGCGCTCACCATCACGACGAGTTCGGTCTCGTTGTTCTGGAAGTCGCGGCTCCTGAACAGCGCGCCCAGCACCGGCATGTCCTTGAGGCCCGGGAAGGCGTCGAGTTCCTGCTTGGTGGTGTGCTGCATCAGGCCCGCGATGGCGAATGAGCCGCCGGACGGGAGCTCCACCGTGGTCTCCGCGCGGCGCACCGCGAGCGCGGGGATGGTCAGGCCCTGCGTGGTGATCGGGTTGCCGTTGGAATCGGTGCTGGTGGTGGCGGCCTGCACGAAGGCGCCGGTATTGGTCAGCTCGCTGACTTCGGTGGAGATCTGGATCGAGATGCGGTTCTCGCTCAGCACCACCGGCGTGAAGGAGAGGCCCACGCCGAACTGCTTGAACACGACGGTGACGTTGCCGAACTGGTCGCGCGCCGCCGGCACGGGGAACTCGCCGCCGGCGAGGAACTTGGCCGTCTCGCCGGAGACCGCGACCATGTTGGGCTCGGCCAGCATGTGGACGAGGCCCGCGGTTTCCAGCGCCTGGAAGGAGCCCTGCACGTTGTTGGGTCCGACGGTGCAGTCCGAGCCCGAAAGCGGGATGGCGCCGTTCTGGCAGACCTGGCCGATGCGCCCGCCCGACAGCGAGGACAGCGCGCGGCCCACGAGGCCGAACGGATTCTGCGTCGACACCGCGATCGGAACGCCCTGGCTGATCACGGCGGTGGAAAGATTGACACCCAGCTGCTTGGCGATGGTGCGCGAGACTTCGGCCACGCGCACCTTCAGCATCACCTGGTCGTGCGAGGTGATCTTGAGCATGTTGACGACCTTGGCCGGATCGCCCGCGAAACGCGCCGCCAGATCCTGCGCCAGCGCCGAGTCCTTGGCGTTGGAGATGGTGCCGGTGAGCACGATGTTGTCGTTGAGGGCGCCGACCTTGACCGAGCCGTCGGGGATGTCGCTGTGGATCATCTGGGCGAGGTCGGCGACGTCGCGCTCCACGCGGATGTCGACCGAGAGAATCTGGCGGCCCTGCGCGTCGAAGAAGAAGGCGTTGGTCTGGCCGATCTTCTGCGCCAGCAGGAAGATGCGGCGGGGCGTGCGCACCACCGCGTCCACGATCTCGGGATTGGAGACCAGCACGTCGCGCGCGTCGGCGTCGAGCTGCACGATGGCGGCCTTGTTGAGCGCCAGCGTGATGCGCTGGGAGGCCGGCGCGCCGTCGCGCGTGGCCACCGTGATGACCTTGGAATTGCCTTCGCCGGAATTGGGCGCGCGCGCCGAGGCGGGCGCCAGCGCGGCCAGGAGCAGGATTGCGGCGAGAACGGGCTTCTTCATGTCGCCCTTACTCCTTGTGGTCGCCGTGGCCGTAACGGATGACGGTCACGTCGCTGTCGGCTTGCGTGTTCTGGCGATCGGCGGTCGCCCTGGCGTTGCCCTCGACGAGGGGGCGCAGCGAAAGCGAAATCGTGCCCGAGGCCTGCGCGCGCTGGACGGTCATCGCCTCGGCGGGGGTGAGCTCGAGCGTGGCGGTCTTGGCGAGCACGACCTTCTGGTCCTTGTCTTCCTTGTAGGTCTGGTCCACGGCGAGCACGCGCACGTCGCTCAGCACCGTGCGGGTGCGGAAGCTGTGCTGCGAGCCTTCGTTCTGCTGGGTGAGCAGCACGTCGACCCGGTCGTTGGGCAGGATGAAGCCGCCCGCGCCGGTCTCGGTGGTGATGGCGACGGAGATGGCGCGCATGCCAGGGGCCAGCGTGGCCGCCATGAAGCCCGCGGAGTCGGCATGCACGATCTTGGTGTTGGTGACGGGCTCGCCCGCGACCATCGGCGCGCGCACCACCGTGCCCTGTACCGCTTCGGCGAGGCTCGGCGTCTCGTCCTGCGTGATGAAGGAGCCGTCGACGGCGCTGGAGGGCCAGGCCTGCCAGCGCACGGAATTGACGTTGAGCGGGGTGCCCGGCTGCAGGTCGCTGCCGGCGACGAGCACTTCCTTGGTCACCACTCTGGGCTGGGGGATCGCAGCTTCCACCTTGGGCGTGCCGCCGCCCAGAAGCGAGCGGACGATGAGGGCGACGAGCAAGGCGGCGACGACGGCGCCTCCAACCACGAGCGCGCGTTTGTTCATGGGGACCGGCTCCTTTGGCCCAATCCGACCACACAAGTCTTTAGAAAGTGCTTAACGAGACTTTGTCCCGTTCCAACAGTTAACCGCCGGTTGCCGCGCGGAATAAGTCTGTATACGGAAGGATGACCAGCGCGCCCAGCGCCAGCGCCACGCCGTAGGGGATGCCTTCCCTGTCGTCGTGCAGGCGCATGATCCAGCCCTGGGCGGCGAGGACCCGCGGCATGGGAACCTTGCGCATCGTGAGGAGCGCAAGCGTCAGTGCGCCGCCGAACAGGGAGGCGACGAGGGCGTATTCCATCAGGTCGCCCAGCCCCAGCGCCAGCGCGGTGGCGGCGAAGAGCTTGGCGTCGCCCCCGCCGATGAAGCCGAAGGCGAAGAGCGCGAACCCCGCGGCGAGGCCCACGGCCCCCGCGGCAAGATGCGAACCCAGGACCGCCAGCGGCATGTGGAGCGCCGGCGCCAGCGCGGCGAACATCGCCAGCATCGCGGCGGGCAGGAAATTGGGGATAGTGAAGCTCGCCACGTCCCAGCACGCGGCCGCGACGAGGAGGCCGGGAAACACCGCCAGAACGAGGAATTCCGAGAGCATGGCCATCCCTTGAATGTGCGAACGGCCGCCCTTGAGGCGGCCGCCGCGACAAGATCCGCTTCGAGCAGATCGCGGACGATGAATTACTTCACCGCGCCGGCGACCGTCGAGAAGGTTCCCTTCAGGTTCGTGCCGACCAGCTGCACGGCCGCGATGATCACCACGGCGATGCCCGCCGCGATCAGGCCGTACTCGATGGCCGTCGCGCCGGATTCGTCACGCACGAAACGAGAAACGAGATTCTTCATGATAACCTCCGCTTGATTTGACACCCTAGGACGTCCGGCGCTGCCGTTTTGTCGCGGCCAATGCGAGGACACGGCGAAAAGCTTACGCGCGCTCCCTTAATGGGGATTTAAATGGAGGTGCCGCCGACTCCGCGATTGTGTCTCGCGGCGATACGAAACCGGGGGGTTCGGAGGCATTGGACCGTTAAGTTTTCCCCGCTGTTTACCACGGCGCGCAATTTGGCCGCCGCGGAGGCGGAACTTCCGGGAACGCTACTGACGTTTGAGGCATGAAAATCCGCGGCGCGATGCATCGGCGCGAAATCCGCCGCTTAAAGCTTCCTTTACGGCGCGCGCGCTACCATGAAAGGAGCAATCCGAAAGGACCGCCCATGCGCCGCGCCCTCCTGCCCGCTCTCCTCATCGGCGCGTTCGCCGCGCCCGCTCTTGCCGGCACGGTGTCCGTGCCGATGGACGAAGTGCGCATCGTCGCCTTCAAGGAGCCGGTGTCGACGGTGTTCATGGGCAACCCCACCATCGCCGACGTGAACATGATCGATTCCCGCCATGCCTTCGTGCTGGGCAAGACCTTCGGCGAGACCAACCTGATCGCGCTGGGCGCGAACGGACGGCAGGTCGCCAACGATCACGTCACCGTCTTCGGCCGGCGCACCGGCATGGTGACGCTCAACAAGGGCGTCAACCAGTACAATTTCACCTGCACCAGCGCCCATTGCGAGACCCAGCCGGTGCCCGGCGACGAGAAGGGCTACTTCGATTCCACCACCGGCGCCGTGCAGGCGCACGAGGATCTGGGCGTGAAGTCCGCCAGCATCGGCGCCAACGGCGGCCCCGGCGCGCAGTAATCCGGTAATCGGGTATCAGGCATCGGCAGTGGCTGCCGCGAACGCGGCCGCCGATTTCCGGCAGCCGGCTTCCGCTTATTGCGCCACGCGCAGCTGGGTGATCTGCGTCGCGATGGTGTTGAAGGCGGTGACGATCGCGCCCGAGGTGGTCAGGTCGAAATAGTGGTCGAGATCGGTGGCGCAGTTCTGCAGCACGGTCGAATTGCCCTGCGTGCCGTTGAGATCCACGAATACGGCATAGATCGTGAAGCCCGCGGTCTTCGCTTTCTGGCAGACCAGCGTCATGCGGGCGTCGACCGAGGTGCTCTGGTTGGAGCCGTCGCCATACCAGCGGTCCTGCGTGTTCAGGCCGTCGGAGAGGATGATCAGCACCTGCGTGGTGTTGGCCGGCACGGCCCCGGCGTCGAACGGATCGCCGCTCGACTGCGCGACCCAGCCCCAGTCCAGCCCGATCGGCTGGTTGGTCGAGCCCGACGCGCTCATGTTGTCGATGGCCGATTTCAGGCTGGTCCAGTCATAGGAGAGTTTCGACATCGTCGATGGCGGGCAATAGGGCGTATTCTCCGGCGGAAAATTCGTCGAGGTGCTCGTGGGCGCGGTGTTGTCCACGTCGTAATCCTGCGTGCGATCCTCGATGCAGCCGCCCCAGGTGGAGTGATCGTTGACCACCCAGCTGTGGGTGTAGGGCGCGGTGCCGGTCTTGGTGACGGTGGTCACCACCGTCGTGGTCACGACGGTTTCGGTGTAGGTGCAGGTCGTCGTGCCGTGATGGGTAGAGCAGCTTTGCGAGCCGTCCGAGGTCGACGACGAGGAAGAGGTGCTGCTGCTCGTGCTGTCGCCGGTGTAGCCCGCGCTGGTCGAAGTGGTGGTGTTCGTGGTGGTCGAGCCGGTCGAGCTCGAGCTTTGCGAGCAGGAGGGCGAGCCGCCATTGACGGTCGTGCAATTGTATTTGACGGTCTTGGGCGTCGACTGCGTCGTCGTCGTGGTCAGCGTCTGCGTCGGCGTGGAGTTGTAGCAGCCGTTGTAATAATGGCCGCCGCGGCCGGTGTTGTAATTGCCGTTGTCCTGGCCCGGGCAGATATAGCCCTTGTAGCTTCCGCTGGACGGGATGGTGCTGGTGCTGGAGCTGCCGTTGGATGGCCCCGTCGTGCAGCGATAGCCATAGGGGCTGGTGTTCGTGCCGTAGGGGCAGCTGGAGCCGGGACCGACGCTGGAGCCGGGCGTGGAGCTGGGCGGCGCGGCTTCCCAGTCCGTCCAGTCGAGCCAGCTCGAGCCGGAATAGGACGTGCCGAGATTGACGTCCTTGCTGAAGGGGACGATTGCAACCTCGACATCGCCCGGATTGGCGGCCACGCTTTGCAGCGTGGTGAGCAGATTGTCCGACGCGGTCTTGAGCGCCGAAATCTTGCTTGTGCCCGTCGAGTCGGTCTCGGTCATCGAGCCGGTGTTGTCGAGCACCAGCGACACCCACAGCTTGGTCTGGCCCCAGACGACATTGGAGGTGTAGCCCACGCTCACCGTCTTGATGCCGACGACGTTCATCAGCGTGGTCGGCATCTGCACCGAGGTGGTCAGCGTGATCTGCTGGTTGGCGGTGGTGACGGAAACCGCCGCCGGCGTGCCGAAGGTGGAATCGGCGGTGTAGTTGGCGTTGAAATACTGCTGCGCCATCGTCTGCATCTGCGACGTGGTGAGCCCCGAGGTGGCGCCGACGGCGAGGCCCGCCGCGTCCAAGGCCTCGGCCAGCCGCGCGCGCACGACCATGGCGCGGCCGAGATCGAGACCCGCGCCCGCCGCCACCGTGATCGGGATGAGCGACAGGGCGTAGATCATCGCCACGTTCCCGCGCCTGGAACGGACGAAGTTCCTCGCGCTCGAAAGCGCGCCACGCCAGAGATTGCCGAAGGACATGAGCCCGAGGCCCCTAGTACCCGGCACGCATCATCCGGCAAGACGCTTAAGAAAGCTGGATCAAAATCCCGCCCTGGTTATCCCGCCCTTAACGGGATTGTGCCGCTTCGGCACGAAATCGCGGCGGCGATTTAAGACTTCGTTCAACACGAAATCCCGATTTTCTTTTGAGAAAGACCCGCGCGCGTATGATCGCGCCATGGTTACGGGCCGGAATACGCCTTCGAGGCTCGCGCGTTTACGCCGCGCGTGGCGGGCCCGCGGCCGTTCCGGATCCGCCGCGATCGAATTCGCGATGGTGGCGCCGGTCCTGTTCCTGTTTCTGATGGGCATCATCGAGACGGGCGTGATCTATTTCGCCGGCACCGCGCTGCAGAACGCCACCGACGATGCCGCGCGCATGGTCCGCACCGGCCAGGCCTCGGCCTTCACGTCGGCGCAGTTCAAGAACCAGATCTGCAGCGAGCTGACCGGCTTCATCAGCTCGGCGACGTGCACCGCCACGCTGCAGATCGACGTGCGCCAGTACGCCACGTTCTCGGCCGCCACCTATCCCAGCGTCACCAACGCCGACGGCAGCCTCAACGCCGGATCGATGAGCTATCCGGGATCGCTGTCGCCCTGCCAGGTCGTGCTCATCCGCGCGTTCTATCCCTGGAACATCATGACGCCCCTGATGCAGCCGCTGCTGCAGAACATGCCCAACGGGCAGTATCTCCTCTCCGCGGCCGCCGCGTTCCGCAGCGAGCCCTACACGACGAACGCCACATGCTGAAACCCGGCTTCCGCTTCCGCAAGGACCGCCGCGGCGTCGCCGCCGTGGAGTTCGGGCTGATCGCGCCGGTGCTGGCGACGATGCTGCTGGGCACCATCGAAGTCTGCAACGCGCTTCAGTGCAAGCAGAAGGTGACCAGCATCGCCTCCAGCGTGGCCGACCTCGTGGCGCAGACCAAGAGCGTGTCGGCGAGCGACATGACCAACATCTTCTCCGCCGCCAACGCGCTGATCTATCCGTTCTCCTCGGCCAATTCCGGCATCGTGGTCTCGAGCATCGTCAGCGACGGCAACGGCAACGGCACGGTGGCGTGGAGCCAGGCGCAGAACGCCACGCCGCTCACGGTGGGCACGGCCGTCACCGTGCCGACGGGATTGATGAGCTCCAGCCAGTGCCCGGCGAACGCCTGCAGCGTGATCCTGGCGACGGTGAACTACCAGTACACCTCGCCGCTCGGGAAGATCATCACCGGCACCAACACGATGAGCGATTATTTCTACGCCCATCCGCGCAAATCGGCGACCGTCAGCTACACGAACTAGGCGGTGCGGACGCTCAGCTCCTGGGCGGGCGCTGGCGCATCAGCCCTTCCTGCGTGACCGAGGCCACCAGCCTGCCGTCCTGGTAGATCAGGCCGCGGTTGAATCCGCGGGCGCCCGAGGCGCTGGGCGAGTCCTGCACGTAAAGCAGCCAGTCGTCGGCGCGGAACGGGCGGTGGAACCACATGGCGTGGTCGATGCTCGCCATCTGGATGGTGCCGTCGAACCAGCCGATCCCATGCGGCAGGAGCGAGGTGTCCAGCAGTGTCATGTCCGAGGCGTAGGCGAGGACGCATTGATTGAGCGCGATGTCATGGGGCAATGGCCCCGTCGCGCGCACCCACACCGCCTGGTGCGGCGGGCGTTTCTGCGGCGCGAAGATGTCGTTGCGGTCGACGGAGCGCAGCTCGATGGGCCGGGGCCGGGTGAAATGCTCGCGCATCTCCGGCGGCAGCTTGTCGGCCATGGCCTTGCGGAAATCGTCCTCGCTCGGCAGCTCGTCCGGTCCCGGCACCCGGGGCGGATCGATCTGGTGCTCCAGCCCCGGCTCCGCGATCTGGAACGACACCGACATGTGGAAGATCTGCCGCCCGTGCTGGATGGCGACCACGCGGCGGGAGGAGAAGCTCGTGCCGTCGCGGCTGCGATCGACCTCGTAGAGGATCGGCACCTTGGGATCGCCGCCCACCAGGAAATAGGCATGCATGGAGTGGCAGATGCGGCCCTCGACGGTGCGTCCGGCCGCGACCAGCGCCTGGCCCAGCACCTGGCCGCCGAACACCCGCTGCGAGCGGTCTTTCGGGGACGTGCCGCGGAAGATGTTTTCCTCGATCTTCTCGAGGTCGAGGAGCGCGATCAGGTCGTCGACGGGTCCGGTCATGGGCTCCCAATAGTCAGGCCCGCCCGGCCCCGCAAGTCATCAGGCGACGGCCGGATTCGCCGAACTGTCGCACTCGCGTCGTACAGAGGCGCAAATCCCTTCGGAGTCCTTCATGGCGAATCTGCTGCTCGAACAGGCCGCCCACACGAAGCCCGCCTCCACCAGGCGCGGCGCGCTGGAGCGGCTGTTCACCCTCATGTTCAAGGGCTTCGTCTACAACCAGATCTGGGAGGACCCGGAGGTCGATCTGGAGGCGCTGGCGCTTCAGCCGCATCACCGCATCGTCACCATCGCTTCGGGCGGCTGCAACATCCTCAACTATCTCGCCGCCGACCCGGCGAAGATCACCGCGGTGGACCTCAACACCAATCACGTGGCGCTGTCGCGGCTGAAGCTGGCGGCGCTCGCCAACCTCTCCTCCTATGAGCAGTTCTTCCGCTTCTTCGGCTGCGCCAACGACAAGGCCAACCGCGCGCTGTTCGACGCCATGCTGAGCCGGCACCTCGACGCGGAGACGCGGCGCTACTGGGACAAGCACCGGCCGCTGCGCGGGCGGCGCATCGACATGTTCGCGCGCGACCTTTATCGCCACGGGCTTCTGGGGCGTTTCATCGGCATCCTGCACGCCGTGGCGCGGCTGCACGGCAAGCGGCTCGACGGCATCGTGACGGCGAAAAGCCGCGACGAGCAGCGCCATCATTTCGAGCGCTCCATCGCGCCGCTGTTTGAATATAAGTCCGTAAAATTGCTGTCGAAATCGCCCGTGTCGCTCTACGCGCTGGGCATTCCGCCGGCGCAGTATGACGAGCTGGTGGCGGCGGGACGTCCGATCGAGGTGCTGCGCGAGCGGGTGGAGAAACTGGCCTGCGGCTTCCCGATGGAAGAGAACTATTTCGCCTGGCAGGCCTTCGCGCGCGGCTACGACGTGGAGAAGCGCCAGGCCGTGCCCGCCTATCTGAGGCGCGAGGTCCATGACGTGATCCGTACACGGACGGATCGCGTGGAGATCCTGCACGCCTCGATGACGGATTACCTGAAGACGCAAGCCCCGGGCAGCGTGGACCGTTTCGTGCTGCTCGACGCGCAGGACTGGATGACGGCCGACATGCTCAACGCGCTGTGGAACGAAATCGATCGGGTGGCGAGCGCGGAGGCGCGGGTGATCTTCCGCACGGCGGGTCCGCATTCGCCCCTGCCGCGCAAGCTCGCGCCGCAACTGCAGGCGCCGTGGGAATACCGCGAGGCGGAGAGCCGCGCGCTGCACGCCCGCGACCGCGCCTCGATCTATGGCGGATTCCATCTCTATTGCCGCCGGGCGCCATGCTGACGCGCACGGCCCCGCATGCGCTGCTTATGGATGAGATCTACCGGCGGCAGCGCCATCTCTATGACTTCACAAGGAAATTCTATCTCTTTGGACGTGACGGCCTGATCCGCGCGCTCGATCTCGCGCCCGGCGAACGCGTTGTCGAGATCGGTTGCGGCACGGCGCGAAACCTCATTGCGCTGGCCCGTCGCTATCCGGGCGCCAGGCTCTATGGCCTTGATGCATCAGAAGAAATGCTGAAGACTGCCGCGGCGTCCGTATCCCGGGCCGGGCTTGAAGAGCGGGTCCATCTGGTCCGGGGCCTGGCAGAAGAGCTGAGTCCCGGCGCGTTCGGCGAGTCCGCGCCCTTCGACCGCGCCATCTTCCCCTACAGTCTGTCCATGATTCCGCAATGGGAACAGGCGCTTATGATGGCGGCGCATAGCGTGCGCCCCTCCACGGGCGAAATCGCCATCGTGGACTTCGCAGACTTCGCCGGCCTGCCTGCCCCGTTCGCAGGCCTGATGCGGCGCTGGCTGTCGCTCTTCCACGTGTCTCCGCGCATCGAATTCCTTAATGCTGCCGAATCGTCAGCGGTGACAAAAAGCGCGAATTTGTGCATACTTCCCGGACGCTATGCCTTTGTCTGGCGCGGCACGGCGGAAGAGCTGGGAACCTGCCGGGTTGATGTTGCAGAGGGGTCACAGGACTGGCTGAATCCCGAATTGCGAAGGCCTTTCAGCACCCTGCCAATGGACATTCAGCCTCCACTTCCTTCAAAATATCCTCTATAGAGGTTTGGCATCCCAGACGTCTCGGTGGGGGGGTCCCTGCCCGTCGGTACATCAAACGAGGGTAAAAATGAAAATTCGCATGATCGCCCTGGCGGGCGTTGCAGCTCTGGCACTCGCAGGCCCCGCGGCCGCGAGCGATGCAACCGGCTGGTATCTCGGACTGGGCGCAGGCTGGGACCATCTCGGGCAGGTAAAGCTTCTGTTCACTCCCGGCTCGCACGTGATCAAGCAGGACACCGATGACTCGGCGCTGGTCGTCGGCGCGGTGGGCTATCGCTTCGCCGATCACCTCCGCCTCGAAGGCGAAATCGGCTGGGACCGTCATGACGCGAGCGGCGACACGCTCGGCGCGGGCGTGCCGGTCGGCACGACCAACGGCGGCCGGGTGACGATCACCTCCGCGATGTTCAACGCCGCCTACGACATCCCGCTCTCCAAGCAGTGGGACTGGTCGGTCGGCGCGGGCGTCGGCATCGGCAAGGCTGACGTGGACCTCTCCGCCACGACGCCGGCTCCGTTCACGGTCACGACCGCGATCGGCAAGCATGCGGGCTACATGTACCAGTTCATGACCGGCCCGACCTACTCGGTGAACGACAATCTCGACATCTCGCTCGAGTATCGCTACCGCAGCCTGTCGGTGAACAAGGACTACGGCACGGGCTTCGTGAACTTCATCCCGCAGGTGAAGAACCTCAACGAACAGGCGCTGATGCTGGGGATCCGCTGGTACATGGAGCATCCCGCTCCCCCGCCGCCCCCGCCGCCTCCGCCGCCGCCCCCGCCGCCGCCTGCGAAGCCGGTCACGACCTACATCGTGTTCTTCGACTTCAACAAGTCGAACCTGACGGCTGAAGCGCAGTCCGTGGTCTCCGAAGCCGTGAAGACGGCGAAGGCCAACGGCATGGTCAAGGTGATGATCACCGGCCATACCGACACAGTGGGCTCGGACAGCTACAACATGGGTCTCTCGGTCCGCCGCGCGCAGGCCGTGAAGGACGCCATGGTCGCCGAGGGCATGGACGGCTCGACGATCTCCATCGAGGGCAAGGGCTACCACGATCCGCTGGTTCCGACGGGTCCGGGCGTCCGCGAGCCCCAGAACCGCCGCGCTGTCATCGACCTCGGCAGCTAAGCGAGTCGCACAACGAATGCGGAAGGGCGGGCCTCACGGCCCGCCCTTTTCGTTTGCGGCAGGGGGTGCTGGGCGGGCCGCCCAGGCCCGACCGGCCAGGCGCAGTTTTCCCCCTTCGGCGGGCTGAATCCGGGCGCGCCTGGCGCCCTGGGCGGGCGCACAGCAAAAGGCCGGCGAGTCGCCCCGCCGGCCCGTCGCTGTCCTTGTGGCGCGGCTTAGTGGCCGAACAGGCCGGAGAACCAGCCCGTGTCCTTCTTGGGCTCTTGCTTGGGCGCGTCCTGCGGGGCCTGGGCGGCCGCCGCGGGCGCGGTGGTGACGGGCTCCGGCGCGGGTGCCGCGGGCGCAGGCGCCGGCTGGGCGGGCATCACCATGGCCAGCCGAAGCGGATTGGGCTTGGGCACGATCACGGCCGTCGGCAGGCCCTGGAGGCTGCCCGACGCCACGCGAAGCTCGCAGGAATCGACGGGGCTCGCCTCGGTCACGGCGACGCCGGAGACGAAGTCGGCCAGGGCGGGCTTGGACGCCACCAGGGCCGCCGCGAAAACGCCGCTGGCGGCATGGCAATAGGCCGAGTTGTCGTGGATCGAGCTCATCGAGGAATCGTTGGCCAGCCGGGTCTTGAAGGCGTGGTACTGCGCCTCGCCCCGCCCCGCCCCGAAGATCCGCTTGAACATGTGCTCCAGCCTGGCGTCGGAGGTGCGCAGCTCCGGGCCATAGGTGGTCTGGAAGGCGTTGAAGTGGTCGATCTCGTTGCAGGTCAGGGCCGCCACCATCAGCTCCTGCTGGACCGCGGCCGTCTGGATGGCCGTCACCTCGTCCGGATTGGCGCATTTGACCGGCTTGCCCCTGGCCAGCGCCCCGCCCGCGGCCAACACCACGGCAAGCGCAATCGTCCCCACGGCGGTCCAGCGTCCCATCGCACACCCCGTTATTTCTCTGCTGCGGACAAGAGCCTAGCATCGCAGATTGCGGCGGGCGAATCTTTCGCTCAGCGTTTCGTTAAGAGTTCCCGGCGGTTCCGAGGCCCCCATGAGCAAGAAGCCCGACACGACCCACGAAGTGGACCTGAGCGGCGAGGCCGTCCATTGGGACTTCCGCAAGGCGATGTCCTATGCGGACTATCTCAACCTCGAAGGTCTTCTCGCCTGCCAGCGGCCACTCACCGAGGAGCATGACGAGACGCTGTTCATCGTCATCCACCAGGCGAGCGAATTGTGGATCAAGCTCTGCCTGCACGAGATCGCCGGCGCCATCCGCCAGATCCGGGCGGACGATCTGGGGCCCGCCTTCAAGATGATGGCGCGGGTGGCGCGGGTGCAGGCGAACCTCATCCAGTCATGGGAGATCCTCTCCACCATGACGCCGTTCGACTATGCGAGCTTCCGCGCCGCGCTCGGTCAATCCTCCGGCTTCCAGTCCTTCCAGTACCGGATGCTGGAATTCCGCATGGGCAACAAGAACCGCAAGATGGCGCGCGTCTTCGAATCGGATCCGGAGATCGCGGCGCGGGTGAACGCCGCGCTCGAGGAGCCCAGCCTTTACGACGAATCGCTGCGCCTGCTGGCGCGCCGCGGCTTTCCGGTGCCCGCCGACAAGATCGAGCGCGATTTCGCCGAAGCCTATGTCAGCGATCCGCGCGTGACCGAGGCGTGGCGGCTGGTCTATCGCGACGTGGAGACCCACTGGGATCTCTACGAGCTCGCCGAGAAGCTCGTCGATCTCGAATACCGCTTCCATCTCTGGCGCTACAGTCACATGAAAACGGTGGAGCGCATCATCGGCGCCAAGCCCGGCACGGGCGGCACGTCGGGCGTCGCCTATCTCAACAAGGCGCTGGCCTTGCGCTTCTATCCCGAACTCTGGGACGTGCGGACGGAGATCTGATCTTCGCGCGCGTGCGCATCAGGGAGATATCGCACACGGAGGCGCCGGAGATGGAGCCCTTGCGATTTTTGCCCCGCGACTCCCTGTGAATCATTATCTTTCCGCATTCCGCAACATCCTTACGAATTCGACACCGCCCGCACAGGCAGGCGAAGGAAACTTTGGCATGGCAAGCCCGTTAGATAGCCGACGGGCCGTTGGGGAGGGCGGCCGTATGCGAGTGGAGAGGCGTACATGTCCATCAGGAATCTGTGTCTGGCGGGAGCGGCCGCGTTTGCCTTGACCACACCGGCGATCACGCCGGCCCAGGCGGGCGAAGGCTGGTATCTGGGCCTCGGCGCCGGCTGGGATTCGCTCACCAGCACCCACATCACCGGCGCGGGCCTCGACGGCAAGGTCCACGGCCGCGATACCGCGCTCTTCGACGCCAGCGCGGGCTACAAGTTCGGCAATTTCCGCATCGAAGCCGAGACCGGCTGGGACCGGCATCATCTCGACGATTTCACCAGTGGCGGCCTCAGCGATCCGCTCGAAAACGGGCACCTGGAGATGCGCTCGCTGATGGTCAACGGCGTCTACGACATCCCGCTGACCAGCCGCTTCCGGCTTTCGCTGGGCGCAGGCGCGGGCGTGGGCAACCAGCGCATCAAGTTCACCGATCCCGCGCTGGCCACCACCTTCTCCAACAGCGACCGCACGCGCTTCATGTGGCAGGGCATCGGCGGGTTGAGCTACGAAGTCAATCCGCAGGTCGACCTTTTCGTCGACTACCGCTACCGCAGCAATGTCGGCAACGCGAGCGATGTGCTCGCCAGCACGATCCGCTCCCACGACGTCAACGAGCAGGCGGTCATCGCGGGCTTCCGCTGGTATCCCGGCGCGCATGAGGAGCGCGTGGCCTATGAGCCGCCGCCCGCGCCGCCGGCCCCGCCGCCGCCGCCTCCGGCGCCGCCCGCCCCGCCGCCGGCCGTGAAGACCTTCATCGTGTTCTTCGACTTCAACAAGTCGAACCTCACGCCCGAAGCCGTGACGGTGGTCGGCGACGCGGTGAAGGAAGCCAAGACCACGGGCGCAGTGCGCGTCCTGGTGACCGGCCACACCGACACGGTGGGTTCCGATGCCTACAACCAGGCGCTTTCGGTGCGCCGCGCGCAGAGCGTGAAGGACCAGATGGTGGCGGACGGCATGGCCGGCGACACCATCGCCATCGAGGGCAAGAGCTTCCACGACCCGCTGGTCGCCACCGGCCCGGGCGTGCGCGAACCGCAGAACCGCCGCGCGGTGATCGACCTGAACGGCAACGGCTGACAGGTCCGGTCCGCGCTGCTAAGGAGAGCGCATGGGGGCGCTCTCGCATATCCGCGTGCTGGACCTTTCCCGCGTACTGGCGGGGCCCTGGGCGACGCAGATCCTGGGCGATCTCGGCGCGGAGGTGATCAAGATCGAAAAGCCCGGCGAGGGCGACGAGACGCGGGCCTTCGGGCCGCCGTTCCTGGCGCGTGCCGACGGCAGCCGCGGCGACGCCACCTATTTCCTGGCCGCGAACCGCAACAAGAAATCCGTGGCCATCGATTTCGCAAGGCCGGAGGGCGCGGCACTGGTGCGGGCATTGGCGCGCCGCGCGCATGTGGTGGTGGAGAACTTCAAGACCGGCGCGCTGGCGAAATACGGCCTCGACTACGCCGCGCTCGCGAAAGACAACCCCGCGCTGATCTATTGCTCGCTCACCGGCTTCGGCCACACCGGCCCGTGCAAGGACAAGGCCGGCTACGACTATCTCATCCAGGGCATGGGCGGGTTGATGAGCATCACCGGCCAGCCCGACGGCATGCCGGGCGCGGAGCCGATGAAGGTGGGCGTGGCCGTCAGCGATCTCATCACCGGGCTCTACGCCGCCATCGCCATCCAGGCGGCGCTGATCCATCAGGCGCGCACCGGTGAAGGACAAGAGATCGACATGGCGCTGTTCGACTGCCAGGCCGCCGGTCTCGCCAACCAGGCGATGAACTATCTGGCCGGAGGGATGCAACCCACGCGGCTGGGCAACGCCCATCCCAATATCGTGCCCTACCAGGTGTTCGCGACGGCGGATGGATTCCTGATCCTGGCCGTGGCCAATGACGGCCAGTTCCGCCGCTTCTGCGCCGCGGCCGGGCAAGGCGAACTTTGCGCCGATCCGTGCTTTGCGACGAACGCCGAGCGCGTGGCCCATCGCGAGGCACTGGTCGAGATACTCAAACCCGTGCTCGCGTCGCGCGCGACCGCGGCGTGGATCGGCGCGCTGGAGGCCGTCAATGTGCCCTGCGGCCCGATCAACACGGTCGAGCAGCTCTTCGCCGAGCCGCAAGCGCTGGCCCGGGGGCTGACGATCGAACTTGCGCATGCCGAAGCCGGCGACATCAAGCTGGTGGCGAGCCCGCTGCGGCTGGAGAGGACGCCGCCCCAATACCGCAACGCACCGCCACTGCTTGGGCAGCATACCGACGATGTCCTTAGGGATGTTCTGGGGCTCGAGCCCGTGGAAATCGCGCGCCTGCGCGAATCCCGCGTGCTCTGACACGGCGCTTGGTTAAGCCATGGCGCGGCCCGCGCCGCCATCCGGAAACGAAGCGCTAGCGATTGGCGTTCATCCTTGTGCGAGCAGAGGTGAGCCATGCGTGCCGCGTTGCTGGCAAGCATTTTCACGAGCGTGAGCTTCGGGGCGATGGCCAGCCCGCCTGTGGCCGGCCTTCCCAATGCACCCGTTGTCCTGAGGCTTCCCGGCGATGTTCATTTCGGCCGCCATTTCGCCCGGCCGGCGCGCGACAGCGACGACCCGGCATTGCCGGATGCGCCGGTGTCCGAAAGCTGGACCGGCTTCAGGCTCTGGCCCCTGCACGCCGAGGCCGCCAGCGATCCGCGGCCGGGCAAGAGCCGCCGCATCGTGCAATATCGTGTGGATGGGCTGTCGCTGTTCGGCGGCGCCGTCGGAGGCCAGCTCGGCGGGCGCGGCGCCATGCTGACGCTGAGCTGGGGCGGAGATCGCTGACGCCACTTTTCCGCCACCGGGGCTTGTGATTATGTGCCGGGCCCCGCGCCGCGGGCCTGACGGAGGAAAATCCAGAGATGTCCTACAAGGTCGCCGTGGTCGGCGCGACCGGCAATGTGGGCCGGGAGATGCTCAGCGTTCTGGCCGAACGCCAGTTCCCGGCACGCGAGGTGGCGGCGCTGGCGTCCTCGCGCTCCATCGGCACGTCGGTGTCGTTCGGCGACGGCACGCTGAAGGTGCGCGGCCTGGAAGGCTACGACTTCAAGGGCACCGACATCGTGCTGATGGCCGCGGGATCGGCGGTGTCGAAAACCTGGGCGCCGAAGATCGCGGCGGCCGGGGCGCTGGTCATCGACAACGCCTCGTGCTGGCGCCTCGATCGCGGGGTGCCGCTGGTGGTGCCGGAGGTGAACGCGCACGACCTCGACAATATCAAGAAGGGCATCGTCGCCAATCCCAATTGCGCCATCGCCCAGCTGGTGGTGGCGCTGAAGCCGCTGCACGACGCGGCCACGATCACGCGCGTGGTGGTGGCGACCTATCAGTCGGTTTCCGGCGCCGGCAAGGCGGCGATGGACGAGCTGTTCCGCCAGACCCGCGCCATCTTCGTGGCCGATCCGATCGAGCACGAGCACTTCACCAAGCAGATCGCCTTCAACGTCATCCCGCACATCCAGGACTTCCATGATTCGGGCTACACCAACGAGGAATTCAAGATGATGGCGGAGGTGCAGAAGATCCTGGATCCCGACATCCGCCTCACCGCCACCTGCGTGCGCGTGCCGGTGTTCATCGGCCACGCCGAGGCCGTCAATGTCGAATTCGAGAAACCGATTACCGCAGAGAAGGCCCGCGCGATCCTGCGCGAGGCGCCGGGCGTGCTCGTCGTCGACAAGCGCGAGGACGGCGGCTACGTCACCCCCGTCGAGGCCGCGGGGGAGGACGCGACCTATGTCAGCCGGATCCGCAAGGACCCCACGGTCGACCACGGGCTTTCGCTGTGGGTGGTGTCGGACAATCTGCGCAAGGGCGCGGCGCTGAACGCCGTGCAGATCGCCGAGTGCCTGATCAACCGCAAGCTCCTGAAGTCCGCCGCGTGAGCCCGGAGGAATTCGCGGCACTCGTCGCCCGTTTCGGCGCCGCCGCCACGGTGGGCGACGGGGCCGCGCTCGCGGCCTGTTTCACCGGCGACGGCGTCTATCACGACTACATCTACGGCCCGCATCGCGGCCGCGCCGCCATCGCGGACATGCTGGAGAACCTCTTCCACCGCGATGCCTCGGGCTATGACTGGACGTTCCACGATCCGGTGACGGACGGATGCATCGGCTATGCGCGCTCGCTTTCCCGTTTCGTCTCCACCATCCCCGAATTCCAGGGCCGCGAGGTCGTGATCGACGGCATCAGCCGCTTCGTGCTGAAGGACGGCCTCGTCGCGGAATACCACGAGAGCGTGAACGGCGGCGTGGCGCAGGCCCAGCTCGGCGTGGCGCCGGAGCGCATGGCGAAGGTGATGTCCAAGTGGGCGCAGCGCTTGCGCGCGCAGCCGGAGGTCGAGGCCTACGCAGCCGCCGTGCGCAGGCGTTACGGCTAAAGCTGCTCGACCGAGCCCAGGTCGAAGTTCACCCCCTTGGGATTCTCGCCCACCACCAGCGATTTGGGTCCCGTGAAGTGATAGGGCGGCACGGGAAGGTTGAGCGGCGCCGGCACGCCCTGGAACACGCGCCCTGCCAGATCGTATTTCGAGCCGTGGCAGGGACAGAAATAGCCGCCGGGCCATGTGGCGCCGAGGGCGGGATCGCCGGGATCGGGATGGAATTTCGGGATGCAGCCCAGATGGGTGCAGATGCCCACCAGCACCAGATATTCGGGCCTGACCGAGCGGGACCAGTTCCGCGCATAGGGCGGCTGCTGCAATTCCTCCGATTGCGGATCGCGCAGGCGGGAGAGCAGCGCGGGCGCCTTCAGCCCGTTCAGGATCGCCGGCGTGCGGTTGACGATGAAAATGGGCTTCTTGCGCCAGACGACCTGGATCTGCTGGCCGGGCGCGAGCGAGGAGAGGTCCACCGCGAGCGGCGAGCCCTGGGCGAGCACGTCTTCGCCGGGATTCATCTGGTCGATGAAGGGCCAGGCGGCCAGCGCTCCGCCCACGCAGGCCATGACGCCCGTCGCGATATAGAGGAAATCCCGCCGCTTTATGGGCTCGCTTTGCGGGGTCGCGGCCCCTTCTGCCGTCAGATCAACCATCTCGCCAAGGGATAACGCCCGGGCGCGGCCGGCCGCGCCTGCGCCCTGTTGCCGCGCGCCTTGGCGGGCCCCATCCTATCGGCTAGGTCTCGGCAAGGACCTGGAAAGACGCACCCGATGATCCGCCCGCGCCGCAGCGTGCTCTACATGCCCGGCTCCAACGCCCGCGCCATGGAAAAGGCGCAGGCGCTGCCCGCCGATGCCGTGATCCTGGACCTCGAGGATGCGGTCGCGCCCGATGCCAAGGAGACCGCGCGCGCGCAGGTGTGCGAGGTGGTGAAAGCCAGGCGCTTCGGCAAGCGCGAGGTGGTGATCCGGGTCAATGGGCTTTCGACCCAATGGGGGGCGGGCGACCTCGCCGCGGCGGCGGAGGCCGGGCCCGACGCGATCCTGATCCCGAAAGTCTCCGCGCCCGGCGATCTTGCCGACGTCACCGAGCATCTTACCGGCACGAAGGGTGCCGCGACGCCGCTGTGGGCGATGATGGAGACGCCGCTGGCGATCCTGAACGCCGGCGCGATCGCGGGCGCGAGCCCGGGCGGGCGGCTCGCCTGCCTGGTCATGGGCACCAACGATCTCATCAAGGAATTCCGGGGCAAGCATACCCAGGACCGGCAGAACCTGGCTGCAGCGCTCAGCCTCTGCGTGGCGGCGGCGCGGGCTTACGGGCTTTCGGTCATCGACGGCGTCTACAACGACATCGCCGATGCCGACGGCTTCCGCGCGACCTGCGAGCAGGGCCGCGCCTTCGGCTTCGACGGCAAGACGCTGATCCATCCGAGCCAGCTCGATCCCTGCAACGAGGTGTTCGCGCCGTCGCCGGAAGAAGTGGCGGCCGCGCGCAAGATCATCGCGGCGTTCGACCTGCCGCAGAACAGCGGCAGGGGCGCCATCGCGCTGGACGGCAGGATGGTCGAGCGCCTGCATGCGGAGATCGCGCGCCAGACCGTGGCGCTGGCCGACGCGATCGCGGCGCTGGCATGACGACGAAGACCGATCCAGGCCGCTTCTTCGAGGACTTCCGGCTGGACGAGACGATCGTGCATGCCACGCCGCGCACGCTGGGCACCGGGGATGCCGCGCTCTATCAGGCGCTTTACGGCTCGCGCTTCGCGCTGCAATCGAGCGATGAATTCGCGCGGATGCTCGGCCATCCGCGGAGCCCCCTGGATGATCTTCTCGTCTTCCACACCGTGTTCGGCAAGAGCGTGCCCGACATCTCGCTCAACGCCGTGGCCAATCTCGGTTATGCGGAGGGCCGCTTCCTCAGGCCCATCTATCCTGGCGACACGCTCCACGCCTGTTCCCGGGTTGTCGGGCTCAAGGAGAACTCCAACCGCGAGACCGGCGTGGTCTATGTCCGCACGCGGGGCATGGACCAGCACGAAAACGAGGTTCTCTCCTATGTGCGCTGGGTGATGGTACGCAAGCGCGATCCGAACGCCGCAACCGCCCCGGCCCATGTGCCGGAGCTTTCCAGGGCGGTTTCGCCGGCGGCGCTCACGCCGCCCCCGGCGTTCAAGGGACGGTTCGACCGCTTGATGTCGGGTAGCCGCGCGATGTTCGAAGACTACGAGCCCGGCGAGACAATCGACCACGCCGACGGCATGACGGTCGAAGAGTCCGAGCACATGATGGCGACGCGGCTCTACCAGAACACCGCGCGGGTCCACTTCAATCAGTTCGCCGAGAGCAGGGGCCGCTTCGGCAAGCGGCTGATCTATGGCGGGCATGTGATCTCCATCGCCCGCGCGCTGTCCTTCAACGGCCTTGCAAACGCCGTGTCGATCGCGGCGATCAATGCCGGGCGCCACGTCAATCCGCTGTTCGCCGGCGACACCGTGTTCGCGTGGTCGCAAGTGCTGGACAAGGCACCGCTGCGCGACGATATCGGCGCATTGCGCCTCAGGCTCGTCGCCACCGGGAACCTTCCCTGTGCCGGCTTCCCCGACAAGGACGAGGCGGGGAAATATCCCGACAACGTCATCCTCGATTTCGACTATTGGGCGCTGATGCCCAGGCGCGCCTGAATGCCGCTTCTGGGGCGATACCGCGCGCTGGTGAAATCCGGCGAGCTCCGGGCGGATGCCGCGCAGGAAGCGGCCGCGCGCAGGCTTCAGGCGCTCGGCCAGGCGCTGGCGCGCTACCGGCCCGGACGCGGTTTCTTCTTCGGACGCAGGCCCGCGCCGCGCGGCATCTATCTCTGGGGCGATGTGGGGCGCGGCAAGTCGCTGCTGATGGACCTGTTCTTCGCCGACGCGCGGGTGGCGAGTAAGACGCGCGTGCACTTCAACGCCTTCATGGCCGACGTGCATGCCCGCATCCATGCCGAGCGGGAAAGGCATGGTGAGGATCCGATCCCGCCCGTGGCGCGGGCGCTGGCCGCCACGCTGCTCTGCTTCGACGAATTCCAGGTGACGGACGTGGCGGACGCCATGATCCTGGGCCGGCTGTTCCGCGAGCTGTTCGCGCTGGGCACGGTGGTGGTCGCGACTTCCAACACCCCGCCGGCCCGGCTCTATCAAGGCGGGCTCAACCGCCAGCTCTTCCTGCCCTTCATCGCCATGCTGGAAGAGGAGCTCGACGTGCTCGAGCTCGACGGCGCGACCGACTACCGCCTCGAGCGGATGAGCGGGCTCGATGTCTACATCACTCCGCTCGGCGCGGACGCCGATGCGCGCATGGACGCGGCGTGGACGCGGCTGACCGATTCCGCGCGCGGCGAGCCCGAGACCCTCACGGTACTGGGCCGCGGCTTGCGCGTGCCCCAGGCAGCCAAGGGCGTGGCGCGGTTCTCCTTCGGCGATCTCTGCGCCCAGCCGCTGGCGGCGGCGGATTATCTCGCCATCGCGCGGCATTTCCACACGCTCCTGATCGACCGCGTCCCGCGCCTGGAACCCGAGATGCGCAACGAGGCGCGGCGGTTCATCGTGCTCATCGACACGCTCTACGACGAGGGCGTGAAGCTGATCTGCTCGGCGGATGCCGCGCCGGACGCGCTTTATCCGCAGGGCGACGGCGCGGACGCCTTCCGCAGGACGGCCTCGCGGCTTGTGGAGATGCAGAGCGAGGATTACCTCAGGCGCGGCCACGGCATCCACGGAGCGGCCGCGTGAGCGGTATGTTCGAGGTCGCCGCCCTGATCGCGGCGGCGCTGACCGTCTACTACTTCCGCGCCGCCATCCTGGGCGCGCTCCACCGCTTCGATGCGCGCGCCATCGCGCGGCGGCGCGAGGAGATGGCGGACCGGCAAAATCCCAACGCGCATTTCAAGCACGCGCTCCGCCTGGCGGAGGAGCAGGTCGAGCCGGTCGGCGAAGCGACCGTGCCCGACGAACGCACCGGCCAGCCCGTCCGGCGCTACATCTTCGAAGGCGAGACCTTCGCCAGCCGCGAAGACGCCGAAGCCGTGCGCGCCGACACCATCCGCGCCATCGCCCGCGGCTTCTACATGGACCTGCCGCGCGCCCTGGCGGAGCGGAGGAAGGGGAAGTTGAATTGAGTGCGAAATCCCCCGGAGATTCGCGCTCGCCTTGTCCTCCCCCGCGGGAAGGGACAAGTTGCTCTCGCCGGGGAAAGATCTACGCCGCTTCGCCTTTCAGCAGCCTTGGGAGCTTGCCGACGTCGCCCCCGGCGTGGCGCATGAACAGGCGGCGCAGAGGGCCGATGGCGTCGACGGCGCCCAGCCCCAGGTCGCGCGCCAGGCGCAACGGCGCGATGTCGTTGGAGAAGAGGCGGTTGAGCGCGTCGGTCGAGGCGGCGAGCGTGACGGAATCGAAGCGCCGCCAGCGCTCGTAACGCGACAAGGTATCGGCGCCGCCGATATCGAGCCCCAGCCGCGCGGCATCGAGCGCGCATTCGGCGAGCGCGGCGGCGTCCTTGAAGCCGAGATTGAGGCCCTGGCCGGCGATGGGGTGGATGCCGTGCGCGGAATCGCCCGCGAGCGCGAAGCGTTTCCCCACGAAGCCGCGCGCCAGATGGAAGCGCAGCGGATAGGACCAGCGCGGGCCCAGCGACTTGACCGCGCCCAGGTGCGCGCCGAAACGGCGGCCGATCTCGGCATCGAATTCCGCGTCCGGCAATTTCATCATCGCGGGCGCGAGATCCTCCCGCTCCGTCCACACCAGCGATGCACGGTTGGCTCCGGCCTGGCCCGCCGCGTCGCCGCCCGGGGCCGGCGGTAGCGGCAGAATCGCGAACGGGCCGGACGGCAGGAAGTGCTCGTAGGCGACGCCGTTGTGCGGCCGCTCGTGCGCCACCGTGGCCACGATGCCGGTCTGCGGATAGGACCAGGCGATGGTCCTGATCCCCATCTCTTCGCGCATGGGCGAGTCGCGGCCATCCGCGGCGACGGCAAGCCGCGCCGTCATCTTCGCGCCGTTCGACAGCGCGGCCTCGATGCCGGCTTCGCGCGGCGAAAGCGCGGTGAGCGCGGCGGGCGACACGAACGTGACGTTCTTCGCCCGCGCGACCGCCGCGTGGAGCGCGAGCCGGATGTGGCGGTTCTCCGCGATATGGCCCATGGGCCTGCCGATCTCGGCGGAATCGAAATGCAGCGAAAAGGGCGACGGCGCCTCGCCCAACGGCGCGTCCGTCACCAGGATGTCGACGATGGGCTCGGCATGCGGCGCGAGCGCGGGCCACACGCCCAGCGCGTCCAGCATGCGCACGGAGGAATAGGAGAGCGCGCTCACCCGCCCGTCGAACTTCGCGTCGACCGTGGCGGCGGGCGGCACGGGATCGGCGACGGCGACCTTGAGCCCGCCCTGCGCCAGCGCCAGCGCCAGCGTCGCGCCCACCATGCCTCCGCCGCCGATGATGACGTCCGTGTCCATGGGGAGAGTCTAGTCCGGCGGCGGCTGGGGCGGAAAAAGCCGGACGCCGCAGGGCCCGGGACTTCCTCACCCCGCTTTCGTGGCGGAGAGGGAGCGTGGGATAAGGCAGTCTGCTCAAAATTTAGGCAGGCGCTATGCGGGGAATACGTCGAATCACATGATATTTCAATGACTTGCCGATTGCTGCATCGCGGCACGGTTCTTGAGATGGGGGCTCCTCGGGGACTTCGAGGGCACGCGATGAAACTGATCACCGCCATCATCAAGCCGTTCAAGCTGGACGAGGTGCGCGAGGCGCTGTCGGCGCTCGGCGCGCAGGGCATGACCGTCACCGAGGTGAAGGGCTTCGGCCGCCAGAAGGGCCATACCGAGATCTATCGCGGCGCCGAATACGCCGTGAGCTTCCTGCCCAAGATCAAGATCGAGGTGGCGGTGAAGAGGGAGATGGCCGAGGCCGTCATCGAGGCCATCTCGTCAAAAGCCAGGACCGGCCAGGTGGGCGACGGCAAGATCTTCGTGACGCCGCTCGAGCAGGTCGTGCGCATCCGCACCGGCGAAACCGACGGCGACGCGCTGTGAGCGCCATCCACACGATTGCGAAAAAGAAGGGGAGTTTCGGGATGAATTCCAAGACCGTGAAACGCGCGGGCCTGGCGGCGGCGAGCCTTGCCGCGGGGGTTTGCGCCAGCACAGGCGCGCTGGCGGCCGCGCCCAAGATCGATTCCGGCGACACCGCCTGGATGCTCACCTCGAGCGCCCTGGTGCTGCTGATGACCATTCCGGGCCTGGCGCTGTTCTACGCCGGCATGGTGCGCAAGAAGAACATCCTGGCCACGGCGGCGCAGAGCTTCGGCGCCACCTGCATCATCACCGTGTTGTGGATGATCATCGGCTATTCGGTGGCCTTCACCACCAACGCCAATTCGTCCGCGAACCAGTTCATCGGCAGCTTCAACTATTTCCTCCTGGGACCGATGGGCCTCAACGCCACCAGCGCGCTGGCGCCGACCATCCCTGAGTCCGTCTACATGTTCTTCCAGATGACCTTCGCCATCATCACGCCGGCGCTGATCGCGGGCGCGCTGGCGGACCGGATGAAGTTCTCCGCCTTCATGTGGTTCATGTCGCTGTGGCTGCTGCTGGTCTATTGCCCGATCGCGCATTGGGTGTGGGGCGGCGGCTGGCTGGGCGCGCTCGGCGCGCTCGACTATGCCGGCGGCACGGTGGTGCACCTGAACGCGGGCACCGCCGGCCTCGTCGCCGCGCTCATGCTGGGCAAGCGGCAGGGACTGGGCACCGAGAACATGGCGCCGCACAACCTGCTCTTCGCGCTGATCGGCGCTTCGCTCCTGTGGGTGGGCTGGTTCGGATTCAATGCGGGCTCGGCAGTCACGGCCAACGTCAACGCCGGCATGGCGGCCGCGGCCACCCAGATCGCGACGGCGGCCGCGGCGATGGGCTGGATGGCCTCGGAATGGATCGTGTCGAGGAAGCCCAGCGTGCTGGGCATGATCTCCGGCGCCGTGGCGGGGCTGGTGGCCATCACGCCGGCTTCCGGCTTCGTCAATCCGCTTGGCGCGCTCATCATCGGCATCGCGGCGGGCGTCGTCTGCTACTTCGCCTCGGTGCATGTGAAGAAATGGATCGGCTACGACGACGCGCTCGACACCTGGGGCGTGCACGGCGTGGGCGGCGCGCTCGGCGCGCTGATGACGGGCATGTTCGCCTCCAACGCCATCAACTCCTCCTCGCATGGCTGGCTGATCGACGGCAACGGGCGACAGATGCTCATCCAGTTCTACGACGTGGGCGCGGTGTTCCTGTATTCCGGCATCGGCACCTTCATCATCCTGAAGGCCATCGACCTCGTGATCGGCATCCGCGTCTCCAAGGAGGTCGAAGTCGAGGGCCTCGACATCAACCTGCACGGCGAGACCGTGCACGGGTAGAACGCGGGCGGCGAAACGGGACGCGCGCTTCCTTCGCCGGAAGCGCGCGTTCTTTCGCGCGGCTCAGGGCTGGCGCCAGGCGCTGGCCTGGGTTGGCTTGCCGGCGATGAAGATCGCGCCGCTGCAGACCCTGAGCGCCGGCGGCGGCGGCGTGCCGTCGGGCTGGATCACGGAATGCTTTTCGTATTTCGGATTGCCGTCGAACGTCAGCAGGGTCGACTTGCCGTCGTGCCGCATGGCGCACAGCGCCCCGTCCGCCCGTTCGAGATGCGCCACCAGCGTGTTGAGCTCCGCAAGGTCCATGCCGGCGGGAAATGTGACCTCGACCATGCTCAATTCGCGCGATAGGCGGTGCTGGGCGTCAGCGTGCCGGCCACGAATATGCTGCCGGCACAGACTTGCGTGGAATTCGCGGGCGCGGGCGAGCTGCTCGCCTGGGCCACCGCCGGATTGGCCGGATTGTCGCCGGCATCGTCGAAGGTGAACGTGCTGCTCTTGCCGTCATTGCCCATCGCGGTGAGCGGTCCGTTGGTCTGCTCCATCTGGGCGATGATGGCGTTGGTGTTGGCAAGCGTCGAACCGGCCGGAACGGTGATGGTGCTCATGAGGTCGTGTCCTTGTCAGAGAAGCGGCGTGACCAGGCCCTGCAACGTGGCCAATTCGGCGGCGGGATTGGCGGCGGTGCGCACGCGCTGGGTGGTCTTGTAGATGACCGCGCCCAGCTCGGCGCGGAACGCCATGCCCGCGGCGTGCTGGGCGCCGACGGCGCCGGCGATCGAATCGAGCTTGGCGCGGTCGGCGGGGTCCTTGAGCGCCTTGATGGATTTGTTCAGCGCGACCAGGCCCGCCTGGGTTGCGCTGTCCAGCGGCGCCGTGACGGCGTAGGACGCCATCTGCGCATTGGCGACGTCCTGGCTCGCCTGCTGGCTGGCGTCGCTGGCCGTCTTGGTGAGGACGGCGATGGCGGTGTAGATGTTGCCCGCGCTCTGATAGGCGTCGAGATCGAGCGCGGCGGAGGTCAGCGTGTAGGACGTGGCGTCCGGATCGTTCTTTTCCGAGTTCAGGATTCCGGCGAGCAGCGTGGCGCGGTTGGCATCCATCGCCGATTCCACTGCGGGCAGGGCCTGCTCGTAGAACACGTCCTTGTTGATGGCCGTGCCGATGCCGATGACGACGGTGGAGCCCTGCGCGAACTGCTTGGCGGTCTGGCCCTTGGTGATGGCCGCGGCGCCGGAAAGTCCCAGCGACGCCAGATCGGTGGCGAGATTGGCGCCGACGGCGTCTTCCTGAAGCTTGACCTTGAACTGGGCGTAGTTCCTGTCGATCGCCTTGATGCAGGCCGCGATCACCTGATCGCGGAAATTCCGCCGGTCGATCGTCTGGGTCCAGGCGCCGTTGAACTTGTCGACCTCCGCCACGCTGGGACAGACGAGCTTGCTCGCGTCCACGTCGCTCGCCGTGATCGGCTCCTGCATGCCGCGGATGGAAGCGCAGCCCGAAAGCGCGAGCGCCGCGACGAGGAAGACCGGAAGCCTGTTCTGCATGATCGCGTTCCCCAACCCGCGGCGCGCGCCGCATCCAATGCGGCCCGATGCTAGGGATCATGGGTTGCGTGTCAAATGGAGAGGGCGCGGGCCTGCAATCGGCGCGCGCGTCCGGGCCGTGCGTCACGTTCGTGACGCGCGAAATTCCAAGCCGCGCCGGGGACTTAAGGCGGGGCCCGGTGGCGCGGACGCGCGCCTGTGGATAGATTGGCGCCGCCGACTCGCATGGACGACGCACGTGTTCCCCGGCCGACTCGCACAACTGCCGCCTGCAATGTTCGCCCAGCTTGCCACGCTGCTCGAGAACGAGAAGCCCGGCGCGGCGGTTGTCAATCTTTCCGTCGGCGATCCGCGGGGGAGCGTGCCGGGATTTGTCACCGAGGCGCTGCAGACGCATGCGCACCAGTTCGGCGAATATCCGCCGATCAACGGCACGGCGGAATGGCGCCAGGCCGCGGCCGGATGGATCGGCCGCCGCTTCGGCGTGGCGCTCGATGCCGAGACGCAGGTCCTGCCGCTCAACGGCACGCGCGAGGGACTGTTCCTCGCGCCCTTCACGGTGGTGCCGGAATCGAAGGCGGGCGCGCGGCCGGTCATCCTGCTGCCCAATCCGTTCTACCAGTGCTATGCGGCAGCGATCCTGGCGGCGGGCGCGGAGCCGGTATTCGTGGCCACGGGCGGCGATTTCCTGCCCGACTATGGCGGACTCTCCAAAGCCGTGCTGGAGCGCACGGTGGCGGCCTATATCTGCTCTCCCTCCAACCCCGAAGGCGCGGCGGCGGACGAAGCGTATTGGCGCAACCTCTTCGCGCTGGCCGACCGCTATGGCTTCACCGTGTTCGCGGACGAGTGCTATGCGGACATCTATTTCGACAGGAAGCCCATGGGCGCGCTCTCCGCGCGGGCCGCGCAGTCGGGCGGCGTCATCCGGCTTCTGACATTCCATTCGCTGTCGAAGCGTTCATGCCTGCCGGGCTTGCGTTCCGGCATCGTGGCCGGCGATGCCAACATGCTGGCCACCTTCCGCCAGTTTCGCAACTACGCGGCGCCGCAGGTGCCCATGCCGATCATGGCGGCGAGCGCGGCGGCGTGGAACGACGAAGAGCACGTGATCGCCAACCGCGCCACCTATGCCGCCCGCTTCGCCGCGGCGCGCGATGTCTTGGGCAACCGCATGCGCATGCCCGACGGCGGCTTCTTTCTCTGGCTGGACGTGGGCGACGGCGAGGCGGCGGCGCTCAGGCTGTGGCGCGAGGCCGGCATCCGGACGCTGCCCGGCGCCTATATGGGCCGCGAGACCGAAGCCGGAAAAGCCCGCTCAAACCCTGGGTTTTCCTACCTTCGGGTGGCCCTCGTTAGCGATTTGTCAACCATTAGAACGGCACTTGCCCGGATGGGCGAAATCCTCAGCGCCAACCCCTGAACGAGGCAGCCATGGGCAGCGGCGTCTACCAACCACGGTCGCGGCGCAGCGCGATGAGCGACGCGTTGGAGCAGGCCAAGCGCGATGCGCTCAGGCTGGGGCGTGCGGCGAGCCTTCGCGCGGCGGGCGCGCTGCTGCTTCTGGCGGCGCTGTTCGGATACGCCGCGCTCGCCTTCTACAACCCCGCCGACGGCAGCCTGAACAACGCGACCAATGCCACGCCGCACAATCTGCTCGGCGGCTTCGGCGCGGCCGCGGGCGATCTTCTGTTCCAGGCCTTCGGCGTGGCCGCGCTGGCCTTCCTCGCCTCGCCCGCGGTGTGGGGCCTGCGCGCTTTGCTGGGGCGGCACCTGCGCCACGGCATGCCACGGCTGATGGCGTGGTTCCTGGGCACGGTGTGCACCGCGGCGGGTTTGGGCGTACTGCCCGCACCGCTGGCGCTTCCGGCCGGATATGGCGGCATGATCGGCATCACCGTCGCCAATCTTTCCGCCCATGTCGGGCAGGTCTATGGCGCGGCGTGGGTGGGCACGCTGGTGCCGCTCGTCATGCTGGTGCTGGGCCTGCCGCTCGCCTTCCTCGCAACGGGGCTCGAGCCGAAGCGCATCCTCCACGCGCTCGCCAACATCCCCGCCGGGTTCCTCTGGCTGAAGCGGCTGGTGCCCGCGCGTGCGCCCCTCCGCGTCTACGACCAGGAAGACAGCGACGAGCACTACGATTTCGAGGACGAGGACGACGACACGGACGCTTACGGCCTCGCCGTCGCGCCGGAGCCGGTGGCCGAGACCGCCACGGGCGGCAAGCTCCGGGTGCGCCGCGAGGATCCGCGCAAGGCGGAGACCGTCAAGGCCAGGAGCGCGCGCCAGCCCGCGCTCGCCTTCGCCTCGGGCGAATACGAATTGCCGTCGCTGGGGCTCCTGTCCGAGCCTGTGCGCATCCACGATACCGCCGCGCTGTCCGATGAGGCGCTGGAAGAGAATGCGCGGATGCTGGAGGCGGTGCTCTCCGATTTCGGCGTCAAGGGCCGCATCACCGCCGTGCGCCCGGGCCCGGTGGTGACGCTTTACGAATTCGAGCCAGCGGCCGGCGTGAAATCCTCCCGCGTCATCTCGCTCGCCGACGACGTGGCGCGCTCCATGTCGGCCGTGGCGGCGCGCATCGCCGTGATCCCGGGCAGGAACGTGATCGGCATCGAGCTGCCGAACCAGCAGCGCGAGACCGTGTTTCTGCGCGAGCTGCTCTCCTCCCACGAATACGAGAAGGCGCGCGCCCCGCTCACGCTGGCTTTGGGCAAGACCATCGGCGGCGAGCCGGTGATGGCCGATCTCGCCAAGATGCCGCATCTCCTGATCGCGGGCACCACGGGATCGGGCAAGTCCGTGGGCCTCAACACCATGATCCTGTCCTTGCTCTATCGGATGGCGCCCGAGCATTGCCGCATGATCCTGATCGACCCCAAGATGCTGGAGCTGTCGGTCTACGAGGGCATCCCGCACCTGCTCGCGCCCGTGGTGACGGAGCCGCGAAAGGCCGTGGTGGCGCTCAAATGGGCGGTGCGCGAGATGGAAGAGCGCTACCGCAAGATGTCCAAGCTCGGCGTGCGCGGCGTGGAGGCGTTCAACGACCGGGTGCACAAGGCCAGGGACAAGGGCGAAACCCTGAAGCGCACGGTGCAGACGGGCTTCGACCGCGAGACCGGAAAGCCCATCTACGAGGACGAGGTGCTCGAGCTCGAGCCCATGCCCTATATCGTGCTCGTCGTCGATGAGGTGGCCGACCTGATGATGATCTCCGGCAAGGAGATCGAGGGCGCGGTGCAGCGGCTGGCGCAGATGGCGCGCGCGGCGGGCATCCATCTCATCGCGGCCACGCAGCGCCCATCCGTCGACGTGATCACCGGCACCATCAAGGCGAATTTCCCCACCCGCATCTCCTTCCAGGTGACCAGCAAGGTCGACAGCCGCACCATCCTGGGCGAACAGGGCGCCGAACAGCTGCTCGGCCAGGGCGACATGCTCTACATGATGGCCGGCGGGCGCATCCGGCGCGTCCATGGGCCCTTCGTGACCGACCACGAAGTGGAAGACGTGGTCCGGTTCCTCAAGACGCAGGGCCAGCCCGAATATCTCGACGCCGTCACCGAGGAAGAGGACGAGGACGGCGAGGACCCTTTTGCGCTCTACGGAGGTAACGGCGATTCCGGCGACGCGCTCTACGACAAGGCGCTCGCCATCGTGGCCCGCGAGCGCAAGGCGACGGTGTCCTACATCCAGCGCCGGCTCGAGATCGGCTACAACCGCTCCGCCCGCCTGATCGAGCGCATGGAGGAAGAAGGCGTCATCTCCAAGCCCAACCACAAGGGCGTGAGAGAGGTGCTGCTGCCGGAAGGGCGGGAGTAGCGGCAGCGCGCTTTCAGATGTGTGTCGCAGCCGCCATGCGGTCTATGAAGAAGACGCCATCGTAGATCCGCCCCGCATCGGCGACCTCGTTCGTGTCGAATTTGGGCGCGCGCAGCGCCAGGCGAGAACGTAACGGGCTCGAGCCTCTTGGGATCGCGCGGAAGTCCAGGAATGCGAAGGGGTGGCCAAGCGCGTGCAGGCCCGCTTCCAAACTCCCGGGCGGCGCCGGTGCGATGGGAGATTTGGGTCCACCCGTCGCGAAACCTTCTTCGCCCTCGAACGCCGTGATTCCGATCGTGTAGACCGCGTCGCCGAACCAGTTCTTCATGAAAACGCCGGTCGGCTTCATGTCGCCCGGCCGTTCTTCGAGATGCAGCGCGCGGAATCCCGGCGCGTAATACGCATCCATGACATGGACATTGTGGGCCCACACCAGGATTTTTCGTCCCCGATATCGCTCCTCGATCAGCCAGCGCAGATTGGCGGCGTTCCGCGCGTCCCGGCCGCTCTCTCGCGCCGGCGTCGTCTCGGGCGACCGCGCCATGTCGAACCTGAGCGCCGCATCCGCGCGCGCGTTTTCGAGCGCGCGGCCCATGAAGGCGCTGTCGAGTTCGCCGTGAACCGCTTCGAACGCAACGGGACGGGCGGTGGCCAGATCGCGCAACGCGTTCGCCGCGGCCGTCAAATGCTCGAGGTCGCGAACATCGGAGAATTTGCTGGCATAGAGACCCGCGCGCGCCCGGAGCACCGCATTCGCCAGCGCCACCGCCCGCTCGCGGACGGCCGGATCGTCGAGCGCACCGGCGTAGGCGAGCAGGTCCTGGGCGAACCGCGCTCTGCTCCCGTCCGCGGTCACCTGGAGATCGAAGCCTGCGATGTCGAGCGGATGCAAGCGCGACTGGCTGGCCTTGATATACGCAAACAGGGGTTTCACCTCGGCCGCGTCCGACCAGAGCGCGAATATCCCCTTGCGCGCGGCGGCGGCGGCCCCGATAGAGGGCGAGTCCATCGCGGCCTGCGCCAATGCGACGTCGTAGAAGCCCGACTCCCAGACCAGGACGTCGAAGCCGTGCCGCAGATGGAGGAACTTGACGATCCGCGCCTTGGCCGCAAAAGCGGAACCGGCGCCGTGGCTCGGCTCTCCCAACTGCACGATCCTGGCGGTGCCGACCGCCGCGCCCAGGGGCTCCAGATCGGCAAAATCGTCATCCGCGAATGCGAGGCTCCGTACCGCGGCGGCTTTCGTTTTCAGCGCGGCGAGAAGCGGATTCGGCGGCGGGTCGTTCGCGGCCCCGCCCGCAACGGCCGCGGCCGTGCCCATCGTCCCCGCGGCGGCCAGCATGTGCAGGAGCATTCGGCGGCTCGGCAGGCCCGGCTCGCCGCTTCGCCGGAGGCCGAGACCGCGCACTAAAACTCCTTCAGCAGCCGGTCGATATAGTCCAGCTCGCGTTTGGGCCTCCCCTGCTCGGCAGCTCTCCGGCGCAGCTCCTGGAGGATGGCGCGGGCGCGTTCGATGCTGGATTTGTCGGGCACTTTCACGCCATCGCCGAAGGCATTGCCGTTGCCCTGCAGGCGGCCCAGCGGATCGAGCCCAGCCTGCCCGCCCTGGCCGTTGGGGTTCTGCTCGGCCATCAGCTGGTTGGCGAGATCGCCGATGCCGTTCCTCAGCGCGTCGAGCGCGTTCTTCTGCGACTGGCCCGCGCCTTCCAGCGCGTCCGCGCCGAGCTGGCCCTGGGCGTTGCCCATCTCGCGGCCGGCGCGGTCGAAGGATTGGGGCGTCTTGTGGCCGGGCGGGAGGTTCTTCAGCGCCTTGTCGAGATCGTTCCTGAGCTGGCCCTGCTGCTGGGCGAGGCCCTTGTTGCCGCCGTCCTTGGGATCGCCTGCGCCCTGGCTTTGGCGATAGGTCTTGTCCATCAGCTCGCGCTGGCGGCCCATCAGGTCGGAGAGGCCCTGGATGGCGTCGGACAGCGCCTTGTCGGCGAAGCCGCTGCCGCCCGCACCCGGTGTCATGTGCAGATTCTCGAGCAGGTTCTGCAGCATGGCGAGCATCTCCGCCGCGGACTGGCGCGCGCCCGCCTGCGAGGCTTCCTGGATCGCCTTGAGGAGCTTTTCGAGGTCCTCCGGATTGATGTTCATGGCCTGGCCCTGCGGCTGGGGCCCGCCGTGCTGGGCATTCTGCGCCAGCATCTGCAGGTATTTCGCCAGCGCTTCGCGGTAGCGCTGCATCAGCCGGTCGATCTCGTCCTGCGGGGCGCCGCTCGCCAGCGCCTGCGCCAGCAATTGCTCGAGCTTGCGCAATTCCTCCTGGGCGTTGGCAAGCCCCGCCTGGTCGAGCGACAGCGCGGTCTGCCACAGCATGTCCTCGACATGGGCGATGTCGGCAGGGGTCCTGGCGCTCGTCAGGCTGTGGAAGATGTTGCGCTGGGCGAGCCAGGCGGCGTTCTTGTCCTTGTAGAAGACCTCGGGGGCGATGGAGAGCGCGTCGAGCATCTCCTCCACTTTCTGGCGGGCGCCGGAGGTGTCGACGGCCAGGATCTGCCGCTGCTCGACCAGCGCGCGCGCCAGGGGATCGGTGAAGATGCGCGCCGGCAGGTGGAAGCGCACGGGCTTGCTACGGCCCGTCTGGCCGAGCGCATCGCGCGCCTCCAGCACGATCGTCACATCGAGACCCGCGAAGGCAAGCTCAGTCAAGTCGCGGAACACGGTCTGGTTCAGCGTCTTGGCCTGCGCGTCGATCGGGAGGTCGACGGCGATGGAGGCGTTCGATTTTCCCTTCGCGGGCAACGGACGGATGATGGCGCGCACACCGGTGACGCCGTAATCGTCGCCCGCGGTGAAGGCGAATTTGACCGCGTCGTGCGCGGTGCGCGCGGGCGGCTGGGAGAAGGCGATGAGCGGCGGATTGTCCGGGATGGCTTTCAGGTTCCAGTCCGCCAGCGTGCGGCCATCCACGCGCACGCGCACGCCGCCGGTGGCCGCCACGACGTAGCGCGCGCCATATTCGCGATGGGCGCCGCTGAAGTGCGGATTGTCGCCCACGTCGACGGAGAAATGGGGCCGCGCGGAGGCTTCGTGCACCCGCACCTCCAGATGCGAGCCCACCGGCACCGCGATGCTTCGGCCCGGCTCGCGCACGAGGTAGATGGGCGCCACGCCCGTGTAGACCGGCGGGTCGATCCAGGCATCGAGCCCCGCGGCGGGCGCGCCGGAGGCCGAATCCGGGGCAAGCGCGGCTTCGAGCCGGCGCACGCCGTCGCGCCCCGCCACCGCCAGCCCGGCGAGGAGAAGCAGCAGCACGCCGTAGCGCAGCGCGCGCGGATCGCGGGATTTGAGGCTGGCGCGCGGGCGGGAGACGCGCAGGTCGGCGATGCGCGCGAGGAGGAATTTCAGATGCAGCCGCCACAATGCCTCGGCATCCGCATCGCCGACGCCGGCGGCGAGACGGTCGGAGCCTTCGCTGATGGGGCGGTGCGCCAGCGCGGAGTCGCGCTCCACCCGGCGCGCGCCCTCGAGCCAGCTGGGCCAGCGCAGGCCCTTCAGGCTTTCGGCGAGCGCAAGGCCGATGCAGGCCAGCACGAAGGCCTGCACCAGCCCGCGCAGCGAGCCGGGCACGCGGTCGATGACGCCCAGGAGCGCCAGCGCAAGATAGAGGCCGGCGATGCCAAGCGCGGGCCACAGCGCGGGCCACAGCCGCTCCCACATCAGATAGAGCCGGGCGCGGCCGACGGCGCGCGCGGTCTTCTCAGGCGGAGAGCCAGGAGGGGACAAGGTCGCGCCGGATGTCGTCGTCATCGTTCCGTCTGGGCCGCACCACGCTCCATCGGGAACCCTTCACGAGCACCTCGGCGGCCGGCTGGCGCGCATTGTAGGCCGAAGACATCACCGCGCCATAGGCACCCGCGGTCATAATCGCCACCAGATCGCCGCTTTTCATCGCGGGCAGCGGACAATCGGCGCGGAAAACATCGGAGCTTTCGCACACCGGACCCACCACGTCGTAGCGCACGAGCGCTCCTTGGCTTTCATTGGGGCCTTCATCGGGGCTTTCGTTAACGGACAAGATTTCGTGATGGGCGTCGTAGAGCGCGGGGCGGATGAGGTCGTTCATCCCCGCGTCCAGGATCAGGAAGGGGCGGCTTTCGCCATCCTTCACATAGAGCACCCGCGCCACCAGCGCGCCCGCGTCCGCGGCGATGGCGCGGCCGGGCTCCAGGATGAGCGCCAGGTTCTTCCCCGCGAGCGCGCGATTCACGATTGTCCCATATGCGGAAAGGCTGGGCGAAGTTTCGCCGGGGCGATAGGCCACGCCCAGCCCGCCACCCAGGTCGGCGCGGGAAATCGCATGGCCGCCGGCGCGCAGCTCGTCGACCAGGCCCAGGACGCGCGCGAAGGCTTCGCGGAAGGCGTCGAGATCGGTGACCTGGCTGCCGATATGGACGTCCACGCCGACGCAGGCGATGCCGGGAAGCGCCGCGGCCTTGCGATAAAGCTCGCGGGCGCGGGCGAAGGGCACGCCGAATTTCGATCCCGCCTTGCCGGTGGTGATCTTGGCGTGGGTCCTGGCATCCACGTCCGGATTGAGGCGGAAGGCGATGGAAGCGGTCATGCCCACGGACGCGGCGACGGCGCTCAGCGCCTCAAGTTCCGGCTCGCTCTCCACATTGAACTGATGAATGCCGGCTTCGAGCGCGAGCTTCATCTCGGGCGCGGTCTTGCCGATGCCGGAGAAGACGATTCTGCCGGGCGCGATGCCGGCCGCCAGCGCGCGCCTGAGCTCGCCGCCGGAAACCACGTCCGCGCCCGCGCCCTTCTGCGCCAGCGTCTTCAGCACCGCGAGGTTGCCGTTGGCCTTGACGGAATAGGCGATGAGGGCGCCCGGGAATTCACGCGCGAAGGCCGCATAGTTCGCCTCCAGCGTGGAGGCCGAATAGCAATAGAAGGGTGTGCCGGCTTCGTCCGCGATGGCGGCAAGAGCGACGCCCTCGGCGAAGAGCCGGCCATCACGATAGCGGAATGCGCTCATTGGCCGATGGGATGGGGCGGGCGCGACGGATCCTTTTCGCCCTTGGGCGTCTGGTTGCCGTTGGGCAGATAGAGATTGCTCTTGGTGCCGCAGGCCGCGGCCGGCAGCACCAGCGCCGCCACCAGGAACAGCCTCAGGAATAGTCGTTGGCGGGTCATTTCAGCATCTCCCGCCAGCGCGCGATCTCCTGCCTCACCCGCGCCGGCGCCGTTCCGCCCAGACTGTCGCGCGAATTGACCGAGGCGTCGAGGGAGAGCACCGGATATATCGCCGCCGTAATGCCGGGCTCGGCCTTCCGCATCTCGGCCAGCGGCAATTTGTCGAGCGCCACACCCAGCTCCTCCGCCCGCCTGACCAGCGTGCCCGCGACGTGGTGAGCCTCGCGGAAGGGCTTGCCCAGCGTCCTGACCAGCCAGTCGGCGAGATCGGTGGCGGTGGGATAGCCGGCGAGCGCGGCGGCGCGCATCGCGTCGGGCTGCGGCGCGAGGTCGGCGACCATGCCGGCCATGGCGGCGAGCGAAAGATCGAGCGCGTCGGCGGCGGCGAACACCGCTTCCTTGTCCTCCTGCAGGTCCTTGGCATAGGCGAGCGCCAGGCCCTTCATCACGGCGGCGAGCGCCACGAAGCTTCCCAGGATGCGGCCCGTCTTGGCGCGCACGAGTTCCGCAGCGTCGGGGTTGCGCTTCTGCGGCATGATCGAGGAGCCGGTGGTGAAAGCGTCCGAAAGCTTCACGAAACCGAATTGCGGCGAGGCCCAGAGCACGATCTCCTCCGCCAGGCGCGACAGGTGCACGGCGCAGATCGCGGCCGCAGAGAGATATTCCAGCGCGAAGTCCCGCGCGCTCACGGCATCGAGCGAGTTGTGCATGGGCCCCGCGAAGCCGAGCGCCCTGGCCGTCGCGTCGCGGTCGATGGGGAAGGACGTGCCCGCGAGCGCGGCGGCGCCGAGCGGCGATTCGTTCATACGATTTGCCGCGTCGGTGAAGCGCCCGCGGTCGCGCGCGGCCATCTCCAGATAGGCCAGGCAATGATGTCCGAAGGTGACGGGCTGGGCCGGCTGCAGATGCGTGAACCCCGGCATGACGGTGGCGGCATGCGTTTCGGCCTGCGCGAGCAGCGCGCGCTGGAGTGCGGTGAGCCCGGCATCGGCGCGCCCGCAGGCCTCGCGCACCCAGAGCCGGAAATCGGTCGCGACCTGGTCGTTCCTCGAGCGCGCGGTGTGCAGCCGGCCGGCGGCGGGGCCGATGAGCTCGGCCAGCCGCGCCTCGATGTTGAGATGGATGTCCTCGAATTCACGCTTGAAGGCGAAGCGGCCTTCGGCGAGTTCCGTCTCGATCTCCGCAAGACCCTTGAGGATCGCCGCGGCGTCGGCCGCGGATACGATGCCCTGCGCGGCCAGCATTTGGACATGGGCGCGCGAACCGGATAGATCGTGGCCGGCCAGGCGCCTGTCGAAATCGAGGGAGGTGTTAATCTCCTCCATGATGGCGGCGGGGCCCCGGCCGAAGCGTCCGCCCCACATCTTGTTGGTCACCTCATGCCTCGCCTGAACTTCCGCCTCATCGCCGGCGCCCTCACGGTCCTGATCCTGACGGGCGCCGTGGCTCTCTATATGATCCACCGGAGCGCTGTCCACGCGAAGCCGCCCCCGTCGCTGGCCGCCCTTGCCCTGGACGCCAGACCGGTGGCCATGCCCGAGGTCGCCTTCGTGGACGCCGCGGGCACCCGGCGGACGCTGGCCGCCTTCAAGGGACATTACGTATTGCTCAATCTTTGGGCGACCTGGTGCGCACCCTGCGTCAAGGAGCTTCCGGCGCTGGCCAGGCTCCAGGCCGCGGACCCGGGACTGGTCGTGGTCGCGGTGAACGCCAGCCACAACAGCAACGCTGCCGACACCGCTGCCTTCCTGCGGGCGCATGGCGCGGGCACGCTTTCCGTCTACATGGATTCCAACGCCGCCCTCATCAGCGCCTTTGGGGCCGCAGGCCTGCCGCTCAGCGTTCTGATCGATCCGCAAGGCCGCGAAGTCGCGCGCGCCTCCGGCCCTGCGGACTGGGATCAGCCCGGCGCCATTGCCTGGTTCAAGGCGCTCGCCGCGTCGTAATCCGCCCAGAGCGGCGCGCAGTCGACCACCGATTTGGTCTTCATCGCGGTGTCGATGGCCATGACGGTAAGGCCGGCTTCCATCGACTCCTGGGGCGTGACCGGGAACGGCGCGCCGGACTGCAGGGTGGCGAGCAGGTCGCGCGCCATGGCCTGGTCTGCGCCGTTGTGGTTGTCGTCCGTCCGCTCGTTCCATTCCATCCGCTGCGGCCTTGAGCGGGACATGGCGCGGCGCCACAGCATCTTGTTGCGGACGAGATCGGCGAGCAGCGTGCCTTCGGTGCCCGCGATGTACCAGCGCCGCTCCTGCAGCGAGACATGGCTGTTGGAATGGAGGGCAAGCGCGACGCCGTTGGCGTATTCCACCAGCGCGGTCTGGTGGTCGGTCACGTCCATGTCGGAATGGAAGGCGTCGTTGGCCGCGCCCCAGCCCGCGTCGCGCAACGCATAGGCGGGCTGGCCATCTTCATAGGCTGCGGGGACATCGCTGCGGCCTTCGTGGAAGATGCGCCGGCTGCCGAAGCTCGCCACGCGCGACGGCCGCGCGCGAGTCAGCCGGTTGAAGATGTCGAAGTCGTGGCAGACCTTGTCCAGCAGGAACGAACCGCCCCATTCCTGGCGGCGGCGCCAGTTGCGGGCGAGATAGCCGCCGTGCTCCGGATGCAGATGCTCGGTGGCGTCCATCGACACGATCTCGCCCAGATCGCCTGAGTCCACCCGCGCGATCACCTCGCGCACGATGGGCATCGAGCGCATCACGAGGCCGACGAAAAGCGGCGGCGCCTGCGCATGGGCGAGGTGACGGGCGAGCGCGAAAGTCTCCGCTTCCGTGCGCACGATCGGCTTTTCGCAGAAGATGGGATGGCCGGCCGCGAAGGCCGCCATCAGGTGCTCCAGATGCAGATGGTTGGGCGAGCCGATCATGACGAGATCGAACGGCCCGGCGGCGAGCAGCGCCTGCGCGTCCGCGAAGGATTTCCCCGCCGCGATGCCGTGCTCCTTCAGGATCGGCAGACCAACGGGCGAAGGATCGGCGTAGCCCGCAAGGTCGAGCCGCCAGCCCACCTCCCGCATCGCCGCCAGCACATGGGCGATGCGCTGGCCGAGCCCGATGATCGCGATCCGGAATGTCTTCATCGGGTGGAGCTTACATGGGTTTGCGGCGATGCGGGTGTGGAACCGAGGCTGCGGCCGCGCGCGTTGCTCGGCCTGTCATCTCGGGAGCCGGCGCCGGCATGCGCTTACGGCCCCACCGTCACTTTCGTGATCACCACGGGAAAGGCCGGCGCGGCGTCGGGGAAAGGGCCTTTGCCGCCGTTCAGCACGCTGGCGGCGATCTTGTCGACGGTGTCCATGCCGCCCGTCACCCGGCCGAAGACCGCGTAGCCGGTGGTGTTGGGCGCGTCGCCGGGCTTGGGGTCGAGGGCATCGGAATTGTCCGAGAGGTTGATGAAGAACTCCGCGTCGGCGCTGTCGGGATCGTCGCCGCGCGCCATGGCGAGCGTGCCGCGCACATTGCGCAGCCCGTTGGCGCTTTCCAGCGGGATGGTGGCGTGGGTGGGCCGGGCGTCGCCGCCGGCATCGTAGCTGCCCATCTGGATCACGAAACCCGGCACCACGCGGTAGACACAGGTGCCGTCGAAATGGCCCTCCTTCGCATAGGCGACGAAGTTCGCCACGGTCTTGGGCGCGTGCTGGGCGTCGAGCACCACGGTGATGGTGCCGAGACTGGTCTCGATCTTCGCCGTCTGGGCATCGGCCGCGCCCGCCCACACAAGAAGCGCCAGAAGCCCCGCCACGATCCGCATGTCCATCTCCCTGAAGGATGCGGGCATCAAAGCATGGATCGCCCCGCGCGCGCCAACGCGCAAATCGACCTGCTCTGCGCGCCGATGCGCAGAGCAGTGCCGCGCGGTCAGAGCGACTACGGCCACACCGCCAGGAGCATCACCACGATGCCGGCCAGCGAAGCCGCCCAGATCAGGGTGCGGGTGAAGGGGATGGCGAGCACGTAGGCGGGCACGTAGAGAAGCCGCGCCCAGATGTAGATCTGCGCGCCCAACACGGATTCGTGGCTGCTCCTGCCCCAGGCGAAGACCAGGAGCACCGCCGCGGCGAAGAACGGGAAGGTCTCCAGGAAATTCTGATAGGCGCGCTCGAGCCTGGCGCCGTACTTGTTCTTGATCGGCGGCCGGCCTTCGTCGCGCGGGCCGGTGCCCCAGGGCAGCCCCCGGCTGCCCACGCTCGCCAGCGTCGCCAGCACGAGCTGCACCAAGCCGAGCAGCACGACACAGAACAGGATCTGCAGTTCGTAGGAAGAAGATGTCATGACGCCCCTCCCCGGGAGTCGAATCAGCGGGGCGAGTATACGCTCCCGTCAGGAATGCCAGTGCGCCAGGAAATAGATCGCGCCCGCCGCCGCGCCGGCGAAGATCGCGAGCCACACCAGCACACCCACCCACCAGCCCAGCGAGCCCGACGCGGTGTATTCCTGCGGCGCCCCGCCGTGCGGCGGCAGATCGTCCTGGTCCATCAGATGCTTCCGTTGCCGTGTCGATCCAAACTACTACAAATGTGCCATGGTCGGCGAATGCGGGCCATTCGATCAGCACTGCGCGATGGTCGCGATGTCATCTGGGCGGCCTGCATTCGCGGGCCGCGACAGGGCTTTTTTCGGCGCTCACCGCAAATCGTAATTGAAGCTCACGGAAATGCGCGCACCCTTTGCTTCGTTGGGCGGGACGTCGTGGCGCAGGAAGCTTTCCCAGAGCAGCAGCGTGCCGGGTCTGGGCGTCAGCGACACGAAGGTCCGGTTGGCGGGTGTGGCCTTCGGCTTCTTGGCGGGCGCGGCCATCATCAGCGGCAGGCGCGGATCCTCGAAGCGGATCGCCGCCGCGCCGCGCGGCACCGCCACGTAGTAGGTGCCGCTGATCACCGAATGGGGATGGATGTGCGCGGCGTGCTGGCCGCCCTTGTCCATCACGTTGATCCACAGGGAGTCAAGCATGAGCCGCTGCCCGGCCAGCTCGAACTCCAGCGTCTGCGCGAAGTCGCCGACGTGCCGGTCGATCGCCGCCACCAGCTCCGCGAACACGGTGGCGCGCGAAGGCAGGTCGTCCAGCGAGGCATAGGAGGTATAGCCCTTGTAGCCATGCTCCTTCGCCCAGCGCCGCCCCGCGCGATCCTCGCGGGCGATGGCGAGGCAGGTGGCCGCGAGCGCCCGGTTCAGGTGGCGCGGCAGTTCCGCCCGCCAGATGCGGCTCGCGAACAGGGACTCCACGGCGACGGGCGATCTGGCCATGCGGGGTTTATGCGCGCTTCGATCCGGCCGGCTCAAGGGAAATTGGTAGGATGCAGCTCAAGCGAAATTGCCGGGGCCGAAGACGTCCATGTGCTGGGCATTGTCCAGCCGGATGACCAGATCGCCCTGCGCCTGGTAGCCCGCTATGCCGTTGGTGTCGATGACGAGAAAGAGCTCGCCCGCATGGTTTCCTGCGTCCGGCGCGAACAGCACGGCGTGGTGCGGTGCCAGACGTCCCGCGTTCGCCGCCGTGCCGAGATCGCGGTTGAAACTGGCGTCCGAGAGCGCGCAGCCGTGGATCTCGCCGTCCACGCCGGTGACGCCTGCCCACGTCGCGATCCTGTCCTGGTCGGCGCGGAAGAAGGTGATGGTGTCGAAATTCTTGCCCGTGGAGTCGGACGCCGCCTTGTAGAGGAAGGTGTCGGCGCCGTTGCCGCCGGTCAGCGTATCGCGGCCCGCGCCGCCCACCAGCGTGTCGTTGCCCTTGTCGCCCTGTAGCGTGTCGTTGCCGGCATCGCCGAACAGGATATCGTTGCCCTCGCCGCCACGGATGAGGTCGTCGCCCGCGCCGCCATGATAGGTGTTGGGCCCGCTGCCGCCGGTGATGGCGTCGTCGCCCGCGGTGGCCGGATTGATGAAGCCGCCCAGCGAATCGTAATTCGCATCCGGCGCCACATAGGGGATGAGACCGTCCTGCATGGCCTGCCCGGCGTCGGCGGCTTTGGTGGCACCGTCGCCTTCGCTGAACAGCGCGAGCAGCTTGATCGCCTGCCCGAAATTCGTGACGCCGTCGAGCATGGTCTGCGCCACGGGATTCTCGAACATCATGGCGCGGATGGAGGAGACCAGTTTGGCGTCCTCAGCGCCGCCCACCCCGCCATGCGCCCAGGTGCCGATATAGGGATCGCCGTTCACCACCACATTGGCGTAAGGATCGATCTCGTGCAGCCGGTGGGAGATCTTGGCGATGAAATTGATCATGTCGTCGGCGAGGGTGGCGTTGTCCGGCGCGCCGGCCGTGCCCTGGAGCGCGTAATAGGCGTCCATGTTGTCCAGAAACACGCCGTTGTAGCCGTGATTGACCAGCCAGACCGCCTGCTGCACCACGATCTTCTGCCAGTCGGCCAGCCAGAACTTGGCGATGTAGCCGAAGCCGTTGGTGCGTTGGCCCTGAAGCCAGTCCGGTGCGCTGGCGGTCAAGGGATCGGTGTCGTGGCCACCGGTGGTCCAGGACGGGTCCCAGTAGGAGCGGTTGTCGTCCGTCACCGAAAGGTTGACGTAGCCCACGACGGTGCGGCCCTGCGCTTCCAGCGCGGCGACCTGGCCCGGCGTGATGGCGGGCAGCGTCCCGGGCTTGGGGATGGGGTCGCCTTCGGTGATGAACAGGTCGAAGGAGGACCGGTACAGCGCGTTGAAATCCACGCCGTTGTACTGCAGGGCATAGCTCGACACATCGTGCATGGCCGATCCTCCCCGTGAAGCGAGGAGCCAATCTAGTCAAGGCGCCGCCTGTGCTCAATCAATCGTTGCGCGGCTAGCGTCAATTGCCCACGAGATGTTGAAGCCCGCGCGGCCGGCCTACGCGCTTTTCCGGAGGCCGCGCGTTTACCACATCAGGGACGCCTTCATGCTTTCTTTGCGGCCGCGTCGCATCATGCGTTAAGGGAATGGCTCATGACCGTCATCGAAAAAGCCGAACGCATCTATTCCAGGCTCGAGCATGGGGCCGATGCCGCCATCCATGTGCTGGGTGTCCTGTTCGCCATCAACGCGGGGCTGTGGCTGCTCTTCCACGTCACCGGGCTTTCGGTGGTGGTGAGCGTGTCGATCTACTGCGTGGGCCTGCTCGCCATGCTCACGGCCTCGGCGGCCTACAATCTCGCGCCAAATGGAAGGATGCGGGAGATCCTGCGCCGCTTCGACCATTCGGCCATCTTCATCATGATCGCCGCCACTTACACGCCCTTCGCCGCCAACCGGCTGGGCGAGCCGGCGGGTGACGTCATCCTGGCCCTGATCTGGCTCTGCGCCAGCGTGGGCGTGGCCATGAAGATGCTCTATCCACGGCGCTTCGAACTGGCGAGCGTGGTGTTCTACATCGCCATGGGCTGGACGATCATCTGGGTGATCCGGCCGCTCGCCGCCAACGTCTCGACCATCGACCTGCGGCTGCTGCTCGGCGGGGGCGTGGTCTATTGCGCGGGCGTGGCGTTCTACCTGATCGAGCGCATCCCCTACCACAAGGCGATCTGGCACGCCTTCGTGCTGGCCGCCGCAGTGCTGCAATTCTCCGCCATCGTGGGCGAGTTCACGGCCTAGATATCGTCCAGATTCCCGGCCACACGATCGCGACCGCGATCAGCAGCAGCGCCAGCGTCGCCACCAGCCACACCAGCGTGCGGATCACCGGAACGCCGAAACCGTAGAGCGGGACGTAGACGATGCGTCCGGCGAGATAGATCTCGCTGCCCCACACCGTCGCCCAGTCGTGCCGCCCCGCCAGCGCCGCCACGATCACCGCAGCGGCGAAGAAGGGGTAGGTTTCCATGAAATTGCGAAACGCCCGCTCGAGCCTGCCCGCGACCTTGCCCACGGGTTTCGCCGCCTCGTCGCGCGCGCCCACGTTCCACTTGAGGCCGCGCTGGCCGTTGCCCATGCGCGCGGCCACGAAAAGCTGCAAAAGCCCCAGGAGCGTGGCGCCGACGAGCATGGACAGCTCCGTGCTCAGCCCCGCGAGGTGCAATTCCACCGGATTCGTGAAACTCATGACAGGTTCCCCCATTCCCCGGCCGTCAGTATAGGCGCATTCCGCAATGTCCTCTCAACCGGTTCGCTGCTAGGCTCGTGCCGCCGAACGGGGGATCCCGCCCATGCGTCACGCGTCCGCCACAGCCCTCATGCTGCTGGGTTTTTCGTTGCTTGGCTTTTCCCTTTCGGGTTGCGCCGTGGCGAGCGTCGCCTCGACGGCGGTGAGCGCCACGACGACCGTGGTGGGCACGGCGGTGGACGTGACCGGCGACGTGGTCGGCGCCGCCGCCGGCACGGTTACCGGCGGCTCCGATTCCGGCAAGAACAAGAACGGCGACGGGAAACCGGATTAGTTCCCGTCCGCGTCCGCGCCGAAGCGCCAGCGCAGTTCGATGCCGTACATCCGGGGCGGCCCGTAGATCGAGGCCGCCGTGCCCGTGAGGTGCAGCAGCGCATTGGCGCCCTGCTTATAAGTCTCGTCGGTGACGTTGTCCGCGAACACCGAGAGATCGTAGGGCTGGCCCAGGAAATTGTCCCAGTCGAAACGCACGTTGATGAGACTGTAGCTGCGCTGCTCGGGCCGCTGGCCGGCGGGCGCCAGGCAGGTGTACGGCGCGCCCAGCACCGCGGGCTGCACGAACGCGGCACAGGTCGTCTCCACGTCGCTCAGATCGGTGAACCACACCCGGCTCTGCCAATACCAGGTCGCGCTCAGATAGGGCTGGCCCATGCTGGAATCGATCGGGATGTGGAAGCGCGGCGTGATGCCGAATTTCTGCTTGGGGGTGTTGGCGAAGGGATTGCCGGCGTGGTTCTCCGCGCCCACGGTGAACTGGTTTCCCAGCGGATCGATCACTACCTCCTGCGGCAGCACGAACTTGTCGTAATGGGCGTCGGTGTAGGAATAGAACACGTCGACCTGGAAATTCTCGTCCGGGATGAAGGTGGATTCGAATTCCAGCCCCTTGATGCTGGCCCTGGCGGCGTTGAAGGTCAGCGCCGCGGGCTCGATCAGCGGCGGCGTCGGGGGGATGAACTCCTGGATGACCGCGATCTCGTCGTTCTTCTGGATATCGCTGTACCAGCCGTAATAGACGTCGAAATTCGTCCGGCCTGGCACGCCCAGGATGGTCCAGTTGTTCTTGGTGCCGAGCTCGACGTCGGTGATGAACTCCGGCTTGAACCTGGAGAATTCGGTGGCCTCCGCGGCGCCCGAATTGAACCCGCCGCTCTTATAGCCGCGCCGCCAGGTGGCGTAGACCATCGTGTCGTCCGTCACCTGGTCTTGCGCCGTCAAGGTCCAGGTCGGCGCGCGGAAGCTCGCCTTCTGCGTCGGCAGGTCGAAAGCATGGCTCAGCGGGAACGGACACGACGTCAGGAGCGGATTGGCGGCGGTCAGGATGCAGGTCGAGTCGGTGGCGACCTTGTGGTCCCAGGTGTAGCGACCGCCCGCCGTGAAGCTCAGCCCATGCAGCAAGCCCGAGGCATCGGCGGTGGCGCTGGCGTAGACGGCGTTGGAGGTGCCGCCGTTGGTCAGCGCGTCGAATTCGGTGGTGCCGAAGCCCGCCAGCGGATTGAGCGAACCGAACTGCGCGCCGCCCAGCGTCTGGCGCTCCACTTCGGCATAGCCGCCCGGATGGTCGAGCTCGTGATAGAAGCCGACGATCCAGTTGACGCCGTTGTCTCCGGTCTCGCCCTTGACCTGGAACTCGTCGGTCACCTGCAGGCTGTCGCTCTCCCAGGTGCGGCTGTTGGGGATATCGAGGATCGGCAGGAGCGAACCGTCATAGTCGAAGGCCGAGCGCTCCTTGTCGCTGCGGAATCCGAAGATGTTTTCGAGATGGACATGCGCGGCGAGATCGTATGTCGCGATGTCCGTCACGCCCCAGGATTCTCGCTTGAAGCCGAGCAGGATCGACGAGGTGGTCTTGCGCGGGCCGAGCGCCTGCTGCAGCCCCAGCGCCCCCAGCATGTTGCCCTCGAATGCGGCGAGCGCGCCGCAGGTCTGGCCGACCACGGCGGGATAGAGGCCGTAATTGGCCGGCGCGGGGCAGAAGGTGAGCCCGGCGGGCTGGAGCAGCGGCTGCAGCTGCTGGGTCGCGAGATTGTCGATGGTGGCGACGTTGACGCCCGTCAGGCTCGCGCCAGTGCCGTTATTGTGCGAGCGGCCGTAGTCGTAGAGGAAGTAGTTGTCGAAGCCGGCGAACGGCCTCCACTCCACGCCCACGCGGAAGGCATCGACGTTCTCGTCGTCCAGGTTCTGGCCGGTGACGACATCCCTGGTGTAGCCGCCGCGGCTGATGAAGTCGCCGGCAAGCCGGATGGCGAGGTTGTCGGTGAGCGGGAAATTCAGCGCGCCCTTCATCTCGCGCATGGTGTAGTCGCCGGCCGTACCGTCGAGGTAGCCGCCGAACTGATCTTCCGGCCGCTTGGGATAGAACAACACCGCGCCGCCAGTGGTGTTGCGTCCGTAATAGGTGCCCTGCGGGCCCTTCAGAACCTGGACGTTGTCGAGATCGTATTCCGAGCCCGGACCCGCGGCGTTGAACGGCACGTCGGAGAAATAGGTCTGCACGCCCGGATCGGCGCCGCCGAAGGGCTGGCTCTGGCCGCGGATGGTGAACACGTTGTCGTCGCGCGAGCCGAGATCGGCGGACACCGTCAGCGACGGCACATGGTCCTGCAGCGACATCGCCGAGTTGATGTTCTCGAAGCGCAATTCGTTGCCGGAGATCGCGGTGGCCGCGACGGGGACCTTCTCGAGATTCTCCGAGCGCCGGCGCGCCGTGACCGTGACGTTCTCAATGCCCAGCGCCTGGGCGGGCTTGACGGTTTTCGGTGCGCTGCCCGCGTCCTGCGCGGCGGATGGAAAAGACGTCGCGACAAGAGCGGCGATGCCGGCGGACGCCAGCAGGAACGAACGGACCATGATCCCCTCGCATGGGCGCCGTTGCGGCGGGCGCCCTTATAATGCCCAGACATTATACCGGAAAACGCCCGGCTGGCCGAACAGGAAATCATTGCAAGGGCTTAGCGGCATCAGAATGCGTCTTTCCGCCGCCGCAACTCAGCGAAGACTTCCACGTCTGCGGCCGCCCCCAGGCCGAGCGTCCTGCGAATGTCTGCCGAATCCGGCCTCAGAAACGGATTGGTCCGCTTTTCGAGGCCCATGGTCGAGGGAATCGTCGGTTTGTTCCGTGCGCGCGCGCCGTCGACGTCCTTCATCCGCGCCCGAAGATCGGCATTGTCCGGCTCGACGCTCAGCGCGAAACGCCCGTTGTTCTGGGTGTATTCATGGCCGCAATAGATGCGCGTGCCATCCGGCAGGCGCATCAGCTTGGAGAGGCTGTCCCACATCGTCTGCGGCGTGCCCTCGAACAGCCGCCCGCAGCCCATGGCGAACAGGGTATCGCCGGTGAAGGCGAAGCCGTCGAACACGAAGGCGATGTGTCCGCGCGTGTGCGCCGGAATCTCCAGGATGCGCACCTGTTGGGCGCCGAACGTCCACGGCGCCGCCTCGTCCACGCCCACATCGATGCCGGGAATGCGTTCGCGGTCCTTGGCGGGGCCGACGATCTGGGCGCCGAATTCCTGCTTCAGCGGCAGGTTGCCGCCGGTGTGGTCGAAATGATGATGCGTGTTGAGGATGTGCGTCAGCGCCCAGCCCTTCGCCTCGAGCGCGCGGCGCACTGGTTCCGGCTCGGAGGGATCGACCACGGCGCAGAGCGCGCCATCGCGAATCAGATAGGCGTAATTGTCCGAAAGGCAGGCAACGATCTCGATCTCGGGCGCGGCCATGGCGTCTCCTTTTGGCGGCAATGCTAGCGCTGGCGCCGGCGAGATTGAACCCGCCCGCCGAGGAGGCTACGCAGGGCGCCATGATGTTCGACGCCACGGGGCTCGACGCCTTCTATGGCGAGCCCATCGGCCAGGCCACGCGCCGCCTGATCCTGCGCCGCGTGCGCGCGGCATGGCCGGATCTGCGCGGCCAGCGCGTGCTGGGCTACGGCTTCGCGGTTCCCTACCTGCGCACCATGCTGGGCGAGGCCGAGCGCGTCATCGCGCTGATGCCGCCGCAGCACGGCACCATCGCCTGGCCCGAGCAGCCGCTGGTCGCGATGAGCGACGAGGAAGCGCTGCCGTTCCCCGACGCGCTGTTCGACCGCATCCTGATGGTCCACGGACTGGAAAGCGCGGAGTCGCTTCGAAGCCTGATGCGCCAGATCTGGCGCGTGCTGGCGCCCGGCGGGCGGCTCATGGCGATCGCGCCCAACCGCACGTCTCTTTGGGCGCAGGTGGAGCGCTCGCCCTTCGCGCAGGGCCGCCCCTTCTCGCGCAGCCAGCTCGACCGGCTGATGCGCGAAGCCATGTTCCAGCCCGAGCGCTGGGACACCGCGCTCTACGCGCCGCCGCTCCGCTTCCGCCGCCCGCGCGGCAACGGCTGGGAAAGCGTCGGCCGCAGGCTGTGGCCCGCCTTCGCCGGCGTGCATCTGGTGGAAGCGACCAAGTCGCTCTACGCGCTGGCGCCACCCGCGAAAGGCGAGCGCGCGCGCGCCACGCTCGCCAAAGCGTGACGCACCCGTCAGCGCGGGGCACTTTCAATTTTTCTTCACGTTTCCATATTCGAACCGATGCACCCGAGGCCAGGCGTCTCACGCTATTTTGAAATGGCAACGGGGTGCTCATGGCGGGCATGCGCCGGCGGCCTGCGCGCGACTTACTACGCAATGACGGGCTTTTGCGCGATCGTGCGCGCGCACTTGCAATAGTCAGCCATCCGCGCCGCGCCGCGCGTACTTCCCGGCGCACACCGCGTTCCTATGTACGAAACGTTCGCGCGGCCTTCGCGCGGGCCAACCACAAGGAGGGAGTCTGTCCCATGCGCAATCTGATCGCCATTGCCACCCTTTCGTCGGCGCTCGCCTTCGCCGCGAGCGGCGCCAGCGCCGAAACCTTCGCCGCCAATCTCGGCGGCTGCACCCATGCCGCGGAGGCCGTGCGCGACGCCATGTCGGCGAACGCCTCGTCGGCGAACATGGCCGAAGCGCAGAAGGAGCAGGGCTACGGCAGGCAATTCTGCAACAATCAGCTCTATGACCGCGGCGTCGCCCACTATCAGCGCGCGCTCGATCTTCTGGGCGGCAAGAGCTGAAATCCCGGTTTTCCCGGCCCTGCCGGCGGCAGGCAAGCCCCAATGGCCCGCCGCCGCGTTCCGGCGAGGTGTTCCGCGCTTCCCCCCGCGCGGCCCTCGCCGGGGCGTTTTCAGTCCTTCAGGAAGTCGCGCACCAGCGCGAAGAGTTCCGGCTCATCGAGAAGGAACGCGTCGTGGCCGCGGTCGGTCTCGATCTCGGTGAAGCCCGCATCCACGCCCGAGGCCTTGAGCGCCTCCCAGATGCGCCGGTTCTCCGGCGTCGGGAACAGCCAGTCGCTCGTAAACGACACGCCCTGCACCTTGCCTTTGTAGTCCTTGAACGTGGTCGCCAGATCGAGCGCGAAATAATCCATCGCCTTGGTGATGTAGAGATAGGAATTGGCGTCGAAGCGCTCGTTGAAGGTCGAGCCCTGGTGGTGGAGGTAGCTCTCCACCTCGAAATCCTGCTCGAAGCCGAAGGAGACGCGCGCCCGCTTGCACAGCGTGCGCCCGAATTTCCGCTCCAGCGCGGCTTCGGAGAGATAGGAGACATGCCCCACCATGCGCGCGGTGGAAAGCCCGCTGAGCGGCCGCGTGCCGGCGGCAAGATAATCGCCGCCCCGCCAGTCGGGATCGCCGAAGATCGCCTGCCGGCCGATCTCGTGCAGCGCGATGTTCTGGGCAGTGTGGTGGGCGGCGGTGGCGATGGGAAGCGCGGAACGCACGCGGCCGGGGAAACGCGAAATCCACTCCAGCGCCTGCATCCCGCCCATGGAGCCGCCGGTGACGCAGCGCAGCGTCCCGATCCCCAGCCCGTCCAGCAGCATGGCCTGCGCCCGCACCATGTCCGGCACCGTGACCATGGGGAAGTCCAGCGCCCAGGGCTTGCCGGTCGCGGTATTGATCTCCGCAGGCCCGCTCGAGCCCATGCAGCCGCCGATGACGTTGGAGCAGATGACGAAGAAGCGCTCGGTGTCGATCGGCTTGCCCGGCCCCACCATGGTCTCCCACCAGCCGGGCTTGCCGGTCATCGGATTGGTGCCGAAGGCGAACTGGTCGCCCGACAGCGCATGGCAGATCAGGATGGCGTTGCTCTTGTCCGCGTCGAGCGCGCCATGGGTCGCGAACGCGATATCGAACGGGCCGAGGCTCCTGCCGCAATCCAGCGCCAGCGTCTCGCCCGTGCCGAAGCGCATCGCCTGGCCCTGGGGGGCGCCGGCTGCATTGAGCGGCCGGGGAAAGCGCGGGCTCGCCAGTTCGGGCATGGATCACTCCAAAGGCGGCGCTTGCTAAGGCCGGGGGGCCCGCAAGTCAACGAAGTTTCGAGGCCGCGCTTTGCTTTTGCGCGCCCGCATGCCTAAGAACCGGCCATGCGCGCCACGCCCACGCCCAGGCCCGGAATTCTCGACATAGAACCCTATGTCGGCGGCCGTGCGCGCGTGGCCGGCGCGGCGGGCCCGGTTTTCAAGCTCTCCGCCAACGAATCGCCGCTCGGCCCGAGCCCGTTGGCGGTGGAAGCCTACAAATCCGCACAGGACAGGCTGGAGATCTATCCCGACGGCGGCTCGGCCGTCCTGAGAGAGGCCATCGCGGAGGTGCATGGGCTGGCGCCCGAACGCATCGTCTGCGGCAACGGCTCGGGCGAGCTCCTCACCCTGCTGGCCGGCATTTATCTTTCGCCTAGCGACGAGGCGATGTTCACCGAGCACGCCTTTTTGCTCTACCGCATCGCCACGCTCGCCAACGGCGCCACCCCCCTCGTCGTGCCGGAGAAGAACCTGCGCGCGGACGTGGACGCGATGCTGGCGAAGGTAAACGCGAAGACGCGGCTGGTCTACCTCGCCAACCCGAACAATCCCACCGGCAGCTATCTCACCGGCGAGGAATTGCGCCGCCTACACGCGGGCCTCGCGCCCACCACGCTTCTGGTGATCGACGCGGCCTATGGCGAATATGTCCGCCGCAACGATTACGACAGCGGCATCGAGATGGTTTCGCAATTCGAGAACGTGGTGATGACGCGCACCTTCTCGAAGATCTACGGGCTTGCGGCGCTGCGCGTGGGCTGGGCGTTCTGCCCTGCGGGCGTGGCGGACCTGCTCAACCGGGTGCGCGGGCCGTTCAATGTCAGCGTTCCCGCGCAGCGCGCCGCCGCCGCCGCGCTGCGCGACCGCGCCCACACCGAAGCCGCCTTCGCGCACAACGATTCCTGGCGCGCCTGGCTTGCCGAGAACATCCGCAAGACCGGCCTGCGGGTTGACGACAGCGTGGGCAATTTCGTGCTGATCCATTTCCCCCGCACGGGCCCGAACACCGCGACGAAAGCCGATGCGTTCCTCACCAGGCGCGGGCTGGTGCTGCGCGAAGTCGCGGCCTACGGCCTGCCAGATTGCCTGAGGCTCACCGTCGGCAGCGAAGAGGCCAACCGGCGCGTGGCGGCGGCGCTGGCCGAATTCATGAAGGGCGGATGAGATGACCGGCGTCGTCGGCAAGCTCACGCTCATCGGTGTCGGCCTGATCGGCTCCTCCATCGCCCATGCCGCGCGCCGCGGCGCCGTGGCCGGCCACGTCGCAGGTTACGAGCCGCATGCGGACGTGATCGCGCGGGCGCAAACGGCCGGCTTCGCGGATTCGCTCCACACCGATATCGGCTCCGCGGTGCGCGATGCCGACCTGGTGATCCTGGCCGCGCCCGTGGGCGCGTATGCCGGCGTGGCCGAAACGATGGCGCCGCATCTGAAGCCGGGCGCCATCGTCAGCGACGTGGGCTCGGTCAAGACGGCGGTGCTGCGCGACGTGGGCCCGCACGTGCCCGAAGGCGTGCATCTCGTCCCCGCCCATCCCATCTCCGGCACCGAGCAGTCCGGCCCCGAAGCCGGGTTCGCCACGCTGTTCGACGGGCGCTGGTGCATCCTCACGCCGCCGCCGGGGACCGACGCCAAGGCCGTCGAAACCGTGCGCCGCTTCTGGCAGGGGCTGGGCAGTCAGGTCGAGATCATGGAGCCCCGCCATCACGATCTGGTGCTCGCCATCACCAGCCATGTGCCCCATCTCATCGCCTACAACATCGTGGGCACGGCGGCGCATCTCGAGGAGGTCACCAAGGGCGAGGTGATCAAATATTCCGCCGGCGGCTTCCGCGACTTCACCCGCATCGCCGCCTCCGACCCCACCATGTGGCGGGACGTCTTCCTCAACAACCGCGAGGCGGTCCTGGAGATGCTGGGCCGCTTCACCGAGGACCTCACGGCGCTGCAGCGTCACATCCGCTACGGCGACGGCGACGCGCTGTTCGACCTCTTCACCCGCACCCGCGCCATCCGCCGCTCGATCGTCGACGCCGGCCAGGACACCGCCTCGCCGGATTTCGGGCGCGGGAAAGTGGATCGGTAGGAACGCGATCCCCGCGAAGCGGAAAGCGGTTCGCGCCGGATCGCGCGACAATCAATAAACCGGCCTCAGCACGCCGGCGGGATTGTTGCCCACGCTGAGCACGCCGTCCTTGAAGCCGATATCGGCGGAGAGGCCGATCTTGGCATTCGTGGCCATCGCGGCCGCCATCAGCGCCGGCGCAAGCCCGTTGTCGTCGCCCTGCACAAGACCGAGCTTGGCGAGCTCCGCCGCGAGCGCCTGGGTGCCGTCGATCTGGATGTGGATCACCCCGGCCGCGCGATGCCCTGCGTCGAGATCGAGCGCGCCGGTGCCGCGCGCCTTGAGCGCGTTCCAGTCCAGTTCGAGCGCCTTGAGGGTGAGCGTGCCGCGATGGGCCCGCCATTCCTCCAGTGCCGTGCGCCAGTCGCCGGTGCCGTCGAGCAGCGGCCGGAGCGGGGCGGCCGGGCTGACGGCCGCATCCAGCGAAAGCGTCCTGATGGTGTCGCCAAAGCCGGCCTGCAGCTCCTTCGAAAGATGCAGGCCCTGGCCGGAGGCGAAAACGTCGAGCCCGTCATGGCCGGGACTGCGGCGCATGTGGAACTGGAGGCGGTCCGCGTTCAGCTCCGGCGAGTGGATGCCGACGATGTCGAGGTCGAAGTGCGCCAGCCCCGATTTTTGCGAGTAGGAACTCGCCCGCATCAGCTCCGGCACGAAGGTCCATGTGTGCCGCGCGCCGTCGAGCCCGGTCCAGCGCAGCTGCTGCGTGCCCGCGGCCTCGTAGATTGCCTGCGACGGGCCGTAGGTCAGCGTGTGCGCCGCGAAATGCTCCGTCCGCCACGAGGCGGGGCCCTGCGTGGTGGCGATATCGAACTCGACCCCGCTCAGGATCGCGTCGACGCGAAAGGGAAAGCCCTGAATCTGTTTGCCCGCGAAACGCAGCGTCACGCCCGGCGCGATCGTGCGTCCATTGGCGGTGTCGAGATAGCGCGACACGGCGCTGGCCGTGAGCCACCACCAGCCCATGGCCGCGAGCGCCGCCAGCACGACCAGCGCGAAGGGTCCGTAGAGGAAGATGCGGTTGGAGAAGCGCATGCTTGGATGATTCCGGGCGGAAGGACCAGCTTACCCGCAGCGCGAGAAACCGCAGGAGACGCAGGTGTCGCAGCCCTCGAGCTGCACCAGGCTGGGCGAGCCGCAGCGCGGGCAGCTCCGCCCCGGTGCCGCCTCGCCCACCACCGCGCGCAATTCCTCAGGCGGAACGACGGTCTCCCGTGGCGCCATGAAGCCCGTCGCCACCAGGTGCCGCTCGATCACGTCGCCGATGGCGGCCAGCAGCGAAGGCACATATTGGCCGCCCATCCACTGGCCGCCGCGTGGGTCGAACACGGCCTTGAGCTCGTCCACCACGAACGACACGTCGCCGCCGCGCCGGAACACCGCCGAGATCATCCGCGTCAGCGCCAGCGTCCAGGCATAGGCAGCCATGTTCTTGGAGTTGATGAAGATCTCGAAGGGGCGACGGCGGCCGTCCTTCTCGATGTCGTTGATGGTGATGTAGAAGGCGTGGTCGCTGTCGGGCCATTTGATCTTGTAGGTTTGGCCGAGCAGCACCTCCGGCCGGTCGAGCGGCCGGGTCATGTAGACCACGCCGCCGGCGCGCACCTCTGCTGGCTCCGGCTCCTCGTCGCGCGGCACCGCCGCGGTCGCGGGCTTTTCTGGCGCGGCCTGCAGCACCGCGCCGGTCACCTCGTTGGGCCGGTAGGTCGTGCAGCCCTTGCAGCCGCTCGCATAGGCCTTGAGATAGACGTCCTTGAACGCCTCGAAGGCGATGTCACGCGGCACATTGATGGTCTTGGAGATCGAGCTGTCGATATGCGCCTGCGCGGCGGCCTGCACCGCCAGGTGATCGCCGGGCGAGAGCGTCTGCGCGTTGACGAAATAGTCCGGCAGCGCCGCTTCCTCTCCGAAGCGCGCGCGGAAGGCGCGGACCGCAAAGTCGCTCACCTGCTCCTCCACCCGCGTGCCGTCCGGCTGCAGCACCTGGCGGGAATAGGAATAGGCGAACACCGGTTCGATGCCGCTCGACACGTTGCCGGCGAACAGCGAGATGGTGCCCGTCGGCGCGATGGAGGTGAGAAGCCCGTTGCGGATGCCGTGCTCCGCGATCCCGTCGCGGATATCGGCTGGCAAGCGCTGCACGAACGGCCTCGCCAGGAATTCCGCGCGGTCGAACAGCGGAAAGGCGCCTTTCTCCTTCGCGAGCTCGATGGATTCCCGATAGGCCGCGTGCGAAAGGATGGAGAGCCAGCGGTCGATCAGCGCGACCGACTCCGGCGAGCCGTAACGAGTCCGGCAGAAGATCAGCGCGTCTGCCAGTCCTGTGACTCCGAGGCCCATCCGCCGCTTGGCGAAGGCTTCGGCACGCTGCTGCTCAAGGGGGAATCGCGAAACGTCGGTGATATTGTCGAGGAAGCGCACCGCCGTCTGCGCCAGGCGGCGGAGTGCGCCTTCGTCCAGCGCCGCGTCCTGATCAAAAGGATTCCCGATCAGCGTGGCCAGATTGATCGACCCGAGAAGACACGCGCCATATGGAGGCAGAGGTTCCTCGCCGCAAGGATTGGTGGCGCGGATGGTTTCGCAGTAGCCGAGGTTGTTCTCGCGGTTGATGCGGTCGATGAAGATCACGCCCGGCTCGGCGCAGTCGTAGGTCGCGCGCATGATCCGGTCCCACAGCGCGCGCGCTTCGACGGTCTTGTAGATCTTGCCGCCGAACTTCAGGTCCCACGGTCCGTCGTTCCTGACCGCCGCCAGGAACGCGTCGCTGGCCAGAACCGAAAGATTGAACATCGACAGCCGCCCGGGCGTGCGCTTGGCGTCGATGAAGGCTTCGATGTCGGGATGATCGCAGGAAAGCGTCGCCATCATGGCGCCGCGGCGGCTGCCCGCGCTCATGATGGTGCGGCACATCGCGTCCCACACATCCATGAAGGACACCGGGCCGGACGCGTCCGCGCCCACGCCCGCCACCGGCGCGCCGCGCGGGCGCAAGGTCGAGAAGTCGTAGCCGATGCCGCCACCCTGCTGCAGCGTCAGCGCGGCCTCGCGCAGGCTCTCGAAGATGCCCGACATGGAATCGGGGATCGCGCCCATCACGAAGCAGTTGAAGAGGGTGACCGAGCGATCGGTGCCCGCGCCCGCCAGGATGCGCCCCGCCGGCAAAAATCTGTGACCCGCCAGCGCGCGCGCGAAATCCATCGCGACGGATGCCCGGTTCTCAGGCTTCTCGGCCTGCGCCGCGGCGATGGCGACGCGCGCGAAGGTGTCGGCCACGTCGCCATCCACGGGCGTGCCGTCCGGCTGTTTCAGCCGGTACTTCATGTCCCAGATCTGGCGGGCAATGCCGGTCATGGCGCCATCGTACATCGCCGGGTTGAGCCTTTGGTTGCGGGCTCACGAATATAGTGATTCCCGCGCCGAAAAACAGGTTTTGTTCGTTAATTGTTCTGCCCGGTAAAGATCAGCTTATGCCCTTGGCGGTAAACGCCCTTCTGCCTTCGTCAACCAGCTTTCGCGTCGCGCCCTCGATCCGGTCCTGCAACAGGGCCATGAACGCCTGCCGCTTAAGCCCGGGCGGGATGGGGTCGAGGAATTCCAGCACCATGGTCCCCGGCTTCTTGAAGAAGCCGAGCGCGCCCGTCCAGAACAGGCCCGAGTTCAGCGCCACGGGATAGCAGGGCGTGTCGAGCTGGCCGTAGAGCGCGGCCACGCCGGGCTTGTAATCGGGCGGATCGTCCGGCTCGTGGCGATGGCCTTCGGGGAAGATCAGCACGCTGCGGCCCTTTGCAAAGGCTGCGCGCGCCTCGGTGGCCATCTTGCGCAGGGCGCTGGCGTGGCCGCCGCGGTCGATGGCGATGATGCCCGCCTTGGCGATGTACCAGCCGTAGAACGGGATGCGCAGCAGCTCGCGCTTGAGCACGGCGGCGGGCGCGTAGACCGCGAGGTAGATCGCCATCGTGTCCCACATGCTCATGTGCTTGGAGGCGATGAGCGCGCCATGCGCTGGCGGCGTGCCGCGGATCTCGAAGGTCTGGCCGGCCAGCACGCGCGCACCGAAGAACACCGCGCGCGACCAGAAGCGCGACGCGGCGATCACCGCGGCAGGCGGCATCAGCAGCGTCGGCAGCGCGCCGATGAAGACGGCCGCAGATACCGTGACGAAGTAGATGAAGAAGAGGGTGGAGCGGAAGATGACCATGGCGGGCCGCGGAAAAGCCCGCCGATATTGGGGCAGGACGCTCCGTTTGTCATCCGCCGGCGCCTACCGGCCAGCCGTCATCCGCCGGCGATCTTGGGCTCGCGGCTTCCGCGGGCGGCGGGCGCGGGCTTGGGCGCCAGCACATGGGCGATGGCCACGCTGGCGAGGTACTTGGTGTACTCCGCCTGCAGCACGCGCAGCGCGCGCGGGTCGCGCCACCATTCGTGGAGGTCGATGCCTTCGGGCTCGACGGGATAGGGCCTGATCCTCACGCCCGGCATGCGGCTGGAGAATTCCTCCAGGCTGCGCGGCATGTGATAGGTCGCGGTGACGAGCGCGATGCTCCTGTAGTGATGCCGCTGCACCCACTCCGCCGCCTCCTCCGCGTTGCCGTGCGTGTCGGCGGCCTCGAAGCCGAGATCGGCGCAGCAATCGAACCGCGGCCCGCCATGCAGGAGCGATTTCAGTTCGGGCTTGGTGGTCTGCATCGCGACGCCGGAGATGAGAAGCCGCTTGCCCACGCCGCGCTCGAACAGCGCCACTGCCGTGTCGAGCCGCGCGCCGCCGCCCGTCAGCGCCACGATGGCATCGGGCCTTCCGGGCGTCGACGGCGCCTCGGGCAGGCTCGCCGCGAACACGACGAAGCCCACGCAATAAAGCGCAAGGACGACGGCGATGGTCGTGAAGAAGACCTTCATGCCCGAATCTCCAGGACGCCAAGTCTATCCGACAAATCGTTTACATTGTGGCAGGCCCGGAAATACGGGCTTTCCCAGGTTCAATAGATGTTCCGCAGCGCCGCCAGCACCGATATCCGCGCGGTCGCGAGCGCAATCAGTCCCGACGTAACGGGTACGCACAGGAGCCATAATAGTTCCACCGGCTTGAGCGCGAGCGGCGGCAGGAACGGTACCGCTTCCACGTTCGCGAATTCGAGCCCGCGCGCCACCGCGAAGAGGATGGCCGCGAGCCCCGCGCCCGCCAGCGACGCCCCCATCACCGAAAGGAAGTAGTGCCGCTCGAAGGCGCGCGCGATGAACCCGGATTGCGCGCCCATCTGGTGCAGCAGCGTCACGATGTCGTGATGCGCCTCAAGGCCCGCGCGCGTCGCGAACGCCACCGTCGCCGCCGTCGCCACCGCGATCAGCGCCAGCACCGCATAGGCCGACCAGATCAGCGTGTCCGACAGCGCGCGCAGCCGCGAGATCCAGTGCGCATGATCGTCGAGCAGCGAATCCGGCGCCGCCGCCTTCAGCCGCGCCGACAATGCGCTCATGTCCACGCGCGCGCCGGGCACGATCTCCGCATCGATCAGGCGCGGCAGCGGCAGCTCGTCCACCAGCGCGCCCTTGCCGAGCCAGGGCTCGACGAGCTTCTCGGTCTGCGCCTGCGACAGCGGCGCGGAATGCGCGATGCCCGGCGTGGATTCCAGAATCGCCATTGCCGCGCCGGTCTCGCGCGCCAGCACCGGCCCGGGATCGCCCGTTGCAGGCGGCACGATCTGGACGGTGATGTGATCGGCCAATCCCGCGCGCCAGCCTTCCGCCGCGCGGCTGGCGATGAGCGAAGCGCCCAGCGACAGCGCCGCCAGGAACGCCATGATGGCGATCACCACGTCGAGCGGGGCGGCGCCCTGCTCGCGCGGCAGGATGCGGCCGGGGCGCGGAAGCACGCTCGCGAAGCTCTCGCTCATGTCCGCCCCGTCCTGAGCTCGATCAGCCGGCCGTCCACCAGCCGCATCTCACGCGCCTTGCTGCGCTCGATCAGCGAACGGTCATGGGTGGCGATGAGCACGGTGGTGCCGAGACGATTGAGCTCGCCGAAGAGCCGGATGAGCCGTTCGCCGATGTCGGCGTCGACATTGCCGGTGGGCTCGTCGGCGAGCAGCAGGTCCGGCCGCGCCACCACCGCGCGCGCGATGGCCACGCGCTGCTGCTCGCCACCCGAGAGCGTGGCGGGCTTGGCGTGCATGCGGTCGCCCAGCCCCACCCAGGTGAGCAGCTCCTCCACGTCGCGGTCGTAATCGTCGGCGCGCCCGCCCGCGAGCCTGAGCGGCAGCGCCACATTGTCGAAGGCCGAGAGATGGGCGAGCAGCCGGAAATCCTGGAACACCACCCCGATCCGCCGCCTGAGCGCCGGAAAGGCCTTGCGCCTGAGGCTGGCCAGTTCCTCGCCGAACAGCGTGATCAGCCCCCGGCTCGGCGGCTCGGCCAGGTACATGAGTTTGAGCAGGGTGGTCTTGCCCGCGCCCGAGGGGCCGGTGAGGAAGGTGAAGGAGCCCGCGTCCAGCCGGAACGTCACGTCGCGCAGCACTTCGGGGCCGGGCCCATAGCGCATGCCGACGTTCTCGAAGCGAACCATGCGGCGAGGAGTAACACGATTTCCGCCGGGTTCCAGCGCTTGCGATATTGCGATCTCGCCGCCATTAAGCCAATTTTGTGCGAGTCACGCGCAAGCTCGAAAAATGATCCTGACCTGCCCGCAATGCGCCACGCAGTACCGGGTGGACGCGGCAAAGTTTCCGGCCGGCGGCCGCACGGTCCGTTGCGCCAAATGCGGCCATAGCTGGCATCAGGACGCGCCGGCCGAGGACGCGGCCGCAGCACCCGTGCCTCGGCCCGAGCCGCGCCCGGCTCCCGTCTTCCACGCGCCGGAACCCGAGCCGGAACCCGTGCCGCCGCGCCGCGCGGTTTTCGTGGCGCCCGCCGCGGAACGCATCGCCGGACCGGCGCCGGAATTCACCTCTGCGTCCGCGCCCAGACGCGGCTCCTGGCTCGGGCGCATCGGGCTCGCCTTCGGCTGGCTTGCGCTCGTCGGCGCGGTCCTGGTCATCGGATTTGCCGCGGTCACATACCGCGCCCTGGCCGTGCAGGCCTGGCCGCGCTCGGCCTCGCTCTACGCCGCGCTCGGCATGAAGGTGAACACGCTGGGCTTCCTGGATGTGACGCATGCCCAGGAGACGGAGGACGGCCAGGCCGTGCTCGCCATCAAGGGCAAGCTCGTCAATCTCAGCGGCCATCCGATCGCGGTGCCGCGCATAGAAGTGCGCCTCACCGATTCCGGCAACCGGGAGGTGCTGCGCAAGAGCTTCGCCGCGGGCGTCGCCGAACTCGCGCCCGGCCAGATCGCGACTTTCCTCGCCCGGCTCTCCAGCCCTCCCGCCGCCGCCCGCCACATGGAGCTGCGTTTCGCCGCGCAATAGCGGAGGGACGGCCGCAAATGGCGCGATCCATCCTTATATACTGTTCGCGAATCCGGCGGAGCCACGCATGTCCAGATATATCGAATCGTCATTGGGCCAAGGCGAGACGCTCGTCGCCAAGGCCCACTTCCACTGGTCCTATGCGCTCAAGGCCTGGGCGGCCCTGATCTTCCTGGGCTGGGCCATCATCGGCATCATCATCTTCGCGCGGATGATGATCCGGCGCTCCACTACCGAGATCGGCGTCACCACCCACCGCTTCGTGGAAAAGACCGGCTGGATGAGCCTGCACACCAACGAGGTCGCGCTGCCCAACATCGAGGGCGTGAAGGTGGAGCAAGGCTTCTGGGGCCGCATGCTGGGCTACGGCCACCTGCGCATCGAAGGCACGGGCGTGGACGCCGTCGAGGTCCCGAACATCGCCAACCCCGTCGCCTTCCGTGCCGCCATCGAAACGGCGAAATCCGGCGCCGCGCGTTAGCATGGGCATGAGCCGCCTGCTGCGTCCGGCATTGCTCGCCATCGCGCTCCTGCCCGTCGTCGCCCATGTCGCGGTGCTGCGCGCAGGCTTCCTCAGGCCGGCTTGAACGGCTAGGCTTTCGGAGCTGCCTTCGGGGGGACAAGATGAAGATGATCGCAACGCTGGCCGCTGCCGCCGTCATGGCCGCGACCGCCGCCCATGCCGCGGGGAACCCTGCCGCCGGCAAAGACGTGTTCGCGCGCTGTGCCATATGCCATTCCAGCACCAAGGGCGCGCCCGCGCGCATCGGGCCGAATTTGTGGGGTGTCTCCGGCCGCAGGGCTGCCACGCAGCCGGATTTCTCCTATTCCAGCGCCCTGAAGAGTTCCGGCATCACCTGGACCGACGCGAATCTCGACAAATGGATCACCTCGCCCGGACAGATGGTCCCCGGCAACCGCATGGCCTTCGCCGGCATCTCCAGCGCCCAGCAACGCGCCGACCTGATCGCCTATCTCGACACACTGAAATAGCCGCATCCGGCTTTGCGATTGCAACCGGCTCGCATCTCGTGAGGCGCGGCCATTTGGCCGCGTTGCAAATCGTCCAGATTGAGGTGCCTCAAAGCGTCGGCGCCCGCGCGCCCTAGCATGTCCGAAGCGGCCGGAAATCCGGCCGGCAATGTCGGAGGGCGATATGCGCGCGATGGTGACGGCGATGGTGTTCGCGGCGGCCGCCGCGGCGTGGCCCGTCGGCGCCTCCGCCGTGCCGGCCTTCGCGGAGCAGACGGGCCAGCCCTGCAGCGCCTGTCACGTCGGCGGCTTCGGGCCGCAACTCACGCCTTTCGGCCGCCAGTTCAAGCTTAACGGCTACACCATGCGCGCGGGCGACAGCTTTACCAATCCGCTGTCGGCGATGGCGGTGGTCTCCTATGTCCACACGCTGAGCGACCAGCCTTCGCCGCCCGCCTCTCACTACGCCGTCAACGACAACACCACGCTCGACCAGGCGAGCCTGTTCGTGGCGGGCGGCGTCGGCGATCATTTCGGCGGCTTCACGCAATGGACCTATGACGGCGTCGGCCGCGCGTTCTCATGGGACAATCTCGACCTGCGCGCCGTCGACAATGTGACGCTGGACGGCAACGACGTGCTCCTGGGCGTGAACGTCAACAACGCGCCTGCCGTGCAGGATGCGTGGAACACGCTGCCCGCCTGGGGCTATCCCTACACCGGCTCCGATCTGGCGCCCGCGCCGGGTGCGGGCACCGTCATGGACGGCGCGCTCGCGCAAGGCGTGCTGGGCGCCAGCGCCTACGCCAACTGGAATTCGTCGCTCTACACCGAATTCGGCCTCTACTGGACGCCGTCGCGCGGCTTCCTGAGCGCCATGGGCGTGGACCGCGCGGATGTGGGCCTGATCAGCGGCGCGGCACCCTATGCGCGCATCGCATGGCAGAAGGATTATGGCGAGCAGAATTTCGAGATCGGCGCCTTCGGCCTCTTCCCCAACATCTATCCCGGCGCCGACCGCAGCGCCGGCACGACGGATCGCTACAGCGACGTCGGGCTGGACGGCTCCTACCAGTTCACCGGCGACGAGACGGACACCTACACTCTCAACGTCCGCTACACCCATGAAGACCAGACACTGGATGCCAGCGCGGCGCTCGGCGCCGCCGCGCATGCCGCCAATCACCTGGACGAGTTCAATCTCGACGCATCGTATTACTGGCACAACGAGATGGGTGGCACGATCGGATTCTTCGACATTGCCGGTTCGCGCGACACCCTGTTCTATGCGGACAATCGCACCTTCAGGCCCGACAGCCAGGGATTGTCGTTCCAGGCGGACTACACGCCCTTTGGGGGCCCGGACGCGCCGCTCGGCGGCCGCTTCAATCTGCGCGTCGGCGTGCAATACGTCGCGTACACCAAGTTCGACGGCGCCAGCTCCAATTACGACGGCCTCGGCCACGGCGCGTCCGACAACAACACGCTGCGCGTGTTCCTCTGGACGGCGCTTTGAAGCCGCCGGACGGGGGTGGAAGCACCAGCGACATCACGCCCGTCCCGCGACCCGTGCCAGTTGCGGCCTGCGGCGGAACGACGCAGTTTGGCGAATATGCCGCACTGCAACAGGGAAATCCCGGATTTAACCCCGCCCGAAAAAGGCCCATGCCGGGCCGTGAAGTTTCGTTGACAGGCCGGGAGTCCCAGTCCTAGTTTTTGCGCCGCACAAAGAGCGGCGAGAGGGGCCCCAAAGCGCAACGGCGCGCCGCGGGGATAAAAGGCCGCCTTTCGGAAGGCACTCGGAACAGCATGAAGGTCATCGTCCCCGTCAAACGGGTGATCGACTACAACGTGAAGGCCCGCGTGAAGGCGGACCAGAGCGGCGTCGATCTCGCCAATGTCAAAATGTCCATGAACCCCTTCGACGAGATCGGCGTCGAGGAAGCGATCCGCCTCAAGGAGAAGGGCAAGGCGAGCGAGATCATCGCCGTCTCCATCGGCCCGGCCCAGGCCAGCGAGACCATCCGCACCGCGCTCGCCATGGGCGCGGACCGCGGCATCCTGGTGAAGACCGACGGCGAGGTGGAACCCCTGGCGGTGGCCAAGATCCTCAAGGCCATCTGCGAGGCCGAGCAGCCGGGCCTGGTCATCACCGGCAAGCAGGCCATCGACGACGATTCCAACCAGACCGGCCAGATGCTAGCCGCGCTTCTGGGCTGGCCGCAAGCGACCTTCGCGCACAAGCTCGAGATGGGTGACGGGAAGGCCGACGTCGAACGCGAAATCGACGGCGGCCTTCAGACCATCGAGGTCAAGCTTCCCGCCGTCGTGACCACCGATCTTCGGCTCAACGAGCCGCGCTACGCCTCGCTCCCCAACATCATGAAGGCCAAGAAGAAGCCCATCGACGAGAAGACCCCCGCCGATTACGGCGTGGACGTCACCCCCCGGCTCAAGGTGCTCAAGGTCACCGAGCCGCCCAAGCGCACGGCCGGCATCAAGGTCAAGACCGCCGCCGAACTCGTCGACAAGCTCAAGGAAGCGGGAGCGTTCTGATGGCGTCGCTGGTGATCGCCGAACATGACGGCAAGACTCTCAAGGACGCGACCGCCAAGACCGTGACGGCGGCGGCGCAAATCTCCTCCCCGGTCCATGTGCTCGTCGCCGGCTCCGGCATCGGCGCGGTGGCCGAGGCGGCCGCCAAGCTCGCGGGCGTGGAAAAGGTGCTGGCGGCGGACGACGCGATCTACGCCAGGATGGTCGCCGAGCCGATGCAGGCGCTGATCCTCTCGCTGGCGGACAAATACGACGCGATCCTCGCCCCCGCCACCACCAGCGGCAAGAACGTCATGCCGCGGGTGGCCGCCATGCTCGACACCCCGCAGATCTCGGAGATCCTCAAGGTGGTGTCGCCCGACACCTTCGAGCGGCCGATCTATGCCGGCAATGCCATCGCCACGGTCCAGGCGCCTGCGGGCAAGAAGGTCATCACGGTGCGCACCACCGCCTTCAAGGCAGGCGAAGGCGCGGGCTCCGCAGCGGTCGAGAGCGTCAACGCCGCGGGCGATCCCGGCCTCTCCAAATTCGTCTCCGAGGAACTGTCCAAGTCCGAGCGTCCCGAGCTGACCTCGGCCAGGATCGTGATCTCGGGCGGCCGCGGCATGCAGTCCGGCGAGAATTTCCACCTGCTCGACAAGATCGCCGACAAGCTGCACGCCGCCGTCGGCGCGTCGCGCGCGGCGGTGGACGCGGGCTTCGTGCCCAACGACTACCAGGTGGGCCAGACCGGCAAGGTCGTGGCGCCGGAACTCTACATCGCGGTCGGAATCTCCGGCGCGATCCAGCATCTGGCCGGGATGAAGGACTCCAAGATCATCGCCGCCATCAACAAGGACGAGGAGGCGCCGATCTTCCAGGTCGCCGATTTCGGCCTCGTCGCCGACCTCTTCAAGGCGCTGCCGGAGATGGAGCAGGAACTGACGCGGCTCGGGTATTAGGAGCGCAGCCCCCACGAAGCGGCAGGCTGCGCGGTCAGGTAAAGGCGCCGCAAGGAGCAAGTAAGGCATGAGTATCGAACGCATCGGTGTGATCGGCGCAGGCCAGATGGGCACGGGCATCGCCCATGTGCTGTCGCTCGCCGGCATGGACGTCGTGCTGGAAGACGTGAACGGCGACGCGCTGAAGAAGGCTGTCGGCCAGATCGAGAAGAACATGCACCGCCAGGCGGCGCGCGGGCTCATCAAGGACGACGCCATCGCGTCTGCGATCGGGCGCATCCATCAATCGCAGAACCTCGACGACATGAAGGACCGCGACCTCGTCATCGAGGCCGCCACGGAAGACGAGGCCACCAAGCGCAGGATCTTCCAGGATCTGTGTCCGCGGCTGCCCAAGAACACGATGGTGGCTTCCAATACCTCGTCGATTTCCATTACGCGGCTGGCGGCCTCGACCGACCGGCCGGAGCATTTCATCGGGCTTCACTTCATGAACCCGGTGCCGATGATGAAGCTGGTGGAGGTCATCCGCGGCATCGCCACCGACGATTCCACCTTCCAGGCCGCGCTCGAAGTGGTCCGCAAGGTCGGCAAGACGGCGGCCTATGCCGAGGACTTCCCGGCCTTCATCGTCAACCGCATCCTGATGCCGATGATCAACGAGGCGGTCTATACGCTCTACGAGGGCGTCGGCAACGTCGATGCCATCGACACATCCATGCGGCTGGGCGCCAACCATCCGATGGGCCCGCTGCAGCTCGCTGATTTCATCGGGCTCGACACCTGCCTGAGCGTGATGCAGGTGCTCTACGAGGGCCTGGCGGATTCCAAGTACCGTCCGTGCCCGCTGCTGGTGAAATATGTCGAGGCCGGCTGGCTCGGCAAGAAGACCGGCCGCGGCTTCTACGACTACCGCGGCGAACATCCGGTGCCGACGCGGTAATCCGCTAGTTCCAAGCCATACTTGAGGCGCGGGTCCTGCCCGCGGGTTTGCGCCCGGCCTTCCATGCCCTCGGTCCGGCCTTATATTCGCCGGAAGTACTATCCCGGGGGCCAGGATGCAGCCGCGTTCCGGCGCGTCGCAGATCGTTCGCGCCGTCGTCATCGTCGCCGTCGCGCTGGCGCTTGCCTTCGGCGTCCCGCCTTTGCTGCGCGCGCTCAACCTGCACGACTGGTCGAAACAGACCCTCGGCCAATACGGATTCTACGAGCTCTATATCGCCTGCGGCTTCGGCCTAGTCGTCGTCTCCGCGATGGCGATGTGGCGCGCCGGTCTGCCGGCGGCGTTGCGCGAACTGGGTATCGCCGAACTGTCGCCGCTGGGATGCGTCTGCTGCCTCGGCGCCATCGCCGTGGCCTTTGGCGTGCTGCTCTATGCCGGCGCGAAGTGGACGCCGCAGCCCTGGGACTCGCTCCTCGTTTTCTGCTTCATCGGTCCCTTCGTGGAGGAAGTGCTGTTCCGCGGCTTCATCTTCCGCCAGCTGCGCCACTGGGTGGGCGTGCCGTTCTGGATCGCGGCCGTGATCTCCTCGTTGCTCTTCGGCGCCGGCCATTTCGACCAGGGCCACTCGCTCGCCGACGCGGCGATGAACAGCACCATCACCTTCGCCGGCGGGGTCCTGTTCTGCTGGCTGGTCGAGCGCTGGGGCTCGATCTGGCCCGGATTCGTCATTCACGCAGGCCTCAACTTCCTGTGGTCGGTCTACACCTTGGGCGACAACGCCGTCGGCGGCGCGATGGGCAACGTCGCGCGCGTGGCCACGGTCATCGTGGCGCTCGTGCTCACCCGGCTGTTCGCCCCCGGCGGCGCCTTGACGGCGGAATCCCCACGACCCTCCGCGCATTGAACGGCCCCGGGGCGTCGCGCACGATCGCTGCGCCCCGTGCCACCTTCGCAACGCAATGGGCGCGGGGAGCCTTCATAAGCCCAGCACTGCGCGCAACGCGCGCCGGACCACGGTGCGGTCGGCAGGCGAAAGCGCGCCGATGCGTCGCGCGATCAGTCTGTTGTCGAGCGTGAAAAGCTTGAAGCGCACGACGGAGGGATGAGAGAGTCCGCAACTCGCCAGATCGGACAATGCGACGTCGCTGGGCCAATGGCTTGCGGCTGCCGTCGTGATCATCGCGAAGACGGTCTGCCCGCTCGCCGCATTTGCCGCGCGGGTGGAGAGCGTGAGCGCCGGGCGCGGCTTGGAGCGGGCCACGTCGGTGAAGGGAAACGGGACGACGGCGACGTCGTCCCCGTCACAGATCGTCATAAGCCGCCGCGTCCTCGGGGCTGTCCCATTCCGACAGCGTGGCTTCCAGCGATTTCAAATAGGCGCGATCCAATTTCTCGGCGCGGGCGAGCGTCACCCTGCCCTTGGCGATGCGGTAGACCAGCATGTCCCCCGGCCTGGCGCCGAGCGCCTGTCGTACCTCTTTGGGCACCGTGGTTTGCGATTTTTGCGTCAACTTGCTGAATACGGCATTCATGGCCATCTCCTTGCCCCCTTACAGTAAGGCAACAATGGCGCATTGACAACGGGCTGCGCCGAAAGGTCCTCTCGTGCGTTTTCGCGCCATAGGGTGCAATTCGCCATGACCGATTCCGACGGCCTCCCCGTCCCGCGGCGCTACTGGGCGATCGCCACGCTGGCGCTGGGGATCACCATGGCGGTGATGGATTCGGCCATCGCCAACGTGGCGCTGCCCACCATCACCCGCGATTTCCACATCGATCCGTCCTTCTCGATCTGGATCGTCAACGGCTACCAGCTCGCCATCACCATCTCGCTTTTGCCGCTGTCCTCGCTGGGCGACATCGTCGGCTACCGGCGCATCTACCTGGCGGGGCTGGCGCTCTTCACCCTCGCCTCGCTGGCTTGCGCGCTGTCGCACACGCTGGTCCTGCTCACCGCGGCGCGCGTGATCCAGGGCTTCGGCGCCGCCGCGATCATGAGCGTCAACACCGCGCTCATCCGCTTCATCTATCCGCATCGCGCGCTCGGCCGCGGGCTCGGCTACAACGCCATGGTGGTGGCGGTGTCGGCCGCGCTCGGCCCCACCATCGCGGCGGCCATCCTGTCGCTGGCGGCATGGCCGTGGCTCTTCGCCGTCAACGTGCCCATCGGCATCGTGGCCTGCATCGTGGGCCTGCGCTACCTGCCGCAGTCCCCGCGCGCCGGGCACGAGTTCGACCTCGCGAGCGCGGGCCTCAGCGCGCTGACCTTCGGGCTTCTCATCGCCAGCATCGACGCGCTCGGCCATGGCGAGGATTACGGATTCTTCCTGGCTGAGATCTGCGCCACCATCGCGCTGGGCTGGTTCCTGGTGCGCCGCCAGCTCGCGAGCCCGGCGCCGCTGCTGCCCGTCGATCTCATGCGCATTCCCATCTTCACCCTGTCGGTCGCAACCTCGGTCTCCTCCTTCGCCGGCCAGATGCTGGCGATGGTGTCGCTGCCCTTCTTCCTGCAGGAGGATTTCCACTACTCCGCGGTCCAGACCGGCCTTCTGCTCACGCCCTGGCCGCTTGCGATCATGGCCGCCGCGCCGCTGTCGGGCCGGCTGGCGGACCGCTATTCGGCCGGCCTTCTCGGCGGCATCGGCCTTGGCATCTTCGCCGCGGGGCTTCTCGCGCTCGCCTTCCTGCCCGTCCATCCCGGCTGGCTCGACATCGCCTGGCGCATGGCGCTGGCGGGCGCGGGGTTCGGGATTTTCCAGTCGCCCAACAACCGCGCCATGATCGGCGCCGCGCCCAAGGAGCGCAGCGGCGGCGCCTCCGGCATGCTCGGCACCGCGCGGCTTTTAGGCCAGACCACGGGCGCGGCCATCGTGGCGCTGCTGTTCTCGCGCGTGCCGCAGACGGCGACGACCGTGTCGCTGCTGATGGCCACGGGCTTCGCGCTGGTCGCCGCCTTCGTCAGCGTCATGCGCCTGTACGAGCCGCTGGCCGACGCGCGCAGCCGCGCCCCAAACCCGGAGGCCGACGCGACGCTGCACGCGGACCTGCTGCGCGGCCCCAGGCCGTGATCCCGCCCGGGCGAACCGATCGCGCGCCTGCCGCCGCCTGGCGCCGCCCGGGTTTCATCGGCCCTTCCCGAGGGCGGCGGAGGGCGTGGGCGCGGTCCGGGCGCATCGCGCCGCCTGCCTCGACCTCCCGCATTCGAACCTCCGACGTTCGAGGGGGGAGGGCCGCCATCGGCCGCCTCTCGCCAACCGCCTGATCCGCCGGCAAATTCTCCCGGAGGTTGTTTTTGCGAATCCGCACCCTCCCCCCATCCGCCGCAACTTCATTGTTCCTGCTACCCATCAAACCGCCTTCCTTCCGGGCACTAAGACGCCGGAGCCGGGATTGCCCTCCCCGCTGGCCTCACGCGCAAATTGTAGGGAACTTATAGAGAACAAATGGCTGGCTGTCAAGCCGCCCGCGCCCCGCGCCCGTCTGGCGCGCCGCGCGCAGCCGCGTCGCGCGGTCCGCTATCCGAAGGACCGCCTCGCCCGCGACAAAGGCGGGCGCTACTGGAGGACAGATTCGCGCCGCGCGGGCGTTCCTACGCTGTCCGCCGAGGACTTGGCGAAGAAGGCGAAGGTGGGTGTGCAGACGGCCCACCGCGCCGAGCGCGAGGATGGCGTGCCGAACATGCTGGCGGGGAATATGGAGGCGACCCAGCGGACGTTAGAGAAAGGCAGAGTTGAGCTTATAGCGAACGGCAATTCCGGATTGCTCTTCGATAAGAAGTAGCCGGACACCTCGTTTTAGAATTCGACGAACCAAGAGGGCTTCTCGTCAAACACGTAGATGTTGTCGAAGTTGGGTTTTCCCACTTCCGCAACTGCGGCCTGGACAATGGAAGTAAGATCAAAGTCGATCGCCGTCATGAAGTAGGAACGCGCGAAGATTAGTAATTCGCACCCCGTACCATCATAGTTTTTCTTATTTGAAAAGGTCGTACACAAGCCGCGAACGCAAGCTACGAAGTCATCTCGAGCATCCGCGACCAACGCCGTTCCACCTATCCGTTCACCTTTCCTGCGGAAGGGTCCAAACTCTGTAAGGACTCCACGGCGAGTCAGCTCTTCCATCGCTAGCCTATGATCATAACCTCCATTGACGCTTTCGGCGCGTTCGGGATTTGCGGTGGTAACCTGGAGCAACTTTTTTCCGCTTCCACCCCAAAGCTCAATGTCTATCGGACTTGGGCTTCCTTCCGGTGCCAAGCGAAATTTTGACTCATCGGAGATGGCTTTGTGATCTGCAAACAACATAAGCGGATAGGTTTCTTCGCGTACCTTAACCCATCGTTTGATTTCACCCTTCGGAACGCGCCATTCATCACTAAGCTGCAGATCGCTTTGCCTTGCTAGCAAAAGATCTTTCTCGAAGCGTCTAAGCTCCCCTATCGAGAAAACCTGCTCCCTCCTGAAGGGAAAGCGGATTGCATCAGCGGCTAACATACGGGCTCTCACTCCGCCGCCGCGCGCGTCAGCGCGCCGGCGTCGCGGAGCTCCATGTAGAGATTGATGGCGTCGATGTCGTAGCCATTCGGCCAGGTCGGCACGCCGTCTTCCAGAAACACGCGGGCGAAGAATTCCGGCGACTTCAGCGGTTCGACCATGGGGCCGCCTTCAGCGAGGATATCGGCGAAATCGCGCACGCCCTCGCTGCCGTCCGTGAACTGGACCCAAAGCCTGTGCCCGTCCACGGCACGGACCTTGAGCACGTCCACCATCGGGAAGTCAGCCTTGGCCATCGGGACCTGCGATCCTTTCCAGCGGTATGCCCGCCGCCGCGCGCCGCCAATTTTCTGCCAATTCGGCTTGCCGCGCCAGTGCCCATTCGCGGACGATCCGCGCCGCCATCGGCGGGAGCCGCCCCCGGATGACCTCGCCATCCGCGATGCGGATCATGGCCCTGGCCCGGCCATACTTCACATGAAAATGCGGCGGGTTGTGGTCTCGCCAGTACATCGAAATGGCGATCCCGTAGAAATAGGCGACAGTCGGCATGGCGCGGCCCCGGCGGTGCGCTCGCGAGCCTGTCTCTGTAACGGCGGCGTTGTCCAGCGCGGCCTACGCCAGCTTCCCTGGATAGCGCTGGATCAGGGCCTGCATCTTCTGCGGCAGCTGGGCGACGTTGTATTCGCGGTCCCAGGCGAGCGACGCTTCGGCGAGGATCTTTTCGCGGATCTCCGGCGTCAGCGCGGGCCAGGCGGCGAGGACGCCGCTGCCCAGCCGGCGGACGAGGCATTCGTCCTCGCTGGGATACTTGAAGACCTTCTTCTGCGCGATCGCCATCGGGGCGCCTTTCGGGTTGTCGGAGGCCGTCTTCTTGATCGTGTCATGGCCCGCGAATGCGGGCCATCCAGGTGACGCGCGAACCATTGTGCAGAACCCACCTGGGCGGCCCGCCCGGCGTGCCTTGCACGTCAATACAACGTTTGCGCGCAACGCGCGCGGGCGGGCCGTGACACCGGAGGGGTTTATGCGCGCCGCGTTCGCGCCCCTCGCGCGTAACGTCCGTTACCGCTGGCGCGCTTTCCGGGCGGCGTAGCGCTTGTCGCGGGCGTCCTTCTGGGCGGCGAGGAGGTCGGCCAGCGACTTCATGTGCTCGGCGTGGGCGCGGGTGCGCTCTTCCTCGGCGGCGCGCTCGGCCTCGAGGCGGGCGATCTCCACGGCTTGAAGTTCGGCCTTCTCGCGCGCCAGGCGCGCTTCGCGCTCGACGCGGCGGGCTTCCTCGCGGGCGGCGCGCTCGGCGGCGATCCTGGCGCGCTCGGCGTCGCGCTGCGGGCGGGTGGCTTCGAGTTCCTGCAGCCGCGCGCGGGCGCGCGCGAGCTGGGCGGCGCGGGACCTGGCGGAGTCCTGCTGGCGGTCGGAGAAGTTCTTCGGGTTGGAACGCATGCGGGTCGGTGGGTCCTTTTTCGGTTGGTGCGGGCGGTGAGGTTCCCCCCACCCGAAAAACGCATTCGCGTTTTTCGACCTCCCCACGAGGGGGAGGTTGGGCTTCTTCAATTGTCCAGGAAGCTGCGGAGCTTTCGGGAGCGGGACGGATGCTTCAGCTTGCGCAGGGCCTTGGCTTCGATCTGACGGATGCGCTCGCGGGTGACGGAGAATTGCTGGCCGACTTCCTCCAGCGTGTGGTCGGTGTTCATGCCGATGCCGAAGCGCATGCGGAGCACGCGCTCCTCGCGCGGGGTCAGCGTGGCCAGCACGCGCGTGGTGGTCTCGCGCAGATTGGCCTGGATCGCCGCGTCGATGGGCAGGACCACGTTGGGGTCCTGGATGAAGTCGCCGAGATGCGAATCCTCCTCGTCGCCGATGGGCGTCTCGAGGCTGATCGGCTCCTTGGCGATCTTGAGGACCTTGCGCACCTTCTCCAGCGGCATGGCGAGGCGCTCGGCCAGCTCCTCCGGCGTCGGCTCGCGGCCGATCTCGTGCAGCATCTGGCGGGAGGTGCGCACCAGCTTGTTGATGGTCTCGATCATGTGGACCGGGATGCGGATGGTGCGCGCCTGGTCGGCGATCGAGCGGGTGATGGCCTGGCGGATCCACCACGTCGCGTAGGTCGAGAATTTGTAGCCGCGGCGGTATTCGAACTTGTCGACCGCCTTCATCAGGCCGATGTTGCCTTCCTGGATGAGGTCGAGGAACTGAAGCCCGCGGTTGGTGTATTTCTTGGCGATGGAGATCACCAGCCTGAGATTGGCCTCGATCATCTCCTTCTTGGCGACGCCGGATTCGCGCTCGCCCTTCTGCACGGTCTGCACGATGCGGCGGAATTCGGTGATCGACTGGCGCATCTCCTGCGCCAGCGTCTGGATCTCGTCGCGGTGCTGCTTCACGCGCTCGCGCTCGTCGGCGATGAAATCGTGCCAGCCGGCGCGGGTCAGCCGGCCGACGCGCCGCGCCCAGTTGGGATCGAGCTCGTTGTTGAAATGCTCCTTGAGGAAGTCCGCGCGGTCCACGCCATGGGCTTCGGCGAGGCGCAGGAGGCGGCCCTCCAGCGACACCAGCCGCTTGTTGATGCCGTACATCTGGTCGACGAGAGCTTCGATGCGGTTGTTGTTGAGCTTGAGGCTCTTGACGAGATCCATGGTCTCGTTGCGCAGCTTCTTGAAGCGGCGCTCCTGGCTCGTCGACAGCTCGTCGGCGCCCAGCGCGGCCTCGACGCTGGCGTCCTGCAGCTTGCCGAGCTTCTTGTAGAGGCTGGCGATCTGGTCGAGCGTCTCCAGCACCTGCGGCTTCAGCGCGGCTTCCATGGCGGAGAGGGGAAGATTGCCCTCGTCCTCGTCGGCCTCTTCGCTGGCGGCGTCGGCCTGGGCGGCGGCCTCGGCGGGATCGACGTCCTCGCCGGCGGGCGCGCGCGCGGCGGGCGGCGGGGCCTCCGGCCTGGGCGGCTCGGGCTTCCTGAATTCCGGCCGCGCGACGTCCTTCTGGGCGGGCGGCAGCGCCTGGCCGTTCACCACCGCGGTGCCGTTGATGGCGGCGATGATGGAGGCCGGCTGCTGCAGCGGCTTGCCGTCCGGCCCCACGGGCGGGGGCACGTTGGGCTGGCCGTCGGGGCCGGCGCCGTACATGGCCTCGAGGTCGATGATGTCGCGCAAGAGGACCTTGCCGTCGTTGAGCTCGTCGCGCCACACGGTGAGCGCCTCGAAGGTGAGCGGGGATTCGCACAGGGCGCCGATCATCAGCTCGCGCCCGGCCTCGATGCGCTTGGCGATGGCGATCTCGCCCTCGCGGGAGAGAAGCTCCACCGACCCCATCTCGCGCAGGTACATGCGCACCGGATCGTCGGTGCGGTCGTACTGCTCTTCCTTCTCGGAATCGACGGTGGCGACGGCCTTGCCGCCCGCGGCGGCGGGGACCGCGCCCTCCTGGCCCTCTTCCTGCTCCTCGCTCTCGATGACGTTGATGCCCATTTCGTTGAGCATCGACATCGTGTCCTCGATCTGCTCGGAGGACACCTTCTCGGACGGGAGCACCTTGTTCAGCTCGTCATAGGTGACGTAGCCGCGCTGCTTGGCGCGGGTGATCATCTTGCGGACGCCGACGTCCGACATGTCGAGCAGGGGCGAATCCGCGTCGCCGGGCGGCTGGTCGCCCTCGCCGGGCTTGCCCTTGGCGGCCGGCTTGGCCGCGGCCTTGCCGTTGACCAGCACCTTGGCGGCTTCCGGCTGGCCCGGCTTCTTCGCCACGGCCCGGGGTTCGGGCTTGCCCTTCGCCGGCGCCACGGGCTTCAGCTGGAGCTTCTCCGGCTTCTTCGGCTCGGGCTTGGCCGGCGGCTTTTGGGGCGCGGCCTTCTTCACCGCGGCAGCCTTGGCGCTGGCGGGCCTGGCCGCCGGCTTCTTCGCCACCGGCTTGATCCTTGCCTGCGGCTTTGCCGCGATCCGGGATTTGGTCTTGCTTGCTGTCTTGGTCGGCACGCGCGTCACAGTCCGTTCAATGCGCCGGCCGGGGCCGGCAAGTCTCCCCACCTATACGCAAGATGGAGACGTTCAGCCTTCGTTCGAGCGGATGGAAAGGGCCTCGGCCCAGCTTTCCTCCGTCGCCTCGGTCTTGAAACGCTCCATGGCCCTGAGCCTTTCCGGCTCGAGTTCGGCGATATCCCGCAAATGCCGGGCGGCACCGAGCCACCTGGCCTCCACGTCCTCACCCAACCCTGCCGGAACGGGCTCGGCCGCCACCCGCGCCTTCAGGCGCTGGGTCAGCTCGGCCATGCCATGACGGACGAGATGGGCCTCAAGCCCCTGGTTTTCAAGCCTGGAGCCGGAGGCGGCGAGGTTTAGGAGTTCGTGACGGAACCTGTCAAGCAAAGGGTCCTGGAACGGCAGGGCCGCCAGAAGCTCGCCATGGGTGGCCGCGACCTCCGGATGCTGGAAGAGGATGACGACGAGTTCCAGCTCCTTCATCCGCCGCGCGCCCAGCCGGCCGGAGCGGGCGAGCAGGCTGTTCTTCACCTCGGACGAGACGGGTGCGAAGGGAGCGGGGCTGGATGCCGCGCCCACGAAGTCGCGCTTGTTGCGCCATTGCGGCGCGCCGGGCGCGCGTGGGGCGCGGCGCTTGAAGGCGTCGAACACCTTGTCGTCGAAATCCCGGCGGTAATAGTCGGCGATCTTGGGATCCTTGATCTCGCGCACGATCTCGCCCAGCGCGCGCTCGAGGCCCGCGCGCCGCTCCGGCGTGGAGAAATCCTTGCCCTCGGTCTCCACCCGCCACAGCACCCTGGCCAGCGGCTCGGCGGCATCGAGCGCCGCCTTCATCGCGGCGGGGCCCTCGCGCCGGATGAGGCTGTCCGGATCCTCGCCCGCGGGCAGGAAGGCAAAGCGCAGCGAGAAACCGGGCGCCAGCATGGGCAGCGCCAGCTTCGCCGCGCGCTGCGCCGCGCGCAAACCCGCCTCGTCGCCGTCGAAGGCCAGGATCGGCTCGGGCGCGGTGCGCCACAGCAGCTGCAGCTGGTTCTCGGTCAGCGCGGTGCCGAGGGGCGCCACCGCCGCCTCGAAGCCCGCGCGCACCAGCGCGATCACGTCCATATAGCCTTCGGCGAGGATGATCGTGCCGGATTTGAGCGCCGCGGGCCGCGCGGTGAAGAAATTGTAGAGCAGATGGCCCTTGGAGAAGAGCGTGGTCTCGCCGGTGTTGATGTATTTGGGCCTGGCGTCGGGCGAAAGTCCGCGGCCGCCGAACGCGATCACGCGCCCGCGCGGGTCGGCGATGGGAAACATCAGCCGGTCGAAGAAGAAATCGCGCGCCGGGCGGTCGTTGGCTACGCTGCCGCTAGCCAACTCCTGGGGCCGCACCAATCCCGCCGCGACCATGTCGTCCAGCGGGACATCCTTCGCATAGAGATGCGCCTTCAGTGCGTCGCCGGACGGCGCGTAGCCGAGGCGGAACTGCCTGGCCGCCGCGTCGCTGAGCCCGCGCGAGGCCAGATACGCGCGCGCTTCGGCGCCCGGCTTCGCGCGCAGCTGCTCCTCGAAGAAGGCGCACGCCGTCTCGACGACGTCGTAGAGCGATTTGCGCTTTTCCTCCCGCGCTTCGTCCTGCGGCGTCCATTTGGGAAGCTCCACGCCCGCCTCGCCCGCCAGCCGCTCCACGGCTTCGGGGAAGCTCAGGCCCTCGGTCTCCATCAGCCATTTGAAGGCGTCGCCGCCGGCGCCGCAGCCGAAGCATTTGAAGGCGCGCCGCTCGTTCTCCACCTTGAAGCTGGGCGACTTCTCCTTGTGGAACGGGCAGCACCCCCACATCACCCGGCCCTTGCGGGTGAGCTTCACCCGCCGCCCGACCAGCTGGACCAGGTCGGTGCGGCGCAGGATCTCGTCCAGGAGGTTGGGACCGTAGCGCATGGGCCTAATGTAGGGGCGGATGCGGGTTCGCGGTACGTGCCCGGAGGGAGGAAACGCCCAAATCCTTGTCCGCCCACAAATTTCTTCGCGGCGGCCCGCCCGGCCCCCCGGGGGAAGCCGCCCCGGAACTGGGAACCCGCAACGTTGCGTCAATTGCCGTTTGATTTGCGTTTATTCATATACTCGCAAGACGAATCAAGTCGAGACGGGTCATGCCGGAGGACAACCTGAATATAGACAGGGAATATCTCGACCCCGGCTGGCGGCTCCTGGACGCCACCCGCGAGCGGCTGCTCACCGTGCACACGCTGGAGGAGATCGTGGAGATCGTGCGCGCCACGGCCCGCGGCATCGTCAGCGCCGACGGCGCCTGCTTCGTGCTGCGCGAGGGCGACACGTGCTTCTATCTCGACGAGGACGCGATCTCGCCCTTGTGGAAGGGCCAGCGCTTCCCGCTGACCGCCTGCGTCTCCGGCTGGGCGATGATCGAGGGCAAGACCGCCGCCATCGACGACATCTCCACGGACGCCCGCGTGCCGCAGGACGTCTACCGCAAGACCTTCGTCAAGAGCCTGATCATGGCGCCGGTGGGCAACGCCGCCGCCATCGGCGCCTACTGGCGCGAACGCAGCGGCTTCTCCGGCCGCGAAGTGGCACTGCTGGAATCGCTGGCGCGCGCCGTGGACGGCGCGATGCGGGCGGCGAAGGCGGCGTAGCGGACTCTTCCTCCCCCGCGAGAGCGGGAGGAGGAAGCACTACTTCGCCGCGCCCAGCAATTCCTTCGCCAGCCCGCTGGCCTTGGCGAAATCCATCTGGCCGGCATAGCGCGCCTTGAGCGCGGCCATGAGCTTGCCCATGTCCTTCATCGAGGCGGCGCCCGTCTCGGCGATCGCGGCCCCGATGGCGGCCCTGGATTCCTCCGCCGACATCTGCCTGGGCATGAAGCCGCGGATGATGGCGATCTCTTCCTCCTCGGATTGCGCGAGTTCGGGCCGGCCGCCGGCCTTGTAGGCCGCGGCGGATTCCTCGCGCTGCTTGATCATCTTGGCGAGCAGGGCGAGCACGTCGTCGTCGGAGATGCCTTCGCGGCTGGTCTCGGTGCGGGCGGCGATGTCCTTGTCCTTGAGCGCGGCGAGCACCATGCGCAGGGTGGAGACGCGGCGATTGTCCCTGGCCTTCATCGCCTCCTTGAGCTGGCTGTTGAATCGGTCGCGCAGGCCCCCATTGCCTTGACCCATGGCGGTCTCCCTTTTTCGGACGCATTTCTATTCAACACTGGCCCTGTTCTCAATGCGGGGGGATGCCGTGTTGATCGCGAGCCTGGCGCTCGCCGCCGTGGTCTATGCCACGCCGCTTCCGGCCGGCAGCCCGGCGAGCCTGGCGCTTGCCTATGCCGACGCGCGGCGCGCGCTGGACGCCCATTCCGACGGCTTCTATCTCGACGACACCGCCGAAGGCCGCGAGGCGCTCGCGCATCGCTGGGAGGCGGGCGCGGCCTGGGCGGCGGCGGAGCTCGATGCCGATCCGGCCCTGACGCAGGACGAAGCCGCCACGGCCGCGCTGAACGTGGACCAGGATCTGACCCTGCTGCGGCTCGACGCCGATACCTGGCTCCTCGGCATGGGGCAGACCGAAGGCTCGTATGGCGCCTTTGCCATCCTGTCCCGCGCGAGCGGAAGGTTTCGCCCCGCCTGGACCATGTGGCGCGACGGCGCGGCGGATGCGCGCTTTCCGCTGCTCAGGGCGTGGAGCGTGAACGGCGCGCGCAACGGATGCCGCGCCGACAGCGGCGAGGGGCACGAAGCCGAATGCGGCCCCCTCTATGCCAGATTTGGCCTGCTCGCACCCGATGCGGCAGGGCATGAGCGCTTCTACGCCGATGCCGCATACGTCCAGGAGATGGGTGCGACGGTGGGCGGGCAGATGAGCGTGTGGCGCTGGGACGGCACCGGCGCGACGCCGCTCGTGGTCGACTTCTACGAATTCATGCTCGACCAGCCGGTCACCGTGCGGCCGGACGGCGCGTCGCTCAAGGTGCGCGAAAAGGAAGAGTTCAGGACCTTCTCCTCCTGCGGTGGGTGCATGGGCCGCCAGGTCGACCACATCTATGCCGTGACGCCGGATGGCTTGCGCGATCTGGGGCGGGTGAGCGTGACGCCGGAGCTGGACGCCATCGACGCGGCCTTCGACCGGCTGCACAGGAACCTGCCGGTGGACGAGCTCGCCGCGCCCAGGGCCGCCCGCGTCATGGAATCGATCCTGCGCAACACCAGCGAGCCCGGCGATTCGCCCGGCGACTTCCCGCTGGGCATGCTGACGGGCGATCTGATGCGGCGGGGCGCGCGCGGCGCTACGGAACTCTGCTTCTCCGCCGATTCGACGGACACGTACGTCTTCACGCTTCACGGGCGCGCGGGCCGCAGCTTCATCGCCGCGGTGCGCCGCGATCCCAGCGGCAAATGTCCCGGATTCCCGCACAATTGAGGCGCGACGCTCCAGGCGCGGCCCTTCGCCGCCGCGCGCCGGCGCCGCTTGACCCGCCGGAGCGCGGTTTCTATTTTCCGCCAAATCCGAGGCCCTCCATGACCGACATCCGTTCCGCAACCGCCGCTCGCCCGGCGGCCGGTTTTTCGCGCACGGCAAATGCCCGCTCGGCAAGGCTGGTGCTGGCGGACGGGACGGTGTTCGAGGGCACGGGCTTCGGGGCGGCCGCCGAGGCGGTGGGCGAGGTCTGCTTCAACACCGCCATGACCGGCTATCAGGAGATCCTCACCGATCCGTCCTATGCCGGACAGATCGTGGCCTTCACCTTCCCGCATATCGGAATCGTGGGGACGAATTCCGAAGACATCGAAGCGCTGACGCCGGTGGTGCGCGGGGTGATCGTGCGGGCGGATTCCGGGCATCCCTCCAACTGGCGCGCGCTCGCCGCGCTGGACCGCTGGCTGGCGAGCCACAACATCCCCGGCATCGCGGGCATCGACACGCGCGCGCTGACCAACCGCATCCGCGAGCAGGGCATGCCGCATGGCGTGGTGGCGCACCGGCCCGGTGGCGCGTTCGATACCGGGGCGCTGGTTCGCGCGGCGAAGGAATTCCCGGGGCTCGTGGGCCTCGATCTCGCGAAGGACGTGACCTGCCGGCAGAGCTTCACCTGGCGCGAGACGCCGTGGACGCTGGGCGCGGGCTATGGCGAGCAGAAGGATCCCACCTGGCGCGCGGTGGTGCTGGACTACGGCGTCAAGCGCAACATCCTGCGCCAGCTGGCCGGCCACGGCGCGGAAATCACGGTGCTTCCCGCCGCGGCGACCTTCGAGGACGTGATGCGGCTTTCGCCGCACGGCGTGCTGCTCTCCAACGGGCCGGGCGATCCGGCGGCGACGGGGACTTACGCGATCCCCACCATCCGCAGGCTGGCCGATTCCGGCCTGCCGGTGTTCGGCATCTGCCTCGGCCACCAGATGCTGGGGCTGGCGCTGGGCGGAGTCACCAGGAAGATGGCCCAGGGCCATCACGGCGCCAATCATCCGGTGAAGGACGTGGAGACCGGCAAGGTCGAGATCGTGTCCATGAACCACGGCTTCACGGTGGATGCGGGCACGCTGCCCCGGGGCGTGAAGGAGACGCATGTCTCGCTCTTCGACGGCACCAATTGCGGGCTGCGGCTGGAAGGGGCGCCGGTGTTCAGCGTGCAGTACCACCCCGAAGCCTCGCCCGGGCCGATGGACTCCCATTACCTGTTCGGGCGTTTCGCCGCCGCCGCAAGGGCGCGGGCGTAACCTCCGGCGCGATCTTCGCGCGTCATCGCCCCCGCGAATGCCGGCGACCCAGCTTCCGCAACATCGGTCTTCGCGCCGCCCGGGTGGCCCCCATCCGCGGGCCATGACACAAATGGGCGGCAAAAACCGGGACGCACCCGGGAATATCCGGCGCCCTGCGGAGGTCTTGCATCCCGAATGGACGAGAGGCGCCGCAGATTCGAGGCGCAAGCCTTGCCGCACCTCGACGCGGCCTACAATCTTGCGCGCTGGCTGGCCCCCGCCCACGCCGACGACATCGTGCAGGACGCGATGCTGCGCGCCTTTCGTTCGTTCGACGGTTTCCGGGGCGCGGACGCCCGGCCCTGGCTGTTCGCCATCGTGCGCAACTGCGCGCGCGACCACGCCGGCCGGGCGCGCGGGCGGGCGCAGGTGCCGCTGCCCGGGGAAGAGGACGGCGCCGCGCTGCCCGATCCCGCGCCGGGGCCGGAACAGCAGGCGGCGGGCGCGAGCGAGCGGCGCAGGCTGGATGCGGCGATCGCGGCCCTGCCGGAGGAGTTCCGCACGGTGCTGATCCTGCGCGAACTGGAGGAATTGAGCTATCGCGAGATCGCCCTGGCGCTGGACGTGCCCGTCGGCACGGTGATGTCGCGCCTGTCGCGGGCGCGCGCGATGCTGAAGGACGGATGGATGACGCCATGAGCTGCACCGAGCACGAGCGCACCCAGCTTCTCGCCGACGGCGAGCTTTCGGGCGAAGACGCGCGCGCGGCGCGGGCCCATCTGAACGGCTGTGCCGCCTGCGCGGCGCAATTCGCGGAGATCCGGGCGCTGGGCGATGCGGTGCGCGCGGGGGCCATGCGATACCGCGCGCCGGCGCGCGTGGCCGCGCGGGTGCGCAAGGCCGTCGCGGCGGAAGGCGCGCCGCGGCGCGGATTCTGGCTGGGCGCGGCGAGCGGGGTGGGCGCGAGCGCGCTGGCGGCGGCGCTGGCGCTCGCCGTCCTGCTGCCGCCCTCGGCGGAAACGCTGGCCGACCGCATCGCGGATTCGCATGTAAAGGCGATGATGCAGGGGCCGCTGATCGAAGTGGCCTCCAGCGACCATCACACCGTCAAGCCGTGGTTCGCGGGCAAGATCGACCTTTCGCCGCCGGTGAAGGACTTCAAGGCGCAGGGCTTCGCGCTCCAGGGCGGGCGCCTGGACCATGTGGACGGCTATCCCGCCGCGGTGCTGGTCTACCGCCACGGCGGCCATGTGGTGGACCTCTATGTCTGGCACGGCGCGCGCGCGGCCGGCACGGCCACGCGGCACGGCTACGCGGTCCAGTCCTGGGTTTCCGGCGACCTCGATTATTCGGCGGTGTGCGACGCCCCGCCCTCGGAGCTGCGCCAGTTCGTGAAGCTGGTGCGCGGCGAAGAGGACTGAGCCGGGAATAATCCGCGCCGCCGGCCGGTCTTGCTCCTCGTCACCAGACGAGGCCGCCCATGACCGATTCCCCGGACCGCTCCCGCCGCGACGCTTTGAAATGCTTGGGCTTCGGCGCGGGCACCGTGTTCACGCTTTCCGGGGGCGTGCTCTGCGCCACCGACCTGGCACTGGCCGCCGCGCGCCCGCCCGGAGCGGCGCGCGCGCCCTTCTTCGTGCAGATCAGCGACAGCCATATCGGCTTTTCCAGGGACGCCAATCCGGACGTGAATGTGACGCTCGAGGAGACCATCGGCCTCGCCAACGCGCTGAACCCCGATTTCGCGATCCACACCGGCGACATCACCCATCTCTCCAGGCCGGCGGAATTCGACCTGGCGGCGCAGCTTCTCAAAGGCCTCAACGCAAGCGAGCTTCACACCGTGCCGGGCGAGCACGACGTGACGGACGGCACGGGCGCGGAATATTTCGCGCGCTACGGCGCGGCGTCGGCCAATCGCGGCTGGTACAGCTTCGACGCGCGCGGCGCCCATTTCGTGGCGCTGGTCAATGTCATGGACTTCAAGGCCGGCGGGCTGGGCGGGCTCGGCGCCGACCAGATCGCCTGGCTGAAGGACGATCTCGCGCACCGCCCGGCGAGCACGCCCGTCGTCGTCTTCGCGCACATGCCGCTGTGGACGATCTACGCGCCCTGGGGCTGGGGCACGGGCGATGCGGACCAGGCCTTCGCGCTCCTGCGCCGCTTCGGCTCGGTCACCGTGCTGAACGGGCACATCCACCAGATCGTGCAGAAGGTGGAGGGCAATATGGTGTTCCACACCGCGCGTTCCACCGCCTTCCCGCAGCCCGCCGCCGGCGACGGGCCCGGGCCGGGGCCGCTTTCGGTGCCGCGCGCCGATCTCGCGCGCATGCTGGGCCTGACCGGCGTCACCGTCGCCCGCCACACCAAACTCTCCGACGCCACGCTCGGCTGACCTTCGGCCTGTCGAACAAAGGACCGCAACCATGCTTCTGCGCACGCTTCTGCTCGCCCTCGCGTTTTCGACCGCTGCCCTCGCCCAGGATGCGACCGTGACGATCAGGAATTTCGATTTTTCACCCATGGACGTGACGGTGAGCGCGGGCTCGACCGTGACGTGGAAGAATCTCGACGGCGAGCCGCACACCGTGACCTCGACCGACGGCATCTTCCGCTCCGGCGCGCTCGATCAGGACCAGAGCTTCAGCTTCAAGTTCGACCGCCCCGGTGTCTACAAATACCTCTGCACCATCCACCCCAGGATGACGGGGAGCGTGACGGTGAAGTAGATTCAAACGAGATTTGACCACCTTCCGAAGGTGTCATGGCCTGCCCGCGCGCGTTGCGCGCAAATGTTGTATTGGCGTGCAAAGCACGCCGGGCAGGCCATCCAGTTCGGTTCTGCACAATGTTTCCAAACGTCACCTGGGTGGCCCGCATTCGCGGGCCATGACACGAGCGTTTGCGTTACGCCAGCCGCCACGGCGGGAAGCGGCGGTTCTCGCCGGCCCAGTAGAGGCACAGCTTCACGCCCGCGGGATCGGTGAGCCAGGCTTCGCGCCAGCGCCAGCTCTTGTCCTCGGGATCGCTGTCGAAGGCGATGCCCTTCGCCTTCAGCGCGGCGACGCGGGAATCGAGATCCGCGCATTCGAAATAGAGGCTGGGGCCGTTGCCGGCAGGCGTATCGGACTTGTCGAGCGAGAAGGTGTCGATATTTGCATTTGGGCCGTCGCCGACCTCGAAGCGGGCGTAGCGATCGTTGCGCACGATCAGCTTGAACCCCAGCGCCTCGTAGAAGGCGATGGATTTCGCCAGATCGACGGCCGGCGCGGTCGCCTGGTTGAGCCGCGGCGGCGCGGGCACCCGCTCGCCCTGCCATTCGCGCTTCAGGATCGACATCTGGATGAAATCGCCCCGGCCCGTGCCGTCGATCCGGTCGAAGGCGCCGCGCACCACGCCTTCCTCGACCATTCCCGCCGCGGCGTAGACGTGGCGCCCGCGGGTGTTGTGGTCCACCACCTCCAGCCAGAAGCGCTCGGCCTTCGTCTCGCTGAACGCCCAGGCGATGATCGCCTTGAGGAACGACTTGCCGAAGCCGGTGCCGGCGTCATGCGAGGCGATGCGCTTCAGGTGCAGGTTTTTGTTGCGATGGGTGAGGCCCGAAAGGATGGCGATGCCGGCCGGCGCGCCGTCCCTCAGTCCGGCGAGATAGCACCAGTCGGGATCGGCCATGGTGGCGCGGTGCTGCTCGGCCTCCCAGCGTCCGACATGGACGTCGTAACCCGGCCGCCGCTCGCATGCCATGACGAACGGGATATCGGCTTCGGTGGCGCGGCGCAGGGTGACGGTCATGACGTGACGCTACAACCTAAATTTTCTGCTGCAAATCCCACGCCAGCGGCGTGAATTCCACCCGGTTGGCGCGGCGTTCCATCACGAACCGCCATTTGTGAAGGATGTCGCGCCCGAGCAGCGATGGAATGTCCGGATTGCCTTGTGTCGGCTCGGCGATGGCCGATTTCTTCAGCACGTAGGTGTAGACATATGTCTGGTCGGAAAACGAAAGAGTCGCGAGCTCCTGGAATTCCCTCGCTTCGCCACCGATGCCGCGGCTGACGGTCGGATCTCTCAGGGTCCTGAAGTCCACACCCATCTTCCTGCAATCGGTGGGCATGAAGATGGTCGCATCGGCGCCGGTGTCGACGAGAAACGAAACCAGTCCCCGCGCGCCCAGCCGCGGGAAGTTCACCCGGCATTCGAGATAGGGCGCGGAACTGGTGTTGCCGAAGCGGCCGCGCAGCATCGGTTTACAGGATCATCTTTCGGCCGCTGGTGTCGATGTAGCGGATGATCGTGTTTTCCGGCGGATAGCCTTGGCGCTTGAGCATGGAGACGAGCAGCTTGAACGACTTGGCGCTCGCACACACGCGCCCGTCATAGATGCCGACCCATTCCCTCGGATGGGAATCGATCAGGCGGGGATGGTTGGCCGACAGAACCCTGGCCGCGCGCGAAAACGCGCGCAGTTCGCGCGCGATTTCCCTGGGTGTCGCACCCAGTTGATCGGCGAGCTTCTTTTTGGCGGCTCTTGTCATGCCCTTCTTCTGAAACGCGACGCGATCGGGGGCGATCGTCCGCTTGCATTTGTACTAGCATGGCGCGAATCGGCGTTCAATCAATAACCATTTGACCCCATTAATAGAATCGCTTTTCGCATCGGAAACGACCGATTGGGCGCCCGCTTCGCGGGATGCGCCCCGCAACCATTCTCAGCGCTTCAGCTCGAGCACGTCGAGGGTGGATTCCTGGACCGGATAGGGCATCTCCAAGCGGGCGTGGCCGGCGGCGATCATCGAGAGGAGTCCGATCTGGTCGTCGGGCGTGGCGCCGGCGCCGGCGCCGGCGCCGTTGCCGGAGTAGTTATGCGGCGGCTCGCGGCCGGCGGAGGAGGCGCCGAGATAGACGAAGGTGCCGTCGCCGTTGGCATAGAGCCAGCCGCGGGTGCGCTGGGAGCCGGTGAGCTTTTCCAGATAGAGATGGCCGCCGCGCTCGGAGATGCGGCAGCGGAACCAGGAATACACCACCGACGGCGTCATGCCGCCGAGCTTCAGCGTGCGGCAGCGCCAGGCACCGGTGAGCGCGTCCGCCGGGGCGGGCATCGCGGCGGGATCGAGCACGGCGCGCAGCGTGTCCATGTCGGGACCCGCGGCGGCCTCGCCCAGCGCCCTGGCCTTCGCGTCCTCCAGGTGGGAGAGCCGGTCCTGGTCGAAGGCGCTGGCGGTGTCCTGCCAGCCGGCGAAGGCGGGCGCGGCCGCCACTGTGGCGCAGGCGAAGGCGGCGGCGATCAAGATTGCGCGCATGGGACGCTCCCTAGCTGTCATCGCCGGCCGCCATGTAGGCGGCAAGCTCGGTGGAGGCGGGCACGCCCACCACATGGAATCCGGCGTCGACGAAATGGATCTCGCCGGTCACCGCCGAGGACATGTCGCTCAGCAGATAGAGCGCGGCGTTGCCGACATGCGCGAGCTCGATGGATTTCCTGAGCGGCGAGAAGTGCCTGTTCCAGCGATAGACCGAGCGCGATTCCGAGATCACCGAGCCGGCCAGCGTGCGCATCGGCCCCGCCGAGATGGCGTTGACGCGGATGCCTTCGCGGCCGAGATCGGCGGCGAGATAGCGCACGCTCGCCTCCAGCGCCGCCTTGGCCACGCCCATGACGTTGTAGTTCGGCGTGATCTTCTGCGAGCCGACATAGGTGAGGGTGAGAAGCGAGCCGCCGGCCTTCATCATCCGCATGGCGCGCCGCGCCACGGCGGTGAAGGAGTAGCAGGACACCGCCAGCGAATGGGTGAAGTTGTCGCGCGATGTGTCGACGTAGCGGCCCTTGAGCTCCTCGCGGTTGGAGAAGGCCACGGCGTGGACGACAAAATCGAGCGTGCCCCATTCCCTCGCCAGCGCGGCGAACACCGCGTCGAGCTGGGCGTCTTCCTCCACGTCGCAGGGCAGCATCAGGGACGCGCCGATGGACTGGGCGAGCGGCTTCAGCCGGCGCAATTGCGCGTCGCCCTGGTAGGTGAAGGCGATCTGCGCCCCTTCGGCCTGCGCCGCGCGCGCGATACCCCAGGCGATGGAGTGGTCGTTCGCCACCCCCATCACCAGCCCGCGCTTTCCTTTCATCAGACCTGACATGGGTGTCCCGTTTTGAAACGCAGCCGGCGCTTCATCGAAGCGGCGCTGCAACAATCATGCACTCAACGATTCCCTTTCCCCCTTCAAGGGGGAGAGGGCAGGGTGAGGGGGCTGTGCCGCAAACTCAGTGCATACGAGTCAGACTCACCGCAGAACCCAAATCTTGACGTGTCACGCGCGCGGCGACACCCCCTCACCCTGCCCTCTCCCCCACATGCGTGGGGGAGAGGGAGAGACCTGGTTCAAGCATCATGGCGCTGGAACACCAGCGTGGCGTTGGTGCCGCCGAAGCCGAAGGAGTTGGAGAGCGCCCGCTCGATGCGGGCATTGTCGATCCGGCTGCGGACGATGGGGGCGTCCGCCACTTCGGGATCGATCTCCTCGATATTGGCCGATTCGGCGATGAAGCCGTTGTTCATCTGCAGGATCGAATAGACCGCCTCCTGCGCGCCGGTGGCGCCGAGCGAATGGCCGGTGAGCGACTTGGTGGAATTGACCGGCGGGATGCGGTCGGCGAACACCTCGCGCATCGCCTTCACTTCGGTCACGTCGCCGACGGGCGTGGAGGTGCCGTGGGCGTTGACGTAGTCGATCTCGCCCCTGACGGTGGAAAGCGCCTGCTTCATGCAGCGCACCGCGCCCTCGCCCGAAGGCGCCACCATGTCGTGGCCGTCGGAGGTGGCGCCGTAACCGACCAGCTCGGCATAGATCCTGGCGCCGCGGGCCCTGGCGTGCTCGAGCTCCTCCAGCACCACCACGGCGCCGCCGCCGGCGATGACGAAGCCGTCGCGGTTCTTGTCGAAGGCGCGGCTGGCCTTCGAGGGCGTGTCGTTGTAGTGGGTGGACATCGCGCCCATGGCGTCGAACAGGCAGGACAGCGTCCAGTCCAGCTCCTCGCCGCCGCCGGCGAAGACGATGTCCTGCTTGCCCCACTGGATCAGCTCCGCGGCGTTGCCGATGCAATGCGCCGAGGTGGCGCAGGCCGAGGAGATCGAATAGTTCACGCCCTTGATCTTGAACCAGGTCGAGAGCACCGCCGAGCAGGTGGACGACATCGCCTTGGGCACGGCGAAGGGACCGATGCGCCTGGGGCTCCTGTTCTCGCGGGTGATGTCCACCGCCTGGACGATGTTGCGCACCGAGGGGCCGCCGGAGCCGACGATGAGGCCGGTGCGCTCGTTGACGATGTCCTTCTCTTCCAGCCCGGAATCGCGCAGCGCCTGCTCCATGGCGATGAAGGCGTAGGCCGCGGTGTCGCCCATGAAGCGCCTGGCACGGCGGTCGATCAGGGCGTCGAAATCGATGGCGGGCGCGCCCGACACCTGGCACTTGAAGCCCATTTCCTTCTGCGAAGACGAGGCGGTGATGCCCGACTTCGCCTCGCGCAGCGAGGCCGTGACTTCCTGGGTGTTGTTTCCGATGGGCGACACGATGCCCATCCCCGTGACGGCGACCCGCCTCATGGACATTCTCCTTGCATATTCCCGATAACGCGCATCACGCCGGCGCGGCTGCGGGCGAGGGACCGTCGGTGAACAGGCCGACCTTCAGGTCCTTCACCTCGAAGGCGATCTTGCCGTCGACCTTGACGATGCCGTCGGCGATGCCGAGCACCAGCCGGCGCATGATCACCCGCTTCAGATCGACGTAATAGGTGACCTTCCTGGCGGTGGGCAGGATCATCTCGGTGAGCTTGACCTCGCCCACGCCGATGGCGCGGCCCTTGCCGGGGCCGCCCATCCAGCCCAGGAAGAAGCCCACCAGCTGCCACAGCGCGTCGAGCCCCAGGCAGCCCGGCATGACCGGGTCGTTCTGGAAATGGCATTTGAAGAACCAGAGGTCGGGCTTGATGTCGAGCTCGGCCTCGACGATGCCCTTGTCGGCGCTGCCGCCCCGCTCGGCGATGCGCGTGATGCGGTCGAACATCAGCATCGGCGGCAGCGGAAGCTTCGCATTGCCCTCGCCGAACAATTCGCCTCGCGCGCAGGCGAGTAGCCCCTGGAGGTCGAAGCTCGATTGGCGTCCCAGCATGAATCCTGTCCTTCGCGTTTTCGTTTCCCGTCCGGCGCTCGCCGGGCCCCCGGAACGCCGCGGGTCTTATTTTTTAGAAGCGTTCTAACCAGATATGGGCTAGGATGTAACGTAGCAACTTGCCCAGTCCGCGTTAACCCGCGGCTGGAGCTATAAAACTGTGCAGTGAGCGTATGGCAAGCAAGAAAACTTCAAAGCTGCTTGAGGAGGCGGCAACACGGCTGAAAAAAGCCGGGTTGCGGCCCACGCGGCAGCGCCTGGCGCTGGCGAGCCTGCTGTTCCGCGGCGGCCACCGCCACCTCACGGCCGAATCGCTCGCCGCCGAGGCCGCGCGCGCGGGCCATTCGCTGTCGCTCGCCACCGTCTACAACACGCTCAACCAGTTCACGCAGGCGGGCCTGCTGCGCGAGGTCACGGTGGATGTGGGCCGCGCCTGGTTCGACACCAACACCGGCGAACACCAGCATTTCTACTGCGAGGACGACGGAACCCTGATCGACATCCCCGGCGAGAGCATCGCGGTGGCGGGCCTGCCCGCGCCGCCGCGCGGGATGGCGATCGACCGGGTGGACGTCGTCGTGCGCGTGCGCGCGCAAAAGTAGTTGGCGCGTGCGCGCGCAAAGGTAGTTGGCGCGTGCGCGCGCAAAGGTAGTTGGCGCGTGCGCGCGCAAAAATGAATGGCGGGTGCGCGTGCTGAATGGGAGGGCGCATTCGCCGCAGCCGGGGTGCGGCCGGTTTCAGTTTTGAACGATTCTAAACTGTTGACAGCCGGCCCCGGGGCGGGTCATCTTCGGGGCCGCACAGGGAGACGACACATGGCACACCTCAAAGGCTCCAAGACCGCCCAGAACCTCAAGGACGCGTTCGCCGGCGAAAGCCAGGCCAACCGCCGCTACCTCTATTTCGCCCAGAAGGCCGACGTCGAAGGCTACAACGACGTCTCCGCGGTGTTCCGCTCCACCGCCGAAGGCGAGACGGGCCACGCCCACGGGCACCTGGAATTCCTCGAGGCCGTGGGCGATCCCGCCACCGGCGAGCCCATCGGCGGCACCGACCTCAACCTCAAGGCCGCCATCGCGGGCGAGACCCACGAATACACCGACATGTATCCGGGCATGGCCAAGACCGCGCGGGCCGAAGGCTTCGACGAGGTCGCCGACTGGTTCGAGACGCTGGCCAAGGCCGAGAAGTCCCATGCCGGCCGCTTCCAGAAGGCGCTGGATACGCTGGGGAAGTAGGAAAAAGAGGCGAATAGGGAGTAGCGAATAGCGAATGGGGTTCGCCCATTCGCTACGCCGACGCCTGTTTCCCTACTCGCCATTCGCTATTCGCTATTCGGCCGTGATCCGCTCATGACAAAAGAAGGAAGCCTGGACGCCCCCACGCGCCATCCGATCGACTGGCAGGATCCGGATTTCACCGATCCCGCCAAGCTCGATGCGGAGATGCGCCGCGTCTTCGACATCTGTCACGGCTGCCGGCGCTGCTTCAATTTGTGCGACTCCTTCCCGCGGCTGTTCGATCTCATCGACGCGAGCCCGGACGAGGTGCATGGCGTGAAGTCGCAGGATTTCCGCCAGGTCAGCCAGGCCTGCACGCTGTGCGACATGTGCTTCATGACCAAGTGCCCCTATGTGCCGCCGCACGAATTCAATCTCGACTTCCCGCACCTGATGCTGCGCCACCGCGTGGCCGAGGCGAAGGCGGGCAAGACCGATTTCACCGCGCGCCAGCTTGCCGAGATGGACAGGAACGGCAGGCTCGCCGTGCCGGTCGCGCCGGCGGTGAACTGGGCGTCGGACGAGACGAACCGCCTCACCCGCCCGCTGATGGAGAAGCTGACCGGCATCGACCGCCACGCGCCGCTGCCGAAATTCGCCTCGCAGACCTTCATGCGCCGGCAAAAGGCCGCGCCGGCCACGGTCAATGCCGCCGCGCCCGCCTGCGGCAAGCGCAAGGCCGCGATCTTCGCCACCTGTTTCGTCAACTACAACAAGCCCGACACCGGCATGGCCGCCCGCGCGGTGCTCAACCATCTGGGCGTGGAGACCAGGGCCGTCTATCCCGGCTGCTGCGGCATGCCGTTCCTGGAGCAGGCGGAACTGGAGAAAGTGGCCGCGCAGGCCCGGAAGGTCTCCGCCGAGCTCGTGAAGCTGATCGACGAGGGCTACGACATCGTCGCGCCCACCGCCTCCTGCGGGCTGATGCTGAAATTCGAATGGGCGCTGGTGGTGCCCGGCGACGCCAACGTCAAACGCGTGGCGGCGCATACCTTCGACATCGACCAGTACGTGGTCGACATCGCGAGGAAAGAGGGCCTGCCGCCGGGCCTCAAGCCGCTCGCCGAAGGCGTGACGGTGCATCTGGCCTGCCACGCCCGCGCCCAGAACATGGGCCCCAAGGCGGCGGAGATGCTGAAGCTGATCCCCGAGACGACCGTCGAGGTGATCGAGCGCTGCTCGGGCCATGGCGGGACTTTCGGCGTGGTCAAGCAGACGCGCCAGGCCGCGATCAAGACCGGCCAGCCGGTGTTCCGCGCCGCCGCGCAACAGAATCTGGGCCACATCGCCAGCGACTGCCCGCTGGCCGCCCAGCACATCGTGCACAATGCGAAGGGGCTGATCGAGAAGGACGGCAAGGTTCTCAACGCGCGCGCGCCCGAGCACCCCATCCAGATCTTCGCGCGCGCCTACGGACTCGTGGAGCAGCCATGATGAGCGCAACCGAGCGGCGCATCGCGCCGGAAGACATCCTGCCTTACGCCGAATATGCGGCGAGCCGCGCCAAGCGCCGGCGCGGGCTCATCGCCGTGAAGAAGAACCGGCGCGTGGAGGTCGGGCCCTTCGCCACCTTCCATTTCGAGAACTACGACACCATGCTGTCGCAGGTGCAGGAGATGCTGCACATCGAAAAAGGCGGCAGGGATCAGATCGCCGGCGAGCTCGAGGCCTACAATCCCCTGATCCCGCAAGGGCAGGAGCTGATCGCCACGCTGATGCTGGAGATCGAGGATGCGGCGCGCCGCGAGGCGGTGCTGCGCACGCTGGGCGGCATCGAGGAGGCGGTCTCGCTTTCGCTCGACGGCAAGACCGTCAAGGGCGCGCCCACCGAGTACGAGGACCGCACCACGCCCGACGGCAAGACCTCGTCGGTGCACTGGATCCGTTTCCGCCTGACGCCGGACGAGATCGCGAAATTCAGGAGCGGCGAAGGCCGCGTGGTGCTGGAGATCGCCCACCCCGCCTACGGCCACATGGCCGTGATACCGCCCGCCGTCCGCGCCGAGCTGGCGAAGGACTTCGCGTAAGGCCCGGCGATCGGCCGGGCCGGCGCCAGACAGCCTCCGCGCAATAGGGACCGGGGGAGCCGCTATCCCGCCGCGGCTGCCGCGTTGCGGCGCCAGCTCTGTCCGGCGGAGTAGTAGCCGAAGGCAAGCACGAAGCGCGCGGCGCCGTCGTCGCCCGCCAGCGGAAGGTAGAGCGCTTCACTGGCGAGATAGTCCTTGCCCCTGGCCAGCACGCGGCCGAGAAAGCGCAACGGCTCGCCTGCCAGCAGCGTGAGATCGCAATTGGCGTTGGCGCGGGCGATCAGCCGCGGCGAGGCATCCTCCTCCGCGAGCTTGCCCGTGCGCTCGCCGATGACCTGCGCCACCCGCGTGCCCATCAGCCGCCAGCGATAGCGCGAGGGCTCGCGCGCAATGCGCTCCTTGATGGCGATGTTGGGCAGATAGTCCTTGAGAACGCGCGCCGTCATGTCGGCGCGGACGGGAAGCGCACGGCCTCCCGCCAGCGCTCTCCACAGCGCGACGAGCGCATGATAGTCCGGATGCGTAAAGGCCAGCGCCGGATCGCAGACCTGCTCCCAGCCCTCGGCGGCGGAGCACGCGTTGAAGGCGTCGATGGCGGCGCGGATATCCATGCCCGCGATCATGCGGTTTCTACGGTCAACGCGCCGTTAATCCTGGCTGCCCGCGCCGGTTGTACTTCGGGTCACGACAACTTCATGTGGAGGAGCGCTTGCAGCTCGGCGATGGCCTGCGGGCCGCTCTCGACCTTGATTGTCGCCATGCCCATGGCGCGCGCGGGCTTCAGGTTGACGCCGAGATCGTCGAGATAGATGCAGGCCCCCGGCGCCACGCCCAGCGCTTCGCACATCATCGCGTAGATGCGCGGATCGGGCTTGCGGATGCCGGTCCTGGCCGATTCGATCACGTGGTCGAACAGCTCCATCACCTCGCGGGCGTAGAGCGAGCGGCCTTCGGCGGAGCCGGTCTGGTTCGCGGGCACGTTGTTGGTGATGCAGCCCGTCTTGAACTTCGCCTTGATGCGCCGCAGCGCCTCGATCATCTCCGGGCGGAAGTCGCCCGCCAGGAGCCCGATGACGTCGCGCCCCGGCACGTGGTGGCCGAGCGCGCGGGCCTCCTCGGCGAAGGCCCTGTCGAAACCTTCGAGGTCGAGCTCGGCGCGCTCGAAACGCGCCCAGGCGTTTTCGAGATGGTTGGCGCCGTTGATGCGGCGGATGAGATCGGCAGGAAGCCCCTTCTCGCGCTCGTAGCGCGCGAAGGCCTCGAAGGGCGAGGTGGTGAACACCCCGCCGAAATCCCAAATCACCGCCTCGAACATGGAGTTTTCCCCGGGCCTTGCGGAGATCAACCAGCCGCGCGCTAATAGGTCAAGGGGTACGCGCCATGGCCGAAAGAACCGTTCACCTGCCGCCGGAATCGAAAGGTGATGCGCCCGCGCGCGGGCGGCTCGCGGGCCGGCGCGTGCTGGTCGTGGGCGGCGGCCAGATGGATATCGGCGAAGCCGACACCCCTGTCGGCAACGGCCGCGCCATCGCCATCCTCTTCGCCCGCGAAGGCGCGGCCGTCGCCGTGGCCGACCGCGACGGGGCAAGCGCGGCGGCAACCGCCCGCACCATCGCGCGGGAGGGCGGCAAGGCCTTCGCCATCACGGCGGACGCCACGAAGGAAGCCGACATCGTGCGCATGATCGACACGGCGGTGGCGGAGACGGGCGGGCCGATCGACGGCCTCGTGCTGAATGTCGGCATCGGCGCGGGCGGAGCGTGGCTCGAGGGCACCACCGCGGAGAGCTGGGACAAGGTGTTCGCCGTCAACATCAAAAGCCACATGCTCACGGTGAAGCACGCGCTGGCGAAGATGGCCGACGCATCGTCCATCGTGTTCATCGCCTCGATCGCGGGGCTGACGGCCGGAAGCCGCCTGCCCGCCTACGACGCGTCCAAGGCTGGATTGCTGGGCCTTTCGCGCCATGTCGCGTTCGAGGGCGCGCGGCGCGCCATCCGCGCCAATGTCGTGGCGCCGGGGCTGATGGACACCTCCATCGGCCGGCTGGCCTCGCGCGGCCGGCCCAACCGCGCCACCACGCCGGTGCCGCTCAACCGCCAGGGCACCGGCTGGGAGACGGCGTATGCCGCGCTGTTCCTCGTCAGCGAGGAGAGCGCCTACATCACCGCCCAGGTGCTGGCGGTGGACGGGGGCCTGTCGGGATTATGAAAGCCGGAGCATGAGCTATCGAAAAGGCGTCGCCGGATTCGGCAATGGGTCGTTCGCCTGGCTGCAGCCGGATGGCGGCTGGGGGCTCTCCAACGCCGGGCTCGTCACCAGCGACGGCGAGGCGCTGCTCATCGACACCATGTTCGACTACGCCCATACGCGCGAGATGCTGGCGGGCTTCGCCAAGGCGAGCGACGCGAGGATCCGCACCCTGTTCAACACCCATCACAATGGCGACCATTGCTACGGCAACGCGCTGGTAGAGGGCGCGCAGATCGTGGCGACTGAGGCGGCCTGCGCGGCCATGGCGCATGAATCGCCCGGGATGCTCGCCGGGCTGATGAAGGCCGCGCCCGGCATGGGGCTCACGGGCGAATATTTCCTGCATGCCTTCGGCCGGTTCGATTTCGGCGGCATCGAACCGCGGCTGCCCGACACCACGTTCACCGGCCGCGCCGCCAAGGTGGTGGGCGCCAAGACCGTGGAGCTCATCGAGGTCGGCCCCGCGCACACCGGCGGCGACGCCATCGCCTGGGTGCCCGCCGACCGCACCGTGTTCACCGGCGACATCCTTTTCATCGAGGGCCATCCCATCATCTGGGCGGGCCCCATCGGCAACTGGATCGCGGCCTGCGAGCTCATCGAGGCGATGGACGCCGAAACGATCGTGCCGGGCCACGGCCCGGTGACCGGCAGGGCGGGGGTGGCGCGGCTTCGCGGCTACCTCGTCCACATCCGCGACGAGGCGAGGAAGCGCTTCGACGCCGGCATGGGTGCATTCGAGGCCGCGCGCTGCATCGCGCTGGACGACTATGCCAACTGGGGCGATCCCGAGCGCATCGCCATCAACACCGCCACGCTCTATCGCGAATGGGGCGACACCGACACGCCCGCCGACGCGGCCACGCTGTTCGGCTGGATGGCGCAATTGTGGAAGGACCGCAAATGACCCTCATCGTCTACGAGCATCCGCTCTCGCCTTACGCCCAGAAGGTCAAGATCGCGCTGGACGAGAAAGGCGTGGCGTACGAGACGCGCATGCCCGCGGGCATCGGTTCCGGACAGCCCGACCGCGAATTCATGAAATCCAACCCGCGCGCGGAAGTGCCGAGCCTGATCGACGGCGCCGATACGGTGTTCGATTCCACCATCATCCTGGAATACATCGAGGACAAGTGGCCGACCCCGCCGATGCTGCCCAAAACGCCGGTGGAAAGGGCGCGGGCGCGCACCATCGAGGAGGTGATGGACACCCATTTCGAGCCCATCAACTGGGGGCTCGGCGAGATCAGATGGTTCCACCGGGCCACGGGCGAGCGGGCGCGCACGCTGGAGGCACGCGCCTCCGCGCAGGCGCGGGGGCTCTATGACTGGCTCACCAGCCAGCTCGGCGGCCGCGAATGGTTCAACGGCGAAAGATTCGGCTGGGGCGATCTTTCGGTGGCGCCCTATCTCAACGGCGCGCGCGGCAACGGCATCGGGCCGGACGCGGAGTCCGAACTCGGCCGGTGGCTCGCGCGCGCCAACGCCCGGGCGAGCGTCGCCAAATCGGCGAAAGCGGCGGCGGCCGTCGCCGCCTCCATGACCGGCGTGCATGCCGCCATCGAGAGCGGGATGTTCAAGCGCGAGTATCGCGACCATCGCCTGGAATGGATGATCCGCTCGGGCGGCCTGGACGTGGTGCTCGAGGGCATCGAGAAGGGCAACATCCGGTTCTCCAACGAGCTGCGCTGACCATGGGCCACGAAATCATCCTGCATCATTATCCGTCCTCGCCCTTCTCGGAGAAGGTGCGGCTCGCCCTTGGCATCAAGGGGCTCTCGTGGCGCGCGGTCGAGCAGCCGGTGATCATGCCCAAGCCGGATCTGGTCCCGCTGACCGGCGGCTACCGCAAGATCCCGGTGATGCAGATCGGCGCCGACGTCTATTGCGACACCCAGATCATCCTGCGCGCGCTGGAGGCGCGCCATGGCGAGCCGTCGCTCTTCCCGGCCGGAAACGGGCTCGCCTACGGCCTCGGCTTCTGGAGCGACCGGCCGTTCTTCATGGCGAGCGTGGGCGTGGTGTTCGGCGAGATCGGGCACATGATCCCGGAGGAATTCAAGAAGGACCGCGAGAAGCTTTCCGGCAATGCCTTCTCGACCGAGGCGATGAGGGCCGCGGCGCCCTTTGCCCGCGCGCAATGGCGCGCCCATGCCGGATTCGTGGCCGAGACGCTGGCGGACGGGCGCCCGTTCGTCGGCGGCGCCGCGCCCGGCGCGGCGGATATCCATGCCTGGATGAATTTCTGGTGGGTGAAGGCCGCGCTACCGCACCTGGCGCCGGTGCTGCTCGCGGAATTCCCCAGGATCGGGGCCTGGATCGCCCGCATCGAGGCCATCGGCCACGGGGCGCCCGCGCCGATGAAGCCAAAGCAGGCGCTCGCCATCGCCAGGGCCGCGAGCCCGGACGCGAAGGACGCCGCCGATCCGGACGGCGCGGACGGCCTCGCCCCCGGCACGGACGTGACGGTGGCGGCGGACGACTACGGCCGCGACGCGATCGCCGGCACGGTCGTGTTCGCGAACGCCCGCGAGATCGCCATCCGCCGCAGCGCGCCCGAGGTGGGCGAAGTGGTGGTGCACTTCCCGCGCGCGGGCTTCAACGTCGCGATTCGCTAACCCGCTTCGGCGCGGTTGTGGTTCTTCCTGAGGAAATACATCGCGGTGAGCAGCGTGTTGGGCGGCCTGTCGCCATTGCCCAGCGGCACGGAGAAGCTTTCGCCGTTGAGGAAACTCACCTGCGGCACCTGGAAATAGGACAGGAACCGCAGCGGCGCGCCCGCGGCGAACACCGCCTCGTAGCCCGCGGCCCAGCGCTCCACGTTGGCCCTGGGCAGGAATTCGTCCACGAAGCGGTTGGACTGCTCGCCGAAGAAGTGGACGAACTCGGTGCCGAAATAGCGCAGGCGGTAGCGCACGCCCTCCTGCGCCTCCAGCCGCTCGACGATGGCGAGGTTGCCCAGGAACGGCTTCAGCGTGCGCGCATCGAAGTCCGCGCGCGACGGCAGCGGATTGCCCGCGGCCTTTTCGCGCCAGATGTCGCGCAGCGCGTCGAGCTTGGGGGTGGTGAAATTCAACTCGGCGTCGCAACGCATCTGCCAGCCGCGGGACTCGGCCAGGGCGTTCAGCGCGGTGGCGGCCTGCTGTGCGTTGGGCATGGCGCAGTCTCCCGGCGCCCGGCGATTCCGCGCCGAGGATACGCCAAGCGCCACGCCCTGCAACCGGCCGGCGCAGGATGCAACCTGGCGTTTGTGGCCGGCGTTGCCAGCGCAGCGGCGATTTGCCAGCGTGCGCCATGGACCGGGTGGCGGGCGAAACCGGCATCGTGGAGGCACCCTGCGGAAGGCTGAAAGGCCTGACCGAAGCGGGCATATGCGTGTTCCGCGGGATCGCCTACGCGAAGCCGCCGGTGGGGCGCTTGCGCTGGCGCTTGCCGCAGCCCCCCGCGCCCTGGGCCGGCGTGCGCGACGCCACGCGTTTCGGCAATGCCGCGCCCCAGGCGCCCTCGCGGCTCGGCATGTTCTCCGGCGGCGGCATCGGCATGCAGTCCGAGGACTGCCTCTATCTGAACGTCTGGACGCCGGGCTGCGACGGCGTGAAGCGGCCGGTGATGGTATGGTTCCATGGCGGCGCCTTCGTGTTCGGCGCCGGCCATCAGCCGATCTACGACGCACGGCGCCTGGCCGCGCGCGATTGCGTGGCCGTGACGGTGAATTCCCGGCTGGGCGCCCTGGGCTTCCTGTCGCTGGCGGATGTCAATGACGTTCCATCCACCGGGGCCGAGGGCATCGCCGACCAGGCGCTGGCGCTTCAGTGGGTGAAGGACAATATCGCAAGCTTCGGCGGCGATCCCGGCAACGTCACGATCTTCGGCGAGTCGGCGGGCGCGATGAGCGTGGCGTGCCTGCTGGCGAGCCCGGCCGCGAAAGGCCTGTTCCACAAGGCCATCGCGCAATCGGGCGCCGCCCATGTCGGCAGCGGCCGCGAGCGGGCGGCGAAGGTGGCGAATGCCATGCTGGACAAGCTCGGCACGCGCGACGCCGATGCGCTGATGGCGCTGCCGGCGGGCGCGATCGTGAAAGCGCAGGCCGCCGTGCTGCGCGACTCGCGCACCGGCCGGCGCAGGCTGGGCGGCCTGCCGCTGCAGCCCGCGATCGAAAACGACGTGCTGCCCGAAAGGCCCATCGACGCCATCCGCGCGGGCGCCGCGGCCGGGATCCCGGTGCTGACGGGCACGACGAAGGAGGAGTGGAAGCTTTTCACGGTGGCCGATCCGCGTCTGAGGTTCCTGTCCGCGGCGAATTTCGCGCGTCGCGTCGAACAGCTCGCGGGGGCGCACGCGCCCGCGATGCTCCAGGCCTATGGCGAAGGCTCGCCGTTCGAGCGGCTCAACGCGCTGATGACCGACAAGGCGTTCTTCGTGCCGGCAACGCGGATGCTGGAAGCGCAGGAGCCGCACGCGGCGGTGTTCGCCTACCGCTTCGACTGGCGCTCGCGGTTCCTGGGCGGGATGCTCGGCGCCTGCCACGCGCTGGAACTGGGCTTCGTCTTCGGCACCTTCGCCGACGGCCGCGCCCGCGCCTTCTTCGGCAAGGGTCCGGCCGCCGAAGCGCTGTCGGGCGCGATGATGGAGGCGTGGGTGAACTTCGCCCGCGCCGGCGACCCCGGTTGGCCGCGCTACGACGCGGGATCACGCCGGACCATGATCTTCGGCGACGGCCCGCCGGCCCCGGTGTCCGCTCCGAATGATGCGCGACGGTTGGCGTGGGACGCGATGCCGGAGAAGCGGCTGGGGCCGTGAGCGCTTCCCCCCGCTGGTGAAGAGCGACGTCTTCGCCGCCCCGCCCCCTCGACCGGCTTCACCGGTCCTCCTCCACCGCTTTCGCGGGAGAGGACGGCTCAGTTCTCCAGCATCACCTTGCACTGGTGCGTCGGCTTGCGCAGGGCTTCGAAGGCGGAGGGCAAGCCGTCGAGGGTCACGATGTCCGTCACCATGTGCGCCACGTCCACGCGGCCGGACGCGATCATGGCGATGACGTAGTCGAAATCCGCCGGGCGGTAGCCGAGGACGAACTGGATCTCGATTTCCTTCATGATGCCGACGAGCGGCATGATCGTGTCCGGCTGCTGGCAGACGCCGGCGACCACGATGCGCGCGCCGCGCGGGGCCTCCATCATCGCCGTGCCGATCAGGCCCGGCGCGCCGACGCACTCGAAGACGATATCCGGCCCCGTGCCCGCGATCTTCTCCACCTGCGGCGTCAGAGGCTGGGCGGGATCGATCGCGTCCGTCGCGCCGAAGCGCGCGGCCATGGTGCGGCGCAACTCGGCGCGCTCGCTGACGATGACGTGGCGCGCGCCCAGGAACTTCGCCCACAGCATCACCGCCAGGCCCACCGGGCCCGCGCCGATCACCAGCACGGTCGCGCCGCGCGCCATCTTCGCCATGTCGACCGCGTGCAGGCCCACCGCCAGCGGCTCGACCATCGCGCCTTCGCGGAAGGAGACGCTGCCGGGCAGCCGGTAGGCGCCGCCAGCGCCAATGCGCACATATTCCGCGTAGGCGCCGTGGCTCTGGCCGAGCCCGATGGACACGCCCTTGCCGCACATGCCGCGGCCGAAGGAGAGATTGAGGCAGGGCGAATGCTCGCCGCAACAGATGAAGGGAAAGCCCACGACCCGGTCGCCCGCCTTCCACTGGCCGGCGGCGGCCTTGCCCACCTCCACCACCTCGCCCGCGAATTCGTGGCCCATCACCGAGCCCGGCGCGAGCGGCATGATCGAGGTGGGCTCGGTCATGTGCAGGTCGGAGCCGCAGATACCGCAATTCCTGACCTTCAGGATGAGATCGGTGGGGCCGGGCGTGGGATCGGCCAGCGCCTCCACCACGAGGGGCTTGGACATTTCGCGGAACACGGCGGCGCGCATGATGGCTCCCCTTGACGGTCTCGCCCCAAGCTTATGACATCGGCCTCGCGGCGCAACCGGGATGCGCGAAGGAGATCGGCATGACCGAGGTTTACGCAACGGCACGGCAGATGCTCGCCGATCTGAAGGCGAAGACGATCTCCGCCCGCGAGCTTCTCGCGCTGCATGTGCGGCGCAACGCGCAGGTGCATGACAGGATCAACGCCGTCGTCGCCCGCGATCTCGATCGCGCCCAGGCCGCCGCGATGTCCATCGACGATGCACGCGCCCGTGGCGCGGAGTTGGGCGCGCTCGCGGGCCTGCCCATGACCGTCAAGGACGGGTTCGATGTGGCGGGCCTGCCCGCCACCTCCGGCAACCCCGCCTTCGCGGGCCGCCCGCCAGGCTGCCAGGATGCCGACGTGGCCGCCGCCGCGCGAAAGGCGGGCGCGGTGATCTGGGGCAAGACCAACGTGCCCTTCATGCTGAGCGACTTCCAGACCTACAACGCGATCTACGGCACCACGAACAATCCTTACGACCTCACGCGCACGCCGGGCGGCTCGTCAGGCGGCGCGGCGGCGGCGCTGGCGGCGGGCGTGACGCCGCTGGAGATCGGGTCGGACATCGGCGGCTCGCTCCGCCATCCGGCGAATTATTGCGGCGTGTGCTCGCTCAAGCCCACCTGGGGCGCGCTCTCGGGCCGCGGTCACATTCCGCCCGCGCCGGGGAGCTATTACGAAGCCGATCTCGGCGTGATGGGACCGATGGCGCGCAACATCGGCGATCTGCGCCTTCTGTGGAACGTGCTCCATGGCGGGGGCGCGGCCGCGCAATCCGCCGGAGGCGCGCGCATCGCGGTGTGGGCGGAGGAAGACGGCTGGCCGCTGGCGAGCGAGGTGCGCGAAGGCGTGGACCGCGCGGCGGCGGGGCTCGCCAGGGCCGGCATGCAGGTGACGAAAGCACGGCCCGACATCGACAGCGCGCAGCTGATGAACTTCTACCGCGTGATCCTGATGGCCATCGTCGGTTCGGATCTCCCGGAAGCCTTCATCCGCGGGCTCGAGGCCAATCGCGATGCCGACCGCGCGCTGGTGCTGGCGGGTGGCGCGGGGTCGGCGGAAGCCTCCACCCGGCTCGGCATGGTGGCCGCCTATCGCGACGTGGCCTGGGCGCATGCGCGGCAGCAGGCCTGCAAGGACCGGCTTGCCGCGTTCTTCGCCGATTACGACGCGATCCTGATGCCCATCTCCATCGTGCCGCCCTTCGCGCACAACCAGGAAGCCGGCTTCGCCGACCGGGTGCTCCGGGCCGACAACCGCGACATCGCCTATCCGGAAATGCTGGACTGGATCGCGCCGGCGACCGCGCTCCACATGCCGGCGGTGGCGGTGCCCGCCGGGCGCACCGCGGGCGGGCTGCCCGTGGGCGTGCAGCTCGTGGGGCCGTGGGGCAAGGAAGACCGGCTGCTCGACCTTGCCGCAGCGTTAGAGCAGGAAACCGGCGGGTTTTCGCCGCCGCCGCTTTGAGACTCGGCCCGCCCGATATGGCATAAACGGCCAGCGCTATCTCGAGGGCCGCCATGACCATCAAGCTTCGCAATGGAATCTTCCTCGCGCCGTTCCACCCCGTCGACGAGGACCCCACGCTCTGCCTGCAGCGCGACCTGGAGCTGATCGCGCATCTCGACAGGCTGGGCTACGAGGAAGCCTGGGTGGGCGAGCATCATTCCGCCGGCTTCGAGATCATCGCCAGCCCCGAGCTTTTCATCGCGGCGGCGGCGGAGCGCACGCGGCGCATCCGGCTCGGCACCGGCGTGGTGTCGCTGCCCTATCATTCGCCTTTGATGACGGCCAACCGCATCCTGCAGCTCGACCACCAGACCATGGGACGGGTGATGTTCGGCGTGGGGCCGGGGCTTCTGCCGTCGGACGCCTTCCAGCTCGGCATCGATCCCTCCACCCAGCGCGAGCGCATGGTGGAGGCCATCGAGGTGATCCTGAAGCTCTTCAGGGGCGAGCGGGTGACGCAGAAGAGCGAGTGGTTCAACCTGATCGACGCCACCTGCCAGCTTCGGCCCTATACCTGGCCGCATCCGGAAATCTGCGTGGCGTCGTCCATCACGCCTTCCGGCGGCAAGCTCGCGGGGCGCCACGGCTTCGGCATGTTGTGCGTGGCCGCGACGCAGGCGGGCGGCTATGACGCGCTGGCCGTCAACTGGGAGGTCGCCAACAAGACCGCCGCGGAGAACGGCCGCAAGATGGATCCGGAGCGCCTCCGGCTGGTCGGCCCGGTGCACATCGCGGAGACGCGCGAGCAGGCTTTCGCCAATTGCAAATTCGGCTTCGACAAGTGGCGGGATTATTTCTCGGGCATCTCCGCCGTCGCCGGCCGCGAGACCACGGAGAACCGGCCCATCGAGACCCTGGTGGAGGAAGGCGTGGCCGTGGTGGGCACGCCGGACGACGCCATCGCCCAATTGCGCCGCCTGCGGAACAAGCAGGGCGAATTCGGCTGCTTCCTGCAGCTCGCGCACAACTGGGCGAATTTCGAGAACACCAGGAAATCCTACGAGCTGTGGCAGCGCCATGTGACGCCGGCGATCAACGGCGCCAACGAGGCCCGCGTGACGGCCCTGAACTGGGCCAGGGACAACAAGGAACGCTTCATCGGCGCCGCCATGAGCGCCGCCATGCAGACCATCCAGAAGCATTACGAGGACGAGGCCAAGAAGGGCCAGAAGGCGGCGGAATAGGCGGCAGCCGGCCGCGGCTTGCGCGCGAGGGCCATGCGGCTTTCGCAATTCCGGAACGCCCGCGGGCCCGCTAGCCTTCGCGCATGGGTTCCTTCGCGCATCGCTTCGAAGGCGGCTGCCATTGCGGCAATCTCGCCTACGTGTTCGAGGCGACGGCGCCGCTCGCGACGCTGGGCCTGCGGGCCTGCATGTGCGGCTTCTGCCGGGCGCATGGCGCGCGCAACACTTCCGACCCCGGGGGCGCCATGCGCATCGCCGTGAAGGACGAGGGCAAGCTCCGGCGTTACCGCTTCGGGCTACGGACCGCGGACTTCCTCGTCTGCACCGAATGCGGCGTCTATATCGGGGCACTCCTGAGCGAGGGCGGCGAAAGCTGGTTCACCGTGAACGCCAACACCTTCGCCGACAGGCCGGCGCCCGATTTTCCGCTTGCGCCGCACGACTTTGGCGGCGAGAACACGCAAAGCCGCGTGGCGCGGCGCACGGCGCGATGGACGCCGGTGGTGCAATTCTCCTGCGAGGCGGCATGAAAAAAGCGCTCGTCGTCATCGATGTCCAGAAAGGCATGTTCGCGGATCCTTCGAGCCCGCCCTTGGACGGTGAAGGGGTGGTCGGGCGTATCGCCGGGCTGATCGCCAGGGCGCGGGCGCAAGGCGCGCCGGTCTTCTTCGTGCAGCACGACGAAGGGCCGGATCATCCCTTCCATCCCGGCAACCCGGGCTTTCCGATCCACGACAGGCTCGCGCCGCGGCCCGGCGACGACGTGACGGTGAAGACGAAATCGAGCGCGTTCCACGGCACCGATTTCGAGGCGCGCCTGAAGCGCGCCGGGGTCGATCATCTCGTCATCACCGGAATGCAGTCGGAATATTGCGTCAACTCGACCCTGCGCGGCGCCTATGAGCGCGGCTATGGGATCACGCTCGCCTCCGACGGCCATTCCACCTTCGACAGCAAATTCGCGAGCGCCAGGCTGATCGCGGACATCCAGAACGACACGGTGAACGGAAGCTTCGGCGAGGCCGTTCCGGCGGCGGAGATTTCGTTCGCCTGATTTGACAATTGCCGGCGAGATGCGCTCCCCGCGAGTTCCGCAAGCCATTGTTCCCGAACAAAATTTCACGATTGCCGCCTTGAAGCGCGCGCGCCGGGGAATAGATTTTTCTGGTCTTCAACGCACATCGGGAGACGACCATGAAAATCAAATCCCTTCTCATCGCCGGCGGCGCGGCGCTGGCGCTCGCCACGACGGCGGCACTGGCCTCGGACAACGCGATGCATCACATGACGGTCCGCCTGCCGGACGGCGGCACGGCGCAGATCGCCTACACCGGCAGCGTCGCCCCGCGCGTCACGTTCGATACGGCGCCACTGCCGGTCTACTGGCCCGCGCCCGCGGCATTCGCGCCTTTGGCGGACTTCAGCCGGATCGCCTATGACATGGACCGGCAGATGGACCTGATGCTCGCCCAGGCCCAGCAGATGGCAGCGGCGCCGCAGGGACTGACGCAGGCGCAACTCGCCGGCATGCCGGCAGGGACCAGCAGCTTCACCTACGTCTCGACCGGCGCGGGCGGCCGCTTCTGCGCCCGCTCGACGGAAATCGCCATCGGCGCCGGCGGCAAGCGCCAGGTGCATTCGAGCACCTCGGGAGATTGCGCCGGCGCGGCGGCGGACCGCGCGACCGGCACCGGCGCGCGCAAGGCGATCTGACGGCGATCAGAGCTTGATCTTCCCGCCCGCGATGGCGGCGTGAAGCGTGGCGTCGAGCGGGACATAGCGCGACGACACGGGATCCAGGAAATAGAGCGGGTCGGCGATGGCAGCGGGGTCGAAGCCTTCGCGCACCAGGTCGCCCTTCTTCTGCTTGAAAGTGCCGGTGATCTCGATCTCGGGCTGGATGCGGATGAAGAGCGGGCGGGCATAGGCCGGCAGGTTGCCGGCGAGCTTTTGCGCCAGCGCGGCGATGTCGAAGCCGGGGCCGGTGACGAGGGCGGCCATGCCGGCGCGGCCGTCCTAGCCCGGCACGGCGACGCCGTAGACATTGGCCTCCTTCACGCCCGGCACGACGCCCAGGGCTTCGGACACCTCGCTGGTGGCCACGTTCTCGCCCTTCCAGCGGAAGGTGTCGCCGATCCGGTCGACGAAATAGAAGTAATCATGCGCGTCGCGGCGCATGAGGTCGCCGGTGCGAAACCAGGCGTCGCCCTTTTCGAACACGTCGCGCAGCACCTTCTTTTCGGTGTCGGCCTTCCTGGTGTAGCCGTCGAAGGTCTTGCCGGGCTCCGTGGTGATCTGGCCGATGGCCTCGCCCACCTCGCCGGGCGCGCATTCGATGCAAAAGCCGTCCGCGCCCCGCACCGGCATCTCCCGCTCCACGTCGAAGCGCACGATGCGGTTGGTGACGAGCTTGCGCATGTACCAGGGCACGCGGCCGACCGCGCCCACCGTGCCGTCGTAGTTCAGCATGGAGACGTTGCCCTCGGTGGCGCCGTAGAATTCGACGATGCAGGGGATTGCGAAGCGCTTCTGGAAGGCGGGCCAGATCTCCGGCCGCAAGCCGTTGCCGATGATGGCGCGAAGGCCGTGGTCGCGCTCGTGGGCCGAAGCCGGCGCGTTGAGCAGGTAGCGGCAGAGCTCGCCGATGTACTGGAAGAAATGCGGCTTGTAGCGGTGGCAATCGTTCCAGAATTCGTGGACGGAGAATTTGCGGCGCAGGATCACGGCGCCCCCAGCCGTGAGCGCCACGCCCACCGCGCAGATGCCGCCCGCCGAATGATAAAGCGGCAGCACATTGTACATCCGGTCGTCCGCGCCGGCGTTCAGCGCGCCCGCGAAGCCATACATCATGAACAGCATGCGCAGATGGGTGACGTTCGCGGCCTTGGGCAGGCCCGTGGTGCCCGAGGTGAAGATGTAGAGCGCGCGATCCCTGCAGGCGATGCCTGCGCGCCAGGCGGGATCGGCAGCCGCGGCCGGCATGGCGGCGAGCGCCCTGTCCAGGCTCCCTTCGCCGGCGCCGGTGATCCAGCTTGCGGGCCGGGACTCGATGAGCGGCTCGGCCTCGCGGAAATTCTCCGCCAGCTCCGCGCCCAGGATGACATGCCGGCATCCGGCCACGGAAATGGAATGGGCGAGCGGGGCGCCGCGCAGATTGGTGTTGATCAGCGCTGCCACCGCGCCCGCCTTGAGCAGCCCGAGCCATGCCGCGATGTATTCCGGCCGGTTCTCCATCAGGAGCGCCACAGCCTCGCCCCGGCCGATGCCCTGCGCATGGGCCCAGTGGGCATAGCGATCGGCGAGCGCGGCGAGCCCGGCATAGCTCATGACTCTGTCTTCGCAGAGGATGGCCGGCGCGGTGGGCGTGGTGGCGGCGAAGCCGTCCACGATGTCGACGATGGTGTGCGCCGATTCGGGCTTCACATGGCGCATGCGCCGCATGGTGCGGCCGATGCTGCTTATGTAGATGGCTTCGCGCCGGATCGCCTCGAACACGCCGGGCCCCTGCCCGAATCTGCATTTCGAGGATAGGGTCGATAGGCGAAGGGAACAGCGGGCGAAATGGCGCAAGACGGGATGGCGCAGGAGGGGGACGTGCTGGACCTGCGGGGGCTCAAATGCCCCCTGCCCGCGCTCTTCGCCAGGAGGGCGCTGGAGCGGGCCGGGCCCGGCGCGCGGCTGACCGTGCTCACCGACGACCCCATGGCGCCCATCGACGTGCCGCATATGTGCCGCCAGGAGGGCTTCACGCTGGTCAGCCTCGAAAAGGGGGAGAAGGACGCGCGCATGGTGCTCGCGCGCCCGGCTTGACCTCGCCCGCCGCCGCCCGCAATTTCGCGGCCATGGCCGATACAAGCCCCGACCTCAAGCCGATCCTGGAGATGTTCGCGCTGCAGCTGCGCCATCCCAACGTCTCGGCCACGCTCAAGGACTGGCGCAGCACCCTCGCCAAGGGGATGCTGCATTTCGGGCGCAAGGAGAACCTCGAAAAAGGGCTCGATTTCAACACCCTCATCTACACCGACCTCAACCCCACGCCGAGCAAGACGGGCCGGCGGCTGACGCTGGAACCGAAGCTCGACCTGATCGGCGTGGTGACGGACGTGTCGCTGGCGCACCGGCAGTTCCATTATCTCAAGAACGAGGTGGTGATCGTGCGGGCGAGCGGGCGCTGGGACTATTTCCGCAACGAGGGGCCTTACGACCTCAAGATCGCCGACAACGTGACGGTGCGGCTGTCGGAAGACCCGGCCAAATCCACTCGCGCCGCATCCGAGAAGGTGCTGCGCGAGGTCAGCCGGCTCTGCTTCTCCTGGCTCGTCGTCCACAAGATGACCGGCGGCGGGACGGCGTAGCGGGCCTACTCCGCCGGATAGCCCTGGCGCTCCAGCGAGGGTTTGAGGATCGCGGCGGCTTCGTCGAGATATTTGCGGTAGTGGCGGAAGCGGTAGAGCGAGCTGTCGTAGAGCTTCTCGGTCACCTGGGCGTAGCTGGCGGTGCGGGCGTAGCGCTGGTTCTGGTGGAAATCCAGCGTGCGCGGATCGAAGCCGACGCCCGCGAATTCGAGCAGCTTGCGCACATTGGGCTCCTGGTCCTCGACCAGATCCTCGTAGCGCACTTCCAGGTAATTGAGATCGAGCTGCTGCTTGTAGTGCTCCACCAGATCGTCGGTCAGCACGTAATGGCGCGCGATGGTGGCGACGGCGAAAGCCTGGTGGAAGCCGTGGGTGAGGAAGTTGGAGAAGTTCGACACCAGGATGTCGAGCGGATGGCGGCGCACGTGGATGATCGGCGCCTCCGGGAAGACCAGGTGGATCAGCCCCAGATGGGTTTCGTTGAGCGGCATCTTGTCGGTGAAGTATTTCGCGCCTTCCACGAACAGGCCGAGCTGCTCGGCGCGCTTGAGGTAGTAGTCGCGGAACTGGTCCAGCACCAGACGGTTGTCGCCCATCCACAGATCGGCGAGGCATTCCGGATATTGCAGCGGGCTGCCCAGCCAGCGCGAGCCGATGCGGGCCAGATCGTTGATGAAGACGAGCTCGTCGCCCGCCGCGATCTCGGGATGCGCCGTCAGCGTCTGCTCCACCATGGTGGTGCCCGAGCGCGGGTAGCCGACGATGAAGATCGGCTGGGGCATGGTCCGGTTCTTCGTGGCGCGCGGCAGCAGACCCATCTTCTGGCGGGTGAAGAAGCGCTTGAGGCGTTCGGTCTGGTTGCGCGCAAGCGGCTCGTTGTAGCGGCGGCCCTGCACCTCGCGGCACAGCCGCTTGCCTTCCACGAAATCGGCCCAGGCCTCGTCGAAGCGGTTCATCTTGTCGTAGAGCCGGCCGCGCTCGAGCAGCGGCAGCGCGGCCATCTGCTGGGTCTTGCCTTCCTCCCGGCTTTTGGAAAGCTCGGCGACGGCTTCCTCGTTCTTCTTCTCGCGGCCGTAGAGCAGCGCGCGCGTGACGCTGAGATCGGCGTTCTGCGGCGCCACCTTCTCGGCTTCGGCGAGCAGCTCCCAGGCGCGGGCGACGTTGCGGCGCACTTCCTCCAGACGGCACCAACCGAGCCAGGCGTTGACGTTCTGCGGCTCGAGCCCGGTGGCCTTGCGGAACCAGGACTCGGCTTCCTCGACCTTGCCCTGGCTGCGCAGGCAGTTGGCGAGGTTGGTGTCGACGCGGGAATTCTCGCCCGCGAGCTCGATGGCGCGGCGGAAATGATATTCGCCGGCGATGGCGCGGTTGGTCTCCGTCAGGATCAGGCCCATGACTCCGTGGGCCTGGGCGTTGCGCGGGGCCAGCCGGATGGCGTTGCGGGCGTGGCCTTCGCACTCCACGCGCTCGCCGCGGGCGAAGAGCATGAAGGCAAGCTCGGTGGTGGCCCACAGGATGTTGGGATCGCGGCGCACGATGCGGCGCAGGATGTTTTCGAGCTGCGGGCCGGCCTGGTTGTTCCGCCGGCGCACCTGGTAGAGCAGGATCAGGCCTTCCAGATGATCGGGCACGATCTGCAGCGCCTGCATGGCGCGCAGTTCGGCCAGCGTGAGGTCGCCCTTCTCCAGCGCCGCCTTGCCCTCGTTGACCTGGGGATCGACGGTGCGGGGATCGACCTGCTGCATGGGCCGGCCGCCACCCATGCGCTGGCCCTGGCCGGGGCGCATGGGCCGCCCGCCGGGGCCGCGCATCATGCGCGGGCCGCCCTGGCCCTGCGCGGGGGCACCGTACCCGGGATGCGCCGATTGCGCGGGCTGGGACTGGGGGGCGTTGCCCGCTTCGGAGTCGTCGGTGGTGTCGTCGATGGTCATGGGGTCACATCCTCGCGGCCAACCTAGCCAAGGCGGCCGCCCCACCCAAGCCGAAAAAGGCCAAGGCCCAGGAGCCAGGGCCGAAAAACACCCGCGCCCGAACGCCCGCGGGGCAAGGCCCAAAAGCGAAGCGGCGGACCTTTCGGCCCGCCGCCCGCAATCGTGGACTTCGCGGCCTCAGTTCAGGATCTGGGTCGATCCGCCGAAGGCGTTGAAGAGGTAGTTCGTGCCGTTGCCGGTCACGGAGTTACCGAAGGTGTAGACGCCGATGTACTGGAAGGCGCCGAAATTGGCCTCGCCGTAGACGCCCACGAAGGCGTTGCCGGTGATGAGGTTGTCGCCGATGTAGCTGATCTGCTGGCCGCCCGGCCCGATGGAGTACAGGCCGATGCCGTCGCCATTGTGCTGGATGGCGTTGAAGTAGACGGCGTTGATCTGCAGGCCGGTGGAGGAGCCATCGGCATAGGCCACCGCGCCGTCGAAGCCGAAGCTGCCGTTCCGGTTGAGGTCCACGCCCTCGACGATGTTCACGTCGCGGGCATAGGAGCCGCCCAGGGCCTCGATGGTGGCCTTGAAGCCGTTGCCGGCGTTGCCGTGGGCGCTCGCGCCGGTGTGGTAGCTGTAGAGCAGCGCGCGCTGCAGCATCACCGAGCCGCCGCCGACATAGGACGCCATGTACACGCCGTCGGAACCGTTGTGATCGAAGGTCGTGTCGATGTTGGCGATGTACTGGTAGAGGTAGCTGTTGCCGGAGACGTGGTTGGACACATCCATGCCGCGCCCGCCGTTGTCGCTGGCGCTGGAGCCGTAGAGCTCCAGCGTCGGCGCGTGCGGACGGCCGGAAACACCGTAGATGGCGCCGTAGTTGTTGGCGTAGGTGCCGACGAAGACGCCGTTGCCGGCGTTGTGGCTCATGTCGGAACCGACCACCACCACGTTCTGGCGCACGAAGGCGCAACCGCCAGGCAGGCCCTGCACCGTGTCGCAGGGGTGGGTGGCGATGTAGGTGCCGTTGACGGCGCTGGCGTAGATGTGCAGGCCGTCGCCGCCATTGTGGTCCATGGTCGAGCCGACGATGGTGAAGTGCTGCTCGGCGCGGCCCTGCCTGCCCGAGGAATTGGCCGTGATGTCGATGCCGTCGCCGCCATTGTGCGAGAAGTCGCTGCCCGAGATCGTGGTCTGCTGCAGCGACACGCCGAAGCCGCCCGGACCGTAGTAGTCGCTCGACACGAAGTCCGCGCCGGCGCCGCCGTTGCGGTCGAATTCCGATCCGGAGATCGTGGTGTATTCGGCGTTCAGGCTGTAGCGGCCGCTCGTGCCGGTGTTCATGGACAGGCCGCTGCCGCCATTGTTGTCGGCGGTGACGCCCTGAATGGTGTTGTGGAACTGCATGTAGTTGTAGCCGCCGAAGAACGCCGGGGCGTAGACCGCGCCGTTGGCGTAGGAGCGGATGTCGATACCGTTGGCGCCGTTGTGGTTGGCGCCCACCCCGATGAGATAGAGGTTCGACGAGATGTTGGTGCTGAACGAGAAGCTGTTGCCGCGGATCGAGGTCAGGTGTGTGGTCTCGTAGAAGCCGGCGCCGCCATTGTGGCTCATGTCGACGTCGACGAACTCCAGCGTCTGGTTCATGTCGCCGCCATAGTAGAGGTTGTTCGACACGCTGACGCCGTTGCCGTGATTGCGGTCGAAGCTGTCGTAGGCCGCGATCACCACCTGGCCGACGTGGCTGTAGTAGATGTAGCTGGATCCGAAGCCGTAGCCGTTGGCGCCCGCGCCGATGCCCAGGCCGCTGCCGTGGTTGCCGCTGGCGACGACGTTGTAGACGAAGTCGTTCTGCTCCGCGTCGGAGCCCTGGAACGCCGCGGTGCCGAGATAGATGCCGTCGCCGTGATTGCCGGTGACGTAGGTCAGCGCCGGGATGTGGTAGCCGAACAGCACGTTCTGCTCGGTGAACGACTGGTTCACCGCGATCGAGACGGCATAGACGCCGTCGCCGTGGTTGCCCGAGATGTAGTCGCCGGCGAAATAGAGGTTCTGGCCGGCGTTCGAGGTCGCGTAGGCGATCTCGAAGGCATGCACGCCGTCATTGTGGTTGCCCACGACGCTGGAGCCGACCACGCCGAGATACTGGTAGGTGATCGCCTTGTAGTTCACGTCGCGGGAATGCATGTCGATGCCGTAGCCGTGATTGAACGAGATGTCGGAGGCGATGATGTCGACGTATTGCTGCACGCCGGTGGCGAACACGCCGGCGCCGGAATAGGCGTCCGCCGACACGTTGATGCCGTCGCCGCCGTTGGCGCTGACCTCGGCATAGCCGACCACCAGCAGGTTGCCGATCTTGCCGCCTTCGGTGGTGTTCGAGCTGATGTCGATGCCGTCGCCGTGGTTGCCGCTGGCGCCCGTGTCGGAGCCGATGCCGTAGAGCACCACCCTCTGCACCAGGAGCGAGTTTCCGGTGACGTTGTTCAGCGCGGAGATGCCCGCACCGTGGTTGCCGTCGAACACCGTGTTGAGGGCGACCACGTACTGGTAGCCGTAGCTGTAGTGGTTCAGGTAGTTGTAGATGTGCAGGCCGTCGCCGTGGTTGCCGTCGACGTTGGAGCCCTCGATGAGCAGCGTCGGCGTGTAGGCCGGGCGGCCGCTGGAGGTATAGACCGCGCCGTAGTTCTCGGCGCGGTTGGTGATGGCGATGCCGTTGCCGCCGTTGTAGCTGATGTCCGAATAGCCGATCTGCACGGTCTGGCGCACGAAGGCGCAGCCGCCGACGACGCCCTGGACGTAATTGCAGCCGTAGCCGGGGTAGTACGCGCCGTCATGGGCATGGTTGTAGAAGCTCATGCCGTCGGCGCCATTGTGATCGAAGATCGAGCCCACGATGGTGAAGTGCTGCTCGTCGCGGCCCTGGAAGCCGGAGGAATCGGCGGACGCGTAGAGGCCGTCGCGCGCGTTGTGCGAGACGTTGCTGTTGACGATCGTGACGTCCTGGATGGCCGCGCCGAAGCTGTAAGGCCCGAAATAGTCGCTGCCCAGGAAGGCCACGCCGTCGAGCCCGTTGCCGCTGAAGTCGGAATTCTGAAGCGTCACATACTGGATGTTGAGGCTGTAGATCCCCGCGGCGTTGGCGTAGTTCACGAAGCCCGAGCGCGCATTGTGATCGGCTTCCACCCCGCTGACCACGACATGCTGGATCAGGTAGGAATCGCCGAACACATAGGACGGATTGGTCGGCATGATCACGCTGGAGCTGGTGGTGATGCCGTCCAGCCCGTTGTGGTCGAGCGTGCTGTTGAAGATGTAGACGTCCGAATAGAGGTGCGTGCCGGGCGCGAAGCCGTAGAAGCTCGGTCCCGTGTCGACCGAATTCACGAGCACGCCGCTGCCGGCGTTGTGACTGGCGGTGCTGGCGCCGACATAGACGAACTGGTCGATGCCCGCGCCGTAAGTGGCGTAGTTGTTGACGGTGACGCCGTTGCCGCCGTTGAAGTCGAAATGGTCGCGATACGCGATCACGTTCTGCGACACGTGGCTGTAGTAGAGCGTGTAGCCCACGGCGATGCCGTAGGACGTGGTGTTGACGCCCAGGCCGCCCAGGCCGTTGTGGCTCATATTGGCGTAGTAGATGCCGACGTTCTGCTCGATGTCGCCGCCCGAGAGCGCGTTCGCGGACACGGCGACGCCGTACCCGTCATTGTGCGACAGGTTCATGTATCCGGTCGTGCCCAGGATGTAGGCGTTCTGCTCGACGAAGCCGGCGTAGAGCGAAGTCGCGCTGATGGCGATGCCGCTGGCATAGGCGTGCGTGGCGGTGTCGTCGATGAAGTAGAGGTTCTGCTGGACCGCGCCCTCGTCGAAGGCGAAGGCGTTGGCGGAAGCGCCGACGAACTCGTAGCCCGGCGAGCGGTGCGCGCCGTCCGACAGCACGGTGTTGGTCACCATCACGTCCTGGCGCACGGCGCCATAGGGGCCTTCCGCCGAAGCGTCGACCCCCACGCCGATGAAATTGCCGGCCAGGTGCGAGTTGGCGATCGAGACGTACTGCGCCGCCGCCGTCGGATCGGTGCCGTAGGTGGACGCGCTGACGCCGGCATAGACGCCGTCGAAATAGTTGTGCGTGGCGCTGAGGTCGTCGATCGACAGCGTCTGGATCGCGGTGCCGCCGTCCGCCGCCTGGGCATAGGCGTAGACGCCGCTGCCGAAGGAGGTGTCGTTCGCGGTGACGTGGCTGATCGACACCGTCTGGTTCGCGCTCGAGCCCACGCCGGTGGCGTAGGTGACGAGGTCGATGCCGTCGTAGGTGCCGCCCTCGACATTGGAGTTGGAGATCGAGACGGTCTGGGTCACCTGCCCGCCCGAGGCTGCGGACGCAACGGCCGCGATCGGGAAGTAGCTGCCGGTGACGTTGACGTTGGAGATGCCGACGCTGGAATTCACCGTGCCGCCGTTCTCGGCATAACCGATCACCGCGACGCCGGCCACGGTCTGGCCGTAGAAATTCGTGTCGGTGACGTTGACGTTCTGGTTCAGCGTGCCGCCGTCGGCCACGCCATAGGCGAAGACGCCATAGAGGCCGCCGGTCACCGTGGTCGGATCGATGGTCACGGTGGAGGTGAGCGTGGAGCCCCCGAATACCGTCGAGGTCATGCCGATATCGGCACTGCCGGAGCCCGAGATCGTGGAGCCGGTCACTTCGAGATTGAGCGTCGCCGAGGAGCCGCCGGAGACCGTCGAGCTGATATAGACGCCGTCATTGCCGGCGCCCGTGATCGTCACGTCGCTGAGGTGCAGGTTCTGTGTCGAGGTGCCGCCGTCGCCCAGGTCGTTCTGCTGGTAGACGCCGTCGCCGGACACGTTCTCGATGCTCGAGAACTGGATGGTGTTGCTTTCGTTGCCGGACGCATCCTGCACGAAATGCACGCCGTTGACGCCGCCGCCCGTGCCGTCGATGTCGACGTTGGAGATCACGACGTCCGTGACGTTGTGGCCGTAGATCGCGTCGCTGAACGGGCCCGCGAAATTCATGCCTTCGACGATTGCGCCGGAATCGACGGTCAGCGCCGGGTCCGACGACGAGGCGCCGGTGATGGTGGGCGTGCCCGAGCCGGGGGCGAAGGTGTGGCTGAACACCGCCGACGGATGAGCCGTGCCGCGGACTTCGAAGGTCTGGCCGCCGCCGACGACGGTTTCGCCCGTCTGCACGGTGGCGCCGGTGCCCACCACCGGGCCGCCCTTGTCGGTGACGACGATGAACTGGTTGACCGGGCCGCGCGCGGTCGCGTCCTGCAGTGTGGTCGGGTTGGCGTAGGTGCCGGCGCCGGCCGAGGCCTGCTGCTGCACGTAATAGAGCGTGTTGGTGGGCTCCGACGTGATGGTGCCGTTGTAGATGATGACCGGCTCCGGCTTGGTGAAGCCCGACCCCGTCAGCACGTTCTCCATGCGGCGCTGCGGATCGGCCATGCGGCGATCGAGCTCGTCCAGCGCCTGGGCGCCGGTGCCGGTGTCGCCCAGCGGGATGCGCAGGGTGACGCCGACGAAGCCGCCGGTGCCGCGCGCGCTGTCGTGGGTGACTTCGCCTTCGAACGACAGCCGCGACTGCGGCCCGATGCCGTCGAGATCGAACATGTTGACTTCGGCGCGGCCCTTCCAGCCCTGGATGTCGCGCACGTTGAAGTCGATGCCGCTGGAATTCCTGATGTCGCCATGGCTGAACGAATAGCCGCCGGCGAACAGGCGGAAATCGGTGCTGTCGTCATGCCAGACGCGATAGCCGACTTCGCCGTCGAAGCCGGAATAGGCCAGATCCTGGCTCTGCAGGATCGCGATCGTGGTGTCGTGGATGTAGAGCGCGAAGTCGTTGTTGTCGCGCAGCGCCTTGGGCGCGGAATAGCCGTTGACGCGGACGTCCCAGTCCTCGCTCATCAACTCGGCGCCGGCCGACCATTGGTGGGTGGTGTGGCCGTTGGGCGTGTCCGACGAATCGTAGCCGCCGTAGATGCCGAGGATCCAGTCGGGGTTGACCTTGGTGCGGTAGCCGAGGCCGAAGTTCCAGACCTTGTCGTCCGTGCCGCGCAGCTGGATGCCGGCGCGCGCGTAGAGCAGCGTGTCCAGGTCCTGCCAGACGGGCGCGAAGAAATCGACCTTGCCGGCGGTGAAGCCGCTGCCGATGCCGCCGCCGACTTCGGCGTAGGGCGACCATTTCGGCGGATCGGCGGGAGGCGAGGCGGGCGCCGTCGCGGCGCCATCCGCGAAGGCCGCCGTGGTCATGGTGGCGGCGGCAAGACCCGTCGCGCCGGCCAACAGCTTGGATTTCAAAAGCAGGCGACGACCAGAGTTCGTGTCGCGCATGCGCGTCCCCCCACACAAAAGATGGCGCCAACGAAGCGCCGCCGGGAAGGCGGCCCTTCTGTACCAGCCTTAATCTTTCATCCCTCGCAAAAAGCCGCAATACGCCAAGCGCTTCCGGGCGGCGCAATCGGTTAAAATCGGTCCATTACAAAGATGACGTGGCATGGCTGCCACAGGCCCGCGCCGCAGTGGGAGCGGTCAGCTTTCCGCCCGCGACATGGCGTCGAGCGCGTCCTTCAGGCCCGCGAAAGGTACCAGCACGTGCAAGGGTTTACCGTCGTTCTGCGCCGGAAAGATCAGAGCACCTTCCGGCGTGGAGAGGATCAACACTTCGCCCTTCGGCGGGAGCACGCCCGCGGCCATGCAGCCGCCCTTTCCACACTGGCTGACGGGCAGGTTCAGCCCGCCTTTCTTGCCAAGGCTGAGCACCACGGTATCGCCCTGCTTGGCCAGCGCCGGGAAGCGGACGATCAGGGCGAGCTTCCTGCCGTTGTCGGTGTGGCGGAAGCTGACCACGATGACGACGGCCTTGGGATTGTCTTTTCGCCGGTAGATCAAGGACGTACGGCACCTGCCGAGGCCTTCTTTCTGCGCCGCCTCGACGGCCGCCGCCCCGCCATGCGGATTGGGGTTGAGCTGGAAGGGGATTGCCGCCTTTTCGGCCGGATTTGTCCGTGGCCCCGGCGCGCAGGCGAGCTGCCAGGGTCCGATCATCCTGGTTCCCTCGAAGCCCGGCTTCACCGCCGCCGCCTCCTGCGCGGACATCGGCCCCGAGACGTGGGGATGCAAGGTCGATGCGCCCCAGATCGCGGCCACGAAAATGACCGCAAGGACCACCCCGATAATCGTATCCCTCATCGTCCACCCCGGTTTCCCGGCTGCCCGCATAAGCCCTGGCCTCCGAGCGTTCAAGGTGGCTCGGAAGGGGCGGCAGCGCTTGGGGGTTGGGGTCCGAGCCCGCGGTCTTCGGACCCCTGTACGCCGGGTTGCCGCTTCCCATTTGCTATTTACTGACCAGTCAGTTATTTGTTGAGCATGACACGCCTGAAGGACCTGCGCGAAGAGGAGCCGAAGAAGCCGGCAGCGCGCTGGCGGCGGCGGAAAGAGGCCCGGCCTTCGGAAATCCTCGAGGCGGCCATGGACGTTTTCGCCGAGAAGGGCCTGACCGGCGCGCGCATGGAGGACATCGCCGCGCGCGCGGGCGTGACCAAGGGCACGATCTATCTCTACTTCGCGAACAAGGCTGCGGTGTTCCAGGCGCTCGTCACCGAGGCGATCGGCGAGCGCGTGAAGCAGGCCGGCGCGATGGTCGACGCCTATGAAGGCCCCACGCCCGAACTCATGGCAAATGTGCTGCGCTTCATCGGCGCGGTGCTCGTCACCACCAACCGCGCGGCGCTGCCCAAGCTCGTCATCGGCGAGATCGCGCAGTTCCCCGAGCTGCAGGAATTCTACCGCCGCGCGGTGATCGACCGGGGCCTGGCGGTGTGGGAGAAGATCCTGAAGCGCGGCATCGCGCGCGGCGAATTCCGCCCGGTGCCGACCGGACACGTGGCGCGCATCTGCATCGCGCCGCTCCTGGTGGCGGCGTTGTGGCGCACGCTGTTCGCGCAATTCGATACCGAGCCCTACGACATCGACGGCCTGATCGAGACGCATGTGGACGTGCTGCTGCGCGGGCTCGCGGCCGATGGAGCCTCCGCATGAGATCGCGCGCATCGCTGTTGCTGCTGGTTCTGGTTCTCGCGGGCTGCGGCGGGAAGGAGGACCACGCCTGGCTCGGTTACGGCGAAGGCGACAACGTCTTCATCTCCGCGCCGCAGCCGGGCTGGGTGGCGCAGATGAACGTCGAGCGCGGCTCGGAAGTCCGCCGCGGCGACACGCTGTTCGTGCTGGACGACACCGAGCAGGAAGCCGCGCGCAACCAGGCTGCCGCCCAGCTTCCCCAGGTCAAGGCGCAGATGGCGCAGGCGCAGGCCAACCTCGAACTCACGCGCAAGAATCTCGAACGCCAGCAAGGGCTTGCCGCCGCCCATGCCGGCGTGCCGGCCATGCTCGACCAGGCCGTGGCCGCCTACAGGCAGGCGCAGGATTCGCTCAACCAGCTCGAGGCGCAGCAAAGCCAGGCCCAGGCCGCGCTGAGCGGTGCGGAGTATACGCTGACACAGCGCGCCATCACCTCCTACGTCGACGGCGCGGTGCAGGACATCTATTTCCGCCAGGGCGAATACGCGCCCGCCTCCACGCCGGTGATCTCCGTGCTGCCGGCCAGGAACGTGTTCGCGCGCTTCTTCGTGCCGGAGACGGAGCTGGCGAAGGTGCATCTCGGCCAGAAGGTGCGCATCACCTGCGACGGCTGCAAGCCGATGGAGGCGACCGTCACCTTCATCGCGCAGCAGGAGGAATTCACCCCGCCCGTGATCTTCAGCGTCGGCAACCGCGAGAAGCTGGTCTACAAGCTGGAGGCGCGCGCGCCAGGCGGGCTCAAGCTCCATCCCGGCCAGCCCATCGAAGTCAGGCCTGTGGCGGCCGGGCCGCGATGAGCGGCGCGCTTGCCATCGACGTGCGCGGCCTGACCAAGCGTTTCGGCAGGAAGACCGCCGTCGATCATATCGACATCGCGGTGCCGGAAGGCCAGGTGTGGGGGTTCCTCGGCCCCAACGGCTCGGGCAAGACCACCACCATCCGCATGATCTGCGGGCTTCTGCGCGCCAGCGAAGGCGCGGGCACCTGCCTCGGCTACGACCTCCTCACCCAGTCCGAGCAGATCAAGCGGCGCGTGGGCTACATGACCCAGCGCTTCTCGTTCTGGGAGGATCTCTCGATCCGCGAGAACCTCGATTTCGTGGCCCGGATGTATCAGCTCGACGGCCGCCGGACGCGCGTCGACGAAACGCTGGAGCGGCTGGGCCTCGTCGGCCGCCAGCGCCAGCTCGCGGGCGAGCTTTCCGGCGGCTGGAAGCAGCGGCTGGCGCTGGCCGCCTGCATGCTGCACGAGCCCAGGCTGCTGCTGCTGGACGAGCCCACCGCGGGCGTCGATCCCAAGGCGCGGCGCGATTTCTGGGACGAGATCCACCGGCTTTCCGAGCTCGGGCTCACCGTGCTCGTCTCCACCCACTACATGGACGAGGCGGAGCGCTGCGACCGCATCGTCTACATCCTCAACGGCAAGCTGGTGGCGCGCGGCACGGTGGCGGAAGTGATCGCGCGCTCGGGGCTCATCACCTTCGTGATCGAGGGCGAGGACGTGCGCCGGCTCCTGCCGCACCTGCAGGGCGCGCCGGGCGTGGAATACGCGGCCTTCTTCGGGGCGGCGCTGCATGTGAGCGGGCACGACCGCGCCGCGCTCGAGCGCACGCTGGCGCCCTTGCGCGGCGAGCCCGGCATCGCCATCGCCGAGACCGAGCCCAACCTCGAGGACGTGTTCATCCTCCTGCAGGAGCAGGCGAGATGAGCGCGCGCTTCTCGCCGGCGCGCGTGGGCGCGATCCTGAGGAAAGAGCTCCTGCAGATGCGCCGCGACCGGCTGACGCTGGGCATGATCGTGGGCATCCCGATCATGCAGCTGTTCCTGTTCGGCTTCGCCATCAACTTCAATCCGCACAACCTGCCCACCGCCATCGCCATCGACGATCCGGGCAGGTTCGGCCGCTCCATCGTCGCGGCGCTGGAAAACACCAGCTATTTCGACATCAGGGAAGAGACGCGCTCACCCGCGCATGCGCGCCGGCTGCTGGCGGAAGGCAAGGTGCTGTTCGTGGTGGAGATCCCGGAGAACTTCACCCGTGACATCGTCAAGGGCGCCACGCCCGACATCCTGATCGAGACCGACGCCACCGATCCGGCGGCCGGCTCCTATGCGCTCGCCGCCTTCTCCGGCCTCGCCGGCGTGGCGCTGCGCGACGACCTGACGGGTCCGCTGGCGGCGCGCGCGTCCCGGCCGCCGCCGTTCAACGTGGTCTCGCACCTGCTCTACAATCCGGAATCGATCACCCAGTACTCCATCATCCCCGGGCTGCTCGCCATCATCCTGACCATGACGATGGTGCTGATGACGTGCCTGGCGCTCACCCGCGAGCGCGAGCGCGGCACCTACGAGAACCTGCTCGCCATGCCCGCCACGCCGGTGGAGATCATGATGGGCAAGATCGCGCCCAACATCCTGATCGGCGCGGTGCAGAGCGCGATCATCCTGGCGGTGGCGAAATTTGTGTTCGGCGTGCCGATGATCGGATCCTTCGCGATCCTGTCCCTGGCGCTGGCCTTCTACATCACGGCCAACCTGGCGGTGGGCTACACCTTCTCCACCATCGCGGAGAACCAGCTCCAGGCCATGCAGATGACGATGTTCTTCTTCCTGCCGGCCATCCTGCTTTCCGGCTTCGCCTTCCCCTTCGAAGGCATGCCCGGCTGGGCGCAGTGGCTGGGCGAGACCCTGCCCGCCACCCACTTCCTCAGGATCGTGCGGGGCGTGCTGCTCAAGGGCAACGGCTTTGCCGATATCTGGCCGGACCTGTGGCCGCTTATTCTCTTTATGTTCGCGGTGAGCGGCATCGCGCTGGCGCGATTCCGCCGGACGCTGGATTGACGCCCCGGCCTTCCCGGGGACCATGCCTTGCCAAGGAATTGTCGCCCGACCCAAATTCGGCCATAAGCCTAAACCAAGTCTCGCGCGTTTTCGCCAACAGGGCCGCAAAAGCGGCGCATCGGGTGGGGGTTCAGCTTGCTCGGCATGTCCTTGATCCTCCAGACTCTTCTGGCGGTCGTGCTGGCGTGCCTGGCTCTTGCGTCGCTGCAGCTCGCCACCCTTGCCCTCATCCGCATCTATTTTCCCTCACGCCCGGTGCGACGGCCGCTGATCGCGGACGCCAACCTGCCGCGCGTGCTGGTGCAGCTGCCGGTCTGCGACGAAGGCGCGCTCGCGCTGCGCGTGGCCGCCGCCGCCACCCGGCTCGACTGGCCGGCCGACAGGCTCGAGATCCAGGTGCTGGACGACGGCCCGGCGGAGAAACACGCCAACCTCGTCGCCGCCATCCGCGAGCTGACGCCGGAGGGCGTCGACCTCAAGGTCCTGCGCCGGGGCGTGCGCGAAGGCTACAAGGCCGGCAACCTCGCCTTCGGCCTGCGCCACTGCGATGCGCCCTATGTGGCGGTGTTCGACGCGGACTTCGTGCCGCCGCCGGACTTCCTGCGCCGCACCGTGCCGGTGCTGGTGAACGACCGCGGGCTGGCTTACGTGCAGGCACGCTGGGGCCATGCCAACCGCGCCCGCAACTGGCTGACGCGCGCGCAGGCGTTCCTGCTGGACGCGCATTTCGCCGTAGAACAGGAGGCCCGCTTCCGCGCCGGCCTTCCCTTCTCCTTCAATGGCACGGCGGGGGTATGGTCGCGCGCGGCCATCGACAATGGCGGCGGCTGGACCGGCGACACGCTGACCGAGGACCTCGATCTTTCCATGCGCTGCGCGCTCAGGGGCTGGCGCGCCGCCTTCGTCGCCGATCTCGAAGTGCCCTCGGAGCTGCCGGACAACGCCGCGGCATGGCGCGCCCAGCAGGCCCGCTGGACCAAGGGTCACGCGCAATGCGCGCGGAAGCTTTTGCCGATGATCTGGGCGAGCGGCTTCCCGCTGTGGAAGAAGCTGGCGGTGACGCTGCAGATCTGCCAGTTCGCGTTCTATACGCTGGCGGGCATCAGCGCGGCGATCTCGCTCACGCTGATGGCGATGGGCGTGGAGTACCTGCCCTCCGTCGCGATGCTGGGCATGATCGTGACGGTGCTGGGCCTGTGCGCCAGCCTCAGCTATCTCGCCTGCGGCCAGTCCATGCTCGGCCGCGCCGAGGGCGGGCATTTCGTGCCCACGCTCCTGCTTGCGATCGTCTTCCCGAGCGGGCTCATCCTTTCCAACGCGCGCGCGACCTATGAGGCGTTCTCGGGCGTCAACATCGTGTTCCAGCGCACCCAGCGCAACGGCGAGACCTACCGCGGCGCCTGGCGCGGGCGCCCCGAGCTCGCCGCCGGATTGATGCTGCCCATCTTCGCCTTCGCCGAGCAGGCCTGGAGCGCGCCGTTCTTCGTGTTCGCGGCCGCCGGGCTCGTCTCCATCGGCACCATGGGCCTGCGCGGCGCCATGCGCCTGCCCGCGCCGCAATCGGGCGAATACGCGTCCGCGGCGGAATTCACCACCGCGGCGGAATAGGTTTCGCGGAGGCCGCGGATGGCCGGCATCACCAGGATCGGCGACTTCGTCTGCATCGCCCGCGACGGCGCCGTCGCCACCGTCACCATGGACCGCGGCGACGGCCGCAACGCGCTCTCCCGCCAGTCGATCCTGGAGATGACCGAGGCCGCCAGGAGCTTCGCGGACGATCTTGAAACCCAGGCCGTGATCGTGACCGGAGCGGGCGCGTTCACCGCGGGCGCCGACCTCAAGGATCCCGGTCTCGACCGGCGCCGCGCCAGCGGGCTGCTCGAGCGCCGCCACATGGTGCGCATCGGGCCCGATCTCTGCGATGCGTGGGAGAAGGTCGAGCAGGTCACCATCTGCGCCATCGAGGCATACTGCATCGGCGGCGGCGCGGCGCTGGCGGCGGCCTGCGACTTCCGTATCGCGGGCGCGGGCGCGCATCTGCGCCTGCCGGAGATCCCGCTGGGCATGAACATGAGCTGGCACGCGGTGCCGCGGCTGGTTTCCCTCATCGGGCCCGCGCGCGCCAAGCGGTTCGTCATCTTCGGCGAGAAGGTGGAGGCGAAGGAGGCGCTGGCCTGGGGCCTGGTGGACGAGATCGCGCCGGACGGCGAGGCGCTCGCGGCGGCGCGGCGCTGGGCGGAGCGCGTCGCCAGGCTTCCGCCCAACGCGGTGCGCATGTCGAAGGCGAGCGTCAACGCGGCGGCCAATGCGCTGCACCACGCCGCCACCTTCATGGACCTCGACCAGTACGCGCTGGCCACGACCTCGGAAGACTATCGCGAGGCGATCAAGGCGTTCCTGGAAAAGCGCGAGCCGAAATTCACCGGGCGCTGAGGCGCGCGCTTTCACCATTCACAATGTTTTCGGATGCGCGTCGATCGGGGCTTGCATAGGATGCGACGCATGAGCGACGCCGCCATATTGCCGCCGAAAGGCTCGCCGCTGGGACTCGGCAGCGCCTCGCGCGAGGCGGGCGCGTTCTGGGCGTGCGTATTCCATCCGCCGGCCTTCCCGCGGGAGGTGCCGCGCGGCGACGGGCATACCGTGCTGGTGATCCCGGGCTTTCTGGCCGGCGACTGGACGACGGCGCGCATGCGCAATTTCCTGCGCACGATCGGCTACCGCACCCACACCGCCCGCGTCGCGTTCAACGCGGGCCCTACGCCGGGCATGCTGGCGCGGCTGGACGAGACGCTGCTGGCGCTCTCGCGCTCGGGCCGCATCAGCCTCGTCGGCCAGAGCCTCGGCGGCATCCTGGCGCGCAGCCTGGCGGCGCGGCACACCGGTCACGTGCGCGGCGTCGTCACGCTGGGCAGCCCCATCCGCTTTCCCGTGACCACGCCGCTTCAGCCCTTCGCGCAGATGCTGACGCCGTTCCAGGACAAGGCGTGGCTGGGCGATCTCGGCCACGTTGCCGCGCCGCCCGGCGTGCCGGTCACGGCGATCTATTCCGAAGAGGACGGCATCGTCGACTGGCGGCAATGCCTGCAGGACGAGGACGCGATGTGCCGCAACGTGCGCGTTTCGGGCGCGCATGCCACCATGGGCTCCAATCCGGAAGCGCAGGCGGCGATGGCGCGCGCGCTCAGCGCGTTATGCGGATAGCGACCTGCGCCAGCAGCACGCGCGCGCCAGGCTTGTTCAGCGCGCGGTCGGTGACGCGCTGCAGCCGGGCCGCGATCTCATTCACGTCCGGCTGGCGCCAGGGCCGCACCGAAGTGGCGGCGTAGCTCAACAGGCTGCGCACATAGTCGTCGCGCAGAACCGGCATCGCATGATCGGCCTGGCCGCGCAGCCAAGCGTCGGGGATGTCGAGCCCGATCGCCACCATCAGCAGCCCGCTCGGTTTGCCCGCGTCCATGATGGTCGCATACATAGGCGCGAGCATCATGTAGCTGTCGGCCTGGGTGACCTTGTGGGCGGGCGCGGCCTGCTCGTCGGCCTGCGCGGCGTTCACGAAAGCGAGAAGGGCGAGCGAGAGAAGCGCGGATCGCATGACAAGGCCGATGCGTTTGAGTTCGATGCGTTCGGATTCGAATAGCAAATCTGGGTAAACCGCGGGTTGACGGAGGCCGGGCATGGACGGGCGGATTCTTGGTAAGGCATTGATTACGCTGGCATTCAGCGCATCCGCGGCACTGGCCGCCGACCTGCCGGGGACGCATTTCGCGATCGACCCGCGCGATCTTCCCAAGCCCTATGCCACACCGGCGGTCGACAATTCCTCGCACCGGATCGCGCGGCCGGACGGCGCCGTGCCGAGCGCGCCCAAAGGCTTCGCCGTGGCGGCCTATGCGACCGGGCTCAGCAATCCGCGCTGGATGGCCGTGGCGGCGAACGGCGATGTGTTCCTTGCCGAGCCCGGCGCCGGGAAGATTTCCCTTCTGCGCGGGACGGACAAGGCGGCGCTCGTCACCACCTTCGCCGACGGATTCGACAAGCCGCACGGCCTCGCCTTCCACGACGGCGCGCTCTATGTCGGCGACGTCAAGGCGGTGTGGCGCATCCCCTACAAGGACGGCGACACCAGGGCCGGCGCGCGCACGCGCGTGACCAAGCAGGCCGATCTCGGCATCGGGGGGCACTTCACCCGCGACCTCGCCTTCGGGCCGGACGGCACGCTCTATGTCGCCATCGGCAGCAACAGCAATGTCGACGACCGGGAGCCGGCTTTCCGCGCGGCCGTGGACAAGGTGAACGCCGACGGATCGCTTTCGGTGTTCGCCTCCGGCATCCGCAATCCCGTCGGCATCGCCTTCTATCCCGGCACGAACCGGCTCTGGGTGAGCGTGAACGAGCGCGACGGGCTGGGCGACGGGCTGGTGCCGGACTACCTCACCCATCTCCAGCCCGGCGGATTCTACGGCTGGCCCTATGCCTACACCGGCCGCAATCCCGATCCGGTCTATGGCCCCAAGCGGCCGGACATGGTGGCCAGGAGCATTGCGCCCGATCTTCTCTTCGAGTCGCACTCCGCGCCGACGGGGCTGGTATTCTACGAAGGCAGCCAGTTCCCCGCCGCGTACAAGGGCGACGCCTTCGTCTCGCTGCACGGCTCATGGAATTCCGCAAAGCCCACCGGCTACAAGGTGGTGCGCGTGCATTTCGCGGGCGGCAGGCCGGCCGGCGGCTACGACAATTTCCTCACCGGCTTCCGCGTGGACGACGCCAGCCCCGCCCAGGTGTGGGGCCGCCCTGCCGGCCTTGCCGTGGCAAGGGACGGCAGCCTCCTCGTCGCCGACGACGCCGGCAAGACGGTGTGGCGCGTGCGCTGGGCGGGGAAGTAAAGCCGCGGCGGTTCCCGCTTTCGGCCAGCCCGATTCACAGATGTTGAAATCAGCGCGCGGGCGCGCGCGCAACAAAGCCGGGCGCCGTTCGTTCATTTGGCGAAGGGACGGATCGCCATGTCTTCCGCATCGAATATCCTTGCGTCACGCAATCCCGCACCGGCGCCTTTCGTGCCGCCGCTCCTGCGGCGCTACCGCGAGGTGCGTGCGCTGAGCGCGGCCATCGCGGCGCCGCTGAGCGCGGAGGATTGCTGCGTGCAATCCATGCCCGACGCCAGCCCCATCAAGTGGCATCTGGCGCACACCACCTGGTTCTTCGAGCGCATGGTGCTGGGCGATCGCCCCGGCTACGCGCCGTTCGATGCGCGATACGACGCGCTGTTCAACTCCTATTATCTCGCGCTCGGCACGCCCTTCGCGCGGCCGCGACGCGGGCTTCTCAGCCGGCCCGGGCTGGACGAGATCGGCGCCTGGCGCGCGCATGTCGATGCCGCGATGGCCGAGGCGATCGGCGATCCCGCCTGCCGCGACCGCGTGATGCTGGGCATCCATCACGAGCAGCAGCATCAGGAGCTGATGCTCACGGACATCAAGCATGCCTTCTGGTGCAACCCGCTCCTGCCCGCCTACAGGCCGCGCGCGCCCTTCGCGACGGCCGCCGCGGGCGCGGCGGAATGGATCGGGCATGAGGGCGGCATCGTGCCGGTGGGCCACGCGGACGACGGCTTCGCGTTCGACAACGAGATGCCGCGCCACGACGTGCTGCTCAGGCCCTTCCGCATCGCCGCGCGACCGGTGACGTGCGGCGAATTCCAGGCCTTCATCGACGACGGCGGCTACCGGCGCAGCGAGCTCTGGCTTTCCGACGGCTGGGCGCTCGGGCTCGAGCGTCCACTCTACTGGCTCGACGCAGATCGCCTGTTCACGCTGGCGGGCCCAAGTCCCATCGATCCGGCCGAGCCGGTGGCGCATGTGAGCTTCTACGAAGCGGCGGCCTTCGCGGTGTGGGCGGGAAAGCGGCTTGCCACCGAACAGGAGTGGGAGGCGGCGGCGCGCCGGGAGCCCGCGGCGGGGAATTTCCTCGATCTCGACGTGCTCGCGCCCCGCGCGGCGAGCCGCGGGGGAGGCCTGTTCGGCGATGTGTGGACGTGGACGCGCTCGGCTTACGATCCCTATCCGGGCTTTCGGCCCTTCGATGGCGCGCTCGCCGAATACAGCGGCAAGTTCATGACGGGCCAGATGGTGCTGCGCGGCGGCTCCTGCGCCACGCCCGAAGGCCATGTCCGCGCGAGCTACCGCAATTTCTTTCCCCCCGCGGCGCGCTGGCAGTTCAGCGGCATCAGGCTCGCGGAAGACGCATGAGGCGGCAATGAGCGTGGCCTGGCTTGGACGCGGCAAGATGGCGCCTTTGCCCGAGGCCAGCCCGTTCGCGCGCGATCTTCTGGCGGGGCTGGCCGGCCCGCGCAAGAGCGCGCCGTGCAAGTATTTCTACGACGAGACCGGCTCGGCGCTGTTCGAGCGCATTTGCGAACTTCCCGAATACTACCTCACGCGCGTGGAGACGGCGCTGCTTCGCGCCCATGCCGGCGAGATCGCCGCGCTGGCGGGGCCGCGCGCGCAGCTTGTGGAATACGGCGCAGGCGCGCTCGCCAAGGCGCAGATCCTGCTCGACGCCATGGACGCGGTCAGCGTCTATGTGCCGGTCGACATCTCCGGGGCCTTTCTTCGCGCCCGCGCGGGCGAGCTTGCGGTGCGCAGGCCCAGACTCGCGGTGCGGCCGCTGATCGCGGATTTCACCGCGCCGTTCGCCCTGCCGCCCGGCCGCTGCATCGGATTCTTCCCAGGCTCGACCATCGGTAATTTCGAAAGGCCACAGGCGCTGGCGTTCCTCGCGCGCGCGGCGCGAAGGCTGTCGGCGCTGCTGATCGGCGTGGACCTGGTGAAGGACCCCGCGGTGCTGCACGCCGCCTACAACGACACGGCCGGCCTCACCGCCGCCTTCAACCGCAACCTCCTGGCGCGCGCCAATCGCGAGCTCGGCGCGGATTTCGATCCCGGCGCCTTCGCGCATTACGCGCCCTACGACCCGGCGCGGCGGCGCGTCGAAATGCATCTCGTCGGCCTCAGGGCGCAGACCGTGCATCTTTGCGGCCACGCGATTGCGTTCGAAGAAGGCGACAACATCCACACCGAGAGCTCGCACAAATACACGCGCGACGAATTCCGCGCCCTGGCGCGGGAGGCCGGCTTCGACACGGCGGGATGCTGGAGCGATTCGCGGAGCTTCTTCAGCATCCATTGGCTCGTCCCGCGGGCACCGCGCGATTGATCGCCACCGGACCGACCTGGATGAAGCAGTCGAGGGCGGCGGAGCACATGCCCGCGTGCTGGGCGGTCTTGTTGCGATCATCGTAGACGAAGAGCCCGTCATCGCCCGCCGGATGGACGTCGCTGACAACGCGCGAGCGCGAATCGATCGCCGCCATGGTGGTGCCGCCGGGCTCGTCCAAGGCTTCTGTCCACAGCTGGTGCGCGGGCGTGAAGGTCAGCGTGTAATTGGATGCGGTGCCGATGCCGGCTGCGACAGCATCTCATTTATTTGTTCGATAGTCAGACTTCCCTGTCCATGCTCCATCTTTTCAAGATATTCCAATAGCCTTTCCGACAAAAACAACAACTGCATGGCTATCGTTGCCACGACACCAGTGCTGACAGTTGAGTGCAGCACATCGGCCACCAGTACTACCTCGCCTTTGTCGTTCAAAGACACTCGCGCCCCTAACGCGACGTCGTGCATTCTATTTATTGTTTCCGATAGAGCCAAATATTTCTTCGATCCCACTCCCTCGTGCAGGTCGTAGACCATGCAACGAAACTGCAGCCAGTCTCCAAGTCGCCATACAATAATCTCGTTCTGAGTCTGCTTATCGATCAGAAAAAAGTATTCGGCCGTCACATCGCCGAGCAAGAAACCATGCTTGGACAGATCAGAGCCGTCAAAATCGTTCATTTTGGCCACCCCAATGCCCTGCTTTCGGTTGCCCTGTAGATTGGGGTGGATGATTGTGTCCTGGTCCCTCATTGTGTCCGCCAGGGTCTTCTCGCCCGTTCCCGCCCTTACCTTTACCAAACTTCTTTCCCTGAGTTATTGAACCTTGAACGCCGCCCAGCCTTGGCTCCTTTCGTCGCAATTTTTGGCGCATCGCTCTTCTTGATCCTGGGCCCGACACTTGGTCCACCTTTTTGACCCGGCTTAACCCACGCTGGCCTAACGTCCCCGGCTCTTCGTCCGGTACCGGGCACCGGGGGCGTCTTGTTTGCCTGCGACACCTGAGGTTGGTCACCCTGATCTGCTGGCTGAAACGCCTCATACGTCGCATAGCCCAATCCGGCAAGTGTGGTAAGTCCAAGGGCAAATGCTGATACAGGGGTTATGAAGCCCGTTCCCGCGTCTTCTTCAGCGTCCAGCGTCCCTGTCGCGACTAAAATGCGCAATGCCACGGCCACAGTTTCGCCCGTCGGATCCGCCCTATCGTTGGGATCGTTCCCGACATAGGCATACAGATTGAGATCGTCCTTGTACCCGACGGGATCGACCTGCATGAAGCGGCCCAGTGCTGAGGAGTACATGCGGGCGCGGTCGTAGTAGAGGCCGGTTTCGGGGTCGTAGCGCATGCCGACGTAGCGGTAGGGGTGCCGGAGGTGCCGCAGGCAGTGCCTCCTGAGAAGCAGTTGCCGTAAGTGTCGTAGGTGTAAGGACCTTCGAGCTCGTTGCCGCCCTGGCTGACCATGGCGATTCAGCGGCATTGCGCCAAGTGGCTGTGACATCACAGCATGCTCGCGTGCTAGATGGCTTGTTGAGCTTCGCCGGACAAAAGCATTTGTCGTTCACATGATGTCAGTGCGAAAAGACTTCGCACATAGTCTCTAGACTATTTCAATGGCAATTGAATTTGGCTCTGAGAGATCGTTCACGTATATCCTAATTCTTGTCACAGACGTCCGAACTGGCTGCGACAATAATTTGTTCGCGGACGAATCGATCACTGCAATTTCATGCCCAGGTGTTTCCAACTCACCGCTAAAAATGCATTCTTTTTGGGCAATCGATGCCACCCGTCCCAACGTAATGGATGTTTCACCGTCCATTTCGGCCAGGGTACCGATTGAAATGCACGATCTCGTGTATCCAACTAGGTTGCTTACGATGTCTTGTGGCACCTCGTATGGGGCAGTCGGATCAACAACGAAGACAACCGAATTCGGTGGCGATAGAGATACCGTTTGATTGTTCATGGCTCGGCCTCTTGTTTTTGTTGTCTATCACTTTCAGCACCGGTCCCCCTTGTGTTCTGCTGCAAGTCAGGCAATGCGGATACAGTCTCTGCGAGCCGCCAGGGGGATTCAAAGCATTTGAAGGCTGATGATCCCCGACCCAATTGCCGCTCTTGGTACCGGGATCGGGAATGTAACTCCTCTACTTGTGCTCTTCGCAATCCAAGCAAAAATCTTCCTTACTCAACTTGCCTACCAATCCAGGGCTGCCCTTCAAGACCCGCTGGAAGCTCGCACGCAATCTGGAGTCGTTCCCCGAATTGGCTAATCGGCGATACACTTCGCCACCAAAGGTGATGGTTCCATCGGCGTTTTTGCTGATAGGCGTCTCCTCTTTCCCGCCAGGAGTGACGTAATCCTCTCCATCGACGATTTGATACTTGATCCGCGTAGGAGGGGCTTGATGAAGCGTCCCAAAATAGACCCCCGTGTCGTCCTGGAAGTCTATGTAGGCCAATCCGCGCTCGTCTTTTTCCACCAGACTGTCTACGGCGACGAACTTGCCGCTAGGCGCGAAGTAAATGATGCGGAGCCCGGCTGACGGTATTTTGGCATTGGTCATTGTCCAGGTGATCTTCTTGGGAAGCCAGACGCCAGTGATTTGTGCATCCGAAAACCCACAACTGATGAACACCAGCACGGCAGCTAACGTGGCCTTGCGCAGGATCATCTCGATCTCCCTCGTGATTTACCAACTTGCATCGAGTTAGTTACCAACGGACAAGCCGATTCGCCCGCTCATGTCATTCCACATCGTTTCTTCCACGTTAGAGCTGTTGGGCGTCGATATGCAGCCATGAGACCACTGCGCGCCATTCATGTGCGAGTGAACATAGAAATTGCCATTCTCCTGGGGCGCGCGCCCACCGCCTAGCCTCTCAATCCGCGCTCGATAAGGCCCCCACCAACCATTAGCGGCGGCTGGCATCCTCTGCATGCCTGACACGATAGAATAAGGCTCGCGAGTACCAGGGACTAGTGACGCGATCCCTGGATTGTGGGTTAAGTTGATTTCATAGCTGCCGTTGTGCAGTGCAGACATTCCGTTCCCGCCAGAAACGGCAGAACCGGTGGCAGCTACATGGTTCTGATTGTAGAGAGTAAGCGAATAGGTTGTTGCACCCGTTTTTTCGTTAGTTCCGGTCGCTTTCGCAACAAGGAGGCCCGAGTACCCTTTTACGTCCTCATGCGCTTCCCCCTTCGCATCATGATACGTATGGCCTTGCTGCCATTGCCATTTGTGATCCACATCGAACCAATCGAGTCCGCTCGGATCAGTCTTGTCCGTGGGATCATTGTAGACGTAGCTGTAGAGGTTGAGGTCATCCTTGTACCCGACGGGATCGACCTGCATGAACCTGCCCAGCGCTGAGGAGTACATGCGGGCGCGGTCGTCGTGGAGGCCGGTCTCGGGGTCGAAGCGCATGCCGACATTGCTTGAAGTGGCCTTCTCGAACAATCACTAAGATAAATCTGGATATTCCTGCGAGCCCAACAGCCGGAATGCGTGTACTAAGCGTGCTCTAGAATTTTTCGTTGGCAAATAATTCAAAAAAGCGACAATTCCGACAAACCCTACAAAAGGTATTTCAATTAACACTGCACCAAACAGAAGCGCCCACAAATATGCCGCAACGGGCATTTGCTCCACAAACAGCGACAAGACCCTGTACGCGCTCACTAACAGAAGCAGCGTGCTCAATATTGTACCGATAGTCAGGAAAATTTGGAAAAACAATCTGGTGGGATTGGCCATGCGAAATGCGCCTGTAAGCGAAACCAAATGTCCATCTGCGACTACTTGGCCTTCAAAATTAGATCCTCCAAAAAACAATGAACTCCCAGTGACTACGTCCGTTGCGACGCCGGCCCACGCAATCGCCAACCGACAACTCACGGGCTCTGCGCTTAGTAGCGATCGGAACTCTGACCTTAGTTCGGTTAGTGATTTGCGACTCTCTATCGAAACGTCGACGCCCAAATCTGCGAACACTAGCCTCCATATCCTCAACATCTGTTTCCACCAGCAATCGATATGGTGCAACTCGTCGACTCGCCTAAGCCGAATGACACACCCACGCCAACGGAATCCCCTATGTCCGTTACCGCTCCTCCCGGATGGTCTTCCATAGATGCCACGGGCCCCATAAAAACGCCTGGCGCTGCCGTTGGGATTACCTGGGCGGATATGTTTGCGGATCTGCCATTCTGACTCTCTACGGGGCCTCCGCCGATTGTGATGCTGGCAGTCACGGTAGCGGCCTCTTTCGCACTGGGCTCAGCTCCTTGCGTATCCCCTGTGAAGACCAAACCAAGATCAAATTTGCCCCCTTTCATGCCTGGAACAGACCCACTGATTCCAACGGAACCTCCCAACGAATTTCCCCCCACCTGGCTAAGATCAATTCCGACTGTGCCTGTTGCATGAACGCCTTGATTTGTCATGTCTTTAGCGATTGCACGTTCGTTGGCATGAAGTGCTCTGACGTTGGCATTGTGGGCGGCGATTGCCTTTTGCATAGATGCACTTGGCGGTGGTGTGCCATGCGGTCCAATAAATTGGGACATTACCGCAGACCGGACACTCTGACATATGTCGTTGCAATCTCGCCCACTCGGATCGGTCCTGTCATTCGGATCATTTCCCACATAGGCGTAGAGGTTGAGGTCGTCTTTTTATCCGACGGGATCGACCTGCAGGAAGCGGCCCAGTGCTGAGGAGTACATGCGGGCGCGGTCGTAGTAGAGGCCTGTCTCGGGATCGAGGCGCATGCCGACGAAGCGATAAGGGGTGCCCGACGAGCTGCAGGGCGAGGAGCCGCTGAAACAGTTGCCGTAGGTGTCGTAGGTGTAGGGGCCCTCGACCTGGGCACCGCTGGCGTTGATCATGGCGACGGTCGAGCCGTGATGGTCGGTGATGAAGAAGCGCCGGTGCGTGCCGGAGACGATGATCTGCCCGGCCGGCTCGTTGATGGCAGGCCCGGGCACGAAGCGGTTGACCGGCACACCCGAGCCGGATCCGTCGTATTCGGCAATCTCGTCGGTACCGTCGTCGAGGAAGTAGGTCTCCGTCACGCCGGTGCCGGACTTGTGCACCCGCCTTCCAGTGGGATCGTAGGCATAGGCGGCGGAGACCGTGCCGCCGCTGGTCTTACCGGCGGTGATGAGCCGGTTCTCCGGATCGTAGGCGTAGGTCCAGGTGCCGTCGCCGATCAGGTTGCCGTTGCAGTCGTAGCTGTACTGCTGCGCATGGCCCTGGCAGTCGTGACCGCTCGCCGCGCCGCCGTTGATCGTCGTGTACTGGTTGAGCTTGTTGGCGGGACGGTAGGAGTCGGTATGGGCGCCCGAGGGCTGCCAGACATAGGTGGCCTGCGTAGAGTCGCCCTTTAAGTGGATCGCGGGAGGATGCCGGTCAGCAGGATGGCTGATCGCTAGGCTTCAGTCCTTTGGCAAGCTCGCGCCCTATCAATGCATTGATTGCGCAGTACACACCGACGACTGTCTCATCATTCGAACCCATTGGTGCCGACGGTTACGATCTCCGAGAGCCGAGGCGCCGAGGCCGTGCGCAAGTTCGGATCCGAGAGCAGTCAGCTCTTCCGGTCCAGGGCATCGCGTCGCGCTCGAACTTTTTCGATCGATCGCTGACGGCCGCCGCCGATTCGGTCCCGAAAATTAGCCTCGCCGCCGCGTCCAAGCGGCCTTTCGACTCACCCGGCTTTCATTCCTTGAGACTATGGCGAGACTAACGTACACTCCAATCCGAGCTAAGGCCCTGGTGGAGCTGAGCGGAATCGAACCGCTGGCCTCCTCATTGCGAACGAGGCGCTCTCCCAACTGAGCTACAGCCCCAGGGCCAGGCCCTGATCCCGCCCAAAATCCCGGGCGGGGCGGGTATGTAGGAAAGGCCCAATTGCCCTGTCAAGCAAGGGTTTGCGGCGGCGGGGCGCCGCGGGGTTGCGAGGGGGGACCGGCGCTGGCAAAAGACGCGCGCCGCGCACCGGAAGGCCGCTCCTTCATGCCCATGCCCGTCTTCGAACTGTTGATCTACCTGCTGGAGATCTACTGGTGGATCGTGGTCGTCGCCGTGGTCATGAGCTGGCTGGTCGGCTTTGGCGTGGTCAACATCCACAACCCCTCCGCCCGCATGATCGTGCGCGCGCTCGACGCCGTCACCGATCCCCTGTTTCGCCGCATCAGGCGGGTGCTGCCCGACCTCGGCGGCATCGACATCTCGCCGATGATCGTCCTGATCGGGATCTGGTTCCTGGAGCGCGTCGTGGTCTGGCTCGCCCTGCGCTATGGATTCTGAGCGATGAGCGCGCGGCTCATCGACGGCAAGGCTTTCGCGGCGGGACTGCGCGCGCGGCTCGTGGAGGAGACGGCGCGGCTGAAGGCGCGCCACGGGCTCGTGCCGGGGCTGGCGACCGTGCTCGTCGGCGACGACCCGGCGAGCGAGGTCTATGTCCGCAACAAGGGCAAGACCGCCGAAGCCATCGGGTTCAATTCCTTCCACTGCGCGCTGGCGAAGGACGCGCGCGAGGACGAAGTGCTGGCGCGGGTGGCCGCGCTCAACGCCGATCCGGCCGTGCATGGCATCCTGGTGCAGATGCCGCTGCCCAGACAGGTACGCGAAGCGGAGGTGCTGGAGCTGCTCGATCCGAAAAAGGACGTCGACGCGCTGACGGCGACCAATGCGGGCCTGCTGGTGAGCGGGCGGGCCACGCTCGTTTCCTGCACGCCGGCCGGCATGATGATGCTGCTCAAGGCGCACGCCGGCGACATCGCGGGGCTCGAGGCGGTGGTGATCGGCCGCTCGCTGCTCTTCGGAAAGCCCGCCGCGCAGCTCCTGCTCGCCGCCAACGCCACGGTCACCATGGCGCATTCGCGAACCCGCGATCTGCCGGCGGTGACGCGGCGAGCCGACATCCTGGTCGCCGCCATCGGCAAGCCGCATTTCGTCAAGGCGGACTGGATCAAGCCGGGCGCCACCGTGATCGACGTGGGCATCAACCGCATCGACGCGGGCGGCGGCAGGACGAAAATCGTGGGCGACGTGGATTTCGACGCGGCCGTGAAGGTGGCGGGCGCGATCACGCCGGTGCCGGGCGGAGTGGGCGCGATGACCATCGTCTGCCTGATGCGCAACACGCTGATCGCGGCGATGCAGCAGAACGGGCTCGGCCTTCCCGGTCTATGAGGCGGCTCAACTGCCCGCGAGTCGCCGCTCGAGATCGGCGGCAAGCTTCTTCGGGTCGATGGGAAAATCGTAGAACGTCACGAGCCTGCCGTCCGGGCCCAGAAGATAAAGCTGGCCGGAATGATCCATGGCATAGCCGCCGGCTTCGAGCGGACGCTTCGCATAATAGACGCGGTATTCGCGCGCGAGCCGCGCGATCGCCTTGTCCGGCCCGGTGAGCCCGACGAAGCGCGGCCCGAACGCCGCGAGATAGGTCTTGAGCACTTTGGGGGTGTCGCGTGCGGGATCGACGGTGACGAAGACGGGCGTGATGCGCGCGGCGTTCTTGCCCATGCGGTCCATCGCGGCGGCGATGCTGGCCAGCGTTGTGGGGCATACATCCGGGCAGAAGGAATAGCCGAAATAGAGAAGAACGTAGCCGCCGTGGAAATCCGCGTCCGTGCGCACCCGGCCGTTCTGGTCGGTGAGCCTGAACGGGCCGCCCAGCGTGGCGGTATCCGCGCCGCCGGAGGCGTAGACGAGACCGCCGCCCTCCGCCGCCGCGATGCTCCACAGCGCGCCACCCGCCACGAAGAGGCAGAGAAAGAGGTATGGAACCAGCGCGATGGGCGTGCGCAGCATGACCTGCCCTGTTGGACCCGGAGGCGCGAGGATTGCTAGGGTGGGACGGAACCGCAAGCGGCGAATGGTCGCCACGCATGGCCGAGATTGCAGACGACGCTCCGCGCGGATGGTGGCCGAGGCTGTGGCGCAACGTTTGGCCGCGCCTTTGGCGCGAGGCCGATGCGGCGCTGGCGCGCACGCCGACGCGCGGGCGCGTGCGGCTGCGCACGCTCACGAATTTGCGCTGGCTGGCGGTGGCCGGCCAATCGGCCACGCTGTTCGTGGTCTATTTCGGCCTGGCGTGGCGGCTTCCGATCGTGCCTTGCGCGCTCGCCATCGCGGCCAGCGTCTTGATCAATGTCGCGCTGGCCTTCCTCTATCCGCCGGCGCAGCGGCTGACCAACCGCGAGGCCACGGTACACCTGGCGTTCGACGTGCTGCAGCTGGGGTGCCTGCTCTATTTCACCGGCGGCATCGAGAACCCCTTCGCGCTCATGTTCCTGGCACCGGTGGTGATCGCGGCGGCGACGCTCAATCTCGGCAACACGCTCCTGCTCGCGGCGCTGGCGCTGGCCTCCATCTCGGTGATCGCGGTGGTGCACCAGCCGCTGCCGTGGGACGGCAACGAGCGGCTCACCCTGCCCGCGCTCTATCTCGGCGGCATCTGGTCGTCGCTCGTCATCGGCATCGGCTTTACATCCATCTACGCCTGGCGCATCGCCAGCGAGTCCGCGCGCATGCAGGCCGGCCTGGCGGCGACGCAGCTCGCGCTTTCGCGCGAGCACAGGCTGGCCTCGCTGGGCGCGCTTGCGACCGCGGCGGCGCATGAGCTGGGAACGCCGCTCGGCACCATCGCGGTGGTCGCGCGCGAGCTCGAGCGCGCGCTGCCGGCCGGCACGCCGGAGTCCGACGATGCCAGGCTCCTGCGCGCCGAGGCCGAGCGCTGCCGCACCATCCTCACGCGCCTGGCGCGGCCGGACGAGGCGGGGCTGCGCCAGACCGATCACCTGCCTCTGGGGGCGCTGCTGGACGAGATCGCCGGACCCTATCGCAGCGACGAAGTCGCCATCACCGTGGAACTGTCGGAAGACGACGAGCCCAAGGCCTGGCGCACGCCGGAGCTGGTGCACGGGCTTGCCAACGTGATCTCCAACGCCGCGGACTTCGCCGCGAGCCGGGTGTGGGTGCGCGCAGCCTGGGACGAGAGCGACCTGCGCATCTCGGTGGAGGACGACGGGCCGGGCTTCGCGCTGGAGATCCTGGAGCGCATCGGCGAGCCCTATGTCACCTCGCGGCCGGGAACCTATGCGCTGGGCGAGACGGAGCTTTCGCCGGACGACACCTTCACCGGCCAGCAGGGCATGGGGCTCGGCTTCTTCATCGCCAAGACGCTGCTCGAGCGCACGGGCGGGCGGGTGCGCGCGCGCAATTCCGAACGCGGCGGCGCGCGGGTCTCCGTGCGCTGGCCCCGCGGCGCCATCGACGGCGAGAGCCCACCCGCCGGCGTCTCGGACTGACGCGAAATCCCGGGTTCCGCCACGGCCGCGGCGGTCAGGTGGAGAGATGCGAAAAGCTCGCCAGATGAATGACAAGATCCTGACCGGCCTGATAGCCGGAAACGCCATTCGCATCGATGACGAGAAACGCCTGGCCGGCGAGCCCTCCCGACGACGCCTCAAAGATTATGGCGGCATGCGGGGCGAGGCTCGACAGCGCCGATGCGAGATCGCCGTCGAAGGTGCCGAGCGACAGCGACCCGCCCTGGAGCAACGAAAAGGCCGTCACCTGGCCCCAGGGTGCGACGATGCTGTCGGTGGAAAAATTGAACCGGCTGACGGTATCGAAGCCGACGCTCGTGGAATCGGAGGCGGCCGAATAGACGAGCGTGTCGTGGCCCTTCGTGGAGACCAGGATCGAATCCGCGCCTCCGCCGCCCTGCGCGGTGTCGTCGCCGCCTGCCCTGAGATCGAGGGTGTCGCCGCCGCTTCCGCCCGTGAGCGCATCGCTTCCGGCCCCCCCGATGAGGTCGAAGCCGCCATCGCGCTCGGCCGCGCCGTCGAAGATCAGGCCGTTGCCGGCGCCCAGACTGCGGGCATCCACCACAAGGGTCGCGCCGGCAGCGACATTGGCGTCATTCATGGTGAGCGCGTAGCTGTTGCCCGCTTCGAGCACGATTTTCTCGACGCTGGAAATCGTGGCGGCGCCGAAGGCCAGGCCCGACGAATAGTCGCCGTCGAGTTTCAGGGTATCGTTGCCGCCACCGCCGTTGAGCATGTCCGCGCTCGAGAACGCGCCGCCGAAGTTGAATTTGTCGGAATTGAACCCGCCGGTGAGGTCGTAGAGCCCGGCGGCGGCGTCGAAGGCCAGATGGCCGGCGGTTTCGGCTGAGCCGTTGAATGTGAGGCTGTCCCCCGACGAGAAGGCGGGCATGAATATGTCGTCGGTCCCGCCGGCGGACACCGAAAAGCTGTCGGCCTTGACGGTCAGGGTTTTTCCGGGCGCGATGTTTCCCGCCTGCAGCGTTATGTCGTAGCTGAATCCGCCGGACAGGCCCAGCGACTCCACCGAGGTGAGTTGGCCCGCGAATATGGTCAGTGCATTGGCGCCGGTATAATCCGCGTTGAGGTCCGGATACTGGAAGTCGCTGTTCAGGGCCAGCGTGTCGTTTCCGGCGCCGCCATTGAGAAGATCGGTCGCGCCGTACGCACTGCCGAAAAAGAACAGATCGTCGGCGGCCCCCGTGGCGAGGTGATAGGTGCCCTGGCCGGCGAACACGCGATCCTGCAACGCGGACTCGGCGCTGTCATCGAACGTCACGGTATCGGTCGCCAGCAGCTGGTAGCAGGTAAGCGTCACCGGGAACTTGACCGAGGGCGGGCCGAACGCTCCGTTGACCGCCGAGATGTCGTAGCTGTGCCCCGGCCGCAGGTTCACGAGCTGGATGTCTTCCAGACCGTCGACGCCCAGGTGAAGCGCGTGCGGACCGGTGTAGTCGCCGTTCAGCACGACGTGATTGATCCCGAAATCCCCGTGGAAGGCGGTGTGACCGGCGGGGCTGCCGCCGTTTATCGAGTCGGCGTCGGTGAACGTCGATCCCAGCTCGAATATGTCCGAGCGGGCGCCGCCCGTCAGCGAGTAGGTGCCGGCTCCGGCGACGATCGTGAACCCGCCATCCTTCTCCGCGGACCCGTCGAAGCCGAAGAACTGACCCGCGCCCACGGCAGTCGCATCGATCGTCATGGATCCGCCGGCAACGATGTTGGCGTTGCTCGCGACAAGCGAGTAGCTGAATCCTCCGCCAAGCTTGATCGTGCCAATGCCGGTGACGCCAGCGAGCGTCAGACCCGCGGAATAATCGCCGTCCAACACCAGCGTGTCTGCGCCGCCGCCGCCGGCGATGCGGTCGGAGGCAGAGAATGTGCCTTCAAAATTGAAGGTGTCCGATTGCAGGCCGCCGGTAAGCTTGTAGGTTCCGGCGCCGGCGTCAAACACGAAATGGCCGTCGGCTTCGCCCGAGCCATCGAAGACCAGGCTGTCGCCGGCGCCGAGCGCGGCGATGTCGGTGGCGCCGTCCTTCGGTGAATAGCCGTTCGCCTCCACCGTCAGGGTTTGATCCGCCGCGACGGCGCCGTCGCCGGTTGTGATCGCGTATCTGTAGCCGCCGGCCAGCGCAAGGGTTTCGATCGAGGAAAGCTGGCCGGCCTGGAAAGCGACGGAGTGGCTTCCCCAGTAATTGGAATCGAGGCCGGGATGGGCGAATTCGCCGTTCAGCACCAGCGCGTCGTTTCCAGCGCCGCCGTCGAGCGTGTCGGCGGCGTCGAAAGCGCCGCCGAAGAAAAACACGTCATCGCCCGCGCCGGTGCTGAGATGATAGGTACCGGCGCCCGCGAAAATGCGCGCCGAAAGCGCGGACTCCGCGCTGTCGTCGAAATTCAGCGCATCGCTGTTCCGGAACGTGCTGCAATCGAAGGCAAACGGCAGGCCCACGCTCGCGGGCCCGAATGCGCCATCGTCCGCCGTGACGTCGTAGCTGTGGCCGCCAGCGAGGCTGACGAACTGGATGTCGGAGAACGCGCCGGACGCGAGGACGAGCGCCCGGGATCCGGTGTAGTTGCCCGAGAGGTTGGCCTGGTTGAGGCCGAGATCGCCATTGACGGCGGTGTGGCCCGTGCTGCTTCCGCCGTCAATGGAATCGCCGCTCCGGAAGGTGCTGCCCAGGTCGAAAGTATCGGCCCTGGTCCCGCCCGCAAGCCGGTAAGTCCCCGTCCCGGTCTTGAAATCGAAACTTCCGGCGCGTTCGGCCGTGCCGTCGAAACGCACGGTGTGGCCGCCGTCCACGGCCGAAGCATCCACCGTCAGCGTGCCGCCCGCGTCGGCATTTCCATCCGCGGCCGTGAGCGAATAGTCATAGCCGCCATGCATGACGATCTTTTCGATACTGGTGAGCGTCCCCGCCAGCAGCGTGACGGAGGAATTCGTCCCCAATCCGTCCAGCACCAGCGTATCGGAGCCGCTGCCGCCATCGATGGCATCGTGCGGATCGAGCGTTCCGCCCATCTGAAACACATCGTCGCCGCCACCGCCCGACGCGGTGTCGCTGCCGCCATGCCCGAGGTCGAATATGTCGTTTCCGTTGCCGCCGGTCAGGACGTCGTTGCCCGCGCCACCGATCAGGTGAAACCACCCGTCCGTTTCCGCCGAACCGTCGAACGAAAGGCTATTGGAGGGACCAAGCGCCGAAGCATCGACGGTCAGTTCTGCGCCGCCGGCGACGTTGCCGTCGGCCGTCTTCAGTTTGTAGTTGAATCCCGCCTCAACTTGAATCGTTTCGACATTGACGAAGGTCGTATCCGCGAACGTGACGCCATGGGAATAGTCGCCGTCGAGGTCGATCGTGTCGTTACCCGCGCCGCCGTCGATGCGGTCGTTGGCGTCCAGCGTATACCCCATCATGAACGTGTCGTTGCCGCCTTCGCCGAAGGCTGTGTCCGCGCCGCCGCCCGCCAGATTGAAGGAGTCGCGCGCGTCCGTTCCGGTGAGGAAATCGTCGCCCCAGGTACCTGTAAGATGCATGAACCAGCTCCCACAACCAGAGTGCCGCGCCGGCTCAACCCCCGCAACCAAAGAATAAGGGAGACACGCCACAAGATGTGAATTTCCAAGTTTGGCGTGTCGCTCTCGCCACGGTCGAGGACATCCTTCCTTATACGAATATTTGACAATGCCGATTCCATCCAAAGAAGCCGCATTGGAAGATCTCGCGGGAAACGTCGCGGTGCGATCCGATGGATCTGTTGTGCCGCCCCCCGCGTGCGCGGCCAATTCTGCGATGGCGCATGGACACCACCGGACGCGCCATGAGGCTGGCACCCGGAGTTCCCATGGGAGCGTGCCGCCGTCTCGCCTGACCGGAATGTCCCGCGAGAAGCATCCGGCCCTCTGGCGGCGCCCCGATCGACGGGGCAAAAGGGGTGAATTCGTTAACGCGATCAACAGGCTGGGTTCACGGAACCTTTGTCTTGCCCCCCGCCGCGTTCCGGCGTATCTCGCCCCCTCGCAAGGAAGTTTCGATGAACGCCACCGCTGACGAAAAGACCCTCCTGATCGTCGAGGACGATCGCCCGTTCCGCGAGCGCCTCGCCCGGGCCATGGAAGCCAGGGGCTTCGCGGTGGGCATCGCCGAGACGGTGGCGCAGGGCGTGGCCCGCGCCAAGGAGGCGCCGCCCGCCTATGCGGTGGTGGATCTCAAGCTCGACGACGGCAACGGCCTCGACGTGGTGGAGACGCTGCACAAGACGCGCCCGGACGCGCGCGTGGTGGTGCTGACCGGCTTCGGCAACATCGCCACCGCCGTGGCCGCGGTGAAATACGGCGCCATCGACTACATCCCCAAGCCGGCGGATGCCGACGACATCCTGGCCGCGCTGATGGCGCCGGCCGGCGCCAAACCCAAGCCGCCGGAGAATCCGATGTCGGCGGACCGCGTGCGCTGGGAGCACATCCAGCGCGTCTACGAGCTGTGCGGCCACAACGTCTCCGAGACCGCCCGCCGCCTCAACATGCACCGGCGGACCCTGCAGCGGATTCTGGCCAAGCGCAGCCCGCGTTAGCATCGCGCGCTTCCGTGCCGTGGCGCGCGCATGCGGGCCATGACGGCGGTTGCGCGCGCGGCGCGCGCCTCCTATGCCGCTCTTTTCTGTTTTTGCCGCTTGCCGCGGAAACGGCCGCGGGGAGTTTTGCGCGCGGCGTAGTCGAGGATGCGCGCGGGTTTTCCGGGCGTGCGCTCCCCCGCGACGGGAGCGGCGGAAGCGGGAAGCGGCGGCGTTGCGGCAACCGTGAGCGGCGCGCGCACCAGGCGCTCGATGTCCTTCAGCAAGGGACGCTCCTGCGGATCGCAGAAGGCGACCGCGATGCCGCCGGCGCCCGCGCGCGCGGTGCGGCCGATGCGGTGGACGTAGCTTTCCGGGACTTCGGGCAGCTCGAAATTCACCACATGGCTGATGCCGTCGACGTCGATGCCGCGGGCGGCGATGTCGGTCGCCACCAGCACGCGAATCCTGCCCGCGCGGAACAGCTCGAGCGCGCGCTGGCGCGCGTTCTGCGACTTGTTGCCGTGGATGGCGTCGGCCGAAACGCCGGTCTTCACCAGAAGCTGGGCCACCTTGTTGGCGCCGTGCTTGGTACGGGTGAAGACGATGACGCGGCTCATCGCCCCGTCGTGCAACAGCTCGCGCAGCAGCGCGCGCTTGTCCTGGGCGGCGACGTGATAGACGCGCTGGTCGATTTTCTCCGCCGTCACCTGCGCCGGCGACACCTCGATGCGCACGGGATCCTTCAGGATCTCGGCGACGAGATGGGCCACCTCCCGGGGCATGGTTGCGGAGAAGAGGAGCGAATGACGCGCCTTCGGCAGCGCGGCCACCAGCCGGCGCACGTCGCGGATGAAGCCCATGTCGAACATGCGGTCGGCCTCGTCGATGACGAGCGTCGAGACGAGGTCGAGGCGCACCTGCTTCTGCTGCACGAGATCGAGCAGGCGGCCGGGCGTGGCGACGAGGATGTCGACGCCATGGCGCAGCGCTTCGATCTGGCGGTTCTGGTTGACGCCGCCCAGCACCACCGCATGGCGCAGCCCGAGGTGACGGCCATAGGTTTTCAGGCTGTCGCCGATCTGCACCGCGAGCTCGCGCGTCGGCGCCAGGATGAGCGCGCGCACGGATTTTGGCGCGAGCGGCGCCTGCGTCTGGCCCAGGCGCTGCAGCAGCGGCAGGCCGAACGCAGCGGTCTTGCCGGTGCCGGTCTGCGCCAGGCCCAGCACGTCGCGGCCCTGAAGGATCGCGGGGATGGCCTTGGCCTGGATGGGGGTGGGCAAGGTGTAGCCCTCCTGCGCGAGCGCGCGGGTGAGCGGCTCGGCGACGCCGAGTGCTGCGAAATTCATGTCAGTCACAGTCGATCCTTGATGCTACCAGTGCAAGTGAATGCGCATGGCGGCCGTTGCCGTCTTCCACGCACAAACTGGAGCGAACGGAGGTGCTTACGATTGCCCGGCCGTCAGGCGCGATGGCGCGCGCGATGTGCACCGGCGGGACTTGCGCCGGCGATATCCGCCATTTCGCCGCAAAAGTCAAGCGGCGGCGAAACCCTATTTCGCCGCCGGCTCCTCGCGCACCGGCAGCTCGACATAGGTCGTGGGGCCATATTCCACGGTGAGCGCGGCGGTGCCGCGGTCGGGCGAGCGTTCGAGATTGCCGGCATCGGCGCCGGCGATGGCGATGCGCAGCGCGTGGCCCTTCTTCACCACGGCTGCGATGGGCGAGAGCGCGATGGCGACATCCTCCCAGCTCATCCTGGCCATGTTCATGTCGGCGCGCAGATAGGTGTGCAGCGGGTCGGCGGAGAGCGCGCCCGGCTTGGCGGGCTTGCGATGCTGGAGCTTGAGCACGCCCTGGGTGATGTAGGTCACGCGGCCGTCCGGCCCCACATCCTCCAGATACACGATCGCCATGGGATCGGAGACGCCGCTGGCGAGCTTCAGATGCGCCACCGGATCGCCCGCGATCTCGGTATCCGCCGCGACGGGATCGCCGTCGAACACCATCAGCTTCTTGTCTTCCGCGGCCCGGTTGCCGTAATCGGTTTTCGAGACATCGACTTGGCCGCGATAGCCGGAAAGCGCGCCGGTGGTGGCGGTGAAGTCCACCAGATAAAGGCTGACGCCGTCCTTCGGGACCTTGGAAACGAGCGTGTGGTCGCTGGTGAGGTAGACCTTGCGGATCCGGCTCGAGGCCGGCGGCCATTGCGGCGTGTCGCGCCACACGGCCGCGCCGTTCACGTAGTAATGCACGTTCGGCACGATGGGCGTGCCGCCGTCCTTCAGGTAGCGGTCGAAGAAATCGGCCATCATCCCGGTCTGTTTCGTGTAATCCAGATCGAGCTTTCGCGCCGGCAGGAACGGATCGTCGTTCATGAAGCCGCCATGGGTGAATGGCCCGATGACGACCTGCTGCGGGTTGGAGAAGGTCTGGAATCGGTTCAGCACCTGGGCGGGGGAGCTTTCGTCGAGCCAGCCGGCGATGGCGAACATCGGCAGGCCGCGCGCCTGCACCTTCGCCTTGCGCGCGATCAGAGAAACGTCGGTGAGAGAGAGCCCGCTGTGGCAGATCTTGTCGTCGCGGGCCACGGCCTGGGACACGCAGGCGGCGACGTCGAAATTGCCTTCATGCTGGGCGATGGCCTGGGCGAGAAGGTCCGCGTGGCCGTCGACGGGCTTGGGGCCCTTGAGGAGCCACTTGCAGATCTCGCTGCCCGCGCAGAAGACGGGTTCGCCATTGTTGAGGCCGCGGGTCTGCGTGCTCCAGGCGTCGACGAGATATTCGTCGAGCGCGCCGCCCGGTCGCATGGTGAGATAGAGGTCGCTGAGATCGAACAGCGGCGCCACCGCCTTGATCGCGGGATTGTCGAGCGAGGCGATGTTGGCGGCGGAGACGCCGCGATAGGAAAAGCCATAGGCGCCAACCTTGCCGTTCGACCATGGCTGCGCCGTGATCCAGTCCGCCACGCTGCCGTAGTCGGCGATCTCCGCGTCGCTGAACAGGATCTTGATCGTGCCGAAGGAGGCGCCGGTGCCGCGCGCATCCGCGATCACCACCGCGTAGCCGCGCGCATTCAGGATGGCGTTGTCGGGATCGTTGCCGACATCGGGCGCCCTGACTTGCGCGAACGCCTCGCCCAGCCAGGTGAGCTGCCAGGCGCGCCAATAGGGCGTGGCCTTGATGAGCGCGGGGACGCGCTGGCCCTTCGCGAGATTTTCCGGCAGCCACACTTCGATGGCGATGCGCGTGCCGTCCTTCGAGGTGACGTAGTAGGAGGCGTCGCGCCTGTAGCCCGCGGGCACCGTGGCGTTGGCGGCCTGCTCGTAGCGCCAGGCTTCGAAGCCGACCGCGCCCGCCGCCAGCGCGACCAGCGCCGCGGCGACGATGCCAAGCCAGCCGATGATCCGGAACAGAATGCCCATCCGCGCCTCCCCAAGACGGAGGGATGGTGATGCGCGCCCGGCCCGCGCGCAAGCGGGCACGACCGCATGGTCCATACTAGCGGCCTTTGCGCGGCTTTCGGGCGGCAGGCGGCCTTGCGGGTTCGCCGTCGAGCGATTTCAGCAACGACTTCGGCGCGATCGCGCGGAAGCGGCGGTCCAGCAGCGTGCGAAAGGTCCTTTCGTCCAGCCTGCCGATATGGGCAAGCAGGCCTTTGTAATTCCTGAAGTGGTCGGTGATGTAGAACGTCTCCGGATCGGCGGCGAGGAGATGGTCGCGCTCCTCCATCGTCTCCGTCAGCAGCATGATGGCCTCGCGCTTGTGCGAGCCGACCTGCGCGAAGATCTTCTTGCCGATGAAGACGGTCGGCGAGCCCCAGGACATCTTCTCATGCGCGCCGGGATAGGAGAGCGCGATCCGCCGCGCGCCGGCTTTGTCCAAAATCCCGGGCTTGCTCACCGGCCTTGGCATCAGCGTTTCCCCCCTTTCTTTGTCTTCCCCGGCGGCGCGGCTTTGGCGCCCGCCTCCATCGCCTTGAGCAGCTTCTTCGGCGCCAATGCGCGCCAGCGGCGCTCCAGCATGGCGCGCAGTTCGTCCCCGGAGATGCGATCCATGCGCACCAGGATGGAGGGATAGTTCCTGTAATGCTCGGTGATGAAGTAGGTCCTGGGATCCATCTCCAGCATCATGTCGCGCTGGTCGATGGAGTCCACGATCAGCACGATGGAGCCGTCTTCCGCCCGCACGCGGGTGAAGAACTTCTTGCCCACCAGGAACGCGGGCTTGCCGTAGGAGAGCCTGGCCTCCGCCAGCGGGAAGGACAGCGCGATCTTCTTCACGTCGGCGGCGGTGATGCCCCTCTTGCCCTTCATTCGATCTCTCCCAATACGCGCGCGGGGTCCGCCGCGAGCTCCAGGCTCATCGCCAGCCGCTCGGCCGCCACGCGCGCGAAGCGCAACGTCACGGCCTTCCGGCGGCTTGGATGGATTTGCCATCGCGGCGAGGCGCGCACGATGGCGCCGCCGTAACGGTCGGCCACGATGAGGCCGGTGCCGGAGGGCACGTGCTCATCGGGGAAGCCCGGCGGGATCGCGAAGTAGAAGCTCTCGCAGAACTCCAGATATTCGGGCCATTTGGTGTCGCCCCTGAGATCGGCAAGCGCCACCTTGATCTCCACGCCCAGCACCGCGCCCGATTCATGCAGCGCCGCCACGTCGAGCCGGCGCCCGTTGGCGAGGGTGAACTCCAGGATGGGCGAATAGCCCTCCTGCAGCAAAAGCCGCGACACCCCGCGCGCGACATGCTGGGCGGTTTCCATGCCGCATTGGAACATTTCGGGAACTGAAGATCAAGGCGCGAATCCCGTGCGGATGCCTCCGGGCCTGCGTGCGCCTCGCTGTGTTGCGAGGCCGCCTACTCCGCCGCCAGCAGCGCGCGCCCGCCCGAGGCGCCGGCGAAGTTCACGGTCTGGAGGTATTTGATGCCCTCTTCCGCGATGTCGTCGCCCACCATGCGCTCGCCCTCGGCCTTGAGCTCCTCCATGTCGACATACATGCCGTAGAAGGCACGGGTGCGGTCGGTGATGATGCCGGCGTTGAGGAGAGTCTTGATCAGCACACGGAAGATGTTGGCGGATTGCTTCATCGCCTCGCGGCGGTCGTTGTCGGTGAACGCCTCCATGATGGCGGCGCGGGCCTCCTGCCAGTCGATGCCGACGCTGTCGTAGACCACCTTCATCTGCTCGGCATTGACGAGGTTGAACAGCAGCGTCTGGAAGCATTGCGCCGCCCAATCCTCGACGATGTTGTGCTCTTCGGGCGTGAGCTTGGGGATGGTGCGGTCGGCCCAGATCTTGCCGAATTTGTGGTGGAAGGCCTCGTCGGTCATCACCAGCTGGCAGAGCTTGACCAAGAGCGGATCCCGGCTCTGCTGGTAGAGCGTGGCGAAAGCGCCCATGGCAAGGCCCTCGACCAGCATCTGCATGCCGACGATCTTCTTGTAGACCTCCGGCGCGCCGACCATCTCGGTGAGCAGGTTCTTCAGCGTCGCCCCGCAGGGCAGCGGCGTGCCCCAGCGCGCCTTGATGTAGGCGGAGAACGCCGTGACGTGGCGCGCTTCCTCGCGGGTCTGGTTGGCGGCGTATTCCTGCGCGCCGGGGTCCTTCAGGATGTGGCAGAGCGAGGCGGAGAGCGCGAGCGCGCCCTGCTCGCCATGCAGGATCGCCGACAGCTGCCAGCGCGTGGACTGGTTGGCGAACTTGATCTTCTGCTCTTCCGTCATGTGCTCGCCGATCCTGGTGTGGAAGATCGGGAAGAAGCGGTCGGGAAGGATCTTCTCTTTCGTCAGGTCGAAGGGCGCGGAGAAGTCGATGTACTTGCTGTCCAGCGGATCCCAGAAATGATCGTGGGTCGCGGAGATGATCTTGTCGAAGGCCGTGGAGCGGTGGCCGTAGCGCTCGACGTCCAGCATCGCGGGGAAGTCGTCGGGGGCGACGGCGTCGTAGGCATTGTCTTTCGTGATCTGGACCATGGATTCCTCCGTGCAACCGGCACCTTGCCCCAGTATGGGCATTCTCGAACGGAAATCAAGAAAAATGACGTAAGCGTCACGATTGCGGAAATTCCACCCCGGCCGCGCCTTCGCCGCAGGGTGGGGGGGAAACTCCCGCAACATCCCCGGATATCACGCGAGACGGGCCGCCGGGGCTTGGAGCATATCTCGCACAACGATATGTTCGGGTACGAGGAGCGCCCGTTCACGAGGGAGGGTAACATGAGGAAGGCGCTTGCTCTGGCATTCGCGGGGACCTGCATCGCGGGGCCGGCCCTGGCGGCGGACTACAAATGCGTCTGCCAGACGGACGCGAAATCGGCCATCGAAAGCTCATCCGGCGGCAAGCTGGACTGCGCGGAAACCTACAAGAGCTACGACGGCAGCGTTTCCGTCCAGGAATCGCAGCTCAAGCTCTACGTCTCGAGCGACAACATGGTCCAGGGCGATCAGGACGCCAACCTGCGCTTCCGTCCGCGCGACGGAAAGTGCCTCGAAACGGTTGCCGACGGCAACACCGGGAAACTTCTGTATATCGGCGACCATTGCGACAACAGCAGTTACGTGAATGTCGGTCCCTTCAAGTTCAACAAGTCCGCCACCTCGGTTACCCAGACGGACCCCAACGGCAATCCCGTCACAGTCACCGTGACGAACTGGACCGCGACCTACCTCGCCACCACCACCGGCAAGAAATACAATGGCATGGCCCAATGGACGACGATGCCGGACGGCAAGAAATATCTCCAGGCCGCCTGCATCCAGAACCAGTAGCGGATCGTGCCGTCTTACGGCTCTATTCGCCCAGCGTGCCCTTGGTCGACGCCACGCCGCCTTCCAGCCGCTCGTCGGGCGTCACCGCTTGGCGCAACGCCCGCGCCAGGCCCTTGAAGCAGCTTTCCACGATGTGGTGGCTGTTCTCGCCGTAGAGATTGTCGATGTGCAGGCACACGCCCGCGTTCTGGGCGAAGGCCTGGAACCATTCCTTGAACAGCTCGGTGTCCATCTCGCCGAGCTTGGGCTTGGGCACCGTCACGCGCCACACCAGGTAGGGCCGGTTGGACACGTCGATGGCGACGCGGGTGCAGGCCTCGTCCATGGGGATGATGGCGGCGCCGAAGCGGGTGATGCCGGCGAAATCGCCCAGCGCCTTCTTCACCGCCTGGCCGATGCAGATCGCGGTGTCCTCGGTGGTGTGGTGGTAGTCGACGTGCAGGTCGCCGGCGGCGCGCACCTTGAGGTCGATCATGGAATGGCGACCGAGGCTCTCCAGCATGTGATCGAGGAAGCCGATGCCGGTGTCGATGTCGCACTCGCCCGAGCCGTCGAGGTCGAGTGAAACGGCGATCTCGGTCTCCCGTGTCTTGCGTTCGACGGTGGCAGTGCGCATGCGACTCTCCGGCCAAGCGTGGCCTGCTTGATAGCAAGCCGGGGAGCCGGGCGGAAGGCGCGCGGCCTAGTGCGGTTGCCAGTTGCCGTACATGGCATTGGGCAGGAGGAACCGGTCGACGCCGATGTTCTTGCCCGGATCGGACTGATTCATGGCCCCGGTCATGACGCCGCCGGGACCGGTCGTCGCCAGATCGGTCACCTGGTCGCCCAGCCACATCACCGCCTGGGCCTTGGTGTGGAAACGGGCGGCGAGGCTCGTCACCGCGCCCCGCCAGCGCGTCAGTTTGCTTTTCTTCTCGTCCGGCTTGCTCGCGTCCTGGCCGATTTCATAGTCGAACCAGATTCCGACGCGCCTGAGATTGTCCTGGGTGATGGCGTCATCCGCGGCATCGCGATTGGTGACGATGGCGACAAGCCCGCCCATCCTGTGGACCGCCTGGGTGAACGCCGCGGCGCCCGGAACGTCCGTCGCCATGCCCTGCGGCGAGTCCGCCGTGGCGCGCGCGTGTATCCAGCTTTCCCACTTAAGAGGGTTGAATTGCTTTTCCGGACATTGGTCGCTCTGCGCCTGATAGAGCGAATTGTCGAGGACGGTTTCATCGGCGTCCATCAGCACCACCCAGCCATGCCGCTTGAAGTGCCGCGCCGTGACCATGCGCCGGGCGGCCGCGAGGGCCGCGTCATAGACCGACGTGGTCAGCCGGCAATATTCCAACGCGTGACGCTGCCAGACGGTCGACGATGCGACGGGCGCGGTGGGCGCGGTGCATTGCCAGTGATTGGGGTCGGCGGCGTCGGCGGCAGGCACGGCATCGGATGCGCCGATGTGTTTCTGGCAATCGTAGGCGCCGGGCATGGGCCCCACCGGCGCGGCGCAAAGCGGCGACGCCAGGGCGAATGCGGCAAGGATGGCAAATATCGCAGCGCGCACGAAATTCTCCCTCTCGAATGCCGGGAGACTAATTTGCTTTCCAGTCCGCGGGAAGTGACGTTTTCGAGAAGCGGAAGACATCCGTCACGGCTGAGCAACCCTGCACGCCCATGACGGCGAGCGAGCCCTCTGCGGCACCGGCCTCGAATACCAGGCGGCTATTCGCATTGGCGATGGGCGCCGCGAACCATGAGAATGTCTGGCCCCCGCCGCGCAGCGCGCGCGCGCAGGCGGCGCGACCGGCGCTATCGATGGGACGCGCCTGCCAACGTCCGCCGGCCAGGCACGTTTCGAAGTGATTGGCGGCACAGACGCGGCCCGCCTCCATCGCGCGAACCGCGAAGGCCTCTTCAGTGCGCTCGATCACGCAGCCTTCGTCTTTGACGATGCCGGACAGGATGAAAATCGCGGGCACGGCGAGAGGCGTTTCGCACAGCAACTGCTTTGCTTCTGCGAAATTGCGCGCGGTCTCGAAGACATGGCGCAGCAGGTGGGCTGCCGGCCAACCGGTCTGGCGACCCGCGCGCAACCGGTTGGCGAACCAGTCGCCGGCATAGCCCGCGCCGTGGCGGCGCATCGGCGCCTGATTGATCGCCGCGGCGAAGCGGCCGCGCGCCATGCCGTGGAACGAACCGTTCGCGCCGGGCCAGGTGATGTTGAAGAAGTCCCCCGCCGGCCCATCCTGATGCGCGACAACGACGAGCTCACCCAGGCGCGGGAATGGCCAGTCCAGCACGCGGCGCAGGAGCGGGCCCTGCGGCGTGTCCCACGCGCCGCCGGTGCAGCCCCACTCGAAGCAGACATTGAGCACATGCGCGCCGCTGCGCCCGAGATGGCGCGCGATCTCGTCGATCTCCGCCGCGTAGCGGTTGCCGCTCTTCGCCAACCAGCGGCGCGAGGCGCGGTCGCCCAGCGGCAGCGCCATGGCGCTCGCCGCGCGCGAGACGGGGCCGAAGCTGCCCGACGCCGCGGCCACGAGCGCGCGCGCATCGTCCGGACGGGCCTTCAGAAGATCGACGGGCGTCCTGCCGCGCAGATCGATCAGCGGGATTTGCCGCATGCGCCGCTCCATGCCTTCAGATATAGGGACGGGAGCGCCGCATGCGAAGTCAGCCGCTCAGCCGCCAGAACCAGACAAACAGGGCGGCGGCAAGCGCCATTCCGAGGAGCACGACATAAAGCGGCGCCAGGCGCGGCGCGCGGGCGCCTTCGGGCAGCGGGCCGCGGCCGGCGATCATGGGCCAGAGCAGATTGCGCCCGCGCAGGGCATAAAAGACGATGGCCGCGACATGCAGCGCCACCAGGCCCAGCAATATGTTGAACAGGAGTCCATGAAGCTCTTCGGCCAGGCGCGCATGATCGAGCGTGACGAGATGGGAGAGCGGGCCCGACTCCAATCCATCTTCATCGCTGGCGAAAAGCCCCAGCACCGCCTGCCCGGCAAGGACGCCCAGAAGCAGCACCACGCTCCAGGCGCCCAGCGGATTGTGGCCGACGCCGGGAACCGCGCCGCGCAGATAGCGCCACACAGCGCCCGGGCCGCGCACGAACTGGGCGAAGCGCGAGGTCTCCGATCCGAAAAGGCCCAGGAACAGCCGCAGCGCCAGCAGCGCCAGCACCGCGTAACCCGCGCGCTCGTGCCAGAGCATGCGGTCGCCTTTGTAGGCCCACCAGGCGAAAGCGATCAGGACGACGATCGACCAGTGGATCAGCCGCGTCGGCCAATCCCAGATGGTGACCCGGATCGCAGCCCGGGTCGTGACGGGCCGGCGCGGCGGCGCCGCGTCCGCGCTCATCGCGCCTGGAAGTCCTTGTGGCAGGCGCCACAGGCGTTCTTCACCGTGTCGAGCTGGGCGCCGAACCCGGCGGCGTCGCCGGCCTGCGCCAGCTGCGCGAGCTTCGCGGCGGCGGCCTGGTAATCCGCGGCGCGGGCCTCGAAAGTCGCGCGGTCGCTCCAGATCTCGGGCCTGGCCCTGGTGGGCACGCTCACCTGGCCCGCGCCGGTGCCCGCCGGGAACATCGTGGGAAGCGCCTTGGCCCATTTGGCCAGCGCGTTGGCCATCGTGGCCTGCTTGGTCACGTCCTCGCCCGCTTCGGCGGCATGCTTCATCTCGACGAAGGTGGCGGCCGACATGTCGAGCGCGGCCTGGCGGGCCTGGACGATCTGAACCGGCGTCGGCGCCGACGCCGTGTCCGCGCGGGCGATGCCCATCGCGGCAACCGCCGCCACGCCAAGACAGATCCAGGCCGGATGCAAACCCTTCATCATGCTCTCCCTCTGACGCGCCCACCCGCTCCGAACCCGGCGCGGATTTTGGCGCGGGTTCCTATATAATGTCCACCATGACCGATGAACGCTGGCGTTCCACCACCATCCTGTCCGTGCGCAAGGCCGGAACCGTCGTCGTCGCGGGCGACGGCCAGGTCACCCTGGGCAACACCATCATGAAGGCGAATGCGCGCAAGGTGCGCCGGCTCGGCAAAGGCGACGTGATCGCGGGCTTCGCGGGCGCCACCGCGGATGCCTTCGCGCTGTTCGAGCGGCTGGAGGCCAAGATCGAGCAGCATCCGGCAAACCTCGCCCGCGCCTGCGTGGAGCTGGCCAAGGACTGGCGCACCGACCGTTACCTGCGCCGGCTGGAAGCGATGCTGGCGGTGGCGGACGCGAAGACCTCGCTCATATTGTCGGGCACCGGCGACGTGGTGGAACCGGAGGACGGGCTGATCGGCATCGGCTCCGGCGGGCCTTACGCGCTCTCCGCCGCCAAGGCGCTCGTCGATTCCGCCCTCGGCGCCGAGGAGATCGCGCGGCGCGCCATGCAGATCGCCGCCGACATCTGCATCTACACCAACAACAGGATCGTGGTGGAGAGCCTGAAGGCGGACTGAAGCCCGATCGAAGCCGATGCGCTCGCGCGCGCCTCACTATCGGCGACGGCTTCGCCCATGCTTTGGCCAGGCAGATTGGCGAGCCGCCCCTTTCCGGGGGACGCAACTTCCCGCGAAGCGACATCGGGCCGGCGCGGTGGACTCTTCCGCCGCCCGCTCCCATATATATCCTTCCATGACCGCCTTCTTCACGCCGCGCGAGATCGTTTCGGAACTCGACCGCTTTATCGTGGGCCAGGCCGAGGCCAAGCGGGCGGTGGCCATCGCCTTGCGCAACCGCTGGCGCCGCCAGCAGCTGCCGCCGGAGCTGCGCGAGGAGGTGCTGCCCAAGAACATCCTGATGATCGGGCCGACCGGCGTGGGCAAGACCGAGATTTCGCGCCGGCTTGCGCGGCTCGCCCAGGCGCCGTTCCTGAAAGTCGAGGCCACCAAGTTCACCGAGGTCGGCTATGTGGGCCGCGACGTGGAGCAGATCGTGCGCGACCTGGTCGAGATCGCGCTTGCCCAGACCCGCGAGAAGAAGCGCCGCGACGTGGAGGCCCAGGCCGAGGCGCGCACGGAGGAGCGGCTCGTCGATGCGCTCGCCGGCGCCAATGCCGGCGCCTCCACCCGCGAGACCTTCCGCCGCAAGCTGCGCGAGGGCGAATTGGAATCGCGCGAGATCGAAGTGGAGATGCGCGACACCGGCGGGCTGCCGTCGTTCGAAATCCCGGGCATGCCGAGCGCGCAGATCAGCATGGTCAATCTGGGCGACATCTTCGGCAAGGCGCTGGGCGGCCGCTCCAGGCCCAAGCGCATGACGGTCGCCGATGCGCGCGCGCCGCTTCTGGCCGAGGAAGCCGACAAGCTGCTCGACGAGGACGCCATCACCCGCGAGGCCATCGAGGCGGTGGAGCAGAACGGCATCGTGTTCCTCGACGAGATCGACAAGATCTGCGCCCGCAGCGATTTGCGCGGCGGCGGCGATGTCAGCCGCGAGGGCGTGCAGCGCGACCTGCTGCCGCTGATCGAGGGCACGGTGGTGGCGACCAAGCACGGCAGCGTCAGGACCGACCATGTCCTCTTCATCGCCTCGGGCGCGTTCCACACCGCCAAGCCTTCGGACCTCCTGCCCGAGCTGCAGGGCCGGCTTCCTATCCGCGTGGAATTGCAGGCCCTGTCCCGTGACGATTTCCGCCGCATCCTGACCGAGCCGGAAGCGAGCCTGATCAAGCAGTATTGCGCCCTGATGCGGACCGAGGGCGTGGAGCTCGCCTTCGCCGAGGACGGCATCGCGGCCATCGCCGACATCGCCGCCCAGGTGAACGCCAGCGTGGAGAACATCGGCGCGCGGCGCCTGCACACGGTGATGGAGCGGGTGCTGGACGAGATCAGCTTCGCCGCCACCGACAGCGCCGGCGCCCGCATCGCCATCGACGCCGCCTATGTGAAGGCCCGCGTCGAGGATCTGGCCAAGGACCAGGATTTGTCGCGGTTCATTCTTTAGCTCGTCCTCCCCCGCGCGAGGGGGAAGGGAGAAATTATCCCGGCTGTTTTTCGAATTTGGGCAAGGCCGGATCGAGATGCGCCCAGGGCTGGGCGGACCTGGTCCAGATGAAGGCGGTGGGCTTGAGCCAGGAGGGATCGTCCATCGAGCCCGCCTTGATGGCCCACAGATGCGGCATGCCTTCGAGGTCGCTGAACAAGGGCGTGCCGCAGGTGCCGCAGAAGGCGCGCGTGACCTTCTTGCCGCTCTCGCCGGCGACCGCGTAGGTGCGCAGTTCCGGCTCGCCCTGACAGACGCGGAAGGCGGCTTTGGGCACGACCGCGACGGCGGCGGGCTCGCCACCGGAGATATACTGGCAGTCCCTGCAATGGCAGAGCATGAAGGCGACCGGCTCGGCGGCGGATTCATAACGCACGGCCCCGCACAGGCAGCCTCCCGCGAACGGCGCAACCATTGGCATTCCTCCCGGATTCCGGCGCTTCCGGCGCCAGTGTTGACCCCTCGGGGATTCCTTGCAAGAAGTCCGGCCTTCTGAACATAGAAGGTGTCAGGGAATGCGCGGGAACTATCTTTTCACCAGCGAAAGCGTGTCGGAAGGACATCCGGACAAGGTCTGCGACCGCATCTCCGACGAGGTGGTGGATCTGTTCTATCGCGAAGGCCCCAGGAGCGGGCAGGACCCCTGGGACATCCGCGCGGCCTGCGAGACCATGGCCACCACCAACCGCGTGGTGATCGCGGGCGAGACCCGCGGGCCCAAGCACATCATGGAAGACAACATCGTCGAGATCGCGCGCCGGGCGATCAAGGACATCGGCTACGAGCAGGACGGCTTCCACTGGCGGCACGCCAACATCGAAGTGCTTCTGCACGCGCAGTCGCCGCACATCGCCCAGGGCGTCGACGCCAAGGGCAACAAGGACGAAGGCGCGGGCGACCAGGGCATCATGTTCGGCTATGCCTGCAACGAGACGCCGGAGCTGATGCCGGCGCCCATCCTCTACAGCCACAAGATCCTCAAGCTGCTGGCCGACGCGCGCCACGCCGGCCGAGAGCCCAAGCTCGGGCCCGACGCCAAGAGCCAGGTGACCGTGCGCTACGAGAACGGCAAGCCCGTCGAGGCGACGCAGATCGTAGTCTCCACCCAGCATCTCGACGAGAGCATGACCTCGGAAGACGTGCGCAGGATCGTCGAGCCCTACGTGCGCACCGCGCTGCCCGAGGGCTGGATCAACGGCCACACCGTCTGGCACGTCAATCCGACCGGCGCCTTCGTGGTCGGCGGGCCGGACGGCGATTGCGGGCTGACGGGCCGCAAGATCATCGTCGACACCTATGGCGGCGCGGCGCCGCATGGCGGCGGCGCGTTCTCCGGCAAGGACCCCACGAAAGTGGACCGTTCGGCGGCCTACGCGGCGCGCTATCTCGCCAAGAACGTGGTGGCCGCCGGGCTCGCGGACCGCTGCACGATCCAGATCTCCTATGCCATCGGCGTCGCCGATCCCCTCTCCGTCTATGTCGACACCCATGGCAGCGGGAAGGTCGACGAGGCGAAGCTCGAGAAGATCCTGCCGGAAGCCATGAGCCTCAAGCCGCGCGCCATCCGCGAGCATCTGAAGCTCAACAATCCGATCTATGCCCGCACCTCGGCCTATGGCCATTTCGGGCGCGAGCCGGATTCGAGCGGCGGCTTCACCTGGGAAAAGACCGGCCTCGCGGATGTGCTGAAGCGGGCGTTCTGATGCCGTCGTGCTTCGGGGCTCGCTACGCTCGCGCCTCAGCATGACGCGAATCGGCTCCCGTCATCCTGAGGTGGCCGCATAGCGGCCCTCGAAGGATGACCGAACAGCACCAGCGCAAATTCGTTTACGGCCGCCGCAAGGGACCGAAGCGCTCCGCCCATCAGGCCGCGCTGTTCGAGACGCTGCTGCCGCGCATTGCGTGGCGCACGGCGGAAGCGTTCGCGGGCGAGGTGTGGCTGGAGGTCGGATTCGGCGCGGGCGAGCATCTCCTCTGGCAGGCGAAACAGCATCCGACCGTGACGATGATCGGCGCCGAGCCCTATGAGGGCGGCGTCGCCAAGCTGCTCTCCAAGCTCGACGGCGAGCCCGTTTCCAATATCCGCATCCACATGGGCGATGCACGCGACATCCTCGCGGCCCTGCCGGATGCGAGTCTGGGCCGCGTCTTCGTGCTCTTCCCCGACCCGTGGCCCAAGACCCGCCATCACAAGCGCCGCTTCCTCCAGACCGCGATGCTGGACACGCTGGCCCTCAAGATGAAGCAGGGCGCGGAGCTTCGCTTCGCCAGCGACGATGCACCGTTGGTGGACTACACGCTCGAACGCCTGGCGGCGCACCCCGCCTTCACCTGGACAGCCGCGCGCGCGGCGGACTGGAAGACGCGCCCCCAAGACTGGCCGCCGACCCGCTACGAAGCCAAGCAGCTGCATGGGGTGCCGGCGTTCCTGCGCTTCGTCCGCAAGCTCGCCACATAGTGCGGAAAGGATCGTAACCTGGGGAGGATCTGCCATGCGCACCTTGATCGCGTGCGTCGTACTGTTGCTCGCGGGCACGGCCTGGGGCGGGCAGTCCACGATCGTGCGGCCCGCGCACGTTTTTGCAGCCTTGAGCGGGCCAGCAAACCGCCCTTGAATTCCGCGCCTTGAGGGCGTATATCGCCGCCCATCCCGTACAACAGAAACTTCCTGTTGTGTGGCGGTCGCAAGATCGCCGCGCGGGACGGGGTTTTGCTTTGCGGCGGAAAGCCGCGCGAAAACAAGGAATTCCGCCATTCTCACGGCGATGTCGCAATTGGAGCCGATCCTGGAACCCGTCCTTGAAAAGGCGGGATACCGGCTGGTGCGCCTGCGCATCCTGGGCGGCAAGGTGAAGACGCTGCAGATCATGGCGGAGCGGCCGGACGGGCGGATGAACGTGGACGATTGCGCGGTGCTGTCGCGGGCGCTGTCGGACTTCCTCGACGCCGAGGATCCGCTCGAGGGCGAGTATCAACTCGAAGTGTCCTCGCCCGGCATCGACCGGCCGCTGACGCGGCTGACGGACTACGCCCGCTGGGCGGGGCACGAGGCCAGGCTCGAGCTCGCCACGCCCGACGACACCGGGCGGCGCAAGTTCAGGGGCCGGCTGCTGGGGCTCGACGGCGGCGACGTGGTGGTGGAGGTCGACGGCGAACGCCGCCTCTTCCCGTTCCGCGCCGTCGCCGAAGCCAAACTCGTTCTCACCGACGCGCTGATCCGCGAAGACCTGAAAGGAAGGAAACAATGACCAACAGAACCACGGGCCAAAGCCCGAGCCGGAGCCTTTAAGATGGCCGCGATTGCCGCCAACCGCACCGAGCTCCTGCAGATCGCCGACGCCGTCGCGCGCGACAAGTCGATCGACCGGTCCGTCGTCATCGCCGCCATGGAAGAAGCCATGCAGCGCGCCGCCAAGGCCCGCTACGGCAGCGAGAACGAGATCAAGGTCGAGATCGACCCCAAGACGGGCGAGACCCACGTCTCGCGCTATCTGCACGTGGTGGAGCTGGTCGATAACGACAAGACCGAGATCAGCGTGGAGGACGCGCGCGCGCGCAATCCCGCCGCCCAGGTGGGCGACATCATCGCCGAGACGCTGCCGCCGTTCGACTTCAGCCGCATCTCCTCCCAGGCCGCCAAGCAGGTGATCGTGCAGAAGGTGCGCGACGCCGAGCGCGAGCGCCAGTACGAGGAATACAAGGACCGCATCGGCGAGATCATCCACGGCATCGTCAAGCGCGCTGAGTTCGGCTCCGTCGTGGTCGACATGGGCAAGGCCGAGGGCGTGGTGCGCCGCGACGAGATGATCCCGCGGGAGAACTTCCGCACCAACGACCGCATCCGCGCCTACATTTACGACGTGCGCCGCGAGGCGCGCGGGCCGCAGATCTTCCTGTCGCGCTCCCATCCCCAGTTCATGGTGCGCCTGTTCGCCCAGGAAGTGCCGGAGATCTACGACGGCATCATCGAGATCCGCGCGGTGGCCCGCGATCCCGGCAGCCGCGCCAAGATTGCGGTGATATCCAAGGATTCGAGCATAGACCCGGTGGGCGCCTGCGTGGGCATGCGCGGCGTGCGCGTGCAGGCCGTGGTGCAGGAGCTGCAGGGCGAGCGCATCGACATCATCCCGTGGTCGCCGGATCCCGCCACCTTCATCGTCAACGCGCTGGCGCCCGCGGAAGTGGCCAAGGTGGTGCTCGACGAGGATACCCATCGCGTGGAGGTGGTGGTGCCGGACGAGCAGCTGTCGCTCGCCATCGGCCGCCGCGGCCAGAACGTCAGGCTCGCCTCCCAGCTCACCGGCTGGCAGATCGACATCCTGACCGAAGCCGAGGAATCGGAGCGCCGCCAGAAGGAATTCGCCGAGCGCACGGCGCTGTTCATGGACGCGCTGGACGTGGACGAGACGGTAGCGCAGCTGCTTGCCTCCGAAGGCTTCGCCACGGTGGAAGACGTGGCCTTCGTGCCGGTGAACGAGCTCGCCGCCATCGAGGGCTTCGACGAGGACACCGCCCAGGAGCTCCAGACCCGCGCCACCGAGCACATCGAGGCGCGCAACAAGGAGCTGGACGAGAAGCGCCGCGAGCTCGGCGTGGCCGACGAGGTGCTGGAGGTCGACGGCGTGTCGCCCGCCATCGCCGTGGCGCTGGGCGAGGCCGGCGTCAAGACGCTGGAGGATCTCGCGGGCTGCGCCACCGACGATCTCATCGGCTATTACGAGCAGACCAGGGATTCCTCCGGCAAGCCCGGCGAGCGCGTGCGCGTTGCCGGCGCGCTGGACGGTTTCGATCTTACCTCCGAGGACGCCAACGCCATCATCATGAAGGCGCGCGTCATGGCGGGCTGGATCGAGGAGATCGAAGCGACGGCCGAGAACGCCGAGCCCGGAGAAGCCGCCGAAGGCGAAGCGGCGGAAGAAGCGTGAGGAAAAGCGATTGAGCCTGGCCGCGGCACAGAGGGAAGAGACGGCGATGCGCGAACGGCGATGCATCGTGACGGGCGAGACGCAGCCTGAGGCGCGCCTCATCCGTTTCGTGGTGGGACCGGACGACACGATCGTGCCCGATCTCGCCGCGAAGCTTCCCGGCCGCGGCATCTGGGTAAGCGCCACGCGCGCGGCGCTCGCCAAGGCGGCCTTCGCCAGGGCCGCGAAGAGGAAGGTGAAGGCGCCGGAAGGCCTTGCCGATCACGTCGAGCGGTTGATCGTCCGGCGCATGCAGGACGATCTGGGGCTCGCGCGGCGCGCGGGCGCCCTTGTCTGCGGCTTCGATTCCGTGGCGGAGGCGATCGCGCGCGCCGCCGTGCTCATCGAGGCCAGCGACGGCGCGGCCGACGGCAGGAGGAAACTTCTGGCGCTCGCCAGGTCCGGGGGCCGCGAGCCCGCGGTGCTGGACTGCCTCACCAGCGGGGAAATCAGCGTGGCCCTGGGCCGCGAGAATGTGATACATGCGGCCCTCTCACCCGGGCAGCTTGCGGAACGGTTGATCTTCGAGGCCGGAAGGCTTTCGGGCTTCAGAACGGCAGGTTCGACTCCTGCGATCAGGGAATAGAATGAGCGAGACGAACGACACGACCAAGCGCCCGGCCAGCAAGGCCACGCTCTCCCTGAAGCGGACGGAGACCTCGACCGTCAAGCAGAGCTTCAGCCATGGCCGCACCAAGGCCGTGGTGGTGGAGAAGAGGCGCAGCACCCATCCGCCCGGCCCGGCGGCCAAGCCCACATCCGCCCCGGCCGCGGCCGAGGCCAGGCCTTCGGCGCCCGCGCCCGCGCGCGACACCGGCCCCCGCGCCGGCGTGGTGCTGCGCCAGCTGACCGAGGAAGAGAAGGCCCGCCGCGGCGCCGCCCTGGCCGACGCGCGCGTCGCCGAGGAAGAGGCGCGCCGCCGCGCCGAGGAAGACGCGAAGAATCGCGCCGCGGAAGACGCCAAGCTCGCCAAGGAGCGCGAGGCCGCGGCGCGCCGCAAGGCGGAGGAAGACGCGCGCAAGGCCGCCGACGAAGCGGCCAAGCGCCACGCCGAGGAAGAAGCCACCCGCCGCCTCGAGAAGAAGGACGAACCGGCCACGGCCGCCCGTCCCGCCGCGGCCGGCAAGGAAGCGCCCCGCCCGGGCCGCCGCGCCGTCACCGCGGAGGAAGAAGACGAGGCCGCGCCCAAGAAGGGCGGCGTGAAGGCGCCGGCCAAGGTGCCCGCCGCGCGCAAGGGCGAAGCCGACCGCCGCCGCGGGCGGCTCACCGTCACCAAGGCGCTGTCGGACGACGACGAGCGCACGCGTTCGGTCGCCGCCTACCGGCGCCATCTCCAGCGCGTCAACAAGGGCCAGCAGCAGCAGCCCGCCGGCCCCGCCGGCCCGCGCGAGGTGACGATCCCGGAGACCATCACCGTCGCCGAACTCGCCAACCGCATGGCGCGCCGCGCCGTCGACGTGATCAAGGTGCTGATGAAGAACGGCATGATGGCGACGGTGAACGACACCATCGACGCCGACACCGCCGAACTGGTCGCCGCCGAATACGGCCACACCGTCAAGCGCGTGGCCGAGAGCGACGTGCTGGAGGGCCTGAAGGGCGCGGCCGACGAAGCCTCCGAGCTGGTGTCGCGTCCGCCGGTCGTCACCGTCATGGGCCATGTCGATCACGGCAAGACCTCGCTGCTCGATGCGCTGAGGAAGACCGACGTCGTCTCCGGCGAGGCGGGCGGCATCACCCAGCACATCGGCGCCTACCAGGTGCAGCTCAAGAGCGGCCAGAAGATCACCTTCCTCGACACGCCGGGCCACGCCGCCTTCACCGCCATGCGCGCGCGCGGCGCCAAGGTGACCGACATCGTGGTGCTGGTCGTCGCCGCCGACGACGGCGTCATGCCGCAGACCGTGGAAGCCATCAGCCACGCCAAGGCCGCGCATGTGCCCATCATCGTGGCCGTCAACAAGATCGACAAGGGCGACGCCAATCCCGCCCGCGTGAAGAGCGAGCTTCTCCAGCAGGAGATCCAGGTCGAGGAGATGGGCGGCGACGTGCTTTCCGTCGACGTCTCGGCCACCAAGGGCACCAATCTCGACAAGCTCGAGGACGCGATCCTGCTCCAGGCCGAGGTTCTCGACCTCAAGGCCAATCCGGGCCGCGCCGCCGAAGGCGCCGTCGTGGAAGCCAAGCTCGACAAGGGCCGCGGCCCCGTCGCCACCGTGCTGGTGCAGCGCGGCACGCTCAAGCTGGGCGACATCCTGGTCGCGGGCTCGGAGTTCGGGCGCGTGCGCCTGATCGTGGACGACCGCGGGCAGAACGTGGAGTCCGCCGGTCCCTCCATGCCCGTCGAAGTGCTCGGCCTTTCCGGCGTGCCGGAAGCGGGCGACGAGTTCGTGGTGGTGGAGAGCGAGGCGCGCGCCCGCGAGGTCACCGAATACCGCGCGCGCAAGCGCCGCGAGCAGCGCCAGGCCGTCACGGGCCGCCAGTCGCTCGACCAGCTTCTCAAGAGCCGCAAGGACGGCGAGAAGCGCATGCTGCCGCTGGTCATCAAGGCGGACGTGCACGGCTCGGTGGAGGCGATCCAGGGCGCGCTCGCCAAGCTCGGCAACGACGAGGTGGGCGTTCAGGTGCTGCAGTCCGGCGTCGGCGCCATCACCGAATCGGACGTGATCCTGGCCCATGCGAGCGGGGGCGCCATCGTGGGCTTCAACGTCCGCGCCAATGCGCAGGCGCGCGAACGCGCCAAGCGCGACGGCGTGGAGATCCGCTACTACAACATCATCTACAATGTCGTGGACGACATGAAGCTGGCGCTCTCGGGCATGCTGGCGCCGGAGACGCGGGAGAAGTTCCTCGGCAACGCCGAGGTGCTGGAGGTGTTCACCATCTCGAAGGTCGGCAAGGTGGCCGGCTGCCGCGTGACCGAAGGCACGGTGCGCCGCGGCGCGCATGTGCGCCTGATCCGCGACAACGTGGTGATCCACGAAGGCGAGCTCTCCACGCTCAAGCGCTTCAAGGACGAGGTGCGCGAGGTGCAGACCGGCCAGGAGTGCGGCATGGCGTTCGCGGGTTACCAGGACCTGCAGAAGGGCGACGTCATCGAGTGCTTCGAGGTCGAGACCATCAAGCGCGCGCTCTGAGCGGCGCCTGAAGGAGCCCGCCATGTCGCCACCCGGACAGGCACAGCTGCAGCTTTATCTCCGCGAGACGGATGCGGCGTTGCGCGCGCAGGACACCGAGCGGGCGCTGCGCATCGCCGACGAGGCCACCAGCCGCGGGCTCGAGCATCCCAATTTGCTGACGCTGGCCGCGCACCGGCGCATGCATGCGGGCGACGCCGGCAGCGCGCTGGTGCTGCTCCACCGCGCGCGCGCGCTTTCGCCCCGCAGCGTGGACGTGCTCAATGCGCTCGGCATCTGCCTGTCGCAGCTCGGCCGCGCGCGCGAGGCGCTGACCGCGTTCGACGCGGCGCTGCGGATCGCGCCGGGCACCGCGATGCTGCGCTTCAACAAGGCGCTGGCCTACGAAAAGCTCAGCGAGCTCGATCATGCGCGGCGCGAGCTCGAATCCACCGTCTCGCTGATGCCCGGCCATTACGAGGCGCTGGCGTGGCTCGCCACGCTGGCCGCCCAGCGCAACGACGGCGCACAGGCGCGCGACTACGCGGCGAGGGCGCTGGCGCTCAATCCGCGGCTGCACGCGGCCACGCTGGCGCTCGCCAATGTCGACGTCGCCGAGCGCAAGTTCGACGACGCCATCGCGCGGGTGACGCCGCTGCTCTCCGATCCGGAGTTGTCGCCCGTCAACCGCGCTTTCGCGCAGAGCCTTCTGGGCGACGCGCTGGACGGGCTGGACCGCCCGGCGGAGGCCTTCGCGGCCTATGCCGCGTCGAAGGCCGCGATGCGCGCCTACTATGCGCCGGGATTCGCGGCGCTGGGCAACGAGAGCGCGATCGAACGGGTGTCGCGCCTGGCGGGCTATTTCCGCAACGCCGATGAAGGGCTCTGGCGCGCGCGCAAGGGCGAGCCGCCCAGGAATCCGCGCACGCATGCCTTTCTGGTGGGCTTCCCCCGCTCGGGCACCACGCTGCTGGAGCAGGTGCTGGCGAGCCACCCCGGCGTCGAGGCCATGGAAGAGCGCGACGCGCTCAGCGAGGCGGTGACGGAGTTCATCGCGCCGATGGACGGGCTCGATCGGCTCGCGCGCATCACGGCAGACGATATCGGGCGCCTACGCAAGGCCTATTGGCGCGTGGCGGGCGAGTTCGGCCATGCCGGCGACAGGGACGTGTTCCTCGACAAGATGCCGCTGAATTCGGTGCTGCTGCCGCTCGTCGCCAGGCTCTTTCCCGAGGCGAAGATCGTCTTTGCGCTGCGCGATCCGCGCGACGTGCTGCTGTCCTGCTTCCGCCGCCGCTTCGGCATGACGGCACAGATGTTCGAGCTCACCTCGCTGGAAGGCGCCGCGGCCTATTACGACGCGGTGATGGGGCTTGCGCAGATCTATCGCGACAAGCTCGGTCTCGATCTGAGCGAGACCCGCCACGAAGATTTGCTTCAGGACTTCGAGGCCGAGACGCGGCGGCTGTGCGCGTTCCTCGGCCTCGACTGGCGGCTGGAGATGAGGAATTTCGCCATCCGCGCGCAGACCTCCACCATCGACACGCCCAGTGGCGCGCAGGTGGCCCGCGGCCTCACCCGCGAAGGCGCCGGCCAGTGGCGCCGCTATGCCGCCGAACTCGCCCCCGTGCTGCCGACGCTCGCGCCGTGGGTGAAGCGCTTCGGCTATCCGGAGGATTGAGAATGTCGCGCCACCATTCCCGCGCCGACGACAAGGGTCCCTCGCAGCGGCAGTTGCGGGTGGGCGAGATGCTCAGGCATGCGCTGTCCGACATCCTGTTCCGCGGCGAGGTCCGCGATCCCGATCTCGACGGCGTGTCGGTGACGGTGACCCAGGTCAAGCCCTCCGGGGACATGCGGCACGCCACCGTGTTCGTGGAGCCGCTCGGCGGCAGGAATGCCGACAAGATCGTGGCCGCGCTCAACCGCCATCGCAGCTTCATCCGCGGCGAGATGGGCCGGCGCATCGCGCTGAAGTTCACGCCCGACCTGCGCTTCGTCGAGGACAAATCCTTCGCCGAGGCCGAGAAGATCGAGAACCTGCTCAAGACCGAGCGCGTGCGCCGCGATCTCGCAAACAAATCCGAAGACGATGGCGCGTAGGAAGAAGGGCAACCCGGTCCACGGCTGGGTGGTGCTGGACAAGCCGCAGGGCATCACCTCCACCCAGGCGGTCGCCGCGGTGCGGCGCATCTTCGACGCCCGGAAGGCCGGCCATGCCGGAACGCTCGATCCGCTGGCGACCGGCGTTCTGGCGGTGGCGCTGGGGGAGGCGACCAAGACGGTTCCCTTCGCCATGGATGCAGACAAGACCTACCGCTTCACCGCGCAGTGGGGCGAGGCGCGCGACAGCGACGACAGCGAGGGCCGGACCACCGGCACCAGCGACGTGCGCCCCCTCCGTGCCCAGATCGAAGCCGCCATCCCCCGCTTCCTGGGCGAGATCAGCCAGGTGCCGCCGGCCTACTCCGCCATCAAGGTCGAGGGCGAGCGGGCCTATGACCTCGCCCGCGACGGCGAGGCGGTGACGCTGGAACCGCGCGGCGTGACGATCCACGAAGCCCGCCTGGTCGAGACCCCCGACCGCGACCATGCGGTGTTCGAAATGCGTTGCGGCAAAGGGGCTTACGTCCGGGCCTGGGTGCGCGACCTGGCGCTGGCGCTGGGCACTTTGGGCCATGTTTCCCAGCTGCGCCGGACCTCGATCGGCGGGTTCCGCGAAAAAGACGCGGTGCCACTGGAAACACTGCGGTCTTTTATGCATAGTCCGGCCGCTTTTGAGCACTTGAGGCCCATTTCGACCGCGCTGGACGGCATCCCGGCGCTGGCCGTCACGGGTCCGGATGCGGTTCGCCTCCGTAGCGGCAATCCGATCCTGATGCGCGCGAACCTGTTCGCCCGCATCGCGGACGCCATTCCGGAAGCCGACGATCCGACGGGGCTCACGGTCTATCTCTCCACGAGCGAGGGTGAGCCGGTGGCATTGGCCGAACTTGCCGGAGGCGAGCTTCGGCCATTTCGCGTGTTCAATTTTGGATGACCGGAAACGAAGGACGCAATGACGATCACTCCTGAACGCAAACTGGAAGTCATCAAGGAATATGCCACCAGGGACGGCGACACCGGCTCGCCCGAAGTCCAGGTGGCGGTGCTCTCCGAGCGCATCAACAATCTCGCCGCCCATTTCGAGGGGCACGAGAAGGACAACCATTCCCGCCGCGGCCTCATCAAGATGGTGTCGCAGCGCCGCGGGCTGCTCGATTATCTCAAGCGCACCGATCAGAAGCGCTACGACGCGCTGATCAGCCGACTGGGCCTGCGCCGCTGAGTATCGCCGGCTGCAAAGAAACCAACCGCGTGGGTGCGAAGGGTCGCGCCCGCGCCTTATCCGCTCGTCTCGGGAAGGCCTGAGCGGGCGAACCCTCACCGCAATCCGGCGGTGGGAATGAAGGACGAAGAGAATGTTCAATATCGTGAAGGAAGAATTCGAATGGGGCGGCCGCACGGTCACCCTCGAGACGGGGCGCATCGCGCGCCAGGCCGATGGCGCGGTGCTCGTCACCTGCGGGGAGACGGTGGTGCTCGCCACCGCGGTCGCGGCCCAGGAGCCGCGCGCGGGCGTGGACTTCTTCCCGCTCACCGTGAACTACCAGGAACGCTATTACGCCGCGGGCAAGATCCCGGGCGGCTACTTCAAGCGCGAGCGCGCGCCGACGGAGCGCGAGACGCTGATCTCGCGCCTCACCGACCGACCGATCCGCCCGCTCTTCGCAGAGGGCTATCGCTGCGAGACCCAGGTCGTGGTGCAGGTTCTGTCGCACGACCTGGAGAACGATCCGGACGTGCTGGGCATGGTGGCGGCATCCGCCGCGCTCACCATCTCCGGCATCCCCTTCATGGGGCCGATCGCGGCGGCGCGCGTGGGCTATATCGACGGCGAGTACAAGCTCAACCCGCTGATCGACGACATGCCGAGCTCCAAGCTGGACCTCGTCGTCGCGGGCACGGCGGACGCCGTGCTGATGGTGGAATCCGAGGCCCAGGAGCTCGACGAGAAGACGATGCTGGGCGCCGTCACGTTCGGCCACAAGGAGATGCAGAAGGCGATCGACGCCATCATCAAGCTGGCCGAGCGCTCCGCCAAGGAACCGCGCCCGGTGCCGGAAGACATGCATGCGGCGCTGCGCGAGATCCTGAAGGGCGAGGCCGCGGGCGAGCTCGCCGCCGCCTTCAAGATCGCGCAGAAGCACGTGCGCCGCGACGCCATCGCGGAGGTGCGCAAGAAGCTCGCCGCGAAATATGCCGGCGAGGGCGAAGGCAAGGTCGCGGCCAATGTCTTCTCCAGCCTCATGCACGACGTCGAAGCCCATGTCATGCGCAACGCGGTGCTCGACACCAAGACGCGCATCGACGGCCGCAGCCTGACCACCGTGCGCCCGATCACCGCCCAGGTGGGGGCGCTGCCGCGCACGCACGGCTCGGCGCTGTTCACGCGCGGCGAGACCCAGGCACTGGTGGTGACGACGCTCGGCACCTCGGAGGACGAGCAGTTCGTCGACCAGCTCGAAGGCACGATCAAGCAGCACTTCATGCTGCACTACAACATGCCGCCCTACGCCGTCGGCGAGACCGGCCGCATGGGCGCCCCGGGGCGGCGCGAAGTGGGCCACGGCAAGCTCGCCTGGCGCGCGATCCATCCCATGCTGCCGACCAAGGAGGAGTTCCCCTACACCATCCGCGTGGTGTCGGAGATCACCGAGTCCAACGGCTCATCCTCGATGGCCAGCGTCTGCGGCGCCTCGCTGTCGCTCATGGACGCGGGCGTGCCGCTCAAGAAGCCGACCGCCGGCATCGCCATGGGCCTGATCCTGGAAGGCCAGCGCTACGCGGTCCTGTCGGACATCCTGGGCGACGAGGATCATCTCGGCGACATGGACTTCAAGGTCGCGGGCACCGAGGACGGCATCACCGCGCTGCAAATGGACATCAAGATCGCCGGCATCACCGCCGAGATCATGGGTGTCGCGCTCGACCAGGCCAGGCACGGCCGCCTGCACATCCTTCACGAGATGAACAAGGCGATCAGCCATAGCCGCGCGGAGCTCGGCGAGCACGCTCCGCGCATCGAGCAGATCAAGATCCCAACCGACAAGATCCGCGACGTGATCGGCACTGGCGGCAAGGTGATCCGCGAGATCGTCGAGAAGACCGGCGCCAAGATCAACGTCGAGGACGACGGCACGGTGAAGATCGCCTCGGCCGATGCCGAGTCGATCAAGGCCGCGATGAAGTGGATCAAGGGCCTCACCGCGGAGCCCGAAATCGGCGAAATCTACGACGGCAAGGTCGTGAAGGTGATGGATTTCGGCGCCTTCGTGAACTTCTTCGGCCCCAAGGACGGCCTCGTCCACATCTCCGAGCTGGCGCCGAGGCGCGTGGCCAAGACGTCGGACGTGGTCAGCGAAGGCCAGGCCGTGAAGGTGAAGCTGCTGGGCTTCGACGACCGCGGCAAGGTGCGGCTTTCCATGAAGGCCGTGGACCAGCAGACGGGCGAGGACCTGAGCAAGAAGCAGCAGGGCGGCGAACAGCCGCCGGCCCAGCAGAACGGCTGAAGCACCTCCGTCCGCCTATTCTTCCCGCCCGCGAGGCTTGCGCTTCGCGGGCGGTTTTGTGCCGGCCTTCGCGCCCATCCGTGCGGACCTGGCCCAGGCAGCGGCCTCCGCCACGCGCGGGCAAAGCCCCGGAGATGCGGTCGCCTTGCAATCCCCCTTCGCCATGACAATCTTCCAGGAAAGGCGGTGGGAGTGGGACCATGAAAACCGGATTTCTGCTGGCGGCGCTCCTGGCCACGGGCTCGGCCTTTGCGCAGCCGCAAGGTCCCGCGCCGGCCCCGATCCTCGCGCCCAAGACCTCTGCGGCGCCGGTTGCGGCGCCTGCCGCGGCCGCCCATGCGCTGACGGCCGAGGACGTGGGCGCCTATGTGGACGGGCTCGTAGACTACGGCATCCAGCGCGGCGACATCGCGGGCGCGGAAGTGGTGGTGGTCAAGGACGGGCAGATTCTGTTCGAGAAGGGTTACGGCTATGCCGACGTGAAGTCGCGCAAGCCCGTCGACCCGAAGACGACACTGTTCCGCCCGGGCTCGATCTCCAAGCTCTTCACCTGGACGGCGGTGATGCAGCTTGTGGCCCGGCACAAGCTCGACCTCGACGCCGACGTGAACACCTATCTCGACTTCACAATCCCGCCGGCCTTCGGAAAGCCCGTCACGCTGCGCGATCTGATGACCCATACGCCGGGCTTCGAGGAAACGATCCGCAATCTGGGCACCACCGATCCCAAGGCGGCGATGCCGCTCGGCGCCTATCTCAAGGAGTGGGTGCCCACGCGCATCTTTCCGCCCGGCGAGGTTTCGGCCTATTCGAATTACGGCGCGGGCCTTGCGGGCTACATCGTGCAGCGCGTGTCGGGGGAGCCGTTCGAGCGTTACGTGGCGGAGCACATCTTCGCTCCGCTCGGCATGGAGCATGCGAGCTTCGCGCAGCCGCTACCCAAGGCGCTCGCCGCCGGCATGTCGAAAGGCTATGAGCTCGGCTCCGGCGATCCCAAGGGCTTCGAGTACATCAACGTCGCGCCCGCCGGCGCGCTGGCGGTGTCGGGCGAGGACATCGCCCATTTCATGATCGCGCACCTGAACGACGGCGCTTACGGCAACGCCCGCATCCTCGATGCCGCGACGGCGCGGATGATGCACGGCACCGCGTTCAAGCCCGATCCCCTGCTGCCGGGCATGGCCTATGGCTTCTATCACGAGGACCGCAACGGCCAGACCGTGATCGGCCATGGCGGCGACACGATGTATTTCCACAGCGACCTGCACCTGATCCTGGGGCACGGCGTGGGCCTCTACTATTCGCAGAACAGCGCCGGCAAGCCGGATGCGCAGATCCGGCGCGCGCTGTTCCAGGGCTTCATGGATCGCTACTTCCCGGCGCCCGCGGCGGCGCAACCGCCCACGCTCAAGAGCGCGGCGGCGGATGCCAGGGCCATCGCCGGCTACTACCTGGAAAGCCGCCGCTCGGCCTCCAACTTCCTCAGCCTCGGGGCCGAGATCTCGGAGGCCAAGGTCACCGTCAATCCCGACAACACCATCAGCGCCAGCGAAGTCGACGGCCTCAATGGCGCGCCCAAGAAGTGGCGCGAAACAGGTCCCCAGCGCTGGCGCGAGGTGAACGGCACGCGCATGCTCGACGGCAAGCTCGAGAACGGCATGGTGACGGAGATCACCACCGACCAGTATCCGCCCATCCTCGTCTTCCAGCGCGCATCGTTCTGGCAATCGGCGGCCTGGAACGTGCCGCTGATGATCGCGATGCTGGCGATGCTCGCGCTGACGGTGATCTTCTGGCCCATCAAGGCGGTGCTGCGCTGGCGCTACAAGCGGCCGCTCGGGCTCGCGGGCCTTTCCTTGCGCGCCTATCGCTGGGCGCGCGTGGCGGCCCTGGTCGACCTGGCGGCCATCGCGGCCTGGGCCACGCTGCTCGTGCTGGGGAGCATGAACCTTTCGGCCTTCGGCTCGGGATCGGACAAACTGGTGATCCTCTGCCAGGTGCTCACCGGGCTCGGCGTGATCCTGACGCTGGCGCCGTTCTGGGAACTGCGGATGGCGTTCGCGGACGGCACGCGGCCGTGGTGGACCAAGGCGACCGACGTTCTGCTGGCGCTCGCCTGCCTCAGCTTCGTGTGGTTCGCCTTCAGCCTTCATTTCCTCAACTTCAGCCTCAACTACTAGGCCCGCCATGCCCAGGATCGACGTGAAGCAGGTTCCCGTGCGCGAGGGTTCGAGCTATCCCGCGCCTTACGACCGCGAAGTCCGCGCGCGGCAGAAGCAGCGGCTGGGCGACGCGGGCGGGCTGAGCGATTTCGGCGTGAACCTGACGCGGCTTCCGCCGGGCACATGGTCGAGCCATCGCCACTGGCATAGCGCGGAGGACGAGTTTGTCCATGTCCTCTCCGGCGAACTCGTGCTGGTCACCGATGCCGGGGAGGAAATCCTGCGCGCGGGCGACTGCGCCGCGTTCCCCAAGAACTCCGGCGACGGCCATCACCTGATCAATCGCGGCGCACAGACCGCGACCTATCTGGAGATCGGCACGCGCACCATGGGCGATATCTGCTCCTATCCGGATATCGACATGCATCTGGACAAGTCGGCGGGCAAAGGATTCACCCGCAAGGACGGATCGGATTTCAGCCGATGAACGCCATCCTTCACTTCTTCGCCGCGAGCCCGTGGTACGACCTGGCATTGGCCGCCTTCGCGGCGGTGGCGATGCCGCTGATGTCCGTCAACGCGGGGCGGCAGCTCGACAAGGGCCGGCCGGATTCGCTGGCGCCACGCTATCTGTTCACCATCGCCCGCGGCATGCTGACGGCGCTGGCCGTGCTCGCGGTCTGGCTTTTCGCCCATCGTGATTTCGCGCAATTGGGGCTCGGCATTCCCATCCCGCTGCGCGGGCAGATCGGGTTCGTCGTCGTGGGCTTCGCGCTGCTGTTCGCGCTCTACCAATACTTGCAGGCCGGGCGGATGAAACCCGAGGGGATCGAAAAGGCCAGAAAGGCGATCGGCCGCGTCAAGATCATGCCGCGCTCGGACGCGGAATTCGTGCTGTTCTTCGCGGTGGCGGTGAACGCGGGCATCTGGGAGGAGCTGCTCTATCGCGGCTTCCTCATCTGGTACTTCGCGCCGCTCGCCGGAGTGTGGGGCGCGGTTGCGATCTCCACCGCGCTGTTCGGGCTCGGCCACGCCTATCAGGGCACGCGCGGCATCCTCACCACCGGCTTCGTGGGGCTGCTGCTCGGCATCGGCTTCGCGCTGACCTGGAGCCTGTGGTGGCTGATGGCGCTGCATGCGCTGGCCGACATCATGGGCGGCATCCTGACCTTCCGGCTGCGCCGGCATCTGGCGCATTCACCAACAGCGGACGTGGTTGGTTAACTCCCGTTCACCGTTCTTGTGCGCGCCCGGCGCCGCGACTAGGCTTGCCGCCGCGCGGGAGGGTTCGTCATGGCGATGGTGTTGCGTTTCATCAGCCTGGTGCTGATCGTGATCGCGCTGATGCTGCTCGGCGCCGACGTGATCACCTCGCTGGAGAAGGATCAGATCACCGTGCGCTCGCTGGCGCAGGTATGGACGACCATCGACGGCGCCAGCCTCGCCGCCTTCAAGGCGTGGCTCGAGCACACGCTGCCCGGATTCCTGGCGGGCGGCGTCGAAGCCTTCCTCAACATCTACAGCTGGGCGCCCTTCGGCGTGCTCGGCGTCATCCTGGCCTTCACCTTCAGCCGCCATGGCGAAAGCGACTACGCCTGACTCAACGGTTCTGCCCCGGCACCCACAATACGTCGCGCGCGCCCTTGTCGTTGGCGAAGCGGGCGGCGACGAAGAGATGGTCGGACAGCCGGTTGATGTAACGGATCGCCGCCGGGTTGACCGGCTCGTTCTCCGCCAGCTCCACGACCAGCCGCTCGGCCCGGCGCACGACGGTACGCGCCAGGTGCAGATGCGCCGCAGCGGCCGTGCCGCCGGGAAGCACGAAGGAGTTGAGCGGCGCGAGTTCCGCGTTCATGGCGTCGATCTCGCGCTCCAGCCGCGCCACCTGCGCGTCGTCGACCCTCAGCCGTCCCTCGCTGCGCTTCGCCGTCTCGGGCACGCAGAGATCGGCGCCGAGATCGAACAAGTCGTTCTGGATGCGGGCGAACTGGGCGTCGAACTCGCCATGGGTATGAAGGCGCACCAGCCCGATGGCGGCATTGGCCTCGTCCACCGTGCCGAAGGCTGCGATCCGCGGCGCGTGCTTGGGAAGCCGCGTGCCGTCGCCCAGCGCGGTCTGGCCCGCGTCGCCCGTTTTCGTGTAGATCCGGTTAAGGGTTACCATTGGCTAACCATGAGCGCGGCACGCCGCGCGTTTTCCATCCGGTGACCGGGGCGTCGCGCCGTCGATATCCATGCGGGCGCCGACGCAAGCGCGCCCGCGCGTTCAACCAGATTGGAGAATCCAATGCACATCGCAAGTGTCGGCTCCATGCCGCAGGCTGCCGTCATGACGAAGACTCCGGAGGCGGCCGAGGCTCCGGGCCCCGATCATGACGGCGACGGCGACGATGGCGCAAGCGCCGCCAGATCGGCGACGGCGCCGGGCGTGGGCCAAAGCCTCGACGTTTCGGCCTGAACGGCGGGCCCCCTCGCCCCTTCTGGGCGAAGGGGCTGCCGGCCGCCGCGAAAACCCCGCTTCCACCGCAGGGTTGCGGCCTAATTCCCCAACGCTATGATCCGGCCCGCCTTAACCAACCGGATCGCCATGTCGCAACCCGCGCAGATCTCGCCGCCCGAAACCATCGAAGTGGACGACACCCGCGTCGCCTGCGACGGGGGCGGCGGCGCATTGGGCCACCCCAAGGTCTATCTGGAGATGGGCGACGAAGGCTTCGTCGAGTGCCCCTATTGCGACCGCCGCTTCGTGCTCCGGCCCGGAGCCCATCGGCATTGAGCAATCCCGTCAAAAAGGGCGACCACCTCTATCTCGTCGACGGATCGGGCTATCTCTTCCGCGCCTATCACGCGCTGCCGCCGCTATCGCGCAAGTCCGACGGACTGCCGACCGGCGCCGTCTCCGGCTACTGCAACATGCTGTGGAAGCTGCTCGAGGACATGAAGGGCGGCGATGCGCCCACCCATCTGGCCGTGATCTTCGATGCCGGCAAGACCACCTTCCGCAACGACATATACCCCCAGTACAAGGCCAACCGCCCCGATCCGCCGGAAGACCTGATCCCGCAATTCCCGCTGGTGCGCGACGCCACCCGCGCCTTCGGCGTCGCCTGCGTGGAGATGGCGAATTACGAGGCCGACGACCTCATCGCCACCTATGCGCGCCAGGCGCGCGACAAGGGCGCGCGCGTCACCATCGTGTCCAGCGACAAGGACCTGATGCAGCTGGTCGAGGACGGCAGGATCGCGCTCTTCGACACCATGAAGAACAAGGCCATCGGCTCCGCCGAAGTGATGGAGCGCTTCGGCGTTCCGCCCTCCAAGGTGATCGAGGTGCAGGCGCTGGCGGGCGATTCCACCGACAACGTGCCCGGCGTGCGCGGCATCGGCGTGAAGACGGCGGCGGAGCTGATCAACACCTATGGCGACCTTGAAACGCTGCTCAGGCGCGCGGGCGAGATCAAGCAGCCCAAGCGGCGCGAGGCGCTCCTGGAGAACGCCGAGGCCGCGCGCATCTCCAGGAAGCTGGTCACGCTGGACGACAAGGCCAAGGTGAAGGAGCCGCTGGAGGAATTCGGCGTGCGCGAGCCGGACCCGAAAACGCTGATCGGCTTCCTCAAGGCGATGGAATTCAACTCCCTGACCAAACGCGCCGCCTCGCATTTCGGCATCGAGGATCCGGACGGCATCGCCGCGTCCGCCGATCCCGCGGAGAAGGCGCTGCCCAAGCCGGGCAAGAGCGCGGCCGTGAAGCCCGAACCGCTGCCCGCCGCCAAGTCGCTCGTGCCGGACGGCAGGGGCGCGCCGGGCGCGGTGATGGACCGGGGCGCCCTGCTCAAGGCGATCGATCATGACGCCTACGAGACCGTGACCACGCTGGAGCGGCTGCATCGCTGGATCGCGCGCGCGAGAGAGACCGGCAAGGTGGCCGTGGATACCGAGACGACCTCGCTCGACGCGATGCAAGCGGGGCTCTGCGGGGTGAGCCTTGCGGTGGCGCCGAACGAGGCCTGCTACATCCCCTGCGGCCACCGCGCCGCGGACGGCCTCGACCTCGGCAACGCCGCCACCATCGTGCAGCTTCCCGAAGCGCAGGTGCTCAAGCACCTCAAGCCGCTGCTGGAAGATCCGGGCGTGCTCAAGATCGCGCAGAACCTGAAGTACGACTATCTGATCTTCGCCCAGCGCGGCATCCACATCGCGCCGTTCGACGACACCTTGCTGCTCTCCTTCGTGCTCGATTCCTCGCTGCACGGCCACGGCATGGACGAATTGTCGGAGCTGCACCTGTCGCACAAGCCGATCGCGTTCTCCGAGGTGGCCGGCAAGGGCAAGGACAAGATCACCTTCGACTGCGTGCCGGTGAAGGAGGCCACGCGCTATTCCGCCGAGGATGCCGACGTCACCTTCCGGCTGCATGCGCTGCTCAAGCCGCGGCTGGTGGCGGAGGGACTGACCAGCATCTATGAGACGACCGAGCGGCCGCTGGTGCCGGTGCTGGTGGCCATGGAGCAGGAAGGCATATCCATCGATGCGGACTTTCTGCGCAAGCTCTCGAACGATTTCGCCAAAAAGCAGGCGGCACTGGAGAAGGAGATCCACAAGCTCGCGGGCGGCGAATTCAACATCGGCTCGCCCAAGCAACTGGGCGATTTCTTCTTCAAGACGCTGAAGCTGCCAGGCGGGCGCAAGACGAAGACCGGCGCCTGGTCGACCGACGCCGACGTGCTCGAAGACCTCGCGGCGCAGGGCCACACCATCGCCGCCAAGGTGCTGGACTGGCGCCAGCTCGCCAAGCTGCGCGGCACCTACACCGATGCGCTGCCCACTTACGTGAACGCCAGGACCGGGCGCGTGCATACCTCCTACGCCATGGCGGCGGCGTCCACGGGGCGTCTTGCCTCCACCGATCCCAATCTCCAGAACATCCCCATCCGCACCGAGGACGGGCGGCTCATCCGCCGCGCCTTCATCGCGGCCAGGGGCTCCAAGCTCATCAGCGCGGATTACAGCCAGATCGAGCTCAGGCTGCTCGCCCACATCGCCGGCATCCCGCAGCTCAAGAAGGCTTTCGCCGACGGGCTCGACATCCACGCCATGACGGCGTCGGAGATCTTCAACGTGCCGGTCAGGGGCATGCCGCCGGAGACGCGCCGGCGCGCCAAGGCGATCAATTTCGGCATCGTCTACGGCATCTCGGCCTTCGGGCTCGCCAACCAGCTCGGCATCGCCCGCGGCGAGGCCGACGACTACATCAAGAAATACTTCCAGCGCTTCCCCGGCATCCGCGACTACATGGAAGCGACCAAGGACTACGCGCGCGAGCACGGCTACGTGAAGACGCTGTTCGGCCGGCGCGTGCACATCCGCGAGATCCGCTCCACCAATCCGGGCCACCGCGGCGGGGCGGAGCGCGCGGCGATCAACGCGCCCATCCAGGGCTCGGCCGCGGACATCATCCGGCGCGCCATGATCCGCATGCCGGGGGCGCTGGCGGCGAAGAAGCTGAAGGCGAAAATGCTGCTCCAGGTGCACGATGAGCTGGTGTTCGAGGCGCCCGACAAGGAAGTCGAGAGCGTCATGGCGGTCGCCCGCGCCGTGATGGAAAAGGCATCCCTGCCCGCGCTTTCCCTCAGCGTGCCCCTGACCGTGGATGCCCGCGCCGCCCAGAACTGGGACGAGGCGCATTAGCAGCGTCGACACCTGCATGCCTGGAGACGCATACCCCGGCTCGCATGCGACGCGCGCGCTCAGGCCGCAAGCGTCTTCAGTCCCGTGTCCTGGTTGATGCCGAGCTTTTCGAGGTTGCGGACCAGCTCGCTGGTGGCGGCTTCGGTGGTGAGATTGTTCTGCTTCTGCAGCGCGATATAGCCGGTGAGGAAGCCGGGCTGGCCGATGTGGCGCAGCACCAGCGCGCGCGCGCGCGTGGACAGCACGCCTTCGGTGAACAGCCCCGCCATGCAGAGCTTCAGGATCGCGATCGCCTTGTCGACATGGCTGGCGGCCTTGGCCTCGACGGCCTCGAGCAGCCTGGCGCGCGCCTCGATCTCCGCGGCCATGGCGTCCAGCGCATTGGCGAGCTCGGCCTTCTGGATGTCCTGGAAGCCGGAGCGCAGGGCGCGGGCCTGAAGCGCCGAGAGCGCGCGCAGCCGCTCCACCACCGGCGTCCTGGCGAAGAGGAAATGCTGCTCGAAGGCGGACGAACCGATCAGCGGCATGGCGAAGGCGGCGAGCTGGCGCTTGTTCTCGGCCCCGATGATGTTCTCCTCGATCAGGAACAGGCGCTCGAGCTTCTCGTCCGGGGCGTGCGCCTCGGCCAGATGCGCGCTGACCGATTCATGGGTGACCAGGCGCTTGGAGCGCAGCGTGAAGGCCGCGATCAGGTCTTCGTGGGAGAGATACTTGCCCTGGCCCAGCACCAGCTTGTTGGCGATGCGCCGCAGCGTCTTGAGCTCGTCCACCAGCGAGTTGGGGCAGAGGTTCTTGACGCTCTTGAGCTCGGCCATGATGCGGTTGGCGATGGCGGTGCGCGCGGCGGGAAGCTCGTCCGCCGCGAAGTGGCGCGCGAGCGCGGCGAGGCCCGTCTGGCCCTCCGTGGCGTTGCGCGCCAGGAACAGCTCGACCAGCACGTCGAGCGCGGCGCCCAGATTCTGGCTGTCGCCGATCAGCTCGTGCAGCGCCGCCCCGCCGTTCAGCACCTCGGCGACGATGGATTCGGTGCAATCGGCGAGCAGCACGCGCCCCGCGCCGGCGCCCGGCAATTCCTCGAGGATCGCGAGCAGCCGCAGGAGCTTCTCGTCCCAGCCCTTGGCAGGGACGATCGCGCGGGCGATGGCGCCGTTCAGCCGGTAGGAGGCATCGGAATCCTGCGCCAGCGAATCCGCGAGCCTCGCGAAGCCGCCGGGCTTGACCTCCCCGAACACGCCTTTCCTGGCGTCGCGATAGACGCGGTTGATCGCCTTGGTGACGAGCTCGTTGAGGCTCTTGATGATCTGCTGGACGGGCGTGGTGGTGCTGGCGGCCTGCGCCACCGCGACCTTCTGGATGGCGTGCTGGTAGAGCGTGCCGGTCGCCTCGAACTTCTCCAGCGCGTCGGCGCGGTGGATCAGCTCGGTGACCGTGATCTTCTGGCGCGCGAGGAAATCGCCCAGAAGCCGCGCCATGGTGGCGCGCGCGTGGTAGGAATAGAGATCGTCCGGCTTGAAGCAGGGCAGCGCGTGCGGCACGTCCTCCTGCGCCGGATCGGTCTTGATCTTGTTGACGCCGTCTTCGAAGATTTTCAAGGTCAGATAGTCGCCGGTCTCGTTGTTGTAGGTCTCCTTGACGACCTTGACGCCCGTGACCTGGCCCGCGGACATGAGCGTCTCGGCCTGGCGAATCGCGCTCGCGCGATCGCCCGACACGTCGAGCATCGTCCATCCGCCCTTCGAACCCCGGCGACTGAAAATCTCGTAGTGCACTTCGTGTTGTGACACGCTTCGCGAACCCCCGAAAGCGATTTGCGAAGTTTGTGGCAACCGAATTAATCGGCGGTTAAGTCTTGTCGCTTTTCGCCCAGCCGATGTCGCGGATGGACGGGTTTTGTCCGCACAGCGCACATGCCGGATCGGGGCGCACCTTCACGCTGCGGAACCGCGTCGCCAGGGCTTCGTAGATGAGAAGGTATCCGGCGAGCGATTCGCCCGCGCCGGTAATCTCTTTTAACACTTCCAACGCCTGCAGCGTGCCCATCACGCCGGCGGCCGCGCCGAGCACGCCGGTCTCCGAACAGGACGGCGCCATGCCGGGCGGCGGCGGCGCGGGGAAGATGCAGCGGTAGCAGGGGTGCGCGCCGGCGCGGTCGAACGCCTTGAAGGTCGAAAGCTGGCCGTCGAATTCCGTCACCGCGGCGGAGACGAGGATCTTCTTCGCGAAGAAGCAGGCATCGTTGACGAGGAAACGCGTCGCGAAATTGTCCGAGCCGTCGGCCACGACGTCGTAGCGTCCGACGAGTTCCATCGCGTTGGCCGCGGTCAGGCGCACGGGATGGGTCTCGACCGCCACGTGCGGGTTGAGCGCCCTGATGCGTGCCGCTGCCGAGTCGGTCTTGAGCCGGCCGACATCGGCGCTGGCGTGCGCGATCTGGCGCTGCAGGTTGGAGAGCGAGACGGTGTCGAAATCGGCGATGCCGAGCGTGCCCACCCCGGCGGCGGCCAGGTAGAGCAGGACCGGGCTTCCCAGGCCTCCCGCGCCCACCACCAGCACCCGGGCCGCCCTGAGCCGCGCCTGGCCGGGGCCGCCCACTTCGCGCAGCACGATGTGGCGGGCGTAGCGTTCCAGTTCCGTATCGGAAAGCGCCATGGTTTCCGCGTCTTAGCCCTTGGCCGGCCCGGGCGGAAGGCCCGGGCGCGGCGCGGCATTTGGTCTTTAGCATAAGGCAAAACCCGGCTTGCCTTTTCGGCCCAAGGCTTTAGGTGGTGCGGCGGAACGCCCGAACGGGTATCCTCACCCTTACAAGAACGCGGCCGGCGGCCCAGGCGGACCGTGCCCAATGGGGAATTGACCAGGAGCATCCATGACTGAGCACAAATCGGGCGCTTTCGGCCTGGAGCAGCAGGGCTTCCGCAATCTCAGGGCGGTGAACTGGAATCTCACCGTGCCGGAGCTTTACGAGGAGTCCATCCGCCGCGGCGAGGGCCATGTCGCCCAGCACGGGCCACTGGTGGTGCTCACGGGTCAGCACACCGGCCGCTCGGCATCGGACAAGTTCGTCGTGCGCGATACCGCCAGCGAGAGCCAGGTCTGGTGGGACAACAACAAGCCCATGAGCCCGGCGCATTTCGATGCGCTCCATGCCGACATGATGAAATTCGCGGAAGGCCGCGAACTTTTCGCCAAGGATCTCTTCGGCGGCGCCGACCTCGCCCATCGCCTGCCCGTTCGCATCGTCACCGAATATGCCTGGCACTCGCTGTTCGTGCATCAGCTGCTGATCCGGCCCACGGCCGATCAGCTCAAGGGCTTCACGCCCGACTTCGCCATCATCGACCTGCCCAATTTCGAGGCCGACCCTAAGAAGCACGGCTGCGCCACCAAGACGGTGATCGCCGTCAACTTCACGCGCAAGATGGTGCTGATCGGCGGCACCTCCTATGCCGGCGAGATGAAGAAGTCCGTCTTCACCATCATGAACTACCTGTTGCCGCCCAAGCGCGTGATGTCGATGCATTGCTCGGCGAACGTCGGCAAGGACGGCAAGAGCGCGATCTTCTTCGGCCTCTCCGGCACCGGCAAGACGACGCTGTCCGCCGACTCCACCCGCACGCTCATCGGCGACGACGAGCACGGCTGGAGCGAGCACGGCGTGTTCAACATCGAGGGCGGCTGCTACGCCAAGGCGATCAAGCTCTCGAAGGAGGCCGAGCCCGAGATCTATTCCACCACCCAGCGCTTCGGCACGGTGCTCGAGAACGTGGTGATGGATGCCAAGACCCGCGTGCTCGACCTGGACAGCGCGCATTACGCCGAGAACACCCGCGCCGCCTATCCCATCGACTTCATCCCGAATGCCAGCGACACCGGCCGCGCCGGCCATCCCAAGAACGTCATCATGCTGACGGCGGACGCCTTCGGGGTGCTGCCGCCCATCGCGCGGCTGACGCCGAGCCAGGCGATGTACCACTTCCTTTCCGGCTTCACCGCCAAGGTCGCCGGCACGGAGAAGGGCCTCGGCAAGGAGCCGCAGCCCACCTTCTCGACCTGCTTCGGCGCGCCTTTCATGCCGCGCCATCCCACCGAATACGGCAATCTCCTGCGCGATCTGATCGCGCAGCACGGCTCGGATTGCTGGCTGGTCAATACCGGCTGGACGGGCGGCGCGTTTGGGGTGGGCAGCCGCATGCCGATCAAGGCGACCCGCGCGCTGCTCGCCGCGGCGCTCGACGGCTCGCTCGCCCATGTCGAGATGCGCGTCGACCCGCACTTCAAGTTCCGCGTGCCGGTGGCGGCGCCGGGCGTGGATTCGAAGATCCTCAATCCGCGCGACACCTGGGCCGACAAGAAGGCCTACGACGCACAGGCAAGGAAGCTCGTCGGCATGTTCCGCGACAACTTCAGGAAGTTCGAAGCCCATGTCGGCAAGGACGTTCTGGAAGCCGCGCCGATGCTGGCGGAGGCGGCGGAGTAACGTCGCCTGCGGTTGAGATGCGGGCCGCGCGGGCCACTCGAAGGCGCGAACGCCGCGCCGAGCGGGCGACATCGGCGCTACGAAACGCGGTTGCCAGGGCCTCGACGACGTCCATCTCGAAAAGCCGCCCGACCACAACGCAGCCGTCGCGGTCGGGGCTCATCCGCGCCGATACACCCATACCCGTGCGGGCGGGAGGTTCATCAGGATGAGGGCGGTGCGCTTGACCGTGGCGCCCTTTGGCGCGGGCACCGGCGGCTTCGTGCCGTAGGAGAATTGGACGTAAGGCGCGCCGGGCCTGAGGCGGGCGAGCGCGCCTTCGATCAGGGCGCGGCGGCGCTCCACCGGGTGATTGAGCAACGGAAGGCCCGAGACGATGCCGGCGAAAGGCTCCCCGTCCCCCAGCGTGCGCGCGAGGTCGAACGCGTCGCCGCGGACAACGCGCACCTTGGGGAAGCGCTGCGCGACCAGCCTGGCGAAGTCCGCATCGTATTCGACCGCGGTGATGCGCTCGGGCGCGATGCCGCGCTCGATCAGCGCCTCGGTGACGACGCCCGTGCCCGGTCCGAGCTCCAGCACGGGACCTTCGAGCTTCGGATCGATCTGGTGCGCGATGGCACGGGCGAGCGCGGGACTCGACGGCGCGATGGCGCCCACGTTCTTGGGGCGGGCGAGGAGGCCCTTGAGGAAGTGCAGATGCTCGGCGGCGGAGTTGCTGGCCATGCCATTCCCCTAGCAAATTTGACGCTGCATTTCAGCCATCAGTTTTCGGCGATTGAGGCGCTGCCCCGGCGGGTCCATTGTGCAACGCATAAGATGCAAGGAGGCTGCCAAATGACGACCCAAAGCGAACAGACCGCGAAATTCCGCGCCCTGCATGACGGCTTCCTGGTCCTGCCCAACGCCTGGGACGCGGCCAGCGCCATGCTGAGCCAGGAAGCGGGGGCCCAGGCCATCGCCACCTCCAGCGCCGCCGTCGCCTGGTGCCAGGGCTATTCCGACGGCGAGAAGATGCCCCGCGCGGTCGCGCTCGCCGCCGCGAAAGAAGTGATCCGCATTGCCAGGGTGCCGGTGTCGGTCGACAGCGAGGCAGGATATGGGGGGCCGGACAAAGCCGCCGCGCATGTGTTGACCCTGATCGAGATGGGCGCGGCCGGCATCAACATCGAGGACGGCAAGGACGCGCCCGATGTGCTGGTGGCCAAGATCAAGGCGATCAAGGCTGCGGCGAAAGCCAAGGGCGCGGACATCTTCATCAACGCCCGCACGGACGTCTATCTGCAGAACCTGGTGGCCGATGCCGACAAGCGCGCGGAGTCCATCCGGCGCGGCCGGCTTTATCGCGACGCGGGCGCGGACGGCTTGTTCGTACCGTGGGTCACGGACACCGCCGACATGCGCGCCATCGCGGACGCCGTGAAGCTGCCGCTCAATGTGCTGGTGCGCACGGGCTTGCCGGAAGTGCCGGCGCTGAAGGCGGCCGGTGCGCGGCGGCTGAGCGCGGGCGCCTTGATCGGGCGCGCCGCCTATGGCGCGGCGCAGCTTGCGACCAAGATGCTGCTGGACGAAGGCAAGTACGACGCCATCTTCGCCACCAGCAGCGAGGCGCCGAACTTCAATCCGCTTTTTTCGTAAGTTTCTTCGGCGCGATGGCCCGAAAACTTTCGTCGATCCAGGCTTTCAGCACATCGATGGGCGCCTTCTCGAACTGCGCGCTGACCCAGCCGCTTTTGCCGAGGCCATAGGGCGTCGGTTTGGTGAACGGATATTCGAGCGCGAACTCGCGCGACTGCGGGAGCTTCACCGACATGCCTTCCTGGCCCAGGAAGACGAAGGTCTTGCCGCGCACTTTGATCGCATATTCGCCCCAGGGGCGGTCTTCACGGGTCTCCGGATAGGCGAGCGCGAACTTGCGCAACATGGCGAGCGGGGTTGCCGCCTTCTTCCGGGCGGCGGGCTTCTTCGCTTTCTTGGCGCGCGCGGCCATCAGGCGTGCCGGTTCCAGAATTCCTTCACCCTGGCGAAGAAGCCTTCGGATTCGGGCTGGCTGCCCGGCGCGGCTTCCTGCTCGAACTGGCGCAGCAGATCCTTCTGCTTCTTCGACAGCTTCACGGGCGTCTCGACCTGGAGCTCGACATAGAGGTCGCCCGCCATGCCGCCGCCGCGCAGCACGGGCATGCCCTTGCCGCGCAGGCGGAACTGCTTGCCGCTCTGCGCGCCTTCGGCGATCGCGACCTTGACGCGCCCGCCGTCGGGCGTGGGCACTTCGATGTTGCCGCCCAGCGCCGCCGTCACGAACGAGACGGGCGCACGGCAATGCAGGTCGTGGCCGTCGCGCCCGAAGATCGGATGGGCGGTGAGCGAGATGAAGATGTAGAGGTCGCCGGGCGGTCCGCCGTTCAGCCCGGCCTGGCCCTCGCCGGAGAGGCGGATGCGCGTGCCCTCTTCGACTCCGGGCGGTATGTCGACGGCGAGCATGCGCTCCTTCTGCACCAGGCCCGAACCGCGGCAAGCCTTGCAGGGATTCTTGATGATGCGGCCCTGGCCGCGGCACGACGGGCAGGTGCGCTCGATGGTGAAGAAGCCCTGCTGCGCGCGCACCTTGCCGATGCCCGAACAGGTGGGGCACTGCTCGGCCTTGGTGCCGGGCTCCGCGCCCGTGCCGCCGCAGCCTTCGCAGGCCACCGCGGTGGGCACCTTGATCTGCGCCTGGCGGCCCTTGAAGGCCTCTTCGAGGCTGATCTCCAGATTGAAGCGCAGATCCTGCCCGCGGTTCTGGCGGCGCGCCTTGCGGCCGCCCGTGAACTCGCCGAACAGGTCGTCGAAGATGTCGGTGAAGCTCGAGGCGAAATCGAACGGATTGCCGCCGCCGCGTGCCCCGCCATGACCGTTCTCGAAGGCGGCATGGCCGAAGCGGTCATAGGCGGCGCGCTTTTGATCGTCCTTCAGGACGTCATAGGCCTCGTTGATCTCCTTGAAGCGGGACTCGGCTTCGGTATCGCCGTGGTTGCGGTCGGGGTGGTGCTCTTTCGCGGCCTTGCGGTAGGCGCCCTTGATGACCTCCAACGAAGCCGTGCGCTCGACGCCGAGAACCTCGTAATAACAGCGCTTCATAGCCAGACATCAGGGATCAGGCATCGGGTTTCAGAAAACAATGCCGTCATGAACGCGCGCCCCATTTTCTGATTCCTGATACCCGATGCCCGTCCTCTGCTACGCGGCGCCCTTCTTGTTGTCGTCGACTTCGGAGAATTCCGCGTCCACGACATTGTCGTCCTTCCTGGCGCCGTCGCCGCCCGGCTCGCCGCCGGCCTGCCCGGCCGCCTGCTCCTGCTGCGCCTTGTACATGGCTTCGCCGAGCTTCATCGAGGCCTGCGCCAGCGCTTCGGTCTTGGACTTGATCTGGTCCGGGTCGTCGGACTTGATGGCCTCCTTGAGCGCGGCAATGCCGTTCTCGATGGCGGTGCGGTCGGCATCGGCGACCTTGGAGCCGTGCTCGGAGAGCGCCTTCTCGGTGGTGTGGACCAGCGCGTCGGCGTGGTTCTTGGCTTCCGCCGCTTCCCTGCGCTTCTTGTCCTCGGCGGCGTGCGCCTCGGCGTCCTTCACCATCTTGTTGATGTCGGCTTCCGACAGGCCGCCCGAGGCCTGGATGCGGATCTGCTGCTCCTTGCCGGTGGCCTTGTCCTTCGCCGTCACCGAGACGATGCCGTTGGCGTCGATGTCGAAGGTGACTTCCACCTGCGGCACGCCGCGCGGCGCGGGCGGAAGGCCGGCGAGATCGAACTGGCCGAGCAGCTTGTTGTCCGCCGCCATTTCGCGCTCGCCCTGGAAGACGCGGATGGTCACCGCGGTCTGGTTGTCTTCCGCGGTCGAGAACACCTGGCTCTTCTTGGTCGGGATCGTGGTGTTGCGCTCGATCAGGCGGGTGAAGATGCCATTCAAAGTCTCGATGCCCAGCGACAGCGGGGTCACGTCGAGCAGCAGCACGTCCTTCACTTCGCCCTTGAGCACGCCGGCCTGGATGGCCGCGCCCAGCGCCACCACTTCATCCGGGTTGACGCCCTTGTGCGGCTCCTTGCCGAAGAGCTGCTTGACGACGTCCTGGACCTTGGGCATGCGCGTCATGCCGCCGACCAGGATGACCTCGTCGATCTGGCTGGCGGTGACGCCCGCATCCTTCAGCGCCTGCTTGACCGGCGCGATGGTCTTCTGGATCAGGTCGTCGACCAGGGCTTCCAGCTTGGCGCGGGTGATCTTCATGGTGAGATGCTTCGGCCCCGAGGCGTCCGCCGTGATGAACGGCAGGTTGACTTCGGTCTGCATCGCGCTCGACAGCTCGATCTTGGCTTTTTCGGCCGCTTCCTTCAGGCGCTGGAGCGCCAAGCGGTCGCTGCGAAGGTCGATGCCGGATTCCTTCTTGAACTCGTCGGCGAGATAGCCGACCAGGCGCAGATCGAAATCCTCGCCGCCCAGGAAAGTGTCGCCGTTGGTGGACTTCACCTCGAACACGCCGTCGCCGATCTCCAGCACCGAGATGTCGAAGGTGCCGCCGCCGAGGTCGTAGACCGCGATGGTGCCGGAGCCTTTCTTGTCCATGCCGTAGGCGAGCGCGGCCGCCGTCGGCTCGTTGATGATGCGCAGCACTTCCAGGCCCGCGATCTTGCCGGCGTCCTTGGTGGCCTGGCGCTGGGCGTCGTTGAAATAGGCCGGCACCGTGATCACGGCCTGGGTGACCTTCTCGCCCAAATGGGCCTCGGCGGTCTCCTTCATCTTCTGCAGGATGAAGCCGGAGATTTCCGACGGCGCGAACTTCTTGGAGTCGCGGCCCTGCACCCACGCATCGCCATTGTCCGCCTTGACGATCTTGTAGGGGACCATGCCGATGTCCTTCTGGGTCATCGGGTCGTCGAAGCGGCGGCCGATCAGCCGCTTGATCGCGAAGTAGGTGAATTCGGGATTGGTGACGGCCTGCCGCTTGGCGGCCTGTCCGACCAGACGCTCGCCGTCGCCGGTGAACGCCACGATGGAGGGCGTGGTGCGCCCGCCCTCCGAATTTTCGATGACCTTGGGGGCTGCGCCCTCCATGACGGCCACGCACGAATTGGTCGTGCCGAGGTCGATGCCGATCACTTTAGCCATGTCAGTCCTCTCTCACGGGCGGCGGGTTCCTGGCCTTCGACCGAAGCGCCTTCCGGTCCGTCCCCATTGATTTCATTAACAAAACCGGCGCGGAGCAATCCCCGCCCGGTCATGGGGGGTATATAGGGACGCCCGGTTAAGCCTGCAAGGCGAACAACGCAAGCGAACGCCCGGAAAAGCCGCAGAAATCCTCTGCCGCGCAAGCCCCGAGCCTTGACGCGCCACCCGCCAGCCCGTCTCCTTTCGCACATGCAACAGGGGGCGCAGGCGCGGGCGGAGGAGGCGGGGACGGGCACCCCGCCGGGTTTCGATCCGCCTTATGCGCAGTACGCGCTCGGCGCGGCCTATGACGAGATGTTCGCCGCCGGCGGGCAGGTCCGCGGCCATTATGCGGCGCTGGACGCGCGGCTGAAGACGCTGGCCCCGGACGAACTCATGCGCCGCCAGCAGGCCTGCGAGCAGAGCTTCCTGCGCCAGGGCATCACCTTCACCGTCTATTCCGACGCCCAGGCGACGGAGCGGATCATCCCGACCGATCTGTTGCCGCGCATCGTCACCGCCGCGGAATGGGACCGCGTCGAGCGCGGCCTGAAGCAGCGCATCGCGGCCCTCAACCTCTTCCTGCGCGACGTCTATTCCGACGGCCGCGTGCTGAAGGACGGGATCGTGCCGCGCCGGATGATCCTGGGCTCCAAGCATTACCGGCGCGAGATGCGCGGGCTGGCGGTGCCGCACGGCGCCTATGTGAACGTCTGCGGCACCGATCTGGTGCGCCGCGAGGACGGCGCCTTCGTCGTGCTGGAGGACAATCTGCGCGTCCCCTCCGGCGTCTCCTACATGCTGGCGAACCGCGACGTGGTGCGCCGCGCCTTCCCCAACGTCTTCCGCGCCGCGCGCGTGAGGCCGATCGAGCATTATCCCGGCGAGCTTCTCGCCACGCTCAAATCGCTGGTGCCGTTCCAGGAGGACGTGTCGATCGCGGTGCTGACGCCGGGCGTGTTCAATTCCGCCTTCTTCGAGCATGCCTTCCTCGCCCGCCAGATGGGCGTGGAGCTGGTCGAGGGCCGCGACCTCCTGGTCAACGACAACGTCGTCTATGCGCGCACGACGAGCGGGCTGAAACGCATCGACGTCATCTACCGCCGCATCGACGACGATTTCATCGACCCGCTGATCTTCCGCGAGGATTCGGCATTGGGCGTAGCCGGCCTGTTCAACGCCTATCGCGCCGGCAATGTCGTGCTCGCCAATGCGCTGGGCACCGGCGTCGCCGACGACAAGGCGGTCTATGCCTATGTGCCGCGGCTGATCCGCTATTACCTCTCCGAGGAGCCGATCCTCGACAATGTCGAGACCTTCCTCTGCCGCGAGGAGAAATCGCTCTCCCACGTGCTCGCCAATCTCGACAGGCTGGTTGTCAAGGCGGTGGGCGAATCCGGCGGCTACGGCATGCTCATAGGCCCGCACGCGACGCAGAAGGAGCGCGAGGAATTCGCCGCAAAGCTCAGGGCCGATCCGGAAAACTACATCGCCCAGCCCACGATCCAGCTTTCGACGGCGCCGACCTTCGTGGAGACCGGCGTCGAGGCCAGGCACGTGGACTTGAGGCCCTTCATCCTGCATGGCGAGGAGACGCGCATCGTGCCGGGCGGGCTTACCCGCGTGGCGCTGAAGAAGGGCAGCCTGGTGGTCAATTCGAGCCAGGGCGGCGGCTCGAAGGACACCTGGGTGCTGGCGCCATGATGGATCACTACCCTTCGCCTCTTGTGTCACGGCCTGCGAATGCAGGCCATGACAGTTTTATTTTGAGTGCTTCGGAATGCTGAGCCGGGTGGCGGATTCGCTCTACTGGATGGCGCGCTATATCGAGCGCGCCGAGCACAGCGCGCGGCTGATGGCGGTCAAGCTCGAATCCATGATCGAGCAGTCGCCGGAGGACGCCGAGGCGAGCTGGGCGCGCGTGGTGGCCGCGCTGACCGGCGAAGAGGCCAAGACCACCGATGCCCGCGACGTCACCCGCTCGCTCGTTTTCGACCGGCACAACCGTTCCTCGCTGGTCAGTTCGCTGCGCTTCGCGCGCGACAATGCCCGCCAGGTGCGCGAGCAGCTTTCGACGGAGGTGTGGGAGCATCTCAACCGGCTTTATCTCGGCACCCAGGGCGAATCCATCGAGTCGATCTGGGTGCACCAGCCGGCGCAGTTCTTCCGCGACACGCTGGAAGACCTGTTCACGCTGGGCGGCGTCACCTACACGACGCTGCGCCACGGCGAGGGCTGGCGCTTCCTGGAGCTCGGCCGCCATATCGAGCGCGCCCAGCTGGTGAGCCGGCTGCTCGACATCCATTTCGGCGTCGTCTCGCCGGGCTTCGCCAATCCGCCGCCGGCGCCCAAATATTTCGACTGGCTGGTGCTGCTCAAGTTCTGCACCGCCTTCGAGCCGTACTGCAAGGAATACACCGCCGCGCTGAGGCCCGAGCGCATCGCCCAGTTCCTGCTCTTCGATCCCGAATTCCCGCATTCGGTGCGCTTCTCGGTGGACCGCGTGGTGGAAGCGCTCGCCCATGTCGCGCCGGGCGCTCCGCCGCAGCGCCGCGCCGCCTGCGAGCGCCTCGCCGGCCGGCTCAAGGCGAGCGTCGATTTCGGCCAGTTCGACGAACTGACCGGCGGATCGATCGACGCCTTCCTCGTCGACATCACCCGCCAGTGCGAGCGCATCCACGACGCGGTCTATGCCGCCTATATCGCCTATGACGCGGAGACGGTGGCATGAATGGGCGAAGGAAAAATCCGCCAGGTTTCGCGCGCCCCAGGTTTCGCGGCCGGAGGGTTTGATCGTGTTCTACTCCATCCGCCACATCACCCGCTTCCGCTACGATTCGCCCGTGCGCGAGAGCGTGATGGAATTGCGGATGCAGCCGCGTTCGGAGGGTCCGCAGGCGCTGCGCGCATTTCAGATCGCGACCAGCCCGCGCGCGCAGCTCTATGCCTATACCGACCATCTCGGCAACGCGGTCTATCATTTCAACGTCCTGCGCCAGCATGGCGAGCTGCGCATCGAGACGCAGTCGGTCGTCGAGATGAGCCCCGCGCGCATCGTTCCGGAGAGCGTCGACGGCCTCGAATGGGACCGCTACAACACGCTCAACCTGTCGGCCGAGCAGTTCGACCTGCTGGAGCCGTCGAAGTTCGCGCGCACGACGCCCGCGCTGGCGGCGTTCGCCGCGCGGCAGGGTCTCGAAAAGCCCCGCACCGATCCGCTTTCGGCGCTACGCCATCTGAACGCCGCCATCTACGAGGCGTTCGACTACGAGCCGGGCGTGACCGAGGTGCACTCGCCCATCGACCACGCACTCGAAGCGGAGCGCGGCGTCTGCCAGGATTTCGCGCATATCATGATCGCGGTGGCGCGCAGCTGGGGCATCCCGTCGCGCTACGTTTCCGGCTACCTGCATCACGGCAAGGACAAGGACCGCTCCGCCGACGACGCCACCCATGCCTGGATGGAGGCCTGGCTGCCGAGCCTGGGCTGGATCGGCTTCGACCCCACCAACAACATCCTGCCCGCCGAGCGGCACATCCGCGTCGCGGTGGGCCGCGACTATGCCGACGTGCCGCCGGCGCGCGGCACCTACAAGGGCGGCGCGCAGTCGGAGCTGGCGATCTCCGTGTCGGTGCAGCCGACCCAGGCGCCGATCCGCCACGAGGAATTCCTGCGCGTGGCGCGGCCCGCCAAGCCCGGCGCCGAACCGCCGGCCCGCGCCGAGCAGTTCTACCACCAGCAACAGCAGCAGCAGTGACGGGCGTTATTCCGCCGCGAGCAAGGTCGCACCGAACGCGGTGCCGCCGTTCAGGCGCATCAGGTACTTGATGCCTTCCTCGGCGATGTCGTCGCCGACCATGCGCTCGCTCTCGTTGTAGAGCTCGGCCATGTCGATATAGGCGGCGTAGACCGGCTTCGTGCGCTCGGTGATGATCCCGGCCTTGAGCAGGGTCTTGATCAGGACGCGGAAGATATTGGTCGCTTCCTGCATCTCCTCGCGGATCAGCGCGTCGGTGATCGCCTCCATGAAGGCGGCCTGGCACCAGGCGGGGTCGAGGCCGACCTCGCGGTAGATCCATTCCTTCTGGTTGGGCGAGCCGAGATTGTAGAGCAGCACCTGGAACACCTGCGCCGCCCAGTCCTCGATCAGCTCATGCTCGCTGCCGGACAGGTTGGGGATCGTGCGGTCGGCCCAGATCTTCCCGAATTTGTGGTGGAAGGCTTCGTCCGTCATCACCAGCTGGCAGGTCTGGCGCAGCAGGGGATCGCGCGCCTCCTTGAACAGCGTCGCGAACGCGCCCATGGCAAGCCCCTCGATCAGCATCTGCATGCCGACGATCTTCTTCCACACCAGCGGCGAGGCCACGAGCTCGTTCAGGAGATCGCCCAGCGCCGGGCCGACCTGCACGGGCTTGCCCCAGCGGGACTGGATGTATTTCGTGAAGGCGGTGACGTGGCGCGCCTCTTCGCGGGTCTGGTTGGCGGCGTATTCCTGCGCACCCGGATCGCGCAGGATGTGGCAGAGCGACGCCGACAGCGACAGCGCCCCCTGCTCGCCATGCAGGATGGACGACATGGTCCACAGCGTGTCGAGATTGGCGAGCTTGATCTTCTGGCCTTCGTCCAGCTTCTCGCCGATGGCGGTCTTGAGGTCGCCGTTCAGCTCCGGATTGACGAGGTACTCCCGGCTCATGTCGAAGGGCCGCGAGAAGTCGATATATTTGGGGTCCAGCGGATCCCAGAAATGGTCGTGGGTGGCGCTGATGATCTTGTCGAAGGCGGTCGAGCGCTCGCCGTAGCGGTTCACGTCCAGCATCGCCGGGAAATCGCTTGGATCGACGGCGTTGTAGGCGGGATCCTTGGTGATGTTGTCCATGGCGGCCCTCGGCGGTAGCGGCCCCGAAAAGTTAGGCGCGGGACGGCCGGCTGACAAGAGAAAAGTGACGCTTACGTCACTGAATTGAAAAACATCGCTTCAGGCTTCCAAATGCCGCTCCGGAGCGGCTCTGCGCCTTCCCTTCCCCTGCCTTCTGCGCGATAGGATGAACGGCGCGCGGGGCATGCGCGCCACTGGTGAGCCATGAGGGCCGGGGCCAAGCCGATCGCAGTCTGGACAGTGCCGCTTGCCGCGCTTTTCGCGGCAGGACTGGCTTTGTTCGCGGATCCGGCCGGGCTGACCGAGCGCCTGAGGGGCGTGCAGTTCGATGCCTATCAATCGCTGGCGCCGCGGCCCTTCGACGACGGCTACAAGGTCCGGGTCCTGGATCTCGACCCGGCCAGCGAGGCCCGTTTCGGGCCGTGGCCCTGGTCGCGGCTGGCACTGGCCAGGCTGACCGACGAGTTGAAGGCCGCGGGCGCGTCCAGCGTTGTGTTCGCCCTGCCGCTGGACGGTCCGGACCCCGCGGCGCCCGACCGGCTCCTGTCGCTCCTGCCGGCGGACGATCCTTCGCGCACCGCGCTCGCCGGGCTGCCCGCGCCCGATGCGCGCTTCGCGCAAAGCCTCGCCGGCATCGTGGCGGTGACCGGATTCACGCTGGGCCAGGCGGGCGACGCCACGGCGCGAAAGACACTCACCGTCCAGGGCGATCCGGATGCGCTGGCCGCCGTGCCGAACTTCGCCGGCGCGGCCGGGCCATCCGCGGAGGTGACGACGGCGAGCGCGGGAGACGGCGCGCTCAACTTGGTGCCGGATGCGGACGGCAAGATGCGGCGCATGCCGCTGGTGCTTAGGCTGGGCGGCAAGCCGGTGCCCTCGCTCGAGGCCGAGGCGCTCAGGCTCGCGGCCGGAACGGACGTGACCATCGCCAGCGCCGCCACCGGAATTCCGGGCCTCAATGCGTCGGCCGCGCTCGCCACCGCCGATGCCGGCAAGTTCAGCGCGCCGCTCCTGGCCGACGGCACCATCGCCATCCACTTCGCGCGCGAGACCGCCGCGCGGCACGTGACGGCTTCGGCGCTCGACGCCGGCAAGCTCGCGCCGGATGCGCTTTCCCATGCCACCGTCTTCATCTCCGCGCCGGGCGCCACGGTGGCGACGCCGCTGGGCGCGCGCAGCGTGGCGGAAGTCCACGCCGAGGCGCTGGAGAACATGCTCACCGGCGCCACGCTGAAGGAGCCCAATGGCCGCGTGCCGGGGCTGATCTTCCTCGCCGTGATGGGCATCGGACTGACGGTCTTGTTCGCGCGCGCGGGCGCGCGCTGGGCGGGCGCGCTGGCGCTGCTCACCATCCTCGGCCTGCAAGGCTTCACCTGGTTCCTGTTCGCGCGCGAGCATGTGCTGCTCGATTCCGCGAGCCCCTCGGCCGGGCTTGCCTTCGTCTTCGCCGCGGGATTCGCGGCGCGGCTGTGGGACATCGCCCAGGCGCGGGCGCATTTCCGCGACGTCTTCGCCGGCACGCTGAGCGACGCTGCCGTGATGCGCATCGCGCGCAAGCCCGAACTCCTCAAGCTCGGCGGCGAGGCACGCACGGTGAGCTGCCTGTCCTGCGGCATACGCGGCTACGGGCGGCTCGCCGATTCCTTCGCCGACGACGCGCCCGGCTTCGCCAAGCTGATCGGCACCGCCATCGCGCCGCTCATCCAGGTGGCGCTGGCCAATGGCGGAACGCTCGGCCGCTTCGACGGCGAGAGCTTCACCGCCTACTGGAACGCGCCGCTGGACGACGCGGAGCACGCGCTGCACGCCTGCGAGGCCGCCAACCGCATGACGCTGGCGCTGGCGCAGACCAACGAGACGCTGGCGCAGGAGCGCCGCTTCGACGGCACCGCCTTCGAGGCCATCGAAGTGGGCATCGGCGTGGCCACGGGCCGCGCGGTCGCGGGCGGTTTCGGCCCGCGCGGCGCCTATGCCATCGCGGGCGACTCCATGCTGCTGGCCGAGCGCATCCGCGCGCTTTCCGCCCAATACGGCCCCGCCGTGATCGTGGCCGACGATACGCGCAAGGCGGCGGAGCGCGGCTATGCCTTCCTGGAGGTGGACTACATCGCCGCCGGCCCGCATGAGGAACCCGTCACCCTGTTCGCCATGCTGGGCAATCCGCTGGTGCGCGCCTCGCCCAAGTTCCGCGCGCTGCAGACCTTCCACGACCACATCTTCCAGGCCATCCGCGCCCAGCAATGGGACAAGGCGCGCGGGCTGATCGAGCAGTGCCGCAAGCTTTCCGGCGCCAGCCAGAAGCTCTACGATCTGCACCTGGCGCGCATCGAATTCTTCGAACACAACCCGCCGGGCGGCGACTGGGACGGTGCCTTCCGGCAGATCTTGAAGTAGAACCGCCGTCATGTCGCAAGCCGAACGATATTTCCCGAATGACTATCGCGAGGCCCGCGCCCGCTTCATCGAGGCGGCGGAGGCGAGCGATCTGGGCGTGACCACCCGCGTGCTGCGCGGCCAGCTCGGGCCCGACGGAAAGCCGCTCTTCCTCGACACCGCCATGGCTGGCCCGCGCGAGGCGAAGTCCGCGCTGCTCCTGATCTCCGGCACCCACGGGGTGGAAGGCTATTTCGGCTCCGGCGCGCAGACCGGGCTTTTGCGCGAGGGGCTCGCGCGGCGCATGCCCAAAGGCGTCAAGCTGGTGCTCCTGCACGCGCTCAACGCGTTCGGCTTCGCCTGGGACCGGCGCGTCAACGAGGACAATGCGGACATCAACCGCAATTTCGTCGACCATGCGCGCCCGCCGAAGAACGACGCCTACGATTCGCTGGCCGGCGAAATCGCGCCCGACGACATCTCGCCGGATTGCATGAGGGCCGCCAACGCGCGGCTGCGCGCCTACGCCAAGGCGCATGGCGACTTCGCGCTGCAGGAGGCGGTGAGCGCAGGGCAGTACCGCCATCCCACAGGCGTCTATTTCGGCGGGCAGCGGGAAGCCTGGTCGGCCGCCATGCTGAAGGACGTGTTCCGCGAGGAGCTGAAGGGGGTAGAGAACCTGGTCGTCGTCGATTTCCACACCGGGCTCGGCGAGGAAGGCGCGGCGGAGATGATCAACGAAGATCTTCCCGGCTCGCCCGAATATGCCCGCGCCAAGCAGATGTGGGGCGCGCGCGTGCGCTCCAGCGAGGCCGGTGAATCGCTCTCGCCACCCCTGCACGGCACCATCGACAAGGCGGTGGCGCGCTGGATGAAGGGCAAACAGCTCACCTTCGCGGCGCTGGAAGTCGGCACGCGTTCCACCCGCGACGTGTTCGACGCGCTCAGGCGCGACAACTGGCTGCATCTGCACGCGCGCCCGGGCCACCGCGACTGGAAGGCGATCAAGCGGCAGATCCGCGATGCCTTCTACGTCGATACGCCGGGCTGGAAGCGCAAGGTCTGGGACCATGCCGCCGGCGCGGTCGAAGCGGCCACGCGCGTCATCGCCTGAATTTCACAACCACTTCGAACACGGGGCTTGAGACAGATCAAGATGCTTCGCCCGCTCCTGCTCGCGGCTGTGCTGGCCGCGGCGGGAACCGCCGCCGCCGCCTCGCTCATCCGCCTGAGGAAGGAGAACCACGTTCCCGATCGCGACCTCATCGTGCTGTTCAGCGCCGACGAGGAAGTGGGGCTGGAGCAGGATGGGCCCAACTTCATGGTCACCGAGAAGCGCCCGCTGGTCGATGCCGGGCTGGTGATGAACCCGGACGGCGGCTCGGGCGAGATCAAGAACGGCAAGCGGCTCGATTTCGCCATCGAAACCGTCCAGAAAACCTACATGACCTTCACGATGGAGACCGCCAACAGGGGCGGCCACTCCTCCGAGCCGCGTCCGGACAACGCGATCTATCAGCTCGCCAACGGGCTGGTCCGGCTTTCGAAATATCAGTTCCCCTACAACACCAACGCCACCACCCGCGCCCATGGCCGCGACGAGCGCCACGAGATCGGCAATTTCTGCCAGACCGTAGAGTTCACCTACCGGCTGATGAAGGAATTGGGCCAGGCGCGGTAAGCCAACCGCGTCGCGCGGGCCTAATGCATCGCCATCGCGGGCGTGCCGTCCGACCATTTGCCCACCGGCACCAGGAAGGTCGCGATCGGGTCCGGCGCGCTGGCGTAGGGATGAAGCACGGGCGAGCCGTCATAATTCGCGCCGAACGCGTCGTCGCTCACATTGGCGACGAAGAACATCAGGTGGGGATGCCAGTGGGTGCCTTGCTCGCCCAGTATCTGCTGCTTCGACATCATGAACGACATCGCGCCGGGCTCCGGCAGCACGTAGGTCTTCGCGGCAATCTCCGCCCGGGTGCGTTCGCTCATCTGGGCGATCGAGAGGCCGGCGAGCGCCCATTTCGTGCGCTCGATATAGTGCGGCAGCATGCCCCGTACCGCGGCGGGATTGAGGCAGTCCGGACCCCGGACCACCGGGTTCCAGAAAATGGGATTGTCGAATTCCGCAAACCACGTGCGATCGACCAGGCAGACATAGCCGTTGCTGCCCTTGACCGCGGTCTCGTAGCCGTGGCGCGTCAGGACCAGCACCGTCGCCTTGCCGGAAATGGACGGTGGCGCCGCGCTCCTTGCCAGCGCGATCTCGGCCGCGGGGTCCATCAGGTAGCGGTCGAGCGGCGCCATCCTGGAATAGGCCGTGGCGCCCGCAGCGCCGGCGATCGTCGCACCCAGCAGGACCGCGCCCGCGGCGGTTTTCAAGGCTTTCCGGCTCATGGCGTACCTCCTGGCCGCCGACCGTCGCCTGGAACACTTGCGATCTGCAAGTCACATCCTGGCGATGGCCCGGGAGGGCGGGTTGCGGTATCCTAGGGGCGTGCCGAAAACATCACCGCCTCCGCGCCGCTCCGGCTGCCCGCTCAACGCCTCGCTCGAGATGGTGGGGGACCGCTGGTCGCTGCTGATCGTGCGCGACATGATGCTGCGCGGCGCGTCGACCTTCGCGGAGTTCCTTGACGGCCATGAACAGATCGCCACCAACATCCTGGCCGACAGGCTCGCCAGGCTCACGGAGGACGGCATCATCGAGGCGGCGGCGCATCCCGGGGACGGCCGCAAGAAGATCTACCGGCTGACGAAAAAGGGCATCGATCTGGCCCCCGTGCTGACGGAGATGGTGCTGTGGGCGTCGGCCCATGAAGCGACGGGAAACCAGGCCCTGATCCGGCGCATGCGCGACAAGGCGGCCTTCCTCGACGACGTGCGCGCACGCTGGCAGGCGAGCGGGCGGGGGCGGGGCTGAGCGCGCGGGCGCCGGGCCTATCTCCTCTGCCGGGCCTACCTCTGGCCGCCGTTCCGGGGTATAGACCGGCCGCACGCACCCGTAGCTCAGCTGGATAGAGTGTCGCCCTCCGAAGGCGAAGGTCGCAGGTTCGAATCCTGCCGGGTGCGCCATCCTTTCTGGCGGGCGAACGATTTGCTGCGAGCCCTGCCCGTATTTCTGGACTCATAATTCTGAAAAGAAATTTTTTGGAGGCCGATCATGACGAAAGAATCTACTCACACTGGGCAACCCAATGGGATTGTCGAGAGCAAAAACGAATACAAGGACTTCGCTGTTCCGGCGGCGGTGCTTTTGAGTCTCTTTTCTGGAAGTGGAACGAGGATCGTTGAATCCGCTCTGGCCGAAATTAATCGAACACCGGTAAGCATCTTTGTGACTAAACACAATCACGCCGACGGCGTCGCTAATCCGGCGTGCTGGACGCTCTGCATCCAAAATAACACGCGCAACGGCGTCGTCCTGACTCGGTTCGACGTGGGTGACAAAATCCGCGGGGCCTTATTCGCCAATAAATCGATGGATTTCGGGGACGGAGAATCTCTACAACGATCCGGCACAAGTTGCATGATCGATATTCCGCCCAATGGGGAGATAACCTTGCAGCTTGAAGTGATGAGCATCGAAAGCGATCGAGCATATGTCGAGCCCACATTCACATTCTATCGGCTCGACAATGTCGAACCCGTGATCGTCAGCCAGAAACTGCTGCTGACTGCCAACAGTCGTTGAGAGCTTCACCCGTACTGGGCGGGCGTGAAAAATTTGTGGACGCAATTATGCGCGCGTCCCTGTAAGATCGCCGCTCAGCTTGATGAGTCGCGGCGTCGATGACGTTCTATCTATCGCGCTCCTGGATCAGCCCCAAGCTCGCGCCGGGGAAGTCGCGCATCCATGGCAACGGCGTCATCGCGTCCGCGCCCATCGCGGCGGGCGAGCAGCTGATGGAGTTCGGGGGCGAGCCGATCACAGCGGCGGACATCGAGACCGATCTTTACCGCATGCGCTCGATCTGGCGGGTGGGGGACGACGCGTTCCTGGCGCTGCGCGAGGACGATCCGGCGCCCAGCCTGGACGAGAGCCTCAACCATTCCTGCGACGCCAATTGCTGGCTGGAGGGCCTGGTGACGCTGGTGGCGCGGCGCGACATCGCCGCCGGCGAAGAGATCACGCTCGACCAGGGCACCTGGAATTTCGACGACGAGGAATATGTCTGGGACCAGCCCCATTGCACCTGCGGCGCGGCCGATTGCCGGCGCGTGCTCGGCAATGACGACTGGCGGCTGGCGGCGGTGCAGGCCCGCTACCGCGGCCATTTCCACCCCCATGTCCAGCGCATGATCGACGCCACGAAGGGTTGAGGCCCACGGTCGCGTTTTGGGCCCGTCCGGCGTACACTGCCGCCCGGAAAGCCACGCGAGGGAGCCGTGCCATGACGTCCGTGAAGGAGCTTTACGACCTGAAACCCGAGGGCTCGACCTGGTCGGTGCCGCAGGATTTCGACGTCACCTTCAACTGGGACTATGACGACGGCCGCGCCGCCATGATGGGGCTCTACGCCAAGGGCAAGGAGATGCAGTGGGACGCCGCCACCCGCATCGACTGGAACCAGGAGCTCGACGAAGAGAATCCCGAGCAGATGCCGGAGGAGTCGCTGCCCATCCACATGGCCGGCTGCTACCGGAAAATGAGCGCCGGGGAGAAGGCGAAGGTGCGCCGGCACTTCCAGGCCTGGCAGCTGTCGCAATTCATGCAGGGCGAGCAGGGCGCCCTGATCTGCGCCGCCAAGATCGTGACCCAGGTGCCCGACGCCGATTCCAAGTTCTACGCCGCCACGCAGACCATCGACGAGGCGCGGCATGTGGAGGCGTACAAGCGCCTGCTGACCAAGTTCGGCGTCGCCTATCCCATGACCAAGCCGCTGCAGGAGCTGATCGACCAGACCTTGCGGGATTCGCGCTGGGACATGACCTATCTCGGCATGCAGGTGGTGATCGAAGGCTTGGCGCTGGCGGCGTTCGGCCAGATCCGCGACTACGCGCAGAACCCGCTTTGCGCCCAGGTGAACGCCTATGTGATGCAGGACGAATCCCGCCACGTCGCCTTCGGGCGGCTGGCGCTGCGCGACTACTATCCCAAGCTCACCCAGAAGGAGCGCGACGAGCGCGAGGAATTCCTGCTGGAGGCCAGCCACCTGATGCGCGACCGCTTCGACGCGGTGGAGCTGTGGCAGAATCTCGGCCTTCCCATCGAGGAATGCGCGCAGGCGATGTACGAATCCGGCTTCATGGAGAAGTTCCGCAACTCGCTCTTCACCCGCATCGTCCCCATCGTGAAGGACATCGGCCTGTGGGGGCCCTACATCCAGAAGGGCTACAGCGAGATGGGCGTGATCGACTACGCCAAGACCGACGTGCAGAAGCTCCAGGACGAGGACGAGCACATCGCGCGCCAGTTCGACGCCCGCCGCAGGGACATCGAACGCGTCGTCGCCCGGGCGCAAGCAGCCGTGTAGCCATATCCACGACCTCGTTGCGATCGCGAATATGGTGTCGCAGCCAATTCGGCATTCAACTTCCGCAGACCGGGCCACAGCTTCGAGCAACTCGGCGCGCGAATTTGAATCCCGGGCAATGATAGTGGCAGGCGGCGCCAGTGGAACTGATTGCTTGCACTCTTTCGCCGCCGCCTTTTAGGGAAAAATGCGGTTGAAGCCCGGAGGTGGCCAGGGGCCCTTGCCGCCTCTCCACATGCGTTCGGCGCGTGCGAACAAGTGAATGGCCCGTTCCGGCCTGCGGGCGCGGTGTCGGGTGAGATTCGAAGGCCGCGCGGCTTGGGCATCTTCCGGGCGGTTTTATTGTTCAATATTTGCGTGCAAGGGGCTTTCTTCCCTTGTTGATGTTACGTATTCTACTTGACGTAGAAGGCCGGGGGAAAACATGGAAAACACGCCAGAGAATGTTGACTCGACGACTGATACAGCGCCAAGCGTCATTCCCCTTTCAGCGACCTCAGCCCCGCCGCCGCATCCGCTGGACGCGCAGTGGCATCTCAACAACGATGGACAGAGCTACGGGCCTTATACGGGTCACAAGTTCAAGGAATTTGCAGCGGAGGGTCGCGTGAATGCCGACTCTCAGGTCGTTCGGTCTGGCGCAACCAATTGGCATCGTATTGCCGACGATCCCGTCCTGAGCAGTCTGTTTCCATCACAATTTCCGGCCAATGTTCCGCCCGTTGGTACCGTTTCAGCGGAGAAGGGCGCGACGGTCGTCCAGGTCACGAACAATCTTGCACCCTCGCCCAATCCCCTATTGGCATTCATTGGCGATGGCGGATTGGCGGCGCCAAAATCTCCAGGGGTCGCGCTCCTGCTCTCGCTTCTTCTGTGCGGTGCGGGCCAGATGTACAACGGGCAAATTGGCAAAGGCATCCTGATGCTCATCGGATGCGTCTTGCTTTGGTTCGTTTTGTTGGGCTGGATTATCAATATCTGGTCATGGATCGACGCTTATCAGACGGCGAAAATGATGAACTTTCGCTACCAGCAGCAGCTTATTGCCGTTGCGGCTGCCCGTTGAGCAAGCACGTTGGATGACCGCCTATCGCTGCCCCCTTTGCCTTCTTCCGCTTCAAGAGGGAGAGGTCATATGTCGAGGCTGCAGATGTGTAGTGCCGATCGAGGCCTGGCGCTCGCGTGCGCTTAACGCATTGCACGCAAAAGTGCGAGAAGGCGGCGGTGCCAGATTATTCCTATGGGCCTTGGCGTGTACCCCTCTGTTGATTGTACCTCCCGTCGTTGCCATCGCGATTGTCGTTTTCGGCGCGTCGAAAGTTGCGGATAGCCTGTCCGTCAATCAGCGTGCCGCGATCATAATACTCTGTACAATCAATATCGCGGCCAGTCTCGTCTTTTGGATATTCTTGCGCGCGCACATCGATGCGGGCATCACAACCATCTGGTCATGGCTGGCGGCGCATTTCTGGCAGACCCAGCCCAGAAACGCTGTCCCCCAAGATATTTCAACTTATACGGCTTGATTTGAGCTATTGTCCCTCGTCAAGGCGCTGGCGTGGCCAGGCGCGGCAACCCGCGAATCTGCGGCGGAAGTTTCGGGCTCCCGGAATTGCGGCCAGGCCCTTTATGGAACAACTTGACCGTTTCGTCCATTTCGGTCAAGTTGGGCCATGGCCCAGCTTGCCGAGACCGCCGACGCGCGGCGCGAGGAGATACTCGATGCCGCCATGCGTGTGTTCGGGCGCTATGGCTACCGCAAGACCTCGATGGAGGACCTGGCCGCCGCGGCGGCGATCTCCAAGCAGGGACTCTACCTTCATTTCGTAGGCAAGGAAGACGTATTCCTTGCCGCCTTGCGCAAGTATTTGGACGATGCGCTGGCGGGCGTCGATGCGGCGCTGACACGGCCGGGGGCGTCGCTTCATGCCCGGCTGCTCGGTGCCATGGATGCCTGGTTCGGGCGTCACTTCGAGTTCTTCACTCCCGACGCCTTCGATGTGCTTGAGGAAAGCAGGCGCATGCCCGGCCATGACGATTACAAGTCGGCGTTTCGCGGCAGGCTTGCTAAGGCACTGAAGGAATCGGGCGAATTCAGGCGCGCCGGCAATATCTGCACGCCTCGAGACGTCGCCGGCGTCCTGTTTCTATGCGGGTTGAGCTGGAAGGAGGGCAACGCCTCGCGTGCGGTCTTCCGCGACAAGATGAGCGCGTGCATCCGCGCCTGCTGCCAAATCGAGAAATAGGAGACGGTCATGAGCACGGTCCTGGTCACCGGCGGGTCCGGGTTCATCGGCAGCTACTGCGTCATCCAGCTTCTCGAGAAGGGCCACGAGGTGCGCACCACGGTGCGCAACCTGAAACGCGAAGGCGACGTGCGCGCCATGCTGAAGGCAGGCGGCGCGACCGCCGGCGAGCGCGTGCGCTTCTTCGCGGCGGATCTCGAGAAGGACGAGGGGTGGAAAGAGGCCGCCTCCGGCTGCGACCACATCCTGCACGTCGCCTCGCCCTTCCCGGGCGGCGTGCCGAAGAACGAGGACGACCTGATCGTGCCGGCGCGCGACGGCGCGCTGCGCGTGCTCAGGGCGGCGCGCGAGGCCGGCGTCAAGCGGGTGGTGCTGACGTCTTCCTTCGCCGCCATCGGCTATGGCGCGCCGCCGCGAAACCGGCCGTTCGACGAGACGGACTGGACCGACCTCAGGCATAAAGGGCTCACGCCCTATGTGAAGTCCAAGACCATCGCCGAGCGCGCGGCGTGGGACTTCGTGGCGAAGGAAGGCGGAGGGCTCGAGCTTTCCGTGGTCAATCCGGTGGGCGTGCTGGGGCCGGTGCTGGGCCCGGACTTCTCGACCTCGATCCTGCTGGTGCAGCGCTTCATGGACGGACAGGTGCCGGGCTCGCCGCGGCTGTGGTTCGGGCTCGTGGACGTGCGCGACGTGGCCGACCTGCATATCCGCGCCATGACCGATCCCAGGGCGAAGGGCGAGCGTTTCCTCGCCTCCGCCGGCGACTTCATGAGCATGTCGCAGATCGCGCAGGCGCTGAAAGCGCGGATGGGTGCGGCGGCGGCCCGCGTCAAGACGCGGGAGCTGCCCAACTGGATGGTGCGGCTTGCCGCCCTGCGCGATCCGGCGATCAAGCTGCTGCTGCCGGAACTCGGCAAGAAGAAGAATGCCTCCAACGCCAAGGCCCGGACCGTTCTCGGCTGGCGGCCGCGCTCCAACGAAGACGCAATTGTCGCGACGGCGGAAAGCTTGCTGGGCTTCGGTCTGCTCGCCAAGAGCCGGGCCTAGAGCGCAATCGGGCGAAGTGTGCAACGGTTCGCCCGAAAAATTGCGCGTCAATCAGATACCTGGAGCGGGATCGCGATTCGAAGAAGAGCGATCCTGCGCTAGGGACACCCGCCCTGTCAGCGCCTGAACCTGCGGCCGACGACCCTCATGTCACGTAACGGCAATATCAGAGCGGAAGACGATGGGTCGCGCCGCGCAGTCTCTTGCTCCCATTTCGTGGGCCATCGGCGCAGCACGTTTTCGGCCTGCCATTCCGCGACAGTTTCGAAAACCGTCCGGACGGGATCCCACCACGGAGACTCGGGAGGATGGCCGAAGGTGCGCGCCACGCCGGCGACCTCGGTGATGCGGTGATTTTCGAGCGGGCCGAGAACGGAGCCGCGATAGAAATATTCGTCCCGGATCAGGCGGTGGACCACGTTCATGTTCCGATGGCCTTTTCCGGCCTCGCTTGCCTCGGCAACGTCGATCGCGATAGCGGCGAGGACGCGTCGCGCCCTCAAAATCATGGCCTGGTTTTCGGCCGTGCCGCCGATTGCCGGAAACCAAGCCACTCCAATCTGCATGGCCGCGCTCCAGCATACAGGCATGTCTTCAAACGTCAGATTGCATAACGACATTGTCCGATCTCCCATGTTGGATGGCTTTGGTGAGGCGACGGATATCTTCTTGTCAGGCCATGTCTTTCGTGCCCCCGGCCCTCACATGGCTGCGTGCCCGAAGCCTTCGAAAACCCATTCGAGCTGCGATTTGACGTCGTAGGTTTCCCGCTCTTCAAGGCCGAGGCTGGCGCCGGAATTGATCGCGCGCTGGCGCTCGAAGACGGCGATGGTCCAGTTCTCCAGCTCATGCCGGGAACCACCTTCCATGCTCAGATATCCGACGAGGTGATGATGGTCGTGTACAGGCATGTCGCCAACGAGCACGCCCAAGCGAAACATGAGGGGTGGGATCATCCTGATCGCCCAGACCGCCCATGCGGCGGCCGCCTGGCGGCCCGTAAGTCCGCGGGGCGGCGGCGTGACGAGGCAGAAGCGGCCCACGCAGCGGCTGGCATAGTCGTCACTGTCGGACGGGCCGGTTTTGGTGACCCGCCACTTGTGCTCGGTGAGAAACTGAAGCAACGCCGATATGTGATAGAGCGGAAACAGCGGAGCGAGGATAGACAGAGCGAAAACCCAGAAGGGCATACTCATCGCTGTCACGGCCAGAATCGCCATCCAAGCCAGGACAAACCTGCGATGCATGGGCGAGCAGGTGATGAGACTCGACCTGAAGCGCGCGTTCAGGAATGTGAGGTGATAAGACGGCGAGACGATGGTCTTGGCCAACAACACGTAGAGCTCGCGTTTTCCCAACCCTGGACGAAAGCCCAGCTGGTGAAGGAAGGCCGCATCGGGATCTTCCTCGGTCGTGAACTTCGGCTTGCAGTGGTGGATCTTGACGTGGTCATGCCGGTACTCGTCCGGATTTTGGGAAAGCGAGATTGCGGTGGTGATGTGCGCGAGCCAACGATTCGACTTCCGCCACCGCTTGGATACCGCGTGGTGCACGGCGTGATGCGCAAAGGTGACCTGCTGCGTCCGGAACCGCCCGGTTACCGCGATCAACAAGACAGGCATGGCAGGCAGCGACGCCAGCGCCCACAGCAGGCTGTGCGACGCCGCCATGAGCAGGGCGTACAGCAGAAAAACCAGCAGCCCCAACGTGCCCGTGCTGACAAACCACCATTGAAGGCCGTCGAGATCGAACTCGGGTTCCTGATGGGGCAGCGCTTTGCCGACGACGCGGCTCACCAGATCATTGAAGAGAGCGGAAGGCGTTTCCAGCCGGGCGCGGCTGGCGCTCCCCGAAGTCGGATTTCCGCGGTCCGGACCGCTTCGTACGATTGAGGAAGGTACCGGCCGATTGATGGGGATCGTATCGTGCATGGGCTGCCTCTTTTGCCGATGTTGCCTGTTATGGCTGTTTTGTACAACATCGACATAATAGCCGGAACTAACAGCCTGTCAAGGCGCGCGGACAAAAGGATATATAATTGCTTATAGCAGATATTATATTGCTTATTTGGACGTAGGAGTTGACAATAATGGCGAGTTGTACGAAGTTGCGCAAATCGCGTCATTGGATTACGGAGACTGGTCATGAGGAAGACCGACCGCACGTGCCGCCGAATGCCGCTGACAAGGATGCCGATCGATCCAGCGGTCCAAGAACGGATTGAAAGCTTGGGCGAGCACGAGAAGTCGTTCTTCTGGGAAACGGTTTTGATCGCCGAAAGCAGTCTCCCGAAATTCCTTGTCCAGGGGAATCTGAGTCCGCTGATCGTGTCCGAAAATCAGGAGCTGGGATTGAGCTGCGCGCTTTCCGTTTCCTTCGACCCGGCCAAGGAAATCTTTTTCGTCGCTGCCTTCGCGATGAGGGAATTGAACGAGTCTGCCGGGTTCATCGAAACTTTCATGAACAGGCCCGCGCGGACAGACATCGTTCAGATGCCCCTGAGAGAGCTGCTGATCGATGCGGCGGCCTGGACGCGGCTCAAGGGCCTGAACGAGCGTGAAAAGAAGTTCTTCTGGGACGCGTTTTCGATCGGAGAAAAGAGGCTGCCGGAATATTACGCCAAGGGGCTCCTGAATGCCGTGGTCGTTGCCGAAGACGAAGCGTTGGGATTGATCTGCGCGCTTCAGATCTGCTTCGACCCGATTGGGGAGCAATTTTTTGTCATCGCCTTTGCGATGCAATGTCTGATCCCCGGTTTCTCGGGGATCGAGGAATTTCTCGAGGGTATCCGGCGCGGTCCACATGCGGCGGAGGAGGATCCCGCGGCGCGACCTGTCGCGATCTGGTATGATGCGTGGCTTGCCGATGCAGCGATGCCGCCCGAAGAGCGAGCCAGCCGCTACAATGCCTTCATGCTGCAACTCTCCGGGACGCTCATGCCGGCGCTTCGGCCGGTGCGCGAGGGGTCTTGCGATTCCCGGCCACGGCGGCTGGCTCCGGCAAGTGCCGATTGCAGATGGATCATTCAGGCCACGCAACCCGTTTTGTCCGGCGCGCAAAAGGACGGGTGGACGAAGGATTTCACGGCCGCGCTGGCGCTCGACGCACCCTCGTTCGGGACGCGTCGCGGCACGGACGACGACCCCGGCCGGCACGTGTCGACCGCATTCGACAATTGCGGCGGCATGCCATCGGTCGTGAAATGGAATCCTTCGGGCGAGCGATCCGGCATCCAGGCCGTCAGATCGACCCTGTTCGGGTCTTCGGCCGTCAGGCATGAACTCACGGCGGCGATGCACGGTGCTTGCCGCGGCATGCCGCCGTTCGCGGCGAAGTCGGCCAAGCCGGCCGGCAAGCGTTTCAAGATTGACGCCCATATCGGCAAAATCCCGGGGGGGATTCTGATGCGTTACATGAAGGGATGTCCGGTCGATTATGGCGGAGGCGGCAGGACTCAAGTCCTCTCTGCAAAATCGCTGATTCGTCAATGGCCAGGTCGCCGTTTTCAAGTGGCTGTACGCGGTTGAATTGTCGTGCGGTTTCCTTTTCAACCCCTACAAACGAAACGGTGAATCAGATGTCTCGAATTACCAATCGGCAGGGCGGGAGCCCGCGCAATGCCACACACCCGAAGGGCACCGAGCCTGAGGTGCGCGGCGAAACGCCGGACCAGCCGGCGTCCACGTCTCAGGTGTATTCCTCGACCGAAGGCCGCCAGAAGTTTCCTGACTTCCTGCAGGTGACCTATGGCGAAAAGGCGATCATCGGATTCGACCGCTATGGCCGCGCGCTGGGCGCGATCGTTCCGATCGAGGCCGTGCAGATGCTGGCCGAGGATACCCATGTCGATGACGACATGCGCCGCAGAATCAAGCGGACGGCAAAGTCGCTCCTCGAAGAACTGAGCGCGACATCGACCCACGTGCCCGCCGGCGTGAAGAGGGAACTGGTTTCCCCGCGGCGGATGACGGCCAAGGATCAGAATCATGCGCATCCGCACCACGCGGCTTCCGACGGCGACCAGACCGGCGAGAACCCTCCCGCCAAGGGTGGCAAGAAAGGAACCAAGGAAATTGACGTAGGGAGAGGATAGCTGAACCCCGACGTCGCAACCGTCCTCGCTGACACGCACTTCCCGCGCATTTGTGAGCCGGACCCACCGCGCCCCAACCTGCGCAAACTTGAGGTTGGGCAGGCAGACGTGCTGGAATGGGCACGGATAACCAGCCCAAACAACATCTCGCCAACGGGAGTTCACGCCATGCAGGACAAGCTCAAATTCTACATCGACGGCAAGTGGGTGGGCCCCGTGACGCCCAGGGCGCTGGAGGTGATCAATCCGGCCAACGAGGAGCCGTTCGCGCGCATCTCGCTGGGCTCCAGGGCCGACGTCGACAAGGCGGTGGCCGCGGCGCGCAAGGCCTTCGAGACCTTCTCCCGCACGACGAAGGAAGAGCGCCTCGCCCTCCTCGGCAAAATCATCGAGGTCTACCAGAAGCGCTATGGCGACATCGTGCAGGCGATCTCCATGGAGATGGGCGCGCCGCTCGGCCTCTCCAAGAACGCGCAGGCCGCGATGGGCATGGCGCATCTTTCGCAGGCCGCGAAAGTGCTGAAGGACTTCGAATTCGAGAAGGTCGAAGGCACCACCGCCATCGTGCGCGAGCCGGTGGGCGTGGTCGGCATGATCACGCCGTGGAACTGGCCCATCAACCAGATCGCCTGCAAGGTGGCGCCCGCGCTGGCGGCCGGCTGCACCATGGTGCTCAAGCCGTCTGAAATCGCGCCGATGAACGCGATGCTGTGGGCCGAGGTCATGGACGAGGCCGGCGTGCCGCCGGGCGTGTTCAACCTCGTCAACGGCGACGGGCCCACGGTGGGCGAAGCCATGTCGTCCCATCCCGGCATCGACATGATGTCGTTCACCGGCTCGACGCGCGCGGGCATCGCGGTGGCCAAGGCCAGCGCCGACACCGTCAAGCGCGTGGCGCAGGAACTGGGCGGCAAATCCGCCAACATCGTGCTCGACGACGCCGATCTCCAGAAGGCGGTGGTCGGCGGGGTGATGAACATGATGTCCAACTCCGGCCAGTCCTGCAACGCGCCCTCGCGGATGTTCGTGCCGCGCGCCAAGCACGACCAGGCGGCGCAGATCGCCAAGGCCACCGCCGAGAAAGTGAAGGTCGGCGATCCCTTCGCCGAAGGCACGACCATGGGGCCCGTGGTGAGCGAGGCGCAGTTCAACAAGATCCAGGGCCTCATCAAGAAGGGCATCGATGAAGGTGCCACGCTCGTGACCGGCGGGCTCGGCAGGCCGGAGGGCATGAACCGCGGCTACTATGTGCGGCCCACTATCTTCGCCAACGTCTCCAACGACATGACCATCGCACGCGAGGAGATTTTCGGGCCGGTGCTCTCGATCCTGCCCTACGAGAGCGAGGCCGATGCCATCAGCATGGCGAACGACACGGTCTACGGCCTCTCCGGCTATGTGCAGTCCGGCGACATCGCCCACGCCCGCAAGGTGGCGAGCCAGCTGCGCACCGGCAACGTGCATCTCAACGGCGCCGGCGTGGACCTCAACGCGCCCTTCGGCGGCTACAAGCAGTCCGGCACGGGCCGCGAATGGGGCGAGTTCGGCTTCGAGGAATTCCTCGAGGTCAAGGCCGTGCTCGGCTACGGCGAGAAGGCGGCGTAACAGCCGGCGAACGCCTGCCTGAAGGGCCGCGCCCGCAAAGCGCGGCCCTTTTCGACGTTCCGCGAGATGGTGATTGCGGCCAATGGTGGGCGCTGCGCGATTTCAGGATTGCCGGAGCTGCTGTTGCTGGACGCCGCCCATATCGTCGATGACCGGAATGAGGCGCCCGGCCAACCGGTGATCAACAACGGCATTCCCTTGTCCAAGATCCATCATGCTGCGTTCGACGCGCAGCTCATCGGGATTGATCCGGGCCTGAGGGTTCATGTTTCGGAACGGCTTCTCGCGTTGCATGACGGCCCGACATTGGACGCATTGCGGCGATTTAACGGGAGTTTGCTGCACCCGCCGCTGCGGTCCGGCGACCGGGACCGCCTGGCACAACGCTTCGAGCTGTTTTGCGCGGCCGCCTGACCGTAGTCAGGTGGCCGCCGGGGAGATCACCAGCCTGTGACATTGCCTGCTACTGGCGCCCGGGCGGCAAAATCCCTAGTTTCCTGCCCGGGCCGCGTTCGCGGCGCTGGCATCCTGGGAGGGTTTCATGAGGCCTGTGGTCGTTTTGTTCGGGGCCGCCGCGCTGGCGGCCGTCACCATGGCGTTCGCCAAGGACGCCCCGTCTTCCACCGACCAGACGCCCCCGCCGGCCCCCGACCAAAAAAGCGCGTTCTTCAAGCCCACCGAGTCGGTCACCAACGGTTCGGTGACGGTGGAAGGCGACACCGTCTCCTACCAGGCGGTGGCCGGCACGCTGGTCGTCCACGCCAAGGACTATGACGACGTGGAGGGCGACACCGAGAAGCCCAAGGAGACCAAGGACAGCCCGGCCGAAGCCTCGATGTTCTATGTCGCCTATTTCCGCCGCGGCGGCGACCAGGGCTCGCGCCCGATCACCTTCCTGTTCAACGGCGGGCCCGGCTCCTCCACGGTGTGGCTGCACATGGGCGCCTTCGGGCCCAGGCGCGTGGTGACGCTGGACGACAGCCACACGCCGGCCGCGCCCTACAAGGTCGTCAACAACGACTACAGCCTGCTCGATGCCTCCGACCTCGTCTTCGTGGACGCGCCCGGCACGGGCTTCAGCCGCATCGCCGGCAAGGACAAGGAGAAGGCGTTCTACGGCGTGGACGCCGATGCGCGCGCCTTCACCGACTTCGTCACCGAGTTCCTCAGCCGCTACGATCGCTGGAACTCGCCCAAATATCTCTTCGGCGAAAGCTACGGCACGCCGCGCGCCTCAGTGATGGCCTACGACCTGCAGAGCGACAAGAGCCTCGACCTCAACGGCGTGATCCTGCTGTCGCAGATCCTGAACTTCGACCTCTCGGTCGACGGGCCGGACGCCAACCCCGGCGTCGATCTTCCCTATGAAGTGGCGCTGCCGACCTATGCCGCCACCGCGCTCTATCACCACAAGGTGCCCGGCAACGTCGCTGACGTCCAGAAATGGGCGCAGGCCGCCGAGCATTTCGCGATGACGGACTATGCGCGCGCTCTCAGCGTCGGTGACAGCCTGTCGCGGGCCGAGCGGCTGACCATCGCCAACAAGCTGCACTACTTCACCGGCCTGCCGGTCAGCTACATCCTGAAGGCCAATCTCAGGATCGACGGCGGCGAATTCGAGAAAACGCTGCAGCAGGACACCGACACCACCACCGGGCGGCTGGACACGCGCTTCTCCGGCCCGACCCTCGACCCGCTCAGCAAGGAAGCCGATTACGATCCGCAATCGGCGGCGATCAGCTCGGCCTATGTCTCGGCGTTCAACGACTATGCGCGCACCTCGCTGAAGTACGGCCAGAACCAGGCTTACCTGCCCGAGATCAACGTGTTCAAGTGGTGGGACTTCAAGCACCAGCAGCCGAACACCGGATTCGCCTTCCCGGGCTCGACCAACGTGATGCCCGACATCGCCACCACGATGAAGACCGATCCGCAGCTGCATGTGATGGTCAATGGCGGCTATTTCGATCTCGCCACGCCCTACTACGAAGGCTGGTACGAGATGCACCATCTGCCGATCCCCGACAGCCTGAGGGGCAACATCGAGTATCACTACTACCCGTCGGGCCACATGGTGTACGCGCATGAGGAATCGCTGAAGGCGCTGCACGACAACGTGGCCGACTTCATCAAGCGGACGGAAAACAACCAGACGCACTGACCCCCCGCGCCATGGCGCAGGATCACGCCGTACACGAAGCCTTCGGGCCGCCCTTGTCGCCGCTCGAGGCGGCGAGTTCCATCGCGCTGGGCGCGGTGGCGCTGCTCATGGCGGGCGTGGTGGCGGAGATGCTGGGCCAGCTCGCCGACGAGGGCCGCCTCGGCGCCCAGAGCATCGGCTTCGTGGCCTCGCTCGAAGGCATCACCATGGCGGTGTCGACGGGGCTGGCGGGAATCCTGATCAAGCCCCGGAACCTGCGATGGATCGGCGCGGTGGCGGCGGCCGTGCTGGTCGCGACGGATCTCGCCAGCATGTGGACCTCGGGGGCCGGCGTCTACGCGGTGCGGTTCCTGGCGGGCATCCCCGAGGGTATCCTTCTGTGGCTGACCGTGAACATGATCGCGCGCACGGAGGTGCCCGAGCGGTGGTCGGCGGTGTTCTTCACCGCCTTCGTGGGCGCACAGCTGGTGCTGGCGCTGGCGTGCTGGGCCTATGTCATGCCGCGCTGGGGCGCGAATGGCGGGCTTGCCGCGCTGGCAGCGTGCTCGCTGCCCGCGCTCTATTTCGCGTTCCGTGCGCCGGACAGCTTTGCGCCCCTGCCCAAACCCGAGGGCGAGACAGGGTCGCCTCCCATCCGCGGCTGGGTGGCGCTCCTCGCCACGCTGTTCCTGGCGGGCGCCGCCCCCGCTGTGGGCACGTTCCTGCAGCCGCTGGCGCATCAGTCCGGCCTCAGCGCCGACGTGGCGCGGGAGGCGGTGTGGGTGTCGCTGGTGGCGCAGGTGGCGGGCGGGGTGACGGCGACCGCGCTCGCCGGCCGCATCCATTACCTCACCGTGTTCATCTTCACCGGCCTGGGATTGCTCGCCTGCTGGGCTGTGATCGATTTCGTGATCCCGGCTTGGGCCTTCGTGAGCGCCAACGCGCTGGGCGGCTACGCCGCCGTGGCACTGGGGCCGTTCCTGGTGCCCATGACCATCGAGGCCGACCCGTCGCGGCGGGCCGCGGTGCTGAGCGCAAGCACGCAGGTGCTGGCAGGGTCGCTCGCGCCTTTCGCCGCGGGCCTGTCGGTGCGCCAGGGCAACGCGCATGGCTCGCTGCTCGTCGGCGTGGCGTTCCTGTTCGCCGGCCTCCTCGTCGTCGCGGGCCTGCATTTCCATGCCGTGCGGCTTCGCACGCACGCGCCCGCCGCCTGACAAATTCCGGGGCGGCGTTACTTCTCCATGTCCGGATAGGGTCCCTTGCCGCCATTGGCGATGAACTGGTCGATATGGGCGGTGAGCACCGGCAGCGGCACCGAGCCCAGCTCCAGCACTGCATCGTGGAAGGCGCGGATGTTGAACCTGGGGCCGAGCGCGGCTTCGGCCTTCGCGCGCGCCTTCTCGATCGCCATCATGCCGAGATAGTAGGACAGCGCCTGCCCCGGCCAGGCGATGTAGCGGTCCACCTCGGTCTCGATCTCGTGGTCGGCAAGGGCCGTGTTGTCGTGCAGGTATCGGATCGCCTGCTCGCGGGTCCAGCCTTGCGAATGGATGCCGGTGTCCACCACCAGCCGGGCGGCGCGCCACATCTGGTAGGTGAGGTAGCCGAACTTTTCATAGGGCGTCTTGTAGATGCCCATCTCCACGCCGAGATGCTCGCAGTAGACCGCCCAGCCCTCGCCATAGGCCGAGATGTAGGTCTTCTGGCGGAACTCCGGCAGCTCCTTGTGCTCGGCCGCGATCGGCATCTGGAAAGCGTGGCCCGGCGCGGATTCGTGCAGCGTGAGCGCGGGCAGATTGTAGAGCGGACGCGAGGGCAGATCGTAGGTGTTGACCAGATAGATGCCCGGCCCGCCCCGGCCGGAGGTGTAGAACGGCGCGATGTCGGCCGGCACCGGCTTGATGGCGAAGCGCTCGCGCGGGAGGTAGCCGAAATATTGCGACGCTACGCCGTCGAATTCCTTGGCGACCCAGGCCGCGTCCTTGAGCAGTTCCTCCGGCGTCCTGGCGTAGAACTGGGGATCGGTGCGCAGGAAATGCAGAAAAGACGGGAAATCGCCCTTCCAGCCCGCTTCCCGCATGGTCGCCACCATCTCGTCATGGATACGCGCGACCTCCTTGAGGCCGAGCGCGTGGATCGCGGCGGGATCCATGTCGAGCGTGGTGTATTCGAGGATCTGCGCCCGGTAATAGGCCTTGCCGTCCGGCAGGTCCTCCGCCGCGAGCGTGGTACGGGCGCCGGGGATGTAGTCCTGCTGCAGGAAGACGAGCAGGCCGCGATAGGCGGGCACCACGTCGTCCGTGATGGCCTTCACGGCCTCGGCCCTGAGTTCGGCCTGCGTGGCGGCCGGGATCGCTTCCGGCATCCTGCGGAACGGGGTGTAGAAGAGATTGTCTTCGGTCTTCGCGTCGATCACCGTGGCCACGGACTTGTCGCGGCCGGTTAGCGTCACTTTCGGCGGGGTGAAGCCGCGGGCGAGGCCTGCGCGCATGTTCGCGATCTCGTCGCGGAAATAGCGCGGGATGTCCTTCAGCTGGGAGAGATAGGCGCGGTAGTCGGCCTCGTTGTGGAAGTCCTTGCGGGCGGTGTAGCCGAGATCGGTCCAGAACGTGGTGTCGGAATTGAGCGGCTTCTCATATTCCCGGAATTCCTGATCGGCGATCAGGACCGCGATCTGGGGCCTGTAGACGTCGTAGTTGATCTTGTCCGCGGCAGAGAGCTTGTCGCGGGGAATGCCATCCAGCTCCTTCATGACCTCCCGCCAATAGGCCAGGCGGCGGTCCTGCGCGGCCTTGTCGATCGCGGGCAGGTGATCGGCGGGCTTTTCGCCGTCCTCGTCGTCCTCGCCGGCGAATTCGTGTTCGCGCCAGTCCCATTCGCGGGTGTAGAGCGCCTTGAAGCGCGCGTCCCAGTCCGGGGCGTGCGCCGGCGCCGCCATCGCGGCCGCCATCATGCCCAATCCCGCCAGTGCCGATATCATGTGCGATCTCCCCTTGACGGGACGCATCATAAACGGGCGGGGCGGCATTTCCAGACGGAACAATCGGCGGGTGCACACGTTGAGGGCGTGGGGCAAAAGCCCGCTGCGCAATCGCCGAGGATCGAAGGAGGCCGGCATGGCCCGGACAAGGAAGAAAAAGACTCGCGCCACGAAGCGTCGCGCGGCCGCGCGCGGCCGCAAACCCGCCCGCAAGACACCTGCCGCGAAGCCCCGCAAGACCAGATCCCGCAAGGCGGCGTCCAGAACCGGGGCCCGCAAGACGGCGCGCAAGACGCCCCGGAAGCCCGCGGCGAGGCGCAGCCGCGGTGACGTGATGGGAGAAGGCAACTACTCCGCGGCGCGGCGCTTCCGCAAAAGCGAAACCGCCTTCGTCGACCGCAACCGCGCGCGCATCCACGACATGGGCGAAGCGGCGCAAACCGCCATGAAGAGCGCGGAAGGCGCCGAGCTGCGCGCCGCGGAAGCCGAAGCCGCGTCGCACTCCCATGCGCCGTCCGCCGAGTAGCGGGAATTCAGAATTCGCTCGCCGCGAGCCATAGCCGGGCGAGCGCCTCGAGGCCGGCGCGATCCTCCGCGTCGAAGCGGGAGAGGAGCGGGCTGTCGATGTCCAGCACGCCGATCGCCGCGCCGCCCCGGACGAGCGGCACGACGATTTCCGAATTGGAGGCGGCGTCGCAGGCGATGTGGCCGGGAAAGGCATGCACGTCCGCGACGACAAGTGTTTCGCGGCGCGCGGCCGCCGTGCCGCACACGCCCCTGCCCATTTCGATGCGCACGCAGGCGGGCTTGCCCTGGAACGGCCCCAGCACCAGCGCGCCGCCTTTCAGGAAATAGAATCCGGCCCAGTTGAGCCCGTCGAGCCCGCCGTAGATCAGGGCCGAGAGATTGGCGGCGTTGGCGATGGCGTCGCGCTCGCCTTCGAACAGCCCGCGCGCCTGAAGCGCGAGATCGGCGTAGAGCTCGCGCTTGCCGCCCTGGGGTCGCGTGGCGGCGAAGGTCATTTCGGCTCGAACTTCAGGGCGGCACCGTTCATGCAATAGCGCAGGCCCGTGGGCTGCGGCCCATCCTCGAAGACGTGGCCGAGATGGCCGCCGCAGGCCGCGCAGTGCACTTCGGTGCGCGTCATCATGTGGCTGCGGTCGGTGGAAGTCGCCACGGCGCCGTCCTTGGCGGCGTAGAAGCTCGGCCAGCCGGAACCGCTTTCGTACTTGGTGGTGGATTCGTAGAGCGGTGCGCCGCAGCCGGCGCACAGGAACTCGCCCCGGCGCTTCTCGTGGTTGAGCGCGCTCGAACCCGCGGGCTCGGTGCCGTGCTTGCGCAGCACGCGGTAGGCATCCGGCGAAAGCGCGCCCTGCCACTGCGCATCGGTCTTCTCGACCTTGTATTTGCCGTCGGGCATTCTTCCTCTCCTTTTTCCTGGCGCGCTCCATTCGCGCGGCATGACCGCTCCGTTACGGCTTCATGTAGGAGTCGCGGATGATGGATTTCAGCAGCTCCGACAATTTGCCGTGATTGCCGAATTCCCAGGCGCCGCCATAGGCGATGTCGTCCACCTTCCAGCCCGCCGGCGTCCTCACCAGGTAGACGGTGTCGGTCCAGTCCACGGGCTTGTCCTGCGGGCGGGGACGGGCGTCCTGGTAATGGCCCTCCAGCGCGCAGGTGCCTTTCTTCGGGTCGCAGGCGCCGACCCTGAACGAAGTGATGCCCTCGAAATTGGGCGAGAACAGGTCGCCCTCCACCAGCGGCGGCACGTTCTTGTTGGCCCTGGCGTAGCGGGTCTCGGCGGCCTCGCCGTCTTCCAGTTGCTTCAGGAGCCGGGGCGACACGGTGGGCGCGTATTTCGCGCGCGTCGCGGCGTCGGGGATTCCGTCCTGATCGGTGTGGGCGTGGACGGCGTAGAAGGCGGTCACGGCGCCGGCCATGGCCCTGCCCTCATCGGGCGGCGCCGCGGCCAGGGCTGGAGAAGCCGCGAGAACCAGCGCGGCGACCAGGAGCCGGGCGCTCATCGGGACTCCTTCAGAAGATCGCGGATCTCGCGCAGCAGCAGCACGTCCTCGGACGGCGGCGGCGCGGGCGCGTCCGGCGCGGGCGTCTTGAGCCGGTTGAGCTGGCGGATGATGAGGAACAGCACGAAGGCGACGATGAGGAATTGCAGGATGGTGTTGATGAAGACGCCGTAGTTGACGGTGATCGCGCCCAGCTTCTGCGCTTCGGCCAGCGTCGCGGGGTGGCTGCCCTTGAGCGTGACGTAGAGATTGGTGAAATCGAGGCCGCCGGTGAGCCACCCCAGGGGCGGGGTGATCACGTCCCTCACCAGCGAATTGACGATGGCGGTGAAGGCGGCGCCCACCACCACGCCCACCGCCAGATCCAGCACGTTGCCGTGCATGGCGAATTTCCGGAATTCCTTCCACATCGGCGCATGTCCCCGGTCCGCGCCCGGAAACATAGCGCAAACCGCCGCGCTGTCACCCGGCGCTCAGGCCGGCGGAATCCGCAGCCGGAAGGTGAGGCCCAGGCTGTCGGAATGGACTTCGAGCCCGGCATCGAGCTTTTCCGAGAGGGAGTGGATGAGCTTCAGTCCGAGGCCGCCATCCTTCTTCCAGTCGAACCCCTCCGGAAGCCCCACGCCGTCGTCGGCGGCCTCCAGCGACACGCTGCCGTCGGCATTGGCCCAGCAGCTCAGGCTGAAGAAGGTCGGCAGGCCCGTCGGGTGCGCGTGCTTGAGTGCATTCATCACGATCTCGTCCACGATGAGCATCGCCGTTTGCGCCTGCTCCGCCGTCACGATGCACCCTGTCTCGAGCCGCGCCGAAATGGAGAGCCGGCCCTCCAGCGCCAGCAGCGCCGAAAGCTCCTTGGCGAACTCGATGACGTGCATGCCGAGATCGACGTTTTCGCTGTCCGTGCGATGCGCCAGGCGGCGATGGAAGTTTCCGATCGAGGCGATCTTTCCCGTCGTTTCCTGCAGCAGGCCGCGCACATGCGTCCTGGTCAGGGTTTCGGGGCCCCTGGCGACATGGGCGGACTGCATCTGCACAAGGCCGGCGAGCAGGGACAGATGATTGGCGATGCGGTGGTTGGATTCGGCGACGCGGTCGGCGTCTGCGGGCTTGTCGTGTTCCAGTGCGGCCATGGCCGGCCTCCTTTTGATCGGGAACACTACCTCCGGTGCCGGCCGAAAACAAGTTTTATTTAATAATATCAATGAGTTGAGTTAGAATAGGCCGGCTTTGCCCCATTCGGCGCTGAAGGCGCCGGAAACCAAATCGACCAGCTTTCGTTAATGCGCTCAGAGTGCCATTCCTGCTAAGAGTGAGTAATTGGCTGATACCCGCGCTGGCGGAGACAGGGGGCAAGGTGGTGGATCTGACCCGAGGCGAACGTCTGCAGATCATGCTGACCAAGAGCGAAGTCGAGGCGCTCGATTCCTGGCGGTTTTCACGGCACATGCCGAGCCGCGCCGCGGCCGTGCGCGAGCTTCTCAAGCGCGGGCTTGTGGCGGACGGTTTCGATCTGGCCGAGCCGGGCCGGAAATCGGCCGACTATGGGGTGACCGGCGCCCCGGCCGGCGACCGGGACGCTTCGAGCCGCGGCGGGACGTAGCGCCGCCCGCCTTGCTTTTGGGCGCCCATTCCGTCTAAGACGCCGCCTCTTTCGGGGCCGCCCGGCGACAGGGCATGCCGAGGCGACCCTCAAAGGTATCGGGCCATCAAGGCCTTGAGGAGACCGAAATGCCCAAGATGAAGACCAAATCGGGCGCCAAGAAGCGCTTCAAATTCACCGCGAAAGGCCGGGTCAAGACCGGCCAGGCCAACCACCGCCACCGGCTGATCCGCAAGTCCAAGCGCTCGCTGCGCGAGCTCAAGGGCACCTCCGTGCTGTCGGATTCCGAAACGCAGCGCGTGAAGCGCTGGATGCCGTACGGCTGAGGAGAACAGAACCATGTCCCGTGCTCCCCGCGCCGTACCGAGCCATGCCCGCCGCAAGAAGGTCTTCAAGCAGGCCAAGGGCTTCTATGGCCGCCGCAAGAACAACATCACCTCGGCCAACGCCGCGGTCGACCGTTCGCTGCAGCACAACTATATCGGGCGCAAGCTCAAGAAGCGGAATTTCCGCGCGCTCTGGATCCAGCGGATCAACGCCGCCGTGCGCGAGCACGGCCTCACCTACAGCCGATTTATGAGCGGGCTCGCGAAGGCGGGTATCGAGATCGACCGCAAGGTGCTTTCCGACCTCGCCATCCACGAGCCCGCGGCCTTCAAGGCCCTGGTGGATCAGGCCAGCAAGTAAGTCGCTTCACGCCTTCCACCGTCCTCCCATTTCTCCATTGGTGGAAGTCTGACATGAGCGATATCGAAAGACTGGAGCGCGATCTTCTCGCCGCGATCGACGACGCGCGCGACGAGGCCGCGCTCGAAACCATCCGCATCGGCACGCTGGGCAAGAAGGGCTCGATCAGCGAGCTCCTGAAGACGCTGGGCGCCATGAGCCCGGAAGAGCGCAAGACGCGGGGGCCCAGGATCAACGGATTGCGCGACCGCGTGGCCGCGGCCATCGCCGCGCGCAAGACGGCGCTGGGCGAGGCCGCACTCGACGCGCGGCTTGCCGGCGAGCGCGTGGACGTGACGCTGCCGCCGCGCCCTGAGCCCGCCGGCACCCTTCATCCCGTCAACCAGGTGCTGGACGAGATCACCGCGATCTTCGCCGACCTGGGCTTTTCCATCGCCGACGGCCCGGACGTGGAGTTCGACGACTACAACTTCACCAGGCTCAATATCCCGCCCGACCATCCCGCGCGGCAGATGCACGACACGTTCTACGTCGCCCGGCAGCCCGACGGCTCCCAGCACGTGCTGCGCACGCACACTTCGCCCGTGCAGGTGCGCACCATGCTGGCGCGGAAGCCGCCGATCCGCATCGTCTCGCCCGGGCGCACCTATCGCGTGGACAGCGACGCCACCCACTCACCCATGTTCCATCAATACGAGGGCCTGGTGGTCGACCGCGCCATCAGCCTCGGTCACCTGAAGTGGGTGCTGGAGGAGTTCTACAAGGCGTTCTTCGAGGTGGCGGAAGTGGAGCTGCGGCCCAGGCCCTCCTACTTCCCCTTCACCGAGCCCAGCGTGGAATGGGACATGCGCTGCGACCGCTCGCTGCCGGGCAAGATCGTGTTCGGCACGGGCAACGACTGGCTGGAGCTGGCCGGCTCCGGCATGGTCAATCCGCGCGTGCTCCAGATGTGCGGCATCGATCCGGAAATCCATTCCGGCTTCGCCTTCGGCGGCGGGATCGACCGGCTCGCCATGCTGAAATACGGCATTCCGGACATCCGCCCGTTCTTCGAATCGGATCTGCGCTGGCTGAGGCATTACGGCTTCCAGCCGCTGGATGTGCCCTCGCTCGAGGGAGGGCTCAGCCGATGAAATTCACGCTCTCCTGGCTCAAGCGCCATCTCGACACGCAGGCGGACGCCGCCGCCGTCGCGGACAGGCTCACCTCCATCGGCCTCGAAGTGGAATCGGTCGAGGACGCCGGCGCGCGGCTGAAGGATTTCACCGTCGCCCGCGTGATCTCCGCGGAGAAGCATCCCAATGCGGACAAGCTGAAGCTCTGCATGGTGGACACCGGCGCGGGCGCACCCGTGCAAGTGGTGTGCGGCGCGCCCAACGCGCATACCGGCATGAAGGCGGTGTTCGCGCGGCCCGGCGTGGTCATCCCGGCGACGGGCGCGGAACTGAAGGTGGGGACGATCCGCGGCGTCCAATCGCGCGGCATGCTGTGCTCGGCACGCGAGCTGATGCTGGGCGACGACCATGACGGCATCATCGAGCTTGCGGCGGACGCGGCGGTGGGCGAGCCGGCGGCGAAGGCGCTCGGCCTCGACGATCCCGTCATCGACGTCTCCGTCACGCCCAACCGCGGCGATTGCACCGCCGTCCATGGCATCGCGCGCGATCTCGCCGCCGCCGGCATGGGCCGGCTGCGCCAGGGCGATCTCGCGCCGGTGCCCGGCAAATTCGCCTCGCCGATCGAGACCGCGCTCGATTTCCCGCCGGGCGAAGAAAGCGCGGCGCCCATGTTCGCGGGGCGCCTGATCAGGGGCGTGAAGAACGGGCCGTCGCCCAAATGGCTGCAGGACTGGCTGAAGGCGGTGGGCCTTCGCCCGATCTCCGCGCTGGTCGACGTGACAAACTTCGTTTCGCTCGACCGCGGGCGGCCGCTGCACGTGTTCGACGCGGCCAGGCTGACCGGAAATCTTCGCGCCCGCTTGGCGAAGGACGGCGAACAGGTGCCGGCGCTCGACGGCAAGACCTACACCCTCGATTCCCGCATAGTCGTCATCGCCGACGACCGCGCCGCGCAGGGCATCGGCGGGGTGATGGGCGGGGAGGAGTCCGCCTGCACGGATGCGACCACGGATGTGTTCATCGAGTCCGCGCTGTTCGATCCGGTGCGCGTCGCGCGCGCGGGCCGCATCCTGGGCATCGTGTCGGATGCGCGCTACCGCTTCGAGCGCGGCGTCGATCCGGAATTCGTGCTGCCCGGGCTCGAGCTCGCCACGAAGATGATCCTGGATTTCTGCGGCGGCGAGCCGGGCGAGGTCGTGGTCGCGGGCAAGCCGCCGGAGTGGCGGCGCACCATCGCGTTCGATCCGGCGCGCGTGCGTTCGCTGGGCGGCATCGACGTGCCGACGGGCGAGATCGGGGCGATCCTCACGCGGCTTGGATTCGCGGTGGAGGGCGAGGGGCCGATGCGCGTGAGCCCGCCATCGTGGCGCGGCGACATCATGGGCCAGGCCGATCTCGTGGAAGAGGTGGTGCGCATCCACGGGCTCGCGCATGTTCCCTCCGAAGCCCTGCCCCGCCCCACCGCGGTGGCGAAGACCGCGCTCACGCCCGCGCAGAAGCGGCTGCGGGTGGCGCGGCGCGCGCTGGCCGCGCGCGGCTTCCACGACACGATCAATTTCACCTTCATCCCGCGCGCGCATGCGCGGCTGTTCGGCGGCGGCGACGACGCACGCCAGATCGAGAACCCCATCGCGGCCGATCTCGATGCGCTGCGCCCCAGCGTGCTGCCCTCGCTTCTGGCCGCGGCCGGGCGCAACCAGGCGCGCGGCTTCGCCGAGATGATGCTGGCGGAAGTGGGCGCGCAATTCCTGAGCGGGCTGCCGGAAGGCCAGGCCAATGTCGCCGCCGGCATCCGCGTGGGCGCCGGTCAGCGCAGCTGGACGAAATCGGCGCACCCCGCCGATGTTTTCGACGCCAAGGCCGACATGCTGGCCGTGCTGGAGGCGGCGACGGGCGCAGCCATGACCGCGCCGGTCAGGGCGGGCGCCGCATCCTGGTACCACCCCGGCCGCTCCGGCACGCTGGCGCTGGGAGCCAAGACCATCGCCATGTTCGGCGAGATCCACCCCCGCGTGCTGGCGGCGCTCGACGTGAAAGGCCCGGTGGCGGGGTTCGAGATCTTCATGGACGCGATCCCCGAGCCGAAGGCGAAGGGCAAGGCGCGCGGCGTCTTCCAGCCCTCGCCTTACCAGCCGGTCGAGCGCGATTTCGCGTTCGTGGTGGACGTCAAGGTCACGGCGGAAGAGGTGGTCAAGGCCGTCCGCGCCGCCGAGCGGACACTGATCGAGAAAATCGACATCTTCGACGTCTATGAAGGCAAAGGCGTGCCCGAGGGCAGCAAGTCGCTCGCCATCGCCGTGCGCCTGCAACCGAAAGACAAGACGCTGACGGACGCCGAGATCGATGCCATCGGACGGAAGATCGTGGACGCCGTCGTGAAGGCCACGGGCGGCAGCCTGCGCAGCTGACGCGCCTGGGCAAGGACGCGAGGGCAAGGAGGGGACGGCATGGGCGAGACGGTTTTCGACAGGCGCTCCGGCCTCGCCTTCATCGTGGCCTTCGGCATCGTCAGCCTGTTCGCGGACGGCGCGTATGAGGGCATGCGGGGGATCACCGGACCGTATCTGGCGCTGCTCGGCGCCAGCGGCACGGCGGTGGGCGTCATCGCCGGCACGGGCGAGTTCGTGGGCTATTGCCTCAGGCTCCTCTCCGGCCGCTTCGTCGAGCGCACGCGGCTCTACTGGCCGTTCACGGTTGGCGGCTACGCGGTGCAGATGGCGGCGGTGCCGCTGCTCGCCTTCGTGCATCTGTGGTGGCTGGCCGCCTTCGTGATCGTGATGGAGCGCGCCGGCAAGGCGGTGCGCAATCCCGCCGCCAACACCATGATGAGCCGCGCTGGCGAGAAGATCGGCCAGGGCTGGGCGTTCGGGCTGCACGAGGCCCTCGACCAGACCGGCGCGCTGGCGGGGCCGCTCATCACCGCGCTGGTGCTGGCGCGGCACGGCAGCTACGCCGCGGCGTTCCTGTGGCTGGGCGTGCCGGCGCTGCTCACGGTGCTGAGCGTGGTGGCGCTCGCGATCCGCTTCTCCTTCGCCGGCGATTTCGCGCAGACGTCCAAATCCGCCGCTGATGGCGACGGCCTGCCGCGCGCCTATTGGCTCTACGCGACGAGCGCGGCGCTGGTGGCGTTCGGATTCGCGGACTGGCCGCTGATCGCCTACCATTTCGCCCAGGCGAAGATCGTGACCGCGCCGGTGATTCCCATCCTCTACGCCGTCGCCATGGGCGCGTCGGGCGCGGGTGCGCTGGTGCTGGGGCGGCTGTTCGACAAGTTCGGCTTCGTGAGCCTCGTGCCGGCGCTGTTCGTGGCGGCGATCGCGGCGCCGCTGGTGTTTTTGGGCGGCACGGCGGCGGCGGTCGCGGGCGCGGTGGCCTGGGGGACGGCGTTGGGCGTGGAGACGTCGGTGATGAATGCGGGCGTGGCGCATCTCGTCCCCGAGCAGTCCCGCGCAAGGGCCTATGGAATCTTCTCCACCGTGTTCGGCGTCTCCTGGTTCGCCGGCAGCGCGCTTCTGGGCGCGCTGTACGACGTCTCGTTCGGGCTTCTCTGCGCCGTCTCCGTCGTCGCCGAGGCCGCGGCGCTGATCCCGCTGGTGCTCACGATGCGCGAGTTGCGCCGCTGAATCCGTTGAAACGAAAACGGCGGCCTTTCGGGCCGCCGCCTCCGCTTTCAACCGTCAAGTCCGGTCATTGCGACAGCCAATACATCATCGAGGGGTTCGGCCGCTCGATGAAGCATTGCCGGTTGAGCCGGTAGGCCTGGATGACCGCGACCGCCTGATCCGCGCCGGCATGGTTGCCGCCGAAATCGAGGAGCGAGTTGCCGTCGGCGACCACTTTCCACGAGCCGCCGAGATGCGCCGCCATGGCATGGTCCGGATTGAGGCCGATGCAGTCCTGTCCCGGCGTGTTGCCGCTGGGCACATGGTTGCCCTTCTTCCAGTACATCATCGCCGGGCGCGGCTGCCCGAAGCATTGCCGGTCGAAGTGGTAGTGATGGATGATGTCGGCGGCGTGGTGCGCGGCGGGAGCGTTGCCGCCATAGCTCAGCATCCACGAGCCGCCGTCGACGACCTTCCATTCGCCGCCCACGAAGCTGGCCGTCACGGTGGCCGGATTGAAGGCGTTGCAGTCCTCGGCACCCATGGACGGGCCCGGAGGCGGGCCGGGCGGTGGACCGCCGCCGCCGCCGTAACCTCCATAGCCGGAGACACGATAGAAGTGGCCGTGCACGTCATAAGGCGCGCGGCCCGAGCCGTCGGTGAAATGCGTGTGGGCGTCGTATTCGAGATCGCCGCCCGCCGCGCGGTGCATGACGAGCCTGGTGATCGAGAAGCCGGAATTGAATTCGGCCTTGATCTTCTCGTCCAGGAAGCCGTTCTCGTAATGGCCGTCGGTGACACCCCAGTCGCAGTCGGTCGGATGGCACTGGCCGAAGGCGCGGACCTTGATGCCGCCCGCGCCTGGCTGGATGATCACCTTGGTGATGTTGTCGGTGTCCGGATGCACATTGGCCCAGTGGCCGAAGAAAAAGCCCGGATCGGCGGCGGCCGGCAGCGCCGCGAGCAGGAATGCCGCGGCGGCAAGCCCGGCGCGGGCCCAGAGTTTGAGTGACATGAAGTCCTCCCCGAAGAACGCCGCCCGGAGGCTGGACGGCCGCGACAGTCTGCCCCGAAACGGGCCACGCTGGACAGCCTCGAACATCCGGCAGCGCCGTTGCTGGACTGGGGGCCGCCCCACCGCTATATGGCCGCCTCCCGGGCTTTCCCCCAGCTTTGCGTGTGATGACCGACCTCGCCCATATCCGCAATTTCTCCATCGTCGCCCATATCGACCATGGGAAGTCCACGCTGGCCGACCGGCTGATCCAGGCCACCGGCGGGCTCAGCGCGCGCGAGATGAAGGACCAGGTGCTCGATTCCATGGACATCGAGCGCGAGCGCGGCATCACCATCAAGGCCCAGACCGTGCGGCTGGAATACAAGGCGAAGGACGGCGAGACCTACGTCCTCAACCTGATGGACACGCCGGGCCACGTGGACTTCGCCTATGAGGTGAGCCGGTGCCTGGCCGCCTGCGAAGGCGCGCTCCTGGTGGTGGATGCGAGCCAGGGCGTCGAGGCCCAGACGCTGGCCAACGTCTACCAGGCGATCGACGCGGGACTGGAGATCGTGCCGGTGCTGAACAAGGTGGACCTTCCCGCCGCCGAGCCCGACCGCGTGCGCCAGCAGATCGAGGACGTGATCGGGCTGGATGCGTCGGACGCCGTACCCATCTCCGCCAAGACCGGGCTCAACATCGACCAGGTGCTCGAGGCCGTCGTCACGCGCCTGCCCGCGCCCAGGGGCGAACCCGGGGCGCCGCTCAAGGCGCTGCTGGTGGACAGCTGGTACGACGCCTATCTCGGCGTCGTCGTGCTGGTGCGCGTCATCGACGGCGAGCTGAAGAAGGGCCAGAAGATCCGGATGATGGCGTCCAACGCCGTCTACCAGGTCGAGCGGGTGGGCGTGTTCACGCCCAAGCAGGTGGCGGTGGAGGATCTCGGCCCGGGCGAGGTCGGCTTCCTCACCGCGCAGATCAAGGAAGTCGCCGATACCCAGATCGGCGACACCATCACCGACGAGCGCAAGGGCACCGGGACGCCGCTGCCGGGCTTCAAGCCGGCGCAGCAGGTGGTGTTCTGCGGCCTCTTCCCCGTCGACGCCGCGCAGTTCGAGGACCTGCGCGCTGCGCTCGGCAGGCTTCACCTCAACGACGCGAGCTTCACTTTCGAGATGGAGACGAGCGCCGCGCTCGGCTTCGGCTTCCGCTGCGGCTTCCTCGGGCTGCTGCATCTGGAGATCATCCAGGAGCGGCTGGAGCGCGAGTTCAACCTCGATCTCATCGCCACCGCGCCGAGCGTGATCTACCGCGTCCACATGAATGACGGCACGATGAAGGAGCTGCACAATCCGGCCGACATGCCGGATGTGACGCGCATCGCCTTCATCGAGGAGCCGTGGATCAAGGCCACCATCATGGTGCCGGACGACTATCTGGGCGCGGTGCTCAAGCTGTGCGAGGACCGGCGCGGGCGGCAGGTGGAGCTCACCTATGCCGGCTCCCGCGCCATGGTGATCTACAAGCTGCCGCTCAACGAAGTGGTGTTCGATTTCTACGACCGGCTGAAATCGGTCTCCCGCGGCTATGCGAGCTTCGACTATCACCTGGAGGGCCATGAGGAGGGCGACCTCGTCAAGATGTCCATCCTGGTGAACGGCGATCCGGTCGACGCGCTGTCGATGATCGTCAACCGCGCGCGCGCGGAGTCGCGCGGACGGGCGATGTGCGAGAAGCTCAAGGAGCTGATCCCGCGCCATCTTTTCCAGATCCCGATCCAGGCGGCCATCGGCGGCAAGATCATCGCCCGCGAAACCATCTCGGCGCTCAGGAAGGACGTGACCGCCAAGTGCTACGGCGGCGACATCACCCGCAAGCGCAAGCTTCTCGACAAGCAGAAGGAGGGCAAGAAGAAGATGCGCCAGTTCGGCAAGGTCGACATCCCCCAGGAAGCCTTCATCGCCGCGCTGAAGATGGATCAGGACTGATGGGCGCTCAGCCGTTATTGCTGTAACCCGGCGCCTGGAAAGCCTGAAGACAGGTCTGCAGGTCGGGGTCGGTGGCGCCGTTCGCGATCACACGATGGTATTGATAGTACGGTGCGTTGACCATTTGATACGACCATTCAAGCCCTTCGAAGTGGGCGTAGCTGTCGTCGGTCATCAACGCCGACGTAAACGTCTTGAACTGATATGCAATGTCGCTGCGCCGGTAGTTCGTGTTGTTGATCGTCATCTGCTGCGCGATCTGCGGCGTGTCCTTCAGCAGAATGTCCGTGGGCCATTGCGAGACGAAATTTCCCGGCACCGGCGGTCCGGGCCAGTAAACTTCGAGCGCTTCCTCGTTCCATCCCATGAGGGTCTGCACGTAGGCGTTTAGATTGGCCGCCCGGGGCGGCATCGCGCGCAAATTGCCGGCGGCAACGGCGAGCCAGGACGCCTGATAGAAGGGCAGATAGGTGTTGGCGAGAACGTCGATGAACCAGCCCTCCAGGTTCGCCGTCGCAATCTTGATCGCGCTTTCCTGCTGCTGTTGATTGGTGAAAAACGCGTTTGGAACCACGACCTTGCCTTGCGCCAATATCCGGCAAAGCTGAATCTGCGACACCAGCCGGACGGTGTCCTTGTGCGGAAAAATGCTATAGGAAGGCGAAGCCAGCCACGAAAAGCGGGGCGTGTCGTCGACGCTCCCATAGGGAGCCAAGTCCACGCCGGGGTTGAGACTCGGCATAGGGCCTACCTTCGTTCGGAGTCTTTCGATCCAGACGTCTTGCAGCCGCCGTTTGTGAACAAATGGGCTGTCATCCGCGGCCACGCCAAGCTACTTTGACGCAATCATGACCGAACTCGATCTCATCAATCTCAGCCGCTCGATCACCGAAAACGAGGTGAGCTGGTTCGCGCAGGTGATCACCCTGAATTTCGCCATGGTGGTGGCGATCTACTATTTCCTGCACCGGGCGCAGCTGGCCATCAAGCTGTTTGCCTTCTTCGCCTACATGGTGGGCTCGCTGTTCTATTTCGCGATGATCCTGTTCGAATCCAACCTCAAATACGTCGTGACGGGCATGATCGCCGCCCTGCCCGCGCCTTCGAAGCTCGCGCAGGAATATGCGGGGCTGGCGCACAGCTGGCTGGGCACGCTGATCGCGGTGCTTTTCACGGGCTCGTTCTGGATCCTGTGGCTGGGGGTGCTGTACCTGCTCTTCTTCTGGCGCCGGGGCGAGGAGGCCTGAGCGTCGCTTTCGGCCAAGAAAGCGCCGCGAATCCTCCCTAGGATGGGCGCGGCGTTCGGGGACTTCCATCATGGCGGACGAAGGCGAAACCGCGGCGCGCGCGGGTTGGGTGCTTCCGGCGCGGCTGGCGCTTGGGCTGGCGCAAGGCGCGGCGCTCTACTTCCTCTATCACGCGCCGGAAGCCGGGAGCTGGCCCGCGACCGTGCCGTGGCTGTACGCGCCGCTCCTGACGGTCGCGCTCTACGTGCCGCTGATGGCGAGCCAGGCCATGGGCGCGATGCGGACGCGCACGCTCGCGGCCTGGTCGCTGGCGGCGACGGCGGCGCTTGCGTGGCTCGGCTTCTACGACCGCATGCGGGCCACGCCGCTGTCGGAGATGTTCTCCACCCAGCCTTTCCTGCCGGCGTTCTCGACGCTGTTCCTCGGCGCGGTGGGCATATTCGTCGCCCAGGCGCTGATCGCGGCCGGCGATGCCGCGCGCAGGCCGATCGCCCGCTACGACGCCTATTTCGACGCAGCCTGGAAGCAGGGCCTGCAGCTGGCGCTCGCCGCGGTGTTCGTGGGCGCGTTCTGGCTGGTGCTGTGGCTGGGCGCGGACCTGTTCGAGCTGATCAGGCTCGATTTCCTCCAGCAGCTGATCCGCCACGACTGGTTCTGGATTCCGGCGACCACGCTCGCCGCCGCCGCCGCCATCGAGCTCACCGATGTGCGCGCGCGCCTGGTTTCCGGCATCCGCGGCGTGGTCTTGACCTTGATGGGCTGGCTGCTCGCGGTGATGACCCTGTTGGCCGCGGGCTTCCTTGTCACCCTTGTCTTCACCGGGCTCGAGCCGCTCTGGGCGACCAGGCGCGCGGCGGCCGGATTGCTGTGGGCGAGCGCGGCACTGGTGATCCTGATCAATGCCGCCTACCAGAACGGCGAGCAGGAGCGGCCGTTCCTGCTGCGGCTGTCCGGCGCGATCGCCGCCTTCGCGCTGACGCCGCTGGCGCTCCTCGCCGCCTATGCGCTCTGGCTTCGCGTCGGGCAATATGGCTGGAGCGTCGCGCGGCTGGCCACGCTCTATTGCACCATCGTGGCGGCGGCCTATGCGGCCGGCTACGGGATCTCCGCCGCGCTCGGATTCGCCCGCCGAGGACGCGAGCCGCTGCTGGAGCGGACCAACATCCTGGTCTCGGTGCTCGTGCTGGCGATTCTGGGCTCGCTGTTCACCCGCTTCACCGATCCGGAAAAGCTCGCGGTGGACGACCAGGTGGGGCGGCTGCGCGACGGGCGCATCAGGGCCGACGATTTCGATTTCTATTATCTGGGCCGGGAAGGCGGCCGCTACGGCCTTCGGGCACTGGAGAAGCTGTCCAAAGCGCACGGCACGGGCGATGCAGCGATCATGACGCGCCAGCGGGCGCAGGCCGTGCTCGACCAGAACCGCGCGCCCGTGCCGCCCGGCCCCGCCGACCTGCACGTTTCGCTCGACGTTTACCCCAGGGGCAAAGCGCTGCCGGAGAGCTTCATCAGGAACGATTGGCGGGGGCTCACGCAGGGCATCGCCGCGCCCGCCTGCCTCACCATGGCGGGACAGGACAAATGCGCGGCCATCCTCGTCGATCTCGACGGCGACGGCATCGACGAGGTGATCGTCGCCAGCGGCGATGAAAGCTCCTGGTGGGGCACGATCATGAAGGCTGACGCGAAAGGACATTGGGCACCCGTCGCCACGCTCCCCGCCGAGCATTGCGCCGGCGACCTGACGGCGCTGGAGCAGGGAACGTTCGCCGTGGCGCCGCCGGTGACACCGTTCCAGGCGCTCCGGGTCGGGCACCACGCGATCCGGATGCAGGTGCCGGACCCCGACAAGATCGATTGTTCGCCCTGATGGCCTTGGCCCCGGGGCGATGCTAGAGGGACGCGGCAACCGCTCCCCGCTTGCCGTCCATGGGTCTCGTCGCGCTGATCGATTACGGCTCCGGCAATCTGCGTTCCGCAGAGAAGGCGCTGGCGCGCGCGGGGGCGGGCGAGATTTCCGTCACCAGCGATCCTTCCGTGGTGGCGGCGGCCGAGCGCATCGTGCTGCCCGGCGTGGGCGCCTTCGCGGATTGCATGACGGGCCTGGGCGCCATCCCCGGCATGGTGGCCGCGCTGGAAGAAGCGGTGCTTGCGAAGAAGACGCCGTTCCTCGGCATCTGCGTGGGCATGCAGCTGCTCGCCGGCGTGGGCCGCGAGTTCGGCGACCACAGGGGGCTCGGCTGGATCGCGGGCGAGGTGGTGCGGCTCAAGCCGTCCGATCCGGCGCTCAAGATCCCGCATATGGGCTGGAATTCGCTGTCGCTGAAACGCGCGCATCCGCTGCTTGACGCGATCGGCGACGGCGCGCATGCCTATTTCGTCCATTCCTACGAATTCGGCGCGGCCGATGCGTCCGACGTGCTCGCGACCGTCGACTACGGCGGCGCCGTCACCGCCATGATCGCGCGCGGCAATATCGCCGGCACGCAATTCCATCCCGAGAAGAGCCAGGCCGTGGGACTTCGGCTGCTCGCGAATTTTCTCGCGTGGCGGCCGTGATCCTGCTTCCCGCCATCGACCTCAAGGGCGGCCGCTGCGTCAGGCTGGAGCGCGGACAGATGGACGCCGCCACCGTCTTCCACGACGATCCCGCCGGGCAGGCCGCGATCTTCGAAGCGCAGGGATTCGAATGGCTGCATTGCGTGGACCTGGACGGCGCCTTCGCCGGCCGTTCCGTCAACGCGGACGCGATCGCGGCCATCCGTACACGGATCAAGCTGCCCGTCCAGCTCGGCGGCGGCATCCGCGACCGCGCCGGGATCGACGCCTGGCTCGCCGCCGGCATCGCCCGCGTGATCCTGGGGACCGCGGCGTTGCGCGACCCCGTGCTGGTGCGGGACGCCGCCCGCGCCTATCCCGGCCGCGTTGCGGTGGGGCTGGACGCGCGGGACGGCAAGGTCGCCGTCCAGGGCTGGGCCGAGACTTCCGGGATGACGGCGCTCGAGCTTGCCCGCCGCTTCGAGGACGCGGGCGTGGCCGCGATCGTCTTCACCGACATCGCCCGGGACGGGATGCTCCAGGGGGTCAACGTGGCGGCGACGGCGGCATTGGCGCGGGCGGTCCGGATCCCGGTCATCGCGTCGGGCGGCGTGGCCGGGATCGAGGACATCGCGAATCTGAAGGCGGCGCGCGAGCCCAACATCTTGGGGCTCGTGATCGGGCGGGCATTGTACGACGGCCGGATCGATCCGGGCGCGGCGCTCAGCCTGGCACGGGCGAGTTAACCGCCTGACCGGACACTGTGAATATCCTGTGGATGGAAAACCTTGTCAGGCTTTGTTCAAGCGCCGGATGAGATCGTCGAGCTGCTCGAGCGAGCGGTAGGCTATGCGCAGTTCGCCCCCTTTCTCACCCTTATGCAGGATCTGAACTTTCAGACCCAGCCGGTTGGAAACGCTTTCCTCCAGCGCCCTGGTGTCGGCATCTTTCCGGGCAGGCGCCGGGCTACCCCCAGATTTTGATTTCGAACGCTGTTCGGCCTCGCGCACATTGAGGGCGCCGCGGATGATTTCCCTGGCGCGCGCCTCCGGGTCCTCGACCCCGATCAGCGTTCGCGCGTGGCCCGCGGTGAGCTGGCCGTCGCGGATCATGGCCTTCACGCTTTCGGGCAGCTTGAGCAGCCGCAGCGTGTTGGCGACGTGAGAGCGGCTCTTGCCCACCTCCTGCGCCACCCGTTCCTGGGTGAAGCCGAAGCGGTCCATCAGCTCGTGATAGGCGCCGGCCTCTTCGACGGCGTTGAGATCCTCGCGCTGGACGTTCTCGATGATGGCGAGCTCCAGCGACTCGCCGTCGCTCAGCGCGCGCACCACCACCGGCACATCGTGCAGCTTGGCGAGCTGGGCGGCGCGCCAGCGGCGCTCGCCGGCCACGATCTCGAAGGCATTGGCCTCGCCCGTCACGGGCCGCACCAGGATCGGCTGCAGGATGCCCTTCTCGCGGATCGAGCCGGCCAGATCGGCCAGCTCTTCCTGGCTGAAGGTCTTGCGCGGCTGGAAGCGGTTGGGCCTGAGGAAGGCGGTGGGCACCGTGCGCGGCGCGCGGCCGGGCTCGGCTTTGGGCGCCGCCTGCACCTCGTCCCCGATCAGGGCGGACAGGCCCCTGCCCAGCCCATGGCGTCTGGCTTCCTCGGCCATCAGGCGGCCATCCTGGCGCGCTCGCGCTGGATCAGCTCGCCGGCGAGCTTGATGTAGGCCTGGCTGCCGGGGCAGCGCAGGTCGTAGACCAGCGCCGGAAGCCCATGGCTCGGGGCCTCGGAAATCCGCACGTTGCGCGGGATGATGGTGCGGTAGACCTTGTCTCCCAGGTGCTCGCGCACATCCGCGGCCACCTGGTCGGAGAGGTTGTTGCGCTTGTCGAACATGGTCAGCACCACGCCCTGAAGCTCGAGATCCGGGTTGAGATTGGCGCGCACCCGCTCGATGGTGCTGAGAAGCTGGGTGAGGCCCTCCAGCGCGAAGAACTCGCATTGCAGGGGCACCACCACGGCATCGGCCGCGCACATGGCGTTGACGGTCAGGAGCGTCAGCGAGGGCGGACAATCGATCAGGATGTAGGAAAACGGCTGGGCGGGATCGGCGCCGAAGGTGGCGATGGCATCCTTGAGCCGGTAATTCCGCCGGGGCACGTCGATGAGCTCCAGCTCCGCGCCGGAAAGATCGACCGTCGAGGGCACCAGCGAAAGCCCGGGGATGCGGGTCGGCATGACCGCATCCGCCACCCCCGCCTCGCCCATCAGCACGTGGTAGGACGTGACCTTGCGCTCCGGCCGGTGGATGCCCAGCCCGGTCGAGGCATTGCCCTGCGGGTCCATGTCCATGACCAGCGTCGGCTGGCCGACGGCGGCCAGCGCCGTGCCCAGATTGATGGCCGTCGTGGTCTTGCCGACGCCGCCCTTCTGGTTGGCGACGACCAGCACCCGGGGGCGCTTAGCCTGTCCTTGAGCCTGCATGCCTCAACTCCCGGATCTCGAGGATCGTCCCTGAAGGATCCGTGCGGCTGGGATGTTTAACCACCTGCATTTTCCAAGATTTACGGGCCTCGGTCAATTCGACCTCTACAGATTGACCCTTGAGAAGGAGGTTTACGGTCGCCGGACCCTGAAATCGCTGTGCATAGCTCAGGAGCACCGCCAGCGGGGCACAGGCGCGGGCGGTGACGGCGTCGAAGGCTTCAAGCGGGAGCGATTCCAGCCGGCCCGTTCGGACCTCCACGTGTTCGGAGATTCGCGCGGCCGCGCCTTTCAGGAAATTCGCCTTTTTGGCTGTGGAATCGACCAGCACGACCTTGAGTTCGGGCCGCAGGACGGCCAGCACCAGGCCCGGGAAACCGGCGCCGCTGCCGAGATCGATCAGCGTCCGCGCGCCGGCCGGGATCAGGGGCGCGAGCTGCGCGGAGTCCCAGACATGCCGGCGCCAGACGTCGTCCAGCGATCGCGCGGAGACGAGATTGTGCCGCGCGTTCCAATCCGTGAGCAGTCCGACATGGCTCTTCAGGCGCGCGAGCGTTTCACGTGAAACCCCGGCCGCCCTCGCGAAGTCCTCGGGCCCGAACGTGCCCGGGCCGGGCTCAGGCCGCGCGGCGGACATGCGCGAGCACCAGGGTCAGGGCGGCGGGCGTGATTCCATCGATCCGGGCCGCCTGCCCCAGGGTGGCGGGCCGGATCCGGCTGAGCTTCGTCCGGCATTCGGTCGAAAGCCCGTGGACCCGCGAATAGTCCAGGTCGGGCGGCAGGCGCAGCGCCTCGTCTTTGCGGAAAGCCAGGATGTCGGCCTCCTGCCGATCGAGATAGCCGGCATAGTGGGAATCGATCTCGAGCTGCTCCACGATCGTGCGGTCAAGGGCGGAGAGTTCGGGCCAGATTCGCGTGAGGGCGGAAAGATCCACATCCGGCAGGCTCAGGAGCTGGCCGGCGTCGCGCCGGGCACCGTCGAGGCGGACGCTGAGGCCGTGCGCCCGCGCCGCGTTGGGCGTGAGGGTGAGGGCGCGCATCCGCGCTTTCGCCGCGTTCAGCTTGGCCATCTTGGCGGCAAAAGCGCTGGCGCGGGCGGGGCCGACGCACCCTGCCCGCTCGCCAACGGGGGTCAGCCGCTGGTCGGCATTGTCCGCCCTGAGCGTAAGCCGGTATTCGGCGCGCGACGTGAACATGCGATACGGCTCGCTCACGCCCCTGGTGACCAGGTCGTCGATCAGCACGCCGATATAGGCGCTCGCGCGGTCGAGGATCAGCGGATCGCGCGCGCCTGCAGCCCGCGCGGCGTTGAGCCCGGCCATCAGCCCTTGCGCGGCGGCCTCTTCATAGCCGGTGGTGCCGTTGATCTGGCCGGCCAGGTAGAGGCCCCCTGCCCGCTTGGTTTCCAAAGACGGCTGGAGCTCGCGGGGGTCCACATAATCGTATTCGATGGCGTAGCCCGGCCGGATCATCCGCGCCTGCTCGAGGCCGGGGATGGTCTTGAGCAACCCGGCCTGGACGTCCTCGGGCAGCGAGGTCGAGATGCCGTTGGGATAGACCGTCGTATCGTCAAGCCCTTCGGGCTCCAGGAAAATCTGGTGGGTGTCGCGCTGGCCGAAGCGCACCACCTTGTCCTCGATCGAAGGGCAATAGCGCGGGCCGGCGCTTTCGATCTGGCCGGAATACATGGGCGCACGGGCAAGGTTGGCGCGGATGATCGCATGGCTCTCCGCCGTCGTCCGGGTGATGTGGCAGGCGACCTGGGGCGTCGAAATGCGATCCGTCAGGAACGAGAACGGCGTCGGCGGGTCGTCGCCGTGCTGGACCTCCAGCCCGGTCCAACGGATCGTGCGGCCGTCCAGCCGGGGAGGCGTACCCGTCTTGAGGCGGCCCATCGCCAGGCCCAGGCCATAGAGCCTCTTCGACAGGCCGATCGACGGCTCTTCGCCCACCCGGCCCGCCGGAATCTTGCGTTCTCCGATGTGGATCAGGCCCCGGAGGAAAGTGCCCGTGGTCAGCACGACCGCGCGACAGATAATTGTTCGCCCGTTTTCGAGAATCACGCCGGTCACGCGGCCGTCCGCGATCTCCAGGTCTTCCGCGGCGGCTTCCAGGATTTCCAGATTGAGCGTCCCAGCGAGGGCGGCCTGCATGGCCTGGCGGTAGAGCTTGCGGTCCGCCTGGGCGCGGGGGCCACGGACCGCAGGGCCCTTGCTCCGATTCAGAAGCCGGAACTGGATCCCGGCCGCGTCCGCGACCCGACCCAGCAGCCCGTCCAGCGCATCGATCTCCCTCACCAGATGTCCCTTGCCCAGGCCGCCAATGGCGGGGTTGCACGACATCTCGCCGATGGTGGCGCGCTTGTGGGTCAGCAGAAGCGTGCGGGCACCGAAGCGCGCGGCCGCCGCCGCAGCCTCGCAGCCGGCATGCCCCCCTCCGATGACGATGACGTCGTAGCCAGACATGCGCGGTGCCTTAGGCGAGGGCCGGGGGAGGGGCAAGATGTTTCATGTGAAACAGGGGCTATTTCCCGATGCAGAAGTCGCGGAACACGACATCCAGGAGCTCCTCGATATCGACCCGCCCCGTGATCCGCCCGAGCCCCCGCAGAGCCATGCGCAACTCTTCCGCGACCAGTTCGGGCTCCCGGACCTTGAGCGCCAGCGCCAGATGGGTTGCGACCGCGGCCAGCGCATGGCGATGGCGCTCGCGGGTGAGTGACGGGAAAATGCCTTGTGTATCAAGCTTTTGTGCTACGATCTTCGACAGGGATTCGAGGAGCCGGTCGAGCCCCGCGCCCGTCTTGGCGGAGACGCGAAGACCATCATGGGGGACCGGCCAGGCGAGGTCGGATTTGTTCCAGACGATGAGGTCGGGCACCACATCCGACGGCAAAGGGGCCGGGAGAGAAACCGTGCCGTCCGCGACCAGCACGGCGACATCGGCGCTGCGCGCGCGTTCGAGCGCCCGGCGCACGCCTTCCGCTTCGATCGCGTCCGTTCCGGTTCGAAGGCCCGCCGTGTCGGAGACGATGACGGCGTAGCCGCCAAGATCCAGACGGACCTCGATCACGTCCCGGGTGGTGCCGGGCGTTGGCGACACGATGGCGACATCGCGGCGGGCCAGCGCGTTCAGGAGCGAGCTCTTACCGGCGTTCACTTCTCCGAACAGTGTTAAGTGAACGCCGCTCCGGACGATTTCCCCCTTATGAGCGTCCTTCAGAACACTTTGAATTTCTTGAAGAATATCCCTCAGCTTCGCCTCGGATGCCACCCCAAGCCCGTCGGGAAGCTCCTCGTCCGCGAAATCGATCCCGGCCTCGATCCAGGCCGCGGCGGCGACGAGCCTTGCCCGCCAGTCCTCGCACATCCGGGCGAGAGCGCCTTCGTATTGGCGCAAGGCCTGCCGGCGCTGGGATTCGGTCTCGGCATCGATCAGATCGGCAATGGCTTCGGCGCGGGTGAGATCGAGCTTGCCGTTCTCGACGGCGCGGCGGGTGAACTCGCCCGGCTCGGCGGGCCGCAAGCCCGGCCGGTCGGCGAGGGCGGCGAACAGCGCGTCCAGGATCGCGCGGCCTCCGTGGAGATGGAATTCCGCCACGTCTTCGCCGGTGAAGCTCGCCGGTGCTGCGAACCAGAGCACGAGCGCGTCGTCGATGGCCGCGCCCGTCCGATCCATGAGCCGCGCGGGCCTGGCGCGGCGGGGCGGGGGCAGGGGCTTGCCGGTCAGCGCTTCCAGCACCGTCCCGGCCGCCGGTCCCGACAGCCGAACGACGGCCACGCCCGCCCGGCCGGGCGCGGAAGACAGGGCATAGATCGTATCGCGCAAGCGTTCAGGACTTGGCTTTTGGCGGCCTGGGCCGGGCGGCCTCCGCCCAGAAGCGCTGAAACTGCTCCAGCCCCTCCCCGCCGAACCATGCCTTCATCATCTGGGCCGGATCGGCGGCCTCCAGCGCCGCCTTCATGCGCCGCTCCAGCTCCGCGCCCATGCGTTCCTGCAGCCCGGTGAGATCGGGCAAGCCCATCAGCCGGCGCGCCTCCTCCGGCGTCATGTCGAGCTCGATATTCACCTTCATGCGAGACTTCCGATTGCAGGCGCCACGCGCTAAGGGAAACTAGAACCGGAGCCCTTCCAACACAAATCGCGCACCCAGGACACCATGAGCCGCAATCTGCTCGACCGCGAAACCAGCCCCTATCTGCTCCTGCACAAGGACAATCCCGTCCACTGGCGCCCCTGGGGGCCGCAAGCCTTCGAGGAGGCGCGCGCGCAGAACAAGCCCATCCTGCTCTCGGTTGGCTACACCGCCTGCCACTGGTGCCATGTGATGAACCAGGAGAGCTTCCAGGATCCGGACACCGCCGCGCTGATGAACGACCTGTTCGTCAACGTGAAGGTGGACCGCGAGGAGCGGCCGGACCTCGACCAGCTCTACCAGACCGCCGCCGCCCATATGGGCCATTCCGGCGGCTGGCCGCTCACCATGTTCCTCACGCCGTCGGGCGAGCCGTTCCTCGCCGGCGGCTACCTGCCCAGGGAAGAGCGCGGCGAGCTGCCGGCCTTCAGGCGCGCGCTGCAGACCAGCGCCGAGCTTTACCGCGACAAGCCCGAGCAGGTCGCGAACATGAACCAGCAGGTGCTGCAGTCGCTGAACGGGGTGTGGAACCGCAACATGCGGGCCGCCCAGGGCCTGCCGTCGGACACGCTCGACCACGCCGCCATCCGCGTCGGCCAGCGCTTCGACATCTTCTACGGCGGCGTCACGGGCCTGCTCAAATTCCCCAGCTTCCAGCTCACCGAGCTGTTGTGGCGCGGCTATCTGCGCACGGCGTCGGCGCCGCTGCAGTATCTCACCCAGATCACGCTCGACGGCATGTGCCTCGGCGGCATCTACGACCACGTCGGCGGCGGCATCTCGCGCTACTCGGTCGACGAGCGCTGGCTGGTGCCGCATTTCGAGAAGATGCTCTACGACAACGCCCAGTTCATCGACATCCTCACCATCGTCTGGCAGGGCAACCGCAACCGCCACTATGCCGAGCGCGTGGAGGAGACGATCGACTGGCTGTTCCGCGAGATGCGCGCGGGCGACGCCTTCGCCTCGAGCCTCGACGCCGAATCCGAAGGGCAGGAGGGCCTCTACTACACCTGGACGGAAGCGGAAGTGGACGCGGCGCTGGCGGGCACCTTCACGCAGAAGTTCAAGGAAGCCTACCACGTCACCCGCGACGGCAATTTCAACGGCCGCAACATCCTCAACCGGCTCGGCCTTCCGCCCTATCCGCAATCGGACGCCGACGAGGCGCTCTTCAGGAAGCAGCGCGCGCTCCTGCTCGAGGCGCGGATGAAGCGCGTCCCGCCGATGCGCGACGACAAGGTGCTGGCGGATTGCAACGGCCTCATCATCGCCGCGCTCGCCAATGCCGGGCAGGCCTTCCGCAGGAAGGACTGGACGGAAGCCGCGGTCAGGTGCTTCGACTTCGTCGTCCGGAACATGAGCGAGGGCGACCGGCTGTGGCATTCCTGGCGCAACGGCGCGCGCGGCCATATGGGCTTCGCCGACGACTACGCGCACATGGCGCGCGCGGCGCTGGCGCTGTGGGAGGCGACCAGCGGCGAGAAGTACCTGCAGCATGCCGCGCAGTGGTCGAACCTGCTCAACATGATGTTCTGGGACAACGTCAATGGCGGCCTGTTCTACACCGCCGCCGACGACGAGCCCCTGATGCTGCGTTCGCGCAGCGCCATCGACAACAACCTGCCCAGCGCCAACGGCGTCATGGTGGCGGTGATGGCCCGGCTCTATCTCATCACGGGAGACCAGGGCTGGCGCGACCGCTCCAACGCGCTGGTGCAGGCCTTCTCCAGCGAGATCGGCCGCAACTACATGGCCATCGGCGCCTTCATCAACGGCCTGGAAGTGGTGATGCATTCGCTGCAGATCGTGATCATCGGCCCGCGCGACCACACCGGCACCCATGAGCTCGTCAACGCCGTGCTCGGCCGCAGCCTGCCGACCAAGACGCTGCTGGTGATGGAGCCGGGGCAGAACCTGTCGCAGCTGCATCCGGCCTTCGGCAAGACGATGCAGAACGGCCAGCCCACGGCCTATATCTGCCAGCACATGACCTGCGGCGCGCCGATCACCAACCCGGTGACGCTGTCGCAGAAGCTGCAGCTGCCCAAGATCGTGCAGACCATCCCGCCGCCGAAGGGAAACGCCTGAGGACCCAGCCATGACCGGCACGGACGTCGAGATCCAGACCACTGACGGCATCATGGGCGGCTATCTCGCCGCGCCCAGCGCCGCGCGCGGGCCGGGCCTGGTCGTCATCCAGGAGATTTTCGGCGTCAACAGGGTGATGCGCGACCTGGCGGACGGCTTCGCCGCGCGCGGCTATGTGGCGCTGGTGCCCGATCTCTTCTGGCGCATCGAGCCGGGCGTGCAGCTGAGCGACAAGTCCAGGCCCGAATGGGACAAGGCGTTCGCGCTGATGAACGCCTTCGATCCCGACAAGGGCGCGGGCGACATCCAGGCGGCGATCGATCATCTGCGCAAATCCGACCGGTGCAGCGGCAAGGTGGGCGTGGTCGGCTATTGCCTGGGCGGGCTGCTCGCCTATCTCGCCGCCACGCGCACCGATGCGGACGCCGCGGTGGGCTATTACGGCGTCAACATCCAGACAAGGCTCGGCGAAGCGAAGAACATCAGCAAACCCCTGACGCTGCACATCGCGGGCAAGGACCAGTTCGTGCCGCCGCCGGCGCGGACCGCGATCGTGGACGGGCTCAAATCCAACCCGCTCGTCACCATCCACGTCTATCCGGAGATGGACCACGCCTTCGCGCGCGCGGGCGGCGAGCATTTCGACCGCGCCAATGCCGAGCTCGCCAACGGCCGCACCGCCACCTTCTTCCGGCAGCATCTGAGCTGACCATGCGGCTCCGCCGGCATCTCGCCGCGGCCGAGGATGCGCCGCAATCCCCGCCGGACGCGGAATTCGAAGGCGAACACGCGCCCGCGGAATCCTTTGCGGCGGGCGCGGCCGTGTTCCAGATCGTGCGCACCCTGCTCAAATGGGTGGAGCGCTACGAGCGCCAGCTCTCGGGCGCGGGCATGGTGGGTGGCTTTGCCTTCGACAACTGGAATTTCCGCCGCATCGACATGCCCAACACCCAGGCCGTGTTCGCCGGCTATCTGTCGCTGGCGGCGATCTCGATCCTGCTGCTTCACGCCATGGCCGAGCGCGAGGCCCATGGCCGGCGCATGCCGCGCTGGCACGCGTTCCTGCCGATGGTGGCGCAGTTCGCGCTGGGCGCGTTGTGGAGCGCCTTCCTCGTCTTCTATTCGCGCGGCGCGGTGCTCGGCGCGTCCTGGCCGTTCATGCTGGTGCTGCTCGCCATCTTCGTCGCCAACGAGGTGTTCAAGAAATACCATTCGCGGCTGATCTTCACGGCGGTGCTGTTCTTCTTCGCGCTGTTCTCCTACGCCATCGTCACCACGCCCATCCTTACCCACGCGGTCGGCACCTTCACCTTCATGCTGAGCGGGGCGATCGCGCTTTTCGTGTTCGCGATGTTCCTGAGGCTGGTGCGCCGGCTGGGACCCGCGCAATGGCAGGGCGCGCGCTGGTGGGTGGCGGCGGGATCGCTCGCGGTCTATCTCACGCTCAACGCGTTCTACTTCGCCAACATCCTGCCGCCCGTGCCGCTGGCGCTGGCCGATGGCGGCGTCTACCGCCATGTGGCGCGCCACGGCGGAGTCTACCAGGCGGCGGAAGAGCCGCAGACCTGGCTCACCCTGTTCGGCGTGCCGCCGACGCTGCACGTCCCGCCCGGCGGCGCGCTCTATGCCTACAGCGCGGTGTTCGCGCCGATCCGCATGTCGGTCAACGTGGTGCATCGCTGGGAGCGCTACGATCCGGCGGCGAAGCGCTGGCGCACCGTGTCGCGGGTGTTCTTCGCCATCAATGGCGGGCGCGACGGCGGCTACCGCACCTATTCGCTCCTGCGCGACGTGTCGCCCGGCGACTGGCGCGTGGATATCGACACCGCCGACGGCCACATCATCGGCCGCCTGCGCTTCGCCGTCGTGCCGGGCAAGTCCGCGCTTGCCGACGAGGCGCGCACGCTCAAGTGAGGACCATCCGGATTCGCGCGTGGCGGCCATGTCCGCCGCCATATTGCCAAGCGCGGAAAATCCCAAATAGTGCGGGCGGCCCACACGGACGTCGCGCCATGCCCAAATCCGTCGACCGCGCCGCCATCGCGGCGAATTACGCCTCGATCCGTCCCCATATCCGGCGCACGCCGGTGCTGGCGTGGGACGAGGGGGTGACGCTCAAGCTCGAGCAGACGCAGCACTCGGGCTCCTTCAAGGTGCGGGGCGCCTTCACCAACCTTCTGGCGCGGAAGATCCCCGCGGCGGGCGTCGCCGCGGCCTCCGGCGGCAATCATGGCGCCGCGGTCGCCTATGCCGCCATGAAGCTCGGCGTCCGGGCGAAGATTTTCGTGCCGGAGATCTCCTCGCCCGCCAAGATCGCGCGCATCCGCGACTACGGCGCGGCGCTTGCGGTCGGCGGCGCGGCCTATGCCGAGGCGCTGGCGGCCTGCGAGGCCTACATCGCCGGGACCGGCGCGCTGCCGCTGCACGCCTTCGACCAGGCCGAGACCATGATCGGGCAGGGCAGCGTGGCGCTGGAGCTCGAGGAGCAGGTCGAAGGCCTGGACACGATACTCGCCGCGGTCGGCGGCGGCGGGCTGATCGGGGGGATCGCCGCCTGGTGCGCCGGCGGCATCAAGGTGGTGGGCGTGGAGCCGCAAGCCTCGCCCACGCTGGAGCACGCGCTCAAGGCCGGCCGGCCCGTCGAGGCCCCGGTGGGCGGCATCGCCGCGGATTCGCTCGCGCCCCGGCAGGTGGGGGCGCTGGTGTTCCCCATCGCCCGGGAATTCGTCGACCGCGTGGTGCTGGTCGGCGACGACGACATCCGCGCCGCGCAAAAAGCGCTTTGGAGCGGCGCCCGCCAGGTGGCGGAGCCGGGCGGCGCCACGGCCTTCGCCGCGCTGAATTCCGGCCGCTACAAGCCCGCCAGGGGCGAGCGCGTCGGCATCGTCGTGAGCGGCGCCAACACCACCGCCGTCGATTTCGACAGATAGGGGAATTGCGCGATGCTCGAAGCTGTCACGCTGGAGGGCCGCCACGTCAGGCTCGTGCCGCTCGCGCGCGGCCATCTGGACGATCTGTGCGAATTCGCCTTCGAGCCCGCGCTGTGGCGCTGGATTCCCAGCCAGATCGCCGATCGCCGCGAACTGGCCGCCTATATCGACGCGGCGCTTGAGGAGCGGGACAAAGGCCAGTCGCTCCCTTTCGCGGTGATCGAACGCGCCGGCGGCAAAGCCATCGGCTCGACGCGCTACGGCAATATCAGCCTTGCCAACAGGCGCGTGGAGATCGGCTGGACCTGGTACGCGCCGGCGCACCAGCGCACGCCCGTCAATACCGAATGCAAGCTCCTGCTGCTCACCCACGCGTTCGAAAAGCTCGGCATGATCCGCGTGGAGCTGAAGACGGACGCCCTGAACGACAAGTCCCGCGCCGCGATCCTTCGCATCGGCGCCACCCAGGAAGGCATCTTCCGCCGCCATCTCATCTGCCAGTCGGGCCGGGTGCGCGACACGGTCTATTTCTCTATCCTCGACGGCGAATGGCCCGAGAAGAAGCGGGCGCTGCAAGCCAGACTGGAACCCCGCCCATGAAAGCCATCCGCTTCGAAACGACCGGCGGCCCGGACGTCCTCAAATGGGAGGATATCGAGCTCCCGCCGCCGGGCCCCGGGCAGGCGCGCGTGCGCCACACCGCGATCGGCGTGAACTTCATCGACACCTATCACCGCAGCGGACTCTACAAACTGCCACTGCCGTCCGGCCTGGGCAGCGAGGCCGCGGGCGTGGTCGAGGCGGTGGGCGAGAGCGTGACGGCGGTGAAGCCCGGCGAGCGCGTCGCCTATGCCGGCACGCTGGGCGCCTATGCGCAGGCCAACAACGTCCCGGCCGACAGACTGGTGAAACTGCCCCAGGGCGTCAGCGACGAGGTCGCCGCGGCGGCGCTCCTCAAGGGCATGACGGTGCAATATCTCCTGAAGCGCACCTATCCGGTGAGGGCGGGGCAGACCATCCTCTGGCATGCCGCGGCGGGCGGCGTCGGCCTCATCGCCGGGCAATGGGCGCGCCATCTCGGCGTCACCGTCATCGGCACCGTGGGCAGCGACGAAAAGACCGCGCTCGCCCGGCAGAACGGCGCGAGCCATGTGCTCAACACCCGGACGCAGGACTGGGTGAAGGAGGTCCGCGCCCTGACCGCGGGCGAGGGCGTGCCGGTGGTCTACGATTCCATCGGCAAGGAGACCTGGGCCGGCTCGCTCGATTGCCTGTCGGTGCGCGGCCTGATGGTGAGCTTCGGCAATGCCTCGGGCCCGGTGCCGGCCTTCGAGCCCGCGCTGCTCTCGGCCAAGGGCTCGCTCTACCTCACGCGGCCGACGCTGCTGCATTACACGCGCACCGCGCGGGAGCTCCAGGAGACGGCGGACGATCTCTTCGCCGTCATCGCCAGCGGCGCGGTGAGGATCCACGTCAACCAGCGCTTCGCGCTCAAGGACGCGGCGAAGGCGCATGAAGCGCTGCACAGCCGTCAGACGACGGGGGCGACCATCCTGCTGCCCTGAGGCGCCCATTGCGTCCCGCGCCAGGCATAGGCCAGCGCCGCCGCGACCGCGACGCTGGCCGCCGCGAAGGCCAGTCCGCCCGGCTGCTTCTCGCCGGGCAATGCGGGCAGCAGCGCGAAGAAGATCGCCGGCGTCGCATTGACCATCCAGTGCCCGAGGATCGACGGCAGCACCGAGCCCCGGGCGCGGGCCACGATCAGCGACAGCACCACCGACCACGCCGTCGTCCAGGCGAGGTGGCCGAGCGCGGAGGCGGCATGGGCGAAGACGCTGTCGTAGAAGATCGGCACATGCCATAGCGCCCAGATCGGGCCGATGAGGAGGCCGGAAAGGGCGGGCGTCCAGCGGCGGCAGAACGCGCCCAGCAGATAGCCGCGCCAGCCGAACTCCTCGGCGAGCGGTCCGGTGAAGAAATTGAGCAGCGTGACGGGCACCAGAACCTTCGCCCAAGCGGGCACGCCGCCCGCCGCCAGATCGCCCGGATGCGGCAGGAAGGTGAGGAGCCCGGCGATCAGCGGCAGCAGGAGCGCGGCGAACCAGAGCCAGGCCGCGAAACGCAGCGTCAAGACGCGCGCCGTGAAGCGCCGCAATCCGCTCCACCCGTCCTCGGCCAGGGCCGCCAGGAATCCGGCGATGCTCGGCGCGGCGGTGAACCAGTAGGTCGAGAACGAGTCGAACATCTGGTCCAGCGACATAGTCTGGCGCAGATGGATCCATTCCGCCCAGGGCAGGCCGAAGGCGACCAGGACGTAGACCGCCAGGCCGAGGCGCGGTCGCGCCGGAGCGGGTTGGGTCGCCACGGGACGGCCGCTATTCCGCTGCTTGGTGGACCGGCGCGGTGCCGTCGCTGCGCAGATAGATCGAGCGCTTGGGCCGGGCCATGACGCGCTGGACCATGGGCTCGAAGGCTACGAGCGGCATGGTGTCGTAGCTGGGATCGAAGGCGTTCTGGTCATGGCGGGCGCAGAACATCGCCGTCCTCTCGAAACAGGGATGGCCGCGATACTGCTCGCGCATGTTCCGGTCGAGGCCCAGATAGTGGAAGAAATAGTAGCCCTGGAAGATGCCGTGGTGATGCAGCATCCACCAGTTCTCCTCCGACACGAAGGGCCGCAGGACGGTGGCGCCGAGCTCGGCGTGGTTGGAGGAGGCGAGGATGTCGCCCATGTCGTGCAGGAGCGCGCAGACGACATATTCCTCGTCCATGCCGTCCCTGTGGGCCAGCGTGGCGGATTGCAGCGAATGCTCCAGCCGGTCCACCGCGAAGCCGCCGCAATCGCCCGCGAGCATCTTCAGATGGGCGAGCACGCGGTTGGGCAGGTCGCGGTTGAAGGGCATGCTGGCGGCGGCGATCTTCATCCAGTCTTCCTGGGTGCCGTCCACCATGGCGTGGAACTGGGCGCGGTCGCTGGGGTGCTCGGTCATGGGCGTGGTTCCGATGGCGGTCGGCGGAGTGTCCGCCCCGCTGGGCCGGCGGTCAACCGGAACTTAATTGCCGACGAGATCGCGCACCGCGCAGCGCCGGTAGACCGCGTCCCATTCCGGAATGGTCAACAGCGCCGCATCCTCGCCCGCCACCAGCGAAATCTTCTCCGGCGTCCCCCGCGTCCTCTGCGGCCCCTTGAGCGGGGTGACGGTCAGGCGCACCACGTTGGGCAGCTCCTCCGCCGCGTCGATGGACCAGGTGGAGGTGTCCGCGACGCGGGGCGGCTTGTCCCCCGCCGCCGGCAGCAGCGTGCCGCGGGTGAGCGCGAATTCCTCCGGGCCCACCAGATCGATGCTGATGTAGCGATAGCCGCGCGCCCGGCAGCCGTCCTTCTCCGACGCATCGATGAAGGTGGGATGGTCGGGCGGCATGGTGACGGAGAAGAAGCGGATCGCGTCCTGCGCGATCTTGAGCGCGCTGCGGTCCGCGGCCGGGCGGCAGCGGCGGAAGCTGGTCCCCGCGAGCCCCGCGAGAGAGGCGGGCGGGTTTTCGGAGACCAGCACGCCGCCCGCGCCGCGCCGGAAGCTCCAGCTCGTGCGGTCCTGGAAGGAGAGGGTGAGCGCATCCCTGTCGCCGTCCGTCGCCGGCACGGTCAGCATCAGCCGCGCGGCGCCGGGCACGTTGAGGAAGATCTGCCCGCCGGTGACGGCGAACTCCAGCGTAAACGAAGCGGCGCCCTTGTCCGCGCAATCGCCGGCGCGCCACTCGCCCGCGAGCGCGGCCTTGTCGCGGCCGGACAGCGGCGCCGCGGATGCCGCGAGCGGGGCGAGGCAGAAAAGCGCGACGAGGAGCTTCCACATGGCCGGAGCCTAGCATGGCTTGCTTGCGCCGGGCGCGGGCACGGCCCACTTTTGCCCGGGAGGCGAATCGGGAGCCCGTCATGGCGAAATCGCAACCCGCGGAGCGCGCGCTGGAGGGCCTTCTGTTCGCCAGCCGCTGGCTGATGGCGCCGTTCTATCTGGGGCTGGTGGTGGCGCTGCTGGCGCTGCTCTTCGTCTTCGCGCACGAGCTGATCGAAATGCTGCCGGGCCTCGCCTCCCTGGAGGAGACGGACGTCATCCTGTGGCTGCTCAAGCTGATCGACCTGTCGCTGGTGGGCAACCTCATCCTCACGGTGATGCTGGCGGGCTACGAGAATTTCGTCTCCAGGATGGACCATCGCGAGCATCCCGACTGGCCGCACTGGATCGGCAAGGTCGATTTCGGCGGCATGAAGTTGAAGCTCATCGCCTCCATCGCCGCGATCTCCGCCATCCATCTGCTCGGCATCTTCATGGCGCCGGATTCCATGGACGGCGCCAAGCTCGGCTGGCTCATCGCCATCCAGCTCGCCATCGTGGCCTCGGGCCTCGCGCTGGCAGGCATGGACTACATCGAAGAACGCGGCCGCGCGCTCCACGACAAGTCCTGAACGAACGCCGGAATAAGGCGGTTTGACGACACGGCCCGCCCAATGGAGCGGGCGCTTGCAAAATAGTGTGAAAGGTCCATCCTGCGCGAATACAGTATTCGCGTTTGACCAGCATTTATTTCATGGAGATGTTCATGAGCGCAGACGCCAAATGGGTGCAGAAGAATCTCGGCTTCGATCCGCTGTCCACGCCGCCGCCGGTGAAGGCTTTCGCCTTTGCCCGCGCCGCTCGGACCAAAGCGCCGGAGGATTTCCAGCGCGAGATCATCGATTTCGATTCCGAAGCGCCTTCGGGCAAGGAATTCCTCGCCTTCAGCACCGCCACCGGCCTGTCGCGCTATGTCGATGTGCCCTGGCCGAAGGGCCTCGCCCCGGTGACGGCCAAGGCGCCCGGCGGCACGGGCAAGGGTCCGCTGCCGAAGGCCGACGTGCTGGTGGTGACCTGGACGGTGGATGAAGGCCACGCGCTCAGCCGCGTGCTTACGCCCGGCAAGGACTCTCACAACGACTACATCTCCTACACCCACAATTTCAGCACGCTGTCGGGGAAATTCCGCAAAGACGCGCCCGCGCTGGAGGCCAAGCGTCTGGGCGCCTATTGGACGACGTCGATCGGCGGCAAATCCGTCGTGGTGTTCAAGTCCGACTCGCATCTGTCGCAGGACGGGCCCGAAATCCCCAACATCGACGTCTGGCGCCAGATCATCGAGGAGGTGCGCCCCAAGCTCGTGATCACCACCGGCACCGCCGGCGGCATCGGCACGCAATGCGAAGTGGGCGACGTGGTGGTGGCGCCGGTGGTGCGCTTCGACTGCATTTCCAAGTTTAAGAAGCAGGCCTTCGCCAAAGCGAGCTATACCAGCGCGAAAGCGGACACGAAATACTTCAAGACCGCGCTCAAGCTCTTCAAGACCAACGCCGATCAGCTGCCCAAGACCAATACACGCGCGCCCAAGATCTACAATGTCTTGTCGAAGAATCTCGACCAGGCGGTGGTGACGACCGACTTCTTCGGCTTCGACACCTCGGACAATCACTATGGGCTGAAAGGTCTGGGCGACGTGTCGGAGATGGGCGACGCGGTGCTCGGCCTGGTGGCGCAAGGGATGGGCGCATCGGCACCACCCTGGCTCGCCATCCGCAATGTCTCGGACCCGCAGATCAAGGCGACCGGCTCGCTCAAGGATGAAGCGAACGTCGCAGCCACCATCTACAAGGGCTATGGCCGCTGGAGTTCGGTGTGCAGCGCCATCACCTGCTGGGCGAGCATCGCAGCGCTCTAGCGGCGGCGATCAGTTCCTGCGCGACGTCGTGTGGACGCATCAGCGGTGCAAGATGCCCGAGCGCTCGCGGCATCAGGAGCCAGCCGCGCGCTTGCGCGTCGGCGGCTTCGGCGGCGTAGCCATCGCTCCATTGCAGATAGGCCGTGTTCGAAATCGCGGGCGCATCCGGTGCGATCTCTTCGAGGAACGCGCATGGGACTTTCGGAAGCTCCATGTCCAGCTCCGATCGCCGCCACCAGCGATCCCAGCGCGGCAACAGCCCATCCATGGCGCGGGACCGCAGATGGGCCGCGAAGTCCGGCGAGATCGTCTCGAACCAGCTTCGCCCTGGGTGTGGCAGGAGTGCATCGGCAAAGATTGCGCCCCGCACGTGCGCGCCGATCGCCGCCGCCGCCAGAAACACCAGCGCCCCGGCGCCGCTGTGCGCCACGAGAATGCATTCTTGATCCGGCGCCTGCCGCGCGATGGACGCTACGATGCGAGGATAGAATGGCGCGCCGGTGTCGAAAGCGCCGGCGTAGTCCATGATGGCGGCGTCACCCAGATAGGGCGCCACCTTCGCCCAGCTTGCCGGCCCGAGGAACGGGCTGGAAAGGAGGACGAAGGCCGCACGCATGATTTCAGGTGTTCATGCTGTCGAAGAAGTCGCTGTTGTTCTTGGCGGAGCGCAGCTTGTCGAGCAGGAATTCGATGGCGTCGACCGTGCCCATCGGCGCCAGGATGCGCCGGAGCACGTAGGTCTTGGCCAGCGTGGTCTTGTCGAGCAGAAGCTCGTCCTTGCGGGTGCCCGATTTGAGGATGTCGATCGCGGGGAAGATGCGCTTGTCGGCGACCTTGCGGTCGAGGATGATTTCGGAATTGCCGGTGCCCTTGAACTCCTCGAAGATCACCTCGTCCATGCGGCTGCCGGTGTCGATGAGGGCGGTGGCGATGATGGTCAGCGAGCCGCCTTCCTCGATGTTGCGCGCGGCACCGAAGAAGCGCTTGGGCCGCTGCAGGGCGTTGGCGTCCACGCCGCCGGTCAACACCTTGCCCGACGAGGGCACGACGGTGTTGTAGGCGCGGCCCAACCGGGTGATCGAGTCCAGAAGGATCACCACGTCGCGCTTGTGCTCGACCAGGCGCTTGGCCTTCTCGATCACCATCTCGGCGACCTGGACGTGGCGCGAGGCCGGCTCGTCGAAGGTCGAGGAGATCACCTCGCCCTTCACCGAGCGCTGCATGTCGGTCACTTCCTCGGGCCGCTCGTCGATCAAAAGCACGATGAGATAGCACTCCGGATGGTTGGCCGTGATCGCCTTGGCGATGTTCTGCAGGATCACGGTCTTGCCGGTGCGCGGCTGGGCGGTGATGAGCGCGCGCTGGCCCATGCCCTGGGGCGAGACGATGTCGATCACCCGGCCGGTCTTGTCCTTCAGCGTGGGATCGTCGATCTCCATCTTCAGCCAGCGCGTGGGATAGAGCGGCGTCAGATTGTCGAAATGGACCTTGTGCTTGATCTTCTCGGGGTCCTCGAAATTGATGGTCGAGACCTTGAGCAGGGCGAAGTAGCGCTCGCCATCCTTGGGCGAGCGGATCGGGCCCTCGACCGTGTCGCCGGTGCGAAGGCCGAAGCGGCGGATCTGGGAGGGGCTGACATAGATGTCGTCGGGCCCGGCGAGATAGTTCGCCTCGGGCGAGCGCAGGAAGCCGAAGCCGTCCTGCAGGATTTCGACCACGCCCTGGCCGGCGATCTCCACGTTGCGCTCGGCGAGCTCCTTCAGGATCGCGAACAGCATGTCCTGCTTGCGCATGGACGATGCGTTCTCGATCTCGAGGTCCTCGGCGAACGCCAGAAGGTCGGTGGGGGATTTGGATTTGAGGTCCTGCAATTTCATGGCCTGCAGGCCGGCTTGGACAGTCATCGTGAAAACACCTGATACTGCGTTGGGGGAGGGTCCGGGCCGGGCCTGGCGCCGGCGGCCGGTCAAGGAGGTTGTTCAGATTCGACCGCCGCGCCGGTCTTTAACCCGTTGCCGCCACACGAAAGTGTCGCAGACGGCGCGCGGCGATAGGGGGAACGCCCGGGAATATAGCGCGATCCGGCCCGATTGCAATCCCTCATCGGCCGGCCGCGCGGCCCGGCGCGAGCCGCTTCGCGTTTCGGGGGTGCGCGCCCCTAGAAGGGCTGCACGATCACCAGGATGACGATCAGGATCATCAGCAGGGTGGGGACCTCGTTGAGGATGCGGTAGAAGCGGGCGGGCCTGTCGTTGGCGTCGCGGGCGAATTTCCTGACGCACATGGCGAAATAGCCGTGCAGGCCGCTCATGATCAGGACCAGGAAGATCTTCGCCTGGAACCAGTGCTCCTCGTAGATGTCGCCCATGATCCAGACCTGCAGCAGGCCGAAGAACCAGGTGGCGATCATGGCGGGGTTCATGATCACGCGGAGAAGCCGCCGCTCCATGACCTTGAAGCGCTCGGACTCCGCGGAACCCGGCGCGGTCTCGGTGTGGTACACGAACAGCCTGGGCAGATAGAGCATGCCGCTCATCCACGCGATCACGCTGATGACGTGAAAGGCGCGGATCCAGAGAATGCTGTTGGACAGGAACACCATCATGGCAGGCCCCCAAAGCCGCAGCGCGCGAATTCGCGCGGGCAGATGCGGCCCTCGCCGCAGGTTACGACATCGCCGCGCGCGGCTGCCACCACCAGCCTCGCCAGTGCGGCAATGAAGCCCGCGCCGGCGCCCACCGTGGGGACGCGGCGGTAATCGGGCACGCCGGCGTCCTTCGCCAGATGGGCGTAGTCGATGTCGAGCTCCACCAGCGTCTCGGAATGCTCGCTGACGAAGGCGATGGGGGCGAGGATCACGCCCTTGCCGTCCGCGCCGGCGCGGCGGATCTCGGCGTCCGTCGCGGGCCCGATCCATTCCAGCGGCCCCACCCGGCTCTGGTAGCAGACCGACCAGTCTGTTGTCCCCAGCCTGTCCACAATCGCCCGGGCGGTCTTTTCCACCTGCCAGCGATAGGGATCGCCCTTGGAAATCACGCGCTTGGGCAGGCCATGGGCGGAAAGCAGCAGCCGGTAATCCACACCCGGCATCTTCCCGGCCGCCCGGATGCAATCCGCGATCCGTTCGATGAAGCCGGTCTCCCAGGGATAGCAGCACACGCGCGAGGTGGGGGCCGTGAGTCCCGCGGCGCGGGCGGCGGCCGACCAGTCCTGCAGGGAAGACGCCGTCGTGGCGGTGGAGAACTGGGGGTAGAGCGGCAGGAGCACCACGCGCTCGGGCGCCCAGTCCTTCGCGGCGCGCGCGGCATCGGCGGCGAAGGGTTTCCAGCAGCGCATGGCGACGAAGACGCGGGCATCGTGGCCTTCGCCCGCCAATGCCTGCTCCAGCGCCCGGCCTTGCGCTTGCGTCTCCGCCAGGATGGGCGAGTGGCCGCCGATCTTTTCGTAGATGGCGCGGGTGACGGGCGCGCGGCGGCGCGCAATCAGCCGCGCCAGCGGCAGGCGCAGGAAACCCGGGAGCGAGATGATGGCCGGATCGGAGAACAGGTTTTCCAGATAAGGCTCGATGGCCTCCGGCGAATCCGGCCCGCCCAGATTGAACAGGACGATCGCGAGCTTCACGCCGCGCGCACGCGGCGGATGACGTCAGCCACGTTCTCCACAGGCGTCTGCGGCAGCACACCGTGACCCAGATTGAAGATGAAGCGCCTGCCGCGCATGCCATCCACAATCCGGTCCACAGCCGCGTCCAACGCCGTGCCGCCCGCCACAAGCGCGACCGGATCAAGATTGCCCTGGACGGCGGTTCGCTCCGCCAGCGCCGATCCGGCCCAGGCGATGGGCGCGGAGGTGTCGATGGAAACCGCATCGACCGCGGTCGCCGCGGCGTATTGCGCGTAACCCTCCAGCGTCGCCGCGCGCGGGAAACCAATGATCCTCGCGCCGGGGTTGCGCGCGCGCACCTTGTCCACGATCCGGCGCGTGGGCGCGACCACCCAGCGCGCAAATGCCTCGGCGGGAATGCCGCCCGCCCAGGAATCGAAAATCTGCACGGCATCCGCGCCCGCTTCGAGCTGCGCCGTCAGATGCGCGGCGACGCAATCGCCCAGGAGATCGAGCAGCGCCCCGAACCCGTCCGGATCGCGATAGGCCCAGAGCTTGGCGGCGCGCTGCTCGTCGCCGCCGCGGCCGGCCGCCATGTAGGTCGCCAGCGTCCAGGGCGCTCCCGCGAAACCCAGAAGCGTCGTGCCCTCCGGCAACGCGGTGCGCACGCGCTCCAGCGTGCGGCAGGCGGGCGCAAGCTTCTCCAGCCAGACGCCGGGATCGGCCGTCAGGCCCCGCGTGCTTTCCACGGGCGACAGGCTGGGTCCCACGCCCTCGTCGAACGCGATCTCGCAGCCCAGCGCGAACGGCACCGTCAGGATGTCCGAAAAGATAATCGCGGCGTCGAAACCAAAACGGCGGATCGGCTGCATGGTGATCTCGGCCGCCATTGCCGGATCCATGCACATGGTCCAGAACGATCCCGCCTGCCCGCGCAGCGCCCGGTATTCCGGCAGATAGCGCCCGGCCTGGCGCATCATCCAGATCGGCGGCGGCCAGACGGCTTCTCCCTCGAGGACACGCAGGAGAGTCTTCTTCAAGATATAAGGACTCCTAAGGATGATGACGATGATGTTTGGGCTGTGAGTCGTGGATGGATCGGTGAATGGCGTGCTCTAGGCCGCGATCTGGTCCATGGCAAGAGCGCGGGATGCTATAGGTAGAAGCCCCGGCTTGGCATGCTGTGCAGCGGGGCGGGGATGAAGCGCGGGCAAGTCCGGCTTGCCCCGGGGCTGTGGGAAATGAGGCGGTTGCGAACAGGTTCGGCGTGTCAGGTGGGAGCGGTTTGTGGGTGACGTCCATCATGTGCATCTGGTGTCGGACGCGACGGGCGAAACGCTGAACGCCATCGCCAAGGCCGCGCTCGCCCAGTTCGAGGGCGTGGAGGTCGAGGAGCATTTCTACGCGCTGGTGAGGAGCCAGCGCCAGTTGCAGCGCGTGTTGGACCACATCCGCGAGGAGCCCGGGCTCGTGTTCTTCACCCTGGTGAATCCCGAGTTGCGGCGCACGCTCGAGGCCCTGTGCATGGAGCTGAAGATTCCCTGTCAGGGCGTGCTCGACGGGCCGATCTCGCTCATGGGCCAGTTCCTGGGCATGGCGGAGACGCATCGTCCCGGCGGCCAGCACGAGGTGGACACCCGCTATCTCAACCGCATCGAGGCGCTGAACTATACCATCACCCATGACGACGGGCAGAACCTGGAGATGCTGCCGGGCGCGGAGGTGGTGCTGGTGGGCGCAAGCCGGACCTCCAAGACGCCGACCTGCGTGTATCTCGCCATCCGCGGCGTGCGCGCGGCCAACGTGCCCATCGTGCCCGGCGTGCCGCTGCCGGCGCAGCTCCTGGCATTGAAGGGTCCCCTGATCGTGGGGCTGTGGGCCTCGCCGGACCGGCTGGTGCAGGTACGGCGCAACCGGCTCAACACGCTGGGCGAGATGCGCGACACCTCCTATGTCGATCTGGAAGCCGTGCGCGCGGAGGTGACGGCCACGCGCAAGCTCTACGAAAGCCGGGGCTGGCCCGCGATCGACGTTTCGCGGCGCTCGGTGGAGGAGACGGCCGCCGCCGTCCTCAACCTGCTCGCGGAGCGGCGCGAGGGCGAAACGTGACGCGGCTGATCCTGGCTTCCGCCAGCGCGATCCGCGCGCGGCTCCTGGCCGATGCCGGCGTGCCGTTCGACATCCTTCCCGCACGGATCGACGAGGATGCCGTCAAGCAGTCCCTGCGCGCCGAGGGTGCGCCGCTTTGGCGCGTGCCGGAGGTGCTGGCGGAGATGAAGGCGGTGCGCATCTCCGCCGCTCATCCCGAGGCGCTGGTTCTGGGCGCCGACCAGATCCTGGCGTTCGGGGATCACGTGATCAGCAAGTCCGCGGACCTGGCCGCCGCCCGGAAACTGCTCGGGGCGCTTCGCGGCCGCGAGCACCGGCTGATCGGGGCGGCGGTGCTGGCGAAGGCGGGAGCCCCGCTATGGCGGCATGTGGAGACGGCACGGCTCTGGATGCGGGATTTCAGCGACGGGTTCCTGGACGCCTATCTCGCCCGGGAGGGCGAGGCGGCGCTTGCCGGCGTCGGCTGCTACCGGCTGGAGGGGCCGGGCGCCCAGCTCTTTTCCCGCATCGAGGGCGATTATTTCTCCATCCTGGGCCTGCCGTTGCTCCCCCTGTTGGCGGCGCTGCGCGCCCATGGTGTCATTGCCGCATGAGCATCGGCGGCAGGGCGAAGCTTGCGGGCGTCATCGGCTGGCCGGTGGCGCATTCGCTCTCGCCCAGGCTCCACGCCTTCTGGCTCGCCGCGCACGGCATCGACGGCGCCTATGTGCCGCTGCCGGTGCGGCGGGAGGATTTCGCGCGCGTGGTCGATGCCCTGCGGCGCGCGGGCTTCGTGGGTGTCAACGTCACAGTCCCGCACAAGGAGGCGGGCTTCGCGCTCGCGCAGGATCTGGACGCGGCCGCGCGCGCGGCCGGCGCGGCAAACCTGCTGGTCTTCCGCGGCGGCCGCATCGAGGGCCGCAACACCGATGCGGCGGGGCTGGCGGCGAGCCTGGGCGAGGAACTGGGCAAGGCGGCCGTGAGCGGCAAGGACGTGGCGATCCTGGGCGCGGGCGGCGCGGCGCGGGCGGCCGTGCTCGCCATGGACCAGCTCGGCGCCAGGTCGATCCGGCTGGTCGCGCGCAACCGCGGGCGGGGCGAGGCGCTCCTGCCCTCGGCCAACATATCGGTTCACGACTGGAACGATCCGGCGGCGCTCGCCGGCGCCGAACTGCTGGTCAACGCCACCAGCGCGGGCATGGATGGCCGCCCCGCGCCCGGCGTCGCGCTCGACGCGCTGCCGGTGGCGGCCGTGGTGTGCGACCTGGTCTACAACCCGCTCGACACCGATTTTCTCCGCGCCGCGCGCGCCAGGGGCCATCGCACGGTGGACGGGCTCGGCATGCTGATGCACCAGGCCGTGCCGGCCTTCGAGGCGTTCTTCGGCGAGCGGCCGCGGGTCACGCCGGCCCTGCGCGCGGAATTGCGCAAGGCGCTGCGCCATGGCTGAGCGGCTGTTCCTGGTCGGCCTCACCGGCTCCATCGGCATGGGCAAGAGCGAGACGGCGAAGATGTTCGCAAGGCTCGGCATCCCGGTCTACGATTCCGACGCCGCGGTGCACAGGCTCTACGAAAAGGGCGGCGCGGCGGTGCCGGAAATCGAGAAGGCCTTTCCGGGCACCACGGAAGACGGCCATGTCGACCGGGCGCTCCTCAGCAAGCGGCTGGCCGCGGAACCGGACGGCTTCAGGCGGCTCGAGGCCATCGTCCATCCGCTGGTCGCGCGCGAGCAGGCCGGGTTCCGCGAGCAGGCGCTGAAGGACGGCGCCAGGATGATCGTGCTCGACGTCCCGCTTCTCTTCGAGACCGGCGGCCATGCGCGGATGGACGCGGTGGTGGTGGTGTCGGCGCCGCGCCACATCCAGCGCGAAAGGGTTCTGGCGCGCCCGGGGATGAGCGCGGACAAGCTCGACCAGATCCTCGCCCGCCAGATGCCGGACGCGGAAAAGCGTGCAAAAGCCCATTTCGTGGTTGAAACCGGCAAGGGGCTGGATCATGCCTTCGCGCAGGTCAAGGCCATCGTCGCCGAGCTGAACCAGCGGATCGCCGCCAGGGATATTTGAACCGCATGCGCGAAATCGTCCTCGACACCGAAACCACCGGCCTCGATCCCGGCGACGGCCACCGCATCATCGAGATCGGCTGCGTGGAGCTCGAGGACCACGTGCCCACGGGACGGGAGTTCCAGCGCTATCTCGATCCGGAGCGGCCGGTGGGCGATTCCGAGCGCATCCACGGCATCGCCGACGCATTCCTCGCCGGCAAGCCGCTCTTCGCGGCGGTGGTGGCGGAATTCCTGGAGTTCGTCGGCGATGCGCCGCTGGTGATCCACAATGCGGGCTTCGACCTGAAATTCCTCAACCACGAACTGCACCGCATCGACCATCCGCCGATCCCCTATGCGCGCGCGATCGACACCATCGACATCGCCAAGGCTAAAATCCCCGGCGCGCGCTATTCGCTCGACGAGCTCTGCAAGCGCTTCGCCATCGACCTGTCGGGCCGCGCCAAGCACGGCGCGCTGCTCGATGCCCAGCTCACCGCGCGCGTCTATCTGGAACTCGTGGGCGGGCGGCAGACCCGGCTCAAGCTCGCGCCCGCCGACGGCGCCACGGCCGCCGAGGCGGCGGAGACCGCGATGGCCCGCATGCGTCCGCGCGCGCTTGCCGCGCGCCTCACAGAGGCCGAGATCGACGCCCACGCCGCGTTCGTCGCCAGCGAGCTCGGCAAGGATCCGGTCTGGAAGCTCGGCTGAATCCCGGCGATCGCCTCAGGCGTCGAGCGGGCCCGTGCGCAGCTGGCCCTCGGCGGCGCGGGCGCGATAGATGCCCGCGAAGCTGACCAGCGGCAACAGCAGGGGCGGCAGCCCGCCGCTCAGCACTGTGTCCGCCACGATGCGGCGCACGAAGGGGAACAGGAGCTGCGGGGCGTCGATCATCAGGATCTGGTTGAGGAAATCCTCCGGCGGATTTCCGCTGACGACGAAGAGGCCGCCATAGACGAGCTCGAGCAGGAACACCGGCTTGTCCTCGGCCTTGGCCGATACGCGCAGGCGCAGCTCCACCTCGAAATGATCGGCATCGAGGCGGCGCCATTGCGGATCGATGTTGAATTCGGTCTGCGGAGGCGCGGCGAGATTCATCACCGCGCCGGGGTTCTCGAAGGACAGGTCCTTCACATACTGGGTGAGCGCCTGCATCCCCACATTGCCCGGCGGGGCGTTGCCTTCGCCGAATTCGGGGCCGTTTTCGGGATTGCCGCCGTCGCTCATGGTCTTTCCTGTCGCTGGCCTGATGGCGAGAAGGCGCCGCCGCTACCATGGAACGGCGCGCAATGACAAGCGCGGGCGTTAACGCTAGGCTTGTCCCGGGAGCAAACGATGCCCGATAGCCAATTCCTCCTGATCGTGCTCGGCGCCACCGTCGCGGCCATCCTGTTCATCCGGCTGTTCGCCGTTCTCGGACGGCGGACGGGCGCCGAGCGCGGTCCGTCGGATGCCTACCAGCGCCGGGTGGGCGGGGCGCCGTCCGACGCCAGGCCCGGGCCGGCGCCCGCGAAGCCCGCCCCGGCTCTTCCCGGCGATCCGGTGGCGCGCGGGCTGATGGACATCCAGCTGGCCGACAGGAGTTTCGACCGGGAGAAGTTCCTCGCCGGCGCCCGCCAGGCCTATGAGACGATCGTCACGGCCTACGCGAAGAACGACCGCGAGACGCTGCGCCCGCTGCTCAGCGCGGAGGTGTTCGATGCCTTCGCCCGCGAGATGAGCGCGCGCGAGGCCCGCGGCGAAACCAACCAGTTCAAGTTCGTCAATTTCCGCGAAACGCCGATCGCCCACGCCGTGCTCAGGGGCCGCCGCGCCGAAGTGGCGGTGCGCTTCGCCGCGCGCTTCGTCTCCGCCACGCTCAACAAGGCGGGGCAGGTGATCGCGGGCGACGCCGTGGCGCCGCGCGACGTCGTCGACGAATGGACCTTCGCCCGCGACGTCGGCTCCGCCGACCCCAACTGGACGCTCGTCGCCACCGCCGGGCCCGAAGCGCTCTAGATGGCGCGGCGGCGGGGCTCAGGCGGCTGGTTCGTGCTCCTGGCGCTCGGGCTCGCGCTGGGCGTGGGCGCATGGTGGTGGCTGAGCCATCCGCCGGCGCCTACCGCGGTGGTGCTCCATCGTGCCGCGTTTTCCGACCTGCCCGGCTGGGCGGACGGCGACCCGCGCGCGGCGCTCGCGGCGTTCAAGCGCAGCTGCGCGGCCATCGCGGCGCTTCCGGCGAACAGGGCCATGGGCCCCTATGGCGGCGACGCGGGCGACTGGCGGGGCGTCTGCGCCGCGGCGCCGGCGTCGGCCGCCAGCGCGTCCTCCGCGCGGCATTTCTTCGAGGCCTGGTTCGCGCCCGCCGCGATCGATGGCGAGGGCCTGTTCACCGGCTATTACGAACCCATCCTCAGCGCCAGCCGCGCGCGGCACGGCATCTACCAGACACCGATCTACGGCCTGCCCGGCGATCTTGTCAGCGTGGATCTCGCCCAGTTCAGGCCGGAGCTCCAGGGCCAGCGCATCGAAGGCCGCGTCGAAGGCCATCGTCTTCTGCCCTATCCCACGCGCGCGCAGATCGACGCGAAGGGCGTGCCGGGGCCCGTGCTGTTCTACGCCGCCGATCCGATCGCGGTGTTCTTCCTGCACGTGCAGGGCTCGGGCCGCGTCAGGCTGGAGGACGGCACGATGCTGCGCGCCGCCTATGCCGGGCAGAACGGCCGGCCCTACACGCCCGTGGGGCGCACGCTGATCGAGGACGGCGCGCTGGCGCGCGGCGATGTCTCGCTGCAATCCATCCGCGCCTGGCTGAAGAGCCACCCCGGGCGAATGCGCGAGGTGCTGGAGACCGATCAATCCTACGTCTTCTTCCAGGAGAAGCCGGTGGGCGATGCGTCGCTCGGCGGCGAGGGCAGCGAAGGCGTGGCGCTGACGCCGGGCGCGAGCCTGGCGGTGGACGCGCATCTGCATCCGCTCGGCGCGCCGTTCTATGTCGCCACCAGCTCGGCGGAGACACAGGCGGGCCAATCCGTGCCGGTGCTGCAGCGCCTTCTCGTCGCGCAGGACACCGGCGGCGCCATCCGCGGGCCGGTGCGCGGCGACGTGTTCTGGGGGCTGGGACCGAAGGCCGAGGACATGGCCGGACGGATGACCGCGCGCGGCCGCTTCTACGTGCTGTTGCCCCGGCCCGTGGCGGAGCGGCTGCCGTCATGACGCGGCGGACGGTCAGCGATTGCGAGCGCGCGGAATTCGAGCACGCCTTCCGGGAGGCGCGCCCGCTCAAGCCCGCGACCGCCGAGCCGCATCCGCCCCGGGCGGTGAAATCGCATGCGCCGTCGGGCGTGGACGGCGCCACCGCGCGGCGCATGCGCCAGGGCACGCTGGAGCCCCAAGCGCGCCTCGATCTCCACGGCATGACCGAGGATGGCGCGCACCGCGCGCTCGCCACCTTCCTGCGCGGCGCGCAGGCGCGGGGCCTGCGCCTGGTCATCGTCGTCACCGGCAAGGGCCGCCTCGATCCGGACGCGCCGTTCGAGATGGGGACGGACCGGCGCGGCGTGCTGAAGCAGGCCGCGCCCCGCTGGCTCAGGGAACCGGAGTTCTCGCGGTTCATTGCCGATCTCAGGCCCGCCCACCGCCGCCATGGCGGCGAGGGCGCGCTCTACGTCTATCTGCGAAAGAAACCCGCATGAGGCAGCGCTTCCGCGACATCACGCTCCACACCAGGGGCGCGGGGCTCACGCCGTTCACCGGCGAGGCCGCGGTGTTCGCCAGCGCGTCCGGAATGTCGAACGGGCTTCTCACCTGCTTCCTGCGCCACACCTCCGCCTCGCTCCTGATCCAGGAGAACGCCGATCCGGACGTGCTGAAGGACCTGGAGACCTTCATGCGGCGGCTGGTGTCGCGCGATCCGGGGAACTATCGCCACACGACCGAAGGGGCGGACGACATGCCGGGCCACATCCGCGCCGCGCTGACCCAGACCTCGCTGTCGATCCCGCTGCGTGACGGCAAGCTCGTGCTCGGCACCTGGCAGGACCTCTATCTCTGGGAACACCGCGACGCGCCGCATGCGCGGGAAATCACGATGCACCTGATCGGGGAGTGACGTCCCTCGTCCTCCGCCGGCGCGGCGGAGGACGGGCGTTCACAACACCCCGGCCTTCTCCGCCAGCACGCGCAGCGAGACTTCCGGGCGCGCGCCGTAATGGCCGATGACTTCGGCGGCGGCGAGCGCGCCCAACCTTCCGCAATCGGCCAGGCCGAGGCCGTGGGTGAGGCCGTAGAGGAATCCGGCGGCGAACTGGTCGCCCGCGCCCGTGGTGTCGATCACGCGCGCGACCGGCGCGGCGTCGATGACATGCACCTCGCCGTCGCGCGCGATCACGCAGCCTTTCTCCGAGCGCGTCAGCGCGGCGATGCCGGTCCAGGGGCGCATGGCCTGGAAGACGTGGTCGAAATCGTCCACCTCGAACAGCGCCTTGGCTTCCTCCTCGTTGGCGAAGACGATGTCGAGGTCGCGATGCAGGAGCGCGAGGAACTCCTCGCGATAGCGGCCCACGCAGAAGGGGTCGGAGAGCGTGAGCGCGATCCGGCCGCCGGCCTTCTTCACCGCGGCAATGGCCCTGGCGATCGCCGCCTTGGCGTCGGGCGAATCCCAGAGATAGCCCTCGATATAGAGCACGGCGGCGCCGGCCACCGCCTCCTCGTCGATGTCGGCGGGCGCGATCTCGCGGCTGGCTCCCAGATAGGTGTTCATGCTGCGATGGCCGTCCGGCGTGACCGCAATCAGCGAGCAGGCCGTGGGCGGGCCGTCCTGCGCCATGGGCGTGTCGAAATGCACGCCGGTCTCCTTCAGGCTCGCCGCGAAGCTCAGGCCCAGCCGGTCGCGCTTGACCTTGCCCACGAACAGGCCGGTGCCGCCGAGGGAGGCGAGCCCCGCCATGGTGTTGGCGGCCGAGCCGCCGGCGATCTCGCGCGGCGCGCGGAACGCGGCATAGAGCGTGTCGGCGCGGTGCTCGTCGATCAGGGTCATCACGCCCTTGGCGATATTGTGCTCGAGCAGGAAGGCGTCGTCGGCCGGCGCCATCACGTCCACGATGGCGTTGCCCATGCCGGCCACGTCGTATTTATGCCGCAAGACTGGCTCCCAATGGCGCTTCGCGGAGCCTGCGATAGAGGACGACAGCCATGTTCGCAAGCTTGGGCCGGGCGCTGGCGACGGTGTTCAATCCGGACTTCTTCGGCGTCATCGCCAAGGCGCTGATCCTGACGCTCGCGCTGTTCGTGGCGGCGTTCCTCGCCCTGCAATGGGCGCTCCATTACCTGCCCACGCTGCACCGGCCCTGGCTCAACGGGATCGTGGACGTGCTGGCCTCGCTGGGGCTGCTCGCGCTCTTCTTCATCGCGGGCGCGCCGGTGGCGGCGCTGTTCGGCTCGTTCTTCCTGGACGGCATCGCCAGGTCCATCGAGGCGCGCTTCTATCCGGACGATGCGCCGTCCGAAGGCGCGCCGGTCATGGCGAGCCTCGTCACGGCGCTCCGGTTCACCGGGCTCGTCATCGCGGTGACGCTGGCGCTGGTGCCGTTCGACATCGCGCTGCCCGGCATCGGCAGCGCCACCTCGCTGGCGGCGGATGGCTGGCTGCTCGGGCGGCAATATTTCGAGCTGGCGGCGCTGCGGCATCTGTCAGGCTCCGCCACGGACGCGATGCGCCGGCGCCACCGCTTCGCGATCCTTGCCGGCGGGATCCTCGTATCGCTGCTGACCTACATTCCCTTCGCCGATCTCATTGCGCCGCTGTTCGGGGTCGCGCTAATGACTCACATGTTCAAGTACTACCAGCATCGGGAACTCGCGCCATGATCCGCCCCGTCCTCGCGCTCGCCGCGCTCGCCCTCGTCGCCGGATGCGCGGCGCCGTCCCAGCAACGGGTGCAGCTTCCCGCCACGCCCCATCCGGGCGAGCCCGGCAACGTCGCGGGGCTGACCGCGGCGCAGGTCCGCGTGGCGTTCGGCGAGCCCGCCTTCGTGCGCAAGGACGGCAAGGTCGAGATCTGGCGTTACGACGGCGCCGGCTGCAAGGGGTTCTTCTTCTTCTATCCGGCCGCGGCGGGGCTCAGCGTGCGCCATGTCGAGACCGTGCCGCGCGGCCGCGACATCGCCGCCGACACTGCCTGCCTCGATTCGCTGCTGATCCACCGCGCGGTGCCGTCGTCCTGATCGCTTCCGCCTCCCTCAATGGGAAGGCGGACTCCTGGTCTTGTCCCTGAACCGGCACAGATCGCGGACCACGCAATCGGGGCACAGCGGCTTGCGGGCGAGGCAGGTGTAGCGGCCGTGCAGGATGAGCCAGTGATGGGCGTTGAGCCGGTATTTCTCCGGCACGATCCTCAATAGCGCCAGCTCCACCTCGAGCGGATTCTTGCCCGGCGCCAGGCCCGTGCGGTTGGCGACGCGGAAGATGTGGGTATCCACCGCGATGGTCGGCTCACCGAACGCCACGTTGAGCACCACATTGGCGGTCTTGCGGCCCACGCCGGGCAGCGCCTCCAGCGCCTCGCGGTCGCGCGGCACCTTTCCGCCATGCGTCGCGATGAGTATTTTCGACAGCGCGACGACGTTCTTCGCCTTGGTGCGGTAGAGCCCGATGGTGCGGATATAGCCCGCGAGCTTCCGCTCGCCCAGCTTCACCATCTTCTCCGGCGTATCGGCGATCTTGAACAGCGGCTCCGTCGCCTTGTTCACGCTCTTGTCCGTCGCCTGGGCGGACAGCACGACGGCGACGAGCAGCGTGTAGGGATTGACGGATCGAAGCTCCGTCTTCGGCGAAGGGATCTTCGCCGCCAGCCGCGCGAAGAATTCCTCAGCCTGTTTATTGGTGAAGCGCCCCATCGTTCTGCGCGCTTAACATTTGGCGCGACGGGTTCCAAGCGGAACGATGCCGCGCGCGCGCCCGTTACGTGGGTGCTCCCACAAAGGAGGAAGCCATGAGAACTCTTGCCATCGCAGCCGCGCTCGCGGGCGCGCTGATGCTGTCGGGTTGCGGCACCACCACGGGCGATCGCGCGGCCTCGGGCGGGCTTCTGGGCGCGGGCGCGGGCGCCGCCATCGGCTCGCTTTCCGGCAATGCCGGCGCGGGCGCGGTGATCGGCGGGGTGGCCGGCGCGGCGCTGGGCGCGGCGACGAATCCCTGCGACCTCGACCTCGGCGATCCCTGGTGGCGCGACCATGGCGGCGAACGCGCCTATCACGAGCGCTGCGACCGCCGCTGATGCACGCTCTTGCTTCGGCGCCGGGCGGTCTTAAATTCGAGGCCATGACCGGCGCCGAACCCGTCCTGCTCGACACCACGCTGAGGCCCAATCCGCCGCTCCCGCCCAGGGTGCTGGGCCTGGTCGTGGCGGCGGTGGCGGCGATCAATTTCGCCTTCGCGCTGTCCTTCGTGTTGCGCGGCGCCTGGCCGATCGCCCCCTTCATGGGGCTCGACGTCGTTCTGCTTGCCTGGGCCTTCCGCGAAAGCAGCCTCGCCGCGCGGGCGTTCGAGCGCATCGTCGTGACGGCGTCGCGGCTTGTCGTCGCCAAGCGGCCGGCGCGCGGGGCGCCCAGCGAGATCGCGTTCAATCCTTATTGGGTGCGGGTGGACTATCGCGGCGCGATCGACGAAGACCGCGTCACCACGGCGCCGCTTCTGCTCACCAGCCATGGCCGGACGGTCCAGATCGGGGCCTTCCTGGGGCCCGAGGCGCGGGCGGGCGTCGCCCAGGCCCTGCGCAACGCGCTCAGCCGCGCGCGAAGCGGCTGACATCCTTCACGATGATTCCGCAAGAAACGGGTGGGACAGGATGGGGCCCGCTCCTATCTTCGCCCCATGAACGCGCGGACACCGATCATGACCACCGACCCCGAAGCCGGCAGCGCCTACAGGAACATGGGCCGCGCCATCCGCTACCTCGCCGAGAACTACGCCAGCCAGCCCGGCCTGGACGCGGCGGCGGACGCGGCCGGGCTTTCGCCGTTCCATTTCCAGCGGCTGTTCACCCGCTATGTCGGCGTCAGCCCCAAGAGCTTCGTCGGCCATCTGACGCTGGCGCACGCCAAGGCCGAGCTCGACCGCGGCGCGAGCGTCTTGGGCGCGGCGCTCGAGGCCGGGCTCTCCGGCCCGTCGCGGCTGCACGATCTCTGTCTCAAGATCGAGGCGATGACGCCGGGGGACTACGCGAGGGGCGGCGAGGGCCTCGTCATCGGATACGGTTTCGCGCCGTGCCCTTTCGGGATCGCGCTCGCCATGGCGACGGAAAAGGGCCTGTGCGGCCTTGCCTTCGGCGACGAGGGCGAGGAGCGGGCGATGCTGGCCGACATGACCTCGCGCTGGCCGCGCGCCGGCTTCCAGGAGAATCCCGGGCGCATGGCGGCCATGATCGCGCGCATCTTCGCAACCCGGGCGAAGGCGCGCGGCGAGATCGGGCTGCATCTGCTCGGCACGCCGTGGCAGATCAAGGTGTGGCAGGCGCTGCTCGCCATCCCCGAGGGCCGGTTCGCGACCTATGGCGGCATCGCCGCGGCGCTCTCGGATGCCAAAGCCTCGCGCGCCGTCGGCACGGCGGTGGGCCGCAATCCCATCTCCTGGCTCATCCCCTGCCACCGCGTGCTGGGCAAGGACGGCGCGCTGCACGGCTATCACTGGGGCCTTGCCCGCAAGCGCGCCATGCTGGCCGTGGAAGCCGCGCGGCACGCGGCGGCCTAGAGTCCGTTGCCATCAAATGGATGCAACCAACCTCCCTGTCATGGCCCGCGCATGCGGGCCACCCAGGTGGGCTTGTCGATTGACGACATATTTGGTCCGGGCACGTTCTTCGAAAGCGAAACGGGCTTCACCTGGGTGGCCCGCAGCCGCGGGCCATGACACCGCTGTATGTGAATCCAAACGATCGCAACCCGCTTTAAAGCCCCAGCACGTCGCGCATCGAATAGAGCCCGGGCTTTTTGCCCAGCCCCCATTTGGCGGCGGCGAGCGCGCCGCTGGCGAAGATGGAGCGGTCTTCGGCGACATGGCGCAGCGCGATGCGCTCGTGGGGGCCGGCGAACACCACTTCGTGCTCGCCCACCACCGTGCCGCCGCGCAGCGAGGCGAATCCGATGCTGCCGGTGTCGCGCGCGCCCGGGCCGGCGCGCCGGGCCAGCGGCTCGCCGCGCCCTTCCGCCGCCGCCTCGCCCAGCAGCAGCGCGGTGCCGGACGGCGCGTCGACCTTGCGGCGGTGATGCATCTCCACGATCTCGATGTCGAAGCCGGGCAGGGCCTTCGCCGCCTGCTTCGCCAGCGCGGCCAGCAGCGTCACGCCCAGGCTCATGTTGCCGGATTTGACGATCACGGCGTGGCGCGCGGCGGCGCCGATCCGTGTCTCGTCGTCTTCGCTGAATCCCGTCGTGCCCATGACGTGGACGATGCGGGCCTGGGCGGCCAGCGCGGCGAGCGCGACGGAGGCCGCCGGCGCGGAGAAATCGATCAGCACCTGCGCCGCGGCGACGGCGGGCAGCGGATCGCAGGCGAGCGCCACCCCCAGCGCCGGAATCCCCGCCAGCGTGCCCGCGTCGTTGCCGAGGTCGGGGTTTGCGGCCGACGCGAGCGCGCCCGTGAGCTGGAAGCTTTCGTCCGCGGCGATGGCGCGGATCAGGCTCTGGCCCATGCGGCCCGCGGCGCCCGCGATGACGGTTCTGATGCTCATCTCCTCACCGCTGCGCCACGTGCTCGACGAAATACTGCGCCGCCGCCTGGCCGAACCAGGGCACGGTCGGGATCAGGATATAAGCCGCGATGCGCATCAGGGTCGACTGGTCGAAGGGCCATTCCGGCGCGTCGGCGATGCGCTTTTCATAGGCGATGAGGCCGGAAAGCCGCTGGGCGGCGCGATGGTCCTCGTGCATGGCCGCGCGCATGGAGTCGATCTGGCCGCGGACATGCTCGAGCTCGGCGGCCTTGGCGTCCGCGATCTGGCGATGGATGCGGCTCATGATGCTCACGAAGAGCCCCAGCCCCATGCCCGCGCAGGCCACGATCAGCCCCACGGTGAGACCGGTGAGGTCGTTGCCCAGGAAGAACAGGCACGCCACCGCGCTCACCACCAGCCAGATGAGCGCGGAGCGCGCGGCCGAACGGCCCAGCACCGTCAGCGTGTCGGTGCGCAGCAGGTCGATCTTGAGCTCGGCATTGAGCATGCGGGCATAGCCGCGGCTGCCGGCGCGGGTCTGCTCCACCCCGCGGGCAAAGAGGACGGCGAGGAACGTCGTCGCCAGCGCGAACCAGATCGTGGCGCCGGGCGGGATGGGGTGACCCTCGGCGGTTTCCCTGAGGCGCACGAAGGTGCTGATCGCGATGCCGATGGCGATGCCGTAGAAGGTGAACCGCGTCAGCCGCGCGTCGGGCGGGGCGAGCGAGGTGAGGCCCTGCGCGCTCTCCATCCCGCCCGCGAGGATGCGCGCATAGGCGGGCGCATCGCGCTGCTCGGCCAGGCGCGCGTAGCGCTGCATGCCCAGCGAGGCGCAGCACAGCAGCGAGAGCACCAGCGCGGGCCACGACGCGTCGGAGAAGGCGAAGCCGCGGCCAGCGAAGTCGAGCACCCTCACATGTTCCAGCGTGGCGACGGCGACGAAGCTTCCGAACAGGAGCGCGAAGAGCAGCGCCGTGGTGAGGAGCGTGCCGAACGGCGAGCGCGCATAGATCCGCTGCTCGAACTGGATCGGCGGCGAGGCAAGGGACGGATGCGGCACGGCCGGGGCGTCGCTCATGCTGCCAAGTCTACCCTGAATTTTGGCATTTTGGCCCGATTTGGCCCGGTTTGACCCGATGGGGCGGCGGGGGTCAGGCCGTCGTGTCCACCGCGCCGCCGGGCTCGGGCGCGGGCGGCGGCGGCGCGCCCGCCACCGTCACCATGGCCGGGCGCAACAGCCGGTCGCCGATCACGTAGCCGGTCTGGACCACGTTCACGATCGTGCCCTGGGGCTTGCCGTCGCCCGGCACCTCGGCGATGGCCTGGTGCAGGTTGGGATCGAACCTGGCGCCCTCGGTCTCGATCTTCCGGACGCCGTAGCGCTCCAGCGTGGAGAGCAGCTGGCGCTCCGTCGCCTCCACGCCTTCGATGACGGCCTTGATCTGCGGATCGGCGGCTTCGAGCTTCTCCGGCGGGCAGGCGGCCAGCGCGCGGGCGAAATTGTCCGCGATGCCCAGCATGTCGCGGGCGAAGCGGGTGACGGCGTAGAGGTTCGCCTCCTGCTTTTCGCGCTCGGCGCGGCGGCGCAGGTTCTCCGTGTCGGCCAGCGCCCGCAGCAGCCGGTCCTTGAGATCGGCGATCAGCGCCTCGGGCGCGCCGGCGGCTTCGGCGCCGCCGCTGGCGGGGGTCTCGGGATTTTCGTCGTTGTCGTTCATGGCTGGGCTCGATCAGGCAAGCAGGCGGCTCACGACCTTGGCCGTGTGGTCCACCATGGGGATGATGCGGGCATAGTTGAGGCGCGTGGGGCCGAGGACGGCGATCACGCCCACCACCTTGCCCGCGGAATTGGCATAAGGCGCGGCCACGATGGAGGAGCCGGACAGGCTGAACAGCCGGTTCTCCGAGCCGATGAAGATGCGCACCCCGTCGCCCTGGCCGGCGAGCTCGAGAAGGCGGATGAGATCGTTCTTGCGCTCGATGTCGTCGAACAGCGTGCGCACGCGTTCCAGGTCGCCCCGCGCCTCCACGCTTTCCAGCAGATGCGAGGCGCCGCGCACGATCAGAACCTTCTCTTCGGAGCGCGCGCCGTCCGCCGCCTGCGACAGCGTCGCCAGTCCTTCGGCCACGATCTTCTTGGTGAGCGTGTCGAGCTCGGCGCGTTCGCCTTCGAGTTCCTGGGCGATCTCGGCGCGCGCGCTCTCCAGCGTGCGGCCCTTCAGCCGCGCGGAGAGATAATTGGAAGCCTCGGCCAGCGCGGAGGCGGGAAGGCCCGGCGGGGTCTCGATCAGCCGGTTCTCGACCTGGCCGTCCTCGCTCACGATCACCACCAGCGCGCGCCGCGGCGCCACGGCCACGAACTCCACGTGGCGCAGCGTGCCGTCCTGCTTGGGCGCGACCACCAGGCCCGCGCAGCGCGACAGGCCGGAGAGCATCAGGCTCGCCTGGGTGAGCACGTCTTCCAGGCTGCGGTTCTGCTGCTGCAGGCGCGCCTCGATCTGCGCGCGCTCCGGCGGCGCCAGCTCGCCGATCTCCAGGAGTCCGTCCACGAACAGGCGCAGGCCCTTCTCCGTGGGCACGCGGCCGGCGGAGGTGTGCGGCGCGGCCAGAAGGCCCATGTGCTCGAGATCCGACATCACGTTGCGGATGGAGGCGGGCGAAAGCGTGTGCGGCAGGCGCTGGGAGAGCGTGCGCGAGCCCACCGGCTCGCCGGAGGCGAGAAAGGCGTCCACCAGATGGCGGAAAATCTCGCGCGGCCGCTCGCCCAGCTCGGCGGCGAGGAGACGGTTTGGGTCGAGGGGTGGGACGCTCATGGTAAGTTATTGTAGTATCTGCGTTTATCGGCAGGCTGCAAGGATGCGTTGCGCCGCCGCCCGGCCAAGGCTAGGTAGCCGCAGACGCCAACGACTTCAAGGGTTCCCAAGATGCGCCCCTCCGGACGCGCCGCCGATCAAATGCGCCCCGTCAGCCTCGAAACCGGGGTGTCCAAGCACGCCGAAGGCTCCTGCCTGGTCAAATTCGGCGACACCCATGTGCTGGTGACCGCCAGCCTGGAGGAGTCGACGCCGCCCTTCCTGCGCAACACCGGCAAGGGCTGGGTGACGGCCGAATACGGCATGCTGCCGCGCTCCACCCATGAGCGCATGCGCCGCGAGGCCGCCCAGGGCAAGCAGTCCGGCCGCACGCTGGAGATCCAGCGGCTGATCGGGCGCAGCCTGCGCGCCGTGGTCGATCTCGCGGCGCTGGGCGAGCGGCAGATCCAGATCGATTGCGACGTGCTCCAGGCCGACGGCGGCACGCGCACGGCCTCCATCACCGGCGGCTACGTCGCGCTCGTGCAGTGCCTCGCCTTCATGAAGAAGACCGGCATGGTGAGCAGGCCCGTCATCAAGGACCAGGTGGCGGCGGTGTCCTGCGGCATCTGGAAGGGCGCGGCCGTGCTCGACCTCGATTACGACGAGGATTCCAGCGCCCAGACCGACGCCAATTTCGTGCTCACGGGCGCGGGCGGCCTCGTCGAGATCCAGGGCACCGCGGAAGGCGCGCCGTTCACCGACGAGGAGTTCGCCTCCCTGCTCAGGCTCGCGCGCAAGGGCGTGGCGGAGCTGGTGGACCTGCAGAGGAAGGCGCTGGCGTGAGGGCGCTGGTCATCGCCACGCACAATCCCGGCAAGCTGCGCGAGATGGGCGCATTGATCGCGCCGTTCGGGTTCGACGTGAAGAGCGCGGACGAGCTCGGCCTGCCGGAGCCGGAGGAAACCGGCGCGACGTTCGAAGCGAACGCCGCGCTCAAGGCGCGCGCGGCGGCGGACGCGAGCGGCAGGCTGGCACTGGCCGACGATTCCGGCCTGGCGGTCGCGGCGCTGGACGGCGCGCCGGGCATCTACTCCGCGCGCTGGGCGGGAGAGAAGAAAGACTTCGCGAGCGCCATGGCGCGCGTGAAGCGCGAGCTCGACGCGAAGGGCGCGCGCGACATGTCGGCCAAATTCGTCTGCGCGCTGGCGCTGGCCGAGCCGCATGGCGGGATGGAGATCTTCGTGGGCGAGGCGCCCGGCCATCTGGAATTCCCGCCCCGCGGCGACAAGGGCTTCGGCTACGATCCCATCTTCGTCATGGACGGCGAGACCAGGACCTTCGGCGAACTCGACAACGCCTACAAGCACACCGTCAGCCACCGGGCGCGGGCGTTCGCGAAGCTGGCGGCGCGGCTCAAAACGCGATGAATCCCCGGCGGTGTCGCGGCCCGGGGAAACGGGCCCTCCGGGTCGCGCCTTCTTCGCCCGCGACAATGGGCGTAAAGGTTGCGGGGATCGGCGCATCCGCGCCGGCACCGATGTCGTCCGCGCGGCCCGTATCCGCGGGCCACGACACCAGGGTACAGGCGATGGCGGCCGTCCCATTTGGCGTCTATGTGCATTGGCCGTTCTGCGCGGCGAAATGTCCGTATTGCGATTTCAACTCCCATGTTCGCGCCGCGGTCGACGAGACCGGCTGGGTCGACGCGATCCTCAGGGAGCTGGAGTGGACGGCGGCGCTGCAGGGCGCGGCGCGGCCGGTGGTGGGGAGCGTGTTCTTCGGCGGCGGCACGCCGTCGCTGATGCGCGGGCGCTCGGCCGGCGCGGTGCTGGAGAAGATCGCCGCGCTCTGGCCGATGGCCAACGACGTCGAGGTCACGCTGGAGTCCAACCCCGCCAGCGCGGAGGCCGCGCGCTTCCGCGACTATCGCGCGGCGGGCGTCAACCGGCTGTCGCTGGGCGTGCAGGCGCTCGACGACGCCGACCTGAAATTCCTCGGGCGCCTGCACGACGCCGCCGAAGCCAGGGCGGCGCTGGCGCTGGCAATGCGCACGTTCGATCGCGTCTCGCTCGACCTGATCTATGCGCGCCCCGGCCAGACGGAAGCGGCGTGGCGCGACGAGCTGCGGCAGGCGCTCGCCTTCGCCGCGGAGCACCTGTCGCTCTACCAGCTCACCATCGAGCCCGCGACGCCGTTCGCGGCGCTGGCCAGGACGGGCGCGTTGCGCATCCCCGGCGACGAGCGTGCCGCTGCGCTTTACGAGATCACGCAGGAGCTGACCGAAGCCGGCGGGCGCCCCGCCTATGAAATCTCCAACCATGCCGCGCCCGGCGCGGAATGCCGGCACAACCTGCTCTACTGGCGCTACGGCGATTACGCGGGCGTGGGGCCGGGCGCGCATGGCCGGCTGACGCTGGGCGGCGCGCGTCTTGGCACCTTCAACGAGAAGCTCCCCGAACGCTGGCGCGAATCCGTCGCGCGCCAGGGTCACGGCATCGCCGAGCGCGGCGAGATCGGCAACGCCGACGCGGCGCGCGAGCATCTCCTGATGAATTTGCGGCTCGCGGAAGGTCTCGACCTCGCGGCCTATCGCGCGCGCTGGGGAACCGGGCCCGATGCGGCGCGCATCGATGCGCTTGTCGCGCAGGGCCTGCTCGCCAGGTCCGGCGACACGATCGCGGCCACCCTGCGTGGCCGGCTGGTGCTGAACGCGGTGATCGCGGAATTGGCGCGATAGCGATGCTGTCTACGACCCGTTCGCCTGGAAGGTCGTGGGCGCGGGGCTGACGGTCTGAAAGCCGTCGGGGGCGACACCGAGGACGGCGAGGCCGCGCTCCGTCGTGCCGTCGGGCGCGAAGCGGAAGATGCCGTTGACGCCGGCGAAGCCGTTGGGATCGGCAAGCGCGGCCGGCGTGAAGCGGTGATAGGCCGTCCCGCCGGAGAGCAGCGCCACCAGCGCCACCGCGTCGTAGGAGAGCGTGGCCAGCTGCGGCGGGCTCGCCTGGAAGATCGCCTTGTACTTGCTCTCGAAGGCGGCGTCGGATTCGGGCGAGGGCGCGGCGAACCAGCCGCCGGCCAGCGCGGATTCATGGGTGTTGGCGGGATCGTCCCACAGGCCGGTGCCCAGGAGCTTGATGCGGTTGCCGTCCACGCCGGCCGCGACCAGCTGTGGCGCGTCGGTGCGCAGCGCCGTGCCGCCTTCGGCCACCAGCAGGGCATCGGGGCCGGTCGCGAGCGCGGCCTTGGCGGGCGCGCTCAACCCGTCGGGCGAGGGCACGAAGCGCTCGATGTCCGTCACCTGCCCGCCTCTGGCCGTCACTTCGCCGCGAAAGGCTTCGGCGATGCGGTCGCCATAGGTGTTCTGCGGCACCAGGGCGGCGAATTTCGTGCGGCCCTGCGCGGCGGCGAAGTCCACCACGCGGCGCACTTCTGCGGCGGGCTGGAAGGAGAGCAGGAACACCCCGTCGCCCGCCACGGTGCGGTCGGTGGAAAAGGCGATCACCGGCACGCCGCGGTCGCGCGCGATGGGCGCCACCGCCGTCACCGATTGGGCGAAGATCGGCCCGATGACGATCTCCGCGCCCTGGCTCAGCAGGCTGCGCGCGCCGTTGGCGGCGGTGTCGGGCGAGCCGCCTTCGTCGGCGGTGAGGAGGATGATGTTCTGGTTGTGGGAATCGTAGAGCGCCAGCTCCGCGGCCTTGAGCATGCTCTGGGCCAGCGCGCGCGTCGCCGCCGAGCCGTTGGAGAAGGGCAGGAGCAGCCCCACGCGCACGGGGGTGCCGGCCGCGGTGTTGGGCAGGCGCAGGAAGTCCGGCGAGTCCTGGGTGATGGGATGGGTGGCGGGCGTGGCCGGTCCGGCCGCGACCGGCGGGGGCGGCGGCGGCGGAGGCGGCGGGGGCGCGGCGCAGGCGGCAAGGCTCGCCACCAGCGCGCCGATGGCGCAAACTCGCCGGGCATGGCGCGCGAAACGGACGGATGAAGCGGACACGGGATTCCTCGGACGGCGCATCGCAGGCACATTCTGTCTGGCAACCGGGCGAAATTAAGCCCGCGCCGGGGGAATCGCAAAGCCCCCTGGCGCCGGGGCTCTACCTGACCGCGACGCCCATCGGCCATGCGCGGGACATCGGCCTGCGCGCGCTGGACGTGCTGCGCGGTTGCGACGCCATCGCCGCGGAGGACACGCGCGTCACCTCCAAGCTGCTGGCCATCCACGGCATCTCCAGGCCGCTCAGCGCCTACAACGACCACAACGCGGCGCGCGAGCGCCCCAGGCTGCTGGCGCGGCTCGGGAACGGCGCGCGCATCGCGCTGGTCAGCGACGCGGGCACGCCGCTCGTCTCCGATCCCGGCTACAAGCTGGTGCGCGAGGCGGTCGCGCGCGGCATCGCGGTGCATGCGGTGCCCGGCGCCTCGGCGGCGCTGGCGGCGCTGTCGCTGTCGGGCCTGCCGACGGACCGGTTCCTGTTCGCGGGCTTTCTTCCGCCCAAATCCGCCGCGCGGCGCACGGTGCTGGAGGAGCTCAAGCCGCTGCGCGCCACGCTCGTCTTCTTCGAAGCGCCGCATCGCCTCGCCGAATGCCTGATGGACATGGCCTCCGTGCTGGGCGCGCGCGAGGCCGCGGTGGCGCGCGAGCTCACCAAGCTGCACGAGCAATGCCGCCGCGGCTCCCTGGCGGCGCTCGCGCGGGACTATGCGCAAGCGCAACCGCCCAGGGGCGAAATCACGCTGGTGGTCGGCCCGCCGGGCGCGGCGGCGCCGGACATGGCGCGGGCGGACTCGCTGCTCGACAAGGCGCTCGCCTTCATGCCGGTGCGCGCGGCGGCGGAACTGGTCGCGGAAGCCACCGGCCTGTCGCGCCATGCGCTCTACCAGCGCGCACTCGAACGGAAGCCCGGATCGTGAGCCCTCCATGAGCCTGGCGGCGCGGCAGGCGGCGGAGCGGCGCGGACGCCGCGGCGAGGGCTGGGCGGTGCTGCTGCTCACGCTCAAGGGCTACCGCATCCTGGGCCGGCGCGTGCGCACGCGGCTGGGCGAGATCGACCTGGTGGCCCGGGCGCCGTCGGGCCTCGTCTGCTTCATCGAGGTCAAGGCGCGCGACGCCGAAGACGACGCGCTGCGCGCGCTCAAGCCCCGCCAGCGCCATCGCATCGAGCGCGCGGCCGCCCTATATCTGGCGCAGCGCCCGGGCCTGGCGGCGAAGGGCTTCCGCTTCGACGTCGTCACCGTGGCGGGCCGGGGCCGGTTCGCGTGGCCGCTGCACGCGCGCGACGTCTGGCGGCCCGGCGAGGCGTGAGGCAGATTTGGGCATGGACGATCCGGCGGATTATTTGCGGGCGTTGGGCCAGGCGGGCGAAGGGCCGCACGACATCGCCATGGCCGCGCTGATGCTGGCCGCGCTCGACCATTCGGGACGGCCGCTCAAGCCCTATGCCGATCATCTGGCCGACATCGCCGGGCACGCCCGCAGCGAGGCGCGGCTGGCGACCAATGTCGAAGATGGCGCGCGTTCTCTCTCCGCCCTGATGGTGGGGCGCTACGGCTACGATGGCGACCGGCTCGACTACGACAATCCCCGCAACGCCGATTTCATGGCGGTGATCGACCGGCGCCGCGGACTGCCGGTGGCGCTGGGCATCCTCTACATCCACGCCGCGCGCGCGGCGGGCTTCGAGGCGGCGGGGCTGAACACGCCGGGCCATTTCTTCCTGCGGCTGGGCCTGCGCGGGCACGACGCGCTGATCGATCCCTTCAACGGCGGCGCCGCGCTGGACGCGGAGAAGCTGGGCACCCCGCCCGGCATGGGCGCGCCCGGCGCCGAGGATCCGCGCCGTGCCGAAGCGGTGGGCGACATCGAGGTGCTGCTCAGGCTCGAGAACAATCTCAAGCTGCGCGCCATCAACGGCGGCGAGCGGGTGCGCGCGCTGGAGGTCGCCAAGCGCATGGTGCTGATCGCGCCGAAGAAGCCGGAGCTCTGGATCGACCTGGCCCGGCTCAACGAAGCCAACGGCGCGCTCGGCGCCGCGCTCAAGTCCTACGAGGCCTGCCTCACGCTTGCGAAGCGCGGCAATGCCCTGCACAACGAAGCCGCGCTCGCGCTCTCCGCGCTGAAGCGCCGGCTGAACTAGGAGCATCCATGGCGCTCAACGTCGCGATCCAGATGGACCCGATCGAGCGGATCGACATAAGGGGCGATTCCACCTTCGCGCTGGCGCTGGAAGGCCAGGCGCGCGGGCATCGTCTTTATCACTACGGCCCGCGCGATCTCACCTTCCGCGACGGCCAGGTGAGCGCGCGCATGCGCCCGCTCGAGGTGCGCGACGTGATGGGCGACCATTTCACCTCCGGCGCGGCGGCGGTGCGCGACCTGTCGGCCATGGACGTCGTCCTGATGCGCCAGGACCCGCCCTTCGACATGGCCTACATCACCGCCACCCACATCCTGGAGCGCATCCATCCCGGGACGCTGGTGGTCAACGATCCCTTCCACGTGCGCAACGCGCCGGAGAAGCTCTTCGTCACCCTGTTCAAGGACCTGATGCCGCCCACGCTGATCACCTCCGACCGCGCGGAGATCGCGCGCTTCCGCGACGATCACAAGGACATCATCCTGAAGCCGCTCTACGGCAATGGCGGGGCGGGCGTGTTCCGCGTCAGGCCGGACGACGAGAACCTGGGCGCGATGCTGGAGATGTTCACCGCCTTCTACCGCGAACCCATCATCGTCCAGCGCTACGTGCCGGAGGTGCGCAAGGGCGACAAGCGCATCATCCTGGTGGACGGCGCGTTCGCCGGCGCCATCAACCGCGTGCCGGCGGCGGGCGAGGCGCGCTCCAACATGCATGTCGGCGGCAAGCCCGAGCCGACCGCCCTGACGAAGCGCGAGCAGGGCATCTGCGAAGCGCTGGGGCCGGAGCTCAGGGCGCGCGGGCTCCTGTTCACCGGCATCGACGTGATCGGCGACTACCTCACCGAGGTCAACGTCACCTCGCCCACCGGCATCCGCGAGGTCAAGCGCTTCGGCGGCGCGGACATCGCCGTGCTGATCTGGGACGCGATCGAAGCCCGGCGGAAATAGGCGGTCACATCGCTGTCACCGCGCTCGGCCTCGCTGCGCCGCGCGCAATCCGGGCGCCCTTAAACCCGGGCTGCGCGTTTCCTATCTTTGGGCGAACGCTATCCCTCAAGGTGCCCCATGCTCACGCTTCGCAAATCCGAGGACCGCGGCAAGACCCGCATCGACTGGCTGGACAGCCGCCACAGCTTTTCCTTCGGCGATTATCGCGATCCCGACCATGCCGGTTTCGGCCCGCTGCGGGTCATCAACGAGGACTGGATCGGGGGCGGCGGCGGCTTCCATCCCCATCCCCATCGCGACATGGAGATCGTCACCTACATGCTGGACGGCGCGCTGGAGCACCGCGACTCGCTGGGCCATGGCGGCATCATCCGTCCCGGCGAGATCCAGCGCATGAGCGCGGGGCGTGGGATCGTGCATGCGGAATTCAACGCCTCGCGGAGCGAGACCGCGCATCTGTTGCAGATCTGGATCGTGCCGTCGAAGGCGGGCCTCGATCCGTCCTACGAGCAGAAGGCGATCGATCCGCAGTCGGTCCGCAACCGGCTTTCCCGCATCGCCGCGCCCGATCCGCGCGCCAGCGAAGTGCGCCTGGTGCAGGATGCCGAGATCTGGGCGGCGAAGCTGGCGCCGGACGAGGAAGTCGTGCACCGCCTGGAGCCCGGCCGCCGCGCCTGGCTGCAGGTGGCGGGCGGCGAAGTCACCGCCGGCCCGCGCAGGCTCAAGGCCGGCGACGCGCTCGGCGTCACCGACGAAGCCGCCCTTGCCGTGCGCGCGCATGCGCCGAGCGAGATCCTGCTGTTCGACATGGCGTGAGCGGTCGCAAACACCGCGTGTGGGAACGCGGACCGCGGCTCAGCGGAAGCGGCTCTGGTAGCGGGCGTTCATGCCCGAAAGCGGGAAATGGATGAACACGTCGGTGGTGCCGAACTGGCGGTCGATCACCGCGCCGTCGCCGATGCGCGCGCCCGCGCGGACATAGCCCTTGATCAGCGGCGGCAGCGCCTTGAGCGCTTCCTTGGGATCGATCGCGTCCCTGGGCATGCGGTTCATGTCCACGAACAGTCCCGGCAGCGCGCGCACCGGCATGTGCTCGGGCATGGCGTGGAAATGATGGAGATAGGAGAGCGGAAGCTTCCACGCATCCGGGTCGGTGCCGGCGAAGGAGGCGCAGCCGAACATCACGTCGGTGGCGAAGCGGCCGTTGAAGACGCCCAGGCCCTTCCACAGGAGCTGCAGCGAGGCGGGCTTGGCGCGGTAGGCCTTGAGCACGCAGGAGCGGCCCAGCTCCAGAAGCTTCGCGCCCTTGGCCTGGCCCGAGATGAGCGGGGCGATGTCGAACTCGCCCGCGGTGTAGAAGCCCCCGGCGCGGCGCGCGTCCACGTCGCGCATCATGCGGTAGCAGCCGATCACCCGGGGCTGGCCGTCCTCGCCATGCGCCTCGCGGTCGACGACGAGCAGATGGTCGCAATACGCGTCGAAGCGGTCGAAGTCGCGGCCGGCCTCGCGCATGGCGGGCGAGGGGATGGCGCTCATCTCTTCGTAGAAGACGCGGTAGCGCAGGCGTTGCGCGGCCTCGATCTCGGCCTCGGTCTCCGCCAGGCGGACTTCGAGCGCCCCCCAACTGGCCAGGACGGGCCATTGGGCGAAACGCCCTTCCGCTGGGCCCGGCTCGTGGATGTTGACCAAACGCTGTTCCTCTACGCTGGCGCTCAAGGCTTCGAGGCCAAAGCCTCGGAGCTCAAGGCCCCGAATCGGCCCAGGGCCCAAGCCCTACGCCCCGAATATGACAATTCTAGACGACCCGAGGCCATGGGGCAAACATGGGGATGGTTGAGGCGGTTGCAAGTTCCTTGAAATAATTGATCTTTTCAGGACCCCGGCCCGGCGGCCGGGCGCGGCTGGCGGGCCTCCAGCACCAGGAAAAGGACGATGGCCGGGATGCCGATCAGGCCCGCGGCCACGAAGAAGGCGGCATAGGCCCCCATGAGCCCGAGGGCCGGGGTCAGCCCCTGCACGACGACCCCCGACAAGCCCTTCACCAGCTTGCCCACCCAGGCATAGGTCGAGCTCAGGAGCGCGTATTGCGTGGCGGTGTAGCCGAGGCTGGTCAGGCTCGACATGTAGGAGACCAGCGCCACGCCCGCGAAGCCGATGCCGAAATTGTCCCCGACCATGACGAGCGCGAAGGTCCGCAGGTGCGGCTCGTGCACGGTCGTGCTCACCACGGCGGCGAGAAGCCCAAGCCAGGAGTGTTGCGCGGCGATGCCGAAATCCGCAGGCACAGGGCCCATCAGCGGCAGGAACGCGTAGGCGGCGACGGCCGCGGCCTGCAGGATCCCGCCGGCGACCAGCGCGCTCATGTAGCCGAAGCGCAGCACCCAGGCGCCGCCCGCGGCCACGCCCGCGAAGGATGCGATGAGCCCCACCGAGATGCGCACCGCGCCGACCCAGTCCTTGGAGAGGCCGATGTCGTGGTAGAGGGGATTGGCCATCGGCCCCATGATGAAATCGGGCAGGCGGTAGAGGCTGATGGCGGCGAGCATCAGCAGCGCAAGTCCGCCATGGGTCTCGATGAAGACCCTGAACGGCCCGGCGACGGAATCCGCGAAGCCGCGCAATGACGTGATCCGCGCCTTGGCCTGCATGACCTCGTCGGCCCGCGCGGGCTCGGCGGCGAACAGCGTGGCGGCCAATCCTATGACCATCGCCGCGCCGTAGACGGCGTAGGACGCGCGCCATCCCAGATGCGCCGCGGCGATCAGGATGAGCGCATCCGTCGCGATCAGCGCCAGCCGGTAGCCGAACTGATAGGCGGACGACAGGAGCCCGAGCTCCTCGCCGCTGTCCGAGGCCTCGATGCGCCAGGCGTCGATGACGATGTCCTGCGTCGCCGAGGCGAAGGCGACGAGCATGGCGAGGAGGCCGAGCACGACGAGGCCGTAACGCGTGCCCAGGAGCGCCATGGCGGCGAGCGCGGCTCCGACGGCGATCTGCGCCAGCGCCATCCAGCCGCGGCGGCTGCCGAGAAAGCCGAGCAGCGGCGCATGCGTGCGGTCGATCAGGGGCGCCCAGAGGAATTTCAGGAAGTAGACGGTCTGTACCCATGCCAGGAAACCGATCGCGGCCAGCGAAGTGCCTTCGTCCCTGAGCCAGTAGCCCAGCGTGTTGCCCGTCAGCAGGAAAGGCAGGCCCGACGAAAAACCGAGCACCAGCATCACCAGCGTCTTGGGACGCAGATAGGCCCGCCAGGGATGGCGCGTCGTGCTTGCGCTCATGCGGCCGCGTGGCGCGCGGCGGATGGGGCGGCGGGCTGGGCGAAGAGTCTGGCAAGCATCGAATCGAGCTCGGCGGGGTCCATCGGCTTGGGCAGGAAACCATCCATGCCGGCGTCCTGGCAAGCCCGCTTGCCGGTCTCCAGCACGTCGGCGGTGAGCGCCACGATGGGCGTGCGCTTCTTGCCCGCGCGCAGCTCGGCCAGGCGGATGCGCTTGGAGGCTTCCACGCCGTCGAGCCCGGGCATGTGGATGTCGGTGAGCATCAGGTCGAAGCGCTCGTTCTCCATGACCACGATCGCCGCCTCGCCGGAGGTGACTTCCGTCACCTGGTGGCCGCGGCGGCGCAGCAGCTCGCGCGTCAGCATGGCGTTGATGGGATTGTCCTCGACCAAAAGGATGCTGAGGCCCGCGACGCGGTCCTTCCCGCGCTGCTCGGCGCGCTGGGCGACCTCCTCGCCGGGGCTCGCATCGGCCGCCACGCTGGTCATGCCCGGCGCGCCGCCGTTGCGGGCGCGCGCCCGCTCGACCAGCGAAATCTGGCGCACCGGCTTGACGAGATAGGCGCTGAAGCCCATCGCCTTCAGCTCGGGCAGCCGCCCGCGCGCTTCCGGCACGAGCAGGACGACGGAGCGCCTGGCGTTCTCCGCCAGCGCCGGCACGTCGGGCACCGCGTCGGTGCCGGAATCGACGATGGCGACGTCGACGGGCGCTTTGGCGCCGGCCAGCGACACCACCTCCCCGCCGGCGGCGCGGATCTGCGCCGTCAGGCCCTCGCGCAGCACGGCGTTGCGGGTCAGCACGGCGATCTTCTGGCCGGCCAGCCGCTCCGGTTCGTAGAGCGCCTCGCGCGCCACCTTGGCGGGCATGGTGAACCAGAACACGCTGCCGCCGCCCTGGGCGGCATCGATGCCGATGTCGCCGCCCATGGCCTCGACCAGGCGCCGCGAGATGGCGAGCCCCAGCCCCGTGCCGCCGAACCTGCGGGCATGGGTGGAATCGGCCTGCACGAATTCGTTGAAGATGTCCTTGCGCTTCTCCACCGGCACGCCCACGCCGGTGTCGCGCACCTCGAAATGCAGGAAGCGCCGGCCCTTGTTCTCGCCCACGCCTAGGTCGACGCGCACGCCGCCCTTCTCGGTGAACTTGATGGCGTTGCCCACGAGGTTGGTGAGCACCTGCCTGAGGCGCACCCCGTCGCCGCGCACGGCGGCGGGGGTGTCCGGCGCCACCACGGCCACGACCTCGATGCCTTTGCCGTGGGCCCGCGGCGACAGAAGCTCGACCACGCCCTCCACCAGCGCGCGTGGCCCGATCTCGTCTTCCTCGAGCGTCACGGTGCCGGATTCGATCTTGGAGAAATCCAGGATGTCCTCGATCAGGGCGAGCAGCGACTCGCCGGATTGCTGGATCGCCTCGGCGTAGGTGCGCTGCTCGGGCGCCAGCTTGGTCTCGGTGAGCAGCCGCGCCATGCCGAGCACGCCGTTCATGGGCGTGCGGATCTCGTGGCTCATGGTGGCGAGGAAGCCGGATTTGGCGCGGCTCGCGGCCTCGGCCTTGTCGCGCGCGTCGGTGAGCGCGTCCTCGAGCGCCTTGCGCTCGGTGATGTCGCGGCCGACGCTCTGCACCTCGATGAGCTTTCCGCCGGCGTCGCGCACCGCGTAGTCCTCCCACGCGATCCAGCGCCAGCCATAGGCCGTGCGCAGGTGCTGGTCGTACTTCACCCGCGCATGGCCCGTCTCGCGCCCGGCGAAGGAGCCGAAATGCGGCGCGCGGGAATCGGGGTGCAGTTCCGGCGCGAAAGGCTGGCCGACGGCGCGGCGCGGATCGAGGCCGAAGAGCTTGAAGAAGGCGTCGTTGGCGTAGGTCACGCGGCTGTCGGGCGCGCGGCGCACGATGGCGTCGCCCTGGCTGTCGACCAGGCCCTTGTAGCGCGCCTCGCTCTCGTGCATGCGCGCGTTCATCGCCGAGACGGTGGCGAGCGAGGCTTCGAGCCGCGCCGTCAGCGTGCGCAGTTCCGCTTCGCTGGTGGCGAGCGCGCGGGCGCGTCCGCGCGCCTCGATCAGCCCGATGAACAGGAGCATCAGGCCGAGCAGACCCAGGACGCCCAGAAGCAGCGGCGACACCGCCTGGCGATGCAGCAGGATCTGGGCGAGCGACACGCCACCGACGGCGATCGCGCCCAGGCCGAAAACGATCTTGCCCGCGCGTGCGAACACGGCAGCTCCCGAAGTGAACGGCAACTTAACCGCGTTCGCCCTTGCGAAAGATTTAACGGCTGGCTTTGGCCCCGGGAAAGGTTAACAATTGGCAGCCGCCGGCTCCGGCGGCGCGCTATCTCTTCAAGGGGAGGAAACGACGATGCGATTTGCGGGCACAGCACTTGCCGCGGCATTCCTGGTGGCGGCCACGACCGCCGCGCTGGCCGACGATCCGATGGCCAACACCTACGGCAACACCGTCACCACCAAGAGTCACAAGACCGGCGCGGTGGGGACGCTCTACTTCAACAACGACATGACCTACCAGGCCAAGGCGACGGACGCCAAGGGCCAGCCGGTGGCCTATGGTGGCGCCTGGTCGCTCAAGGATGGCGGCAACACCATCTGTCTCGCGCCCAGGCTGCCGGCGAACACGCCGGGTTCGGCACCGTCATGCTCGCCGCTGCAGAAGCACAATGTCGGCGACAGCTGGTCGGTGACCAACGACCAGGGCGAGACCTTCGACGTGTCGCTCTCGGCCGGCCGCTGATCCGGCCTGGAATGCGAAAGCCGCGGGCAGCGATGCCCGCGGCTTTCCGTTTTCATCGCCCGCGCCGCCGGTGTCCGTCACCTTCAGTGTGCCGGCCGCGTCCATTTGGTGGCGCCCATCGTGGTGACGGTCCCGCCCGTGATGTCGAACGGGCCGGCGCCGATGCAACCATCAGCGGGCCGGGCCTCTGCCCTGCCGGCGCTCGCCAGCGCGGCGGGCCATGCGGCAGCGGCACGCACGTGAGAGGGTGGCCGCAATCGCGCTCCCGCTGTGCTGGAAATGTCTTTTTCCTCAATATGTTAGTCACCGTCACACAAGCTTCATGGAAGTGTGATGGTCCTTAAACCCTGACGGGGTTTATCGGCCCCGGCCGGCGTTGCGAGGGGGTGGGGAGCGCGTGCTTCCAGACGTTCGGGACGGTCACGGCCAGCCACACACGAGAGGTCTTCCATGAAGCCGTTTCACATGATCGCGGCGGCCGCACTCGCGGGCATGACGGTCACCGCGGCCTCGGCCGCCGACCTGGCCGGCGCGGGCGCCACCTTCCCCTATCCGATCTACGCCAAATGGGCGGAGACCTATAAGAAGACGACGGGCACGGGCCTCAACTACCAGGCCATCGGCTCCGGCGGCGGCATCGCCCAGATCAAGGCGAAGACCGTCGATTTCGGCGCCTCCGACAAGCCGCTCTCGCCGGGCGAGCTGGATGCGGCGGGCCTCACCCAGTTCCCCACCGTGATCGGCGGCGTGGTGCCGGTCGCGAACCTTCCGGGCATCAAGCCGGGCGAACTGGTGCTCGACGGCGCGACGCTGGCCGATATCTGCCTGGGCAAGATCAAGTACTGGGACGATGCGGCGATCAAGAAGCTCAACCCGGGCGCGGCGCTGCCGCATGTGGCGGTCATCGGCGTGCACCGCTCGGACGGTTCGGGCACCAACTTCATCTTCACCAACTATCTGTCGAAAGTGAGCCCGGCCTGGGCCTCGCAGGTGGGCGCGGCGACGTCCGTGGAGTGGCCGTCCGGCGTCGGCGCCAAGGGCAATGAGGGCGTGGCCGGCACGGTGAAGCAGACGCAAGGGGCGCTCGGCTATGTCGAATACGCCTATGCCAAACAGAACACGCTCACCTACATCCGCATGATCAATCACGACGGCGTGGCGGTGAGCCCGACGGCGGACGCCTTCCAGGCCGCCTCGGCCAAGACCGACTGGGCGCACTCGCCGGCCTTCTACGTGGTGCTGACCAACCAGCCCGGCCACGACGCCTGGCCGATCGCGGGCGCGACCTTCATCCTGGTCTACAAGCACCCGGCCGATGCGGCCAAGACGAAGGACGTGCTCAAGTTCTTCACCTGGGCGCACAGCGCCGAAGCCGACAACCTGGCCAAGAGCCTCGACTATGTGCCGCTGCCCGCCTCCACGGTGGACGCGATCAAGGCGAGCTGGAAGGCCAATATCGACGCCAACGCGGTTCCGTAAGGAACCGGCTGAGATCCGAGCCTGGATTGGGGGGCTGAAGAGGCCCCCCAATTCGTCTAGAACGGTGCTGTATCAACCAATGGCCGATATCGCCTTGAGCGACACCTCAGCGACAACGGAACGCGCGACCGCGCTGCGCCGCTTCAGCCGCAGCGACGCGGTTTTCCGGTTTTTCACGCGGAGCTCGGCGCTGGCGATCCTCGCGATCTTCGCCGGCATCCTGGTCACGCTGATCGGCGGCGCCTGGGTCTCCATCACCCAGTTCGGCGTCGGCTTCCTCACCACCTCGACCTGGAACCCGGTCACCGAGAAATTCGGCGCCTGGCCCGCGATCTACGGCACGCTCGTCTCCTCGGCCATCGCCATGATCCTTGCGCTGCCGCTGGGCATCGGCATCGCCATCTTCCTCACCGAGATCTGCCCGCGCCAGCTCAAGCGGCCCATCGGCATCGCCATCGAGCTTCTGGCGGGCATCCCCTCGATCGTCTACGGCATCTGGGGCCTCTTCATCCTCGCGCCCTATTTCCAGGTCAACATCGAGCAGCACGTCATCGACTGGTTCGACGGCATCCCCGTGCTGCAGAGCCTGTTCGCCGGCCCGCCCTACGGCATCGGCCTGTTCACCGCGGGCCTGATCTTGGCGATCATGATCCTGCCCTTCATCGCCTCGGTCACGCGCGACGTGTTCGAGACCGCGCCGCCCATGCTGAAGGAAGCCGCCTACGGCACCGGCTGCACCACCTGGGAGGTGATGTGGCGCATCGTGCTGCCGTTCACCCAGTCCGGCGTGGTCGGCGGGGCGATGCTGGCGCTGGGCCGCGCGCTGGGCGAGACCATGGCCGTCACGTTCGTGATCGGCAACGCCCACACCCACATCACGGCCAACCTGTTCGCGCCGGCCACCACGATCTCGGCCACCATCGCCAATGAGTTCGCCGAGGCGCTCGGCAACGTCTATCCCGCCGCCATCATCGAATGCGGCCTGATCCTGATGGGCCTGACCTTCACCGTGCTGGCGGCGGCGCAACTGATGCTGCGCGGCTTCGAGCGGCGCGCGGGCGGGAGGTCGGCATGAACCGCGCGATCTACGCCCGCCGGCGGCTGGTCAACGGCACGTTCCTGTCGCTCTCGGTGGCGGCGGCGCTCGTCGGCATGATCGCGCTGGCGCTGATCCTCTATGCGCTGGTGGTCAACGGCGTGCAGGCGCTTTCGCCCACGCTGTTCACGCTCGACCAGCCGGCGCCGCAATCCATCGGCGGCCTCAAGAACGCCATCTACGGAAGCCTGCTGCTCAACGCCATGGCCATCGCCATCGGCACGCCCATCGGCATCTTCGCGGGCACCTATCTCGCCGAATATGGCCGTCATTCCTGGACGGCGTTCTTCGTGCGCTTCGCCAACGACATCCTGCTTTCGGCGCCGTCGATCCTGATCGGCCTGTTCATCTACGTGCTGATGGTGCCGCGCATGCACGGCTTCTCGGCGCTGGCCGGGTCGCTGGCGCTCGCCATCATCGTCATCCCGGTGGTGGTGCGCACGACGGAGAACATGCTGCTGCTCGTTCCCAACACGCTGCGGGAGGCGGCGGCCTCCATCGGCGCGCCGCGGGCGATCTCGATCCGCGCGGTGACCTGGCGGGCGGCGCGGGCGGGCATCGTCACGGGCATATTGCTGGCGCTGGCGCGCATCTCCGGCGAGACGGCGCCGCTTCTCTTCACGGCCTTCGGCAATCCCAACACCTCCTTCAACATCCTGGGGCCCGTGGGGGCGCTGCCGCTCACCATCTTCAACTTCTTCAACTCGGCCTATGACGACTGGCACCGGCTCGCCTGGGCGGGCGCGCTGATCATCACGGCCGCGGTCCTCACCCTCAGCGTATTCGCCCGCCTGCTCGAAGGGCGCCGGAGCTGACCATGAACGACATGACCAGATTAGACAGCAAGGTGCGCATCGACATCCGCAAGCTCAATTTCTTCTACGGCAGGAACCGCGCGCTGAAGGACGTCTCGCTGCCGCTCTACGACCGCAAGGTCACCGCCTTCATCGGCCCCTCGGGCTGCGGCAAGTCCACGCTGCTGCGCGTCCTCAACCGCATCTACGACCTCTATCCCAACCAGTTCGCGAAGGGCGAGGTGCTGCTCGACGGCAAGGACATCCTGGGCGCCGGGCAGGATCTCAACCTGCTGCGCGCGCGCATCGGCATGGTGTTCCAGAAGCCGACGCCGTTTCCCATGACGATCTACGACAACATCGCCTTCGGCATCAAACTCTACGAGCGACTGCCCAGGAGCGAGCTCGACGGCCGCGTCGAGGACGCGCTCTCCCGCGCCGCGCTGTGGGGCGAGGTGAAGGACAAGCTGCGCGATTCCGGCCTGTCGCTTTCCGGCGGCCAGCAGCAGCGGCTGTGCATCGCCCGCACCGTGGCGACGCGCCCCGAGGTGATCCTGCTGGACGAGCCGTGCTCGGCGCTCGACCCGATCTCCACCGCCAAGATCGAGGAGCTGATCGACGAGCTGGTGAAGGATTACACCATCGCCATCGTCACCCACAACATGCAGCAGGCCAGCCGCACCTCGGACTTCACCGCCTTCATGTTCCTGGGCGAGCTGATCGAATACGGCGAGACCGAACAGGTCTTCACCGCCCCCAGGAACAAGCGCACGGAAGAGTACATCACCGGCCGGTTCGGGTGACGTCGTAACCCGCCCCTGGTGGGCGGGTCGAAAAACGCGCGAGCGTTTTTCGGGGCGGGGGCGTGGTGCCGTGCCCTCACCACCGGGCCCCTCACCCGAAAAATTCTCGCTACGCTCCAATTTTTCGACCTCCCCACAAGGGGGAGGTTACTTCAAATGTAATCCCCCGCCGCCGTCTCGTCGCGCCCGCGGCCGAACGCGTTGAACACCAGGCTCAGCGCCGCGGCGACGGCGAGGTTCAGCACCAGCGCGGAGAGCGCGGCGTAGCAGGGCACCGTCACGCCCAGGATGTGCAGCGCGAACACCGATTTCGCGAAGCCGAGGGTCCAGGCCATCCAGGTGCCGCTGGCGACCCCGAAGCCCCAGCCGATCAGCAGCGCCAGGGGATGGAGCCAGCGCGTGTAGAGCCCAATCAGCACCGCAGGCAGCATCTGGATGATGAAGATGCCGCCCAGCAGCTGAAGCTGGATGGCCTGGTCGTGGAGCTCGAGGATGAAGGCGAGCGCACCCAGCTTCACCGCCAGCGACGCGATCCTGGCGACCTGGCTCTCGCGGGCGGGCGCGCAACCGGGCTCGATGAATTCGCGCCAGATGTTGCGGGTGAAGAGGTTGGCGCAGGCGATGGACATGATGGCGGCCGGCACCAGCGCGCCGATGGCGATGGCGGCGAACGCCACGCCCACGAACCATTTGGGGAACATGGTCAGGAACAGCGCCGGCACGGCGAAATTGGCGCCATAGGTCCTGAACGCCGCGGCATAGGCGGGATCGGTCTTCACCCCCGCGGCCAGCGCCATGAAGCCGAACAGCGCGATCAGCCCCAGCGCCAGCGAATAGGCGGGCAGCGCCACGGCGTTGCGCCTGATGGCGTCGCGGCCGGAGGAGGAGAGCACGCCAGTGACGGCATGGGGATAGAGGAACAGCGCCATGGCCGAGCCCAGCGCCAGCGTGATGTAGGCCGCGGGCGCGCCGAGGTTTGCGGCGGTGGAGGGCGCCAGCAGCAGGGTCTTCGCATCGGCCGCGGCGAAGATCCTGCCGAAGCCGCCGAGCTCGGCGGGGATGACCGCGATGGCGGCGATGACGGTGACGTAGATCAGCGTGTCCTTGACCATGGCGATCATGGCCGGCGCGCGCAGGCCGCTGGAATAGGTGTAGAGCGCCAGCACCACGAAGGCGATGACGAGCGGCCATTCGCCCTGGATGCCGAGCCCGGCCAGCACCACCTGGATGCCGACCAGCTGCAGCGCGATATAGGGCATGGTCGCCACGATGCCGGTGAGCGCCACGGCCAGCGCCAGCATGCGGCTGCCGAAGCGCCCGCGCACGAAATCCGCCGCCGTCACGTAGCCCTTCGCGTGCGAGACCGACCACAATCGCGGAAACACCGAGAACATGATGGGGAAGACGAAGATGGTGTAGGGCACGGCGAAGAAGCCGAGCGCGCCGCCGGCCATCACCGCGGCGGGCACCGCCACGAAGGTGTAGGCGGTATAGAGATCGCCGCCCAGAAGGAACCACACCACCCAGCTTCCGAAGCGCCGCCCGCCCAGCCCCCATTCATGCAGCTGGCTGAGATCGCCCGCCCGCCAGCGCGAGGCGGCAAAGCCGAGCACGGTGACGAGCGCGAACAGCGCCACGAAGATCGCGATGGCCGTCGCGTCCGGCCGAAGGGCGCTCACCGCTTTTTCTCCGCCGATTTTCCGGCGCGGTAGACGGGCAGCAGCAGCACCGCGCCCAGCGGGATCCACAGGAGCTGGTACCAGTAGAAGAACGGGATGCCGAACAGGTCCGGCCGCGCGCGGTCGTAGAACGGCACCCAGGCCAGCGCCAGATACGGCACCACAAGCAACAGCTGTATCGCGCGAACGCCCCGCATGACCCGCCCCCTGTCTCCCGGAACGAATCTTTACGGGATATGCGCCCGCAAACAACCTCCCCCTTGCGGGCGGGATCTTCCTCCCCCGCGAAGGCGGAAGAACGGAATCGACCTGCCCGCGAGGGCGAGGTTAAGTTGGGGCCATGAATCCGCTCGCGCTCTATCTCCTCGTCTCCCTGGCCGGCATCGCGGTGCTGGTGGGGGTGAACGCGCTGCTCTTCGGGCGGCGCGGGCGGGGGCTGGACATGGCGGCGCTGGAGGCGCGGCTGGGGCTCGACGAGCCGGGCTTCCGCGCGGGCAACAAGGTGCTGGCGGGCGCCGCGGCGCTGATCGAGAACGCGGCGGACGGCGCGCTCTACGTGGCGCGCGCCAATGGCGAGGGCTTCGTCGTCCGCAAGCTCGGGCGCGGCACGCTCAAGCGGCTGGCGCGCGACGGCGCGGCGCTCGACCTGCGGCTGGCCGATTTCGCCTTCCCGCGGGCGCGACTCGCCTTCGCCGGCGATGCCGAGGCCAGCGCGTGGGAAGCGCGGCTGAAGGATTTCGCGGGCTGAACATGCATCTCGTCAATCCCACCCAGCTCGCCACGCCCGCCTTCATCTTCCTCGTCGTCGCGGAGATGCTGTTCGTCCGGTTCGCCGGCCGCGGGCGCTACGAAGTGCGCGACACCGCCGCCAGCCTCATGCTGGGGTTCCTCAGCGTGTTGAGCGGGCTCGCGGTGGGCGCGTTCTATCTCGCCATGGACAAATTCAATTCCGCCCATGCGCTGGCCGATTTCGGCTGGACCTGGCCCGTGTTCCTCGCCGCCTTCGTGGCCGACGATATCGCCTATTACTTCTGGCACCGCGCCAGCCACCGGGTGCGCTGGCTGTGGGCCGATCACGTGCAGCATCATTCCAGCCAGCATTTCAACCTGTCCACCGCCTTGCGCCAGCCGGTGACGGGCGTGCTCACCTTCGGCTTCCTCTTCCGCGTGCCGCTGTTCTTCCTGGGCTTCCCCGTGCCCATGCTGGCCTTCGTGCACGGCATCAATCTCGTCTACCAGTTCTGGATCCACACCGAGGCCATCGGAAAATGCCCCGCCTGGTTCGAGGCGGCGTTCAACACCCCCTCCCACCACCGCGTGCACCACGCCACCAACGCGCGCTACCTGGATTCCAACTATGCGGGCGTGTTCATCCTGTGGGACCGGCTGTTCGGCACCTTCGTGGCGGAAGACGCAAGCGACCCGCCGCGCTACGGCATCGTGCACAACCTGGCCACGTTCAATCCCCTGCGCATCGTGCTGCACGAATGGGTGGGCATCGGCCGTGATCTCGCGCGCGCCCGCACGGCGGGCGAAGCGCGCGGCTATCTTCTGGGTCCGCCGGGCTGGTCGCCGGACGCAAGCCGCGACACCACCGAGACCATCCGCGCCCGCTGGGCCGATTTCCGCGGCGCACAACCGGCGCCCGCCGAATAGCCGCCGGCCCTGCGCCACGCTATGATCGGCACGCCGCATTCTTTCGGGGGGATCCGATGCGCGTGCTCATCGCCGGCCTGCTCGGCGCCGTCGCCATGTTCGCCTGGACCGCCGTTGCCCACGTGGCCACGCCGCTCGGCACCATCGGTTTCTCGCAATTGCCCAACGAGGCCCGGGTGGAGAACGACCTGCAATCCGGCACCGCCAAATCGGGGCTCTACATCTTTCCCTGGGTCGATCCCGGCGATCCGAAGATGATGGAGAAATCCTCCGCGCTGATGAAGGTTCACGGCTCGGGCTATCTCGTCTACCACCCGCCCGGCGCGGCGATGGAAGACCCCGCCAACATGGCCGCGCCGCTGGCCGTGGAATTCCTCAAGCAGTTGGTGCAGGCGACCGTCGCCGCGTTCCTGGTGTCGATGATGGCGGGGCTCGGCTTCCTGGGGCGGCTGGGCGCGGTGACGCTCACCGGCGTCATCGCCGGCATCGCCACCAACGTGTCGTACTGGAACTGGTACGGCTATCCGCTCGACTACACCGTGGCGCAGGCGTTCGTGGAGATCGTCTCCGCCTTCGCCTCCGGCCTCGCCATCGCCTGGTGGCTGGGCCGCACGGCAAAGCCGGCGGCGGCAAGCTAGAGCGGGATCGCTCTTCTTCGAATCGCGATCCCGCTCCAGGTATTTGATTGACGCGCAATTTTTCGGGCGAACCGCTGCACACTTCGCCCGATTGCGCTCTGGCCGCGAGAGGAGTTTCGCCCGGTGCGCGAGCGGAAGCCTATCTCGCAATCTCGAAGCCGTACGTCCTGAAGATGGCCGCCGCCGTCCCGCTTTCGAGGAAGGCCTCGAAAGCCGCGGCGCCGGTCCTGGCGTCCCTTGTCAGGCCCACCGGATAGACGATGGGAAGATGCGAATTGCCGGGGAACACGCCCACGATCTTCACCCTCGGCTCGACCGCGGCGTCGGTGGCGTAGACGATGCCGAGCGGCGTCTCTCCGCGCGCCACGAAGGCGAGCGCGGCGCGCACGTTCTCGGCAACCGCCAGGCGGCCGGCCACGGCGTTCCACGCGCCCAGGGAGGTGAGCGCCTGGCGGGCATATCTGCCCGCCGGCACCGAATCCGGATCGGCGATGGCAAGCCGCCCGCCGCCGAGCGCGCCCGAAAGATCGGCATGCGGCCCAAGCGCGACATGCGCGGCGGAGTCCCTCGGCGCGATGAGCACGAGGCGGTTGCCCAGCAGCGTGCGGATGCTGGCATGGTTCATCAGGCCGCGAGCGTCGAGATACTCCATCCAGTCGCGGTCGGCGGACAGGAACATGTCCACCCCGCCGGAGGATTCGATCTGGTGCGCCAGGGTGGAGGAGGCCGCGAAGGAGAACGTCACGTGCCGCCCGGTCCTGGCCTCGTAGACCTTGCCGGCCTGCGTCAGCGCGTCGGTGAGCGAGGCGGCGGCGAAGACGGTGATGGTGCCGCTGTCGGCCGCCGGTGTGGATGCGGCGGCGCATGCGCCCATGGCGGCAAGGCCCACCAGTACGGCCGAAGCCAGCAAGCCCTTCAATGTCCCCAAGAGGCTCTCCGATAGCGTGATATCCGTATGGATATCACGCTTCCGCGTGCTTGTCAGCCGCGCCGGCGGCGTCCTTCACATCCTTGCGGATGCGGTCGAGCTCCTTGTCCGGAAGCTGCTCGGCCTCGATGAATTCGTTGCGGGCCTGGCGCGTCACCAGGATGAGCTCGTCGAGCTTGGCCTGCAGCGCCGCGCCGTCGCGGTTCTGGGTGTTCTGGATCAGGAACACCATCAGGAAGGTGACGATGGTGGTGCCGGTGTTGATCACGAGCTGCCAGGTGTCGGAATAGCGGAAGATCGGGCCGGTGACGGCCCACACCACGATCGCCACGCAGCAGAGGAAGAAGGCGAGCGGCCGCCCGCTGGCGCGCGCCACCGCATTGGCGAAGCGCGCGAACGGCGACAGGCGCGGGGCTTTTTTCGGCGCGCCGGCGCCCGCCACGCGCCGCGGCGGCGGCGAGGGGCTCATGCGCGCCGCCGCGCCACGATGACGAGGCCCGCGCCCACCACCAGGAGCACGATGGAGCCCGCCAGCGGCACGGCGATGGAACGATGCTCCTGCGTGTCGACCTGCAGCGGCCCGGCCTTGAGGACGGGTTTGGTCTCGGTGTAGCTGAAATGGTCGAACGCCAAGCCCACGATGCCGAGCACGATGAGCAGCACGCCCAGAAGCGCCATCCCGCGCATGCGGTTTCCTCCTTCGGCCCGGCCCGGGTTCAAAACGGGCGGGCGTGCCGGAGAGTTCCATGCATGCTAGAGCCGCCGCCGGTAGCTCAGCGCCTCGGCCACGTGCGCGCGGGCGACGGTGTCGGCGCCGGCGAGGTCGGCGATGGTGCGGGCCACGCGCAGGACGCGGTGATAGCCGCGCGCGGTCAGCCGCATGGCGTCCGCGGCTTCCTCGAGCAGGCGCGCGCCGGCCGGCTCGGGCGTGCAGTGGCGTTCCAGCGTTTCGCCTTCGGCCTCGGCATTGGTGCGCACGCCCGCGCCGTCGTAGCGCCTGCGCTGGATGTCGCGCGCCCCGGCCACGCGCGCGGCGATGCTCTGGGTGCCTTCGGCGGGCGGCGGCAGCGCCAGGTCCTGCGCGGAGACGCCGGCCACTTCCACATGGATGTCCATGCGGTCGCTCAAGGGACCGGAGATGCGCGCCTGGTAGTCGTTGGCGCATCTGGGCGCGCGGCCGCAGGCGCGGCCCGGCTCGCCGGCATAGCCGCAGCGGCACGGGTTCATCGCCGCCACCAGCTGGAAGCGCGCGGGGAAGCGGACATGCGCGTTCGCCCGCGCCACCACCGCTTCGCCGGTCTCGATGGGCTGCCTGAGCGAATCCAGCACCGGGCGCTGGAATTCCGGAAGCTCGTCCAGGAACAGCACGCCCAGATGCGCGAGGCTCACCTCGCCCGGCCGCACGCGCAGGCCCCCGCCCACCAGCGACGCCATGGACGCGGAGTGATGCGGATTGCGGAACGGCCTCTTCCGGGAGATCGCGCCGTCGCGCAATTCGCCCGCCAGCGATTGCACCATGGAGATCTCCAGCGCCTCGCGCGCGTCCAGCGGCGGCAGCAGCCCGGGCAGCCGGGCCGCCAGCATCGACTTGCCCGCGCCGGGCGGACCGATCATCAGCATGTTGTGCCCGCCGGCCGCGGCGATCTCGAGCGCCCGCTTGGCGGTCTCCTGGCCCTTCACGTCGCGCATGTCGGGAACGGCGCCGCGCTCCTCGGCAAGGCGCGCCATGGGCGGGCTCAGCACCTGCGCGCCCTTGATGTGGTTGACCAGCGCGATCAGGGACGGCGGCGCGATCACCTCCACCCCGCCGGCCCAGGCCGCTTCGGCGCCGCAGGCCGCGGGGCAGATGAGGCCGCGGTTCTGCGCGCTGGCGGCGAGCGCGGCGGGCAACACGCCGGCCACCGGAACGAGCTGGCCGTCCAGCGACAATTCCCCCAGCGCCACATGGCGCGCCATCTCGCTCGCCGGCAGCACCCCCATCACCGCGAGCAATCCGAGCGCGATGGGAAGATCGTAGTGGCTGCCTTCCTTGGGCAGGTCGGCCGGCGAGAGGTTGACCACGATCTGCTTGAACGGCAGCGCGAGCCCGATGGCCGACAGCGCGGAGCGCACGCGCTCGCGGCTTTCCGCCACCGCCTTGTCGGCCAGCCCCACGATGGTGAAGCCGCCATTGGCCGAGGGCATGAGGTTGATCTGCACGTCCACCTCGCGCGCCTCGATGCCCTGGAACGCCACGGTATAGATGTGCGCGACCGTCATCGCTCTCCCCCCGATGGAGGGGAGTGTGCGCGCGAGCCTGCGCGCAAGGCTTGTCCGCCCTGTCCCGGGCCTGTCGCAAAGTGTGCCGGCTTTCTATTTCGCCGACAGAATGCCCCACACGAAATCGGAGCGGTCGAAGCCTTCCAGCGCCAGCGGGTTCACCGGCCCGGTCGGGGTGTGCGCCAGCACGCCGGCATTGGCCGCGCCGCCTTTGTCGAACGACGCATAGGCGTGGCACGATTGGCAGGAGATCCACGGGATCGGCACGCCGTGGTTCATCCGCTCCACCACGGAGTTGCCCAGGATGGTGGGCCGGCCCTTGCGGTCGAGGTAATCCACCTGCGTGCCCTTGAGGCAGTAATTGTCCCAGACTTTCGCCACGCCGAAGACAGGGAAGAGCTTCTCGATGGCCTTCGATTTTTCGCATGCACCGTAGTCGGTGTTGGGCGTCGCCGCCGGAGCAACATCTGCTTTCGCCGCGCCGAAGGAGTCGTGACACCCGATGATGTCGCAGCGCCCGGGATTGCTGCGGTGCTCGATGGTGAACCACAGCCAGTCCGGCCTGTCCTTGACCTGCACCGAGACGCCCACCAGCGCGAATTCGCGCGCGGCGCCGTCAAGCGTCGCGGTGCTGGTGTAGAAGGCGCGGCGCACCTCCTCCGCGCTTCTGTATCGCGGCTGCCATTTCAGGATGTCGGTCACCGGAACCCAGTCGGCCTTGGCGATGACGGCGCCGAAAGGCAGCGCGATCCTCGCATTTCGCGCATAGGCGGCGACAAGGCCGTCGATCGTGGTCAGCCCGTTGTCCTTCATGTAGCCGAAGGCGAGACCGTTATGGCGCACCTCCTCGCCGATGCAGGCATCGGCAGGGAAATTGCCGGCGGCTCCGTCCTGCGGCCTGGCGCAGGAACCGGGCGCGGCGACCTTCGGCGCCGCCGCCATCCCGTGGCCCGCCGCTCCGCCCAGGCTGCGCGTCAGGCGCTTTGGCGCCGCGGCGGCGGGCCATCGCGGATGGGCCGTGTAGAGATCGGAATCCGATGCCCAGGTTTCGAATTGCACGGCATGGCGGCCTTCGGCGGGCACGATCATCCCGAGAAAGGCTCTCCACGCCGCCTCGTCAGGAGAAACGCTTCCGCCAGGCGCCGCCTTCGCGGCGACGCCGATGGCACCGGCGTGCGGCGCCAGCACCGAGGCGAGGGCCAGGGCGAGGGCGAGGGCGAGGGCGAGTGCCGGCGCGAGCGCGAGCGCCCGTTTCATCCCAGCACCAGCGCCGCCGCGATCCCGGCGATGACGAAGCGGGCGAGATAGCCCAGGCAGTGGGCGAAGGTGACGCGCGGGTCGATCCGGATCCACAGCCCGTTGGTCACGCTCACCACCAGCGGCCCCGCCGCCCAGGCGATGACGGCCACGGTGAGCGCGCTCCGGAAATCGCTGGCGCCCGCCAGCGCGCAGAGCGCGATCACGCCGGCCGCGGTGACGAAGCCGATGGCGGTGGAATAGAGGATGGGCTTGGTCTCGTCCTTCTGCCCCGCGCGCGGCCACCAGGTGTCGGGATATTTCACGTAGCGGCCGCGGAACAGCACCCCCATGAAGTACCAGTCGCTGAAACTCGACACGACACCGGCCGCGATCACGGCCGCGACGATCTTCCAATCCATGGCAAAGCCCCCGGAAATCCGCGCCACTTTAACCCGCGGCGGCGAGGCTGGCGACGGTGGACAAAGCCCGGGCGATGGGGGAGATTCCAGCCATGGTCACGTTCAAGATCGAACCCGACAGCATCGGCTTCCACGCCTGGAGTCCGGAGCTTCCGGGCTGCCATTCCCATGGCGCCAGCCGGGCCGAGGCGCTCACGAATCTCAAGGACGCCGTGCGCCTTTACCTCGACGACGTCATGGAGGAATCCCTGCTGCCGAGGTCCGGCCGCGCGGCAGCGCCGCGCCGCAGGCTGAAGGCCCGCGCCTGATGACGCCGCGCGAGATGCGGCGGATTCTCGAGCAGAACGGATTTGTCTTCACGCGGCAGTCGGGAAGTCACGCGATCTTCAAGCATCCCGTCAACAAGCGCAGGGTCGTGCTGCCCATCCACAGCGGCGACATCCCGACCGGCACCTGCCGCGCGATCCTCAAGGACGCGGGGCTGAAGCCGCCCGGAAAATGATCACTTCGGCACCACGTCGAAGGCGACGGTGGTGCGGGCGGCGGTGGAGCGGAAGGGCACGGTGCCGTGCCAGGTGTAGGACGGGAACAGCACCAGCGTGCCGGGCCTGGGCTTGACCGCGCGGCGGATGGGATCGGCGAGCCCCATCTCGATATGCGGCTCGCCGAATTTGATCCAGCCCTGTTTCTCGCCGTCGTCCGCCACCGCGTCCGGCACGGCCACGTAATAGGCCGAGCTGATCCAGCCGCGGGGATGGACGTGGTTGGTGTGGAAGCCGCAATCGTGGAGCCGCGAGGACCAGGAATCGGTGTAGCGGAAGCCGCCCGCCTTGTGCTTCAGGAGCGGGTGGCTCGCGTCCGCCTTCATGCGCGCGATGTAGGCGGCGACCGCCTTGTCGATTTCCGCGCGCAGGAGGTTCACCGGGTCGTGGCCGCCGCTGAAGAGGTTGTCCAGCGTCTGCGTGCCGCCGCGCAGCGTCTGGTCGAGATATTCGCGCTTGTCGGTGTGCAGCCGGTCGAGACAGGCGTCGAGCTCCCGGTTGAAGCTCTCCATGTCGGAGAAGCCCTTCGGCGGATCGAGCTCGAAGACCTGCACGAATTTCTCGTAGTCGTTGAGCTCCGCCTCGCGCGGATCGTCCAGCGCGCGCAACGCCAGCCCCCACATGGCGAGCATGGTCTGGTTGGCGGGCTCGCGGCGTATCCCCTCTTCCGCCACCTCGAGCGCGCGATCGGCGAGCCCCGCGCGCAGAAGCGCGGACAGCGCGTTGACCCGCGAGCCGACGTTTTCGGGCTCCATGGCCAGCGTCGCCTCGTGCTCGCGCACGGCTTCGTCGACGCGGCCGAGCGCGGCCAGCGCCAGGCCCCTTCCGTCATGCGCGCTCACGCTCGCCGGCGCCAGCCGGATGGCGCGCTCGAAATTCTCCAGCGCCTCCGCGTGGCGGCCGGCCCGGTGGAGCAGGTCGGCCTTGCCCAGCGGCAGGGACGCGAATTCCGGCAGCGCCCTCATCGCCTCGTCGTAGGAGCCGAGGAACTCCTCGCCGCGATCCAGGCGGTAGAAAAGCTGATTGAGCTCGCGATGGGCCAGCACGTCGCCGGGATTGCGCCGGATGGCGGCGCGATAGGCCGCGATGGCGTCCTCGCTGCGCTTCAGCTGCTGCAGCGTGGCGGCGCGGTTGTAGTCGACCAGCGGCATGTCCGGCACCATGGCCTTGGCCCGGTCGAAACAGTCGAGCGCTTCGGCGTGGCGCTTCTGCTTCTTGAGGGCGAGCCCCAGATTGTGGGTCAGCGCCGCGGTCTGGCGGGGATTGGTCTGCGGCTGCGCCAGCGCCTGGCGCAGCACCGTCTCCGCCTCCCGCGGCCGCTCGGCCAGGCTGAGCACATTGGCGAGGCATTGCCTGGCCACCTGCAGGCCCGGCTGCACGTGCAGCATGGCGCGGAAGGTCTTCTCCGCCGCCGCGAGGTCGCCGGAATCCTGCTGCGCCTGTCCCAGCGCCAGCATCGCTTCCATGTAATCCGGCTTGAGCTTCAGCGCCTCGCGCTGGGCGGCGACCGCCTCGGCATTGCGGCCCAGCGACGCCAGGAGATTGCCCAGGTTGTGATGCACGTGCGGCTGGGCGGGATTGGCGGCCAGCGAGCGGCGCAGAAGCGCTTCGGCCTCGGTGGGCTGGCCCTGGCCGCGCCGCACCAGCGCCAGAAGCTGGAGCGCGTCCGCATTGCCGGGTTCGGCCTGCAGGACGGTCTGCAGAAGCTGCTCCGCGCCGAACAGATCGTCGCGGTTGAGCAGCGCCAGCGCCTGCCGGATCAGGCCGTTCAGGCTTTGGGAAGGCGCGGCGGCGTCGCTCATGGGCCGAGCTTATCGCCGATGGCGCGCCCGCGCACAATCGGCGGGCGGGTTGGTTAAATCCTTCAGCGCCCTGGCCACTTCGCGCTGGAACCAGGCCACGCCCTGCTCGTGCTTGGGCGACAGCCGGCCCGCCGCGTAGATGCCGGCGTCGAGGTTGCGCTGCACCGCCTCGCAGATCGACTTGTCTTCCTGGGTGGTGATCTCCGACGCCGCCACCGAGCGCTCCATCTCGTTGCGGGGCGTGCCGTCGGCGAAGAAGTAGAGATAGTCGAGGCGGGTGTGGGCGTGGTCCACCGGCCACATGCGCTCCATCAGGACGCCCCCGGCATAGACGTTGACGCCCAGGCACGGCCACGCCCAGGCCCACAGCCCGGCCACCGGCGAGCCGTCGCGCGGCGGCGCCTGGTGGAAGATCACCGGCGCGGAGACGTCCACTTCGTATTTCGCCGCGTCCACCGCGGAGTTGAGGAAGGGATGCACCAGCGGGATGTGGTAGCCCTCCAGGTAGTTCTCCACATAGGTCTTCCAGTTGCAGGCGATGTCGTGGCTGGTGGCGTGGGAGAAGCGGAAATCCTCCAGCGGCAGATGCGCGGTGCGCGCGATGAGCGGCGCGATGGCTTTGGCCAGCGGCTCGGCTTGCGGGTCCATGTTGACGAAGAGAAAGCCCCGCCAGCTCTCGCAGCGCAGCGGCACCAGCGCGTAGTCGCGCGGATCGAAATCCTCCGCCGGGCCGAAATCGCGCGCGCTGGCGAGCCGGCCGTCCAGCGCGTAGCGCCAGCCGTGATAGCGGCAGACGAGCGCGCCCTCGCATTTGCCCGCGCCGTTGTCGGCCAGCGGCCCGGCGCGATGGCGGCAGACATTGTGGAAGGCGCGCACTTGCCCGTCGGCGCCGCGCACTGCCACCAGCGGAAAGCCCGCGGCCTGCGCGGCGACCGTGCAGCCCGGCTGCGGCAGCTGGCTCTCGTGGCAGAACATCAGCCAGCTTCGGGCGAAGACGCGCCGGCGCTCGCTGTCGTAGACGCCGGGATCGCGGTAGAGGGCGGCTTCGAGCGTGACTTGCGCGGTTCTTTCCATCGACGCACCTGGCTTGGCGACATGCGGCTCCGCACGGGGATGCCGTTGCGGAAATCCGTTTCCCGCCGTCCTTTGGAGCACGAATCCGCCACGCAAATCAAAGCAGCGGTCCAGGCCTGCCGCGCGCGGGGACGCCAACGCGGCGGACTTGCGCGCCCGGGCCCGCGCCCCTACGCTTCGGATACCGCTATTTCCAATCGAGAGAACCCATGGCCGCCCCGCGTTCCGATGCCAAGCGTTTCGAAGGCACCGACAAATATGTCGCCACCGACGATCTCAGGATCGCGGTCAACGCCGCCATCGCGCTTCAGCGTCCGCTGCTCATCAAGGGCGAGCCCGGCACCGGCAAGACCGAGCTCGCTTTCCAGGTGGCCGACGCGCTCAGGGCCCCGCTCATCACCTGGCACGTCAAGTCCACCACCAAGGCGCAGCAGGGCCTCTACGAATACGACGCGGTGACGCGGCTGAGGGACAGCCAGCTCGGCGATCCGCGCGTCAAGGAGGTCAAGAACTACATCAAGAAGGGCAAGCTCTGGGACGCCTTCGAGATGGACGGCCGCCCCGTGCTCCTCATCGACGAGATCGACAAGGCCGACATCGAGTTCCCCAACGACCTTCTGCTCGAGCTCGACCGCATGGAGTTCTTCGTCTACGAGACCGGCGAGACGATCAAGGCCAGGATCCGCCCGATCGTGATGATCACCTCCAACAACGAGAAGGAGCTGCCGGACGCGTTCCTGCGCCGCTGCTTCTTCCACTACATCAAGTTCCCCGACCGCGAGACGATGCAGAAGATCGTCGACGTGCATTATCCGGACATAAAGCAAAAACTGGTGGCCGAGGCGCTGAACGTCTTCTACCAGATCCGCGACGTGCCGGGCCTGAAGAAGAAGCCCTCGACGAGCGAATTGCTGGACTGGCTGAAGCTGCTGCTCAACGAGGACATCTCGCCGGAGATGCTGCGCGAGAAGGACCCCACCAAGCTCATCCCCCCGCTCCACGGCGCGCTGCTCAAGAACGAGCAGGATGTGCATCTCTTCGAGCGGCTGGCGTTCCTGGCGCGGCGCGAGACGCGGAATTAGGCTTCGATCAGGCCAACGCGACGCTCGATTCGCTCTAGGCGTTCGTCAATTCGGTCGACACGATTGGACAGGCTTCCGTACTGCTGTTCGAGCAAGCTCACTCGTGTCTTCAATTCCTTGACGTCGAGGCGAACTTCATCGACCGCCGTGCGGATGTGGCGAAGATGCTCAAGAACGATGTTGTCGCCGACGCCGCTCATGGTTCCCAATTTGTGCCAGATCGTCCTTTGACGCAAGCGAAATGATGTAATCGAGTGTGTTAGCATTGGAGAGATGAGGATTTTCCGGACAGTTGCGGCGGCGATAGCGGTGCTTCTGCCGCTGTGCGCGAACGCCGATCCGCCGAACAAAGCGCTCGATGCGCTGATCGCCGCTTATCCGGACGAGATTGCTGGATACAATCTTAACGCCGTGATCCTTCGCGACGGCATGCATCTGCCCATCGGCACGCCGCATGCGTCGCTCGATGACGCGATCGCGCAGGCCTCCCTCGCCGATATGTTCCGGTTCCGCTATCCCGCCGGTGCGCCGCTCGCGCAGCCGCCGCGGAATTTCGATCCCGGGCGTTACCGCAACAAGGCGCTCTTCGACGCGCTCTACGGCGATTGCCGCAAGGGCGAGGTGGAGAAGACGCTGGTGTCCGTGACGTGGCTGCCGAAGAGCTGGGGCCATGACGTGAAGTTCGCGCCGCGGGCGGCGGATGCGCTCCGCGCCGTCTCGGCGGAGATCGATGCGCTGCCGCCGGACATCAAACGCGCCGCCTGGCCCGTCGCCGGCACCTATGCCTGCCGCGGCGTCGCCGACCGGGGCCAGCCCTCGATGCACGCCTACGGCGCCGCCATCGACCTCAATCTCGCCTATTCGCAGTACTGGCTGTGGGACCGCCAGAAGGGACATTTCGGCTGGGCCAACCGCATGCCGGCGGAGATCGTCGCCGCCTTCGAGCGCCACGGCTTCATCTGGGGCGGCCGCTGGTACCATTACGACACCATGCATTTCGAATACCGGCCGGAGTTGGCGGCCGTCAAAAACTAGGTGTCATCCCCGGCGAGCGCGTAGCGCGAGGGAAGGGGATCCAGGCGGTCAAGCATTTCCCGTGTTTCAGCACCTGGGTCCCCTTCCCTCGGCGCGCGAAGTGCGCGCCTCGCCGGGGATGACACCGTTGGTGTGGAGGGAAAAGTGGGCCATACTCCTTCCAACCGCCATCGACCGGAACGCACCCATGTTCTTCCAGTTCTTCGACGAGTTGCGCGCCGCGCGCGTGCCGGTGACGCTGAAGGAATATCTGGCGCTGATGGACGCGCTGGACAAGAACGTCATCGATCTCAGGATCGACGATTTCTACTACCTCTCGCGCACCGCGCTGGTGAAGGACGAGCGCAACCTCGACAAGTTCGACCAGGTCTTCGGCCATGTCTTCAGGGGGCTGGAGAACATCGACGCCTCGCTGCTCGCCCAGATCCCCGAGGAATGGCTGAAGGCGCTGACCGAGAAGTACCTGACCGAGGAGGAGAAGAAGCAGATCGAGGCCATGGGCGGCTGGGACAAGCTCATGGAGACGCTCAAGCAGCGGCTGGAGGAGCAGAAGAAGCGCCACGAGGGCGGCTCCAGGATGATCGGCTCCGGCGGCACGTCTCCGTATGGCAATTCCGGCTACAATCCCGAGGGCGTGCGCATCGGCCAGGACAAGGGCCGCCACGGCAAGGCGGTCAAGGTCTGGGACAAGCGCGAATACAGGAACCTGGACGACCAGGTGGAGCTCGGCACCCGCAACATCAAGGTGGCGTTGCGGCGCCTGCGCAAATGGGCGCGCGAGGGCGCGGAGACCGAGCTCGACATCGACGGCACCATCCACGACACCGCCAACAAGGGCTATCTCGACCTGCGCCTGATCCCCGAGCGGCACAACACCGTCAAGGTGCTGCTGTTCTTCGACATCGGCGGCTCGATGGACGCCTACATCAAGCTGTGCGAGGAGCTGTTCAGCGCCGCCAAGACCGAGTTCAAGCACATGGAGTTCTTCTACTTCCACAATTGCCTGTACGAGAGCGTGTGGAAGGACAATCGCCGCCGCCATAACGAGAAGTGGCAGACCTGGGACATCCTCCACAAATTCCCCCACGACTACAAAGTCATCTTCGTGGGCGACGCCACCATGAGCCCCTACGAGATCACCTATCCGGGCGGCAGCGTCGAACACTGGAACGAGGAGCCGGGTGCGCTCTGGCTCGACCGCGTGGCCCAGATCTATCCCCACGTGGTGTGGCTCAACCCCGTGGCCGCCAAGCACTGGGAATACACCCCCTCCATCGGCCTCATCGGCCAGATCCTGGAAGGCCGCATGTTCCCGCTCACACTCGGCGGCCTGGACGCGGCGATGCGGGAGTTGAATCGGTAGGATTTTTGGTCTGGAGGCATTGGCATGAAGAATTTTCTGATCGGGAGTCCGCTCTCCCGGCGCGACAAAGCCGCGCGCTATGAAGCTCTCGTGGCCGTTAATGCCGGATATCTGCGGGCTTGCGGCTCCAAGACGGCCGCGGATATCGAGCGCTGCGCCAAAACATTGGCGCTGGAGCGCGAGGACCACAAGATCGACCGCATCACGGACAAGTCACTGGGATTGATGCAGGTGCTGGCCTTGCTCTTGGCTTGCGTGGCGCTCAAGACGCCCGCCAGTGAAGGCCTTACCGAGATCGTCATCGCGGCGGCACTAACCGCCATACTGCTGTTGCTCTGGAACATGCTTCTGGTGTCGCCCCGCCATCCCGATGCACTCCAAATCGACGCCGACATCTGGAATGCCATGGACATCAACGGGGCACGCGCGCTTCGGCTCACGGCCGCCATTGTGCTCACTGCCGGAGCCATCGTGCTTTGGTTCTGGGCGCTCTATCTGTGCGCGCCGTCCTGATCGGCGTGGCACGCCGGCATCGGATCGACGGACGCAGGCGTGTAGAGCCCGTCCTTCGCCCGCCCGCGGCCTCGGGTCGCCGCTCCTGCACCATCCGCTTCCAGCCGCCCTTGAGGATGCTTATGGGTATTGTTAACGGGGGCTTGCGCCTCCCGCATTCCCCTGATCCCATGCGCGCATGGTCGATCCCGCCGCCGAAACATCGCGCAAGTCCGGCGCTGCGCGTGCCGCCACAGCGGCCGATTCCGATCCCCTCGCCGCTACGCTTGCCCGCGCGTTTTTCGACGATCCCGTCACGGTGTTCTTCTTTCCCGACGAGGCGAAGCGGCGGGAGAAGTTGCCGCCGATGTTCAAGCTGCTGTTCAAGCTGGGCGAGCCCCATGGCGCCTGTTTCGTCACGGAGAACTACGAGTCCGTGGCGCTGTGGCGGCCGCCGGGGAAATGGCACCTGACGCTGAAGGACTATGTGCTCAACGCGATCCCGCTCTTGTCGGTGTTCGGCGGCAACGCGCTCACCGTCATGGCGACGATGGACCGGATCGAGAAGCAGCATCCCAAGGCGAACCACTGGTACCTGCAGACGCTCGGCACCGATCCGGACAAGCAGGGCAAGGGCTTCGGCGGCGTCATCCTGCGCCATCAGCTCGCGGTGGCGGACGCGCAGGGCGTGCCGTGCTATCTCGAATCCAGCAAGCCCACCAACATCCCGATCTACCAGTCGTTCGGATTCAAGGTGACCGGCGAGATTCAGATCCCCAACGGCCCCACCCTGTGGCCGATGTGGCGCGACGCGCGGTAGCGCGTCCCTTACACATCCTGCTCGCCGCTCTCGGCCACCGCGCCCGGCACGAACTCGAGCAGGTCGCCCGGCTGGCATTCGAGTTCGCGGCACAGGGCTTCCAGCGTCGTGAAGCGGATGGCGCGGGCCTTGTTGGTCTTCAGGATCGACAGGTTGGCCAGCGTGAGGCCGACGCGCTCGGCGAGCTCCGTCAGGCTGATCCGGCGTTCGCCCATCACGCGGTCGAGGTTGAGCTTGATCGGCATCGCGGGCTCACACCGTCAGCTCGGCGTCGCGCTTGAGCGCCAGGCCCTGGCGGAACACCTCCGCCAGCGCCAGCACCAGCAGCCCGCTCCAGAACAGGCTGTCGCCGAACGGCAGCCAGGCGCCGAAATGCGGCGGGCCGGGGCTGATGTGCGGCAACCGCACGGGCGTTCCCGAAACCGCGATCTGGGTGTGCTGCAGCAGATACGAGAACACCATGCGCAGGTACCAGCCCCGGATCGCGGACGCGACCACGGCGAAGGCGATCAGCGCGCCGCCCACGATCTGCACCAGGCGCACGCTTTGCGGCGTGAAGCTCTCGCCGCGCTCGACGTTGCGGAACAGCCGGCGCAGCAGGTCGAACAGCACGGCCACGAAGAGCACATAGGTCAGGATCAGCGGCAGGCCGTGGCCGATCAGCAGGTCGGTCAGGCCCGCGGGGTGGTCCACCGTCATGGCCACGTGGCCGTCGAAGGCCTGGACGGCGGCGACGGATGGCCCGCCACCCGGGGGCGGCGCGATGCTGAAGGTCAGGGCCTGGCCGCCGACCTGGCGCTTGATCGGCCCGATATGGGCATAGGGCGGCAAGGAGGGGTGGACCAGGATGGTCAGGGCGATGCACAGGGCGCCAAGGGCCAAAATCCCTTCCAGGATGGTGAAGCCCCAGCGGAACAGCCTGGGCAGGAATGCCGTCGATGCCATGGGAAGCCTCCGTTCTTTATCGATAAACGATACATACATCGTTTATCGATAAAGACAAGAGGCAGGATGCGCTTTTCCGGGCATGAGGTAGTCTGGGCCGGCGGTGCCGCGGGCTGAGGCGGGGCATTTGGGGGGAGTCCGGGTCATGGGGCTGAGAGTCCTGGCGGTCGCCGCCGCGCTCGCGCTGTCCGTCGCCCCGGCGCTTGCCGGCGGCATCGCGCTCTCCGGCGCCGTGCAGCATCCGGGCACCTACTCCATGGCGCAGCTGCGCGCCCTGCCGGGAATCGACGTCAAGGTCGACCAGAAAACGGACAAGGGCGGCTTCACCGGCACGTTCCACGGCGTGCCGCTGTGGACGCTGGTGAACGGGGCGGGCCTGGTGAACGGGCCGCAGCGCAATGCCATCCTGCGCCACGCCATCCTCGTCTCGTCCTCCGCCGATCGATATGGCGCGGTGGTGAGCCTGGGCGAGATCCATCCCGATCTCGGCAACGGCCAGGTGATCCTCGCCACCGCCAAGAACGGCACGCCGCTCGCAAGCCCCGTCCTCATCGTGCCCGGCGACGGCCACGCCGCGCGCGACGTCCGCAATGTCACGAACGTGACGGTGCAATGAGCGCCGCGGCCCCGGACTGCAAGCAGCCCGCCGGCGTGGTGGCGCCCGCGATCGACCCGCACCGCTGCGAGGGCAAGGAAGATTGCGTGCGCGTCTGCCCCTACGGCGTGTTCGAAGTCCGCGAGCTGACCGAAGGCGAGCGATCCGCGTTGCCGTTCTTCGTCCGCCTCAAGGTCATGGTCCATGGCGGCAGGCAGGCCTTCGCCGTCAACGCCGACCAATGCCATGCCTGCGGCCTGTGCGTCGCGGCCTGCCCGGAGAAGGCGATCCGGCTCACGAAGCTTTGACGAAATTCGCCGTATAGGCGAAGCGCGGACCGAAGCGGCGCTCGAATGTGAGTCCGGCCGCTTCCGCCATGGGTTTCAGCCTGTCGAAGCGCACATAATCGGGGTCGCCCGTGAGTTCGCTCACCGAGAGGCGCCCGCCGGGCCTGAGCACGCGCGCGGCTTCGCTGAGCGCGCGCGCCGGATCGCCCACCTCGCCCAGCACCGTCACCAGGAACGCGGCGTCGAACGAAGCGTCCGCGAAAGGCAGCGCCTTGGCGTCGCCCTGGTGGCGTTCGTAATTCGTGAGCCCCTTGCGCCTGAGCCGGCGCTCGGCGATATCGAGCATGGCGTCCTGGTAGTCGAACAGGACCAGCTTGCCCTCGCGCAGATGCCGCGCCACCGCGGGGCTGAAGTAGCCCGGGCCGCAGCCGATCTCGAGCACGGCGTCGCCGCGCCCGATCCCCATGCGCCGGATGAGGCGCGTGGGCGAGAGCATGAGCCCGCGGAACGGCAGCAGCAGGAAGATCGCATATTTGGCCGGGTAGATTCCCTTGCCGGCCAGGCGCTGCCACGCCGTCACGTGCGCGCCGCCGGAATCCGCGTTGCCCGAATCCCCGCCGCCGGAAACCGCGCCGCCCCGCTCTGCGTCATCCGCCATGGCCTTGCGCGCGCCCCTCGATCCTGTTCGGATCATAGCATCGCCATCGGAGGAACGGCATGCTCAAGGTCCATCATCTCAACAATTCGCGCTCGCAGCGCATCCTGTGGCTGCTGGAGGAATTGGGCGCGCCCTACGAGATCGCGCACTACCGGCGCATGAGCCCGGTGCCGCTGGCGCCGCCGGAGCTGAAGAAGATCCATCCGCTGGGCAAGTCGCCGGTGATCACCGACGGCGACGTCACCATCGCCGAATCCGGCGCCATCGTGGAGTACATCCTGGAGAAATACGGCAACGGCCGGCTGCGCCCGCCCCAGGGCTCCAGGGACCACGTGAAATACATCGAGTGGATGCACTACGCCGAGGGCTCGGCCATGCTGCCCCTGATGATGCATCTCTATGCCGGGCTCCTGGGCGAGGCGGCCGCGCCCTTGCGCCCGCGCATCGACGGGGAGGTCGCCAACCAGCTCTCCTACATGGAGGCCGCCATCAAGGGGCGGGACTTCTTCGTGGGCCAGGGGCTGACGGGGGCCGACGTCCAGATCGCCTTCGTGCTGGAGGCGGCCGACGCCAGCGGGCTTCTTTCCGCCTATCCCGCGCTGGGGAAATACCTTTCCGCCATGCAGGCGCGCCCGGCCTACAGGCGCGCCATCGAGAAAGGCGGCCCTTACAGCCTCGGCGCCAACCGCCGGCCCGCGCAAACCTCCTGAGGGCCGGGGCGAAAGCCCGCGTCCGCAAAGACGCTTAACCAAATCGTGCGCGCGCCGGGCGCGGGCGGCGCGTTGCCTGTTGCGGGGATTCCCGCTTACTCTTTCCGGGCGATGTGGCGCGCGGTCATATTGGGATGCATTTTGGTGTGCGCCTGGCGGGCCGCGCAGGCCAGTTCCTATTCCGAATTCAACGCCGGCATCGCCGCCCACAACCGCGGCGACTGGGACGAAACCATCAAGGATGACGACGCGGCGCTGGCCGCGCCCGATCTGCTGCCCGGCTTCCGCGTGCCCGCCCATATCGACCGCGGCGACGCCTATGCCGCCAAGCAGCAATGGTCGCCGGCCGAGGCCGACTACGCCGCGGTGCTCCAGGCCAAGCCCGAGAATCTGGAGGCGCGGATCCTGCGCGCGGCGGTCTTCCGCGAGGAGAAGCGGTACGACGCGGCCATCGCGGACTTCACGCAGGTGATCAAGATCCGGCCCACCCTGCCGATGGGCTATGAGGGCCGCGCCATCACCTATGACGAACAGGGCAATCTCGACGCCGCCATCGCCGACTACACCACGGTGATCGGCTTCGAGCCCAGGGAACCCGCGTTCTACGTGCTGCGCGGCTCGGCGTGGCGGCGCAAGGGCGGCTTCGACATGGCCATCGCCGACCAGAGCAAGGCGCTCGAGCTCGACGGCTCGCTCTCTCGCGCGCTGTTCGAGCGGGCCGAGGCCTATATGGACAAGGGCGATTACGACAGTGCGGTGTCGGATTCGGCCCAGGGCGTGCGGCTGAAGCCCGCCGACCTCGACGGGCGCATGGAGCTCGGCCGCGCGCAATGGTCGGCGGGGCAGTTCTCCGATGCCGAGACGACGTTCGCCCAGCTCGTCACCGCGCGGCCCGCCTTCGCCTACACCGCCATCTGGCACGCGCTGGCGCTGGCGGCCGAAGGCAAGGACTACGCGCAGAGCTTCGCCGGCGAAACCGCGTCCGCCGACAAGACCAAATGGCCCGCGCCCATCGTGCAGCTCTATCTCGGCCAGTCCACGCCAGCCGCGGTGCTCGCCGCCGCCGCCGATCCGGACGCCGAGAAGAACAAGGAGCAGCTGTGCGAGGCCAATTTCTACGGCGGCGAATGGCAGCTCCAGCACGGCCAGGAAGCGGCGGCGCGGCCGATGCTCGCCGCGGCCCAGCAATCCTGCCCGCTGGAATTCATCGAGCGCGACGCGGCCTCCGCCGAACTCGCGCGGCTCGGCCGGAGACATTGACGATGGCGCGCGCGCTGTCCCTCGCAACGGGCTTGGCGGCGCTCCTCGCCTGCGCCGCGGCCGCGCGGGGCGCGGACAGTCCGGGCGCCGTGGCGGGCGCGGCCTGCCACCAGACGCGCATCGTCGACGTGGAGATGGAGACGGAGCCCGACGGGCTCGTCGCCGTGCCGGTCCAGCTCGACGACCGCACGGTGATGCTGGCGGTGGACACCGGCGCCATCCACACCGTGATCAGCTCGCGCATCGCCGACGAGCTCAAGCTCGAGCGCGACATGAGCGCCCAGGTCTACGAGATGCTGGGCGGCGTGCCGATCTACCAGATGGCCTATTCGCACAGCTTCCGCATGGGCCAGCTCGCCACCGGCCGCGTCGGCTTCCTGGTGGCGCCGTCCACGGCGCTGCACCTGGACACCGACGGGCTGTTCGGGCCCGACGCCATGAACAATTACGACGTGGAGATCGACTACGCGCACAACCGCTTCGGCCTGTTCTCGCAGGATCACTGCCCCGGCCAGGTGGTCTATTGGACGCACGAGCCCTACGCGCGCATCCCCATGCATGTGGACGATTCCTGGCACATCTCCGTGCCGCTGACGCTGGACGGAAGGCCGCTCACCGCCTTCGTCGACACCGGCGCGGAACGCTCGATCGTCTCGCTGGGCACCGTCAAGGATCTCTTCGGGCTGACGCCGTCGAGCCCGGGCATGACCAGGCGCGACGACGTCTCGGTCAACGGCACCACGCCGATCACCGTCTATCACTATCCGTTCCAGACGGTGAATCTGGAAGGCATCGCGGTGAACCATCCCGACATCGACATCATGCCCGACAACGCCTTCGGCAAGGACGGGCCGCAGATGATCCTGGGCTCGGGCGTGCTGAGGCAGCTCCATCTCTATCTCGCCTACAAGGAGCAGATGCTCTACGCCACGCCGGCGGAAGCGAAATGATCGACCACGTCTCCATCGCGGTGCGCGATCTGGCGAAGAGCGCGGATTTCTACGAGCGCGTGCTGGCGCCGCTCGGCCTGTCGCGGATGATCGAGCGGCCCGGCGCGGTGGGCTTCGGCAAGGCCTATCCCGAACTGTGGCTGAACGCGCGGCCGTCGGGGCCGTCCGCGCCCGAGGGCACCGGCAGCCATGTCGCCCTGCGCGCCCGGAGCCAGGAGGCGGTGCGCGCCTTCCATGCCGCGGCTCTCGCCCATGGCGGCCGCGACGAGGGCGGGCCGGGCCCCCGCCCGGCCGCGCTCACCGCCTACTACGGCGCCTTCATCCTCGACCCCGAAGGCAACAAGCTCGAAGCCGTGAATTTCCCGGGATAGGGATTGCGATGAAAGGCACAGCCATGCTCCCCGCACCGCCGCCGATCGCCGTGGAGGAACGCAAGGCGCGGCTGCGGGCGCTGACCGCGTCGATGGGGGAGGCGGGGCTCGCCGCGGTGTTGCTGGGGCCGACCACGGGCTTGCGCTATTTCACCGGCATCGCCTGGCATCCCTCCGAGCGGTTCACCGGCGCGCTGGTGCATGCCGATGGCGCGCTCGAATATGTCTGCCCCGGCTTCGAGCGCGACAAGGTGGGCGGGCTCGTCACCCTGCCGGGCGAGATGCTCACCTGGGAGGAGGACGAGGAGCCCTCCGCGCTCATCGCCGCGCGCGTGACGGGCGCGCTCGGGCTGGACGACCAGATGGCGCTCTTCTTCTACCGCGCGCTGGCCGGGCGGATGGACCCCGCGCGGCTGGCCGATGCCGGGCCGCTCATCAACGCGCTGCGCCGGCGCAAGTCGAAAGCCGAGCTGGCGCTGATGCAGCACGCGAAGAACGTCACGCTGGAGGCGCAGCGCCGCGCCTGGAAGAGCCTGGTGCCCGGCGTGCGCGCCTCCGAGGTGGAAGCCTTCATCGACCGCACCCACCGCGAGCTCATCGGCGCGGGCAACACCTTCTGCATCGTCTCCTTCGGCGAGGACACCTCGCTGCCGCATGGCGGCGAGACCGACCGCCGGCTTGCCAGGGGCGACGTGGTGCTGATCGACACCGGCACGCAGGCCGACGGCTACAATTCCGACATCACCCGCACCTACGTGTTCGGCGAGCCCACGGCGGAAATGCGCCGCGTGTGGGCGGCGGAGCAGCGCGCGCAGGCCGCCGCCTTCGTCGCCGCGCGGCCGGGTGCCGCGTGCGAGAGCGTGGATGCCGCCGCGCGCGCCTCGCTGGTGGCCGACGGCTTCGGTCCCGGCTACCGCCTGCCGGGCCTGCCGCACCGCACCGGCCACGGCATCGGGCTCGACGTGCACGAAGCGCCCAATCTGGTGCGCGGCGACGGCACGCCGCTCGCCCCGGGCATGTGCTTCTCCAACGAGCCCATGATCGTGGTGCCGGGCAAATTCGGCGTCCGCCTCGAGGACCATTTCCACATGACCGAGACCGGCCCGCGCTGGTTCACCGAGCCTTCCGCCAGCATCGACGAGCCGTTCAAGGGCGTGGCGGCGATCGGATGAAACCCGCCCTCCCCGCCGTCGCGGGGCGCGAGGCTTCTAATTCAACAACCCGGTCCCGCGCCGGTAGAGGGTCGCGTAGCCGCCGCTGTAGTCGGGCTTGATCGCGCGCGCCAGAAGGTAGCCGAAGACGCGGGCATATTCGGGGTGGGCGGCGACATAGGCGTTGAGGAATTCGCGCCCGCGCTCGTTGGCGGCCTGGTCGCTCGGCCAGTCGGCTTGCGGCAGGTCGAAGATGAGCCCGATCTGGCCGCCGATGCCTTCGATGGAGATGTGCCCGACCTTGTAATCCTTGCCGCCCAGCGTCCAGGTGAAGGGCGGCGCGCCGGTCAGCTCGGCGGGCCGGCGCAATCGATCGCGCGCCAGCCTGAGCGTCTTGCCGATCTCGGCGTCCTGGTAGGAATTGCCCAGATCGGAGGTGCCGACCGCGGCGGTGTAGAGCATGGCGGCGTTGAAATCGTGGCCGGCATCGTGCTCGGCGCCGGACATCGCCAGCAGGCTCGCTGTGTCGTGCCCCGCCATGGCGCTGACGCCGACATGGGCGAACTGCACGCGCCAGCCGCCATGCTCCGGCAGGAGCCACAGCGCCAGGGTGAAGCTGGCGTTGGGGCTGTCGGCGCCCACCAGCACGTGCGCCTGGTTCGCGCCGGGGCGCACGAACAGCGAAACCCGGTGGCCGCCGACGGGGCAGAGGATGTGCCCGTCGGCGCCGGTGCCATGGTTCTCCATGTAGATCGTGCGCAGCACGCGGATATGGGTGAATTTCGCGCCGCCGGTGGAGCGCTTGAGCCCTTCCGCCAAGTCGCCCGTGGTCGTGGCGCGCGCGGCATCGGTCATCAGCGCCAGCGAGCGGTCGGGATCGGCGCCGAGGAACGTCTTGCCGAACGTCTCCGCCGTGCGGTCGATCTCGGCGCGCGCGTCCGCGTCGATCTGGTTGTCGACCTCGCACGGCGCCGCGCTGCCGTTGAAGCCGAAGACACGCGGCGCCTCGATCCAGCCGGCATGGAGCGCGATGCCCGCGCCCAGCGCGAGCACGGCAAGCCCGATGGCAACCCAGGAATACCGCATGATGGTTTGGCGCATGGCGGCGCGAAATTGCCCGAATTTCTCCCGCGGCGGAAGCCTCGCCGGCCGCCGCCCGCTCAGAGCGGCTTGATCGGCCAGCTCTCGATGCGCCCCACGCGCGCGACCGCCGCCCTGACATCGGGGCGCGCCTTGAGCGCGTCCCACGCGGCGTCCATGGCCTTGTCGTGCGGGCCCTCCGGCATGGGCGCCCAGTCCTGGAGCGGAACCAGGGCATCGCCGCGCCGGACCGGATCGGCGAGCTGGGCGATGAGAAGGGCGGCGGCCTTGTCCTGGTTGCCGGCGCAGAGCTCGGCCTGGATGGCGGAATTGGGCGCATCGTCGAGATGGGCGCGCATGTAGCCGAGGCTCTGTGCGAGCCCGTCGGCGTCTTTCAGCTGCGCGTCGGCGCAGACCCGCTCCAGCTCGGCCTGCATGCGGCCGTAGCCGCTCATCGGCCCCAGCGTCGCCAGCGCGGCGAGCGCGTCCGCCGGCCGGGCGAGGTCGTTATAGAGATTGGCGAGATTGATCGCCTGGCTGACATTGACGCCGCCGTCTTCCTTCATGGCCGCCGCCTTGACGCGCGCGGCCACGGAATCGTCGAAGCGGCCCAGCCGGTAGAGCGCGACGGCGCGGGTGTCGAGCGCCCAGTTGCGCTGCTCGTCCTGGTCGGCATAGGCGTGGTCCCGCGCCGTTCGCGCCAGCGCATCGTCCATCATCGCCAGGGCCTCCTGCGCGCGGCCCTGCTCGATGAGTTGCAGCGCCACGTCGACGACGCCCTCCAGCAGGTCCGGATGCGCCGCGGACAGCGCCTTCAGCGAAGCCAGCCGCGCGGCCGCGATGGCGCCGAGCTCGGGGCCCGCGCCCGCCGTGACGGCATCGAAGCGCCTGTCGGTCCACACGCCGATGAAGGTGTCGGGCTCCACCATATCCTCGAGCGCGGCCCGCGCGCCCGCGTCGTCGCCCGCGGCGAGGTCGAGCGCGGCCAGCGCCCGCCACATCGTGTCGGCCGTCCAGAACGGATTGGTGGGATGCCATTTGCGCGCGTGCAGCCCGGAAAGCAGCTTCGTCGCCTCGGCGGCGCTTTCGTATTCCCCGGCCTCGGCGGCGGTGGAGACGACCGTCCGGTCGTTCTCGCCGGCAAGCATGTCGGGATAGCGCGCGACCAGCACGCCCAGGCTTTCCGCCGCGATCTGGTGGGACTCCACATGATCGGCCGCCCGGAGGCGCAAATCCCAGTCCAGCCCGTTCGCGCCCGGCATCGCGACCGAGACGTTCAGCGCGGCCAGCGCGCCCACGTCGTCGCCATTGTAGTAATCGGCGAGTCCGAGAAGCAGATAGGTCGCATGCTGCTCCCGCGCCGACAGATCGGCGAAATCGCGATCGCCGGCCACGTTCTGGCAGAGGCTCGCGACACGGGCGAAATCGGGCTTGTCCGCCGTGACGAGCCTGCCCGCCTCCTGGAGCTCGGCGCGCAAATTCGCGATGCTCGCCGCGGGAGCGTCATCGGCATCGGCCCGCGCGCCGCCAGGCCCCGGAAGGCCCGCCGCCACGGCGCCCGCCAGCATCGCCGCCGCGATCCATCCCCGCCGCATCCCCGTCTCCCCGTCAGGACCGGCGCAGCCTAACGCCGATTGCGGCGGTTGACAGCGCGGGCGGGATGTACTACCTAGGATAGAATGAATAGTGAGATGAACATATCCTCAGGTTGTGGCCCGGAAAACGCGAATTCGCGGATTCCGGCGAACAATTCCATTGCGCCTGCGGGAAATTTCCTTGCGCCGAAGCGGCGGGCGGGTGCGCCCAATGGGAACCGCAATGCCTGGAAGCACGGGCGACGGTCGGCGGCGCGGCTGGCCCGGATGCGCGAATACCGCCGCATCCTGCGCAGCGCCCGCGCCGTGCTGGCCGAGGCCCGCGCCTGCTTGGCCGAACGCCGGCTGGAGGAGATGCTGCGCAAGCTTCGCGAAGCCATCGCCGCACAGGACAAGGGCACGAAGGTTTCCGGGGACGTGGAAATCGACGGCATGCATATCGGCGGACATGTGAAGCCCGCGAACCCGAAGGAGAACCGCATTGATCGCCGCCTGGCGGTAAACCAGGACGGCAAGCGCCGCGTCGTAATCGTTGCCCGCGAGCGCAATGGCAAGACCATCACCTTTGTCACCAAGTCGGAAGCGGTGGCGGTCCCGATGCCGCAAGAACGCATTGAGGCTGGCAGCACGGTGTACGCGGACGAAGCCTCGCACTGGGATGTGCTCCACACTCGCTACGATACCCGCCGCATCGATCACTCCGAAGCCTATGGCGATTTGAACGGCTGCTCGACCAACATGGCGGAGTCGTTCGTCAGCCGCCTGCGCCGCGCGGAACTCGGCACGCACCATCACGGTGAGTAATGGCGAGCAATTCAAGACCATCGTGAAGGCGGCTGCTCGCCAATGCCGGGCTGTCTGACTCCCCATCCATCTTGGGGGTCGTCCAGCACCAATTTCTGGAGTATGGTGCCATGAACAATATAGGAACTCGATTCCAATGCCAGGCGGCGAACTGATTCTTTATCAGTCAGAGGACGGCAAATCCGAAGTTCAGCTACGCGCTGAGGACGGGACAGTGTGGCTGTCTCAGGCGGAAATGTCCGAGCTTTTTCAAACGACTCCGCAGAATGTCACCCAGCACATTAAAACCATATATTCGGATGGTGAATTGACCGAAGTGGCAACTTGTAAGGAACTCTTACAAGTTCGGTTGGAGGGTGAACGCGACGTTCGTCGAGCTATCAAGCTCTACAACTTGGACGTGATTCTTGGTGTCGGATACCGGGTGAGAACCGTCCGTGGCGTCCAGTTTCGCCAATGGGCTTCGACGCGGCTGAGAGAATACTTGCTCAAAGGCTTCACGATTGATGAAGCTCGACTCAAGGGTGGGGAACAGTTCGATTATTTTGACGAGCTTCTCGAAAAGATTCGAGAAATCCGTTCGTCGGAAAAGAGATTCTATCAAAAAATCCGAAGTGTATACGCAACCAGCGTTGACTATGACGGTCAGTCGGAGCGAGCGCAGAAATTTTTTGCGACAGTTCAAAACAAAATGCTTCATGCCGTTACTGGAAAGACCGCCGCCGAGCTGATTTGCGCACGCGCGGACATATCCAAACCGAATATGGGTCTTACGGCTTGGAAAGGAAGCCGAGTTAGAAAAGGTGATATTATGATAGCAAAGAACTATCTCAACGCCGATGAAATTCGTGATTTGAATAGGATTGTTACGATGTTCCTGGATGTAGCCGAAGATCGCGCAGCTAGACGCAGGGCTATGACCATGGCGGATTGGGAGGCGGAGCTAGATCGATTTCTTGCATTCAACGAACGTCCGGTACTCCATGACGCGGGAACAATCTCACACGACCGCATGGAGCGCGTCGCGGCCGAGCGATACGAACGTTATGACAATGCCCGCCAAATTGCAGATAACGACGCCTCAAATTCAGAACATGATGCTGAACTGCGGGCGATCGAACAATTAGCAATCTCGGCGCCTTCAACCAAACGACGTAAGACCGGACGTTAGTTGCAGGATTGGATTACTTTGGTAGGCTGAACCGCGCGGGATAAGCGCCGTCCGACTCCGCCCAATACCTGATCTTGCCGCGCAGCCCGCGCATGAGGGTCACCACTTCTGGCCGGTTCGCTGGCGCCGACGACGAGGCGCGCGGTGACGGCGACTTCAGCGAAGTGAGCGGCAGCGGGCCCATGGCCTACGCCTTCGCCGCATCGCCCCAATAGTTGAAGCCCGCGAAGCGCGGCGTGCCGGGGAGATACATGGTCTCCATCTTCCCGACCCGGAATCCGGCATCGGAAATGAGCCTGGGGATCGGCCGGCCGACATGGCAGCCGCCGCCGATGGCCTTCCAGGCCGGGGTGAGGCGCGCCTGCCAGCGGCGCACGTCCGCGTCCGGCGCCTCGCCGTGCTCGCAGAAGATCATGCGGCCCGCGGGCCTGAGCACGCGGCGCATTTCGGACAGCGCCTTCATCACGTCGGGGATGGTGCAGAGCGTGTAGGTGACGAGCACGGTGTCGGCGCTTTCGGCGTCGAGGGGGATGCGCTCGCCGGGCAGGTCGATGAATTCGGGCTTGATCGGCGAGGCCGCCACGCGCTCGGCGGCGCGCGCGCGCATCTCGGCGGCGGGCTCGAGCGCCCAGAGATGGGAGACCCTGGAGGCATCGTAGAACGGAAGATTGTGCCCCGCGCCGAAGCCCACCTCGAGCACGCGCCCCTCCGCCCGCGGCACCACCTTGCGGCGCTGATAGGTGATGGGCTTGGCGCCCATCGCCAGGTTGAGAACGCGGGGCAGGATATGCCGGTCGTAGAAGCCCATGGATGTCTCCCTCGGCGGGAGACTAGCACGTCAGAGCGGCCCGAGGTGACCGCGAATCCAGTCCGCGAGTCCGTCCTCGGAAAGCGCGCCGGAGGCGACGGAGAGGATGACAAGAACGCATTGTGGATCGTCGGCCACAAGACCAAAGCCGTTGAGTTCGAGGAAATACTCGAGTGCGACCAATGCCGTGCGCTTGTTGCCGTCGACAAACGCATGATTCTTGGCGATGCCGAACGCATAGGCGGCCGCGAGAGCCGAGACATCCGGCTCGCCATGGGCCGCAAGATTCTGCGGTCGCGCGAGAGCGGACTCGAACAAGCCCATGTCGCGAATGCCGGATGCTCCGCCGTGCTCGGAAAGTTGTTCGTCATGGGCGGCAAGAAGAATCCCGGAATCGATCCAGAGCCAGCCGCTCATTTGGCAAGTTCGCGCAGTGCGTTCCGCCGGCGCTTCATGATGTTGCGCACGATCTCGAATTGCCGGGCTTTTTCCTGGTCGTATGGCGTGATGCGAAAACCGTCGGGCGCCGCCGTGAAGGTCAGCGTATCGCCCTTGTCGACGTTGAGAGCGTTCAGCACTTCCTTCGGCAGTGTGACGCCCAGGGAATTGCCGATCTGGATGACTTTCAATTCGAGGGGCCTGGGCGCTTTCGGCGCGTCCAGAAATGCTTTCACATTTCTTGTCGCCGGCCCCACGACTTTCACAACCTCGATGAGCCTGTCGCGGCTGACACCGAACTGCCCTGCCCAATACTCGACGTCGTGCGACTCACGGATGTCGATCCGATTGCGCCCGGGTTCATCGCGGCGAAGCCTGTCGTCCGGCATTTTGAAGGTGTCCTGTTCATACGGATGTTATAACAAGACGTTATAACAAACGTATAACCCGCGCAAGGGCGGCTATTCCCCCCGGTACTCCAGCAAATCGCCCGGCTGGCATTGCAGGGTGGCGCAGATCCTTTCCAGCGTGGCGAAGCGCACGCCCTTGACCTTGCCGCTCTTGAGCAGCGACAGGTTGGCCTCGGTGATGCCGATGGCCTCGGCCAGCTCCTTGGAGCGCATCTTGCGGCGCGCCAGCATGACGTCGAGATGGACCACGATCGCCATCACACGAACCCCTCGTTCTCGTCGGCGATGCGCCGCGCCTCGGCCATCACCCGCGCGATCACGAACGTGACGCCGGCGATGAAGAGCACCTCCACGTCGTCGGAGCCGAAGCCCAGCGAGATCGCGCGATGACCGTGGCCGCGGTAATAGGTGAGGAGCAGCGAGATCGGCGCCTGCATGACAAAGCCCGCCAGCACGTACCAGAACAGGGCCGACGTCACCTGGCTCAGCGCCGCCAGCGCCCGGCCGGAGAACACCTCGCCCGAGGCGTAGCAGCGGAACAGCCGCGCCAGCGCGACGAGCGCGAAGCTCGCGATGCCGGTGGGCAAGAGCGCGCACAGAAGCGCGGGCACGCGGAATTCGATGGGCACCGCCTCGATGAGGTCGGCGCCCAGATGGTTGAAATGGATGTCCAGCACCCGCGTCGAATGGGGGAACAGGAAGCAGAGTGTCACGATCACCGGCCCGAGCACGGCGCCGGCGACGGACAGCCAGCCCATGATGCGGCTGGCCGTCACGAGGCGTTGGGAAACTTTCATGGCGTCACTCCCTTTCTGCATCGCTCGCTACGGCTCGCCGCCGTGGAGGATGCGGTAGATGCAAAACGGCACATGCGCGGCTTTCTGCGGCAGGCAGGGATCGACGGTGGCGCGCTCGTGCGCCATCGCTTCGGCGCCGGTGGTCACGTGCGGTCCCGGCGGGATCGTCAGCGCCGCGGTTTCGCGCCGCGCGCGGTCGTCGGTCCAGGGTCCCCGGCGGCAGGCCGCGCGCGCTTCCGGCGTGAGCCGGTCGTAGTTCGTCGCGCCGCAGCCGAGCGATGCGCCCAGGCCGCGCAGGGCCCCCCATCGGCGCCGGCGATGGCGTTGCGCGAAGGCGGCGGCACGAACATGAAGGAGGGTACGGTGTCGCGCGGCGTGGCCGCCCCGGCGGACGCGTGTTCCGCCTTCGGCCTGGGAGCCGGCAGCAGAAGCAGGGTGATTTCCCTGGCCGGCGTCTCGGCGGCCGGCGCGAACTGCCAGCGGATCAGGGCCAGCGCCAGAAGCGCATGAAGCGCCAGCACCGCCGCGCCGGCCGCCAGCTTCCGCCAGCCCGTTTTCATGGGAGCTTGTCGCCATAGATGGCCCGGTAGATGCAGTCGGTCTGATGGGTGAGTTTCTCCGCCGCGCAGGGATCGACGGTGTCGCGGATGCGCTCGGCGCGCTCGGCGTGGGTCATCGCGGGCGGCGGCGCCTTGAGGATCAGCGACGCGGTTTCGCGCTGCCGCCTGTCGTCGGTCCACGGCCCATGCGCGCAGGCCGCGCGCGCCGCCGGATCGAGGCTGGCGTAATTGCCCGCGCCGCAGCCGAGGGAGGCGCCCAGCGCCTGGAGGGTGCGGCGGTCCTCCGGTCTCTCGGGAGGTGTCAGCAGCGAAGGCGGAATGACGATGGTGATGGCGCCGGATGGCATGGAGGGCGCGAGCGATTTGCCCGGCTTCTCTTCCGGCTTCGGCTTGGCCGGGGTGAGCGGCGGCAGCAGCAGGGTGATCTCGCGTTCGGGCCGGAGCGCGGCGGGCGCGAACTGCCAGCGCACCAGCGCGGCAAGCACCAGCGCATGCAGCGCCAGCACGAAGGCCGCGGCCGCCGGTTTCCGCCAACGCGCCATGACGCCGCCCGGGGATTGCCCGCGTGCTATATCACGGCGATTTATTATCGCAATACAATAATTCGTAAGGTCTCACTCGGGGGCGATGGTGACCCTGATGCCGTCCAGCTCCGGCTTGCAGGCGATCTGGCAGGAGAGCCGCGAGTTGGGCTCGACCGCCGGCGCCATGTCCAGCATGTCGATCTCGGCGTCGGATTTGGGCGCAATCCTTTCGAGCCACGCCGCGTCCACATAGACATGGCAGGTGGCGCAGGCGCAGGCCCCGCCGCATTCCGCCGCGATGGGCAGCCCCGCATCGCGCAGGATCTCCATCACGCTCCAATTGTCGCGGCCTTCGAGGACGTGCTCCGCGCCGTTGCGGTCGATGGCGACGATCTTCATGCCGTCCTCCTTCGAGGCTCGCTGCGCTCGCGCCTCAGGATGACGCGTGCACGGTTTTCGTCATGCTGAGGTGCGCCGCATCGCGGCGCCACGAAGCACAGACCCATTACGCCACCCCCAGCTTCTTCTGCAGCGAGGAGGAAGAGGTGGTGTACTGGAAGCGCAGCTTCTCGTTGGGCCGGCAGACGTGGAATGCCGCCTGCGCCATCAGCGCGGCTTCGTGGAAGCCCGACAGGATCAGCTTCAGCTTGCCGGGATAGGTGTTGATGTCGCCGATGGCGAAGATGGCCGGCGTGCCGCTTTCGAATTTCGCGGTGTCCACGGGGATCAGGTTCTCGTGGAGATTGAGCCCGAAATTCGCGATCGGGCCGAGCTTCATGGTCAGGCCGAAGAAGGGGATGAAGATGTCGCAGTCGTGGCGCCACTCCTTCTTGTCGGGGCTCGCCAGCGTCACGGCTTCGAGCCTGCCGTCCGCGCCATGCAGCGCCTTGACGCCGGCGATCTCGAAATTGATCCTGCCGTGCGCGGCGAGCTCGCGCATCCGGTTGACGCTGTGCTGCGCGGCGCGGAAGCCGTCGCGGTGATGCACCAGGGTGAGCTTGGCGGCGAGGGGCGCGAGGTTGAGCGTCCAGTCGAGCGCGGAATCGCCACCGCCCGCGATCAGGATGTTCCTGCCGCGGAAGCTCTCCATCTTGCGCACGGCGTAGAAGACGCTTTTGCCTTCATAGGCCTCGATGCCGGCGATGGGCGGGCGCTTGGGCACGAAGCTGCCGCCGCCGGCGGCGATGACGACGACGGGGGCGACGATCTCGGTCTCGGCGTCGGTCGTGAGTTTCCAGCGCCCGTCCGGCAGCTTCTCCAGCGCGCTTGCCATCTGCGAAAGATGAAAGGTGGGCGCGAACGGCTTGACCTGCTCCATCAGCCTGTCGGCCAGCTCCTGGCCGCTGACGATGGGCAGTCCCGGGATGTCGTAGATCGGCTTCTCGGGATAGAGCTCGGTGAGCTGCCCGCCCGGCCGGTCGAGGATGTCGACCAGATGGGCCTTGAGGTCGAGCAGCCCCAGCTCGAACACGGCGAAGAGCCCGATGGGGCCCGCGCCCACGATGGCGACATCGGTTTCCACGGTAGCAGCCATTATTCACACGCGATTTTCTGTAAGTGCGCCGGAAGGGCCGCCCTTATATGTAGAAATGGTCCGGGTCACAATGCCATTCAATGGCGCGGCGCGGAATACCGGGACGCGCGGGACGGGCTCAGCGGCGCAGATAGGCGCGGATGAAAGCCTGGACGGCCTGGGCGCTGGCGTTCAGGTCGGCCAGCGCGCGCCCGGCTTCGGCGGGTTGCCCGGCAAGGTCGAGGGGCTCGGCGATGGCGGCGGCGTCGGCGAATCCGAAGGCCCCGATGCCGCGGGCCGCGCCCTTCAGCGTGTGGGTGATTTCCTTCCAGGATTTCTGGTCGCGCGCGTCCAGGATGGATCTGAGCCGGGCGACCAGTTCGTTCGCCTGGGTATCGAACAGCCTCAGCACTTCCGCGTTGAGGGCGGAATCGCCGCCCGTGTAGCGGGCAAGGTGGGCCATGTCGACGGGGCCTGACATCGGTCAAGCCTACCGTCGCCATGCTTCAGGCCGCGTTAAAGCGCGCTGTCTCAAATCGGCACGGCGCCGCCGGGGAAGGGCGAGGCGCCGAAGACGTGCGCGTGCGCGAACAGCACCGCCGCGAAGATGAGGATGGCAAGCCAGCCGCGCCAGCCGAAGCTTTCGGAGAGGTTGAGGGCGTTGCGCCCCGAAAGCACGGCCGCGAAGGGGATGTTGGACGTCTTTTCGGCGAAGGCTTTCCACTTGTCGCCCATCTTGCGCCTGCGCTTGGCGTCGATGGCGAAGGTGCCCAGGATCGCCGTCACGAAGAAGGTGCCGAACAGGATGCTCGAAGCCTCGTCGCCATTCGCCGCGAGATGAAATCCCGACCACAGCGCCACGCCCCACAGGAAGGGATGGCGCGTGATGCGCAGCACGCCCCTGATCGTGCCGGCCTTCTCCGCCGCCGCTTCCTGGCGCAGCGAGGTGGGATTGGGCATCAGGAGGCCCTGGATGCCCAGCCAGAACGCGATCAGCACCACGGGAATGCCGAGATCGCGCACATGGCCGAGGTCGTAGAAGACCGGATCGCCGCCCGTCTGCGCCGAATTGTAGGCCACGCACAGCCACACGATGACGCCCAGCGAGGCGAGCGAGAACAGCCCGAGGTAAGGCCCTTCGCCCGTGCGCGCCACGATGGCGTCGCGGAGCCGCGTGCCCGAAACCAGGATATGGATCGCAAGGAAGGCCGCCGCGGCGGCGATCAGGCTGTTCATCGTGGTCCCCCGTCAGACGAATGCGCGCATCATGTGGGCGCGGCCGGCTAGCTTGGCGCCGTCCGCGCGGCTCTGGAAGTAGCGCGCGTTCAGCGCGTCGCCGCCGAAATCCTCGATGCGGGAGAAGCCCAGCGCCATCAGCATGGCCGCAAGCTCGCCCGGATCGAGGAGCGAGCGGAACGGCTCGCCGGCGGCGGCCACGCGCTCGGCCATCGCGCGGAACATGGGGCTGGCGGCGCCCGACCTCTCCGCATAGTCGAAGGCGACGCCGCTGGCTTTGGGCAGGCCCGCGATGAAGGCGAGCGTGGCGCGGATCGCGTCCATGGTCAGATAGGGCGTGACCCCGAGCCAGGCGAAAAAGGCCGGCCGCGCGAAGTCGAAGCCGGCGCGATCGAGGCCGTTGCGCAAGGTTTCGCGCTCGAAATCGACCGGCGCGTAGGTCACCGCGCCGGGCACGGCGATGGCGGCTTCCCGGAGCCGCTCGCGCTTCCAGTCCTGGGTGGCGGGATGATCGATCTCGTAGATCGAAAGGCCGTCGAACGCCCGGGCGCGGGCATAGGCGAAGGTATCGAGGCCCGCGCCCAGGAGCACATATTGCCGCACGCCCGCGGCGTAGGCTTCCGCGAGGCTGTCTTCCGTGAAGCGGCTGCGCGTGGCGATGAAGAGGCGCAAGGGCGCGAGCGCCGACAGCGCGTGCGGATCGCGGCCCGCGCGCAGTTCCGACGCGGCATCCTCGCCCACGATCCTGAGCGCCAGCGGGTCCTCGAAAACGGGCGGGCGGTCCACCAATTGATGGGCGGCGCGGTGAAGGGCCGCGCCATGCGCGGTCCGGCTGGGCCGATGGGCTTGCATGAATCAACTTCGGCGTGTCGTTTCACCCCGATTTTGGACCCGATCCATCCACAGAGGAAGCTCCCGCGAAGCGGGATGTTCCAGGCCCCCGGCCAAGGACTTGGTTGGTTAAACGGACATGGTTGGCTAGATTGGCTCCGCGTCGAACGAAGGGACCTCAGTGTGGCAACCGCCCCCGAGCGCAATCAGCCCGTACTCCTGCCGACCGCCGAGACCTTCGCCGAGGAGGCCAGGGCCGAGCGGCAGGCGCGCGCGCCGAGGCCCGGGCTCGGCCCGATGGTGTTCGCCGCCACGCTGGGGGCGTTCTGGATGGGCGCGGCGGCGGCCTATCTGTGGGGCTATCTGGGTCCCAGGGGCTTCGCGGTCCTGGACGTGCAGGAGCTGGTGCTGACCGGCTTCGCCACCCTGGTGCCGCCGATGCTGATGATCGTCACGGCCTGGGCGCTGGTGCGCGGCAACGAATTGTCCGCCGCCACCCGCTCGCTGGCCGAGCTGACGGACAAGCTCTTCTCCGCGGACGAGACGGCCTCGCGCATGGCGGCCCGGCTCACGCGCGCCATCCGCCGCGAGCTCGATGCGCTGAACGCCGGCCTCGACGGTGCCTTCACGCGGCTGCGCGCGCTGGAATCGGTCCTTGAAAACAACATCGCCGCGCTCGACGAAGCGGGCGCCCGCGCAGACGTGCGCGCCGATTCGGTGGTCTCGCGGCTGACCCAGGAGCGCGACCGCATCGACGCCACGGCCGGCACGCTGGGCGACGCCGCCTCGCGCGCCAGCGAAACCGTGGCGGGCCGCGTGGCGCAGCTGCGCGCCACCATCGAGACGGCGGAGAGCACGCTCAAGTCCGCGGGCATCGCGCTCGAGACCCAGGCCGCCGGATTCCGCTCCGCGGCGGAGACCGCGGCGGAAGCCCCGCATGCCATCGCGCTGGAGCTCGACCGCCAGGCCAAGCGCATCGAGACGGTGTCGGACGCGGCCATGGCGCGCGCCGAATTCCTGCTGGGCCGCCACGAGCGTCACCGCGCCGCGCTGGGCGATCTGCTGCAGAAGCTGAAGGACGAGAGCGCGGCCTTCGAGGGCGCGCTGGGCGCGGAGCGCGCCTCGATGGAAGCGGCGATCCACGCGCTCTCCGCCCAGGCCGGCAGGTTCGAGACATTGGCGGACGAGACCGACCGCCAGCTCGAAGTGCTGATGGCCAACGCCGCCGCGCGCGCCACCCAGTTGACCGCCAGCTTCGGCCGCGAGGCCGAGCGCATGCGCGAGATTTCCGAAAGCGCCACCGCCGCGCTGACCCGCCTCGTCGGCTCGCTGCACGACGCGGGCGCGGGCGCGCAGACGCTGATCGGCGAAACCGCGACCGAAGCCCGGTCCAACGCCAAGCAGCTCGTGGGCGAGGCGATGGCGGAGTGCGAGAAGCTGCTGCGCACCGCCGGCGAGCTCGCCGCCGGCGCCAACGAGATCCGCACTACCCTGTCGAGCACCGTGGCCGAGGTGGAGAAGCATCTCCTGACGCTGCCGGGCCTGGCCAAGCAGGAAGCCCAGCGGGTGCGCGAAATGGTGAAGGGCGAGACCGATGAGATCCTCGATCTCTCCGCCCGCACGCTTTCGACCATCCATGCCCGCACCGCGCGCGCGAGCGGGCTGAAGCTGCCGCAGCCGGGCCAGGCGCCATCCGAGCAGCCGGACAGCGAGGGCCTGATCGGCATGGCGCGCCGGCTCACCCAGCGGCCGCGCAGGCCCTCGCCGCGCCCGGCAAGCGATGCCAAATCGTGGGACATGCGCACGCTCCTCGCGGCGGTGGAAGACGGCGAGGCCAGGTCGAAGGAGCTTCGCCCCGCCGCGGCGGCGGCCATGGGGGCGCTGCAGGCCGCGCTTGCCGACATGGCCGTCGATCTCGATCCCATCATGTCCGACACCGCGCTGAACGAAGAGGAGTGGCGGCAATATCTGGGCGGCGACCGCGCGGTGTTTGCGCGCCGGCTGGCGCAGTCCATCGACGCGGGCGCGGTGGACCGCGTCTCGGTCCTCTACCGCGAGAACGCCCGCTTCCGCGAGGCCGCCAACACCTATCTGGAGGAATTCGAGCGGATGCTCGCGCGGGCGCGCGAAGGCGACGGCGGGGGCCTGCTCACCTCCACCATCCTGAGCGCGGACACCGGCAAGATCTACCTCGCCATCGCCTACGCGCTGGGGCGGTTGAGCTGAACCTGTCTCCCGCCGTCGCGGGGAAGGTCAGGAGCGCGTCATCCGCGCCGCGTAGAATCCGTCCATGCCGCCCTGCCCGGCCAGATGGCATGGCAGCGTGCGCAGGTCGCCCTCGGGCGAGATCAGCTCGCGAAGCCCGAACACGTCCTCCGCCAGGACGGGTTGGCGCGTGAAATCCGTTCGCGCAGCCAGGAACGCGGCGATCTGTTCGGGGCCTTCCTCGGGCTCGAGCGAGCAGACCGCGAAGACCAGCGTGCCGCCGGGCGCGACCGCCTCCGCGGCGGCCTCGAGTAATTCGCCCGCAGTGGCGGCGCAGAGCTGAACGTCGGCGGCGCTCTTGATCCAGGGCAGGTCGGGATGGCGCCGGATAGTGCCGGTGGCGCTGCAGGGCGCGTCGAGCAGCACGAAGGGCGCCCCCGCTTCGGGCCGGACATCGCGCAGGTCGGATTCGACGACCGTGGCGGCGAGCTTCAGCCGCTGGAGGTTCGCGCCGAGCCGCGCCGCGCGCGCGGCATCGCGCTCCACGGCGGTCACCTTCGCGCCCAGCGCCGCCAGCTGCGCGGTCTTGCCGCCGGGCGCGGCGCAAAGATCGAGCACCGGCCTGCCGCGCACATCGCCCAGCAGCCGCGCGGGCAGCGAGGCCGCGAAATCCTGCACCCACCATCCGCCGCCGGCGAAGCCGGGCAGTTCTTCGACGCGGCCGGGATCGTCGAGCCGCACCATGCCGCCGGGCAGGGCGCGCGCGCCGGGCAGCGCCACGGCTTCGTCCCGGAAATGGATGTCGAGCGGCGGCCTGGCCAGATGCGCGCCCACGATCGCACGCGCCCGCGCCTCGCCATAGGTCTCGCGCCAGCGCAGCCACAGCCAGTCCGGCGCGGCGAGCCGCGCGTCGATCCCGGCGAGCGCGGCGCGGCCCTCGCGCGCGATGCGGCGCAGCGTGGCGTTGATCAGCGGCTTGAAGTGCACGGCCTTGCCGTCGCGCGCCGCCAGCCGGTTGGCGGCATCGACCGCGGCGTGCGCCGCCACCTCCAGGAACAGGAGTTCGCAGGCGCCGGCGAGAAGGATCTCCATCGCGGGACCCGCACGGTGCGGCGCGGGCGGTCTGGCGATGAAGGTCCTGAGCAGCGCGTCGAGCTGCCCGAAGCGGCGCAGGGTTTCGGTGGCGATGGCGCGCGCGAATCCGGCGTCGCGCGCATCGAGCTTCGCCGGCGGGAGGATCGCCTCCAGCGCGGCATCGAGCGGGCGCCGGCGGCGCAGCACCTCGCCCAGGATGTCTTGCGCGGCGATGCGCGCGGGCAATCCGTCCGCGGTCAACGGGACTTCAACCCCAGGGCCCGCGCCGCGGCGCGCCGGGCGTGGGTCCCGCCATCGCCTTCAGCCGCGCGATGCGCTCGGCCGTGGAAGGATGGCTCGCGAACAGGCCGGAGACGCCGCCGCCGGACAGCGGATTGACGATGAACATGTGCGCGGTGGCGGGATTGGCCTGCGCCGCCGGATTGGCGATCCGGTCGGCGCCGGTCTGGATGCGCTCCAGCGCCGAGGCAAGCCAGAGCGGCCGGCCGGAAAGCTCCGCGCCCGCGCGGTCGGCCTCGAACTCGCGCGTGCGGCTCACCGCCATCTGCACCAGCGCCGCCGCGAGCGGCGCCACCAGCGTCACGATCAGGAGCCCCACGATGCCCAGCGGATTGCGCCGCCCGCCGCCCATCCAGAACGCGAAATTGGCGAGCATGGTGACGGCGCCCGCGATGGTGGCGGTGATGGTCATGGTGAGCGTGTCGCGGTTCTTCACATGGCTGAGCTCGTGGGCGAGCACGCCGGCAAGCTGCTCGCTGTCGAGCCGCTCGAGCAGCCCGGTGGTCACGCACACCGCGGCGTGCTCCGGATTGCGGCCCGTCGCGAAGGCGTTGGGCTGCGCCTGCTCCACGATATAGACCTTGGGCATGGGCAGCCCGTCCTTGGCGGCGAGCTGGCGCACCAGCCGCACCAGTTCGGGCGCGCTGGTCTCGTCCACCTGGCGCGCGCCGTACATGGAGAGCAGCGCCTTGTCGGAATGCCAGTAGGCGACGAGGTTCATGGCCGCGGCGAAGAGGAAGGCGAAGGCCATGCCCGTCTCGCCGCCGACGAGGAATCCCACCACCAGGAACAGCCCCGTCATGGCGGCCATGAGCAGGCCGGTGCGCAGTGTGTTTGCCATGCGCCTGATGTAATCTCGGCCCCCACGCCGTCAAGCGAATAACCATGGCCGCCAAAGGGAAAGACGCCGAAATCGCCGCCCGCATCCGCGAAGCGGGCGAACGCGCCCGGGCCGAGGCCGAGGCGCGCCGCGCCGGGGCCGGGCGATCCTTGCGCAAGGAGATCGGCGGGCAGGCGGGGCCCGAGCCCACCCGCTATGGCGACTGGGAGAAGAACGGCGTCATCTCCGACTTCTGACCGGGGTTCCCGCCCGGCTTGATCGGCGCGCGCGCGAGGTCCACATAAGGGCATGTTCATCCAGACCGAATCCACGCCCAATCCGGCGACGCTGAAATTCCTGCCCGGCCGCGCCGTGATGGGCGAAGCCGCGGTGGCGGATTTCCCGGACGCGGACGCCGCGGCGCGCTCGCCGCTCGCCTCCGCGCTGTTCGCCATCCCGGAAGTGTCGCGCGTCTTCTTCGGCAGCGATTTCATCTCGGTGACGAAAGCGGATGGGGACTGGAAGCATCTGAAGCCCTCCATCCTCGGCGCCATCATGGAGCATTTCACCCGGGCCCTGCCGCTGATCGAGGACGGGGCCGCGGAGAAGGAAGACGAGGAACCGGTCTATTCCGGCGAGGACGCGCAGATCGTCTCCCAGATCCGGGAGCTGATCGACACCCGCGTGCGCCCCGCCGTGGCCGGCGACGGCGGCGACATCGTCTTCAAGCGCTACGATCCGTCCTCCGGCGTGGTGTCGCTGCACATGCGCGGCTCGTGCGCCGGCTGCCCGTCCTCCACGCTCACGCTCAAGAACGGGATCGAGAACATGCTGCGCCATTACATCCCCGAGGTCAGCGCGGTCGAGGCGGTCTGAGCCGATGGGCGCCCACGCCATTCCCGACGAGGCGCTCGACGTCCTCTTCCGCCAGGCGCGCACCCAGAACAGGTGGCGCGACACGCCCGTCAGCCCGGCGATGCTGATGGCGGTCTACGATCTCATGCGCTGGGGTCCGACCAGCGCCAACTGCTCGCCCGCGCGTTTCGTGTTCGTGACGTCGCCGCAGGCCAGGGACCGGCTCAAGCCGTTCCTGTCGCCGGGCAACCGCGACAAGGTGGTGGCCGCGCCGGTCACCGCCATCATCGGCTACGACCTCGACTTCGCGAAGAGGCTCCCCGAGCTCTTCCCGCACGAGCCCACCGCGAAGGCGTGGTTCGCCGATCCGGGCCATGCCGAGCGCACCGCCTTCCGCAACGGCTCGCTGCAGGGCGCCTATTTCCTCGTCGCCGCGCGGGCGCTGGGGCTGGATTGCGGGCCGATGTCGGGCTTCGACAATGCGGGCGTGGACCGGGAATTCTTCGCCGGCACCGCGATCAGGTCGAACTTCATCTGCAGCGTCGGCCATGGCGATCCGGCCGGCGTGTTCCCCCGCAATCCCAGGCTTTCCTTCGACGAAGCCTGCACGATTCTCTAGTGTCGCCGCCATGAGGATCCTGGCCGTGGATACGGCGCTCGGCGCCTGCTCCGCCGCCGTGCTCGACGGCGCGCGGACCGCCGCGCGGCGGTCCGTGCCCATGCAGCGCGGCCACGCCGAGGCGCTGGCGCCGATGGTCGAAGAGGCGATGCGCGAGGCGCGCCTCGCCTTCGCCGCGCTGGAGCGGCTGGCCGTCACCACGGGGCCGGGCACCTTCACCGGCCAGCGCATCGGCCTGGCGTTCATGCGCGGCCTGCGCGTGGCGCTGAAGATCCCGCTGAACGGCGTCACCAGCCTCGCCGTCATGGCGGCGCAGGCGATGGAGGAGACGGGATGCGGGCGCGCCGCCGCGATCCACGATGCGCGGCGCGAGGAATTCTATGTCGAGTTCGCGCCGCATGGCGCGCCGCAACTGATGTCGCGCGCGGAGGTGGAGCGCGCGCTTGCGTCGTGCGAGGAGAGGTTCGCCCTGGCCGGCAGCGGCGCCTGCCAATTCGCGGGAAGCGCGCGCGCGGTATTGTCCGCGGTGCGCCATCCGGACGCGTTGTGGGTGGCGAGGCTCGCCGCGGCGATGCCGGCGGCGGCCGGCGTTCCCAAGCCGCTTTACCTGCGCGCGCCGGGCGCCAGGCTCCCGGGCGCGCGCCAATGATCCGCGCCGCCACGGTTGCCGATCTCGCCGTCATGGCCGGGCTGCACGCGCAATGCTTCGCCGAAGGCTGGAGCGCGGCGTCGCTGGGCGAATTGCTTGCCTCCGGCGGCACGTTCGGTTTCGTTTTCGCGGAGGAAGCGGCGCCGGCGGGTTTCGTGCTGGCGCGCGTGGCGGCGCAGGAGGCCGAAATCCTCACGCTCGCCGTCGCGCCCGGGGCCCGGCGCAAGGGGCTTGGCGGCCTCCTGATGGAGGCTGCCGCCGCCCGCGCCCGCGCATCGGGTGCGCGCGCGATGTTCCTGGAAGTGGGCGCGGACAACATGGCGGCGCGGGCACTCTACCGGCGTCTGGGTTTCACCGAGGCGGGGCGGCGCAAGGGCTATTATGCGGCCGGAGCGGGCGGCGGCGCCCTCGATGCCCTTGTCCTCAAAGCCGAATTGCCGCTTTCGCCATTGGGAAATCGCCCCCGGCTGGACTAGACTGGCTGAAGTGGACTGGCCGCGGCACTGGGACCAAGCGCTTGAACCGCATCGAGAAGCTCTGCACGGAAAAAGGCCTGCGCATGACCGAGCAGCGCCGCATCATCGCGCGCGTGCTGGCCGATGCCACCGACCATCCCGACGCCGAGGAGCTCTACCGGCGCGCCGCCGCCATGGACCCGCACATCTCCATCGCCACGGTCTACCGCACCGTGAAGCTGTTCGAGGATGCCGGCATCCTGGAGCGGCACGATTTCCGCGACGGGCGCTCGCGCTACGAAGAGGTGCCCGATTCCCATCACGACCATCTCATCGACGTGCAGACCGGCAAGGTGATCGAGTTCCGCAACGAGGACATCGAGCGGCTGCAGAAGCGCGTCGCGGAGGAGCTGGGCTTCGAGCTGGTCGATCACCGGCTGGAGCTTTACGGCGTGCCCAAAACCGCCAAGAAGGTCGAAAACTGACGCCCATGCGTTCGCTCCGCGCGGCCTATGTGCTGTTCGTGTTCCTCGCCTCGTCCGCGGTCGTGATCCCGTGGCAGTCGTTCGCGCTGCGGGTCAAGCGCTTCGGCTACAAGCGCATGCCCTATCTCTACCAGCGCTTCCTGATGAAGCTGTTCGACGTCCGTGTGACGGTGATCGGCACGCCCATCCAGGATCGCGGCGTGCTGATGGTGGCCAATCACACATCGTACATGGACATCCTCATCCTGGGCGGCATCGCGTCGGTGTCCTTCGTCGCCAAGGCGGAAGTCGCCGGCTGGGCGCTGTTCGGCACCTTCGCGCGGCTGCAGCGCACCGTGTTCGTGGAGCGCGAGCGCCGCTCCAGGACCGCGCAGTCGCGCGACCAGATCCGCGAAAGGCTGCTCGAGGGCGACGCGCTGGTGCTGTTTCCGGAGGGCACGTCGAACGACGGCAACCGCGTGCTGCCGTTCAAGAGCGCGCTGATGGGCGCGGCCGAGGCGGTGATCGGCACCGACGCGCAGGGCGGGCCGCTGCATGTGCCGGTGCAGCCGGTGTCCGTCGCCTATGGCAGCGTGCACGGATTGCCGATGGGGCGGGAATACCGCCCGTTCTTCGCCTGGTATGGCGACATGGATCTCATCCCGCATCTGTGGGAGCAGCTCGTCACCGGGCCCATCGACGTAACGGTGGAGTTTCATCCGGCCATGACGGTGGACACGGTGGGCGGGCGCAAGGCGCTGGCCGCCCGCGCCGAGGCCGTCGTCCGCCGCGGCCAGGCGCGGGCGCTGTCCGGCCGCCATGGCGCGAAGGCTCCGGAATCGGCCCCTTCGGCGCCCGCCGCCGCGCCCGCGCTCTCCGGCGCATCGGCGTGAAACTTGCCAGCGGGGGCGCGACTCTCCATAACCCGCGCTCCGCGGAACCACGGCCATGAAGAAGCTCTTCATCAAGACCTATGGCTGCCAGATGAACGTCTACGACTCCGCCCGCATGGCGGAGCTCCTGGCGCCGATCGGCTACGCGCGGAGCGAAACCGCGGACGACGCGGACATGGTCGTGCTCAACACCTGCCACATCCGCGAGAAGGCGGCCGAGAAGGTCTATTCCGAGCTGGGGCGGCTCAAGCGGATCAAGGACGCACGCGGCGGCGCCATGACCATCGCGGTGGCGGGCTGCGTGGCGCAGGCCGAAGGGGCGGAGATCCTCGCGCGCCAGAGCGCGGTCGACATCGTCGTGGGCCCGCAATCCTATCACCGCCTGCCCGAGATGATCGCCAGGATCGCGCGCCAGAAGGGCCATGCGCTGGAGACGGATTTTCCGGCGCGGGACAAGTTCGACTCGTTGCCGAAACAGGCAGGGAGCACCGGCCCGGCCGCCTTCCTCACCGTGCAGGAAGGCTGCGACAAGTTCTGCACCTTCTGCGTGGTGCCCTACACCCGCGGCGCGGAATATTCCCGGCCCGTGGCGCAGGTCGAGGCCGAGGCGCGCGCGCTTGCCCGGCAGGGCGCGCGCGAGATCACGCTGCTCGGCCAGAATGTCAATGCCTATGACGGCGAAGGCCCGGACGGCGCGCGCTGGAGCCTGGCGCGGCTCATCGCGCGGCTGGCGGAGATCGAGGGGCTGGCGCGGCTGCGCTTCACGACCAGCCATCCGCGCGACATGCGCGAGGACCTCATCGCCGCGCACCGCGACATCCCCAAGCTGATGCCCTATCTGCACCTGCCGGTGCAGTCCGGCTCGGACCGGATCCTCGACGCGATGAACCGCCGGCACACGCGCGAAGATTATCTGCGGCTGGTGGCGCAAATCCGCGACGCGCGGCCAGGCATCGCGCTGTCGTCGGATTTCATCGTGGGATTCCCCGGCGAAAGCGACGCCGATTTCGAGGACACCCTGGCGCTGGTGCGCGCGGTCGGCTACGCGCAGGCCTTCTCGTTCAAGTACAGCGCGCGGCCGGGCACGCCGGCGGCGTCCGCCGGCAAGCAGGTCCCCGACGCGGTGAAAGACGCGCGCCTGCGGGCGCTGCAGGAATTGCTCGCCGCCCAACAGGCCGCCTTCAACGCCGCCTGCGCCGGGCGCGCGATGCCCGTGCTGTTCGAGAAGCCCGGGCGCAAGGCGGGGCAGGCGGTGGGGCGAAGCCCCTATCTTCAGCCCGTCCACGCCGACGGCGCGGCCGCGCTGATCGGGGAGATCCGCGAGGTCTTCATCGAGGCGGTCCTGCCCAACAGCCTGAAGGGCAGGCTGGGAGGCGCGCCGTCGCGCGCGGCGGCGGAGTGAGCGGCAAGGCGGTCAAGCGGCCCGCGCGCGAACAGGTGACGCTGGAATTCCCCGACAACGTGGTCCTGGCGGCCCTGGGCGGCGCGCAGCAGAAGAACTTCGTGCGCATCGAGCAGAAGCTCGGCGTGCGCGTGGGCATGCGCGGCAATCTCGTCGCCGTCGAAGGCGCGCCGGACGCGCGCGAGCGCGCCGCCGCGGTGCTGCGCGCGCTCTATGCGCGGCTCGAGAGCGGCGAGGATGCGGGCCCGGCGGAAGTGGACGCCGAAATCCGCTTCGCCGGTCACGATGCCGGGCCATTGCCCGCCGGGGATTTCGGCGTGCCGTCGATCCGCACGGCGACGAGCCGGCGCACCCGCGCGCGCACCCCCGCGCAGGCCGCCTATTTCGACCTGATGCGCACCCATCCCCTCGTCTTCGGCATCGGGCCGGCGGGCACGGGCAAGACCTATCTCGCCGCGGCGTTCGGGGCGCATCTGCTGCACGAGCGGCGGGTGGAGCGGCTGATCCTGTCGCGGCCCGCGCTGGAAGCGGGCGAGCGGCTCGGCTTCTTGCCCGGCGACCTCAAGGAGAAGATCGATCCCTATCTGCGCCCGCTCTACGACGCGCTGTTCGATTCCCTGGGCGAGCAATGCGTCAAGCTCATCGAGCAGGGCACCATCGAGGTGGCGCCGCTCGCCTTCATGCGCGGGCGCACGCTTTCCCGCGCCTTCGTCATCCTCGACGAGGCGCAGAACTGCTCGCCCGCCCAGATGAAGATGTTCCTCACCCGGCTGGGCGAGGACTCCCGCATGGTGGTGACCGGCGATCCCACCCAGAGCGATCTTCCCGGCGGCCGCGGCGAGGGGCTGAACGAGGCGCTGCGCATCCTCTCCGGCGTGGAGGGTGTCGCCGTCGCGCGCTTCAGCGAGAAGGACGTCGTGCGCCATGCGCTGGTCACGCGCATCGTGGGCGCCTATGAGCGCAACGGCGGATGAGGCGGCGGGGCACCGAGGTCGCGATCCGGATCGGGTATGCGCGCTGGCGCAGGACGGGGCTCGCCGCGCGCGTCGGGGAAGCCGTGCGGCTCGGCCTCGAGACGCGGCCGGGCGCGGGCAGCGTGACGGTGCTGCTCACCAGCGACGCGCGGCTGCGCGCCCTCAACGCGACGTTCCGCGGCAGGAACAAGCCGACCAACGTGCTCTCCTTCGCCGCCGGCGAGCCGGGCTATCTGGGCGACGTGGCCATCGCCTATGGCGTGGCCAGGGCGGAGGCGGCGCGCGGGAAGAAACCCCTTGCCCACCATGCCGCGCATCTGGCGCTGCATGGCACGCTGCATCTTTTGGGATACGATCACGAAACGGCGCGGCAGGCCAAGGTGATGGAAACGCTGGAGACGAAGCTGCTTTCGCGGATGGGCATCGCCGATCCCTATCGGGCGGAGGCGGGCTGATGGCCGCGTCCGATTCCGCGGGCCCCGCCGGGCCGCCGTCGCTGCTGAAGCGGCTCATCGAGCGTCTGCGCGGCGGCGACGCCCAGTCCATCCGCGAGAGCGTGGAAGAGGCGATCGAGGAGAGCGAGCGCGAGAGCGCCTCGTTGTCGGAGCAGGAGCGGGTGATGCTCGCCAACCTGCTGCGCTTCGGCGAGCTTCGTGTCGACGACGTCAAGGTGCCGCGCGCCGACATCGTCGCCATCGAGGAGAAGACCCCGCTCGCCGGGCTGGTGGCGGCGCTGCGCGAGGCCAAGCATTCGCGCCTTCCCATCTACCGCGAGACGCTGGACGATCCGCTGGGCTTCATCCACATCAAGGACGTCCTGTCGCTCGCCGAGGTCGACGCCGGGGGAACGCTGCGCTGGCCCGCCAACGTGTCGATCTCCAGCCTGAGGCGGGAGATCCTGTTCGCGCCGCCCTCCATGCCGGCGCGCGACCTGCTCCTGCGCATGCAGACCACGCACACCCACATGGCGCTGGTCATCGACGAATATGGCGGCACCGACGGGCTCGTCTCCATCGAGGACCTGGTCGAGGAGATCGTGGGCAAGATCGCCGACGAGCACGACATCGACGATTCGCCCAAGCTCACTCCGCGCGGCGACGGCGGCTACGACGCCGATGCCCGTCTCGACCTCTCCGATTTCCGGGAGAAGACGGGCATCGATCTTTCGGTCGAAGGCGAGGATATCGACACGCTGGGCGGGCTTGCCGTCTCGCTCACCGGACGGGTGCCGCAGCGGGGCGAGATCGTGCCCCATCCCAGCGGCTTCGAGTTCGAGATCCTCGACGCCGATCCGCGCCGGGTGCGGCGCGTGCGCCTGCGCCCGCCGGCGCGGGACAAGCTGTGAGTTTGGGCATGATCGCGGGTTGGCTCGCACGCGCGGGCGATTTCGTGCGCGGGCTCGCCGGCTGGCGGCGGCTCCTGTTCGCCTTCGCGATGGGGCTCGTGTCGGTCCTTTCCTTCGCGCCGTTCTTCGTGTTTCCCGCGATGCTCCTGGGGTTCGCGACGCTCGTCCTGCTCATCGACGGCGCCCATTCGCGTCGCCGACCCGTGCGCAATGCCGCGCTCGCGGGATGGGCCTTCGGCTTCGGATATTTCCTCGGCGGGCTCTACTGGGTGGGCTATGCCTTCGAGGTCGACGCGCTGGCGCATGCCTGGCAGATCCCGTTCGTCGAAATCCTGCTGCCCGGCGGCCTGGCGCTCTATGTCGCGCTCGCCGCCGCCGCGGCATCCATGCTCTGGCGCAAAGGGCCGGCCCGCATCCTCGTCTTCGCGATCTCATACGGCATCGCGGAATGGCTGCGCGGGCATCTCTTGACCGGCTTTCCCTGGAATCTGCCCGCCTATGGCTGGGGCGCGTCGCTGGGCGTGATGCAGGGCAACGCGCTCGTGGGCGCCTATGGCATGTCGTTGCTGACGCTGCTGCTGGGCGGCGGGCTGGCGCTCCTGTTCGAGCGCGGATGGCGCGACTGGAAATTCGCCGCCGCCATGGTGGGCCTCTTCGTCGCGATCTGGATCGGCGGCGAAGCGCGCCTCGCGCTGACCCCGACGACATTCGTTCCAAACGTCACGCTGCGCATCGTGCAGCCCGACGTGCCGCAGGCCGAGAAATTCCCGCTGCAATACCGCGCGCGCAACTGGCGCGAGCTCATGCAGATGAGCGTCGCGGGCACGGGCCGCCAGCCCGACATCGTCGTGTGGCCGGAATCGGCGCCGCCGTTCTTCCTCCTGCGCCAGCCGGAGGCGCTGGACGATGTGGCGCTTCTGACCGCGGGCCGCACCGTGCTGCTGACCGGCGCGGTGCGCGCGGAACAGGACGACGACCGCGTGCGGTTCTTCAACAGTCTCCTCATCTTCGCGCATGGGGGGCGGCTGATCGGGCGCTACGACAAGTTCCACCTCGTGCCGTTCGGCGAATACCTGCCGCTCAAGGGCCTGTTCGCGGCGCTCGGCATGTCCAAGCTGGTGGACAGCCCGGGCGATTTTTCCGCCGGAGATGGTCCGCATACGTACGATTTGCCCGGCGCGCCTTCCGTCGGGCCTCTCATATGTTATGAAGTGGTGTTTCCCGGCGCGGTGACGGGGCCGAAACGGCCCGGCTTCCTGGCCAACGTCACCGACGATTCATGGTTCGGACCGCCGCGGTCCACCGGGCCGCAACAGCATTTTTTGATTGCGCAAGTGCGCGCAATCGAGGAAGGCTTGCCCCTGGTGCGCGCCGCCAATACCGGCATCTCCGGCGTCATCGACGGCACCGGCCGCGTGCTCTCCCGGCTTGGACCGGGACAAAAAGCTGTATTGGACTCCTTACTCCCGCAAGCGTTGCATCCCACTCCGTACGCGGAGCTTGGCGACATCACGTTCGTGTTGTTGCTGGCGGCGTCTGCAATTTGCGCTTTCATGTACGGCCGCAAAACCGCGCCTAGCATGTGACGGAAGGCTTTGCTTCAGCGGCGAATCTGAGGCTAAGGTCATTTTCGAACAAGCCATCCTCTCCAAGATTCACCGTGCCGAAAAAACAAGCGAATCCCATCGACGCCCAAGTCGGCAATCGCGTGCGCCTGCGGCGCATGCTCATCGGCATGAGCCAGGAAAGGCTCGGCGATGCGCTGGGGCTCACCTTCCAGCAGGTGCAGAAATACGAGAAGGGCGTGAACCGGATCGGCGCCGGCCGCCTTTTCCAGGTGGCGCGCATACTCGGCGTGCCCGTCACCTATTTCTACGAGGACGCGGAGAACGAGCATGCCGCGCCGGGGTTCGCCGAGGGCGGGGCGCGGCCGCCGGTCATCGAATTCCTCTCCAGCCCCGACGGCCTTCAGCTCTGCCTCGCCTTCATGCGAATCAGGGAGCCGAACGTCCGCAAGCGCGTGATCGACCTGGTCAAAAGTCTCGCGGACGACGAGGACGCCAAGGGCTGAGCCCGTCGCTTTGACAGGACGGCAAACGCAACCTAGGTTTGCCGCGGGGAGTTGTTCGCCGCGATGAACAAGAAGCAGGCCAACGCTATCGACCGGCTCGTGGGAGAGCGGGTGCGCGCGCGCCGCGCCGAACTTGGCATGAGCCAGGAGGTTCTGGCGCGCAAGCTGGGGTTGTCCTTCCAGCAGATCCAGAAATACGAAAAAGGCACCAACCGCATCTCCGCCGGCCGGCTCTTCGTCATCGCCCAGGCGCTGGGCACGCCGGTATCGCGCTTCTTCGAGCAGGTGATCGAGGCGGTGCAGCGCAATCCCGGCTTCGCCGAGGAGGCCGCGCCGTCGCCGGTGACCAGCTTCTTCTCCAGCCGCGAAGGCCAGGACCTCGCCAACGCCCTCCTGCAGATCAAGGACGCCAAGGCGCGCAAAAACCTGATCAGCCTCGCCAAGAATCTCGCGGCGAAGGAAAAGGACGCCGCCCCCGCGGGCTAGAACAGGATCGCTCTTCTTCGAATCGCGATCCCGCTCCAGGTATCTGATTGACGCGCAATTTTTCGGGCGAACCGCTGCACACTTCGCCCGATTGCGCTCTAACCGCGCGATTTCTTTTCTTCGAGACCCGAGCGTCCCACGCGCGCCTCCAGCGCGGCATAGGCTTCGTCGGGCGTGACGCCGCAATCCGCCCACAGCACCAGCAGGTGATAGAGCAGGTCCGCGGATTCCGCGACCAGGCAGTCCTTGTCCTGCGCCACGGCGGCGAGCGCGGCCTCGACCGCTTCCTCGCCCAGTTTCTTGGCGATCTTGAGCCGGCCCTGCGCGAACAGCTTGGCGGTGTAGGACTGCGTGGGATCGGCGTCCTTGCGGGAAAGGATCACCCGATAGAGGCGATCGATGGCATGCGCGTCGGCCATGTCCGCTTGTAGGCCTTTCCGCCGCCGCTGTCATCCGGCGCGCGGCGATTGCGTTCGCGCCTCCGCGTCAGTTCGCGCGGTTGTCCAGCAGGCGGCGCGCGATCACCTGCGCCTGGATCTCGGCCGCGCCCTCGAAGATGTTGAGGATGCGCGCGTCGCAGAGCACGCGGCTCACCGGGAACTCCAGCGCGAAGCCGTTGCCGCCGTGGATCTGCACGGCGCCGTCCGCCGCCGCCCAAGCGACGCGCGCGGCGAGCAGCTTGGCCATGCCGGCTTCGAGGTCGCAGCGCCGGCCCTCGTCCTTCTCGCGCGCGGCGTGATAGGCGAGCTGGCGCGCCACCGCGATCTCCACCGCCATCATCGCGAGCTTGTCGCGCACGCGGGGGAATTCGAAGATCGGCTTGCCGAACTGCCTGCGCTCGCTGGCATAGGAAAGGCCCAGGTCGAGCGCGTTCATGGCCACGCCCACCGCGCGCGCCGCGGTCTGGATGCGGGCGGATTCGAAGGTCTGCATGAGCTGCCGGAAGCCCTGGTTTTCGCTGCCGCCGAGGAGATTCCCGGCCGGCACCTCGAAGCCGTCGAAGCCGATCTCGAACTCCTTCATGCCGCGATAGCCCAGCACCGCGATCTCGCCGCCGCTCATGCCGGGCGCGGGGAACGGATCGTTTTCGCCGCCGCGCGGCTTCTCCGCGAGAAACATGGAAAGGCCGCGATGGTCCCGGCTCGCGGGATCGGTGCGCACCAGGAGCGTCATCAGATCGGCGCGCGCGGCATGGGTGATCCAGGTCTTGTTGCCGTAGATCCGGTAGACGTCGCCGTCGCGCACCGCGCGGGTGCCCAGGCTTCCAAGGTCCGAGCCGGTATTGGGCTCGGTGAACACCGCCGTGGGCAGGATCTCGCCGGAGGCGATCCTCGGCAGCCAGCGCGCGCGCTGTTCCTTGGTGCCGCCGTTGAGGATGAGCTCGGCGGCGATCTCCGAGCGCGTGCCGAGCGAGCCCACGCCGATATAGCCGCGGCTCAATTCCTCGGAGACCACGCACATCGCGGTCTTGGACAGGCCCGCGCCGCCGAACGCCTCCGGCACCGTCAGCCCGAACACGCCGAGCCCCCCCATCTCCCCGATCACGGCGAGCGGGATCAGCTCGTCGCGCAGATGCCAGCCATGGGCGAAGGGGGCCACCTTTTCCCGCGCGAAGCGGAAGAACTGCTCGCGCACCATCGCCATGGTGTCGTCGAGGCCCGGATCGCCGAAGGCGATGGCGCCCTGATGCGCAGCGAGGTGCTCGGCGATGGCGGCGCGCGTCTGCCGGCTGGCGCCGAGCTTCGCGAGCGCGGCCACCTCCCCGGTCCAGAAGGCGCCGATCTCTGCCTCGTCCAGGCCGAGGTCGTAGGGCCTGGCGATCTCGCTCTGGCTCATGGCGATGCCGCCCGCCATCTGGGCCAGGTATTCGCCGAAGGCCGCCGCCAGGATCAGCTTCTCGAATGCGCCCAGCCGCTTCTCGCGATCCAGCGCGTGCGCCCAGCGGGCCATCTGGCGCAGCGCTTCCGCGTAAGTCGCGTACCAGGCGAGCGCGTGGCTGGCGCGCTGGTCGCCGTCGCCGCCCTCCCGGGCGCGGATGGCGGCCAGGGCGGAGTCCAGCAGCCGGCCGGCCGCGGCCGCGGCGCGATCACATTGGTCGAGGAGATGTGCCGGCGTCATGTCCGTCCGCAATATCGTCCGGGCGAGCATAGATGCATATTTTGCACTGCACCATGCGGCATGGGCTTGGGCGGGCCCGGCGATCAATCGGGCTTTCCGGGGAGCTTCCATGGCTGAACGACGGCTGAGCCGAACCGGGAGGCCGCGGACGCGCGGAAAGCAGTTTCTCGTCCCGGCCTGGCGTTGCTTTTCGTCTTCGCGCGCGCGCTGTTCTGGCCCGGTTACCTGATCGCGCCCTGGGCGCGGGCGCCCGGTTTTGCGCCCACCTTCTATCCGGCGGCGGCAGCCTGCACGTGGCCGCTGGCGCGCATGCTGGCGCGGCAGATCATTCCTTGCCCGCCTCGATTACGTCCTCGAAAGTGCGCAGCCCCGGGCGCTGGGCGTTGACCAGCACGGCCATGTTGCCGGGCAGGTGCTCGTTCTTCCACATCTTGGTGTGGGCGCGCGGGATGTCGGCCCAGGGGAAGACCTCGCTCATGCAGGGGTCGAGCCGGCGCTCCAGCATCAGCCGGTTGGCCTGGCTCGCCTGGTTGAGGTTGGCGAAATGGCTGCCCTGGATGCGCTTCTGGCGCATCCACACATAGCGCGCGTCGAAGGTAATGTTGTAGCCGGTGGTTCCGGCGCAGAACACCACCATGCCGCCGCGCTTCACCACCAGGCACGACACCGGGAAGGTGGATTCGCCCGGATGCTCGAACACCATGTCGACATCGTTGCCCTTGCCGGTGATGTCCCAGATCGCCTTGCCGAACTTGCGCGCTTCCTTGAGCCAGGAATCGTATTCGGGCGTGCCGACCTGCGGCATCTGTCCCCAGCAGCTGAAGTCCTTGCGGTTGACGATGCCCTTGGCGCCGAGCGAGAGCACGAAGTCGCGCTTGGATTCGTCGCTAATCACGCCGATGGCGTTGGCGCCCGACACCGCGCAGAGCTGCACCGCGAAGGAGCCGAGCCCGCCCGACGCGCCCCAGATCAGCACGTTGTGCCCGGGGCGCAGGATGTGCGGGCGGTGGCCAAAGAACATGCGGTAGGTGGTGGCCAGCGTCAGCGTGTAGCAGGCCGACTCCTCCCAGGTGAGATGCTTCGGCCTGGGCATGAGCTGGCGGTCCTGCACGCGGGCGAATTGCGCGAAGCTTCCGTCCGGCGTCTCGTAGCCCCAGATGCGCTGGGACGGCGAGAACATGGGATCGCCGCCATTGCACTCCTCGTCGTCGCCGTCGTCCTGGTTGCAATGGACGACGACCTCGTCGCCCACCTTCCAGCGCGTGACCTTGGCGCCCACCGCCCAGACGATGCCCGAGGCGTCGGAGCCGGCGATGTGGTAGGGGTTCTTGTGCCCGTCGATGGGGGAGATCGGCGTGCCGAGCCCCGCCCAGACGCCGTTGTAGTTCACCCCGGCCGCCATCACGAGGATGAGGACGTCGTGGGAATCGAGCGGCCAGGTCGGCACGACCTCGATCCGCATCGCCGTTTCCGGCGGGCCGTGGCGGTCCTTGCGGATCGCCCAGGCGTACATGTTGGCGGGCACATGGCCGAGCGGCGGGATCTCGCCGATCTCGTAGAGATCCTTGTAGACGTCGAAGGACGGCTTGGCTTCTGCCGCGGCCATGTGGTGCTCCCCAAAACGCGCAACGGAACTGTCAACGAACCGGGCGCGGATTAGGCCCACGGATTTGGTGCGACGCAAGATTTTCTTTTGCGCCGCAACAGAGATTTTGTGGGAAATCCACAAAAGGCGGTTAATTCACGCAACTTCGTTGCGCGAATTGTACGCGCCTCGACGGGGGCCCTCTTCCGTAGGACGGCGAAAACGTATATTTTAACGGGTTGTTAACGACAGGAGCCCGCGATGGGCATGAAGGACAACAAGACCGTCGAGATGAAGCCGGGCAGCACCGCCTCGGTGGAGATCCCCAAGGACAAGGCGAGCGACACCAAGCTCGACATCACGGTCAAGGTGGCCAAAGACGAAGACAAGAAGCCGCCCAAGCCGCTGCGCGGGCTGCAGGCCTTCCGCAACGCGTAAGCGCTGCGCCGCGAGGGGAGTGGGGGAGCATGCCGAGGCAGTGGGACATCGTCGAAGTCCCGGGTGAAAGCTGGCCCGCGGAAGGCGGCGGCGATTCGTTTCTGGCGGTGGTCGTGTCCTCGTCCTTCGCCAGCGAGAAGGCGAACATCTACTGGGTCTGCCCGATCCGCTCGAGCAAGAGCCTCCGGCACGAGCCGGGCTACATCCCCATCAAGCAGTACAAGCCGCCGGTGTTCCGTTCCTGGGGCAAGCGGATGGACGGCTGGCTCGGCCGCAAGGCCCCGACCGTCCCCCAAGACATCGACGCGTCGCTCGACATGGTGCGCACCGATCTCGTCATCACCGTCACGCGCCACGAGATGAAGGCCACCAACTACGGCGCCGTCGACATGGCCACGCGCAGGCGCATGGCGGCCACTTTGCGCAAATTCGCCGCCTTCGCCGCGCCGCCGCGCTGATCAGTCCCGGTTCGGCTGTTTGAAGCGGCGTGCGGACTTCCCGCCGCGCGCCTTGGCGCCGATCTCTTTCAGCTTCACCTGCTGCAGCATCGAGAGCGAGGCGCGGGCGGCGCCTTTCTCCGGGTCGCGGAAGGCGCGGCCGTATTTCTCCACCCGGGTCTCGACGGAGGAAAGGAACTCGCCCTCCCAGTCCGACAGCTTCACGCCGGTTTCGCCGGCGGCGAGCCTGGCCTTGCGGAGCGCCTTGAGCGCGGCGCGGCGCGCCCGCGCGCGGTCGGCCTTGCGCTGCTCTTCGGGCGTGCGCGGGCGCCTGGACAGCATTCAGGAATGCGACGCGTGCGGATCGCGCTCGCCCGCCTTCACCGCGGTGGCGAGATTGTCGGTGGCGATGGGGCAGGTGTAGAAACGCGAGCGCGAGCAGTTGGGATTGTAGGCATAATTGAAGTCGATGGCGACGTTCGAAGGCGGGAAGCTGCCGAAGGAATCGATGTCGACATAGCGGCCCGAGCCGTAGGCGCCCTTGCCCGTCAGGTCGTCGGTGAAGAACGCAGCCATGGTCCTGATCTGCGCCGGATCGCGGCTGTCGGCGTAGAAGGGCAGCGTGAAGCTCTGGCCGTTCAGCGTGAAGCGCGCCTCGCCCACGCGGTAGAACTGCTTGTCGGTGCCGCGCGAGGTGCGGAACACGCGCGCCGGCCGCTTGGGGTCCGCCCTGAACGTGCCCTGCACCACATAGCGCGGATCGTAGGGGAAGTAATCGACGCCCTTGAACGCCTTCGCGTCCGGATTCTGCTGGTTGAAGACGAAGAAGCGCGCGCCGATCACCCCGGCCGACACCTGCGTCGGCGCGCCCACCACGTCGATGTCCCTGTCCACCGCGATGCCCTTGGCGATCTCCGCTTCGGTGTAGGTCTTGCCGCCCATGACGATGACGGGATGGCCGTCCTTCACGCTGGCGGCGAGCACGCCCGCGCCCGATCCCCAGCGATAGCTCCCCGGCCGGCCCCTGTTGCCCATCAGGTTCGACGACTGGCCGTCCGCCAGATAGGCGGCGTCCTGGATCTTCAGGATGGCGTGCGGCTTCAGGGCCCAGTCCTTGTTGTCGTCGGCCAGCGAGGCCTTCCACTGCTGCTCGGGCGTGGCGGCGGCGAGCGCGAGGAGGGCAAGGCCGGCGGCAAGGATGGCGGATCGCATGGGACAAGCTCCGGAAAAACGGGCGGAGACTAACCCATCCCCGCCGTTTTGCAGTGCAGCAAATGCCGTGTACGCTTTTCCCTGAGCGAGAATTGAGACCCGGCCGATGACGCGCGACAAGCCCTGGATCTTCCGCACCTATGCGGGCCATTCGAGCGCGGCCGCGTCCAACGCGCTCTACCGCACCAATCTCGCCAAGGGGCAGACGGGGCTTTCCGTCGCCTTCGACCTGCCGACGCAGACGGGCTACGACGCCGATCATCCCCTGGCGAAGGGCGAAGTCGGCAAGGTGGGCGTGCCCGTCGGCCATCTGGGCGACATGCGCGCGCTGTTCGAGTCCATCCCGCTCGACCGCATGAACACCAGCATGACCATCAACGCGCCCGCCGCCTGGCTGCTGGCGCTCTATGTCGCGGTGGCCGACGAGCAGGGCGCGCCGCGCGCTTCGCTGACGGGCACCACCCAGAACGACATCATCAAGGAATATCTCGCCCGCGGCACCTACATCTTCCCGCCCAGGCCGGCGCTGCGGCTGACGACGGACACCATCGCCTTCACCTGCGCCGAGATGCCGAAATGGAATCCCGTCAATCTCTGCTCCTATCACCTGCAGGAGGCCGGCGCCGATGCCGTGGAGGAAGCGGCCTTCGCGCTCGCCGCCGCCATCGCGGTGCTGGACGAGACGCGCGCGCGCGGCGCCATCCCGGCGGAGGAATTCCCCACGGCGGTGGGGCGCATCTCCTTCTTCGTGAATTCCGGCGTGAAGTTCATCACCGAGATCTGCAAGCTCAGGGCGATGGGCCGGGTGTGGGACCGCATCTGCCTCGAACGCTATGGCGTGGAGGATCCCAGGCTCCGGCTGTTCCGCTATGGCGTGCAGGTGAATTCGCTGGGGCTGACCGAGCAGCAGCCGGAGAACAACGTCTACCGCATCCTGTTCGGCATGCTGGGCGTGACGCTGTCGAAATCCGCCCGCGCGCGCGCCGTGCAGCTTCCGGCCTGGAACGAAGCGCTGGGCCTGCCCCGGCCCTGGGACCAGCAATGGTCGCTGCGCCTCCAGCAGATCGGCGCCTTCGAGACCGACATGCTGGAGCATGGCGACATCTTCGACGGCTCGAAGGTGATCGAGGAAAAGGTCGCGCGGCTCGCGGGCCAGATCGAAGGCGAGATCGCGCGCGTCGAAAAGCTGGGCGGCGCGGGCTCGCAAGGCGCGCTGGAGTACATGAAGGAACGCCTGGTGCGCTCCAACGCCGCGCGCATCGAGGCCATCGAGACCGGCGCGGAGATCCGCGTCGGCGTCAACGCCTATACCGGGACCGAGCCCTCGCCGCTCACCGCCGGAAACGGAAATTTCGTCGTGGTGGACGAGAATGCCGAGCGCGAGCAGGTCGGCCGGCTCAAGGCCTGGCGCGCCGCGCGCGACGGCGACGCGGCCGAGGCCGCGCTCGCGGCACTCGCCCGCGCGGCGAAGGACGGGACCAACATCATGCCCGCCTCCATCGATTGCGCGAAGGCGGGCGTCACCACCGGCGAATGGGCGGGCCGGCTGCGGCAGGTCTTCGGCGAATATCGCGCCCCCACCGGCGTTTCGGCCCCGGGCCCCGCCCGCAACGACGCGCGCATCGGCGCCTTGCGCGAGGAGGTGGAGCGCGCGTCGGCGAAGCTCGGCCGCAAGCTCACCTTCCTCGTCGCCAAGCCCGGACTCGACGGCCATTCCAACGGTGCCGAGCAGATCGCGCTGCGCGCCCGCGACGCCGGCATGGAGGTGATCTATGACGGCATCCGCTTCTCGCCCGAGGAGATCGTGGCGGCCGCGAAGGCGGGCCGGGCGCATGTGATCGGGCTTTCGATCCTCTCCGGCAGCCACGCGCCCCTCGCCCGCGAGGTGGCGGCGAAGCTCAGGGATTGCGGCCTCAATAACGTCAAGATTGTGGCAGGCGGCATCATCCCGCCGGAAGACGAAGCCGCGCTCCGCGCCGCCGGGATTGCCGCGGTATTCAGTCCGAAGGATTACGACCTGAACGCGATCCTGAAAGAGATCGTCCGGCTGGCGGAGTGAGCCGTCCATCCGCGGCCGTTCTTCGCAAATGACATTCGAGCGCGGCCGGCGCGGCAGGCCCGGTCTGCCACACCTCTGCCCAATTTCATCGTTAACACTCTCCTGACAGGAGAGTGGGCAACGGCGCTCGCGCGCTCATTTTGGGGGACGTCATGGTCGCCTACCGGAAGATGGATGAAGCCTCGCCGCCGACGGGCCGCAAGGTGGCCCTCTCGCACGAACTCTTTCACGGCCTCTCGCCGGAGGAATTCCGCGCCGAGAGCGAGATGTTTCACGAGGCGATCGCCATGTCGCCGGGCGTGCGCCGCCGGCTCGAGGCGCAGCTCAAGGAGCGCCTGATGACGCCGCCCGATCCACCCTCCTGGGGGCCGGACTGGGTGCGCCATGGCGAAAAATTCGCGCCCAAGCGCGGCGAGAAGCAGGGCTGGTTGCGCGGCCTGTTCCGCAAGAAGGACGCGGAAGAGGAGCCCGGCGCCGACCTCGAGGACGAGAAGCCGACCGACGAGGACTACGTCATCGCCCGCAACATGGAGAAGAGCCGGCAGATCGCCCATTACCGCTGGCTCTATATCGGCGCCGGCGTGCTGGCGCTCGTCATCGCGCTGGCGGCCATGTTCGTGGACTATCAGATCATCCGCGGCGACATCTGGACGCGCGCGCTGTCCAACGAATTCATGGTGGTGCCGGCGAGCCTGCAGTCCACGGTCATCTTCAAGAGCCTGCAGGTGATCTTCGCGGTGCTCATCGTGCATTTCATGCTGAAGATCACGGGCGTCTACGGCCGCAACACGCTGGTCGCCACCGCGTTCGTGTTCGCGCTGGTGATGATCGGATGCCTGGGCTATCTCGTCGCCTACAACAACATGGTGGGCGGCACGTCAGCCACGCTCGAGCACCGGGACTCCGCGCAGCAGACCAATTCCATCGACCAGCTGTTCAGCTCCGCCGGCGCGCAGGTCAATCCGCCGGCCGCCACGCAGGCCGCGCTCACCAGCGACGCGCCGGACAGCGGCAAGGGCGACGGGGTTTCCCTGTTCGGCCTGCCCAAGCTGTCGCAGAGCTCGCTCGCCACCACCGATTCCTGGTTCTGGCTCGCCTTTGCCAGCGTCATCTTCTTCATCGTGACGACGGTGGCGGCGCTCTACCTGCAGGGCGTGGAGAACAACATCCGCAACGTCAGCCTGGCGCGGGACTACAAGCACCGCCAGCGCCAGTTCGCCCAGCTGCACCTCTTGCAAATGGCCGACCGCGAGCAATCATAGGGCGGGGCGCGCGCGGGCGAAGGTACGCATCATGCAGTTCATGCTGGCAGTGGCGACCGCGGCAGCCTTGGCCGGCGGCGGCCTGATGGCCATCGACGCGGCCCAGACCGCGCCCCCGCTGGTCAGGGTCGACGATCTCCAGCAGGCGCAGCTTCATCCCACGCGCATGATCGTCGCGCTCGACCTGTCCAAGTCCAATCCCCTGATCGACGACGAGGCCTTCGCGCAGAAGGTGGCGGCGCGCATCGCCGACGAGGTTGCCGCACTCGGCTTCGCCTCCGAAGTCCATGTGCGCACCTTCGGCAGCTACGACGCCGACACCAACAATTTCCACTACGACGCGGTGCTCTCGGTGCGGAACCGGCCGGAGCATGTGGCCGCGGAGATCCAGCGGCTGATCGCGGGCACGCCGATGCTGGTCAGGAGCGGCCGCTGGCGGGCGCAGGGCTCGACCAACATCCTGGCCTTCCTCGACAACGTCTCGCAGGCCTTCACCTGCCAGGGCATGCCGACCATCGTGGTATTGGCGTCGGACGGGATCGAGGATTCGGAGTATGCGCGTCTTGAGCGGGAGGGTTCGCATTTGCCCGCCACCGAAGGCCGGCCTTTCGCCGGCTGCGCGGAGCTGCAGATCCTGGGCCTCGGCGAGGGCACCGGCAGCCCCAGCGAAACGGTGCGCCTGCGCGCCGAATGGGCGGGCTGGGCGCGCCGCGCCGGTTTCGCCCGCTTTCAGGGCCTGAACGACTGGTAGGCTTTCCAATGGCTTGGAGGAATCCTTCGGCGAGCCCTTGCGTCTTTCGTCAGAGTACTCTATATTGCAGAGTACTTTGGAGATATGGACATGACCGTCACCAAGCAGGAAGCCGAGGATGCGCTCAGGGATATCGCCCGCACGGAGCGGCGCACGGTGTCGCTCAAGAGCTACCAGATGTCCTGGCCGCACCTGATCATCTGGGGTGTGGTCTGGGGCATCGGCTACGGCGCCATGGCGCTGTCGGTGAACTGGGCCCCGCTCTGGGCGGTGCTCACGCTTTCGGGTTGCGCCGCGAGCTTCGCCGCCGGCTACCTGATGTCGCGCGGCCGGAACAAATCCTTCGATGCGCGCTTCTTGTGGACCTTCCTCGCCATCTTCGCCTTTGTCTCCGCCGTCTTCGCGATCCTTCCGCCGCTCAGCGGCGCGCAATACGGCGCGTTCTTTCCGATCCTGGTCGCGCTCTACTACGCGCTCATCGGAATCTGGTCGCGGGGCTGGCGCATGCTGGCGCTGGGCGCCCTGCTCGCGGCCCTCACGCTCTACGGCTTCTTCCATCAGGCCGCGCATTTCGAGTCCTACATGGCGGCGGTCGGCGGCGCCGGGCTGATCCTGGGCGGGCTCTGGCTCAGGAGCGCGTGAGATGGACCAGCCCGATCCCACCATCCACCAGCCGGTCCGGCTCAAGATCATGGCCGCGCTCAAGCCGCTCGCCGAGAGCGACGCCATCGAATTCGTGCGGCTGAAGGACCTCGCCGGCGCCACCGACGGAAACCTCGGCGCCCACATCGCCACGCTCGAGGACGCGGGCTACGTCGCGATCGAGAAGGACTTCGTCGGCAGGAAGCCGCGCACGCGGGTCAGCCTCACGCGCAAGGGCCGCCGCGCCTTCGAGGATTACGTGGCCTATCTGCGCGCCATCATCGACGCGTCCGCCGCATCCGGCGCCTGAAGCCCGCATCCGGGCGCCGCATCCCATGGAGGGTTCCTTGCGTATCCGTCCCACGCTGTCCAATCTCATCAAGGGGTTTGTCCTCGCGGGCGCGCTCATCGCCGGCTCACAGGCCGCCAGGCCCGAGGAACTCGTGACGCGCGACCGCTTCAGCGACGAGATCGCGGGCCAGGGCCCCGACATCGTGTTCATCCCCGGGCTGGCCTCGTCACGCGACACCTGGAAGGCGACGGCCGCGCGGCTCGAGAGCCGCTACCGGGTGCATCTCATCCAGGTGGCCGGATTCGCGGGCGAACCGGCGCGCGCCAACGCGTCGGGCCCGGTGCTGGTGCCGACAGCGGAGGCGATTGCGGACTACCTCGAGGCGGCGCATCTCGCCCCGGCGGTCGCCATCGGCCATTCGCTGGGCGGCACCATGCTGCTCTACATCGCGGAGCGACATCCTGAAGTCCTGAGAAAGGCGATGATCGTGGATTCGCTGCCCTTCTACGCGACCCTGATGCAGGGGCCGCAAGCGACGGTGGAGTCCGCCAAACCGCTCGCCGATGCCATCCGCGCCAATCCCGCCGGCGCCCATGGCGGGCCCCGCTACGAGCAGGCGCTGAAGGCCATGGCGGCGTCGGACGCCGACCGCGCGAGGATCGCGGACTGGGGCAAGGCGAGCGACGCCAACGCGGTGATCAACGCATTGGCGGACGATCTTCAGCTCGATCTGCGCCCCGGCCTGTCCGCGATCACGACGCCGCTCACGCTGGTCTTCCCGGACTACGCGCCCCTGGGCGCGCCGGCCGGCGCCAACTCGGCCATGTACCGCGCGGCCTATGCGGCGGTGCGGGGCATGAGGTTCGTGGAAGCAACCCACTCCCTGCATTTCGTCATGCTCGATCAGCCCGGCGAATTCGCCGCCGCGCTGGATGCGTTCCTGGCGGATTAGACGCCCACCCAGTCGCGGATCTGGCGCGGCGTCGCGCCCTGTTCGCGCAGGTGGCGCAGGGTCACGGAATTGTCCCGCTTGGAGAACTTCCTGCCGTCCCTGCCGAGAATGAGATCGTGATGGGCGTATGCCGGAAGCGGCAGGCCGAGCAGCTCCTGCAGCAGGCGCTGGACATGGGTGGCCGGGAAAAGGTCGTGGCCGCGCGTCACCATCGTCACGCCCTGGAATGCGTCGTCCACCACCACGGCCAGATGATAGGAGGCCGGCGTGTCCTTCCTCGCCAGCACGACGTCGCCGAAGAGCGCGGGCTCGCACCGGATCGTTCCGCTTTCGCCGTGCGGTCCGCTGCCGTGCTCCTCGAAAGCGAGCGCCCCGCGCGCGGCCCCGGCCACGTCCAGGCGCAGCGCATAGGGCGCGCCCGAAGCCATGCGCGCCTGCCGTTCGTCCGGCGAAAGCCTGCGGCAGGTGCCGGGATAGTGCGCGCCTTCGGGCCCTTGCGGCGCCTCGACCGCGCGCGCGATCTCGGCCGCGATTTCCGCGCGGGTGCAGAAGCAGGGATAAAGCAGGCCCATCGCCTCGAGCCGGGCGAGCGCATCGCGATAGGCGCCGAAGCGTTCGGATTGCCGGATCACCGGCGTCTCCCACGACAGGCCGAGCCAGGCGAGATCCTCGTAGATCGCGGCCTCGAATTCCTTGCGCGCGCGCGCGCTGTCGATGTCCTCGATGCGCAGCAGGAAGCGCTCGCCCGCCTTCTTCGCCGTCCATGCCGCGTAAGCATGCCCCAGGTGCAGGAGCCCGGTTGGACTCGGCGCGAAACGCGTGACAATCATGGCCGCGAGCTAGCACGTTTGGGCCCATGCCGAAACCGCACCGCATCTCCCACCCCCGCCATCTGGACGACGCCGTGACGCATCTGCACGCCGCGGATTTCCGGCTTCGTCCCATGCTTGCGCGTGCCGGCAAGCCGCCTTTCGTGCCGCGCCGGCGCCACGGCTTCGAGGCGCTGGTCGAGATCGTGGTCTCCCAGCAGCTCTCCGGCGCCGCGGCGGACACGATCTTCGGGCGGGTGAAGGCGAAGGTCGTGCCCTTCGAGCCTGCGGTGCTGCTCGCCACCGACGGAGCGGCGTTGCGGGCCTGCGGCCTTTCCGCGCCCAAGCAGAAGCACATGAAAGCCATCGCGGCGGCGATCCTGGACGGCTCGCTCGATCTTCAGCGCGTGCGGCGCATGGACGACGACGATGCGCGCGCCCATCTCACGGCGGTCAAGGGCATCGGCCCGTGGACGGCGGACGTCTATCTCATGGCCTCGCTCGGCCGTGCCGATATCTGGCCGGTGGGCGATGTTTCGCTGCAGGCCGCCGTCGCGCGCGTGCTCAAGATGCGCAAGCGTCCCAATGAGAAGGCGATGGAGAAGCTTTCGCGCCCGTGGCGGCCGTGGCGCACGGTGGCGGCGCGGATTTTCTGGATCCACGAAGACGGCGTGCGCAAGGAATTGCGCGACGCCGCGAAGGCGAATGGCGGCGCGAAACCCAAGCCCAAAACCAAACCACGGAAGACGCGCAAATGATCGGCCAGCTGTCCGGTCCGCGCCTTCCTCCCGCGCGCGGCAAGGCCACGCATCTGGTGGTGCTGTGCCACGGCTACGGCGCGGACGGCAACGATCTCATCGGCCTCGCGCCTCTGTGGCAACGTGCATTGCCGACGGTCGCCTTCGCCGCGCCGAACGCGCCGGAGCCCTGCGCGGGCTCGCCCATGGGGTTCCAGTGGTTTCCCATCTCCCGCCTCGATCCGGACGAGATGCAGCGCGGCGTGGAGCGCGCGGCGCCCGCGCTCGCGGCCTTCCTGGATGCGGAACTGGCGCGGCTGGAATTGCCGGGCGAGCGGCTGGCGCTGGTCGGGTTCAGCCAGGGCACCATGATGTCGCTCCAGGTGGGGCTTCGCCGCGCGCCCAGGCCGTTTGCCATCGTGGGCTATTCGGGCGTGCTGGCGGGCGAGGCACCCGAGCTCGGCGCGGACTGCCCGCCCATCCTTCTCGCCCATGGCGGCAGCGATCCCATGATCCCGGCCAGCGCGCTGTTCCTGACCGCCGGCAGCCTGGGGCGCGCGGGGGCGGCCGTGCAGTGGCATGTCTCGCCCGGCATCGGCCATTCCATCGACGAGGTGGGGCTGGCCCTTGGCGGCGCCTTCCTCGAAATGGCGCTGCACGGAAGGCTGGCGCGCAAGGCCGCCGCGATATCCTGCCCGCTCTGAGGCGGGTTTCCGGGCCCTGTCGCGGTTTCATCACAGCGAATCGCCTATGCTTGGCAGGGGCGGCGGATATCCGTAAAGTCCGCGGCCTTAACGGTGGAGGTGAGCCTTCAGAGGAGCGGCGTCGTGTTAGCCGAGCGTGTTCCCGACCATTGCCCGGCGCTGGTGCTCAACGCGGACTATCGCCCGTTGAGCTATTTCCCGCTTTCCCTGTGGTCCTGGCAGGACGCGATCAAGGCCGTGTTCCTGGAACGGGTGAACATCCTGGCCGAGTACGAGCGCACCGTGCGCTCCCCCAGCTTCGAGATGAAGCTGCCGAGCGTCGTCTCCCTCAAGAGCTATGTGAAGCCCGCGCGCAACCCCGCCTTCACGCGGTTCAACGTGTTCCTGCGCGACCGCTTCGAATGCCAGTATTGCGGCGCGGACGACGATCTCACCTTCGACCACCTGATTCCGAGGAGCAGGGGCGGCCGCACCACCTGGGAAAACGTCGTCACCGCGTGCGCGCCGTGCAACCTGCTCAAGGGCGGACGGCTGTCGCATCACTGCGGCATGTATCCGTCGACGCCGCCGCACCGGCCAAGCGTGACGGAGTTGCGCAACCACGGCCGCCTCTTTCCGCCCAACTACCTCCACGAAAGCTGGGCGGACTACCTCTACTGGGATTCGGAGCTGGAGCCGTGACCGGAATTCGGAAAACGGGTATCAGGGCGCGTTTTCCGATGCCCGCGTTCCGGTTTCCGTCTTCCGGTCCCGCCACATCCCGATCAGCGGCGGGGCCTGCGGCGGGGAGATGCGCTGGCGCGTCTGGAATCCCGCGCGTTCGTAGAGGCGGGTGTTCCTCGGGTTGGAGTTTTCCAGCCAGCACGGCTGGCCGGTCTCGTCGATGCGCCGGAGGTTGGCATCGAGCAGCGCGCCGCCAAGGCCCATCCCCTGGAAGCGCGGCGCGGTGGCGATGAAGGCGAGATAGTAGTGCGGGGCGTGCGGATGGTGCTTCTCCATCGCGGCGCCCATGGCGCTGCCCCGGCCCATGCGCGCCAGGCCGCAGAGCCTGAGGAACATCGGCAGTAGCCTGATCTGCTCGAAGAAGCCGCCCGGACTTGCGGGTGCATCGGGCGGCAGCCACGCGGCCGCCGCCGCGCCGTCGTCCGACATCCACACCTCGCCGAACGGAACGGTGCGCACCGTCAGGATCCAATAGAAGAAGCGCTCCAGGCCCGCGGCGCGGCGCATGCCGGGCTGGGCGATCCAGTCCATCACCGGATCGGCGAGGAAGGCCGCCGCGAAGAGCCGCGACAGCACCGGCACGTCGGACTGTTTCGCGCGGCGCGGACTGGCCGCCGCCTGGAGCCTGAGATGCCGCTGGTCCGCGATCGTGTCGTCGTCGCTCATATCCGCTCGGAGAGCTTGATGGCGAGGCGGCAGCCGGCCTTGATGGCTTCGCTCAGCACGCGATAGCCGGGCGCCTGTTCGGCGCCGTGGCTGAGCGCCTCGTCGCGATGGGCGATCTCGTCCTCGCGGAATGCGGCGATCGCTTCGCGCAGCCCGGGGTCGTGGTCGAGGCGCTGGACCTGGGCCGCATAGTGCGCGTCGATCACTTCCTCGACCGCGGCGGTGCAGGCCATGGCGGCCTTCTCGCCCATCAGCGCGGTGGCCGCGCCCAGCGCAAATCCCGCCACGCGCCACACCGGCTCCAGCGCCGTGGGCCGCACCGCGCGCGCGTTGACGAGCTTGTCGAAGGCCGCCAGATGCGCCTCTTCCTGCGCGGCCATCCTGCGGATCGCGCCCGCGAGCCTGGAGGATCTGCCCAGCACCGCGAGCTGGCCTTCATAGATGCGCACCGCGCCGTATTCGCCGGCATGATCGACGCGGATCATGGCTTCGACGTCTTCGGCGCCGGCGACGCCGGGCTGGGCCGGCCGGGGCTTGCGCGCGCTCATGCCCGCCTGCGTGTCAGCGCGAAGGCGCCGAGCGCGGCGGCGCCCAGCGAGACGATCGCGTTGTAGCCGGCCAGCGACAGCCCCAGGAACCGCCAGGCGGCAACGTCGCACAACACGACGTGCTGGCTGAGATCGAGCGGGCCGTGGAAAGGTCCGCCGGTGCAGGTGCTGGGACCCTTCCACCATTTCCATTCCACGCCGGCGTGATAGACGGCGATGACGCCGGACGCCGCCACCAGCAGAATCGTCAGTGTCGCGATGACCGGCGCATGGCGGCGGTCGAGCAGGCCGGCGGCCAGAAGCAGTCCGCCCAGGATGCCGATGACCGCGGCCGCGATATGGGGATAACGCTGCCACATGCACATTTCACAAGGCGGATAGCCGCCCAGGTACTGGAACCCCAGCGCGCCCAGCATGAGGGCGAGCGAAAGCCCGCCAAGCCCCAGTGCGATGCGGTCAGCGCTCATGGGCCGTGCTCATCGGGCGAACACCATGGCCTCGTCCGCGAAGGCCTTGAACTCGAGCGCGTTGCCCGAGGGATCGAGAACGAAGAAGGTCGCCTGCTCACCCGGAAGCCCCTGGAATCTTATGTCCGGCTCTATGATGAATTTGACGTTTTTTTCGCGCAATTTTGTGGCCAGCTTCCGCCAATCCGCCATGTCCAGGATCACGCCAAAGTGACGCACCGGAACCGCGTCACCGTCGACCAAATTATGCGCTTTATGACCGGTCTCCGCCGGGCTTAAATGCGCCACGATCTGGTGTCCGAAGAAGTCGAAATCGACCCATTCGTCCGCCGATCGTCCCTCCTGGCAGCCGAGAATGTCCCCGTAGAACGCCCGCGCTTCGGCGAGGTCGCGAACGGGAAAGGCGAGATGGAATCGGGGGCGGCTCATGGCCGCCATTTGAACCAAGGTGCGCACGCAAAGGAAAGCCCATGGCCGCCAAGAGGTCCCGTTCCGGCAAAGCAAGGCGGATCCGCCGCCAGCTGGTCGAGCGCGCCCTGATGCGGCTGGACGGGGAGCGCATCCCCATCACCTTGCGCCTCAACCCGCGGGCGCGGCGGCTGATCGTGAAGGTGCATCCCTCGACCGGAGAAGTGACGGTGACGGCGCCGTCGCGCCAGGGCCTGGAGCACGCGATGGAATTCGCGCGCTCCGAAAAGGACTGGATCGCCCGGCGGCTCGCCCACGTGCCGCCGCCGGTGGTGCTGGAGCTCGGCGCCCGCGTGCCCTATCGCGGCGAGATGGCGATCATCCGCCGCGGCGAAGGACGGCGCGGGCCGGTTTGGATCGACCGCGAAGGCGAGGAGCCCGTCATCCGCGTCACCGGCGAGACCGGGCACATTCCCCGCCGCGTGCTCGATTTCCTCAAGCGCGAGGCCCGCAAGAGCCTGGACGCCCGCGTCACCTGCTATGCCGAGCGGCTCGGCACCAAGCCGCGCCGCATCACCGTGCGCGATACGGCCAGCCGCTGGGGCTCCTGCTCGAGCGGCCGCTCGCTGTCGTTCTCCTGGCGGCTCATCATGGCGCCGACCTTCGTGCTCGACTATGTCGTGGCGCACGAGATGACGCATCTGCGCGAGATGAACCACGGCCGCCGCTTCTGGACGCTGCTCTCCGAGCTGGTCGAGGACGTCCGGCGCCCGCAACGCTGGCTCAACCAGCACGGCTCCACGCTGCACCGGTTTGCGCCGAAGTGATTTTGCGGCGGGAGCCGTTTCGCCTCGAAGGATTCTGATTCGCGCGGAGACGCGGGGCTGTCCGCGCCGCCGCATGTGGCCGTGAATCCTTATTGCCCTTTCGTCGCGTCCTTTCCGGAGAGGCTGTCGATCAGGCGGTCGAAGAAGGTGCGGTCGTCCTGGGCGCCGGGGACGGTCGTGTCGGCGACGGCGGCTTGCGCCTGTCCGGCGAGCGGGCGCACGGGCTTTCCGGCTTCGGCGTCCTCCATGAAGGTGTGGAAGATGCGCGCCGGCAAGCCGCCGCCGGTCGCCTTGTTCATGGGCCTGTAGTCGTCGTTGCCGATCCACACCCCGGTGACGAGATCGGCGGTGAAGCCCACGAACCAGGCGTCGTGATAGTCCTGCGTGGTGCCGGTCTTGCCGGCGGTCGGCCGGTCGGCGAGCCTGGCGGCCCGGCCGGTGCCGGTCGCCACCGTCTCCATCATCACCTGGGTCATCTCTTCGTTGTTTTCCGCCGTCATCACGCGGCCGAGGCCCGGGGCGTTGCGCGTCCACAAGACCTTGCCGGACTTGGCGCGGATGCGGGTGATGCCATAGGGCAGCATGGCGGTGCCGCCATTGGCGAACGGCACATAGGCCGCGGTCAGTTCCAGCGGCGTGACGTTGGAGGTGCCCAGCGCCAGCGACGACACTTCCTCCAGCGGGGAGGCGATGCCGAGGCGATAGGCCGTGTCGGCCACCGTCTTGGGGCCCACTTCCGCCGTCAGCTGCGCGGCCACCACGTTGGAGGATTTGGCGAAGGCGCGGGTCAGCGTGATGTCGCCTTCGAACTTGCCTTCGTAGTCGCCGGGCCTCCAGCCGTGGATGTCGACCGGGCCGTCGTTCATCACGTCGTCCGGCTTGTGGCCGTGCTCGAAGGCGGCCAGGTACACGAAGGGCTTGAAGGCCGAGCCCGGCTGGCGCTTGGCCAGCGCGCGGTTGAACGGGCTCTCGGAATAGGAGCGGCCGCCCACCATGGCGCGGATGGCGCCGTCGGGCGCCATGGCGACCAGCGCGGCCTGGCCGGCATGAAGCTGGCTGCCCTGCCCGGCCAGCCCGAAATGCACCGCGCGCTCGGCCTGGGTCTGCAGCGCGCGGTCGAAGGTGGTCTCGATGACGATGGGCTCGCCGACGTCGCCGATGTCGCCATGGGCCTCGGCGATGGCCCAGTCGACGAAGTAGCCCGCGCCGCTTTCCTCGCGCACCACGCGCGGGCGGGTGGCGTCGGCCTCGCCGCGCTGGGCCTCGGTGATGAAGCCCGCGTCCTGCATGGCGGCGAGCACGGTGCGGGCGCGCTCGGCGGAGGCGTCGGCGTCGGAGAGCGGGTTGTAGCGCGTCGGCGCCTTGACGCTGCCGGCCAGCCGGGCGGCCTCCGGCAGCGTCAGCTTCGAGGCGGGCTTGCCGAAGAAATGCTCCGCCGCCGCCTCGATGCCGTAGGCGCCCGAGCCGAAATAGACATGGTTGAGATAGAGGGTGAGGATCTGGTCCTTGGAGTAGCGCGACTCCAGATAGAGCGCGAGCAGCGCCTCCTCCGCCTTGCGGTCGAAGGTGCGTCTCGAGCCGAGGAACAGGTTCTTGGCGAGCTGCTGGGTGAGCGTGGAGCCACCCTGCTCGACATGCCCCGCCATCATGTCCTCGAAGGCGGCGCGCGCCAGCCCGATGGGATCGATGCCCCAATGGGAGCGGAAGCGGCGGTCCTCGATGGCGATGAAGGCGTTGGGCACATAGGCGGGCAGCTGCGCCACGTCCACCATCGTTCCCTGGTCGAGATTGCGCTGGGCGATGACATGGCCGGAGGAATCGAGCACCGTGATCTCGCGCGACGGTATCCTGGCCATCAGCCCGCTCACGTCGGGCAGCTGCGAGACGAGGTGGGAGGTATAGATGCCACCGAACACCACGCCCCAGGCCAGCAGCAGGACGATCGTGTAGGGCCAGGTGCGCGTCTTCTTCGGCTTGGGTTTGGGCCCGGGCGGCGGGGTAGGCACGAAGTCGCCCGGGCCGGCCCCGCCCGCCCGCGCGCTCCGGCGCGGATGCTTTCCCGGTGTCGGTTTCCGCTTGCCCATGGCAGGGGCGTTTTAGGCAACCAAGCGTTAATGGGGGTTAAACATCTCTTGCCGCGGCGCGCTTGCCGGCCGGGGGAAAAACCGGATAGTGGCGGCGCTTTCGCCCCCGCCGGTTTGACTTCCCATGCCCGAGAGTCCCGAGCTTTCCGTCGTCGTGCCCGTCTTCAACGAGGCGGGCAACATCCTGCCGCTGCTGGACGAGGTCGAGCGGGCGCTGGACGGCGTCTGCGCCTATGAAATCGTGTTCATCGACGACGGCTCGACCGACGGCTCGGCGGCGGAACTGGCCCAGGCGCAGGCGAAGAGCCCGCGGGTGCGGGTGCTGAAGCACCGCAAGCGCGCCGGCAAGAGCGCGGGGCTGGTGACGGGGTTCTGGGCCGCGCGCGCGCCCTGGATCCAGATGCTGGACGGCGACCGCCAGAACGATCCGGCCGACGTGGCGCGCATCTGGAAAGCGATCCAGCCCATCCCCGAACGGCTCGGCATCGTGGCGGGCGTGCGCAACCGGCGAAACGACGGCGCGATCAAATGGGCGTCCTCGCGCACCGCCAACCTCATCCGCCGCACGCTGTTGCGCGACGACACGCACGACACCGGCTGCGGCTTCAAGCTGATCCGGCGCGAGGTGGCGCTCAGGCTTCCCTTCTTCGACGGGATGCACCGCTTCCTGCCCGCGCTCACCCGGCGGCAGGGCTACGACATCCGCGAGGAGCGCATCGAGGATCGCGCGCGCACGGCCGGCACTTCGAAGTATGGCTTCTTCGACCGGCTCGCCGCTGGCATCTTCGATCTTTCCGGCGTCTTCTGGCTGATGCGCCGCGGCACCCGCGCCGAGGCCGACGAGTTGCCCGGGCCATGAGCCACAGGGGCGCGGGCGCGAGGAAACACGCGAGCGTCTGGGCGGCGCTGGCCGATCCGCAGATCGTCGTCTCGATCCTGATCCTGTATTGCCTGTTCCACTTTCTCCTCCGGCTTCTTCTCAGCGCCAATTACACGCTGGACGAATCCGAGCAGATCCTGTTCGGGCAGAGCCTGGAATGGGGCTACCGCTTCCGCCATCCGCCCCTGATCACCTGGCTCACCTGGGGCACGCTCGCGGCCACCGCGAACAGCCGGGTGGCGTTCTTCCTGCTCAAATACGCGCTGATGCTTCTGGGGCTGGTGGCCTATTTCCAGGCGGCGCGCCTCGTCATCCGGGACGACAAGCTCGCGGGCCTGGCCACCTTCGGCCTGCTCACCACCGTGGTCATGGGCTACATGCCCCACATCGACCTGATGCACACCGTCCTGCTCGCCACCATGCTCGCGGCGTATCTGTGGGCGGACGCGCGGGTGCTGACGCGGGGACGCTGGGGCGATTATGCGCTGCTGGGCGCGGTCGCGGGGCTCGGCATCCTCTCCAAATACGTCTTCCTCGTGCTGCCCGTCGCCATGGGGATCGGCACGGCGCTGGTGCCGCGCTTGCGCGCGCGGCTGAAGCCGGCGCCGCTGGTGCTTGCGCTCGCCATCGCCATCGCCATCGTCGCGCCCTACGCGTGGTGGGCGAAGACGCACGAATATTCGCTGTTCGCGCTGGCGGAGACGATCACCAAGAGCCAGGGCCCGGCGGTGGACGTGCTGGGCTGGCTCAAGGGCACCGGCAATCTGATCGTGGCGCTGGTGGGCTTCGTCATCCCCTTCGCGGCGATTTTCGCGATCCTCTACTGGCCGGCCTGCAAGAAGCTCGGCGCAGCGGGCAGCGAGGAGGATCGCGACTGGCACAGGATGTACGCCGTCGCGACGGCGGCGGGCATCGTCATCATGTGGGGTGCCGTGTTCTTCGTGGGCACCGAGGCGTTCAAGGAACGCTGGATGCACCAGGTGATGATGCCGCTGCCGATCCTGCTGTTTCTCCGCGCGAAGATGGCGGGCGATACCGGCCCGGGCTTTACGCGCGCGGACCGCGTCTTCGTGTGGTGCGCTGCGGTTTTCGCCGTCGCGGTGTTCGCCGCGCGCATCGCCATCTACGAGACCGGCGGCAACCACTGCAAGGTCTGCCGCGAATACTGGCCGATGCAGACCTACGCGACGGATTTCCGGCGCAACGGATTCTCCGGCGGCACGATCCTGGCGCCGACCTACGACCTGGCCGGGAATCTGCGCGGCGTGTTCCCGCAGGATCGCGTGGTCACGCCGGGCTATCCGCTCGGCGTGTTCGGGCCGCCGGAGCCGGGGCAATGCCTGGTGGTCTGGGAAGGCGAGGGCGACGTGCCCAAGACGGCGCGCGATTATCTCGAGGGCCCGATGGGCGCGAAGATCGGCAACGACTCGGTTCGCGGCTTCGTCTCCGCGCGGCTGACCGGCACCAGGCGGATGGACACGATGAGCTATCTCATCGTGCCGTCCTGCCGCTGATCAGTCGCCGCCGATCTGGACGTTGGTCATGCCCTCGGTGTCGAGCTTGCCGGTGTAGCTCTTGAGCTTCACGCTGCCGGAGCCCACCGCCTCGATGTGCGGATTGTTGGCGACGCCGCCGAAGGCGAAATTGCCCGCGCCCATGATCTCCACATGCAGCGGATCGGCCTTGCCGTCGGCGATCTTCACCGAGCCCGAGCCCGCGATCTCGACATGCACCGGCCCGTCGACGCGCGGGGAGGACACGTCGCCCGAGCCCGCGATGTCGAGCTTCAGGCCGTTGGCGACGGGGCCGAGCGTCACGTCGCCCGAGCCCGCGATGTCGGCGTCGACTTCCTGGGTCGAGCCGACATTGATCTTGCCCGAGCCGCCCACGTCCAGGTGCAGCGGACCGTCCACCTGCGTCACGTAGATCTTGCCCGAGCCGCCGATGTCGATATGGGCTTCCTTGACGCGGCCGATATGGGCGGTGGTGGCGGCGGCGCCGAAACGCAGCACGCCGTCGGTGTCGCCGATGGTGGCGTTGCCGACCAGATCGTCCACCTTCACCTCGCTGCCGCGCGGAATGGTGACCCGCACGAAGAGATTGTTGGTGCGGCGGCGCTCGCCGTCGGAGAAGTTGAACCAGTTCTTCCAGTCCCACACCGAGTCGCCTTCATCGCTGTCGTTGGCGTCGATGTGCAGCGTGTTGCCGTCGGCATCGACGGTGATGTGCTTGAGCCGCTGCGCGTCGCCGGAGACTTCCACGGTCATCGGCCCGCTGTCCTTCACGTCCACGGTCAGCGTGCCGACCATGTCCTCGACCCTGAGCGCGCTGGTGTCGTAGCTCTTGACGGGCCAGCGCACCCAGTTGGAACCGGCGGGCGGCGGCGCCGGCTGGGCCGGCGGCGCAACCGGGGCCATGGGCGCGGGCGGCGCCGGCGCGTGGCGGGTGTTGGAGGCGAGCTGGAGATCGTCCGCATGGCCCATCGTGGGCACGATGAGGAGCGCGGCAAGCGCTGCCCCGCCCATCAGCGATTTCGTCTTCATCCTGGCCAGCATGGCGTCTCTCCCGGCAACTCTTGGTCTGTTGGGTACATAGGTCTGTTACCACTCGTGCGCATAGCCGGGCAAAAACGCGGGCCCGGCCTGCGCGCGCGTGCTACGAACATAATAGCAACTTATGCCGGCAGTTCGAGGCGAAATCATGGAGCGCCGGGCCCAATTTCCCTCTCCCCCACATGCGTTGGGGGAGAGGGAGCGGGTTGAGGTCGTTTGCGATTGTCCAGCGTCTAGGCAAGGCGAATTTCGAGCCCAACCTCACGCCACCAGCCGGTAGCCGCCGCTTTCGGTGATGAGGATCTGCGCCTGGCCGGGGTTCTCCTCGATTTTCTGGCGCAGGCGGTAGATGTGGGTCTCCAGCGTGTGGGTGGTGACGGCGGGATTGTAGCCCCACACTTCGTGCAGCAGCGTCTCGCGCGCCACCGTCTCGCCGGAGCGGTAGAGGAATTTGAGGATGTTGGTTTCCTTCTCCGTCAGTCGGATCTTCTTGCCGCCGGGCTCGATCAGCATCTTGGCGGAGGGGCGGAAGGTGTAGGGCCCGATGCGGTAGACGGCATCCTCGCTCTGCTCGTGGCTCCGCAGATGCGCGTGGATGCGCGCCATCAGCACGGCGAAGCGGAAGGGCTTGGCCACGTAGTCGTTGGCACCGGATTTGAGGCCCTCGATGGTGTCGCTGTCGGAATCCATCGCGGTGAGGAGCACGATCGGGCAGGTGACGCCTTCCTCGCGCAGTTCGCGGCAGAGCTTGCGCCCGTCGCCGTCCGGCAAACCCACATCCAGGATCATGAATTCGTAGAGCCCTTCATGGGCGCGCGCGCGGCCTTCCGCGACGGAGCCGGCCTCGACGGGCACGTACTCGCCCTCCGCCGCGAGCTGCTCGGCCAGCGAGGACCGGAGCATCGCGTCGTCGTCCACCAGAAGAACCCGCTTGGCACTGGGCATGGCGCCTCCTCGAAGCAATGGCAGGCACGGGAGTCTACCCGCTTTCCGGACGCGGGTGTATGTGGGAATGGATGCCCCGCCGGTCAAACTCTCCGAAAGGTAAAGCGAAGCGTCCCGTCGAAGCGGTGGCGCGCGCGGCGCTGGCCTTGCGTCGCGGCGAGCCGGTCGCCGTCATGGGCACGGACGGCATAGTCGTCACCGCGCGGGCCGTCGAGACCGCGCCCCATCACGCCCTCGTGAAACGGAAGGGCCGGCCGCGCCTCCTGCTCACCCATGCGCGGGCGCGGACGCTGAAGATGCGGCTCTATACGCCCGGGATCGTCGCGCTCGCCCTCGATCCCTCTATGCCGGCCGAAGCGCTGCGCGCCATCGCCGATCCCACCGCCGACATGGCCACGCCGATGAAGGGCCCGTTCGCGACGCTGCGCGAGAAATTGCCGGACGCGGATGCCGCCGCCGTCAAGCTCGCCAAGCTCGCGGGGCTTCTGCCCGCCGTCGTGGCCGTCAACGGGTGGACCGCGGGCGCCGCCGAGGTGAACGCGACGGACATCGGCGACTACGAATCCGAATCCGCGCGCACGCTGGCATTGGTGACGCGCGCGCGCGTGCCGCTCGCGGATGCGCCGCAGAGCGAGATCGTCGTCTTTCGCGCGGCCGATGCGGGGCCGGAGCATTGCGCCATCGTCATCGGCCAGCCGCCGCGCGCAAAGCCGGTGCTGACGCGCATGCATTCCTCCTGCTTCACCGGCGACCTGCTGGCCTCGCTGCGCTGCGATTGCGGCGAGCAGCTGCGCGGCGCCATCGCGGCGATCTCGAAAGCCGGCGGAGGCGTGCTGCTCTATCTGGCGCAGGAGGGCCGCGGCATCGGGCTGGCCAACAAGCTGCGCGCCTACAGTCTGCAGGATCAGGGCTTCGACACGCTGGAAGCCAACACCAGGCTGGGCTTCGAGGAAGACGAGCGGCTCTACGGCGTCGCCGCGCGCATGCTGGAGCTGCTCGGGTTCGGATCCGTGCGGCTGATGACCAACAATCCGCTCAAGGTCGCGGGCCTCAAATCCGCCGGCATCCGCGTCGCCGCCCGCGTCCCCCACAAGTTCCCCTCCAACACCCACAACGCGGCCTATCTCGCGACCAAGAAGGCCAAGGCCGGGCACCTGCTCTAGGCCCGGCGCGGACAGGCAGAATTTGCCGGTGCGGCGGCCGCGGCGCGCCCGAAAGCCCGGTTTTGGGGTGCTTTCCGCTGGCATGGCCTCTGCACGGCTGCGCCCAGAGGTGAAGCAGAATGCCTGTCGCCGATTTTGCCCAGAACGTGCAGACGCCGTTCTTCCCCATGGTCCGTCACCAGATGGACCGGCTGCCCGGCAGCACCAAAGTGGCCGCCAACGCCGCGCCCGCCACGCAGGCGCCCGCGGCGGCCACGGCCGACAATTCCGACGGCGGCTTCTGGCACGATGTGCTCGACGTCGTGAATCCGCTGCAGCACCTGCCCATCGTGGGCACGATCTACCGCTCCATCACCGGCGACAAGATGGGCGACGTGGAGAAGGTCGCGGGCGACACGCTTTATGGCGGGCCCATCGGGCTCGTCACCTCGCTGGCCGATGTCGCCTTCGAGAAGATCACCGGCAAGGATTTCGAGGACACGCTGATGGGCTGGGCGGGCCTCGGCCATGACGACGGCAAGACCGACGTCGCCGCCGCGGCGATGAAGCCGCTGCCGCCGCGCACCACCGGGCCTGCCACCATCACGCCCGTCGCCGTTCAGTCCGCGGCCGCGCCCGCGGCAGCGCCCGGCAAGCAGACCGCCGCCAGCGCCGCGCCCGCCGATCTCACCGGGCAGAACGCGCAGGCCCTGCTCTCCGCCATGAACCAGAACGGCATCGGCGGCGATCTCTCCATGCGCGCGCTCTTCGCTTACCAGAAGACGATGGGCCTGGGGCAATCGGGCAGCGATCCCGCGCCTTAGAGCGCAATCGGGCGAAGTGTGCAGCGGTTCGGCCGAAAAATTGCGCGTCAATCAGATACCTGGAGCGGGATCGCGATTCCAAGAAGAGCGATCCTGCTCTAGCCGAGGCGATACACCAGCGCTTTCAGATAGGCCGTCTCCGGCAGCATCGGATGCACCGGATGGTCGGGGCCCGCGCCCGCCTGGCGGATCAGCGCGCCGTGCCGCTGCGCGCGCGCAAGCCCGCCCGCGCATTCCTGCGCGAAGCGCTCCATGGCGATGTTGTGCGAGCAGGAGGCGAGCAGCAGGAACCCGCCCGGCGCGGTCACCTGCGCGGCAAGCCGCGCGAGCTTGCGGTAGGCGCGCGCGCCGGCTTCGAGATCCTTGCGCGACTTCACGAAGGGCGGCGGATCGGCGATGACGATATCGAATTTCTCGCCGCGCGCGGCCATGCGCGCCAGTTCCTCGAACATGTCCGCCCTGACCAGGCGGATGGACACGCCGTTCGCCTTCGCGGCCGCCTCCGCCAGCGCGAGCGCGGGCTCCGAGGAGTCGATGGCGGTGACGTTCGCGGCGCCGGCGCGCGCCGCCGCGATGGCGAAGCCGCCGGTGTAGCAGCAGATATCCAGCACGCTCCTGCCCGCCGTGAGCCTGGCCATGAAGGCGCGGTTGTCGCGCTGGTCGTAGTACCAGCCGGTCTTCTGGCCCGACATCGGCTCGGCGAAATGGCCCGCGCCGTTTTCGCGGATCTCGATGCGTCCGGCCTCGCCGCGCGCGGCGCGGACATAGGGTTCGAGCCCCTCCAGCGCGCGCGACGCGGTGTCGTTGCGCAGGATCACCGTGCGCGGCGCGACCACCTCGTCCAGCGCCGCCAGCGCCTCGTCGAGCAGCGCCTCCATTCCGGCGGTGGTGACCTGGACGACGCAGATCTCCCCGAAGCGGTCGATGCTGAGCCCCGGCAGCCCGTCGCCCTCGGCATGGACGAGGCGGTAGAAAGGTGCGTCATAAAGCATCTGCCTGAGCGAGAGGGCGCGCCGCAGCCGCCCGGCGAAGAATGCCGTGCCGACAGCGCCGCCGGTCTCGAACAACCGGATGGCGATCAGGCTTTTGGGGTTGAAATAGCCCAGCCCGAAGTCGCGCCCGTCTTTGTCGCCGGCGAGCACGCGCACCAGCGTGCCCGGCTTCAGCGCCCTGGTGGCCGCGTCCAGCACCAGCTCGTTGGCGAAGACCCACGGCGCGCCGGCGCGCGCCCTGCGGCCTTCGCGCGGCTTGAGCTTGACGACGGGATGGACGCTCATCCGGCTTCGGTTAGCATGGCGGCGCGCAAACCATAAGGGGCCCGAAACGGGAGAAGACGATGGCGGCAAATCCGGCGGCGAAATTCGGCACCATGCGCGGCAAGACGCCCGAGGAAGCGAAGTTCTTCTGGACGGGCGGCCCAGTGATGGCGGCGGAGCGGACCTGGTTCGCCTCCCAGTTCTCCGGCTGCACGGCCTTCGAGACGGACGAAGGCCTGGTGCTGGTCGATACCGGCACGAAGCAGTTCGCGCCCGCCATCGCGGCCATGCTGCGCCAGAAGACGCAGGCGCCCGTCCACACCGCCATCTACACCCACGGCCATGTCGACCATGCCTATGGGCTTCCCGCGTTCCTGATGCCGGGCCAGAAGCGCCCGCGCGTCATCGCCCACAGCGCCATGCCGGCGCGCTTCGCCCGCTATGCCGCGACCGCACGCCACAACGCGGCGCTGAACGCGCGCCAGTTCGGCGGCACGGTGGAGGCCGCCTCCAACGACGCCTTTTCGAGCTTCGGCGAGCCGCCGATCCCGCCCGACACGCTCTACGACGAGTCCCTGCGCATCGCCGTGGGCGGGGTGAGCTTCGAGCTGCATCACTGCAAGGGCGAGACGGACGACCACACCTGGGTGTGGTGTCCCGAGCGGCGGGTCGTCTGCCCCGGCGACCTCTTCATCTGGGCGGTGCCCAATGACGGCAATCCCCAGAAGGTGCAGCGCTATCCCTGGGAGCGCGCCAAGGGCCTGCGCGCCATGGCGGACTGCGCGCCGGAGGCGATGTGCCCGGGCCATGGCGGGCCGGTGATCGGCGAGCCGGAGAAGATCAGGCGCATGCTGGGCGAGACGGCGGATTTCCTCGACGCCATCGTCGCGCGCACGCTGGCCGCGATGGAGAACGGCTCGCCGCCGCATGTCGACATCGTCACCGGCATCGACCTGCCGAAATCGGATTCGCCGTGGCTCCAGCCGGTCTATGACGACAGCGAATTCCTGGTGCGCAACGTCATCCGCTATTACGGCGGCTGGTGGAGCGGGCGGCCATCCGAGCTCAAGCCCGCGCCGCGCGAGGTGCTGGCCAGGGAGATCGCCGCGCTGGCCGGCGGCGCCGGCAAGCTCGCCGGGCGCGCGGCGGAACTGTCGGCCGCCGGCGAGCACCGGCTGGCCTGCCACCTCGCCGATTTCGCGCTCGAGGCCGCGCCGTCCGATGCGGGCGTGCAGGCCAGGGTCGCCGCCGTCTACACTGCCCGCGCCGACACCGAGCAGAGCCTGATGACCATCAACATCTTCAACTCCGCCGCCGCCTACGCAAAGGCGGGGCGTGCATTCCGGTAGAAAAGCGTCATGTCCCGCGCTCGCGCGCCATGACACGTCACGGCGCGTGAGCGGCCGGCCGCGCCCCGAACAGGGCGCTGCCGACGCGAACGTGCGTCGCGCCGAAGGCGATCGCGGTTTCGAAGTCGCCGCTCATGCCCATGCTGAGCCAGGGCAGGGCGTGCGCGCGCGCGATCGTCCGCAGCAGCGCGAAATGCGGCGCGGGCGCGTCTGCCGCGGGCGGGATGCACATCAGGCCCTTCACCGGCAGCCTGAGTTCGTCGCGCGCCAGCGCGATCAGGGCCGGCGCATCCTTCGGCGCCACGCCCGCCTTCTGCGGCTCCTCGCCGGTGTTGACCTGGATGAAGAGGCCGGGCGCGCGGCCCGCGCGCTCCATTTCGGCCTTCAGCGCGTGGGCCAGCCTGGGCCGGTCGAGGGAATGGATGGCGTCGAACAGCGCCACCGCCTCGCGCGCCTTGTTGGTCTGCAAGGGCCCGATGAGGTGGAGCGCGATGTCGGGGAAGCGCGCCTTCAGCGTCGGCCATTTGCCCTGCGCTTCCTGCACGCGGTTTTCGCCGAACACGCGATGGCCCTCCTCCAGCACCGGCAGGATGCGCCCCGGCCCGTGCGTCTTGCTCACCGCCACGAGCGTGGTGAAGGCCGCGGGCGACACGGCCTTCTTTCGCGCCGCGTCGATGCGGGCCAGAATGTCGGCGAGAGGCGAGGACATGGCGCAAGACAAGCCCGGCACGGCCGGCCTGGCAAGAGCGCAGCTGGCGCGCGCCGCCGCGCGCTTCGGCCGGGCTGGCCTGCCCGCACTGGTGCTGATGACCGACGACGAACGCTTGCCCGATCCCGTCGCCGTGGCCCGCCGGCTGCCGCGCGGCAGCCTCATCGTCGTGCGGGCGCGCAAGCATGCGCGGCGTGAAGCGCTGGCGCGTGCCCTGAAAGCCCTGACGCGCGCAAAGGGATACAAATTCGTGGTCGCGGACGATCCCGGACTGGCGGCCCGCATCGGCGCCGACGGCATCCATTTGACCGAGGCGCGGGCGAAAGAGGCCGCGCATTGGCGCGCCAGGCGATCCCGCTGGCTGATCACGGCGGCGGCGCACTCGCTGCGGGCGTGCCGGGCGGGATGCGACGCGGTGCTGCTGTCGCCGGTGTTTGCGACGGCAAGCCACCCGGGCGCGCCGGCGCTCGGCGCCATGCGGGCGCGTCTGATCGCGCGGCAGTCGCCGGTTGCGGTCCTTGCGTTGGGCGGAATCGATGCGCGGACGGTCCGCCGGCTCGCGGGCGGCGCCTTCGCCGGCGTCGCCGCCATCGGCGCGCTGGCCTAGAGCAGGATCGCTCTTCTTCGAATCGCGATCCCGCTCCAGGTATTTGATTGGCGCGCAATTTTTCGGCCGAACCGCTGCACACTTCGCCCGATTGCGCTCTAGATATGCACGTAGGCGTGCAGGAAGCCCGCGTCGCCGGTGGCGCGGGGGGTGCCGGTGTAGAAGGTGCCGCTGCTGCGTTCGAACCGCATGTGCTGCCAGCCGAGCGTGAGCGCGAGGTTCTCGTTCACCTGATAGCCGGCCGCGGCTTCCTCGCCGCTTTCGTGGAGCGCGGGCAGGCCGGGATGGGCGTCGGCATGGCCGTCGTCGTATTCCAGCGCGAACGACCAGGCGCGCCGCGTATAGGTCGCGCCGGCGCGCCAGTCCCGCGTGGCGCCGTGCGAGAAGGGCTGCGTCACGTCGAAGGTGTAGGCGTTGGAGCGCCGCCATCCGCCGCCGACCGAAAGCTGCCCGCCCTCGAATGGCCGGTCGATCTCGGCGGAGAGCCCATAGTCCCGCAGATCGCCGTGGCCGGGCGTCGGCGCGGAATTGCCGGCGATGGCGAGCCCGCCATAGGCGCGGACGATGTACGGCCCGAAATAGCCGGCATAGTTGGCGCCGAACTCCAGGATGTTCCTCGGCACGTTCGCCCCGGAATGGCCCTGGTCGATCCCGGGCAGGACGCCCTTGGCCATGTAGGGCGTGTAGGACACGCCGATCTGGAAATCGAAGAAGTGCGGGATGTAGTAGGAGATCTTGGCGTCGTTGGCGGAATCGAACACGCCGGTGCGCAGGTTGAAGACCCCGTTCAGCGCCTTGCCCGTCGCGGGATCCTTGAAGAAGACCAGGTTGGCGTCGTTGATCGCGGCGATGTCGTCGATGTCGGGCCCGTTGAGCACGAATTTGTAGGCCGCGCCATCCTGCTGGCCGAGCTCCACGCGGCCGTAGAGCGTCTGCAGGAAGACATAGCCCTTCTCGAGCACGTCGTTGCCGTAATTGTCGCCGGAGAGCGCGTCGTGATCGACCAGCAGCGTGGCCTTGGCGCCCAGTTCCCAGGCGTTGTCGAGCACGGTCTCCAGGCTCGGCTCCAGCCACACCGCGCCGGTGACCCCGGTGGCGCTCACCGCGCCGCTCTGGCGGGCGGCGTAGGCGGCGCCGGAAAGCTCCGCGCCCAGCTGGCCCGCGTAATCGCCGACGTTGAACTGGAAGGGGGAGAGATTCCAGTCGAGCGGGCCCGCCGCCGCGGCGGGGCGCGCCAGCCAGAGGGCCACAGCGCCCACCGCCAAAGCCGCGATTGCCCGCTTTTCCATCCCGTCGCCCCCGGTAAGCCCTTATACCATAAGCCTATCCTTAATGTGTCAGGCGTTGCGCGCCCGCCACGGTGCCGATATAAGCCGCCGGTCCCCCAAGCCGATAGGGTCCTGTCCGAGATGATGTCCATGCGGGTTCCAGCGCTGCTGCTGACTTTGGTGCTTCTGGCCGGTTGCGGCGGCAGCGACGAAATGCCCGACGAGTCGACGGGCGGCGCGGGCATTTCCTCGACCTCCGGGCGCATGACGCTGGGGGTGAACTCCTATCTCTGGCACGCCACGCTGGACACGCTGTCCTTCCTGCCGGTGCAGTCCGCCGATCCCTTCGGCGGGGTGATCATCACCGACTGGTACTCCTCGCCGGACAATCCCAACGAGCGCATGAAGGTCACGGTCTACATCCTCGACCGGCGGCTCAGGGCCGACGGGGTCAAGATCGCGGTCTTCCGCCAGACCCATTCGGCCGACGGCTGGGTGGACGCCCAGGTCAATCCCGACACCGCCACCAAGCTCGAGGACGCGATCCTGACCCGGGCGCGCGAGCTTCGGCTTGCCACCAAGACTAGCGATTAGGAACGACGCGCTGTAGAGCTTTCCGCCGCCGGCTTCAGCGCATGAAGCGGCGGCATGGAGAGCATCATGGCGCGCTACAACGCCAAGCAATCGGAGAAGCGCTGGCAGGAGGCCTGGGAAAAGGCCGCAAGCTTCGCCGCGCCCAACGATTCGCCGAAGCCCAAATGCTACGTGCTGGAGATGTTTCCCTATCCCTCGGGGCGCATCCATATGGGGCACGTGCGCAACTACACCATGGGCGACGTGCTCGCCCGCTTCCGCCGCGCGCAAGGCTTCAACGTGCTCCACCCCATGGGCTGGGACGCCTTCGGCCTGCCGGCGGAGAACGCCGCCCGCGACAAGGGCATCAACCCGCGCGACTGGACCTACGGCAACATCGCCGCCATGCGCGCCGAGCTGAAACTGATGGGGCTCGCCATCGACTGGTCGCGCGAATTCGCCACCTGCGACGTGGGCTATTACGCCGAGCAGCAGAAGCTGTTCCTGGATTTCTACGAAGCGGGGCTGGTCTACCGCGCCGAAGCCGACGTGAACTGGGATCCCGTCGACAGGACCGTGCTGGCCAACGAGCAGGTGATCGACGGGCGCGGCTGGCGCTCGGGCGCGCCGGTCGAGCGCAAGAAGCTGGCGCAGTGGTTCTTCAGGATCACCGCCTATGCGGACGAATTGCTGGACGCGCTCGATCACATGGAGCGCTGGCCGGAGAAGGTCCGGCTGATGCAGAAGAACTGGATCGGGCGCTCGGAAGGGCTGCGCTTCAGTTTCGATATTTCAGGGCGCGGCCTGCCGAACGGCGAGACGCTCGACGTCTTCACCACGAGGCCGGACACGCTGTTCGGCGCGAGCTTCGTCGCCATCTCGCCCGACCATCCTCTGAGCGAGGCGCTGGCGGCGAAGGACCGCAAGGTCGCGGACTTTATCGCCGAATGCCGGCGCACCGGTACCACCGAAGCCGCCATCGAGACCGCCGAGAAGATGGGCCTCGACACCGGCGTCGCCGCCGCCCATCCCTTCGATCCGGCGTGGAAACTGCCGGTCTACATCGCCAATTTCGTGCTGATGGGCTACGGCACCGGCGCCATCTTCGGCTGCCCGGCGCACGACCAGCGCGACCTCGACTTCGCGCGCAAATACCGGCTGCCCGTGATCCCGGTGGTGGTGCCGGAGAGCGAGGATCCCAGGACCTTCACGGTCGGCGGCGAGGCCTATGCCGGCCCGGGCAAGCTCGCCAATTCGCGCTTCCTGGACGGGCTCGAAGTCGACCGGGCCAAGGCGGAAGTCGCCTCGCGCATCGAAGCGGCGGGCAAGGGCCGGCGCACGATCCAATACCGCCTGCGCGACTGGCTGGTCTCGCGCCAGCGATATTGGGGCTGCCCGATCCCGATGATCCATTGCGGCAGATGCGGCATCGTGCCGGTGCCGAAGGACCGGCTCCCCGTCGAGCTGCCCATGGACGTGCGTTTCGACGTGCCGGGCAGCCCGCTCGACGCCCATCCCACCTTCAAGCACGCCGAATGCCCCCGATGCGGCGGCGCCGCGCTGCGCGACACCGACACGCTGGACACCTTCGTGGATTCGTCCTGGTACTTCGCGCGCTTCTGCAATCCGAAAGCCGAAGCGCCCGTGGATGCGAAGGCGGCGGGCTACTGGCTGCCGGTCGACCAGTATATCGGCGGCGTCGAGCACGCGATCCTGCATCTGCTCTATGCCCGCTTCGTCAATCGCGGGCTGCACAAGCTCGGCTATGTCGCGGTGGACGAGCCGTTCGCGGGCCTGTTCACGCAGGGCATGGTCTGCCACGAGACCTACAAGGGCCACAACGGCGAGTGGATCGCGGTCGACGAGGTCGAGAAGCGCGGCGGCAAGGCCTATTTCAGGGGCACGGACACCGAAGTGGCCGTCGGCCGCTCCGAGGCGATGTCGAAGTCGAAGAAGAACGGCATCGCGCCGGAATCCATCATCGACGTCTACGGCGCCGACACCATCCGCTGGTTCATGCTGTCGGACTCTCCGCCCGAGCGCGACATCGAATGGACCAGCGAGGGCGCGGAAGGAAGCTGGCGCTTCGTCCAGCGGCTGTGGCGCATCGTGGAGGACGCGGGCGAACTGCCGCCGCCGGGCACCGCGGCGCAAGGCGCGAGCGGGCTGCGCCGCGCCACGCATCGCGCCATCGCCGCGGTCACCGACGATCTGGAGAATCTGCGCTTCAACCGCGCGGTGGCGCAGATTTATTCGCTGGCGAACGCCATCGGCGGCGAGGAAGGCGACGCGGCCGCGAAGCGCGAGGCACTGGAAGCGCTGGTGCTCCTGTCCGCGCCGATGATGCCGCATCTCGCGGAGACCTGCTGGGAGGCGCTGGGCGGTTCCGGCATGGCCGTGGACGCGCCCTGGCCGAAGGCCGACCCGGCGCTGACGCGCTCGGACAGCGTGACCGTCGCGGTCCAGGTCAACGGCAAGCTGCGCGGCACGCTGGAAATCGCGCGCGGCACGGAGAAGGCCGCCCTGGAACGCGCGGCGCTGGCGCTCGAGCCCGTCGCCCGCGCCCTCGACGGCAAGCCGCCCAAACGTGTTATCGTCGTCCCCGAGCGCATTGTGAACGTCGTGGTGTGATGGCTGAGGTTGAAGTTCAACCTCCCCCTTGCGGGGAGGCCGAAAAACGCAAAGCATTTTCCGGACGGGCCCCCGGGTGCAACATGCGTTCGCGCCGCGCCCCTCACCCGAAAAATCCCCGCTTCGCCCGGATTTTGCCGGCCTCCACGCAAGGAGGAGGTCGGGCAGTTGTGCTGGCCGCCGCCCTTCTCCTCTCCGCCTGCGGTTTCCATCCGCTCTACGGCACGCTGCCCGGAACCCCGGGCGCGCAGATGGAGTTCTCCTCGATCTATATCGAGCCGATCCCCAATGAAGAGTCGGGCTACGAGCTGCGCAACGCGCTGATCTCGCTGCTCCACGGCAGCGACCGGGTGGAGGGCATGCGCTACAAGCTCACGCTGCGGGTCAAGGAAATCCGCGAAGGCGTGGCCATCGCGTCGGACAACGCCACCATCACCCGCTACGGCTACACCATGCAGGCCGGCTACACCCTCACCGACATCAAAACGGCGAAGGAAATCACCAAGGGCGAGGAAGAGGTGCGCGCGGGCTACGACGTGGCGGCGTCTCCTTACGCCACCGAAGTCACGCTCCAGGATACGCGCCGGCGCGCGGCCCAGAGCGTGGCCGAGCACATCCGCCTCGACCTCGGCGTCTATTTCGCCAGGCATCCATGAACATCAAGCCGCATGAGGTGGCGCGATTCCTCGCCAAGCCGCCCGCCGGCGTCGCGGCGACGCTGATCTTCGGGCCCGACCAGGGCCTGGTGCGCGAGCGGGCCGAAGCGATGGCGACGGCGGTGGTGCCCGACCTCGGCGACGCCTTTCGCGTCGCCGACATGGACGAGGCCGCGCTCAACGCCGACCCCGCGCGGCTGGCCGACGAGGCGGCGGCGCTCTCGATGCTGGGCGGGCGGCGCGTGGTGCGCGTGCGCGGCGCGGGCAACGGGCTCGCCAAGCTGTTCGAGGGATTCCTCGAGGATCCGAAGGGCGATGCGCTCGTGGTGGTGGAGGCGGGCGACCTCGCCAAGTCCTCGGCCCTGCGCAAGGCCTTCGAGGAAGCGGACAACGCCGCCGCCATCGCCTGCTACCCGGACAGCGAGCGCGACCTGCCGGACGTGGTCCGCGCCGCGCTCAAGGCGCACGGTCTTTCCATCGGCGAGGATGCGCTCGAGGAGGCGGCGTCGCGGCTGGGCTCCGACCGCGGCATCACGCGCCGCGAGCTGGAGAAGCTGGCGCTCTACGCCCATGGCCGCAAGAGCGTGAGCCTGGACGACGTGCGCGCCGTGATGGGCGATGAGTCCGAATTGCGCGCGGAAGAGGCCTGCGACGCGGCGGGCGAGGGCGATCTGGCGCGGCTCGACCTGACGCTGTCGCGGCTGTGGGCGGCGGACGAATCTCCGGTGATGGTGGTGCGCGCCGCGATGGGCCATTTCCAGCGCCTGCTCGCCGCGCGCGCGGCGCTGGACAGGCGCGAAAGCCTCGATGCCGTCATGCGCAGGATGTGGCCGCCGGTGCACTTCTCCCGCGCCGCCAGCTTCAAGGCCCAGGCCGCGCGCTGGAGCGAGGACAAGCTCGGCGAGGCCCTCGACCTGCTCCTCGAAACGGAAGCCCTGTGCAAAACCACCGCCGTTCCCGCCGAAGCCGCGCTGGGACGAGCCCTGCTCAACATCGCCACGATGGTGCGGCAGAGATGAGCGCGGGCAAGGAAGCGCAGGCACGCTGATGCTCAAAATCCGCGTCATCCCCTGTCTCGACGTGAAGGACGGGCGCGTCGTGAAGGGCGTCAACTTCGTCGATCTGCGCGACGCGGGCGATCCGGTCGAGCAGGCGATGATCTACGACGCGGCGGGCGCCGACGAGCTCTGCTTCCTCGACATTGCCGCCAGCCACGAGAAGCGCTCCATCCTGCTCGACGTGGTGCGCCGCACGGCGGATGTCTGCTTCATGCCGCTGACGGTTGGTGGCGGCGTGCGCACGCTGGACGACATCCGCGCGCTCCTGCTGGCCGGCGCCGACAAGGTGGCGATCAACACCGAGGCGGTGCGCAATCCGGAATTCGTGCGCGCGGCGGCGCGGAAGTTCGGCAGCCAGTGCATCGTCGCCGCCATCGACGCCAAGCAGGCCGCGCCCGGCAGGTTCGAGGTTTTCACCCATGGCGGGCGCAACGCCACCGGCATCGGCGCCATCGCGCATGCGAAACGCCTCGTCGATTGCGGCGCGGGCGAGATCCTGCTCACCTCCATGGACCGCGACGGCACCAGGTCCGGCTACGACCTGGCGCTGACCCGCGCGGTGGCGGACGCGGTCCCCGTGCCGGTGGTGGCCTCGGGCGGGGTGGGCTCGCTGGACGATCTTGTCGCAGGGGTGAAGGACGGCCATGCCAGCGCGGTGCTGGCCGCCTCCATTTTCCATTTCGGCGAGGCAAGTATCGGCCAGGCCAAGGAAAAGTTATCCACAGCCGGGATTCCTGTGCGCGCGGCCTGAAACGCGACCGCGCGGCGACATTTTTGTGACGCGCGATTGATGGGGCGCAAGGATTCGTGCCTCAATCCCGGCTCTGGTGGGACAACAAAGGCGGGCGGCGGCCGCACGAAAGCGGGCCTGCGCCGGGAATCTCCGCGACAATGGGTCAGCAATTCGAATTCAAGCTGGGCGAGCGGGCCCTGAAGCGCCTGCCGCAGGGGTTCCTGCCGATCGTGCTCGATCCGATGCCGCAGGGCCCGCATCCCGCGCCGGTCAAGGCCAAGCCCGCGATCCTGCCGCGCGACATCCCGGCGGAGGACGCGTTCCGCCTCACGCTTCTGCAATGCAAATGGCACATCGCCTCCAACATCGCGCCGATGCTGGAAGGCCATGAGGTCGAAGGGCTTCACCAGATGCGCGTGGGCTTCCGCCGGCTGCGCGTGGCGCTCACCTCCTTCGGCGGCGATTTCCGCACGCCGGCGCTGGAGCAGTTGCGCGACCGCGCCAAAAGGCTGTCGGAGAAGCTCGGCCCCGCGCGCGATCTCGACGTCTTCGTCGACAGCATCCTGGCCGCCGCGGCGGAAGCGAATCCGGACGTGGAGGGCCTCGACCTGTTGCGCGAGCGCGCCGGCGAGGCGCGCCGCACCGCCTGGGATTTCGCCATCGCCCACGTCCAGAGCCCGGGCTTCGAGGCCTTCCTGAAGGATCTGGGCGACGCCATCGACCGGCGCATCTGGTTCGAGGCGGCGGGGCGGGCGCACGCCGCCAGCGGCCACATGGCCTTCGAGATGAGGGCGGCCGACCTTGCCGCGCGCATGCTCGACCATCGCCTCAAATCCGCGCGCAAGAAGGCCCGCCATCTCAGGAAGCTTTCGGCGCACAAGCGCCACAAGCTGCGCATCGCGCTCAAGAAGCTGCGCTACACCTCGGAATTCTTCGCGCCGCTGTTCGAGGAGCATTCCGCCAGGGCGTTCCTGGCGCATCTTTCCAAGATGCAGGACGTTCTGGGCGCGCTGAACGACGTGACGGTGGCCCGCCAGACGCTGTCGCAGCTCGCCTCGCCCAGGGTCGGCGCGCACCCTTCGCTCTCCTTCGCCGCCGGCATGGTCTATGGCTGGCACCACGATCGCGCCGGCCACGTCTGGAAAGGCGCCAGGAAGCGCTGGAAGAAATTCGAAAAGACCGAGCCGTTCTGGCACGGCGCCGATTAGCCCATCCGCGCGTCCGGCTCCCTCTGCCGCCCGCGCGGGGCAGGGTGGCACGCGACGATCCGCGGACCGGCGTCGCAGCTACGTCGCTGTCTCCACCACCACGGGCACGTGGTCGGAGGCTTTTTTCCAGCCGCGGATGTCCTTGCGGATCCGGTGCGCGGTCACCGCGCCCCTGAGCGCGGGGCTCGTCCAGACGTGGTCGAGGCGGCGGCCGCGGTCGGATGCCTTCCAGTCCCGCGCGCGGTAGCTCCACCAGGAATAGATCTTCTCGCTCGCCGGCACAATCTCGCGCGTCACGTCGATCCAGTCGAAGGCGGCTTTGACCTGGCTGAGGAGTTCGGTTTCCACCGGCGTGTGGCTCACGACGCCGAGGAGCTGGTTGTGGCTCCAGACGTCGTTCTCCAGCGGCGCCACGTTGAGGTCGCCCACCAGGATGACGGGCGTGTCGCGCGCCCGGCGGCGGGCCTCGAACATCGCCCGCATCTCGGCCAGGAACGCGAGCTTGTGGGCGAACTTCTCGTTCCTCCGCGGATCGGGGACGTCGCCGCCGGCGGGGACGTAGAAATTGTGCAGCTCCACCCCGTTCGCCAGCACCACCGACATATGCCGGCAATCCTGCTTGCCGCAGAACTGGCGGGCGCGCTGCTCGCGGAAGGGCAGGCGCGAGAGGATGGCCACGCCGTGATAGCCCTTCTGGCCATGGATCGCCTGGTGGACGTAGCCCATCCGCGCGAACGCCCCGGCGGGGAAAAGCTCGTCGACCACCTTGGTCTCCTGCAGGGCCAGGACATCGGGGGATTCCTGCCGCAGAAAGCGCCGGACCAGCCCTTGCCGCAGGCGGACGGAGTTGATGTTCCAGGTGGCGAGTTTCAGGCATCCCTCCCATGCGATTCGCGCAAGCCATTCGTAACCGAGATAAATAACATTGTTATCTCAATATGTTAGACAAAATTCGGCGCTGATGACAGAACGATAAACACTAAATATTTCTGATTTCGTTCATTGAAGCGCCGCGCCCAGCTCCCTATCTGCCCCTCGTGAGGCCGGATCCCCGGCCACGGATTCAAGGCCGGCGGAACCCCTCCCGGCGGCCATCAAAGGAGAGGCACCATGACACACATTTCGGCTCCGGCCCCCGATCTCGGCTCGCGTTTCAACAACGCCGTCGTCGCGATCCTCACCGCCGCCCTGATCGTCGTGACCGGCGCAGTGTCGCTGGGCGCGTTCCTGATCTGAACGGGCTTTCCAGGTGCGGTCCCGCCACGCGTGAAGCAGTTCGCATCGGGCCGCACGGCGATTCACGGCGCGGACGCCTTCCGGCTCCCCCCAGCGTTCGCGCCATGAAGCGGCCAGCGGGCTTTCGGGCTTTCTCCCAGGCCTGAGAACCGTCCTAGCTGGCCAAGCTCAACCCCCGCCCAGGCGACCATCGCGGCATTGTCCGTGCAAAGCCCGGGCGGGGGTATTTTTGCCTGAAAGCCGCTGCCCGCCGCGCGCGCGACGAGCGCGGAGCGGATCGCCTCGTTGGCGGCCACCCCGCCCGCGATCACCAGCGTATGGCCTTCAGGATAGTCATCGGCAAACATGCGAATTGCGGCGCCGACACGATCGCAGAGGGTGTCGATGACCGCGGACTGGAACGAAGCCGCGAGGTCGGCGGCGTCGCTGTCCCTGTAGTCGCCCGCGCTCACGATCTGGCGCAGCGCCGTCTTGAGGCCCGAGAACGAGAAATCCGCGCCGCGGCGCCCCACCATCGGCCGCGGCAACGCGTAGCGCCCCGGATTGCCGCACCGTGCCAGCTTCTCCACCTCCGGTCCACCCGGATAGCCCAGGCCCATCATCTTGGCGGTCTTGTCGAAGGCTTCCCCGATCGCGTCGTCGATCGTGGTGCCCAGCAAGTGAAACCGTCCGGCGTCCTCCACTGCCAGGAGCTGGCAATGCCCGCCGGAGATCAAGAGCAGCAGGAACGGGAATTCCACCCCGCCCGTCAGCCGCGCCGTCAGCGCATGCGCTTGCAGATGATTGACCGCGATGAACGGCTTTGCGGCGGCCAGCGCCAGCGCCTTGGCCGTCGTCAATCCCACCATCACCCCGCCGATGAGTCCGGGCCCCGCCGTCGCCGCGACGGCGTCGAGATCCGAAAGCCCGATGCCGGCTTCCGCCAGCGCCCGTTCCACGATCTCGTCCAGCGCCTCGACATGGGCGCGCGCGGCAATCTCCGGCACCACCCCGCCATAGGGCGCGTGCGCGTCGATCTGGCTGAGCACGACGTTGGAGAGGATCGCGCCCGGGCCCGGCGCGCGCCCGCGCACCACCGCGGCGGCGGTTTCGTCGCAGCTGGTTTCCAGGCCGAGAACGGTCAGGGCGCGCAATGCCGGCGGCGTCCATGCTAGTTTCGCCGTGGCTCTAGCCCGAAAGGTCCCATGCCGCAAACGCTTCGCCTCGGCACGCGCGGTTCCCGCCTGGCGCTGGTCCAGGCCAACATGGTGCGCGATCTCCTGGCCGCGCGGGGCGCGGCGTGCATCCTCCGCGAAGTGAAGACCTCCGGCGACCGCATCCAGGACAGGAGCCTGGCGGATTCCGGCGGCAAGGGCCTCTTCACCAAGGAGCTCGAAGAGGCGCTGTTGCGGGGCGATATCGATCTCGCCGTCCACTCCATGAAGGACGTGCCGACGGCGCTGCCCGCGGGGCTCGCCATCGCGGCGCTGTTGCCGCGCGAGGATCCGCGCGATGCCTTGGTGTCCCTGAAGGCGGCCTCGCTGGAAGCGCTCGCGCCGGGCGCGCGCGTCGGCACCAGTTCGGTGCGGCGCGCGGCCCTGGTCGGGCGCGCGCGGCCCGATCTCGAAACGGTGCTGCTGCGGGGCAATGTCGACACGCGGCTCGGCAAGCTCGATGCCGGCCAGTTCGATGCCATGCTGCTGGCGATGGCCGGGCTCAAGCGGCTGGGCCTCGCCGCGCGCGCCACCGCTGCGCTCGACGCCGGGCAATGGCTGCCCGCGCTGGCGCAGGGCGCCATCGGGATCGAAATCCGCGAGCCGGATGGCGCGACGCGCGCGGCCGTCGCGGAGCTGAACCATCGCGACACCGAAATCGCGCTCGCCTGCGAGCGCGCCTTCCAGGCTGCCCTCGACGGCACCTGCCGCACGCCCATCGGCGGGCTCGCCACGGTCGCCGGCGGCAAGCTCAGCTTCCGCGGCGAGGTGCTGGCGCCGGACGGCGGCGGCCATGCCGACACCCGGTTCGAGATGCCGCTCGGCACGGATGCCGTGCGCGAGGCCGCGGCCGCCGGCCGCGAAGCGGGGCTCGCGCTCAAGCCGCGCGCGAAAGCCTGGCTTGCGCTCTAGGATGCGCATCCTCGTCACGCGCCCACGCCCGGATGCCGAAGCGACGGCGGCGAAGCTCCGCGCGCTCGGCCACGAACCCATCGTCGCGCCGCTGATGGAAATGCAATTCCTCGAAGGCGCCGAGATTTCCCTTGACGGCGTGCAGGCGATCCTCGCCACCAGCGCCAACGGCGTGCGCGCCCTGGCGCGGCGCACGGCGCGGCGCGACGTGCCGCTCTTCGCCGTGGGGGCGCAGTCCGCCCGCACGGCGCGGGAGGCGGGATTCGCGAAGGTCCGCAGCGCCGATGGCGACGGCGCCCGCCTGGCGAAGGCCGCCATCGCATGGGCCTCTCCGCGGAATGGACATCTTCTCCATGCCGCCGGCGCCGAGTCCAAGGGCGATCTTGCGGCGGCGCTGCGCGCCGCGGGCTTTTCGCTGCGCACCGAAATCCTCTACCGCGCGGTCGCGGCGACGGCCCTCCCGGCCGCGGCGCGCACGGCGCTCGAGACCGGTTCGGCGGACGCGGTGCTGCTCTACTCCCCGCGCGGGGCGCGCGCGTTCGCGGAGCTGGCGGCGGGTCTGGACTGCTCCGGGTCGGCGGCGCTCTGCATCAGCGAGGCGGCCGCCAGGCCGCTCGCCGGGTTGGGGTTCCGCGCAATCGAGGTCGCCGCGCGGCCGGATCAGGCGGCGCTTCTGGCCTGTCTGGATCGGCTGGGGCCGCGCCTGTAGATTCCGGCGCCCGGGAGCCATCATGACGGATTCGGACCAGCGCCCCTTTGCCGCCCTGCCTTCGCCCGAGGGCGACGAGCCCTTGGCCGAAGAGCCGCGCCCGCGCCGCAGCCTGTTCCCCGACGGCGCCGTGGGCATCTTGGTGCTCCTGGTGATCGCGGCGGCCTCGGGCGGGCTGATCGCGACCTACTGGCCGCTCCTGCATGGCGGCGGCGGCGATGCCTCCGGCGACCGCATCTCCGCGCTGGAAACGCGCGTGGCGCAGATCGCGCGCGGCCGGGCCCCCAATGTCGCGGCGGCGGAATACAGCGACGAGCAGAAGACCATCGCGGCCCTGCGCACGAGGCTCGATGCCGACGAGGCACGGCTGACGGCGCTGGAGGGTGCCGCGCCCGGCGGCGACGGCGGCGCGCTCAAGGCGGAATTCGACCAGCTGGGCGCGCGCGTGGCCCGGCTCGAAAAAGCCCCGCCCGGCGCCGGGGTCCCGCGGGCCGAATTCGACACGCGCACGCAGGGCCTCGCCGATGCCGCGAACAGGCTTTCTTTCCGCGTCGGCGCGCTCGAACGCACCGCGCCGCCCGCCGATCTCGCCGCGCGGCTGGATTCCTTCGCGCTCAAATCGGGCGAAGACGCCTTGCTGGCGCGCGTGGTCCGGCTCGAATCCCGCGATGCGTCCGAAGAGATGAAGCGCGCGGCCATGCTGCTCGCGCTCGCCGATCTGGCGCGCGCCAGCGCCGCAGGCCAGCCCTTCGCGCCGGAGCTCACGACCTTGCGCGCGCTCGATCCCGCGGCGCCGGAGCTTGCGGGCCTTGCGAAATACGCCGCGTCCGGCGCGCCGGCGCAAGCAGCGCTCGCCGGCGCGCTGTCCGCTGATGCCGGCGCCATCCTCGCGGCGGAGCGCGAGAGCAAGGCGACGGGCTGGTCGCAGCGCCTGTGGGCCAATGTCTCCAATCTCGTCACCATCCGGCGCATCGGCGCCGCCACCGGCGACAGCACCGAGAGCCGTCTCGCCCGCGCCGAAGCCGACGCGAGAGGCGGCAACCTCGCCAGCGCCGTGGCCGAAATGAGCGCGCTCAAGGGCGCTGCGGCACAGGCCGCCGCGCCCTGGCTCGCCGGGGCCCGCGCGCGGCTCGCGATCGATGCCGGCACCCGCGCGCTCACATCGCGCATTCTCGCCGCCATGCAGGCGCCGGAGCACCCATGATCCGGCTGATCGCGATTCTGCTGGGCGCCGCGCTGATCGCGGCGGGCATCGCCTGGATCGCCGACCGGCAGGGCGAGCTCGTCTTTACCGTCGGCGCCTACGAGGCGCGCAGCAGCGCCAGCGTGGCCATCGGGCTTGCGATCGTATTCGCCGCGCTGGTCGCGCTCCTCACCCGCGTCGCGGTGCTGATCCTGTCGGGCCCCGGCGCCGTCGGCCGCTGGACCAGCGCCCGGCGCATGCGCCGGGGCAATGACGCGGTCACGCAGGGTCTCGTCGCGGCGGCGGCCGGCGATCTTGCCGAAGCGCGCCGCCAAGCCAGCAAGGCGCAGAAGCTGCTCGGCACGCCGCCTCTGGCGCTGCTCCTCACCGCGCAGGCCGCCCAGCTCGAAGGCGACGAGACGGCGCAGGGCAACGCCTACAAGGCCATGCTGGCGCATCCCGACACCGAATTCCTCGGCCTGCGCGGGCTCTTCATGCAGGCCATGCGGCGGGAGGATGCGAACGAGGCGATCGCGCTGGCCGCGCGCGCGCTGGAGCTGAGGCCGAAGGCGGTATGGGCGGCCAATGCGCTGTTCGACCTGCAATCGGCGCGCGGGGAATGGAGCGAGGCCAAGAAGGTGCTGGAGAACGCCGCACGCAGGCGGCTGCTCGACGTGGGGCTCCTGCGCCGCCGCCGCGGCGTGCTGCTCGCCGCCGAGGCGATGGACGCCGAAGCCCGCGGCGATGGCGAGCGCTCGCTCGACGCCGCGCTCGAGGCGCTGGACTTCTCGCCGGCGCTCGTGCCCGCCGCGGCGCTGGCCGCCCGCCGTCTGGCCCAGACCGGCAAGGCCTGGCGCGCGCAGGACATCATCGAGGGTGCATGGGCGCAGGCGCCCCATCCCGATCTCGCCGCGGTCTATGCCGCGATCCGTCCGGCGGAATCGGTGGAAGAGCGCGCGCGCCGGCTGATCGGGCTCGCCCATCTCAACCGCGAGCATTTCGAAAGCCGCGTGCTGGAGGCCGAGCAGGACGTGAACCTCGGCCAATGGAGCGAGGCGCGGCGGATCCTGGCTCCGCTCGCGCGCGGGCCCGCGAGCGCGCGGGTCTGCGCGCTGATGGCGGAGATCGAGCAGGGCGAGAACCGGGACGCGGCGGCGGCGCATTCCTGGCTCTCCCGCGCCGTGCGCGCGCCGCGCGACGCGGATTGGCGCTGCGCCAATTGCGGCTGGACGGCGCCGCAATGGCATGCGGTGTGCGGCGGGTGCGGGGCCTTCGATGCGCTCGCCTGGTCCGCGCCCGTGGTGGAATCGCTTGCCATGCTGCCGGGCGCGCCGCGCGACGAGCGGCTGGCGTCGGACGCGGCGTCCGCGTTCCTGCACGATGGCGGCGCGGAGGCGCAAGACGATTCGCGCCAACGTCCGAAATCGGGCGCCAGACTGGCGCGGCGGCTCGAGGACATCGACGCCGGCCACGGCTTCACCTTGCCGCGTCCGCCGGACGATCCGGGGCCGGGCGGCGAGGCGTTCTTCGAATCAACGGCAGAGAGTGGGGGATTTTGATGCGTAACGTGCTCATCGGCCTGATCGTGATCGCCGCGCTGGCCGCCGGCGCCTTCTATGCCTTCAGCGAGCCCGACATTCCGCGCGCGGCGCTGGAGCTGAAATACAACGCGCCGGCGTCGGAGTTCGTGGATCTGGATTGCGCGCCGACCGCCTCCGGCAAGGCCATGCCGACCGCCGTCGCGGAGCGCGCGCATTTCCGCGCCCGCGGCCCGAAGGACGGTCCGGTGCTCCTTTTGCTGCACGGATCGAACGCGTCCTTCCTCACCTGGGAACCGTGGTCGAAGATCCTGTCCGGCGAATATCGCGTCATCGCCGTCGATCTTCCCGGCCATGGATTGACGGGCGCGACGCCCTGCCACGATTATTCGCAGGAGGGCATGGTCGCGTTCGTGGATGCCTTCGCGCGCAAGGAGGGCCTCAAATCCTTCGCGCTGGCCGGCAACTCCATGGGCGGCGGCGTGGCCGCGCGTTTCGCGGAAGAGCATCCGGGCGAAGTCTCGAAACTGATCCTCGTGGACGCGGCGGGCATGCCGTCCAAGGGCGGAAGCGCCGTGCCGCTCGCCTTCAGGCTGGCGCGCGTGCCGGTGGCGAACGAGATCCTGCTTCACATCACCCCGCGCTCGCTGGTGACCGAAGGGCTGAACGATGCGATCGTCCACAAGGAGATCATCACCGGCAAGATGGTCGATTCCTATTGGGACTTCGCGCGCATGGCGGGCACGCGCGAGGCCACGCTGGAGCGCTTCAACACGCCTTACGACAATGCCGTGGCCGCGAACATCGCCGCGATCCGGGCGCCCACGCTGATCCTGTGGGGCGAGGAGGACAGGCTCATCCCCGTCGAGGCGGCCTACAAATTCCACAAGGCGATCCCGGGCTCCAGGCTGATCGTCTATCCGAAGACGGGGCACATCCCGATGGAGGAGGTTGCCGCGCGATCGGCGGGCGACGTGCGGGCGTTCCTGCAGTGACGCGCCCGCCCGTAGCGATGCGTTAACGGCTCCCGGTTACAACTGTCGCGTGCAAGGCGGGGAGATGGCCAGCCACAGATATACAGGCTGGCCGCGGCGCCCTCCCGCGGTACCCGGCCGCGGGCGTGCGTGAACGAGCGGACGGCGCGAACACCCCCCGGCGTCGCGCCGTCCGTTCTCTTTTTCGGGCCGTGGTCGCTCAGCCCGTCAGGCTGAACGTTTCCAGCGCGGTGGCGACTTCGCCCATCAGCGACGCCCAGTCCGCGAATTTCTCCGGGCTGAAGACGCGCGTGTCGCGGTACCAGGGGAATTTGTCGGTTCCCAGCTGCGGCCAGGTGCGCCCCGCCGTCAGGAACCACACCTCGGTGCCCACGCTCGCGGCCACCGCGGCGGCGGCGGTGGGCGCGGAGATCACCAGGTCGAGCGCGCCCGACAGCGCGGCCGCGCCGTCGATGTCGTCCTTCAGATCGAGGCCCTCGACGGAATGGATCGGAACGCCGTGGCGCTCCATGGCACGGCGCAATTCCTCTTCCACCTCGCCATATTGCACGTTGACGAAGGTGACGCCGGGCACTTTGAGGATCGGCCCCCACATGTCGAGCGCGCTGTAGTATTTGCCGCGCTTGGCGGCCAGCATCATCGAGCGCCAGCAGATTCCGATCCTGGGGCCTTTCCCGAAGCCGGCGATCTCGCCGCGATAGCGCGCCACGCGATCCGGATCGGGCCTGAGGAAGGCCGCGCGCGGGAAGTCCGCAACCGTCCTGCGGAAGCGGGGAATGGCGCTGCCCATCGCGACGTGGAAATCCGGATCGCCGTCCTTGTGGGCCCACGGCACGAAGCGCAGCTCGCGGTTGCCGTCCCTGTCGATGAGGCGGCGGTCGTCATAGGTGCCGACCTCGGCGTCCGGGAAGGAGCGGGCGAACAATGTCACCAGCCTGGGATCGACCGCGATCTGCAGCTTTCCGCGCCCGCCCACCGCGCGCGCCAGGTCGGGCAGGATGTTGGCGAACATGAACTCGTCGCCCAGGCCCTGCTCGGCGACCGCCAGGATGCGCTTGCCGTCGAGCTCTTCGCCCTGCCAGGCGGGCGATTTCGTCACCGTCTGCACATAGGCGCGGAAGCGGGGATCGTTGCGCACCTCGTAGTCGGCGAAGCCCTCGGCGAGCCGCCCCATGCCGATCAGGCAGACGCCGCGCGAATGGCGGCCTTCGATGATCTCGGTGGGATCCTTCGCCAGCGACAGCGCGTGGTCGTAGGCGCCGAGCGCCTCTTCCAGCCGGCCGAGATGGGAATAGGCGAAGCCCAGATTGTGCCAGGGCCGCGCGAAATCCGGCTCGAGCCGGATGGCCTCTTCGTAGAACACGATGCTTTCGTCGGCGCGGCCGTCCTCGGCCAGCACGGTCGCCAGCGAATTCCACAGGATGGACTGCGAAGGCATGCGGTAGATCGCGGCCCGCAAGGTCTCGATGGCGATGGACGAGCGGCCCTGGTCGCACATCACCGTGCCCAGATTGTTGTAGCCGAGCGGGGAATCGGGGCAGGCGGCGATGTAGAGGTTGAACATCTTCTCCGCCGCATCCACCATCTTCATGTTCCAGGCGGAGAGGCCGAGATTGAGCAGAAGGTCCGGATCGTCCGGATCGAGCGCGAAGGCGCGCTCGTAGGTGACGAGCGCCTTGTGCATGTGGCCCATGCGCTCCAGCGCCATGGCGAGCACGTGGAAGGCCTGGGCGTTGGTGGCGTCGGCTTCGGTGGCTTCGAGCGCGAGCTGGCCGGCGCGCACGATGTCGCCGCGGCGCCAGGCCTTGACCGCCCGGCGCAGCGCGCCGTTGGATTTCCTGCGCGCCAGCGCGGATTCGAGTTCCTCTTCCAGCGCCTCCAGGCGGGTGAGCGCGCGGGCATGGGCGCCGATGGCCGCGGCTTCGTCGATGCGCCGCTGGACTGCCGGAATGGCCATGAAATCGTCCTCTTGTGCGGCGTCATCAAAGCGCCGGCATGCCTAATTTTGGGTGAATGGGAACGATCGGTCTGCAAGGTTTTTCTTAACGATTGGGCGCTAGCGTCCGTCTCCGGAAGGCGGATCGCGCGCCATCGCGCCGGCCGCACTTGCGGGGACGACGACATGCCGCTGAAACTGTCACTGAAGCCGGGCGAGAAATTCGTGCTCAACGGCGCCGTCATGACCAACGGCGACAAGCGCGCCAGCCTGGTGATCCAGAACAAGGCGGCGCTGCTGCGCGAGAAGGACATCATGCAGCGGGAAGATGCCGATACGCCCGCGCGGCGCATCTATTTCCCGATCATGATGATGTATCTGGAGCCGGACGGGGACGAGGAATTCTACAACGAATTCGCGCTGCGCATGACGGAGTTCATGGGCGCGATCAAGCACCGCGGCGCGCTGATGACCTGCGTGGAGATCAGCCGCCACGTGATGGCCGGCGCGTATTACAAGGGCCTCGTCCTCTGCAAGAAACTGTTCGAGTTCGAAAAGGAACGTCTCTCCTATGACCCACAGGGCGTATCAGAACACGCAGAAGATCACCGAAAGTCCGCGTGACAACGAATACCGGCTGTTCGGCCAGGTCACCGGCGCCTTGATCGAGGCCCAGCGCGAAGGCGCGCGCGGCGGGCCGTTGGCCGAAGCCGTGGACTGGAACCGCCGGCTGTGGCGCACGCTCGCCGCCGACTGCATGGACGACCGCAACCAGCTGCCGCAGGACGTGCGCGCCAAGATCGTCTCGCTGTCCCTGTGGGTGTCGAAATACTCCAAGCAGGTGACCCGCCAGGGCGCGCCGATGGAGCCGCTGATCGCGATCAACCGCACCATCATGCAGGGCCTCGCCGGCGCGGCCTAGCCGCCGCGATTGCGGCTCGCCATTCCTTCCGTGCCGTGGCCCGCAGGCGCGGGCCATCGGGGCCGCGCGATCGCCACGATGGCGGACGAGCGCCGGCGTCGGCGTGCCTCCGTGGGCGGGATTGAAGACGGCAGGCGCGCCTGCAACGCCGGCCGGGAAAATCCTGCCGCGCAATCCTTTCCCCGCCCACGCGCAAAATCCCGGAATCCCGCGCGGCCGGCGCGCGGCACAACGATTGCGAGCGCAACCGCCGGGGCACTGTGCCTCCAAGGCGGGCAGAAGGCCGCCAACCCACCAGAACGGGACGGAGAAAGAGCATGCTGACAGTCAACACCAACACCGGCGCCATGGTGGCGCTGCAATACCTCAACCAGACCAATGCCCAGCTTCAGACCACGCAGAACGCCATCAACTCGGGTCTGAAGGTCGCGTCCGCCAAGGACGACGGCGCGACCTTCGCCATCGCGCAGGACATGCGCGGCGACGTGGCCGGGTATCAATCGGTGACGGACAGTCTCAATCGCGGGATTTCCTCGGTCGACACCGCGCTTTCCGCCGGCCAGTCGATCTCGGATTTGCTGATCGAGATGAAGCAGAAGGCCCTGTCGGCCTCGGATCAGTCGCTTGACACGGCCAGCCGCCAGGCACTGAACGAGGACTTCACGGCGCTGCGCGACCAGATCACCTCCATCATCAACAACGCCGTGTTCAACGGCTTCAACCTGGTCGACGGCTCGACCACCCAGATCACCGCGCTCGCCTCCTCGGACGGTTCGCGCAAGATCACGGTGTCGGCCGAGAACATGAGCCTGGGCGGATCCATCGTCACCGTCGCCTCGACGTCGACGATCTCCACGCAGGCCAAGGCCTCCACGATGATCTCCACCGTGGAAGCCTCGTTGACCAACGTGAACAGCGCGCTCGCCCGCCTGTCCTCGGGCGAGAAGAAGTTCTCGGTGCAGGCAACCTTCGTCACCAATTTGTCGAACACCCTGCAGACGGGCATCGGCAACCTGGTCGACGCGGACATGTCGACGGAGAGCGCGATGCTCCAGTCCTTGCAGGTCAAGCAGCAGCTTGGCGTGCAGGCGCTGTCGATCGCCAACTCCTCGCCGCAGATCATCCTGTCGCTGTTCAAGTAGGAAACGACATTGGGCAATGGTTTGGGCGGCGCGGGACCCAAGGCCCGCGCCGTCCGCGTTTCAGACCGGCCTCAGGGCGCCGCCAGCCCCGTGCGCGCGTACCAGCCCGCATAGACCACCGCCAGCCGCGCGGCGAGATAGCCCGAAACCGCTTGGGTCCCGTCGTCGATCACCAGCGTCTGTTCGCTCGCGGCGCTGGATTGCGGCCACTGCGGCAGGCCCGGCCCGTTGGGGTTGCCGGTCCTGGCGAAATTCGTCCAGTAGGACTGCACCATGGCGACCACCGCCTTGTCCTTGTCCGTCGCGCGCGAAGCGAGCCTGGCGCCGAGCGGGGTGTTGGCCAGGCCGTGGAGCCCGAACACGTAGATCAGCTCCCCGCCATGCGACACGCCGGGCATGCGCCCGCGCAGCGCGTCGGCCAGGTAGCGGAAATTGTAGACATAGCCGCTGTTGCCCGCCTTCGCCACGTAATCCGCGAAGCTCTGCGCGCCGCTCGCGAACAGCGCGTCGTTGAAGAGCTCGCGCACGAAGCTGTCGTCGTCGAGCGCGCCGCCGGCTTCGTAGATCTTGCGCACCTGGGCGGCACGATCGCCCAGCGGCTTCAGCAGGGATTCGTCCGTCATGCCGAGGTAGCGCATCAGCGTCGCCTCGTCGCTGTTGGAGCCCGCCATGTAGGCGGCGTGCGCGATCTTGCCTTCGCTGAAGAGCCTGGCCACGCCGCCGGGGACGATCGTGCCGTCGATCATGGGCGACATGCCGCCGGCATCGGTGTCGGGCTCGGCCTGGGTGATCGAATAGACGGAGCGCGCGCGCAGCGTCTTGAGCTCATCGGCGCCGGTTTCGTCGCCCGCGCCCATCTTTTGCGCGAATGCGGCGCCCAGCGCCTGCGCGTCGGCTTCGCTGGGCGTATTGATGAGGCCGAGCCCGGATTCGGAAATCGCCCTGGCGAACAGCCCGCGCGCGGGCGGCGATACCATCAAGTCGTTCACGCTCATGCCGCCTGCGGATTCGCCGAAGATCGTCACGTTGTCCGGGTCGCCGCCGAACGCGGCGATGTTCCTGCGCACCCATTGGAGCGCCGCGATCTGGTCCATCAGGCCGTAATTGCCGTGCGGCTCGTCCGGATGCTCGGCCGCCAGCGCGGGCAAATCGAGGAAGCCCAGCCAGCCCAGCCGGTAGTTGAAGGTCACGACCACCACGCCATGCCGGGCCAGCTCGCTGCCGTCATAGAGCGAATTGGCCGCGCCGCCGGTGCGGAACGCCCCGCCATGGATCCAGACCATCACGGGCAGCTTTCCGGCGGTCGACGGGGTCCAGACGTTCGCCGTCAGGCAGTCCTCGCTCTGCGGGTGCTGTTCATGGAACCCGCCGGGAAGGCGCGGCGCCTGGGGGCAGATGGGGCCGAACTGGCTCGCGTCCCGCGTCCCGGTCCAGGCGGGGGCGGGCTGCGGCGCGCGCCAGCGCAGGTCGCCCACCGGAGGCGCGGCAAAGGGAATGTCCTTGAAGACGGAGATCGCGCCATCGGTGGTGCCCGCCAGCGTGCCCTGCGCGATCGTGATCTGCTGCGCCGACGCGGCGGCGGTTGCGAAAAAGCCGACAAAAACAGCCAGCGCCAACGCGCGCATCGCGATCTCCGGGAGAGCTTTCCGTGGACCAGTCTAGGGGCGCGCGCCTGGGCGCGGCAATGGCCGCCATTTCGGCTTCCTGAACCGGAAGGCGAACCGGTCGGTGTGGCCGCGGATGGCGTCGTCGAACACGGCGAGCTTGTGGCTGTGCGCCGGATTGCGCGGCACCTCGCTCTCGCCGTCGAACACGAAGCCGGAGGCCTCCACCTGCTTCCTCACGATCTCCGGATCGATGCGGTGCAGCGTGTCGGTGTCGCGCATGCCCGAGCCGGCTTCGGCCACGTGATCGATCACGACATAGACGCCGCCGGGCTTGAGCGCCCTGAACGCGGCGTCGTTCAGCACCCTGGGATCGATGCGGCGCGCGCGGCCCTGGTCGTCGGCGAAAGATCGGCAGCGGCGGCGGGCGCGGCCGCGAGCAGCGGAAGAACGAGGAGAAGCGCTTTCATGGTGGGCCCCCGGAACTGGCGCGCAACGCTGAAGCGCAATCGGGCGAAGTGCGCAGCGCTTCGCCCGAAAAATTGCGCGTCAATCAAATACCTGGAGCGGGATCGCGATTCGAAGAAGAGCGATCCCGCTCTGGCAAGGCCGCGCGCCCGTCCGGCATCACGTGTGCGTCAGATGGTGATCTGCGTGCCCAGCTCCACCACGCGGTTGGCGGGCAGCTGGAAGAAGCGCGCCGGCGAATAGGCGTTCGAGGCGAGCCAGGTGTAGAGCGCGATGCGCCAGGGCCGGAGCTCGGGCCTGGACGCCGGCACCAGCGTCTCGCGGCCCACGAAATAGGTCGCCAGATCCGGCTCGATCACGAGCCCCTGTTTCTTGGCCTCGGCGAGGCCCCGGGGCACGTCGGGGAATTCGAAGAAGCCGTAATGCAGCTTCACCCCGAAGAAGCCCTTGCCGAGCTTCTCGACCTCGGCGCGGCTCTCCGCGGCGACGGCGGGCACGTCGTCCACCACCACGCTCACCAGCACCACCTTCTCGTGCAGGAGCCGGTAGTGCTTGAGGCTGTGCAGGAGCGGGCCGGGCGCGAGGTCGGTGCGCGGGGTGAGGTAGATGGCGGTGCCCGCGACGCGCTGCGCGTGCTTGTCCATGCTGGCGAGGAACTGGGGAATGGCGAGCGCGCCGTCGCGCATCCGCTCCAGATGCAGCCTGCGTCCCACCCGCCAGGTGTCCATCACCACGAACACGCCGGCGGCCACGGCCAGCGGCAGCCAGCCGCCTTCCACGACCTTGAGCGCGTTGGCCGACAGGAAAGTCAGGTCGATCAGGCCGAAGAAGCCGAACACCGCGATCACCCAGTGGAGCTTCCAGTTCCATTTCCGGTAGGCGACCACGGCCACCAGGAAGCTCGAGATGATCATCACGCCGGTGACGGCGATGCCGTAGGCCGAGGCCAGCGCGTCGGACGACTTGAAGATCAGCACGATCAGCACCACGCCGATGCCGAGCATGGCGTTGATGCGCGGCACGTAGATCTGGCCCTGCTCGGTGGCGGAGGTGTGGCGCACCTCCATGCGCGGCAGCTGGCCGAGCTGCACCGCCTGCTGGCTGATCGAGAACACCCCCGAGATCACCGCCTGCGAGGCGATGATGGTCGCCACGGTGGCCAGCAGCACCAGCGGATAGTGCGCCCAATGCGGCGCCAGCGCGTAGAACAGGTAGTCGATGGCATGCGGGTTCACGAGCAGCATGGCGCCCTGCCCGAAATAGTTGAGCAGCAGGGCCGGCAGCGTGAGGAACAGCCAGGCGTTGCGGATCGGGCCGCGGCCGAAATGGCCCATGTCGGCATAGAGCGCCTCGCAGCCCGTGACGGCCAGCACCACCGCGCCCAGCGAGACGAAGGCGATCCACGGCTCGCGCACGAAGAGCTCCAGCCCGAAGCGCGGATCGACGGCGGAAAGGATGCGCGGCGCCTTCAGGATCGCGGCGATGCCCAGGAGCGAGAGCGTCGAGAACCACACCAGCATCACCGGCCCGAACAGCGCGCCGATGCGCGCGGTGCCGTGGCGCTGGATGACGAACAGCCCCACCAGGATCGCCAGCGACAGCGGCACGACCCAGTGGGCGAAGGTCGCGCTTTCCGCGCCGATGCCCTCGACCGCGGAGAGGACCGAGATGGCGGGCGTCAGCATGCCGTCGCCGTAGAACAGCGCCAGCCCCAGCAGCGCCACCAGCCCGATGGCGCCCTTGACGCGCCGGCTCAGGCCTTGCGTGCGGTGCGCGAGCGCGGCCAGCGCCAGCACGCCGCCCTCCCCGTCATTGTCGGCGCGCATGATCACGGCGACGTATTTGACCGTCACCACGATCAGGAGCGACCAGAAGATCAGCGACAGCACGCCCATCACCGCTTCCATGCCCGGCAACGCGCCGCCCGCCGCGATGGCGGATTGCCTGAGCGCGTAGAGCGGGCTCGTGCCGATGTCCCCGAACACGACGCCGAGCGCGCCCAGCGTGAGCGCCGCCTCGCGCCTCAGCGGCGAAGCACCGGTGGTGGCTGCCGGGGAAGCCGCGACGTCGTTCGCGGCGCTCGAGGGGGTCATGTTCGCATCTCAGATGGTGACCTGGGTTCCCAATTCGACGACGCGGTTGGGGGGCAGGTGATAGAAGCGCGCCGGCGACAGGGCCGACATCGCCATGCGCATGTAGAGCCAGGTGCGCCAGCTCCCCAGCGCGGGATGCTCGGCCGGCACCAGCGTCTCGCGGCCGATGAAGAAGGTGGAGGTCTCCTTGTCGACCGCCAGCCCGAAGGGTCGCGCCTCCTCGAGCGCGCGCGGCACGTCCGGCGTCTCGAAGAAGCCGTGATGGATGAAGACGTTGAAGAAGCCCTTGCCGAGCTTCTCCACCTCGATGCGCCTGTCGGGCTGCACCACCGGCACGTCGTCGACCGCCACATGCGCCAGGATCACGCGCTCGTGTAGCACCTTGTTGTGCTTGAGGTTGTGGAGCAGCGCGCCCGGCACCACGTCGCCGCGGGCCGACAGGAAGATGGCGGTGCCGGCGACGCGGGTGGTGGTGGTGATCTTCTCGATGAACAGGTCGAGCGGCATGGACTCGTTCTTGATGCGCTCCTGATGGGCGCGGCGCCCGCTGCGCCAGGTCTCCATCAGCACGAACACGGCGGAGGCGACGGCGAGGGGAAGCCAGCCGCCCTCCGGCACCTTGAGCATGTTGGCGCTCAGGAACACCAGGTCGATCAGCGCGAGCAGGCTGAACAGGGCGATGATCAGCCGCGCGTTCCAGCGCCACTGCCTAGCGGCCACGATCGAGGCGTTGAAGGTGTCGATCACCATGACGCCGGTGACGGCGATGCCGTAGGCCGCGGCCAGCGCGCTGGAACTCTTGAAGATCAGCACGATCAGCACCACGCCCACGCCCAGGACCGCGTTCATGCGCGGCACGTAGATCTGGCCGTAGTCGGTCGCGGAGGTGTGGCGGATCTCCATGCGCGGCAGCTGGCCGAGCTGCACGGCCTGCTGCGCCACGGAGAAGACGCCGGAGATCACGGCCTGGGAGGCGATGACCGAGGCGACGGCCGAGAGCGCCACCATCGGATAGTGCGCCCAATGCGGCACCACGGAGAAGAACGCGGTGGAGGCCTGCGCCGGATCGCGCAGGATCGCGGCGGCCTGGCCGAAATACTCCAGCAGCAGCGCGGGCAGGGCGATGAAGAACCAGGCGCGGCGGATCGGCGCCTTGCCGAAATGGCCCATGTCGGCATAGAGCGCCTCGCAGCCGGTGACGGCCAGCACCACGGCGCCGATGGAGACGAAGGCCCGCCATGGCGCATGCACGAAGAGCGCGATCCCGTACCACGGGTTCACCGCTTCCAGCACCCACGGCGTCCTGGAGAGCGAGATCGCGCCGAGCACGGCGAGCGCCGCGAACCAGACGAGCATCAGGGGCCCGAACAGCCTTCCGATGCGCGCGGTGCCGCGGCTCTGGAACACGAACAGGCCGATCAGGATCGCCAGCGTCAGCGGCAGGATCAGCGGCGCGAAGGCGTGGCTGCCCACGCCCAGCCCTTCCACCGCGGAGAGCACGGAGATGGCCGGCGTCAGCATGCCGTCGCCGAAGAAGAGCGCCAGCCCGATCACCGCGGCGACGCCGATGGCCGTCTTGACCTTGCGGCTCAGCCCTTGCGAGCGGTGCGCCAGCGAGGCCAGCGCCAGCGTGCCGCCCTCGCCGTCATTGTCGGCCCGCATGATGAGCACGACGTATTTCAGCGTCACCACGATGAAGAGCGCCCACACGATCAGCGACAGCGCGCCCAGCGTGGAGGCGCGGCCGGGAAAGGTTCCGCCCGTGGCCAGCACCGTCTCGCGCATGGCGTAGAGGGGGCTCGTGCCGATGTCGCCGAACACCACGCCCAGGGCGCCCAGCATCAGCATCCATTCGTGGCCCTTGAGCTCCGGCGCGATGTGCGACGGCGCCGGTTCCGGCGCGCCTTCGAGGGCGTCGTGGAGGATGGGGCTGGAGTCGTTCACGACAATCCGGGCAGCGCGCGCATGCGCAGGTAACGCATCGGAGCGGTCCCCCGTCCTTTCGAGGGCGCGGACCTTAATCCCGCCCGCGCATAACGCAACAGGCGCGATCCTGGGCGGCGGCCGGGCCCGCGCCTTGATCTAAGTCACTGATTCGACGGAAATTTCAATCCGCGAGCGCCACATCCTGCCGCTCCGGGCCGGGCCCGATGAAACCCTGCACCAGGTATGTGCGCGCGCCCCAGGCGCCCGCCCGCGCGTTCCACACCCGGACCTCGCTCCAGTCGTTGTCCGGGCTCACATCGACCACCGGATCGTCGCGGTAGATGGCGCCGTCGTTGAGCCAGTTGGCGTGATCGACGCGGATCTCCCGGTCGGAATCCATGGCCGTCACCACGGCCAGATGCCCGCGATGGGGGCCGGCATAGCCGGTCAGCACCATGATGGCGCCCAGCCGCGGCGCGCTGCCGCGCAGGTATTTTCCCGCGGCCGCATCCCACCAGGTCGAGGCGTCGCCATAAATCTGGATGCCGGAACGCGCGCGGGCATAGGGCACGCATTCCAGCGGCGCGCCGTTTTCCACCACGCGGGCGCCGCCGGTGCCGGGCAGATCGGAGGAATCGAAACCGCCCGCGCAGCCCGCGAGCGTGAGGGAAAAAAAGGCCGCCGCCGCGAGCCGTCCGAAAGACCCCACCATCACCAAAGCCCCTCGTTTTAGCCGCTCAAGCTGGCGGCGGCCTTGCATGGACAAGCTAGCGCGGGCGGCTCAAATGCGCGTTAGAAACACCCCTCGCATTTGAAATTCTAGGATTGCGCGGATTGCGTTGTCGAGTCGGTAACTCTGCTGATGCGCCTCAGCCGTTCCCAGAATCGATGTGGGTCAACGAAATGCATCTGTTGCGAAAACGTGAGAAATCCAATGGAGCAACAGGATCGCCTTGGGCCAGAGAGTCAGCGCCGCAACGGCAGTTCCCGATATTGCCGATATCCATACCATGGGATGTAGCTTGGTCTGCGGCTGGGGACATATCACGGGCAACGGAGGGCGAAATTCAAACACTCGCCAATCGTTTGGGCTATCGCCAATATTGCCTGACATAGGCAGCACCTCGTCGAGCACTGCCCCGATTCTCCACCAATTCGCGATTTCCCTGCCTGGATTTTAGCGGATCGGCTAATGATCGGTTAAGTTTATGAATGGCCGTTAGCACGTCGCAAGGTCTCTAAAATCCCCTGCGTCCGTCCCAATTAGATACAGATCTGCGGTGACATTCGTCTCACAGCGCCGCGACGATGGCGGCGTTGTAGATCTCGCTCATCTTGGCGCCGAGCGGCGCGATCTGCACGGGTTTTTCCAGGCCCACCAGCAGCGGGCCGAGCACGGTGGCGCCGCCCATCTCGCCCAGGAGCTTGGTCGAGATCGAGGCGGAGTGGATCGCCGGCATGATCAGCGTGTTGGCGGGCTCCTTCAGGCGGCAGAAGGGATAGAGCGCGAGCTTCTCCGGATCGAGCGCCACGTCGGCGGCGATCTCCCCGTCATATTCGAAATCGACGCCGCGCTTGTCGAGGATATGCACCGCCTCCACGATGCGCTCGCTGCGTTCGCTGCGCGGAAAGCCGAAGGTCGAGGAGGCGAGCAGCGCCACCCGCGGGGTGAAGCCGAAATGGCGCACCACGGCCGCGGTCTGCACCGCGATGTCGGCGAGTTCCTCGCTGGTGGGCATCTCGTGCACGGAGGTGTCGCCCACGAACACGAAACGTCCCCGCGCGAAGATCAGCATCACGCCCACCGGCCGCTCGCCCTTCGGCGAATCGAGCACGCGGCGCACGTCGTTGAGCGCGGCCTGATAGGCGCGCGTCACGCCGGTCACCATGCAGTCCGCGTCGCCGGCGGCCAGCATGGAGGCGCCGTAGACGTTACGGTCGTTGGTCACCATGCGCACGCAGTCGCGATAGAGCATGCCGCGGCGCTGAAGCCGCCGGTAGAGCGCCTCGGCATAGGGCGCGGCCTCCTGCGCGGAATGCGGCACGCGGATCTCCAGGCTGTGCTCGTCGATCCCGGCCCGGCGCAGGCCCGCGCGGATCACCTCCTCGCGGCCCACCAGGAGCGCCTTGCCGAGGCCCGAATTCTGGAAGGCGCTGGCGGCGCGGATGACCGATTCTTCCTCGCCTTCCGCGAACACCACGCGCTTGGGATTGGCGCGCACGCTGGCCGTCACGTTCTGGATCAGCAGCGCGGAGGGATCGAGCCGGGCCGAAAGCTGGGCCTGGTAATGCTCGGAGTCCTTGAGCGCGCGGCGCGCCACGCCGGACTTGATCGCGGCCTGCGCCACCGCCGACGACACCCGGCTGATCAGCCGCGGATCGAACGGCACCGGGATGATGTAGTCCGGCCCATAGACGGGTCTTTGTCCCCGATAAGCCATGGCCACTTCGTCGGGCACGTCCTCGCGCGCGAGTTCCGCCAGCGCCTCGGCGGCCGCGATCTTCATGGCCTCGTTGATTGTGCGCGCGCGCACGTCCAGCGCGCCGCGGAAGATGTAAGGGAAGCCCAACACGTTGTTCACCTGGTTGGGATAGTCGCTGCGGCCCGTGGCCACGATGGCATCGGGCCGCACGGCTTTCACTTCCTCCGGCGTGATCTCCGGATCGGGATTGGCCATGGCGAAGATGATCGGCGCCCTGGCCATGGACTTGACCATGGCTTGCGACACCGCGCCCTTGACCGAAAGCCCCAGGAACACGTCGGCGCCCACCAGCGCCTCTTCCAGCGTGCGCGCCTTGGTCTCGACCGCGTGCGCGCTTTTCCACTGGTTCATGCCGCTGGCGCGGCCGCGCCAGATCACGCCCTTGGTGTCGCACAGGATGGCGTTGCCGCTGGGCAGGCCCATGGCCTTGAGCAATTCCAGGCACGCGATGCCCGCCGCGCCCGCGCCGTTCACCACCACCTTGATGTTGGCCATCTTGCGCCTGGTCAGATGCAGCGCGTTGAGCACGCCGGCGGCGGAGATGATGGCGGTGCCGTGCTGGTCGTCGTGGAACACCGGAATGTCCATGAGCTCGCGCAGCCGCTCCTCGATCACGAAGCAGTCCGGCGCCTTGATGTCCTCCAGGTTGATGCCGCCGAAGCTGGGGCCGAGATAGCGCACCGCGTTGATGAAGGCCTCGACGTCCGTGGTGTCGATCTCCAGGTCGATCGCGTCCACGTCGGCGAAGCGCTTGAAGAGGACGGCCTTGCCCTCCATCACCGGCTTGGCGGCGAGCGGGCCGAGATCGCCCAGCCCGAGGATGGCGGTGCCGTTGGAGATCACCGCCACGAGGTTGCCCTTGGCGGTGTAGTCGTAGGCCGCGTCGGGGTTCTGCGCGATGGCGCGCACCGGCGCGGCCACGCCGGGCGAATAGGCCAGCGACAGGTCGCGCTGCGTGGCCATCGGCTTGGTGGGGGTAATGGCGATCTTGCCGGGCTTGCCCCGGGCGTGAAAGGCGAGCGCCTCTTCGTCGGTGAAACTCGGCCGTTGAATCGTATCCATGGGCAACCTCGAAACATCCACAGAATAACCCAGCCCCGGCTTTGTGAAACGCCGAAGTATGGGCGGCGTCAATCTGCTACTTTGGCCCCATGAACGAGCACGTCTCCCCGCCCGGCCCTGCCGATTCCGAGGTCACGCCCCTGATGGCGCAGTACCTCGAGATCAAGGCCGCGCACCAGGACTACCTGCTGTTCTACCGCATGGGGGACTTCTACGAGCTGTTTTTCGCCGACGCCGGCAAGGCCGCCGAGGCGCTGGACATCGCGCTGACCCGGCGCGGCAAGCATCTGGGCGAGGACATCCCCATGTGCGGCGTGCCCGTCCATGCGGCGGAGGCCTATCTGGAGAAGCTCATCCGCAAGGGCTTCCGGGTGGCGGTCTGCGAGCAGACGGAGGACCCGGCGGAAGCCCGGAAGCGGGGCGCCAAGGCGGTGGTGCGCCGCGAGGTCGTCCGGCTGGTCACCCCGGGCACGCTGACCGAGGAGTCGCTGCTGGAGGCGCGGGCCTCCAACATGCTGGCGAGCCTGGGCCGCGCCGGAAACGAATTGGCGCTCGCCGCCGCGGACATGTCGGCCGGCGATTTCCAGGTCGGCCGCGTGGAGGCCGCGGACCTCGCCCAGGAGATTGCCCGGCTTGCGCCGCGCGAGCTGCTGGCGCCGGATTCGCTCCTGGCCGAGGAGACGCTCGGGCCGGTCCTGAAGGCGCTCGGTCCGGCGCTGACGCCGCTCCCCGCGATCAAGTTCGATTCCGCGCTGGGCGAACGCGCGCTCAAGGCGCTCTACCGCGTGGCGGCGCTGGACGGTTTCGGCCAGTTCGGCCGCGCGGAGCTTTCGGCGGCCGGCGCGCTGGTGGGCTACCTGGAGCTCACCCAGAAGGGCAAGCTGCCCGCGCTCAAGCCCGTGGCGCACACCGCCCCGCGCGCCTTCATGGGCATCGACGCGGCCACGCGGCGCAACCTGGAACTGACCGAGACGCTCGCGGGCGCGCGCGGCGGCAGCCTGCTCGCCACCATCGACCGCACCGTCACCGCGGCGGGCGCGCGCGAGCTTGCCAGCCGGCTCTCCTCGCCGCTGACGGATGTGAATTGCATCGCCGCGCGCCACGATGCGGTGGGCCTCTTCGCCGCCGGCAGCGAACTGCGCCGGCGCGTGCGGGAGGACCTGAGGCGCGCGCCGGACATCGCCCGCGCGCTCGCCCGGCTGTCGGTGGAGCGCGGCGGCCCGCGCGACCTCGCCGCCATCCGCGACGGCGTCAAGGCCGCGCGCGGCCTGCGCGACGTGCTGGTGCGGCTCGACGACCCGCTGAAGCCCGCGCTGGGCGAGGTCGCGCCCGCGCGCGCCGATCTGGTGGAAGCCATCGCCGCCTCGGCCACCGCGCTCGACAGGCTGGAGCATCTGCTCGTCGCCGAGCCGCCGTTCCAGACGCGCGACGGCGGCTACATCCGCGCCGGCGCCCATCCCCCGCTCGACGAAGCGCGCGCGCTGCGCGACGAGAGCCGGCGCGTGATCGCGAGCCTGGAGGCGAAGTACCGCGGCGCGAGCGGCGTGGCGGCGCTGCGCATCAGGCACAACGGCATCCTGGGCTACTTCATCGAGGTGACGCCGCAGCACGGCGACAAGCTGCTGGAAGGCGAGAACCGCCAGCTCTTCCGCCACCGCCAGACCATCGGCAGCGCCGTGCGCTTCTCGACGGACGAGCTTGCGGGCCTGGCCAACCGCATCGGCCAGGCGGCGGACCAGGCCCTGGCGCTCGAGTGCGAATTGTTCGATGCCATGACGGCGACGGTGCTGGAGGCCGGGCCCCATCTCTCCCGCATCGCCGATGCGCTCGCCCGCATCGACGTGGCGTGCGCGCTGGGCGAGCTGGCGGTGGAATGCCGCCAGGTGCGGCCGAAAGTGGACGCGAGCCGCGCCTTCGAGATCGCGCGCGGGCGCCATCCGGTGGTGGAGGCCGCGCTCGCCGCCGCGCAGGCCCATCGCTTCGTCGCCAACGATTGCGACCTTTCCGCGGCCGCGCGCATCTGGCTCGTCACGGGGCCGAACATGGCGGGCAAGTCGACCTTCCTGCGCCAGAACGCGCTCATCGCCGTGCTGGCGCAGATGGGGGCCTTCGTGCCGGCGGATGCCGCCCATATCGGCATCGTCGACAAGCTGTTTTCCCGGGTGGGCGCGGCGGACGATCTCGCGCGCGGCCGCTCCACCTTCATGGTCGAGATGGTGGAGACCGCGGCGATCCTGAACCAGGCGACGCCGCGAAGCCTCGTCATCCTGGACGAGATCGGCCGCGGCACCGCCACCTTCGACGGGCTCGCCATCGCCTGGGCCGCGGTCGAGCATCTCCACGGGACGAACAGGTCCCGCGCGCTGTTCGCCACGCACTATCACGAGATGACGGCGCTGGCCGGGCGGCTTTCCGCGCTCGCCTGCGTCACCATGCGGGTGAGCGAGTGGAACGACGGCATCGTGTTCCTGCACGAGGTGGCGCCGGGCGCCGCCGACCGCTCCTACGGCATCCACGTCGCCAAGCTGGCGGGCCTTCCCTCCGCCGTCATCGCCCGCGCGGAGGAGGTGCTGCGCGCGCTGGAGGACGGCCGCGAGGGCCACAAGCCGCTCGCCCGCATCGACGATCTGCCGCTCTTCGCCGCCCCGCCCGCGCGCGCGCCGGCGCAGGCGAGCGAAGTGGAGGCGGAGCTGCGCGCGCTGTCGCCCGACTCGCTGTCGCCGCGCCAGGCGCTGGAACTTCTCTACGCCCTGAAGGCCAAGCTATAATCGGCGCATGGCCCTCCGCGACCGTCCGCGCAAATTCCTCGTCGTCGTCGACAAGACGCCGGAATGCGCCATCGCCGTGCGCTTCGCCACGCGCCGCGCCCAGGCGACGGGCGGCCGCGTCACGCTGCTCTGCGCCGTCCAGCCGGCCGACTTCCAGCAATGGCGCGGCGTGGAGGAGATCATGAAGGACGAGGCGCGGCAGGACGCCGAGAACCTCATCCACGAGGCCGCCAAGACCGTCAACGAGCTCTCCGGCATCGTCTGCGAGCTGGTGATCGCCGAAGGCCGCACCGGCGAGGCGCTCCTGGCGCTGCTGAAGGCGGACAAGGACATCTCGATCCTGGTGCTCGCCGCTTCCATCGCCAAGGAGGGCCCGGGCCCGCTGGTCTCGATGGTGGCCAGCACCACGCACTATCCCATCCCCGTCACGATCGTGCCGGGCAACCTCGGCGAAGCGGATATCGACGCGCTGGCGTGAGCGCGGCAAGGAGCAAAACGATGCGCTATCTCCACACCATGGTCCGCGTGAAGGATCTCGACGCCTCGCTCGATTTCTACTGCAACAGGCTGGGGCTCAGGGAGATGCGCCGCGTCGACAACGAACGCGGCCGCTTCACGCTCGTCTTCCTCGCCGCGCCCGCCGACCGCGAACGCTCCCAGGCCGCGCAGGCGCCTGAGGTCGAGCTCACCTACAACTGGGACCCGGAGACCTACACCGGCGGGCGCAATTTCGGCCATCTCGCCTACCGGGTGGACGACATCTACGCGGCCTGCCGCCGGCTGATGGAGGGCGGGGTGACCATCAACCGCCCGCCGCGCGACGGCCACATGGCCTTCGTGCGCTCGCCCGACGGCATCTCCATCGAGCTGCTGCAGGACGGCGCGAGCCTTCCGCCCGCCGAGCCCTGGGCGTCGATGCCCAACAGCGGCAGCTGGTAGAAAAGCAACCTTTGCCCGGTGGACTCGCTGTAACGTTCGTTATATGTTCGACTCTACCTGAAGTAGAGTCGCGGCATGCGGACGGGGTCCCGAATTCTCCTTTTCGGCCTTTGCGGCGCGCTGGCGCCGTCGCCGCCGGCATCGTGCGCGAATTTCGAGGGCGCGGTGCGGGCCAGCGTCGTGCGCGTCATCGACGGCGACACCTTCGAGGCCGAGGCGCGCATCTGGCTGAACCAGACGGTCGACGTGCGGGTGCGCATCATGGGCATCGACGCGCCGGAATTGCGCGCGCGCTGCGATGGCGAGCGCGTGCGCGCCGAGGCCGCGCGCGCCTGGCTCGCCCGGCGGCTGGAGGGGGCCGATGTCGAGCTCTCCGATGTGCGCGACGACAAATATGGCGGGCGCATCGATGCCGCGGTGCGCGACCGCGGCGGCGACGTCGGGGCGGCGATGCTGAAAGCCGGCCTCGCCCGCCCCTATCACGGCGAACGCCGCCAGGGCTGGTGTCCTTAGAGCGGATTGCGAGCGTTTGGATTTACACACAGCCGTGTCATGGCCCGCGCATGCGGCCACCCAGGTGAAGCCCGTTTCGCCCGCGAAGAACGTGCTCGGAGCAAATACGTCTTCCATCCACAAAGCCCATCTGGGTGGCCCGCAGTCGCGGGCCATGACAGGGAGTTTGGGCGCATCCATTTGACGGCAACCGACTCTAACTCGCCCGGCTCTCGCGGATCCATTGCGACAGGATCCACTTCTCGCCGGCGGAGGGGGTTCGGCCGGCGTGGCGGGTGCGCAGGTCGGGCCTGCCCTCCGCATCCAGGTTCCAGAACAGCAGCGCATCGCCCTTGCGGCCGCGGTGCTTGATGCCCAGCTCCAGGAACTCGGTCTCCGCGCCTTCGTAGTCGTCGTTGAGATAGAGCAGGAACGTCGCCACGCGCTGGCCCTTCTGCGCGATCTCGCGCGCGGGCCCGGGCATGGCGGGGTCAAGAAAGTCGTAATGCGGCTCGAAGGCCTGTCCCACCACGTAGTGCAGCACCATGGGATGCTCCAGGCAGGGCGTCGGCAATCCCACCTCGCGCGCGATGCGCCGGCGCAGGAACACGATGGGCAGATCCCAGTTCACGATATCGAAATTGGCGGCGGTGTTGGTGCGGTGATCCTCGACGGTGGCGCCGCCGGTGACGGGATCGTAGACCCGCGCGCGCCTGCCGCGCCCGCGCGCCCGCGCGATCAGCCAGTCGCAGACCCGGGGCGGCGCGAAATCCGCGATCGCCGTCAGCCGCGGGCTTTCGCGCAGCACCGTCGCCGGGCGCCGGGCGAGCCAGGCCTCGATGTCGATGCCGGCACGCAGGCGCGGCCAGTCCTCGCCCTCGCCGCCGGAGAGCAGGCGCAATTCGTCGCGCGCGAGCGCGGAGCCCCGCGCCGCGGCGGCGACGAGGAAGTCGAGCGCGGCGTTCCAGTTGCCGGGCAGGTTCTCGTCCTGCGCGGCGAGCGCGGCGCAGACATGCATCGCGTCGGCGTCGCCCTGTTCGGCCGCGCCGCGCATGAAGCGCATGCCGTTCTGGATCTCGAACGGCTCCTGCGACAGAAGGCTCGCCGCCAGCCCGCGCAGCGCCTCGGCGCTTCCGCTTTGCGCCGCGCGGGCATACCAGCCGCGGGCGGCAAGCGTCTTCTCCTGCGCTTCGAGCGCGCGGGCGAGCGCCAGCTGTGCCCCGGTATCGCCGCCCGCGGCGCGCTGTTCGAGCGTTGCCAGCGTGTCCATCCCGTCCGCCGTTCAGTTCCGCGCCGCGCCGGCGGCGCCGGGATAGTCTTCGCGCACCCATTGCGACAGAAGCCATTTGCGCCCCGCGGTGGGCGCGCGCCCGGCATGGAGCGTGCGCAAGTCCGGCCGCCCCGCCTCATCGACGTTGCGCCACATGATGGCGTCGCCCTTCCGGCCGCGGAAGCGCAGGCCCAGCTTGACGAATTCGGTCTCCGCGCCTTCGAAGTCCTCGTTGAGCCAGACCAGGAACGTCGCCACGCGCTGGCCCATGGTGGCGATCTCGTCCCTCAGATGCGCTACGTCCGGATCGAGGAAATCGTGATGCGGCGCGAAGCTCTCGCCGGGGTCGTAGCAGAGCACCATCGGATTCTCGAGGCTGAGCGGCGAAGCCTGCGTCAGCCTTGCGATGCGCTCGCGCAGGAAGGAAACGGCAAGTCCCCAGCGCGTCACGTCGAAGCCCGCCTCGCGGTTGGTGCGGCGCGCGTCCTCGGCCGGCGAGGCCGCGCCGCGCGTGTAGGTTTTCGCGCGGGTCAGGATGGCCTCGGATTCGCCGATCAGCCAGTCGCAGAATTCGGCGCTCGCGAAATTCTCGATCACGCAGATGCGCGGTGTCTCGCTGACGACCGCGAACGGCGTTTCCCGCCGCCATGCAGCGATATCGACGCGGCGGGCGAGGCCGGCCCAGTCCGTGCCGGCCTCCGTCTCGCGCGAAAGAAGGCGCAGGTCCCGGCGCGCCGCGTCCGAGCCCGCCTCGGCCGCGCGCCGCAGGAAATCCAGCGCCAGTTCCCAGCGCCCGGCGAGCTGGACGTCCTGGGCCGCCAGCGCGGCGCAGATGCGCAACGCTCCCGCGTCGCCCTGCTGCGCGGCGTTGTGGACGAACCGGAGCCCGTCCGCGAGCCGGAAGGGTGGGCGCTTGAGCAGGCTGATGCCGAGCTCGCGCAGGCCGTCGCGGCTGCCGCTGCGGGCCGCGCGCGCGAACCAGCCGCGCGACGGGTCGATCTGGCCCCGCGCGTCCAGCCGGCCGGCGAGTTCCATCTGCGCGGCGGTGTCGCCGGAATTCGCGCGGGTTTCGAGCGTGACGTCGTCCATGGCGCCGATCCTAGCATTGCGTCCCCGGCGCGCGAATGGTTGCCGCGACACGGAAACCGGTGGCAGGCCCGCGAAAAACCGGCCAGACTCCGCCCATGTGCGATACCTTTTCCGACGGTCCGCTGGCGCGCGCGCCCGTGGCTTGCCCCGCAGGCCCGCCATGACCGGCAAGATCCTCGTCGTCATCGCCCTGGCGGTCGTCGCCGCAATCCTGTTCTCCGGGCTTGCCACCCTGTGGATCGGGGGCGAGACCGCCGGCAAATGGTCCAACCGGCTGATGCGCTACCGCGTGCTGGCCCAGGCCATCGCCATCGTCATCATCCTGCTGGTGCTCTATTCCACCAGCCAGCATTGAACGCCGGGCCGCGGCGAACCCGTGGCGCGGCGCGACGGGATCAGAAGAAGCTCACCGGATCGATATCCACCGACACCCGCACCGGCTTGGCGACCGCCGCCAGCGCCAGCCAGGTGCGCAGGTAGGCCTGCACGTCGACATGGCGGTCGGCCTGCACCAGCAGGCGCTCGCGGGTCTGGCCGCGCAGCAGGTGATAGAAGGCGGGCGTCGGCCCCCACACCTTCACCCCGCGCGCGGACGGCGCGGCCCTGGCGAGCGCGCGGCCCGCGCCGCGCACCGCCTCGCCGTCGGCGCCCGACAGGATGATCGCGGCGAGGCGGCCGAAGGGCGGGGCCGCGGCGCGCTCGCGGAACAGGCGCTCCTGCTCGTAGAAGGCGTCGCGGTCGCCCGAGGCCAGCGCCTTCATCACCGCGTCGTCCGGATTGCGGGTCTGGATCAGCACCAGCCCCGGCTTCTCCGCGCGTCCCGCCCGGCCGGAGACCTGGTGCAGGAGCTGGAACGTCCGTTCCCGCGCGCGCAGGTCGCCGTCGGAGCCGCCGAGGTCGGCGTCGATGGCGCCGACCAGCGTGAGCTGCGGGAAATGATGGCCCTTGGCCACGATCTGCGTGCCGATCACCACGTCCAACTCGTGCCTGGCCATGGCGCGGATGGCGGCCTGGGTCTCGGCCGGCCCGTGCAGGGTGTCCGACGAGGCGATGGCCATGCGCGCGCCGGGGAACGCGGCCGCGAATTCCTCCGCCACGCGCTCGACGCCCGGGCCGCAGGCGACGAAGGTGCCGGCCGCGCCGCATTGCGGGCAGGCGGGCGGCGTGGCGGCCGAATATCCGCAATGATGGCAGACCAGCCTGCGGTGATAGCGATGCTCCACCAGCCAGGCGGCGCAATCGCGGCAGGTCATCTTGTGGCCGCAGGCCTCGCACAGCGTAAGCGGCGCATAGCCGCGGCGGTTGAGGAACAGCATCGCCTGCTCGCCGCCGGCCAGCGTCACGGCGAGCGCCTCGCGCAGGGGCGGCGACAGGAAGGTGCCGGCCTCGCCGCGGTGCTGGCGCATGTCGACCAGCCGCACCTGCGGCAGGACCGCGCCGCCGTGGCGGCGCTTCAAAACGAGATGCCTGTAGCGTCCGCTCCTGGCATTCACCCAGGATTCCAGCGACGGCGTGGCGCTCGCCAGCACCACGGGGCAGGCGGCGATGCGCGCGCGCACCACCGCCATGTCGCGGGCGTGATAGAGCACGCCGTCTTCCTGCTTGTAGGCCTGCTCGTGCTCCTCATCCACGACGACGAGGCCGAGATCGGCGAAGGGCAGGAACAGCGCCGAGCGCGCGCCCACCACCACCTTCGCTTCGCCCGCGTAGACCGCGCGCCAGGCGCGCCGGCGCTCCTTCTGCGACAGGTCGGAATGCCATTCCGCCGGGCGCACGCCGAAGCGCTGGGCGAAGCGGTCGAGGAACTGCACGGTGAGCGCGATCTCCGGCAGCAGCACCAGCGCCTGCCGGCCGCGGCGCAGGGCTTCCGCCACCGCCTCGAAATAGGTCTCGGTCTTGCCCGAGCCGGTGACGCCGTCGAGCAGCGCGGCGGAGAAATGCGCGGACGCCACCATGCCCTTCAGCGTGCGCGAAGCCGCTTCCTGCTCGAGGCTGAGCGAGGGTGCGGCGAAGTCCGGCTCGGGCGCGCCGAAAGGCGGGAACTCCGGCAGCGCCACCTCCTCCAGCGCGCCCGCCTCGATGAGACCGCGCACCACCGCCGGCGTCACGTTCGCATCCTCCGCGAAGCCCGCCACGCTGCGGGCGAGGCCGTCCTCAGCCAGCGCCAGCACGCGGGCGCGCGCGGGGGTGAGGCGCCTGGGCGTCGCGCCGGCGCGCATGAAGGCGACGCGATGGCCCTGCGGCCCGAAGGCGGCGCGGCTGCGAAGCGCCATCGCCAGCACCAGGCCGGGCGGGGTCAGCGTGTAGCGCGCCATCCAGTCGATGAAGCCGCACAGCGAAGCGGGCAGGGCGGGGCGGCCTTCGAGCGGCACCGCGTTCTTCAGCTTGGACTCCGGCACGCCGCCTTCGGCCTCGCCCCACACCACGCCCAGGCTCTCGCGCGGACCCAGGGGCGCGCTGACCAGCATGCCGCGCGCGGCATCGGCCTCCACCCGGTAGTCGTAGGGCCCGACGACCAGGGGCAGCAGCACGGACTTCAAGGCGGGCGCGTTCATCGCTACACTTTCAAAGGCGATTCTTTTTCCGGTCAACGACTTTGAGCGAAAGCGCAACCGCCCGCGAACCTGCCCTGGCGGCGGCCGAGGCCGTGAAGGCCTTTATCCGCATGAACCGGGCGCGGCTGGCCGAGGACGGCGAGCTTCTGGCGCTGTTGCTCCCGGAGCGCTTCGAGACCGGCGAAGTGCGCGACCTGCAGCGCTTCGTCATCGAGCGGCTCAAGGATACCAATGCCGATCTCCGGCGCGAATGCGACGCCCTGCGCGCCACCCGCGACCAGTCGGCACGGCTGTCCGACGGGGTCAAGCGCGCGGTGCTGGAGCTGCTCGACGCCCGCCGCTTCGAGGAGGCGATCGCGGCCGCCACCGATGCCGCCCAGGCCTTCGGCGCGGACCGCGCGGCGCTCTGCGTCGAGGCCGTGCCGGGCGCGGCGCCGGTCGGCAGCGAGGGCGTGCGGCTGATCCCGCCCGGCACGGCGGCGGCCATCCTGGGCGGGGATGGGCTCGGCGCGATCCTGTCGGGCGGCGGCGAAATCCTGTTCGGGCACGCGGGCGCGGAATTCCGCAGCCTGGCGGTGTTCCGCCTGCGCATCGGGCGCGACACGCCCGCGGCCGTCTATGCGCTGGGCGCGCGCGAGGCGGGCCGCTTCGAGGCGGCGGACACCGCTTGCGATCTCTCCTTCTTCGCGCGCGCGCTGGAGCGGGCGATCCGCGCATGGCTCGATCTGCCCAAGCTCTAGCAAAAGACTGGCTCGACGCGCTGGCCCATGAGCGCCGCGCGAGCCGGCACACGCTGCGCGCCTATGGCGACGATGTCGCGCGCTTCCTGTCTTTCCTCGCGGGGCATCTGGGCGGCGAGCCCGGCGTGGCGGCGCTCGCGAAGCTTTCGCCCGCCGATATCCGCGCCTTCATCACCGAACGGCGCAACCAGGGGCTGGGCGCGCGCGGCGTGCAGCGGGCGCTGGCGGCGGTGCGCAGCTTCTTCCGCTATCTCGCGCGCGAGGGCATCGCCGACAATCCCGCGCCGCGCAACCTGCGCAGCCCCCGCGCGCCGAAGACCCTGCCGCGGCCGCTCTCGGTGAAGGATGCCGCGCGGCTGCTCGAAGAGGCCGGCGAGCACGACGTCGCATGGCTCGGCACGCGCGACGTGGCGCTGCTGACCCTGCTTTATGGCGCGGGCTTGCGCATCTCCGAGGCGCTCAGCCTGAAGCGCGGGGACGCGCCCCTGGGCGACGCCCTCAGCGTCGTCGGCAAGGGCCGCAAGGAGCGCGGCGTGCCGCTGCTGCCCGTCATCCGCGGCGCGGTGGATGCGTATGTCTCGGCCTGTCCGTTCCAGCTTGCGCCGTCCGCGCCGCTCTTCCTGTCGAGCCGCGGCCGGGCGATGGGCGCGCGCGAGGCGCAGGCCCTGATGCAGCGGCTGCGCGGCGCGCTGGGGCTGTCCGACCGCGCCACGCCGCATGCGTTGCGCCATTCCTTCGCCACCCATGTGCTCGCCGGCGGCGGCGATCTGCGCGCCGTGCAGGAGCTGCTCGGCCACGCCTCGCTCTCCACCACCCAGGCCTACACCGAGGTCGAAGCGAGCCGCCTGCTCGAGGTCTACAAAAAAGCCCACCCCCGCGCGGCTTGAGCGTGTGCCGGAAAAAATAAATAGAATCGCGCAGGGGCGCGCAAGAGCCCGGCAAACGGACGCCTTGGTTCTGGCCGGCCGGAGTTCGCCGGCGCGAGGCGCGCCAATGACGGCGGCGCGAATGCGCCTATCGTCGCGCCGCAACGCGCTTTTGCGTCAACCCTTCTTCCGGAATCCGCCCCGGCCCGCGACCGCCGTTCATTGCCCCGGCAGCATCACGACGCGGCGCGCCGCCAGGGATCGCAGGACGGTCCAGATTTTCGCCTCCGCGGCCGGAACGCCGTCGACGGCTTCGTGCAGGGCGATGAGGAGCTGGCGCAGCTCCGCGTTGGCGGCGTCGAGGGCGGAGATCCTGAGGGATGCGTCCCTGGTCTGCGACGCAGCGAGGAGCCTGTCCCGCAACGCCGCCTCGCGCACGCCCGCGGCAAGGTCCGCGAACAGCGCGCGCATGTCGGCGTTCTCCGCGGCGCGGGTGTCGGCGGCGCTGTCGTGATCCTGGGCGCAGAAGGTGAGCAGGAATCCCGTGAGCGAGGCGGAGGATTGCGCGTAGCCGGGCGGCAGCTGTGGAGCGATGGCGCCCATCAATTGCGCGGCGGTGATGTTGAGGACGCTGCCGGTGTCGAGCTTCATGCCGCCCCCGCCAGCGTGCCGAGCTTGTCCGCCAGCACCTTGTTGTGGAACGAAAGGCAATACCAGCCGGAGAAGGCGTTGACCGGATCGGAGTTGCGCCCCTCGGCGTATTCGCGCGCGGCGGAGATCCAGATCGCGAGCCCCTTCAGGCTGGCGAAAATCTCCCACCAGGCGAGCGCCGCAGGGTCGATCGCCATCCCGCTCGCCGCTTCCCACACCTGCAGGGCCTCCGCCCGCGGCAGCGTGCCCGCGGGATGGGACGGATCGCCGTGGCTCCACAAGGGATCGAGCGCCCAGCCGAGATCCTCCAGCGGATCGCCCAGATGGGCCATCTCCCAGTCGAGGATGGCGCGGATGTTGCCGTCGCCGTCGTAGAGGAAATTGCCGGTGCGGTAATCGCCGTGCACCACCGAGATCTTCCTCGCGGGCGGCGGCGGGTTCTTGCGCAGCCAGCGAATCGCGGCGCGGGCGATGGGCTGGGGCTCGCGCTCGTCCTCGTCGATCTCCTTCTCCCAGCGCGCCAGCTCGTGCGTCGCGCAGTCCGCCGCGTCCTTCGCGCCCTCGAAATCCGCGAGCCCCAGCGCGTGCGGATCGGCGCCGGCGATGCGGCCCATCACCCGGAAGAACTGCTCGCCGATCTTCCGGCGATGGCTGCCGTAAGGATCGGGCGCCAGGATGGAGCCCACCATGCAGCCTTCGATCTCCTCCATCACAAAGAAGGGGCGGTCAAGCGCGGCGCCCTCGAGCTCCAGCGCGATGGGCTCGGGCACGGGCAGGCCGAGCTTGTGGAACGCCCCATAGGCGCGGAACTCCACCGAACGCTCGGTATCGATCAGGCTGGCGGGCGGGTCGCGGCGCAGGATGAGCGCGCGCTCGCGGCCATCGTAGCGGGCGCGGAAGCGATAGGTCTCTCGGCTCGCGCCGCCGGCGATGCGGTCGAGCCCGGAGACTTCGACGTGGGCGCCGAGCTTGCCGGAGAGATAGCGCGCCAGGCGCGGGGAGATGTCGTCGCTCATGATCTCCTACGGCGCGGGATCGAAGACGTCCCTGAAGCCCGAGGGCGCGTGCGGGCCGAGGATGAGCTGCTCGAGCACGCCCGTGCCCTCGCGCGTCATGCGGTTGGGGCCGGTGAGCCTGGCATGCGAGACCGCCTGCACGTGCAGGAAGCGCGGATCGTTCTCGTTGACGGAAGCCGTCTCGTATTCGTCGTAGCCCAGCGCGTTCTCGCCCTTGTAGTGGCCGTGTCCCCATTCCGGATTCATGTAGCCGATGCCCGACATGTAGAAATTGTACCTGGGCGTGAGCTCCACGGTCCATTCCCCGCCCTCGGGGTCCGTCATCCCGATGGTGGCCGCCCTGGCGTGGCGGGTGCCGGACTTGAACGCGAGCTTCGAGCGGCAGGCGGCCATGTGGGTCGCGGGCTTGTCGCCCGCCTCGCCCATGACCGCGGCGGTGTTCCAGGACCTGCCGCTGGCTTCGGCGTTGTCGTGATAGAGCGTGAAGCGGTCCTCGAAATTGAGCGGCGCCCACAGCCAGTAGAATTGCGGCATGCGCGGGGGTGCCGCCATCTGCGGATCGCTCGCGCCGACGGGGCGCACGCCCCAGGAGCGGTCCCGCGTCCCGGCGAAGCCCGTGGCGTCGATGCGCCTGCCCTTCACCGACACGAAGCCCCGATAGGTGCCGTTCTGCGTGAGGCGGGTGTAGTCCATCAGCGTGCGCGGGCCCACGCGGTAGGTGAAGCGCGGTTCCTCCACCGGCGGCGCGCGGTGCCGGAAGATCACCTCGGCCTCGATGCCGTGATCGTTGGCGGCGACCTTCAGGCGCAGCGTCTTCAGGGGCTCGATCACCTCGATGGCGATGGGGCCCACCTCGGTGTCCATGCGCTCCATGCCGAGAAGGCGCGAGGCGTGGAGGTTGCGCTGCACGCCCTCGTGGATCACCGAGAAGGCGGCATCCATCACGTTCAGGTGCGGATAGACGCCCAGCGCGGCGGCGAAGAAGGTGTCGCCGCCGGCCGAATAGCCGTTGAAGAAGTAGCGGTCGTAGAAATTCCGGTCCGTCCCCGCCGTGGCGACCGGCTCCGGCAGCTGATGGATGGGGAAATCGTCGCCTTTGCTGAGCATGGAGTCTCCTCTTACCTCCCCTTGCGGGAGGTCGAAAAATGCGAAGCATTTTTCGGGTGGGGGCCCCCGCCCGAAAAATCTTCTCGCCATGCTCGAAGATTTTTCGACCTCCCCGCAAGGGGGAGGTCGAATTTTGTGGGGGCGTCGGAGCGTTTCCCTTACGGCAGCTCAGTGCATCCGGGCGGCGCGGCGGGCGGCGCGGCGGGCCTTGCCGCGCTCGGAGAACAGCGTGGCCGCGAAGGGCAGGCTGACGAGATAGATGATCAGCACGCCCGTCAGCGTCGACCACGGGAACAGCACGGCGGTGGCCAGCATCAGCACGCCCGCGGCGATGACGAGCCCGCGGAACTGCGGCAGCACATGGATGTGCTTGAGCGAGAGCGTGGGCACGCGGCTCACCATCAGGGCGCTCATCAGCGTGATGATGGCGGCGGAGGTGAACGGGCTGACCAGCGCCTTCTCGGTGAACTGGAAGGCGAGCAGCATGGGAAGCAGGATCAGGCAGGCGGCGGCCGGCGTGGGCACGCCGCGGAAATAGGGCTCGGGCGGCGCCTCGGGGTCGGGATCGACGCTCTCCACGTTGAAGCGCGCCAGCCGGATGGCGCAGCAGACGCAGAAGGCCAGCGTCAGCGCCCAGCCCGCGCCATGCAGCTGCGACAGCGACCAGGTGTAGACCAGGATCGCCGGCGCGATGCCGAAGGAGACCAGGTCGGCCAGCGAATCGAGCTGCGCGCCGAAAGCCGACGCCGCCCCGAACAGCCGCGCCACGCGCCCGTCGAGAAGGTCGAACACCGCCGCGCAGATGATCGCGACGACGGCGGGCTTGTAGAGCCCGATCAGCGCGAAGCGGATGGCGGTGGCGCCGCAGCACAGGCCGAGCAGGGTGAGCCCGCTGGGGATGTAGCGCCGCATGGGGAATTCCTCGCGCAGCACTTCGGCGGTGCGCCCCAGCCTTGCGCGGCTCATCTCGGTCATGCGGGTCATGAGGACGGGAATTCGGCCAGCACGGTCTCGCCAGCGCGGACGTTCTGCCCCTCTTTCGCCAGCGGCCTGGCGCCGTCCGGCAAATAGATGTCCACCCGGCTTCCGAAACGGATGATGCCAAAACGTTTGCCGCGCCATACGCGCTGTCCTTCCTTGAGCTCGCAGCCGATGCGCCGGGCGATCAGCCCCGCGATCTGCACGAGCACGACATCCGCCGCCCCGTTTTCCGGCGTGCCTGCGACCGCCCAGTCGGGCCTCAACCGGATCGACTGGCGCTCGTTCCGCACGCTCGCCTTGTCGAAGCTGGCATTGAAGAACGCGCCGGGGCGGTAGGCAAGCCTCATGACGGTTCCGTTACAGGGGATTCGGTTAACGTGGACATTGAAAACGTTCATGAAAACCGAAAGCCGCAGCCTTTCGGCCCCGCCCAGGCCGAGTTCCTCGGGCGGAACCGCGGCCACGGGCTTGAGGAGCCTGCCGTCGGCCGGGCAAATCAGAAGGCGGTCCCCCGGCGGCGGCACCCGCTGCGGATCGCGGAAGAACGCCACCACCCAGAGCGTGACGGGCAGGAGCGCAAGGCCCCACCAGGCCGCCAGCCAGAAGAGCCCGGCGTTCAGGAGCGCCGCGAGCGCGATGTACGGCCAGCCGTCGCGATGGATGGGGATCCGCAAAGGATGCTCTCGTCTTCCGAAGCCGCGCCGGTCGCGGGCAGGACGGACCCTGCGCCGCCCGGGGGTCGCGCCGATTAGGGCCATTGGCCCAAGCGCGCAAGGAAAAAGACGCGCGCGGGGAAAAAGGTGACGCGCCGGGAAAAAGGTGACGGGCCGGGAAAAAGGTGACGGGCGGGGCGGGCGGACGGTTGCGGCCCCACGCCGCCTCGCGTAGTTTCCGCCGCCCGAACGCACCCCAGGGCGGGGGCGCACCGGAAGCCGCCTTAGCTCAGCCGGTAGAGCACCGCATTCGTAATGCGGGGGTCGCGTGTTCGAGTCACGCAGGCGGCACCAGGACTTAGCTCCCGGCGAGGATAGCAAAGTCTCGCAATAGTCTCACCACTAAAATTCCTAGCTGAGTCGAAACGCCGCTCGGGCGTGGGAGTGAGACTAATTTTCGGGGCTGAAATCGGCATCGGCCGTCAGCGATCGATCGCAAAATCTTCGAGCCCGGCGCGAAGCCACGGAGCCGTCAGAAGGTCCGGCTGCGGGGCCGTCCCGTCCGGCGCGATGCTCTTGAACAGGAACAGCGGACTGCTCTCCGGCGCGAGCTTGCGCATGATTTCGGTACAGCGGCTTTCGGAGGTCGTGACGGTCAGGACCAGCAGGTTCGGAACGCCGAGGCACGCCTTCGGCGCTCCTTGCTCGATAATCGTCCGATACCCCGCAAGCTTGGCGAGCATCGAAGTCTGACGGCCATCCGAACGCGCAATCGGCATTGTCCCGCGATCCGCCTCCAGCGCAAAGAAGCGATATGCCTTCCTGCCCTCGTTCAAATATTCGAGGCCGAACAGCGCATCAGGAACGATCGTTACGTTTCCGGTCGTCAAGCAAAGCGGCGCTACGCCTTCTCGCACAGGCGCTCGCGCAAGAATTTCGCCCCAAGGGATGAACCGCAGCTCTGGCTTCTCTCGTGCCGCCAGCTCGATAGAAGCGACCGCCGCGCAGATCATGACGGCGTGCTGGAACTGCCGCTGCGCCTCACGCGATAGATATGTGCGAGGCGTGGAGGCCCTGCCGCTCTCTAACAGCGCTCGCCGCCCGCCGCTCCCCAGCTCGTATACCGCCGGCCGATACCGCGCTTCGGCGAACCCCCACTGCTTCTCCGGCCGGTCCAAGAAGCCCTCATGGAAGAGACTGCCGAGCCGCTCCTTGAACCGGGTCTCAGACGCGCCACCGACGAAGGCGTGCAAGTACACCGAATTGAGATAGCGATAGTTCGCAAGCGCCTCGAAGATGGCTAGGTCACGGGTGGTGAGCGCGAGGCGCTTGTCCGAGGGCGTTCGCTGCATGCGTGAGCGGCGCGGTGTCATGTGGCCTTGATAGCGTCAAAGGCCGTCGCAGCAAGTAGGCGCGCTCGTGATGTAAGGCGCGCTTATGAGCTATCAAGTTCAGCCATGTAACGGCGTTACCCGCCGTCCGCCAAAATAAATTGTGATGACTGAACTTCGCGCATCACGCGTGAGCAACGATGCTGATCGCTACGCGCTCGCGCACGGTTACAGCGCCGCGCCGTGTCTATAGCTGCCGTGTCCTCCATCGGAGGACACGAAATGAAATCTCTCAGAAACAAAAGCGGAAAGACGTGCGCCGATCAGCTGCTTCACGGCAATTGCCTGCAAATACTAAAATCGTTGAACGCGGAAAGCATCGATCTGGTCTGCACTGATCCACCATATGGGATCGGAATATTCGGGAGCGCTTGGGATGCGTTCAAGCGCACTTCCGCCGAGGCCTCTTTTCAGACGTTCATGCGTTCGGTCGCCGCTGACTGCCTTCGCGTACTCAAACCGGGCGCGTTCATGTTTTTCACCATGACCCCTCGGCAGGACTCGCTCGTACAAGCGCTTCAGGGCGTCCAGGACGCCGGCTTCGTGACCAGCTTCTCCTCGCTCTACTGGACCTATGCGAAGGGATTTCCCAAAGCGATGAATGTGGGCAAGTTGCTCAAACAGCGGTCCAAGCAAAAGCCGACGCGCGATATGAAACACGCGGCGAAGCTCGCCGGCGCGTATGCGGGGTTTCAGCCAAAGCCGGTGGTCGAGGTGGTGGTCGTCGCAATGAAGCCGCTCGCGGAAGGGACGTACAGCGACCAAGCGCTACTGAACGGCAAAGGCGTGACCTGGCTCGACGACTGCCGCATCCCGTCTGATGAGCCAATCACGATCCGCCACGGCCGCAACGGCGCGTTTGCTGGTGGGCATCCTACAAGCAGTCGCGACGAGACATATCGGAAGAGCACGCGGCCGCGGTTCCCAGCCAACTTGTTGGTTTCCGATAGCGCGCTGGGAGAGTATTCTCGTTTTTTCTCGCTCGATAAGTGGGATCGCAAGATTCTGCCGTTTCTTCCTGCGCCAAAGCCGAGCAATCGCGAGCGGAACTACTCTCTCTCCGACGGCGAAGGCGTCAAGAACACCCATCCCACCGTCAAGCCGCTTTCCCTGATGGCCTATCTCATCACGCTCGGCTCCCGGCCGGGCGACGTGGTCCTCGACCCTTTCCTCGGATCGGGCACGACGGCGCTCGCGGCGAAGCTCCTCGGGCGGCGGTACATCGGCATCGAACGGGAGAAGAAGTACCTCTCCATTGCCCGCGCGCGGCTCGCAACTTCCTGAGGATTACCGGCCCCTCCATCTTGACTTAACTCTCCTTGGAGACACCCTCAGGTTCATTTGGAGGGGCCATAATGCAATTGAAAATTCAGCGCTCGCAGCGGGCGGGCGGTCTCATGGGCGGTGCCGTATTCTTTTGCCTGGACGTACGCGCGGACTACTCGCCCGAGGAGAAGCACAACATCCGCCGATACGCGCTCGGCGGCCAGCTAGTGTACAGCAGCCATGCGGCGAGGAAGCACTCAGCGAACGCGGACGCCCATCTGGAGCGCACCCAAAGCGGCACCGCCGGCGAGCGCTGGGCTGGGCTTGCGCGCGGCACGCTCTCTCACATCCTCTCGCGGCTGAGCCTCAACATCAGCATCGCGAGCCTCGGCCGGGGCCATCATATCGAGTGCCGGGACCTCCAAGAAATGCTCGACGCCGAAGACCTCGTGCGGGGCGCATGCAAGAACGTCACCAAATACCTGGAGGTGGCATCCAGCTTCGACGGCAGCGAGACCGTCATCGAATACGATAAGGGCGAGGAACGCATCCACATCGCCCAGCACGCCCCTCCGCTTCTCGACTATGAGCCGAACGCCGAGGGCGTGTTCGAGGCACGGAAGAGGGCACGCCTCGGGCCGGAGGCCGTGCTCATGTTCGCCATCGGCAGGACTATCGGCCGATGGTGGCGTCGCGGCGAGACGGCCGTGATTGCCTTCCTCAAGACCCAGGGCGTGAACGCTTCTCCGCGCGCGTATCGCATCGGCGTCGCTGTGCTCGCGGCGGGGCTCGCGGCTCTTATGTGGTGGCTCTTCTGATGGAGCCGCAGAAGCCGCCGGTCTTCACGCCCTTCCTGCGGCGCTTCACGGACGAGAGGGCGAAAGACCTCTCCGACACCGCCGCGCTCTATGCCCGCGTCCGCAAGCTCCACGCCCGCTCCCGCTTCGCGACTAGGGACGGCGAGATCGAGATCGGTGCGACGATCTGGCGGGAATGCCGGGACTTGATACCTGAGGAGTTGAAGTCCCCGTTCCATGGCGCGATCCGCTGCGTACTCGCTGAGGAGCGCGTGATCTTCGAATTCCCCAAGCTCGATCCAAAGAGCGCGCACCTCTCGCTCAAGGAAGCGTCCGATCTGCGGCACTTCCTGCGTTCCAAAGAGCACTTCCATACGAATGAAGCGCGCGTTGTGGAGCTGCTTGCGCGCGGTCTCGGCACCATCTTCCATGCCGTCGCCGAGCATCTGCCGCAGATAGAGATGCCGACGCCCTTCACCATCCCGCTCATCCTCACGCTCCCCGAGCCGAAGGCTTTCCTCGACAATCTCATCGGCGAGCTGTGGCAGCAGCCCTACATCGATGCGGGCCTCTTCGTGGAGGTCTCCCGCCAAATCTATCTCAATATGTGCCGCATCTCGGGCATCGCCGACCCGTATGATCCCAAGAAGCCGTTCAAGCGCGTCCAGGACTTCGACGGCTCGATCACGGACGCCGTGGACGAGTATCTCGGCGGCACGCCCTTCCGCGATCTCCTCCTTGCGCCCGTCCCACTTCGCTTCTCCTATGAAGACCGCTTCAGTCATATGCATGTGCTTGGCGGCTCCGGTGCCGGCAAGACGACGCTGCTGCAGAACCTCATCCTCCACGACCTCAAATCAGACAACCCGCCCGCGCTTGTGATCGTGGACAGCCAGGGCGATCTCATCAGCAATCTCTCGCGTCTCGCGCTCTTCGATCCTGATACCGGCTCGCTCGCGGACCGCTTCCTCCTCATCACGCCGAAGGACACCAAGCACCCGCCCGCGCTCAACATCTTCGACGTGAATCGCGACCGCCTCGGTGCCTATGACGAAGCCGCCAAGGAGCAGGTGACGGCGGGCGTCATCCAGACCTTCGATTATCTCTTCGCCGGGCTTCTGGGCGCGGACCTCACGGCCAAGCAGGGTATCTTCTTCCGCTTCGTCGCCCGGCTCATGCTCGCGCTCCCCGAGACGATGGGCCGCACGGCTACCATTCTCGACATGCTCGGCCTCATGGACGACGTGGCTCCGTTCAAGGAGGCCATCGAAAGCTTGCCGCCCATCCAGCGGCAGTTCTTCGAGCGGGATTTCCCGAGCAAAACCTTCGTCCAGACCAAGGAGCAGATCCGCTATCGCCTCAATGCGATCCTGGAGAACCCGACGCTCGCCCGCCTCTTTACCGCGCCCAAGACCAAGATCGATCTCTTCGACACCCTCAACAACGGCGGGATCGTGCTCGTCGATACGGCCAAGGACTTCCTCAAGGGCTCGTCCGGGCACTTCGGCCGCATCTTCATCTCCCTCGTCCTTCAGGCGGTGCTGGAGCGGGCGGTGATCCCGGAAGCCGAGCGGCGGCCGGTATTCCTCGTGGTGGATGAGGCCGCCGCCTACTTCGACACCAACATCGACGACTTCCTGACCGAGGCCCGCAAGTACAAATGCGGCTGCGTCTTCGCCCACCAGTTCCTGGACCAGGCGACCTCCTCACTCCGGGCCTCCTTGGCCGCCAACACTGCCATCAAGCTCGCCGGCGGCGTCTCGACCGCCGATGCCCGCGCGCTTGCCCCCGACATGCGCACGACGGCCGATTTCATTCTCAGCCAGCCCCGGCTCCACTTCGCCGCCCACATCCGCAACGTGACGCCCGGCGCGATCTCCATGCCGGTGCCGGTGGGCGGGCTGGAAGCTGAGCCGAGGCTGTCCGGCCAGGCATATGAGCGGCTGCGGGAGCGAAACCGGAGGCGGGTGGCGCTCGACCGGGGCGAAGAGAAACAAGGCTCCCGGAGCCCGCCTGATGCGGTCATCACTCCGCACGCGCCCGGTCCAGCGGTAACGCCGAAGCCATCGGCTGATCCGACCGCGCCCTCGGAGGACTGGTGAGGACGACCGAGATAAGCAAGTATTGGCGGCAAGCGATATTGAGATCGAAAAAGTGTGCGTAAGCGGCCTTACAGCCGCATTTCATTGTGGCGATAGAGATGGAGGTAGCCATGGGTGCCCTTAGTCTTTGGCAATTACTTCTCCTGCTCGCTCTAGGTGGGTTGATTTATTGGCTGATGCGCCGGTCTCCGGGGAGCGGAAGCGCGTCGTCCATTCCATCGGGGCCTACAAGCAGTCAGTCAACCGCACAGGTTAGTGCGAGCCCACGGCTTGCGTCCGCTCCCGACCATGGCGCATCGGCCCATCTGTCGAAGGATGGAGTGAGCCCGGATGCAGTTCTGCGCTGCATAATCCAGACGGGAGGTCCCGACCCTGACTTTTTCGACGGCATGCTGGGTTCGTATCGCGAACAGCAGCTTCTCCGCATCCTCATGCAGAACGACGAAGACGACGATCCAGACGGGTACTGGCGGAGCTGGGACGTGCCCTGGTCGGAGATTGTCGAGGTGATCCGGCGTGAACGGAGTACGCCTGTAGTCGGGACGAACACACGGCAGGCAGACGGCACCTACGCGAGAAGAGGTCCGTACGTCCAAGCGCGCCTCTACAAGATCGGACGCGGGATCGAGTGCCGGCTGCTTGACCAAGACGACGAGGACATGACCCAAGGCCGGCCCTACGAATGGCTGAAAGCCAATATCGGGGACAGTGGCGTCCGATTTTCCAGGGACACGCAGAAGAACCCCCAGTACGGCGACGACGGAAAAGATGAACTGGACGGCTACGCCCTGTATGCGAAAGAGAGATCGGAACGGGAGGTCGATGAAGCCGCTGCGAAGCAGGCGCTGCTGCTTGCCCCGGCAAACGTGGCCGATCTGCTCGCGAAGCGGCCGGAGAAGGTCCGAGAGTATAGGTCATCTCAGAAATTCAAAGATGACCTAGCGAGGCGATTTTCGAACGTCCGCGAGAAGCAAGGCGGCATCGAGCCGGCGCACGTCGAGTATGTGAACAGGGTCATAGACTTGGCGCTCGCCGGGGCCATCCCCTACCGCTATTGCAGCATGTTCTTCTACGCCAACTTCGGTACGTCCGGATTTCCGGCGTCTGCGGAGCTCAAAGCAGACCTCGCGGGGGTTGTCCGGCTCATGCTGCAATCGCTGCCCTACCTGGAAAGTGAAAAGCACTAAGAGCGCTGGCAGGTAGCGAAGCGGTAAGGGCGGGTGGTTGGGTTATATGGATGGGAAGTATTGAGCAGGTGGATAGAAGTCGGGCGGGAAGCTCGCGTGTGGATGCGTCTAAGCTGTTGAAATCACGTTGTACTTTCGATCCGAAACGAGGATAGGCGTGGGGACGCCGTGTCGCCCGCCGTATCCCCAAGCCAATCGCCGCGCGTTTCGGCAAAAAAGGGGGACCGGGAGCGACCCGGTCCCCGAACAAGCCCTTGAAGGAAGTGTCAGTGGGTTAGTGTCCGTTTCGCGATCTAGCGATGCGAACGCCGATCCATTCGTCCACTTCGGCGAGCAGCCAGGCGACCCGATTTTGGCCGAGCCGTATCCGCTTGGGAAACTGCCCTGCCGCTTCGAGCCGCGCGATGTGCTGACCGGAGTAGGGAATGCCGCACTTGGTCTTCAGCTCCTTCTTGGAAACGAGCTGCTTGTCGTACTGGGCCATCGAGAACTCCCTCGAAAGGGAGCGTCGACGCCCCGGTTGCGAAAGCCGCACGTGGGCAGCGGAAAATACCAATAGAAAGACGCGGCGTCGACAGCCCCGATGTTGTTTGGCGCGCAAAATAAATACCAGCCGGACTGCGGCTGGTTTGTTCACGCGAGACTTCTACAATCTGGCCACGACGATATGGCTGCCGCGCGACCACCTTCCGTCGAATTGCTGCAGCAAGGCTGCCTGTCCTGAGCGCGAAGGGCGAATCAGGGGATACAGATGAAGCCCTGTCCCGGTCTCCAAATATTGGGCTGCGGAAATAGCGTCGCGACCACGTAAGAAGTTGGGATGACGACTTCCCAGCACTAACAATTCGGCGACGTTCGCCAAGCGATAGTGTCGTTCACGCAATAGTATTTTTAGCATTGCGGTATCGACGTTGTCTTGAACAACATCGCACACGCTAACCGACACACTTTCGGGCGTCGAGAAAATTTGGGGGAAATTTCCGTCGTCAATTCGAGAGTCTGCTGTCGTGAAGGAGTTTACGGCGGCGAGTGCGGCAAGTGTGGTGTTGCCGCGATATGGAATGTTCAATGCGAGAAGTTGGGTAAGTTCAATGGCACTATCGTGCGATGCTAGGCGAGAGCCGGGCATTGTTGGCGCTCCACTAGATATCCGCTGTCGGCGGATGCGAGCACACACGTTGGGAGTGAGCCGACTCGAGCCAATAAGGAAGCCCAAATTGGCAAAACTCGGCTCACGCCCAACTCGCCCTACGTCAAATTAGCACACTATATATAATGTGCAATATCGTACGTATCCTGCAAACCACTATGTCGGCAGCCGTGTTCATCAGGTCGCTGTGGGATGCGTGCACTAGTCAAGAAGTTGACATGTCCGCCATGGGATGGTCACGATCATGATCGCCAGGCTTGAGCCAGTACTGAGCGCGGCCTATTGAGCAAGTATCAGATTTCAGACCCAATCTTAGACGTATGGAGATTTGTCTTGGAAATAAAGTGGGGGCGAAATAGACAACGAAGTCATAGCAATGAAATCGAAGCTCCGGCTGGATTTGTTCGGGGATTGCTCGGCAACCGTCATGCTCCTTTCATTGTCGCGCCGTTGCTGGCGACAGTTTTCGGTCTAGCGCTTTTCATCGTCATATATTGGCACGACGGCATCCTGAGATCTCTCACCGCTTTTTCGTCTGACGTATTGAGAACCACAGCCGTATTTTCGTTGCTTGCGATAGGGGCAGCGCTCGTAATTTCAAGTTCCTACATCGACCTGTCAGCGATGGGGGTCGCGACGGTATCCGGGGTCATATTCGCCGCAATATTGTCTCACTTCGACTCGGTGAACGTCTGGTCTGTAGGCCTGGCGACGCTCGCGTCGCTTTTCTTCTCTCTGCTGTCCGGATTTGGCGTGTCGTTCAGCGTCGTCAACCTTCGAGCGCCACCGTTGATCTTCACATGGGCCATCGGGAGCATTTATGGCCTCATTGCAATATTGCTCACGTCGCTAGCGGCCGACCGGGTGGCGCACAGCGTAGCAGGTGTCCCGCTGCATGATCCCGTTTCAAGGACTTTCTGGCAACCAACCGGGTGGGGCTTCTATCTGTCGATCGCGACGGTACTAGGAGCCCTGGTACTGATTCTTGGCGTGGACCTGGCGCGACGCGCTTGCGCAATCGGAGCAAATGAAACCAGTGCAGTATACGCGGGGGTATCGAAGCGGCGTACTCTGTACGAATGCTTTGTCATCAATGCGTTGCTCGCGGGGGGAGCGGGAATATTAGAAATTCCAGCTCTAAACTCAGAAGCATCAACAGGCGATCTGATCGGCAAGGAGCTCATACCCATCGCTATCGCTGTATTGGGCGGCACGGCGCTCACCGGAGGTTACATCAACCTTCTCTCTGTGATCGCCGCTGCGATATTCTGGGCAGTTGCGGAACTCATTGGACCGCAGTTGCAGACCTACATTCCCGAGCTATCAGGTGCGGAAGTCGGGAAGATATTATTCTTTTTCCTCTTCGTATTGGTCGTGTTGGCTTTCGGGCGGTTCCTAGGTCCGCCACTACCCAAAATCTATGCAAAGAAGGAGGGCACCTAATGTCCAAATGCACTTTTCGAACCACCACCGCAGCGTTGTGTGGGCTTTTCATGCTCGCACTAAGCGCGCAACCTCTCAGCGCGGCGCCCCCCACCGATGTGCGGAATGGAGTCGTCCTATTCGTCGCCAAAACCTTTTCAAATCCCTATTTCCGCGAAATGCGCGATGGCATTCAAGCCGCAATACAGTCGGACACAAGAATTCGTGCCGAAATGACAGCAGGCACTAAGGAGGACGACGTCTCCGGTCAGCGGGCGATTATCGAAAGCTACCTAGCACGGGCATCGGGTGCGGGTGGCTACAACCTCGTCGGCATAATCTTAGCCCCCGCGGCCTCAAATACTGAACTGACTGATCTTATTCGACGAATGAACGACATGCGCATTCCTATCGTGGTGTTGGATACAGCGATAGCGCCAAGCGCGTTATCTCGCGACCAGGCTCACATCACTAGCTTTATAGGCTCAAGCAACATTGATGGCGGAAGATTGGCAGCAAATATGATTGCGGCTCGCGTGCCGCGCGGAGGAAAAATCCTCCTCTTAAACGGGGTCCCAGGACAATCCACCGCTGCTGACCGACGGGCGGGGTTTCTCTCAAGATTAAGCGAAATTCGACAACAACATGGACCTGCATACGAAGTTAGAGAGTGGACCGCAAACTGGACGCAATCTGAAGCCCTGGTCGCGACCAGCAGCATTCTATCGAGTGGCGACAAAATCGATGCGATATTTGGAGCTAACGACCAAATGGCGCTCGGAGCAGCGGAAGCGGTTAGATCATCTCCACGCCCCCTTGCTTTTCAACCTGTCATCGTCGGGTTCGATGCCATTCCCGAAGCACGAGACGCGGTCCAGAAGGGCACGTTAAGTGCAACAATTGCACAAGATCCTAAAACTATGGGTGCCAAAGCGATCGCGGTCTTGGAGGCTACGTGGAACGGTAGCCCGGTCCAGCCAGTCTACACGATACCGGTAAAGCCAGTGGTCCGAAGGTAGGCGTTGATGGTGAACCACCCCCTCTTTGAAGTGGCTCCCTTTGAGCTGGGAATATTGGGCCGTCCGCCATTTTTGAAAGCGCCTAACGGACTAATATTACCGGAAAAGGGCACATACACGCTTGAAGGAGACAATCAGAGCGGAAAGAGCGTTACCGTCAGGCTGCTGACCGGAACCCTACCTAGGACGCTCAAGCCAGATGCGCTGCCAACAATATCAATTGCCGGCACCGGTTCTTCCATACCCCGGCATCGAGAAGCTATCGATCGCGGGATAATCGCAATATTTCAAGATGACGAACTAATTTCGTCGATGACCATCTATGAGCACCTGTTGCTTCGGCACACTGTGACCGATCCAAAGAACTTTCTCCACTATTTGTATAGAGTTCTATTCTTCACCCTTCATCCCATCACGGCGTTTGCGCACTTCATCGATTTCTTGCTTCCCGACCCAGCGAGAAAGCAGTTTGAGCGCCTCATACCACGCTTCATAAATTGGCGGCACGCACGGGAGCTACGCGAACGCGCCGAGAAGCTTCTGGAAAGTTATGGGTTCGACCCAAAATCAATATTGGACAGCGTTCCGAAAGATCTATCGGCGGGAGCCAAATCGATAGCCAAGCTCGTTGCAGCACAGCTCTACCAAAATATCAGGGTACTAATTTTAGACGAGGCGTTCGCCAATCTTCAGCGGGATGTGTGGCCGTTCTTGGTCGACAGTCTCAGAGATTGGGCTCTCAGTAGCAACGTCGCAATATTGGTCATATCGCATTCTGATAGCGAACTGCTACGTTGGCAGCCCAACATCAGGTTCGTTATACAAAGAACACAAGAGGACGGCCGCGACATCGGCGTTTTGGTGGAAGTTGGAGCCGCCGGCGTTACCATGCGGCATGGGGTCCCGTCGCGAAATCAATCCTTCCCGGTCTTTGAACATCAACCGAAGTTAAAGCCGGCTCACATTCCCTACGTCGATCTATGGAGTTACGTCGGCTTGGTTCAAGGCTTCGTGTTCCTTGTACTTGAACCGTTGAAGGACATACCCGCGACTCAGAACCTCTTGAATTCTATAAGTGGCGCGCCGGTGCACGCGCTTTCCATCAACATCGTTGAAGGTGACGACTGCACTAGCCTCTACAAAAAGTATGCAGCAGACATCCTGAAGTTATGTCCAACCGAAAACTTCGCTTTGGTCGCTATTGGCGGCGGCCTATGCTTGAATTTTGTCGGATTTCTCGCATCAACGTTGCATCGTGGTCAAATGCCAACGATCCTCGTTCCTACGACTCTGCTAGCTATGGCTGATGTGGCTGTCGGCAGTAAGACCTCCATAAACCTGGGTTTGGGTTCGGACGCCGACATACCCGCTCCGCTAAACGTAAAGCATACGGTTGGTACGTACCACAATCCCAAAGCCGTTCTGTTGGATAAGAGGTACCTCGAGAAGCTACCGGACGCAGAGATAAAAGTGGGGCTGGTGGAATGTCTAAAGCACGGCCTATTGCAAGATAGCAAGTTGTTCGAACACGTAGCAGCCTTGATGACTCAGTCGACAACTGTTCGCGCTGAGGCCTATGACGTCGCGACACAGACGCTAGCCCTCAAAAGCGATACGCTCGAAATCGATCCTTGGGAAACAAAGTACGGGCGAATTCTTTTGTACGGACACTTGCATGCCCACGCGATCGAACGCGCTACGAAAATGAGTGTATCGCATGGAGTAGCGGTGTTGTTGGGAATGATTCTCGAAGCACGCCTTACCTCCAATTCGAGTATAGAGAACGCGCTGTGCGCGATCGTGGCACAATGGGGTATCCCCGTCGCGAGCGAATTCATGACCTTCGATCTAGCTGTCATGGAGAAAATCTATCGCTCCAGCAACAAAGCAATCTTCCGTCAGGACGACGGGTTCAAAGTGCTCTCGGTTGGCGATATTGGGAAGTTCGGTCTCCAGCGCATCCGCGATTCCATCGCTCGGGAACACCGTCTCGGCCACGTCGATTTCGACGACTTTGCCAATCAGCAGGTCTCTCAAAATGAGATGACTGTAGGTTGGACCGAGATACGCGCATCATATGGCGCCATCAGGGAGCGCCTCCGAGCACTCGCGCCATCTATAGCCGCTACGTAGGTGGTACGAGATCATGAACTCAAAAAAAGCCCAGTGGGTAAGCGTTCTCTCAAGGCTCCTCCTCGTGTTCGGTATAGTTGTTGTTGCGTACGACCTCGGTAGATTCTTTGGATTTCTTGGGAAGTGACTTCTCTTGAGGCGAAATGGGGCCTCACAATGCGAGACCATTCTGATGTTCAATCTTCTGGTAACGCGCCACACATCTGGGTGGAAGGGAAACGAATTCAAATACTCATCCAATCGCGTGCTCAAGAGTTATACAAAGAAGCATCTTTCGGATCGGTATGCTTCACTTGACGACAACGTCCTAAAGGAACTTTCCAGTTACCCGGTACTCTTCACGAGTGCGCATGGAGCGCACAGTAGCGCGCATATCGGTTGGATTAAGCGAGTGCGGACTAAGAATGCGGAAGTTCGAGTGGAGTATTTCTTTGATCAAGCGTTTTCACCCATCCCATTTTCTAGCGTATCAAAGCTTGACTGGGATCTTGACATCGACAAACGGGAAATGACTCTCGCTCATTGGGCGCTCAAAGAAGCTGACCTCTTCACGATTCTGCTTGAAGCAAACTTGATTTCTAGCGCTCAGTTCAACTTGTCGCGCGCCGGCAAGATCGCTGAAGCGGCAACTTCAACCGCAGATGCAGCTGGCTCGCGCATTCGCCCGGTCGTCTTCAGAATGGAACAGTTAGAAGTCGAACACGACTTGGTGGCCGTTATGATGCCTTTCACGACCGATTTGGAGGCTACTTTCTTGGCTATACGACAGGCTTGCGACACCAACAACATGCGTTGCAAACGCGTCGATCACATTTGGAACGCTAGCGAAATCGTCCAAGATATTTTTTCCCTCATTCGCCGAGCGTCGATAGTCGTTTGCGATCTTACCGGACACAATCCGAATGTCTTCTATGAAGCTGGGATTGCGCATACGTTGGGGAAAGATGTGATACTTATCACCCAAGAGGTGGCGAAGCTGTCCTTCGATATTCGGCATCATAGGGTGATCGACTACACGGCTAACCCGGGCGGGCTAGGTTCTCTGACCCATCGATTGGGTCAGCGTCTTCGGGCCCTGGCCGTGCAAACGCGAGCTGAAGCTGGGCGACATCCCGGGCATTGAAACTGTCCGCCTACGGTATTAGGCTCGTCCGCGCGAGTAAAAGAGCACGAAAGCGTAGTCATTTAAGCTACTTATCAAGCGGTCGCGCGGGGCGGGATTATGAAATTGTGGGAAGCTATTCTTCGTTTCTTTGGCTTTCGAGATCGCGCGTCGGTCTCGTACTATCCCTCATCTTTGGCATTTCAGGCGCTCGACGCAGATACGATCAAGGAACGTCTGCGACTCGCAAGTCGAGGAAAATGGCGCGGCCAGCGTAACGAGCCGCGATCGGACAGCACCTCCTGGGATGAGGTAGAGCAAGAAATTACGAACCTCATTCAAAACGAACACAAAAGCTCCATCGAGCAGTACCTAGGGCAAATGAAAACGTATTCAGCTCGGTTGGGTCATCTTGATTTGGAAAGCATCGTCACCGAAATCCGCAACCAGACCAATAGCGTGCTCGCCGATTTCAATGTCCGCGCCATGGAGGGATTGGACTACTTACAAACCCTGGAAAGCGAGCTTAAATCGGCAAAAGGAGACCTCAACAGTTTCCAGCAAGAACATAACAGAAGGCGGAACGCGTCTACCAAGGGGATGTTGTGGATCGCCGTATCCATCCTCTTCATGCTGATACTCTTTTCAGGAGAAATCTTCTTCAATGGCGAGATGCTAGGCGAGGGGCTTACCCAGGGATTGTCGGCCGGCATCGCCTACGCCATGGGCTTCTCGCTCATCAACATCATTCTCGGCGCTATCGCAGGACACTTTGCATTCCGCATGAAGAACCACGAACGCCTGAGCATTAGCGCGTGGGGTTGGACATGCATATTCGTTTGGCTTGGCCTTATTATACTTTTCAATCTCGGGGTTGGTCACTTCCGTGATGCGCTGAGCGGTGCGGATTGGGAAAATGCAAAAACGCTCGCAATCAGCTCTCTGGTCGCGCATCCATTCGTGCTTGCAACGTTCGAGTCCTACGCGCTTTGGGGCTTCGGTATGCTGATCAGCCTCTTAGTCGCGCTTGACGTGTACGCGATGGATGACCCGTACCCTGGGTACGGAAATATGACCCGCACTGCCAACCACGCCGTGCAGAACTTCATCGAGGGGAAAGACCAGATACGGCAGGACCTGCAAGCGTGGCGCGATGATGCAAAGAAGAACATGGAAATTTCGCACGAGAAGGCTAGCCGGTGGAAATCTGACTATGCGACCCTTACCTCAAGCATATCAGCTTACCGGCAAGCGTTAGTCGCGCACATCGCACATCTGGTCTCGGTCGCAAATCGACTCCTTGAGTTCTATCGCGGCGAGAATGTCAAGGAGCGCACGACCCCAGCGCCAGACCATTTTTCGAAACCATTCGAATTCACCGATGCGACCGTGCCGGAGGTGCCGACCCCAAAAGTGCTGACCGAAGAAAGAGTAGCTGAGCTTGCGCAAGAAGCCACGAAGTTGCTTGAAGGCGCCGTTGAAACGATCAACAGCGAGTATGTTGGCCATATGAGCCGATTCGTGACCATAACTGAGGTCTTGGCGACAGGCACGTGATGACAAGATATCGGAAAAAAATCGACCGGACTGCTCTAATCCTCATTCCGGTACTTGCATTGGTGGTGATAGCCGCTTTTGGTGGGCTTTGGTGGCTTGTTGGCGGTCCGTCCGTCTATGAAGGTGTGAACACCGACACCTTTTGTCGTACGACAGGCAAGCGGTCGATCACTGTTGTCGTCATCGACGCGACCGATCCTTTTACGCCCGAGCAAAGTCAACGCCTGCTAAGCGAGCTAAAGGTTCTGAGAGACAGTGTTCCGCGGTTCGACGCGATAGAGATTTTTGCGATCGACTCAAGCAAACCCGGAGGAGTTAGCGCGCCTTTATTAAAGGCATGCAATCCCGGAAGAGCTGAAGAGGCCGACAAATTCCGTGAGAATGCCCGAATAGTGGCAAAGAAATACGAGAACCTCTTCGACAAACCATTTCGCTCTGCCCTTGACGAAGTGCTCGCGAGCGCCACCCAGGAGCGGTCTCCGATTTTGGAAGGAATAGAAAATGCGACCGTACAAGCATTTGGCACGTCAAACGGCGACCCAGAATTGTCGAAACGATTGGTCGTAATTTCCGACATGCTCCAAAATACGGAAGATCTCTCTTTCTACAACGGAGGAATACCCACGTTTCCGAACTTCAAAGATAGCAACGCATATCGCCTTCATCGGCCAATGCTTTCGGGCGTTACCGTGTCCGTGTGGGAGATAAATCGAGCAAATCGGAACGTCAAAGCTGGGAAGCTTAGGCGGTCTGAAGTTGCCAAATTCTGGACCGACTACTTCACGGACGAAGGTGCAACGCTATCTGACGCATTTTGGGACGCTACCAAGATATAGCCATGAACACTGTGCGCCAATCAAAGTCGACGGGAGATCGCGTTTTATTCTTTGTGATCGTGGTTGCGGGGATTGTGGGAGCCATACTTCTTAAGACGTTTCTTACAAATTCGGCACGCATAATTTGGCCAATCGCCTTCGATCTTGCTCTCCAGCTTATTTACGCATACTGCGTACTAGCAATTCCCAGATTCTGGCTGCGGGAGGATCGCGCTGGCGACAGCTTCTACTACGCTGGGCTGCTGCTGACGCTGGGGAGCCTATCTCATACCCTTTGGCAATTCGGCGCTAGCGCGAGCTCTGACAGCATCGCTGTTATTTCGGGCTTCGGCCTGGCCTTGGCGACAACAATTCTCGGCCTAATTCTTCGCGTGCTTGTGCAGCAATTTCGGTCTGATCCATACGAGATAGAGTTTCAAGCGCGAAATGCTCTTGTAGAGGCGTCGTCCCGTCTTACCCATGATCTATATCGTATCGTCGATGAAATGCGTGGCTTTCGCCAAAGCATCAAGCAGATCACGGAAGAAAGCATAAAAGGCACCGCAGATTCGGCCATACATGCGATGGACGAAACCGCAACCAAGTTCTCGTCTGAAATCGAGACGCTGGTTCGGAACCTCAACAGCACCTTCGAGAGCTTTAAAGGGCACGCTCAGAACTTCGCTGACGTATCGGGTCAGACAGCGGAAGCACTGGAGAAGTTGGCGAAGCGCATTGAGCGGATCGAGCCTCCTGCAAATGTGGTCGAATATGTGTTCGGCCCGGCTCGCGATCATATGGTCAAAATGGCGGAGACCCTTACCGCAGCGGCCGGTGGTCAGAAGCAGCAGATCGAGCGCTTGGGAGAACTGGTCACGATTACGGTGAATGCCTTCGGCGGGCTGAGCAAGGCTGTCGCTTCAATGGAAGAGGGCGCGGCTCGTTCTTCCGAGCTATTGCGACGTTCGGGAGAAATAGAGGAGAAGAACGCAGCAATATCCGCCCAATTGTCTCAGATAACGGCGTCTCTAGCAGAGAACGCAAAGGCCCAAAGCGGCATTACCGAGAGCATGGACGGACTTATCAGAACGGCCGTCTCGAAGCTTTCCACTGAACTTGATCGGCTTTCAAATGCCGAAGAAGGAGCGACGGACAGAATTCGCAAGACATTCAACGAGCTTGCGGAGATCTCAAGTCGCCATCTAAATGATCTTGACGATCAGCTCGCACAAACACGTAGCGCTTCAAGAAAACTCGTGGAGGAGGTCGTCAGCTTAGCTAACCTGATAGCCGACAAGTTAGCCTAGGGAGACGGGATGGGCGACGAAAACGAAACGGCTAACGCAGACGACAGCGAATATAGAAGGGGCGTCGTACTCGGGCTAACGATGGCCGAGGTGACGATATTACTACTCTTTTGCCTTTTGTTAGCGTCCCTTGCTGTTCTTAGTCGCGCATCAAACCAGATTGCGGAGCTCAAAAAGCAGCATCAGCCTCAAACCCTCACTGTCTCCGCCTCCACCGCAAAGGTACTCGAAGCGGAGTACGGAGCAATACGCAGCCATACCGACATTGACGAGGATTTCGATAAGCTTTTCGCTGCGAAGCGGGAAGACGATCAGATTAGAGCGGTGCTAGCGAGTGCTGGCCTGTCATCTAATCCTAAGCACGATGTCCCGCAAGCCATACAGGATATCGTCAAAGTCAGCGTCGCAGGAAGGACGTTAGCTTCGGAAATGAAAATGTCTTCCGCGACACCCGAAGACACTATCAAGGCGATCAATATGGCTCGTCAGATTGTGAAGCCGGTTGCAGATGCCGGCGCGCTACCGAATTCAGATGCGGCGACCGATCCAAGCTCGGAACGCACCAGCCTCGCTCGCGTTCTGTGCGCCGACCAAGGTTCGGATGAAAAGCGATATGCCGAATGCGTAAAAAAAATTATCGATACGTCAGGTGGAAAGGGTTTGGAGTTCCAGTCGTGCTGGTGGGATAAGACCACGTCACCTTGGAAAACAAAAAACATTTACGACGTTATTCTGACAGATAGCGGCTTCGTTGTTCGCGACTTGGACCCTGGGACAGATGAATATCGTAGCCAAAAGCAAAACACGCTTCCGGTAGCCGGTATTAAGATTGGAGTCGAGGTGGACGAAACAAGCTTCCTGGCCGAAACACTTCCATTGCGGCTCTGGTCTGATCAAAACAAATGCCGCTTCTATGTCCGAGTGATTGATCAAACCGGGCCTTCCTCAAAAGAGATTTACAAGGCTCGGTTGTCGGCGCTCGAGGACAGATTTTATAAGAACGTTGCCAGGAAGTTAACTTTACTTGAAGGGCAATAGTCTTCCGATGGCAGCGCTATTCGAGGATCTGGAGCGAGCGATACGGAGAATTGGATCAAACGGACGCCGACGCCTTCAGGCAAAGCTAGCCGAGGCTACAGTGAGCGAGGCTGATGCTCCAGGCGCGACGACGCGGCAGTCGTCTGGCGTCTCCTATAGATCGACTTGGCGAAAGCGAATGGCCGGAATATTGACTGGCGCTTGGCGTCGGACAAGACAGTTTGCGAAGACCATGTGGAAATGATTTGGAATTGGGGTTCAGATGCGAACAGTTGGTGCAATTCTGGTTCTCCTCTTGAGCGTCGGAGTCGCGTCCGCCGCGGTCAAAACCGATGCGCAAATTCGGCAGATTATGATTGCACAATCGCTCTCGGAATATCCCGGGCCTTGCCCATGCCCCTATAACATCGCGCGAAACGGAAGTGTGTGCGGCCGAAGGAGCGCCTATAGCAGGCCCGGCGGGTACAGTCCGCTCTGTTACGCGCACGACATCTCGAAAGAAATGGTAGACGAGTACCGGCGTACACACCTTTAAGGGCCGCTACTATGTCACGTACCTCGTAAACTATTAGCACAACATTACCAGCCGCGGCGCGGGCGGACGTTTCTCTAATGTCAAGGACGTTCTTCTAGCGACTATTTGAATGCGAGCAGTAAACGGAATTCGGGGCGCTCGAGTTATACCGTATACTGATGAAACAATATGGCAGATTTTGTTTCAAAGGCGTCAAGGAAGTCAACAAGCAATATTGGACGACCTCCTGGATCGCGCACTAAGAGCCATCGCATGGAATGGTCTCTCTATGACGGTCGCGGACGGCGGAAATATCTGGTTCAAAGAGAGCGCGGTGCATTTTTGCGCGCAGCACTCCAGGTTCGGGGAAAAACCGCTAGCTTCTGTGCAGTGCTAACTCTAACGGGCGCGCGAATATCCGAGGTTCTCGCTCTGACCCCAGAGCGCATCGATGACGCGAATAGTGCGATCAACTTTGAAACTCTGAAAAGACGAAAAGGGGGCGTGATCCGCGCTGTACCTGTTCCCCATAATTTGCTGATGTACCTGGAAGCAGTTCATCGCTATCGCGAAGCACAAAAAGATCCCGCCAAGGCAGGTGTGAGGCTTTGGTCCTGGAGTCGGACCACTGCGTGGCGGCGTGTAAAGATGGTAATGAAGATGTCCGCTAACCCGGAATTTCTTGCAAAACCGAAGTCGTTGCGCCACGCCTTCGGGGCCGAGGCTGCGTCGAAGCTCGTTTCATTGACGTTGATCAAAAAATGGATGGGGCACGCAGACCTTAGAAGCACGGAGATTTACACGACCCTGCTAGGCCCTGAAGAGCGGGCGTTGGCGCGGCGGACCTGGAAAGCCACCGAAGCCCTCTTGCGTCCAAAGTTTCAGAATAGGGTGCCGCAACCGCTCAGAGCAAATGTGGAAAATCCCGCTTAACCTTGGCGGCAAGCTCGTGGCCTGGGAAGCGGTTTATAGCAGCCTTCCACACCTGGGACGCGTGCTCGATATCGCCGCTATTCCAGTAGGTGCCCCCGAGGTCAAACATGGCCAGCGCATAGTCGGGATTGAGGGCGAGCGCCTTATGGTAGGCATCGATTGCCTCAGGTGCGCGCTTGAGATTTGCGTATGCCGACGCGACTTGAAACCAGCTCATTGCATCAGGCTGGTGAAACTGAGCCTGCCGCAAAAGTAGCGGCAGGCTCTCCTCATACCGGCCAAGAAAGTTGAGCGCCGTCCCCAAACAATAGCCGTAGTGGCCACCCTCAAGGTCGTACGCCTTGCGAAAACAGCGCTCAGCTTCCGCCCAATCCCCTTCGTCTTGGGCCCAATGGCCCAATCGATCCCATGGCAGCGCGGCGTCATTTGCGTCGACGTGTGCTATGTGACGATCGAATTCGTCCCGAAATTCGGCGTAGCTCCTTCCCAAGTTCTCTCCCACCGAACGCAGGTAGAAGGTGGTCAGCAGAAGCTCTCGTCGGCCTGCGGTATGACTTGGATGCGCTCTGACATAGCGTTGCCAGAAATCGACGGCTTGCACGGCGTTTCCGGTCGTCGTGCGGCCGAAGCTAGCAACCAGCCGGGCGCACCAAGGCCAAACCCAGTACAAGCTGTCCGCTCGGCCTAATAGGCTGTTGATCTCCCGGAAGGCGGCGCGTCCATCGCCAAGATTGAAAAGGACGTTCGCACGCCAGCCGGCGACCGCCGACGTCTTGCCCTGGGTTCGCTCCGCAAAGACGACGCGATCGAAATGAACCAGCGCATCTTCATACTGGCCGATATGGACGTAGTGGTTACCCATGGCGTTGTGCGCTTCGGCGAGGTTCGGGTTCAACCGCAGAGCTTCAAGGTAGTGTTCAACCGCCTTCACTTGCTCACCGAGCCGCTCGAAACTCGTCCCGAGGTTCTTGTGGCACTGGGCCGCTAAGTCGGGGCTGTCCACAAAAGCCGGGTCGGTGAGCGCAGCTTCGTAGGCGAGCTTGGCCGATTGTTCGTCGCCAAGTGCGGAGAAGGCGTTCCCGATCGTGTAATGCAGGCTGCCGGCTTGGTAACGGCCGCCGTCAAGCTTGGATCGAAAGTAGCCGATCGCTTCCTCAATCCGCCGCGGATGTTGGCTCATGCTCGCCATCCCGAGGTTGATCTCAGCCATGTAGCAGGGGCCCATCGCGTCGCTACTAGCGCCGAGCGCTGCCGCAAATTTGTCGAATCCGGCGCTGATCACATCATCAGCATCGTGTTCGTAGAGCTCAGTCAATATTTGTCCCGCCCGCACCGGGTCTTCCGGGACATGGACATCTGGAACCGTCCCCAGAACTCGTCTGGGCAGATCCTCCGGGCGTGTCCCCGACTGTCCGATCCGCGAGTCGCGCGAAGACCTCGCCTGCGATTGCGCGAGCGCTGCGAGCTGGACGAGGCGGCCGATGGTCAACTCATCGACGAAGGAGACCGTCAGCGATTGCTGCTCGGTCCACGTCTTCCCGCCATGTTCATACTGGCGAAGGACGTTGTCGACGGGACAGATGCGCAGCGAGCCTGTTGGGATATGATAACAGGCGTAGAAGCTGTATCGCTGCATCAACAGGTAGTTCAGGTTGCTGCGACTCACTTCAACACTGAGCGATCCGTCCGCATTTAGTGCTCGCTCTGTGCCCTTAAGTTGGACCTGGACCCTGACATTCGTGGCTCGACCGTCGTCGATCACCTCGATCTGACAGTCCGTTCCATAGTCCTTTCGGTCTTCACCTTGAAGGATGAAGACGCGACTTTCCGAAAGGCGTCGCTGGAAGGCGATGATTGCCTCTTCCTCTATGGTGTGACTTCGGTCGCGGCGCGGTAAATCATCAAAACGGCTCATAGCAACCCATGTGCAGGCTCAAGCTGTATTCTACCGGCAAGCTTGGTACCGGCGTATCTATCGCGGCAGAGGTCCCCGAGTCTGAGGGTGCGTCAGCCAGCACAAATCGAAATGATGCACAAAGCGTCCGCATCTCGTGTTTACCAGGTGTTAGCCATGGCAAAAAGCAGAAGGGCTGCTTTCGCTGCCCGATCCTTAAGCCTTTGTTTTCATTTTTAAAACTGGAGCAGGCAAGGCAAATCGAACACTCGACCCTTACCTTGGCGAGGTTAGCGGAACTTATGCTCGGCGAGAGTTGCTAAGGCGAGGACTTTGGCGCGAAGCAGACCCAGAGATTGAAACAAAATCTGCCATATTGTTTCAATCGGGGGAGGGCGTCGTGCGCCAGGGTGTCCCGCGTGCGGCCGGGTTGGCTGGTCGCTTGCTATCGATCTCGGTTCTTGCGCTTGCGGTTGCTTCTTGCGGAAAACCCTCCAGCCAGACCGCTTCTTCGCCCTCGGGTCCGCCAGCGGCTCAGGCGACTTCCCAGGACGATACCGGCGAGGAGGCCATCGCGCTCGCCGAGCCGTCCTTCGTCTCCGGTGCCATGCTCCACCTGGGCACCGACGCGTACGACGCCTCTCAGAAGCTCGAAGCCTTGAACGGCAGCGATCCCAAGCAGACGTATGGGGCCGCATACGAAACCACGGACTACGCCCCCTGCACCGCGCCGGGAAGCGGGCAGATGTGGACGGCCACGCAGCCGGCCCAGGTCCAGTCCCTCTTCTTTCCAAGCGGCCAATCGGCGGGCGGTATCCCGTTTGCGGACTGGCTGGTGGATGAACGCATCATCGTGCTTCAGACCTATCCCATCACCTTTCCCAACTCCTCGATGCCGGACTCGGCGGGCGGCACTTCGCTCACCTACACCTGTGCGGTCGTCGGCGGAATCGTCGAGCGGTTCCGGCCCGGCGCTGATCGCGGCACGGACCGCCACCACGGCCTCGACATTCCGTTTGCCGCCCGCCATTTCCTCGCCTGGACGTATCGAAATCGGTACACCACGCAGATCGACGGAAAAGGAGACGTGAAGGTGTTCGCCGGCACCTTCACCTATGAGATGCGCCCGGTCCTGCCGGGCGTCTCCTTCCAGGGCCAAGGCACGGCCAACGTGAAGCTCATGTTCAACCCAGATACCGGCAAGTGGGACACGCAGTCCTTCGATCTCACCGATCCGGTGCCGGTGTTCAGCAATGAGCCGCCGCCGGAATTGAACCCTTGAGGGCGCTGATCCTTGCATGCGCGCTTGCCGCGTCGGCGGCAAACGCGGGGCCGGACGCGAGAGACAAGATCGCCGCTATAGAGCAGCTATTCGGCAATCCCACGACTCCTATCTGCGGTCGCATCTTCTATCCGAAGGACCATCCGCGCGTGTCGGTGCGGTTCTATTTTTCGCGCTCACGTATTGCGGTGGGCGATACGCTAAGCGGCATGGTTCTTTTCGATACCTCCGCCCGTGGCAGGCCGAATGCTGAGCTTCCGTTCCGAGACGTGGAAGATTGGCGAACCGGCACCCCGCTTCCGATCCCATCCTCCGAACGCACGGATCGCGAGCAGCAGTTTGCTGACGATCTCGCCCAGGTCCTCTCGGTGCTTTCGGACGAGAAGGACCAGCTGCCGGCGACGCTTCCGGCCTGCCCCTAGGATCGATGCCGCAGCTAGGTGAGCAGCAATTGGGCCGGTCTTTAGGTTCCGACGTGCCTCAGCTTGATGAGTGTGATTGCCGCGCGGCAGGACTGTACGACCATCGGATCGGGATCGGAGAGACCCTTCTTGAGAGCCCTTATTTCTTGAGGGCGTCCCATGGTTCCGAGCGCCATAGCTGCTTCGTGTCGCACCAGCGAGTTGTTGTCGGTAAGCAATGCGCGCCGAACGGTTGGAAGATCGCTCGCTTTCCCGATGCAGCCGAGCGCAAAGGCTGCTTCGTGTCTCACGAGAATGCTTGGGTCTCTTTTTAAAATCTCCACAAGAAGGCGTCGCGCGATCTTGGTTTTCGCGCTTGATATACGATGCATCACATAGAATCGGAACTCGTCATTGAGAGCGAAGTATTTCCTGAATAGCGTACCGAGTCTCCGTCCGCCCATGGCTTCATCGTCGGACGCGTTCAAGACTGTTGAGCACATATCCTCAACGAGCTTCGCGGATTGCTTTGTAACGAGAATTTTTGTCATGGGCATGCATTACTTTTTGCGCTTGGGTTTCAGCGAATTGCCATATTCCCCATTCTTGTAGTAGTTGAAGACCGAAAGTTTTCGACCTCCTTTGGCCAAGTATGGTCCGATATCTTCGAACAGTGATTTTGCAGTCGGTTGGCGATCGATATAACTTTTTACGAACGGCTCGGTGCAGAGAATGTGGTTCTTACCTCCGCAGGACATTACCCGCTCAGCCTCGATTATACCCCACCCACAAAGGTTAAGCTTGTCGTTCAAATCTCGATAAACGAAGCAGTATCCTTTGTTGATACCCATACGAACCGGAAAACTGCGATCCTTTAGCCTGTTCGAAATTTCGCCGGCATACTGGAGTACGTCCTTGTCGGATACCCGATCTTCTTGAAACCCGACGAAGTAGCCGTCGCCGGTCGGGCTCAAGACCGCGTCATTTTCGCCCATATCTTCGTCCCAGGTTACGGGATCGAGCACGAAATCGATCGCGCTTTCGAGTTCATGGACGGCGTGCTTGAATGATTTGTTGTTTCCGAGAGCCGTGAAGCTGACGATGTCGATCGCCAGAATGGTGAACTGACCCTCTTTCGCATGGGCCAAGCCCTTTTTCACTTTCTTGTACTTGAATGCAACCATCTAAATCCTCCTCACGGCTCCATTCGTACCGGCAGGTACAGCAGGACCGCACCCTTCGGTGCTGGGCAGGTGAAATCGACTAAGCATTCACAATCGTTCTTGGCGCGGATCATTGGAGTTTGACGTTGCCCGGTCAAGGATAGATATCGCCTCACTTAACCGATCCCTGGCTTTTAGGTCTCTAACCTCCTAGGAAGACAACAAAAAGGGCCTCGCTTGGCGAGGCCCGAAGGGTCAGCTGCGATTGTCCGCCGCCAGTGCGCCCAGATACTCCACCGCCTGTTGCGCCTGGCTGGCTGCGAGGAACACGGCGCGGGTGTCCGCCTCAAGGATCTGGAGCCAGGAGGCGAGGTATGCGGCGTGGTCCGGGCGAGGCCGGTTGGTGATGCCAAGGTGCGCGCACAGGAACGCAGCGCCGAGCTCCGCCACCAGCTCCTCCATCGCATAGGCCTGATCTCCGAACCGCTTGCCGAACTCGCGGGCAAGGCGATGGGAGGCTCCGGACCAATGCGTGAGCTCGTGGAGGAGGGTGGCGTAGTAGGTTTCGAGGGAGGTGGAGGTCGAGGAGCCAGTGAACCAGGCCCGGCTTGGCATCTCGATGTCGTCGAGGTCGGCGCGGTAGCGGGCGTGGTGAAAGCCGTGCCGGACCCGCGCGCCGGTCGCCGAGACGAACGCCTCGGCCTGGGCGTGCGGATCGAAGCCGGGCTCGGCGGGTAGATCGGGCGGCGTCCAGCCCTCGACTTGGGCGGCGTTGAAGACGTGGGAGGATTTGAGGACGAAGCGGCGGCCTTCGGTCTCGGGCTCGCCTTCAGGCTGGGGAAGGCCCTTGTAGAAGACGATGAGGGTGCCGCGCTCGCCCTTGCGGACCTGGGAGCCGAGCTTCTGCCACTGGCGATAGCTTGCCCAGTAGCCGGAAGCGTAGCCGCGCTTCAGCGCCCCGATCCACAGAGACACGACGTTGATGCCGCGATAGGGGGCGTCGGTGGCGGCGTTGACGGGCATCGGGGGGCTTGTATGCCAGGGCATCTGGAAGGTGCCCGCGCCCTGCTTGATGGCTTCGACGATCTCCTCAGTGATGGACTGATACAGGGTTGAAGGTACGCGCTCGCGCATGTGTCTCTCCTATCCATTGCGGGAGCGGCCGAGCTGATAGCTCCGCCGCTCCCGCCCGGACGCGAGAGATCAGTCCTTGCCCATGAGGGCGTAGTACGTGAGGGCGAGCGCGGCGGCGTCGAAGAGGGACTGGCGCGGGTCGATAGGCTGCCACGCCTTGCGCTTCCTGGGTTTGCGGTGATCGATTTGGGGGAGAACGGCCGCTACGGCTTCGGCGATTTCATGGCGGGTCGCGGCGGGCTCTTTCTTGAAGCGCGCGGCGATCACGTCGCGGCTGAAGACCGACGTGTGCAGGCCGTGCAACCGCGCCTGGTGGAGGAACTCGCGGCAGAGCGCCTGTATGCGTTCGTCGCGCCCGGCCGCGCCGCCTTCGAATTCCTCGACGACGAGCACGTCGGGCTCGTGCTTCTTGAGAAGGCGCTCGAAGCGCGGCAAGAGCTTCTGGTGCCGATTGGCCCTGGCGCTCACGATGCCCCAATCGACCGGCTCATGCGGGTTCTCGAACACGATCCAGCCAAAGCCAAGGGCGGTAGGATGGACGGCGAGAACAACCTCGCCCGTCGTGGATTTTGTGGTGGTCATAGAATGTGGGCGTTAAGCACGCGGGTCTCCAGTTCGTGGAGAAGGTCGAGCTTCTTCTGCGAAGTCGGATCGCCGCGTCCTGCTAAACACTCGCGAAGCGCGAAGGACCGATCCATAAGCGCGTTGCCCACGCGCCCGTAGAGAGCGGGGAACAGGTCCACGGCCTTTTGGCCGAAGATTAGTTCAAGCGCGATGAGCGCCGACGCCGAGACAACGCGCTCGCCGGTGTCGTACTTGCGTACTGAGGCTTCGCTCACGCCAAGCAGCCCCCCTAGCTCGGCCCACGTAAGGCCGTGCGAGAGGCGATAGGTTTGCAGATAAGATGGTCGGGTGCGCTTCATAGGAGTGCTTCGCCATGATTCCAAAGGTAGCGCGCCCATGCACGAACGCTATGGCGGACGCCTCGTCCTCCCGCGCTGTGGAAAACCTGACGCTCGGTGCCTAGCACGCACGCGCTCAAGGCCTCCTCAAATCCGCATAAAGTTCCGATAAAGCGCCTGGGCTAGGAAATCCCATACCGATAGGCGAGAGCCTCGACCTTCGGCCTCTCGCTCGCCGGCACGACGTAGATGCCGCCGCTCTTGTGCGTCGCGACGTTGAGGCGGGCGCGCAGCATGTATCCGATCCATTTCGGGGTCATGGGATGGCCGAAGGCGGCCTCGTGGGCCTCGTTGAAGAGGTCCGTGATCGCGCGAAGCAGGACGTGCCGCTGGTGCGAGGCGCGGAAGGCGCGGACAAGGGCCTCGGCCACCGCCGCTTCGGGCGTCGCGCGGCGCTCGCCCTTGATGCGGTCGTGCTCGGCAAGGAGCCAGGTCTTGATGCGGGTACGCACGACCGGATCGTCCACAAGGCTGAGAAGGGAGAGGGCCGTCTGATTAAGCCGAGGCTCGATCCCCTCCACGATCACGGACGGGTTGGTTGTGATCTTGAAGAACTCGCAGAAGCGGAAGTGGAGAAGGCGATTGCGTAGCGCAAGCGCCTCGCTCTTGAGGGCGTCGGGGAGCTGGATGGGGATGTCGGCGCGGAGCGGGCGGGTGCCGGTCTCTTCCGTGAGGAAGCGGCTTTCGAGCGCCCGGTCCTCGAAGCGCTCCCGCATGGCGATGATCTTGGGACCGAAGACCTTGAACGCGGCCGGATTGAACTCCTTATTGCGGTCCTGAACAGTGCGCAGAACCGGGAGGCCCTTCACAGTGCCGTTGTTGAAGATTTTGACGAGATCGGCCTTGGCGTCGCTATAGGGAAGGTCCGCCTCGTCCAGGATCAGGGTGCCGCCGAAGGCGTCCAGCGTGCGGAAGATCGCCGACGTGCTCGACGCGCCCGAGGCGAAGAAAGGGCGGTAGCAGATCGAGCCGATGGCAAGGAGCCCTCGGGTCTTTCCGGTCCCGTACTCGCCGCGCAGCCGCAGGTATGGCAGCTCGTTGAAGGCGTCATGAACCCAGGAGAGAAGCACATAATATGGAGCGATCTCCTCGAAGAGGGGAGACAGGTCCACGTACCGATGGAGGAAGGCCCGGATGTCCGCGAGCAGCTCCTCCTTTGTCCCGTATTCGACCGGCCCCGAGGGCAGGAGCACGCAGCCGTTGGCGATGAGGTTGTTGCTCGCGGCATAGGGCACGAGTACCTCGCCCGTCCCGATCTTGACCTCCTGCTCGATGTTCCAGAGGCCGCCGAAACGGGAGACGGCGAGCGCGGTCTTGCGCTTATCTGCGTCGTATACGAGTTCGACGAGGGTATCGCCGCTCACGCGCGCGACTATGGATACGCCTTTAGGATTGGTATCCGTGCCGGATCGTTGCATATCGCAGAAGGTTCGCTCGTCGCAGATACCTCCGCCAGGACGCCATTTCGGACATGCTCGCGATATGAACACCCAGATTTGCAAATGCTAATTTGGTGGGATGTAATGGCGGCATGGCGAAAGCCCCCAAATCTGGAAGCGCTTCCACGCCACCGACGGCTTCGCCAGTTTCGGTGCAAGTTCTCACGTCATTCGTAGACGCGGTAGCGGCGGACAAGGACTTGGGGGCCGAAATCGCCAAGCGGCTCAAGAAAACGCTCATCGATGGGCGCAAGTTCACCGATGCGGCGCTCCGCGAGGCGCTGTTCGGCGACGTGGATACATGATTAAGGTCGAGAAAATAACGCTGAAAGAGTTCCGCGGCATCCGCGAGCTCGAACTCAACATGAAGGGAGCCAATTTCGCGGTCGCTGGTCCGAACGGCACCGGCAAAAGCGGCGTCGTAGACGGGCTGGAGTTCGGGCTCACCGGAAGCATCTCGCGCCTCACTGGACAGGGCAGGGGCGAGCTTTCAATTAAGGACCATGCGCCGCACGTCGATAGCCGTTCTCACCCCGAGCGCGCCGAGGTGATCCTCGATGTCGTCATTCCGCCCCTGGGCGGCAAGAAGGCGCGCATCGTCAGGACAGTTAAGAGCCCCTCCAATCCCAAGATCACGCCGAACGATCCCGACATCGCTGCGGTCTTGAAGCGTATCGAGGAGCACCCAGAATTCGTGTTGTCGAGGCGCGAAATCATCAAGTACGTCTTGGCCGAGCCAGGCGCGCGTTCCAAGGAGTTGCAAGCTCTTCTGCAGCTCAACGATATCGAAGCAACGCGCGCGGCGTTGGTGAAGATCGCGAACGCGTCTCGCAAAGAGCTGCAGCCGCTTACGACGGGCCGCACCGCGTCCCGCGATAATCTTCTTCGCGCGCTCGGGATCAGCGATCCATCTGTAGAGGCGATTTTGGCTGTCGCGAACGCGCGCCGGGCCACCTTGTCCTTACCGCCGCTCTCCAAACTTGAGGCGACGACTTCGATCCGAGACGGCTTGGATGGTGGCGGTCCCGCCGCCCCGAGCAAGGTGGTCAAGGCGACGGCGAAGGCCGACATTTTGGCAACGGAAGAATCTATCGGCGTGTTCGATGCCGCGACATTCCAAGAGAGCGTCGGAGCGGCCGGTGCTGCGTTAGCAAAGCTTCAAGCCAATGAAGCCGCCCTCGCAGACGTGTCGCGCGATACGCTCCTCGAAAAGGCGCTTGAGCTGTATGATAGCGAGAGGTGTCCGGTATGCGAGACCCCGTGGGAGCCGGACGCATTCAAAAAGATGGTCGCCAAGCAGCGTGAGAAGCTCGCGGCGATTGTTCAAGAGCGCAAAAACGCCGAAAAGCTGCTGGAACCGACAGTTGAGGCTCTCGAAACGGCGGTACAGCGTCTTACGATTGCGGCAAAATACGGACCGCTTCTACCCACGCCTATCGACGTGGCGAACCTCGCCGCCTGTGCGAAGACGCTGGGCGCGGCTGCGGCGCGCTTGCGCGCGTTCCTGCCGCTCAACCAGACAATCGAGACGCTCAAGGCGAAGCCGAGCGGAGAAGCTACGGCGATCATTACGGCAATAAAAAATGCGGTCGATGCGATTCCGGAGCCCACGGAGCGCGATGCCGCCAGGGACTACCTCATTGTCGGCCAGGAGCGTTTGGAGGCGTATCGTGTTGCGGCTTCGGGCCATGCTCGCGTCGCTCGGCAAAGCGCTGTTGCGGACAAGGCCGTCGAAGTTTTCGCCAAGGCAACCGATGCGGCGCTCGACGCGATTTACCAGAGCGTTGAGCATGAATTTCGGGAGTTCTACCGCTCGATAAACAGCGATGATGAGGAGGCGTTCGAGGCTCAGCTCACGCCGTCGATGGGCAAGCTGGGTTTTGCCGTGGACTTCTACGGGCGAGGGTTCTTTCCACCTGGGGCCTACCACAGCGAAGGACATCAGGATGCGATGGGGTTGTGCCTCTATCTCGCTCTGATGAAGCATCTGCTCGCGGACGGGTTCACATTCGCCGTTCTCGATGATGTATTGATGTCAGTCGATACCGGGCATCGCCGCGAAGTCTGTACTCTCCTGAAATCGGTTTTCCCCAATACGCAATTCGTGCTCACCACGCACGACGGCGTGTGGATGCGGCTCATGAAAAGTGTGGGTCTCGTCGGAGCGAAATCGAGCATTGAGTTCCGGCGGTGGGACGTGGATCATGGCCCGTCGGAATGGACGGACGCCAACGTCTGGGAAGAGATCAGCGGTGCGCTCGACAAGAATGACGTGCGGACGGCAGCCGGAGCGCTCCGGCATCACCTTGAGCACCTTGCCGGCGAGTACTGCGGAAACATCGGAGCACGCGTCGAGTTTCGAGGTGACGGGCGATACGAGCTTGGCGACTTGCTGCCAAGCGCGGTCGGGATGATGAACGCCCTATACAAGGAGGCTAAGTCGGCCGCGAACTCATGGGGAAACGCGGATCTGGTAAAGGCCATCGGCGAGCGTGAGGGGCTTTTCGGGGCCGCCGCCAAGGCGGCACTCGGAGAGCAGTGGCAGATCAATCCCGCCATTCACTACAATGAGTGGGCGAACTTTTCGAAGCAAGACTTCGCGCCCGTGGTTGAGACCTTTAAGGCCCTCGTGGCACAATTTTCCTGCCCGAAGTGCGATGGCCCTCTCTACCTGGTGAAAAACAACCAGAAGCGAGATAGCTTGCGCTGCGCGTGCGGCGCTCAGATGTTCAGTTTGGTGTCGAAGCCGAAGTAGCGTGGACTTCAGGACTTCGGGGACGTGCCCACAGCTATCGCGTGGAGCAGCGGTTCGTCGAGCTTCCACTCCATAATACACTGTTCGATGGTGTTCCAACCAAATCCGCGTAGGCGCACCAGCACAGATTCTGTGCTCAGATTTGTCGAAGAAAGCGAGAAAATAGGCCGCAGTTTTGGTGTTCCAATATGTAATTCCTCGTAGGTTGGAAATGCCTCCCACATGAAGCGATGGAGCGCCTTCAATTGCGCAGGATTTTCAACGCTATTCAGTAGATTTTGAGGGTGTTCCAAAAAAAACGTCACATCGGCGAGAAAGCGGCCAATATCGTCCCGGTCGATCTTCATATGCCGATCGAGGCCACGCGCTCTCTCGATCTCCTTCTCAAGGACGACGGCTTCGGCCTCCAGGCCCTGGCGCACGATTGCCGTGGTCGCTTCTCTAAAGGCGCGGATGGTATCGGCCTTTTGAGCCTCAAGCTCTTTGACGGATCGTTCGACGTGCTGGGCCTCCTCGACCAACTCGGCGAAACGCTCATCATAGAGACGCAAAAGGGCTTCGCAGACGCGCATATGCGACTTGCTGTGGAATTTGATGCGTTGAATGAAGCGATGGGCCGCTCGCTCCAGATCGCGTTTCCGGTACCCGATATAGGGGTGGCCGCGGTTGCAGTGATAGACGGGGAAGTATTTACCGCCTTTCCCGCGCGGCGAACTCGCATAGAGCGGTTTTCGACATTCCGAACACCCCACGATCCCCCGGTAGGGGAATAGGGGGTGGAAGCGATTGCGGTATGGGCGGCGGCGTTCCGGGTCATGATCGTATAGAAGGGACAGGCCGCCGTTGGCTTCTTCGATGTATATATTTCCCCGATTTGCCGCATTGAAGGTCGCGATCGAAACGAGACCCGGATAGGCGGCTTTAACGGGTTTGCCGTGCGTCCATTTTCCGCAAACGACGCCCGCGTAGATGGGACGCCGGATGATGGATTGGAGGCGTTTTGCTGTAAGCTGATTGCTCCCCCAGCGTCCGATCACGCGCTCATGCCGGCGATCCCATCGATCTCCAATTCGCGTTCGAAAGCCCATTGCATTGATCTGTTTGCAGATTTGTTCGTCCGACCACTGGCCGGAAGCGCGCAGCGTGAACATGGTCCTATAGAAGTGTGCGCGGTCGGGGTCCGGCGTCTGTATGACGCGCTTGCGGCCCTCTTCCAGCACTTCGGTATTGATGTAGCCGTCATTCGGTGGACCGATCTTATACCCACGTTGGGTTAGCCTGATTTCCTGGCCAATCATACGGGTTAGGATATCGCTGACTTCCTTGTTTACGGCCTCGGCGACGACAACCTCGGCTATGGAGCTTGGAGAGACACGGCTCCAGCTATATTCGAAGCCGAGGCTTTCAAGCGTGTTGATGCTCGGCTGAATGATGCCGTAGCTGTCCACCAGCTCGACGCCGTGGCGCATCAATTGCCGCTTTAGCTTGGAATAGTCGTGGCTGCCGCCACGGGAAAAGCGGTCGATTGAGCGAAAGATGCAATAGCGGATTTCTCCTGCATGATCTTCGAGAAAATCCAGAAGCCGGTCGAGTTCCGGCCGTTCGCTCAGCTGCCCCGTGAAGCTATCCTTCCAAGGCTCGGCTGCGACCTGCCAGCCACGCTCTCGGGCGATGCGTCTGCAAATCTCTTCCTGGGTATCGAAACTCTCGCCCTCGTGATCGCGCTTCGTGGGGCTTACGCGAAGATAGATGATGCAGCGAATTGTGGTTGGATTGGAATGGAAAGCGTTGGACATAAGCTATTGAGCGCCGATCTTTTCTTCGCCAGTGGAGAAGGAAAAGCCGTTGCGGCGCATTCGGAGCCAGGCGTCGAATATGGCGTCGGCTATCTCGAATTCTAACTTACGCAGATCGACGATCTCTTGCTCCGTGAGCTTCGCGGCATAGGACCCGAGCAACTTCCGATACTCGGGGAGTGGAATCATAGCGGCATAGCGGTCGCGCATAGCGCGTAGTGTTGGTTGCGGGATAGCGACGGAGAAGGATGAAAGTTCGGACAAGTCGTGCGCCGCGAGGTCGGTTGTTCCGGCAGCGTCCCCGAAGTCCTGAAGTCTACGGGACGCCAAGTGCGAAAGTGCGTCCTTCTCAGGATCGTATGATTTGCGATTGTGGTCCCATGCCGGAGAGGGACACTTCCTATTTCGCCCGCACCAACTTCCGCAACGAGGAGAAGCTGTTCGGCATCAAGCAATCAGATCGCCTCTCCCATATGTACGTCATCGGCAAGACCGGAGTCGGCAAGACCACACTCCTTGAAACCTTGGCGAAGCAAGACCTGGAAGCAGGGCGCGGCTTCGCATTTCTCGATCCTCATGGAGACGCTGTAGAGCGGATCGCCCTGGACGCGGCTCGCGAAGGCACTGACCGCGTCGTCTATCTGAACGCGCCTGATGGAGATCAGCCGTTCGGGTATAACCCGCTTCGTAAAGTCCGGTACGACAAGATCCCACTGGCCGTCTCCGGCCTCCTCGAAACCTTGGAGAAGTTGTGGCCGGACGCCTGGGGCGTCCGCATGGAGCACGTCCTGCGGAATTGCCTGTATGCGCTCCTTGAACAGGACGATGCCCGGCTCCCGGACATCCTGCGGCTATTCTGGGACGAGCGATACCGCAAGCAGATCGTGGCTAGGGTCAAGAACGAGCCCGTCCGCCGCTTCTGGCTCTACGAGTTCGAGGCGTATCACTATCGCCAGCGGGCGGACGCCGTGGCTCCCATCCAGAACAAGCTCGGGGCGCTTCTCTCGGACCCCACGCTGTACCGGATACTGGTGAACCCCAAGACGGACCTTCGGCTCCGGTCCCTTATGGACGAGGGCGGGGTGCTGCTCGTGAACCTCGCCAAGGGGAAGCTTGGCGAGGACAGCGCTCACCTCCTCGGCGGTCTCCTGGTCTCGACCCTAGGCCTCGCCGCCTTCAGCCGGGCGGACGATCCGCCCGCCTCGCGCCGGCCGTTCTTCCTGTACGTCGACGAGTTCCAGAGCTTCACCACCCTCATGCTCGCGAACATGATGAGCGAGCTGCGGAAGTTCGGGGTGGGGCTAGTCCTGGCCCATCAGTACATGCACCAGCTCGAACCTGACGTCCGGCACGCGGTCCTGGGCAACGCCGGGACGATCATCTCGTTTCGGGTGGGGCCGGAGGACGCGCCGCTACTCGCGAAGGAGTTTCAGCCGAAGTTCGACGGGCTCGACCTTCTGAACCTTCCGAATCACGACATCTTCTTAAAGCTCATGATTGACAGCGCGCCGAGCCAACCATTCAGCGCAAGCGCCACCAAACAAAAGGAGCAAGCTCCCATCAATCAGGCATCATCGGGGCTACATACGCCGAACAAACAATGGTATAATGGTGGCATGACCAAGGTTCTCGAAAATACATCCAAGCGTGTCGTTCTCGGTCGCGCCAGGTTTGCAAAAATCAGCGCCGTAGAGGGCATCCATCTGACCCACGAGATGCAGCGCGATCTCCGGCAGTTTGACGAACTTGGCCTCTCGGCGGACGAGCGGCGCAAGCGCATCGCCAAGAAATACGGCAAGCGCTAGCCTTGTCCTCCATGTACGACGCCGTTTCGGACCCTTATTGCTACAAGGGTACGACCGTCCTCAAGAACATCCCTGGCCTTCGTACCCAGGCCGAACTTGACGCGTTTGAAGCGATCAGCACTGCGCAGCGCGCCGATGAGCCGTTGCCGAATGGCAAGCTAAGCGTTCGACACTATCGCGCGATCCATCGGCACTTGTTCCAGGACGTGTACGCCTGGGCGGGTCGCTATCGCACAGTCCGCATCAGCAAGGACGGAAGCGCCTTTTGCTACCCTGAAAACATCGCCCGGCAAATGCGGCTGCTGTTCGATGATCTGCGCGCGAGCCAATATTTGCGCGGTCTGACGCCTGCGGGGTTCGCAAAGCACGCTGCTCAAGGACTAAGTACCTTGAACGCTATCCATCCGTTTCGTGAAGGCAATGGCCGTGCCCAAACGACGTTCCTGTTCCTTCTCGCGGCCCAGGCTGGTCATCCGCTCGATCTCGATGAACTGGACAACGAGCGCTTTCTTGCTGCCATGGTCGCAAGCTTCACCAAGAGCGACCTGCTGCTGGTCAAGGAGATACGCCGGCTGATGCGGTGAGGCGGCAGCGGGATCGGAATGGTTGATTGGCAAATTTGGAGACCGTTTAGCCTTCGACTAGATTCGACACATACGCCTCCAGCCTCACCATCGCCTCCCGCATCCCAGGCATGAAGTCGTAGCGCTAGTACATCCCAAACAATTCCGCCGAAGCTGCCGGAGATGTGGTTGGGAGACCGCTCAGTCACAGGGATCGTGACGCCGATGGAGCTTCAGCCGAAGTTCAATGTCCTCGGCCTTCTGAACCTTCCAAACCACGACATCTACCTGAAACTGATGATCGATGGTGTCCCGAGCACCCCGTTTAGTGGGATCGGTGCCCCCTTCGCGCCTAGCGAATCGCGATAGACTGAACCAATGGGCGATTTTCTTATCAAACCGATTTCTGAAGCCGACATTTTGTCCGTCGTTGAGGCGGCGGGAGGCCGTCGTGCCTATGCGGACGCCACACGGCAAAAGACACCGAACGCCGACTTCATCCTCGGCAATGCTGTAGTCGAGCTAAAGCTGTTCGAAGAAGAGGGATTGGCGAAGCCGGAGCGCCAACAAAAATTGGCCGCTCTTTTTCGAGAGTACGAGCCGGCACGTCCCGTAATTGTGTTGGATCGCTCTCGGCTTCCTCCGGAGGGGCAGCGCAAATATGACCGCATTCTCGAAGGTCCGGTGAAGGCCGCCGTCGCTTCATCCCGGGATCAGCTTCTTCGTTCCCGCAGCGAGTTCCCGGAGGCACAAGCGTCGATCCTAATGTTGGTAAATAACGGATACACCGCGCTCGATCATAAGGAGCTGTTACGCATCGTCGCTCACCGGGTTCGCAACGATACCCGCAACATCGACGGCGTGGTGGTCGCCGGCTGCTACTTCTATAGCGACAGCTTCGACCACTTCTTTCTGCTTCCTATGGAATACGTTCCGATAAACATCGAGCGAGCGTTTCGTGGCTTCGATGAACTTCATCGCGCTTGGTCTGGATTTGCAAATAAGCTCATGAGCGGGTTGATAATTGGAGAGCTCGATGTCGAGGCCCAAAAGGGGCCGGTCGTTGACCTCCAATTCGATGTCGACGGCAAGACTTTCGTGAAGCCCGTTCCCCCTATGGGCATGCCCTCGCAATTTTATGTGCGGGGGCGGCCGCGACGAAATCAGGCGGGCTTCGGCGACGTCCCCGCAGTTGCTCTTACTTTTCCCGAGATTACGCGCACCGATTGGCCAAAGTTTCGTAAGATTTTGAGGGATGACTACGAGCTGCCCGAAACCTACGAAGATTGGCTGAAGCACAGAAGCGAGGCGCTCGCCGCAGGCGCTTCGACAAGACCGCTGGTTCTGATGCCTGTTGCCGTAGATAGTTGGCTTGCGTGGTGCAAAAAGAACAAAGCCCGGAAATGCCTGCATACCCTCCGTGTGTATGCGAACGAACTGTTTGGCGACGCGGTAAGAGCCCGGCTATCGAACGTGCGCGAGCTGCGGGATACGTCCATCGTCCCGGCGCGCTATGTCGCGTCGATCACGGAGATTATTGGGCAAGATTGCGGGAACGACGTTTCTCACATCTACGATGTTCGCGAGCGACCGGGCCGGCCGCCAACAATTCGTCCCTTGGTGGAGAATGTCCGACTGTTTTCTGAGCACGCGATTTCGCTTGCATGCGCCTATGCGGTCGCGGAAGGCGTCGAATGCGTGATGTCGCAAAAGAACCTGCGTTACGCATGGGAGTAGCTATTTCCTAGCTGCGCTATTAGCACCCGCGGGCAAAGATCGGGATGCCTTGTGCGGTCAAGGCATCGAGCAGGAGATGCGACAAGTACCCCGCCGTGAAGCCGTTCAAAAAGCCTACCACGAACCGCAGAAACATTTCTGCAATCCAGTTCAACGCGCGGTCCAAATCGTTCGTAAGATATGCGCGGCGTGCCAAGAGATCGTCTGCCTTCGCGCGAAGCCGTTGCTGGAGGCGCGCGACTTGTTCGGCGGTGAAGAAGACAGCACCAACGAAGTTTGCCACCCCATGCCCGTAGTGCCGGTGGTTAGGGGACGTAGGCGGATCAATCTTATCGGGTGCTATCGCGCCGCATAGTCCGCCCGCACCGCCGCCGATGGTCTCCACGAATTGCTGCAACGGCGGCAAATTCCTGGCTCCAATATACGCGGCTCCCGCACCTGCAGTTATGCCCACTGGCCTATGTACATCTCGGTTCGGCATCGCGCCAACCTCCAAAGAGTGGGATCATGATACCTGATTCGTTCGCGCGACGCGCGGCTGCTGTGGACACTTAAAGATAGCGCTTGCGAATCGGTTCGGCGGAGCAAGATTCACGGATCAGCGGAGCGATTCGGTATGCGGGCGTACCTCCTACTCATCAAGTTGCCATACGACGTGAAGTTCCTCGAAGCCCAAGTGGCGGCCCTGGCTGCGAAGTTGCCGGAAGGCAGTCGGCGCGTGCTTTACACCGAGCGCACGCTCGGGTTCCTGCTGCCTCACGCGAAGATCGTCGCCATGCAAGCGATTTCACTCCGCAAGGAGATGGAACCCTTCTCGGATTGGTGGATCATGGGACTGAACGGGGAAATGGTCGCCAAGAATGGCAACATCGATCCATTCCGCCATTGGATGAATGAATTCTTCCAGGTGTCGCCGCCGAAGCGAAAGTTAAACTCAAACGCCATACCGCTCACCGAGCGGCGTCCGCGAAATATGACGCCGACATCGGTTCAACCAGGCTCATATAGGCCGAGATAGCGGAATGCGCAGATTTGCTACCCAAGCGATCGCGCAACCCTTTCAAATAGAGGCGCTCCATCCATGGCCAGAAAGCTCACCTCTTAGCGCGACCACAGATTTGTCTTCAGTACTACCGTAGATGATAGAACCTATGTATTTGGCTCCGCTCATAAAACTCCAACTGTTTGATACAATTCATGCCGGCAATACGTTCGCTGTTTACACCAATATTGAAACTGCGGTAGAAAGGCCGCTGCTAAGGACCTTTTCATTCTCTGTCCGGCGTGATGCTAAGAATTCGAGCGTGGCAGTATTTGCAACAACCGATGTTCAATGCCCAATCAATCGCCCCACCCAGTATTCAGTACGGAGGTCGACTATAAAATCGGCTGGCGCGTTTTCATTGCAAACACGATCATATACGTTCTCGCTATCACGTATTTCTTAGCATACGACTTCATCTATCACGGTGACATGTTTCAGGGGCAGGTCACCACGCAATTGTTCGGCATAGATCCTGGGATTGTATGCCGTCTCGAGTATCAGAACTTTTTACGTTTGGGGCACCCCGATGGGTTTTGGACGGCGCTTGACGAAAAGCAACGAATTTTCCGAGGAAGAGAATTGGACAGAACGAGCCTTCTCAAGCTCGTAAAATCATTTGATCAGGATGCACCGAGCCAGGCGCCTTACTTTGACGATATTTCCGTCGAAGCGAAAAATCAGTCAGATTGGGAAAGCTATTATGAGCGGCGTCATCGCCCAATCATGCAGTTGCACTGCGCGTATAACGATATGACGATGATGGTTTACTTTTCTGACGCGGGCGCTCATTCGATACCGGATCGGACAGCCGGCGACCATCTTGCGCCCACGAAAATTGCCAGCGCTCACCCCGTCACCAAAATTGCGAGTGATGTGGGTGAAGTCATACTAGTTCTATTTTCTCTATACGGTGCAGTTCTTTGGTACCGGATACAGGGCGTGCTGCTCCGAGAGCTTGATAACAACCAACGGCGAATTGAACCAAGGTCCTACACTCTGGCATTTCTGTATGTTGGAGCACTCTGGGTTGGACGGCTCATTTTGAGTGGCTTTGCTGTCGACTCGAATTCCTATCGCGTCCTGGCGGGGCTAGAGGAATGTGTGTGCTGGTCCGCTTCACTGGCACTACTGACTTGGACTGTGGCCGTATTGCTATTCCGCGGATATTTGCGTATGCGCCCGGCAATAGAAACAAAGGAGGACGGCCATCCTAGTCGAAGCCGTGCAATAGGTGCTCACTGGCGCAATCTCTCTGGTGTCGCTGGCGCCTATGTTGTCAACGTTTTCGAGCAATCTTTGGACATGGAATTTGGGCTATTTCCGATGATAGGGATTTTCGGAACATTTCTGGGATTGGGCCTTGCGATCTCAAACACAGATTTGCTGAAAATCATTTCCAATTTGGGATACGACTCCCGAATTCCCTATGACATGTGGGTTGGATTGATTGCTGGCGTAGGCGTTGCCATCTTCGCAAGCTTATTTGGAACAATCACGGCGATTTGGGCACGCGCGGCCTCAAGCGTCCATGACTACTGTCGGATGCAGAGCCAGCCGCATTCCAACAGTGACCCCAAGCAGGTGGTGCTAGAGCCCAATATCCGAGATGGCCTGACGCTCAAGCCCGACGAGATGGTCGCGGACGAAACCTCGAAAACGGCTTCTATGGACGAAGATCTGAAAGCACTGACTGGAGCCGTCGCAAAGATGCAATCGGCTATGCTTTCCCTTCAGGCCATAATGATGTCGCATCTAGAAAAGGTGATCACTAGTCTTGGGCAAATCGCGACCGACGCGGCCGCACGGGATATTCCAGAGTTGACAAGAAAAATCGAACGAAGGTTGCAACGATTGGGAAGCAGAATTTCGAAGTTGGAGGGCCGCACACGGCGCAAGGAGCCTGAAAGCGATGCCTAGCACCAACGGCGAGGCGTAAGATGAAAAGGAAGCGGTTCAACGTCTGGGCTGCATACATTGATTTATTTTCGAACCTGCTTGTATTTGTCGCGATGGCCGGGCTTATAGCTGCTGCGTCGGGAAGTGGAACGAACTCCGCCCATCGAGAATGTCTTAGACCTAGTCCTGGGTCCTCGATGGCGAAGGCCCTGGACGATCTGAGGAGAGCGTCGGCGCTAAGCACTCAAACTAGCGAGACAACCGGCTGTGAAATTCAAATGCTGCCGGGCTCAGTTAGCAGCGACTGGGCGGCCAAGACGGAATTCTTGCAGTTCGAGAATGGAACTGACAGGTTTTGCTGGGACTCGGATGCACCAGAAAGTAAGATCGGCTGCTCCATTGACCACACCGCCGCCGAAAATAGTTTAGCGACTTTTTGTGCCTCACTGGCCGAGGTGTTGCGCGCCGCTCAATCAACGCACTTAGAAAACTCCAAGCAACCGACGTATAGGGTCGCCATTGTTGGTCATACATCTGACCAATGGACAGGCCAAAGTCTTAGGAAGTGCGAAGAGCCAGATTCGACTGATGCTACGGCTGCGGAAAGCGAGCGGCTCGATCGTGCTCGGCTCATGTGCAATTTCAAGCTCTCATTGGAACGTGCGCACAAAATTCTTACCGTTTGCGAGGCGAAATGGCATGAGGTCGGACTGTTTCGGCCTGGAAGATCAGATTTAAAGGACGAGTTGAGCGAAAGAGGCGATGCCTACCTTGACTCTGACCTATCGCAAGCGGTGCATGATCGTAGCGTAGCGTTGGCCCTGGACGTGGACAAAGCGAGGGAGCGCAGGATTACCGTAACCGTATTGCTTCCAGCGCGCAATTAGCGCGACGAGTGTTGGTGCAACCATCGCCCACTTGGCCGTAATTCTAGAGGATCATGAGTCGTGGGTTTGTACTAACTTCTGAACGTACTCCTCCCACTTCAAAATCCCTTCCCGCATTTCCGGCATGAAGTCGTAGCGCTGATACACACCTACGATCCCGCCGAAGCTGCCCGAGATGTGGTTGAGGAACCGCTCGATCACCGGGAGGGTCACCCCGATGGAGGCCATGCCGGAGGCGAAGGTGCGGCGGAGGTCGTGGATGGTCCATTCGGACACCCCACAACGCCGCTCAAGCTTGGGCTTGCATTTTGAGAAACCGTCGAAGGGGGTCTTGAGGCCGAGCGCGGGAAAGTAGCAGGACTGGGGCGGTACGGGCGGCCCGAGCAGTTCCTTCGCCATCGGGCCAATCGGGAACGTGTGCTGGCGGCTGTTCTTGGCCAGCCACTTGGGGAGCGTGATCGTGTCCTCGCCCACCATATTCCCCGTGAGCTTGGTGATTTCCCCGCGCCGTTGGCCGGTGAGGATGAGGAGCTTGATGATGCGGCCGAAGGTGTCGTCGCCGGCGGCGAGCCAGACTTTGCGGAGTTCATCGGGCTTCAGGATGCGGTCTCTCGGGATGTAGCGCTGTGGGGCCTGCATGCGCTCCATGGGATTGCGGTCGAAATAGTGCTTGCGGTGCGCCCAGCGTACGAAAGCACGCAGGATCACATAGGCGTGCTGCTGTTCAGCGGGCGTCTTCCGCAAGCGGTCGAGCTTCTCGTGGAGGTCGTAGGGCGTGAGTTCGGTGAGCTTGGTCGGGCCGAACTTGAAGTGCTTGCCGAGGATGTAGGTGTAGTCCATGTGCGTGCGCGGCTTCAGCTTGTAGGACTTCTCGGCCAGGAACTCGCGCACGGCGTCGTCCCACGCGACGGCGCGGAGCTTCTCCTTGCCGAGGGTGTATTCGGCGAGGCGTCGCTTGGCCTCCTTGCGGGCGTCGTGAAGGCTCAAGACATCGACGCGGCCGAGGGTTTCGCGCTGGCGGCGCACGCCGTGGGTGAGCACATAGCTCTTGGTGCCGCCCTTGGAGACGCGGACGCCGAAGCCGGGGAGGAGCTCGTCGTTGACGACATAGACGCCGTTCTTGGGCGGGACCAACGAGCGGATGCGAGGGTCGGTTAGACGCACTTTAGTCTCTCCATAGTCTCGCGAGACCCCGTTTATTCGGGGTTTTCGCAGGTTCAGCCGTCGATACCTTCCGTTCGGAAAAGATCAACGGCACCAGAGAGTTAAGTGCTGGTATGCGCCGCTATGTTCGAACATCAAATCGCGGTTCGTAATGCGGGGGTCGCGTGTTCGAGTCACGCAGGCGGCACCAGGACGTGGCCTCCTCTCAGCACGGTCTCGTCCCCGTCGCGTCTCACTATTCGTGTGCCGGGACGTCGAAGGACCGCTCGGGAACGAGAGGCGGTGCGTCCTTGGGGACGATGAAGCGCGCGTTGATGGGAATCTGAAATCGCTCTTCAGGATGGCGGCCCGCGGACATGCGAACTGATTGGTGTCGCTGGCCGTTGCACGTCCCGCTTGTATCGTTTGCCGAAATCATGGTTTACGGCGGCGAAAAGTGAGCGGCCTGTCGGCTGCGCGACAGACACGCGATTTCATCCACCCCTAGCATCTTCGCGGGATGCCTCAGTGGCAGGGGGATGGCATGGCGACGCTCAAGGGCACCGCAGGCAACGACACGCTCACGGGCACCGATACCGCGGACACATTCCAGGTTTGGCAGGGGGGCGATGACACCGTCCATGCCGAGGGCGGCAACGACCTCATCGAGTTCGCAGGTACCTTCACCGCCGCCGACACCGTCGATGGCGGCGACGGCAACGATTCCATCCACCTGAACGGCGATTATTCCGCGGGCCTCGCGCTCGCGGCCAATACGCTCACCAGCGTCGAATCGATCGTGATGGGCGCGGGGCACGATTACAATCTCACCACCGTCGACGCCAACGTCGCCGCCGGCGCGACGCTTCTCATCAATGCCGAGGCGCTGGGCGCGAACAACACGCTGGTGTTCGATGGCTCGGCGGAGACGGACGGCAGCTTCGTCGTCGACGGCGGCCGCGGCAACGACACGGTCACCGGCGGCAGCGGTGCGGACATCTTCAACATGGTGTGGGGCGGCAGCGACACCGTGCAAGGCGGCGGCGGCAACGACATCATCAACATGGGCGCCACGCTGGACGCCTCCGACACCCTCGACGGCGGCGCGGGCACCAACAACATCCTGCGCCTCAAAGGCGATTATTCCGCCGGCGTCACCTTCGGCGCCACGACACTTGCCAACATCCAGAATTTCCAGTTCGCCAACGGCTATTCCTACAACCTCACCGCCAACGCCGCGTCATTCGCGGCTGGCGGCCCCAACATCCTCGTTAACGGTTCCACCATCGGCGCCGCTTATTCGCTCGATTTCGACGCCAGCGCCTCCAGCGCCAATTTCCGCATGCTGGGCAGCGTCGGCAACGACGTGCTCAAGGGCGGCTCCGGCGGCGACAATTTCCAGCTCCAGAACGGCGGCAGCGACACAGCCAGCGGCGGAGCGGGCAATGACATCTTCTACATGGGCGACCGTCTCGATGCGGCCGACAAGATCGACGGCGGCACAGGCAACGACACGCTGGAGCTCTACGGCAACTACACCCATATGCTGACGCTGTCGGACACGACATTCGTCAACGTCGAAACGCTGCTGTTCGACGCCGGCCACAATTACTCGCTCAAGCTCGCGGACGGCAACGTCGCCGCAGGCCAGACGCTTCTGGTGCGCGGCGAAGCCCTGGGCGCGGCCAATGTGGTGGATTTCGACGGCTCGGCGGAGACCGACGGCCATTTCAACATCCGCGGCGGCGCCGGCAACGACATATTGAAGGGCGGGGCGCAGTCGGACAGCTTCAACCTCGTCTTCGGCGGCAACGACACGGTGCAAGGCGGTGGCGGCGACGACACGATCCAGCTCGGCCCGGCGCTCACCGCCGCCGATTGCATCAATGGCGGATCCGGCAACGATACGGTGACGCTGAACGGCGACTATTCCGCCGGGCTGACATTGGCGGCCGGCACGCTGACCAGCGTGGAAACGATCAAGCTCAGCGCCGGCCACAGCTACGACCTCACCTCCAACGACGCCAACGTCGCGGCGGGCGCGACGATGACGGTGGACGCCAGCCTGCTCGGCGCTTCCGATCATCTCACCTTCAACGGTGCGGCCGAGACCGACGGCTCATTCGTCGTCAAGGGCGGCGCGGGCGACGACACGATCGTCATGAACGCCTCCCAGCTCGCCAGCGATACTATCGATGGCGGCGGCGGTGCCAACACGCTCGGTCTTTCGGGCGACGGCACCGACGTCACCACGACCTTCAATGGCGCCAGCCTCGCCAACGTCACGAATTTCTCCACGCTCGCGCTGGAAGACGGCAACAATTACGACATCGCGGTCGCCAGCGGCTTCGCCGGCGGCGACACGCTGAATATCGACGCATCCGGCCTGTCGGCGGCCTATGGCGCGACGATGGATGTGAGCGCGCTCTCCGGCGCGGTGAACTTCACCGGCGGCGCCGGCGACGATACCATCATCTTCGGCGCGAACATCGCCCAGGCCGGGACGATTGACGGCGGCGCGGGCACCAACACCCTGGCGATCACCGGCGGCGGCCAAGACCTCACCACGAATTTCGACGGATCGACATTCTCCCATTTCTCCACGCTGGCGCTGGAGAACGGCAACAACTACGATGTCACGGTCACCAGCGGCTTCGCCGGCAGCGACACGCTCACCATCGACGCTTCGCAGCTTTCCGCGAACTACGGCGCGGCGGTGGATACCACGCAGGTCCTGGACACCAGCGGACATCCCGCGGAGGTGAACTTCACCGGCGGCGCGGGCGACGACACGCTCACGGCGGCCGACGGAACCATCAACGTCCTCAACGGCGGCGGCGGCAACAACACGCTCATTCTCGATGGCGGCGTCAATCAGACGTTCGACGGTCAATTCGTCACCGGCATCGACAAGATCGTGTACGCGCCGGGCACGGCCACGGGAGATTCCTTCACCGGCGATATCACCGGCGACAACGGCACGCTGACCATCGACGCGTCAAATGCTTATCCGAGTATATTTGGAGGCGGTGGCGATACCGTTACCGACGTCAGCGGCCTCACTTGCAACTTCGACTTTACCGGAAGCGCAGGCGACGACCTCGTTTTTCTCGGCTCCCAGAACTGGACGCACATGGACGGCGGCGCCGGCGACAACTGGATCGACGTCGCCGCCGCCGCGCCGCTCACCTTCGACGCGAGCACGGTCACGCATTTCGACGAACTTTATTTCGAAACGCAGAACGACTACAGCGGCATCTCCGTTATCGGCGATCTCACCGGCAATGGCGGCACGTTCGTGATCGACGCGTCCCAAGCCGCCTCGCTCCGCATCAATGTGAGCCAGGCGACCTCGGGGATCGCCCTCCTCGGCAGCACCGGCAACGACACCATCACCTTCGGCGGCAATCTTGATGCCAACACCGCGGTAGACGGGCTCACGGGCGACGACGATCTGATCCTCGGCGCCAACACCGTAACGCTGTCCGGCACCAACATCTCCGGCATCGGCAAGGTCCAGCTGACGGGAAGCTCAAGCTTCGCCATCGTGGGCGACATCACCGCCAATGGCATTGAATATAGCGGTCTGCCAGGATTCGAAACGGCTGGCGACACGGACACGAGCGGCACGTTGCGCGTGCTTGCCCTGAAACTGGCGGCGAACCAAAGCGTGGACGTCGATTTCAGCGAGGCGACGACGGCGGTGATCGATTTCACCGGTGGCCTGGGCGACGACGGGGTGACGTTCAATGCCACAAAGGATAACTGGGGCGCGTTGGACGGTGGCGCAGGCGACAACACCTTCACGCTGACGGGTGGCGGTGCGGCCATCATCACCGGCGCGCAAGCCCATAGCACAAACACCGTCTCCGATTTCGACCGCATCGCGTTCGACGACGGCGCGAGCTACGACATCACGCTGACGGGCGGCATCGCCCAGACGGGAAGCGTGCTCGCCGTCGACGCAAGCGCGCTGACCGCCGGGAACAGCGTCACCATCGACGCATCCGCCTCCACTGACTCGATCCATTTCACGGGCGGCGCGGGCGACGACACCATCGTCTTCGGCACCAATATCAGCGCTGCCACGCATATCGACGGCGGCGCCGGCAACAACACGCTGAGCCTGGCCACCGGTGGAACGCTGAGCGCGTCCGTCATCACCAACGTCGAGAATCTCACCTTCAGCGGGGATTCGACCGGCGGCGGCTACGTCGTCGCGGTCGATGGCGACATCACCGGCGGTTCGGGCACGCTCATTCTCAATTTCGATCAGGTCACCGGTGGCGGCCTTAACGCGGGCGATGTTCACGCTCCCGGGATCACGATCGATCTCACCAACGCCACCACGCCGAACGTCGCCATTACTGGAAGCCAGGATGGCGCCGATACGGTGATTCTCGGGGCGTCGGAAAACCTGGTGAGCTACAATTTCGGGGGCGGCTTCGCGTATGACACGCTGGAACTGACCGGCGGCAGGACCAGCCTTACGCTCGACACCGCGACGGTCCAGGGGTTCAGCAATATCACCTTCGTCGACGGTTACAGCTACAGCGGCATCAAAGTGATCGGCGATCTTCCCTGGAACATTGGCCCGTTCGCGGTCGATGCCAGCAACCTCACCGGCAGCAATTCCGTCAGCGTGGATCTCAGCCAGGAGACGACGGGCCAGATTTTCGCCACCGGCGGCGCGGGCGACGACACATTCGTATTCGGCAACAATCTGTCCACGCGCCCGACCGTCGATGGCGGCGCGGGCAACAACACGCTGGGGCTGGCTGGCAATGGCACCGATCTCAACCTCAATGTTTCGGACTCGAACGTACACAATATCGAAACCATCGCGCTGGCCGACGGCAACAATTACGCGCTCACATTGAACGGCGACATCACCAGCGGCGCCGGCACCTTGACCATCGACGCCGGCGCGCTG